>CERC01054422.1_pt1:0-992500 | contig 993775 bp, 957 predicted proteins | sample 530921 | NCBI WGS metagenome assembly CERC01 (sample SAMEA2621099, study PRJEB7988) | marine metagenome | isolation source: saline water (ENVO:00002010), including
CACTCAACCAGTGGCGGCAAATTACTATGGCCTAAGGCCTATTTCATCTAAACTTTAGCTGAGATTTTTTAGTTTAGTCTGACCTCACCACCATTAATTCAAAAAGCCCGCCGACAAGAGTCAGGCGGGCTTTTTTGTGTATTCTCTTAGGCTTTTATTATGCTTCAGCCTCTGGGGCGTAGAGCCATTCACGGGCATCGAAAAGCTCGCTCATTTCATAGCGGCGGGCTTGGATAGCGGTCAGCTTATCGGCAAGTTGAACCATAGGGCTTACCCATGTCATGTCGCTGACAACGGCACACTTTTCATACTTCTTCCAGTGTTGGGCATCAAACTTCAGCCCTTCCCAGAAAACCTTATGGTCGAGGCCTTTAAGGCATTCAGCGTCCTCGATAATCTCAAGGATTTTAATGCTGTCGCGGTTTTCGAGGAATGCCTCAAACTTTTTAAAAAGCTCGTGGTAGTCGTCTTTTGTTACGGTGCCTTTAAGGGTAAGCTCAACGGCGTTATGTTCGGGGATTTCTTTATATTCAATGCTCATTCGGGTATTCCTCAAAAGGCTTTTATCTAAACTGTATTTATTAATCTTAGCAAAGCATGGCACTTAAAGCAGGCTTTAAAAAAATAAAATGGCCCAAAAGCCTTGCAATTACATATTAAGTTGCGTACTTACCATTCAACTAACATAGTTTCGCTGACAAAGTTCCGCATATAAAAAATCACAGTAAAAACGGAGAGACCACATGCTGGTATCGGCCTTTGAACACCTTAAATTTAACTGGCTTCACAATGTACGTAATGACCTTTTGGCGGGCATGGTGGTAGCACTTGCGCTGATTCCTGAGGCGATTGCCTTTTCAATCATCGCTGGGGTTGACCCTAAAGTAGGTTTGTATGCCTCATTCTCTATTGCCGTTGTGATTGCGTTTGTAGGCGGCCGCCCGGGCATGATTTCAGCCGCTACTGGTGCCATGGCCCTTGCTATGGTGATGCTCGTAAAAGAGCACGGCTTGCAGTACTTGCTTGCAGCTTCAGTGTTAACAGGTGTGATTCAGCTGCTTGCGGGTGCCTTTAAACTGGGCGACTTGATGCGCTTTGTTTCAAGCTCAGTTGTAACAGGGTTTGTAAACGCCCTCGCTATTTTGATTTTCATGGCCCAGCTGCCAGAGTTTAAGGGCGCGGGCCTTACCATGTATGGCATGGTGGCTTTAGGCCTAGCTATTATTTACACCCTGCCCCGCTTCACGAAGGCCGTACCTTCGCCACTGGTGTGCATTATTCTGCTGACCATTATGAGTATTAGCATGGGCCTAGACCTACGCACCGTAGGCGACATGGGCGAACTGCCAGATACTCTACCTATGTTCTTGCTGCCTGATATTCCGCTAAACCTTGAAACGCTGCTTATTATCTTGCCGTACTCAGTAACGCTTGCAGCCATTGGCTTGTTAGAGTCCCTCATGACGGCAACCATCGTGGATGACTTAACAGATACCCCAAGCGACAAAAACCGCGAGTGTAAAGGCCAAGGCATTGCCAACATTATTGCAGGCGTTTTTGGCGGCATGGCCGGTTGCGCTATGATTGGCCAATCGGTGATTAATGTGAAGTCAGGTGGTCGTGGCCGTTTATCGACCCTTTCAGCTGGTTTATTCCTCCTGTTCTTGATGCTTGTTCTGGGCGACTGGGTGCGCCAAATCCCGATGGCAGCACTTGTTGCTGTGATGATTATGGTTTCGATTGGTACCTTTAGCTGGAGCTCAATCAAAAACCTAAAAACACATCCTAAAAGCTCAAGCCTTGTGATGCTTGTCACAGTAGGTGTAGTTGTGCTGACGCACGACCTTGCCATTGGCGTATTTGTGGGCGTGCTAATGAGTGCCCTCTTCTTTGCCCGTGAGGTTGCCCACTTTATGGAAGTGAAGTCAGTGCTTTCAGAAGACAGCCAACACCGTACCTATACAGTGTATGGCCAAGTATTCTTTGCCTCAGCCAATGGCTTTACTGCGGCTTTTGACTTTAAAGAAGTTGTTGAAAAAGTTACCATTGACGTGACCAAAGCCCACTTTTGGGACTTATCGGCCGTTGGTGCGTTAGATAAAGTTGTACTGAAGTTCCGCCGTGAAGGCACCGACGTTGAAATTATCGGTATGAACAAGGCCAGCGCCACCATTGTTGATAAGCTTGCGATACACGATAAGCCTGATGCCGCTGACCTTATGCTTAAACACTAAGAACCATTAAAGGATATAAGAACATGACCAAACTCCTCGTATGTATTGATGGTTCAGCCTATGCCGATAACATCACCACCAATGCCGCATGGGCCGCAAAACGCCTAGGCGCAAAGGTTGACCTGCTGCACGTGCTACGTCGGCACTCAGATTACCAAGCCCCACACGAAGACCATACAGGGGCAATTGGCCTTGGTGCCCGCAGCGACCTTATGGCCGAACTGACGAAGGTGGATGAAGAACGCGGCAAGCTTGACCAGCAAAAAGGACGCCTTATTTTAGACCATGCCAAGGCCGAGCTTAACAACGCCCAAGTGACCGACGTTAACCTGCTACACCGCCGTGGCAGCGTTGCCGAAACCATTCAAGAGCTTGAAGCCGATGCCGACATGATCTTTATTGGCAAGCGTGGTGAACAAGCGAACACAGAGTCTGAGTTTTTAGGTTCTAACCTCGAAAAAGTAGCCCGTAGTATTCATAAGCCGCTGTTTTTAGTGTCACGCTACATGCGCCCCATCAATAAGTTTTTGATTGCCTTTGACGGTAAAGACAATGCGCAAAAAGCCGTTGATTTCGCCTGCACATCGCCCCTACTTAAAGGGTTGGAATGCCACATCATCACGGTAGGTCAAGACCAGCCAAAAAACACCGATACTGCAACCGCCCAACTTAAAGAAGCTGGCTTTACTGTTAATGCCCATCATGAATCAGATGGCAACGTTGAAGAGGTAATTCAGGCGTACGTTGAAAGCAACGGTATGGACTTGCTGCTTGCAGGTGCTTACAGCCACTCACGGATGTTGACGATGATTTTGGGCAGTACCACTGCTAAACTTATTAAATCGTGCCATGTGCCGGTTATTCTATTCAGATAATTACAGGAGCCTAAAACGTGTTAACTAAACCTAACCTTTACCTGTGTTCAGCCCTATCATTGGCAAGCACCCTTATGCTGCCTAGCATTGTGATGGCACAAGATGCTGCTGAAAAAGAAACCCAAGTACAAGAAACGCACTGGACCCTTTCAGTCGGTGCGGCTGCCCTTGTATCACCTGCTTACCAAGGCTCAGACAACTACACACTGATGGCCGTGCCTGACCTGCGCCTTAAATACCAAAACCGCTTTTTTGCCTCAGTAAACCAAGGTGTGGGCTATAACGTAGTCACCCGTGCATCAGGTGAAGACGGTTGGAAAATTGGTCCTGTGGCTAAACTAGACTTTGGCCGTGATGAAGATGGCCAAGGTCCATTTATTGTTGCTGGCGACACAGACGACCTGCAAGGCATGGGTGAAATTAACGAAGCTGTTGAGCTAGGTGGTTTTATTGATTACCAATGGCAGTTTTTGCAAACGCGCCTTGAAGTGCGCCAAGCCCTTGGCGGGCATGACGGACTTATTGCCGACTTTGGCGTGAACTACCTCAACCGCATTGGCGATGATGGTTACTTTTCAGTGGGCCCTCGCCTTACTTGGGCCAGCAAAGATTACAACCAAACCTACTTTGGTATAGATGCTACACAATCAGCCAACACAGGCCTTGCACAATACAATGCCGGCAGCGGCATTACGTCATATGGCTTAGGGGCGTTTGCATATAAGCCGCTGAATGACAAAGTGTCATTCACCACATTTGCAAGCTACGACCGCTTGGGCGATGAAGCCGCAGACTCATCATTCACCAAAGTTCGTGGTACAGCGAATCAATTTACAGTGGGTATGGGCGTGAGCTACGCTTTTGACTTTTAAGTAAGTATGCACAACACTTTTAAGGGCGGCTTCGGCCGCCCTTTTTAAATGTATTTTACGGGAGGCTATGCTTGTTTGTCGTACCTTCAATTGATATATTTGACCCCTAAAAATAAAAACAAGAAAGTTATCCCCCATGAAAACACGTGCCGCCGTTGCCTATAAAGCGGGTGCCCCGCTAAGCATTGAAACTGTTGACCTACAAGGCCCCCAAGCCGGCGAGGTTTTGGTTGAAATTATGGCCACAGGCGTGTGCCACACCGATGCGTTTACCCTTTCAGGCGATGACCCTGAGGGTGCCTTCCCTGCGATTTTGGGCCACGAAGGTGCTGGTATCGTGCGTGAAGTTGGTGCGGGCGTAACTTCAGTCAAACCAGGCGACCACGTTATCCCTCTTTACACGCCAGAGTGCCGCCAGTGTAACTTTTGCCTTAACCCAAAAACAAACTTGTGCCAATCAATCCGTTCAACCCAAGGCCAAGGTTTGATGCCAGATGGTAGCTCACGCTTCTCAATCGATGGCGAGCCTATCTTACACTACATGGGGACCTCAACATTTTCTAACTTCACCGTACTGCCTGAGATTGCCGTGGCCAAAGTACGTGAAGATGCACCGTTTGAAAAAATTTGCTACATCGGCTGTGGTGTTACCACAGGTATTGGTGCCGTTGTATTTGATGCCAAGGTCGAGCCAGGCTCAACCGTTGCCGTATTTGGCCTAGGGGGCATTGGCCTGAACGTTATTCAAGGTGCCAAAATGGTTGGTGCTAGCCGTATTATCGGTATTGATATCAACCCTGCTAAGGTTGAGCTTGCCAAGAAGTTTGGCATGACTGACTTTATTAACCCTAAAGAAGTAGACAACGTTGTTGAAGCCATTACCGACCTTACAAACGGCGGTGTTGATTACTCGTTTGAGTGTATTGGTAACGTCAACGTGATGCGCCAAGCGCTAGAGTCGTGCCACAAAGGCTGGGGCGAAAGCATTATTATTGGCGTAGCAGGTGCTGGCCAAGAAATTTCAACACGCCCGTTCCAGCTGGTAACAGGTCGTGTATGGCGTGGATCTGCCTTTGGTGGCGCCCGTGGCCGTACGGACGTACCGAAGATTGTAGACTGGTACATGGATGGCAAAATCAACATCGATGACCTTATTACCCACGTGATGCCGCTGGAAGACATTAACAAAGCCTTTGACCTTATGCACAGCGGTGAATCTATCCGTAGTGTGATTAAGTTTTAAGGGGTAGATGCATGAAAAAGCTCGAAGCACATACATGCCACGGCGGCACGCTTGAAGTTTGGGAACATACCTCAGCAGCATTAAACTGCGAGATGAAGTTCTCGGTCTTTTTGCCGCAAGCGGCAAGCAAGGGCAAATGCCCAGCGGTTACGTTTTTGTCAGGCCTAACCTGCACGCACGATAACTTTACAACCAAAGCCAACGCTTACCAAAAAGCGGCTGAGCTTGACCTTATTGTGATTGCGCCAGATACCTCACCCCGTGGTGATGATGTAGCTGATGATGCGGATTCATACGACTTTGGTAAAGGGGCTGGCTTTTACATTAACGCTAGTGAACAGCCTTGGGCAAAGCACTACCAGATGGAAAGCTACATTACCGATGAACTCTATAAGCTTTTGCCGAAGCACTTCCCTATTCTAGCTGATAAGCAGTCAATTATGGGCCACTCGATGGGTGGGCATGGGGCGTTAACCTTGTTCTTTAAATACCCAGGGCAGTACCAATCAGTTTCGGCCTTTGCGCCTATCGTTGCGCCCTCACAAGTGCCGTGGGGCGAGAAAGCCTTTACCGGCTACATTGGCTCAAATAAAGAAGAATGGCTAAAACACGACGCCTGTGAACTTGTGAAAAACAGCCACGCGAAAGACCGTACTATTTTGGTCGACCAAGGCCTAGGAGATAACTTTTTAGCTGAACAACTAAAGCCTGAGCTTTTTGAAAAAGCCTGTAGCGAAGCGGGCCAAGACCTAACACTGCGCCAGCACAAGGGGTATGACCACAGCTATTATTTCATCCAATCATTTATGGATGATCACCTTACGCATCATGCTGAATACTTAAAGTAGCCTAAAGCTTATTTATCAAGCGACCAATGCTCAAACGATACCACGCGGTAGTCATGCTCGCGCAGCTTTGCTGCAGAGTCTGGGCCGATGCTCCCGAACGGGCGAATACTTGGGCCAACAGGCTCAGATAGAATATAAGTACGGCCTTTATAGTCTAGCGTTTCATCACCAGGCTGGGCTGGAGTCTCAAGCCCCACAAATGCATGCCCTGGTATAAACACCATAATCATCGGGATGCGGTAATACATAGTACGCATAATGCTCGCAAAAGCGGTACTTTTGGTGTCACAGTCGCCGCGGTTTTGGTGCAGCAATTCAATGGGTGTTGCAAAACCTGAACCGTTAGAGTTTTTACGATTTTGCAAAGTGTCGTAAGGGATGCTTTGAAAGAAACTCAGCACAAGGTTTACACGCTCACGAAACTCCATCCCGATGGTTTTACCAATAAGCGCATCAGATAATGGCTCTAGCTTATCGCGGTAGTCATCTGCAATTTTGGTGTAGGCAGGGAAATAACTTTCTTCTGATTCCACATACTCATAAAGCCTATTTTCAACATAGGCGTATTGCGCTTTTTTAATAAGGTCATCAATCTTTGCAAGCTCTTGGTTAATTTGAGCTTTGCTTAAACCACGAGACTCTAGGGTATACCCATTCTGTTTCATATGAATTTTAATAGGTACGCCTTGCTTTTGGCGCAGGGCAACAAAAGCCTTTGCTGCGCCAAACGTAAAAGACTGAATGTCATTGTCATCAATCGGCTTAAACTCATCAATAGAGTCACGCACAAGGCCTGCATCTAACTTGAAGGAAACTTTTTTGGGTTCAAATGTATTGTCAATCCATTGAAAGTGATAGGTATTTTCGTTATTACCCTCTTCCATACTAAAGTGAAGTTGCGCACGGTTAATGCCCTCTTGGGCATAGGCATAAGGTGCGCTAAAGCACAATAAGACAAGGGCAAATCGAAGCAGAGTCGTCACGGCAAGGGCCTTATTATTAACAATGCCTTAAGGGTACCTTATTTAAGGGGGTGGTCAAAGGAACAAAAAAGGGTGAGGTTCCCCTCACCCTTTTGCAATGCATGTGTGCTTAGAACTTGTAAGCTACACCCACACTAACTGTTTGGTAGTCGTCTACACCACTTTGTGAAGACTCAGTGTGCGTAAAGCGTGCACGTGCTGACCAATCGTTGTTGATGTGGTACTGAGCACCACCACCAAAGCGGATGTTAAGGTCTGACTCGGTCTCGTCGCCAGCGGCAGTATCAAGTTCGTACATCGTAAAAGCAGCACCTACGTTACCGAAAAGTTCAAACTTGTCGTCATCTGTTAGGGGTAGGTAACCAATTACGTCAGCTGTTACACCATGGGCGTAAAAGTCTACGGTGTTGGCAGGGTTGCTTTTTTCTTCAGTTACAAAGTAGCCAAGCTCAAAACCAAGGTGGCGGTCGGCACGGATACCCGCTGAAAGGTTAAGGGCACCGTATTCATCGCTTGATGAGTTTGCACCATCAAAATCAACCGACTGGGCTTCAAGGCCTAGGTATGTGTATTCGTGTTGGCTGTTCATATCTTGTGCTGTGGCGGCTTGTGCACCAAAAGCGAAAACTGAGGCTGCCAGAACTGGCAAAACAAACTTCTTAGTCGTCATAGCTATTACTTCCATCTTATTTTATTAGGTAAAGGTTGTAACTGCCTAACAAATGGGTGCGAAAGAAGTTCCGTAAAAAATATGTTTTGTAGAAATAGGCATATTTAAAATATAATTTGGCAGGCAAATTATAACGGCTATCACTATAATTATTATTATAAATCAATAAGATTTGAATTGATCACAAAATAACAAAGCACAAAGGACCTCACCCCATGAAGACAATCGGATATGCCGCCCATTCAGCTGATACACCACTTGTAGCCTACCACTTTGAGCGTCGTAACCTGCGCCCGAATGACGTTGCGATTGAAATTCTATACTCAGGCGTATGCCACTCAGATCTTCATACGGTTAATGGCGACTGGGGCGAGCAGCCATACCCCCTCGTACCGGGCCACGAAATTGTAGGCCGTGTGCTAGAAGTTGGCCCAGATGTGACGAAATACAAAGTTGGCCAAAACGTTGCTGTAGGCTGCATGGTTGATAGCTGCCAAACCTGCGACCAATGCCATAACCACGAAGAACAATATTGCCGCAACGGGATGACACCAACCTACGGTGCCCCTGACCGCATTACTGAAGAAATTACACAAGGTGGCTACTCTAAACATATTGTCGTGCGTGAAGAGTTTGTGCTTAACGTGCCCGAAAAACTTGATATGAAGCGTGCGGCCCCTATCCTTTGTGCAGGTATCACAACCTACTCGCCGCTGCGTACCTTTGGTGTAAAAGAAGGTAGCCGTGTAGGCGTTATTGGCCTAGGTGGCTTGGGCCACATGGCCGTACAAATTGCCGTTGCCATGGGTGCTGAAGTGACTGTTATTAGCCGCTCAACCGATAAAGAAGACGAAGCCAAAGAACTTGGTGCAAAGGGTATCCTTTCATCAAGCGATGAAGCTGCCCTTGAGGCTGCCGCAAGCAGCTTTGACGTTATTATTGATACCGTACCCGTAAAGCACGACCTTAACCCCTACACGCCTCTGCTTGATGTTGATGGTACCCTTGTCATTGTAGGCCAAGTGGGCCCACTAAACGAGCCATCAGCCGCACCGCTTATCATGGGCCGCCGCCGTGTTGCAGGCTCACTGATTGGGGGCATTAAAGAAACCCAAGAAGTGTTGGACTTTTGCGCCAAGCATAACATCCACCCTAAATGCGAAATGATTGCCATGGAAGACATTAACAAAGCATATAAGACCCTTGAAAAAGGCGATATTGCCCACCGCTTTGTTATCGACATGACAGCGTTTGAAGCCTAATAGTGCACAAGGAGGCACCATGAGCGAAAACCACACTTCAGTTGTAAAATATAGCGCACTAGAGGCTGAGCAATCAGCCCCTTTTGCTGAGGACCTTAAAAAGCTGTCGTCTCTACTGACGAAATATGCACCACACGATGAGGTTTTTGAAGTGGTCAAAAACACGGTGCACATTGCGCGCAGCTCATACGTTGCTGACGAGAAAACCTTTATGATGTCGATGCCTAGTGTTTGCATTGTGCCGCAAGGGGCAAAGCAAGTAAGCCTTGCCAGTGAAACTTTTGAATATGACGCCTCGAAGATTGTGGTTTACGCCGCTGAAGTACCTCTAAAAGTTAAGGTAACAAAAGCCTCAGAAGAAGAGCCTCACCTTTGCCTTATCTTACCGATTGACCCTGCCCGGCTGCACGACCTTGTGATGCGTGTATTCCCGAATGGTGTACCCTCAGGCAAGAGCACCCAGGCTGTTTATATTGGTGATTCTCATACTAAAATCATCAAGTCGGCCATTCGTATGATGCACATCATTGAAGACCAAGAGGACAGTGACTTGCTCGTCCCTCTTGCGATTGATGAGATTCTTATCCGTCTTCTACGCAGCCCCGCAGGCCCAGCCATTGCGCAGCTTGGTGTGACCGACTCTCACGCTGATAAAGTAAGCCGTGCCATTTCGTGGCTTAAAACAAACTATGCTGAGCCTATGAAGGTTGAAGAGCTGGCTAAATATTCAGGCATGAGTGTGTCGTCGTTCCACACGCATTTTAAATCAATGACGGCCATGAGCCCCCTGCAGTTCCAAAAGTCACTTCGTTTAAACGAGGCCCGCACCCTTATGCGCACCAAGCATCTTGACGTAAGTACCGCAGCGCTTGAAGTGGGCTACGTAAGTACCTCGCAGTTTAGCCGAGAGTACACACGTGAGTTTGGTATTGCCCCAAGTAAAGACAGCAGCCTTTAAGCTTTTTTGAGTGTTTTATGCATGGCGGTTGGTATATGGTGAGTAACAACCATAAAGCGAATAGCCAAACATAGCCCATGCTCTATACCTACGCCCAACAGATTGAAAAGCACGTTAAGCATAATGACACCATTACGCTTAAAGACCTGCTGACCATCACGGGTGAAAACTCGCTTCTTGTGGTGCTCATTTTCCTCTCGGTTTTTAACATTATCCTATCGCCGCTGCCGATGAATTCCATCGTGATGGGCCTCCCGCTTTTTGTGTTGTCGGGGTTGTATTTATTCAAAATTGATATCAGCCAAAAAGACTACAAGTTTTTGTATAAAGAGCATTCATGCATCAAATGGCGCAAATACATTGAACGCCTCACCCCGTATATTATGAAGTTTGAAGACTGGTCAAACAGCCGTTGGCATAAAGTTTTGACGCTTGAAAACCGTATTCTGACCGGTATTAGCCTAACGGCAATGGCCTTTATTATTTTGCTACCTATCCCGTTTGCCAATATTCCAGGCTCCATCGGGATTATCTTTGTGGCTCTTGGCATCTTGCAAAAGGATGGCCTTTTTGTGCTAGGTGGCTACGGCATCTTTGCCCTACACATTTGGGGCATTTTTATGCTGCAATACCTTACTAACTAAATATGGCCAACTAATTAGGGCCAACTAATTAGGGCAGGATAAAAAATAGACCCCGCCATTGCTGGCGGGGCCTTGCTGGCCTGAGATGATGGGGGGTGCCTCAGGCGCAACCTTGTGTAAACGTGCTACCTCTCTGGGTATTAACTCTCTGAACTATTCAATCTCTTGAACAGCCTTGGTTTCATCTTCAAGTTGTTTGGCACGTTCTTTCGCAAGCTTAGCTTCCTGCTTTTTAATACGCTTCGCTTCTTTCTTTTCCTGCTTACGTTTTACTTTTTTATATTTCTTTTGTTCTTCTAGTGGCTCTTCGATGTCGTCTTCATCAAGCTTTTTGTAAACAGCAGGCTCAGTACCGCCACCAAGCACCTTGTAAAGGGTCACTAGGTTTGAAAGTTGCTCACGCTGGGTGCCAATTTCATTCTGCTGGAAGCTATAAAGCTCACGCTGCGAATCCAGCACGCTGAGGAAGCTATCCACCCCGCCTTTGAATCGAGCTTGGGCAACGTCGTAAACACGCTCAGCAGCCTTTACAAGGCGGCGCTGGGCTGCAAGTTGCTGGTCCAAGGTGGCACGGGCTGCAAGCTCGTCAGAAACTTCACGGAATGCGGTTTGAATAGCCGCCTCGTATTGCAAAATTTCTTTGCGTTTGCGCAGGTTGGCAATTTCAAGGTTTGCACGGTTACGGCCGCCTTCAAAAATAGGCAGACGAATTTGCGGCATGAATGACCATGCACCAAAGGCTTCATCTGAGAACAAACCGTCAAAGGTCGTACTGGCAAAGCCGTAGTTACCCGTTAGCGTAATACTTGGGAAGAACGCCGCACGTGCCGCACCAATTTCAGCGTTACGGGCTTTAAGCTCGTACTCGGCTTGGCGCACATCAGGGCGTAGCAATAGAACCTCTGACGGGATATTCGCCATAAGGTCGTCACGGAGTTCAATATCATCAAGAGTAACGTCACCTAGCATTGAACGGTCATTCGGTACACCCATCAGCAAGAACAAGGCGTTTTCGTCTTGCGCCACAAAGCGGCTGTACTGGTGGTAGTTCACTTGTGCAGTTTCAACAGCTGTTGCCGCACGTGATAGGTCTTGCTCGGTACCGATACCACTATCTAAACTCTTTTGCAGAAGCTCATAGGTGTTCTTCTGGGCATCAAGGGTTTTCTTGGTAAGGTCTAGGAGCTTTTTATCAGCCAAGTATTGCAGGTAAGCATTGGCCGTTTCAGCAATCAGGGCGTTACGCACAACAGCGTAAGCTTCCTTCGTTGCTAGGTAGTCGTTAATGGCAGCATTGCTTTGGCTGCGTAGGCGGCCAAAAAAGTCAAGCTCGTAGCTGGCCACACCAAGGTTAACCTCGTAAAGGTCGGTGCTTCGTGTACCTGAGCCAAACAAGTTACTGCGCTCTGAACTTTCAGTGGCGGTGTAGCTACCATTGGCATTTACCGTAGGCAAAAGGTCAGCACGGTTAATGCGGTACATGGCACGGGCTTCGGCAATGTTCAAAGCAGACTCACGCAGGTTTTTGTTATTCTCAAGCGCTGTTTCAATCACCATTTTCAGGTGTTGATCGGCAAAGAATTCCTGCCAGGTAAGTTTGGTGGCCATAGCCTCACCCACTGGTAGCTCGTAACCTGAAGGGCTGTTCCACTCAGGTGCGGCAGCAAAGTCAGGGCGCTCATAGTTCGGGGCCATGGTGCAGCTTGCAAGCATGGCGCCCAGCGCGACTGTTAATAATGGTTTACGCAACATTATTTTTGCTCCTCTTCTTGAGCTTTAGTGTCATTTTCGGCGTCATGTTCAACACGGTTTTCGGCACGCTGTGCTGTTGAGGCCAATTCCTTTTTGCTCAAATCGCCACGGTGGAACACACGTTCAACCATCACGTAGAACATCGGCACGAAGAAGATCGCAAGGAACGTCGCCGCAGCCATACCACCCATCACCGCAATACCAATCGCATTTTGCGCAGCTGAACCAGCACCTGATGATAGGGCAAGTGGTGTTACACCCAACATAAAGGCCATTGAGGTCATCAAGATTGGACGGAAACGCTGACGCGCTGCCAAGGCCACAGCCTCAAGAAGGTCCATCCCTTCTTCACGCAGTTCCTTCGCAAATTCCACAATCAAAATGGCGTTCTTCGAGGCCAAGCCCACGGTGGTCAATAGCGCCACCTGTAGGTAAACGTCGTTCGGTAGGCCTTTAAGGAATGCCGCAATCACAGCACCCAAAATACCTAGAGGCACAACCAGCATTACTGCCAGTGGCACAGCCCAACTTTCGTACAGGGCAGCCAGGCACAAGAACACAATCAGCACTGACAATGCGTATAGCGCTGGCGCTTGTGAACCTGTTTGGCGTTCCTCGTATGAAATACCAGACCATTCAATTTCAAACCCTTCAGGTAGCTTGGCGGCGATGGCTTCAATCTCAGCCATAGCAACACCCGAGCTAATGCCCGCAGACGGCGCACCTTGAATGTTCACAGACGATGTACCATTAAAGCGCTCAAGCTTCGGTGAGCCATAGGTCCAACGGCCTGTTGAGAAGGTATTAAACGCCACCATCTCGCCATCAGCGTTACGGACGTACCATTCGTCAAGGTCTTCAGGCATCATACGGTATGGTGCTTCACCTTGAAGGTACACACGCTTAATACGGCCTTTATCAACAAAGTCGTTCACGTAGCTAGAACCCCAAGCAATTTGCAAGGTACTGTTCACATCGCTGAGTGATACACCCATGGCGGCAGCACGTTCGCTGTTAATATCAATTTTATACTGTGGCACATCGCTTAGGCCGTTCGGGCGGACACCCTGTAATTTAGGGTTTTGCGCCGCCATGCCCAATAGCTGGTTACGGGCAGCCATCAAAGCTTCGTGCCCATTACCGCCACGGTCAACCAGCTGAAAGTCAAAACCAGAGGCATTACCAAGCGAGCTAATTGGCGGTGGGAAGAAGGCAAATGCCATGGCATCTTTCAGCTGAGAAAGCGCCCCCATTGCTTGGCCTGCAATTGCAAACACACTTTGGGTTTTAAGGTCACGCTCTTCCCAGTCTTTTAGGCCAACAAAGCCAAAAGCGGCGTTTTGGGCGTTACCCGCAAAACTAAAGCCAACAACGGTAAATAGGTCATCAATTGCGTCGCCGTGGGTTTCAAGGAAGTAGTCTTCCACCTGCTTAGCCGACTCAAGCGTACGTTCGGCCGTAGCACTTGGTGGTGTGTTAAGCATAAGGAACATGTAGCCTTGGTCTTCATCAGGCAAGAACGCACCCGGTAGGCGTGTAAAGATGAACATCATCCCGCCGACCAAAATAAGGTACATCACAAAGTAGCGCTTAAAGCGGCTCGCCATGTTGGTAGCTGTTTTTTGGTACTTATCGCGGCCACGGTTAAAGTTACGGTTAAACCAACCAAAGAAACCAGTTTCACCACGACGATCACCTTCAGAGTGCTTTAGCAGTGTGGCGCAAAGTGATGGTGACAACACCAACGCCACCAATACTGATAGCGCCATCGCAGCAACAATCGTAATCGAGAACTGGCGGTAAATCGCACCAGCAGAACCACTAAAGAATGCCATCGGGATAAACACTGTTGAAAGCACAACAGCAATACCCACTAGCGCACTGGTAATTTGGCCCATTGATTTACGTGTGGCTTCACGCGGGGGGAGTCCCTCTTCGCTCATCACACGTTCAACGTTTTCAACCACAACAATGGCATCATCCACCAGCAAGCCAATGGCCAATACCATCGCAAACATGGTCAATACGTTGATACTAAAGCCAAAGGCCAGTAGCACGGCAAAGGTACCCAGCAGTACCACAGGCACCGCAATAGTTGGGATAAGCGTTGCGCGCAAGTTCTGCAAGAACAACAGCATCACCAAGAACACAAGCACAACAGCTTCGATTAGCGTATGTACAACCGACTCAATCGAAAGCTTAACAAACGGTGTGGTATCAAGTGGGTAAATAACTTTAACGCCTTCAGGCATGCTTGACTTAAGCTCTTCCACACGGGCTTTAACAAGGTCAGCAGTTTTAAGGGCGTTGGCGCCGGTTGCAAGGGTTACCGCAATACCTGTTGCTGGCAAGCGCTTGTAGCGTGCAATACGGTCGTATGACTCTGAGCCAAGATCAACCTTAGCAACGTCTTTTACACGAAGCTGTGAGCCATCGTTATTGACGCGTAGAACAATATTTTCAAAGTCTTCAACAGTTTCAAGGCGAGACTGCGCCTTAACTGTCGCGTTAATTTGCTGGCCTGCCACCGCTGGCTTCATACCAAGTTGACCTGCTGAAATATCGGTGTTTTGCACAGCCACGGCTTGGCGCACGTCAAGAGGGGTCATGTTGTAGCTGTTCAGTTTTTCAGGGTCTAGCCAAATGCGCATCGCGTGCTGCGAACCAAACACACGCACACTACCCACACCGTTAATACGGGCAATAGGGTCTTGAATATTTGAAACCAGCATATCGCTCAGCTCGCGATCGTTAATGCTACCATCTTCAGCGTAAAAGCCTACAACTAGTAGAAATGTCTCGTTCGCCTTGGTCACGGTTACACCAAGTGCCTGCACCTCTTGAGGGAGCTGCGTTACCGCACCTTGCACCTTGTTTTGGGTTTGCACTTGGGCAATATCTGGGTCGGCTTCAGGTTCAAAGGTTAGCGTAATGGTCATGCTACCGTCTGAACTGTTTGAGTTGAAGTAACGCAGGTTATCAATACCTGTTAGGCGTTGTTCAATCACCTGTGTTACGGCATTTTCAACCGTTTCAGCCGAGGCACCTGGGTATGAAGCGTTAATCGCAACAGTTGGTGGCGCTACTTGAGGGTATTGCTCAATCGGCAGCTCACGGATAGAAAGCACACCTGCCAACATAATGATAATGGCGATTACCCACGCAAAAACGGGGCGATCAATAAAGAAATTAGCCATACGAATACAGTCCTATTCATCTTATTTATTTTGCGCAGGTGGTTGGTCTGCATTTAGTTCGGTTGTATCTTCTGAGTCGTCTTCAGAGGTCATTTCTTCAACAGGTGCGTCCATGATTTGGGCGTCTTCTGTTTTAATTTCTTCTTCAACAACGGCGGCTTCTTCTGAAGCATCTTCATCCATGACTTCTTCTTCGATGGCTTCCTCTTCAGTTGCTTCATCCTCAAGCTGTTCATCAACTGGCACAACGTCAGTGTTCATTGTTTCTTCAACTGCTTCTTCTGCCACTTCTGGTGCAGGGGCTTCAGCTGCCTGTTTAGGCGCTTCTGCTGGTGCTTTTTGTGCAGCTTTGCCGCTCGCGTTCCATAGTTCTGAGCGCACTGGCATATCAGGCTGTACTTTTTGGTAGCCGGCCATAATCAAACGGTCACCTACGTCAACGCCGCCTTTAACAATCCACTGGTCTTTATAGGCCTGCTCAACTTCAAGAACGCGTTTTTGTGCCTTGTTTGATTCGTCCACAATCCAAGCCACTAGGCTGCCATCAGGCATGCGTGTTGTGGCACGCTGTGGCACCAAAAGCTCGTCTGATGATTTAAGTTCAAGCACACTACGTACAAACATACCCGGCAGCAAGATGCCTTCTGGGTTATCAAAAATCGCACGCATGGCCACAGCACCTGTTGTGGTATCAACAGTTACTTCTGAAAACTTAAGTTTACCTGTAATTGGGTATTCGCTGCCCTTCTCACCGCCAAGACGCACACGTACAGGGATGGTTTCCATCCCGACTGAGTGCATACGGAACTGTGCAACATCATCGCCTGAAAGCTGCATATCAACGTACACAGGGTTAAGCTGTGTAATAATCGCAATAGGCTCAGCTTGGTTTGATGTTACAAGAGCACCATCCGTGACCAATGTACGGCCAATGTAGCCTGAAATTGGAGCATATACTTTAGTGTAATCAAAGTTCACCTGCGCCACTTCAAGGGCAGCCTTGGCTTGGTCGTATTCGACAATAACGTCATCAGTTTCTTGCTGACTTACCGCTTTAATTTTCACAAGTTCGTTATAACGATCAAGGCGAGACTTTGCAGCCTTTGCGGTTGCTTTAGCGCTGTTAAGCTCAGCTAGGAATGGGGCTTCATCAATTTGGTAAAGTTGTTGGCCTTTTTCAACACGAGTACCTTGCTCAAACAAGCTTTTGGTAATCACACCTGAAACCTGCGGGCGTACTTGTGACTGACGGTAAGCCACCACACGGCCTGGGCTTTCGTATTTGTATGTAACGGGCTGTTTTTTAAGGGTCTTAACCGATACCGCCATTGCTGGGGGCTGTTGGTTTTGTGCGCCGCCATTGTCGTTACCAAAAAATGCCATGTAAAGGCCTGCTTGCGCCGCAAGTACGAGTAGAATAACGACGATAACTGTTTTATTCATTGTGATGTGATCCCTTGATTTTTGCCTTTACACACAGGCTTCTTTATTAATAAGGTCTGTATATTCTCAACCACTGGACAAATGGTTACAGAATACTTATACTAATAACATACATATATGCATGTATGTTTGCAATATCAAGGGAAATATTTTTTATGAGACGCACAAAAGCTGAAGCAGAACAGACCCGTGAAGACATTCTAAATGCTGCTATTGACATGTTTTATAAGGATGGCGTGAGTAAAACCACGCTCAACGGTATTGCGAGCCATGCAGGCGTAACACGTGGTGCTATTTATTGGCACTTCAAAAATAAGATGGAAATTTTTGACGGCCTGCACGAAAAACTGCACAAGCCATTGTCGGACCATATTATGGCCGACATGAAAATTGACCACCCCCACCCTATTCAACAGCTTAAAGAGCTGTGCGTAAAATTGCTTGTTGAGTTTGAAGAAAATGAGCAAAAGCGCAAAATTTTGACCATCTTTCTGCGTAAGTGCGAATACTCAGGCGAATTAGAAGAGTGTAAAGCCCGCTACTGCGACGAAAAGAAAGAAAGCCTCGGCCTATTTACAAAGTACTTTGAAAAAGCCCAAGAACAAGACGCTATTTCTAAAGAGGCCGACCCTGAGCTTTTGTGCCAAGCTGTAAACTGCTACATGAAAGGTATTATTATGGAATACCTTGATTACCACGACACCTTTGACATGCGTGCCAAAGCCCCTGCTTTGATGGACTTGCTATTCAAAAGCATTGGCAAATAACAACTAAGCCTGAGCTCTATTACATCTTAGGCAGTTTGGCGTAAACCTTACGTGTTTCATTGTACAGAGTTAATAGCTTTTGCCCATTTTCCTTAATGTCATTCATCCCTTGTGTGGCAAGGGGGTCTGGCTTATCCGCCTTCATAAATTCTGCAATCTTAAGCGACTGTGATTCCACTTGGCCTGCAAGCTTTGAAAGTGGCTGAGCCCCAAACTGTGCACTCATTGAGCGTACATTGTGCGCAGGACGAATAATCTTCTCCATATCACCCTCAACCAAACCTTCTTGTAGTTCTTTTAAATAAGCCTCTAGGCTTTCAAAGTAGATTTGTAGGGCTTGCTCAAACGCATCGCCAATGGTGTCACGCAGAGCCTCTAGCTGTGCCGTATCCACAAGGGTCTGCGCCGTCTTATCAGTTGAGGCTTTATCAGGCGCTGTTCCACCTTTTACAGGTGCACGCACAGGGCGGTGTGGCTTTAACTTACTTGGCCTTTTAAGCCTTGCACCAAAAAGGGTTTTGGGGCGTGAAGTTTCTCCGTCTGAGGCCTTAGCTTTAGCTTTTGCTTCAGGGGGCTTCACCCACTTGGCAAGCATTTGGCGCATATCATCTTCGTAAAAAGGTTTTGCAAGGTGATCATCCATACCGGCTTCCTTACAGCGGGCCACATCCTCAGCCATCACGTTAGCCGTGAGAGCAATAATCGGCGTTGAAGGGTTAAGGCGCCCATTTTCTTTCAACTCAATCAGATGTTCAGCTGCCTCATAGCCATCCATAATCGGCATTTGGCAATCAAGGAAGATAACATCAAACGGGAATGCTGCCGCTGCACGAACAGCTTTTTCACCGTTTTCAGCAAAGGTCGGTACGCAGCCAATGTTTTGTAACACTTTTTCAATTAAAAACTTATTGGTGGGGTTATCTTCAGCCACAAGCACTTTAAGCCCATCATAGTTTTGTGCGTCACTTTCAGCCACTATAGGAGCCTCACCCTCTATGGCGTAGCTGATGTTTTCTTGACGCTGCCAAACACGCACAAGGGTGGTCAGCAGCTCATTATTACTTACAGGTTTAGCAATGGCGGCATCAAAACCATCGGGTAGTTCTGGCTGGCGTGAGTCGTGCATCAGTACAAAACGTACGTCATCACTACGGTTAATATTTGCCAGTTCTTGCGCCAAATCAGTGGCTGCCATTTTGCCAATTTTCTCATCAATCAGCACAATATTAAAAGGCTTGCCCGCTTGGCTAGACTCATTAAACCTTTGCGATGCATTTTGTGCGGAAATGCTTGTTTTACAGATCATATCAACTTGTTCAAGCTGTTCAGCGACGGCGGTTGTTGTTTGCTCAAACTCGCCGACGACAAGGGCCTTGAGCCCTTTAAGGGAACGCGCAAGATCAACAGGGCGGTAGGCCTTTTTCTGGTCAACTGGCATAGGTAGGGTAAACCAGAAGGTTGTCCCCTCGCCGAGCACACTATCAACGCCAATCTCACCACCCATAAGCTCAACAAGTTGTTGAGAAATAGCAAGGCCTAGACCTGTACCACCAAACTTACGCGTGGTTGAGTTATCAGCCTGTGAAAAACGCACGAAGATGTTTTCTTGCACGTCAGGGGCAATACCCACACCTGTATCAATGACCGAAAACTTCATAAAAGCCGTTGAGCTGTCAGAGGCACTCTCAAGTTCATCGACCCGAATGGCCACATGGCCTTGGCTGGTAAACTTAATCGCATTATTAACAAGGTTATTAATAATCTGCTTTAGGCGCACAGGGTCAGCCAGCACAAAGCGTGTGGCCCCAGGGATAAAGCGTGTGATAAGTTCGATGTTCTTTTCTTGCGCTTTTGAGGCAAATAGGTTGCCTGTATCTTCAACCAATTCAAGCAAGTCAATCGAGAGTGGTTCAAGGCTTAGGCCACCTGCCTCGATTTTTGAAAAGTCTAGAATATCGTTAATAATCTCAAGCAGTGTTTCGGCTGAGTTCATAACCGTTTGCCCAAGTTTGCGCTGCTCAGGGCTAAGGTTTGTTTTCATGAGCATTTCGGTCAGACCCATAACGCCGTTCATCGGGGTACGGATTTCATGGCTCATATTCGCCAAAAACTCAGACTTCAGTTGGCTTGCTTCTTCAGCCTTACGGCGTGCTTCGGCCAAGGTACGGTTATTCTTTTGTACACTGTGGGCTAGCAACGCTAAAAGAAAACTCAGTAAAATGCCCACCATCAGCCAGTAGTAGCTTTGATTTGGGATGTGCGACGTAAACCAATCAGGGTTTGCATAGAACACAATTTTGATTGGTAGCCCATCAATCTCAAGGGTTTTAGTAATGTACTCTGTGCCAGCAGGCTCAAAGGTTGGGTCTTTATAGAATGGTCGCGCTTGGGCAGCCGTCAAAAGGTTCGCATTCATAAAGACTGGCGGATTAAGGCCTTGTGTTTCAGAAAGCAGCTTTTGCATCGAAACAACCGAGAACAAATACCCACGTAGTGACTTATCAGCATTAAAAATAGCACGCACAATTGTAATGGGGCGCACATCATCACCACGAGGCGTGCCCTTAAATGGCGCAGTAAGGGAGGCTTTTCGGCTATTTTCTGGCGTTAGGGCCACAAGCATCATGTAGAGGGTTTTTTTATCGCGGTCGAATGACAAAGCCTCAGCCTGCTTATGTTTAAACCGTAAAACTTCCTCGTCATCTTTATTACCCTCTGCTGCAATCCACCCAAGTGACAACAACGATGACGGCACATCGTGAATTTTCTCACCGCCATCAAGTGAGGATACAAAACTATTAAACTCAGACTTTGTTACGTTGTCAGAAGCTTTATACAAAGCCTCAAGCGCCCAGATAATTTTGTAGTGAATATTAACCTCGTCACGGATTTGCCCAAAGCGCTTTTCAGACTCTTGCGCAAAGACTTTCTCGGTCATTTTATGGTGTTCAACCTGTAGGTGGCTGAACAAAATAATTGAAGCTATACACCCAAACAGAAATACAAGGATCGGTAAAGTATGAGGAATTTTATTATGCATTATTATCTCTCCTGAAATGCCGACTCAAGTGACGTTTGAATAGGCTTAAATAGGTAAGCCAACACACTACGCTTACCTGTGATGATGTCGGCCATGATGGTCATGCCCGGCAAGATGAGGTAGCGCCCGGCTACATCACCCATGTGATTTTTATTAAGCTGTACACGGCCTTTGTAATAACGTGCACCGTCATTACCTACGAAGGTGGTTGCCGAAAGTGAGGTTAAAATACCCGGGATGGTGCCATAGCGTGAAAAGTCGTACGATGAAACCTTAATATTCACATCGTCCCCCACAAACAGGTGCCCAACATCTTTCGGGGCAATACGCACCTCAACCGCCAAAGGACGGTCAAGGGGTACAATTTCCATCAGCACTTGGCCGGGCTGCACCACACCACCAACAGTATTCACCATGAGGCCTTTCACAATGCCACGGGTTGATGCACGAATGGTTAAACGGGCCAGACGCTCGTTTTGTTTCGCCAAAAGTTTGCGGTTTTGCTGAAGCTCAGTTTGCGCTTGCTCAAGCTGTTGCATGGCCTGGTCACGCTGGTTTGTGGCAAGTGAAAGGTGTTTTTCTTTAAACTCTTCAAGAGCGGCCTTTGCTTGGGCTTGCTGTTGTTGCAGCTCAGTTTTTTGACCACGCACGGCAATAAGCTCTTCTTTAAGTTCCATCAAGCGCACCTCAGGAAAGAACCCTTTATCGTGGAGCTGCTTACGCTTGCTGTAGCTATCTTCTAAAAGCTTTAACCGCTCGATTGAGGTTTTAAGCTTTGTTGATGTCATTGAAAGTTCTTGCTCTTTTTGCGCAATTTGACGGGAAATCACGGTTTTATCACTCTCCCGTGCTGCAAGCATAGTCTTGTAAAGCTCTGATGATTCATCGTCAGCCACTTGCCCTGTAATAAAGGCATTTAGGCGTGTTGCTTGGCCTTGAAGTAAATCAATTTGCGACTGTGTGCGCTGAATATCAGCAATTAAACTATCTGTATTAAGCTGCAACAAAGGCTCGCCTTGCTCAACAATATCGCCTTCTTTGACAAGAATTTCTTGGATAATACCGCCTTCAAGGTGTTGCACGCTTTGCTGAAAACCATCGGGAATAACCTCACCCGGCGCGCGGGTAACTTCGTTCACTTGTGCAATGGCTGACCACAGCACAAATAACAGCACAAACAAACTGACCGAAACCATAGTCAGGCGTACCAACCACGGGTTACCAGCTTCTTCTAGCTGGGCTGATTGCGATAGATACTGAAGCTGTTTTTCACGGTTATACACCCAGCTTTTGTACCAATAGCTGTGCGATATTTGTTTGTAGAACATACACTTTTTCTCTGCGAGCCACTCTTGGCTAATGGGCCATAGGTTTTTCATTGTTATTGTCCTCCTAGGTGTGAGCGATGCAACGATGTGGGGTTATTCAGCTTTTTCAGCATGAGGCACCTCCTGTAGTTGCTCTAGTTCTTGGGGTTTTGCCTGCGTGGGCTGTTTGCGTAAATGCAGCAAAAGCACTCGGTCGGCCAGGGCAATAAAGTCGCGGCGGGTACTGGCCATCACGATGCAGCGCTGGCCTTTTGACTGCTGAATATAGGCTTTCAGCTGTTTACCAGTTTCGCCTTGAAGCACAGCGTCAGGCTGCTCGTCAATCAGTACCATTTTGGCGTTTTGTAGGTATAGACGTGCCAAACTAAGTTGGAATTTCAGAACCGGGGTAAGCTCAGGTGTCCCTGGTTTTGCAATGAGGGTTTCGAGTTTCTCAGGCATAGACTCTACGGCTGAGGCCGCCCCTGCCATGCGCAGTGCCTGCCATACTTCAGGCTCTTTGGCGGTGGGTTTTGCAAGCTGCATATTTTCCATCACCGTCCCGAAGAAGAAATCAGGCTTTTGTGGCAGGTACGCAATTTGACGGCGCAGATCAACAGGGTCAATCTGGCGAATATCAAACCCATCAACACGGATTGCCCCTTTGGTTGGCTGATATAAACCCTGAGCCAGCTTAAGAATACTGCTTTTACCACAACCACTTGGCGCTGAAATAACCGCAACTTCGCCTGCTGCCACTTCAAGGTTAAGGTGGGTAAATACGGGGGCCTGCTCTTCCGTATATTGAAGAGTGACTTCGTTGAATGAAAGCGAGCCATTGAGCTTTTTAAGGCGAGCCCGTTTTACATTTTGTTGAGCTTCGTTTTCAATATCCATCAGGTCATTCACCTGTGCAATACTGCCCGAAAGTTGCTCAAGCCGCGGAATCATCGTACACAAGCTATAAAGCGGGGTAAGCACACGCCATACCAAAATCATGGTAGCAACAAGGGCACCTACGGTCATATCGCCTGACCATATGAGGCTTGTGCCGAACGAAAGCACAGCCACCGCACTAATAATGGTAAGTGCATGGCCTAAAGTTTCAGCCGTCACACCGTATTGGTTTAGCTTAAAGTGCGCCAAGTACTCACGCCCAGCAAGTTGGCGGAACTTATCTTGCCATGCCTCTTCAAGGCCGTAGGCACGAATATCTTCAATCTTCTCAAGGGTTTCGATTGAGAATAGCTGGCGTGCTGAGCTTGCCTTTGCCGCCGTACGAATAAGCACACGAATATAGCGACGCATCACAAAGAACAAACCTAAGTACACACCCGCCAAAACAATCGGCACCCAAACCAGCGGGCCTGCAATAAGGGCAATAATCACAAGGGCTAAAATTGTAAATGGCAACTCAAGCATTGAGAGGAACACAGGGCCACTAAAGAAGTCGCGCACGTGTTCAAAGCTACGCACACGCGAAATCTGTGACGAAATTGATGCCTGCTCAATGTACTTAGGCTCAAGCTGAATCAGGTGCGAGAACACGCGGTTCCCTACAATGCTATCAAGCCGTGCCGCAAGCCAAGATAGGTTTTGGCTTCGTAGGTAACGCAAGCCCCATTCAAAACAAATCGCAAGCACGACAAACGGTACGAGGTACCATAGAGTTTCAGTTGACTGTGTGGCAATCACACGGTCATACACCAACATAATAAAAATAGGCACGGTCAGCGCAATCAGATTCAAAAAGAACCCTGCAAACAGCACTTGGTAAAAGATTTTATTAAACCGTGACAGCAGCGCACGGAACCACGTAAAGCCCGTGCCTGCGCGCATAAATTTTGAGGTTGTTTGTTGGTCTTCCTGCAAAGCAAAGAAGGTGCAGACCTCGCCAAAGCCCCAAGTTTCTGCCTCATCAAATGTGGCATAGCGGGCTTTTTCTTTTACGCAGTCATAAATGGTTAGGCGCTTTTTGGCTTCATCAATTTTAAGAATAACTAATGGCTGGTTTGGCCATTCAAAGGTGTCAGACTCGGTCACAAACAAGCAAGGCAACAGGCGCTGGTCAATTTGTGGGGCCAAGGTTTCTAGTTGGTGACTCCCATAGCCTAGGTGCGCCATGGTGTTTTTAAACTCAACCATATTGACCCGCAGCGTGCGGTAAGGCAAAGCATCGTACAAACGGCGGATTTTGCAATTTGGCTCAAGCGTCAGCATCAGGGCGCAAAAGGCAATTTGCAGTGGGCTTTGCTTTTTGTAGCGGTACCACAACATACTGGCAAGGCGGTCGTTCAGGGCCTCGGTATGGCGGCTAAATTCGTGGAGTGCTAACCCTTGGATGGCAACAGTCATAGGCGCACCTCCTCGGTTGGAATCTCCAAGTTTTCGGCCTTTTGCTCAATAAGCTGTCCCTCGTAAAGGAGGTAGTGTTTTTGAGCCAGCGCCACCATTTCGGCATCGTCAGAAATAATAATCATCGCAACGTCAGGCTGGCGCTGTTTAAGGTAATCACGGAAGGCCTTAAAGCTTTGACGATCTAGCGCACGGTCGGCGTTATCAAACAAAATAATGCGGGGCTGCGGGGCAAGCGCGCGGGCAATCAGGATGCGCTGTTTCAACCCCGGCGGGATGCTATCAGCAATAGTGCCCTCAAGGTTGGTATCAAAACCAGCTGGCAAACGGGCAATATCTTCTTGGATTGAAAGTTCATTACTAATTTTAAGGGCCTCATCACCCGAGACCATCCCAAAGCGGGTTAGGTTATCGCGGATTGTGCCTCTAAAGATTGAGTTGGTGTCTGATAAGTACGCCACGTGGCGGCTCAGCACCTTGGTTGATAAGCTTGGCAAGCTATGGCCATCAATAGCCACGCTGCCTTGGTCGGGCTTATAAATGCCTGCAATAATTTTTAATAGTGTGCTCTTCCCTGCCCCTTCGTGGCCGGTAATATGAATGGTTTCACCAGGTTTAATTTCAAGGCTAATGCGTTCAAGCATCCATGGGGCATTGTCGTCGTAACGGAAGCATACATCCTCAAGGCCAACGTGCCCTTTTTGGGCAATAGGTTTAGCCGTTTTAGGACGTGCAATTGTAGGGGTATCAAGAACTTGCTTTACTTGTTTTTGGGTTAGGTCAAAGTCTTGGCTGCGGACCCACACCTGTAGGATTTTTTGCACAGGCTGCATAATACGACCCGCCAACAAAATACAAGCAACAAGGGCACCCACAGTCATTTTATTATCAATCACCTGCAGGGCACCAAATGTAATAACAGCGGCCACCATCATATGCGAAAACACAGCCCCACTGTTAAAAGCAGATGAGCTTGAGCGTGCCACAAGCAAGTTTGATAAGCCTGATTGTTGCTCCATAAATTCATACCGACGGCGGAAGATTTGTTCGAGCCCAGAGGCTTTAATGGTATGCACCCCGGCAAGCGCCTGCACCAAAAAGTTATAGCGGTTATCATCGCAGTAGTTACGTACATCAAGGTATTCTTTTAAGTGCTTACCAAGGTGAATGGTCAACACTGAAAAGAGCGCCAAAATAGTAAGTGGCACCAAAACCAAAGCGCCTGCAATATACCAAATAAGGGCAATGAAAATTACAACGAACACCCCTTCAAGGAAGGTGGCAAAAAGCTCGCCGTTATAGAAGCCTTTAAGCTTTGAAGCTGCAGTCAAACGCTGCAAATCAGCGCCAATGCCCTCACGCTTAAGGTGCTTCAGGTCAGCGGCAAGGGTATGTTCAACAAGCTCGCACGACAAGCGGTGCTCAAACGCAGCACCCGTCCAACCAATCACATAGGCGCGTGAGACCTTAAGTACGGCCTCAAGCGCAATAGCAATACATACACCAATAATCAGAATTTCAAGGGTATGGGTTGTGTGGTGCGGTAGCACACGGTCGTAGACTTGCAGTGTCATAATAGGCAGGGCGAGTGACAACATATGGATTGCCAATGTTGTCATCAACACGCTCCAAGTGCAGCACTGAACGCCCTGAACTACCAGTGGTTTGTTTCCCATCACACTTTCTCGCATTTTATTATTTTGTCTGCTCGAAGTTTTGCGGCATTACGCCTAGAACAATCCTGCGAAGCCACCTCCATCGTCTTGGTTGTTAAGTAGGCCGGCTAGTCCCTCGTCGGCACTGCCGCCAGGGTCAGGTAGGATGTCCATCACGCTTTCGCCTGAAAGAAGGTCATCCAAGGTTGGGCCATCACCGGGGAGTAGGTCGCCAATGGCTTCCTCGGTGCCTGCGGCAACTTCGGTCAGAAGATCTTCAGCGCCATCGGTGGTGGTTTCAACAGCGGTGTTAAGGTCACTAATTAAAGCCTCAGATTCTGGTACGCCAAGCAGGTCAGTTGAGACATCAGCATCAACTGCACCAAGGCCACCGTTATCAAGGTCAACCTCAAGGCCAACATCAACATCACCGATAATGCTTTCAACTGGGTCAAGGATGACCTCTTCAGCTACATCAACGGCAAGGTCGCCAGCTTCTAGACCAACATCAATTGTTAGGTCGGTATCGCCTGAATTTTCTCCACTGGCTAAAATGTCATTCAGGCCATCGGTCACCTGTTCAACGCCATGTTCAACACCCTCAACAAGGTCCTCAACATCGCCCTCAACAGGGTCAACCACTGCGCCTGCAACATCTTGTGCGGCTTCAACAAGGTCAATATCGGTATCAACATCTAGGCTAATATCATCCAAGCCATTGGCCATTGGGTCAGCATCAAGGCCAACGTCAATGTCAATATCGCCCACAACTTCCTCAACAGGGTCGAGGATAACCTCACCTGCGGCATCAACAGCAACACCAACATCGCCAAGGCTGGTATCGCCTACTTGAACATCACCTAAGCCTACATCTTCCAATGTGGCTTCAGCGTCGGCATCAACAACAAGGTCAGTATCGCCATTATTATCTGCGCCTAGTAAGTTATCGACAGTGTCTTCTAACCCTTGGGTTACGTTTGTTAGGCCTTCATCTAAGTTTTCAGGAATATCTTCCGTTACAACATCAGTTGTGCCATCAACGAGGCCACCAAGGAGACCAAGAGTGCCTTCAACACCGTCAGCATCATCGCCAGAACCACCATCGCCATCACCCACATAAGGCTCGTCGCCGAGGCCCAGTAGGTTGCCGACGCCGTCAAACAAGTCGCCGTCAACGGTCAGGTCAAGATCGCTAATGCCATCAGAGTCACCGTCGGCAAGCAGGTTAATATCCACATCGCCAATAATGTCTTCAACGGGGTCTAGAACAATATTCTCAGCAATGCCAAGGTCGGTATCGCCCACGCCTAAACCAAGGTCTAGGTTAAGGTCGGTATCCTCTTCGGTTCCATCGCCCATAAGGCCCAAGCCATCAAGAACACCGCCAACAGTATCGCCCACGGTATCGGCAACTAGGTCGCCAACAGGTTCAACAACGTCTTCGACAATGTCTTGCAGGGGTGAAAGCAGCTCGCCAGTTGCATCGGCAACATCGCCAAGCGGTTCCATAACGCCGTCAACAACATCGTCAACAGTATCTTGGGCTGAATCAATCAGCGTATCAGCGCCTGCAGCAAGCGTATCTAGCTGCTCGCCCACGCCTTCGGTTACACCGCCCAGAACATCCTCAGTTGTGCCTAGCACATCACCAAGTGGAGTTTCAGCCATGAGGGTTTGCACGGTGCTATCCACACCATCAACAACATCGTTTAGGCCTGTTTGGTCGAGGATGTCATTTGTTGAAAGTGTGATAGGTCCCATACCAAGAACCTCAGGGCTTAGGGTTAATGACACATCAGGCAAGGTGTCATCACCAAAGGTAATGCCTGTATCAACCTCAAGCACATCGCGAATATCTAGGTTTAGGCCTAGCTCGTTTGTGCCCAGGAGGTTTGATAAACCATCCTGAATATTATCAAGGTTACTTATAGGGTCAGTAAGTGAGAGGTTTTCAACGACAAATGTGCCAGCCTCAACAACGCCCTGCACTACGCCTTGTGTTGCGTCGATAAGGTCTTGGGTACCATCAACAAGGTTGGTGGTGGTATCCAGCACATTACCGGGTAGCTCATCTACGCCACCAGTGAGGATGGTGCCAACGTCGTCCAATGCGCCGTCAACAATATCGCCCACTGGGTTTAGAACATCATCAACAGTATCGCCCAGTTCAAGGTCCGTATCCAAATCAAGGAAAGGTTCTTGCCCATTGGGGTTTGTTGGTGGCTCGTTTGGTGGGCCATCATCATTAGGGTCAGGGAAATCGGTTGGTGGTGTAAAGAAGTTGTTTACTGTACTTTCGGCATTGTTATTAGCAACCGAGGCTGAATTTTCTGCTGCAGAGCCGCCAATTGATGCCAGCGACATTGTTGTACCACCTGCCCCGTTATTAGTAGCATTGCTTTGCTGGCCATTAAAAAAGCCATCTAAACCAGAGCCATTAAAAACGCCATTGGTAAATGCATCTGCACCGCTAGCCCCAAAGGCAGCGTCGTTTGCATTTACAAATCCGTTTTGAACAATTTGGTTGTCATCAACGTTTGAAATATTTTCATCGAGCACGTTTAAAGATTCATGCGATTGCTGAACCTGCATGACCAAGTAATTTAGATTACCTGATCCAAATAAATTTTCGGTAACGCCGTCTAAATCTTCGGCGTAATAGTCATCAGCATCAAGCTTATGTCCTAAAGAGTGGGTTGTGAGCGCACTTTCAGACCAAAAACCTTCAATACCCGATATAGTTGTATCGCTTGTGGTATCAAGTTTCATTTTATTAGTCCTCTATTATTCGTTATTTCCTTATATTTACTACCTTTAATATTTTATTATGAAAAATTGACATATTGCACCGCACATAAAATTGCATACAACTTTTAATTTAATAACAACCTATACTTGTTTTATATTACACACAATATATACACAAGGCAAAGCGCCATTAAGCGAGGCTTGTGTAAAACTAGTTCACGTACATTTGCTCTAGACTTGCGAGGAACTTTTTGGCATACGCCTTAAAAGTATCGCGGAATTTTTGAACATTTAACGGACTGACAAAACAATCCGCCATCCCAGAAAATTGCATACGCTTATGATTAACCTGTGCCTGGTTGGCATATAGCGCAATGATATGCGTTTTAATGGGTTTTTTATCTTCAGTCAGGCGCAGCTGGTTGGCAATTTGATAGCCATCAATCTCAGGCAGGTTTACATCAATCAGCACAATATCAAAATGTTCTGACTGCAAAACATCCCAGGCATGGGCCCCGCTTGAAACCACGCGTGCCTTACACCCCAGTGTTTGCAAAGCCTCTAATACACGCGCTTGGCGCCCAAGGTCACCATCCGCCAAGAGAATCCGCCAGCTTGAAAAAACTTCATGCAAAGTGGGCACTGGTTTTTTAGGTTTTTCTTTTTCACTGACGGCTTGTAAATCTGTTTTTACCGCAGGGTTCACTTTTGGCATGGTCAGTTTTTTACGGTCTGTTTTTGGGGTGTCATGAAATTTGGCCAAAGCTTCTTTAATTTTTGACACTGTAAACGGTTTAAGGATGTACCCCTGCGCCCCACGGGCACAAGCTTGCTGCACAGTCGAGGCTTGGGCTTCAGATGTGAGCATGGTAATAAAAGCATTCTCGCGCATCTCCAGAAAAGCCTTAAGTAGGTCTAGCCCGCTGCTATCGGGTAGGTTGATATCAAGGAAGGTCACGTCAGGGTCAAACTGTTTAAACTTCTCAAGCGCTTCGGCGCCGTTCATGGCATATTCTTTTTTAATCTCATAATTTTCAGACTTAAACTGGCCAAGGGTTTCTTTAACCAAAAAGATATAGGCAGGGTTATCCTCCACCACGAGAAGTTTTAAAACTTTTGGGGTCCCCGGCATATTAAGAACACTCCCCACGCCAGAAACTGCGCAGAATAAAGGGCTTAACCAAAGAACTCTTATAGGTTGTATTGCATATATACGTCATATTAAACATAGTACCCATCAAACATTATTTACCTCTTTATGTTTATTAGTAAAAATTTAAATTTACGGGTAATTGACAGTTTTTGTTAATGCCCAACATACATCATATTTTATACATACATTATTACCCATAGTTGTATGCACTACGAAAGAAAAACCCCCGGCATAAAGCCAGGGGTTCAATGCGTTAAGAGAGGTGTATAATCGGGATGAACATCAGCAGCGCCAGTATGATAACCAGGCCCGCCAACACCTTGCGCATCCACATCAAAAGCTTGGGGGACATCTTCTTGTGGAATTTCAGCAAGAGCAGTAAATACCCCGACCAACCCACAGCGGCACCAAGCACAAAGCCAGCAACAAGCCACAAGGCCTGCATGGTTGTTTGCAAACTACCGCCCAACTGCATCGCGGCAACCAAGGCCGAAAATGTCAGGATGTTCCCCGGATAAATGGCCGTATAAAAATACGCCCATAAGGGGTAGCCCATATCAGGCTTTTTGGGAGTAGCATCTTTTGCCTTTTGGGTAAACATATGCACGCCAATCACAAGCAGCATCACAGCTGTAGCAAGCAAGGCCCAAAAGGCATTGGCCTCAAGCCAAGTGGCAAGCCAAGCAGCGCCAAACAAAAACGGCAAACACGAAATAAACGCGGCCGTGCCAACGCCAAAACTGTTACCGATTGAGATACGCAGCCCTGCAACAGGCCCTTTTTTGATTGTTTGCTCGATGACGATGGCGTTCATCGGGCCAGGGATAATGGTAAGCAAGCATGCCACAATAAAGCCCACCAACATCGGTGAAGCTGCAAGCGTGGCAACGCCTTCAAGTAACCAGGACAAATCGCCCATTGGTATTTCCTTTTGAAAAAGAGGATGAAGATAACTAAAAATTATGCATCTTAATTATCATAAATTCACCGAAACGGCTAATAGATTAGAAAGGCCCAGTCAGGATAGCTACACCAGAATAGCTACACCTGTACGTAAGCGTTTTTAACGCACTCAACAACCAGCTGGTATTTATTTGAGGCCCCAACTTTGCGGCGCGAGTTATTGAGGTGAAAAATAACCGTACGCTCGGCGATGTTTAGAATCTAAGAAATCTCCCAAGAGGTTTTACCCTTTGCCGTCCATACCACACATTCACGCTCGCGCTCAGTCAGGGGGTTTTGTGGCGTGCGCACAGCATCATCACGAATAAAGTCAGCGGCGATAGCGTGGAAGGCACAGGCAATACTAATAAGGTGCTGGTGCTTATCTTCCACAGCGTGGGTAATATCGGTTTTATTTTCGTATCCGGTAATTGAAAATATGCTCTTACGGCCACCCGCTTGCGGGATGGGCACAGCCACACCGTCGTGCATACCATGCTCGCGTGACAGGGCTAGGTAGTCTTGACGCTCTTTAGGAAGGTCTTTCGGGTAGATATGCGTCCACTGAAATGGCGTGTTGAGTTTTTTGCCCTCTAGAACCACGGGGTCAACATCAAAGCAGTTTTCTGCCATGTAGTATTCAACCCATTTTTCAGGGAATTTATGAAAAAAGTGTTGTTGTTCACCCATGGGGGTATCAACCTTAGTTTCATACGCCCACTGACTGAAGCCCATATTATGAAGCACCTTTTCGACAAGCGAGCAAAGCTCTTCAATATTATTACAATACTGAGCTTTATCGATAAATTCGTATACGGGCGTATTCATAGTAAGCTTGTGGCCTCGTCTAAAATTTGTAACTCAACTCAATAAGTTATTTTGACCCACCTGTCAAAACTAACAGTTAAATTTAACCACTTATAGCTGCTAACATTAAAAATGCCCATAAGGTTGTAACCCTTTTAAGGGGCGTTTCAACGACGCTCTCCCCTTAAATGCAACTTTATGGGCGCCTTTCGTATGTATATACCATTCTTATATCCTAAGCTTTATGTAAAACTTTATGCGGAACTTTTTGGGCGGTTGTTTGTTTGTTCAGTGTCAAGAAATTGAGAACAATAACAACTTTTTAAGGAGACACCCCCATGTCAAACTTAGTAACAGCTACATTTAAAACACGTCACGCTGTTGAGTCGACCCTACGTCAACTCGAAGAGCTCGGCGTTAAAGATAAAGACATTAGCCTGATTCTAACCGACGAAACCCGCGGCAATACATTTGGTATTGAAGAATCATCAAAAGCCCCTGAAGGCTTTGCAGCAGGTGCCACAGTTGGTGGTCTAGCTGGTGTTGTGCTTGGTGCCCTTGCTGGCGCAAGCGTACTAACTATCCCTGGTGTTAACCTTGTGGTATTTGGTACAGCCGTAAGTGCTACATTTGGTGCTGCTGGTGGTGCAACTACAGGTGCCCTACTAGGTGCACTTATTGGTAGCGGTATTAACGAGCACGAAGCCAAGATTTACGAAAAAGAAGTAAAGCAAGGCTCTGCCCTACTTGCAGTAAAATGTAAGGATAAAGAGCAGCACGACGCTGTTGAGAAAATTCTTGAGAAAGAAGACGCCTACAACGTAGCCGCGTAATACCCCTCAAGCCACAGTTTAAAGCCCCCTCAATGTAGGGGGCTTTACTGCAACACCACATCGGCCAGATGGCGCACTGAGGTTCAGTTTGGTTGACAGGTAACATTATTGCTCGGCATCATAAAAGTCTAACTCTGCGCTCATACAACAATACCATTATAAAAATAGGTGATCAGAAGTGTCGGATCTTAGGCGTGCCCCCTTTATTGCCCTCGGGCTGGGCCTCATTATTACATTACTCGCATTTGCGAGCGTTTATCGCTCGGCTGCTGATGCTAACCAAGCCTACTTCGATGACCTTGTTTCCCAGACTGAATTACAAGTAAAGAACCGCTATACCCTCTATGAGCAATCGCTTTTGGCGGGTTTAAGTGTTTTCAGAGCAAGTGAACACGTAACCCTTGCTGACTGGATCACATACACCGACACCATTAACGTTGAAGAAGTTCTAACCGGTATTAGCGGTGTTGGTTATATTGACTATGTTCGAGAAGAAAACCTCAACAGCTACCTTGAACAAACGCGCCGTAACATCGTGCAGGACCTTAAAGACCACCCTAGCGTTGCCGCCAAGGGGGAATACCCATGGGCTGAGTTTACAAACCACCCTAAAACACGCTTTAAAGATAAGTTTATTATTAAATACATCCTGCCTATTAGCCGTAACAAAGAGGCTGTTGGGCTAGATATTGGGTTTGAAGCCAACCGCCGTGCCGCCGCCGAAAAAGCACGTGACCAAGGCGTACCGACCCTGACTAAGATTATTCAACTCGTCCAAGACCATGAGCGCACGCCAGGCTTCTTGATGCTACTGCCATACTACGGCCACGGCGAAATGCCGACCACCGTTGAAGAGCGCCGCAAAAGCATTGAAGGTTGGGTATACGCCCCGTTTATTGGCAAAAACTTGCTTTCAGGCTTTAGTGCTGAACTACGAGAACAACTTGCCTTTGCTATTTACGATGGTGAGATAGACCCAACAAACCTGATTTATAAGTCGCAAACCAAATTTGCTAAGAACAGCGAATACAAGCACCAGACGACCATGCAGGCCTCTGATAAAACATGGACCATTGTTTGGGGCGCCACGGATCAAATCCACCTGCCTGAAAGCCCTCTGTTTTCATACGGCTTCTTGGCGCTTGGTTTATTGATTTCTATTGGTCTGTTCTTATTCCTTAAAAAATCAATGAACTATGAAGACAAAATCATTGAGCTTGCTGCCCTACCTGATAACAGTATTCAGCCAATTGTAACGGTAAGTGGTGTACCTGCCCAAATCCGCTACAGCAACAAGGCAAAGCAGAAAGTATTCCCCGACCTACGCAAACTGGGTATGAACCACCCTGCTATGGTGGGCATTGAGCAAAAGATGATAGAGCTTCATGAAGGCTACCTCGTTGATATTGAAGAACAGATTGAGCTAGATGATGGCCGCGCTTTTATTCGTACCGTTACTAGCCAAACAGGTAAAGAAAAGAGCCTGCTGATTTACTTTAACGAGGTAACCCAACTAAACCGTGAGAAAGAAAAGGCTCTAGCCGCTAGCCGTGCCAAAGACGACTTTTTGGCAAACATGAGCCACGAGCTTCGCACACCACTTAACAGCATTATTGGGCATGTTGAGTTGATGATTTCGTTTGAGAAAATCCCATTCAAGATTGCTAAAAAGCTAAGTGCTGTTCATAAGTCAGCCAATGTGCTGTTGGGCCAGGTGAATAACATCTTGGATATTTCAAAGATTGAGGCCAATGCCCTAAAACTTGAAATCCGCCCGTTTGATGTTACTGAGACCATGCGCTTGGTAGAGTCAACCATTCAGCCGATGGCCTCAAAGAAAGGCATTACGTTTAAAGCCTTCTACGAAGATGTATCTGGCCTTGTGGCTCTTGGCGATGAGCACCGCCTGATGAGCATTTTGCTCAACCTGCTCTCTAACGCGATTAAGTTTACGCCAAAAGGTGGCGTAAGCCTTGTTGTACGCAAAGACCTTGTTGCAAACCATGTGCAACTGACCTTTATTGTGGAAGATGACGGTGTGGGCATCCCTCTAGAAAAACGCAGCCGCGTGTTTGAAAAATTTGCCCAAGCAGATGATTCAACAACCCGTATTTATGGCGGTACTGGCCTTGGTCTGCCGATTGCCAAACACCTGACCCAACTGATGAATGGTACAATTAACTATTCACCACGTACTAAGGGTGGTTCACGCTTTGAGGTTATCGTACAGCTAGAAGAAGCCTCGGCTGAAGATTTGGCAAGTTACTACACCCAAACCACACGCATTCTGGATAAACACCAAGACAAAAAAACCAAGGGCGACAAAAACACCTTTGCCAATATGCGCATCATGATTGCGGACGATAACACCTTTAACCAAGAGGTTGCCGCTGAGTATCTGCGTAGTTTTGGCGCACAACATGTTTCAATTGCCAATGACGGCTTGGAGGCTTTGGCTCTCTACGATCAAAACCAAAACTATGACCTGATCTTTATGGATTGCCACATGCCTAAAATGAACGGGTATGACGCAACTAAAAACATCCGTGACTTTGAAGCAAGCATTAACCATAAGCCCGCCATTATCGTGGCGCTGACGGCAGATGCCACCAACATTGATGAAAAGTGTGCTGAAGCTGGCATGAATGCCGTCTTGCGTAAGCCACTTACCCTACAAGAGCTTAAGAAAGTTCTAAGTCTCTACTGCAACGTTGAGCTTGAGGCCCCTTCAGCCGTTGACGTAACGGATAACAACGAAATTGCTAACCTTGATATGCTTACAAGCTACTGCGGTAACGATATGGACCGTCTAGATAGCCTTATCGACGCGTTTAAAGAGAAGTTTGAACAAGACCTTGAAGCACTTGAAAAAGCTTTGAAGAAAAAAGACAGCGAAGCTTTTGCTGCAACCTGCCACTCCCTTAAAGGGTCGGCTGCCTTTATCGGTGCCGAAAAGCTGGTTGCCATTTGCAAACCAATTAAAGAAGAAAGCAAAGTTTCTGAAGCGAAAATGCGCAAAACCTTGGCTGCCATCCAAGAGGTTGGTGACGAGATTTACGCCTACCTAGACAAGGTGCGCTAAAAACTTTTTCTCATTTACATATGGTTTAAGAGTTAATGACCATTGTATTATGTGAAGAACTAAATACTAATTTAAGGATTACATTGATGAGCGACGCCACACATCCATCAGTCAAAAACCTGCAAAGGCTCAGCATTACAAAAAGTTATATGCTTGCCGTAAGTATTGTTGCCATTGCGGCAATGGCAAGTTATGGATACATTCACCTCCACCTTGAGGCTGCCAAAAAAAGTGGTTACATCATTAACATCAGTGGTCAGCAACGTATGCTTTCGCAGCGGATTGCCTTGTTTAGCTCAAAAATTGCAGCGGAACCAAAATCTGAGCACAGCCCCAGCTATGCCGTTGAGCTTCGCCAAGTGATTAACACAATGGCTGAAAATCATCAAGAATTGCTGAGCGACCTAGAAGCACGCTCTAAAAACAGCCAATTATCAGAGTTTTATTACAATGAGCCTCGCAACCTTGATGCCCGCATGAAACGCTTTTTAAGCAATGCTAAGGTCTTTCTTAATACATATGAAGAATCTGCTACTGGTCTCGGCGAGCCGCAAATTCATCAAGAGGCATTTGAGAGTATTATTAACGAGGCCAACGCCCCTCTTCTGCGTGATCTTAATGCTGCTGTGGCCCAATATGAGGCTGAGGCTGAAGCAGCTGTTGTTAACTTTAGCCGTACCGAACTAGGCATTATGCTATTGGCGCTATTTATGCTGCTGCTAGAGGTACTGTTTATCTTTAGACCGCTGACCAAGCGTGTGGAAGACCAAATTGTTGACCTGCGAAACCTAAACATGCAGCTTAAGGAAGCACAAATCAACCTTGAGCATAAAGTTCTGGCGCGTACGGCCGACCTACAAAAAGCCAAGATTTCCGCTGAAAAAGCCAACCAGTCTAAAGATGACTTTTTGGCCAACATTAGCCACGAGCTTCGCACCCCGCTGAACAGTATTATTGGCCATATTGAGCTGATGATTGCCTTTGAGCAAATGCCCTTCAAACTTGCTAAAAAGCTGAACATTGTTATTCGTGCAGCCCGTGCTTTGTTGGGTCAGGTGAATAACATTCTAGATATCTCGAAGATTGAAGCAGACGCCCTGACCATTGAGGTTCGCCCATTCAACCTGTATGACAGCTTGTCGTTCTTGACTGAAACCATCCAGCCTGTTGCTTCAAAACAGGGCATCGTATTTGAAAGCAACTTAGACGAAGCTAGAGACCATATTGTGATGGGGGATGAGCATAGGCTTAACAGTGTATTGCTTAACCTGCTTTCAAACGCTGTAAAATTCTCGAAAGACGGCACAGTTTCACTGACTGTTCATAAAGAAATAAAGAATAGTAAGCTTAAGTTTACCTTTGTTGTAGAAGATGACGGCATTGGCGTACCCCTTAAAAAGCGTGACACCATTTTCAACAAATTCTCCCAAGCTGATGACTCAACAACACGGGTTTACGGCGGGACCGGCTTAGGTTTGCCTATTGCAAAACACCTTACAACCCTTATGGGCGGTACGATTGATTACATCCCAGGTAAAAAGCAAGGCTCTATCTTTACAGTAGAACTTGCCTTTGATGAAGCATCAGAAGAAGACCTAGCAAGCTACTACGCACAGACGGCCCGCATCTTGAAAGAGAAGCAAGACCAAAAAGCCGAACGCCGTGGCGCACTGAAAGACATGAAAATCATGCTGGTTGACGACAATAGCTTCAACCAAGAAGTTGCCATGGAATATTTGCAAAGCTTTGGCGCAAACAACATCACTATTGCTAAAAACGGGTTAGACGCAGTGGCCAAGTTCCAGATGGACCCAACCTATAACCTTATCTTTATGGATTGCCACATGCCTAAAATGAACGGCTATGATGCAACCCGTGAAATCCGCCGTACAGAAGAACTAAACGACCTTACCCCAACTGTAATTGTAGCCTTAACAGCTGACAATAACGGTACCGAAGAAAAATGCTTAGATGCTGGTATGAATGCTTACATTCAAAAGCCCCTACAGCTGCGTGAGCTTGAGCAAATGCTCAAGAAATACTACTCAGTCACTGTAGGCTTTGGCGCACAAAACGATACAGAGCAGGATGCTGAGCTTATTTCGCTCGATTCGCTTAACAACTTTTGCACCAACGACCTTGAGCGTGTGATGCAGCTTTTAAATGCTTTCAAGCAAAAGTATGACCAAGACCTTACCGAGCTAGAAAAAGCCGTTGAGAACAAGGATAAGACCCTCTTTAAAGAGGCTTGCCACTCATTAACAGGTTCGGCTGCGTTTATTGGCTCGCAGCGCTTGGTTGATATTTGTGCTCAGGCTAAAACTGAACGAACACTAGGCCCCAAAAAGATGGAAAAGATTTTGGATGAAATCACCACCACGGGCGAGCAAGTATTTACGCGACTCTCACAAGAAGTAAACTTGTAATAGGTATGATGAATCCCTATTTCATATACATGTAGGTACAAAACAAAAAGGATAAAAAAGTGCTGAAGGTTTACCCACTGACTGCTGAAGTCAGCTTTGCTGAGATTAAACAAATGTGCGAAACGGGAATATTCTCGTCTTCGCTTATTCGCCTTGCGCCTGAGTTTGCAAACCATGGCCCAGTTGTTGCTGAAAAACTGATTAATAAATTTGGTGAAACTGAAGGGGCTATTTTCTTCCTTGAGGCCTCACACATTGTGCTGATGCTTGATAGCCGCTCGGGCTACACCCCTGCTGATATCAAACGCGAAGTTGGCCGCCTGCTCAGCGATATTCAATACCACCTCCTTGTACGCCACACCTCAACAGGGATGCTTGAGAAACTGCATCACGCACTCGACACACCAATGGACGAACGCGGCAAACTATTTAAAGAACGCCAAGAGCGTAGCTCGAAAGTATTCATGGTCGTGGATGATGATATGTTTATTCGCAAGGTTATTTCAGGCCATCTTGAAAACTTTGGCACAGTCCACGAATTTAGCGATGGCGATAAAGTCGTTGAAAGCTACGAAGAGATTAACCCTGATGTGGTCTTCCTTGATATTCACATCCACGGTATTGATGGCCTAGAAGTGCTAAAGCGCATTCAAGGGATGGACTTTGACTGCAAGGTGGTGATTTTGTCATCAGATGCGTCTGAGTCTAAAGTACGTTTGGCGCAAACCTCAGGGGCAAGCACGTTCCTGCGTAAGCCAGCCTCTAAAGAACGTATTGCCGACTGTGTGAAGCTCGCCTATTTTGATGTTTAAGGTATTGTAATCCCTATTACTATTCTTATACCTTATGTATAGACTATTTATACAGAGGGCATCATGTCGGATTTAGAGCAAAAACAACTCCACTACCTAGACCTATTTGACGGGGTAACCCGAAGCCTTGCCGATGCTGATGCAGAAACCTGCATGTACAATATTCAACGCCTTGCAAACACAGCCTCAGCCCGCGGTGTAAAAGTAACGCCTGAAGCCTGCCAAATGATGGCAGAAACACTACGTGCTAAGGGCTATCAAGGCACCGCAGACGAAGGCTTTGAAGTGGCCGAAAGCCTAAACGGCCCTATTGCCCAATACGCTGAGCGCATTGAGGCGGGTGAAATTTCACCCTCGGTTGAGGATATTCAAAAGGTTTACTTTGCTGGCATTATTGACGGCTGCGAGCATCCTGAAAAACCAACCCTTGGCCACGGCAATATGAATGCCGCCTTATGCGACGCAGTTGTCGCTGTTGAGAAGACACAAAACCCAAGCCCTGAAGTGGCAGAGGCCTTGGAGCGCTAAAGCATACAAAACATAACAAAGCCGGCCTAGAGGGCCGGCTTCTTTTTGCCTTACTGGTTAGCTTTCTTTTGAGCTTTCTTTTTGGCTTTGGGGTTATACCCATCTTTAATCAAGTCACGCCCAATATATAACAGCAGCCCCGTTGAAAGGATTGAGCTAATCACCGTTGCAACAGCTGCACCCACAACACCCCATAGCTGCACTAGAGGGATAATAGAGGCAAAGAAAACAGACATCACAAAAATACGGATAGCTGTAATTGACCAAACACGCCCCGCAGTCATAAGCATTGGCCCTACCCCAAAGGTAAAGGCACTGATAATAGGCGTAAGCGCCAAAACCATCATCACGTTGTAAGCGTCCAAAAAGTCCGCGCCAACAACTTGCACAATAAGCCATTCACCTGCGAGTGCTAGCACACCTACAAGGCACAATGTAACACCGCCTGCAATGGCGCCTGTACGCACAATCATCTTCGTACGGCCTTTGCTATTTCCAGCCGCGTTGAGCCAGCTCATGTCTGTATAAATCACAGGTACAAGCAATTTACCAACAGGGTGCGCCACCGCTGCAATAAAGCGTTGAGCCACACGCCAAATACCAGCACCCGCAGGCCCCAGTTGGGTTGCAATAAACATTGGTGCAAAGTTGGTGGCAAGTGCGGCTTGGGCATACGTGCCCCACGCATAACGCCATACGCCTTGCTCAGGCTCACGGTAGATATCACGCAGTTTAAGGCGCTTCGCCTTAGGTGCATCAGGTGCCTCAAGCTTTGCAAGCTCACGGCGTAGCGTTACGCTACTTAGGGCAATAAGCGTTGTTTTGCTTAGCAACCCTGCAACCAGCCAAACCCATAAAAAGTCCCAGATATCGCCCGTGTAATAAAAGAACCATGCTGAACCAATCAAACGGATTGTAGGCTCAACCGTGAGCTGCCATGAAATTAGGTCATGGCGATCATAAAGGCGCAGCACCCCAAGCCCCACATCAGAGATAATCCACAAGAACAAATACACCGAGAACAGCTGCACCATTTGGGTGTATTCAAGAGGGATAGAAAAAAGATTCAACACAGGCTCAGCGAAAATGCAAACCAATGCAGCCCCCAGTAGACCTGCTGATGACTCAATAATCAGGGCAAAATTCACGAGGCGTTTCATATGTGGCCCATCCATACGGTTGAGGGCCTGTGCCCCGAAGCTCATAATCATTTGCCATGAGCGAAAGCCCAACAGGTTACGCATCGTCATGATACTGGTGTAAATCAGTGTCAGCACACCAAAGCCCACTAAGCCCAAGGCCTTTGCCGAAAGTGACAAATAAATCAAAGACATAACACCCTGAATACCACGCCCAACAAGCAAACGCCCTGCGTTTTTGAAGGGGCGTTTCCAGTTTGCTTTAAGAAGTGGTGCGTTCAAGTTTGTATCTTTCTATGCTTTAACCTAAATGCAAAATGCCAAGGGCAAAATGCTAAGTGCTTACCATACGCTTAAATTTACACGTGTACAATATGCCTAAGTGATTGTATACACTTGACGTTCGTAACAACAGTTCTTACTTGTCAATACGTATGAAATTATGTTACTCAGACGGTGCAAAAAACAAAGGGAAAGCTAAGTTTTGACAGAAACTATGCAACAACTAAAGAAATGTGTTGTCTTCGGGGCAAGCGGCCTGCTTGGGCCTTATGTTTGCCAAGCCCTAACAGCGCATCGCTACTCTGTTGTAGAAGTTGGTAAAGACCACGCTGAAACCAGCTGTGACCTTACGCTTCCTTCAGAGACAAAAAAGTTCATTGAAAAGCATCAGCCTGCTGTTGTTGTGAACCTTGTTGCTATGACCAATGTTGATGCCTGTGAAGAACACCCCGGTACGGCCGATGTTTTGAACCGTCAAACCATTGAAAATATTGTCAATGCTATTTCGCCCGAAACGCAGCTTGTGCATGTTTCAACAGACCAAGTCTACTCAGAGCAAGTTGGCACCCCACCTTATACCGAAAGCATGATTGGCCCTATCAACGCATATGGCCGCACCAAGCTTGCTGGTGAAGAAGAAGCCCTCAAACACAAGAAGTCGGTCGTCCTACGCACCAACATCTTTGGGGCCTCGCAAACGCCAACACGTAAAAGCCTGAGTGACTTCTTTATTGAGTCATTCCAGAAGCAGTCACCACTTAAACTCTTTACCGACAGCATCTTTACGCCACTGCACATGGAAACAGTCGGCGAAATGATTGCATCATGTCTGGAAAAAGAAGTGTATGGGGTATATAATCTGGCATCGCGTAACGGGATGAGCAAAGCTGACTTTGCCCTTGTTATTGCAAACCAGCTTGGCGCTTCGACAAACAATGCCGAGACCATGGAATCTACAGCACTTGTAGGCCGTGCCCCTCGCCCTAAAGATTTGCGCCTTGACCCAAGTGCACTCGAACAAAAGCTTGGAATTACAATGCCCACACTAGAACAGGAGATTTTAAAGGCATGCGCACACCTGAAGTCAAAATCGAAGGCCAAACAGTCGGTCTAAACCACCCAACCTATTTCATTGCTGATGTTGCCGCAAACCACGATGGCGACCTTGAAAAAGCCAAAGAGCTTATCTGGGCTGTTGCCGAAGCTGGTGGCGATGCTGCTAAATTCCAGAACTTCCAAGCTGAGACAATTGTTTCTGACCATGGCTTTAAGTCAATGGGCGGTCAGGTTTCACACCAGTCAAAATGGAAGAAAAGCGTTTTTGAAACATACAAAGACGCCGAGCTACCACTAGAGTGGACCGAAACCCTGAAAGAAACTTGCGACAAAGCGGGTGTACACTACTTTACATCACCCTACTCGCCTGACCTTATTGAAGCTGTTAAGCCATATGTTGCTGCCTGGAAAGTTGGCAGCGGTGAAGTCACCTGGCACGATGCTATTAAAACCATGGGCGAAACTGGTAAAACAGTTATCCTTGCCACTGGAGCCACCACTATGGACGAAGTTCGCATGGCTGTTAAAGCCGCACAAAGCGCAACCGACCAAGTTATTTTGATGCAATGTAACACCAACTACACTGCCAACAACGACGAACCACGTGAAGAAGCCCTTGCCCGCATGAGCTGCATCAACCTACGTGTGCTTGACCTTTACGGTAAAGAATTCCCTGATGTTGTGCTTGGCTTGAGCGACCACACCCTAGGCCATACCACTGTTGTGGGTTCTGTTGCCCTATTCAACGCCCGTGCTGTTGAAAAACACTTCACCCTTGATAACAACGCCGAAGGCCCAGATCATCCATTCTCGATGAACCCAACCACATGGCGTGAAATGGTTGACGCTACACGTGCGGTAGAAAAAGACCTTAAAGAAGACATGACCTACGACCAACGCATTGAGCTTATCCGCCCTTACGTTGACATGGACGAGCTAGAAGCTGCCCTTGGTGATGGCATTAAGCGCATTGAAGACAACGAGAAAGACACTTGTGTTGTGCAGCGCCGCGCTATTTGCACCAAGACTGACCTACCTGCAGGCCACATCCTGACCGAGGCGGACCTATTCCCGCTACGCCCTGCAATTCAAGGCGGTCTTCAACCGTACCAAACTGACCTTGCCGTTGGTAAAAAACTTGGTAAAGACTACGTTAAAGGCGAAATGCTTCGCCCGAGCGACATTAGATAAGATAGGTAGCTATTTATCATGAGCACCAAGGATACATTCCAAGCACAAGGCGCTATTGCCATTGTTATTCCGGCGTTAAACGAAGAGAAAACAATCGGTGATGTTGTGCGCCGTGCTGCCGTGTTTGGTAAGGTTATTGTTGTGGACGACGGTTCAACCGATGGTACCGCTAAAGAAGCCGAGAAAAACGGCGCAACTGTGGTAACCCATAACGTGAACCAAGGCTATGACCGTGCCTTGCTCAGCGGCTTCAAGCAAGCCGATGCCGAAGGTGCTCGTGTTGTTATTACGCTAGATGCTGATGGTCAGCACCTGCCTGAAACGCTTCCAGAGATGACGCAACCGCTACTTGATAACAAAGCTGACGTGGCCCTAGCTATCCGCCCAGAGCCTGCCCGCTTTGCTGAAGCCGTGTTCCGTAACATTGCTAAGAAAAACTGGGGCATTGGCGATATTCTGTGCGGCATGAAAGCCTACCGCATTGATATGATTCGTGCTTATGGCTACTGCTTCATTGAGCCTACATTTGGTACAGCTGCTGCTATTTGCATGGTTAAAAACGGCGCGCGAATGATTCAAACCAACATTGACATTCGCAACCGTGAAGATACCCCACGTATTGGCCGTCTTATCCGCGCCAACTTCCGTATTTTCAAAGGGATGGCTATTGCCCTAAAACTGGCAAAAGATTCAACAGCGGCACACGCTAAAAACGCCGCATAAGGAGACCCCACCCATGGCTGGTACTTACGTTATTATTCAAGCCCGCATGACATCATCGCGCTTGCCGAAAAAAACCCTTCTGCCACTAGCTGGCAAATCAATGCTGCATCATGTTATTGACCGCTGCAAACGCATTGAAGGTATTGATGGCATTTGCGTAGCCTCACCTGTTGGTGAAGAGCACATGCCCATTGCTGATGCCGTAAAAGACCTTGATAACGTGGCCTTTTTCCAAGGGGATGAACACAACGTGCTTGAGCGTACATTAGGTGCAGCTAAACACGTAAACGCCGACACCATTTTGCGTGTAACTAGCGACTGCCCTTTCATTGACCCTGACGTAAGCTCAGCCCTTTTGAAAGCCTACCGCACGGCCAAGGTTAAATACGCTCGCCTAACCATTAAAACAGGCTACCCGCTTGGTTTTGATACTGAAGTTCTACCAGTTGAACTGCTTGAAACAGCTGTTTCAGAGGACCCGGACCAGTACGAAAAAGAGCATGCCACGCCGTTTATTTGGCGTCGCCCAGAGCGCTTCCCTGCGATTTGGATGGACCACCAGCCAAACCGCCGTCACTGGCGCCTTGTTGTAGACGAAGAAAACGACTACGAGATGGCCTGTGCCGCTTATGAAGAACTTATGAAGGTCAACCCAGAGTTCACCTACCAAGATCTTATTAACCTATTTGAACGCCGCCCTGACATTTTGGAAATGAACCAAACAGTGCAGCAAACGCCTTACATTCATAAGGCCAAATAATAGGTTACTGCATTTAAAAAGCCCCGAGTTATCTCGGGGCTTTTTAGTTCAGGCTTTTAAAGCTTACCTACCATTAGGCGGACTTTTTAGCTTTAGTGGCGTTAGCTTTAATAAAGCCGCCTTTATCTAGCGCATGTACAATGTCATCCAAAATCGGGTGCGGCTGAAGGTGCACTTCGGCATCTTCCAGCTTGTTGCGCCAGTAAGGCTCATTGGTTTGCGAAACATAACCACGCAGGGCGTAGTTTTCAACAAGGTCTTTAAAGAAGTCCTTCACAGCGTCTAGCGGTTGAGTGTCTTCCTTTACAAAGCTGGCGTAGTCTTTAAGGTCATCAAACTGCCAAACGTTCGGGCAGCCCGAAAACCAAGTTTGACCAAAGATAACGGCTTTCTTACCACTAATAGCAGACTCAAGCGAGGCAGTACCCGTAATGCTGGCCGTAAATACCGAACGCTTAATAAGCTCAAGCGATTGCATTTCCATAGGCAGCATATGCACATTTGGGAGGGTTTTCATCACACGCCAAAAGTATGGGCTTTTGCCACGGTGGCCGTGTAGCTTTGCTGTAAACTGTGAGTAATGCTCTTTCACGTAGATAGGCACTTCGTTTGGTACAAAGTCGCGCAAGGCCGCAAGGGCATCAAACTGGTTGTAGTACAAGCCACCGTCTGGGTTACTTGTGCGCTCTGGCTCGTAATGCAGCGGGAAGTAAATAAACGGTGTATCGAATGAAAGTTTTTCAGTATCCGCAACAGACTCTAGGTATTGTTTTTTCAACTTCGACTTCATTGTAATGCGATTACGGCGGTACTCAAGCGCTTGCGAAAGCGTTGGCTTAAGTGGTGTATCTAAAAAGTCTACGTTACGGACGGTGTAGTATGGTTTAAACAGCTTTGCAATTTTGCGACGGCTGTACTTAATAGCCCCTACAAGACCCGTCCCTTTTGTATTGTGCTGGAACTTCGTCACAAATGAGGCATCAGACTTACGTTGAATCGTCATGTACAGTGGTTCAACAGCACTTGGATCAAGCGCTTTTAAAACGGAATCAATATACGCCTGCATAATTTCGTGGTGGCGGGTGCGGTCATCACCTTTACGTTTACCTACCTTAAAGCGCTTGCCTTCAAAGCCTTCACGCATGACCATCATCGGGATAACCATTGAAATATCAAAGTGTACACGGCGAATACCCATCATACCGGCAAGGGCATACAGAATTTTTGTTGTTGGCTCGTGTGGGCCTTCGGTAGCAATCACAAGCTCAATTTCATTCTCGATAAGTTCTGAGTAAAAGTAATGGAATAGCGAGTAAAACACGGCCTCGCGTTCAAGGCGGCGGTAGCAGCTAAAGTCATCTTGGCGGTCCATCATTTTATAAACCTGGTCCTTTAGGCGTAAAAAAGCCTCAGAGGTATAAAATGCTGCTGGTGGGCTATGGGGAAGATCTTCATATTTAAGCGCAGCGCCTTTTGTAAGCTCAAGCGCAGGGTAAACCGTTGCCCCTTTATGGTGCTCTTTTGCAAAACACTCAAAGTGTTTAGGGCCTAGCCACATTTTAAAGTCGAGGCCTTTTTGTGTTAGCTCGTTTGAAAGCTCAGGCCAAAGGTTTGCACCTGTTACGATAAAACATGTTTTCACGAAATATATCCCCCAAATGGTCATACTAATTAGCCCATAGTTTTACCAAGTGTTGGCTTGTAAGCAAACAACTAAATACTTCCGCCATGGATACATCCTAGATTTCAGCCATATTTTAGCAATAACTATTAATATGATACTATTGATAGATAATACCTATTAAACATATAGGGAGAATGTATTTAATTATTGGCGTGGTGGGTCTTATACTTCATGAGGTAGTAAATCTAGTTACAGGTTTCTGCTTTCAAGTGCAGGTATGAACGTCTACACTGTTGTAAAATAATAATTTTAACCTCTTAGGAGATCTCACATGTTTATGAAACGAGCACTTCCGCTGATGGCCGTTGTGACCATGGGTCTGGCAGCTTCGACTGCATATGGCGAGCCTACCTCAGCGAAGCAAGACGCTTCAGTTCTTGAAGCGAACAACGCATTTTGGTGGCCTAACCGCCTAGACCTTACCCCGCTACGCCTAAACAACCAAAACCTTAGCCCACTCGGCGCTGACTACGACTACAAAGAAGCTTTCAAAGACCTTGACGTCGCAGCCCTTAAAAAAGATCTCCGCGAGTTGATGACAACATCACAAGACTGGTGGCCAGCTGACTACGGTCACTACGGTCCATTCTTTATTCGTATGTCATGGCACGCCGCTGGTACTTACCGCCTAGTTGATGGTCGTGGTGGTGCAGATGGTGGCCAACAACGTTTTGCCCCGCTAAACAGCTGGCCTGACAACGTGAACCTTGATAAAGCCCGCCGCCTGCTTTGGCCAATCAAAGAAAAATACGGCAACAAAATTTCATGGGCTGACCTTATTACCTACGCCGGTACACTTGCTATGGAAGATATGGGCTTTAAAACAGCTGGTTTTGCATTTGGCCGTACGGACGACTGGTCACCTGAAGAAGTAAACTGGGGCCCAGAAGGCGAATGGCTAGGTAGCTCAGCCAAGCGCTTTATGACACCAGGCAAAGACAAACTTAAAGGCCCACTTGCCGCCACACACATGGGTTTGATTTACGTTAACCCAGAAGGCCCAGGCGCAAACCACAAGCCGCTTGATGCCGCTGAGCGCATCCGTGAAGCCTTTGGCAAAATGGCCATGAACGACGAAGAAACCGTTGCCCTTATTGCAGGTGGTCACACCTTTGGTAAAGCGCACGGTGCTGGTAAAGCCTCAAACCTAGGTAAAGAACCTGAAGCCGCTGGCGTTGAAGAGCAAGGCCTAGGCTGGAAGAACAAGTACAAGTCAGGTAAAGGTGCCGACACCATTACCAGTGGCCTTGAAGGCGCTTGGACGGTTAACCCTAAACAGTGGACCCACAACTACCTAGATAACTTGTTCCGTTTTGAATGGAAGCAAGTGAAGACACCAGCTGGTGCAACTCAGTGGATCCCAACAGATGAAAACGCTGCGGAAATGGTGCCAGATGCCCACGACCCAGATAAATTCCACGCACCAATCATGTTCACAACTGACTTGGCTTTGAAGGAAGACCCAGCTTACCGCAAAATTGCGAAGCGCTTCCATGACAACCCAGAAGAGTTTGAAAAAGCATTTGCTAACGCATGGTTCAAGCTAACTCACCGTGACATGGGTCCGGTTGAGCGTTACATGGGCCCAGACCTACCAGAACAAACATTTGTTTGGCAGGACCCTACCCCAGAAGCGGACTACGACATGATTTCATCACGCGATGAAGACAAACTGAAGAAGGCCATTTTGAAGACTGACCTTACAGTTGGCGAACTTGTGCGCACCGCATGGGCAGCCGCTGCTAGCTACCGTAACACCGACCTTCGTGGCGGTACTGTAGGTGGTCGTCTACGTCTTGAGCCTCAAGTAAGCTGGGATGTTAACAACCCAACTGAACTTCGCAAGGTGCTAAAAGCTCTTGAGAAAATTCAGAAGGACTTTAACGACAAAAACGGCGACACTAAAGTTTCAATGGCTGACCTGATTGTACTAGCGGGTAACGCAGCAATCGAAAAAGCAGCTGACGAAGCTGGCCATGATGTTGAAGTACCATTCACCGCTGGCCGTACTGATGCCACCCAAGCTATGACTGACGTCGCTGGCATGAAGTACCTTGAGCCTAAGGCTGATGGCTTCCGTAACTACTTTAGTAAAGATGCTGACCGTTCACCTGCAGAAATGCTGATTGAGCGCGCTGCCCTTCTTGACCTGAACGTGCCAGAGATGACCGTTCTTGTTGGTGGCCTGCGTGTTCTAGGTGCTAACTACAAAGGTTCTAAAAACGGTGTATTCACCGATGAGCCTGGTGAACTAACAAACGACTTCTTCGAGAACCTGATTGACCTTGATACCCAATGGAAAAAATCAGACAAAGAAGACGGCCTATATGTTGGCTACAGCCTAGAAGACAACAAAGAGATGTGGACAGCCACACCTGTTGACCTTGTTTTCGGTTCAAACAGCGAACTACGCGCTGTGGCTGAAGTTTACGCCCAAGACGATGCAGAAGACAAATTCGTAAAAGACTTTGTTGCCGCATGGACGAAGGTGATGAACAACGGTCGCTTCTAGTCGAAGCAACACACCTAAAAAAGGGCGGTGCGCAAGCATCGCCCTTTTTGTTTTAGGTACTTTATTTCATTTAAGCCTTTCAATTTAAAGCCAACAACGTTAAGTACTTAGCAACACGACCCTAAAACGATATTTAAAGTAGTAGCACGATGGACATTCATACTTTCTACGCCCTTGTGGGCTTTATGTTGGCAGCATACGCCGTTATTGGTAACGACGCTGTGCAAACCCTTGGTACTTTTATTGCCTCAAACTCAAAGTCATTTAAGTGGTACACCCTATGGGCAGCCGCCAGCACCGTACTTGCAGCGACCCTCGTTTATGGATGGTATGTGAATGGTGGCGATATTTCGTACGGTCGTTTGGCCAAAATCCCGCCAATGCAAATTGAGTGGTACCATGCCCTTGCCCCTGCCGTGCTTGTAGCGCTAACCCGTACGGGGATTCCCGTTTCGACGACCTTCCTTGTGCTTTCGGTTTTTGCCTCAACCGTCGTGCTTGAGAAAATGCTTATGAAGTCGATCGTCGGCTATGGCCTTTCAGCGGTTGTGGCTTACTTCTTGTGGCTTGTGCTGTCACGCTTTATTAATGAAAAATACAATGCCGTTTCTGAAAAATCGCGCCCTTACTGGCGTACGCTGCAGTGGTTCTCAACAGGCTTTTTGTGGTTCTCGTGGCTTTCGCACGATATGGCGAACATTGCCGTTTATCTTCCACGTGAGCTACCTGTGCATTTACTTATAGGCGTAATCGTAACGCTAGTTGCATGGCTAGGGGTTATCTTTTATAACCACGGCGGTAAAATTCAAGAGATTGTGCTCGAGAAAACAGGCGCTCGCTTTATGCGCTCGGCCACGATTATTGACCTTGTTTACGCCTGCATCCTCTGGTACTTCAAAGAACTTAACAGCCTGCCAATGTCAACCACGTGGGTGTTTGTAGGTGTGCTAACTGGTCGTGAGTTTGCCATTGCCACTGCCAACCGTGCCCAATACAAGTTTGGTTATGTGTTCCCACTGGTGGGTAAAGACTTTGCCAAGATGATGGTTGGCCTGATGGTATCGGTGGCGCTGGTACTTACTGTGCATTACCTTATTAACCCCCAGTGATTAATCAGTGATGACACACATTTAACGGAACTTTAGCACTGCCTTGCCTGTTTGCTTACGTGGTATACTGCACGTAACAATTTAACAGGCGAGGCATCACATGAGTATTCACCCTTCAATAGACCCCGAAACATCAACTGACTGCCCAGAGCAGGTTGAACTAACCATTATCCCCCGCACCAGCGACTTGGGTGATTTTGAAGTTAAGCGCGCCCTTCCCTTTAAAACCAAACGCATGGTTGGCCCCTTTATTTTTTGGGACCAAGCTGGCCCGGGTGAAATTTTAGCAGGCAAAGGCGTTGACGTACGCCCGCACCCCCACATTGGCCTTTCAACCGTGACCTACCTTTTTGATGGCTCACTTGACCACAAAGACTCACTCGGCAATGACATGCGCATCCAACCGGGTGATATTAACCTCATGACTGCTGGTAAAGGCATTGTGCACTCAGAGCGCACAGGCCAAGACCTACGTGGCCATAGTAACCAACTGTTTGGTATCCAAAGCTGGCTTGCCCAGCCTGAAAAGCATGAACATGGCGCCCCAAGCTTTGAACACACCCCTAAAGGCGACCTGCCTATGTTTGAAGAAAACGGCGTTGAAGGCCGCCTAATTATGGGCAGCTTTGGTGGGCTAAAATCGCCTATCAAAACCCAGTGGGATACTTTGTATGTTGATATTTGCCTTGAAGCGGGCAAAAGCATTAAGCTTGAAAAAACCACAGAAGAGCGCGCCATCTACAGCGTAATGGGCGATATTGAAATTGGTGGCGTTAAATACCCGCCTGAGCAAATGATGGTGCTTAAACCCGGTGTAGATGTGGTGGTGAAAGCCCTCACCCCTGTACGCATGATGCTGCTGGGTGGTGCTACGATGGATAGCCCACGCTACATATACTGGAACTTCGTCTCATCATCAAAAGACTGCCTCGAGCAAGCAAAGGAAGACTGGAAGAACAACAAGTTCCCCATCATCCCGAATGATAATGACGAGTTTATTCCTCTACCAGATGACCGCCCTATTACGCTGGTAAAAGAAAAATAAAAACAAGTGGTTATTATTTTTTATGGAACGTTTTTGTAAATGAGGCGTTAGAATAAATGAAAAAGAATTTAAAGGAGAATAAACCATGGCTTTACAACGCACACCCGATAGCTTTCTAAGTGATCTTATCAAAATTCTACTGGCTGTACTGTTGCCACCAGTTGGTGTGTTCTTGGAAGTTGGTCTTGGCCTACACTTCTGGCTGAACATTCTACTAACCCTATGTGGTTTCGTACCTGGTATTATCCACGCGGTTTACATTATCGCGACACGATAAGCTAACGCGGAATCAAACCGAGCCCTGCTATGCAGAAAAAAGCTGTTTTATACCGAATGGTCATGGACAAACACATTTGTCCGTATGGCTTAAAGTCAAAACACCTACTGCAAAAGCAGGGCTTTGTTGTGGAAGATAACCACCTAACGACCCGTGCCGAAACAGATGCCTACAAAGACACCTACAACGTAGAAACCACCCCGCAAACCTTTATTGATGGGAAACGCATTGGCGGCTACGACGACCTGAAGGAATACTTTGGCATAACCGAGCCTGAAACAAGCTATAAGCCTGTTATTGCTATTTTTTCAGTAGCGCTATTACTTAGCCTTGCAACCGCACAGCTTGTGTACGGCCATGTAATGACCCTGCAAGTTCTGCCTTGGTTTATTGCCATTGCTATGTGTTTATTGGGTATTCAGAAGCTCCAAGACCTAGAGAGCTTTAGCCTGATGTTTTTAAACTATGACGTTTTAGCCCAACGCCACGTTGGCTACGCAAAGGTTTACCCCTTTGCCGAAACGGCTGCAGGTGTCTTGATGCTGGCGGGCGTTTTACCATGGATTTCAGCGCCGATGGCGCTGTTTATTAGCAGTATTGGGGCGTATTCAGTCTTCAAAGCAGTGTACATTCAAAAGCGTGAACTTAAATGCGCCTGCGTTGGCGGCAACAGCAATGTGCCTCTGGGGTTTGTATCCCTCACCGAAAACCTAATGATGCTGGGTATGGCGTTGTGGGTATTATCTGGCCTTTTGCTTTAAGCTTTAAGCCTCTAGCGCAATAAGATCATCAAACGTTTGACGGCGGCGTATCAGCGTTGCCTTATCACCATCAATCAAAACCTCAGGCGCCATGGGGCGCGAGTTGTAGTTTGACGCCATTGAACTGCAATAGGCCCCTGCACTTTGCACGGCAACAAGGTCACCCTTTTCAAGTTGTGGCAATGTGCGTGAGCGAGCAAAGGTATCGCCCGTTTCGCAAACGGGGCCCACAATATCGTAAGTAGTATCAGTGGCGTTTGTCTTCGCCACAGGCACAATGCTGTGCCATGCGTTGTAAAGGCTTGGGCGCATAATGTCGTTCATTGCAAAGTCGCACACCAGAAAGCTTTTATCGGTGGTGTGTTTAATGTTAATCACTTCAGAAAGCAGCACCCCGCAGTTCCCCACCACAAAGCGGCCAGGCTCCATCAAAATTTCAACATCCAGTGGCACGATAATATCGCGCACGGCTTCTGCAATGTCTTTTGCAGGGAGCGGCTCTTCTTCTTGATAGGCAATACCAAAGCCACCGCCAATATCAAGGCGTGGCACTTTATAGCCTTCGGCACGGAGGGTTTGCACCATTTCAGCCATCACGCCGTAAGCTTGGCGGAACAGCCAAACCTCGTGAATTTGTGAACCAATGTGCATTGAAAGGCCAACAACCTCAAGGTTAGGTAGTTTGTGCGCGGTTTCGTAAGCTTCAAGAATACGGTCAGGGCCAAGGCCAAACTTATCGCGTGCACGGCCGGTCATGATTTTATCATCGCCGCCGGCGGCAATGTTGGGGTTTAAACGAAACGCCACCGGGGCTTTAAGGCCAAGTTCGGCCGCAATAGCGTTAACGGTTTCAAGTTCTTCAATCGCTTCAAGGTTGAGCTGTTTAATACCTGCGTTCAGCGCAGCACGAATTTCGCTGTCTTGTTTACCGATACCCGTCATCACAATATCGCTGCCTTTAAAGCCTGCTTTTAAACCACGGAAAAGCTCCCCTTCAGAAACAATCTCAAGGTGGCCGCCAGCGTCTTTGATGGTTTTAAGAATATTGATATTTGAGTTGGCTTTTGTGGCATAGCAAAACTTAGGCATATGGGCTTTTGGCAGCACAGCCTCAAACGCTTGCTGAAGTTCTTGCAGCTGCCCACGAATGTGTGCCGCTGAATACACGTAGCACGGCGTACCAAATTGTTTTGCAACGTCTTTAAGGTCAACGTCCTCTACATGTAGTGAAGTGCCCTGATAAGCCATTTTCGAGCTTAGAAGTTTTTGCATAAACGTGCCCTACCCCAACCTAAGTTTTATTTAAAGATGTCTTGCTTCAATTTTTTAAGTGTTTGCACATCATCTTTCAAGGCCATGCCTTGTTCGGCACGTTTAAAGGCTTGGTCTGAGTGTGCTTTGGCAATTTTGTTTGCATCCGTATAGTTCATCTTAGAAAGGGCAGCAAAAGCCTTTTGCAACCAAATGTGCACTTGCAAGTTGCCTGCACCATCACGTGCAATCGGCGGGAAGATATCTTCATACATATCCGCTAGGCTTAGTTTTTCCATGTACACGTTTTTATACTTAGGCTCTGGACATTCTTTTGCCAGTTCTTCGTGCTTATTAAATACCGCAAGCACACGCACGGCCGAGTTAATCACATGGATGGCAGTGCCCGGGTCGTTCACGGCTGGTGAAAGTGCACGAACGGCAATCTCTTGCATGACGGACAAGCCATAACGTGGGTCCTGCCGGAATGAACGCTCTTCATCAGTGATAAACGCACGGTTAATAGCATCCGCCAATTCTGACGATGGTTTTTTGCTACTGGTAATATGAGCAACCGCAACAGCAGGGTTAATAAACTTGCCGGGGTGTGCCGCAACGTAAATTTTGATGCCGTGGTCTTCAGCAATATCATCAAGCATACCCATATCAATATGTTGCACGTGGCCAATTTCATTGCCGTAAATAGGCTTTGCTGTTTTAGGCAGAGGTTTATCAAGAACATGTGCACCAAGGGCTGGTGATTTAAGGCGGCTTTCAAGGGCGCTGCTTGTGGCGCGTTCTACACGTTCAATAGTTTCGTCTACGCGGCCAAGGCGGGCTAGGTATTCAATCCATCGCAGCAAGGTAAGCACCACCATGGCAATAACGCCCATGGTCATCACATACAGTACAAAGCGACCCATATCACCGTATACGCCGCCTTTTAGGGCTGCAATACCCACGATACTGAAGATAAAACTCCCCAAAAAAGTTGAAAGCGCACGGTGCGAGATTTTATCACGAATCAGCAACCGCGTTGCACGGGGCGTTACGTTACTGGTCGCGGCGGCATAAGCCGCCACCATTGTACTTAGCGAGAAAATGGTCACCGAAAGCATGCTCATCGCCAGAACGTTTAGGATAGAATCAACCGATTCCACCCCCACTTGGTCGGGCAGCTGTGCAGGGATAAAACGTTCAACCAATGCGGCAATCAGCGGTGTAAATACGGCAACAACACCGTAAATACTGGCGCTAAACCACATGCGTGAAGTTATGTCTTTCAGTATCCATGCATAGCGAAGCATATTTATATTCCTTTAGTTTTTAAGGCGGTAACCTGTTTTAAAAATAACGCCAATAATCGCAAGGCAGACCAACATAAAGACCATAATCATGGTGACGCTGGTCATGATGCTGACGTCTGAGTGTTCATAAAAGCTCCAACGGAAGCCGCTGACCAAGTATACCACAGGGTTAAGCAGCGACACTTTTTGCCAAAAGTCAGGCAGCATATTGATTGAGTAAAAGCTGCCCCCCAAGAAGGTAAGCGGCGTAATCACAAGCAGTGGGATAATTTGCAGCTTCTCAAAACCATCAGCCCAAATGCCAATAATAAACCCAAGAAGGCTAAAGGTAATGCAGGTCATCACAAGGAAGAACATCATGATAAACGGATGCTGAATTTCAAGCGGCACAAAAAAGCCAGCTGTGGCCAATACCACGATGCCAATAATCATGGCTTTGGTCGCGGCGGCACCCACATAGCCCAGAACAATCTCAAGCGATGAAAGGGGTGCAGATAAAATCTCATAAATGGTGCCTGAAAACCTAGGGAAGTAAATACCAAACGAGGCATTACCCGTGCTTTGGCTCAGCATGGTGAGCATCATCAAGCCTGGCACAATAAAGGCACCATAGTTCACACCGTCAATATCAGAGATACGCGAGCCAATAGCCGAACCAAACACAATAAAGTAAAGCACCGTTGAAATAACCGGCGAGATTAAGCTTTGGCCCAAAGTGCGGCGCATACGCGCCATTTCAAATTTATAAATAGAAGCAATACCACGAATATTCATCTTACTTCTCCTTCACTAGCGTTACGAAAATATCTTCAAGAGAACTTTCGCGGGTATTAAAGTCTTTACAGCGGATACCCTCATCACGGAGGCTATCCAGCAATGAAGCCACGCCATTTTCTTCTTTGGCTGACTCATACGTATAAACAATGCGGTTGCCATCATCTTCAAGGCGCAGGTCAAGCTTGCCCATCCCTTTGGGTAGTTTTTTAAGGGGCGACTGCAGCTCAAGCACAAGTTCTTTCTTGCCAAGTTTTTTCATCAGCTTGGTTTTATCTTCGGTCAAAATCACCTTACCGTGGCTAATAATGCCAATACGGTCGGCCATTTCTTCTGCTTCTTCAATGTAGTGCGTGGTCAAAACAATGGTTACGCCACGCTCGCGCAGCTTACCCACAAGCGCCCACATTGACTTACGTAGCTCAACATCCACACCGGCTGTAGGCTCATCCAAAAACAGAACTTCAGGCTCGTGCGACAAGGCCTTTGCAATCAGTACACGGCGCTTCATGCCACCCGATAAACGACGGATTTGCGAATCACGCTTATCCCAGAGTGAAAGGTCTTTTAGCAGTTGCTCAAGGTAGGCATCATTTGGCTTTTTACCAAATAGGCCGCGGCTAAAGTTAACGGCACGCCACACAGTTTCAAAAGCATCGGTGGTAAGTTCTTGCGGCACAAGCCCTACGCATTGGCGGGCTTTGCGGTAATCTTTTGCATTATCAAAGCCATTAACTTTAATACTGCCGTTTGAGGGGCGCACAATCCCACAGATGGTGCTAATCAGTGTGGTTTTACCCGCGCCGTTAGGCCCCAAAAGGGCAAAAATTTCACCTGATTTAACTTCAAGCGAAACATCATCAAGGGCTTTAAAGCCGTTTTCGTAGGTTTTATTGAGGTTTGAAACTGAAATAGCGGCTTGCGCTGGCTGGGTCTGCTTTGACATCTAGGCACCTTTTATTATTAACTTAGCCCCCCGCTGAGTTTCAACATCATACAGGGGTAAGGTGCCTATAACCAAGTAGTTTCTGCCATATATTGAATATTCTCTAGGTTGTCCAGTCGGTCAGTTTGTCGTAAAGACCTTTTAGAACATCATAGGTATGTGGGCTTGTTTGGGCGTGGCCAGTTTCTTCCATATCGATAATGGCTTGCTTAGTCGCCGCTACAAAATCAATAGGGTCGTTAGGGTTTAGTCCCTTCCCTTGGCCATTCACTTTCATCAGTTTGCCATCAGGGTGTTGGAATCTGAAAAGCTCTTCTAGAGTAATCTCGCCATTACGGAAAAGTTCATTCCCTGCTTTTTCAATTTCAGCACGGGTCAGGTTTTTAAAGTCTAGGGGGTCACGGCCTTCTTTTTCAGCCTTATTATTTTCGCTTAGACGCATAGCTAGTTTTTCTAGCTCAGAAACCTTCTCTTCATTATCTTCTGATTTAGCAGAGTCTGGCTGTAGGTCTTTTGCAGCCTGCTGGGCTGAGTGTGCTAAGCGGGCCTCTTCTACTTTTTGTTCAGCACGTTTACGAGCTTCTTCAGTAATTTCAGCTTTAACTTCGGCAATAATCTTTTCCTGCTCTTCAGGTGGTAGGGCTTCAAACTGTTCCATAGTCATGCCCATCTCTTGAAGCTTAGACTCTAGCTTCAGGGTAAAGAACAGCTCTTCTGGGCGCATTTGCATGTAAGCCACAAACTTCTCTTTGGCGATATCACCCGCTGTAGGTGCTTGAGGGGTATTGTCTACAATACCTGTATCCATAGAGCCTTGTTTATCAGCATTAAAAATAGCGGCAATAGTCTCGCTCGACATCAGCTTTGAAACCAGTTGTGCCTTGCTTCCTTCTTGAGAAGAGCTCTGTTGTCCCTTCCCTTGCGCAACATCAGGAAAAGCAATCTGAACATCATCTTGCTTAACACTAACCCCTTGGCCAACACCTTGGCTAACCCCTTGGGCCAAATATGATTGGTTAGAAAATGGCGGTATAATGGGAACTGACATAGGCTTTCTTTCGTTTGCAAACTGTTGAATATTCAATAGTTGTACAAGCAAGAAATATGCCACCTATAATTATTGATGCATCCCATACAAACTCTGTGGCACAATATTTTAACGACCACACAATAACTTATGAGGTTTCACATGCGCTTAACATTTTCTTTTGCTTTAACAGCCGCAGCCGCCCTAATGTTTGCGCAGCCTGCCTTTGCCACCAAACCCTTGCTTGACTGTGAAGCCGGCACCGTTGACCAAGTGCTGTGCGAAAACACAGAGCTTATGGCCCTGCACCAACGTGCAATTACCACCATTAACCGTGTAATTACCAAAGCAGAAGAACTTAAGCTAACAGCCCCTGAAAAAGAGCAAATCGTTGGCGACCATTCAGGCTGGCTCGCAAGCCGCCAAAACTGCCTTGACGTTATTGATACCACCCCAAAAGAATGCCTTATGCAAATGTACACTACCCGTGTAGCTGAGCTTGAGGCCCAGTGGTGGCTTGTGCCCCCTACCCACTCGCCTGAAACATACACCTGCGGCGGCGAAACTGTGAAAGTGACTTACTTCCAGACCGACCACCCAGTGGTGACAGTGGAATATGAAGAGTTACGCTCGGTCTTTAAAGCGGTGCCAGCTGCAAGCGGCCGCAAATACGAAGGCCCCTTTGGCCAATACTGGTGGACCAAAGGCAGCGAACGCATGTTCTTGAAAGATATTGATAAAGACCCACTACAATGCACAGGCGCTGAAGGCAACCGCCCGCTTTAAGCCTACCCACACGAAACTTTAAGTACTTCTTGCTCGTCGCTTACAATAATTGTGATGCGGTTGGGGTTATGATCCATGGTCATAACGCCTTTTTCACCAATCACACGGTATGGGCGGTCAGTGGCTTCAACCTCAGGCATAATGCTTTCAACGTTTTGCCCCACAAAATGTTCGTAGTTACATGGTTTAGCCTCCAACTCACGAAAAGGGCTACGGGCTTCAGCCGTTGTTGAGGCAAAGGCAGTTAACAGCACGGCAAGTGCAAATAGCTTATTCATTCTTCAAAACCCCTTCTTTAACGGCATGAAATATCAAGAATAGTGCCTTCGTCATCAATAATGATGGTGAGGCGGTCAGTTACTAAGTCGTCGGTCATGCTGCCATGCTCGGGTACAACGCGGTACGGGTGCTTGGTGGCTTTCACTTTGGGCATAATGTCTTTGATGTCCTGCCCTTCCCATGCTTTTGCCTTGTTGCAGTGGCTATGCTCTTTAAGGTGTGGGCTACGTGCTTCGGCTACCAGTGGCGTAGCGACGGCGATAATACCCAGAAGAATGACAATGCTTTTCATATATAGCCTATCTACAAAACATTAATTGGTATTTTAATATACTGAATGCCGTTGGCATGCTTTGGCCCAAAGCTACCTAACCGCATGTTCGTCTGGATTGAGGGTAACAAAAGTTTTGGAACTGCCAAGGTTTTGTCGCGTGCTTCACGGCGGTTAATGTAGTCGGCCTCCGATGTTTGCGCATCCAGCATAATGTTCTGATTCTTTTGGTCAGCCACACTAATTTTAACTAGCGGTTTATCGTCACCTTTAGGGTAGTCATGGCAGAGGTATAAAACCACGTCATCACCCAGGGCATAAAGCTTCTGGATTGACTGATAAAGGTCGTGCGCACTGCCACCGGGGAAGTCACAACGTGCTGTGCCAAGGTTCGGGTTAAAAATAGTATCACCCACAAAGGCAACTTCGTCTTCAACAACATATGTTGCACATGCTGGCGTGTGGCCAGGTGTGTGCATAACACGTACGTTTAGGTTACCAATTTTAAAGGTATCGCCATCAGCAAATAGCTGGTCAAACTGATCGCCTGTTAGGGGTGTATCGCCTTCGGTTTCAAATAGCGGCACCCAAGTTTCAAGCACCTTTTTAATACCTGTGCCAATGGCAGTTTTACCGCCAATATGCTGCTTAAGGTAAAAAGCTCCCGTAATGTGATCGGCATGAATATGGGTCTCGAGCAGCCATTGGTTGGTTAGGCCCTTACCTTTAATATAAGCAATCACCTTATCAGCGTTTGTGGTGCTAAACTTTGCAGCGTCTTGGTCGTAATCTAAAACCGAATCAATCACAGCGCACTGCTTTGTGCTTTCATCTACCACCACATGGGTAAAGGTGCTGGTTTGATTATCGTAAAAGCTTTCAACGTGGTAGGTCATAGCAAATGTCCTTTAAAACAGTTCTTTTAGTAAAATGATGGCGGCAATAACAAGTGTAAAATAGGCAAACGCTTTTTGCAGCTTTTTCCCGTCAAATTTATCGCACAGTTGGGTCGCAGCAAACATACCCATAAACGTAGCACCAAAGAAAATGGCGAGCATGGGTAACTCAAGATGAATCCCCGCCTGCACATCCCCCATAAAACCAATAAGTGATTTTAGCGCAATAATCAGCAGCGAAGCACCAACGGCATCCTTCATCGGCATCCCCATCAAGAGCACTAGCGCAGGGATAATCAAAAAGCCGCCCCCTGCCCCAAGAATACCCGTGGCCATACCCACAATGGCGCCTTCGATAATAATAAGCGGCATATTGTAGCTCAGCTCTTTAGGGGGTGTAAGGCTGCGGGCATTGCGTAGCATCATTAAAGCGGCCGCAACCATTAGCACTGCAAACAGCACCATAATAAATGTGCCCTTAGCAATTACGATAGGCGACGAAACTAATGGGTCAGGCATATTTGGTACAAGGTAGGCACGGGTTAAATACACTGCAATAACCGAAGGCACAGCAAAGGTCAGTGCAGGCTTTACATTTAAACGCCCTTTGCGCCAATAGCGCAGCGCACCGTATGCGGCAGCAGCACCCACAATCAGTAGCGAGTACCCCGTTGCTACAACCGGAGGGACTTTCATCAAGTACACCAAAATCGGTACGGTGAGGATTGAACCACCACCGCCCAAACTACCGAGCACAGCCCCCATAATAAAGGCGGCAAAATAACCTAAAATTTCCATAAAAATATACCAAGTTCTTGTTTTGCCTAGGGTACGCCTTGTTATAGCGCTATGTCAATTTTCAAAAAATTGCGGAACTTTTGTTCGGCACCATACGTTAGGTACAGTACGAGCCAATTAAGCTAGGAGAATAAAATGAAAAAATCATTCAAGCTACTAACGGGGGGCCTACTGATGGCCAGCATGCTAACATGCTCAACTGCCCACGCGGCTTACGTGCCAAGCACGCAAGCTTTTGAAACACAGCAAACAACACAATACCGTGCTGATATTGCTGCAAGTCTTGATAAACAACAGTTTCGCGATGCGCTAGAAGCGCAAGGTGTTTCACCTGATGAAGTGAAGGAACGTCTTGCCATGCTAACGCCAAGCCAGATCGAACAACTTAAAACACAGCTAGACTCTATGCCTGCTGGTGAAGGTGCTATTGGTGCCATTGTTGGTGCAGCTGTATTTGTATTTATCGTTCTGTTGATTACCGACCTTGTTGATGCAACTGACGTATACGACTTTGACGACTAATCAAAACAACGACTTTAAGAAAGGACTACTATTATGAATAAGTCACTTAAACTACTAACTGGTGGCGTGCTGATGGCCAGCATGCTTGTAACATCAACTGCGCATGCGGCTTACGTGCCAAGCACACAAGCCTTCCAAACGCAGCAAACAACTCAGTACCGTGCTGACATTGAAGCCGCTCTTGATAAAAAGCAGTTCCAAGCAGCCCTTGAAGCACAAGGTGTTTCAGCTGACGAAGTGAAAGAACGTCTTGCGATGCTTTCACCAAGCCAGATTGAGCAACTTAAGACCGAGCTGGATGCAATTCCTGCAGGTGAAGGTGCCGTAGGTATTATTATCGGTGCCGCATTGTTTGTTTTTGTTGTACTATTGATCACTGACCTTGTAGGCGAAACTGATGCTTACGACTTTGATGATTAATAATTAATGGCAAATAATGTTTAAAAACCTTATGAACATTGCGAATGAGAGAGGCCTTATTACAGGCTTCTCTCTTTTCGTTTTACTTACCCTTACAGGCTGTACAAAGCCTTTCCCTCAACCAGACTTGGCCGAGCTGCTGCCATACATCCCTGAGCGTCATACTATTAAAGACGTTCCGATTATTCCGCAGGATGATTACTACTGTGGCCCTGCAGCACTAACAACCTTGGTTGAATTCCGTGGTGATGACCTTCGCCAACAAGAAGCCGCAAACATGGTTTACACACCAGGCCGTAAGGGCACCTTCCAGCACGATATGGTAAGCGCGATGCAGCGCCTGGGTTACCTCGCCACACCCGTAAACACCATGAACGATGCCATGAAAGAAATTGCTGCCGACAACCCCGTTATTATCTTCCAGAACCTTGCCTTCAAATGGTACCCACAATGGCACTACAGCGTGCTTACAGGGTACGAGGCCGCTAAAGGCCGCCTACTTGTGCACGGCGGAAACGACCGCGCCGTTTGGCAAACCGTAAGCCTAGTAGGTAAAACTTGGCGCCGTGCAGGCTTTTGGGGTTACACCATGGTGAAGGTAGGCGACCTACCCGCCACGGCCTCTGAAACTGAGTTGCTTCAAGCGACCGCAGGTTTAGAGCGTGCCGGCCTTTACGAGAAAGCCATGCAGTCGTACAAAGTTATCCTGACTGAGTTTCCAAACAGCTCACGCGCGTACTTAGGTATGGGCAACATTGAGATGCTAAAAGAAAACTTTGAAGCTGCCGAAGCGCACTTCCGTCAAGCGACACTTGTTGACGAAAGTGACGAGAATGCCGTGAACAATTTGGCCTATAGTTTACATGCCCAACGCCGTGATGCTGAAGCCTGTAAACTGCTTGAGCCTTACAAGCAAGAACATGAATCAAACTTGCAAGATAGCTATTACCAATTATGCGTATATAATAAATAATTAAAGTTTTAGTTTAATTATTTAAAACCCATTTAAGCCGCCTGATTTATGATATAAAGGGCGGCTTTTTTGTATTTTGATGAGGGTATTTTAAGGGCATTAAAAACAGCGTTGGGCGAGTAATGTCTTTACTAAAACGAGCCCCCCTCTTACACTGTTGCCATACTAAAAACGAAGGACCATTTTCTATGAGTCAGAGTAACACTTGGCTGTTCGGCCACCATGCTGTTAAGGCTGCGCTAAAAAGTGCTCGCCGTAAAACATTTGAAATTCTAGCCACAAAACAACACGAAGATGAATACAAAGACCTTGCAAAAACAGCAGGCCTAAAACTTCAGATTGTTGATCGTCAGCGCCTTGATAAAATGACCCAACAGCCGCACCAAGGTGTAGCCCTTAAAGTGGGCAACCTACCTCAAGTGAACGTAAAAGATCTTTACGACGCTGACCTTCTGCTGATGCTTGACCAAGTAACCGACCCGCACAACGTGGGGGCGTGCTTGCGCTCAGCAAACGCCTTTGGCTGTAAAGGCGTGATTGTGCCAACGGCGCATAGCTCAAAAGATTCACCTATTATTGCTAAAGCCTCAGCTGGTGCGTTTGAAGACACGCCGCTTGTGGCCGTGGCTAACCTTGCCCAAACCCTAGAGAACCTTAAAAAAGAAGGTTTCTGGGTTGTAGGCCTTGATGGCTACGCCAACCAAACCCTTGATAGCGTTGATATGGGCGGCAAGATTATTATTGTTATGGGGAGCGAGGGCGACGGCCTGCGTGACCTTATTAAAAAGAAATGCGACTTTTTAGCCAAGCTGCCTATGCAGGGCTCGGTTGAGTCGCTTAACGTTTCGGTTGCTGCTGGCATTAGCCTTTACGAAGCCCGCCGCCCGAAAAAGTAATCAATAAAAAGGAAGCTCACTAATGGATATTGTACTTTCAACCACTATTTACGTTGTGGCAGGCCTATTGGCTATCACATGTATTATTATTGTGCCGGGTAAACGTGCCAAAATTCTTGAAACTTTTGGTAAGCCACACGAGCATGCACGCCTACCAGGCCTAAGCTTTAAAATGCCATGGCCTATTACCAACGTTGTGGGCACTGTAAACCTACAGCTGCAAGAAATTGGTGCTGATGTTTCGGTTAAAACGAAAGACAACGCCTTCATGACGTTGCCTGTAAAAGTGCAATACCGTGCAAGCGCTGACCCTCGTGGTGCTGTTAAAGCCCACTACGAGCTTGAAGATTCAGAGCAGCAAATTACCAGCTACGTTTTGAACAACGTGCGTCAAACCGCTGCAGGCATGGACATGGTGGACCTTTACCAAAACCGTGACGACATTGAAAACCAAGTACAACAAGCCCTACAAGAGCGCTTTACCCGTTTTGGTTTCAGCATTGAAAACGTACTGGTTGACGAACCTCAGCCAAGCGTTGAAGTACGTGACGCCTTTAACCGCGTGATTGCCTCAATCCGTGAAAAAGAAGCTGCTGAAAACATTGCCGAAGCAAAACGTATTGAGCTTGTAGGTGTAGCCCGTGCTGAAAAAGAATCGAAAAAGCTACAGGGTGAAGGTATTGCCGAAATGCGTGAAGCTATCGCAACAGGTATGAAGCAAGCTATGAATACCCTTAAAGACGCAGGCCTGAATGAAACCCAGGCCCTAAGCCTGCTGATGGATACTAACCGCCTTGATACGCTAGGCTCAGCCGCAACACATGGCAACATGGTACTGGTTGATATGCAGTCAGGTAGCAGCACGCTAAGTGATACAATCACCGCTGTGAAGGTTGCCCAACACCAAGTTGAAAAATAACCTTTAAAAGCCTTTTTAAAGCCATATCAAAGCCCCTTAAGGAAATATGCCTTAAGGGGCTTTTTTGCACTTGCATAATAGCCTGACCGTTGTTAGGTATTGAGTATTAACTATCTTCGTATTTTTTCCCGCCCCTTCTTTGTTTTATCTGACTTGGCTTCATCTGACAGTAAAGGCACCGTCTTTATGGATATCAACACCCCTTCGTTCACCGTTCGCGCTTCGCAAGACCAGGACGACGTTTACAAGCGCAAGCTTCACGTTGAACTGACCCCCGTCGACCGCGAGCGTGGCACTATTCTTCGGTTTCGCCGTACCGGCCTGACCACCGTCATCGACGGCACCCTTACGGTGACCATCGACGTGACCACCGAATACGACGAGCGCGCCTGCGCCCAGCCCGACACCTACACCATCCCGTATCATGTCGAGGAAACGGCCAGCAACCTGAAGGTTCTGCTGCGCGGCGATGCCAACCAGGATATTGACGTGGCCATCAAGAGCCTCGCCGTCCTGATGTAATAACTCATCACGAACTAAAAACCCCCAAGCACATGCTTGGGGGTTTTTGTTGTCTAGCGGTTTAAATACCTTGAAGCGAGAGGGTTATTCCATTAAAACTATAAGGACTTACACATCTTTTCTATCGCTTTTTCCCACCACCTCTTCCGGAGCATGCAATGCATAGCAACGTTAGCCTTATGGCAACCGCCTACCAACCTGACTTCAACAACCCCGCCCTGCACCTGAATATTTACCCGCGTGGCCTCAGCAACCGCCGTGACCATGTGTACCGTATGCGTGTCGCATCGAAGCACATTACCCCCGACGGCGTGCTTGAAGTGACGCTAGAGTCGACCTACGGTCGGACCGACATCCTCAAGGGCAAACGCCCTGATGTGATTCGGGCTGTTTTCAAGCTGGATACCGAAGGCAAGACCGTGCGCAAAATTCGCGTAACGATTGTGGGCATTCTTGCCCGCACGTTTGAGGTTTCGGTCCATAACAAGCCGGCCCCCGAGCGCCCTCGCCCCCGTGGTATTTACCGTGGCAAGCATGCCCCGGGTCGCCGCGATGGACGTGGCAAACCTACGAATGGTCGCCCTGACCTGCGGTTGGTTTAACACCACTTCACGAAAAAAACCCCCAAGCTTTTTGCTTGGGGGTTTTCCGTTATTGCGCCATGCGCTTAAGGGCCGCTCTTAGGGGTCGAGCTTAACCTTCGGCCTTGCCCTTCACGAACCAGTCCGGAAGGATAAGCACCAGTGCCGTACTTGCCGCGAACGACAAAATGTACGTGGCGATGGGGCTACCAAAGCCGACAACAGTCAGCATGATACCCAGCACGATATTCACCAAAATGGCGACAATCGCAGCACGGGTTGCCAGAAAGGCCGCAGCCTTGTTGGCGCCATCCGTCCAGAACATGCCACGAATGGCAGCACCGACAAGCAACACAATGGTTGCCACACCCAGTAGCGACGCGCCCCCGTAAAGGAAGGTGAACACATCACTGCCGCTGGGCAGCAAGTTGTTGTCGATGAATGGAGTGATGAACGGGCCTGCCAGAACGCCAATGGCGACACTGAGCACCGTCATGATGATGGTACGGATCAATCGCTTAACGATCATATTTTGACCTCAATCAGGTTGAGTGACTTTAGAAAAGAATAAGAAGATAACTTGGTATGCCCGCAATTTGCCATAACCCCTAAACCACTACAAGAAAATTCCCCATTTTAAAGACTGTATACATTTCCTGTCTTTACAATAAGCCGCATATTCAGTATAAGTGAGCCCTCTTAATTATCTTCTTCCTCTTTTTTACTCTGACTTTGATTTTTCTTCATTGCGAGATATCCCCATGAAAGCTTTTCGTGCAACCCAAGACCGCAATCTTCTTCATCTCGAAGGCGAATACGAAACGGCCTACCCTGGCTATGCCTACGAGATTACCAGCGTGACCATCAACGATGACGGCAGCGTCGACGTGATGCTCGACATTTTCGATACCGCAGAGCCAGGCACCATTCGCCTGTGTGTTCTCGGTACTGTCGAAATCAATGAAGCCATCGACCTTTCGAAGGTCAGCGGTTTCAATGGTCAGCAGCTGAATGCGGTGACGTTCCTTGCGCCCGATAGCTACACCCCTGAAGTGGATGTGGACATCGACCAGGCGTAAGTATTGCCGTTAACTGATTGGTGCCCCTCCTAGGTGTTTTTACATCTAGGAGGGAGACCTACTCGCCCCCTTACCTATCTGGAGAACCCTATGATAGAACCAAAAACTTTAAGCATTGTTCAAACAGGCAACCAATTACGTATCCACGGTTCGGTTATCACCCTCATCGACGGCTTCGAGCTTGACTCTGTTAAGCTGGGTAAAGTTGCAAATGGTACGGCCATTGTACTGGCGCAGGTGAATAAGCGCGACCGTGTTAACATCTTTTCGTCTGGCGAAATTAAGTTTGACGTTACCTTTGAGGTTCCTGAAAAACTAACGCATGTACAGATTGTGGTGAATGCCCAGTTTGATGCCACCCTTGAAGTGACCCACAACCCCGAATAACTCTGCTTTTTCCACGCTTAGCGTTTAACCCCCATTATTGGGGGTTTTTACTTTTTTAAGCTTTATTGCATTTTTTTACACATAGGGGCTTTACGTCACTCAAAAGCTACCTATATATCTTACCGTTCTCAAGGATTAGAGAATCTTCAATACTGTTTCAAGGATCGAACCTTTACGTGCTCGCCTACCTGAGCGCACATCAAATTTACTTAAAAGGTTTAATTTATGATCCATAGTTTAAAAACATCAGTAACTGCAAACACCCTTACTTTAACTGGCACAATTTGTGTTCCGAAAGGCAGCGACATCAAACTTGATGTTGGTGAGATTAAAAAAGGCGTTGCAGAAGTGCACGTAACCACCAGCCGTTTTGGTAAGTCACGTGTACGTGCTTTCGAAGATGTGGCCGTCAATTGTACGATTGTCACCACACTGAAAGTTGAAAAACTGCGTATTATCGTCAACCGTTGTGAGCTTGGCTTCTACCTTGACGTTGCGTAACATCATTTAACGATTCAAAACCCCTCATCTGAGGGGTTTTTGCTTTTGTTACAAGCCACTACCGCTTACCTATAGTGGCAATCCTCTTCCCAGTGGGCATAAATCATGCTATAACCTGCACATAATCTTATTGTTATCTTCATTCTACTTTTTTCTTTCCTGCCGAACTGAAAAGGATTTTATTGGCATGAAATATGATCTCAAAGCGACCCAGTGTCGCCGTGAAGGCAAGCTGTACCTTAAGGGTACCGTGACTGCCCCCATTGCCGGCTATGTTGTCGACACGCTCTCGCTCAGCCTCACCACCAGCGGCGAAAATGCCGGCCTCGTGATGGACCTGTTCGCCCCTTCGGGCGGTGGCCTTCGCTCGATTACGGGCAAGACCGAAAACAACGTCGACGTAACGCTGTCGTTCAGTGTGGATACCCACATCAGCCAGCTGACCGTTTACATTCATGGTGAAACCATCACCCTGAACGTGACGCAGATCCGCGACCCTGACCCCACCGACTAAGTCGGCAAGGCAATAAAGGACAGCATATGCTGAACGAACTCACCATCAAACAGAGCGTCATGGGCGGTCTGATGTTCCGTGGGAACATTTCGTTTCCGGGATGCCCCGAAGGTGGTTACCACCTTGGAATAAGCTACAAGGGCCGTAACGATGACGGCGCCGAGGTTTTCGAACTCAGTAAGCGCGCTCTTGCGCCCAGCGAGTCCGCAACCATCGAGGCGACCATCGACTTCGACTTCTATCATTTCCAGTACTGGGTTGATGAAGTTCGCCTGATTATTGAAGGCGAGCCTGATGCCATCTTTACCGTTGAGCATCTTGGCCGAAACGCCTAACCAGCCCTAATCGCGACACTTGAAAACCCCCACTTAGTTTTAATAACTTGGTGGGGGCTTTCTTTTTTTGTTAAATCGCACATTAGCTATTGTATTTAAAACTCATGGTGCTATAAGCCTACGCATAATAACAAAACATATCTTTCTTTCCGTTTTCTGCCCTCCTAATTTAGAGGAAATTTCGCGTGTCTAAACATCACGAGCTTCAAGCTTCACAAGATCAACAGGAAGGCCGTTTGTTCCTTTCTGGTGCCATTTTCACTGCCGTTTGCGGTTATCAGATTGATAATCACTCGGTAACGCTCACCAACCTCGGTAACGGTGTTCTTCAGGTTTACTTTGAAGTCATCGTCCCCGCTGGCCGTGAACGCCTGCCCATGCTCGGCGGCGAGACTGAACTGCCTGTTCGTTTCGGCTTCGATCACTTCGGCTGGGTTAAAACCCTACAGGTGGTTTTTGACTATACTTCGGTCGAACTGCCCGTAAAGCAGCTGAGCTACCCTGACCCGACTGACTGATTTCAGCCAGTCGCTCCCCCCTACCAAACTTAAAGTACCAAACTAAAAACTTTTAGCGTCCACTGCCCCTTGCATCTTGCTAGGGGCTTCTTCTTTTTCTATGAGTCAATTAAGCTTTGGGCATAAAAAAAGCCCCCCGCATAATGCGAGGGGCTTTCGTTTTCGTTAAAGGCCAATAACCTTGGCTTAACCAGTTTCGGATACGAAGTAGCCATGAGCCGCAGCTTTGGTTTCTTTCAGCTTTGCCACAAAGGGCGACGGCATCAGAAACTTTGCACCACGACGACGTGCAGAGGTGATGAACACCTCTTCCTGACCACGGGTCAGCATCACGTAGGCCAGCCGAACTTCTTCAACCGGATCAGCTTTCGAGTGCGGGAAGTTATCCCGCTCCCAGCCAACCAGGAAGACCACCGGGAACTCAAGCCCCTTAGCCGCGTGCGCAGTCATAAGCTGCACGGCTTCGGTTTTTTCGTCCTTCGGGGTAAAATCCACGAACGGCAGTTCGTAGATAAAGTCCTTCAGCTTTTCGTAGCCCGCAAGCGAGCTATCCATCAGTCGATCCAAGCCTTCCAGCTTGTTACGTGCCGTGTTGGAATCATCGTCCGAAAGCCATTGGCGGTAGCCGCTTTCTTCCAGAGCCATATTCACCAACTGGGCGGGCGTCGCCGTATGGCGATACTGCTTCAGATGGTTCAACACACGCATGATGTCAGCCAAGCGCTGCCGTGTTTTCGGCGGGAGTGATTTACTACCAGCGTTCTTGCGAACGGCAGCAACCACACCACCAACGGCGTTGCTTTTGGTCAGCTGATCCACAACCTCATCAGCAATCTGCCAATGCTCCTGACGGAGAATACGCACCATTGCGGCGTCGTTTTTCAGGTTAGCGGTCAGCTTCAGCCAAGCAATCATGTCGACGACTTCTTCACGGTCCATGAATCGGTCATGACTGGTCACCCGCGTGGGGATGTCGGCTTTCACCAACAGTTCCTCGATGGGTTTCAAAAGCCACTCGGCACGGGCAAGCACGGCAATGTCGCCAAGCTTACGTCCTGCTTTGATAGCCTTCTTCACCTCAGCCAGCACAAACGCTGCCTCTGCCGGAGCATCGGGCAGCAACGTGTGGGTTACGGGTTTGCCTTGGTCCATACTGCGCGCAGGGCGCAGGCCTTTCCGTCGGCGGCCTTCCACATCGGCAACAAACTCAGTCGCGAGCTTGGTAATCGCCTTTGTGGAACGATAGTTGTCAGACAAGTTGACGACATGCGGCTTGGTAAAGTCTTCCTCGAACTTGAGGATGTACTCAACCTTAGCGCCACGCCAAGCATAAATCGCCTGGTCATCGTCACCCACCGCCGTCAGCGAGCAACCATCACCCCGAAGGGCTTTGATCAACCGCACCTGTTGGGCGTTGGTGTCTTGGTATTCATCGACCATCACAGCCTGAAACTGCTCACGGTACTTGTTCTGAACAGGCTTGTGGTTAGCAAACAGGTTCAGTACCTCAGAGATAAGGTCTCCGAAGTCAAGCGTATCCGCTTCGCGCAGCTTCTGCTGGTAAAGGGCATATACCTTCGGCAGCAGCTCCTCCACGCCCTTGGGCGAAAGATTTGCAGCGTCCTCAGGGGTAATGCCTTCTTCCTTCCAGCGGCTGATAGCCTCAAGGGCCATTTGCGGGGTCACCTGACGCAGATTCACGTCAAGTTCATCAAGCACCAAACGCACAAGGCGCTGCTGCTCGCCCGCATCAGCGATCGAAAAGTCTTCACCGAAGCCAGTTTCCTGCGGGTGGTCACGCAGAATACGTGCACACACCGCGTGGAACGTGCCCACCCAAAGGGTGTTCGTGTTCCGGATGCCAAGGGCCTCGGCAATACGACCAACCATTTCGGTTGCCGCATCATTGGTGAAGGTCAGAGCCAGAATGTTGAACGGGCGAAGGCCCTGTGCCTGAACCAGCCAGCTATAACGCGTGGTGAGAACTCGGGTTTTACCCGAACCTGCACCAGCGAGAACCAGCAAGTTCTGACCATCATAGGTCACGGCACGCTTCTGCGAGGCAGAAAGCTTGGTGTTCGACAGAACATCGTTGCTTTTTGCCTTACGCGCATTTTGGCGCTGGCCCGTTTTGGTTTTACGGGTCATAGGTATCTCCATGAGATGTGAGAGAAAGAAGTAAAAAAGAGTGGGGAAAAAAGTGGAAAAAAGATTACTGAACAATAATGCTTCATACCATACGTGTTTTTGGGTATAACTGCAATAGAACAAAGCAAAAAATGTATACAAAGTTAGGTTTTAAAATGGCTGAAAAAGTAATCTACAAAATTGTACCGATGGACGATTGGCAACAAAGCCTGAGCCAAGAGACCCTGCCCCTTTCTGAAATTGACCAGAAAGATGGGTTTATTCATTTTTCAACTAAGGCCCAAGTGCACAAAACCTTGAACAAGTTTTTTGACGGTCAAACAGGCCTGTTCTTGCTTGAGATTGATACTGAAGCTTTGCCCGCCGAAACCACCGCCCAACTTAAGTGGGAAAAAAACACCCCAGAGGGTGACACATACCCCCACCTTTATGGCGATTTGCCCATGCAAAATGTTGGGAATGTTTACCCTATTTACCCTCTTCCTGAAGGTGGTTTTGATATTCCAGAACTGGACTAAACAAGCTTTTAACTTGGTATATACAAAAAAACCCGCAAATCGCGGGTTTTTTCTTAATTTTCTGGGGTACTACCCCTTGAAAAACCCCTTATAAATCGCTAAGTTAGATGTGTTCAAGCAAACTTCCTTCCCTTTTCCCCTCTTTTTCCCTGAAAGGAATTCTTTATGAACCGGTTTTTCGCAATTGCTCTTGCGGCTGTCGCTGCGAATGTTGCAAACCTTTTCGTATCCAATGCGCTCGTTGCGCTCGTTGCCGGCATCGGCATGATCTACCTCACCCTCTATGGTGCAATCCAGATCGGCCTCGCTGTCGCCAATGGCGTCATGATGATCACCAAGAATAAGACCATCACCGAAAACATGAACGACGGCAACAAGGACTACGGCACCCAGAATGCCAAGGCCCTTACGGCCGGCTATGGTTCGGTCTCGATGATGGTGCTGCTCGTCGCCCTGGCGATGAATGGCGTCGGTATCGCCGTCGGCGGTGCGATCGTTCTCGGTCTGCTGATGTTCTCTGTTGCGGTTCTTGGCTACAAGGCCAAGATGTTCCGTGACGGCAAGTACAATAGCAAGAACAACCCGAACATCTGAGCGGCTCAACATAACGATATAAAAGAAGCCCACCATTTTGGTGGGCTTCTTTTTTTATTGTATACAGTCCGGGTTTTCGCTATAAAAAAGCATTCAATAATCTCTATCCCTTTTTCTTTATACATGGACAACGCACAATGCGTTTACTTCTGATTGCAGTGGCTATTATTGCCACGCTGGTAACTGGTGTGCATTTTGGCTGGGAAGCCATCATGGAGACTACTTCGCCATTCTATGACTTCTGGAACCCGATGGGCCGAATGCTTGCAACCATCATTGCTGGCCTTGCGGGGATTATCCTGTTTGGTTATGTCTCGGCGCAAGCCTGGATGATGCTGCTGTATGGCCGCACCTTCCGTGACAATACCAACGCCCCGCCCGAGTATTACAAGAACATCTTTACGGGTGCCCGTGAAGACGAGCGTGAAACCAAGCAAATTTGGGGCCTTGCCCTTGGTGCTGGTACGGCCTTTTTCGGTTTGCTGCTTTTGGCAGCGCCGCTGAAGGTTATCGTGTTCGCTGCAACCGCATGGGTGGCCTTTGTGCTCATCAGCTGCGTACGTTGGAGGCTTGCATGAGTATACTTCGCCAGAGCCTCCTCGGCTTTTTGATGTTCCTCATCGTGATGACCATGGGTCATTTCGTGTGGGGGTTCATCTTCGAAGGAACGTCGCCATTCATGGCGCTTGCGGGCAACCTGTGGCGCCCTGCGCTGTGGCTCTTGCTGCATGTGGGCATCTTGGTGTTTGTGGCTTATACGACCTTTCATATATGGATGATGGTTCGTTACGGCCGCACCCACAAAGAAAACAACGAATGGCCGCCTGAGGAATACACCCTTAATCTAGACGAGGGTGGCCAACTCAAAGCCAGCAAACGCAGCGAACGCCGTGTGGGTTGCTATCAAGCAGCTTTTGGCTTCACGGTATTTGCAGCTATCGCCATGTTTGTTGGTAACACGGGCCTTGCCTTTATGATGGCCACCATCTTTGCGTGGTGGCTGCTCTTGGCCCCCGTCCGTTTGCTGATGCGCAAAAAGCCTGATTTTTCTGCCATGGCCCAACAGGCCAAAAGCAAGAAAAATAAATAACGAAAACGAAGCCCCCTCCTTAACTGGAGGGGGCTTTTTTCTTGAAATACAGGAAGCTCATACCCACGTAATTATTAATTAATGATACATCTTCCCTCTCTTTTAAAAGGATTTTCCATATGGAAATGATTTCTTTCTACATGCTTCTGGCCATGGTTTCTGTTATTTCGGCTTGGGTTAGCGCCCATGCTGTTATCCGCATCGAAACGGGCCTGTCGTTCGCTGAAAATGCCAAGCAGCCTGCCTCGCTCTATCGTTATTACGACGGCGACCTGCAGTGCTATGTCACCAGCGAAAAGCACAAAGACGCCCATAACACGGCCCTCGGCTGTGGTATCGGCTTCAGCATGATTACGGCTATTGCCGTGTATGCTGGCGGTGCCCTCGGCTTTGCCGCTGTTGCTCTTGCCCACGTGGTATTGGTTGCTGCAGCTACCCGCAAGGTGCGTATGGCGACCGCAAACATCTAACGAAAACGAAAGCCCCCTCACTGAGGGGGCTTTCTGCATTTAGATAACCTGTAAACCTTATGGAATCACAAGTTCCTTACGCAAGGTTGTTAGGTTTTCAATCCCGCCTTTGGTCACATGCACAATATCTTCAATACGGGCACCGCCAATGTTTGGGTAGTAGAGACCAGGCTCTACCGTTACAACCAAGCCTGCTTCAAGGGGTGATGGTTGGTTACGGTCAGTGGCACGGCCTTTTGAAATACCTGGGCCTTCGTCATGCACTTCTAGGCCAACGCTGTGACCTGTACCATGGAAAAAGCCTACGTTACGACCTTCATCATCTAGGCCAGTTTTAAAGCCACGCTTCGCGAAGAGTGTATCAATCGCTTCGTGTACTTCTTTACCTAGTACGCCAGCTGAAATCAGGTCAAGCGCAAGCTCTTGGCCATCTTTTACGGCATCAAAAAGTTTTTGCTGTTCTTCAGTGGCTTTACCTTTTAGCACCGTACGGGTTAGGTCACCGTGGTAGAAGTTCCCCGATGGGCCACGAGGCCAGCTGTCGATAATAATAAGCTCGTTGGCTTTCAGCGGGCCATGGCCACGCTCGTGCGGGTCAGCGCCTTGCTCGCCGCAGGCCACAATAAGGTCAGACGGCATGCCGCCACCAGCGGCAATAACGGCGTTCATTTGACCACGCAAAATCTCAGCAGTCAGTACTTCGTCTTTCCAGTAGATAAGGCCATCGTTCCCGATAGAAGCTTCGGCCAGTACATCAAAGGCACGCTCAAAGGCTTGCTCGTTCAAGGCTTGGGCTTCACGAATAAAGTCAACCTCTTCACGGGTTTTAATGGCACGCTCAGGGAAGAAGAAACCCTTTGCAGGCTCAACAGTATAGCCGCTTTCTTGCAACCCCTTTGCCAAACCAAATGGGAAGTCACGCGGCACTTCAATCGTGTCTGGTTGGTCTTTATCAACAAGCCAAAGGGTTTGGTTTAGAAGGTCTGGGGTTTTCTCTTGCTCTTGAAGGTCATGCACAATTTCACTCATTGAGTGCACTTTATCAACCTGTGCATTTTTACGGGCACGGTCAACCTCAAGCGGTGACATGATGATGTGCGTTTTGCCGTTAGAGTCTTGGTACCAAAGGTAAGGGTCTGGCACGTCCATTTTAATAGCGTAGTAGCTGTTTGCATCACAGCCGAAAAGCATTTTAGCGGTTTTTGATTTAGGCATTTAGTTTATTCCTTCTTTATGAGGCTTTTTGTTCTTTAGCCAGAACATCAGCAGTAACTTGTGAGACGAGCTTTGAAATACCAAGCTCAATTTCGGTAATGTCATTCCCGCACATATAAGCAGCCGTGCTGGTGACGCCGTGTTCGCTATCAACAACAATATGGTTGGCTGAAGTCTCTTGGTGAATGTTCCCAAGGTCTTCAATGCGGGCAGCAGTATCAGCGTCTTTACCAATGGTGAGGCGTAGCTGGGCACCCTTAAAGGCAATAGCCGCAACCGACGCTGGCGTAATGCAAATAAAGCCCAATGGTAGGTCGGCCTTTTTGGCATCGTTCAAAAACTTAAGGGTGTTGGCTTCAACGGCAAGTTTGCTGTTGTCACTCTCAAACGCAAAGTTTGATAGGTTTTTAGCAGCACCAAAACCACCCGGCAGAATAACAGCGGCATAGTCGCTAGCGTTAGCGGTGGCAATGTCTTTCACCTCGCCACGAGCAAGGCGCGCACTTTCAACCAGCACATTGCGGGTTTCTTTAACCTCTTCACCTGTTAGGTGATTAATCACGTGGTGTTGGTCAATATTTGGGGCTAGGCACTCATAGTCGTAGCCGTTCTTTTTAATATGTAGAAGAGTGAGCGTGGCTTCGTAAATTTCGCTGCCATCAAAGACGCCGCAGCCAGATAGAATTACTGCAATTTTTTGACTCATGGTTATCCTCGAGTTTTTAAAATGATTCGCATTTTCATAAATTTTATTTGAATAAAGTATAAAGCAGCCCATACTATTTTTATACCAAAATTCTTCTCCTTCCTTTTTCACTCCTTCTTCTACGAGGTTCATCATGATTGTTTGCAGCTGCAACAACATCAACGATCGTAAGATCCGTGAAGCTCATGAGGCCGGCGCGCGCAAAACGAAAGATGTTTTCAAACATTGTGGCACCAAGCCCCAATGCGGAACATGCATTCGCTATATGCAAGCTGATCTCAACAAGCTGACTGACGATATGCAAAAAGCCGAGGATTAATCCTCGGCTTTTTTGTTTTCAAGCTGACTTATAATGCTGACTTATTTAGTCATACACAAAGCTGTCCAGTTGTCTTTTTCATCTGTCGAGACTTCCTTAAGACCTAACTTGCCGTACGCCTCACGAATGTCATCACGCTGCTCAACCGTAAAGCCTGAAAGGATTGCAATACCACCATCGGCTAATACATTTACAAGGCCTTCTGCCATTTCAAGCAGCGGGTTGCGCAGGATGTTCGCAAAAATAAGGTCGTAAGGCTCACGGGCATCAACGCCTGGGGCATTAAAACCATCACCGCAAATGCTGGTCACGTATTGTTCAACACAGTTGTTCACGGCGTTTTCGTGGCAAACTTCTGTTGATGGTGGGTCAATTTCAACCGCAAGAACTGGGGTTTCTTGAACTTTTGCAGCGGCCATGGCCAAAATGCCTGAGCCTGCGCCCATATCAAGCGCGTTTTTAAAGGTGCGTTTGGCGGTTTCTGCTTCGTACAAACGTAGGCATAGGGCGGTTGTTGCGTGCTCACCTGTACCAAAAGCCATCCCTGCTGGAATGTGCAAACCTACTTTATCTTCAGGCACTTCAGCATCAAAGCCGTAAATAAAGAAGCCACTTTCAACCACAGGCGGGAAGCTGTGCACCACGTTGGCTTGCCAGTCTTCGTCTTGAACGCCTTGCAGCACAATTGGCTGTGCTTCATCGTGGATGCCGGCTACTTTTTCAGCCGTTTCAATGGCGGCAACAAGCTGCTTGCGAGGGGTTTCGGTGTTAAAGAAAGCTGTAAAAAGCCATAGGTCATCGTTGCCTTTAACCTCGCCCACGTCGATGGCAGGCTCCATGTGTTCAAGGGCTTGCTCAAAAGCATCAGTGTTTGTGCGTGGGAGTTGACGTTGGTATTTCCAGCTAACGATATTGTCCATATTTCTCGGCTCTTTAATTTAAAATGAATATTCAGTATGCATAAAATTCAAGAGCTTTGGGATGAGAAAATTCATTTATGCAGAAATGAGCAAGCGCCGTGTATGAAAAATACACAAGCGCTGGAAGCTCAAATAAATGGATTTAATCGCCCAAAGGCGCAGAATTTATGCGCTTTTAAGGTTTGCCATTGAGGCCAATAGCTTCTTCTCACCCGCTTTATCAAACGCAATAATCACCTTAAGCGAAGCACCATTGCCTTCCTTACGACGAATGCGGCCATAGCCAAATTTGTCATGGAACACACGGTGGCCGATTGGTAGGCCATCTTCAGCGCCATCATCGTCCGAGCGTTTAATCTTGTTCTCGGCTTTAAACAGCGGTGTTGATTTGCGTGGTGCCCAACTGTCTGACTGTTGGGTTTGCCATGGGCGGCTGCCTGTACCTGAGTAGCTACCACTTGAGTAACTGCCCCCTGATTGACCACCAGATTGGCCGTGGTAGCTTTCAACGCTCACACGTTTAATGCTGTCGTCTGGTAGTTCGTTAATGAAACGAGAGGCTGACGTTGGCATGTAGTTGCCGTACAAGCGGCGTGATGATGCGTATGAGATCACAACACGGCGGCGGCCACGGGTAATCGCAACGTAAGCCAAGCGGCGTTCTTCTTCCAAGCCTTCGGCGCCACTATCATCCAAGCTTCGCTGATGCGGGAATAGGCCTTCTTCAAAGCCCGGTAGGAATACGGTGTCAAACTCAAGACCTTTTGCCGCGTGCACTGTCATCATGCGAACAGCGTCTGAAGTTTCATCAGCGTCGGTATCGGTCACAAGGGCAATGTGCTCAAGGTAGGTTGAGATATCATCATAGTCTTGCATAGAACGGATAAGTTCTTTCAAGTTATCAAGACGGCCTTTGGCTTCTTCTTTATTTTTATCTTCCTTCAGCATGTTCAGGTAGCCTGACTCTTCAAGTAGGCGTTCCATCAGCTGGTCGGTTTGCCATGTTTTAGCTTCTTGCCATTGGTTTACCATCTCGCAGAACTCACGCAGGGCATTTGCGGCTTTGCCTGAAAGTGTGCCATCAGCTGCTGCGTTTTGAGCTGCCACAAACATCGGTACGCCTTGCATACGGGCAAGCTCGCGGATAGTTTTAAGTGAGGTATCGCCCACGCCGCGCTTAGGCACGTTTACAATACGCTCAAACGCCAAGTCATCCGCTTGGGTGTGGGTCATGCGTAGGTATGCCAACGCATCACGAATTTCTTTACGTTCATAGAACTTCAGGCCGCCAATAATAACGTATGGCATACCTTGGCGGATGAACTGTTCTTCAAAAGCACGGGTTTGTGCGGCTGTACGCAGCAAAATAGCGCAGTCAGCATAAGCGCCGCCGCCTTTAAAGTGTTTATCAACTTCGGTAATAATACTGCGGGCTTCTTCTTTTTCGTCCCACACGGTGGCAAGTTCAATAGGTAGGCCATCGCCATCTTGCGTCCATAGGGTTTTACCATGGCGCTGCGAGTTATTTTTAATAAGCTCAGACGCTGCTTTTAGAATATGCCCCGTTGAACGGTAGTTTTGCTCAAGGCGCACAACGCCCGCACCCGGGAAGTCTTCTTCAAAGCGAAGAATGTTACCCACTTGTGCACCACGCCATGCGTAAATTGACTGGTCATCATCACCCACAACGCAAATGTTGCGGTGGCCCATGGCCAGTAGGCGCAGCCATAGGTACTGCACAACGTTGGTATCCTGATACTCATCCACCAGAATGTATTTAAACTGTTGTTGGTAACGCTGTAGCAGGTCTTGGTTTTCTTTTAAGAGAGTTACGGCATGCAGAAGCAAATCACCAAAGTCACAAGCGTTAAGGGCTTTCAGGCGGGCTTGGTAGTTGGTGTAAATCTCAACCAGTTTGCCACCCGCAAATTGACCACCCTCACCTTTTGGCACGTCGGCTGGTGTCCAGGCGTTATCTTTCCACTTTGAAATAATGCCAACGGCTTGCTTAGCTGGCCAACGGCTTTCGTCGATGTTTTTCTCAGTCATCAGTTGTTTAACAACTGTCTTTTGGTCATCAGGTGTCAGGATAATAAAGTCACTCTTCAGGCCAATACGCTCAGCGTGTTTACGAATAAACCGTGCACCAAGGGCGTGGAACGTACCCAAAAACATGCCCGATGTTGGGCGACCTAGGGTTTGTTCAACACGTTCGGCCATTTCTTTTGCGGCCTTGTTGGTAAAGGTCACGGCCAAAATTTCGTTCGGGTTTGCGCGCCCACTATCAAGAATATGCGCAAGGCGGGTGGTAAGAACACGGGTTTTACCAGTACCAGCACCAGCAAGCACCAATAAGGCGCCGTCGGTGGTTTCGACCGCTTTACGTTGAGGTGGGTTTAGGTTTTGAATAATATTTGCTAGCGTTTCCATCCCTTATTAATAGCAATGTTCAAACTTTTGAGCAACTGAATGTCCGCCGTTTTTTGCATAAATTTCAGCCTATTAGAAAGCGCCTGAATAACCCCTTAAAAACCAAATATTTACAAAAACTGACAATTTTTAAAGAAAAATGCAGAAAATGTCATTTTTTTGTATTTACATCTTGAAGTCCCAATTTCATACCCCATACCTTACATATCCAATGCGCGAAAAAGCGCTGGGGATTACAACGGGGAAACATAGGGGAAATAATAATGCTTCTTAAAAAGAACAAAAAACATAGCATTGATCTTAAACCAGCTAAGGCCGCAGGGTCTTGGCGTCATCGTGTTGCTGGCTGGGTTGTTAAACAACTCTACGGCAAAGACATGAACATCAGTTCTTACAGCACAAGCCTTGTAGCTGCCACCGCCGTATTTTGGTACGAAGATGCTGGCATGCGCAAGTTCTTGATGGTGCGTGACGTAAGCGAGCCTGCAAGCGGTGCCCGCTTCCCAGGCTGTCTAGAAAACAAGGTCGACGTGCCAATCTCAGAAACACTATACAACACAGTTGAGCATATGCTTGGTAAGCCATTTGCCAAAGCGCTTGACCGCAACCTACTTGAAGCTGACCGTGTATGCTCAGCGCCTGTTTTGACACTACGTGACAAAACCACCCACCAAAAACTACCTGTACAAGGTGTGGTTTGGTTGGTGCGCATTACTAAAGAGCAAGCACAACTATGTGCCAGCCAAGACAAACGCCTTGAAGTTATCGCTGTGCCAGAGTTTGCAGTGATCACCAAGGAAGTGAACCCAGCCCACAAGGTTGTGTTCCAATCAATCGAGCGTCACTTGAACCACGAACACCACAACGAAGCTGGTATGGTGGTTGACCGCTTGGAGGAATTCTTGAAGAAGATGGGTACTACCCACAAGCAGGTTCACTAAGCCGCTTACGAGGTTCCCTTCAGTGCAGTTTAGGCCGCATTGAATTAAAAAGGCAGTTGGTTTCAACTGCCTTTTTATTGTGTAATTGTTGTCAATAGGGGCAATTGGCCTTATGATTCAACTCAAGTTTAATAATTGAGTGCAATAACCATATGAGCCATACACCGCAAACACTTTTTGAAAAAGTGCGCGATGCCCACCGCAAAGGGCCATCAGCGGCTGTTACTGCTGAAGTAACACTTAAAAACTCAGGCCGTAAGCCTAAGGGTTTTGAAGATGGTTATGCAACTCCCGGTACAACGGTTAAAGTCCCGAAAGAGCTTGCCCTTACCCAAGGTGCGTTTGGTGCCCTTGCCTTTCGTGCGGCAGCGGGCCTAAACCAAGCCATGAATGTTTGCGCTGCGTTTAACGGCCCAATACCTAAAGGCGTGACCGCCACCGATATTACCCTTTACACACTCCGTCGCCTGCCTGACCTTACAGAAGACTACTCAGGCTACGTGATTGAGCTTGCTGGCACCTACATTGACCGCCTAAGCATCGAAGAACGCATGACCCTATGCGCACAGCTTAATAACGCCGACAATGTTCAAGCCGTAATCATGCGCCCGACCGACGCTATTTTTAAAGCCGTTGGTGCCACCGATAAAGATCAAGCCAAATGGCGCCCCCTTCACACCGATGAAGACGCTGAGTTTGACTTTAAGCTTGATGTTGATACCAACGACCTTACGCCCCAAGCTACTTGGGCCCCAAACCGCTACACAGGCGGCGGCATTGAAACCAGCCTTGAAGGCGACCTTGCCAAAATCCTTGCGGCTGAAAGTAATGACGAACTAGCCAACCTTGAAAAAGGCACACCGATGGTGACCCTCCCCATTGACCTTGCTTTTATTGGCCCATTTGAAGACTTTCAGGCTGATGCCCTTGAAAGCGCTGTTGATGTATTTAAAGGCCGTAAAGTTGCCAGTGGCCTGACGGTATTTATTATGCCGGGCAGTAAAGAACTTAAGAAACTTGCCGAAAGCAAAGGCTGGGACAAAACCTTTATCCACTCTGGCTGCGTTTGGAACCCTTCTGAAAAAGAAGCGGAAGAACTTAAAAAGACCTGTGACATTCGCTGCGCTGAAACCCTCCCTCTGGTTATCGAAAAACCGCGCTACAAATGCTGCCACTTTATGAGTGCGCAAATGGTTGCAACAGCTGCCATTTGTGGCCGCATTGCTGACGTGCGCGACTTTATCTAAACCTCTGATTCCACGCCCATAATCAACTTGCGCCTGCAGGTTTGTTATCGTATAAGATGTATACAACAATACATCTTCATTCACACTTTACCCTTCTCCACATCTGTCTGAGTTTTCTTTTAGGAGATTACCGATGATTTTCGGTGCAAATTTCAAAACGTTCATCACTTTTGCGCTGGCAATTTTCCTTGCGCTGCAGCTGCCGCTTATCGCAGCGTGGACGATTGGAGGCCTCGCAATGGCCTATGCATTTTTCAGTATCGGCCGGCTCGAAGGCGCGCCCAATGGCCGCCCTCTGGCTGAAAAGCCTCCCGTGTGGCTGCGCTCAGCAAAGGCATACGGCCTTTTGGGGATTACTGGTTTTTTCACCAGCATCACCATGGGCCGCACGGCACAAGTGCTTGAGCTTGCGCCCCGATCGTCTGAGCTTGCCACAGTCATCATGCTGACGGCAGTTACAGGCATCATGGCCTTTGCCGGCATAATGATGAGCAACCTCTTAAAGGGCCAGGCCCTTCACAGCCAAAAGCTGGCTGACGAAGAAGCCGCACGTGCGGCAGGCAATGGCCCCAAGTGCACCTGCACCCGCAAATGCGGCATGTGCTAAGACCTTCTAACGAAACCGCTCCCATTAATTTGGGGGCGGTTTTTTCTTTATTCGTCAGACTCTTCCTTGAAATTTAGGCTCAGGCTGGTATCTTGCACATATAAGCTATCTCTCTTTCGTTTTTCTTTATGCACAAGGTGTTCCTTGAACAAACTTATTTTTGCATTTCCGCTTGCCCTGATTGGGGCTATTTTTTTCGCCGCGCAGCCTATCATGGCTTTTGGGCCCATTACAGTTGGCCTTTTGGTCAGCGCTGCACTGGGCCTTGTTGTTTACCTTATGAGTAACAGCAACCACAAAAAGGCCGTGCGCCACAACTGTAAAACCAGTGCCTTTCGCGCCAGTTGCCTCAGCCTTTGTGGCCTTGCCCTCGTGAGTGCTGGCATGATGGGCAATGTGTATCTTGCCGCCATTGACGGTGGCATTGTGGCCTTCCTCATCTTTTTGCTGATGACAGGCATTACCATGCTCTTTGGCGCTGCTGGCTTTTTTGGGTATCGCAGCCCACCCTCTGACTAAACCCTATCGATAAAAGCACCCCACGTTTGTGGGGTGCTTTTTAGGTTTAGGCTTGAAAACATCTACAAAATGCCTATCTATGAGACTCTCTGTTACTTTTCTTTTCCTTTTACTACTTTTGGAGGGCCACTTATGGTCTTTACTTTTAATTACAAATTGGTTGCTGCACACGCGGTTCTGATTTTATTGGCAGCACTTTTACCCATCGCCCCTGCTCTGAACTTATTCTATGCAGTTGTGTTGATAGGCCTCGCCATTGTGGCGCAAGTGCCCAAACCCCGTAAGCGTGCAAAACGCCTGCGTAAGACCGCAAATGTTTATGGCTTTTTAGCCCTGATATTTGTACCGCTGACGGTTTTAATCGTCCGCAACCCCTACGGTTTTGACACCACGTACATTACGTACACCGTGTTTTGTACCGTTGCCGTGTACCTGTTTTTAGGTGGCTTAAGCCACAAGTTTTACTTTGAGTCGCAACATGCCTCATAGCTAAACGCCTAAATACAACACATGCTTTATAGCGAAAACCGCCCCACTGCATCAGCAAGGGCGGCTTTTTTGTGTCATAGCATTAATTAATACGGCCTTAAAACTTGGTATTTCGCCGTTTTCGCTTCACTTTTAGCCTAAAACATGGCGTATTACCCCCATGCTAGAAATTGCAACACACGCAGCACTTGCCGGTTTTATTGTGGCCACCCCACCAGGGCTGACCCAACTTATTGCGTTTGAACGCACGCTTAACCGTTCGCTGCTGGCTGGCTGGGTCATTGCCCTTGGCGCCACATGCGCCCACCTGATTTTTGCTATTTTAGCGGTAGCAGGCATTAGCCTTACCAGCACATGGGTGCCTTTTGGTAAGTTTGCGGCTCTAATTTTGGATAATAAGCTTCTGATTTTAAGCTTTTTGGGCTTTATGATTATGCTGATGGGGTTGGTGTATCTCTCTAAAAAACCAAGCCCGCCTAAAACAGCGGCCAAAGCAGGCTTTTTAATCGGGATTAGCATTCCACTGATGGACCTTGCAAACCTAGCAACCCACACGGCCGCCGTTAGCACCAATGGCCTTTTAGAATACACATCTGTTCAAGCTGCACTTGTGGTGATTTCCCTTGCGATTGGCGCCCACATCAGCTGGGCGTGGAAGCTGGGCGTGATTTACCTCGGTAAACGCCAACTGCAAAAGCGTAATGTGCAAAACTTTAACCGTGTGTTCGGCTTTATGCTGATTGGTATGTCAATCAGCGTCTTTATTGCCGTTGGTTATATGTTCCTTACCCGCTAAGTATATTACTAAGCTTCTTACTTAGCTTCTTCAGCAATAAAGAATGACCATGCCGGCATTTTAATTGTGCTATCGGTCACTTCAACACCTTCAGATGTCAAGTCAGCCAAGAAGCGCAATGTGCCTTCAAAGTCGCTTTGTTTCACCTTTAGTGGGTTACCTGAAAGGTTAAAGACAAAGGTCAGCTTTTGATCATCAAGCTCACGCTCGTAGCAAACCAAATCTTCATGGAAGTCTTCTAGCAGGTGCAGTTTACCCGCAACCATGGCAGGCTGCGTACGGCGCCAGTTTAAAAACTTACGGGTGAAGTTCAGCACGCTATTTTCATCAGCTTCTTGCACGTCTGCGGCAAATTCGTGGAATGAATGCGGCACAGGCAACCATGGCTGACCAATTGAGAAACCAGCATTCTCTTGATCCTTAGCCCAAGGCAGCGGCACACGGCAGCCATCACGGCCGGGTGCTTCTGGGTAGAGGGCAATACCAAGTGGGTCGCGCAGCATTTCAAGCGGCATATCAAGAACCTCAGGCAAGCCAAGTTCATCACCTTGGTAAAGCAGCACGCTGCCACGCATTGAGGCTGAAAGTACCATCAATGTTTTCACCTTGTCGGCATTGTAAGCTTCGCCCTCTTCCGACCAGCGGGTAATAATACGCTGCACGTCGTGGTTACCAGTTGCCCACATCGGCCAGCTATCGTCAAACTCAGTCTCGATAATCTGTAAACCTTTTCGTACTAGCGCTGCGTTGTTGTTATCAGGGCGCAGCAAAAATGGTGTGTAGGCTTGGTGGAGGTGATTCATCCCCTTGGTGTATGAGGCCGCAAGACGAATGTTATCGTCGTCGCTGACTTCACCAATACTTGTCGTGTCTGGGTATTCATCCAATAGCGCACGGATTTCCTTAATAAACTCAAGGTTTTCAGGGCGTGTGCGGTTGTATTTTTGGCGCTGCAGGTAAAGCGGTGATGATTCAAAAATATCATCAAGCTTAGGGTCACCTTCTGTAAATGGAGGGTTGTCACGCAGCTCTTTATCTTGGAAGTAGAAGTTCACCACATCAAAGCGGAAGCCATCTACGCCAAGGTCAAGCCAAAAGCGCATAACGTCTTTTGCAGCTTCACGCACTTCTGGGTTATGGAAGTTCAGATCAGGCTGCGATGCCAAGAAGTTATGGAAGTAATATTGCTTACGGCGTGGTTCCCACGTCCAAGCGCTGCAGTTGTTAAAGCGGCAAATCCAGTTATTTGGTGGGCTACCATCGGCCTTAGGGTCTGCCCATAGGTACCAGTCGGCCTTTGGGTTTTTCGTATCCGAACGGCTTTCAAGGAACCACGGATGCTGGTTTGACGTGTGCGAGAACACCATATCCATCAGCACTTTTAGACCAAGCTCATGGGCTTTATCAATCACGGCCTTCCAGTCGTTATTGGTACCAAACATAGGGTCAACGGTTTTGTAATCTGAAATATCGTAGCCGTAGTCTTCTTGCGGTGACATTAAAAATGGTGACACCCAAATACCGTCAGCGCCAAGCTTTGCGATGTATTCAAGCTTACTAATAATACCTTGAAGATCGCCAATACCATCGGCGTTAGAGTCGTTAAAGCTACGTGGATAAATTTGATAGATGACGGCACCGCGCCACCACTCTTGAGAACCAGCGGTCATAGGGATTACTCCGAATTTTATTATTATAAAGCTAAGCTGCAAAGCAGCAGAGGGTTACTCTGCTACTTCAACCTCAGCTTCAATTTTTTCGTCCAAGCCTGTTTCAGGGCGCAGCGTCGGGAACAGGATAACATCACGGATGCTTGGCTGGTTTGTCAGCAGCATCACAAGACGGTCCATCCCGATACCAAGGCCAGCAGCAGGTGACATACCATACTCAAGCGCACGCACATAGTCGTGGTCGTAAGGCATGGCTTCGTCGTCACCGTCAGCGGCACGCTCAACCTGGTCTTTAAAGCGGGCAGCTTGTTCGGCAGGGTCATTCAACTCTGAGAACAAGTTTGCAAGCTCACGACCAACAACAAATAGTTCAGCGCGTTCAGCCCATTCAGGGTCACTATCTTTACTACGTGCAAGCGGCGAGGTTACCTTCGGGTAATCTGTAATAAATGTTGGGTTAATAAGTTTTGTTTCGCAAAGCTCTTCAAATAGCTCAAGGAAGGCATGGCCAAAATCCATACCCGGCTTAAGGTCTACGTTATTTGCTTTAGCAGCAGCGTAAATGGTTTCAACAGTTTCAAGGTCAGCTTCCTTTAGACCACCCACTTCAAGCAAAGCATCACGCATGGTGAGTTTTTTGAATGGGGCTGACATGTCAACTTCATGTTCGCCGTAGGTAATCTTGGTGGTACCGTTTACTTTTTCACATACGCTTGAAAGTAGGTTTTCGGTCAGTTCCATCATGCCGTTGTAGTCCATGTGGGCATGGTAGGCTTCCATCATTGTAAACTCAGGGTTATGGCGTACTGATACACCTTCGTTACGGAAGTTACGGTTAATTTCAAACACACGCTCAAAGCCACCAACAACGAGGCGCTTAAGGTAAAGCTCAGGCGCAATACGCAGGCTTAGGGGCATATCCAAAGCATTGTGGTGTGTTTTAAACGGACGCGCTGCAGCACCACCATGGATGTGCAGTAGCATTGGTGTTTCAACTTCCATAAAGTCTTCATCCAAGAAGAAGTTACGCACGTGCTGTACGATTTGTGAGCGCTTTTTAAAAGTGTCGCGTACGTCTTCGTTCATAAACAAGTCAACGTAGCGCATGCGGTAGCGCTGCTCAACGTCGGTCAAACCGTGGAATTTATCTGGCAGTGGGCGGTATGTTTTGTTCAGAATTTTAAATTCTTTTGCGTTGATTGTAAGCTCGCCCGTACGGGTACGTGTTAGCGTGCCTTCAATCCCCACAATATCGCCAAGGTCAACATGCTCTTTAAACAGGGCAAAAACGTCTTCGCCTACGCCGTCAATCGCAACCGAGCCTTGCACACGGCCGCTACGGTCTTGCAGTTGAATAAACGCAAGCTTACCGAACATACGCAAAAACATAATACGGCCAGCCACGCTGTAGGTGTTGCCTTCAGCTTCTAGCTTCTCTTTATCCCATCCATCAAACTGGGCTTGCATGTCTGCTGCAAGGTGTTTTGGACGAAAATCATTCGGGTACATGACCTTTTGCTTCTTTGACAATCCCTCAAACTTAGCAAGGCGGTCGGCCAGTACGTGGTTTTCGGTTTGTTTTGGCGTATCAGTCATTTGGAGAAGCTCCTGTTTAGCTATTAATTAAGTAAGTTGGCAAGGTTACCACCACGATAAGCAATGGCAACCCTAATTTGCTCTATTTAGGCGGTTTTTTGGCCGTCTTGCGCTTTGGCGGCCTCTTTTTCGCCGGTCATCTCTGCGATGTAGTGTTGCATGAGGTATTTTTCACCCTCATCACACAAGAAAGTTAGAATATTTTTAAGTTCTGGGTGTTTGCGCTTTAGCTCTTTGGCTGCCCAAACGTTGGCACCACTACTTGGGCCACACAGTAGGCCTAGTTTTGAGGCTAGGTCTTTCATTTCTTTTACGGCAACGTCACTCTCAACGCTCACGATGTCGGTAATTTCGTCTTTATGGCGGGCGTAAATGGTTGGCACAAACCCGTCTGAGATACCTTCAATCTTGTGATCACCCACAAGGCAACATGCAAGGGTTTCACTTTCCTTAGGTTCCATAGCGTAGGCTTTAAGGTCAGGGTTATGGGCTGCACGCAGGCCAGCGGCTACACCAATAAGCGTGCCACCTGTACCAACACCTTGCACCACAGCATCAAGCTTTAGACCTTCTGGCAATTGCGAGATAACCTCAGGCGCTAGCCAGTCACGGTTTTCGTCAACGTTCCAGTCGTTATCAAATTGTTGTGGGCAAAAGTAGCCATCTTCTTGGCCAAGGGCGCGGGCTTTTTCAAGCGCTTCGTTTACTTGAAAGTGGCCAACATACTCAAGATGTGCACCAAACGCACGAGAGATACCCGCACGCTCGTTTGAATAACCATCAGGCATCATCACGTGCATCTTGTAACCTTTAACGGCTGCAATCATGCTAAGCGCATTACCTGTGTTACCACTTGTGGCCTCAACGATTGTATCGCCTGGTTTAAGCATGCCTTCACGCTCGGCACGTTCAATCATGTATTTTGCCATACGGGCCTTAATAGACCCTGAAGGATTCATAAACTCACACTTCGCCCAAATACCATCAGCCACCTGAATAAGCGGTGTGTTACCGATAGCGTCTAAAATTGTGTTACAAACTGGCGGTGGTGTGTGGTTTGATGACATATAGTTTATCTCCTTCATTAATGTGCCAATCATGGTAGCTATTAAAATGCCACAACTCAAACAAATAACACCTTATAGCCACTGTCCTATTGCCGTGTAGCGGTTGCAGCGTGGCTTTAAAACCGCTATGCTGACCTCGATTTTGAATTTACAAATAAGGACCCACCATGCAAGAGGCCCCAAAACCTGACTTTTTTAAGAAAACCGAAGGCGGTCTAACCGTTGCTTCAGCTGATTTTACAAACCATGCCGCCCGTTACGGCTTGCTGATTCAAACCTTCGTGCCTCGCCCAATTGCATGGGTTCTGACTGAAAACCCCGACGGTACCCACAACCTTGCACCGTTTTCGTACGCAGGTTGCGTTGACCATAACCCACCTACCCTGCTGTTTTCATGCGGCATGCGCCGTGAAGCTCGTGACCTTAAAAAGGACACTTGGGCAAACCTAGAACGCACAGGCAAGTGTGTGGTCCACATCCCAAGCGTGGCAAACATGGAAGCCGTCAACAACTCAGCCGCTGGCCTTGCCGTTGGTGAGTCTGAGGTGGACGAGTTTGATATTCCCCTTACCTACTTTGACGGCTTTGATATGCCCCGCGTAAAAGACGCCCCCGTGGCCTACGGCTGTAAGCTGAAAGACGTTGTTGAACTTGGCAACGTGCCAATGGGCCTGATTATGGTTGAGGTCGAAAACTTCTATATGGCTGACCACATCGTAGAAAGCATTGAAGACGAAAACATGCACATCGACGAGCTTGCCATCGATCCGCTCACCCGTCTTGGTAAAACCAAATACGGCACACTGGGCGAACTACATGACATTGGCAGCCCTCCAAAACTGGTGCCTGTTAAGTAAGAAGGGGTTCTGATATGGACATGTACATGACGCTCAAAACATTACATATCTTAAGCTCTACAGTACTATTTGGCACAGGCTTGGGCATTGCCTTCTTTATGTTTAGATCATACTTCACCCAAGACCTAATGCAGAAATTATACGCCGCGCAAAACACTGTTCTTGCCGACTATATGTTTACGCTACCTGCCGTTATTATACAGCCCGCAACTGGCTTGGGGCTTATTCACCTTTCAGGCTACGAATGGAACGAACCTTGGCTCCTTGTAACTTACGGCCTATACATTCTTGCTGGCCTTTGCTGGCTGCCCGTTGTTTGGCTACAAATTCAGATGAAAAACCTTGTTAAAGCGGCCGCTCTTAAAAAAGAGCCTTTGCCAGCAATCTATCAAACCTACTTTAAGCTTTGGTTCATCCTTGGTTGGCCCGCATTTTTAGGGTTGATTGGTGTATTTTATTTAATGACTGCAAAACCTTATCTTTGGGGGTAAACAATGACCGCAAAAGTTTTAATCATTGGTGGCTATGGCAATTTTGGCCAACGCATTAGCGAGGTTCTGGCAACAGATGAGGCTATTCAGATCATTGTTGGGGGCCGTAACGAATCTAAAGCCAAAGCTTTCGTAAAGACCCTTAAGGCTGTTCACACACCCCTTACCTGCAAGATTGATATTCAAAACAACCTGGTAGAAACCCTAAAGGCCCAAGCGCCGGATATTGTTATTCACACGTCAGGCCCTTACCAAGAACAAGGTTACGAGGTTGCCCTTGCCTGCATTGAGGCTGGCGCCCATTACATTGACCTTGCCGATGCACGAGACTTTGTAGCAAACATCCATACGCTAGATAACGCCGCGAAAGCCAAAGGCGTCTTTGTTTGCAGCGGGGCAAGCTCTGTCCCGGGGCTTACATCTGCAATTCTTGAGCACTACAAGCCGCACTTTAAAGAAATTCACGACATTGACTATGCCATTGCCACAGCCCAGATGACCAACCGTGGCCTTGCAACAACCTCAGCTGTATTAAGCTATGCGGGCAAGCCCTTTAAAACACTAAGAAATGGCAGCCTGAAAAATGTATATGGCTGGTTAGACCTACGTAAAACAAACTTTTGGGGGCTAGGGCCTCGCCTTTTAGGCAACTGCGATATTCCAGATTTAGCCCTTTTCCCGCTCTACTACCCAACCCTTAAAAACATCCGTTTTCAAGCAGGGCTCGAAATTCCATTCTTACACCGCCTATTATGGATTTTTTCATGGATGGTAAGTTATAAACTTAGCCCGTCATTAAAGCATTTTGCCAAACCAATGCTTACAATCTCATACATGTTTGACCGCCTCGGGACACACGACAGCGGCTTTTACATGACAATGACGGGCATTGATGCAAACGGCGCCCCTAAAACAGAACGTTTTGACATCCACGCCATGGATGGTGATGGCTTATACATCCCCACCATGCCAGCGCTTATCTTGGCCAAAAAACTTGCGCGGGACTTAACAAAATATAGCGGTGCAAAACCTTGTGTGGGGCTTGTTACACTGGACGAGTACACCCAAAACCTGAGCGCACACAATATTAAATGGCAGCCAACGCTATCGTAAAATCTGGGCAGTCTCAAATTTTCTATTGAACAAACAGGCGACATCGCCTATAAACGTTCTGGTTACAGTGCTCGAGTAGCTCAGTGGTAGAGCGCGTCATTGGTAATGACGAGGTCGGCAGTTCAATTCTGCCTTCGAGCACCACTTAATTCAAAAAGCCCCGCGGTTATTTAAAACCTGCGGGGCTTTTGCCTCATTATTCTTATTCTTGAAAACCTTAAAATCCAGCCTACAATACCTTACCTTAAACACCTCACCTTAAAATAGAGACCTTATTATGGATAAACTAGAAATAGAATGGGCAGAATGGGGAAATGAGATGACTAATTTTGGGCGTGACTTACATGGTGGCGACCAAAATATTACCTTTATTATTCTCACTCATGTAAAGCTTCATATTGTATTAATTGACCGAGTTAAAAACAGACTCAATAGAAATATAGCAACAGTAAATGAAAAGCAGGTTGACGAGATCTGCCGCAACTTTGACCCAACTCTAAAGTTTGCATACTCCATAGGTATTATTGATAGCAATACTTTTGGGGCCTTAAAAAAATTCAGCAGACTGCGGAATGATATCGCCCATAAAGAGGGATTCAAAGTGACTAACAAACACATCAGAGAAATTCTCTCAGCAGCGCCAGATTCACTAAAAATACAAATGATGAAACTTGAGAACCCAATAGACCATTTAAGAAATTTTATTTTTAATGCCTACATGGAATTAAAAAAAGGCTTATACATGTCAAATCCCCTGAACAAAGATGGGAAAACATTTTATGCAACCTTAGATGACCCATACTTTTGTGGTATAGAATCAGAGGCCTACATAAACAAGAAAATTACTCGTATGCTTCCAAATGTAATCACAGAAATGCCTGCACACTATTCAGACTACTTTGATGAGTAATACCATCGTTTATGCCATTAGTTTGCTTTAAGCAGAATTGTTACCGCCAACGTTCCTACAACCATTACAGCGAAAAAGATGGCTGCAAATTTAAGGAGTGATTGTTTACGTTCGCCGTATTTAAAGGCTGATTGTGGGCGGGCATCTTTTTCGCCGGCCACATTTTCAATTTTCTTATCGTAAGGTGTGTTCATGTGTTTTATTCCCATCGTTTAATAACTTATGGAAGCCCACATTAACTTTAAGCCACGTGTAAATTAAAGGGTTACCCATTAAAATGGGTTTTGTGCACGCTTTTGGGCTTCCTCTTCCTGAGTGCGGCGCATATCTTCACGCACCTGCTCTTGTTCTTCAGGGGTCAGTTCATCAAACGATTTCCAAGTACTAAAAGTTTCAAATTGTTTCAAAAAACCGTTTGCAAGCAGGCTGTGGCCTTTTTCGTTTAGGCGAGCATCATCGCTGTAAAGCATGCTTTGGTCAGCGTAATCCATCTTGGCTAGGTATGACAGATCAACCGCGTAAATACCTTGGTGGCGGCGCAGCGCATCGGTCACAATTTTTTGGTTATTGCGGTGAGTGGCACCATAGCTATTTTCAAACGAATGGCCACGCGATGGCGCTACCAATACAATAAAGTGCTCGTTCACAGTGCGGTATTTTACAAAGGTACGGGCCACTTTTTTAGCGTATGCATCAGCATCTTCAAGCGACCATGCTTCAATCTTTTGTTCAACTGGAGCTGATTGACCAGTTAGAACTTGCTTAAGCACCAATGAATCAATGAAAGACTGTTTCGGGTTTAGACCTTCTGGGGCATCACGGCCAAGCAGTACATGTGGTGGTAGGCCAAGATCAATCACGTACACAACCTTTTGGGCTGCAGGCTCTAGCTTTTCAATCGCAGCAAGCTCGGCTTTCATGTCAGCGTCCATACCCACTTGGGCGGCGTTGTACACTTTTTGACCTGTTAGGGTTTCAAATTCTTCTGAAAAACGCTTATCAGCATCCACGCCTACACCAAAGGCAGTGCTACCACCTAGGGCAATCCAACTGTCTGCTTGAAGGCCTGTGAGGGCATCAGCCTCGCGGAAGCCATGTTCGTTTAGCTCAGCATCGCTTTTTGTGGTTAGGTTCGTGATGTAACCTGTTTCAACAGTTGTTTGTTTTTGTGCAAGCTCAGGCATAAAAGTGCGCAAGCTAATTTCGGTCAAAGTTACCCCGAAAACCAAACCTGTTAAAATCATGATAAAGCCGATGATGAATGTACGCATGGTGTATCCCCTACATGTGGTTTTTGCGTTTTTTGCTTAGCTATTTGATTTATCTAAGCTTTTTGTTCTTCTAAATACTGCTTTTTAAGTTTTGGGTAATCGGTTTTACCTGTTCCCAAAAGCGGCATGGGACTAATATACAAAACCTCACGCGGGAGGTAAAGGTCGGGCAGCTTATTTGCCTTTAATTCTTTTTTCAACGCGCTGCGGTCAATCTTGTCATTGGTGGTAAACAGTACAAGTTTTTCACCCTTAAGGCTGTCTTCCACGGCCAAAATGGCGTGATGGTCGTCTTTCCATGCTTCGTTAATCACCTTTTCAACGGTGCCAAGAGGCACCATCTCGCCAGCCACTTTGGCAAAGCGCTTTGCACGATCAAGAATATGCACAAAGCCCTCGTCATCAATTTTTACAATGTCGCCCGTATCATACCAGCCGGGGCCTTCTTCTGCGGTATGCGGTGGTTCAATAACGCCAGGATTATCAACACGCAAGTATCCAAGCATCACGTTTGGGGCACGCACGTGCAAACGGCCACCCTCTTCAATGCCCTCCATATCGTGGAGGTGATGTTCCACCATCGGCAACAGTTTACCCCCTGTACCGGGTTTAGATTCCATCAGGGTGTTTACGCAAAGCGCGGGGCTGGTTTCAGTTGCACCGTAGCCTTCAATCACCTTAACGCCAAAGTCGCGTGCCCATTTGCTGCGGGTTTCTTCCTTCAGTTTCTCAGCGCCTGCAAACACCATACGGGTCGTGAAGAAATCATAAGGGTGGGCAAAGCGGGCATAACGGCTCAGGAATGTATCCGTTCCGAACATAATGGTGGCTCTAAAGTCGTACACCAATTCAGGAATCGCACGGAAGTGCAGCGGTGATGGATATAAAAACGCACGAATCCCCAAAAATAGCGGCAGCAAGAAGCACCCCATCAGGCCGAATGAGTGGAACATCGGCATGGCACCAAGCAGACGGTCAGCGGGGTTAAAATCAAACTTAGCGTGCAGCTGGGCATAGTTGGTCATAATGTTTTTGTGGCTCAGCACCACGCCCTTAGGCGCCCCTTCTGAACCAGACGTAAACAGCACCACGGCAGGGTCAGTTGGTTTATACTGTGGGGTCAGCGGCCGCAGCGCAAACAGCGCCGCATCAATCTTGTGGAAAATATTCACGGACTTGCGCACATCTTCCATATAGCGCACTTCAACAACTTCTTTTAAGGCTTCAACGGTTTCGCTTAGTTTAGCCGCCACCACAAAAGCGTGTGAGGTATAAACCGTTTTAATATTCGCCGCTTTAATGGCGTTTTTTAGGTTGGCCTCACCAGCTGAGAAGTTAAGCATGGCGGGCACACGGCCAAACTTGCTCAGGCCCAAAAATGTAGCGGCCACACCATTGGCGTTTGGCAGCAACAGGCCAACATACTCGCCTGACTTGGTGTGTTTTGACAAACGGCGCCCTACTACGTGCGCAGCTTGCAAAAGCTTTTTATAGGTCATCGGCACACGGGTAATGTCTGACAGCATCTCACGGTCTAGGCCGTATTTGTGCGCGCTTGAGAATACCTTTTCAAACAGCGTCATGTCGGTATTGGTGGTTGAGGCATGGCTTTCAACCATAATGTCGCTCACACACTGGGTCACAGCCATACGGCGGGCACGGCCTACAAGTTCGTCAGGTACGTCAATCTCTTGCATTGGCAGAATGTGCATCTGCACCCCACGGGGGAACCACTTCAGCGGAATACCAAGATGCTGCAGGCGGCTAAACTTTGAATACTGCAAACCTTCAAGGCGGACAGGCAAAATTTTAGCGTCTGTTTTATCGGCCACCATGCCCGCACCGCTGTAAATTTTCATCAAAGCGCCCGTTGTGGTAATACGCCCCTCAGGGAAGATAACCACGGGGCTGTCAGCATTATCTTGGCTAAAGCGAATCAGATGACGTAGCGACATAGGGTTTGCAGGGTTCAGCGGGAAAATTTGAGTGGTTGTTAACCCAAAAATGAATTTTAAAAATGGCTTTTGCGCAATGAATGTATCCGCAGGGAAGATGAAGTTGGGCTTACGCATCATTGACATCATCAATGGCACATCAAGGAAGGATTGGTGGTTCGCAATCAGAACGTATTTTTCACCGTCCTTGGGCAAATTTTCAAGACCCGTAACTTTTACGCCCATCACGTATTTGAAGAAAAACCACCCGAGGCGGCGTGCAATATTATCAAGTACCTTACGCATGTGAGCCTTTCGCTGCTTCTTGTTGTTTGCCTTGTTTGTATATTCTGTTTGTATGCTCTGGCTGTAGGTTCTATTTGTCACCTAAGTGCCACAAACAGTTTTAAAACAAAGGCATGCTCTGGCAATCTGAGCAATTTTATTTGTTTTCTTAAATATCCGTCCCCATAATTATAGGGTATGACACAAGAATAAAAACAGTAAATTCCGATACTAAATTTAAGGGAGGCCACACATGGTGCAGGCAATTGACGAACGTGAAATGGAACGGCTCGACTTTGTCGACTTCGTGAAAGAGCTTGATCCAATCTCGCAGCGTGCGCTAAAGCCTTTCGCTAAATATATTTCAAATAACGATATTAAAGAGATTGTTATTAATAAACCGGGCGAAGTTGGCCTTGAACTGCCTGACGGCTCGTGGAAGTTCATCGAAGACCCTGAGATGACCCTTAACCAACTGCAAGACGTTGCCCGTGTGCTTGCTAACCTTGCGGGCCAAATTTTCACCCCGCACGAACCACTGCTTTCTTGTAAAATGCCAGGTGGCCACCGTGTGCAGGTAGTTGCAGGCTTTGCCACCCCGAACGAATTTTCAATGACCATTCGTCTCCAGCGTGACCGCACCTTTACCATTGACGACTTTCAGCTTACAGAAGAAGACAAGAAAACCATTATCGAGTGCGTGAAAACGCAAAAAACGCTGCTCATTTCGGGTGGTACAGGTTCTGGTAAAACCAGTTTCTTGAATGCCATTATTAAATATATCCCTGAGGATGAGCGCCTGATTAGTATGGAAGACGTGCCCGAGCTTAAAATCCCGCACAAAAACTGGGTGCCGCTTATTTTCTCGGCCAACAAAACAGGTATTGGCCAGCTTGATATTAACGACCTGATGAACGCATGTCTGCGTATGCGCCCTGACCGTATTATTCTGGGTGAGATTCGTAAAGAAAACGCCTTTACGTTCTGTTCAGCCATTAACACAGGTCACGAAGGGTCAATGGCAACCATCCACGCAAACAACCCTAAAATGGCGATGGATGCGGTGCTTAACCGTGTGCTATTGAATGGCGATATGCAGGAAAGTGTTATCCAAGCCCTGCGCCGTCAGCTGATTGACGATATTTACGGCGTTGTGCAGCTCAACCGCGTGAAGGGCAAAGGCAACGTAGCCTACTACACCCGCCTGAAGGGTGAGGAAGACCTGCTTGAGGTCAACCCGAACGAGAACCCTGAGGCACATCAGCCAGACACACATCAATAAATTGCCTAGCAAAGCTTACCTAAAACCGTCAAAGGCAACTTTGACGGTTTTTGCTTGAAGTTTATTGCTTGATTTTGCGCCGATACGACCTATAACTATCAAACCTTAATTATCTTTATTTCTTTTACAATCCAACGTTCTTTCTACCCCTCTTCTCCCCAATTTAATAAGGAGACTTATGAAAACGCCAAAACCAGCAGGTGTTAAAATTGTTCAAATCACAAGCCACTGGGCTGACGGTATCCAACGTGAAAGCCGTGTCCTTGGCCTTGGTGATGACCAAAAAATGTACTGCTGGCAGCCCCAAAAAGCTGAGTGGTTTTTGTACCATTCTCAGTATTAACGAAAAAGCCGCCCCGAGTTATTAACACTGGGGCGGCTTTTTGTTTATTTACTATAACTAGCCGAACACTTGCGGGTTTCTTCCACCACGCATTTGTGGAGAGTCACGCCCGAGCCTTTAAGCTGTTGTGGAGCGACGGTTTCAACAAGGTACTGCGCCATGTTTTCAGCTGTTGGGTTAAACGGTAATTTCACGGTGGCATCGTCTAGTTTAGCGATGTCGTTTGCAAGTGGGTCTTCTTCCCACACCAAAAAGCGGTGATCCCAGTTGTCTTCCAGCCAGTTGCAAAGGGTCGCTTTGATGACTGAAAAATCAATTACACGGCCAAGGTTATCCGTCGCTTCAGCGGTGCAATGGAAGTAAATACGGTAGTTGTGTCCATGCAAATGCGCACATTTATTTTCGTGCCCCGCCACACGGTGACCCGCGCAAAAGTCGTGATAACGAATAGCTTCAATCATTTCAAAATCCTTACATCAGTTTATAGAAAAGCCCTTTTGCGAAGTGACTCAACAAAAGGGCTTAACCATTCAAATAGGCCGTTCGTTAGCTTCTAAGCTTAGCGTTTAGCAGCTTGTTAACGATACCTGGGTTCGCTTTACCTTTAGTTGCTTGCATGGTTTGACCCACGAACCAACCAATCAGTTTGTCGTTCCCGTTTTTGATTTGCTCAACCTGTTTAGGGTTTGCAGCGATGATGTCGTCGATGATTTTCTCAATCGCACCTTCATCTGAGATTTGCTTTAGGCCCTTCTCTTCAACAACAGCTTCAGGGTCTTTACCGTTATCGAACATTTCTTCGAAAACAGTCTTCGCAATTTTACCGCTAATGGTACCGTCAGCGATGAGGTCTAGCATTTTACCCATGTTCTCAGGTGAAACTGGGCTTTCTTCAATGTCTTTACCTTGTTTGTTTAGGGCACCGAATAGCTCAACCATAATCCAGTTAGCTGCGATTTTTGCATCACGTTTGCCACCAGCTACAACAGCGTCGTAGTAGTCAGACGTTGCGCGGCTTGATGAAAGCACTGACGCATCGTAAGCAGATAGGCCGTAGTCGTTCATGAAGCGCTCTTTCAAGGCATCAGGAAGTTCTGGCATTTCTTGCTTGTTACGCTCGATGCGAGCATCGTCAAAACGTACTGGCAATAGGTCTGGGCACGGGAAGTAACGGTAGTCGTGCGCGTTTTCTTTACCACGCATTGAACGTGTTACGTTCTTTTGTGCATCCCATAGGCGTGTTTCTTGAACAATCTCGCCACCTTCTTCCAGAATATCAATCTGGCGCATGGCTTCGTATGCAATCGCACGCTGAATGTTACGGGCTGAGTTTAGGTTTTTCGTTTCAGTACGGGTACCAAACTCAGTTGTGCCTTTTTTGCGTACTGATACGTTAGCGTCACAACGCATTGAGCCTTGCTCCATGTTACCGTCACACACACCAAGGAAGCGCACGATGGCACGCATCTTACGTACGTAGGCGCCAGCTTCTTCTGGGGTACGCATGTCAGGCTCTGACACGATTTCCATCAAAGGAATACCCGCACGGTTAAGGTCAACGTGGCTTACGTTGTCGGCACCGAAGTCGTGCACTGATTTACCAGCGTCTTCTTCTAGGTGCAGGCGTGTCACGCCAATGTCGCGGCTTGTGCCGTCTTCAAGGTCGATGGTTAGTGTACCCTTGCCGATGATTGGCTTATCAAACTGTGAAATTTGGTAGCCTTTTGGCAGGTCAGGGTAAAAGTAGTTCTTACGGGCAAACACGCTTTCTTTGTTTACTTCTGCACGCAGGGCTAGGCCTGTTTTAATAGCAGCGTCAACAGCGGCAGTGTTTAGCACTGGCAGCACGCCTGGCATGCCAAGGTCAACTGGGCATGTTTGGGTGTTAGGGTCAGCGCCAAACTCAGTGCTTGAGCCTGAGAACAGCTTTGATTTTGTTGTTAGCTGGGCATGAATTTCAAGACCGATAACAATTTCGTATTGATCGTATACTGATGTCATTTTTCTGATCCCTTCTTATGCTGCAGTTGCTGTTGCGTTAGGTGCGCGCATTTGAAAGCCGCACATTTTCTCGTGGGCTTGGGCAACCTGTAGCAGTTTTTCTTCACCGAACGCTTGGCCAATAATTTGTAGGCCAACTGGCAAACCTTCAACCAAGCCTGCTGGTACTGAAATACCAGGTAGACCCGCCAATGAAGTTGCAACGGTAAATACGTCATTTAGGTACATCTGAATTGGGTCAGAGATCTTGTCACCTAGTTTAAACGCTGTTGAAGGCGCTGTAGGTGTGAAGATAACGTCCACTTCTTTGTAGGCGTTTGCAAAGTCTTGTGCGATTAGGGCACGTACCTTTTGCGCCTTAATGTAGTACGCATCGTAGTAGCCTGATGAAAGCGTGTAGTTACCCACCATAATACGGCGCTTAACTTCCCAACCGAAACCTTCTGAACGTGAGTTCGAGTATGTTTGGGCTAGGTTTTCGCCTTCAGCACGGTAGCCAAAGCGCATGCCGTCGTAGCGTGATAGGTTTGAAGCCGCTTCAGCTGGGGCAATAATGTAGTACGTTGGTACTGCGTATTTTGTATGCGGAAGTGAAATTTCTTTTACTTCAGCGCCAGCGTCAGTAAAGCGCTTCACAGCATCGTCAACAGCTTTACGGATGTTTGGATCCAGACCTTCAATGAAGTATTCCTTCGGTAGGCCAATGCGCAGGCCTTTAGGGTCAAAGTCGTTCAGGGTTTCGTCCCAAGCTTCAACAGGGTTTGAAGCTGAGGTTGAATCTAGCGGGTCGTGGCCGCTCATGGCACGTAGCATAAGCGCTGCGTCTTCCACGTTACGGGTCATGGCGCCAGCTTGGTCAAGTGACGAAGCGAAGGCCACGATACCGTAACGGCTGCAACGGCCGTAAGTTGGCTTAATACCAACAATACCAGTGAATGAGGCTGGCTGACGGATTGAACCACCCGTATCAGTACCAGTCGCACCCGCACACATAAAGTCAGCTACCGCAGCTGATGAGCCACCTGATGAACCACCTGGTGTAAGGGTAGTGTCCCAAGGGTTAAGTACTTTACCTGTGAATGAGGTTTCGTTTGATGAGCCCATGGCAAATTCGTCAAGGTTGGTTTTACCCATCATCACGCCGCCAGCGTTCCATAGTTTACCTGAAACTGTAGACTCGTACGGAGGCACAAAGTTTGACAAGATTTTTGATGACGCTGTTGTTGAAACACCTTTGGTGCAGAACAGGTCTTTCATGCCGATTGGCACACCTTCAATCAGGCCAGCTTCGCCTGAGGCAATGCGCTTGTCTGATTCTTCAGCCATCTTCATCGCAACATCGTGGCAAACCACGTTGTAGGCGTTAATGGTGCCGTTACGTTCGTCAATACGGTCAAGGGTTGCTTTGGTAAGCTCAACCGCTGAAATTTCTTTGTTTTTAAGTTTTGTAGCCGCTTCTTTCAGGCCTAGTGTAATTAAACTCATTGTCTCTATCCCCTATTCAATCACGCGTGGTACAACGTAGAAGCCCATTTCACTCTTCGGTGCAACGGCTAGGTACTCTTCACGACGGTTTTCTTCAGTCACTTCGTCTGGGCGCTCGTATGTTGAAGCGGCGCCTACGGTGCTTGACATTGGTTGAACACCGTCGGTATTAACTTCCTGTAGCTGTGAGATGAAGTCCAGAATGTTCCCCAGTTCTTGCTGGAGAGTCTCTTTCTCATTTTCGGTGAATGTGAGGCGGCTAAGCTGCGCCAACTTTTCAACGAGAGGGATATCTACTGTTGACATGGAAGTCTTACCTTTCTGTTTGAACCGCTCTGCCGCAATAATCGTGGCGAAAGAACGATTTTTTTATCTACTAATTTTACGTGTTTTGCTATGATTCAAGCACAGAGTACCATCGGACCATTAAAAACCCACAAAAGTTAGCACTTTTTATGCCCCTACGCAACGCCCAAGACCTACCAAAATCTGGAAAAATCATTGCCCTTGATGTGGGCGAAAAAACCGTCGGCGTCGCCATGTCGGACGGTATGCGCATGATTGCCCAGCCTGTAACAACTTTAAAGTACGCAAAATTTGGCGTGGTGCGTGATGCCCTACGTGAGATGAGCCAAAGCGAACAAGCCTCATGCTTTGTGGTTGGGCTGCCGCTGCATATGAGTGGTGAAATGTCAAAAAGCGCTGACCGCTCAATGTCATTTGCTCACCAGCTTGAAGAAGACACAGGCCTGCCTGTACTGCTGTGGGACGAACGCATGACAACCGTTGCCGCCGAGAACGCCCTTTTTGAACAACGCCAAGGCCGCCAAAAGCGCGCCAGCAAAAAGGATATTAAAGAGCAAATCGACAACGTAGCCGCTGCCCTGATTTTGCAGGGCGTGCTTGATTTACTGCGTAATTAGCACCTCTAATAAATACAAAAAGGCCCCCAATTAAGGGGGCCTTTTCAATTGTCGTTACATCAGCGCGAGGGCTTCCTCGTACGCAGCCAGAATGGCATCGGGCAGCGTGAACGGCGCATTGGCGACGTTGTTTTCGAGGGTCAGGCCGGCGCCGAAGTTGTGGTTCAGGTCGCGGCTCAGTTCCATCGCATCGATAACACCGCCACGCTGGGTGGCAAAGTCGTCGGGCGTCAGAACAGACTCGATCACCCGAAACTGGCGGACCATCTCGGTCATGTAGGCCTTGACGTCGCTGCGGGCATCTTCGGGGATGTCGTTCACGAACGACTTCAGGATGTTGGCAGGAACCTGCTCGCCCACGTAAAGGCAAGCGGCACGCACAACACGGCCTTCGAAAGTGGCATGAATGCTCATAGAGAGTTCTCCGTTGGCAGAGGGTAGAAAGAAAAAGGGATAGAAAATAGAATTTACACCCTAATGATGGGGACTGATGGGCTGAATGTCAACACCCCTCCCCTTTGTAGGGCATACAAAGTACCCACAAAAAAAGAGGCACCCACATGGGGTGCCTCTTCATCGTTAGCGGTTGGTCGCCTTAGCAGTCCACGAAGTTCGGGTGCTGGGCTTCCATCTGCTCGGCGAGCGTCATGCGCAGGCCGTCGCGGGTCTTCGAAACGACGCCCTTGCAGCAGTTGTAGAAGCCGAACTGAACGCCGAAGTGATCCTGGAGGATCTGACGCGGAATGTCCGGGCCGAGCAGACGGGCGAACTGCTTGCCTTCGTCCGAAATGGGGTCGAGGGTCAGCATGGCGCGCTCGCCGGCTTCGTCGGTGGTGTTGTCCAGCTTTTCGACCAGGTCACGCACGTGGGCCATGCCGAGGGGCAGATCTTCGTCGAAAGCCTTCAGGAAGGCGTCGGCGAGCTGTTCCTGGGTGGCAGCGGCGACAGTGGCGATTCCGGCAGCAGCAAGGTGACGGTTGATGGAAGGGTAGCTCATGGCAATACTCCGTAGTGATGTCTAGAAAAATCCAAGAAAGGGATTAATGACAAGGTAAAACAAACCTATGCAAAATGCATAAGATGGAAAAAACAAAGAAGATAACAAGTAAACTTGTAAGCGAACCTACGCGGCTTTAGCGGCGTTTAGGCTCAGCAAAAAATCCATATCAATCAGGCTAGCCACATCACGGCCAGCAGCTTCATTTGCCCATGACACTGCGTTCTTGGTATGGAACTCAGCGCCCATATCCCAGTACTGCGTCCAGTCACGTTTTTGGCTTTGCAAAAAGCTCAGGGCACGCTCTAGGGTTTCAGCGTTTTGTGGTTCAAGGTCGGCCATCACTTGTGGCAGGCCTTTTTCAGCGCGCTTCACCCACTTTGAGTGTGTCACTGTACCAATCAAATCGTCACCGCAGTGGGCTTGCAGAAACTCAAGGTCATCTGCATCGGCAATTTTGTTACCAATCACTTTAATGGTGAGTGGGTAGTCTTTAGCGTATTCTTTGTACTGCTTGTAAACACTTAGTGATTTTAGCGTTGGCTCAACCACGATAAAGGTCACATCAAAGCGGGTAAAAAGCCCTGAAGCAAAAGCATCGGCGCCCGCTGTCATGTCAACGGCAACAACGTCGTTTTGGTCATCCACTAGGTGGTTTAGCACAAGCTCAACCGCGCCTGTTTTAGCGTGGAAGCACTTGGTGCCAATATCAGTCTCATCAAAGCCACCCACGTGCATAAAATGCTGGTTTGGCTTATCAAATTTTTCAGCAAATGTGCTTAGTACCGCATCACTTTCGCTAAGGGTTACCAAGTGGCTGCCTTGAGTAGGCAACATGGTTTTCACCATTTCGCTGGTGCTGTTTAGCACGGTGCTTTTACCTAGTAGCAGTGTTTTAAGCTGCGCAAGTTCAGTGCCAAGGTCAGGCTTTTGGCTTTGGTAGTCAGCGCCAAAAACAGCCTCGCCTAGGTGTTGGTTAATATCAGCGTCAATAGCAAGTAGTGGCAGCCCTTTTTGTTGGGCATAACGCACCATCATTGAACAAAGCGTTGTTTTACCGCTACCGCCTTTGCCAACAAATGCCATTCGCATTATACTAACCCCTAGTAATTCGTTTATTTGCGCTTAATGTTATAATATAACATCAGCGTGTGAGATGTTATAACGTAACACATACGTAATTTCAAGTGGGGGTATTTAAAAATGTTAGAAAAAAACACATGCTGCGGTGGGCATTCGCACACCCCTAAAAACCTGATTGCTAAGGCTGAAGAATTTTGCAGCGCGAATGGCCAGCGCCTTACCGCCCCTCGTGCTGAAGTTTTAAAGACCCTTGCCCGCAGCCACAAAGCCCTTGGCGCTTACGATATTCTTGAAGCTGTATTGATTGACGGCAAAAAAGCAAAGCCCCCTACCATTTACCGTGCCATTGAGTTTTGGCTAGAGCACGGCTTTATTCACCGGATTGAAAGCTTGAACGCGTACGTCAGCTGCGACCATGACCATGACACCGCCGGCGTACACTTTTTGGTATGTGAAAACTGCAAGTGCGTGCGCGAGGCGCATACAGCCTCGCCTTTAAAAGCACTTGATTTAGATGGGTTTGAACCTAAGCACAGCCAGACTGAAACAGTAGGCTTATGTAAAGACTGCCATTAAACGTTAAGGCTACTTCTTCGCCTTCTTGTTGTCTTGGCGGGTCTTTTTGCGGCTTTTGAACTTACGGGCTTCACGTTTAGGGCTCGATTTTTTATCACCACGACCTTTACCATGGCTGCCTTTGTAACTGCCCTTACCACGACCACCTTTATCGTTCTTATCGTACGAGGTATTACGTTGTGGAAGTTCATCAAGCTTTACTTCGCCATTGGCAAAGGTCAGCTGGCCTGAAAGTACGTCAGCATCGGTTAGCGTCACGCGCATTTTCTCGCCAACTTTAATAATCTTCTTCGATTTTTCGCCCTGCAAAATACCCCGTGCTGGGTCATGACGGAAGTATTCATCGCCCAAGTAACGCATTGGCAACAGGCCTTCGCCCACGCCCTCTTCAATACTTACAAACACGCCAAACTTCTGGACTGACATCACAGTCGCATCGTAAAAACGGCCAAGTTTTTCTTTGTAGTAGCGGGCAACAATACGGTCTTTCGCATCCCACTCAGCACGTTGCGAGCGGCGCTCAGTTACGCAAATATGCTCAGCCAATTGTGTAAAGCGGTTGCGTGGTGTTTTAAGGGCACCTTTACCTGGCAGGTTGTAAGCATCAATCAAACTACGGTGGACGATAAGGTCACTGTAGCGACGGATTGGTGAGGTAAAGTGGGCGTATTTCTGCAACGACAAACCAAAGTGGCCTTCGTTATCAGGGGTGTAAACAGCCTGCTGCTGAGAGCGCAAGATGGTTTGCATCAATAGCTCTTCTTCAGGATGATCATGAATCATCTTGATAATCCCCGTCAGGTGTTTGGGGTTAATATCGGCCATTTTCTCAAGCTTAAAGTTATATTCACGCAGCACAATACGCAGGTTCTCAAGCTTTTCAGGGCTTGGGGCTGGGTGCACACGGTAAATACATGGGGCTTTCTTTTGCTCTAGCGCTTCGGCGGCTGCCACGTTGGCAATAATCATCAGCTCTTCAATCAGGCGGTGCGCATCGTGGCGTTCACGTTTTGCAACGTCAACAATCTCGCCGTTATGGCCAACAATAATTTTGGTTTCTGGCATATCAAGATCAAGCGCGTGGCGTTTTTCACGGGCTTTAACCAGTACCTTAAAGCAGGCGTAGGCATCCTTAAGGTTACGGTTCCAAAGCTCTTCGGTAAGGTCGTCAAAGTTACCGTTAATAGCGTCCATCACTTGGTCGTAGGTCAAGCGCGCGTGTGAGTGAATCACCGCACGGGTGAACTTTTGCTTAATCAGCTTACCTTCTTTACTGATGGTCATATGGCAAGCCAATACAGGGCGGTCTTCGTTGGGGCGAAGTGAGCAAAGGTCATTACTCAAACGCTCAGGCAACATCGGGACCACACGATCAGGGAAGTAGGTTGAGTTACCACGGTTAAAGGCTTCTTTATCAAGGGGGCTGCCCTCTTGCACGTATTGTGCAACATCGGCAATAGCTACAATAACTTTAAAGCTACCGTCTTGGTTTTGTTCAACGTAAACAGCGTCGTCAAAGTCGCGCGCATCAGGGCCATCGATTGTACAAATCGGGATATGGCGCAGGTCATCACGCTCGTTAATTTCTTTATCAGTCAGCCCTGCTGGTAGTTCTTCTGTGTAGTTAAGCACTTCATCAGGGAAGATATATGGAATATTAAAGTTGTGGATGGCAATCATGCTTTCCACGCCTTCGGCTTGGTCGCCTACAATTTCAATAAGCTCAAGCATTGGTGGGGCATGGCGGTCACCGCCGGTAATCGGGCGGCCCAGAATAATTGCACCATCAGGAATATTACCTGACTCTTTGGTATCAATCAAAAAGCGGCGTGGCAAACGGTTAGGGTCAAGCGGTACCACTTGGCCTGGCAAGCCCTTACCAAGGTTCGAGAATGAGCCCAAAACAGGTTGCTCGGCTTCGTTTGCAACTTTACGGAATGGATGCGCAACGTATGAGTTTGGCGCAACTTGCGTCAGGTTCGCTTCAACTACATCGCCTACACCAATATCAAGCTGCGATTCAACAGTAATATGCAGGTTTGCACGCTGGAAGTTAACATCCTGTGGTTCAGCAAGCAGCGTAAGGTCACCGTCCTGCTTATGAATGTGCAGGGTAAGTGGGCTAGGCAGTGGCTTAGGCAGGCCAACGTAGTTACCGCCTAAAAGCTCAACACGGCCTTCTTTTGCCATATCTTGCAAGGTTTCACGCAGGGCACGGCGTTGCATACCTTTAAGCTTGTAGTGCTTGGCAATGGTGCCACGCTTTACACGCCCCCCTGAATTTTCGATATAGCTTACCAATTCATCGCCAGTTGGAAGTGACGACTTAAGGTCCTTCATTACATCATCAGGGGTGCTCATGTAGAGTGTTCTAACCTCGTTTTATTATTTAGTGGCCGCTTTTTTAGGGGCTGCTTTCTTTTTAGCAGTGGCTTTTTTAGCCGTAGTTTTCTTGGCTGGCGCTTTTTTAGCGGCAGTCTTTTTAGCAGGTGTTTTCTTCGCTGGTGCTGGTGGGTCTTGCCAATCGCAGTTAGGACACTTAGTTACAAGGCCTTGACGCTTCGTTTCTTTCAGCGTGGTGATTGGGCATTTACACTCAGGGCACGGCTTTTCTTGCGGTGGATCCCACATCGGTGTTTTACATTTAGGGAACTGGTTACACGCATAGAAGATTTTACCGCGACGTGAAGTTTTCTTCACAATTTCGCCTTCTTTACAGTTGTAACACTTAATACCTGTGCTTTCGTCAGGCTGTTTTGTAACTTCTTCACCGTCTGAGTTAATGTTCACGATGTAGTCACACTCAGGGTATTGGTCACAGCCTTTAAAGCGGCCGTAGCGACCAAGGCGAATCACAAGTTCACCCTTGTCACATTTAGGGCATTTTTCGCCCGTTTTTTCTGAGGTTACTTCGCTCTTACGTACAGACTCAATCTTGTCTTCAACAAGCTCGTGGAATGGTGACCAGAAGTCACGCAGAACAGGTTTCCATTCTTTCTCACCACGTGAGATTTCATCCAACGTGTCTTCCAAGTTGGCGGTAAAGCCATAGTCAACATACTGCGAGAAGTGCTGCGTTAGGAACTTGTTCACAACCTCGCCCACATCTTCAGGGTGGAAGCGCTTCTTCTCAAGCTTCACGTAGCCGCGGTCAAGCAGTACTGAAATAATTGAGGCGTATGTTGAAGGGCGGCCAATGCCAAGCTCTTCTAGGTTTTTAACAAGTGTTGCCTCGCTAAAGCGTGGTGGCGGCTCAGTGAAGTGCTGCTCAGGGCGGATTTCACGGGTGCTGAGTTTGTTGCCCTCTTCAACGTTTGGCAAAATGCCTTCGTCTAGGTCGTCCTTAGCGCCATCATCTAGGCCTTCACGGTAAACTTTCAAGAAGCCCGGGAATGCAATCACAGAACCTGTCGCACGGAATGTGCCTTCGCCGCTGGCAATATCAATCGCTGTACGGTCAAGCTTCGCTGGCGCCATTTGACAGGCCATGGCACGCTTCCAAATAAGGTCGTACATTTTGTACAGCGAGGCATCAACCTTGCTCTTAATGCTTTCAGGCGTAATGCTTGGGTTTGTTGGGCGAATAGCCTCGTGCGCCTCTTGGGCGTTTTTGGCTTTCGTTTGGTAAAAGTTTGGTTTTTCTGGGCAGTAATCTTGGCCGTACTTCTTCACGATCGTATCACGAAGGGCAGCAATGGCTTCAGCTGCTAGCGAAACCGAGTCGGTACGCATGTAGGTAATCAAACCAACAGTTTCGCCGCCAATATCAACCCCTTCATAAAGCTGCTGTGCGGCACGCATGGTTTGGCGGGCACCAAAGCCTAGCTTACGTGAAGCTTCCTGCTGAAGAGTTGATGTAATAAATGGCGGAGAGGCACGACGTTGCGTTTGCTTTTTCTCGACCTTTTCAACTTTGTATTCGCCAGCGTTAAGCGCTGCTACCGCAGCCGTGGCTGATTTCTCATCGGTAATCGAAAACTTCTCTAGCTTATCGCCTTTAAGGTAAGTCAGGTTAGCGTCGATACCTTCGCCTTTGTCAGTCGTGAATGTACCGTGAATCGTCCAGTATTCTTCTGGGTTAAAGGCGTTAATTTCGTTCTCACGCTCGCAGATCATACGTAGGGCAACTGACTGCACACGACCAGCCGAAAGGCCTGGGCGCACTTTACGCCATAGCACGGGTGACAGGTTAAAACCTACAAGGTAGTCCAACGCGCGGCGGGCTTGCTGCGCATCAATCATGTGGCTATCAAGGTCACGTGGGTTTGCAAGTGCTTTTTGAATAGCGGTCTTTGTAATCTCGTTAAAGGCAATACGGTAAACTTGTGCATCGCCTAGGGCTTTACGCTTTTTAAGTTCTTCCAATACGTGCCATGAAATAGCCTCTCCTTCGCGATCCAAATCGGTTGCGAGGTATAGGGCTTCAGCTTTCTTAACGGCTGAGACAATATCTTTAATATGTTTTTCCGACCCTTTTGAAACGGTGTAGTGCATTTCAAAGTCTTTTTCGGTATCAACAGAACCATTTTTTGATGGCAGGTCACGGATATGACCGAATGAGGCCAAGACTGTAAAATCTTTACCAAGATACTTATTAATAGTCTTTGCTTTTGAGGGTGACTCTACGATAACGACGTTCTTAGACAACTTAAAAATTCCTACGTTTGGGATGTGTACATATATATTAAGGGGTAAATGGTTTTTACAGGTAAAGCAACACCTAAAATGCATCACTCTATATAAAGGGTTATGACTTAAGCGCCACAAAGCCTCCAGTGCCACGGGTAATAATGCCGTCCATTTCCATCTCAGACAGTGTAGCGGTTACAGCTGCTGTTGGTGCGCCTACAGCCTGCACAACATCATCAATGGCCGTGGGTGTTGCACTAAGCGCCTGCATAATCTTCGCCTCTAAACTTTCTACAGTTACATCAACGTTTGATGCTGCCGGAAGTTCCAAGGCTAATGTTGGCTCTTCTTCAGGGCGCATGTCGTCAAGCTCTTCACGGGTAAAGAACTTCGGTGTGTGAATCACAGGCGCTTCAAACTTAAAGTTTTGCACCGCTTCAATAATATCAGCGGCACTGGTAATCAGCGTTGCTCCTTGGCGGATAAGATGGTTCGCCCCATGGCTACGTGGGTCAGATGGGTGCCCGGGCACGGCCAATACTTCACGCCCCTGCTCGCCCGCTTGCTGGGCAGTAATCAAACTGCCTGATTTACGTGCAGCCTCAACCACCACAACCCCAGCTGAAAGCCCCGCCACAATGCGGTTACGCTTAGGGAAGCTTTGCGCCGTTGGCGGTGTGCCGATTGGAGTTTCAGCGATAATCACACCGTTTTGTGCAATCTCTTTATATAGAGGTGCATTTTCAGGCGGGTAAATGTGGTCAAGCCCGCCACCTAATACGGCTATGGTTTTGCCCTCGCCTGATAGCCCACCTTTGTGGGCAGCGGTATCAATACCTCGGGCTAGGCCAGATGTGACGCACCACCCTTGGGCTGACAAATCAGCCGCAAGCTTTTGCGTAAAGCGGCACCCATGGGCACTGGCATTACGTGAGCCCACAAGCGCAACTTGCTTACGCTGCAGCAATGCAACATCACCCAAATACGTAAGCACCGGCGGTGCATCGGGCAGCATTTTAAGGGCCGCGGGGTAATGGTCATCAGTGTAAAACACCATCCCTGCGCCAATTTTTTGCAGGGCCTTTTGTTCTTCTTGCACCACATTAATAGGCGCAACTGATGCCTTTACTTGGCCAGCTTCAGCTGCGTCCACGGCTTTTTCAGCTGTGCCGTAATGGTCCATAAGTTTATAAAAAGTCGCAGGGCCAATACCTTTGCCCCTGATAAGCCTTAGCATGGCCAGTTGTTCTGAAGTAAGTGGTGAAGCGTGCGTGTGAGCGGGCTGGAACATTAAAGGCGCTTTTCAGTTAAGGTTTTCATCAAAGCGGCTTTGGGCCATGGCATGTCATTATTACGGAAGGTCTGCCACAGGCCACGGCGGTAATGCCACAATCCAAAAGCAAACAAAATAACGGCAGCAAATGCAGCCTCATACCCACGGAACACATACATCGCCACAGGCAACGCCCCAAGCACCACGGCAACAGAACGGTATTGACGAAGCGTAATAAAAAACGTGCCGAGCCAAAGGCCTGCTAGCAAAATGCCAGCACCTGTGTTGGCGGCGAGTGCAAAACCAATAAACGCACTAAACGTGCGGCACGGACGAAACTTTGAAAAAGGTGAATAGCTATGCGCAATCACGGCAACAACACCGGCAACAAGAAGTGGTGCATAACCAATAGTAAGCAACCATGCTAGCTGCATAGCAGCAATCACCTTACCTGCCTCAAGCACAAAGGCCATGGCGGCCATACCTAAGCGGCCTTGTTTAAGCCACATCAATGCGCCAGGGTTACCTGTGCCTTGGGCAAGCACAGGGTCATTGGCAATAAACCCCACAGCACGGCCGGTGGGCAATCCGCCCATCATCAAACCGACCACTGCTGAGAGGAAAAAGTCCATTTCTTTAAAACCCTTTTTTCAAATTTACTTTAAGTAGGTTGGGATGAGATTTTTCGTTTTTAAAGCCGTGAGGCGCGCAGTGTAGTTAACCTACATGAGCACCGAACAATGCCAAAAACGGAAAAGGTCGCCCAAGCCGCTTAAAGAGTTACCACGCGAACCATATTGGTAGAACCAGATACCCCAAACGGCACACCTGCGGTAATCAGGATGTTACAGCCTTTTGCACCAAGGCCACGCTCAATCATCGCTTGTGACGCTAGCGGCACAAGGTCTTCAAAGTCGCGCACATCACGGGCAACGTGTGGCTGCAGGCCCCAACCCAAGTTCAGTTGGCGGGCAATAAGTTTTTCAGGGGTCAATACCATAATTGGGTGCAGCGGGCGTTGGCGGCTCATGCGCATAGCGGTTGAACCTGAACTTGTGAAAGTCACAATCGCTGAAATATCAAGCTGCTGTGACATACGGTGCGCACCAAGCGTAATGGCATCGCCAATGTTTTGCACAGACTCTGGGTGGCGAGCATCCATAAGTGGCTTCCACGCTGGTGAAATTTCAACACGCTTAATCACACGGCTCATCACTTCAACAGCTTCAACAGGGTAATCACCCGCAGCAGTTTCAGCTGAAAGCATAAGGCAGTCAGCGCCTTCGTAAGCAGCGTTTGCCACGTCTGAAACTTCAGCGCGGGTTGGGGTGTTGTTTTGGGTCATGCTTTCAAGCATTTGAGTGGCCACAACAACAACCTTACCTTCTTCGCGGCAACGGCGGATAATACGTTTTTGGATTGGCGGTACTTCTTCAAGTGGCATTTCAACGCCAAGGTCACCACGGGCCACCATCATACCGTCGCAAAGGTCGATAATGCTATCAATACGTTTAATGGCGTTTGGCATTTCCATCTTGGCCATAATACGGCTGCGTGGGCCAATAAGGTCACGTAGTTCTTGCACGTCTTCAGCACGCTGTACGAATGAAAGGGCAACCCAATCAACACCAAGTTCTTGACCAAACTTAGCGTCTTCACGGTCTTTATCAGTCATGGCTGAAAATGGCAAATCAACGCCTGGTAGGTTTACGCCTTTGCGGTCAGAAACTGGGCCTGAAGCTTCAACCACACATTCAACAGCGCCATCTTTTTTGGCAGTGACGCGCATTTTCACAACGCCATCGTTTACGTAAACAGGGTCACCTTCGTTCAAAACTTCCAAAATCTCTGGGTGTGGCAGTTGCACACGCTGTGCAGTACCTGGTGTTTTGTCGTTATCCAGCGTAAAGGTTGCGCCAACCTCAAGCACGTGTTTTGCGCCGTCAGCAAACTGACCTAGACGAATTTTAGGGCCTTGCAAATCTTGCAGGATTGTAATCGGGCGGTGGTGCTTTTCTTCTAGGGCGCGGATGTTTTTCACCACTTCACGGTGCACATCATGCGAGCCGTGAGAAAAGTTAAGACGAAAGCCGTTAACACCCAGTTCTACTAGCTTTTCAAGTACCTCTGGCTTACTGCTTGCAGGGCCAACCGTTGCAAGAATTTTGGTATGGCGTGGCAATTGTGGTTGGCGTTCGTTTTGTGGATCTAGCTGCATAGGGGCCCCTATTTCGGATTCAATTTTTGTTGTATTTACAAGCAGATGCTTATGCGGATTAACATAGCGATTTCAGGTGGGTTTGACTAGCCCTAACACGCAAATTAGGCGTATTTTTCGTTTTAAAAAGGTGCGCCATGGTCTATAGTGAAACCCTATAGGTTTAGCGATGCCCTGAAGCACACCATCAGGCACCTAATAAGAAAACTTAAAAACACAGGATTTCCCTACGCATGAACCGTATGCTCCTTCTCGCAACAGCTCTCTGGAAGCGCCGCGCAACACTTGTTCTTTCACTTATTGCCTTCCCTGCCCTTGTACTTATGTATGGCCTAAACAAGCCACCAATGTACGAAGCTGTTCAAACAATTTCGTTGAACCCTGAAAATACACAGTCAGACGTGCTGCAAGACACCAGCAACGAAGACTACCAAAAGATTTTGGAGCGTAAGCTTAAAAGCGAAACTCTACTTGAAGACGCTCTTGAGAGTGTAGGCACCGTGATGGCGGGCACCACTAACGAAGAGACAACTAAAGCCGTTGCCCAGCTACGCCGCAATGTTGAGCTAAGCTCTGCTGGCCCTAACGTGATTGAAATTACACTTTCTCACGAAGACCGCAGCAGCATCCTTCGTCAGCTTGAAGCTATCGTCACATTGTTCATTGATGACATTATGGCCCCTGAGCGTTTTGCCAAAGACGAACTTACAAACCACCTTGAAAACCAAGTCCGTGAACTGACCGAACAAAAAGCCGATACCGACGCTAAAATCGGTGGCCTAAAGTCAGACCTTCGCCGCGCTGATGAAAAAGAAGCCAACGCTATTGAGCGTCGTATCGCTGCACTTGAGTTCCAAAGCCAAACGCTGACTATGCAAATTAACTTGGCGAAAAACCAATACGAACAAGTGCTGAACGAAACCCAGCAAACTTTGTTTAACCCAATTATTAAAGCCGAAGGCAGCCCAGTTATCCTGACGCCGACCCCACGCCTTAGCCAACAGCTATACTTCTTGTTGGTTGGCCTTATTTTGTCAGTGGTATTTACAGCTGTAATGGTAGCGCTTGATATTCTGTTTGACCGCTCACTCCGCTACGATGATGAAATCCGTAAAGAGTTGGGCCTACGTATTCTTGGCCGCATGCCAAACCTAGGCGACGTGCACTTTGATAAAGGCCGCATGTCAACAATGCCTAAAATTAACATTTAATTGAACGCACACGAGAGCGCTGATTATGACGAAGAAAAAAGACTCAAACGCAACATCAAACGCGGTGCAACTGCAACCAACATCGTTTACCGAGATTAACCGTATCCACCGTCAGGCCCTTTCGGCCCGTCGTGGTAGCTTGGTGATTACCTCGGCCCTAGGCGGTGAAGGTGTTTCAACTTTTGCCCACATGATGGCCTTGCGTTCAGCTGATAATGGCCAACGCACCCTACTGGTTGACCTTAACCTACGTAACGGTGGCCTAAGCGAAGCCTTTAACGCCGAGCGTAAAATTTGGGGCCTTGCTGGGCGTGAACTTAACGAACCCCTAACTGACCTTATCGAACCTGTTGAAGGCGTACAGAACCTATCATTTATGGCGGCCCCACGTGATGACGAGAGCGTGCAGTTCTTGCGTGATGTACAGCGTTCTAAATACTTTTTGACCAACCTAGAACACCAGTTTGACCAAGTGGTGATTGATACCACGCCTGTTGGCGCCCTAAACCGCCAAAACATTGACCCTGTTCTGCTAAGTGCTGCGGCAAGCCGTGCGGTTGTTGTGTTTATGGCTGGTGTAACACCAAAAGATAAAATCCACCGCTGCGTACGCCAACTTGAAGAAGCTGGTGCGACCATCGAAGGTTTGTTGGTAAACGACTACCGTAACCCAACCCTACAGGAAGAACTTTTGAAGTTTTCTGACGGTGTAAAACGCCTAAGCCCCGCTGTGGGTGACTGGCTGCGCCAGAAGGTTTTAAAATCAACCTTCCTTTCGTAAAAAGGTGATTCAAAACAAATTATTAAGCTGGCACAAGGTGTCAGCTTTTTAGTTTATACGCCCCCCTATAAGAAACAAGGTTTTGTACTGCAGGGCATTTTTTATGATGGGGGGATCTGCAGTACAACCATAATAATAAAAAAAACGGGGTGAGCACGTATTGCCAACGTCGCCTGACTTTAGTTATCCGTACCTGAACGTGGACTTGGACCAAGCCACGATGATTGTTGTGTCTGCGGCACAGCAAAGCGAGTTTATGCAGCAGATTAGCCAAAGCGTTGGTTTTTGGGGTGGCCTTGCCGAGGCTTGCGCCCTTATTGGCTTTACCGTAGCTGTGATTGGCGGCGTGCTGCGCAAGGTAAATCTCTTTTCAATTGGTTGCTGGCTTGCGGTGATGATTATTCTATTCGTCGCACCGCTGAATGCACAGCGTGACGGGGCTAAAAACTCAGACCCTTTATTTTTTACAGCCATTACACCAAATAGCTATGACTGGACTAAACAACCCTACCCAACCTTCCACCTGCCTGATGATATGCCAGAGTTGGCAGACGGTGAAGAAATCCCGCAAGCAAAACCCAAAACACCACTTGAAGATTTAAAGAAGCTTGAGCCTATGAAAAAAGGCCAGCCGTTTTATATGTTCACCCCTCAGCTTGTGACCATTGATACCCTGAACCGTGTGCGCACAGGGGTGAGCCAATCCTTTGTTGATGGAGATGGATACTCAGCCCCAGTGGTTGATTTCTCAGTCCGTAACAGTGATAGCCTGAAGCCACTTGCAAACTTCTCACGGGTGATGTTTGGCAATATTGATGACGGTGCGTATGCCGCACTCCTGCCGATGCTTCTCACCTTTTTAATGGTTGTTGTTATTGTGTGTACGCCGTTTATTTTAATCGTCGCGGCGATGATGCCCCACTGGGCACCTAGCCTACTTTTACTCACCGTTGCAGGTGTAGCCTACACCAAAGTAGTTGAAGTCATGTTTGCGATGATTCGTGGGGTGTTTGGACTATTTCTTGATATTGGTGGCCGTGCGCAACCTGGCCAAATACGTGATGTTGCCTTGTTTAACGAAGTGCTGCTTGGCTTAGGCTATTTGTGTGCGCTAGTGGCCTCAATTTGGCTGGTGCTAAAAATTCGTAAAACAGGGCAAAACGCCCATAACCTACTGCAAGACTTCATCCGTGAAAGCCGTGCAGCGAGCCTTGCCCAAAAGCAAGCAGCCGATAAACTTTCACACTCATCAGGGCTTGCTTTACAAAGCAGCCGTATTAGTGGCGGCATTGGCGGCGGGGTTGGCAGTACCATTGGTACCCAAAGCCTGAGTGCGCCACTTCAAAAGATACCTGTTGATACGGCCCGTGCCGAAGCCCTTCGCCAAAAGGCAACCAACCAAAAATCAGCAGAAGAGCTGCGCCCTGAAGCGCCAAGTAACCCTAAGCTGCAAGAAGAGAACATTGCCCGTGCCTACGCCAAAACCCGCGAGCAAGCCCTTAAACGTGCCAAAGAAGCTGGTGTCCCTGATGCTGCAGCCCTGCCACGTTCAGCCTCAGGCCAAGCAGGCCAAAAAGCCGAAACGGTTGAACCTGCTCTTAGCAAAGTAGCGAAAACACTTGGTGGTGGCTCGCCCGAAGAACTTGGCCAAAGCTACAACACAGCTACGCAGTTATTTACCTCAGGCGCATTGAGTATGCGTATGGATAACGACCAAACCATGCGTGTTGAAGTGAATCTGTCGCTCGACATTATGCAAACGCTAAGTCCGGAACTTCAAGGGGCTGTCAGTCATTTGCAAAATGAGGGGCACATTACCCGTGCCACTGGCGACGATAACAAACAGTTTTTTGCCTTAGTTGAATAAGGCTCAAATTTAAAACCATAAAACAAAGGTGCCCCATGCCAAAAACTTCACGACAAACATCTCGAAAAACATTACTACTAACGCTACTTATTTTAACGCCGCTTATTCTTGCAGCGGGCACAGTTTATGCCGCACGCGTGGTCAACCCAGATGACCCTAACTTTCAAAGTTCAGACTCTAGCATCAAGTTTAAAGCTAACCCACAAACCGTAAAGCTGAACAACATGGAAGCCCGCATGAATGAAATGCAGGCCCGTATTGATTACCTTGATAAAGCCCTGCAAGAGTCAACAAACCGTATTAACGAGCTTGTAACAACCATGACAGCTCAAGGCACAACCATCATCAATATGCGCAACATCATGCAACAGAATAACTCAAACGTGAATGAGATGATGAACTGCGGTGCCTCAGGCAAGCTTTACACAGGCGGCCGCTGCGTGAGTATGCAGCGTTAACCATTTAACAAATACATACGCACAAAAAAGCCGCCCTATTGGGCGGCTTTTTCTAGCTTTAGGCAAAGTTAGCTTGCGCGAACTTCCAAACCTTTTTTACGCCAGTATTCGGTCATCATATCGCCGTTAGTTACGGTGTCTGATAGTTGAACCTCAGGCTTAAAGTGCCAGAAGCGCGCTGCGCTTACACGGTCTTTATTAAGGTTTTTGCGCTTACCACGCACAGTGTGGCGGCCAGCGTAGTAGTAGTCGCCGCTCATAAGCTCAAGGCCTTCACCGATTTGGGCAATAATGGCGCCCGCTTGCTGTGGCACTTGGTGGAAAGTACCATCACGGTCTTCCACACACAGGCCTGATGTGCTTGGTGAAACTACAGTTGTTAGGCAACCTTTGTCCTTGTGCACTTTAATTAGCTCTACGTCTTCCTCAGGGTCACCTGGGGCGTTGTATGGCGGGTAGTGCAACCAGCGGAATGTGCTCCACTTGTCGGCGCTTAGGCTCTCAACAAGGTCAGTAAAGTATGGGGCATTTTCTTTGCTCGGGCCATGCTTGGTCAAAATGCCAAGAAGCTTCAAAACAAAGTCTTTGTTTGCTTGGGCCAGCTGCTTTGTGTTTTCAAAGCTGCCAGTGTTTGGGTATGAGCCTGGTACACCTGGTTTAACGTGGTAGTACTCGTTTTCGTTCTTCGTACCCTTGTTATGGTCATGGTGCTCACTGCCCATTTCCGAACCAAGTGGGTAAAAACCAACTTCAGGATCTTCACACTCGATTGATTTTTCACGCCAATGATGCTTACGCTTTTCTTCTTCTGATAAAGCAAAAAAGCCGCCCGTAGCAGGCAGCCATTCATCATACGCAGCTTTAATTAGTTCAGGAGAAATACCGTGGTTTACGATAAGCGCGGCACCAATGTTTTTACAAGCATCAACAAACTTTTGTTCAAAGTCTGGGGCTTGCATATCTAGTACATTTACACCCATTATTTGCCTCTTTTTGGTTAAGGGATGGCCTTAGCATCTGAATATTAAGGCGTACCCTTATTAAACTTCATAGTTCTGAGTCTTAACCCCTCAGAATTATTCTGCGCCCCTATTATGCCGTACCAATAAAAACTGTCAAGTTTTCTAGCAATTTAGCATAGGTTTGCTGCGTTTTTAGGCACGCTTGCCATGCAGATACACGCAACCCTTGCATTATAGACGCACAAAAACAACACCCAACACGTTGATATTGGTCAATATTCTGGGTTTTATGCCTTTCAGAGTGTAAAGCCTTTGTAAAAGTGCTTTAATAGAGCATTAATGTTTAAAACACAGCGCACACAATCTAAAAAGGCACTAACGGCATGAAAATCCTAACCATTTTTACTGGTGGTACAATCGGAACCATTCAAGGCGACAACTACAGCATTGACGTTTACGACAAAACACCCGAAATGCTGATGGAACGTTACGCCCGTAGCGCTGGCGATGATGTTGAGTTTATTGCCCGCACCCCGTTTTTCAAACTGAGTGAAAGCATTACCCCAAAAGAACTGACCGAGCTTGTTTCATGCGTTGAGAAAAACCTCGGCGAAGGGTATGCCGGCGTGCTTATTTTGCACGGCACCGACACCATGGCCTACACTGCCTCTACCCTTTCGTTTGCGCTAAGCCACCTTGATGTTCCTGTTGTGCTTACAGGCGCTAACTACCCTATTGATGACCGCCGCTCAAACGGCTTCCGTAACTTTGTGGCCTCTATTGATTTTATTAAAGACCAATATGCACCAAAGTCAGGCACGTTTGTGGTGTTTGAAAATAACCACGACCGCCGCTGCCTTGTGCACTTAGGTTCACGCATTTTGCAGGCTGAAGCCTTTAACGATGAATTTTCAAGCCTTGGTGGTGTGTACTACGGCGAGATGACAGGCACCAAGTTCCGCCGTTTAGAAGACCGTGTAAACCCTTCAAACGCTGAGCTTAAAACACCTCGTCCACAGCGCCTTAAAAAGGTACCGCTAACGTTTGCTGATGATGTGCTGGCCCTCTTCCCTTACCCGGGGCTGCGTTATGACCAGTTTCATGACTTGGTAGATAACAAAAAGATTAAAGCCGTGGTACATGGCATGCACCACTCGGGCACCGCTACCGTACGTAAAGAAGAAGAAAGCCCTTACTGCCTTGCCCAGTTTATTGAGCGCTGTGCCAAAAGCGGCATCCCTGTTTACAGCTGCCCATCGCGCGAGAAATTGATGGTTGAAAAATACATTACCTCGCACGACCTACTTGATGCGGGCATCCGTCCTATTGAAAACATTTCAATGCCAGCGGCCCTTACTAAAATTATGCTGGCCTACGGTAACTTTGAACACCAAAACGAGATTGATTACTTCCTAAAAGAAGAAATTAACTTTGAGTTTGTTGATTTCCGCCGTGCAGGCTACGGCAAGCACCGCCGTAATCGTTAGTATTAGAGGGTAAGATTACCCCATAAAAAAGCCGCCCCGTAGGGCGGTTTTTTGCATCGTCAGCAGTGTTACTTTTCGTAACCTTTAGCTTTGCGCCAAAGCGTAATGTAGCGGCGTTTTTGCGCTCGCTCTTGGGCAAGTTGCTTCTTCCATGACTCACGCTCAGCCTGATTACACTCAACACGCAACTTTAGTTGGGCCTCGTGCTCTCGCTGAATTTGATAAATCTTACGGTCATGATCATCAATATATATTTTGGCAAAGGGGTTAAGTAATAAAATTACAAAAGCCCCGCCCAACACAAATAAAATTGAAGCAACAAGTGCATTAAAAGGGCCAACAAATGCATCGCTTGTAATAATAAGGAGCGTAATGGCAATAATAAAAAAGCCATACACAACTCTACTGGTTGTATCCATAGGCATTCATCCTCGTAAAAGGTAGGTAAAAAGAAAAGAAGAAGGTTTAGAACCTGAGTAAGGTGGGCGTGATGTTTGTTTTTTTCAAGGCATATATTGCGTCCAATCTGTACCCTTGGTATAAATAGCCTTATTCACTTATCTTCTTCTGTTTTCTCTCCTCTCTGGAAAAGGACTTTCCTTATGAAGAACCCCATCAAGGGCACCGTGGCTTATGTTGCAACCGCAGCGCTGCTGAACTTTGCCCAGCATGCCAACCCCAATATGCTTTCGCGCGGCAAGGATGCTAAGCGCATCAAGCAATACGTTGCCGCCGGCGCCGATGTCACGGCCACCAATGATGACGGCGAAACCGCCGCCCACATTTTTGCCCGCCGTGGCAGTTTTAATGGCCTGCACACCATTGTGGTGGCGGCTGGTAATGTTCGCATTGTCTCGCAGCCCGATAAGGACGGCATGACCCCGCTGCTGCGCCTGGCTGAAGCCAACAACACTGGTGTTGATCAGTATCTGCAGTTCCGCACTGAAGAATACCTCAACCAGCGTGACAACCAAGGCCGTACGATTGCCTATCTGTTTGCCGAAAATGGCAACTACGACAAGGTCATCGAGCTTGCCGAACGTTGCCCCGATGTAAAACAGCAGTGCATTATCTTTGCGGTGCAGAACAGCAAAAAGCTGACCCCCACCGAAAAGATGGACGCTCTTGAAGCTCTGCGTTACGCAGGCTTTTAAGGCAGCGTTGCCAACCACTTAACGACGAACCCCCTCGCACTGCGAGGGGGTTTTTGTGTTGCTGATTTGGCTAAAATACTGCTATATAGAAGGTAGATAATTTATCTTCTCTTCTTTTTGATTCCTCCTTTCTTTGGATACCCAACATGTATGGAATATGCACTAGCCAATTGAGCGATTTCATCCTCGATTGTTCGCGTAAAAACGAAGACCAGCATATCGACTACTACATCCAGTTTGGCGGCGACGCGAGCCGCTGTGATGAAGATGGCCGTAATGCCGCCCACCACTTTGCCATGCGGGGCAACGCCAAAGGGCTTAATGCTCTGGCACTTGATGACATGACACCGTTTGAAAAGGCTGACAAATACGGCATGACGCCGCTGATGTACCTTGCCGAACGCTCAACCCAAGATGTTATGCCCTATGCCGTTCAGCGGCCGCAACTGCTGGCACAGACCGACCTTAAGCATCGCTCCATTGCTGGCTTTATTGCCGCAAAGGGCGACCTTGACACCGTGCTTGGCAAAATGATGCCCATCTGCCCTGAAATTCGCTTTCAGCGGATTATCAGCATGGTCATGAGCAGCCTTACCCTCGACCCGATGGAAAAAATCCGCATGGTGCGGATCCTCGGCCATGAAGGGTTTGAAACCAAGTCGATTTAATACGTCTATATAACGAACCCCTAAGCCCTTTCTGCACATGCAGAGGGGCTTTTTTTATTTAGCCACAGCAACTTAGGGTGTGTTATAACAAGGGCATATTTGTTTATCTTCTTTTTCATTTCCCCACATCCTCGATTGGACCCATCAATGATGTTTGTTCCTGATATCAATCACCTGTGCGACATGATTTTAGCCCATGGCAAAAACAATGACGCAACCTACGCCATCACCTGCATTGCCTATGGCGGCGATGCCAGCTGCAAAGACGATGACGGCCGCAATGCCGTGCACCACTTTGCCATCCACGGCAACATGGAGGCTATTCAGGCTTTGGCCGATGATGATGCCTCGTATTTTTTGGTCAGCGATAACTTTGGAAAAACGCCCCTGCTTATCCTTGCTGAAGGCGGCCATACTGACTTTCTGATTAAGTTCTTGAAGGATTACCCATCCTACGGGCTTTCAAGTAATGAATACCCTCAGCAGTCGGTTGCGGGCGCTTTGGCAGCCCACGGGCATGCTCAGTTTGTTATTGATGAACTGCTGCCCCAGTGCCCTGAGGTTCTGAACGAGCCTGTTGTCGCTATGGTCATGGCCAGTGAAGCCATTAAACCTACCGACAAAATTAAGGCCCTACGTGCCCTGAGCCTTGCAGGCTTTAAGGCCTAAGCCGAATAAAAACACCTTACGAAACGAAAGACCCCCAGCTTTGCAGCTGGGGGTCTTTTTCTTTTTATTATGAACGGTAGGCTTAGCCGTAAAAAAGCCCCCAACCAAATGGTTAGGGGCGCGTAAATAGGTTTAACAGGTCGCCTATTGGAACTTCTTAGGAACATTCGCACGGACTTGTGCCCACGCTTTGTCCACAGACCAGTCAGCGGGTTGCATTTCTCCCACATCCCACTGGGCATTGCGGTCTTCAATCCATTCCTGGCGGGCCTCTATAAAACTACTTTTATGGCAATTTTCCCAATAAAAGCCCATATGCATGCCACAACAGGGGCAATCATCTTCTGGCAAAATAATCTCTTGAAAGTCAAAACCACACACCAAACAGTGTGTACGAGGGTTTTCATTATTTGAGGCTTGCATAGAAATACTCCTTGTCGTTTGCACCAGTATACACGAAAAAGCCCCCAACCAAATGGTTAGGGGCACGTGAATAGGTTTAACTGCTCGCTTATTGGAACTTCTTAGGAACATTCGCACGGACTTGTGCCCATGCTTTGTCCACAGACCACTCAGCAGGTTGCATAGCAGGGCTATCCCAACGGGCTTTTTGTTTTTCGATCCAATGAAGACGGCCAATGCGAATATGCTCTAAGCCTGCATCTTCCCAGAAGTACCCCATAAAGAAACCACAACAAGGGCAATCATCCTCACGGATAACTTCCTGACCAAAATCAAAACCGCACACCAAACAGTGTGTGCGAGGTTTGTCATTATTTGTGGCTTGCATAGAAGTACTCCCTATCATTCTGATGTTTTGCCGCTTCATACCCATGCGGATTAGTTATGGTAAAGAAAAGGCAAACTTACAAGGCGCCTCAAAACGAAAGATCCCCCAGCTTTGCAGCTGGGGGTCTTTTTCTTTTTATTATGAACGGTAGGCTTAGCCGTAAAAAAGCCCCTACTTGAGGGGCTCTTTAATTAGTTTGCTTGGCGACGCAAGAAAGCTGGGATGTCAAGGTCGTCAAAGTCTGGCTGTTGTGGCTCAGGCTTTTCCATTTTCTTAACGTTTGTAGGCTCTTCTTGCTTCACTGACTTCTGTAGCAAGCTTTCGCCACCTAGTGGAAGCGATGGCTCGCTTGGTGCAGGTGTTGAAACTTCAGAAGTTGAATTTGATTTAGTTTCAGTCTCGCTTGAGGCTAGAAATGATGATGAAGGAGCTTTAAAAGTGCTTGTTGGTTGCTTAGGCTTTGAGCTTGGTGTGAATGAGCTCTTGGTGTTTGTAAAGCCTGAGTTACCAGTTGTGCGACGTGCTGAGTTATCACCCAAGCCAGTTGCTACAACACTTACGCGGATTTCGCCTTCCATAACGTTGTCGAACGCTGTACCGAAGATGATGTTAGCGTCAGCGTCAACTTCTTCACGGATACGGTTAGCAGCTTCGTCAACTTCGTAAAGGGTCATGTCTGGGCCACCAGTAATGTTAATAAGAACACCACGTGCACCCTGCATTGAGATACCGTCTAGTAGCGGGCTTGAGATAGCCATCTCGGCCGCCATAATAGCACGACGCTCACCTTCAGCTTGACCTGTACCCATCATCGCTTGGCCCATCTCAGACATCACAGTTTTAATGTCGTTGAAGTCAAGGTTAATGAAGCCAGGCACAACCATAAGGTCGGTCACGCCACGTACGCCTTTGTACAGCACATCGTCAGCCATTTTAAAGGCTTCCATAAGTGTTGTGCGCTCAGTAGCGATACGGAATAGGTTTTGGTTAGGAATAACGATAACGGTGTCTACGTATTGTTGTAGTTCTTCGATACCGTTTTCTGATTGCTTAGAACGACGCGCACCTTCAAAACCGAAAGGCTTAGTTACGACAGCAACAGTTAGAATACCTTGTTCTTTTGCAGCACGGGCAACAACTGGTGAAGCACCAGTACCTGTGCCACCGCCCATACCGGCAGTGATGAAGACCATGTGTGAACCACGGATAACTTCTGAAATTTCGTCGAATGATTCTTCTGCGGCGGCTGCGCCTACTTCTGGGTTAGCGCCTGCGCCTAGACCTTCGGTAATTTCGCTACCGAGGCGGATTTTGCGTTCTGCTGGGCTTAGTTCCAGTGCCTGAACATCAGTGTTTGCAACAACGAAGTTAACACCTTGTAGGTCAGATTCAATCATGTTGCGCACAGCATTACCACCAGCACCACCTACACCAATCACGGTGATTTTTGGTGCGCTGTTGTTTTCTGAGACCATGCTGATGTTTAGTGACATGGAAAAACCCCCTGTAAATCAAATAATTACATAATAAAAGCAAACTTGGTGAAACACATTATATAGTATTTGCACCGTTTTAAAACCCCCTAAATAACTATATATCGTTATTTTTTAGGGCGTTACGTAGCTCTATGCACTATCCGTTGGGGTAAAGATGCCGCAAACTCAAAAACTTACGGCTTATATTTATATATTCGCCTTAAGCAGGTTGGAAGCTCTCATAGAACCACTTTTTAATCATACCCCAGATATTCAGCTGTGCAAAGGGGCGATTGTAGCGTTTTGGCACCCGTTGCGTTGCCGCACGTGCACCTGAGATTACCAAACCACTTACTGTGGCAAACTGTGGGGCGCTGCTCATGCTTGTCAAACCGCCCAAACCTGCGGGTTTTGCAACACGCACTTGCTTATCAAGCACCATTTCGGCTAGTTGACGGAAGCCATGAAGTTGGCTTGTGCCACCAGTTAGAACAACACGACGACCAATTGTATTTTCGAAGCCTGATTTTTCAATCTCGGCACGCACCATTTCAAGGATCTCTTCACAGCGGGGCTGGATGATACCTGCAAGCTGGCTACGGGTAATGTGGCCTGTCATGTTTTCTTCGTCTTCCCCTACATGAGGAATATCAATGTTGGTATCGCTATCTACCAAGCTTGCCATAGCGCTACCGTACAAGGTTTTAATGCGTTCGGCCTGATACAAGGGGGTTGATAGGCCGCGTGCAATATCGCTTGTAATGTGGTTACCACCAACCGGTACAACGGCGGCGTAAACCATTTGTTCCTGATCGTAGATAGCAATATCACAAGTACCGCCACCAATATCGACGAGGGCTACACCAAGTTCGCGTTCGTCTTCAATCAGGGTTGAAAGGGCTGAGGCGTATGGTGAAACCACTTGGCCAGCCACATCTAGGTTGCAGCGCTGCACACAACGAATAATGTTACGTACAGGGGCTTTTGCTGCTGAAATAATGTTAACGTCGGCTTCAAGGCGTGCGCCCATCATGCCACGTGGGTCACGGATATCGAGTTGGTCATCAAGCACGTACTTCATCGCAAGTGAATGGATAATCTGACGGTCGCCTTCTAGCTGTTTAGCGCAGGCAACTTCCAACACCTTATCAAGATCGTGTTGTGTAATTTCGTGATTACCAAGTACAACAAGGCCATCAGTTACGTGGCTACGTAGGTGCACGCCGCCAATGCTTACAACAACTTGGCTTACGTTAACGTCGGCCATTTCTTCGGCCATACCTACCGCTTCACGGATAGCACGTTCGGTTGCGTCCATATCAACCACCATACCGCGCTTAATGCCGTGTGAAGCACATGTACCATAACCAATCACCTGCGGCTGGTTGTCGTCGTTCATCTCAGCGATGAAGCACGCAACTTTACTGCTGCCAATATCTAGGCCCGCGATGATGTTATTTTTATGGCGCATGTTTTATTCTCCCCAAGTAGGCTTTTAACAATTAGGTATTCACCAAATGTTAATTGCTCTTATTCTTATAAGTATCCGTTAGCGGCTGGCGGTAAGCGCAGCACAATTCTGTCTTCTAGGCGTAGGTCAACCATAACGTCTTCTACGCTCAAAATTTTGCGTTCTTCATGCAGTCGGGCTAGGTATTGCAAAGCCGTTTCTGCATTTTTTTCAGGTAGTTTAACCAACACACCACCATCAAATTGCAAATCCCAGCGGCGGTTGCCCACGTAGGTGCCACCACGCACTAGCTTTGCAATTTCAGGTGCTGTATCAAGCAATTCAAACAAAGCTTCGGCGGCAGTATCTGCCCCTTGGCCACGTAGAATTGGCAATTCTTCAAAGTTATGAGTTTCTGAGCCCACAACAGGTTCGGCGATTTGCACACCGTTTTTATCAATCACCCAAACTTCGCCGCCTACATCAAGTCGGGCAAGTGGGTCATATTCTGTAATCTCAAGGCGGATGGTGCTTGGCAGCTCACGGGTGACGGCAGCTGATTTAATCCAAGTGACATCCTGAATACGCTCACGGGTTGCTTGCGCATCAAAACCCACTAGCGAGTTGCCCTGCTCCATATCAAGTGCAGCACGTAGTTCGGCAGGGTCAGCGTAAACAACGCCTGAGACCATAACCTCTTGCAATTGTGCATCGATTTGGCGGGCAATAAATTCTTCGGCTGAATTGGTCACGCTACCCCAGTTTTGGTAAAGCTGATGGCCGCCGTACCAACTTAGAGTCAGGGCAGCAACAGCAAACAAACCTTTTAAAGCTTCATGACGGTTAGGCAAACGTGTGCGACGCACATGACCAGCTTGGCGACGTGCACGGCGGCTCGTTCCCTTTGCTGATTTTGTACGACGGTTTACCATAAAATGATTACCCTTCAAGGACTTAGGTTTGTGACTAAATTCAGGCTATGCCGCAACTGGCATATTAACCTTTATTTAGATTAGCAAACCCAACCACGAAGTGCATTAATGTGGCGGTTTTTGGGGCTTAAAAACGCTGTACCCTGTCACCCAAAAGCCGCACTTCGCCCTGAAGGGCAATGCCTGTCTGGGATAGGACTTTTTCTTGAACCTCAGCACCCAAATCTTCCATATCGGCAGCGGTCGCTGCACCAAGGTTGATAAAGAAATTGCAATGCTTTTCGGAGACTTGCGCATCGCCTTTGCGCAGACCACGGCAGCCTGACTCTTGAATAAGCTTCCACGCGGCCATCGGGCCATTGGGCCCTTCGGGGTTTTTAAACCATGAGCCTGCATTTGGCCACTCAAGGGGTTGTGAACCACGGCGCTGGTGATTTACAAAACGCATTTTTTCACGGATTTCATTCTTATCGCCCGCTTTCAGCTGCATGGTGCAGCCTGTGTAAATCCAGCCTTCTGGCAGAGTGCTGTTACGGTAAACAAAGTTAAAGAATGATGGCTCGAGGATTTTCTTCTCGCCTGTATCTGTAATCACGTGAACATCAATCAGAATGTCCACCATTTCGCTGCCGTAGCAGCCAGCATTCATTACAAGCGCACCACCCATTGAACCAGGAATACCGCAAATAAACTCAGCCCCTGTAAGTTCGTTTGTACGGGCTAGGCGTGCCACTTTACCTGTGCTGGCGCCAGCTTCACAAAACAGAACGTCATCGGTAATCTCTACCGCATCCATGCCTTTACCAAGGTGCACTACGATGCCTGCAATACCACCATCACGAATAAGAATATTACTCCCCTCGCCTAGCAGAGTAATAGGCACGTCTTTAGGCTTGTTGGCCCAAAAGTGCGCAAGGTCATCAACATCAGCTGGGATGTAAAGCACCTCGGCAGGACCACCAATTTTAAAGGTGGTGTATTCTTTTAATGATTTTGAAAATTCATACGTGCCACGAACTTCAGGCAGGTTTTGCTCAAGAGGGCTTTGCATAGCAAAAATCCTTTACGCTGCTGATGAGGCCAACATGCTTGTTGCAACTTTTTGCGCCATGGTTGAAATATCACCCGCGCCCATAAACACAACACCATCACCTTTAGCCATCAGTGGCTTAATAGTAGCTTCGATGCTTGATGGATCTTCAGCGAAGTGGATTTTTTCAAACCCAAGGGCACGCATTTCGTTGGCCAACGTTTCACGGTTAATACCTTCAATTTCGCACTCGCCCGCTTTGTAAACAGGCAGAAGCACAACTTCGTCAGCCACGGTAAGGCTGCGTGCAAATTCTTTCATGTGGTCTTGCAGGCGTGTGTAGCGGTGCGGCTGCATTACGGCACAAATTTTAGACGTACCAAAAGCTTGGCGTGCGGCAGCAAGTGTTGCGTCAATTTCTACTGGGTGGTGGGCATAGTCATCTACCAGTGTTACGCCTTCAGGGGCGCCAAGTACGCTAAAGCGGCGGCCCACACCTTTAAAGCCTTCAAGGCCTGATAGGGCCTTTGCAAGTGGTAGGTCAATTTCGTCAGCGGCGGCAATGGCAGCTAGGCTGTTTAGCACGTTATGACGGCCAACCATTTGCAAGGTAATATCAGGGATAACCTCTTCACGGTCACGGAGTGAAATGTGTAGGTCAAACGTTGTGGCCACACCTTCAGGGCGAAGGTTCATGGCACGGTAGTTCACACCAGCACTAAAGCCGTAAGTGGCCACGCGGCGGTCGGTAATACTTTCGGCTAGTTTTGCACATGTTGGGTGGTCACCGCACATAATGGCAAGGCCGTAAAACGGAATGCTTTCAGCAAAATCACGGAAGGCTTGGTATAGGTTTTCTTCTGAGCCGTAGTGTTCCATGTGCTCAGGGTCAATATTGGTAATAATCGCAACGGTGGGGCGTAGCTTTTTAAATGAGCCATCACTTTCATCAGCTTCAACAACCATCCAGCTGCCATCACCTACACGGGCGTTTGAGCCTAGCTCGTTTAAAATACCACCGTTAACCACTGAAGGCTCAATACCGCCAGCCGTCAGCATGCTGTAAACCAAGGCCGTGGTTGTGGTTTTACCGTGGGTACCACCAACAGCCACACTAAGCTGGAAGCGCATAAGCTCGGCCAGCATTTCAGCACGGTGCACCACAGGGATGCCCATGGCTTTAGCTTTTTGAAGTTCTGGGTTGTCTTGTTTAATCGCGGTTGAAACCACAACAGCGTCAGCACCTTCAAGGTTTTCCATATCGTGGCCAACAAAAAGTTTAACGCCAAGCTTACGAAGGCGTGAAAGGGTCTTACTGTCTTCAGCCATGTCAGAGCCTTGAACCTGATAGCCTTTACCAATCAGAATTTCAGCGATGGCGCTCATGCCGATGCCGCCAATGCCGATAAAGTGCAAAAGTTCTACAGTTTCTGGAAGAATGCGATCAATTTTTTTCATGGTGAATGTGTACCCTTCAGCCTTTTTTAAAGGCATTAATGTTAGGGCAAATTTTTACCATTTTTAGAAGAGGTGTGCAATGTGGTAAAGCACAGCTTTTATATAGTCGATGAATCTGGATGAAATAAATCGCCTGAATGACGACTAGATATCATCTCCTAACTTCTCATTTGCAATATCCATCGCCGTCTTTGCCTTTGGCTTTGGGGCGGCAAGTGGCTCACCTGTTTCGGCATCGGCCATAACTTCTTGGGTTTCAAGAGCACTTTCAACGTGGCCAAGGCCTGCAAGTTTCATAATTTCATCAGCGGCATCAGTAGCAGCTTGAGGTTTGGCAACAAGGGCGGCATTACTCTCAAACAGTTCACGCTTTGTTTGGCGTGTTAGAAGTTCTTTAAGCTCACGGGCCAGAATATCTGGGTTGAGGTTTTGCTCTTCAATCATCACCGCAGCACCTGCTTTGGTAAGGATTTGCGCATTATCAATTTGGTGGCCATCAGCCAAGCGCAGCGGCACAAGGATTGACGCACGGTTTAGGATTGCAAGCTCTGAAATACTACCCGTCCCTGAGCGACCAATAACTACGTGGGCTTGGTGCATAAGCTCAGGCAGGTTATCAAAAAATGGTGAGACTGTTGGCTGGATTGGCGTTTCAGCGTAGGCACGTTTTACGTTTTCAACATCTTCAGGGCGGGCTTGCTGGGTAACTTCAAGCTGCTTTTGCAAATCAAGCGGCAGTTCAGCGATAGCTGCAGGCACAATGTCTGACAAAATGCGAGAACCTTGGCTCCCACCAAAAACAAGCACATGCAGTTTGCCGTCTTCTGTACGGTCAACACCACGCAGCTCCAAAACATCTTTACGCACAGGGTTGCCCACTGCGTGGTATTTTTTAGGCTTCTTAGCACTGTCTTTAAAGTTGGTTCGTGCGGCATCAAAGGCCAGTAGTACGCGTTTTACAATCGGTGCAAGCATAAGGTTAGCACGGCCCGGCTTTGCGTTTTGCTCATGCAGAATTGTAGGGATGCCCTGCACGCGAGCAGCAAGTACTGCCGCTACTGAAGCGTAGCTCCCTAGCCCCAAAACAGCGACTGGCTTTTCTTTACGGATAATTTTAAACGCCACAACAAAGGCGTGCGCCAAATCTTTAAGGGCATAAAGCTTACGCTGTAACCCTGGCACGTTCACTTGTGAGGCCGGTAGGTTAATAAAGTCAAAACCTTGTTCTTTCACGGTTGCCGTAAACTGGCGGCCTGACCCAATAAACGTACACAGCACACCCTTTTTACGTAGAGCATCCGCAATCGCAAGCCCGGGGAAGATATGCCCACCCGAAGCCCCCGTTGAGATAAACACACGTGGGTAGTTGTTTACGTTTTTACGGTCGATATTTTTTGACACTGCCGTCTCTCCGTGTACGAGTAAGGGCCAAAACAAACCCCATTAGAATTGACATTGAAAGCATTGAAGACCCACCGTAACTAATAAACGGCAGGGTCATACCTGTGGTTGGCATTAGGCTAAGGGCCACCCCTGTATTAATCACAACTTGGCCACCAAACAATAGAAGCAATCCACTGCCCGCAAGCGCCACAAATGGTTTTTCGGTATTCACAATACGGGTGAAGCTGCGCATCAAAATAAAGCCGTAAACTGCTAAAACAATCAGGCAGGTAATAAGGCCAAATTCTTCACCGATGACAGCAAAAACAAAGTCGGTATGGGCATCAGGTAGCGCATGTTTAACAACACCTTCACCAGGGCCACGGCCAAAAAAGCCGCCTTCAACAAAGGCTTGGCGGGCGTGGTCAACTTGGTAGGTATCGCTGTTCGCAGGGTCAAGGAAGCGAGACAGGCGTGAGCGCACATGAGGCAACAGCACATAACCCATGCTGGCAGTAATAGCCACAATCAGCAGTAGGCCTGCCAAAAATGTTGGGGCTAAGCTTGCCAAGAACATTTGGCCAAACCATACGCCCGAAAGCATCACGAACATGCCAAAGTCAGGCTGGAGCATCAGCACAATGGTCATTACACCTAGCAGGCCTAGGCTTACAAAAAAGCCATGCAAGCGGCGCTGTGCGTCTGGGTGGCTCATGAGCCATGCGGTAATAATTACAAAAGAAGGTTTCATCAACTCTGATGGCTGCAAACGGAAACCTGCAACATCAACCCAGCGCTGTGCGCCTTTAACTTCGGCGCCCATAAACAAGGTGCCCACCATCCCCGCTAGAGCAAGGGCAAATAACATAAACGACCATGTAATCACGCCTCGTAAACTTAACAGCGACATGGTTAGCATCACACCCAACCCACCAAATAGGAAGATGATTTGTCGGCGCGCAAAGTAGAAACTGTCTACGTTAAAGTCAGACGCTACGCCCGTTGAAGCCGTAAAACTAATGGCAGCACCAAAGCCCATCAACAGCAGCACGCCCAAAAGCGTAAAGCGGTCAACGCATGACCACCACTGTGCAATAGGATGATTGGTAAAGCGCAAAAAACGCACGGTTCTTATTCTTCCTCTTCTTCAGGGGGTTGGCCCATACCGCAAAGGTCGTAGGCAATTTCAATAAACACGTTACCGCGGTGTTCAAAACTATCAAACTGGTCCCACGAGGCACAAGCTGGGCTTAACAGTACTGTTGGGTTTTTGCCAGTTTTGGCGGCGTATTTTTGAGCGTCAGCGTAAGCTGCGGTTGTGGCTTCTTTAAGGGTACCGCAACGTTTAACAGGAACGTCAGCATCTTTAAGTTCCTTGGCAAAGCGTTCTTCAGCTTCACCCAGTAGGTAAATACCCTTAACGTTTTGCAGGTGCTCAAGGCATGGTACAAAACCTTCTTCTTTAGCCTGACCACCAGCCAGCAAGAAAATATCTTCCACGCTATCAAGCGCACGGATTGTAGCATCAGCGTTTGTGGCCTTAGAGTCATTACGGAAGGTCACACCTTCGTGGTCAAGCACACGCTGTAAGCGGTGTTTCAAACCACCGAATGATTCTAGCCCTGCTACAAACTGTTCAACGGTCAAAAAGTCTTTCACGGCAGCCCATGCACACACAACGTTTTGCCAGTTGTGCTTACCTGGTAGGCGCATTTGCTTTGAAAGATCATAAATTGCTTTTGGTGGGGTGTAGTCATAATCAAACATCACGCCTTCGTTGTTGGCAGTTACCCCTGCCCCAACACCTGTAACGCTTACACGGCGCAAACGAACGCCTAAACCAAGTGAAATGGCAAGTTTCTCAAGCTCGTAGTTATCAACCCCAACAACACGCAGGTCGCTAGGTTCTTGGTTACGGAAGATACGCTCTTTTGCAGCGATGTAGGCTTCCATGGTGCGGTGGCGTTCCATATGGTCGGCGCTAATGTTAATTAATACCGCTACATTTGCGTGGAATGTGTTCACCGAAAGTAACTGGTATGACGACAGCTCAAGCACGTAGAAACCATTTTTATCAAGCACAGGCATATCAAGCGCGGGGCGGCCAATGTTGCCACCAACTTCAACCTCAAGCCCTGCTGATTTTAGCAAGTGGCCAATAAGTGCTGTGGTGGTTGATTTACCGTTTGTGCCTGTAATAGCAATGTAAGTGGCTTCTGGCGCACGCAGTTGTGCAAGGTCAATATCGCTCCAAAGTTTCACGCCTGCCGCAAGCGCAGAAAATACATCTTCTTGTGATTCAGGAATCCCCGGGCTTTTAATGAGACCATCAAACTCAGACCAATCGATGGTGCTTGGCTTTTTAACTTCAACGCTGTTTGGCAGACCTTCGCAGGCGGCTGGTTTTGCGTCCCAAGCTGTAACTTTACAGCCAAGTTCTTCAACTAAAAATTTTGCAGCGGCACGGCCTGTTTTACCCAGACCCATTACAAAGAATTTTTTACCTTTAAGTTTTGTTAACGGCATGGTGCTACCTCAATTTCAGGGTTGCAAGCCCCACTAGTGCAAACAAAATGGCAATAATCCAAAAACGGATAACAATCTGTGATTCGGCCCACCCCTTTTGTTCAAAGTGGTGATGAAGCGGCGCCATCAAAAACACACGGCGGCCAAATACTTTGAACGAGAACACCTGAATCATCACAGATAGTGTTTCTAAAACAAACACACCGCCAATAATGGCAAGCACAAGCTCGTGCTTCGTCAATACAGCAACCACACCCAGTGAACTCCCAAGAGTTAATGAGCCTGTATCGCCCATAAAGATGCTGGCAGGTGGTGCGTTGAACCACAAAAAGCCAAGGCATGCCCCCACAATAGCAGCACAGAAAATTGTAAGCTCTGCCGCACCGGGGATGTAATGAATGTAAAGGTATTCAGTAAAGTCAGCACGACCTACAACGTAAGCAATCGCTGCGAATGACCCTGCGGCAATCAGCGCTGGTACAGTTGCCAAACCATCAAGGCCATCAGTCAGGTTAACGGCGTTGGCTGTGCCCACAATAACAAGGGTACCAAACACCATAAAGCCCATCATGCCCAGTGGTACGGCATAGTTTTTAACAAACGGAATAAACACATCGTAGGCCTTTGGTGCTTCAAGCACTTGGCCAAATACGTAAATAACACCCAATGAAACCAAGATACCTGCAAGTAAACGAATTTTACCCGGCACACCGCCTTTGCGGATTTGGCTCATCTTCAAAAAGTCATCAATAAAGCCAATGGTGGCGTAGGCTGTAACGGTACCTAGCGCTAACCAAATGTACATGTTTGTAAGGTCGGCCCATAGCAGGGTTGAAATCAGCATGCTGCCGTAAATCATCACACCGCCCATGCTTGGGGTACCCACTTTGGTTTTGGCGTGGCGTTCGGGCAGGTCTTCACGCACAGTTTTGTAGTGGCGCTGCATCTCACGGAATTTACGAATAATCTTTGGCCCAAAGAACAGGGTCAGCAAAAGTGTGGTGACCATAGCGCCGCCGGCACGTACGGTAATGTATTGGAACAAATTAAAAATCGGGAATTGTTCAGCAAGCGGATACAACAGGTTATAGAACATCTTTGGGGCACCAATTGGGGTTATTAAAAGCGCACCTCATTCTTAAATGCGCTAGGTTTTAATACCCTAGGCACATAGGTGCTTAACTTTAAATTAGCACGCCAAAAAATGTTTTTTAACTGGCGCGTTTATCAAGCGCTTTTAAGGCCGCCTCATGGTCACTAAAAGGCAACACTTTTTCACCGACAATTTGCCCATCCTCATGGCCCTTACCTGCTACCAAAATGGTGTCTTCTGGTGCGGCATTTTCAACGGCGTACAAAATAGCCTCGGCACGGTCGCCAATATTATGGGCTTCTGGGCAAGCCACCATCACTTCATCACGGATGATTTTAGCATCTTCCATACGTGGGTTATCATCGGTCACAACAACAACGTCGGCATGTTTTGCAGCAATACCACCCATCAGCGGGCGCTTGGCTTTATCACGGTTACCACCGCAACCAAACACAACCCAAAGCTTACCTTTAACCTGCGGGCGCAGGGCTTTAATGGCAACTTCAAGGGCGTCAGGCGTATGGGCATAGTCAACCACAACGGCTGGGGTGCCTTCTTCAACTTTTAGCATTTCCATGCGGCCCGGCACGCTTGTAAGCTCGGGCAGGTGTTTGCAAATCTGTTCGATGGTTACACCTTTTTCTGCCAAGCAAAGCCCCATAGCAACGGCCAAGTTTTCAGCCTGAAAACTACCGACAACTGGTACATCAATCAGCTTATCAAAAGCGTTGTATTTCACTTGTAGTTTAAGGCCTGTTTGCAGGCTTTCCACACAGCGAACCACAAGCTCGGCCTGGCCTGAGCCTACAGTCAAAACTTTACAGCCTCGGCCTTTAGGTAGGGTCATCAAAGCTGCGGCAGCTGGTGCGGGCAAGTTGCCCAGGCGGCTTACGTTAATAACAGCAGTACCGTTTTCACTTAGGAGTTCAGTAAACAAACGTAGTTTTGCTTCAAAATAGGCTTCCATTGAACCATGAAAATCACGGTGGTCAGGGCTAAGGTTGGTAAAACCAGCGGCTGCAAACTCAACACCGTCAGCACGGCTCAGCGCCAACGCATGGCTTGAAACTTCCATACAACAGTGCTCAACCTTGCGGTCAGCAAGATCTTCTAGGGTTGAATATAGTGTTTCGGCTGAAGGCGTGGTGTAGCCAGCGTAGCCAAGCTTTTCTTCACCTTCGTAGGTGCCAAGCGTCCCGATTGAGGCGGCTTTACCATGAATTTTTTCCATTAACGTACGGGCAAACCACGCTACTGATGTTTTTCCGTTTGTGCCTGTAACACCTGCCATAAACTTAGGCTGCTTAGGGTACTGCGCACGCATCCACTTGGCTTGGATTGACATTGGGTGCGTATGGGGAATAGCCTTAAGTTGCATTGCAGCTGGTAGCTTTTGAAAGCCTTCCATATCAACCACGATAGCGGCAGCCTTGGCCTTAATAGCTTGACCCACAAACTCTTCAATACGGCCTGCAATACGGCTATCGTACACAAAAACATCACCCGCTTTTAGCTTACGGGTATCGGCGCACACGTTCTGCACGTCAAGGTCGACAAGGTCTTGCGGGATGTTACTGGTAGGTTGGGTGGTAATAAGCTGTGATAATTTCATGCTTGTCATACTTCTGGGCCTTCCGGGTCGCTTTTTTAGGGGCAGCTTGTGCTTGTATTTTAGCACGGGCTTTTGCTTTAGCCGCTGCTTGAAGGACGCCATTCTGCGCCTCTGGCTTCAGAAGTTCAACAGTTTTTTCAGTCGGAGCGATACCTAAAATAGCAACCGCTTGTTTTGCAAAATCAGCAAAGGCTGGAGCCGCCGCAACACCACCACCTGCGGCACCTTCGTCTGCTTCATCGACCATAATAAGTGTTACAAAACGTGGGTTATCAAGTGGCATAACCCCTACGAATGACGCAACGTGCTTTTTATCATCATAGCCACCAGCCACACTTTTTTCTGAGGTACCTGTTTTACCCCCCACCTTGTAGCCGTGCACACGGGCGTGGCTACCTGTACCGTATTCTGTTACGTCACCCAAAAGGTCACGCACGGCGGCAACGGTCGTAGGTTTGAAAACTGGCTGGTCTGGTAAACGTTCTTGGCCAATCATGGTGTAAGGCTGCTTAAGCACACCATCAACAGCCGCAGCACGTACGGCTGAAACCATCTGAATTGGCGTTACAGCAATACCGTGACCGTACGACATACTCATGGTCGCAATGCGCTTCCAGCGGTGATGCTCAGGGTAAAGCGGGGTAACGCTAGTCACCATACCAATATCAACTGAGTCTAATAGACCAAGCTTTTGGAAGTAGTTTTGTTGTACTTCTGGGCCCATGCGGTCCGCGATTTGAGCCGCACCAATGTTTGATGAATACGCAAACACTTCGCGGGCTTTAAGCCATTTGCGCTTTGCGTGTGAATCACGAATGGTAAAGCGGCCAATACGTAGTGGCTTTGTGCAATCAATTTCTTCTTCTAGGCTCAGGCCTAGCTCTTGCTTAGCCATGGCGAGGGTAAATGTTTTGAATGTTGAGCCCATCTCGTAAACGCCACCAAGGTTACGGTTTAACCATGATGAACGCGGTGCTTTACCGTAGGCGTTCGCGTCGTAGTCAGGCAAGCTTACCATCGCAACAACTTCAGCTGTATTAGCATCTAGCGTAATACCCCATGCGCCTTTAGCGCCGTGGGCTTCCATTGTGCGTTCAAGGGCATCGTGCAAAGCACGCTGCAACCGCATATCAATGGTCAGGGCAACATCTTCACCGCTGGCCAGTTTCTCTTCTGCGCCACCTTCAATACCGCTAATACCTTGGCCTTGGTAGTTTGTTGCGCCAATAACGTGAGCGGCTACATTTTGCTGCGGGTACATGCGGCGGTCTTCTTTACGGAAACCCAAACCCGGCAAGCCAAGGGCGTTTACTTGGTAAACCTCATGTGGTGTCAGGGCACGTTTAAGCCATACAAAACGGCTATTACGAGAAAGCTTGTTACGAACATCTTGGGTGGTAAGGTCGGTCAGTACTGTTGGTAATTGGCGGGCAACTTGCTCAGAATCCAGAACGTTTGCAGGGTCAGCAAACAGCGAGTACACCGAAAGGGTCGTGGCCATAAGTTCGCCGTTACGGTCAAGAATATTCCCACGTTGTTCAAACGGTGTGTAGGTGGTTAAACGTGGTGTGGTTTCAGGCTCGCCATACGGGATAAAACCTAAACTTAAAAGGCGCACACCAATAACGCCAAAACCAAACACCAAAAACGCACAAGCCGCCCATGCACGGAAACGGAATCCGTTTACCGACTTTGCAGGCCCAAACTGTTTGCGCCGATTATCTTTACGGCGTTGGCGTGGCAGTTTCAATTAGTGGCCTCTTCCGTAAGCGATTTGCATTTCACGAGGCAGCAGCACAACTTGCTGTGGGTTAATTGGCTGAAGGTTTGTAGCTTCAGCAAACATTTGCAGTTGCTCTGGGCGAGCTAGGTACGCTTTTTCAGCACGTAGCACGCGAATATCTTCGGCTTTAGATGATTTTTTAGCCATCAGCATGTTTGCTTCGGCTTGTAGATCTTGAACCCCACTCTTCACCTGCATCATCACAACGAAAGAGGTGGCAATCAAAATAATAAAGATAACACTCAAAGAAGTTTTCATGCGGCCACCCTTTCTTTTTTTCTTTTTAGTACGCGCATTTTTGCCGAGCGTGCTCGTGGGTTTGAGCTGCTTTCAGCTGAAGTTGGTGCTTTAACGCCTTTGAACGGAAGAACATACCCATCTTTAAAATCTTCTTGTTCTGGGCGGTATTTGTTTACGTGGCTTTTCTTATCGGCCATATCGGCAAACATTTGTTTCACGATACGGTCTTCCAGTGAATGAAAGCTCACGATAATAAGTGCGCCGCCGGGCTTAAGGAGTTTTGCGGCGGTTGCAATCGCCATTTCAATCTCGCCAAGCTCGTTATTCACCGCAATGCGCAATGCTTGGAACACTTGCGTTGCCGGGTGAATACGGTCTTTAGGGCGACGGGGTTTCACAGATTCAACCGCGTCGGCCAGTTGTTTAGTTTCGGTAAACGGCATGTCTTTTCGGGCGGTAACTAAAGCGCGCGCAATCTTGCGTGAGGCTTTTTCTTCACCGTAGGTCCAGAAGATTCGTGCCAGTTCCTCTTCGCTTGCCTCAGCAACAAGGTCAGCGGCTGATGGCCCCGAGCGGCTCATTCGCATATCGAGCGGCCCGTTATGCATAAATGAAAAACCACGGTCAGCTTCGTCAAGTTGAAAGCTTGAAACCCCAAGGTCCATCACTACTGCATCTACCACTTTGCCAGCGTTCATTTGTTCTTCTGAGCAAATGTCTGCTTTAACCAAAGCTGAGTCGATACCGCTAAAGCAAGTTTCAACAAGCTTTAAGCGGTTTGGAAAGGCGCTTTGCAACGCCTCCCCCCTTGCAATCGCTGCGGGATCCCTATCCAGACCCAGCACCGTAAAATCGGTTTGTTCGAGGAATGCCCGGCTGTAGCCACCACCCCCGAATGTCATGTCCACTACTACTTTTTGTCCGTTTGCGATGCCAGGGGTTTTCTCAGTCTCTTCCGGTAGCGCAGCAAGCACTTCTTGCATCATTACGGGAATGTGTCCTTGAGAATTTTCTGACATTACAGGACGACCTCCTCATCGAAGACAAGCGCTTCAAGGTCATTCTCAAAGTGGGTCACGTCATCTGCCAGGCGGCGTTCGTGATCGTCAGGGTTCCAAATAAGGAAGTAATCCCCCATACCGGCGAACACCGCTTGGTCAGATATGTTGGCGGCCTTGATGAACGGCTCCGGCAAAAGAATGCGACCCTCGGAGTCATACGACAGTGGACGTGCAGCCGCCAAAATGCTGCGACTCAAACGTTGGCGCTCTTTGCTCATGGCAGGCAAACGTTTGATTCGTTCAGCAAATTTTAGGAAATCATCGTACCCCCAGGCGTACATAAAACCTTCAGTTGGTGACGTAAATACAACAATTGTGGGGCGCGACTGGCCCGACAATTCACCACGGAAATCCGCAGGGACAGATACTCGTCCTTTGCGGTCTACCTTGTTTTGATAGGTTGAGAGGAATGTAGTCACTCTCCGCCCCCCGTGAAGTTGTTGTTATTTTGTTACGCCCAACTGTTGCAAAAGTGTGTCTTATGGGTACCAGTGGGTTACATTGGTATAGTATGGGATTCCATGGGATAAAACAACCCAAAAAATGGAAAAAACCCACTTTTTTTGCGGGGAGTAGCTGTGGATAACTTTGGGGAGAAAATTAAAAATGAAGGTACAAAACAGGTTTAACCCATATTTTTCCCATTTTATCCCATGCGATATTTTTACATTTTCTGTCCCATGGGTTTTTGTGGGGTTTTGAGGAAAAGAGGCTCCTAACTTTTATAAAAAGCGCCTTTCACAGAAAAACTGGTCTTAACCCATTGAAAATACGTAAAGCCCACCTACTCTTTATATATAGAATAAAAAACAATGGGGATACGGACATGACAGCACACCACGATGCACGCGAAGACGCACAAAAACGCGAGCTCACACCTGAGCAACGCGAAGCCACGATGAAACTTGAACAAGATGCTGAGCTACGCCAGCTTGCAACCGACGCCCTTTTGACCCACGAAAACCCGAACGATTACGTTCGCCAAGACCTTCTTAAACTCGCTGTTGAAAAACAAGGCCGTAACGACCGCCTTACAAACGTTGGCGCAGCCGCCATTGCCGAGCGCATCATGACCGAACGTAAAAGCTTTGAACAAGGCCTACATGGCAATGCCCTACGCGCCTACAGCGCACCTGAAGGTGGCCGCTCGTTTGCTGAAGGCATGAAAGAACACTACAAAGCCCAAGGTGTTGAAATGGACATTCCAACCTTTATGGGCACAGAACGCCTTAAGTTTAAGCGCATTGCCTCGGTTGAAGATATGGCCCGCTCAGGCCTAAGCCAGCCACAGCACCACGAAGTTTTGAAAAATGATATCCCGTTGCAGCACCAGCAAGACCCACGCTTGGTGATTGGCCCGGCCCCAGGTGATTTGCAAGTTTCATCACAAGAGTACAAAGCAAAGCGGGAAGCTGGCCCATTTGATGGCTGCGCTGTTTACGAAATTGTTCAGGACTAATTTAACGCCTTTATATAAAGGATGCTCACTATGCTAGACCGTGACATTGCACCAGACCGCACCCGTACTGATGATGAACGACGTGCCGAGTCTGCCCTCGAACAGTCGCTTGAGCTGCGCCAAGTCGCGGATGAGGCCATTAGTATCGATAAAGACCCCGAGCGCCAACTGCGTGATGACCTAAAACCAGAGGTCATGACTCAAGCAGCTGCCGCCGCCATTGCTGATAAAGTTTTGGATGAGCGTTTTGACATGAGCCAAAAAATGACCATGAATGGTCAGCTACATGCCTTTAAAAAGCGTGACGCTGAAAAAGATGACCGTTTTGCCCTGCCCGACCTTTATAAAAAGGTTGAGTATGATATTCCGCTACTAATTAATGGCCGCCGCCTTGAGTTTGTGCGCATGGCGGACGAAAAAGACCTTATTCGTGCTGAAGTAGATAGCCCCGAGCACCGTGCCATTATGGAAGACGGCGTGCCGCTAGAGTCTCGTACAGGATATGCCGTGATTGGCCTACCACCGGGTGACCTTGAGCGCAGCCAAGAAGATATGGCCGAAGCCCGCGCCCGCGGCGAAGTGGTCTATGGTGTTTATAAAATCACCACGGCCTTCCACTTTAAAGACTACGAGTTGTAAGAGATTACACCCAAACCAAAAGCCCTCCAACTGGAGGGCTTTTTATATCTTTACTATCTCTATGAAGAGCCAGAATTTGAGCGTGGAAAATGGTTTGCCGCAGAGTGACGTGTATTATCAATACACAAACTCAAGGCGGGACATTTTCCACGCTCAAATTATTGCTCTTGTGCGGTGTCGGCGACGTAGACGCCAACTTCCGATGCAATCTGCACCTTCTCCAAAAAGTCTTCCACTTCATCTTTTAAGATGCGGTTAATAACGTCACGGGCAAAAGCAACGTGGTCTTTATTACTACGCTTTTTGGCGGCCTCTTCTTCTGGTAGGCGAGCGGGCAGAGTGTAGCCAGCTTGCAGTAGAATATCGCGCACGTCAGATTCGTTCGTAATGTTCTCTTTGCGGGCTAAGTACGTACGCATGGCTTGATAGTCTTGCTGGTTCAGCACCTTGCTGTGCGGCACTTCTTTCGGACGTGAAAGGGCTTTTACAGACTGCTGAAGCTTGGCAGCGTTATCTTTAATCTCGGCGAAGGAAACCTGAATTTCTTCATCTTGCGAAAGGCGTCGTTGTTCAATAGGTGCATAGCGCACAACAACGGGCACATTCATGTTTGGGGTTTCTTCAAAATTAGCTGATTGCAAAGCTTTGGTTTGACCTTGAATAAGTAGAATACCGCCAATAAGCACCGAAACAAAGGCGACAAGTAATAGCTTTTCACGGCCTGTGGCCGCACCACCGTAGGCATCACCCTGGTGCGGGCGCGCGGCGGCGACTTCTTCTACGACTTCGGCTTCAATAACATCAGGCTTAGTTGTTTCTTGAGCTGCCGCATGTTGCGGGCGATCGGTTGTTGCTTGGCCCATATGCTTAGGTTCTGAGTGGCCTTGAACACGGCTTTGGTCAGCATGCGCAGTACGGGCTTGCTGCTCTGCTCGTTGCTGTTGCGCACGTTGCTGCTCGGCACGCTGGCGGGCGTCACCCTGAGCATCTTTTGAGGCATGCTTTTGAGGCTGTGCCTCACGGGTATCAGCCTTATCAGAACTTATAGTGTCACGCGAATCATCGTCAAACAGATCTCGCTGCATAATGTCACCGTTTTAAACCTTAGTTAGTTAGGGTGTTTTTATTATTTTTATTCTTACACAAAAGCGGCTTATTGGTGTGGCTTTAAATGCCTGTTTTATAGCTATGTGTTAACAGTTTAGTTTCTCTATTTACTTATGTCAGTTACCGTTAATGCAACTAACGCACCAACTGACATTTGGTTCCCGTATATAAATCAATGAAATAGCCCGTATTAATATGTAAATACCCTTGCATAAGGGGTTGATATTGTATACTTTCCACTTACACTAAAAGTGTTCTAATTTTTCTTCTTTTCTTTTTCTCTTTTCTCTCTCTCGGAGACTCTACATGACTGATAAATTTCTTTGGCTCGAGGAAGTCCTCGGCAAGGATGCTTTGGCATGGGCAGAAGCCCAGTCGAAGCTGACCACTGGTCGTATCGAAAATGATCCCCGCTTCGCTGGCCTTCAGGCCGACGCAGAGAAGATCGTTACCGCGACCGACCGTCTGCTGACGGGCTCGCTGATGTCGGACGGTTACGTCTGGAATTTCCATCAGGACGGCAAAAAGCACGTACGCGGTATTCTGCGTCGCTGCAAGCTGGCCGACTACAAGAAGTCCAACTTCAAGTGGGAAACCATGCTCGACATGGACAAACTCGCCAAGAAGGAAAACGAAAACTGGGTTTATTCCGGTTCTACGTTCCTCCTGAAGCACAACCGTGCGCTGGTGTCGATGTCGAAGGGCGGCGGTGATACCGTTGTCATTCGTGAGTATGACTTCGGCAAGAAGAAGTTCATCGCCCCCAAGAAGGGTGGTTTTTACCTCCCCGAGGCAAAAAGCCGCTACTGCTGGGAAAACGAGGACACCATCCTCGTGGCAACGGACTTCGGCGAAGGCTCGCTCACGGATTCGGGTTATCCCCGTGTTCTGAAGCGCGTCAAGCGTGGTCAGTCGCTGGATGAAGCCGAAACCATCGGCGAATCCACGACTGAAGACATGATGATTGCTCCGTTCGTGAGCAACACGCCAGAAGGCAAAGTGGTGGGTTATACCATCATGCACACCTTCTACACGTCGAGCACGTACCTCAAAACCCCAGTGACTGGCGACGATGGCCTCTGCATTGCAGAGACCTTCAACAAGCTGGACATCCCCGAGGGTGCAACGGTGCAGGCCTATATGGGCGACAGTGTCCTGATCGAGCTTCGCTCGGACATGGTCACCGCTCGTACCACCTACCCGCAAGGGAGCTTGGTGGTGGTCAACCGTACCACGGGTCGGACGCGTCTTCTCTGGAAGCCGACCGATACCACGGCGCTTGACTATGTGACCCGCGTGAAAAGCGGCTTCATTGTTGGCCTGCGTGACAACGTGGTCAACAAGGTGCTGCTGTTCTCGCACGACGGAAGCACGTGGCGTCGCAAGACGTTGCCGCTGCCGACCAAGGGTATCATCGGTGTGTTCAATACGGATGCGAAGCGTGACACCTTCATGTTCACGTTCAGCAATGCGCTGACGCCGGCATCGCTCTACTGGTACGACCTTGCGTCGGGCCGGCAGACGAAACTGCAAAGCACGCCGCAGCGGTTCGATGCCTCTGGCATGGAGCTGCATCAGCGGTTTGCCACCAGTGCCGACGGTGAGCAGATTCCGTACTTCATCATGCACAAGAAGGGCCTCAAGCTCAACGGAAGCAACCCGACCATGCTGTATGGCTACGGCGGGTTCGAAATTTCGGTCGAGCCGGACTACAACTCCACCAACGGCAAGCTTTGGCTTGAAAACGGTGGGGTTTACGTTATCGCCAACATTCGTGGCGGTGGCGAGTTCGGGCCTCGTTGGCACCAGGCTGCCCTCAAGCACAACCGCCAGCGTTGCTACGACGACTTCATTGCCGTCGCAGAAGCGCTGATTGACACCGGTGTGACCTCGCCTCGCAGGCTTGGGATCTACGGTGGCAGTAACGGTGGTCTGCTGGTGGGTGCCGTGATGATGCAGCGTCCTGACTTGTTCAACGCTGTTATCTGTGCGGTGCCGCTGCTTGACATGCTGCGTTACCACAAGCTGCTGGCTGGCGCCAGCTGGATGGGTGAATACGGCAATCCGGATATTCCGGAGGATCGTAAGGTCATCGAGACCTACTCGCCCTACCAGAACGTGAAGAAGGACGCGACCTATCCGGAAGCGCTCTTTTATACGTCGACGCGTGATGACCGGGTTCACCCGGGCCATGCGCGTAAAATGGCCGCCAAGCTGCAAAGCCTTGGTCATGCCACGATGTATTACGAGAACCCCGAAGGGGGCCACTCGGCACGTGCTAACCTGAAGCAAGCGGCGTACATGTCTGCCCTGCAGTATGTGTACCTGATGCAGAAGCTGATGGACTAATATAACGACTTGAATCCCCCACCGTTTGGTGGGGGATTCTTTTTTTGTTAAAACCCAATTCTGTGCTACAACATGTGCTCAACAATCTGGGAGGACGCACACATGGGCTACCACAAACGTGAGATTAAAAAAGGCGTTGTTGGCGAAAAGACAAAGATCTACGAAGAACTGGACGAGTTCTACGAATCGCTTGAGCAAGATAACCCCGTTATGGCCTTGGTTGAATTGTCAGACCTTGTAGGCGCGGTTGAAATGTACCTTGAAAAATACCACCCAAGCATCAAACTTGAAGACCTTGTGACCATGGCCCGCACCACGCGCGGTGCGTTTGAAGATGGCACACGAGCCCCTCGAGATAACGCACCAACTGAGTAATACCCCATGAATGACGCGCCTCACATTAACTGGCAGTTTTTAAGCCAAGCCCTCGCCTATTACCAAAACCAAGGGTATACGTACGTTGAAGCCCCTTGGACTGTCCGCCGCGAAACGACTGAAGTGACCTTCCCCCAAGCCTATGAAGCTATGGGCCATGACAATGGTTTAGATAACGACCTTGTGGGCTCGGCCGAACAATCATTTATTCAACTTGCCCTAGATGGTGACCTACCAAAAGGCCGCTACGTTGCGCTAACCCCCTGCTTTAGGCAAGAACCTGCAATTTCAGCAACGCACCGCGCCTACTTTATGAAGGTTGAACTTTTTGACAGCCTCACCCCAACAGATGACCAGCTGCAAAAAACCATCAAGACGGCCTTTAACTGGTTTAAGCAACACACCACTGGCAAACTTGAGATTGTGCAAACAGACCTCGGTTACGACATTAACCTTAACGATATTGAGGTAGGCTCGTACATGAAGCAAAAACATGGCGACTTTGAATGGCTATGTGCCACAGGCCACGCCGAGCCAAGGTTTTCGGTTGCCAACACCAAATAAAAAAACGCCAAATAAAAAAACGCCCCATTGCTGGGGCGTTTTTTATGGGCTACTGCTTATTTTTCAATCTTACGCTCTGGGACAAGCGGCTGGTTGTTTTCAACCTTTTTGCTAATCTCTTCCACTGTTTTTTCAAGCGCAACAAATCGGCCTGCGGTTGGCGGGTGGGTGCTTGTCATGGTAATAGACCCTGTATTGCGTGAGCCCATGCGGCGCCATAGGTAAGGCGCTTTGGCAATATCGTAACCCGCAAGGGCAGTTGCATATAGGCCCATGTAGTCGGCCTCAGATTCATACTCAGGCGAGTAGGCACTGGCGCCAACTTGTGCGCCCATATTACTCATCTCGCCACCCGAACCAATCAGCACATCAAGCAGCAAGCCACCCAACATACCAGCTGTCATCTGGCTTTGCTTTTTCTCGATGTGGCGCAACACGTTGTGCGCAAGCTCGTGGCCAATAATCATGGCAAGCTCTTCATCGTTACGGGTAAACTCAACAATACCTCGGGTAATGATGATGTTATCACCGTCAGCGTAGGCGTTAATTTCAAAGCTGTTCTGCATAATAACTGGGTAGTTACACGTTTTAATAGGGTTCAGCGTTGCTGTTTTAACGGTGTCACCACGACCATATACAATTGATACCGGCGCTGTGGGGCTAGCACGTTTCAAGCCTTCTGCATATTCATCAGCTTCTGTAACAGCTTTTGAGCCTTGGCCCACTTGGCGGTCGTTAATCTTAATAATTTGGTCGCCCGCTTTAAGGCCAGCCTTTGCAGCAGCACTCCCAGGGATAACCAATTTTACTTTAACGGTTTTATCAACACCAAGCTCAGCTTGTGCGGCTGGGCGCCACTCGGGGGTAAAGTCATACTCGTTCCAGAAAGTTACACCCCAGCTGTAGCCCGTTTGTTCTTCACACATAGGTACCGCAGCCTCAAGCACACGAAAACCAACCTCTTGCACGTGGGCATCAACCTCACGCAATTCCATCAGCGCAAATTGGCGCTGCTTCATGGCTTCAGATGTCATTTCTTCGGGTGTCACTTGCTGGGTTTGTAGCGTCGTGCCACAAGCCGCTAGCAAGATAGCTGCACTTACTGAAACTAGTTGCTTAATCATCAACACTCCCCCTTACAGAGTTTTTTGACAGAGTTAGTTATTAGAGTTCTATTTACCTGAGCTTGCGCCGTTACCTTTGCTGCCTTCGGGGGCATTAAGGTAACCACGTTTAATTTGGTCGCGTTCGATAGCTTCAAACAATGCTTTAAAGTTACCTTCGCCAAAGCCTTTGTGGCCCTTGCGTGAGATAATTTCAAAGAATACAGGACCAATCGCATCGGTGGTAAACAACTGCAATAGGTATTCTTTACCTTGGCGTTCGCCATCAACCAAAATGCCGCGCTGGCGGAGGTCTTCTAGTTGTTCGTCATAGTTTGGTACGCGGTCGTCTAGCATTTCGTAATATGTATCAGGAACACCCAAGAACTTTTGACCATGGCGGCCTAGGTAGTCAATGGTGTGGCAAATGTCAGAGGTATGGAATGCAATATGCTGAATACCTTCGCCGTTGTAGCGCTCGATGTATTCGTTAATCTGTGACTTTTCGTCGTCACTCTCGTTCAACGGAATTGTAATGTTGCCGCATGGTGATGTAATCGCACGTGACACAAGGCCTGTTTGCTCGCCCTCAATATCAAAGTAGCGGATTTCGTTAAAGTTAAACAAATCGTGGTAGAAGCCGTACCATTTATCCATGTTACCAAAACGCACGTTGTGGGTTAGGTGGTCAATAAACTCAAGGCCAGCTGTATTTTCGTTTACGTAGTCAGCGTCCATCTCAAACTCAGTTTCCCAATCGCGTGAGTCTGTGAAGTAAATCAAGCTGCCGCCAATACCAACAATAGCTGGGGCATCAATGCTTTTACGCACGCTGTCGCTGGCATCTTCTGCACCGCTTTCAAGCGCACCCTTATGGGCTTTAGCGGCGTCTTCCATCAACCAGCCCATAGCTGGTACTGATGGGCCATGTAGCTTTTGAAATTCATCAGCGTATGACTTTGGCTCAGCGTTAATCAGCAAATCAACTTTACCCTGTGAGAACAGCTGCACATTTTTAGTTTTGTGCTGGCCGCGCTTTTTAAACCCAAAGCCTTCAAATAGCTTTACAAGAATGCTGGTGTCCTCGGCAGCAAACTCAATAAAGGCAAAGCCTTTTGTGCCAAGTGGGTTATGTGATAGGTCAATGTTTGATGTGCTTTGTGTCATATGGGCCTCCGTCTGTTCTGAATGACTTTTCTTATTTTTAAATAGGCAATTTCTGTTTTTATGGCCCGCATTGTACCAAATTTTAGAAGCCCCCACCTACTTTAAAGTTGCACTGCCAAAGGCTGAACTGTATACATTCAGTATATAACTCTATTTTCTCTCCCTTTTCTTTACGTATTGGAAACCTTTTATGTTTCTGATTCTTGCAATCATTCTTCTTATGTGCGGGCAGCCTTATTGGGCCCTCGCTTCTCTGATTGTTTCGCTTGGCCTTGGCATTTACGCCAACAAAAAGCGCAACTAACTTCACTCCATAGGAGACCGCTTATGTGGTTTTGGCTAGCACTTCTTATGTTCGTGCTCAAGCTGCCATTCTTTGGCTTCTTGTTCTTGATTTTCTGGCTTTTTAGCAGCAGCCGTCGACGCTAAGGAGGGTGCGATATGTTGATTCTTTTCGCTATCATCGCCCTTTGCGTGCAGGCACCCTACTGGGCTGTTTTCTGGCTGTTTTTGCATATTCTGCTTAAGGACTAACCCATGCAACAAAACGCTAAGGACAGCGTTGAATGGGGCTTGCTGATTGGGGGCTTTATTGGCCTGTTTGCTGGTTTGCCGCTTATCTTGATGATTTGCTGCGCCACCATCCTGCTGACCCGCATCGTCTACGAAGAATACCATGGGTATTTGTACGGTGCAGGCATCGGCCTTTCACTCATGACAGCCTTCGGCCCGCTGGTGACCATGTTCATTGGTCTTGCGATGCTGATTGCAGGCACCCTTTTAAAGGCGTTCGATAATGAGTGACCGCACCAACAGCATCCTCAAAATTGGCAGCATTCTACTGGCCTACGGGCTACTATTTTGCGGCCAACCGCTTATTGCGCTTATCATCTTCGTGATGCTTGGCGCATTTATGGCCTTCGGCCTTATTTAAGGAGACTTTATGATCTTTTTGATCGCCGCCGCCCTGTTCTTGCTTGCAGGGAATTTGCCCATCGGCGCCCTTCTGGTTGCCGTGGCTATGGCTTTTGGCAATAGCTCGTATCTTTTCGGGCTTGCGGGGGTTTCGACAGCGTGGATATATATCTGCGTGTTGACGGGCCATGGCATCCGTGCCATGTCGCGTTACCCGTACTTTATTGCCGCCGTCATCTTTGGCATGTTCTGGATAACAGGCTTTTTGCTTGCCGGCGCCATTTTGGGGGCTATTGCCCTCGTGTTAGGGCTCACAAAGGTCTATTAACGAATATCAAAACACCGTAGATTTTATCTGCGGTGTTTTTTTATTGTGCATTGTATTTACATTCTGTACGCACACCTTTACTTTTGCCCATTGTCAATGGATACAATCCCGAGTAAAATAAGAACATGGCTACTATATCACCAACCACTACAAAACCGAACCGTGAGGAAGAGCTCGCCAACATTATGAACCGGGCTGAGCTTGACGTGCGCATGGTTACCGCCCTTTGCGGCGACCGTCCACTTAACGCCCGCGAGCAGGACACACTTAACCGCCTTTTGGCGGAACGTGGTGATGGTTTGTACGCCGATATGCTTTACACACTGACTCATCGCGCCTTCCCGATTAAGCAGGCTCGCCACATTTGGGATGAAATTACACAGCACCGCAAAAACGTAAACGCCAAACTTGGGCGTGATATTGGTATTGGTGTTGCCGCCCACGACTACCTGACAAACGCCTCAGGCTTGATGAAGGGCGTAACCATTATTGAAGAAACTAAAATGGCCTCGCTTGCCAACGTGGCCACACGTGATGGCCTCACTGGTTTGTTTGACCAAACAAGCTTTAAGCACCGCCTCAAAGAAGAGCTTGAGCGCCAAATGCGTTACGGTAGCCCTATTAGCCTTGTGATGTTTGACATTGACCACTTTAAAAAAGTGAACGACACCTACGGCCACGCCGAGGGTGACCGCGTACTTCGCCAAGTGGCGGACGTACTGCGCCAACAAGTCCGTTTGATGGATACCGCCGCCCGTTACGGTGGTGAAGAGTTTGCCATTATTTTGCCTGAAGTTGAGCAACAAGCCGCCTTCATTTTTGCTGAGCGTCTGCGCCAGAACGTTGAAAACTTCTTTAAAGCAGAAGAACAACCCTTCCCGATTACAATCTCAGTTGGTGTGCGCACGGCCCACCAAGATGAGCCTACAACAGCCGAAGCACTTATCGTTTCAACCGATGAGCAACTTTACGCAGCTAAGCGTGGAGGCCGCAACCGCGTTTGCCAACCGTAACATTTGGTACAGTTGAGGCTACGGCCCAAACTGTCGTTATACGCACCGCAACTTTAGCTGACCTCTCGGCTATAAACTCTATTGAACAACAAAGCTTTACCACCGATGGCTTTCACCTAAGCCAATTTCGTGCTGCGCTTACAAAAGGCCGCAACATCATACTGATGGCTGAGTTTGAAGGCCAACCCGCAGGCTATATTTGGGTGCTACTACATAAAGGCCGCCCGCACATGGGGCGTATTTATTCAATTGCTGTTTCGCCGCATTTTCAAGGCAAGGGCCTTGCGGCCAAACTGCTTGAAGCCGCAAGCCAGCACCTTAAAGCTTTAAATATCACTGAGTTTCGCCTCGAAGTTCGTGAAGACAATACCCATGCTATCCAGTTTTATACCCACAAAGGGTTTACCACCTTTGCGACTGCCCCTAACTATTACGCCGATGGTATGACGGCGCTTAAGATGCGTATGCACCTTAAATAACATCATCAAAGGTTAAACCCATGAAGCACTACATCATCCTTGATAACGACAAGATTCAACTTAACCCCTCGCCCGACCGCGAGCTGCTGACCTCGACCGAGTTTATTAGCCGTGCCAATAGCACCGAAAAACGCATGCGCCATACCCGTGTGATTAACCTATGTGCCCCGTATGAATACCTAGCCAAAGGCTACTATGTTTCACTCATGGCCGAAGCCCGTGGCCAGCGCTGTATTCCGACGGCTGAAATTGCGCTTGAGTTGAACTGGAAGCGCCTTTACCAAACCAACATGGCTGACCTGAACGAGCGTTTGGAAAAAAGCTTTAAAGAGCCAGCTGGTGGTTTTTCATCACACACCTTCCATATTTACTTTGGCCGTACTGAAGTTGCCGCCCTTGAGGATGTTTCAAAACGTATTTTTGATACCTTCCGCTGCCCTATTCTGGAAGTTGAAATTAAGTACAAAAACAAGTGGGAAATCATCTCGGTTGAGCCTTTAACAGTAGGCAGCTTAAACACAGAACAACTTACCGCCTTTAATGCGGCGCTTGATGTTTTTACAGGCTCGGCTTGGGTTGATAAAAAATCAAAAAAACGTGCCCCAAAGTGGATTGCTATTTTGCATGACCCCCACGAAAAAATGAGCCCGTCAAACCCAGCAGCCCTTAAAAAGTTTGTACAAGCTGCAAACCAATTGGGCGCCGAAGCTGAGCTTATTACCCGCGCTGACCTGCCCCGTTTGATGGAGTATGACGCTTTGTTTATTCGTGAAAACACAGCCATTGCCCACCATACCTACCGCTTTGCTAAAAAGGCCGAGGGTGAAGGTATCCCCGTGATTGACGACCCAGCGTCTATCATGCGTTGCTGCAATAAGGTGTATATGTTTGAGCTTTTAAATGCTCACAAAGTGGCCACCCCAAAAACTACGGTTCTTGACCGCAAGGGCTGCAAAGTTTTTGCAGAAAAAACTGATTACCCTGTGGTGCTTAAACTCCCTGAAGGCTCGTTTAGTCGCGGTGTATTTAAAGCCACGGACCCAGCTGACTTTATGACTAAAGCGAACAAACTGCTGGCTGAAAGTGACATTATTTTGGCGCAGGAGTTTATGCCCTCTGACTATGATTGGCGCGTGGGCGTTTTAAACGGCAAGGTGATTTTTGTATGCCAATACTTCATGGCCAAAGGCCACTGGCAAATTGTGAATAACGAGAAAAAGGGTAAGGCCGCCGAAGGTGATGCCCGTGCCGTGCGTATTGAAGACACACCTAAAGACGTGCTCGAAACTGCACTTAAAGCCGCAAATCTTATTGGCAATGGCCTTTACGGCGTTGACCTTAAGCAAAACGACCGTGGTGTTTTTGTGATTGAAATTAACGATAACCCCAACGTGGACACTGGCTATAAAGGCGCCGAGGACGAAATTTACGGCCTTGACCTTTATAAAACCATTATGGCTGAACTCCTCCGCCGCACGGAGTTAGAGCTAAAGTCATAATTATGCACAATATGTGTGGAGACTTTTCTTAAGCAGGGATTAGGGATGAGAAAATTCCCTTTCGCAGAGTGACGTGTATGAATAATACATAAACTCAAGAAAGGGAGTTTTATCGCCCTAAGAACAATTAAGAGCCCCAGCTGCCATCATAAGCGTCATCAAGTTGAAGCTGGATGCTTTCGCGGTTTTGCCATACGTTGCGGCGTAGCTTACCGCAGAAAGTGGCGGTGCGGCCTTGCAGGTTCATCAGCCATGGGCCAAGGGGCGTTGCCATGGCACGGAAGGCAATTACATCAATAGAGCCTGCGCCATCAGTCAGACGAAACTTCAGGTGATTCTCACCCACAACACGCATACCGTCGGCACGTACGCTTGGCAGTACAAAGCGTGGTTCAGGGTTGCCTGCGCCGTAAGGCTCTAGTTTTTCAACATCATCAAGTAGGGCAAGGGTTGCACCTTTAGGGCTTAGCGTACCATCAACCTTAAGGCATGGGGTAAACACATCGGCGCCAACTTTATCAACTTGGGCTTGGATGTGCTCTTCTAGGTGTTTTACAAAGTGGTTAAATTTGTCTTTCAACACGGTAAGGCCAGCGGCCATTTTGTGCCCGCCGCCAGACTCTAGCAAGCCAGCTTCTTTGGCTGAAATCACAGCCTTACCTAAATCAATACCAGTAATTGAGCGGCCTGAGCCTTTGCCCACACCGTCTTCATCAAAGCTGACTACAAAAATCGGGCGGTGGTGTACTTCTTTGATGCGAGCGGCCACAATACCAATCACACCGGGGTGCCACCCCTCGCCTGCCACCACAAGTGAGGCTGGGTTTTGCTTCATAATTTCATCGGCTTTATCAAGCGCTTGGGTTAGTACTTGTTGCTCAATTTCTTTACGTTCTTCGTTAAGGGCATTCAGGTGCGCCGCCATCGAGCGGGCTTCTTCTGGCACTTGGGTTAGTAGCAAGTTTGCGCCAAGGTCGCACGCGCCAATACGGCCGCCTGCGTTAATACGGGGACCCACCATAAAGCCTGCGTGGTATGTCCCAGGCTTGGTATCAAGGCCTGAAACATCAGCCAATGCGGTTAAGCCCATATTACTGCGCTGGCCCATAACCTTAAGGCCACGATCAACCAGAATACGGTTAATACCAGTTAGAGGCACCATGTCGCACACACTGGCAACAGCCACAAGGTCAAGCAGTTGGCGTAGGTCAGGCTCTTGCTTACCTTCAAAATAGTTTGCTTCACGTAGGCCACGGTTTACGGCCATCACAAGCATAAAGGCTACGCCTGCGCCTGCTAGGTTTGTAAGGTCTGAGGTTTCATCCATACGGTTAGGGTTGACCAAGGCTACACACGGCGGAAAATCGCTTTGGGTTTGGTGGTGATCGGTAATCACAACATCAAGGCCAAGTTCTTTTGCACGGTTAAAGGCATCAAAAGCAAGGCTACCCGTATCAACAGTAACAATCACCTTGCCACCCGCTTCGTGGATTTTTTCCATCGCGCCAGGGTTTGGGCCGTAGCCTTCACTCATACGGTCGGGGATGTAAAGATGCGGGCCACACCCAAGCCAACCGAAGTATTTCATCAGCAGGGCGCTACCGCAGCTGCCGTCAACGTCGTAATCGCCAAAAATGGTGATTTGTTCTTTATCGGTTACGGCTTTGACCAAACGCTCAACCGCTTTATCCATGTCTTTTAGTTCAAGCGGGTCAGGTAGGTTACGTAGGTTAGGCTCAAGGAAGATGCGGCCTTCTTCGGGTGTTTCGATGCGTGAGGCCAAAATTTGGCCAACAATTTCAGGCACCTGAAGGCGCTGGGCTAGACCAATACCGTGGGCCATTTTATTGTGGCGCCATTGCCAACGCTTGCCCGTCACAGATAGAGCATCTGAAGCATTTTGAGGTAGGTCTTGGGGTGTTACTTGTGCGTCAGCCATTTGAATTTCTCCTTAAAAGCACTATAGCGTGAGGAGAGAATTTTGTCAGTCGATAGTTTTATTCGCCGGCTGTCGTATCGTCCTTAACCTTGGCATATTCCACGTGGCCATCCTTATCAACCAGTTTTTGGCCTTGGTCTTTCAGGTTACCCGCTTCGTAACGTGCCTTACGCTCAGCGATAGACGCTGCAATTTGGCGCTCAATTTCGGCAGGGTCTAGGCCTTCAAGCTCAGCACGTAGGGCGGCTTCAACTTCAGACTCTTGGTCATCGCCGTTTGCGGCAGCTGCGGCCGCTTGGGCTGTTAAGTCTTTTAGGATATAGCGGTCAGGGCTAAAGGGCGTAAGGTCTATTTCAGGGGCTTCACCTTTAACCAAAAGCGCGACTGACTTTGCCACCGCTGGCGCATACATAAACGTTTGGCTGTTCATGCCTGCCGCCACATACAAACCCTCCATACTCGCCACACGGCCAAGGTAAGGCAGCATGTCGGGCGTTACGGCAAGGGTGCTCGCCTCAACCTCTTGCACTTTGGCATTGGCAAGGGCTGGCAAAATACGGGCAACGGCACTTACCACGCCTTTAACGGTTGGGTGGTCAACATGGGTGCTCCACGTGGCTTGGTTGTCATCCGAAAGGCCCGTGTAAACCACAAGTACGCGGCCATTGCGCATCGGGCGGATAAGAATATTCCCCTCACGCAGTAAATACATGAGTGGTTGTTTTGGCATTTCACCGGTAACTGAAAGTTCAATACGGTGGCTACGTGCTGGGCGCATTGGCAGGTTTAGGCCAAACTGCTTTAATAGCTTACCCGTCCATGCACCGGCACACAGTGCCACGTGCTTTGCACGAATTTCATCGTCCTTAGTTTTAATACCCACAACTTTTTCATTATCGATTAAAAGCTCAGCCACGGCATCACTACCAAATACACGGGCGCCACCTTTAACAAGGTCGCGGCGCAGGGCATCGTGCGTCATGCTTGAGTAAATATGAAACCCATCCGACTCCATCAGTAAGCTATGGATATTCCCCACCTGAGGAACGTTCAAGGCCTTTGCCATGTCTTCTGGTGTTTTTAAAAGGGTAAATTCAGCCTTAGTATTTGCAACGCCTTCAAACTGATTGGTTTGTACTTCGCTTAAACTTACAAAGCCCACGCCATTGCGGTTAAGGCCAATAGGCTCATCTACTGACTCAGCAAGAGCGGCCCATTGTTTTAAGCTGTAATTGAAAATAGGATTCACAACACCGGGGATACCCATACTTACCAAAACCGATGGGGCATGGTCGCCCGATTTAGAAAAGTTTTTATCCACCAAGCAAACATCAAGCCCAGCGCGCTGCGCTTCAAGGGCGGTAAGCATGCCTACCAGGCCGCCGCCAACAATAACCAAGTCTGCTTCGTGCTGCATAGAGTACCCATTTTTTATTGCTTTTATAATATGTTAACCCGCACAAGCCCGTTTAGCAAGCACACCACAAAAGCCCTATAAATTCAGGCCCCTAGGGTGTAAGTTTTTTTGAGTGTACATTTTAAAAGCAGAAAGGGGCAGCTTGCGCTGCCCCTTTCAAGAGGGAGAGAGTATTTAGTTTTCTAAACTATCGATTAACGAAGGTTTAGAAGTTCCGCCAGCATCTGGTCAACTGTCGAAATAATTTTCGAACTGGCTGAGAATGCTCGCTGGGTCACAATCATATTACTGAACTCGTTCGCAATATCGACTGTTGATTGTTCTAGAGCACCTGATACTACTGTAGCAGTGTTACCGATACCCGCTTCTTTGAACAATGGTTCACCTGACTGGTCAGTTTGACGGTACAAGTTACCACTTACTGGGTCTAGGCCCACAGGGTCTTGGAATACCGCAATAACCAGCTTGAACAGTTTCTGGGTTTCACCGTTGGTAAACGCACCGACCACGAAACCTTCTTCGTCGACTGTTACGTTAGCCAAGGTGCCTGAACCAAAACCGTTCTGGTTTACAAAGCGTGTGTTGTTTGGTGATGAGAACTGTACAACACCATCTGTACCCACACCTGTACCAATAGGATCGTTGTTCACAGCAGTGATGTTGGCACCAATTTGGCCAGCAGCTGCAGGAACAGCGTAACCATCGTCTAGGGTAATTGACATACCGTTATCAAACTCAAAAGTCTGCGCCTCTAGCAATGGCGTTGGGATGTTAATGGTTGATGATGTGTAAGGACCACCGTTCACACCAGCAGGGTCGTTCACTACGAACAGACCACCAGCACCATCTGAGTGCACCTGGAATGGCAATGTTGGGTCAATACCAGCATCAGCGGCTGCTTGGTCATCAACGATAATGCTCATGTAGCCTTCCGAAGCGTATAGGCCAGCGGCATCAAGGTCAGACTCAGCAAAGCTTAGACCACCAGTAAGGTCACCAAAGTTAAGGTTAATAGTCCCTTGGTCTACACCGCCTGACCATTCAACTTGCAGCTCGTTAGTGGCTGAAATTGTACCGTCGATGGCGCGTACTGTTTGGGCTTTAATGCTACCGTCGGCATTAAACTCAACAGTACCTGAACCAATACGTACGTTTGTACCAGCGGCTTGGTTAACAATGTCGCCACCGTCAGCAAAGGCTACGTAATCCCACATGTTGTCACCACGTTTTACGTAAGCAACTGAGATATCGTGTGACTCACCCTGTGAATCGAAGAATCGAGACGAGGTAATAAAGTCAGCCTGCGTTGGGTCCGCAACAACTGCGTCCAAGTTTGCAAGGATAAGACCTTGGTCAGGGCCAACACCCGGGCCTAGTGGCGCGTATGGGGCAAGACCAGTGTCAAAGTTAAAGTTAGCTGTGGCCGCATTCAAGTTTGCACCAAGGTCCAAACGTGTTGTGGCACGGGCTGATGAACCTACTGATTGTAGTTCAACAGCTTCTGGGTTCTGAAGGTCCTGAATTGTACCGTCAGAGTCAGTACGCCAACCTAGTAGGTAGGTGTTTGACGTATGACGCAAGAAACCTAGGTTATCTTCACCAAAGGCACCTGCACGTGTGTAAAATTGTTGTGTGTTACCTGTAATGTTACTATCGCTTACTGTAACGAAGAAACCGTTACCCGATAGCGCCAGGTCAGTTGTACGATCGGTTGAGTTCAAGCTACCCTGAACACCCTGTGAGCGAATAACGTCGTTACCCACACCACCAGCGTTAAAGGTTGTGCCCGAAAGGCCCGAACTTGTTACTAGTTGTTCAAACAAAACGCGGTTTCGTTTGTAACCTACAGTGTTTACGTTCGCCAAGTTATCAGAAACTACGCTCAATGCTTCGCCCTGAACACCTAGACCAGTAACACCTGCTCCTAATGCACCGTATAGACTCATGGTACTCTCTCCTTTTTATTTTTCGCAGTTAAGTATATTTACTGCTGATTAAACATCGTCATTGCTGTCGTCTTCTGCGCTATCGCCTGATGCAACAGCATCTTCGTAGGCTTCGCGTAGAGTAAACGCTTCTGACAATGAAACTTCTTGGCCATTCGCTAGACCGAGGAAAATACCGCCCTCGCCGTCACTGCGAACACCAGTAACTTTTTGGTAAACAAATGTACGTGGGTTTACGCTCACACCTTCAGAATCAAAGGCACTAATATCAATAAAGTAGTTACCTTCTGGCATGGCTTCGCCCGCGTCGTTGGTGCCGTCCCATAGGTAAGCGTACTGACCTTGGTTAACTTCACCTTCAATGGTTTTAATCTTCACGCCGTCGCCATCGTAAATTTCAATCACGTTTGAAACAGCGTCTTCTGGTAGAACATATGTCAGCTCCATTTGGCCGCCCTTAAGTGGGGCTACATCACCAGCTGAAAGAACTTCCTTACCAACAAAACCAATCGCCATTGACTGCTGTGCGTAACTTTCGTTCTGCAATAGCTTTTCAAGGTTAGAGTTTGTAGCAATTTGCTGTTCCACTGCCGAGAATGACGCAATCTGCTCGGTAAACTGGGTACCATCTAGCGGATCTAGCGGGTCCTGGTTTTGAAGCTGTGCGGCAAGTAGCTGCAAGAAGGTGTCAAAGTTAGCTGAGGCTGACGCCTGCGCACTTTGTGACTTTGTCACGCTTTCTTGGGCTGATGCTAAGCTTGGGGCAATTGTATCTACCATTATAAAATCTCTCTCTTTAAATTAGGCTTCAACGTCTAGAAGACGGTCAGGGTTCATCCAGCGGCCGGCACTCTCTTCGCCGTCCACAGCCCCTGATAGAGCCTCACTAGATGTATTTGCAAAACCTGTGCCAGTTTGTCGTTTCCCTTCAGAATCCTGGCTATTACTGTCACCAGCTGAGTGGTTCTCAAGCTGAATCGCAATACCATCTTGGGCCAACTCTAGGCCAACATCGGCAAGGGCTTGCTCAAGGGCACGCATGTCTTTTGCGATAGATTCTGCAACGTCAGGGCGCTGAACTGTAATAGCCCCTTTCACAACACCCTCTTCAATCTCAAGGCGCACTTGCACGCGGCCAAGTTCTTTAGGGTTAAGGTTCACGACAATCTGGCCGCCGTTGTGTGCCGCAAGGGTACGCACATGCACACGCACTTGCTGGGCAAGGCGTACTTGTTGTGCAGTTTCTAGACCACGGCTTTGCGCCATTGGGCCATCAGCCGCTTGCGTATTTGATGCGTTTGCTAGGTTACCTTGACTACTTTGAATAACTTCACCTGTTGCAGGGTCAACCACTTCAACGCCACCATCGGCCGTTGGGCGCATAACAAATGTTGGCACAGGTGGTTCAGGCAGTGCTTGTGGGCGACCGTTACCAACCATAGCTGTATTATTACGTGCAGCATCAGCTGGTTTATCGCCGGCACCTTTACCAAGGTTTGCTTCATCTGCAGCAACCTCTTGCGCACGGGCATTGGCTTGAATTTCACGTTCAGCTTTTGCTGATGGCAGTGGGCGATCTTCGGCGATTTGCGCCTGTACCGCTTGCTGCGAATTACTTTGCAAAGTTGGTGTTTCAAGGGCTTTTTGCACATTTTGCAAACCGCCATCTTTCACCACTTTGTCTGAAATATTTTGCGTCGCTTGGGCAATCTCCTGCAATTGAGCTGCAAGTTGTTTACCTTCTGGGTGCTGGCTTGCACGGTCGGCTAGTTTATTAAAAATCTCACTTACACGGCCAAACAAGTTGCCTTCGAGTGGGTTTTCGCCATCGGTTGATGCCAAGGCTAGGTCAGCGTCTGACTGTACTTCGCCTGCACCAGCAAGGGCCGCTTGAAGCTCAGCATCTGAAAGGCCACCATTCATCAGGCTTTGGCCTTCCGCCAATAGTGATGACAACTGTCCAGATGAGCCTACGCTCGCCACTGAAAACGCTTGGATTGATTGTTCAATTTGAATAAATGTACGCTGTTGTTTTACAGCGATTTGATCGGTGCTTAGACCCGCTACAAGATCAGCCGTTGAAATACGGTTATCAAGCAGCATAAACATAACGGTTAGGCGTGTGGCACGGCTATCAGCTTCTTCTTGTGACATACCAAGTTGTTGGTACGCAGCTGACAACGAATCAACGCTATTAAGGTCATCAAAGTTTACCCCTGATGACGATAGCATTGTAAATTCTTCGTAAACGACGGTCACAACTTGTGTCACCTGAATAATAGCAAGTTCAGCTTCTTCTGAGTTTTCGAGCTCTTCTAGGTTAAGCTCTTCCGCAGCCGAAAGGGTTTCTACAAGACCGCTTTCACCCAGCATACTGCTGAGGACGTTACCAAACAAACTCCCTTCGCCTGAGACACCCTCACCCATAAGTCCACCAAACAAACCGCCGCCTTGGCTAGCTGTTTGAGCACCAAAAAGACCACCAAAACCTGTGGCTGATGGTGAGAATGAAAGAAGTTGCGAAAGATCAGGTATCATCATTTATAGGGCCCTTTTTTTTAATTTTCTGTTACAATTCCAAATGGATTAACCGGTTGCGCATAAGTTGGGGAAACTTGTGTACAAAAGGTACGTTGCAAGAAATCTGCCAATTTGAGGGCCCATGGCTGAAAAAACTGAAAAATCAAACAGAACCGCAGTCGCACTGCGCTACGACACCTCCCGCGAAGCGGTACCTAGAGTGGTGGCAAAAGGCCAACAACAAGTAGCTGAGCGTATTCTTGAAGTGGCCGCTGAGTATGGCATTCCGGTACATCAGGACGCTGACCTGGTTGAAGTTTTGAACGCCGTAGAATTGGATCAAGAAATCCCGCTTGAAGTTTATACTGTCGTTGCTGAAGTTTTTGCGTATATTTACAGAATGAACAAAAAGAAGAAAGCTGACTTCTAATGGCCGACACGCTCAACAAACTCATTCACGAGGTTAATGGCTTAATTGACGAAATTACCAAGATGGCCTCTAACCCCGACACCACTGCCGAAGGCCTCACCAGCCGTATGAACAACCTTGAAGCCAAGATTGCCGAAATGCGTGAACACCCAGACGCTGAATGGCAGCAAGCCCGTAACGATATTCTAGGCCTTTCGGCTAACCTTGATAGCATGCAAACAGCCCTCACCCGTGAGTATGAAAAATCGCGAGATGAGCTCAGCCAACTTTCAAACCGCAGCAAAGCGCAAAAGCTTTATGCGGCTTATGACCAACCTGAAAACCAGCAAGACCCTAATGCTGAAAACGAAACCATTGCCCCTGCCGCAATGGAAGAGGACAAAAAATAATGTTTGATGATGTAAATATGGTCCGCTGGATGTTGGGCGTTCTTTCGCTCATCCTGATGTTTGGTGGCCTTATTTTGGTGCTGCGCCGCCTTCAAGAAAACGGCCAGTTCACAGGCACATTTAAAGGTTTGCGCCCGCAAGGCCGCCTTCAAGTGACTGAAACCTTACAAGTTGATAGCCGCCGTAAACTTATTATCGTGGAAGATGGCACCGAAGAACACGTCATTTTACTAGGCACAACCCAAGAACTTCTGGTAAGTTCTCGTCCAGTAGGTCAAAAGGCCGCAAGCCCTAAAACAACACCTGCTAAAAAGACAACCAAACCTAAAGCGAAAAAAGCTAGCTAGATGTTCCACACAAAGACCATTGCCCTATTTATGTTTGCCCTTACTGTTGTAGGCGGCTTACTTGTGGGTGCCGATATGGCCTTTGCGCAAGACAGCACAAACCTACTGAACATCAACGTGGATGATGACATTCTGTCATCTCGTCGTCTTTTCCAACTATTTATGTTGGTAACAGTCCTTTCGCTTGCGCCATCAATTGTGATGATGGTGACCTCATTCACCCGTATTGTGATTGTGCTTTCATTCTTGCGTACGGCAATGGGTCTGCAAAACACGCCGCCGAACCCAGTGCTTATTGCGCTTGCCATGTTCCTAACTATGTTCGTAATGGCCCCTACTTTTGAAAAAGCCTACGAAGAAGGCATTGGCCCTTACATTGAAGAACGTATTGACGAGCAAACAGCCATAGACCGTACCATTGATCCATTCCGTGATTTTATGGGTACCCAAGTGGGCGAGCGTGAGCTTGACCTTTTTGTGGGCATGCTACGTGAACCACCAGAAACTGTTGAAAGCGCACGTGATGTGCCCCTGCAGGCGCTTATCCCTGCGTTTATGATTACCGAGCTTCGCCGTGCGTTTGAGATTGGCTTCTTGCTATTCTTGCCGTTCTTGGTGATTGACCTTGCCGTAGCCTCTATCCTGATGAGTATGGGTATGATGATGCTACCACCGGTGATTATCTCACTCCCCTTCAAGATTGTATTCTTCGTGCTGATTGACGGCTGGTCGCTGCTTACAGGCTCGCTTGTACAGTCATTCAACGTAGTGCAATAACTAAACCCTTCGCCGAGCAAAGCTTGCAGCTTATTGCAGGCAGCTCACTTTATGATATTTGGGATGCGTAAAGTCTTTAGTGCAGTACGATGTGTATGAATAATACACGAGTACAAGCTAAAGGCTTTAACCGCCTGAAAGTGCAAAATTTAGCGGAAGCGGTTTTGACGGTTCTGAATTTCCTGCTGCAACCCACGCATTTCACTTCGGTCAGCCTCTTCATTTTCAAGGCGCCAGCGTTGGCGAGTACGGCGGTAGTCACGGTTAAAGTCGTTTTGCTCTTCAAGGCCCTTTTCACCACGTAGCCATACTGACGAACCTGCGGGTACTTCGTTCGGGTTCGTACGTAGTTCATCTTCAACACGTGATTCTGCTGGCGATTCTGAGCGGGCAGATTGAATCAAAAAGTCTACTTGTTCAGTAAGCTCGTGTAGGGCAATACCTTGTTCGTAACGGATGGCAAGGTCCTGCAAGTCATCAGCTTGGCCTAGCGCCGCCTGTGCTGTTGCTAGGCGTAAGAAACGTGTTACGTCAGTGCCTGTCCACTCGCTACCACCAGCTGCATCAAACATTGGCTTCATCGCGTCAACAACGGCTTTAAATTCGCCAAGTTCCCAAGCAAACTCGGCTTGAAGGTCTTGAGCTTCAGTGCCTGTTGCCTCTTTTGCCACTTCAAGGGCACCTTCATACTTCATGGCAAGGCCCAATAGTTTGGCACGCATAATCTTACGGTCATTTTGTAGTGACGGTGCTAGGTCTTTTGAAGCTGTACGGTTAAGTGCCTCTAGCCCCTCACCCACTGAGTAGTTTTGGAAGTGTAGCTTTGCAAGCTCTAGCCCTAGCAAGCCTACAGCTGCAGGGTTATTTGCACGGAACTTAAGTTGACGCTCTAGCGTTTCAACGGCACGGTCGTAAAGGCCAAGGGTCGCCAAACGGTTGGCCACGTTCATCACAACACGGTCGCCTTCTTCGTTAGCTGGTGTCAACTCACGGAAGTCGTAGTACAGGCCAAGCATACCGATAGGGTCAAGCTCTGCATCCGTACGGCGGTCCATAAACAGGTCACCAAAAATCTTAGTCATCATCGCAGCTGCTTGCGGCACATACTCACTTTCAGGGAAGTTTACCGTTAGGTACTTCAAGCGTTCAAGGGCGTTTTTGTACTGCTTGCTTTGGATGTAAAGGTTCGCCAATTTAAACAAGGTGTTTTCTTCAACCTCGTCCCCACGCCACAAGAAGCGTAGGTTCTCAAAACGAATGGCAGCGGCTTCAGGGGTTAGGTCACCACGCTCAACCAACAGGTCAAGGAAGTGGTATAGCGCATGGCTTGAAACTTCCATATCGCTGTTAGAGGCCAGCGTAATAAATACTTGTTCTGCAAGGTCTTTTTGGCCTTGTTCTTTGTAAATACGGCCCATCAAAAGCTGTGCTTTTGGCAGCACGCGGCCACGACCACCTAGTAGAGCAAGGCGGTCAATTTGGTTCAAGGCTTCGTTCATGCGGCCTTCTTCAAACAGTGCTTTTGCGTAGGCGTAGCGTACCTTTTGCGTAATTAGTGGCGGGTACGAAGCTGACTTTTCAATGCTATCTTCTAGCATATCAGCTGCTTTTTTGTGCTCGCCCAAACCTTCTTGGATGTAGCCAGACCAAATGGCTTTATCGACTGATGGTGTGGTGATTTTTTCCATCTTCTCTTGGGCTTCTGGGTAGCGTTCCATCAAAGCTAGGCTAATGGCTTCAAGTAGCTTTGTATCTTCAACAAGTGCTGGGTCAGTGTTCTCGTTGTTATGAATAACGGTTTGCAAAATACCAAGGGCTTCAGGGTATTGCTGCATAAAGATTTTCAGACCTGCAAAGCGGTTAGCGGCGCTAATTTTATCGGTGTTTTTCTCGGTAAAGTACCAGCGCTGGCCAAGGCGACGCTCAAGGGCATCAAGCTCACGGCGTGTACGGTCACCAAAATCAGGCAGAATGCGGTTTTCTGGGAGGGCTTGCTCAACCTCTTGTTTCGTCATTGGCACGGTGGCTTCATCACGGGCGGCAAGCGCTGCAATAATGGCGTCATCAAGCTCAGGTGTTTGTATTGATGGTAGGTCAGGCACTTGCTCTTGCTCACGAGGGTCGGTTGGAAGTGGGTATGACAAACGCCCTACTTGATCAAGGGCACGGTTCATCTGTGTTACGGCATCATCAACGGTTGATTCATTTTCAGGGTCAATCGATGGGATGTTCATACCACCATGGTAGGCGGTTTGGCCTGCCGGCACAGTACGAATAATGTTACCGTCAGCATCGCGTGCGGCTTGCAGCAGGCTATCAACCACTGAAAGGTTAATAGGCCCTTCACGGCGGGCTACGGCCGCTGAAATAGCGTTATTTAGGGTTCTAAAAGTTGTTTTGCCGTCTTCGGTGGTCATGCCAAGTGGCGCACCATTGCTACTTACAAATGCAGCACCAGCTGCAGTTTCAAGGCGGCGCAAAATACCAATATTTTCAGGTGATGAAAAACCACGAGCTGCCAGTGATGGCACAGCGGTATACGTTTCACGGGTATCAAAACTTGTGGCACGGCGTGGGCTGTAAGCACCGCTATTAAGCGTCACAATATCGCCCGAAATATCAAGCGGTAGCGCAAGTGTTTGCGGGGCGCCTAGTTGGTTAATGTAAATACGCCAGTTTTCACTATCACGCTCAACACGTAGGCCTTTAAGCACTGAAAGTGACACCCGCACACCCGCACCATCAGGCACGTACAGGTTTTCAGTTTCAATAACAGCTAGGCTTTCAGGGAGTGACGGAAGATTAAGGCTATCTTCGGTCGTTACAATCCAAATATCTTCAAGGCGCTGAAATACGGCAAGCGGTGTATCGGCAGGTACAGTAAAGTGCGGGGCTGGTGCATCAACATACTGAATATCAGCAGCATCCGCCACAGACGCGGCAAGGGGCGAAAGCCCCAGAATGATTGTTGATAAAAGCAAAAGCTTCGGTAGCACTTACGGTAACCTTTGGTTGGTTGTTGCCTTACCGATAATAATTTCAACACGTCGCGCTTTGAGGTAACGCATTGTAACCGGTAAGTCTGATTGTATCATATCAAACCGGCTATCTGCATAACCTAGCGCCTGCATAGGTGAAACAACACCTGTGGCCCGTAACTTTTTAAGCACACCTACGGCACGCAACATTGAAAGTTCCCAGTTGCTTTCGTATACCCCACCTTGAATCGGCACAGGGTCAGTGTGGCCTGCAATAATAATACTGTTATCAATATTACGTAGCATATCGCCAAGGCGGCCAATGGCATCATCCCCTTGCGGCATTAGGCTTGCTGAGCCTGTTTTGAACAGCAAACGGCTAGGCACCGTAATGCGAAGCTCATCACCACGGTCACGGATCACCATGGTGGCTTCTTTTAAAACATCATCGCTTTTAAAGCGCTGCCCCAAAATAGCCTTGAGGTAAGTTAGGTCATCTGCTTGGGTAATGTTAATGGTTTCAATGTTGTCGGTATCAACGTTTTGCTGGTTAATTTCTTCAAAGGCAAGAGCACCCGAAAGCGCACCACGAATATCCTGCCAGCGTTGGGTGTTGATGTTTTTCATTGAGAATAACAACACGAAAAATGTAATAAGCAAGCTCACAAGGTCGGCAAAAGTCACAAGCCAAGCATCTGACGGTGGGCCACTTTTTTTACGGAGAGGCATAGTTACTTCCCTCCCTTACTGTCAATTCGGGCTTGAGCCACAACGGCAACACGGTCAATAATTTGTGTGGTGAAGAGCAACACAATACGGTCACCTTCTTGTTCTGTTACGGCCGAGGTAATAAAGTTTGAGTTTACGCCACGCTCATCAAGGGCACGGGCAAATTGGCTTGCGCGCAGGCCATTAAGTTCAACCGGGTCAGGTGCCTCTTCAATGCTGCTAGGCACACGAATATCCAAAATAATGCGCGCACCGGGGCGTTTTTCATTCATCAAATCAGCAAGGTCGGTAAAGAATGAGGCTTGGCTTGAGATAATCTTCCACTCGCCTTCATCAAAAAAGGCGGGGGCACGAAGGCGCACAATCATGGTGTCGCGGGTGCTTTCAACTTCAAACTGACTGTTTGAAATATACGCCGAGAATACCTCTTGAATGTCATCGGCAATTTTCTCGTAAAACTCGTTCACAAGGGCTTCGTCGGGGTCGTCTTTAATAACAGTTTGTGCGGCACGAAAACCAAACCCTGAGGCAATACTTTGGCTCGCACGCTCAAACTTATCAATCGCCACTTCTGAAATTGCATTCAGCAAAATAAAGAAAGCCAGCAAAATAAGGTACAGACCCAACATCAGTACAATAGTACCGCTACTGTCCCCACCTTTTGCTTTATCTTTAAGTTGCTTTGCCATGGTTAAGCCTATTCTGATGCCACAAGTTTCATGGCAGCTTTACGGGCTTCGGCGGTGAGTGACTTTTGCTTTTGCACAATATCACGCATGAAGTATGGCACATCCAAAATCATATGCACTTTACCATCGCCGGAGATTGTTGCACCTGAGATTGCAGGGTTATAGTCAAACGCGCTGGTAATTGATTTTACAACGGCTTCTTCTTGGCCCAGAAGCTCATCAATCACAAGACCAACTGTAAGGCTGCCGTCACGCACAATCATCACGTAACCGTTTTGCTCGTTTTTATCCTTCAAGCCTTCGGTATAGTCTTTCTTACCTTTTGATGTAAGCTCAGAAAGGTATTTGATTGGCACAATTTCTTCACGCAGTTCAATGGCGTCTTCGTTGTTTACCTTGTGGCACATAAGCGGGCGGAACTGAATAACCTCAGACACTGTGCCAATTGGTACAGCAAAGCCTTCGTCATTCGCCTCAACAATAAGGGCCTGCACAATAGCAAGTGTAAGGGGCAGGTAAATTGAAACTGTTGTGCCCGCACCAAACTGAGACTCAAGCTCAATGGTGCCTTTAATCTTGTTAATTTTGTCGTTCACAACGTCCATACCCACACCACGGCCTGAAACATCACTAATGGTTTCAGCTGTCGAGAAACCCGCTGCCATAATCAGCTTAATAGCTTCGCTATCTGGTAGGGCATGTGCAGCCTCTTCAGTCAGTAGGCCTTTTTCAACGGCTTTGGCACGGATGCGCATAGGGTCAATCCCACGGCCATCATCCTGCACCTGAATCACAACGTTGTTCCCTTCGTAAAACGCACGGATAGCCAAGGTGCCTTCTGACTTTTTACCAACTTCGGTACGTTCTTCGGGGCCTTCAAGGCCATGGTCTAGAGCATTACGGATAAGGTGGACCATTGGATCGGCAAGCTCTTCAACCAAGCTACGGTCAACCTCGGTGCCCTCGCCTTCAATCACAAGGTTAATTTCTTTACCAAGTTTGTTTTTAAGCTCACGTACCTGACGTGGAATTTTATCAAATACACGCTTAATCGGTTGCATACGTGTGCGCAGTACTGACATTTGCAAGTCTTTTGAAACACGTGTTAGCGACTCTAGCGTTGACTCAATAATCCCTTGATATTCGCTGCCCTGTAGGCGCTCAATGGTATCCTCACGCTCCATCTGGCGCACAAGTGTGTTACGTGCAAGCACAAGCTCACCCACTAGGTTCATTACTGCATCTAGACGTGCAGTATCCACACGGATTGTTACCTCTTTAGGGTCATGGTCGCGGCGGCCTGGTTTTTTGCGGCGGTCGCCCACACGGTCACGGCGGTCAGCGCCACGACGGTCAAAGGCTTCGGCCTTAGGTTGTTCTGCTTTTTTTGTTGGCTCTTCTGTTTTAGCGTCCTGTTTAGGGGTAACAGGTTCAGCTTCAACAGTTTCAATGTCATCATCGCTGCTTGCAGGGCCCGTCAGGCGGTCATCGGCTTGAATTTCAGCAAGAAGCTCTTCGTTAATCTCAATAGCTGGGGCTTCTGGTGTTGGCACAGCATCGTCTTCACCAGCGGGGCCTGTTAGGCGGTCATCAGCCTGAATCTCAGCAAGAAGGTCTTCATTAATTTCAATAGCTGGGGCTTCTGGTGTTGGCACAGCGTCATCATCACCAGCAGGGCCAGATAGGCGGTCATCAGCTTGAATCTCAGCAAGAAGGTCTTCGTTAATTTCAATGCCTGTAGGCTCAGGTGTTTCAACTGCTGGGGCTGCAGTTTCTTCAGTTTGTGGCTCCTCAGCTTTTGGTGCCTCAGGTGCAGCTACGCCACCAGGGGCTGAAAGCTTATCAAGACGATCTGCAAGGGGCTTAAAGTCAATATTATCAGGGCTTTCACCTGTTTTTGAACAATCCAAAAGGTCTTTTAGCGTGTCATTAGTTTCAAGCAAGGCATCCATTACCTCGGTAGTAATAGGCACATTGCCCGCACGCACTTCATCCAGCAAGTTTTCACCTGCGTGGGCAAGCTTGTTCATTTTCTCAAGGCCTAGAAAGCCCGCACCACCTTTTAGGGTGTGCAATACACGGAATAGACGGTCAATAAGGTCAGGGTCAGAGTCACCCGCTTCGGCAACGCCTTCAAGGGTAATCAGGTCAGCTTCAAGGGCATCAAGGCTTTCCTCAGCCTCTGTATGAAACTCATCTAAAATTTCCTGATCAATTTCCATGGGTGTCCCCTTTAACCTAGTAAGCGTTCAATGGTTGGGGCCAAGCGGTCAAGCGGTAGTACCTCGTTGGCAATCCCCTTTTCGACCACGGCACGTGGCATCCCGTAAACAACTGATGTGGCTTCATCTTGCGCAATAACGTATGCACCTGCGACCTTCAGTTTTTCGTAAACTTTAACACCATCATTGCCCATACCGGTCATCATCATGGCAAGCACCTTACCGCCAACAGCCTCTAAGAGTGACTCTCCCATCACTTCTACCGATGGTTTGTACAATGATTCACCCTCATCTTCTGACACACTGAATACAAGCCCTGAAGATGCCTTTTTAACGCGGCACTGCATGCCGCCGGGCGCAATGTAAATATGATTAGCTTCTAGCTTTTGGCCGTCTGTACCCTCAACCACCTTTAGGGGGCAGCTTTGGTCAAGGCGTTCAGCCATCGCTTTTGTGAAGTTAGGCGGCATATGCTGCACAATAATAATTGGCACATTTGTCGTACGCGGGAAATCAGCAATAATTTGTTGCAGCGCCTTTGGCCCACCCGTGCTAATACCAATAAGCACAGCTTCGGCATGTCTGAAACGCAAATGGCTGCCAGGTTGTGGCTTTTGCGGCTCGCTGCTTTCTGATGGTTGCGATGCACTTTGAGTTGGCTGCTTAACAATTTCAGCTTGTGCGGCCGCAAAAACCTTGTCGCACAACTGTTTTGACTGGCTAAAAATGTTGCGCGAGCTGTCTTCCATTGCTTTTGGAATAAAATCAACAGCGCCAAGTTCTAGTGCTTTCATAGTCGCTGTAGCACCCGCCTCTGTTAAGCTAGAAACCATCACCACACGGGTTGGTGACTTTTGCATAATTTCTTCCAACGCCTCGATACCGTTTTTAACAGGCATCTCAATATCAAGGGTCATAACATCGGGCTTAAGGTCGGCTGCCATTTTAACTGCTTCGTCGCCGTTAGCAGCACTACCAATAACTTCAAAACGTTCGTCGCTATTGAAAAAACGCGTTAACGTACTGCGCATAAAGGCCGAATCATCGACCACAAGGACGCGTAGTACATTACTGTTTGTCATAGCCACCCCACTCGTCATCTTTACAGCAATTTAGCTAGAATATCGTCAACATCGTCTTGGTCTAGACCTTCGCCAGTCTTTTGCGGGCCATTAAGAAGCGCGGCCTCAGTTTCGGCAAGTGCCGTGCGGTCTTTTTCTTCAAGAGCCTCACCCTTGTTGCGTAGACCAAATACAATAACCATACGGAAAACCTGACGCTCAATCTCACGTAGAACCTTAATAATCTTCTGAATACGCTGACCAGTAATATCTTGGAAGTTACAGGCTTCGTAAATGTTTGTAACGTGAGTATCACCTTCGTTGAGGGCATCTTCAATGCTCATAGCAACATCAGGGTCAAGCGGTGGATCAATAGTCATCATACGGTCACGAATACGTTGGTTCACACCTTGTAGCTGTTCGCATGAGTCCATAATTTTGTGTGTTGCAGCTTCAGTTGTTTTTACAATTTCGTCCAACTGGTCTGAAGCTTCAGGAAGCTGCTCTTCTTGCAGCATGCCTGGGCTTACGTCAGCAAACTCGTGGCGTGCGGCATTAATAAACTTAGCAAGCTCGCCCAATTCGCCGTATAGGCGTGGGTCAAAGGCTTCGCCATCTTTAGCTGTTTGCTCAAAATGGCCACCAAAGAACTGCTTTACCAAGGCAACGAATGCACGTACGTCTTCTGCTGGTACGGTATCGCCTTTAATGTTGTCTTCTAGGGCGTTAAGTTGATCTTGTAGTAGCTTCATGCCGTTTTCACTCATGAGGATGCTCCTTACTTACAAACTAGTGGGATTAAAACTCACCAATTACTTTCGACATTTTCTCTTTCAAGGTCGCCGCGTTAAATGGCTTCACGATGTAGTTACTCACACCTGCGTGCACAGCAGCAATCACGTTTTCTTTTTTACCTTCGGCTGTCACCATGATGAATGGAATCGCTTTTGTTTTTTCATCTGCACGGACGTGCTTCAAAAACTCAATACCTGTCATGTTCGGCATGTTCCAGTCAGAAACAATCAGATCAATCTCTTCTTCATGAACTTTATCAAGGGCTTGCTTACCGTCTGCAGCTTCAACAACATTGTTAAAACCAAGCTGACGTAGCAAGTTGATGATAATGCGGCGCATGGTCAAAAAGTCGTCCACAACTAGGATGCGCATGTTCTTATTTACGGCCATTTTTAAGTGTCCCTTATTTAGATTTATTAAAGTTTGTTATTTGTATTAAAACTGGGGAAGATCACTTTTTTCTGCGAGCATCTTCGAAATTCGTCGTGCCTTGATTGGATCCATTTTCTCCATAATCTTGGCAGTGTCTTTACGGTTCATGCGCTTAAACAAATCAAACACGATGTTATCGTCAAGTTTGTTCAAAACGATAGCAGCATTGTTCGGGCGCATTTCTTCGTAAATCTTAGCGAGTTGAACAAGCTCAGCTTCTTCTTTGTTTGAAAGATTTTTCAGCAGAACAGTTAGCTGTTTTTGCAGCTCGTTCATTTTTTCCACTCGGTCTTTAAGCTCAGCTTCGGCAAGGTCGGCTAGTTTTTCACGCACACGTAGGGCTTGTTCACGGCGCTCAAGCTCAATACGGCGGATGTCTAGTTCTTGTAAAAGCTTGATTTCAGCTTCAGAAAATAAGCGACGGCTGCTCTCTAGGCTTACGTTTTCAGGGGTTGGCAAAAGATCGCCACGGGCTTGTGGTGCTGCATCTAGCTGGCTAATACCACGATCTTCAGCGGCATATGCATTTGCCCCACAAAGCAACACAAAGCCCCCGCATAGCAGAGGCAGTAGCATTGTGGTTAGGCCAAACTTTTTCACAGACAAGGTATCCCTTTTAATTTTTATACGCCACCAAGCGCACGGCGTAGTTCTCGCTCGGCTTCGCTTGCAACAGCAGGTGTGTCATCAACAGTTGTGTTGTTCATCACAGTACTTGCTGAACCGTAGGCCGCAGCAGAGGCACCAAAGCTTGTTGGCTTAAATGGTTTTTGTGCTGAAGGCTCGCTGTTTTGTGGTGTTGCCATCTCTTTCTTATAGCGGCCAGGCATAATCGCCGCCTGACTTGAAGCGCTTGTATTTTGTGCAGGACGGTTCATTGGTCGCTGGGCAGAAGTTGGTGTTGCCGTTGGGGCTGAAAGTTCAGGCTGAGGTGTCGTTTGAGTATGAGCAGCTTGTGCAGGCGTTACCTGTGCTTCACTCAAGCGCATTGCACCGTTGCTAATGTGGTTATCAAAACGCTCAAGTACTTTTTCAGCACGGTCGATTAGGAAAGTAAGCTCCTGAATATTACGTGCGGCTTTACTTGTGTATTCTTCAAGCAGTGCACCATCAGTACGGGCTGACTTTGCAAGCTCTTGCATTGCAGTGCGGCTGGTTGTAATGGCTGTTGTAAGGTCATCAGCAAGTGCAGGAACACGCATGGCATCGCGGCCAAATTCTTTTAGTTTAAAATGCAAAACAAGCACCACGCCCAATAGGCCAGCCATTGTTAGCATAAGTACAAGATCAATCATAAATCCTGTCATTGATTAGTCCCCTTCGTTTTTGCTGTCGTTTACGTCAGCGATATTCTTTGTAATTTTAACGGCCAATCGGTCATCGGCGCGGCCCATCATGCCAACCATCTTGGTTTCTGGGCCCATTTTAATACGTACCGGTGCGCCTTGTTTTGCATTAAACACAATGGTATCGCCCAAGCGCCATTCAAGAACCTCGCTTAGCATGTGTGTTTGCTCGTCAAGCACAGCCTTAATTTTGGTGTTTGTGGCGTATAGTTCTTTCGCCAAGTGGTTTTCCCAGATGTTATCGTGGCCAAATTTTTCACCCATAAACTGCTGCAATAGCTGATCACGGATTGGCTCAAGCGTGGCGTATGGTAGGCAGAACTGCATAATACCATCACGTTCTTCAAGGTTTACACGCACAGTTACCAAAATACAGGCGTTACCTTCACGGGTTACCGTGGCAAAGCGTGGGTTTGATTCCATACGCTCAAAATCGAAGTTAATTGGGGCAACAGGTGCAAAGGCTTCAGCAAGGCCTTCTAGTACAACCTGTGAAAGTTTTTCAACAATCTTACGCTCAATCGTTGTGAAGTTACGGCCTTCAATACGTGCCGGGCGTGCCTTACGGCCCCCAAGCAAAATATCAACAATTGCGTAAATAAGGCGGCTTTCGTAGGTCAGCAGGATGTAGTCATCCAAACCGCGGGCGTTCACAACCACCAAACCAGCAGGTAGCGGGATAGAATCCATGTATTCGCCGTAGCGAACTGAGGTCATGTTCTCAATGCTGATATCTACGTTATCAGCCGTGAACTGACGCAAGCTGGTTGACATCAAGCGCTCAAAGCGGTCAAAAACAATTTCAAGAAGTGGCAAGCGCTCGTAGCTAATAATGCTGTTGTTCAGCAAAACACGTACGCCGCCGGTCTGGCCGTCGTCGTTACCGTTGTCGACACCAAGCAGAGAATCAATTTCGTTCTGGTCGAGGATTTTATCATCCATCGGGGCAGCGTCAGCGTCGTCCCCTTCGCCAGATGCCATGTTCATCCACTCATCCAGCAGTTCATCTTCACCCTTAGCTTGGGCGTTTTCTGCTTCTGTCGGTGTTTTTACATCATCAGCCATTAAAGTGCGCTTTCAAGTAATATTACTGGTCTTATCATCTTACCCCTTATGGGCATGCACAGCAACACATACCCCCCTGATGTATATGGGAGTTTGCTTTTGCTTGTGGCTTTTACGCAACGCTTTTGGTCAAACATCACACAAACAAAAAGCCGCCCAAACTTGGGCGGCTTTTTAAATGAGGGTTTAAACCTACTGAACCAAAAACTCTTTGAACAGTACATTCACCACACGGGCAGGCTGTGCCGCTTGGTTTGCACGTAGCAACAAGTCGTGGCGCAAACGGTAAGAGCCAGCAGAACCGCGCAAATCTTCAGGGCGCAACTCACGCAGGTAAACTTGGAAGTCATCCACAATACGTGGGCGCACTTGTTCTAGGCGTGCAAGGTCTTCAGCGCTACCAACTTCAAGAACAACCTTCAAACGAAGGAAGCGGTTACCACCGGCTGAGGCAAGGTTAACGGTAAGGTCAGGCAATTCGAAGTAGTGGCTTTCGGTTGGCATTGGGGCCACATCTTCAGCAACATGCGCTTCTTCAGCGGCATGATCATCGCCACCTTTAAGGAAGTAAAAACCAGCAGCTGCTGCAATACAAACAACCAACAGGCCTACAACTAGAATAATGACGAGTTTCTTTTTACCGCCGCCTTCTTGGCCTTCGCCTTCGGTTCCTGCTTCGGTAACTTGATCTTTTTCTTCAGCCATGCGTCAATAATCCGTTTTATAAATTCTTTTAAACTCGATACGAGTACTTAAGCACTATAACAATAAAAACACCCCTCAATTGAAGGGTGTTTTTTATATTAATCGCTTTTAATAAAGGCGCTGTGTCTTTTAAGTCAGATATAACACCTTTACGAAGAGCACTTAAGCCGTTGCGGAGATTCTAACTGGCGCACGCTCATCTGTGTCAGCGCTGCCAGCCTCACCTTTTGGGGCCGGCTGCGCTGATGCTCCGCCACCGCGTGAAAGCTGTTCCCACGAGGCACGTAGCTTTTTAAGGTGACCAATCACATCATCAATGGCTTCGGTTGAGTTTTTAACATCAACCTCAACAAGTTTACGAAGCATGTAGAAGTACAAACGCTGTAGGCGTTCAGCAACTTCACCGCCCTGCTCCATGTCTAGTGTTTCCATTAGGTATGAGATAATGTCCGCCGCTTTTTTATTATTCTTAAAGCGAACCTCAATGTTTCCTTCGTCAATAGCACGGCGTGCCGCTAGCAAAAAGCGGATTGCCCCATCGTATGCTAAAACAACACGCTCGACAGGAGAGGCACTTTGTACCTGACGCTCAAGATATTCTTTGGCTGCATTCTTTGGCTCATTCATGGGCCTGAAGCTCCCTTCGGTTGTATTGTTTTAAATTAAATTTCTAAACTAGTTATTAAGACTAGTCGCTGTTTGCGCTTTCAAACGCACTTGATAGGCTTTCACTCAAGTTGTTCGCTGTTAGTACAGCTTGCTCCATTGCGGCAAAGCGGGCCACAGTACGAGCACGGAACAACTCAACACGTGACTCAATATCACCAATACGACGGTTGTAGTTGTCGTTTTGGCGCACAATGTTTTGCGTGTTTTCTGAAATTGTACCGCCGCCTTGTTCGTTAACGTAACGGTCAAGCACGTAGAACAGTTGGTCAGCAAAACCACGGGTTACAGTAACCTCGATGTTATCAACACCTGGCATTGATGCACCCCCATCGTAGAATACGCGCAAGCCGTTAGCGCCAGTTGTATCAAGCGCAGTCACCTGTTGGCCATTTACTGTGGTTGTGCCGTCAGCACCACCACCCGCACCGGCACCAGCCGTAGTTTGAATGTTTGCTGAGGTCAAATTACCTGAAGCATCAGTCGGGCCAACGTTCAAGTAGTATGGAATTGGGTTACCTGACGCATCAACCTGACCCGCAACCTGACCGTTAAAGCCTGCCAAGGTCACGCGTGAGTCGTTACTTTCGAAGTTAAATTCGAATAGACCACGAATGTTCTGGAAGTTGGTCAATAGCTGGTTATCAAGTGTGTCATCGTCAATTTCAAGACGGTAGTTGTCGTTCAACTCAATACCAATCTGGCCAATTGTTTGGGCACCTGTTGGCTGACCCGGAATAATACGACCAACCAATTGGTCAACCTGAGTCATCATTGAACGTAGCGTTGTATCGAATGCAAGCGGGCCGTATTCAGCTTCGCCACCTTCGGTACGCACAATTTCTTTACGTTGGTCGTCAACAAAGTCTTTCAAGGCGTTGTAGGCATCTACAAAGCTGATGATACTTTCTTTAACGGTACCAAGGTCGTTTTCAATCTCGATTTCAATCTCGGTGTTCGGCTCAGCACGGAACAAGTCAATCGTTACACCCTCAATCACATCGTCAAATGTGTTTGATGAACGTGTTACGTCTACACCCAAGTTGTTCACTCGGATCGTCGCATCTGTTGCGGCTTGAAGTTCGTTTTTAATCGCACCTGTATCGGTTAGGCCTAGGCTATCACTTGTGCCTGTGCCACCCGCAAGATCAATGGTGTTAATCACACCAGTTTCTTCGGCGTTAAGTACCAAGAAATTCTGGGTTGGTGAAGCTGATACAACAGTTGCACGCACACCTGAACCTGAAGCGTTAATCTTGTCACGCAGGTCAAGCAGGCTATCGTCACCATCAACGTTAATGGTTTGGCCGTTCACATCAAATGTACCAATGGCAATACCTTGGCTCGCAAGTGACGCTGAACGGTCAGCCACAGCATCCGTACGGATTTGGTGCGAGCGGGCAAGTGATACAACTTCTACAGTGTGTACACCAGGCTCGGCCTTATCGGTTACTGATACACCTAAAATACTGTCAGCCTGAGAGGCCACATGGCCACCCGGAGCAGTTGTTGTTGGGCGTGACTGCGTAAACGCTACTTTGTTATCGAAAATTGAATCGGCGAAAAAGCCTACCTCACCGCGTAGACCGTCTAGCGAGGCTTTAAAATCTGTAATAAGTCCGGTCAGCTCTGAGTATGCTTCAAGGCGCGCTTCGTTTGCGGTTACCTTGCTTTCAAGCTGCACGGCAGGCTGACGACGTGCCGCGACCAGCGCTTGCACGATTTCCTGTGTATTAAGCCCTGATGACAAGCCTAAAATCTGGCTTGAACCGCCATTAAGCTGTGTAAAGAAATTGGTACTATCAACCATTTGTGTCCTCCGGCATCTTGCCTCATTTATTAAAAGCCTACCTTGCTTCCTAATACCTTATAGGGGCAGGCATTAATTTTAACTAAAATAACTGTCAGTTGTTGTTAAATTTTACCGTCAACAACAACGCCTGTGCCATAACCACTATCTGCATAGAATCTTAGCACATCATGGGGACTGTATTCCTTTAAAATATTCCCTTCGTTTTTCAAGTCCTTAACAATAGCTGCAATGTGGGTATCGTCCTCATTTCTCTGGACTTCCATCTGCAAACCATCGGGCTCTAGAACGCGGTTCATATAACTGACAGCCTTATCCAACGCCTCGAACAAAACGGGGTTTAGCCTAAACCTGTAGTCAATATCCTTGCCATTAGGTTTAGGATCAGCAGGATTATTTAAAATTTGGGCACTTTTACTTAAACTTTGCGCCTGTTGCTGCTGTTTGCTTTGGCCAACACCTTGTTGCTCAAGCCCGTCCACCCCACCGTTTGGTGTGGCAGTCGTCAGCCCTTGCAAAAGAGATGGCAATTGCATATCCGTTCTTCCTTCTTTTGGTTATGGTCTCTAATTTTTTCAGACGATGGCCAAGTGGTTTAATACCCTTGGCCGTCAGTCTGCTTTGTACTCTGTATCGTACTCTTTATCAAAGTAGTCGCTTATGCTTCTAGTAGGCGTAGCAACACTTCTGGGCGCTGGTTAGCCTGCGCTAGAATGGCTGCACCAGCCTGTAGCAACACCTGTTGTGAGGCTAGGTTGCTGGCTTCTTCCGCTACGTTAGCGTCTAGCATGCGTGAGCGGGCAGCTTCAGTGTTTTCTACCGCAACATCAATTGATGAGATTGCCGCTTCCATACGTGAAAGGTTAGCACCCAGTTGTGCACGTGAGGCACTTACTGAATCCACAGCCAATTCAAGCTGCTGGAAAGCAAACTCAGCGTTTGAGCGTGAGGTAATGTCTGTTGTTGCCAAACCTAGGCCAGATAGTGTTACCAGCGGCAATGTTACCTGAATACGGTCAGCAGCAGCGGTACCTGGGCCAATTTGGAACTCAAGCGTTGCTGGTACGGCTGTTGCGGTTGCAACAGTGTCAAAAGTTTCAGTGGCACCTGGCCCTGGGGCTACGCCAATTGGTGGGTTACCAATTGAAGCTGCCGCGTTAAAGGCACTTGAGAAGGTAATTTGCACACCAAGGTCACCGAAGTTGTAAGAGCTTGTGAAACCTGGCGCTGGGCCCGCTGGAATCAATACATCCTGGAAGCGGCCTTGCGTTACGTTGTTTAGACGCATGATGCCGATTGAAGCATCGTACTCAACGGTAAACTGATCACCACCCGCTACTTTATCAGGGTCAAGTTCGAAGGCTGCAAAACCAGCAGCTGCATCAACGTTGGCACCTTGTGTGTTAATACCTACGCCACTTGCGCCACCTAGTAGGGGCTGGCCGTTAAACTGTGTTTGCGCTGTGATACGTGTTACTTCTTCTTTTAGAAGTTGGTACTCGTTATCAAGGAAGCCACGCTCAGTATCTGAGATTGCCTCGTTCTGCGCTTGTGATGCCAATGCACCCATACGTGAAAGCAAGCTTGCAATTTCACCTAGGCCACCATCGGCAACTTGAAGAGTTGAAATACCGGTTGCTGCGTTAATCTGTGCTGAACGAAGGGCCGCAACATCGATACGAAGACCTGTACCGATAGCAAGAGATGCCGCATCTTCACGTGCACTAAATACGCGTTGACCTGAACTAATTCGAGTAAATGTACGCTCTACACTGCGTTCAGTAAGCTGCATGTTACGCTGAGCTACTGTCGCTGCTGAGTTTGATAAGATTGATAGAACCATGGTTCTTTCCCCTTTTTAATTGGTTTGTGCTGCATACCTTCGCCGCACTTATATAGGAGTAGTTGCATGAACCATGCCAAAATCTGAAGTCAGGAGGGAAAGATGTTTTTTGCATCTTTGTTTGGGATGAATAAGTTTCTTTGCGCCGTGTGAAGTGTATATCAATACACGAACACAAGCAGAGGAGCTTAGTCGCCCAAACAAAATGCAAAAAGAAGAAGGGGCGCTGATGCGCCCCTTCCCTTTAGTATGCTTCCTCTATTGAGAAGCTTCGTCCAGTTACTACTGTAGAAGCTGTAGCAATAGTGAAGGCTGCTGGTTAGCCTGAGCCAAGATTGATACACCAGCCTGCACAAGAACCTGAGAGCTTGTGAAGTTAGTGAACTCTTCAGCTACGTTCACGTCTTCTAGAGTAGAACGAGCAGCTTCTGAGTTTTCAACCTGAATGGCTACGTTTGAGCCAGCGAACTCTAGACGGCTTAGGGTTGCACCCAAAGTCGCACGAGCGGTGTTCAAGTTCTGTACAGCAGTATCAATCGCTGTAGCAGCACCTTGAGCGTTGGCAATGTTGTCAACTGAAGTACCACCTACACCTAGGGCCGCAGCGTTACCAACTTGAAGCGTAATGCTTACTACGTCGGTTGTGGCTACACCTACTAGGAAGTTAAGGTTGGTAGCTGTAGTACCGGCACCCGCTAGGATGTCAACACCACCAGTTGCGAAGTCACCACCGAAACCACCAGCAGCAGCTGTATCAAAGTCGCTGTTCACAGTCATGTTAAGACCGATTGAGCCGAAGTTGATTTCGAATGTGTTACCAGCATCAAGTGTACCTGTACCACCTAGGTTAAATGGGTCACCTGCCAAGTCGTTCAGATCAACTGACTGACTTGCAACAAGGTTACCTGCACCTGAACCACCAGCAGCATCGTATACGCTTACGCTGAATACTTGTGTTACTTCATCGTAGGTTACTTCAAGTGATTCACCAGCTGTACGTACAGAAGCGTTGAATTCGAAACCAACGAAACCGTTAGCAGGAACCATGTCTGTACCTAGAGTACCAGGGTCAATGTCAAGACTAGCAGCACCACCAAGTAGCTCAATACCGTTAAATTCGGTTGAGTCGGCAATACGGTCAATCTCGCTTAGAAGCTGTTGGTATTCAGTGTTCAAGAAGCCACGCTCTGTAGCAGAAATCTGGTCAGACTGAGCAGATGTTGCTAGAGTTTGTAGACGGTTGAATACTTCACCAAGCTGTGAGTAACCACCATCAGCAATCTGTAGAATAGCAGTTGCCTGTGATACGTTTGACTGTGCAGCACGCAATGAAGCCAAGTCAAGCTTTAGACCTGAAGCAATAGCCAAAGCAGCAGCGTCATCTTTAGCAGTCGTAATACGAGAGCCTGATGATAGCTTAGCAATAGATGTTGCTGAACGGTTGCTTGAAGTAGAAAGGTTACGTTGCGCGGTTAGTGCACTTACGTTTGTGTTAATAGACAGAGTCATGATATTTATTCTCCTACATGGATTTAATGTTTTAGTGGAGCCTACATGCTCACATTGTGTCGGGGCTGGTCGTTAAGATTCATTCTTATAGCCTTGCCGTCACGTTTCTTTTATACACTGCCTTACAAATTTTTGCCTGTAAAAAATCTGACAAAATTAAATTTATACCTGTAAGTCATTGTATTTAATACGAAATAAATTCCATATTTTTTCTGACATTTTCTGACATCTCTGAAAAATGCCACCCCTGCATAGGGCATATGTTTATTATAGTGCCTTCTTCAGGAATATCAATTGAGGTAATCATACCACACCCCTTGCACCCTAAATACCACACTTTAAGTGCCCCGCTCTTGGTGGGTTGGCACGGTTTGTGCTAGCATTCACTATAACAATAATTTTATGCTTCAGGTTGGGTATGGACGGATTAAACAACTTCATCAAGAACATCGGCGCAGCGCGCCTCATTGCCATGGGCCTTGTTACCGTGATGTTGATTGGCTTTATGCTGGCTGTGTCTTCACGCTTGAGCCAGCAAAACTTAGCACTTCTTTACGGCGGCCTTGAAGCTTCTGAAGCGAGCGAGGTTGTAAACCGCCTTGCTGCAATGGATGTTAATTTTGAACTTCGCGGTGATAGCCAAATTTTCGTACCGCGTTCTCAGGTTGGTATGCTTCGTCTACAAATGGCAGGTGAAGGCCTTGTGGGTAACAACACCACTGGCTACGAGATTTTTGATAACACCTCAAGCTTTGGTACCACCGCCCTCGTCCAAGATATTAACGCCCGCCGTGCCCTTGAGGGTGAGCTTGCCCGTACGATTGTTTCTATCCCGATGGTTAAGGGTGCCCGTGTACATATTGTACTGCCTAAGCGCCAACTCTTCTCACGCAACCAAGTAAAGGCTACAGCATCTGTAACGCTAGACCTTGGCAACCGCATGCTTGAAAACGAGCAAGTGAACAGCATTGTTCACCTTGTTGCCGCTGCCGTGCCAGACCTTAGCCCTAAAAGCGTAACGGTGGTTGATAACCGCGGTAACCTACTTTCATCTGATACGGCAAAAGAAGACGGCACCGCCGCCAACAGTGCCGCTGCTAAATTCCGTGACCGCTTGGAAGAAGAATACGAAGCAAGCATCGTCCGCTTGCTTGAGCGTGTTGTAGGCCAAGGTAACGTGATTGCCCAAGTAAACGCCGACGTTAACTTTGACCGTGTTGAAGAAAACGCAGAGATTTTTAACCCAGAGCAACAAGTTGTGCGCTCTGAGCAGCGTGTAGAAGAACAACGCAACGCTGAAAACACAGAACCAGGCCCACCAGCTGGCCTTGCCGCCAACGTACCGGGGCAAGACCCACAAGGCTTCCAGGTTTCACGTACTGAAAGCGATGGCCGTACTGAAGAGACCATTAACTACGAAATTTCACGTACCGTACGTACCTTTGTTCGTGAAGGTGGCGAGATTGAAAACCTAAGCGTGGCTGTTTTGGTTGAAGGCGACTACACCACCATTGACGGTGAAGAGCAATACGTGCCGATGGCCGATGCCACACGTGAAAAACTACAAGCGCTTGTAATGCGCGCCATTGGCTTTGACCAAGAGCGTGGCGACCAAATTGAACTTATTGATATGCCATTCCAAGCTATGGATAGTGCCGAGTTCTACGAGCCGCCTCTCCTTAGCCGTGACGACATTTTGCGCCTAACAGAATACGGCCTACTGTTTGCTGGCCTAGCGATGATCTTGCTATTTGTAGTACGCCCAATCTTGAAGGCCTCACAAAAAGCAAGCCAAGCCCAGCGTGAAGCTGCAGCTAAATCAGCTCAGCAGCTACAAAACGCCCTTGAACCTGCAGGCGGCGATAGCGTAGCCGCAGGCTCAGATGAAGAAACTATGATTGACCTTGCGAAGGTTGAGGGTCGCGTACGACAGTCAACCATTAAGAAAGTGACCGAAATCATTGATAACAACCCAGACCAGAGTGTGTCAGTTATTCGTAGCTGGTTGGCACCAGAGTCAACCCCATAAGGGGAACAGAGTATTAATTATTAATAAGGAACCTATAAGCCAATGGCTCGTGTAGTAAAACAAGGCGCACGCAACGCAGCGATTTTTATGCTTTCGATCGGTGAAGAGAAAGCAGCGCAGATGTTCAGCATGCTCGAAGAACACGAAATCCGCGACATTTCTCGTGAAATGGCGCTTTTGGGCCGTGTTTCAAGCGACGATGTTGAGCGCGTGATGGCTGAGTTCACAGACGACGTGGCCTCAGGCGGCGATTTGGTGGGTTCACTTCAGGCGACCGAACGTATTCTTAAGTCATTCATGACCGAAGAACAGGTTGGCGATATTCTTGAAGAAATGCGTGGCCCTGCTGGTCGTACCATGTGGGAAAAACTGTCAAACGTAAGTGAAGACATTTTGGCCAACTACCTTAAGAACGAATACCCGCAAACTGTCGCGGTGATTATGTCGAAGATTCGCCCAACGCACGCCGCTAAAGTTTTAGCTATGCTGCCAAGTGAATTTGCCTACGAGGTTATTGAGCGTATTCTCCTTATTGATAACGTCCCGCGTGAGGTTGTTGATACTGTTGAAGAAACGCTACGTTCTGAATTTATGAAGAACCTAGCTGCCCGTAACAAGCGCGACACCCACGAGATGATGGCTGAAATCTTTAACAGCTTTGACCGTGGTACCGAAGGCAAGTTTATGGAAATGCTTGAAGCACGCCGTGCAGAAGATGCCACACGCATTCGTTCATTGATGTTCACATTCGAAGATCTAATGAAAACCGACGACAAAGGCATCCAGACTCTACTTCGCGATTTGGACAAAGACCAACTTGCTGTTGCCCTTAAAGGTGCCGGCGACGAACTTAAAGAGAAGTTCCTTTCAAACATGTCGGAGCGTGCAGCGAAAATCCTGCAAGAAGACATGGATGTTATGGGCCCTGTTCGCGTGAAAGATGTTGATGAAGCCCAACAAGCGATTGTTGTGGTTGCGAAAGACCTAGCTGACGCTGGTGAAATTATTATTAGTGAAGAAGGCGGCGAAGACGACTTTGTTTACTAAGCTTCTCTACTAATAAATAGAACTATTAATTAAAGGTATGCCCCATGGCAAATAACGATAAAGTGATTTCTCGAGAAGAGTCCCGATCTTTTGATCGGTACCTTTTTGATACCGACTTTTTCGAGATTGATGTGGCCGCAGCCGAAGAAAAAGCCTTGATTGACCAAGCCATTGCCGAAGCAAGCAATGAAGCCAACCCAGATGGCAACCAAACTGCTGAAGGTATGGAAGCAAGCAACGACCAGCTTGAACCTGCCCAACCCCCTGCCATTACTAAAGAAGACCTTGCACAAGCAGAATCTGCTGGTTACGCCGCAGGCCTTGCCGATGGTAAGGCCCAAGCTTCGGAAGATTTTAAGCAGCAAATCAACACCCACGTTGGTGCCTTTGCTGAATCGCTGAAACAAATTGACCTATTAAAGGAAGAGCTCAGTGCCGAGATGAGCCAAAAGGCCGTGCGCCTACTAGCTGGCCTACTGCCAAGCCTTATGGCTGATGCTCAGGAAAACTACCCTGAGACCATCCTTAAGCGCACAGCAGATAAACTACTAGATACCCTGCGTGAAGAAAAAGTATTGGCGGTTAAAACAGCCCCTGACACTAAAGAGTTTTTGCTAAACCACATTGCAGAAGCTGAAGGCCTAAAAACCAACCTTAAGCCCGAGCACTTTAAAGAAAGCCCTGAGCTAGAGATTGGCGACTGCATTATTGAATGGGAAAATGGCGGCCTTACCCTAAGCCAGGCCGACATTTTGCAACAACTGACTGATATTCTGCTTGCGGCCTCACCTTCTTACAAAAAGAAGCAAAAAGAAGCCGTAAAAGCACAAGACCTTATTAAAGAAGAGGCAGAGCAAGAACCTCAACAGGCCACTGAACAACAAGCCGAGCAACAGGCAGAGCAACAGATTGAACAACAGGTAGGCCCAGCTCAAGAAGATTTAGAGCCAGCTGCGCCTGACGTATCAGAAACACCTGAAACCGACGAAGCTCAACCCTCTGAAGAAATTAAACAGCCAGAACCAAAAGAATAGGTTTTGCCAATAGATTTTGCGTTACCGCTAAGAAAACGTATAATAAAAAGACTTAACAAAGAAAAAGGCCAAAAACATGACAGATACGCCAAAAACAGAAGCCACTGAAGCCCCTGAGAAGAAGGGTCTTAGCCTTGACGAACTTGACGTAGCCGACGTTGCCAAAAGCACTCCGGCAGCAGAAGCCTCAAGCGATGCTGGCCTTGAAGCCGTTTACGATATTCCAGTGCGTGTAAGCGCTGTATTGGGTGAAACCCAAATGGAAATTAACAAACTTCTAAAACTAGGCCGTGGTGCTGTGGTTCAACTTGACCGTAAAATTGGTGAAGCCATCGACATCTACGTAAACGACCGTTTGGTTGCCCGTGGTGAAGTTGTTATTACTGACGAAGACAAACTCGGCGTAACCATGACCGAGATTGTTAAATCAGTTAAGTAACCCACCCCACATATAAAAAGAATAAAAGGGTAGAGCTTTGAACTTAGACCTAGCAACCATCTTTGGCCTGCTGATTGGCTTTGTTTTCGTTGCCATTGCAATTGCATTGGGCGGCGACGTTGCTGGCTTTATTAACCCGCCATCAATCTTGATTGTTATCGGCGGTACATTTGCCATCACGACTGTAAGCTTTACAATCCCTGAAATTATGCGCGCCCAAGGTATTGTGGCCCGTATGTTGGTTTTCAAACTACCTAATGCCTCAGAAGAAGCAAAAAGCATGGTTGAGCTTGCACAAAAAGCCCGTGTGAACGGTATTTTGAACATCCAAGCCGATATTGACGCCTTGAACGATACTTACGTTCAGCAAGGCCTAATGCTGGCCATTGACGGCGTTAACCCAGAAGCTGTTGCCACCATTATGGAAGACGACACCGAAAGCATGATGGAACGCCACGAACGCACAATTTCAATCCTGCGCCGCAGTGCTGAGCTTGCCCCTGCTATGGGTCTGATTGGTACGTTGATTGGTCTGGTACAAATGTTGGGGAATCTGTCTGACCCATCAGCTATTGGCCCTGCGATGGCGGTTGCCCTTTTGACCACCCTTTACGGTGCGATTTTGGCAAACATGGTGTTTACACCACTAGCCTCGAAAATGGAAAAAAACAGCCGCGCTGAAGTTGAGCTACGCCGTATTTACGCAACCACTGTACAATCGGTTGCTAAGCAAGAAAACCCACGCCAGCTTGAAGTTATGCTGAATGCTATTTTGCCACCAGCAGGCCGCGTAAACGTATTTAACTAAGGGACGATTAATGACTGCACAAATTCTTCTTATTGGTGATCTTGCTGGCGCTTCAGGCGCTGTGGCGAAGTATGCCAAAAAGCTGAAGATGGACGTGCTGACGGCAAAGGACATTACCTCTGCTGTTGAAGTTCTGTGCCAACAACGTGTAGACATGGCCTTTTTAAGCGCCGACCTTGAACAAACAGACTTCTTTGGGGCTTACAACGAAGCACGCCTTAATACACCTGTCGTAAGTGTTGGTGGCGCTGATAGCGTGCAAAACGCCGTGATGTCAATCCGTCTAGGCGCAATTGAATACCTCACCACCCCTATCGATGAAAAACAACTTGGCGAACTTCTTGACGAACTTGCAGATAACCCAAACCAAGGCGGCCCAATTGCACGTGATGACAAAACCACTGCTATGCTAGCCCTTGCTAAAAAGTTTGCAGCGTCAAACGCAACTGTTCTGCTGCGTGGTGAGTCTGGTACGGGTAAAGAGGTGCTAAGCCGCTTTATTCACGATAACAGCCCACGTAAAAATGCCCCGTTTATTAGCGTTAACTGTGCAGCTATCCCTGAAAACCTTCTTGAGAGTGAGCTTTTTGGCCACGAAAAAGGTGCTTTTTCAGGTGCTGTAAACAAACGCCTAGGTAAGTTCCAGCAAGCTGATGGCGGCACGCTATTGCTTGATGAGATTTCAGAGATGGATTTGTCACTACAGGCAAAACTACTCCGTGCTATTCAGGAACGTGTGATTGACCCTGTGGGTGCAACAAAGCCCGTGCCTGTTGATATTCGTTTGGTGGCCACCACCAACCGTAACCTTGAAGATCACGTCCGTGAAGGGAACTTCCGTGAGGATTTATACTTCCGTCTGAACGTAGCCGCTATCGAGCTACCAGCCCTACGTGAACGCCCTGCCGATATTTTGGCCCTAAGTGAACACTTTGCCCAAAAATTTGCTGAGCAATACGAGCTACCTCGCATTACCATTGCTGATGATGCCAAAGAAAAGCTGACCTCAGCCTACTGGAAAGGTAACGTGCGCGAGCTTGAGAACACCCTCCACCGTGCTATTTTGCTGATGACAGGTGAAGAACTTAAAGCCGAAAACATTGAAATTTCAGCCATGAGCCGTGAAGCGGCCGAGGCGAATGCACCTGCTGAAGTTGAAGCACCGGCAGAAGCTGCACAACAAACCCCACAACAGCAAGCCCCTAACCCAAACATGGGTGCCACAGGCGCTTATGCGGCGGCACAAGGCGGCTACCAACAAGGCGGCATTACAAATACTGGGGGCATGATTGGCCGCCAAATGCACGAAGTTGAAAAAGAGCTTATTCTGGGTACGCTGGACTACTGCGGTGGTAACCGTAACCAAGCAGCTAACATGCTTGGTATTTCAATTAAAGTGCTGCGTGATAAGCTTCAGGCGTTTGATGATTCGCCAAAACAGCAAGCTGCTAAATAACTTAGCAATACCCCCTCTCCCCGACCAAAAGATTACCACGCAAAAAGCGTGTAATTAAGCCACACCCATAGCCCTGAATACCACACTTTGTGGGGCTTCTGCTCGCCCCCACCTCTGCAAGAATCTATACTGAAGTTGGAGGCGTGTATCGTTTTACCCGCCACAGAAGATTTTAAAACAGCTAAAGAGCAGAGAAACCCTAAACAATGAACCAGTTTGACCGCATTATCAGCATGCTCAAGCGTAGTGAACTTGCACTACCGCTTGGTGTTATGTTTATTGTGGCGCTGTTGTTCATTCCGCTGCCTGCGGCCATCCTCGACATCATGTTCAGCATCAGTATCGCCATTGCGATTTTGGTAATGCTTAACGTTTTGATGACCGAAAAGGCCATGGACTTTAGCTCATTCCCAACCATTTTGCTTGTGACCACCTTGATGCGCTTGGCGCTAAACGTGGCCTCAACCCGTTTGATTTTGACCAACGGTCACGCCAGCACCGATGCTGCGGGTCAGATTATTGAGGCGTTTGGTCAAATCATCATGAGCGGCGAGTTTCTCGTCGGTATCATGATTTTCATCATTTACCTTGTGTTTAACTTTGTGGTTATCACAAAGGGTGCCACCCGTATTGCTGAAGTTGCAGCCCGCTTTAGCTTGGACTCACTCCCGGGTAAGCAGATGGCCATCGATGCCGACCTTAACGCTGGCCTAATTAACGAAGAACAAGCCCGTGACCGCCGTACCGACCTTGAGTACGAAACAAGCTTCTACGGGGCGATGGATGGTGCTAGTAAGTTTGTGCGTGGTGATGCCATTGCCGGCCTAATTATTACCGCCATTAACATTGTGGCAGGTGTTGCCGCAGGTATGACCATCCACGATATGGGCTTTGCCGAAGCTGCTGACCGCTACATTATTTTGACAGTGGGTGATGGTCTGGTTGCGATGGTACCAGCGCTGATTATCTCACTTTCAGCTGGTTTCCTTGTTTCAAAAGCACGTCATGCGCAAGCCTCAGGCACGTTGCTATTCAAACAGTTTGCGAAGTACCCTAAAGCGCTTTACGTGCTTGCAGGTATGATGGCTCTACTCGGTTTGCTACCAGGTATTCCTTTGATTCCATTTTGGCTATTGGCCATGGCAGCAGGTGGTAGCGGTTACCTTATTAGCGTTATGGCTGAGCAAGAACAGGCCGAAATTATTGCCGAGCAACAGCAAGCTGAAGAAGAGGAAAAACCATCCGAAGAGCCTCTATCAAGCATCTTGCAAATTGATACCCTTCGTTTGCAACTAGGTTACGGCCTACTGGGCTTGATTGATGAATCTAAGGGCGGTCGCCTGACTGAACAAATTAAAGCCATGCGCCGTCAGCTGGCGAAAGAAATTGGCTTTGTTGTGCCTAGCATCCGTATTCAAGATAACATGCAGCTTGAATCAGGCGGCTACAGCGTTGCCATTAAAGATGTTGAAGTTGCAAAAGGCAACCTGCGCCCAGGCATGCTGCTAGCGATGGACGCCACAGGCCAAGCCCCACCAATTGAAGGTGAAGAAACAATTGAGCCTACCTTTGGCCTACCTGCCCGCTGGATTCAGGAACGCCTACGTGAGGAAGCCTCATTCAACGGTTACACCGTGGTTGATAACTCAACCGTTATTGTGACGCACCTAACAGAAGTGATTAAAGACAACTTGTCAGAGCTACTGACACGCCAAGAAGTGCAGAAGCTGTTGTCAGAACTACCGCAAGATCAAAAAGCCGTGGCGCAAGAGCTTGTGCCAGACCAAGTCAGCATTGGTTTGCTGCAAAAGGTATTGCAAAACCTACTGGCCGAGCGTGTGTCTATCCGTGACCTGCTTACAATTATTGAAGCATCGGCTGATGCCATTACGGTGACGAAAAACCTACAGCACATTACCGAGCTTGTGCGTGCACGCCTAAGCCGTCAGATTACAGCGGCACACTTGGGCCATGATGGTCACGTGCAGATTATTTCACTCTCAACTGGCTGGGAAAAAGAATTCTCAAACGCTTTGGTGGCCGATGGTGAAGACCGTCACCTAGCAATGGAGCCAAGCAAGGTTCAAAACTTCTTGCGCACGGTAAAAGACACGTTTGAAAAAACAATGGCGGCCGGTGGCCAGCCTATCCTACTTACAGCACCAAGCAGCCGCCCTTATGTGCGCTCAGTGCTAGAACGTAGCATGCCGACAATCCCTGTATTAAGTCAGCAAGAGCTACACCCCAAAATTAAAATCAAAACAGTTGGCACTGTTTAAAAGACTAAACGAGAAAGTTGGTAAATTATGAAACTGAAGCGTTTTACAGCCCCAAACATGAGTGCAGCCCTTAAAGCGGTTAAAGCCGAGCTGGGTGACGATGCTGTAATTCTGTCGACCCGCAAAATTAAGGGGAACGACGGCAAGCCTACGCTTGAAGTAACAGCTGCCATTGAGCAAATTGCCCCTGCTAAAGCGGATGCCCCTAAAGAAGACCGCCGCACTTCAGGCCCACGCACTGAAGAAGTACGCACCGCCACAGGCACCACAACGGCCGACTTTGACCTTGAGCCTGCTAACAATGGAGAAGGTACCCTGGCCGACCAGCTTATGGCCCACGGCGTAACCTCAGCCATTGCACAAAAACTGCAAAAAGCAGTTAAGGCGCTTATGGAAACTGGCTTCTCGGAAGAAGATGGCCTTGAGATGGTGCTTAGCAAACTGATTAACTTCCGTACACCGGGTGAACTGCTTGAAGCAGGCAAACCTTTTGTACTTGTAGGGTCAACAGGTGCAGGCAAAACCACAACCCTTGCTAAAATTGCCGTAACCGAGCGTATGCACGGCCGCAAAGTGGCATTGGTAACTATGGATACCTACAAAATTGGTGGCGTTGAACAGCTTGATATTTACGCTGACGCTCTTAAAGAAAGCCTACACGTTGTAAAGAGCGGCCAAACCCTTGGCCAAACCCTAGAGAAAATTAAAGGCTACGATCTGATTTTGGTTGATAGTGCTGGCGTAAACCCTTACGAGCGCACACGTATGGCTGATATTGCAAAACAGCTAGACGCGGTTGATGCCACCGTAGCCCTCATGCTGCCAAGCAACCTTAACGCCGCTGAAATGACAGCCCTACCAAAGGCCTTTGGCGCCTTGAAGCCAAAGCACCTGTTGTTTAGTAAAATGGATGAAACATCATTCCTAGGTGGCATGGTAAATACCGCCATCGAAAGCGGCCTACCGCTTTGCTTTGCAACCGATGGCCAGCGTGTACCACAAGACTTGCTGCAGCTTGATGCCAAAACCATGAGCCGCCGCCTACTGATGGCCCCAACCCTACCATGGGACCTTACTGACGAAACAACCCACTAAGGCTGTTTAAATGACGAAAGCGGTATGCCCTTGGTGCGTAGGCCATGATATTTATGAGCAATACCACCATCAAGAATGGGGCGTACCCGTTGATGACGACCAGCGCTTTTTTGAGTTTCTAAGCCTTGAGGCTTTTCAAGCTGGTTTAAGCTGGTTAACCATCCTTAAAAAGCGTGAAAACTTTCGTAAAGCCTTTGCCCAATTTGACCCTGTAAAAGTTGCCCAGTTTACGGACGCTGATAAACAGCGCCTACTGGCCGATGCTGGCATTGTGCGGAACCGCCTTAAAATTGATGCAACCATAAACAACGCCCAGCGTTTTTTAGAAGTGCAGAAAGAATTTGGCCGCTTTAGTACCTACCTTTGGCAGTTTATGGATCATAAACCTCTAAATAATGCGCCAAAAACTATGGCAGATGTCCCAGCTGTCACGGATCTTGCATTAGCTATTAGTAAGGACCTTAAAAAACGTGGTTTTAAGTTTTTAGGCCCTACGGTTATGTATGCCCACATGCAGGCCAGTGGCATGGTGAATGACCATCTAACCACCTGCCCGCGTTACACTGAAATTATTGAACAAACTAAAGGCCAAAAGTACGGCCTGTAAGGTATTAACTGATTATGCAACTGCTCTCACAGAACACGCTGATTTTGCTTGAGCCACGTGACCGTGGTGAAAAGCAGAACGAGCAATTGCAGAATGCGAAAGACGTCCCGCCTAAGCACCGCCAAGGCTTATTGAAGGTTGAGGTTCTGGCACAACGAGCAGCCAATGGCCAAGCCCAGCTACAGTTACCATCAGGGCAAATCATTACCGCTGACGTGCCTGAGAATATTCCTCCGGGCAGTCAGCTTTTATTGCAAATGAAAGGCGACCAACCACCAGAGATTTTGCGTGTTTTACTACCAAAAACCCCTGAACAGCCTGCGCAAATCCGCCCTTCAAGCACGCCCTCAGTGCTGCTCGATATTGCGAAAAACGCTATGGCAAAAGAAGGACAAACCATTCAGTTTACGGCACCTCGTGTAAACATGAGCGGGCCACAAAACTCAATCTTTATGCCAAGCCCCGGTATGAGCGTGATGGGCCGTACCCTCACACCCCCTCAAAGTGGTGGCCAAACCTTGAACCTTACCAACGGGCATCAACTTACGTTGCTGCTGCCGCCTGTGTTTGAAGTTAACTCAGAAGTTGTTTTAAAAATTGGCCAAAACCAAACAGCCGTTATTGATAAGCTGCGCTTGCCCGTACCGCAACTGCCGCAAGCCACACTTTCGGATGCGCCTGAGCTAACCAACGAAACTCGTGGGTCATTCCCCCGTCAGGTGGTTATTGAGGGCACAGGTAAACTTACCACCGAAGGGCGCGTGCTATTGCCCACCCCTATAAAGCTTAAATCGCAAAGCCCTATTCCAACGGCATTGCTACGTAACACAAGCCCACAGCTTGTGACGGTGCAGCAGTTCCAACCAAATAGCGTTACTATCGGGTTGCAAAATGGGGTATTATTAACCTTTGATATTCCTGAACAAACGCTGCAACAGCTTGGCTTTCAAAGCACGTTAGGTTCGGGCCAAAATTCAAACTCACAAGGTGTACAACAAATGGCTATTCGCTTTACAGACTCAGGCGTGCTTGAGGTACTAAGTACCGTAAGCGCTCGTGCGCCACAGTCAGTTGCAGGCCGTAACCCTGAGCATCAATCACAGCAAGATGCTGCTGCCCGCCAAACCCAGCAAACAGGGGCACAACAGTCAAGCCAACAAGGGTCAATTGCTGCCAAAACACCTGAGCTTAGCGTGGGTCAAATTGCCACGGGTACCGTTGTTGAACAACGCCCAGGCGGTGAAGTTATTTTGCAATTTGGTAAAGATGTACGTACGCCTGTTATTGCACAGCGCATGCTACCTGTGGGTAGTCATATCAGCGTACATATTATGCCTGATGGCCATGCTGAAATTCTAGATATTGTGATGCCTAAGGGCAGTGACCGCAGTAACGCGCTGCTTCGTTTTTCACTGTCATGGGACACCCTCGCCCAAGCCATGAGCAACCTTGAAGACAGCAACCCTGAAGGGGCTGAAAAACTAAAAAGCGTGCTTCCCGAGGCCAATGAAAAACTATTGCCGAAGCTTTTACAGCTGAGCCATAGCATTACAACGCAAAACATGCGCTCATTCTTTGGTGATGACGTTCTGAACATGCTACGTGCCCTTGGCCTTGATGGTATGCTGCAGTCAGACGCTGCCCAGCTCAATAACCTTCATCAAAAGCCAGATGCACCTGACGGTTGGCGTGCGCTGATGTTCCCCTACCTTGATGACCAAAACCAAACATTACAGCAAGGCAGCTTTTTTTGGCGTAAGCACAAAAAGCAAAACCCAGACGATGGTGATTCACTCCGCTTTGTTTTGAATGTTAAAATGAGTGAGCTTGGTCCCATCCAGCTTGATGGCTTAATGCAGGGCAAAGACGTGATGCATATTAAAATCCGCATGACGCAGGGTATCAGCGAAGCTGAGCATAAAGGCCTAGAAGAGCTTGTTCAAAACAGCCTTTCAGCCGTTGGCTTGCGCGGCACCCTACAAATTGAAACAGTCAGCTTTTTTGAAACCGACCCACTGCACGACATGTTGGCCCCAATAACTGACGATGCTCCAGAACACCAATTAAACGTTGAGGCCTAAGATATAATAATGGACGCCACAGCCCGCCCTTCGGTTGAACCCGAACTGTTTAAAAAGTACGTAGATTTTATCTACGACCATACGGGCATTCGCTTTGAAGATAATAAAAACTACTTTATTGCTTCAAAAGTTGGCCGCCGCTGTGAAGCTTTAGGGTTAAGCTCAGCACAAGATTATTTCAACTACATTACCTCAGGCCCCCAGCGCCACGGTGAACTGCCCCATTTTGTAGATGCCATTACCATCCATGAAACCTTCTTCTTCCGTAATGAGCCGCAGCTGAACGCCTTTGAGCGTGATATTTTAACGCCGCTTGTAAACGCCAAGCGCCTTTCAGGGAATAAACGCATCCGTATTTGGAGTGCAGCTTGCTCAACCGGAGACGAGGTTTACACCACCATTTTGCAGGTGCTTAAAAACAACTGGACCGACATTAACTGGGAATTTGTGGGGACTGACATCTCGCAGCAGTCTATCCGTGATGCACAAGCCGGTGTTTATAGTAAATATGCTATTCGTAACATCCCCGCTGATATGATGAGTAAATACTTTACGCAAGTGGATGAGCAAACCTCAAAAATCAGTGATGAAATCAAAAAGTTTGCCACCTTTAAGCCTGCAAACTTAAAAGAACCTTCTGAGATTCGCCGCCTTGGTAAGTTTGATGTAGTGATTTGCCGCAACGTGCTGATTTACTTTGATGATAAGTCAAAAGAGCAAGTACTTTGGAATATCTACGATACCATGGACGATGACAGCCTTTTGATTGTTGGCCACTCAGAAAACCTATACGCCTATAAGCACATTTTTAAAGCCGATAACAAACTGGCCAGTGCCTTTGCCTACCATAAGGCCCCAGCTGGGACGGAGAAATTACATGTCTAACCTACAAGAACTTAGCCCAGCGGAACAACGCCAGCACCGCCAAAAAATGCTCGACCTGCTAGAGCATCATGGCCAAGGTGCTGTGACCGATATTGGCGTTGAAAAAGAATGTACACTCCATATTGATGGCGCACAGTGCCCCGCAATTTTATATGTGATTTACCAGCCCGAGAAAAACACATTCTCGGCCAAAAGCATGAATGCCTACCTTGAGCATGTGATTAGCCAAAGCTGGCCTTCAGCCAGTGCTTTTGCCCACGATGTAGCGGGTGACCTTTATGACCACGGCCTACCCTACGCCCTGACGCTGCATCTTGATATTGAGCATGATGGCATGGTTGAAAGTTTTGAAGTGCGCCATAACCAACCTGGCCCCCCCGCTATCGAAAACTAAAGCTATTAGAAAAACAAAAAACACCCCAGCAAAAAGCTGGGGTGTTTTTATTCGTTAAAGGCTGATTACAGCTTCGGCTGAATCATCTTCGGGAAGACGTAGCTGATCAGGCCGATGTAGAAGCCGAAGAACAGCGCGAAGTCGACGATGATCAGACCCATGCCTGCAGGCGCCAGGCCCATCGCGACGAAGGCGAGAACGGCCAGCACGGTCGAGCCGGTCAGTGCGAACAGTACGGCGAAGAACGTGAAGGTCAGGTACTGGGCATACGGCGTTGCCGAAATGACATTCAGCACCTTGGGGGCGGCAACAGCGGCGATAACGCCGGCGAGGCCGATCATGGCGCCGAGCATGGGACCAGTGAACATCGAAACAATGAAAGCGCCGAAAAACACGGCAAGCGAACGGAAGTCGAACATAAGTAGTTCTCCTGTGGGATGTCTTAAGAAAAGGGAAAGAAAGATAGAGTGTTTGACTGCATGATACGCAAAAAACAAAGGGTTGCAACAAAAACTGTATACAACCCTCTGCTTTTTTTAAGCTTTTTTATTAAAACTGGCCCACAAGGCGGATAAATGGGCCTGATTTATTATCGTCACTGCTAATGGGTTGGCGCCACTGCACAATAAGCTCAAGGCTTTTATCGGGGTATTGGGTTTCCGTTTCCCCTTTCCAAAGCTTAGCACTCACACCTAAGCCTGCCTCAAGGTTTTGGCTGTCACGGATGTCATTTTCAATTACTGAGCCTGCAAGCACCACGTGCGGCGTCAACACAAGGTCAGTCCCTCGTTTGTATGAGCGACCATAGCGGGCTTCAGATGTTGCAAAGATTTGGTCTTCTTCAATCAGGTATGACAAATCAACGTTAAAGAACTTATATTCCCAATCGTTTTCGGTGGCCTCGTACTCAAAGCCATCGGTGTTGCTAAATGTCGTACGTAGTTGCGTATCGTTTAGAGCATCATCACCCAGTGCCACAAGACGTGCGATGTAAAGGTACCACTCGGTATCTCGCAGTGGTGTAACGCGGGCACCAATAGCCCCTTGGGTTGAGTCTTGGTTCCAGTTAAACGTGCTGCTATCAGATGACGCAAAAATTTGACCGTAAAGCTGAACACGGCGGCCATTACGCTGCCATTTTTCAGGGCTATATACAGTTTCGATACCGTACTGGAAGCTATCGTCATAAAGCTGCGAACCTGTTGAATCGATACCGCTGTAAACACCATCACGGTAACTAATGCTGCCGAAAGTCGTCCATTCACGGTTCAGATCACGCACTTCGCGGCGCATAGGGTCTTCTTTTTCAACATCATCAATTTGGTTTTGCACAATCACAAACTGCTCGGCAGCCTTTTTACGCTCGCCAATTTCTTTAAGGCTGTAGGCATAGTCAAGGCGCAGGTCGGTTGAGTCTTCTTTACCCAATGCTTTTTCAAACATGTTGGCTGCATTCTCAAACTGGCCATCGGCTCGGTAGGCATAAGCAAGGCTGTACATGTAAATAAATGTATCGGGCTGCATTTGGTTGGCCTGCTCTAGGTAGTCTAGCGCTTGGTCATAATCACCCATACGTTGGGCGCGCAAAGCTTGGTAGTAATAATCTGAGGCAATAGGTTTGAGGGCAATAATGTCTTCGCCTGCTTCATAGGCTTCGGGGGTATTGTCTTGGTCATCAAACATAAGGGCCAATTCGCGCATTGCAGCCACTTTATTCTCGGCGGTAGTGTCAGTACCCTCAGCAATAGGTGTAAGGGCCTTATGGGCCTTTTCTAGCTCGCCTGATAGGCGGTACGCACGGGCAATGTTAATCTCAATCCCGGTGTTCGGCTCCATCGCCACTGACTTGCGCCAGTATTGGGCGGCTTTAGCGTGTTGGTTTTTATCGGTGTAAATAAAGCCCAACTGGTTTAACGCCTGCACCGCAATAGCACTATCTTTGCTGTAGCTTGCATTTTCAAAAAGTTTAATAGCCTTAGCGTTTTCTTTTGCATCTAGTGCGCAGTAGCCCGCATTTAAGGCAGCGCTATCGGCGAGGTCGTTATAGCTATCGGTAAGCAATGTTTCGCAGTAGCTTTCAGAACTTGAGCCTGCAAGCTGACCATCCACTGTACTTTCAACAACAGCACGTTGACGCTCGGTATACGGCGACGTAATAAAACGTGCCTTGGCGTTAGGGTCTTCAGGCAATGGAGGTAAGTTCACCTCAAGGGCGGCAAGTTCTTTGCGTAGATTATCTTCAAGCACAATCAAACCACGGTGGTTTGGTGTAAGCTTTAGGCCTTCAAGCACCACTTGGTGCGCTTTAGCAAAGCGCTTTTCAGTCACCAGCAAGTTTGCCAGCTGCAAGCGGTAGTCGATGTTTGAGGGCATAATTTGTACGGCACGCTCAAACATTTTACGAGCATCTTCATAACGGCGCTGCTCAATTAGGTTATAGCCACGGCTTGCTAGGGGGTATGAGCGAAAGTTCGCAAGTGAGCTTTCAGCATGAGCAACCTCAGGCAGGGCATGAAGCCCTGTTGCAAAAACACTTAAAGTTAAAGCTGTTAGAACAAATGTGCGCATTATGCTGTCGCTTCCTTTGCAGTAAGTTTTTGGCGTGCCTCACCTACAGAAATGCCAAGGTTTTGGGCAAGGGCATTGGCCAAATCGTCAATTGTAATCGCTTCCATATCAAGCAAAATTTCACCCAGTGGGCGTTTCGCATCTTTTTGCTTTTTCAAAGCTTGTGCCAGCGCATGCTGTGTAATCAGGCGACGCTCAATAAGCAGCTCACCCAAGCGTTGCTTCATGTGGGCCAGCTCATCAGCCGAAGGATATGCGTGGTCGGTTTTATCCCACACCAATTTTTGGCCAAAGAACACATGCATAATAAACAAGCGTAGCGCACGTGACGTTGCCAAAAAGTTAACGTAGTTCCCCACAATCATGCGTGGGAATGACAACAAGCCCTGCTCCCACCCGTAGATGCGTGTGGTAAACAACATACGGTGGAAGATACGGTTTGCTAAAAAGAAGATGTTAAACAGAATCAACCACCAAGGGAATGTACCAATCTCAACAATACTTGGGAATTGGTAGGCATCACCAAACAGGTAATCAAGCGTACGTAGCGTTAAAATGTTCGCAAAAATAAAGTAGGCGCAGAATGTGGCAAGCGATGTAATCAGCGCCTTACGGTCACGGAACAGCACATAGCGCATCACAATATTGCCGTGCCAGCCCATGGTGCGCCACCCTTGAAACACAATCCCCAAAATCCAGCGAGACTTTTGGCGCTTAGCTGTTGTAATGCTGTTCGGGAAGTACTCACGCGTGGCAACGTAATCGCGTTGGCGCACCGTACGCACCTTGCCCGTAAATGGCGAGGTTTTACGTATGGTGGCCATCACCCCATAACGTAAGAAAATTTGACTCATCCCCAATGACTTTAGACGGAAGCTAATGTCATAGTCTTCAGTCAGGCTATCGGTGTTAAAGACGATGTTGTTATTCTCAGCAGCCAGAGCTTCAATTGCACGGCGTGAAAAACACGTTGCCACACCAGCGCTTGGCACTTCGCCAATAAGCTCTTCACGGACGAGCATATCTTTTGTATGGGCTTCAGCAAATTCGTCAATGTAGTGGCCGGCAGTAAACTCGTACCATTTACGCTCAAGCGAAAATACAGGCAGCTGCATAAGGTCTTTACGATCAACAAGGTGGTTAAAAAGGCGTAGCTCTAGGCGGTGCACAACATCTTCAGCATCGTGCATCACGATGCCAGCAAACTCTTCGCCTTGCTTTTTCTCTTGAAGTTTCACACCCTGAATCAGCCAGTTTAGGCAGTCAGCCTTACAGGTTGGGCCATCGTGTGGCACCACCACTTTATGTACTTGTGGGTATTGTTCTGCCAGTTTATCGGCTTCGGCTTGGGTGGCGGGGTCGTTTTTGTAGCACCCGATAAAAATCTGGTAGTTGTCATAGTCAAACGTACGCAGCGTGTTGTTGACCATATGGGCAATAACGTCACTCTCTTGCCAGGCAGGCACCATAACAGCAAAAGGCTTTTGTGCTGGCACAAACAAGGCCTCAGCCTCAAGCGGCTTATACTTATGACGGAACACAAACCAGCGGTGGGTCACACGTACCCAATATACAAGGTCAAAAAACAAGTCATCAAGGCTTGAGATAATAATAACCGTCGCCGTAAAGACCAACAGGCCTTTAAGGAAGAACATATAAAATGCAACAAAGTCGATGAGTAGCAATGCGTTAGCCTTTAGCTAGAAAATCATTAATAATCTCGGCAATTCGTTGGCCGCTTAGGCCATCCCCAAAGGGGTTCTCACCCTTACGCATTGCGTCGTATGAATCTGCATTTTGCAGCAATTCGTTTGCATTATCTACAATTGTTTTAGTGTCCGTCCCCACAAGGCGTGCCATGCCTGCGTTTACCGCTTCAGGGCGCTCGGTTTGGCGGCGTAAAACAAGGGTCGGGATCTTGTAAGTTGGGGCTTCTTCTTGAATGCCACCACTGTCTGTCAGAATAAGCTGAGCACGGCGCATCAGCTGCACAAAATCAAAGTATCCCATAGGGTCAAGCAGGTGAATACGCTCTTCATCCTTAAGTTCAGCGTCAGTCACCTTCCGTACATTAGGGTTTAGGTGAACAGGGAAGACAATTTCCACATCATCGTTTGCATCACGAATTTGCTTCAGTGCTTTGCAAATATCAGTTAGCTGTTGGTGGTTCTCACGGCGGTGTGCCGTTACCAAAATAAGGCGTTTATTGGGGTCAACATTATCGCCAACCACAAATTCAGGATCATCAGGAATGCTGAGCAAGGCATCTACCACGGTATTGCCTACAGTATGAATATCTTCAGGGGCAAAGTGTTCCATCACCAAATTGCGCTGCGACATAGCCGTCGGCGGGAAGTGCAATGTTGTTAGAGGCCCAATCATGCGGCGGTGCGCTTCTTCGGGGAATGGCTCTTGCGGGTTGTAACTCCGCAAGCCAGCCTCAACGTGGCCGACCGGAATGCGCATGTAAAACGCTGTTAATGCTGCAGCAAACGTTGTGGCAGTATCACCCTGGACCACAACAAAGTCGGGCTTATCTTTACTCCAATGTTGCTCAAGCTCTTTTGAAATACGGGTCACAACATCAAGCGGTGTTTGGTTTGGCTGCATAACGTCAAAGTCAGCATCTGGTGTAATCCCAAAAACAGCCTCGGCCTGGTCAAGCATTTCGCGGTGTTGGCCAGTACTATGCCATTCGGCAGTTAACGTTGGAATATTACGCAAGGCCTGCAACACTGGCGCAAGCTTTACAACCTCTGGACGAGTTCCTGATACAATAACAACTTTAGGCATTATTTTCTCTTATTTTTGAATAGGTTACCATAACACACCCCCTTTTTATAGGGGGCGCACATGGTATATTCAAGTAGGCGGTTGTTATATTATGAAATTTTATTACGCTGGCTAGTTGCAGCAACTTCGTCCAGTTGGTCTTGCTGGGCTTTTTGAATACGCTGCTTTTCTTCTAGTAGCTTGCGTTCATACAAAATTTCATAGCGTTTTTGAGTGGCAAACTCTTCAGTCAACTGGTCGCGCAGCTGTGCTTCGTGTTGACGCAGCGCCTGCACTTTGCCTTGACGCTCTTTAATGTCTTTTTCGGTCTTTTCGGTAAAGCGTGAAAGGGCTGTTAAAAGCATAGGGTCAGTGCCAGCGGCCTCGCCCTCGTCTTCAATCTTCTTTTGTAGACTGCGGATTTTCAGCACGTGGCCTTCAATAGCGGTTTGCACTTCAGCGATTTGCTTTTGAATATCCTCAACGTTTTTTTTGGCTAAACGCACAAGGTTATCAAGTGTTTTGATTGTGTCCGCCATAGAGGTTAGGCTTCCTGAGGCGCTTTATCATTAGGTTGAGTATCATCTTGCCCATCAGCTGGTGTTGCTGGTGCTTCCTCACCCAAAATTTCAGCAAGGGCGTTATAGCCCCCATCCATTGAGGCTGACTCTTCAGGCTCTTGGGTTAAAAACTTCTCGAGGGAATCATGATAGAAAATAGCGGTATCAACATCGCTATCGCTGCCCTTCTTGTAGGCACCCAAGCGAATAAGCTCAGCCATGTTGTCAAAAGTCGCGTAATGACGGCGAGCCATGGTTACCAATTTATTTTCTTCAGCGGTATTACACTGCGGCATCGCACGTGAAACTGACTTTAGAATATTAATTGAGGGAAAGTGCCCTTGTTCAGCCAGCGCACGGTCGAGCACGATGTGACCATCCAAAATACCACGTACAGCATCCGCCACAGGTTCATCAAGGTCTCCACCTTCTACAAGCACGGTAAACAGTCCTGTAATTGTCCCCTTACCTTCACAGGTGCCTGCACGCTCAAGAAGGCGTGGAAGCTCTGAGAATACTGATGGTGTGTAACCACGGGTGGTTGGTGGTTCGCCTGCTGATAGGCCAATTTCACGCTGAGCCATTGCAAAACGAGTCACTGAGTCCATCATCATCAAACATTGGAATCCGCAATCACGAAAGTATTCGGCAACAGCCATGGCTGTAAATGCGGCCTGACGGCGCATCAGTGGTGGCTCATCACCTGTTGCTACAACCACAACTGACTTACGCAAGCCTTCTTCACCTAGGCTGTTATGGATAAACTCCATCACCTCACGGCCACGCTCACCGGTTAGGGCAATCACGTTCACTTCTGCATCAGCAAATTTGGCAATCATCCCCAGCAGGGTTGATTTACCAACACCAGAGCCTGAGAAGATACCCATACGCTGGCCACGGCAAAGCGGAATAAATGTATTAAGGGCACGTACGCCCACATCAAGCTTTTTACCAATAGGCTTACGCATGCCTGGGGCTGGTGGCGCAGCTTTTAGTTGGCGACTTTCGCCACCCAAAGCAATAGGGCCTTTGCCATCAATAGGGTTACCAAGGCCATCGATCACACGGCCAATGAAGCTGTTATTCACTTTAATAACAGGCTGGTCAGAAAGGGTGTACACACGGCAACCTGGACCCACGCCTTCGATGGGTGCAAATGGCATCAGCAGTACTTGGCCATCTTTGTAGCCAACCACTTCGGCTGTAAATTCATCATTCTGGCGGGTTTGAACAAGGCAGCGGCTGCCAATGGCTGTATCGTCAAGGCCTTCACACTGAATCACCAACCCAGAAACCCCCACAACCTTGCCAAAAGTGCGGCTTAGGGCAACATCTTCAAGGTGTTCAGTTGCGGTTTTAAAAGGGTCAACCATTGGTGCGGCCTCAACGTTAAATTAGATTAATGATGTATAGTATACACAAGGGTTTAGCAAAATTCGACCTATAAACGCCTGTCAGGGTAAGTGTCATTTTATTTTCGTGGTGTCTACCATTAGAATATGGGTACTTACACAAATAACAAAAAAGGCTTTGCCAGATTATGAATGAGCTTGTTCCATCTACTGAAAACAAAAACGTTGCCGCACAACACTCAGGCTCTGAGGTTGGTGCACGTGCATCTGATGTCCTCCTCCACCTTGTAACCTTTGACCTAATGGGCGAAGAGTTCGGTGTGCCGATTTTGGACGTCCGCGAAATTATTCTAATGTCTGACGTAACGCCAGTGCCAAACGCACCTGAGTTTGTTGAAGGTGTGATTAACCTTCGTGGTCAGATTATCCCGATTGTAGATTTGCGTAAGCGCTTTAAGCTTGAAAGTAAATCAGACTCTGACAAAAACCGTATTGTTGTGGTTGAAGTTGCCAACAGTGTACTTGGCCTTATTGTAGATGGTGACTCTGAAGTGCTGCGTATTCCAACCGATTTTGTAAAGCCAGCCCCTGCGCTGATCTCGGGCGGTATTGGTGCCGAATATATTAAAGGCATTGCCTACTATAACGAGCGTATGATTATTCTGATTGATCTGCACAAGGTGTTTAATTCAGAAGAGATGGAAACTCTCGACCACGTTGGTGAGTAATTTTTAATACACCAGCGCTTAAGCAAACACAAAAAACCCAGCCGTTGGCTGGGTTTTTTAAATTCTGCAAGCAGAGCCTATGATTTACGGCCGTAACGCTTGTTGAACTTCTCAATACGACCAAGAGAGTCGATGTTACGGCGTTTGCCGGTGTAAGCTGGGTGTGACTTAGAGTCGATCAACAGCTTCATCTCTTCACCTTCTTTGCCCCATGTAGAACGGGTGGTGTACTCTGTACCGTCGGTCATTACCACTTTAATATCGTGGTAGTCTGGGTGAATGCCTTGTTTCATTGGTATGTACCTCTTTTAAAATCTCGTGGTTTTAGTGCTTTGTGCTTCAAACCAATGCGCAAGATAACGCCGAAAATCAATCAATGCAACACTTTATTTAAGTGTTAGTGCATTTCCTTCAACAAATCATCAGTCAGTTTAGAAGCTTTTTTCTTATCAACTTCTGAAGTGATGATTTTTTCTGCTGCTACAACAGCTAGGTCAACAAGCTCAGCACGAACGTCGCGCATTGCTTTTGACTTAGCTTGCTCGATTGCAACTTTAGCTTCTTCTGAGCGGCGTGCAATGTCGCGCTCAAGTTCAGCTGTTTTAGTAGCAATCATGCTTTCTGCTTCAGTTTTTGCATGGGCCACAATTTCTTGTGCTTCTTTTTTAGCAAGCTTAAGGCGAGTTTCGTACTCAGCCAAAGCTTGTTGCGCTTGCTCACGTAGTGAGGCCGCTTTATCCATGTCTTCTTGAATGCGTGCAGAACGCTGGTCCAAGATGTCGCTTACAACCGGGGCAACATAGCGCCATACAACAACAAGCAGTACGAAAAATGAAAGCCCTGTCCAGAACAGTGTAGATTCAGCCATTGATAGGTTGAATAGTTGCTCTTGAGCTGAGCTTGCGGCTGTGTGTGCTGATGACGCCATGTTTATTCCCTCGAATTACGTTTGGTTATTAGATAACAAACAGAATGATTGCAGCGATAACGAATGCAAATAGAGCAATCGCTTCAACTAGAGCCATGCCTAGGAAAAGCATAGTTTTTAGTGAGCCTTCAACTTCTGGCTGACGAGCTACGGCTTCAAAGTATTTGCCGAATACGTTACCCAAACCTAGACCTGAGCCAATCATACCCATGGCTGCCAAGCCAGCGCCGATTGCTTTAAGCATAGTAAGATCTGTACCTTCCATTATCAGAGTATCCTTATTTTCATGTTGTTTTATTTATAAGGCAAATTTGTTATCAACCCCATTTGCCCAAACTTATAGCCTATCTCGGTCAATATGTCTACCCGATTGAGGCTAATTTCTTAAACTTTTCCGTCTATTAGTGGTGCATGTGCAGGGCGTCATTCAGATATACGCAAGTCAGTAGCGCAAAAATGTAAGCCTGAATCAAAGCCACAAATAGCTCAAGTGCAGATAGTGCCACCAAGAAAACACCTGGTACAAGGCCAGTTGCTAGGCCAGTGAAGCCCATAGCACCCACCATCATCACAGCGAAGCCAGCAAACACTTTAAGCAGAATGTGACCTGCCAACATGTTCGCCATCAAACGCACTGATAGTGTAAGCGGGCGTGCAAAGAATGAAATAATCTCTAGCGGTACCAACAAGAATAGCAGTGGTAGCGGTACACCTGATGGTGCAAAAAGTTTTAGGAACTTAAGACCGTGGGTCAAAAAGCCAACAACCCAAACCATACCAAAAACAATCAGCGCGAAAGTGGCTGTCACAGTAAGCTGTGAAGTTGTTGTGTATGAACCAGGAATCATACCTGAAAGGTTTGAAATGGCGATAAATGTGAAAAGCGTAAATACAAATGGAAAGAAACGCATGCCAGCCTTACCTGAGGCTGAGGTTACCATTTCTTCAACAAAGCCGTAGGTGACTTCAAGCATGCCTTGTAGGCGGCCTGGCACCAAAGCTTTAGGGCGAGCAGCAAGCACTAGCAACGCGCACAAAAATGCGGTTGAGCTCATAATCCAAACAGCTTGGTTTGTAACAGCAAGTTCAAACTGACCAAGCGCAAGTGTGCCAATCTGGCGAATTTCAAACTGATGAAGCGGATCCAATGCCACGGTTACGGCCCTTTCTTTTTTAAGGTCTTTGCAGGGCACTTTTACCCTTAAAAGGGCATTTTCGTCAAGCGTTTAAATACAAAAAAAGGGCGTTTTCACGCCCCTTTAAAATGTTTGCTAAAAAAGTGAACCCTTAATTGCTTTGCTGGTTCTCGTCATCAGCCGTTGCATCACCCTCGCCCGGGTCATGGCCATCGGCCTCACCCACCTTAGATGATGGCTTAGCTGGGGCCTGTGCATTCATGAAATACCAAATGCTACGGAAGCCTGCGGCAATCCCCAAAAACATAAAGAGTAGGAAAAACGCTGGCTTGGTATCAAAGTAAACATCAATACCGTAACCAATCGCCATACCCACAATCACGCATGACATCAGGTTAAGGCCTACACTGTAACCACTGTTAAAGCTACGCTGACCCATTGATTTAGGTTCTTTTTTAGTGTCTTTTTTCTTACTTGGCATCTTTTAGGGCCTGCTCGATTTTTTCTTTCATTACTTCGTAAGGCTGAGCACCTGCAACTACAATCTTTTTGTTGATGTAGAATGTAGGTGTTGAACGGATGTTCAATGTCTCAAGTGCAGTGGCTTTATCGTCTAGCACGCGTTTTTGAACTTCTTGGTTCATTATGCAAGCGTCTACAGCTTCACCGTCCATACCGCCAAGGCGGGCAATTTTCTTCAGTTCAGCTACTGGATCATCTGAGCGAGTCCAAGTTTGCTGAGTGCTAAAGTAAGCGTCTGCAAAGTTGTAGTAACCGTCATCAGGGGCGCAGTGCATAATTTTAGTTACGGCAGCAGCTAGGCCATCCCATGGCAAGCTACGTAGAACAAACTTAACTTTGCCAGTCTCGATGTAGTTTTCTTTAATTTGGCCAAAAGTGTCGTTGTGGAAGTGTGCGCAGTGGCCACATGTCATCGAGGCATACTCAATAATTGTTACAGGGGCATCAGCGTCACCAAGTACAAGCTCGTTTTCTTGAATGTCTAGTGGGCTTTTGGCAGCGTCATCAGCTTGTGAAATACCCGCAAACGCAGGTGAAGCCACAAGTGCAGCCAGCATCATGAATGTTGAAATTTTTAGGCCAAGGTTTTTCATTCTTAGTTTTCCTTATTCTCGGTTCTATATACTTATGTGGTTGGGTTCGAGTGGCGCGTTTCCACTTGGGCCCCTAATTTTTTCAAAGCTTCGCGCAGGCTATCATCTTTAACGCCTTGTACTTGCGCTTCGGCACGGGTTTCAGCCCCTGCATCAGGCACAATATTTGTGCGTGTTTTTGGAGGCTCCATATCAAAATACGTTTGCTGAGGGCGAATCCCCTTAACGGCGGCAAAACCAAAGTAACGGTTAATACGCTCAATAATCATAGGTGCCATATGTTGCAGCTGCATAGCAACCGCCCCATGACATACTGAAACTGTCAGAACACCATTTTTAAGCTGTTGGGGTTGGGCGTGCTGGTAAAACTCATCGCCTACGATTTGGCGCCAGCTACTTAGAATACGGGCATCAGCAAACCCTTGCGCTGAAGCCAAAGGCTTCAAAAGCTTATGCAAACTGCGGCTTAGGGTTTTCATGTGTGCGACACCTCTTGAGAATTTGTGTTTAAACCATAGCATTTTTAAGTTAAAAGTAAAGGGCAAAAACGTATACAACCACGAGATTACCTAACCAACTGTGACCACTTTAAAACGCCCTAAAACTGCTAAAAAAGCGCCTATTAAGGTGAAAAATGCCGCTGATTATTCAGCGCAGTTATTGGCGTGGTTTGATACCCATAAGCGTGACCTACCATGGCGCCGTGGGCGTTCACCCTACTCTGTTTGGCTGGCTGAAATTATGCTTCAGCAAACAACTGTCGCCACCGTGAAGGATTACTATAAGCGCTTTTTGGCTCAGTTCCCCTCTGTTGAAGCTCTTGCCAATGCCCCACTCGAAGATGTGCTGCATTTATGGCAAGGCTTAGGCTATTACAGCCGTGCCCGCAACCTACATAAGTGCGCCCAAGCGGTTGTTCAAGACCACGGCGGAAATTTCCCGAAAACCGCTGCTGAATTGCAAAAACTCCCCGGCATTGGGCCTTATACGTCAGCCGCTATTGCATCGATTGCCTTTAACGAAGCCGCCACCGTTGTAGACGGCAACGTTGAGCGTGTTATTAGCCGCCTTTTTGCCATCGAAACACCGCTCCCTGATAGCCGCCCCGAAATCCGCAACTATGCTGAAAAACTTACGCCCAATGAACGTGCTGGTGATTACGCTGAGTCGATGATGGATCTTGGCGCCACCATTTGTACGCCAAAGTCGCCCAAGTGTTTGCTGTGCCCGCTGCACGACCTTTGTACCGCACGTGATAAAGGCTTAGAGGCTGAGCTTCCTCGTAAAAAACCAAAAGCCAAGCGCCCAGAAAAACATGGCGCTGCTTACTGTATTATTAATGAAAAGCAGCAAATCCTACTCCGTCGCCGCCCTAACAAGGGCCTGCTTGCCCACCTTTGGGAAGTGCCGCACACGGGGTGGGAGCATGACGACCTACCCATTGATATTAAAGGCTTGGACCAACAAAACCACGGCCCTATTGTGCATGTGTTTACCCACTTTAAGTTAACCCTTGAGGTGCACACCATCACCGCCCCCAATGGCCTTAACCCCGAACAGGGTGAATGGGTAAACGTGGCTGACCTTCATACAAAGCCGCTACCAACGCTGATGAAAAAAGTTTTGCAACAAGCAGGCGTGTTGACGGCATAAGCCTGCTGATGTATACATTCTGAATACTTTTATTTATCTTCCTCTCTCCCTTTCAGATTAAGGACTTTATATGTCTATCGTTCTCACTATTGTGGCAGGTTTAATCCTGGCTGCAGTTTGTAGTGTTGTGTTGTCAATCGCGGCTGAAATGCTGCTCTCGATTGGTGAACTTCACGCCGTTTGGGGTGGCTTCGGCTTCTTCTTTCTGGCGCCCATTGCCATGGTTGGCGGTGCGGTTTCAACCTTTATGTCTTACACCAGCGGAGATACAGGCTTTGCCCTGTTCTTTAGCCCCCTTTTGGGCGTGCTGACTGTTCTTGGTATTCTCACGGCCCTTGGGTTTCTTGAGAAGCTGCGCGGTAAAAAGAAAGGCTAAATTATGCTTTCTTTCCTGATACTCCTCGTGGGTGTTGCGGCCGCCATTGTGGCCAGCTTCATCATTTCTGCAATCTTTGAGGCCGTCGCCGAAACCATTGGCAGCACCTGCCCCGTTGGCGGCTCTGGTGCACTGCTTTGGTGCTTCATTGCCGTGCCTTTTGAACTTATTGGCCTTGTGGTCGGTATGTTTTCATCGGCAACGGGTTGGGCACTGTTTTTGTACCCCATGTGGGCCATGCTCATCGCTTATGCGGTGTTTAGCCTGCTTTCGCTTTTCGCCTCTGTCTTTATGAAGGACTAGTATGACGGGATACTTCATCGGGGCTTTAGCCTGCGGACTGCTTTTGAACACCCTGTTCACGGTGTTCTTTTCGGTCATGTGGGAAAAAGCCTTCATCAACGAACGGCCCAAACTGGGCATCAAGCGCAACCGCGTTTTGTACCCCAGTGTGGTGATTGCATCGGTAGTGGGTGTTCTTATCCCGCTGATGATGGGCACCATTCCGGCGGCACTGTTTATCCCCCCTATGGTGGGGCTTTCGGTACCGCTGCTGGTAACCTTTTACCTGACCGAGCGTGCTCGGAAAAAAGGTAAGTAAGCTACCAGACGAATAAATAACGAAAAAACCCCCGCACTTTTGGTGCGGGGGTTTTGTTTTTAATTTCTATGAATTGTGTAGCTCTGCGGCACTCGCCACTGGCGCAAAACTGTGGCGATGCCACGGGGTTGGGCCATGTTCTTTTAATGCGTCCATATGGATTTTTGAGCCATAACCTGCGTTACTCTCCCACCCAAAGTGCGGGTGCTCTTGTGCAAGTTTAGCCATAATACGGTCACGGGTAACTTTAGCGATAATTGAAGCCGCCGCCACTGAAAGGACTTTAGCATCCCCCTTCACCACGCATTCGGCAGGTAGAGGCATCTCTTGGGGGATTTTATTGCCATCAATAATAGCGTAGTCACCAAGGCTTGCGCCTTCTTCAGCTAGTTTAACCTGCAGTTTTTCAACCGCACGGCACATGGCAACAAAGGTCGCTTGTAGAATGTTGAGGCTATCAATTTCAGCCACGCTAGCGTGTGCTACAGCAACGTGCGCATTTTGCCAAATAAGATCGTAGAGGGTATCGCGTTTCTTAGCACTAAGGGTTTTAGAATCATTCACCATCAGCAAAGGCTCAGGGTTTTTAATGACCACGGCGGCAGCGGTAACTGGGCCTGCCAATGGGCCTCGGCCAACCTCGTCAATACCAACAATGGCTTTGTATTGCCCTAAAAGGCTTTGCTCATAGCTAAAGTCGAGCAGCGAGAAGGCATCAGCATTGGTTGAATTAACTTTTGGCATTTAAAACCCCACTCAGACTAGTGCGCTTCGCCTGCAGCGCCAGCCATCACGTAGGTTTTATCGCCTGTCGGCCATACACCCTTCGCCATTGAGGCTAAGCTTGGCGATACACCATACTCATGCGTACGGTAAATCCATAGGTTTGAAAGTACAGCCATCACGTATTTACGGGTTTCTTCAAACGGAATACGCTCAACAAAAATCAAAGGTTCTTCTTGGTGAAGGCCTTTTTCTTTCCATTTATTCACGTTACCTGGGCCAGCGTTGTAGGCCGCAATCATCTTAATAAGGTTACCGTCAAAAACCTCGGCCAAGTGTTCAACGTAGTCTTGACCAAGCGACATGTTGATTGATGGCTTGTAAAGGTCGTTTGTGGCAAAGCGTTGCTTACGCTGCATATCACGGATGTGGCGTGCAGTGTTCGGCATAATTTGCATCAAACCACGTGCCCCCGCGTATGACTTCACATCAGGCGAGAATGCACTTTCTTGGCGGATGATTGAGAATAGCAAAGCTTTATCAACCTTATAGCCTTCTTGTGGCATCCAATGAGGTTCAGGGAACAAACCTACCAGGTATGTTTGGTTACGCTCGTGCAGGTTACGGGCAAGCGTTAGAGAAACGGCTGGCAATTGCAGCTCAAGCGCAAAGGCAAGCAGGCTTTCATCCATACCATACGGAATACGGCTATATGATGACTTTAGCTCGTCTTGAGCAAGGTCATGTTCGCCAATTTGCACAAGAGCAATAGTACGGCGCACGCCTTCGTCCTTTAACAGCTCAACCATGTGGTTAGGGTCAGTGTTTGGTTTATCCCAAGTAAATGGCAGGCTTTCGTTCATGCGTTGGTGCGCCAGCATACCGTAGTATGACAATGGCTGCTGTGCGGCCATGTTGTAGAACACACGCGCCATCGAAGCACGCTTTAGCTGGTCGTAGCTGTAGGCAGCCCAAAAAGCAGCACGGGCATACTGTGTACTTTGCTGCGGCACAGTGTATGCCATTTGGCGGAATGTGGCAGCAGCACGCTCAAGGTCGCCGTCTTGGTAGGCAGCAAAGCCAATAATCCAAAGGGCGTCAGGTTGCTTGCGCTCACTGGTATCAAATACGTGCTGGGCGAGCTTTGTTGCACGTGGGAAAAACCCTTCGTTTAGCAACTGCTGCGCCAAACGTAGCGTTACGTTGTTGTAGGTATCTTCACCCAAAAGCTTACGAGTTGCAGGCTTCATGTATTCGGCGATTGCGGCGTTGTAGTAACGCTGCTTACGGTATGAACCCAGCTGACGGAGCTTTTGTGTGCGGGCACGGCTTGCTTTAGCACTGCGGCCCGAGCTTTTCATTGAGTTTAGCTCTTCGTCAGGGTCAGAGTATTTAGCAATACTGCTCACACGACCAATAGCTGGGCGGTCGTGGGTAGCACCGTCCGCAGCACGGCGGTTTGCTAGGCGGTAAATGGTACGTGATTGCGGGTGGTCATTGTATTTGCTCAACCAGTCCTGCATATCAGCGTATGGGGTTTTGGTGCGTGGGTGCAAAATACGCTCGGCAACCAAGTGGCCCATCAAAATTTCTTTATCGTCAAGTTTCGGGATAAGCGCCACAACACCGTCACGGTCGAGTTTACGTTGTAGGGCAAACATTTTGCGGTAAATGTTAACGTCGTTATCGCTTAGAATTTTAGGAACATTCTTTGCAACTTCGGCTTTGCTTTTCTTCGGAAGGCTTGCATCAGCGTAACTGGCTGAAAGCGTCACCACTGCCATGCAGCAGATGAGCAGCGCAAAACTACTTACCTTCTTTGTTAAAAACATCATTTCGTGCCTTCTTTCAATGCTTGTTTCAAGCTTAATAAGTCAGCCCATGTTTGTCTTTTTAGGAATGGCTGTCGTAATAACGTGTTGGCATGATATGTGGCCACTAACGTGAAAAAACAACCCTTATTATTGATTTTTTCTAATTCCCAGTCTCCACGGCGCACTGACGCTGCATTTCCCTTGCCTTCTGACAACAGCTGCAAGCCACGATGCCCCATAACCAAAATGGGCTGGTCTTTAAGTTTTTGAAGCACACCGCTTAGCAAGCTGGCTTCATGGTTTGAGGCCAGCGGCACATCATCAGCCGCATCGCCTGTTAAAAGCATAAATGTAGGCTGTACTTCAGCCTCGTAGCCCATGGCACGCATCATGTTGGTCCATAGGGTTTGTTCGGCGCCTGACCATATATTCGTGCCATCGGTGGCATTCATTACAACGGTAAACGGCAAGGTGCCTTTAATAACTTTAAGGTAATCATCAAGCACAAATGGCTTTGCTGAGTGCTTAGGCGCAGGGGTCGGCATTGAAGCCGCAGGCTTAACGGTGCGCTGCTGGGCTGCTGGTTGCGATGATGATTGGGTTGGCTTAGCTGCTGGCGCTGCGGTTTGCGCAGGTGCTTGGGTCGCTTGTGTTGAAGCTTGTGTTGAGGCTTGTGGTGACGCCTCGGCCTTTGGCGCTTTCACCATATTATTCAGGCCGATAGGTGTATCGGTCAGGCTGTCAGATACGCCAAAGTTTTGCAAATCCTCAGCAAGAATTGCAAGCGCGGCGCGCTGGGCATCTGTAAGAGTATTTAAGAAAGCTAAGTCCATGAAAAAGCTATAATTAGTTCATTCGCTGTGGCATTTCAAATTCGTCTTCATCCTCGTCATCTGAGGCAGAAAGAAGGAATTTAAGACGCTCAATCTCTTGGCGCAAAATCTTGATACAAAAACGGCCACGCTCTTTAACTGATGGCATTTCTAGGCCTTCTTGGCGCACACTATCGCCCACGGCCATGTGGTCTAGTGCAAGGAAGGTAAGGTCGTAACGAGAAAGATCGTTTGGCAGCTCTTCAACAAGCTCAGGGTCAATCATTTCAAGAAGCTCAAAGTAGATTTCAAGCAGGTTTAGAATGCTATCGAATAGGTTTTCGTCCAGTGCAATATCAACATCTTCAGGCAGGTGCGTGTATTCAGCTAAAAAGTAGCCTTCGTCCGCTTTGCTAATGGCTTTTGCCATAAAGCGTTCGCCGCCTTCAACGCGGGTCACGTAGGTGCCGTCGTCTTCAGCTTCAAAATCAAGGATGTTTGCAAGGCAGCCAACCATAGAAATAGTAGCCAACGGATGGTCAGCATCGCTACAGAACATCACACCGAATGGCATTTCGTCACGGATGCAGTCATCAACCATTTTCTTGTATTGTTCGTCCTTCATGCGCAGCATAATTTGGGTGCCAGGTAGCAACACCAACTCAGCAGGAAGAACCGGAATTTTTGGAGACGATTTCGTCGTAGCTTTTGATGACATTTAGAGCTTTAAACCTTTCTTGGTAAGCCCGTGTTTATACGAGCCTTAGCAGTATAGCAGCACATTACCACACCTTACAAAAACAAAAAAGGCCGGCTTGCACCGACCTTTTTAAAATGATGAAACTTACGCTTCAGCAGCAACCTTTTTGGTCTCGGTTGTTGCAGCTGGTGCTTCAGTCTTAGCTTCTGGAAGTTTTTCAACTGTACCTTTAGCAGTACGGTCGGTTTTCTTCTCAGCGATACGAGCTGATTTACCAGTACGACCACGTAGGTAGTATAGTTTCGCACGACGTACATCACCGCGACGCACTAGCTCAATACGGCTAAGTGTTGGTGAGTATAGTGGGAAAATACGCTCTACGCCTTCACCGAAAGAAATCTTACGTACGGTGAATGATGATTGTAGGCCGTTGTTTTTGCGGGCGATGCAAATGCCTTCGAACACCTGGATACGCTCACGGGTACCTTCTGTCACTTTAACGTGAACGCGAAGAGTATCACCAGCGCCAAACTCAGGAATGTCTTTGCCCAGCTTTTCAATTTGTTCTTTGTTCAGTTGATCGATGATGTTCATCGTGGCCACCTACTTGTTTGGTATGAATTTCTAAATCTCTTTTGGCTCATTAAACACTATTAAAAAGCCAGCCCCTTTTGGGCGTGTTCGGTGTTTATAACCGACAAAATCCGTTTTGCAAAGTGTTAAATAAGCCACAAAGGGGTTTTTTTCAACATTTTTTGCCTATGACGGAAAAAACGAGCCTTTTCGGCTCTTTTTTTGATGCCCCTTACGGTACAACAGTACATAACCTAATGATGAATACGTAAAAATCAAGCCTTGTGAAGGTCTGGGGCTTTATTTTTTCTTCAAAAGTTCAGGGCGAACCTTCTGAGTTTTAGCAATTGACTGCTCTTTACGCCACGCATCAATCTTTGCATGGTGGCCTGACTTTAAAACCTCAGGCACAGTTTGGCCGCGCCATTCTTCAGGGCGGGTGTAATGCGGGTACTCTAAAAGCCCTTCAAGCGCCGGCGAGAATGACTCTTCGGCAAGGGTCTCATCATTCCCCAACACACCAGGCAGCTGGCGAATTGTGGCATCAAGCACAGGGTAAACGGCAATTTCGCCGCCAGTCAGCACATAATCACCAATTGAAACTTCTTCATCTACCAGCGCATCAAGCACGCGTTGGTCAATACCTTCGTAGTGGCCGCACAGCAAAATAACACCCTCGCCTGCCGCCCAGCGGTTGGCCATACCTTGGTTAAAAGGTGTGCCTGTTGGCGTCATAAACACAACGGGGGCGTTTGGGGTTTCTTTTTTGGCGTGTTCAATAGCCTCTGCCACAACATCAGCACGCATAACCATACCGGCACCACCGCCGTACGGAGTGTCATCAACGGTTTTGCGTTTGTCGGTTGCAAAGTCGCGAATATCAGTGGCGGTACATGACCATTTGCCCTCGCTAAGTGCACGGCCCGTAATAGAGTGGCCCATCGGCCCCGGGAATAATTCAGGGAACAGCGTCAAGATGTGTGCTTTAAAGATTGAAGAACTCATCAGCAAATTCGGTCAGTGTAATGGTTTTGGCCTCAAGGTCAGAGGTCGCAATAGTGTCGTCAGTATAAGGCAACAAAACTTCGTTCCCTTTACCGAATACGGTAAAAACATCCTGCGCCCCGTTTGAGAATACGCTCCCGACTTTACCAATCTTATCGCCTTTGTGGTTCAGCACAGTCATGCCTTCAAGGTCAGAGTAGTAAAGCTCGTCTTCTTCAAGCTCAGGAAATTCCTCACGAGGGACAAACAATGCTGTACCACGAAATTCCTCAGCGTCTTCACGGGTGGGGATGTTCTTAAATTTCACCAATGGGCCTTTAGGGCCTTGGCGCCATGAGGTAATAGAAAATGGCGTGCCGTCTTCATCGACGGGCACGCCATAATTCTTAACAATATCCTCATTTTCAAGAGCAAGCTTAAACTTAACTTCACCCTTGATACCATGCGCCCCCAAAATGGTGCCTACGCAAACAAAGCCTTGTTTTGTAGGGATACGGTTACGCATAGCGGAGAGCTAAAACTACTCAGCTTTAGCTTCTTCAGCAGCAGCTTCTTCAGCTGGTGCTTCAGCAGCGGCTTCGGCTTCAGCAGCGGCAGCTTCGTCAGCAGCAGCTTTAGCTTCAGCAGCTTTTTTAGCGTCTGCTTCAGCTTTGCGTGAAGCGTATAGCGCTTTACGACGGTCAATAGCAGCTTGCCATTTTTTACGCTGACGGTCAGAACCTAGGCCTTCAGCCATTAGGAATGTGATTACGCGGTCTGAAGGCTCAGCACCTACAGATAGCCAGTGTGAAAGACGGTCGTTGCTTACAACCCATTTGCCTTTACCTTCAGCTAGAGGATCGAAGTGACCCAATTGCTCGATGTAACGGCCGTTACGTGCTTGACGCTTGTCAGCAGCTACAACATGGTAGAAAGGAAGTTTTTTACGGCCGTGGCGGGCCAAACGAATAACAGTAGACATGTGTATTACACCTCTATTTTAACAAAAATATTTAAGTTTATGACGCATCGCGGTGAGGAGCCACTTACGCCGTTGTGGAGTGTATTTAACCCTATTTATGCAGTAATGCAAGGGGTTTATGGAAAATAAGCACATTCAAACGCAAAAAACCCCTGCCTAAATTGGCAGGGGTTTTTAACTTTCGCTTAATGGAAGATGAGATCGCCCACGTACAAGCCCAGCAAAGGCTGGCCAATACCGTAGACATACACCATCAAGAAGCACAGCAGTGCCCCAAAGGTATTTTCAACGTCCCAGCACTTACGTGCAAAGTAACAAACGCCGAGAAACCACGTGACGGCCAAAACGACCAGATACAGAATTTCGAGCATAAAGAGCCTCAGGGTGAATAGAAAAACAAAAAAAGATGGCATTAAACATCACTGTAATAAGGTCGCATCCATCAAATAACAACCCCTCACCTGCATATAAACAAAAAAGCCCCCACCAAAAAGGTGGGAGCTTTCAATCGTGAAGTGCGCTTACGCGACAATGTCAACAAGCAGGCCCGCAAGTTCAAGCAGACCAGAGCCGAAGACCATGACCCCGAAGCCGATGCAACCTGCCTTGTAAACGGCAAGCTCGTCTTTGTCCGTAAAAATGTTCACAAGGAACTTCCCAAGGAAAAAGAGCGAAACCGGAATGCTGACAACAAAGCCAAGCATGAGGAGAACAGCGAGAGCCGAAAGAACGATATCCATATCGAAAAATCCTTCAAAGAAAGAGGGGAAACAAGAAACGAAGATATACTAATGTACAATTTATTATGGTAAGTCCTCTGTTGAACTTCAACCCTACGACACTTCACCCCTCAAAACAGCAAAAGCCCCCTATGCGGGGGCTTTATGGCTCGTTAATTTTCTTTATAAGAGTGTTCGTCTTCGTCCTGTACCTGTGTAGGCTCGGGCAAAGATTCAACTTTTATTGCAGAAGGATGTTCAGACAAATAAACCAAACGGTCATAACAAGCTTTTTGCACCGCTTTATGGTGCGGCTCGGCAATGCCGTAGTTTGGTGTAATGGCGTCAACCGCTGTGCGCAGTTCAGCCAGAGGGCGTTCGGCCCAGTTTTCATCTGCTTGGATAATTCCAAGGCAAACATCTTTTGCGGTTTCCATCTTGGTACCTTTTACGTAAGCGTGGCCAAGGCCAATCAAACAGCCGCTCAAAAACAGAGCGCCTAAGGCATTCAGGCTGGGGCGCTTTTGCACACCTGCCATATAGAAAAAGATACCGCTGGCTAAACAGCCAATACTCAACATAAACGCAGCTTCATATGCGTACATAGGCAAAACCCTCCGAAGGGAAGTAAGTAAGAAAAAGGAAAGGAAAATCAAAACAGGGCACATATTTAAGCGCCTTTGGTTTAGGTTTCAACCTTTTTATTGGTTAAATATTGCGACGCACAAAACAAAATCACCATAAGCCCCCAAGCAAAAACCCCTGCCAAAATGGCAGGGGTTTTCTAAATTCGATATTAGTTCATGGCAGCCGGCATCGTGGCCGAGGCTTCCACCTGCAGCGTCACGAAGCACGTATCACGTGCCACAATCTGCTGACGTTCGGTCAGGCCGACAGTTCCCACCGCTTCGGTGGCAACACGGCGGAGTGCCGGATTCGACATCGCCACCCAGTCGGGGTCAGCCTTGATATCGGCGATGCAGCGCTCGGCGGCAAGGTCGACACGGCCAGATTGCGACATTTCTTCCGAGTAGCTGGAAAGACCCATGAAGCCCAATGCCGACAAGACTATTGCCAATGAAAGACCGAGGCCAAAACTCTCCAGAAGGTCAGCAACCTTGATACCGATGAGGGCAGCGCCTGCAATGATAAGTAAAACGGTGAAAATAAACACGAAACGTCTCCAATACAGAAAAACAAAAAGGAAAACGAGATGCGACATTATATTATCAAAGCTTATATAGCGTTATTCTCTGCTGAATCAACCCCCTCTAACTATACATGCAAAAACCCCCACCAGCTAAGGTGGGGGTTTTCGTTATTCGTTATGTTATTCGGCGGTGATGCCCGCGGGGGCTTCGCCACCGCCGGCGTAGTTGGCCATATTGCGGGCACAGTGTGCGACCAGATAGCGCGTGTTGTTCGACGCGGTGCCGGCTTCGGTATTGTCGCGGACGACATCCTTCGCAAGCTCGTACATCTCGCCGCGGTCCAGCTCGCGCCAGCCGTCGGTTTCGGCAACGGCCACGTGGCAGGCTTCGAGTGCGGTGTTGAAAGCGATCTCACTGGCAGTGGGTTCGGCGGGGGCAGCAGCTTCGGCATCGGCCGAAGGGGATGCGCCCGAGCAGGCAGCGAGCGAAAGACTCGAAAGACCCAGAACGCCGGCGACAAGAACGGACTTCAACTTCATATATTCTCTCCACAAATATGCGGGATTTTACAAAAGGGACGGAAGGTATCGAAATACCAACAGTGGATATATGGCATTTACTTAGGCTTTGCAACCCCTACCCCATAAAAAAACCCGCCTCGCAGGCGGGTTTTACGTATAAATAAGGCTTACATACCGGGGAACTTCTTACCCATTTTGCCGCCCATCATGCCAGCAAGAGCACCAAGGCCGCCCATTTTCTTAAGCTTCTTCATGGCGGTTTGCATTTGCGCGTGTGACTTTAGAAGTTTGTTAACGTCATTCACCGTAACGCCTGAACCTTCAGCAATACGGCGCTTACGCTTAGCGTTTAGAATATGCGGGTTGTAGCGTTCAATCGGAGTCATTGAGTCAATAATCGCCACTTGGCGCACAAGCTGCTTATCGTCAAGTTTGCTTGGGTCAATTTTGTCTTTCATGCCGCTCATGCCGGGCATCATGCCAAGTAGGTCACTCATCGAGCCCATCTTTTGCATGGTAGTAATTTGCTTTTTAAGGTCAGCAAGGCTGAACTTACCGCTCATCATTTTCTCTTGCATGGCCATGGCATCATCTTCTGAAATGGCGGCTTGTGCCTTTTCAACCATTTCAACAATGTCGCCCATACCTAGAATACGGCCTGCCAAACGTTCAGGGTCAAAAGGGCTAAGGGCGTCTAGCCCTTCACCCATACCAAGGTACTTAATCGGTTGGCCAGTCACTTCACGCATGCTAAGCGCTGCACCACCACGGCCGTCACCATCCATACGGGTTAGTACGATACCTGTAACGCCAACTTTTTCGTTAAAGGCTTTAGCAATATCAACCGCAACCTGACCTGTTAGACCATCCGCTACCAATAGGGTTTCGGTTGGGTTTGCAGTTTTCTTGACGGCAATAAGCTCGTTCATCAATTCTTCGTCAAGGTCACCACGGCCAGCAGTATCGAGCATCAAAACGTCGTAGCCGTTTTTCTTGGCTTCGGTCAGCGCACGCTTTGTAATATCAACTGGTTTTTGGCCTTCAATAATCTCAAGGCTATCAACGCCAACACGCTCACCCACAATACCAAGCTGCTTTTGCGCGGCAGGGCGGTAAATATCAAGTGAAGCAATCAGAACTTTTTTGTTCTCTTTTTCCTTTAGGCGTTTGGCAAGTTTAGCGGTCGTCGTTGTTTTACCAGAGCCTTGCAAACCCGCCATCAACACAACAACAGGCGGCTGGGCACGTAGATTAAGTTCTTCCCCTTCACCCAGTACGCTGACAAGGCCATCGTGCACAACTTTAACAATTTGTTCGCTTGGTTTAACGGCTTTAAGCACTTGCTCGCCCACGGCTTGCTCGCGCACTTCGGCCATAAATTTCTTGATAACAGGTAGGGCAACATCAGCCTCAAGTAGGGCAAGGCGCACGCCGCGAAGGGCGTCATCCACATCGCCTTCGGTCAAGCGACCACGTGAGGCGAGTTTATCGAATACGTTTTTTAATTTACCTGAAAGTTGGTCAAACATGCGTATACCTGTTTCTATTGATTTATTTCACTACCGTGGCATGATACCCATAGATTTGAAAATAACAAGACCAAGGTTCATTAAACGATATGGGATTCTTCCAAAAACTCGGCCTAAAATCACTTTCAAAAGGTTTAGAAAAGTCAGCCAAGGGGCTGACCGACGGCGTTAAAAAAGCGCTGCTCCATAAAAAACTAGACGCTGAAACCTGCGACGCTCTTGAAGAAGCCCTCATTATGGCTGACCTTGGTGCCCCACTTGCTGCCGAATTTGTTGACGACCTTCGCCGTGAAAAATTTGACCAAGACATTACCGAAGACGAGGTTAAAAACCACCTTGCCCAAACCCTTTCGGCAAAGCTAGACGGCATTGCCCAGCCCCTAAACATTACGGCCGAGCACAAACCATACGTATTGTTTATGGTAGGTGTTAATGGCTCAGGCAAAACCACGACCATTGGCAAACTTTCAAAAATGCTACAAGTCCAAGGTAAATCAGTACTGCTCGCTGCGGCTGACACCTACCGTGCAGCGGCTGTTGAACAGCTTGACGTTTGGGCCCAGCGCACAAACACCCCTATCGTAAAACCAGAAAAAGAAGGCGCCGACCCAGCCTCACTTATTTTTAAAGCCTACGACCAAGCCAAAGAGCAAGGCGTTGACGTGTTGATTTGCGATACCGCAGGCCGCCTGCAAAACCGCCAAGACCTTATGGCCCAGCTTGAAAAGATGATTCGTGTATTGCGCAAGCAAGACGAAACAGCCCCACATGCATCACTATTGGTACTCGATGCCACCGTAGGTCAAAACGCCCACCAACAGGTTGAAGCCTTTAAAGAAGTGGCGCAAGTTTCAGGCCTTGTGATGACCAAGCTTGATACCACAGCAAAAGGTGGCGTAATTATTGCCCTTGCTGACCGTTTTAAACTGCCTATTCACTTTATTGGCATTGGTGAAAAAGTTGAAGATCTTGCCCCGTTTGAAGCAAGCGACTTTGCCCAAGCTATTTTGAAAAGCTAAAAACACATGACAGCAAAAAGCGTCACTATTCTCGGTGCAGGTATTGTGGGCCTGACCAGTGCGCATGCTCTGGCTGAAGCAGGCTATAAAGTGCACGTTATCGAAACGGCCGATGCCCCCGCAACAGGTGCCAGCCAAAGCAATGGCTTTCAGTTGTCATACGGATACCTTGCCCCACCCTTTACCTTTTGGGAGGTTGCCCGCCGCTTTAAAAGCATGCTGTGTGGCACGACCCCCCACACCACCATTGCCCACGTTAAACGCCGTGAACTTATAAAGCACTGGCATTGGTTTGCCCGTGCCCTTTGGCACACAATGCCTTTTAACTACCGTAAAAACTTCCGTGAAGTTTTGAAACTTGGCCAACTGAGCCAATTTAACCTGCAAGCCTTCATGAGCGGCGACGGGAAAGACTTTAAGTTTGATTACTCAATGCAAGGTAAGCTGATTGTTGAAGACAGTAAAAAACACCTGTTCGACGACTGGCTAAAAGCCCAATACATAACCGCCGAAACGGGCTGGCCTTCTGAAAAGTTTGGCCGCAAAAAATGCCTTGAAGCCCTACCCTTTTTAGAACAGGCCCCGCACGATATTGCAGGTGGTGTTTTTTCAAAAAATAACCATGCTGGTAATTGCGCTGCATTTTGCCAAGAGCTTGTGAAACTGCTGGCTGATAAATACGACGTTACCTTTACCTTTAACGCACCCCACGCCCCTTTAAGCCACTATGCACAACATGCCGATGCGGTTGTTGTGGCCTGTGGGTTTAGCGCAAAATCAGTGCTTAAGGGATTTAAAACATACGTCCCGCTTTACCCCGTTAAGGGCTATAGCTACGACTTTGAGCGTATTACCCCGCAGCAAGTTTACCTGACCCACAAGCCCTACGGCTTTGTGATGAGCGACATGGGCGAAACCACCCGTGTTGCCGGCTTTGCTGACTTTGTCGGGCTTGATACCTCAGATGATGCCACCCGTAAGGAAGCGCTCCTTAAAAAAGTGCAAAACCTCTTCCCGAATCAGAAGCTAAAAGTGGTGGGGGAATATATGGCCTTCCGCCCTGTAACGCCAAATGGCCTGCCTATTGTGCGCCGTGTGCGTAAAACCAATGTGTTTATCAACACTGGCCACGGCATGTACGGCTGGACCCTTGCCCACGGCACCGCCCAAAAGCTGGCCGATTTGGTGAAAAAGCATATTTCATAGATTTTCTATAGCTCCGAAGCAATAAATGCTTGAAATGCGCCCTTTTAAGGGCCACATAAGTTACTCAAACACGTTATCTTTTTTACCTTTCTCCACAGGAGCTTTTATGCGACTCATCACCGATATGGTGGCGTTGAGCTTTGATGCTGCACGCACGTTTCTGGTTGATTGGGTCGAAAAGGCCCGCGATAGTCAACTCCAGAACCGAAGCGATAGCTTTGAAGACGACCTTAAAAACGAGCTGGGTTTCCAGTTTCTTGATAAGGGCGCCCACGCTGCAACGTTCCTTTCGCCTTGCGAACGGTTTGTTGTAAAGGCCAATTTTGGCTACGACCGTGCGTATCATCGTTTTGTGGACCTTGCCAAAACGCGGCAAGACAACCCGCACTACCCGAAGATTTTCTTCGCACACCACGACCGCATGTTCCAAGTTGTTGTGATGGAGGTTCTTGAACCCCTGAATGAAGACAACGAAGAACTTGCCAAACAGTCAAACTATTTGCAGCTGAAAGCCGCTATGGGTATGTACCCTAGCAACGTTGAAGGCAGCGATGACTTTACCCGACTGATTTACGATATGTACGCCCTGTTTGATCAGGATGGCATTCGTGAAGATTTGGCTGGTCGCAACATTATGATGCGCAACCACAATGGTTCACCCGTTTTGGTCGTTGTTGACCCTGCTTGCCCTGGTTCATCCTGGAGCGAGTAATCAACACATCATTTAACGAATAGAAGCCGGGGGATTTTCCCCCGGCTTTTTTTGTTTTCTTTTTTGTTTTTAATACATCCCTAACCCTTGCAAAAAGGGCTCCCCACTCTTACTTGATAAGCAAATTCACTCATCTTTTATTCCTTTCCCCCTTTTTATGGAGCGTCCTATGCTTCTGCTCAAAATTTTATGGCATGTGGTTGCGTTTTTCGCATACCGCTTTTTTAAGCCTGACTATGCGCGGCAGTTTTTTACCCAGTGGGTTGAAAACAGTCGTCCCAAGTTCAAGGCCAAACAAAAGTTCAGTGTGATTGGCTCGGGCTTCCTGTACCACGACTCTGGCGCCTTTGGTGAGGTTTACATCTCGCCGTGTCGTCGGTTTGTGCTCAAGAAGTCCTATGGCTGTGCCTGTGACAAAGCTTACGGTGCCTACCTTAAGTTTGTGATGGCCAACCAAGGTAACCCCTATGTACCCAAAGTTTACGCTTTCCTCCAAGAAGGTGATAAACAAGTAGTCCTAATGGAGCGCCTGCATAAGCTTGGTGAAAGCCAGTCTTATTGGTCAAACACGTTGAGTAACCTTGTCAGGTCTCAAAACACCGAAACCGATGATGCCGATCTGAACATCGTCCTTGAAGGCATTTGCCAACTCATCAAGGATGGTCACAAGAACGACATTTACGGCGGTAACATCATGCGGCGTAAATGCCCTGATAGCCCTACGGGGTATCAGGTGGTGATTACTGATCCAGTGTCGTAAGGCCCTAACATCATCACGCATCATCACGAAATTAAGCCGAGAGATTCATTTCTCTCGGCTTTTTTGTGTCTTTTATTATGTCTTTTTATGGGCTAAGGGCTTGCAAAGGGCCGTTTAATCCTTATTATACGCTTCCCTGATATTGATTTATCTTCTTTCCTTTTTGCGTCCTTACAGGAGACTTTATGCGCAAAACTTTCTTCCGTATTGCGGAAGCCTTGGGCATCATTTCAAAAACCAATAGCCCACTGTATCACCCCCTTGACCTTTCAGCCATTTACGCTGCACCCGCCGACGAAGCCCGTGCACAGTTGGTTGCTCTTTTAGAAGGTCATCGCCAATACTTTGAGCGCTACGGCGACATTACGCCCGAACTTTTGGGCTTTACCGAAGAAGCCTTTGGCTGCTTTGGGCATGTATACCTTTCGCCGTGCGAGCGGTTTGTTCTGAAGGTGTCCATCCACAACGACGATGTTGCCTATGGCACCTACGTCAATATTTCCATGCAGCGGCAGCATAACCCCTTCTTCCCGAAGATTTATGCCCATCTTAAAAGTGGCAACCGCAACGTGGTGCTGATGGAATGCCTCGATGAACTGCCGATGGATCCTGCAGCCAATGCCTTTGTGAAGTCCACAAAAGAACGTGTGCGGGCGCGTATTCCCATTTCGCCCGAGTGCAAGCGCTACCCCGAAGGCTATGCCGAACTGGTCGATGACCTGACCATGCTGGTGCATACCTTCAGGTATAAGTGCGACATTCGCTCACACAACGTGATGGTCCGCCCTTTGCCCGGCGGCAAAGTGCAATACGTGGTCACCGACCCCGTGTGCTAGCTATCAGCAAACTGAATAACGATATTAAGCCGAGGTTCTATATGGACCTCGGCTTTTTTATCCCTTGAAATACAGCGCTTTATGCCTACCTATAGCTTTGTAAATCATTTCACATTCTTTCCCTTTTTATTTCAGGAGCAAGCCAATGACTGGTTTCATGCCGAAACTGGCTAAAAGTCTTGCCCAAAATCTTAGATGGGTCCAAGACAACTTTCCCCAGAAAAAGCACATCAACCGTGCCGAGGTTTTCTTTCAGCCCTTTGTCGAACTGCGTCAGCAGTTGGTCAGTTGGATTGAAGAATCCCGCGAGGCCTTTACCCTGCGCCAAGACTTTAACCCCGAAATGCTGGGGTTTGACCATTTTGATGCAGGCGGCTATGCCGAGGTTTACACCTCGCCGTGCAAGCGGTTTGCCATTCGTGTTTCACGCGATTGTGCCGATAGTGCCTACCAAGATTTTTTGACCATTGCCCTGCAGCGCCAGCACAACCCCTTTTACCCAAAGGTGTATGCCCTACTGCAGCACGAAAACCGCCAAGTGGTGCTGATGGAATATCTGACCCTCATTGATTTGGATGACCCCGAATACGATGAAGTTGAGATACTTCGAGAAGATAGCCGCCTTGGCAAAACTGGCAGCCCTTGCCCCAACAGGCAAGAACTTGTGCGTGATATTCACGCCCTTGTGGCAGGCGACGATTGCCGCCTTGACCTGCACCCCGACAATGCCCTTTTGCGGCACACGGGTACAGGCCGCCAGATTGTGGTCACCGACCCCATTGCTGGTTAAGGCATAGGGTTAAACACATAACGAAAAGAAAAAGGCCGAGGATTATTCCTCGGCCTTTTTTGTGATTTAAAGCTTACGCCAAAACTTACGCTTTAATTTTGTTTAGCGCTTGATCTAGGTCAGCAATCAAATCGTCAGCGTTTTCGGTACCGACGCATAGGCGTACAAAGCCATCGGTAATACCAGCTTTTTCGCGCATGTCTTGCGGGACTTGCGAGTGGGTTGTGCTGGCAGGGTGAATCGCCATTGAGCGCACATCACCAATGTTTGCCACGTGGTAGAACAGTTGCAGGTTGCTTGAAACGGTCTTACCGCCTTCAACGCCGCCTTTAACGTCAACACCAACCATGCCGCCGTAACGGCCGCCCATGTAGGCATCGGCCCATTTTTTGCTGTCGCCGTTATCAAGGCCCGGGTAAAACACGTTGTTTACTTTCGGGTGGTTGGCCAAGAATGTGGCCACCTTGTGGGCGTTTTCGCAGTGTTTATCCATACGCATGTGCAAGGTTTCTAGGCCTTGAGTTAGCAAGAAGGCGTTCATTGGTGCAAGTGAAGCACCCATGTCGCGCAGTTGCGTTACGCGCATTTTAATAAGGTAACCAAGGTCGCCAAATTTCTCAGCCCAGCTGATGCCGTGCATGCTTGGGTCTTTACGGGTCATCATTGGCACGTTTTTGTTTGCCCAGTCGTACTTACCGCTATCAACAACAACACCACCAATAGTGCTGCCGTGGCCGCAAATGTACTTAGTGGCTGAGTGCACAACAACGTGGGCACCGTGTTCAAACGGGCGGCACAGGGCTGTTGTAGCGCAAGTGTTATCAATCATCAAAGGTAGGCCCATTTCATCAGCGATTTTAGCCACTTCACCGATTGGGAATACGTTTAGACGTGGGTTTGGCAGAGTTTCGCCCCAGAACAGGCGTGTTTTATCGTCCGCCGCTTTACGGAAGTTTTCTGGGTCGTCATGGTCAACCATGCGGCACTCAATACCAAAGTCAGCAAAGATGTTTTGGAACAGGTTGCTTACGCCGCCGTATAGGTTACGTGAGGCAACAAAGTTATCGCCCACGCGGCAAACGTTAAGCACAGCTGCTGCAATTGCAGCCATACCTGAAGCAAATGCCACCGCCCCTTTACCGCCTTCAAGAGCCGTAATACGTTTTTCAAACTGCGTTACAGTTGGGTTACCTACGCGTGTGTAAATGTTTTCGTGTTGGCCGTCTTTAAGTTCTTTTAGCAAGAAGACACCTTCAGCGTGGGCTGCATCGTCAAACTGGAATGCCGCTGTTTGGTGAATAGGCATAATGATACTGCCTGTTGATGGGTCGCACTTTTGGCCAGCATGAATGGCCATAGTTTCTGGGTGTAGTTGATGTGTCACGAGGTGAACTCCTTATTATAACGTCGCGCATGTGGTATGGCGGCGGTTTATTGTTGTTCACCGTTTTTTAGCAGAGCCCTTACAAACTAAGTATAAGGCTAGCTGGGCGTAGGTGGCGCCTTTGTAAATACTCAAAAACAATACACCAAGATATTCCTGAAAACAAATGAGATGTAAAAGAGGCCTTAAATAGGAAGCGCGATGCATTTTGGCACGGTTGATGCATTTATAACTGGTGAGAGAGTAAAACTGCCCAACCGCTGAACCACACAACACAAGGGAGAGGCCAGCGGATAAGGCAGAAAACCAGGGGAAAAGGAGAGAAACCCATGCTGAACTCGTTAACAATTTCAGGTTCACTTAAATCGCTATCAGGCTCATTGACCGACTGTATGTCAGGGTCAATGAAGAGCCTTAGCGGCAGCCTTACACAAAATATTACAAAAAAAGCGATGATGATGCTGGCCACTGTTGGCCTAGTTTGCAGCATGATAGCCCCCGTTGATGCGCTAGCCGCCAACGGCCCTACTGTACGTGTTAAAGATATTTCAGACATTCAGGGCGTGCGATCAAACATTTTGATTGGTTACGGCCTTATGGTTGGTTTGGCAGGGACTGGTGATACCAAAAGCCCCCTTACCCGCCAAACCCTTGCCAACATTTTGGAACGCATGGGCCTGAACGCTCGTGACCAAATTGCCAAAATTAAAAACGCCAACGTTGCAGCGGTGATGATTACCGCTGAACTACCCCCGTTTGCGCGCCAAGGCTCACGTATAGATGTGACAGTATCATCATTGGGTGATGCTCAGTCTCTAGAAGGTGGTCAGCTATTGGCAACCCCACTTGTGGGTGCCGACGGTAACACCTACGCGATTGCCCAAGGTGGCATTATTCTAGGTGGTTTCACCGCACAAGGCCGTGCTGGTGTTGTAACGAAAAACCACACCACATCTGGCCGCATTGCTGAAGGCGCCATTGTAGAGCGCGAAACTGGCTTTGAAATGGACCAATTGCAAGACCTACGTCTTATTCTTAAAAACCCAGACCTTACAACCGCGATGCGCGTGAGTGAGGCCATTAACACAAAATTTGGTGAAGAAATCTCACGCGCGCTAGACAACAGCACCGTGCAGATTAACCTGCCTGAGCGCTACGCCGAATACCGCCTGCCTGCGCTAGAGCGCATTGAAGCTGTAACCCTACGCCCTGATGCCGAAGCTGTCGTCGTGATTGACGAGAAAACGGGTACCATTGTTATGGGTGAAGATGTACGCCTATCAACCGTTGCAATTTCACACGCAAACCTAACCATTCGCGTGACTGAGTTGCCGCAGGTTTCACAGCCAGGTGCTTTTGCCGAAGGTGGTGAGTCTGTTGAAGTACAGCGTACTAACATTGACATTCAAGAAGGCCAAGGTCACTTCAACATGTTGAAGAAAGAAGCCACATTGGCTGACCTTGTAAAAGGCCTAAACTCACTAGGTGTTAACCCACGCGACATTATTAGTATTCTGCAAAACATAAAGGCCGCTGGCGCTATGCAAGCACGCCTAAAGGTAATGTAAGCAGAAATAAGCTAAGGAAAGGTTATACCCATGGATATCAACACAACAGCAAACGCTTTGCCAGTGCAGCAGCTTAACCAGCAAATGCCAAGCACCCAAGGCCGTAACGCTAAGCAAATTGGTAAAGAGTTTGAATCAATGTTCATTCACCAAATGCTTGAGCTTATGAGCCAAGGCGTTAAAACCCCCGAGGTTATGGGTGGCGGTTCAGCAGAGGGCATTTACCGCTCAATGATGAACGAGAAAATTGCTGCTGAAGTATCTCGCGGTGGTGGCCTAGGTGTAGCCGAGGCTATCGAAAACCAAGTTAAACGCTACGAGGAGGCGCTAAACCGATGAGCACACTAAACACACACACCGACCAAAGTGCTGTGCTTGCCAAACATAGCCCACAGCAACTTATTCAAGAAGCAGCCCGCATTTGCGAAGAGCTTATCTCGCTGCTTGAAGAAGAAAATGCCTGCCTTGAGAAAAAAGAAATGGCCCGCATTGAAGATATTGGCCGTGAAAAGGCAAGCCTTTCAAACAAACTCGAAATGCTGCTTTCGACCATCAAAACATGGTCAAGCACCGCTTCTGATGATGACAAGACAACAGCCAAAACATTGGCTGAAGCCCTAAAGGGCCGCCTGGCCGCCATGAACAAACTGGCCGAGCGCAACTTTGTACTTCTTGAGTCTAAGTATGTGGCGACCACCAACTTCTTGGATATTGTCCGTAAGTCAATCAGTAAGCCAAAAGCCGCCACTTACGGCAGCACTGGTAAAACAACTGAAGACGAAAATGTGAGTTTGGTGACCAAGTCCGTTTAATTTAAAACACCTAAGCCCAAGCAAAGCTTGAGGCTTGGTGGAAACTTTCAGTTTCATCGTCGATGACCGTCGCTTCGCTTGGGACCTCGTCCTACCGCCCAACAGGCGGCAGTGCCAAAAAACGGAGAGATATTTTTTAAATTGGCACGGAACCTGCAAGATAACTACTAACTAGATTTAATTTGTAAACTAAAACTCAAAGGGAAAGACACCATGACAGGCTTATCAAGCGCTTTGAACATCTCAGTTTCTTCTTTGATGTTTAACCAAACAGCTACTAGCACCATTTCGCATAACCTTGCGAACGTGAACAACCCAGACTTTGCCCGCCAGATTGTACGTGGTGAATCACAAAACATTGCTGGTTTTGGTTCAGGCGTAAGCATTGGCGCCATTAGCCGCCGTGTTGACGAGCAGCTTCAAGCTGAGCTTACAGGCCAAAAAGCTGTGCGTAGCTACGCTGAAAACTACAAACGTTTTAACGAAAACATCGAGATTATCTTCGGTACGCCAAACAGCACAACCGATATTAGCGCCACCCTTACCAACGCATTCACACAGCTAAACAACGTTGCCAACTTGCCAGAGTCAAGCGCGCAGCGCCTTAACGCTGTGAACCAACTACAGTTCATGTCAGACCAGCTAAACGGCATGTACACTGACCTTATTGACCTTCAGCGCGATATTGACAACGAAATTGATAACCAAATTTCAATCGCGAACAACGCTATTAAACGTATTGAAGAACTTAACATTCAGATTGCGATTACACGTAACGTGTCGCTTGGTGGTCAAAACACCAACGACCTTGAAGACGAGCGCATGGCACAGATCAACATCCTTGCCGAGTCTGTAAAAGTGAACGTGATCTACGACGAAGATAACCGCGCCATTGTAAACACCGAAAGCGGTCAGCAACTTGTGACCAACGGTGGTTACACTCAGCTTGAGCGTACAGTGGCCCCTGGTCCTGGACTTTACGCTGGCATTGGTATTCGTTCAATTAACTCAGGCGGCACCCCTGCTAGCTTTGTATTGCCACTTGATACCACCAACATGACTGGCGGTAGTATGAAGGCGTTGATTGACGTACGCGATACCGACACTGTTGCGATTCTTGATCAGATTGATGAATTCTCAAGCGTCGTTATCCAAGAGTTTAACGCTGTGCACAGCCGTGGTGTGGGTGTTCCACCTCCATCAAGCCTGACCAGCCAAGCCCTGACAACTGCGGGTGTTGACCTCTTTGCTGAAATTGGCCTTGTACCAGGCTCAACCTTCGATATTTCTCAGGTTGACCAAGCCACAGGTAACGTTTTGAACACCACAACAGTTACGCTGCCAGCAGCCCCACCCCTTTCAGGTGTTGGCCTTGCAGCGACCATTAACGCAGCGCTAACAGGTGCAGGTTTCCCGGCAACATTTAACGCCACATGGGCAGCAGGCTCACTAACTGTACAGGATACAACTGGTAACTCAGGCGTAGTTATGGGTAACGACTCGGACGACTTTTTGGGTCGCATCATTATGAACCCACTGTTTGAAGGAACTGATGCCTCAACGATTCAGGTTCGCCCTGACATTGTGGCCGAGCCAGGTCTTTTGGCAACAGCCCGTATGCGTGTGGCAGACGGTGGCCTATCGTTGAACAACAACGCCAACGCCATTGAACTTGCGAAGATTAGTACCACCAACTACAGCTTTGCAGCTGCAGGCGGTATTACCCCGCAGACCGATAGCCTAAGTGGTTACTTTTCAACCGTAAAAGCGAACCTTGCCGTAAACCTGCAAGATAACTCGCGCCGACTAGAATTTGCACAAAGCCTAGAGACTGACATTGCAACACGTAACGCATCAGTTTCAGGCGTAAACACCGACGAAGAACTTGCAAACCTGATTGTGTTCCAAAACGCATTCCAGGCGTCATCACGTGTGATTACCACCGTTGATGAGATGTTCGATGTACTACTTAACATTATTTAAAGGAGGCTAAACCTATGCGCGTCGCAACTTTTTACCAGCAACAGCAAAACCTAGCCCGTATTCAAAATACGACTAGTAGCTTGTCGACCATTTCGTATCAAGTAACCTCAGGCTTTAAGGCCGAGCGCTACGAAGATATGGCCCAAGAAGCTACCCAGCTTTTCAACCTGCAAGAGGTCCGCAATAACAACGACATGTTTATTAGCGGCCTAGAGCAAGCAGACTCTCGCCTAGTTGCGATGGAAGATGCCCTTAACAGTATGGTTGACCTATTAACCGAAGCTGCCAACGTTTACACCCTTGGCCGTAACGAACTTTCACCAGAAGTGCGTGCCACCATTGCCCCTAAAGCACAAGGTTTGGCCGATACATTCGTACAGCTTTTGAACACCCAGTTTGAAGGCCGCTACCTCTTTAGTGGTCAGGCAAGTAACGTTGAGCCTCTATCGGCGGCGTTAACAGGCAACCCATTCCCGGGTGATCCTCCGCCAACAACATACTACAACGGTGACTCTGAGCTACAGCGTGTTATCACCAGCCCAGGCGTTGATACCCCTTACGGTGTTGCCGGCGATAACGTAGGTTTTGCCCGTATTGTAGCTGGTCTTGAAAGCCTTATCTTTGGCCTAGAGAACAACAGCCTAACCGACCTTGATGGTGCGATTGACCTCCTGAACGGTGCCCAAGAAGATGTTTCAAACATGCTTGGTGACATTGGTGGTGATATGGCAGGCTTCCAGCAGCTAAAAGACCGTTTTGAAAACACCAACAACTTCATGGACCAGCGTATTGCTGAACTTCGCGAGGTTGACTTGGCCGAAGCAAGTACACTTTTTGCACAGGAAGAAGCCGCGCTTAACGCCTCGCTTTCAGTGACAAGCCGTATTCTAAACCTCTCATTGCTGAACTTCCTACGTTAATAGGAACACCCGCACTTGAGGTATGAATGCAACAACACGTTGCTTAACGCGCACACAATGCCGCTTTAATCAGGCTTTTATATTGGCAACAGTAGCCGAATAACGTTAAAGTAACTGGGTAAACCAGATAAACGGAAAACGTATAACCAATGCTACTTATTGCACGCCGAGAGTCAGAGTCAGTCATTATTAATGGCTCTATCGAGGTAAAAGTTATTGAAATTAAAGGAAGTCGCGTCAAGCTTGGGTTCGAATACCCAAGTGGGAATACCGTATACCGTGAAGAGATTTTCAAGAAAATTCAGGAAGAAAACCGTGAGGCCATGAAAGTGGATCCTGAAAAACTTGGCGATGTTCTGAAAAAATTTGGCGTTGGCCAAAGTAAATCAGAATCAAAAACAGACGAAAAATCTGGTAACAAAAGTGATTCTAAAACAGAAACACTAACAACAACCCTGACTGCCGAGACGAAAGAATAATGACAGCTTTTGACACGAAAGAACTTGTAACCACCTCTGAGCGCAACACCCTGCGCTACAACACAGGGTTTGGTGAAGTTGCCCTCCGTGACGACCGCCTTCTTAGCTTCCCATCAGGTTTGCTGGGCCTTCCTATTTGTACTGTATTCGGCCTAAGCCGCATGCCACAGTCAGACGAAAGCCCTCTTCTACTGCTACAATCAGTAAACGACCCTTCAATTACCTTCCTAAGTGCTGACCCTTCAGTACTAGGCCTTCGCTACAGCGATGAAGACCGCAAAAAAGCCATTAAAGAAGTTGGCTTTAACCCGAAAGACACCCAAATGCTGGTTATCCTAACCCTTTACCAAGATGGTGAAGCTGGTTACCTTACCGCCAATATGCGTGCCCCTATCCTGATTGATAGTGCACAGCGCGTGGGCCGTCAGCATGTGTTGTCTAACAAAGACTACTCAACTCAGCAGAAGATTTAAATTAATTCAAAACCCAAGCAAAGCTTGAGCTTTTGAACTGGCGTTCCGCCAGACCTGTCGGCAACCTCATAGCTGCGCTATATCGGGATGCCGTCCTACTCGCTTTCGGCTCGTAGTGCCTAATTTTCAACCATTCGCCCTACGTAGTTAATCTTTTTTAATTTACTCCTTGGCAAAGGGGTTATTTTTATGTAAAAACCTCCTCTCTAAAAAAGTTGCCAAAAAGTGCCCAAAAAGGTTGAAAGCGCTTAAAAAAGTCCTTATCTAAGATGGGTCTATTCATTCATCTTCTTTTCATTCTTTCTCACTCTCGACTTAAGGAGTTGCCTTATGGCAATCAATGTAGATACGTACCGTGGCCTCATGAACGCCCGATACGCAAACCACATGGCCTTCCTCACGGAATGCCTGATTCCTATCACCAACGTCCGTAAAACCATCAAAGTTGGCACTCATAATGAGTCGTTCCACTGCGATGAAGTTATGGCAATCGCCATGGTTGAAGCACTCGCTGACAAGCTCGGCGCTACGTGCGAAATCCATCGCATCAACCGTAAAGACCAGGAAATGCTCGACTCGATGGACATCCTTGTGGATGTTGGTCGTGAGCTGGACCCGGCCCGCGGTCGATTCGATCACCACCAAGTTGGTGGTGCTGGCCGCCGCATCAGCCGCAACGGAGACAAGGACATTCCCTTCTCTTCCTGTGGCCTGATCTGGTACACCATGGGCCTTGTGCTCACCGGTGAAGAGAACCAAGCGGTTCATGCCAAACTGGGCGACGATATTCCGGCGACGCTGGCGTTCGATAAAATCGATCGTGAGCTGGTTCGGGGCATCGATGCTTCCGATAATGGTGTTGGTATGCCTTCGGGTTACCGCATCAACGAGGAAGACGGTTCGGTCACCGACGTTGCTGGCTCGCCCATGCATCTGTCGCGTCTGATCGGGCAGTTCAACTCGGGCAACCCGCACGACCACGAAGCTCAGTACGCGCAGTTTACTGCCGCGCTGAACGTCGCTCGTGCTGTTTTCGCCAACGCTCTGCGTGACGCGAAGACTTTCGCCGAAGCTCGGCCGCAGCTTGAAAAAGCTGTCCGTAGCAAGCGTGAAGTGCCTGAGGTGCTTATCCTCGATCGCTACCTTCGTTGGTCGGATCACCTGAATCAGGTGGATCGATTCGGCGAAATCAAAGTTGTCATCTCGCCCCTGGGCGGTGACCATGACGAATGGAACCTGCATGTGGTTCGTCGTCGCGGTCGACTGGTTTTGTCGGGTGCCCCGGCAGACTGGTGTGGCAAGGAAGGTCAGGCTCTGGAAAAAGCCAGCGGCATCAACGGTATGGTATTCTGTCACGGAGGCGGCCACATGGTCCGCGTCAATGGTAAGGATGCTGCACTCGAAGTTGCCAGCCGTCTTTTGAAGGCTGCCTAACGCAATACACTCCGATTTTTTCTAACCCTTAACGAAGTTGAACCCCTCGCCAGTCGGCGAGGGGTTCTTTTTTATTCCAAATACAGTTCGCTTAGCTCTTCGTTGAGCGCCAGTATAAAAACACACTTAAGGGCAAGGTAAGTAGGTACACAAAGCCTAGACCTGCAAGGGCAACCCAAGGGTCGCTCATTACAAAGCTGGCCCATGCGGCAACACCTACAAGCAGTGGGATGGTCGCAATATATGGCAGGTGCATACCTTTAAAGGCAAACGTCGGGATGCGTGACACCATAAGCAGTGAAATACAGACCAAAAAGCCCGCAACAACTAGTGGCTGGGTAAAGAAGGTCTCATCCACGCATTTGCTTAAAAACAGTGGTGTTAGTGCCAAAAAGGCAGCGGCAGGCATAGGCACACCCACAAAAAAGCGCTTGTCCATATCCACCATATCGGGGTCATCTTCCCCGCTTGAGCGAGTGTTAAAACGGGCAAGGCGCAAGGCTGCACAAGCAACAAACACAAGGCTAATCGTCCAGCCAAAGCGTGGCAGGTCTTGCAGCGTCCAGAGGTACAGCATAATGGCTGGCGCCACACCGAATGACACCATGTCTGAGAGTGAGTCCAACTCAACACCGAACTGGCTTGTGCCACGCAGCATGCGAGCAATGCGGCCATCAAGGCCATCGCAAAGCGCAGCTACAAGTACGGCCAAAATAGCAGCTGTAAAGTTGCCCATAATGGCAAAACGAATGACCGAAACCCCAGCACACAGCCCCGCAATCGTCACCATATTTGGCAGCAAAATGTTAACAGGTAAGCCTTGTTTTTTAGGCTTACTTTTGCTGCTTTCAATAGTTTTTAGCGGTTGAGGCTTTGGATGTGGCTTGGCCATTGTCTTCTACCTTATCGATTACTTATTTTTTAGCAGTGCTTTTGGCTTTTTTAGCTTCAGCAACATCCGCCAAAACAGTTTCACCCGCTAGAACTTTTTGGCCAAGCTCAACACGAATATCGGCTGTTTTAGGAAGGTAAATATCCATACGGCTACCAAAACGAATCAAACCAAAACGCTCACCACGTTCAAAGGTTTGGCCTTCACGAGCCCAGCACACAATACGGCGTGCCACAAGGCCAGCAATTTGTACAAAGCCAATTTGCACACCATCAGGGCGTTTAACGGTAAGTAGCATGCGCTCGTTTTTCTCGCTAGCTTTATCAAGCTCAGCATTCAAAAATTTACCCGGGATGTAATGACGGGCTGTAATTTTACCTTCAACTGGCACACGGTTAATGTGTACATCAAATACGTTTAGGAAGACTGAAACCTTAAGCAGTTTTTCTTTACCTAGGTTTAGCTCAGCTGGGGGTACCATTTCGCGGATGGCAGTAACTTTACCGTCAGCTGGGCTAACTACAGCGCCTGCACGCTTAGTTGTTACACGCTCAGGGTCACGGAAGAAGTAGGCACACCATGCGGTTAGAATAAGACCTACCCAACCAAAGAAGGTTGAGAACTGATCAAGCAGCAAGGCGCCGAAGAAGAAAAGCACCACAAACCAGCGGCCTGCTGGGTGTACGGGTGGTAGGTTTTGAATAAACTTAATAATGCTGTGTTTCATTGTATTTTCCTTATTTGGCATCTTGAAGGCCCTTGGCTTTTGCTCGGGCGTAATTACCCCGCTATCATATAAAAGAATTGCCCCCCGCACAACAACCGATACACCCCACAACACCAGTAGACAGACGTTGCGATAAAACGTAATCTATTAAGCATAAAAAATAATAACCCAGAAGGATGTTCTCATGCCTCAATTTGCTGACAAAATGGCTAACGCTAAACCAAGCGCCGTTGTTAAAGTTTCTGAAAAAGTACAAGAGCTTAAAAAACAAGGCCGCAACATTATTAGCTTTTCGATTGGGGTGCCAAACTTCCTACCTGCAAACCACGTTTACGAAGCAGCGCACAAAGCCATTGATGGCGACAGTGGCGCCTACCTCCCAGGCCGTGGCAGCGAAGAACTTGTGGATGCCTTTGTGAAGCGCATGCACGAAAAAGGCCTAGACTACAAAGCCAACGAAGTTGCTGCAGCAGTTGGCGGCAAGCAAGCATTGTTTAACATTTTGATGGCTGTTTTGAACGAGGGCGACGAAGTGCTTATCCCCGCCCCATACTGGACAAGCTACCCTGACATGGTAACCATCCATGGCGGTACACCTGTTTTCCTTAACTGCCCAAGCACACAAGATTACAAACTAAAGCCTGAGCAAATTGCTAAAGCTATTACACCTAAAACAAAGGTGTTTATGTTTAACAACCCGTCAAACCCAACGGGCATGGTTTACACCAAAGACGAAATCAAAGCCATTGGTGATGAACTTGAAAAACACGACATTTGGATTATCTCAGACGATATTTACGATCGTATGATTTTTGATGGTGAGACATTCCACCACTTTTTGCACACTAACCCCGCCCTGCGTGACCGCATGATTTGCGTGCAGAGTATCTCAAAAAACTATGGCATGCCGGGCTGGCGTGTCGGTATGGTTGCAGCTGAAGAACCGCTGATTAAAAAACTACTGACCTTAAACAGCACCAGCATTACCAACATTAACAACGTTTCGATGGCAGCAGCAGCTGCGGCCTTTGGCGGGGATCAAACATTCTCAGACGAAGCGGTTAAAACCTTTACCGCTAAGCGCGATATGGTGATGAAGGCACTAGCCAACATCCCTAACCTTGAGTGCCCAATGCCTAAGGGTGCGTTTTACGCCTTCCCTGATGTTTCGGCCTATTACGGCAAATCGCACGACGGTGTTGTGATTAACGACGACATTGCCCTCTGCACCCAACTGCTTGAGAAAAAGGGCCTAGCCCTTGTACCAGGCAGCGCCTTTGGTGAAGCACGTGGCGCCCGTATTTCATACGCCTGCCCTACTGACCAACTTGAAAAAGGCTTGGCCCTGTTTACCGAGTTCTTTGCTGAAATGCGTGAACAAAACAAAATGGCTAGCTAACGAGGTAACGCATGAGCAACCTTCATTACACCATCATCGAGCAAATCCATAACGCAGGCATTACGCACATTATTAGCGTGCCCGATGGCTACCTTGCCCCGATGATTAAAAAAATTGAAAATGACGATAGCCTGCACCTGACCCACGCCGCCCGTGAAGAAGAAGCTTTGGCTATTGCCTCGGGCCTTGCGATGGCAGGTAAAAAGCCAATGGTGTTGATGCAAAACTCAGGCTTTTTGAACAGCATCGGCTGCTTTGCCACCCTTTGCCAAAACTACCGTACACCGTTTGTTTTGCTGATTGCCAACCGCGGGAACTTGTACGACAAAAACAACTACGATATTCCTAAAATCCGTTACATGGATGGCCTTGTACGCTCAATGAACTTACTGAGCTACAGCTGCCACCAATACCGCGATGAAGACAACCTTGTGCGCTTGGCACAAAACGTTGCCGAAACTGCAGGCGAGCCGACCCTGCTGATGCTTGACTACCCACCAGAGCAATCAGCCTGCTAAGCGAAGGAGAATATTATGAAACAAGCCGACATTATTAAACACATTGCAACAAGCGCCCACAAAGCTGGTGCCGTTGTGGTTTCTGAAATTGGGTCACAAACCATGTGGCTGCATAGCGTGGCGGACCACCCATCAAACCTATACCTTTCAGGCCCTATGGGCATGGGCCCTTCGGTGGCCTTAGGCGTTGCCCTTGCCAACCCTGAAAAAACAGTGGTTGCCCTGTGTGGCGACGGCTCATTGGCCATGAACTTTGGTGCCCTTACAACCATTGCTCACCAAGCACCCGGTAACTTGATTATTGCGGTGATGGATAACGGCACGTACGAGCTTACAGGCGGTGTATCATCACCTTCACAAGCCGTAGATTGGGAAAAACTTTCAGCTGGCTTTACCAGTTTTGACTACAACAAAGTTGACCTAAACTCAGCCCTTGAGTTTGGCATTAAAGATGGCCCACAGTTGTGGCATGCAAAGATTGAAGCGAGCGAAACACGTGCGCCGTCATTCCCGCTACAGCCGACGGCTATCCATGCCCAGTTTAAGAAAGAATTTACCCGCTAAATTTACCTGTAAATTTTAAGCTAGATTCTATTTACATTTTATATATACTCATAATGAGTATATTCATAAGGAGACCACAAAATGGCGAAAAAACTTAACATCTGGTGCGGCCAATTTGACCCTAAAATGGGCGACATTACCGCGAACATTGATGCCATGAAAGCTATTTACTTTGAAGGGGTTAAGAACAAAGCTGACGTTGTTATTTTCCCCGAGCTTGCCATTTGTGGCTACCCCCCTGAAGACCTTTTGCTCAAGAAGATGTTTATTACAACCTGCGTTGAAGCCGTTAAACAACTGGCGGCTGAAACAAAAGACAACATCCCCATGTTGGTGGGCGCACCATGGCCTGCTGAAGGCTTTTTGTTTAACGCTGCCATTTTACTAAAAGACGGCATTGTAAACACGATTGCCTGCAAAACGGAGCTGCCAAACTACGGTGTGTTTGATGAACGCCGCTACTTTGAACCTGCACCGGGCGTCACAACCTGCACCCTTGGTGGCTACACCGTTGGTATTGCCGTGTGTGAAGACGTATGGTTCCCGAAAGTTTGTAAAGACCTTAAAGCCAAAGGCGCTGAGGTTATTTTGTCAATCAACGCCTCGCCTTACCAAATGCTTAAAACCAAAACCCGCTGTGAGATTATTCGCCACCGTGTAGAAGAAACCCAAGTACCACTACTTTACGTAAACCTACTTGGTGGCCAAGATGAGCTTATTTTTGATGGCCGTAGCTTTGGCCAAAACCCAGGCGAAGACGGCCCAAGCTTTATGGGTAAAGCCTTTAAGGCTGACCAATTTATGGCCGTATTCGATGGTGAAAAACTCACCGCCCCTGAGGTGCACTATGAGCCACTTTCAGACATGGAAGACATTTACCAAGCCGTTGTGACTGGCACAGGTGACTATGTGCGTAAAAATGGATTCTCAAACGGTGTGGTGCTTGGCCTTTCAGGCGGGGTAGACTCTGCCCTTGCTGCTAAAATTGCCGTTGATGCACTGGGCCCTGAGAATGTAGTGGGCATTTTGATGCCGTCACCTTATTCGTCAGACCACTCAATTTCAGATGCTGAAGAACTGGCCAAGAACCTTGGCATTAAAACCCATACCATCAAGATTGAAAAAGGCATGAAAGCCTTTGATGGCATGATGGCTGACCTTTTTGAAGGCACCGAACCTAACGTGACTGAAGAGAATATTCAGGCCCGTTTGCGCGGTATGATTTTGATGGCCTACTCAAACAAGTTTGGCCACATGGTTTTAACCACAGGCAATAAGTCTGAGATGAGCGTAGGCTACGCCACACTTTACGGCGATATGAACGGCGGTTACAACCCGCTAAAAGACCTATACAAAACCACCGTGTTTGATCTTTGCCGTCATATTAACCACGATAAAGAAATCATCCCGACAAACATTATCACAAAACCCCCTTCAGCTGAGTTGCGCCCTGATCAGATTGACAGCGACAGCCTGCCTGACTATGACGTGCTTGATGATATTTTGCATAAGGCCATTGAAGAACGCCTAAGCATTGCGGAAATTATTAACGAAAGCGAAGCCGATGCCGAAACTGTGCGCCGTATTATTCGCCTCCTTCGCCGTAGTGAATACAAGCGCCGCCAGGCCCCTCCTGGTGTAAAAATTACGTCAATTGCATTTGGTCGTGATTTCCGATTCCCAATTACAAACAGTTGGCTAGAGGGATAAATACTCTAACCTTCTAAAATAAAACGAAAAAAGCGGCATTTTTTTGCCGCTTTGCTCTTGTTTTATTGTAAATGCATTCTTATAACTTTTTTATTAACCAACGTTATCTTCTTTTGCTTTTTCTGAAAGGAATTCATCATGAAACGCCTCAGTGCTCGAGGTCTTTCTGTTGTTGTTGCTCTTCTGGCTGTTTTTGCCGTTATGGCATTCGCCAATGACAAGTCTTCGGAATTTCGTCCTGTGGTGACGGTCGAACTTAACGACCCGATCCCCTACATCGAACCCGACATGACCGTCGTCGCTGAACCCGAGCCCGTTTTCGAACTGCCTCAGGTTACCGTGCGTCCCGCTCGTCTGACCCGTCAGGTCGAGTGTCTTGCTGAAAACATCTACCACGAAGCCCGCGGCGAACCGACCGATGGTCGTTACGCTGTGGCTTGGGTCACGATGAACCGCGTCGATAGTCGCGAGTTCCCGTCGTCCATCTGTGGTGTGGTGTATCAGGAAGTCAAGGGTGTGGCCCAGTTTTCCTGGACTGCCCAAGGTATGCCTGGCCCGCGCGGCGCCGACTGGACTGAAGCCAAGCGCATTGCGCGTGAGGTTTATGCCCAGCATGAAGCCAACATCAACAACCCCTGGAACGATGAAAACGTGATGTTCTACCATGCCGACTATGTGTCGGAATCTGGTACCCGCTGGTTCCGCACGGCTCTCCGTGAAACGAACCAAGTTGGACAGCACATTTTCTATACGCTTCCGGCCTAATATCGAACAAAAGATGCTCCCACCATTCGGTGGGGGCATTTTTTTGCGTTTTGGATGCATTTTTTAACCCCTAAGCACTTGCTTTGGCTGAAAAAATCACTAAATAAAATTATCAACCAACTGGTTATCTTCATTTAATGTTTCCCATCTCTTTTCCTTGAAAGGAATTATTTATGCTTTCTGGTGCACTCGAATGTGTTGCGGCTGCGCTGTGTTCGTCCATGACGCCCCAGCCTGCCCAGCCCGAAACCACCAACATCGACACGGTCACCGCTTCGGCAGAAACGCCTTCCACCTCGGAAGTCGACCCTACTGAAGAAGACCCTCCCGCGAGTACCAGCACCGATGCCACTGAAGTCGAAGCAATCGAACAGATTGCCCCGGCGCCGGTTAGCATCGAAGAAGCCACCCCGGTCGCACCGATCGTGATGGTTTCGAATGAGATTGTTCAGCCTCTGGACATCTCGGCTGATATCGCTGCCATTGCCACCGAGCTTCCGACTGTCACGCCTTCGGCTGACGATCGTGAGGTCGAGTGTCTGGCTCTGAATATCTACCACGAAGCACGTGGTGAACCGACCCGTGGCCGCTATGCGGTTGCGTGGGTTACGGTAAACCGTATGCAGAACAGTGCATTCCCGGACACGGTGTGTGAGGTCGTCTATCAGAAGGCCCAGAATCGTCGTGGTACGTGGATTGCGCAGTTTTCGTGGACCCTTCAGGGCCCTGCGGAACCGCGTGGTTCTTCGTGGGATGATGCCCAGCGCATCGCTTCGGAAGTTTACGCCCAGCGTAACGCCCGTAGTGGTACCCAGCGGATCGATCGTCGCATCATGTATTATCATGCGACGAGCGGTGTTTCGCAGCGGCACCTTAACTGGTTCCAGCGAGCACTGAATCGTGTGGTCACCATCGGTGATCACATCTTCTACCGCGAACGCTAATATCGAATGAGAAACCGCCTCCCCTAACAGGGGGGCGGTTTTTCTATGTCTTGACAAAATTCGCGCTTCATTCTAATTGTATACATACATATATATTCACATTTATCTTCTTCTTTCTTTTGCGCTATTCTTTGTAGGAAAACACCTATGTTTCTTGCTCTCCGTCGGATGCTTCGTCCCATCCCCTCGCAAGATGCTGAATTCATCATCCCCTTCAAGCACGAAAGCTTTGATGCCATTGGCATGATGGGCTTTTCGAAGCTAACCAATTTCAACGCCACGTTCCGCGTGGTTGACCGCAAGCGCCTGCGCCAGAACAGCATGGTCTACGATATGACGTTTCAGCGCTGGCTGCGCTGGACCTTCAACGAGACGATCGATACTCGCGTTTCGGATGAAAACACCGACCCGCACAGCATGAACAACGCCGAGCTGCTTTCGGCCATGAATGCCGAAAAGGCTGGCATGCTTGAACGCATGGGGCTTGAGCTCATTGCCATCAAGCGCGCTTAACGAACATCTAAACACCCCCACTTTTTGTGGGGGTGTTTTTTTAATGCGTCCGTGGTATATACTTTTGTGAACAAAGGGAGAATCACATGAAACTTATTATCCTTGAAGGCCCAGATGGTGTTGGTAAAAGCACGCAAGCCAAACGCTTGTGCGAAGCTTTGTCAGCTAAACTCGTGGTACAGCCCTCAGGCGATAATACCCTTGGCTTTTTGCGCCCGATTGTAAAAACCAATAAAAACATTGAACCCTTTGCCCGCCAACTACTGCACACCTGCAGCCACATTGTTGATGCCTACGAAGACTTTGGGCCTCATAACACTGCCATTGTGATGGACCGTTGCTACGCCTCAGCCCTTGTTTACGGCAAGATGACAGGCCTGCCACAAGAACAGTTGGGTATTTTGGCGCAAATTCATCAGAACACCTACCGCCCGCTGATTGAAAAACATGGCTACGATGTGCATTACGTTCAGTTCACAGCTGAAAACCCATTCCGCCAAGCGGATGAGCAAGATGTTTACGAAAAAGCCGCCAAATGGCATGCCCTCAACGATGAGTACCTAAGCTTGTTTGACACCCTAAACCGCAACAACACCCTATGTGCCGACACTGAAACCCATCACCTTGTTAAAGTAGATGGTAAATCAGAAGACGATATTACGGCCGAAATCCTAAAATATATCGCTTAAAAGGCCCAAAAATTCGGGCGGTATATACATAAGTACACTTTTTTACATATTGTATACATATTTAGCTTGCCAACCCCCTCAAAGCCGTCTATAACCCCCTTCTGACATCGCGTCGCATCTGCAAAATCGTGCCCTAGGCATGCCTTTGTAACTCCCTTTTTAACCTTTTGAAATACGTGCCATGGTACCGTCATCCGACATTGCCGTGCGCCCCGTTGTCACAACTCTTTTTATTTTCTGTAAAACCACAAGAAGGAAATGCTATGAGCATCATTCTTATTGGCGGCATCGCCGTCGCTTCCCTCGTTGGCCTCGTGGTCATTCTGGCCCTGATCTTCCGCCGCGTCGTTCCGACGAACATGGTGCACATCGTGCAGTCGTCGAAGAAGACGACCTCGTACGGTACCGGCAAGGAAAACGGAAACGTCTACTATCAGTGGCCGTCCTGGGTTCCCATGTTCGGTGTGACCGTCAGCACGATGCCGGTCAGCAACTTCGATCTCGAACTCAAGGGCTACACCGCCTACGACAAGGATCGTGTTCCGTTCGCTGCCGACATCACGGCCTTCTTCCAGATCGAAGACACCAACATCGCCGCCCAGCGCGTCGAAAACTTTGGTGAGCTGCGTGCGCAGCTTCAGTCGATCGTCCAGGGTGCGGTTCGTAAGATCCTCGCCTCCGACAACATCGACTCGATCATGCTCGAACGTTCCAAGTTCGGCGAAGCGTTCACCGAAGAGGTGACCGAAGAGCTGAAGAACTGGGGCGTGAAGCCGGTCAAGAACATGGAGCTCATGGACATCCGTGACGCCGAAGGTTCGCAGGTCATCGAGAACATCATGGCCAAGAAGAAGTCGAAGATCGAGATGGAAAGCCGCGTCGAAGTTGCGCAGAACCGTCGTGACGCCGAAATCGCCGAAATCGAAGCCCGCCAGGCTACCGATGTCCGCGACCAGGAAGCCGCCCAGATCGTCGGTCAGCGGACCGCCGAGAAAGACAAGGCCGTCGGTATTGCCAACGAGCAGGCCCAGCAGGACATCAAGGAACAGCAGCGCGAAACGACCGAACGCGAGATGAGCATCGCCAAGGTTCGTGAAGTGAGGCAGGCCGAGATCGACAAGGAAAAGGCCGTCGTCAAGGCCGGCGAAGAGCGTGAAACCACGATCATCGTCGCCGAAGGCCAGCTGGAAGCTGAGCGCAAGAACGCCGAGGGTATCAAGGTGAAGGGTGAGGCAGAAGCCGAAGCCAAGAAGCTGATGGAACTCGCGCCGATCCGCGCCCAGATCGAACTCGCCCAGGAAATCGGCGAGAACGAAGGCTACCAGCAGTACCTGGTTGCGATCGAAGCGATCGCGGCTCAGCTGCAGGTGGGCGTTGCCCAGGCCAAGGCTCTGGAAGCTGCCGACATCAAGGTCATCGCCAATGGCGGTTCGGCTTCGGAAGGCATGAACGGCGCTGCCGGCATCCTGTCGTCGAAGACCGGTCAGAACCTGAACGGCATGCTCGAAACGCTCGCTCAGAGCGACCAGGGCAAGAAGCTGGTCGACATGATCACCGGCTTCGCCAGCAGTGGCGGTCTCGCCAAGGCGATCAGCAACACCGATGACAAGGGCGGCAACGACGCCTAAGCTCATTTAACGACTTACACCCCCAGCATTATGCTGGGGGTGTTTTTTTGTTATACCCCAAGCGTTGCCTTGCCACGGGACAGCGTCCTACCGCTATTCGAGCGGCAGTGCCTTATGTATAAGCACCTACTTTTTATTTTCAGAAGATATAAATTAAGGTATAAATAGCTGGATTATTTATCTTTATCTTTTTTCCCATTTCTTGCCATACTCTTTTTCTACTCTTTTCCCTACAGGAGAAAACGTATGTCACGCTCATTTCCGAGGGTGATTGGTTTGTATTCACCCCGCGAGCAATCGGGCAAGTCGACTATTGTGCGCTTTATTGAAACGCAAGTTTTTGCGCCCAATAATCAGCCAATGGTGAACATCAAAATTTCGGCACCACTGAAGCAACCCCTCTACGACCTTGGCTTGTCTGAGGAAGAAGTTGAGGGCAAGCTGAAAGAAGTTCCCCACCCCAAGCTGGGTGGCCTTACGCCACGCCAAGTCATGATCAACGCCTACAAAAGCGGCGCTGAAAAAGACGGGCCCGACTGGCTTTCAAAGCACGCTGCTGGCAAGATTCTTGACGCCATTCAGCAGGGCTACGTGGTGATTGTAGACGATGTGCGCACACCTGAAGACTACGCCATGATTCGCCTTTTTTCGACCAGCAGTATCTGGCGGATTTACCGCCCCAAAGTCGATGCTGAAATTGGCGACATAGCAAATATTGAAGGCATGCTCGAAGATAAATTCTTCGACTTGCGCATCGATAATGATGGCACTATCGGTGATCTGTATCGCCGTTTGCGAAATTTCTTTAGATTTCATGGCTACATTTAAGCCTTATTTACGACTTACCTGCCGCAGCGATGCGGCAGGTTTTTTGTTGCAGTTTTTTGTTATTTTACGGCTATTTAATCTAAGGTCTACCCTTGCGAAATGTTGCATGAATGCCTATATTGAAAAGACGATTCTTAATTATCTTTGTTTTTTCTTTTTCTCTTTTCTCACCTGCCCTACCGTAAAACGTATGGCTTTCTTAAAACTGGAGATGATCAATGACTGATCGCAAACAGAACCCCCTGCTCGTCAACAGCGGACTGCCGCATGATGCGCCGAACTTCGATATCATCGAAGATGCGCACTTCCTGCCGGCCTTCAAGGCTGCTATTGCCGACTATGTTGGTAAGGCAACCGCCGTCGCTGACAGCACCCACACGCCGAATTTCACCAATACGATTTATGCTCTCGAGCTGTCGGAAGTTCTGCTGAACAAGGTGTCGTCGGTGTTTTTCGCGCTCAGCGGCTCGGATATGACCGATGCTCGCCGTGCGATTATGGATGACGTTCTGCCGATGCTGCAGGATGCCAACAATGCCGTTTACCAGAACGCCAAGCTTTTCGCTCGTGTGGAAAAGGTCGCCAACGACCCGACCCTCGACGTGGAGCAGAAGCGTCTGGCCGACGACTACGTCAAGGGCTTCGTCGAAGCAGGTATTCGCCTGACCAAGCGTCAGATGAAGACCATCGCCAAGATCGACGCCGAACTGGCGACGTTGTCGAGCAAGTTTGGTCAAGAGCTGCTCAAGCAGTTTGACACCAGCGCGCTCATCGTCGATACGGCCGAAGAACTGGCAGGCCTCGACGCCGGCACCATCAAGCAGCTTTCCGAAGCTGCCGAAAAGGCTGGCCACAAGGGCAAGTACCTCGTCAAGCCGTCGAACTCGACGACCCATCCGTTCCTCGAAACGCTCGAAAATCGTGAAACGCGTCAGCGCCTTTACGAAATCTCGATCAATCGGGGTGAAGCCACGACCAACGCCATGGGCAAGAAGATCCTGAAGCTGCGCCAGAAGAAGGCAAAGCTGCTTGGCTTCGACACCTGGGCCGACAAGCAACTGGAACCGCAGACCGCGGGGAAGGTTGACACGGTCTTCGACTTCATCGGACAAATGGCACCCGACCTGAAGGCCAAAACCGACGCCCTTGCGGCTGAGATGCAGGCCATCATGAATGCCGAAGGCGTCAGCGGTAAGCTGAAGCCCTGGGATTGGCACTTCTACGCCGCCAAGCTGCAGCAGCAGCGCGGTTGCATGGACAGTGACGCCCTGAAGCCGTATTTCGAGTTCAACAATGTTCTCGAAAAAGGTGTGTTCTACACGATGGAGACCCTGTACGGGATCAAGATCGTCGAACGGGACGACATTCCGGTGTATCACTCGGATGTTCGCGCCTATGAAATCATCGATACGGACGGTCGCAGCATTGCGATCTTCTACGGTGACTTCTTCACCCGGCCCGGCAAGCGCGGTGGCGCTTGGAAGACGACCTACGCACAGCAGTTCCTGGAAAACTGGGACACGCCTGTGGTGGTCAATGTCTGCAATATCGTCAAGGCGGATGACGGTGAGCCCACGCTCATCGATCTTCGTGAAGCCCAGACGCTGTTTCACGAGTTCGGCCATGCCCTGCACGAGATCTTCTCGCGCACGCGCTACGCCAGCAACTCGGGTACGCGAGTACCGCGCGACTATGTGGAGTTCCCGTCGACCTATCAGGAAGACTGGGCGCAACACCCTGACGTGCTGAAGAACTACGCCATCCATCATGAGACTGGTGAAGTTCTGTCGCCGGAGATGGTCGAGAAGCTGCTGGAGTCGCTGAACTTCACGCAGGCCTTCGACACCTTCGAATATCTGGCGGCGACCGTCGTTGACATGGAGCTGCACCGCACCAAGAACATTTCCACCACCATGGATAAGTTCGAGCGGAAGGCCCTGAAGAAGCACGGTCTCGACAGCGACTACATCCTGCCCCGGTATCGTGCTGGCTACTTCAGCCACATCTTCGCCGGCGGCTATTCGGCCAGCTACTATGCCTATATCTGGAGCGAGATTCTCGCGGCAGATGCTTTTGCGTACACGCAGGAGCTGGGCGGCCTCACGGCTGCAGCTGGTAAGGCATACCGTGATGGTATCCTTGCGCTGGGTAACAGCGTTGACCCCACCGAAGCCTACAAGGCCTACCGTGGTAAGGCACCGACGGCCGATGCGCTTCTGAAGCGTCGCGGTCTCGCCTAAGCCGAATACCCGACGATAAAACTACATAACGACTTAAGCCCCCCGCCATTATGGTGGGGGGCTTTTTTTATTGCAAAACAGTGGCTTGGCTTTATATTAGGAGCATAAGTCGCAACTTCTTTACTTTTTCTCCTTTTAGTTCTCTTTCTGGTTCTCTCTCTGGGACACACCCCATGACTTTGATTCTCATCCCTTACATTCTGATGACGCTGATTGCGGCTGTCATCTCATGGCGCGCACCGATTGCAGGCATTATGGCCTGTGGTGCTATTATGGCCATGGGCGCCTTTATGGCGGCCCTTGCGCCTGCTGCTGCCCCTGTGGTGGTCATCCCGTTTGTGCTGGCCGTTGTGATGATGGCTGTCATTCGAGGTCTTTACCTCAAGAAGATTTAACACCTTCAAAACGTCTTTCTTTATGTCTTCTTTTACAGAAAGTCTGTTATGACCATCGCTGCCATTCTACTGGCCATCGCCCTTGTGGTGCTGGCCATTCGCCGTCCGCTGACCACCGTTATCATCTGTGCGGTGATTGCGGGTGCTGGCACGGCCCTGTCCGAAAATGCTGTGAACATCCCCCTCATCTATGCGCCGGCTGTGATGCTGGGCATGCTTGTGGCGGCCATCACCATGCATCTTCGTCAGCGTCGTGCTGCCAAAAGCAATGACGACGAAAACGACACCTAATATCGACTTTTTAGCCCCCGCATTTGCGGGGGCTTTTTCTATGGTCGCATGCTCTAAAAACCCTTGAAAGCTTGGGTTTTCGTCATTATAACAGGTTTAACTACGTAAACTTCATTCCCTTTCCCCCACACTTGATACCTTTTAGGAGGTTTTTTATGAGCATTTCGATGCTGATTCTGGGCGCTATCTACGTTGTACTCTCGTACAAGTATCCCACCCCGATGCTGATTGCATCCATCCTGATTTGCTTCTTCGGCTTTTTTGCCATTAGCATTTTGATGGGCGCCGGCGTTGTGGTTCCGTTTTCGGCGATTCTTGCGCTGATTTCCGGTACCGTGGTGGCGGCTGTGCGTTTTGCAACGCGCCCCTACAAAACCCGCTTCTGATTTTCCGAAGGAATTTTTTATGACTCTCTTCTGGATTCTCCTCGCAGTAGGCATTGCCTTTCTTGCTTGGAAACCTCGTGCGACCATCGCAACCTCGATGACCATCACTGCCGTGATGCTTCTCGTTGTGGTTTTCGTTCCTGGTGCAACTAGCTCCAATACTATTGGTCTGGTATTCACCGTTTCGATTGTCCATACGATGGTCTCTCTGGTTGTCTTGGCCATTATGGCCTTGACGCAGAAGCCCCTTTAACGAACAAAACCCCCAACCGAATGGTTGGGGGTTTTTTATATGCGCTAAAAGCTCAAGGGCTATTTGAACAACTCGATGACGAACACCACCAGTGAACAAAAGCCAATAAGGAAGGTTACAATCATCAATGGCACAAGCGCTAAAGCGCCTGACCCTTCAGAGTTCGCCCACCCATTGAGCACAACCATCAAAATCACGCAGGCAATCAACGTTATGCCGGGCATGGTTGCAATACCAATAATGCCGACAATCGCCAGCAGCAGTGGCACAATCAGAAGGAAGAACATAAGCAGTACCTTTTGCGGTTACCCGAAAAAGCGGACGGCAATCACCAGCAAACTCATGGCGATCATGGCACCACCCCCGAATACGGGAATGATCACGCCAAAGTTATAATCGCCACCACCACGGGTAAGACGATCAGAGAACACAATCAGCAAGACGCCGGCCACAAGGGCAATGTACGGAAAGAAAAAAGCAAGCGCCATAGCGCCAAGAATCACAAGAAGCGTAAACATGACCAAAGGCCTTTCACGAGGAGAATCGAAGAGAGAAAACATAAAGAAAGATATGAATATAAAGTTAATTCATACGCTTGATGATGGTTGATAGCAAGAAAAAAGCCCCACCTAAGTTTTTACACTTGGGTGGGGCTTTCGTGAAATTTGAGTGGGCAGGTTAGCCGCCAGTATAGCCGGAGCACAGCAGAAATACTGCCAGTGCCGTCATGCAGCCTGTCACCATAGCATAGGGCTTATAGCCGTAGCTTGTGCTGTAAGGCGTGAACCTGTAGATGATTGCCGAAGCAAAACCGCAGGCGGCAAGCAGCAGACCGATTTCGGGCGATTGAAGGATGAAACGGGACCCAAACACAAAAAGAAAGATGGGTACCAAAATCATTTTGACCATGAGCATTAAAAATACCTTTCAGGCATAGAGGAAGGAAACGGGAAAAAGATTATAAATACTGCAACATAGGTAGTGATGAATACTTATTTTACAAGAGAGCAAACCAATAAAAAAAACCCTGCCGAAGCAGGGTTTTTCAAACTTTAAACGCTACGGGTACTTAAGCTTGTGGGCCTTCGTACTTTGAAGCAGTTTCGGCTAGAACGCTTACGCTTTTGCCTGTTACATCAACAAAGCCATTGCCCACTGAGAAAACTTCTTCAGTGCCGTCGGCTTTAATCACACGTAGCAGACCAGGCTTAAGCATGCTTAGGACTGGCTGGTGGCCCTTAAGCACACCAAACATACCTTCGCTGCCCGGAATAATGGCCTGTTCAACTTCAAATGAAGCGATTTTTTTAGCTGGAGTAACAAGTTCAAATTGCATAATGCGTTCCCTTTTAAAGGTTTAGCTTAAAGCTAAAGACCTACAGGTCTTTAGCTTTAGCGATAGCTTCGTCAATTGAGCCAACCATGTAGAAGGCTGCTTCTGGCATATCGTCGTGCTTACCGTCGATAATCTCTTGGAAGCTACGGATAGTGTCTTCAAGTTTCACGTAGCAACCTTTCATGCCAGTGAACTGCTCGGCCACGTGGAACGGCTGAGATAGGAAGCGCTGAATCTTACGGGCACGGGCCACAACTAGCTTATCTTCTTCGCTCAATTCGTCCATACCAAGAATCGCGATGATATCTTGTAGTGACTTGTACTTCTGCAAGATTTCTTGCACTTGAGTTGCCACACGGTAGTGCTGCTGGCCAATAATGGCTGGGTCAAGCACGCGTGAGTTTGAGTCTAGCGGGTCAACCGCTGGGTAAATACCCATTTCAGCGATTGAACGGTTTAGAACTGTTGTTGCATCCAAGTGAGAGAATGTTGTTGCAGGCGCAGGGTCAGTCAAGTCATCAGCAGGTACGTATACGGCCTGTACTGAGGTAATTGAACCCTTGTTTGTTGAAGTAATACGCTCTTGCATGGCACCCATTTCACCAGCAAGTGTAGGTTGGTAACCTACCGCTGATGGAATACGACCTAGAAGCGCTGATACTTCTGAACCAGCCTGTGTGAAACGGAAGATGTTATCGATGAACATCAATACGTCTTGGCCTTCTTCATCACGGAAGTATTCGGCTTGTGTTAGGCCTGTTAGAGCAACACGAGCACGTGCCCCTGGAGGTTCGTTCATTTGACCGTAAACAAGCACAGCTTTTGACTTTTTGCTGTCGCCTTGGGTGATAACACCTGATTCGATCATTTCGTGGTAAAGGTCGTTACCTTCACGAGTACGCTCACCAACACCGGCGAATACTGAGTAACCACCGTGGCCTTTAGCGATGTTGTTAATCAGTTCCATAATCAAAACTGTTTTACCAACACCAGCACCACCGAATAGACCAATTTTACCACCTTTAACGTAAGGGGCTAGAAGGTCTACAACTTTAATACCAGTTTCAAGAATGCGGGTTTCAGTTGCTTGCTCTTTAAACTCTGGGGCATCAACGTGAATTGGGCGTGTGTGCTTTGATTTAAGCTCACCCATTTCGTCGATTGGCTCACCCACAACGTTCAAGATACGGCCTAGGTTATCTGGGCCAACTTGTACAGTAATTGGAGCGCCTGTGTCAGTTACTTCCTGACCACGTGCTAGACCTTCAGTTGCGTCCATTGCGATGGTACGAACTGTGTTTTCACCCAGGTGTTGGGCTACTTCTAGTACAAGGCGTTTGCCTGCGTTTGTTGTGTGTAGGGCGTTCAAGATCGCTGGGATACCGCTTTCAAACGATACGTCAACCACTGGGCCTACCACACGGGTAATTTTACCGCCCTTAGCAATCTCAAGTTTTTTAGCTGCTTGTGCCATTTGTTGTGCTTCCTTTAAGGTTTAAAGTTATTCACTTACGAGTTTGATTCTTAAACGGTCAGGGCTAAACTGCCTCGGCGCCTGAAACAATCTCGGTAATTTCTCGGGTAATGTTTGCCTGACGTTGACGGTTGTACGTCAATGAAAGGTCCTTAATCATCTCACCTGCGTTACGGGTTGCGCTGTCCATAGCTGACATACGCGCGCCTTGCTCAGAGGCTTGTGACTCAAGAAGCGCTGCAAAAATTTGCGTCGCTACGTTTAGAGGCAACAAGTGCTTAAGCAGTGTCTCTTCGTCAGGTTCGTATTCTGTTGTCGCATGAGCGCCCTTAGTGTGCTCAACTTCAGCAGCCTTAAACGGCAACAGCTGAACAAGCTGGGCTTTTTGCGTAATAACGTTAATAAATTCGTTAAACAGAATATGAACTTCGTGGCAGGTGCCGTTCATAAAGTCTGTGGTTGTTTTCTCAGCTAGGGCGTGTGCGCCTTCGTAAGTTGGGTTGTTGGCCGTATCGTCGTTACGGTCAACGATGAATGAACCGTAGTGGCTCTTCATCTCGGCGTAGGCTTTAGTACCTACAGTTACGATTTCTACACGCTTGCCTTGTTTTTCCCACTGGCGGATTGCTTTGATAGCTGTACGAGAAATTTGCCCGTTAAAGCCACCACACAAGCCACGGCTTGAGCCAAACATGATTAGGCGGATAGTCTGAGGGTTATCATGACCACGCAACATAAGCGGAGCGCCTTTCGCAGGAACACGCTCTGCCAGTTCGTTTAGTACACGACCCAATGACGCTGCATATGGGCGTGACTGCTGGCAGGCATCTTCGGCACGACGCATCTTAGCAGCCGCAACCATTTTCATGGTTTTGGTAATCTGCTGCGTGCTCTTGACCGATTTAATTCGGCCACGAAGGTCCTTAAGCGACGGCATCTAGCTCCTCCTGGCTGGCAGTTGTTGAGCCAGCGAATGATTCTTTTGCGATTGAGATAACTTCAACGATTTTCTCTTCCAAGTCACCGTCTAGCTTGCCTTTAGTCTCGATAGCTTCAAGAAGCTTAGCGTGACCTGAACGTGTTAGCTCGGTTAGGTGCTCAGCAAAGGCTGGCACGTCAACTGGACGAATATCGTCAAGGTGGCCTTTAACACCAGCAAATAGCTGAACAACTTGCTCGGCTGCTGTAAGTGGTGCGAACTGCTTCTGTTTTAGAAGTTCAGTTAGGCGCTCACCGCGGCTAAGTAGTTTTTGTGTTGAGGCATCAAGATCTGAAGCGAACTGAGCAAATGCAGCCATTTCACGGTACTGCGCTAGCTCAAGACGAAGTGTACCAGCCACTTGCTTCATAGCTTTAATCTGAGCAGAACCACCCACACGTGATACTGACAGACCTACTGAAATCGCAGGACGGATACCTGAGTAGAACAAATCGCTCTCAAGGAAAATCTGACCGTCAGTAATCGAAATTACGTTGGTTGGAATGTATGCTGATACGTCACCCGCTTGTGTTTCGATGATCGGTAGAGCTGTCATTGAGCCAGCGCCTTGATCGTCTGAAAGTTTAGCAGCACGCTCTAGTAGGCGTGAGTGAAGGTAGAATACGTCACCTGGGTACGCTTCACGGCCTGGAGGGCGGCGAAGTAGTAGTGACATTTGACGGTAAGCAACAGCTTGCTTAGAAAGGTCATCGTAAATAACCAAGCAGTGTTGACCGTTGTCACGGAAGTACTCAGCCATAGCGCAACCCGCGTAAGGCGCCATGAACTGCATTGGTGCAGGGTCAGAAGCTGTTGCAGCAACAACAGTTGTGTATTCCATTGCGCCGTGCTTCTCAAGAGTTTTAACAATCTGAGCAACAGTTGAACGCTTTTGACCTACAGCAACGTAGATGCAGCGTACTGGTTTGTCGCCTTTTTGGTTTGTTTTTTGGTTGATGATCGCGTCAATCGCAACAGCTGTTTTACCTGTTTGACGGTCACCAATAATAAGCTCACGCTGGCCACGGCCAATCGGCACAAGAGCGTCAATCGCTTTTAGGCCTGTTTGTAGTGGCTCGTGCACTGATTTACGTTGAATAATGCCTGGGGCTACAACTTCAACCAAGTTACGGTCTTTCGTTTTAATAGCGCCTTTACCATCGATTGGGTTACCCAAAGCGTCAACAACGCGGCCTAGTAGCGCGTCGCCCACTGGTACGTCCACAATACGGCCAGTACGTTTAACTTCGTCACCTTCACGGATTGAACGGTCATCACCGAAAATTACGCAACCAACGTGGTCGTCGTCCAAGTTCAGTGCCATGCCGCTTACGCCGCTAGCAAATTCAACAAGCTCACCAGCTTGTACGTTGTCTAGGCCGTATACGCGGGCCACACCATCACCAATGCTAAGCACTTGGCCTACTTCGGTCTTGGTTGCCTTTGTATCAAAGCCTTTAATCTGGTCTTTAATAATACGGCTGATTTCTTCTGCACGGATTTCCATAGTTAATCACCTATATTGTGGGTTTACGGGTTTTAATTAGTCGTCCATCTGGGCTTGTTCACGGAGTGAGCGCCCAAGTTGTGACAATTGGTTAGCCATTGATGCGTCGTACTCAACAGCACCAATGCGGACTTTCATACCTGCGATCAGCTTTTCGTTCACGGCTGTTTTAAGCTCTACGCTTTTAGCAGCAGGTACGGTGCTTTTCACAAACTTTTCAACGCTTTTAAGTTGGTCAGCGGTCAGTTTAGTCGCGCTTGTAACTTCAGCGTTCACAACGCCGTTTGCAGCGTCATGCAAAGATTCTACAACCGCAAGCATTTGGGCTAGGTAGCCGCCACGGTCTTTCTCAACAACTAGTTTCACAAAGTTTGAAAGTAGTTTTGAGGCTTTAGCTTTAGTCAGAATTTCGTCGATAACCAGGCGCTTTGATGATGTTTCAAAGGCTGGTGAACCTAGGAATGTTGTAAGTTCATCTGTGATAGATGACTTGAAAGAGGCAATTTCCTTCATCAGTTTGTCGGCTGATTTATCAGCAACTGCAAGTTCATAAAGGGCGATACCGTAACGGCCCGCAACGCCAGTTGGCTTTACTGTCATTGGCACTTCGGTCATGGTCGTGGTTTTCTTGGTGGCCATGGTCGCTGTTGATCCTCTTTTAGAAGGTTTATGTACATAAATCGGCGGCTTTTCGTCGCCATAAAGAATTCTTTCGGGGATTTAGTAACATGGGGCACCTATTTTCGCAACAAAAAAAGGCACTTTTAAAACCCTTTAGCATTTGTTTGGGCATTGTTGATTTGGGCATTTTCTGGCATGATAAGGCCGTTCATTTTTAAATAGGCGCCCGCAAGGGTTAAAAGCATACAAAAATTAATAAAAATTTAAGGCTTTATTTATGCGTAACACCGAACCTGTTTACCGCCATAACACCGCTGATAAAATTGGCGTGATTGTTGCCAACCTTGGCACGCCCGATGCCCCTACAACACCAGCCGTGCGCCGTTACTTAAAAGAGTTTTTGTCTGACCAGCGCGTGGTTGAAATCCCGAAAGCACTTTGGTGGGTTATTTTGAACGGTATTATTCTGCGTACACGCCCTAAAAAATCAGCCGCTGCTTACCGCACTATTTGGGATACTGAGCAAAACGACAGCCCCCTACGCCTGACCACCAAAGCCCAAGCCGCTAAACTGCAAGAGCAGCTAAACTGGTTTGCCCAAGGCAAATACGTGGTCACCACAGGTATGCGCTACGGTAACCCCAACATGAAAGACGCTGTGCGTGAACTGAAAGAACAAAACTGCCAAAAGATTGTACTACTACCAACCTACCCGCAGTATGCCGCTGCCACAGTAGGCACCGCCTGCGATAAGTTTTTTGAAGCCTTAAAAGACTGGCGCTTTATGCCAACACCGCGCGTCATCCAGCCGTACTTTGACCACCCTGATTACATTGATGCACTGGCCGAGAGTGTAAAAAACCACCTTGCTACACTTGATTTTGAGCCTGATATGATTATTGCCTCGTACCACGGCATCCCGCAATTTGCGTGGGATAAGGGCGACCCTTACCCTTGCCACTGCTTTAAAACATCACGCCTGTTGGCTGAAAAGCTAAACCTTGGCCCTGATAAATTTAAAACCACATTCCAAAGCCGTTTTGGTAAAGCCGAATGGGTAAAACCATATACCGATGCCACTCTTGAGGCTCTGCCAAACCAAGGCGTGAAAAACGTGGTAGTTCTGACCCCTGCCTTCCATGCGGACTGTTTGGAAACGTTAGAAGAAATTGCCATCGAAGCGAAAGACACCTTTTTGGAAGCCGGCGGCGAAAACTACTCAACCGTGCCATGCCTAAACGACGGCAAAAGCAGCATTGACCTGTTTACAAAACTGGTGGGTGAAGCAACGGCCGATTGGGTTGCCCCTTGGCTTGAGAACGATAATTAAATAACGAACGGATAGAAATATGCCAGCACCTAAAAAACAGCCGAACCTTGAAAATGCTCTTGCAGATTTGCATGGCAAAGTTAGCGATATTCGTACCGAAGTTGGTAAAGCCATTTACGGTCAGCAAGACGTTATTGACGAAACTCTGATTACCCTATTCGCAGGCGGCCACGCCCTTTTGGTAGGTGTACCGGGTTTGGCAAAAACACTACTCGTGAATACTTTATCTGAAGTTCTAGGCCTAAATGCTAAGCGTATTCAGTGTACGCCGGACCTTATGCCTGCTGACATTCTGGGTGCTGAGGTTCTTGAAGAATCTGAAAGCGGCAAGAAGAGCTTCCGTTTTATTGAAGGCCCTGTATTTAGCCAACTACTGATGGCGGATGAGATTAACCGCGCAAGCCCACGCTCGCAGTCAGCGCTTTTGCAGGCCATGCAGGAGAAAACAGTTTCAGTGGCAGGTCATACGCACCTCCTACCAAAGCCATTCCACGTTTTGGCGACACAAAACCCGCTTGAGCAAGAAGGCACATACCCACTGCCTGAAGCCCAGCTTGACCGTTTTATGATGCAAATTAACGTGACCTACCCTGACTTGGCTGACGAACGCACCATGATTCTAGCCACCACAGGTGCCGAATCACCAAAGCTAAAATCAATCATGACAGGTGACGAACTGATGGATGCTCAAGCCCTGCTTAAGCGCATCCCTGTGGGTGATAAAGTTGTTGATAGCATTCTAACGCTTGTCCGCCGTGCCCGCCCTGACCAAACCGATAGCCTTGAGATTAAAGAAAACATCGCTTGGGGTGCAGGCCCACGTGCAGGCCAAACCCTACTTGCTTGTGCCAAAGTACGTGCTGCAATGGATGGCCGCCTTACACCATCAATTGATGATGTTGTGGCACTTGCCCCTGCCGTGCTGCGCCACCGTATGATGACCAACTTTAAAGCCCGTGCCGCTGGCCACCACGTGGACGAGCTTATTGAAAACCTAATTAAAGACCTTTAAGGCTTAATAAATAGGAATAGATAAAACCCCTTATGCCTGTTCAGTCGCACGCAAAGTCAATTGCGCTACAAAAAGGCCAAGCTTTGGCCCATCAGCTGCCGCCCCTTGTGGTGGCTGCGTTGCACACGGCTGAAAACCTAACCTTTGGGGCACACGGCCGCCACAAAAGTGGCCCAGGTGATAGTTTTTTCCAATACCGCCACTACATGCCTGGTGAAAGTACACACCGTATTGACTGGCGTGCCTCTGCTAAAGGTGAACACACTTATATTCGTGAAACTGAGTGGGAAGCTGCCCAAAAGATTTACTTCTGGGTTGACCATTCACCGTCAATGGATTGGCAAAGCTCAAACAGCGTACCGACTAAAGCAGACCGTGCGCAAACACTGGCGCTGGCTTTGGCTGCATTGCTGCTGCAAGGGCAAGAGATGGTCGCAAGCCTAGACGGCCAACTACCACCATCACGCGATATGGGTAGCCTTGTTCAACTGCACGAAACTTTGTTAAAAGCCACAAGCAGCACACCGCCGCAAGCGGACCTGCCTCGTCGAGCGCACATTATTGCGATTGGTGACTTTTTGCTCCAAGCCGAAGAAACTTGCCAGTGGCTGCGTGAAACCACCCACCACGGCACCCCCGTTTTGATGGTTGATGTGTCTGACCCGATGGAAGAAACATTCCCCTACCAAGAACCTACACGCTTTGAAGGCCTAGAGGGTGAAGGCACTGAAAATATTGGTAACCCCAAGGGCTTGCGCAGCGCCTACCTTGAGCGCCGTGAAAACGCCCGTAATTTACTGCTCGAAACTGCGGCCCGTTGTAATGCCACCTACCTTACGCATTTAACAAGCACACCGCCCGAGGCCACGCTACAAAAGCTTTACCACCTGCTTAACCTTAAGCAAACCCAAGTACGTGGAGGGCAATTTTAAATGAGCAGCCTCTTCGCTTCCCTTGGTTTTTTATACCCGCATGTTTTGTGGGCGCTGGCGCTCCTCCCTGCGTTTTACTTGCTGATTCGCCTATTGCCACCCCGCCCCCAGCAGGTGACATTCCCTGCGATTAAACTTCTGCAAGACCTACCCACACGCTTGCCGCCACCACGCACCCCGCCATGGTGGTTATTGCTGCTGCGTTTGGCGATGGTGTTCTTCTTTATTGTAGGTTTAGCCCAACCGATGCTGCGCCGTGACAGTGTTGAACTTGGCGCAAACCCTCTTGTAATTATGGTAGATAACGGCTGGCAATCCGCCCAAAACTGGGCCGGCATGAAAGAACGCCTAACCCTCACCCTACAGCAAGCCCAGTCGCACGGGGCTGAGGTTATGGTTGTAGGCACCGCCGATAAACTGCCCGACACACTTACTTTTACACCAGCTTCAGAAGCTTTGCGCACACTGCCAAACCTTGCGCCACGTGCATGGCCTGCGCCAACGGCTGACGTTGCTAAACAACTGGCTGCACACTTTAGCAACAGCAACGCAACCCTAACCCCGCTGTGGCTCAGCGATGGTATGGCCAGTGTTGATGACCGCCGTGCCACCATTGCCGCTATTGAAGGTATTGGCCGCAGTCGTATTTTTATGCCGCCGCTAAGTGACCTGCCTATTTCAGTTGTAAGCGTTGTGCCAGGGCAAGCGTCATACAGCATTACGCTTGAGCGCCTAAGCACGGCCGAGCGCCCTGTGTCTGTAACCCTTTACACGATGGATGGCACCTTTGTAACCCGAGCCTCAGGCCAGTTTGACCAAGGCGCTGCCAGTACAAAACTTGAAATGACGCTGCCTAAAACTCTTAACGAGCCTGGCTACGTTTTGGTTGATGGGCAAAACAACCTTGCCTCATGGTGGGGCATGGGCACCATTGCAGGTCTACCTAAAGTGGGCATTATTAACCCCGTGAAGAATGACTTTCCGCTTCTAGACGGTGCCTTTTATATTGAGCAAGCCCTTAAAGGCGTGCTTATTCCGCAGCGTTTGCAACCCACAACGCCACCCGATGGCTTTGACGTTTTATTTGTAACCACACAACCTAGCACCCCTGAAGATATTGAATCTTGGGTTCAAAACGGTGGTGTGCTTGTTACCTTTGCCGGTGAGTGGTTGGCCCAAAACAAAAACATGAACACCCTTTTGCCGGTTGAACTACGCGACTACCCACGTGAAGTTGCGGGCACACTGTCTTGGACGGGGGCATTGAAAGTAAAATCAGCCAATAACGATGGCCCACTAGCCCCAATGAATGACTTTTTAAAGGTTGAGGACACCAACAACCTTAACCCTGATGATACTTACGTTACCAAGCAACTCCTCCCGCGCGCAGCAGCAAATAGTGCTGACCTTACATGGCTTAGCCTGAGTGACAACACCCCGCTTGTAAGTGGTAAAAAAGTTGGTAACGGCTGGCAAGTGTTGGTGCATGTGCCTGCAGATGCGAGTTGGTCAACCGTGCCGCTCTCAGGTGTATTTGTTGAGCTGCTAAACAATCTTATCCACCTGAAGACGTTGCAAAGCCAGCAACAAGAAACTGAGGCCACTTACCCTATGGCGCCGTTCAAACTTTTGCTGCCTGATGCCACATTGGTGCCTGCCCAGGGGGGTATTCAACTCACTGAAGAAGACACCGGCCTTACACCCACAACCCCACCGGGTTTATATGGCAACCGCAAGGCGCCATTTATTCACCAGTTGGATGCTGACGTACGCCTGCAAAATGCCATTACCCCTTCACGTGTTGACGGTCTGCTTGCCCGCTACTATGACGATGCTGAGAAACACCAGTCGCTGGCCCACGTCTTTTTACTTTTAGGTTTAATTTGCGCCATGATTGATAGCTTGCTGCGTTTGAACATTATTCACAGGTTCTTCCTGAAGCGTGCCAGTGTACTAAGCGCTGTATTTGCTATTGCATTAACATTTGCTACGCCAAGCTATGCCCAACCAACTCAAACACTGCCAAACGGTATGCCGCAAGGGGCTTATGAAATTCAGTTGGCTTATGTGGATACAGGCATTCCACGCCTTAACGAGCTTGCTGAAAATGGCCTTAAAGGCCTAAGCCGTATTCTTGAAATGCGCACCACCATTGAACCTGCAGCCCCTGCCAAAGTTGTGCCCGGTAAAGATGACCTTGGCTATTACCCTGTTTTGTACTGGCAAGTATTGCCGAACCTTTCAAACCTAACCGAGCCTGCCATTAAAGCGCTACGTGCTTACGTTGATAATGGGGGCCTTATTTTGGTTGATGGCCTGACTGACCTTGGCCAAAACCAAGCCGCGATGACACTGGTGATGAATAAAGTTCTGCCCTTCCCGCTACGTGCCCTTGATGGTGATCATGTTCTTAACCGTTCGTACTACTTACTTGAAGGCAAAACCCCAGGCCGTAAAGATGGCCTATTGTGGATGGACACCGCCCACCGCTTGCCACGTGTACTCGTAGGCAATAACGACTGGGCTGGCGCTTGGGCTTATGATGATTATGGCAACGCCATGCGTGCGGTAACACCTGGAGGCGAGCAACAGCGTGCGCTGGCTTTCCGTTTTGGGGTAAACCTTGTAATGTATGCCCTGCTTGGGGATTATAAAGCCGACCAACTGCATGTTGATACCCTACTGAAGAAATTGGAGGATCCACGCTAATGGAAGCCCCCATGCTAGAAACCATCAACATGACATCACTCAGCCAACTGGTGTTTGAGCCTTTGCTCCCGTTTTGGGTATTGGCTTTGTGCCTGACGCCTATTCTACTTACGGGCCTTTTAAACCGTAAGTTAAGCCGTGTGCTGTTGGCACTTATTTTACTGGCCGTGCTTTCTGGCCCAACAACTGAGCGCACAACACTTGTGCCTGAAAAAGACGTTGTTGCCGTGGTGACCGATATTAGCCCATCTAACCAAGTGGCACAGCGTAAAGCCCTAACGAATGAAGCTCTTGAGCGCATTAAAACCCAGCTTGAAAACATGCCCCATGTAGAACCGCTGTACATTAGCGCCACAGGCTCAGCCGCACAGGGGACGAATATTTTCCGTCAGATGCAGTCAAAGCTGCAAAGCATCCCAACGGATAGGCTTTCAGCCATCATTACCCTTACCGATGGCGAAGTCACTGACCTACCCAATGCCGCTGACCTGCCAGCGCCTGTGCACATGTTAAACACCACACCAGCCGATAGTTTTGACCGCCGTTTGATTGTTCACCAAGCGCCCGCCTTTGCCCTGCTTGATAAACCTCAAACGATTATTCTTGAAGTAGAAGATGCCCGCAATAACGAGGCTGAAATTACCGTGACCCTTGGTGAAAATGAAACCAAGATGTTGCTCCCCACCAATAGCCCGCAAGAGATTGAAGTCACTTTTGACCACGCAGGCACCAATGCCCTGCGCCTTGAAACGCCTGTTCTTGAGGGTGAAATTACAGCCCGCAATAACCAAGCCACCCAGCTTGTAACCGGTGTGCGTGAAAACCTAAACGTTTTGCTGGTTTCAGGCTTGCCGCACAATGGCTCACGAGTGATTCGTAACCTTTTAAAGAGCGACCCTTCGGTCAACCTTGTGCACTTTACAATTCTACGTACCGTTGGCAAACACGACCCCACACCAAACGACCAGCTGTCGTTGATTCCATTCCCCGTGGAGGACCTGTTTGAAAAAGACCTCGAGAAGTTTGACCTTATTGTGTTTGACCGTTACTTCCGTCGTAACTTTTTGGCGGATCAGCACTTTGAGAACATTAAACAACACATTAAAGATGGCCACGCCCTTTTGGTGCTTGCAGGCCCTGACTATAACACCCGCTGGGGTTTGGCCAATACGCCATTAAAAGACATCCTACCCGCAACGCCATTTGGTGAAGAGCGTAAAGGCATGTTTAGACCAACCCTTTCAAATGTGGGTAAACGCCACCCTATTACCGCCCCCTTTGCTGAAACTGCAAAAGACTGGGGCCGCATGGCTGCCATTAACCCAACCCGCGTAAGCAGCAATAAAGCCCGCACCCTAATGACAGGCAGTAATGGCCTACCGCTGATGCTTACCGATGAAATCGGTGACGGACGCATGGGTATTTGGCTTTCAAGTAATTGGTGGTTCTGGAACCGTGGCATTGATGGCGGTGGCCCACAAACCGAAGTTTTGCGCCGCTTGACCCACTGGCTGATGCGCCAGCCTGAGCTGGAAGAAAAACGCCTTGATGTAAGCATTGCCAACGGCCAGATGACCGTGACCTATAACCAAGTTGATGCCATTGACAGCATGGCCATTGAAGTGATTACCCCACAAGGTGAAAGCACAAACCATACCCTAACCGCAGACGATGAGTTTAGCACCACCATCCCCGCAGGTGATGACGGCCTATACACCGTACGTGCTGAAAATGGTATTTTAGCCTACGGCGTTAAAGGCAACGTGCGTGACCTTGAGTGGCGCAGCCAAGCCGATATGGGCGCCCTGCAAAACCTAGTAACAGCCACAGGCGGCAGCTTTACCCAACTTGAAGAAGGTAAAAACATTCAGCTGCGCCGCGTAACCGAAGGCAGCAACCTAAGTGGCCCTGGCTGGGTTGGCCTACCTAAGCGTGATAGTGCCACACAAACAGGCTCAGAGCGCAGCCCACTTATCCCTGCGTGGTTAGGGCTTGCACTTATCTTACTAGGCCTCGCCCTCACCTGGTGGCTAGAAGCAGTTGTCATTAAGCGCAAGCGCTCTGGCTAAGCTACCCCTATGTGTCAATTTTGGCACAGTCCTTGCTGCTTAATAAATAGGCAAATAGGGTTTTGGCGTGACACGGTGTAACGCCACCCCGTATAATTAAGAAAGTGCGATAGAAAAGCCTATCCGATTATCAGCCGCACAAAGTTTATAATCGAATAGGTTTTATACGAACTAAAGGAAGGTAATATCCTTTGAATAAACGTCGCATCGGCATTTTAGGCGGGTCATTTAACCCACCTCACCTTGGCCACCTGTATATGGCCGAGCAGGCTAAAGTGACGTTAAACCTATCTGAAGTGTGGCTCCTTGTTAGCCCGCAAAACCCCCTCAAAGAAACAGCTGGCATGGCTTCGTTTGAAGCACGTATGCGCATGTGTAACCTTATGGCGGCCGATAAGCCATGGCTTAAAGCTTCTGACTTTGAAGCAAAGGCGGGTACTCGCTTTACAGCTGATACTGTTGAAAAACTAACGACCTCTATGCCTGATGTAACGTTTTTCTGGCTGATGGGCGCCGATAACTTGGCGCAGTTCCATCAGTGGAAAAATTGGGAAAGCATCGTAAAGACTGTGCCGATTGTGGTTTTCCGTCGTCCAGGGACCGACATTACCCACATTAAAGGCCCTGCTGTTGACTACCTTGCCCCCTACCAGGTTGACACCCAAAATAAGGCCGAAAAAGCCCCAAATTGGCGTGTTTTAGAAAATAAACTTATTGATTTAAGCGCAACAGACATCCGTAACGAGATGCACAAAGGCGCTGTAACGCAGACTGACACTGCATTACATACCGAAGTTCTGTCGTATATCCAGCAAAATGGACTATACGAGAACATGGGGGCAAAATAGCGATTTTTGAGGTTTCAAGCCTAGAAATATGCTATTTCAGAGCCCATAATATAAGTAGGAGGAAGAGCCATTAGTAACAAAACAAAACACCACGCTGAAGGTCATTCAGCAAACATGAAAAACCCACCAATCTTGGCGGAGCAGCAAACTGCACTCGCTAAAACCACCCTTGACGACCGCAAAGCCGAAAACATCGTTGCGATTAACCTTGTTGGCAAGTCAAGCATGGCTGAAGCTATGCTGATTGCAACAGGTACATCACGCACGCATGTGTTGTCACTGGCCGAATACACCATGCAAGCCCTTAAAGAAGCTGGCGCGCAAATTCACGGTGTTGAAGGTACTGAAAACGGTGAATGGGTTTTGATTGATACGGGCGATATCATTGTGCACATCTTCCAAGAAGAAGCACGTGAGCTATACCGCCTTGATCGTCTATGGGCCGTTAACTTTGACGAACCAACAGACGACGAGCAGTTAGACCTGACAGCCAACCTATAGATTGCTATACTGCCCCATTCTAAACTAAAGGGGATGTATCTCAATGAAGGTTATTTTACTTGCCGTTGGCAAATGCCGCGATAAGGCCGTTTTGAGCCTTTGCGACGAGTATACCAAGCGCCTCAAGCCTTATTGGCCCACCGAGGTTGCCGAGGTGACGGCAAAAACATCATCATCTGATGCCGAGCATCAGGAGATTGAAAAATACCTCGCCAAGCACAAACCCGAAGGGCTGCGCATTGTTGCCCTTGATGAACGTGGCAAGCAATTTTCAAGCCGCGACTTTTCTCAAAAACTAACCAACTTCGAAGAAACTGGCTGCCAAACCATGGTGTTTATTATTGGCGGTGCTGATGGCCACACCGAAGCCCTACGCCAAAAGGCTGACCTTTTGCTTGGTCTGTCAAAGCTTACCCTACCGCACATGCTGGTGCGCCCGGTTATCCTTGAACAAATTTACCGTGCGGCCACCATTAAAGATGGCCACCCCTACCACCGAGATTAACCCCACAAAACAAGGTAAGCCCTGCAACCTACGTGGTTGTCAGGGCTTATGGTTAGAGGGCACCCATTGCATATGGGGTGTGTGGAGATAGTGCCCCCTAATTTGGCTATAGTGTCATATCGTCGCTTTTGTTAATCAATCATCACTCTTCATAAGCTACATGGTGCAATGCCTATTCCAAGTTGGCACAATACACGTAAGTTATTGATATTTATTAACATCACAATATCCCACCCTGTTCTAAAACAGCACAACAGGTGTCTCACGTGTCTCTATATAAAACACTAAAAACAACATTGCCGAAAACGGCAGAAAGCCGTAAAGTAGGGGCATGAAAAATTCAGACCTTCCAAAACCACTGACCAAGCCTTTTAACGGCCCCCTTTTGCTTTGCGTCCTTGATGGCGTAGGCGAAAGTGAGAACACCCACGGTAATGCTATTGCGGCAGCCAACACCCCTAACCTTGACCGCTTTTACCAAGAGTACCCACGTTGCCTTGTACGCACCGATGGTGACGCTGTAGGTTTGCCAAAAGGCCAAATGGGTAACTCAGAAGTTGGGCACACAAACCTTGGTGCAGGCCGTATTATTCACCAACCGCTTGAGCGCATTAAGCTTGATATGGAAAGCGGTGCCTTTATCGAGCAAGACAGCTTTAAACAGTTTGTACAAAAAGCGCTGAACGCCCCTAAAATTCACCTAGTGGGTATGGTTTCTGATGGTGGTGTGCACAGCCACGTGCAACACCTTGAAGGTTTAGTACAAATTATGGATGCTGTGGGCAAACCAACCTACATCCACGCTATTACCGACGGGCGCGATACTGCCCCTGACGCCGCTGAAACTCAAATGGCCGAGTTTTCAAGCTTCGTAAACAAATATAAAAACGTGCGCATTGCTGATGTTTGCGGCCGCTTTTACGCGATGGACCGTGACAACCGCGAAGAACGCACCGAAGCTGCCTTCAACCTTTACACCAAAGCTGGTGGGCACCATGCAGCCTCAGCCATTGATGCCGTGAAAGAAGCCTACACCCGCGATGAGATGGACGAGTTTATTACCCCAACAGCCCTCACAGACCAAGGCACCATTGAGCATGGTGATGTGGTGTTGTTCTTTAACTTCCGTGCTGACCGTATGCGCCAAATCGTAAAAGCGTTTATCGATTTTGGTCAGGTTGATATTACAACCATGACCGAATACGACGAAACTTTTGGCGACCACGTAAACGTATTGTACCCGCCTACCCAATTGCAAAACACCATGGGTGAAGTTATTGCCAATGCGGGCGGTACACAGCTGCGCATTGCCGAGACTGAAAAGTACGCCCACGTGACATTTTTCTTCAACGGCGGTGAAGAAAAACCATTTATCGGCGAAGACCGTATCATGGTGCCGTCACCGAAAGTGCGGACTTATGATTTGCAGCCTGAAATGTCACTCCCTGAGCTAACAGACAAACTGTGCGGCGCTATTAAAGCCAATAAGTACGACGTTATTATTTGTAACGTTGCTAACGGCGACATGGTTGGCCACACCGGTAACTTTGATGCCGCTGTCAAAGCTATGGAAGCTGTTGACCTATTTTTGGGTAAAGTTGAAGCGGCTTTAAAAGATGTTGAAGGTGAAGCTTTTATTACAGCTGACCACGGCAACGTTGAGCAAATGCTTGATGAAGCTGGCAACCCAGCAACCTCACACAGCACTTTGCCTGTGCCGCTGTTTTACATGGGTCGCAAGGCCAAACTTAAAAACGGTCGCCTGTGCGACATTGCCCCCACCATGCTTAAAACATTGGGGCATAACCAACCTAAGGAAATGACAGGCGAATGCTTAATCGACTTCAGCTAAGCTTTACAGCAACTGCGCTACTTGTGCTTTTAACACCAGCTATGGCTGGTGCACAAAGCCGTTCAGCGCAGGATGCTCAGCTGCGCACTGACATTCAATCTGCCATTAAAAATATCGACAGTAAGCTTGCCGATATTGACGCCACCGTTGACGAAATTAACGTCAAGACTGACGCTATTGAAGCCAACATCCGCGAACTACGCACGGAAGAATTTAAAGTAAAGCAGGTACTTTCAGCTGATGTGCAGCGCCACCACTTGGCGGTTGCAAACATTGCTCGTATTGAGCGCCAGCCCCTACGTGCCCTCTTTGCTTACGATATTTTGGCCGTACAGCCACAACGCCAGCCGATGCTGAATATTTCACGAAAGGTGCTGAATGAAAACATTCAAGACAGCCGCAAAAAACTACGCGATTTATTGGTCATTACCCACGAAGCTGAAACCCAAAAACATGCCCTTCGCCTTGCCCTTGCTGACCTAACAGAACGCAAAGAAGAGCTTAAAGGCCTGCGCCAAAAACAAGCAAAACTGCTAACCCTTGCCCCACAAGACCGCCGCACGCTAGCGGCCACAACGGCAAGCATGGGTAAAAGCGGTGACCTTAAAAGCCTGCTACAGGTTGAAACCAACCTTTCGGGCATTATGCCGAAGGTACGCCCAACACAATATGGCCGCCTACCGCTTGATGGTGTAGTTATTCAAAACTTTGGCGATCAAGACCCCCTCACAGGTATTAAAGCCAAAGGTATGCGCATTGCTGGTGTTATTGGCCAAGAAGTTCATGCCGTGCGTGATGGCCGAGTGCTTTACACAGGCCCGTTTAAAGGCTACGGCAACCTTATGATTATGGAACACGAAAAAGGCGTACACTCACTTTATGCAGGCATGGCAAAGGGCAACCTTGAAGCTGGTACATTCTTAACAGCAGGCAGCCTGCTTGGCACCTTGCCTAAAGATGGCGAAGATCTAAGCCTTTACCTTGAAGTGCGCCGCAATGGTGTGCCGTCAAACCCTGATAGTTGGCTTCCCGCAACACCCGTTGCTTCGATTCAAAACTAGGCCATAAAACAGGGCATTTAAGCATTCACATTAAGGTGAAACCTGTTAAAATAGGCAGCATTGTAAATGAGGCAACGTGCACGTTGTTCTCTTCCAGTTTTAGATAAAAAGGACGTCTTTCTATGTTTCTAGGTCGCATTATTTTAGCAATTACCTGTATTTCAGTGGCTTTGGCCCCAACGCCACAAGCCCATGCGGAAGACGACCTCTACCGCCAACTTGACCTTATGGCCCAAGTGTTTGAGCGTGTGCGTGCAAACTACGTTGAAGAAGTGCCAGACGCTAAGCTTATTGAAGCGGCTATCTCAGGCATGCTTGCTGACCTTGACCCACACTCTGCGTACCTTCCTCCAAAATCATTTGACCAGATGAAAGAACAAACAAGCGGCGAGTTTGGTGGTTTGGGTATCGAAGTTACAATGGAAAAGGGCCTTGTTAAAGTTGTTGCCCCTATCGAAGACACCCCAGCTGACCGTGCTGGCCTTAAAAGCGGCGACATGATTATTCAAATTGACGGTACTGACATTCAAGGCCTAAGCCTGAGCGAAGCTGTTGATAAAATGCGCGGTAAAGTGGGCGAAAAAATCACCCTTAAAATCTTCCGTGAAGAAGAAAAGAAATCATTTGATGTCACCATCGTGCGTGACCGTATTAAAATCCGTTCAGTACGCTGGCGCCTAGAAGACGGCGGCATTGGCTACGTACGTATTACAACCTTCAACGAGCAAGTTGAAGAGCTACTACCAACAGCCCTTAAAGAACTTAAAGAAAAGAACAACGGTAAAGACCTTGATGGCCTTGTGATTGACCTACGTAACAACCCAGGTGGTTTGCTGCGTCAGGCAATCTATGTATCAGATGCCTTCCTTGACCAAGGTGAGATTGTGTCAACTAAAGGCCGTATTAGCAGCCAAAACCAAGTGACACACGCCGAAAAAGGTGACCTTATGGCCGGTAAGCCTATCGTTGTATTGATTAACGGCGGTAGTGCCTCAGCCTCTGAGATTGTGGCCGGTGCCCTACAAGACCATAAGCGTGCCCTTGTACTTGGTACAAAGTCATTCGGTAAAGGTTCAGTACAAACTGTGATTGAACTTCCTGAAGGTGCAGGCATGCGCCTAACAACGGCCCTATACTACACACCATCAGGCCGCAGCATTCAGGCCAAAGGTATCGAGCCTGATATCTCAGTACCACTCATGAAGGTTGAACGCCTAGAAGGCGCCTCAGGCCTACCTTCAGAAGCTTCACTTCGTGGTCATATCGAAGTTGACAGCAACGGCAACAAAATCGCTGACGATAAGGTTGTGATTAAGCCTGAAAGCACTGATGAAGACGGTGATGAAAAATCAACCGAAGAGCGCCCATACGACTACCAGCTTGACCGTGCGCTGGGCGTTGTTAAGGCACTTCATCTTTGGAAGAAGTAATCGCCTGACCCACGAAAGCCTAAACGAAAGTTAAACCTATGCCTTTTAAGAAGCTAGATACCAACACCCTTATTTTGATTGCCATGGGGGTGCTGGTGATTCTAGCTTCGGCAGGTTTAGCCGCATGGCTTTACCAATCAAGCCCAGCTGTTGCCAAACCAACTGCCAAACCAACTAAAGTTGCGGCTGTTGTTCAAGGCAAAGCCCTTACCACCGATCAAGCCACAGCGCTTGGCATCCCGACGGCTGAAATGCAAAAACAAGCCGCTCGCCGCCCTCAACAGCCTTCGACACAACCTACCCAAGATGCTGGCAAGGCGCTTGAAGTTCTTGAAACGCCAAAGTACGTCTCAAACGCTGAGGCAGGTGTAACCACTTTTGAAAAACGCCCTAAAGTAGCTATTGTGATTGACGATGTGGGCGTGCACTCGGCCCTTTCACGTAAGGCTGATAAAGTCCTTCCGCCAGAGGTCACATTCTCATTCCTGCCATACGGCAGTGCCACAATGGAGCTTGCTAAAAAAGCCCGCAAAGAGGGCCGTGAAGTGATGATTCACCTCCCGATGGAGCCTATGCCACGCCTTGATGAGCCACCAATTGACCCAGGCCCAAATGCCCTATTTGTTGAGCTATCGCCAGAAGAAATGCGTAAGCGCACTCAGATTAACTTGAAAGACCTTAAAGATATGTCAGTCGGGGTGAATAACCACATGGGCTCACGCTTTACCTCTGACCTTGAAGGTATGAAAGTTGTGCTACCGATTATTGAAGAATCAGGCCTATTTTTCATGGATAGTCTTACAACACCAAACTCAGCCGTTGAAGAAGCTGCCAAAGCCGTAACACCAAACATGCCACTACTGAAGCGTGATGTGTTCCTAGATCATTACATCACCGAAGACGCCCTACGTGCGGCCCTACAACGCCTAGAAAAAGAAGCCCAAGCCACAGGCAAAGCCATTGCCATTGGCCACCCTCACAGCCGTACCCTAAGCGTGCTACAAGACTGGCTACCAACCCTGCCTTATAAAGGGATTGATTTGGTGCCTATCACCCATATGCTGGCCGATGACACCCCAGCGTTTGAACCCTCAGCCCCTGCTTTGCCAAAAGGTATTGCTGCCCCTCAAAACAGCCAAGAAGAGAATCCTTCTGACGCTGAAGCCCCAACTTCAATTGAAGAACCTCAACAACCTGAACCCATGCATGTTATTAACCCAGAGGACCAAAATGGAACAACCGGACTTTACTAAATACCGCCCTAACGCTGGCTGCGTTATCCTGAACGAAAACAACGAAATTTTGTACTGTGAGCGTGCTGACATTCCAGGCGCATGGCAAATGCCACAAGGTGGCATTGATATGGGCGAGCAAGCCCAAGCCGCTGCCCTCCGTGAGCTTTACGAAGAAACAGCCATTGAGTATGACGAAGTTGAAGTTTTGGGCGAACACCCACACTGGCTAACCTATAACATCCCGCACCAAGGGGATGAGCAAGAGCGCGTTGTTAAGGGCGAATTTATTGGCCAAGCGCAAAAATGGTTTTTGCTAAAATTCAAAAAACCAAGCGATAGCATTAACCTTGCCGAAGCCCATGACCAAGAGTTTACTAACTACCAGTGGACCACACCTGAGCATATTCTTGAAACTGTGGTGCCTTTCCGTAAGCCCGTGTATGAAGAAATCTTTAAACACTTTGGTTTGATGAAATAGCGCGCTTATTTGTAAGCAATAAAAAAAGCCCCCTCAAGATTGAGGGGGCTTATGACGTTAAAAGTGACGCCTAAGTAAAATTACTCAGGCCGGTACTGCTTGAGGGCAAAGCGTGTTTCGGCGATGCTTAGCTTGCGGAATCCGCTAAAGCCCGTCACCTGTTGCATGCTCAAGCGGCCATCGGCTTCAACCTTCACCACAATCACAGGGGCTGGGCGGTTGAAGAAGGTGTCCATCTCGTAGCAGACGCCAGCACCCAGTAAAGGGGCAGGCTGTGCTTGCGGTTGATGCTGCATCGGCGGCCGTGGGCTTTCAAGATCAGCGATGTCTTCAACATCGATGTCATCTTCATCACGCAGCGGCGTGGGGTTAACCACGGGCTCAGGCGTATCGTCGCCCATGTCCAAATCAGCAGGGAACGGCAGAACCGCACACACCTGACAGGCATCACAAATCAGCTTAAACAGCTGCATGTAGTTTTTAGGGTTAGCCTTGCGGTAGGCCCGAACTTCTTTTTGCACCCAGCCAGCGCCTGGGTTAAAGACCTCATAGCCCATGGCCTGCAAACGCTTGATAATACGTTTTTCAAGCTTGCTGCCATAGGTCGACATGGGGTGTGCAAAATACACGACAGGTTTTTGAGACGCTGCGAAGAACGCAGCAATTTTTGTAGGCAATTGCGCCATAGAGAGTACCTCTAAAGTGGAGAGACAGAAGAAAAAGGAAATAAGATGCTGAAAAAATCAGGACAGGCACAATACCCCATCACTTACACGAATGCAAGGGGGTGCCTAAAATGTGTGTTTAAGGGAGGTTACTTCCACTTAATTGAGCAACCCATACTCGGGGTTTGCGGGTGTGAGATAGCCTCACCTGCTGCAACTTCAAGCATGGCGTTTTTAAGTTCAGGCACAGTGTCTTGTGCGGCTGGGTTTTTACCGCTGCTGTCTAGGCGGCCACGGTATTGCAGGTTAAGGTCGGCATCGAAGCCAAAAAAGTCGGGCGTGCAAACAGCGTCGTAGGCCTTTGCAACGGCTTGCGTTTCATCAATAACATAAGGGAAGGTAAAGCCGTTTTCTTGGGCAAAAACCTTCATGTTGTCAAAGCTATCAGCAGGGTAGTTTTCAGTGTCATTGGCCATAATAGCAATCACGCCAATGCCGTTTTGCTGCAACGCTTCCATGGTTGAGGCTAGGCGGTCGGTAATGCCTTTAACGTAAGGGCAGTGATTACAGATGAACATCACCAACGTGCCCTTTTCGCCCTTAACATCAGCGAGGCTATAGGTTTTCCCGTCGACACCTTTTAACGAAAAATCTGGTGCTTTAAAGCTGGTGTTGGCAAGGGGTGTTTCCATCAAAGCCATGGTTATACGCCTCTTCGACCCTGCAACGCGAATGAGAGTGTCCCCTCATCCATGTAGTCAATCTCAGCGCCCATAGGTAGGCCTTTTGCAAGGGTTGTTACTTCAATACCCAGCGGCTTAATTTTAGAGGCAATCAGGTGCGCTGTTGTTTGGCCATCCATACTGGCTGAAAGAGCCAAAATAACCTCAGAAAATTCGCTATTCACCAATCGGCTTAGGATTTTAGGCACGCCAATTTCATCAGGGCCAATGCCGTCAATGGCGCTTAGCAACCCACCTAGAACATAGTACTGACCACGAAAAGCGCCGCTGCGCTCAATCGCCCAAAGGTCAGCCACTTCTTCAACAATACACAGGGTATTGTTGTGGCGCTTGGTGTCGGTGCAAATGTGGCAAGGGTCATGCAAGGCAATGCTGTTGCAAGTGGTGCATGTTTTGGTATCACGCATAACGGTTGCAAGGTCAGCTTGAAGCTTTTGCAGATGATCTTTGTGGGTTAGCAAATGCAGAGCAGCACGCTGCGCACTGCGGCGGCCAAAGCCTGGCACTTTGCTAAGGGTTTTCATCAGGTCTTCAAGCGGTTGTGGAATCATAATATTGCTACCTAACTATGCTCTAATTCTTAAGATTGTATACAGATGTTATAACGGAATTAAACCTTCCGAACAACCATCTTTACGGCTTCCATAAAACAAAATGCAATCACAGCGTAAACTGCCATGTGCTGCCAAATCATCAAGGTTGGGGCGTGGATTTGCAGTACTTCTTGTGCAGGGCCAATATACATAGCGCCCACATGAATCACAAAGCTGCCGATAACCACTAGCCACAGCCAGCCGTTTTTAAATAAACCCTTGCTGAATGCAAGGCTAAAACGTGTGCGACAACTTAGCATAAACATGCTTTGGGCAATCACCAGTACAAGCAGTGCTGCAGCGCAAGCTTGGGTATGCGTGTAGGCCAGTTGGTTCATGCTGAACATGTATGAGTATGCCGTTGCACCCCCTACAAATAGACCGTTAAGCACAGCTTGAATTAATGTAGCGCGGTTGAGCACATACTCACGCGGTTGGTACGGGTGCTTACGTGTAAGGGCTTTTTCAGTGTGTTCGTGCATATAAAGTTTATATGCTGCACCTAAAGTAAGCAGCTGTAGCCATACAAGCTGCATAACCGTGAGGGGCATTGCCAAACCTAGGGCGGCGCAGGCTGCAAAAAGCACCATCAGGCTCAAGCCAAAACCCACCATAAAGGTGGCAGTTTTACGGCTGTTGGCAAGGCTTGCACGGGCTGAAAGCAAGGCATCCGCCAGTGACGAGAATGTATCGTTGGTAATCACAACGTCTGCTGCGTTACGGGCAAGGTCTACCCCTTTTTGGCCCGTGGCCACGGCAATGTGCGCTTGCGCGAGGGCTGGCAAATCATCACGTTTACTACCTGTGGCAATCACACGGTCACCCATGGCGACAGCAGCTTCGATAATCTGTTGTTTTTGCATTGGTGAAATACGTGCAAACACTTTAGCTTGTGCAACGCAGGCGGCAAACTTATCGCCCTTAGGGTTAAGTTCGTGCAGTTGCGGGCCTGTGATAACTTCATCCATACGGGCGGCAATGCCTAGTTCTTTTGCTACATTAAGCGCTGTGTAAGGGTGGTCACCCGTAATCATTTTAACATCAACCCCAGCCACACGACATTGGCCAACGGCATTGGCCACATCACCACGTGGTGGATCAACAAAGGCCACAAGGCCTTGAAACTCTAGGTTCTGAAGGTCGCTGTAGTCGGTGCCTTTTACAGGGCCACCGGCAAAGGCCAAAACCTCGTAGCCACCATCGGCAAGGTTTTTAACTTCTTGCAGCCACGGGGCTGGTTTTTCATCGGTGTAGCCGCATAGGTGTGCCACAGCTTCAGGCGCGCCTTTAACGGCTGCAAGGGTTTTACCCTTATGGGTATGGAAGCTTGCTGCGTATTGCTTAAGTGCCGTAAAGGGCAGCTGCCCCACACGGGGAAAGTGGCGTAACAGTTGATCGTGGTTCAGCATCATGCGGGTGCCAAAACGCATAAGGGCGGTATCAATCCCCTCGCCTGTTGGGCGGCCGCTCACAATTTTAGCTTCGTTACAAAGCACACCCACCATTGCCAAGCGGCGCATCAGGCGGCGCTTTGAACTATCAAACGAGACACCTTTAAGCAGCACGTGTTCGCCATCGGCATTTTTGGTTTTACGGCTTTTACTTGCGGGAATCCAAACCACTTGAGCGGTTTGGTTGTTTAGGGTTAGAAAGCCTGTTTTATCGGTAAAGATGGTTGTGGTGGTGGCCATACGCTCAAGCGCATGAGGGTGACGTACCTCAACACCAGCTGCTTTAAGACGACGCATCAGCGACATGTACGCCGCTGCAATCGCTGATGGCAGTGAAAGCGGAATAGAAACAATCGCTACAACACCTAATGTTGCCAGCGCTGGAATAACCTCAACCCCTTGCAAAATAAACAGCCCTGCAATGGCTGCGGCCAGTGCAAAACTGCCAAGGCTTAGCCAAAGGTTAAGCTTGCGCGTACGGTTAAAAAGTGAGTATCGGGCTTCTTCAGCGTAAAAGCAGCGCTGGCCACCTACCGCACGTACAATGTGAAAAAACAAACGCCCGAACACCAAAAGCAGCACGGCACCTGCAGCGTCAAACTGCTCAAGCGAGGCAAGCAGCGCCACAATAATCAGCGCGATGTAAAGCACTGGGTTTACCAGCTGTTGCGCCACCGCATAAGCCGCTGATACCGTGTTACCTGCCGTTGCTGCCTTTGGCAAATCGCCCTTATCAGCAGTTGGGAACATAGGTGACTTCACAGAAGCTTGCGGTGTCGACATGGCGTTTGTCCTTTAATTTAGGCGCTAAAATTAAGCGAAGAGTTTTTCAACATTTTCAGGTGGGCGGCCCATAGCCATACGGCCATCAGGTGCCACCACAAGCGGACGCTCAATGATTTCAGGGTTTTCAATCATCAGGTCAATTAGCTCATCGTCTTGGATGTTTTTAAAACGATAGCGGATTTGATCACGGAAAACATCTTCACCCTTACGCAGCATGGTTTCGCGGCCAAGCTCTTTTAGGGCTTTGGCAAGCACTTCACGGCTTGGTGGGGTTTCGAGGTAGCGCACAATATCAAGCTCAATATCCTGACGGCGCAAGATGCGCAGCGTTAGGCGTGACTTTGAACAACGTGCGTTGTGGTAAATAGTGTAAGCAGACATATTTCTTATCCCTTAGTTAATTCATTAATTTGGTGGATTTTGGGATGAGATTTTTCATTGTTGCTAGGTGCAGGGCAAGGGCGCGTAGTTAAACTACGTAACCGCGGCCCCAACCCAAACAATGGAAAAGATCGCCCAAAAGACCCAAATTAAAATGGTAGGTTCATACCGCCTGTTACTTTCTTCATCTCTTCAGAAACGTGGTTTTTAATTTTGCTTAGTGCATCGTTTGTAGCAACAGTCACTAGGTCTTCTAGTGTTTCAATGTCGTCAGCGGCTTTAGGGTCAATGCTTACGCGAAGCACTTCGTTTTCGCCGTTTACGCGTACGGTTACCAAGTCGCCGCCAGCGGTGCCGTCCATTTCCATGGTTTTAAGCTCAGCTTGCATAGCGTCCATGCGCTTTTTCATTTGCTGGGCTTGTTTCATCATGTTCATCATGTTTTTCATTGCTCAAGTTTCCTTGTTTTAGATTGATTGATTTAAATTATTCTTCGTCTTCTTCGACCGCTGTAACCTCTGCCCCGGGAAAAGCATCAAGTGCTTTGCGCACGGCAGGATGGTCAGCCGCTGCGACAACGGCTTCTTTTTGTTCGCGGTTTTTAGTTTCGACAAAAGTTTCTGAGACGGGGCGCCCTGCGCTGAACTCGTCAATCGCTTTAACTTCCCACGGCATACCGTAGATAATCTCAAGCTCGCTTTTAAGCTCTTTTGCAAGTTCGTCAGGGGTTTTAAGGCCTGTTTCAGGAAGCTGAATTTCTAGGTTACCCGCTTCAACCACAGCAGGGCGTGCCTTGGTTTTTAGCTGCGAGGCTAAGTAAGGCTTTTTCTTTTCCAGCGTTTTAAGGATTTGCGCCCAAGTGAGGTTCTCCGTATCAACCACCTGATGAGGGAGGTCAGATTCAGGAGCGGGCGCTACATCTTTGGGGGCGCTGCATCCTGTTGTTGGGTTTCCTGTTGTGGGGCAGCAGGCGCTGCATCATCTTCGTCATCTTCCCACGGTGCAGGCTCTTTTGGTGCGGCCTGTTGAGGGCTCTGTTGTGGAGCCTCTTCAACTGGTGCAGCTTCTACCTTTGGTGCTTCAGCTTTTGGAGCAGCCTGTTGCGGCACGGCGCTTACATCAGGTGTACCGCCAAGGCCTTGCAATAGCGTTTGCAATGCAGGCACCGGTGCGACGTATGATACGCGAATCATTGCCATTTCGATGGCTTCCATCGGGCGTGGGGCACGCTTGGCTTCGTCCAATGCAGTCAGCAGCATTTGGTACGCACGGCCTAGGCCATCAAGTGGGGCTTTTTCAGCCAGAGGCACACCCATGGTGCGCTCAGTCTCGGTAAGGATATTTGAGTTTTTAAGATCAGGTACAATCTTCAAACGGGTGAGCAGGTGCAAGTTACGCAAAACATCTTGCGTAATCAACACAGGGTCATGCCCGTTGTGGTAAAGGTTTTGGAGGTCTTCAAGCGTACCTGCACCATCCCCTGCGAGGAGTTTTTCGAGCAGGTTAAAGATTTGCACCGCACCCGCTTGGCCCAACATTTCAGAAACCAATTTTTCTGAAATTTCAGCACCACCTGAAAGGGCAATAGCTTGGTCAAGCAGTGACAAACCATCACGGGCTGAACCATCAGCCGCACGTGAAATGGCAGCAACGGCTGCAGGTTCAATCTTAATGCCTTCTTGCTCGCAAATGCTGGTGAAATGGCCAGAAAGATCAGACACTGAAATGCGCTTAAGGTCAAAACGTTGGCAACGGCTTAGTACCGTTACAGGAATCTTGTTAACTTCGGTCGTCGCGAAGATAAATTTTACGTGCGCTGGTGGCTCTTCGAGTGTTTTCAGCAAGGCGTTAAAGGCCTGGCGTGAAAGCATATGAACCTCATCAATGATGTAGATTTTATAGCGGCCTTGCACAGGCTGGTAGCCCACACCTTCAAAAAGGCTGCGCACATCGTCAACACCTGTGTGCGAGGCGGCGTCAAACTCAAGCACGTCAACATGGCGGCCTTCAGCAATGGCTTTACATTGTTTATCGTCATCATCCCAAGTAGTTGAGGGGCCATTTTCACAGTTAAGGGCTTTGGCTAAAATACGGGCGGTGGTTGTTTTACCAATACCGCGAATACCTGTCAGCACGTAGGCATGGTGAATACGGTCAGCCTTAATGGCGTTGGTAAGGGTTTGCACCAAGGCCTCTTGGCCAACAAGGTCTTTAAAAGTAAGAGGGCGGTATTTACGGGCAAGCACCATGTAGGGCTTGGCTTTATCTGAAGTTTCCCCAGAGGCTTGAGGCGCGTCAGATTTTTCCGCAGGTGCGGCTGGTTTAGGGGCCTCTTGCGCAGCTTTTTCAGGTACAGGATCAGCCGCTGTTGCAGGGGCTTCATTCTCTGGGACTGTGTTCTCTGATTCTTGGCCGTCTGATGGCAGATCGAAAAGTTCGCTCACGTACTTGGGTATCCTAGCTTTAGTGCTTAATTAAGTGGCCCTGATAGTAGCACAACACCCTAAAAAAAAGAACCCAAAGGTTGACCTTTGGGTACAGAAAGTTCTATAGTTCGAACCGTCAGAGGTGGACGGCTCTTACGCCAACCCCGTCAGGTCCGAAAGGAAGCAGCGGTAACGTAATCTGGGTCATCTCTGACACTTCTTAAAACACTCTCGTAAAACAAAGTTTTATACTCGGCAGAAACCTTCGGTTTCGTCGTTATAGACTTACCATTCCCCACTATTTCTCGATATCTAAACTCTCGATAAACACTTTGGCTGACTGGCGAATAGCCTGCTTTTTCTCGTCATCCATTTTACCGTAAGTACGGAACATCATACCCATGCGGTGGTTGTTTTTAAGCTTAGGCTCGTTACGGGCAATAAAGTCCCAATACAGGTAGTTAAATGGGCATGCCCCCTCACCTGTTTTTTGTGTCACGCTGTATTTACAGTCAGCGCAGTAATCGCTCATTTTATGAATATAATTGCCACCTGCAGCATAAGGTTTACTGCCCAATAGACCACCATCCGCATGCAGAATCATACCTGTTACGTTTGGCATTTCTACCCACTCGTAAGCATCGGCGTAAACAATCAAATACCACTCATTTACGTCATCAGGGTGCACGCCAATCAGTAGTAAAAAGTTACCCAAAACCATGAGCCGCTGAATGTGGTGAGCATAAGCATGTTGCTTTGTTTCGGTGATGCATTGTTTTAGGCAGTTAAGGTCAGTTTCCCCCGTCCAGAAAAACCATGGCAGTTTGTTTTGTGCATCAAGGTAATTTTCGTGGGCGTATTCAGGCATTTTATGCCAGTAAATGCCGCGCACATACTCACGCCAGCCTAAGATTTGTCGGATAAACCCTTCAACCGCATTTAAAGGTGCTTCGCCGTCGTAATAAGCCTTTTCAGCGGCTTGAATACACTCTTTTGGTAGCAGCAATCCGCAGTTTAGGTAAAAGCTAATATGGCTATGGTACATCCAAGGCTCGCCCTGAATCATCGCATCTTGATAGGTGCCAAAGTTCTTAAGGCGCTCTTCAATAAAGACCTCTAAAACCTCAAGCGCTTGGGCACGGGTGACGGCAAAGCCAAAAGGCTCAAGGTCGCCAAAGTGATCGGCAAAATTATCCGCCACGAGGTCTATTACCACTTGGGTGATTTCATCAGGTTTAAAAGTTGTGGGCGATGGTATTTTAAGGCCATCTTTTGGTGGCTTACGGTTTTCTTGGTCGTAGTTCCACTGGCCGCCAACAGGCTTACCTCCATCCATCAGGATGTTATGCTCTTTACGCATGGCTTGGTAAAAGTTCTCCATACGGGGGGCTTTGTAGCCGGCAATCCAATCATCAAACCAATCAAGCTCGGTATAAAAGCGGGTGTCTTCAAAAATCTCAACAGGGATGCCTAGTTGATGCTCCCATTGTTCCATCATCTTTTGGACGCGGTATTCGCCAGGGGCCGTCACCACAAGCTTTTGGGGTTTAAGCTCATCTACAGCACGCTTTAGTTCTTTGGTAAAAGTGCCTGCGTTATCAGGGTCGTTAAAATGGGTATAGCGAACGGTGTAGTTATCGGCCTTAAGTTCTTCTGCAAAGTGACGCATGGCTGAAAATAGAAAGGCGATTTTCTTTTTATGATGTTTGACGTAGGTGGCTTCTTCGCCAACTTCACACATAAAGATAACGTCTTTTGTCTTCAGGCAGCCTTCAAGGCTGCTCATCTGTAAACTAAGTTGATCGCCCAGAATAAGGCGCAGGGTTTCGCAGTTTGATGGCATTACGGCAGCACCTCCTCACCTGCATAATCAAAGCACTTCCCTGTATGTTCTACTGTGCGAGACAAAAGCACCTCAGCCAACTTTGCGGCACTAAACTCAGGCGTAAATAGCTTACCTTCAGGCACATTACGCTGGAACGGTGCCGAGAGGTTGCTATCAACCGTGCCTGGGTGCAGGCCAACAATAACTGCTGTTTTATTTTTACGGGCAAGCTCAATACTTGCGGTTTTAATAAACATATTTAACGCCGCTTTTGACATACGGTAGCTATACCACCCACCCAAGCGATTATCAGAAATACTCCCCACGCGGGCCGAAAGCACCCCCATAAAACTTTGCACATCTTTAGCGAGCTTTGGCAAAAACACTTGGCCGCACAATGCGGGGAATACGGTATTCACGTGCAAAACTTGGGTCATGGCCTCAGACGTAATATCGTCTAGTGATTTTTCAGGCGCGATGTTTTGGCTATCGTCATGCAATAGGCCTGACGCCACAACCACACCCGAAAGGCTATCAAAACGCTGCGCAAGCTTTGTTAAAGACTCTTTTGACCAATCGGTTACTTGATGAATTTGAATACCTTCAAGGCTCAGGGTTTTACGGCTAGCTAGATGCACCTCATACCCTTTATCAGCAAATGACTTTGCAAGCGCCGCACCAATTGCGCCCCCACCAATAACAAGCACGGGGTGTGTTTGGTCAGAATATGTTGGGTTTTGTTGCATTTACGTCAGTGCCCTTCTTATAAACTAGAACTTGCCAAACTGCGCATATTCAGGCCATTCGGCGTATGCGGGTGGGTTTTCGGGGAGATTAATCCACGAGGGCAGCATGCCTAAAGCTTGGAGAGTCCAAAGGTCAGAACGGGGCAGGTTTACCGCCACCATTGTTTGCTGACTGCCCATCTGAACGGGCACAACCAGTACCTTTTTAAGGCCAATAGTGCCTGACTGTAGTCGGCGAATGTCTTTAATCTTTACAGGGGTATAGGCAAGCTTACCCGGCTGGTACCACCAGCGGTGCCCATTAGGCGAAGGGGCCTCGAGGCACAGAACACCCTGATAAATTTTTAGTTTTGACATTTTTTTCTAACTCGCGGCATCATAATTAAACAGTGTTAATGCTTTGCTATTGTAAAAGAAACCAACAAGAAAAACCAGTATGCCCAACACATTTGCTCACCTTCGTTTTTTCAGCACACGTAGTACCTTTGTCCGTGTGATGATTCCGGTGGTTATTATCCTATTGCTGGTGACCATCCTTATGGCGCGGTTAAGTTACTTACAGGCAAAGTCGGTTTATGAAAACCTACAGGCTGAAACCCTAACCAACACGTTGCAAACCTCACGTAACCTTTTGGTGAACAACCTCCCCGAAGATTATAAAACTGAGGAAGTTGCCAACACTATGGCACAAAACCTTAGCCAAGCGAGTATCCCGAGTGGTGTTGGCTTGTTTGTTATGAGTAACAACAGCCGTTTGTTATTTAATAAAGGCGTGGGGAACTTCCCTGAAATTCAGAATCACCTAAGTTATTTTTACCGCTTTGCCGATAGTGCCGCACACAGCCTTGTGACCAGTAAGGGCGAGATTATTGTCGGTATGCACATCCCTAGCCGCAGCTTGTTTGTGGCGGCTTACACCCCACAGTCATTCACCACGACGCCGCAATACAATAAGATTATTGAGCAAATGCTGATCGCCTTCCCGATTGGGGCATTGATGGCCACCATGTTTATTTATATTGTGCTACGCCTTAGCCTGCTGTTGCCACTTGATAAACTAGGCCAAGCCATGCGCGAAAGCATTAGGACCGAAAGCTTTAGCACGCGCGTACCGCCCAAGGGGAGTGCCGAGCTCCAAACCCTAGCCCGCCAATTTAACACTATGCTGGCCGAGCTTAACGCCCGTGATAAAACCCTTAAAAACTACGCAGAAACCCTCGAAGAACAAGTAAAACAACGCACCGATGAGCTTGTAACAACCCAAGACAAACTTGTTCTACACGAACGCCTTGCCGCGATTGGTGAATTTGCCTCAGCCATTGTTCATGAGCTGCGTAACCCGCTGTCAGCCATTAAAATGGGTGTAGACCAACTAAAGCTTAGCGAAGAAGGGAACGAGAAAAACAACCGCCGCTTAAGCCTTGCCCAGCAGCAAATTGACCGCTTGGATGATATGCTGAGTGGTATTCTAACCTTTGCAGCAAGCCGCCCTACTCAGGTTGAAAACTTCCCGATTACTGAACTTCTGAAACAGACCGAAGACATGATTCAGGCTTACGCTAAAAACAAAGAATTGAGCCTAAGATTTTTAGGCTTTGATCAATCAGCCGAAGTTATTGCTGACCGTAATAAGCTGCAACAAGCGTTGCTGAACATCCTTAAAAACGCCTGTGAACATGCGCCAGATAAATCAGAAGTAACAGCCGTTGTTAGCAGCAAGCCTAAGCATATTCATATTAGTGTGAACAACAAAGGCGAGCCGATTTCAGAAGAGATGCAGCACCGTTTGTTTGAGCCGTTCTTTACAACTAAAAAAGGCGGCACGGGCTTGGGCCTACCGACCACCCGCAAACTGATGCAAGAAATGGGCGGCGAAATCACCCTTACCAGCGACGCTGAAAACGGCACCACCGTCACGCTGATTTTGAATAAAGAGATTGCGTAATGCCGATTGCCGTAGAACTCACCTTTGATGGCAAAACTGCTGATGATATTCGCAAACTATGGCGCCTCATTGATAAGCAACACCTTAGCCATCACCACCCAGATTTTGAATCTGCACCGCATATTACCCTTGGGGTTTATGATGATTCGGCTGAGGGTGTCCTTGTTAAATTTGCCCGTCAATTTGCGGCGCAACAAGGGCCTTATGGATTAACCTTTAGTAGCCTTGGGGTTTTTAAAGGGCGTGACAACACCTTGTTTTTAGCCCCGCGCGTTGATGAAGAACTTTTGCACATCCACCGCCTATGGCATGCGGTCTCACGCGATGTGCCCCTACCCCACTTTAGCCATTACAGCCACGACCAATGGGAACCACACGTGACCCTGGGGATTGACCTGAACACCAAACAATTTGTGAGGGCCTTCCAAGCGATTGCTGACCATCCTATCCCGAAGCATGGCACGCTGATGGGTGTGCGTTTGGTAAAATTCTCACCCACAAAAGTGTTAGCAGATATTCCGTTAGGCGAAACCTACACAGAGATTACGCATAACTAAAAAACCCCCGAATGAACGGGGGTTTCTTATATTCAGGATTCGCAGTTAATTATGCTGCAGAACCGTGTTTTTTAGCAAGGTAAGCACCTGTGCTTTCTGAAGTTGGCTTCATAGCTTCTTCGCCGTCTTTCCAGTTAGCTGGGCAAACTTCGCCGTGCTCTTCGTGGAATTTAAGGGCGTCAACCATGCGCAGCATTTCTTCTACGCTACGGCCTAGTGGTAGGTCGTTCACAACCATGTGACGTACTGTACCTTCAGCGTCGATTAGGTATGAAGCACGGAAAGTTACGCCACCTGGTGCTAGGATGCCTAGCTCTGATGAAAGCTTACGCTCCATGTCAGAAATTAGTGGGAAGTTAACTTGGCCAATACCGCCTTTGTTAAGTTCGGTGTTACGCCATGCAATGTGGCTGAAGTGTGAGTCAACTGACGCACCAACAACTTTACAGCCGCGCTTTTCAAATTCTTTAACAGCTTTGTCGAAAGCAATAATTTCAGTTGGGCAAACGAATGTGAAGTCTAGTGGGTAAAAGAAAACAACTGTGTAGCCGCCTTTACCAAACTCAGGCGCTGAGAATGACTCGTTTACTGAACCGTCAGCCATAACAGCTGATGTTGTAGTGGTAGGGAACTTATGACCAACCATAAAACTCATATTAAAAACTCCTTTAAGTTTTAGCTTTTTTATTAGCTTAATTTGGCCATTACCTTACACCATTTTGCCCTATTGCGCCAAAACAAAAGTCGGGGTAAAGTGCCACCCCTAAGACGTAAAAACGGAGATTGAAAAATGACTGCCCAACATCACAAACTACTTATTCTAGGTTCAGGCCCAGCTGGTTGCACAGCTGCTATTTACGCCGCGCGTGCAGGCCTTGAGCCAGCATTGCTATCAGGCATGCAACCGGGTGGTCAGCTAACCATTACAACTGACGTTGAAAACTACCCAGGCTACGCCGATCCCGTGCAAGGCCCATGGATGATGGAACAAATGCAAAAGCAGGCTGAAAACTGCGGCACAAAATTTATCTACGATCAAATTAACGAAGTTGAGCTTTCAAAACCTCCATTTACCCTTAAGGGCGATGGTGGCACTTACACATGTGACTCACTGATTATTTGCACAGGTGCTTCAGCTAAATGGTTGGGTATTCCTTCTGAGCAATCACTGCAAGGTAAAGGCGTTTCAGCTTGTGCCACATGTGACGGCCCATTCTTCCGTAATGCTGACGTTGTTGTTGTAGGCGGCGGTAACAGCGCCATGGAAGAAGCCCTCTTCCTTGCAACAATTTGCAACAAAGTAACCATGATCCACCGCCGTGACGAGTTCCGTGGTGAGCGTGTTCTACGTGAGCGTGTTGCCAAGAACGAGAAAATTGACGTGCTTTGGGATAGCGAGCTAGATGAGATTTTGGCTGATGAGTCAAAAGGTGGCGTTGTTTGCGCAGCCCGCGTTAAAAACCGCAACACTGGCGAGATGACTGAAGTACCAGCTGAAGGCGTGTTTATCGCAATTGGTCACAAACCAAACACCGATATCTTTAAAGGCATCTTGCCAATGGACGAATACGGTTACCTTACTGTGCCAAAAGGCACTGTAAGCACCGACATCCCAGGCGTATTTGCTGCAGGTGACGTAATTGACAAAACATACCGTCAAGCTGTAACAGCTGCGGGCCTAGGCTGCATGGCCGCCCTTGACGCTGTGCGTTACTTTGAAGGCCTAGAAGCTGAAGAAAACAGCACTGCTGCCTAAGTAAAAACGGCTAAAAACCCACATAATTAAGTGCCCTCTCAACTTTAGAGGGCACTTTTTTTATAAAAAAGCAAAAAAACAACCCTCAAGGGGTAGAAAACCCCCATGGCCCTTCTTATACCTTATTCATAGGGAAGTTGTTTGAGGATTGAGACAGACCTTCAATTTTTGAAAAACCTTTTAAAAGCAGCTCACTTTTTAAAAGGATTTTCTTGAAAAGCCAAAGAAACACTAGCTTTCTTGAGTGCTTGTCTCAGTTTTCTCTCAATAAAAATAACTTTATTGAAGGGATACACATATGTCAGATGCACGCTACGAAGACACACGCCAACAAGATGCACGTCAACAGGACGCTCGTCAGGATGACGCACGTAATGATGACGCACGTGACGCCGTTAGGTTTGTTGAGCGCACAATAGCTACAAACCACAGAGGCAAAATTGGGCTTAAATCTGTAAGTGAGTCAATGCAGCTAGGCTAACAAGATTAAACTGAGGTATAGTTGCAACATTGAGTGCCCATATCCAGTTTATCTTACTGTTAAATATAAATTTTTCTTAGATACTACCGCCGCAAGGCGGTAGTATTGTTTTTACAGTTTAACAAGGTAAACACCACTAATGAGCAAAACTCTAAAATACCCCAATGGCGAGATTGTCCCCCTTAAAGACGTATGGGACGTGATTGACCAGCAATGCATGTTTTTGGCTGAAGACCGAGAAGTTAAGCGCCAGGCAAAAGAGCTCGGCATCACCGAAGCTAAAGGCTACAGTGAAGAAGATATTCAAGATATCATCCGTGAGCGTAACCGCCTGCTGCAGTACCTTGTAGAAAACCACGGTGACAAACTAAAGCCACAAGCTAAATACACCGTTGTAACCAAAGAAAAGAACGAGAAAAACCGCCACTTCCGTAAAGGTGAGTTCCGCCTATTTATGGGCGAATGGGGCGTGATTATTATCGAAATTGGTGTGACCACTGACCACCTTGATGTTGACCCTAAAAAGCTTAAGCGTGTGCTGACCGTGTACGACGATAAGCCCTTCCGCGAAGCCAAAACAGCAGAAGACCGTAAAAACCTATTAAAAGAATTTGTACGTAACCAATAATGAAAAAAGCCCTTACTGCCCTTTCAATTACTAAACGTATTTTCAAGGCGCTGATGCGCCCGTTTATGAGCAGCTATAACCTTATTGTGTACGGCTGTGGTGCCACAGTTTCAATTGTGCTGGCCCAGTTTACCGATAACATTTTGCTGACGGGCGGCGTGCTGATTGTTTGGTTGATGATTGCCTACCGCCTGACCCATAACAAGAGCTACCACAAGGCGATTCGCCAGTCAGAAGCGCTGCAAAAAGGCGGCGGCATGTTTAGCTTTATGAAAGGCAAAGCAAAGTCTCACGGGACGGCGGCCTTTGCGGGCATCCGCGATCTTAAAGCCGCAAACGCCATGGGTGACCGTGGTTACGTTGTTGGTAAGTTCGACGAGAAATTTATCCGCTTTAACCAGCCTGGCCACATGATTACCTTTGCCCCGACACGTTCTGGTAAGGGTGTGGGTCACGTTATCCCAAACCTGTTGATGCACCCCGGCAGTGTGGTCGTAAACGATATTAAGGGCGAAAACTACGCCGTAACCCACCGTAAACGTGCCGAATTTTCAAAGATTGTAACCTTCGCCCCATTTATGAAGGGCAGTAACTGCTATAACCCTATCGACTTTATTCGTACCGGCACCGAAGACGAACTTGATGACGTTCGCCTACTGGCCGATATGATGATTACCGTTAACCCAGATTCAAGCGACCCTTTCTGGCCAACAGAAGCAAAAAACTTGGTAACAGCCCTTACCCTGCACGTGGCGGTGGCCCGCCCACCAGTGCTGCGTAACATTGGTGAAGTCCGTTACCTGTTGATGCAATCAAGTGAAGATTTCCAGTTCACGATTAAAGAAATGCTAAAGTCAAAAAGTGAGCACGTGCGCCGTATGGCAGCGTCACTTTCAGCGACTGAGCCTAAGGTTTTGGCGAGTGTTCTTTCAACTGCTAAATCGCAAACTGCGGTGTGGGACTCACCTCGTCTAAACGCTATTACGGGCCGTAGTGACTTTCAGATGACCGACATTAAAGAAAAGCCAACATCGCTTTACATCATCATCCCGCCTGAATACCTAGAAACCTACAAACCTGTGGTGCGTATTATGGTGGGTCTGTCTATTGCGGCGATGACCCGTAGCCAGAAAAAGCCGAAAGACAATGTTCTCTTCTTGATTGATGAGTTTCCAGCCCTTGGCTACATGGAAATTATTGAAACAGGTATCGGTTACCTTGCGGGTTACGGCGTGACGCTTTGGACATTTATCCAGGATTTATCACAGCTTAAAGCATTGTATAAGAAGTGGGAGACTTTCATCTCTAACTGTGCGGTGCGTGTGGCCTTTGGCACCAACGACTTTGATACCGCAAAGGTATTGTCAGACATGCTTGGTAACACCACTATCCGCGTCACCAGCACAGGTGACAGCAGCGGCGGTAAGAGCAAGAACTTCTCTGAAACGTCACGCGCGTTGATGACACCTGATGAAATTATGCGTATTCCATTTGATTCGCAGCTTATCTTCTTCCAAGGGCAAAAGCCTGTAATCGCCGAAAAGATTATGTACTTCAAAGATCCGGCGTTTAAAGGTTCGTTTGACGTTTGGAACGGGTAATAAGCTTCCCTTTTGGGCGATTAAATTTGTTTTCTTGCGGTTCGCTGCGCTTGTGTATTTGTTCATACACGGCACTTGCTTACCCCTACTAAAACAAATTTTCTCATCCCAAAACCTCGCTTATTATCTAGGTAATTTGCAAGGGTTTAAGATTTATTGTATAAATCTCTATCACTTATGCGGGTGTAGTATAGTGGCTATTATGCAAGCTTCCCAAGCTTGAGACACGGGTTCAATTCCCGTCACCCGCTCCAAATTCCAAAAACCTCCGCATGGAGGTTTTTTACTTATAGGGAATTGAACCGCAGGCTATTACGTAAAGAAAATGCCGTGGGGCGGCATTTTTAGAAATAGGCCCAAGGGCTGTGCCCGCAGGGGGATAGGTTTGCGTAAGCAAAGATATGGCAACCCGTCACCCGCTCCATTAAAGTACCCTATGTTGACATTCCCCTGATTACCCCGCATAGTACGGCTATTATTTGCTTATCTTTCTTCCCTTTTTCCCAACAAGAGTTTGCATTTTATGCTTACCCCGAATGAACTGCTGATTATGTCTGCAAAGACCAACAGCATCGTATGCGCCCTCAACGCCATTGCCTCTGGCGCTGACGTTACCGCCACCGATGAAGACGGCAACAATGCCGCCATCTGGTTTGGGTTTTACAACAACCTTGCCGGTGTTTTGGCCATGGCTGAAAAGAACCCTGCTGTGCTTTTGCAAAGCAACCGCATTTAGCGTTCCGTCGTCGGTGAACTTGCTCGGCAAAATAACTACGCTGGCGTGATTGCTTGCAGCGACCTGCATCCCGAAAGCATCTATAACGTTGCGCCCAACGGCGTTAACGTCGCAATCGCCCTTGCCCGCACCAACAACATTGAAAGTGTGCTGGCAGTGGCTGCCATTGCCCCTGACCTGCTGACCATGGCTGATGATGACGGCGAAACAGTCCTTCACAAGCTGCTGAACAACTGCAGCCTGGTGAATGTTGCCCGTGTTGTGCACTGCCACCCTGAGGTGCTGAAGCTTAACCTTATTGCTGACTTCATCGACAGCAATATCTTCAACACCGAATCCATGGCGAAGTACATTGCAGCGCTTATCAATATGGGCTTTGAACAGCCCGATAACTTTGCAGAAGCCCTGCAATCCATCGGCATCGACGAGGCTGATATTTCCCGCCTGCGGATGGATGGTGACTTCTAATATATAACGACTGACAATGACTGAGCCCCACCTAACTGGTGGGGCTCTTTTTATTGACTTATGAGGGTATTCATCGCAGTATCGCCTCATATTTCATCTTCTCTCTTTTGTATCTTCTTTACGGACATTCAATCTATGATGCCCCCAGCAAACGAGCGGCTGCTTCATGCCGCTGAAAACAACGACCGCAAGGCCGCCCTTCAAGCTCTACGTGATGGGGCTAACCCCCATACGGCTGACCCTGATGGCACCACCGCTGCCATGTGGTTTGCCTACCACGATAACCTTGAGGCTGTGCTGCACCTCATTGACTATTCACCCGCTATTGTGCGTGACGTCAATGATGCAAAACAAACCCCTGTGCTTGAATTTGCCAAGCGCCACAACTGGAATGCTGTTGTGCTGATGGCCTGCATTGATAAGCGCATTTTGCGCTATGCCAGTGCTGATGGGTTTACGGCCGCTATGTATTTTGCCCGTAGCCAGCGTGTTGATGCATTGCATATGGTTGCCATGCTTGACCCTGACTGCCTGCTGCACACCAATGCCATGGGCACGTCTGCGGCGTCGCTGTTAGGTTCATGGGGTAATGTGGATGGCATTCGCTTGCTATTGCGTGTTAACCCCAAAATCGCCAAGATGCAGGTTGTACTGCAAGTTTTGCACTTTGCACTGGTACCGCCTGAGGCTCTGCTTGATATGGTCGCAAAACTGCTTGTGCTTGGCTTTGAGCGGCCATTGAATATCGATGACCTACTGGCTTTTCATGGGTTCACCCCTGAGCAGCTTGACGCTGCCATTGCGAAAGTTCGCCAATAACGATTCCTTTTAACGAAAAAGCCCCACCTTAACGGTGGGGCTTTTTTACGTATGGGCTTGTTAAGCTGTTTTAACGTCGTTCTTTTCAAACGCCGGCACCGGGTTTTGGTGCAGCTTATGTAGGCCAAGTTTCTTCGATGGAATACCCATAGAAACACCAATCAGCTGTTGGATGCTCATTTCAGGGAGATCAATCTTCTTACCCATTTTCTTTTCTGATATGGCTTGGTAAGCACCAAGGGCCATATCGCAAAGGGTACAAGGGCTGGTAATAATCTCAGCACCTTTAGACTTTGCTTCAAAGCTATGACCACCTGACATACGCAAGAAGTCGTCTTCTTTTGTAAGCATGTAGTGGAAACCACAGCATTTGTCTTTGCCGTTGTAGTTCAATACTTCGCCGCCAGCAGCTTCAATCAGAACGTCAAGGTAGCCAGGACGCTCACCACCACGGTGATCAAACACGCTTGATGGGCGTAGGCTATGGCAACCATAGAATGGCGCAACCTTCATGCCGTTTAGCGGGTTTTTAATGTGTTTCTTAAGTTCATCAGCGCCCAGCTCTTCAACCAGTACCCATGTTAGGTGCTTTGGTTCACACTTGTTTTCAAATGGCTTTACGCCAGCTTTGCGCAGAACTTTGTTAATCTTGATGCGAATCTCTTCATCCTGTAGGCGCTCGTAAGCGTAGCGGAATGTTTGCAAGCAGGTGTTACAGATGGTCACAATGTCCATACCCATTTCTTCAGCTTCACTGAAGATACGTGCGTTAATGGCAAGCGCAGCGGCTGGGTCAGTTTCCTGAAGGTTACCAGAACCACAGCATGTGGCTTTAGGCATATCGTGAAGTTCGATGCCTAGTTCGCGGCAAATTGCACGGGCTGACCAATCAGCTTCTTTCTGAATTTGCTTCGCTGCACAACCTGGGTAGTAGGCGTATTTCAGTTGTTTACTCATGGTAATGTGTCCTCTTCAGGGATTTATTATTCTTTATTTCTTGCCAAGGTTAAGGTCGCGGCGCTGCATGTAGCCGGCCATACCATTGTGGCGAACGCTAATGTAATGTTGGCCACGATCTTCCACATCAAGGATGCTTACTGGCTGACCTGCGCCCACTGAGGCGTATGGCTTACGGCCATTAGGCTCTTGGAACACAGTGGCGTTTTGTACAACCATGGCTGTTGCTGGCAACATGCTTGGGGCTTGAACTTCTTCACTTGAAGTTTGTTGCACAGGTTCGGCAGGCTCAAAGCCAAAGTGCGCCATAATTGCGCCTTTAAAGACGTAGAACAACGCAACAAGGAATAGAATAAGCAAAAGCTTCGTCTTCATTGACATACCTTGTGGCTTTTCGCGTTTACCAAAAAACATGGGCGTAACTTTCTCTATGAATGTCTATTAACCAGCACCCGGACCTGAGTCTTCGGCTTTGGTTTCAACATCGATTGGGTTTTTCTCAAGCTCTTTGTAAATCGCTTTAATTTCGTCCAAGCCTTCAACCTTATGCGGGATTGGAGATGGGATTTTACCCTTCTTCGCAAGGTGCAAAGCGGTGCCCATTTCTTTAATCACGCCAAGGCCGTGGGTTTTCACCAATAGCAAAGGCTCGTTTAGCACACCCCAGCGCGCCATATCACCTTTGAAGGCAAGGGCGTGGCGTGCACCAGCGTTATCGGTAATACCAGCGCTCATGGCACGGGTACGTAGCTTCACGATGGCTTCCATTGGGTCAACACCTTTAGGGCAGGCATCTAGGCACATACCGCAGCGGGTGCAATCCCATACGCCGTTTTCTTCTGACAATTCACGAAGACGCTCAGTACGCTTACCTTCGCGAGGGTCAGCCACAAAACGGAATGCTTTTGCAAGCGCAGCTGGGCCAATAAAGTTCGGGTTTTCAACCATGGCTGTACAATCACTGTAGCAAAGGCCACACATGATGCAGTTTGATACAAGGTTTACTTGCTCGAATGAGTTTTTGTTAACTTCTTTTGCTGTCTCTTCACCCTTTTGTACGTATGGGGTGATGCCTTTAACTTTGTTGTAGAAAGGCTCAAGCTCAATTACCAAGTCTTTGGCAACTGGTTGGTTTTTCTGAGGTGCAATGTGAATTTCAGTCGCTGGCTGGCGGTTACGCTCAGGCGAGCCATTCACAAGGTCAATCACCTTAGTTTTACACGCCAAGCGAGAACGGTTGTTAATCACCATACCGCATGAGCCGCAAATACTTGCACGGCATGAACGACGGAATGTGAGTGAGCCATCTTCTTGGCCTTTAATCCACTCAAGCGCTTGCAGCACTGTTGTGCTGTCATCGTAAGGAACGTTAAAGCTTTCTTCCCATGTTTTAAGGCCGCCGTTATCGTCTTTTTCAGCACGCTGAACGGTAATCTTAATCTTCTCTTTAGGGCCGTCTTTTTTGCCTGCTTTTTTAGCGGCACGGTCTTTCAGAGCAGCTGCAATCAGGAACTGTGTAGGTGTTTTAGGCTCAATCACATGAGTTTGTGGCGCCTCTACAGCTTTAGGGGCTACTTTAGCAGCCTTCGGTGCTGGCTTTTTAACCGTTGGCTTTTTGGCTGCAACCTTTTTAGGGGCAGCTTTTTTAGCAGCAGGCTTTTTCACTACTGTTTTTTTCGCAGTGGCTTTTTTAGCTGCTGGCTTTTTAGTAGCTACTTTTTTCTTTTTATCTTCAGTCATTTCAGAGTCTCTTTATTTTAGCTCTTATTAAAAAACTTAGTACTTACGCTCAACTGGGACGTAGCGCTCGTTACCTGTGGTACGCACTTCGTCATAGTCAATCTCAACGCCTTGGCGGTTGTGGTTCCAGCTCACAAGGGTGTGTTTCATCCAGTTTTTATCGTCGCGGTTTGGGTAGTCTTCGCGGCTGTGTGCACCACGAGATTCCTTACGCTCAAGCGCTGCCATCACAGTACCTTCTGCAAGGTCAATCAGGCTACGTAGTTCGTACACGCCAAGTAGGTCGGTGTTGAACATGTCTGACTTATCGTCGATGTAGACCTTCTTGAAGTCGCTCTTAATTTTGCGCACTTGCTTCAAGCCTTCTTTTAGGTGGTCTTCCGTACGGAACACACCTACATGCTCTTGCATAGATTCAGTTAGTTTGTCACGAAGGTCCGCCACGCGCTTACCGCCCTTGGCAGGGGTTGCTTTAATGGCTGAAATTTCTTGCTGTACTTCGCTAATATCTTCTGGCTCAACCTGTGGTACAGCTTCGCCCTCTTCTTTAGCGTAGCGCACCATTTCTTTACCGGTAATCTTACCGAATACGATACCTTCAATCAGTGAGTTTGCACCCAAGCGGTTACCACCGTGGATAGACACACATGAGGCTTCACCTGCAGTAAACAGACCTTCTAGGTATGAGTGGCCAAATTTGTTCGCACGGATACCGCCCATGGTGTAGTGGCAGGTTGGGCGAACTGGGATTGGCGCATCAATAGGGTCAACGCCTTCAAAGTCGATTGCCAATTGGCGGATTTGTGGTAGACGCTCAAGGATAAGGTCTTTACCCAAGTGGCGCACATCAAGGAAGACCGCACCATCAACGCCGTTACCGGCTTTAATTTCCATCACTTCTGCACGTGATACAACGTCACGGCTGGCAAGCTCAAGTTTGTTCGGGGCGTATTTGCTCATAAAGCGTTTGCCGTCTTTACCAATAAGGTAAGCACCTTCACCACGCACACCTTCAGAGATTAGCAAACCACTGCTCTTTAGGCCTGTTGGGTGGAACTGCACAAACTCAAGGTCAGCAGCAGGCGCACCTGCACGCATAGCTAGGGCAATACCGTCGCCAGTGTTAATCATGGCGTTGGTGTTGTGGGCAAATACGCGGCTGTAACCACCTGTTGCTACAAGTACGGCACGGCCTTTAATAACGTGTAGTGTACCTGTTGCAATTTCGTAAGCCACAACGCCTGAAGCACGCTTGCGTTGCTTATCGGTTAGGATCTTTAGAACATGAAATTCGTCGTATACGTTTACGCCGTTTTTAATGGCTTGTTCCCATAGGGTGTGCAGCATGGCGTGGCCAGTACGGTCAGCAGCGTACGCTGTACGAGGGAAGTTAGCGCCACCAAAAGCACGCTGGGCAATTGTACCATCATCTTCACGTGAGAATGGGCAGCCCATGGTGTCAAGGTCAAGCACCGCTTGTGGGGCTTCTTGGCACATAAGGTCAATCGCGTCTTGGTCGCCAATAAAGTCAGCGCCTTTAACGGTATCGTAGGCGTGGTCTTCCCAGTTGTCTTTCGGGTTAATGGCTGCGTTTACGCCACCTTGCGCCGCACATGAGTGTGAGCGAAGTGGGTGAACTTTTGAAATAACTGCAGTATCCAAGCCTGCGGTAATACCTTCAAAAGCAGCACGTAGACCAGCTAGGCCTGCGCCAATAATAACAATATCGTGTTGGTGGTGTTGGACTGTCGGCGATGACATAAGGTTATAGACCTCTTTATTCTTAGTAAATTACAACTTTATCATAGGGATAAAACGCAACGTGGCAAGGGGCAAACCCCAATTAGGCTGCTTTTTCTTTCCCAATCTTCTCAATTAGTTCGGGCACAATGGCAAATAAGTCACCCACGATACCAAAGTCAGCTACGCCAAAAATTGGGGCGTTAGGGTCTTTGTTAATGGCAACAATTGTTTTTGCACCTTTAATACCAGCCAAGTGCTGTACCGCACCTGAAATACCTACGGCAAAGTAAACATCTGGTGCTACAACCTTACCGGTTTGGCCTACTTGCATATCGTTAGGGCAGTAGCCAGCATCAACCGCAGCACGTGACGCACCAACGGCAGCGCCTAGGCTGTCAGCAAATTTTTCAATCAGGGCGAACTGCTCTTTTGAGCCCACGCCACGGCCACCTGAAACAACCAAACGGGCCGCACCCAGATCAGGGCGGTCAGAGCCTGTAGCTTCAAGCTTCGTGCTTTCGTTAAGCACTTTTGTTGGCACAGGGTTACCTGCTTCAATAGCGCAACCATCTTGTGTACCCACAGCCTCAAACGCTGAGAAACGAATACTCATGATTATTGGTTTTTCGCCGTTATTTACAGCAATATCAGCATTCACAGCACCTGCGTAAATCGGGCGGGTAAAGTGGTTAGCGTCTTTAATGGCAATAACGTCAGTGGCCATTGGCGCCTGCAAACGTGCAGCCAAACGAGCCAATGCCCCACGTGAGTATGTGGTGGCAGCGGCAATAATGTGCGTGCAGTTGGCGGCAAGATGCTCAAGGTTTTCAACCCAAAGCTCAGCCGTTGGGCGTTTGAATTCAGGTGTTTCAAGGGTAATCACTTTGCTTACGCCCTCAACCTTAGCGGCAGCTTCAGCGATAGGTGCCACGTTGTCGCTGGCAACCAAAACTGTTACTTCGCCAAGTTGTTTGGCCGCTGCCATCACTTTAGGGAATGACAGGCTTAGGCTTTTACCATCGTGTTCGGCAATAACTAGAATACTCATTATAGTTGGCCCTCCAGTTTTTGAGCAAGTTCATCAGCAGTTTCAACGATGATGTTCTTACGCTCTTGCTTAGGTGTTACAACACTTTCAATCTGAATACGGTTTTCAGAGAAGGCAAATTCCATCGTATCAATTGGTTTGCTACGGGCTTTAATAATGTCAGGCATTTTAACAAAACGTGGTGTATTCAGACGAAGGTCAACACTAATTACGGCTGGCATTTTAAAGCCAAAAGTTTCAAGGCCGCCGTCAATTTCGCAGGTTACGCTTGCGTCATCACCACTTAAGTCAATGCTGTAGGCGTTAAGGGCTTGTGGCCAACCTAGAAGTTCAGCCGTCATCGACGGGGTTTGACCGTTATCAGAGTCAATCGCTTGCTTACCCATCAGCACAAGGCCAGCGCCTAGTTCGTTTGCAGCTTTTGCAAAAACTTGTGCCACATCAAAGGCATCAGTTTCGCCATCAAATGGAACGTGCACGGCTTTATCGGCACCCATGGCCAAAGCTGTACGCAAAGTTTCAGGGGTTTTGTCGCCGCCGATACCTAGGGCAATAACTTCAGTCGCTTTACCAGCTTCTTTAAGCTTTAGCGCTTCTTCTAGAGCAATTTCATCGAATGGGTTTGGCGCCATTTTAACGCCGTTAAGGTCAACCGCTGTGCCCGCTGAGTTAGGGCGTGCGGTAATGCGGTAGTCGATCACCCGCTTAAAACCAACAAGAATCTTCATGTGAATACCTACTGCTTATAATTGATTAAGCTTATTATTTTATGCCCATATAATACGGTGAAACCGTTTAAAATGAAAGGACGAAAGCCATAGTAGCCTTGAAACTAAACGTAAAAAGCCATATAAATGCTACGAACATTAAAGGATTGATACAAAATGGCCCTATTAAAGATTCTCACCGCACCTGACCCACGCCTGAAAGAGCGTGCGCTCCCTGTTGAGAAAGTAGACGATGAAATTCGCCAGCTGATGGACAACATGCTCGAAACCATGTACGCCGCCCCAGGTATTGGCCTTGCGGCCACCCAAGTGGGTGTGCTTAAGCGTGTGATTGTGGTTGACGTTGCTGACACCAAAAACGGTGAAGAGCCTAACCCAATTATGCTGGCCAACCCTGAAGTTGTTAAAGCCTCGAGCGACCAAAGCATTTACGAAGAAGGCTGCCTTTCAGTCCCTGGCTTTTACGAAGAAGTTGAGCGCCCAGAAACCTGCACCATCAAAGGCCTAAACCGTGATGGTAAAGAAGTTGAAATCAAAGCCGAAGGCCTGCTTGCAACATGCCTACAGCATGAGATTGACCACCTAGAAGGCACGCTATTTATTGATCACCTTTCACGCCTTAAGCGCAACATGATTGTGAAAAAGCTGACCAAAGAGAAAAAGCTTAAAGAAGCTGCAACCGACCACAACCTGTAAGGTGTTTTAAATGAAAATTGTTTTCATGGGGTCGCCAGACTTCGCTGTTCCAACGCTCGAAAAACTGATTGATAGCCATCACGACGTTGTGGGCGTGTTTAGCCAGCCCCCTCGCCCTGCGGGCCGTGGCATGAAGGAACAAAAAACACCTGTTCACCGCGTGGCTGAAGCCTATGACATTCCGGTATTTACCCCAAAGCGCATTAACGATAGCGCCTTTGCAGAGCTGCAAGCCCTAGCGCCTGACCTTATTGTTGTGGCCGCTTACGGCCTTATTTTGCGTAAGCGTGTGCTTGACCTTGCCCCATGCCTAAACATCCACCCAAGTGCGTTGCCACGCTGGCGTGGTGCGGCGCCACTGAACTGGACCATTTTGGCAGGCGATAAAAACACTGAAATTTGCATCATGCATATGGAAGAAGCCCTTGATACAGGGCCTGTTTACAAACGTATTCCCCTTGAGCTTGAAGACAACGAAACCGCAGGAACCTTGCACAATAAAGCCGCCCAAATTGGCGCCGAAGGCATACTTGACGTTGTAAACAACTGGGCCGAGTTTGAAGGCACCGCTGAAACTCAAAGCGAAAACGGTGTAACCTATGCCAGCAAGATTGAAAAAGACGACCGCCTGACTGACTTCACAAAGCCAGCAGATGACGTGCTGAACCATATTCGTGGCCTCAGCCCCTTCCCTTGTGCCACAGGTAAAATGGACGGTGTGAATTATAAATTTTTGATGGCCGAGCATGCCCACGGCAATGCTGAGGGCTCAATGGGTGCAGGTTCTATCATTGCGGCTAATCCTGCCGAAGGACTTGTGGTTGCGTGTGGCAAGGGTGCTGTGCGTTTAAGCCGTTTGCAAAAACAAGGCAAAGCCGCCATGGACGACATGACCTTTTTGCGTGGCAACAACCTGCCCGAAGGCGCAGCGTTCGAGAACAAATAATGCCCCAAAGTACTCAAGATAACACTCAAGAAACGCGCTTCAAACCCCGCCAAATTATTGACGGCCTTCGCCGCATTAAAATGGTGGTTGAGTATGACGGTGCCGCCTTCCACGGTTGGCAAATTCAGACGGACCCACCCGTACCGACTATTGAAGCCGCAATCCTTGAGGCATTTGAGCAAATTACGGCCACAAAACCTGAAGACCTTGTTGCCGCTGGCCGCACCGACCGCGGCGTGCACGCAACCCACATGACCTGCCACCTTGATACCTTTGCACCGATTGCGCTGAACAAAATTCAAACAGGTTTAAACCGCTTTTTGCCCGACACTATTGCCGTGCGTGAGGTTGAAGAAGTTGATCAGAACTTCCATGCCCGTTACAGCTGTGTGGGCCGTAAATATACCTATAAAATTTTAAACCGCCGCAACCGCAGCCCGCTTTACCACGCGCGCGCAGAACACGTGCCACATGCGCTTGACCTTGCCGAAATGCAGCGTGCAGCAAAAGTGCTTGAAGGCGAACATGACTTTAGCAGCTTCCGCAGTGCCGAGTGCCAAGGCAAAGGGCCTGTCACGACGCTTAAAAGTATTGAGTTAGAGAAAACAGCCGACGATATTATTAATATCTACCTCGAAGGTGTTACTTTCCTTCACAATATGGTGCGCATTATTACAGGAACACTGATTGAAGTTGGCAGCGGCAAACGCACCGCCGAAGATATTCAAGCGTTACTGGAAGCCCGTGACCGCACGAAAGCCGGCAAAACGGCTAACCCTAATGGTTTATATTTCACCGAAGCACTATATTAAAAAACCGCATTAAAAAACCGCCCAACTGGGCGGTTTTAAAAACTCTCATAAAATACAAGGTTAGGTGGGATAAATGCTATTTCGCAGAGTGACGTGTATGGATAATACACAAACTCAAGAAATGGTATTTAGCGCCCTAAGCCTGGATTTTATCTCTCAGGAGGTTCCAATTCGATGATGTCGGTGATAACAAAACCGCCCTTTTCAGGGAATTTTTGGAAAATCATTTGGATAGCCTGCTCAGGCGTTTCAGCCGTTACAGTTTCGTAGTGAGGGTCAGCCCAAGAGTCTGCCCAAAGGGTGTCATTACGTTCGCCGTTTTCAAGCAATGCACGTACGTTCTTGTTATACAAACGTGCTTCGTAGCGAGAAAACGTACCAGCTTCGGTGTCACGCTCAATCTCAGCCTTTGTGCGGCTGTTAAGGGTTACGCCGATGCCGTTGATGTAAATTTTTTTGTTACCAATATTCATAAGCCCGACTCCTTTCTAAAAGTCCGAAAAGGCACCACAAAACGTGGTGAAGTACCCGAGCCCTCATCTACTTATAGTGATGAGGGCAAGGAGTACCTGACATTTATGGTTGTGAGCGTAGAGTGTCAGTCAGCAGAGGTTTATTTAAAAACGCCTGCTACTGTTTTACCAATGTCTGATGGGGTAGCAGCCATGTGCACGCCTGCAGCTTTAAGGGCTGCAATCTTGCTTTCGGCTGTACCTTGACCACCTGAAATAATCGCACCAGCGTGGCCCATGCGCTTACCTTTAGGCGCAGTTTGACCAGCGATGAACGATACAACAGGCTTGGTTACGTTTTTCTTGATGAAGTCTGCAGCTTCTTCTTCAGCGGTACCACCGATTTCACCAATCATCACGATGGCTTCGGTTTCTGGATCGTCTTGGAAGTCACGCAGAACGTCAATGAAGTTAGTCCCTGGCACAGGGTCACCGCCAATACCAACACATGTTGATTGGCCTAGACCTAGGTCAGTTGTTTGCTTCACTGCTTCGTAAGTTAGTGTACCTGAGCGTGAAACGATGCCCACTTTACCACGTAGGTGGATGTAGCCTGGCATAATACCCATTTTGCACTCGTCAGGGGTAATAACACCTGGGCAGTTAGGGCCGATAAGGCGCATTTTTTGGCCTTTTTCACGTAGAACGTGCTGCACTTTAACCATGTCTAGTACCGGAATACCTTCGGTAATACATACAGCAAGCTCGATACCTGCATCAGCAGCTTCCAAAATAGCGTCCGCTGCGAACGGAGGAGGTACGAAGATCATTGTTGCGTTGGCGCCAGTGGCTTCAACAGCTTCGGCAACAGTGTTGAACACTGGTTTGCCTAGGTGTGTTGTGCCGCCCTTGCCTGGTGTTACACCACCAACAAAGTCGGTGCCGTATTCCATTGCTTGTTCTGAGTGGAATGTACCGTTGCTACCAGTAAAGCCCTGGCAGATAACTTTGGTCTTTTTGTTTACCCAAATAGCCATTGTTTTATATCTCCTTAAACTTTACTTAGGCTGCGTTAGCTTGCTTTACAGCAGCTACGATTTTATCAGCTGCATCAGCCAAGTCGTCAGCTGGGACGATTGGTAGACCGCTGTTTTTCAGAATTTCTTTACCAGCTTCAACGTTGGTGCCTTCTAGGCGCACAACAAGTGGTACGTTCAATTCAACTTGTTTCGCTGCGGCAACAACACCGTTTGCGATAACATCACACTTCATGATGCCACCGAAGATGTTTACAAGCAGACCCTTAACGTTGCTGTCTGACAAAATCAGCTTGAACGCTTCGGTTACTTTTTCTTCAGTTGCGCCACCACCAACATCAAGGAAGTTAGCTGGTGAGCCACCACAGTGTTTAATAATGTCCATGGTTGCCATCGCAAGACCAGCACCGTTAACCATGCAGCCGATGTTGCCATCTAGGGCAATGTAGTTAAGGTCGAACTCAGAAGCTTTAACTTCACGCTCGTCTTCTTGTGAAGGGTCACGCATGTCAGCAACTTCAGCCTGACGGTACATTGCGTTTGAGTCGAAGTTAAACTTCGCATCTAGGCATACAATATCGTCGTCTTCAGTTAGAACCATTGGGTTAATTTCAACGATTGCAGCGTCAGTTTTTTCGTACGCTTTGTAAAGCGCCATCATGAACTTAACAGCTTTACCAACTTGCTTACCTTCTAGACCAAGCTTGAACGCTACGTTACGTGCTTGGTATGGCATTAGACCTGTTGTTGGGTCGATTTGCTCTTTGAAGATTTTCTCTGGTGAGTGTTCAGCAACTTCTTCAATCTCAACACCACCTTCAGCTGAGGCCATAAGCACTAGCTTTGAAGTTGAGCGGTCAAGTAGGATTGAAAGGTAGTATTCTTTAGCGATATCAACACCGGCTGTGATGTAAACAACGTTTACAGGCTGGCCATGTTCGTCAGTTTGGAAAGTTACTAGGTTTTTGCCTAGCATGCCTTCGGTGAGTGACTTCACTTCGTCGGTTGACTTAGCAAGCTTAACGCCGCCAGCTTTACCTCGGCCACCCGCATGCACCTGAGCTTTAACAACCCAAAGGTCGCCGCCCAAAGTTTCAGCAGCTTTAACAGCTTCGTCGCCAGATTTTGCAATAATGCCCGCGGGCACGGTTACGCCAAACTTTTTCAAAATTTCTTTGGCTTGATACTCATGAATGTTCACGATTACTTATTCCTTTTTGAGGATTTTAGTTTTCAGTCTTACCGCTTAAAACGCTAGGCCTAGTTAAAACTAAGCGGCTGCGTTCTTCGCTGCAATTTCGTCTACAAGTTTACGTACGCTGTCTACTGAAGCATCGAACATGCTCTTTTCTTCAGTGTTCAGGTCGTACTCAACAACAGTTTCGGCGCCGCCTTGGCCAATAATGCAAGGCACACCTACGTATAGGCCGTCTACGCCGTATTCACCCTTAAGGTAAACAGCACATGGCAAAATACGTTTAAGGTCGTTTAGGTAGCTTTCAGCCATCTGAATTGCTGATGACGCTGGTGCGTAGAATGCTGAACCGTTCCCCAGTAGGTTCACAATCTCGCCACCGCCCTTACGGGTACGGTCAACAATAGCGTCTAGGCGGTCTTGCTTAAGCCAGCCCATTTCAACAAGCTTAGGCAATGGTAGGCCTGCCACTGTTGAGTAACGTGTTAGAGGCACCATGCCGTCGCCGTGGCCACCAAGCACACATGCGTAAATGCTTTCGTCAGAAACGTTAAGCTCTTGCGCTAGGAAGTGTGTGAAGCGTGAGCTGTCAAGCACACCAGCCATACCAACAACTTTGTTGTGGGCAAAGCCAGTCGCTTCGCGCATCACCCAAACCATCGCGTCTAGCGGGTTTGTAATCACGATAACAAAAGCGTTTGGTGCGTGTTTTTTAATGTTCGCGCCAACTTGCTTCATAACTTTAGTGTTGATATCGATAAGGTCATCGCGGCTCATGCCTGGCTTACGTGGTGAGCCTGCTGTTACGATAACAACGTCTGAATCAGCAATATCAGCGTAGTCGTTTGAACCAATAATTTGGTTACCAAAGTGCTCAACTGATGAAGCCTGGCCCATGTCTAGGCCTTTACCTTGAGGAACACCCTCTGCGATATCAAGCAGCACAACATCACCAAGATGTTTCATGCTTGCGAGCAATGCTAATGTGCCGCCAATTTGACCTGCACCTACGAGAGCAATTTTTTTACGAGCCATGGGGGTATCCTCACTTTCAAAAATTATAAATATGTCGCACTTTTTGTTGTTCTTTTTGGCACCACTTTAGGTACTTCTAAAAAATGCCCTTCTACTTTACGCCTTTTAAATAAAAAAACAACGGAAACAGGCCAATATTTTCGGCTTTTTATTTTTAAAATGCGTTGACTTTAATCATTTACGCACTACCTTTAGAGTGTAATTTATCTATCTTCTATTTCTTTCCGCCCTCTTTCCTATAAGGAATCTTTATGTCCAACAAAAAAGCACCCAAGTGGGGCAAGCAGGCGCGCCTTGTGCGCGGTTCGCTCCGCTATAAGTTGATGCAAGGCATCAGCAAGATCTTGTGGGGTCGTGAACTCGGTTACCTTTCGTGGTGGTATCATGCAAGCCGTGCGGCTGGCGTGATTTTTCATCACAATGGTAAGGTCCTGATGGGCCGTCGCCGTGGTACCCTCGACGCCAGCGGCAAGCTTAGCCTTATTGGCGGCTTCGTCGACGATCAAGAAACCTCAGCCGAGGCTGTGAGCCGTGAAATTTGGGAAGAAACGCGTCTGGAAATTCCAGCTAGTGTCTTCACCAACTCGCCGCTTTTCAAGCACACCGAAGGCTTTGGCGACATCGCCGAAATGACCGAAATGGCGCAGGTCGTCGTATGGTACACCTACGAGCTTAGCGACGAACAAGTCGCAGCTTTACAGTTGACCGAGGAAGTTTCGGAGTTTGTGTGGATTGACCCACAGAACATCGAAACCCTGAACGACGCTGGTGAGATGGCTTTTAGCCACCACTATAACCACACGAAGGAATTCTTTCGTCGTGGCCCTGCCAAATAACAGGTCAAACAACCCCTTTTAACGAACTTCGAGCCGCAGTGTTCTTTATTGAACCGGCTCATGGGCCACCGCTACCAGGCCCACCCACTGACCCTCCACCATTTTGGTGGAGGGTCTTTTTTATATCTACACATTGGGCACATACATTGCTAGAATGCCGCCAAATATAAATAAGAGATTCCCGATGAAGCTAAAACACCTCTACGGCAAACATGCCTGCCTTAATCGCAAAGACCCACGCTTTAAAATCTTGCAGGTTTTAAGCTTGGTTTTATTTGGCCGCAAGCTTGCCTATGGCAGCTGGTGGTTGCATGCAGCGCGCAGCACAGGTGCTATGCTTTTTCAAGACGGTAAACTGCTGCTTGGCCGCCGTGACAACAGCTTTGATGGCAACAAAAAGTTTTCAACCTTTGGCGGCTTTGTTGATAATTTTGAAACCTTCGCCCAAGCCACAAGCCGCGAACTCCGTGAAGAAGTTTGCCTTACAATCCCGCCGGTAAAGTTCAACACACGTAATCTATTTTGCATGGACCAGCGCCGTTCTAGCATTAGCGAGCAACATGACATGCCAAGCGTTTCTACAATTTACATTTACCACCCCACAAAAGAAGAACTCAGCACCCTTGCCACCACCAAAGAGGTTTCGGAGTTCAAATGGGTAGACGAAGAAGATTTGGATGCCATGTATAAAAAAGGCGAGCTTGCCTTTGAACACAACTACAAGCTTGCCAAACAAGCTTTTGCTGAAGGCTGGCACCTAGAGACACCTGAGTTCCATATTATCCACGAAAGGAATGGCACCTATGACTGATGAAGTAGAATTTGCACAAACCCGTTTAAACAAAGCCCTTGGCGATTTTGGTGTCCTAAAGCCAAAGTCACTCCGTTACAAGTTTATGCAATACATGGGCGTGTTGCTGTGGGGCCGTAAACTAGGTTACATGGCGTGGTGGCCACGTGCAGGCCGTTCGGCAGGGGCACTCCTTTGCAACGACGGTAAAATTTTAATGGGCCGCCGCCGCAACATGCTTGATGGCAATGGCAAATACAGCTGGCCTGCTGGTTTTATTAATAAGGGTGAAACCTCAGCCCAAGGCCTTTCGCGTGAAATTTGGGAAGAAACCCGCCTTAAAATTTCAGCCGAGCACTTTACCGTTGATACGCTTTTCTACATCCGCGAGCGCTTTGGCAACATTGCCGAAATGCATGACTCTGACACCATTTCGCTCAGCTACTACTACCATTTGCCTGATAGCGAGATTGCCAACATTCAAGAAACTAACGAGATGCATGACTTCAAATGGATTGACGAAATCGAGCTTGATAAAATGCACGAAAATGGTCAGCTTGCTTTTGAAAGTGAATACAAAGCCATTAAACATGCGTTTAAGTTGGGCATCCCTACGCAAGAATAATAATTAATTGTTTTCTATGCGCATATACGTTAGTTAAGAAAGGTCTTATATAGGCCTTTCTTTTTTACCTTTTTATTTTCTCCTGTTTCTTTTCGACGGAGCATAAATCTCTATGACACAACTGACCAAGGCGCAGCTTAACCAACAGCTGCTGGCCGCAGCCAAAGCGAACGACCTGACCAAAGCACAAGCCCAGCTTGAACTTGGTGCTGATCTTTCGGCCGCTGACCAAGACGGAACCACCGCCGCCATCCTGTTTGGATGGAACGGAAATGACTTTGCCGTCCTCGAGCTTGCCCAGCAAGACGCTGACGTGCTGAAACAGCAAAACTCGGCCGGCTACACGCCGACCATTTGGCTTGCCGCCGATGCCAACCAAAAGGTTGATGGCATTTTGGCACTGGCCAAAATCAACCCTGAGGTGCTGCTGCAAAAAACTACCCACGGTGATTCGCCTGCAATTTTGCTGGCGTTCAGCGGACACATTAATGGTGTTTTGGCACTTGCTGCCATTAACCCCGAAGTCCTTACCCAGCGGGATGACAAAGGCTTTACGCCTGCCCACTGGCTTGCCCGTAACCGCTACGACATTGAGCTTGCAGCCCTTGCCGAAAAACACCCCGAGGTGCTGACCATCCCCGACCATAACGGTATCACGGTGATGCAGTACTACGTGCAGCGCAAACGCCTGCGCATGGTGCGTGCCCTTGTGCGTGCCGTGCCCGAAACCATTTATGAACCGGGCGTAAAACCGTTTTTGCGGAAGTACGACAAAACCATCGCCGGCCGCATTAGCCGCATGTTTTGGCGGGACGAGCCGCAAAAGGAACGCCCCACCAAAAAGCGCCCGACACCGTCGGACGACTAGGCGTTGGCTCATACCTCCTAACGCAAAAGCCCCCACATCACTGTGGGGGCTTTTTTTATTGTGTATGGCTCTTAGCCTACTAAAGCATGAGTGCCGTTTTGCACCGCGTGTTTAAACAACTCAAGCGCTTGGTTGTTTTCAGCTTCAGTGCCAATGCTAATGCGGATGTGATGCAACAGGCCATAAACCTCAACTGGGCGCACAATCACACCGTTTTGTTGCATAAACATAAAGATTTCCTGAGGGGTCTTTTTAGTGGCTGAAATATCAAGCAGCAAAAAGTTGCAAGCAGACTCACACGCCAGCAAGCCAAGGTCACTGTAGGCTTTGGTCAGACGGTCTTTTTCAGCCTTGTTATGAGCCACCGACTTTTGAATGTGCTCTGCTGCACCAAGAGCTGCTGTGGCCCCAGCTAGCGCTGGCGTTGAAAGGCTAAATGGTGGGCGCAGCTTATGCAAAACGTGGGCAATATGCGGCTGAGCAATACCGTAACCAGCACGAAGTGCAGCTAGGCCATAAACTTTTGAGAACGTGCGGCAGACCAGCAAGTTTGCGTAGTCTTTTACCAGTTCAACACCGTCAAAACCGCCGTCAGCAAGGGCGTATTCGGTATAAGCCTCGTCAAGCACCACTAAAATATGCGCAGGTACTTTATCTAAAAAATTACGGATTGTTTGCTCATCAAGCAGCGTACCCGTTGGGTTATTTGGGTTTGCGATGAAGATAATTTTTGTTTTATCGGTAATATGCTCAAGCATCGCCTGCGGGTTTGCGGTGTAGTTTTCTTCCTTTGCGGCAATACCTGTAGCGCCCACAACTTTTGTAAAAATCGGGTAGCACAAAAAGCCGTATTCTGAGTAAATCACCTCATCCCCTTCGCCAGCGTAGGCACGGGCGGCAAGTTCAAGCAGGTGGCTTGACCCTGCTGAAAGCACAATTTGTTCAGCGTCAACGCCGTGCTTAGCTGAAAGCGCCTTTGTAAGTTCTAGCCCGTCATTATCAGGATAAATATGGGTATCTTTCAAAGTCTCCGCCACAGCATCAAGTGCTGCCTTTGGGGCCCCCATTGGGCTTTCGTTTGAGGCAATCTTTGCCACTGATGACAAACCATACTCACGCATCACATCAGCAATAGGGCGGCCCGGCACATATGGGTGCAGAGTTTCAACATAGGGTTTTGCTGCCGGATGTTTAGGATGCGTCATGGTTTACCTCATTTTTATTTATTTTAGCGTTCAAGGCTAGCGCCAGCGGAGTAGATACTCTACCAGATAACCATCATGGTCTGAAAGTTCTTCCCCAAAAACACCGCCGTCAAACATGGCCATAATTTTAACGGGCTCAACTGAAACACGGTTGCCGTTTGCAAAACCCTGAATATCCTGTGTGCGGGCCCATGGGCGCTCCCCCTCAAGGTCAAGCTGGATATCGCAGTTATTGCGCGGGTCTAAGCAGTAATAGCGTGGCAACATGTAGGGCTCATCTTCACCAAGCACAGCCAAGGCGTGCTGGATGCGGTCTTCTTTATTTCGAATATTAAAGTCGCCGCCAAATATAAGGGGCATTTGGCGATCCCAGGTGGTTTTGGCAAAGTATTTAAGCTCGTACACCTGCAAGTTATGGGCAAAGAGCGAGCGCCCCTTTGGCACCTTCGAGGCCTTACGCGCATTAAGGTGGGTGTTTGCAATGAGCAAATTATCAGGCACGCCAGGTATCTCAACCTCAACGGCAAGTACGCCTTTGTTGGCTAAACAATCCCATCCGGCGCAGTATCTAAACGGGCGTGAGTATTTTTCAACAATTGGCAAATTACTTAAAACAGCAAGGCCGCTGTGGTTCAGCTTGCCCCAGCCTTCACCTGTAAAAATGTATTGCTTACGCTTAAAGTTTTGAGTGTATTCAGGGTCAAGTTTTGGGGCACGGTCTTTCCGTTTTGGGCCGTGCACATAGTTTGGGTAGCCGCTGTATTTTAAAAGAGGTGCCACAGCATCAGGGTCAAAGGCTTCTTGCAGCAAAATAATGTGCGGGGCAATATTGCTATCCTGAATGCTCGCAAGGTATTTGCCAATTTGTTCAAGAGCACCTTCACGGCCAAAGCCAATGGGCGGTGGCAGTGCAGCTACGTTGTAGGTTAAAACACGCAGGCGAACTGTTTTCTCACCTGTTTTATAATCCACCATAACCTCAGGCGGGTTAACAGTGGTCATTTGCGGCACGGGGCGGTCGGGTACTGGCCCTTGGCACGCCGACGAAACCACACCCACGGCAATGGCCAGCAAAGCGGTGGCGACCGCTGCAAAAGTGGTGCGTTTGTAAAGTTTGCGTGTCTTGGTGCGCATGGGCGCCCTCTAGAATGTAATGCCGAATTTAATACGGCACACGGTGCGTTGAAATTCGTATAACTCGGCCGAGGTCATTTCGGTTTTTTCTTCGACAGTTTCTTCGACAGTTTCTTCAGTCACCTCTTCTTTTGGCTCAGGCGCGGCTACGGGGCGCACATTATCAAGCTCAACCTTTGGCGCGCCATTAGGGTCGTTCGGGTCAATAATAATGCGGGCGCCTTGCTCGCGCAGGGCTTTTTCAAAATCTTGTGTTCCGTCAAGGCCCGGCAAAATAGCACGGTTATCTTGTGGGTCTGCGTTGAGGGTCACGTTATTGCTGGCGTTAGGGTCCATTGTGGCGGGGGTTGTCCAACCATCGTCAGGCAGGTCATCGTTTAGAGTATCTGCTTCGAGTTGCATTGCGACCATATCGCCCTGAATGGCTTTTTGCGCCATATTAAAGCATTCGTTATAAGTTGGGTCAGCAGGCTCTTCAGCCAGTACCGAAGGCGCAAGGAAGATGGCATAAAACAGAGCGGCCAAAAGCAAGACACTTGCTTGTAGCCCCATACGCAAAGCGTTGTGTTGGTAAGTTTTTACTGCAACTTTAGCCATGATTTTACTACCTATTTCTTGTTGCCTCCTTATAGTATGCGACACAAATTGGCTTGCGGGCAAACTAAAGGTTTGCTAAAAGTTTTATCTACTCTGAATGTGGGTGGTTAGCTCAGTGGTAGAGCACTTGCTCGACACGCAAGGGGTCACTAGTTCAATCCTAGTACCGCCCACCATTTAGTATCTACTATTTCTCCCAACGAACCCCCGCAATTTAAGTTCCTGCTATTTTGCCAACAATGGCGCAAATGCCACATACAGCACCTTGAACTGCATACCACCATTTGTTGAAAATCATTTTCTTGGCTACACTTAGCGCATCAACAACGCACACACGAGGCTACATATATGGCAGATGCCACCTGGTACTATGAAAAAGATGGCGAAGCTATTGGCCCTTTCCAAAAGCGCCTGATTGAATCCTTTATTCGCAGCAAGGTTATTACACCCGAGACTTTAGTCTGGGAAGACGGCACAGAAAAGCAGACCGCGCGCGTGGCTTTAGGCTTACCTGAAGATGCCGAACCCACGCAAAAGCCAGCTGAAATTAAAAAGCCTGAAGCGCCCACACCCACACCCGAGCAACAGGTTCCTGAAAAAACGACCCCTGAGCTAACAACGCCTGTACAACCAAGCCCTATAGCAGACGACGCTACACCATACCCGCAAACCGGCACTGATGCGACGAGTCCTGAGCGCCCGCCTAATACAGGCTTTAGCCTAACAAAGCCCCTACCACACCCGTTAACAGACTTTCAGATGACGCCCCCTAAACCAGCCCTACGTGGCTTTGCTAAATTGGTTGATTTTTATATTGTGATTCAAGCCTTCTCGCTTGGTGTTGTTTTGATTGCGCCTTCACTATCGCCTGCTACAAATATGCGCCTAATGGTGTGGGCACTTGAGGTTAAGAATAACCCCATGATGTGGACGTTTATTATTGCGGCAATTATTGTGGTTGCCGTCAGTGCGTTTATTACGTTGGTTCGTTCTCATTTTGGAGCCACCCTTGGCGAGTGGATTACAGGCACCCGCCTCACCACCCATACCTTTGAAAAACCGCAGCCGTTAAAAATCTTTTTCCGTGAGGCTTACGTCAGCACTTTAGGGGCTGGTGGCTACACCATTTACCTAGGCTGGCTTTTACCTGTGTATTGGTACTTTTATATTATTCGCCGTGGCCTCACACCGTGGGACAATACCTTTAACACCGTTGTCGTTCATAACAATCAGCCCGTTAAAAAGACGATTCTTAAAACGCTACTTATTATTGCCATTGTGATTGGCAGCATGGTGTTTATTGGTTTCGTTATGGGTGTGCTTAAAGCCATTAACCGGGGGATTGCTTCATAATGACGACATTTTGGCACTACACACTGCGTGGCGAAGCACAGGCACCTATCAGCACTGAGCAGTTAACAGATCTTATTAAATCTAGCGGCATTACACGCTACGAATTAATTTGGAAAAAAGGCATGAAAAAGTGGGAGCCTGCAGGCAAACACTTTGACGAGCACTTTACCCTCTACCAAGAAAAGAAACCGATTTTCTGGAAGCACGGGCTTAGCCTTGTTTTGCTGGTTGTTATGCTGCTGGCAATTCAGCTTACGGTATCACTCCCGATGCATGCCGTAGTTAAGGCGCTATTCTTCTTGATATTTGCAGGCATTTGCTACACCACTGCGGTATTACTGCGCCGGCTTTATATTTTAGCCAAGCGCTTAACCCTTAAGAAAAATAAAAACGCAGGGCTTGGCCTTAAGGCAGGCACCATGGCGCTAAGTGTTATTTTGGGCGGCATCTTTTTGGTGCAACTTAAAACCATGAACCAAATTACATCGACCAAAATGGCGATGAATCAACTTAAAGAATACTCATTCAAAGTAAACGACCCTACAAACCCTCAAAAACTGATGATTGAGGGTAACATTGGCCCTGACTTTGCTAAGACCCTTGATGGTATTTTACAAAAATTCCCAAGTATTAAGATTATTGAAGTCACAAGCGGTGGTGGCCTTTTAGGCGAAACACTAAAGGCCGCTCAGATTATTGAGCAACGCCCACAAATTGCCGTACATGCCAAAAAGCAGTGTGCCAGTGGTTGTATTGTTATTCTATTTTCAGCGCAAGAACGTTGGGCCGATCATGACGTTAAGCTTGGCTTCCATGGTGCTTCAAACCTTGTAGGTTCTGATGACCCTGCCGAGCTTAAAAAGCATAACCTGCACCTACGCTTGGCTGATGCTTACCTTGAAAAACGTCATGTGCCGCAAGATGTATTGCCCCATAAATACAGCTCAACCGACACAAAATTTTACTATGTTGAGGCCCCTCGCCTGTTAGAGTCAGGCTCGCTTACGGCCATCATGAAAGACGGTAAACTACTGCGCTCAGCAAGTGCCCTAAACAAAAAAACTACCGTTAGCAAAGGGCGCATTGCACGTACGCCCCCTGCACCTCAAAGAGCTGCGCAAACCAACACGCAGACCCTCCAAAATCAAGCTGCACCACCGATGACGAAGGAACAGATTCTAAAAGCGGAAGAAAAGACATTAGGCATGTTGTTTGGCGCCATTGGTAAAAAGCGTAAACCCATTATGGAAAAGTACTTTGAGACTCTAAAGCAGGTAATGCACAACCCCGAAATCCGCACCCGAGCTGTGCGTGACCTGATGAACCAGCTTTACCCTGATATTTACGACGAAGCCGGCGACCTTGAAATTATGTTGTACCTAGACGCCTTTATGGGTCAAATTCAATACCTTGCAAACCAGAATGAATGGGTTGCCTGCGTTTATTACGATAGCCCGCAAGAGTTTATTGAGCGCAGTGTCGTTGATATGCAAAACCTAACTTATTAATACGCCACTTTTGCAACGATGGTGCTTACCAGCCACCCGCGTAACAATCAGCCTCCGACTATGGAAGTCCTTAAAGCCATTGACGATGTGGTCCGCGCAAAGAAAGCCTACCGTATTGATACGGGCCCTCAACGCTATGCCGGCAGCGAGACTGCCCTTGTAAGAACGGGGTGCCTCACAAAGCTTTACGCCTATGAACTCATCAAAAAACAACCTAGCGAAATGCAGCCCCACCTGGCCCGCCATTTCTTTAAGGTGCGTTTTTAAGGGGTACTCAAGTTATTTTCTGGAAGGTTTTTAGCATTGTTTTTTGCGCACACTCAAGTAAAGTGCGGGCATGGTTTTAACAGTTACTAACCTTACATACCGTGTTGAAAATCGTCCGATTTTAGAAAACACAGGATTTACCGCCATGAACAAATGGCGCGTAGGCGTTGTGGGGGCGAATGGTTCGGGTAAGTCGACCCTGCTTAAACTTATTGCGGGCGACCTACACATGGACGCTGGCGAAATCAGCCTACAGCGTGGCCTGAACCTAGGCATGATTAAACAGGACATGCCCGACGACAGCATGAGCTTGCTTGACGTTGTGCTTTCAGCTGACAAGCGCCGCAGCGCACTTATGCACCAAGTTGAGAATGAAAAAGACCCTTATAAACTTGCTGATATCCACGAGCAACTGCACGCCATTGATGCCTACACAGGCCCGGCTCGGGCCTCGAGCATTTTGTCAGGCCTTGGCTTTACCACAGAACAACTAGGCGACCCGCTATCATCCCTTTCAGGCGGTTGGCGTATGCGTGTGGCACTAGCGGCGGCCTTGTTCCAGCAGCCAGATGTTTTGCTACTTGATGAGCCGACCAACCACTTGGATATTGAAGGCATCATGTGGCTAGAGAACTACCTAGCCAATTACCCGCACACGCTGCTTATTGTTTCGCACGACCGTGAAATTTTAAACAAATGTACTGACCACATTCTGCACGTGGAAGAAAAAGCCCTGACCATGTACACAGGCAACTATGACACCTTTGAGCGTGAGCGTGCCGAGCGCCGTGCCCAGCAGCAAAAGATGCACGAAAAGCAGCAGGCACAAAAAGCCCATATGGAAAGTTTTATTAACCGCTTTCGCGCAAAGGCCAGTAAGGCTAAGCAAGCGCAAAGCCGTATTAAAATGCTTGAACGCATGGAGTTTGTGGGGGCTGTCGCTGATGAACATCAGTTATCATTCAGCTTCCCTGAGGCAGAAGACATCCCACCGCCGCTTATTGCATTGAACGAAGTGACCCTTGGGTACGGCAATAACCCGCCAGTCCTTAAAGGCGTGGATGACCGTATTGATATGGATGACCGCATTGCCCTATTGGGTGCCAATGGTAATGGTAAATCAACCTTGCTTAAGTTCATCGCAGGCCGCCTTAAAGCCAAAGCTGGTGGCATGCACCAAAGTAAAAAGCTTCGTATTGGGTATTTCTCGCAGCATCAGACCGATGAGCTGAATGTAGACTCAACCCCGTTCCAAGAAATGCAGCTTTTGATGAAAGGTGGCGAAGCTGGTGCACGTGGTCGCCTTGGTCAGTTTGGTTTTAATAAATCTTTGCAGGACACACCTATTAAAAACCTTAGTGGTGGTGAAAAGTCTCGCCTCCTTTTTGCGCTTATTAGCTATAACGCGCCCCATTTGCTTATTTTAGACGAACCAACCAACCACTTGGACATTGGTGCCCGCGAAGCTCTTATGCAGGCTCTAAACACCTATAATGGCGCTGTATTGATCGTTTCGCACGACCCTTACATGGTGGAACGCGTGGCCGACCGCCTATGGCTGGTTCAAGATGGCAAAGTGACCGACTTTGACGGCGACCTCCGCACCTACCGTGAGATGGTGGTTCAGAACCGCCGTGACCAAAAGCGTGACGAACGAAACAGCAAAACAGGCGACGATGGCCTGACTGCAAAAGAGCAGCGTGTAAAAGCCGCCGAAGCACGTAAAAAGCTTGTCCCTTTGAAAAAGGAAGTAGAAAAAGCGGCAAAGCTGGTTGATAAGCTGACCGAAAAGAAAAAAGGCATTGAAGCCCAACTAGCCGACCCCGCTATTTACGATGATAACGACACCGTAAAAGACCTACAGTTTGACTATGGCCAACTGCTAAAAGAAATTGACCAAGCCGAAGCCGCCTGGCTTGAAGCTGAAACAGCACTAGAAGCCGCCCAACCTTAAATGTTACACTGATAAATATTTTTTGAGTGCGTGAGGGGTATCAACGCACAATTGCGTAGTACTTAATACAGGGTGCGCAAGCAACAATTAAACTTGGGTAACATACCCAGCAACACCGGAGGTTAAAGATGAAAACACAACTACTAACAGCTGCTCTATTTGGTTTGTTGGTTGCAACAGCTAGCCCTGCTGCTTTTGCAGACCACCATAAGGAACATGGTAAAGACATGAAAGCTGACCACCACATGAAAGCCGATAAAGACGGTGATGGCGCGCTTAGCTACGATGAATTTATTAACATGAAGAAAGAGCGCTTTGATGAGATGGACGCCAATAAAGATGGCAAAATCTCAAAAGAAGAAATGCGCGAAGCCCACAAAAAGTACCGCAAAAAGTTCAAGAAAACTGGACAAAAGCTGTGCGATAAGGACAAAAAAGGTGCTGACACAGACAAGTAATCATCCGACAGAGGCCGCAAACCCTCTGATGACACGGATCGCTAACGGTGACGAGCAGGCCATGAGCCTGTTCGCTACCCGCTACGGCGGGCGCTTATATGCGCTTGGCTGCCGCATGCTGGGTGACCCCAGTATTGCTGAAGATGCCCTGCAAGAAGCTTTGATTAAAGTATGGCGCTTTGCCCCCTCGTGGGACAGTAAAAAGGCTGCCGCCTTTACCTGGAGCTACCGTGTAATGATGAATACTTGTAATGATATTTTGCGTAAGAAACAACGTGGCCAAAAGCTAGAAACTGCCCTTTTGACCGACCCAACTTACGCCCCAGACGATGGCCTAAGTAAAGCCAGCAAAATGGCCGTTGCCGATGCCGTATTAAAATTGCCTGAAAAACAGAAGCTCAGCATTGTGCTGACCTGTTGGGAAGGCCTAAGCGTTGCTGAAACTGCTGATGTTTTAGGTGTAACGCTTAAATCGGTTGAAAGCCACCTCACCCGTGCTCGTAAGGCCCTGCGTGAAATGCTTGAAACCGAAGACGACGAACCTATTAGAAAGACAGCGTAATGAAACCCATTAAGACACCATTCCAGCCGTTAAGCACTGAGCGCCTGAATGAAATGGCGCAGGTTGCAACCCAGCACCGTCAGCGTGTATCACCGTTGATGTTTCTGCAGCGTTTTATCACGCAAGAGCGCGGGGCCTGGGCCTATGCGCCAGCAGGTGCTTTTGCTGTTGTTGCCGTTGTTATGTTTGCCCTATATACAACCCCTACAACCACACAAGACGAAGACCTTATTGCCCAAGTAGAACAGGCCGACTTGCTTGTGATGCTAGAAGAAAACCTTTACTAGGGTTTTACCGCTCTTCATTTTAAGGCTGAGGCTACCCCCTCAGCCTTAACTTTATGTTAAAAATCAGCGCCTTAATAGGCATTGACAGTCTGTATGCAAAGGCATACACTCCGACCCTTGTGAAAACTAGGGTAATCCCCCCACCATGCTTGATATTAGCGCTGAAAAAACTTGGAAAAGACCATTCGTCAATGCGGGCAAACTTCTTGTAGGCCGCGGCGTTCAGGGTATTTTATCAATCGCATACCTTGCTTTTGCCACACGTACCCTCGGTGCGGTTGACTTTGGTGTTCTTACCCTGATTCACTCATCAACGTTGCTTTTACGCCACGTGCTTGGCTTCCAATCGTGGCAAATGATCTTGCGTTACGGCGCAAACGCCCTCGAAACAAAGAACACCCTTCATATTAAAAAACTGATTAGCTTTGCCTTTAGCATTGAGTTTTTAGCCGCCATGATTGGCGTGATTGGCCTATGGCTTTACGCAGGCGAAGTTGTGCACCAGTTGCATATTTACGATGAACTTGCCCCCATGGTGCGTATTTACGCCCTGATGCTTATTGTATTGCTGATGAGCGATGTGGGCCTTGGCATTTTGCGCCTAACCGACCGCCATGACCTTATTTCGTGGCAGGTCACGATTGAGCCTATCATCCGCTTTTTTGGCGCTGGTTATCTTTTCCTTAACGGCGGTACTTTGCTTGAGTTTATTTGGGTTTGGTTTATTGCAGGCATGATTAGCCGTGCCGGCCTTATTGTTATTGCTTTGTGGAACCTTGCCTCACACATCAAAACATTTAAGCAAGATGCTGACGTTGAAAACTTTGCGATTCCACCCATTGAAAAAGGCAAGTTTAAAGCCCCTCAAAAAGGGATTTGGAAATACGTTTTTGGCACCAACCTCGACTACGGCCTAAGCCTTGGTATTAACCAACTTGGCCCTGTTTTGATTGGTATTGTTTTGGGGGCTGGCCCTGCTGGTTTGTACCGTGTGGCGCAGCAATTCTCGAATATTATTGGCCACCCTATCAGCAAAATGCTATTACCTGCCATTTACACAGATATGACCTGGCTAAACACCAAAGGTGGGGCAAGCCAGCGCCGCCAAATGGTGATGCGCACAGGCCTCATTGCAGGTGGTATTGCCACAGCAATCTTTTTGATTTTGGTAGTATTTGGCCACTACTTGATTGATGCCATTGCGGGGGTTGAGTTCCATGATGCTTATGGCGTTATGCTTGTATTGGTGCTTGCTTCAGCGGTGACGGCAATTAGCTTTGCCCTTGAGCCTTTATTGATGACTGCGGGTAAAGTGCGTGAAGTTATTACCGCACGTTTGGTTTCAACCGTCGCTTATGTATTGTTTATGGTATGGCTAGCTGATGATGAGATGTTTGGCCTTATGGGTGCGGGTTATGCACTATTAGGTCGTGCAATCGTCTTTATGCTGATTGCTTGGGTTTACGGCCGTAAGCTTATGGGTCCAGAAGCCGCACAAGTAACGGCCGAAAGCACTAAAGCAACCAAGTAAGATTGCTTGACGAATATACCAAGCTAGATTATAGATTGAAGACCATTTCTCAAGCTCGAATGGCGGAATTGGTAGACGCGCTACCTTGAGGGGGTAGTGGGCGAAAGCCCGTGGAGGTTCGAGTCCTCTTTCGAGCACCATACAAAAAGCACCCATTTGGGTGCTTTTTTGTGTGGTATTCAAGCCCGACGAGAACCGTAGGCGCGAACGTAAAGAAAATAGTGCGGGGCACTATTTTTAGTGAGCGCGCAGAGAAGCTATGCTTCGACGTATGCATGACTTGCTCAAAGCAAGGAATGCCGAGTCCTCTTTCGAGCACCAAATTAAGAAGCTCCCGCTTGGGGGCTTTTTTTTATTTGCCCCTCTCCCCTAATAGGCGTAGGGTTCAAAGGCATAAAAGACATGCCATAAATAGGACTATAAGCTATGACTCAAGCCGCCAAATCATTCCGCCAGACCCCATTACAAGATAAAGCAGCAGCCTACTTTAAAGACCTGCAAGAGCGCATTTGCGCAGCCTTTGAAGACCTTGAAACTGAAGGCGCTACATTTGAATGCACGCCTTGGACAAAAACACCGGAAGAACAACTTAAAGGCGGCGGTGAAATGCGCCTTATGCGCGGTGAAACTTTTGAAAAAGTTGGTATTAACTTTTCAAAGGTATACGGCGAGTTTACAGGCAAATTTGCAAAAGAAATCCCTGGTACAACCAAAGATGACCGAAGCTTTTGGGCGTGTGGCGTTTCGCTTGTGGCCCATATGAAAAACCCTAAAGTGCCTGCCGTTCATATGAACGTACGCCATATTGTAACGGCTGAAAAAGCATGGTTTGGCGGCGGCGCTGACCTTACCCCAAGCGAAGAGTTTGCTGAAGACACCACATTCTTCCATGCCTGCTTTAAAGAAGCCTGCGATAGCTACAGCCCAGATGCTTACGATAAATACAAAAAATGGTGTGATGAATACTTCTTCTTGCCGCATCGTGGCGAAGCCCGTGGCATTGGGGGTATTTTCTTCGATTACCTAGAAGACCGCCCAGAAGAAACCTTTGCTTTTGTACAAGCTGTGGGTGAAGCCTTTATTAAAGCGTTTACAACCATTGTTAAGCGCCGCATGAACATCGACTTTACCGAAGCCGATAAACACACTCAGAAGCTTAAACGTGGCCGCTATGTGGAGTTTAACTTGCTACACGACCGAGGCACCCGCTTTGGCTTGATGACAGGTGGCAATACCGAAGCTATTTTGATGTCACTGCCCCCTGAGGCCTCATGGTAATTGCCAAAACCTCATAATTAAAAAGCCGCCCAAATGGGCGGCTTTTTGTATGGATGCTCTACCGTTTTAGGAGAGGCTTTAGGATGAGAAAGTTGAGCTTCAAAAGGCGAAGTGTATAAACAATACACGAGCCTGAAGAAGATCAGCTTAATCGCCCAAAGAATCCCTAAAGCTTAAAGCGAGAGATTTGTTGTGCCAAATTCCCGGCCTCATCAGCCATTGAGTTTGTGGCAGCACTGGTTTCGGTTACAGCGTTGGTGGTTTGACCCATCTGCGCTGAGAACTCTTTTACAGTTGATGAGATTTGCTCAATGGTGCTTGATTGCTGGTTGGTTGAACCGGCAACTTTATCCATTTGTTCGTTAATCCCATGGATTGAGTTTGAAATTTTGTTCAGCGCTTTTTGTGAGCGCTCAATGTTGCCCTGCAATACAGCGAGAACGTTGTTAATTTCGGTGGTTGATTTTGTGGTGTGTGCGGCAAGTTTACGCACTTCATCAGCCACAACCGCAAAACCTTTACCAGCATCACCCGCACGGGCAGCTTCAATAGCGGCGTTTAGTGCTAGAAGGTTTGTTTGCTCTGATATTTCATCAATAACTTTTACCACGGTTGTAATGGTGCTTGAGTTCTCGATAAGCTCTTGCATGATGGTATCAGCATCTTGAGACTCTTGTGTAATTGTGCGGATTTCGCTTGTTGCTTCGTTAGTTAGACGGTTGATATCAAGCGTTGTTTCAGCAGAGTCATTCACAGCATCAACAATTTGTTTAAGCGCAGCTTCTTCGTGCTTAATGGTTGCGGCAATCTGCTGTGAGCTTGTGGCCACCTGCTGTGAGCTTGAGCCCACAAGGTTTGCTGTTTGCTGCACTGATTTCAGAAGGTCGCTCATGTTATCGCTAAAGCGGTTAAAGTAACGGCCAAGGTCAGTGATTTCATCACGGCCGCGCTCTTCAACACGTACGGTAAGGTCAGCTTCGCCTTCGGCAAGTTCACGCATTTGATCAATCAGTTTACGCAGTGGCTTTAGAATTGAGTTTGTTACAAGCTGGGCTGTAATCTGAGCCAAAATAAAACCAAATACGGTTAGAGCCACCATGGCTTGCCACATCATTTCAAAGTCTTTTTCTGCAGATTCTAGCGCATGCTCGGCATGAGTGCTTAAGTCATCAAAGAAATTTTGGCTAGCGTCTACCAACGCCTTTTTCTCTTCAAGCATATTTGAAACCACACGCTCAACCGAGGCGTTATCTGCGCCGTTTACAGCGGTAATAAGGGTACGGTTAATGCTCACCATAAGGTCATTCATGGCAGTTTCGATGCCGCTTAGTGCATCGGCTGTTTGCGAGCTTGAGTCGGCATCAATGTCAGTCTTATATTTCTTAAAATCTGCTGACAGCTTGTTCATTTCAGCGTTAATTTCGCGGGCTTGCTGTGGTGTTGGACCAGCAAAAGCAGCTAGAGTTGCTTGGTCAACCACTTGGTAAACGTCTTTTGAAAGTGTGTTTAGCTTTTCAATTTTCGCTGTATCTTCGTTCAGTGCTGCAAAGTTACCGTAAAGGTTAGCGGCAAGCAAAATACCTACAGCGGCCATTGCAACCTGCATAAAGTTGATCCCCGCAAAGCTTACGCCTAGACGAAGACGAATGCGGATTGTACGAATAATTTTATTTAGAGTTTCCATAGCGAAAATTCGAGCCTTTTAATGTTGAGCTTGGTTTTATTTTTTCAGTGTAAGCCCCCCATGGCCAACATTCAACTGAATCATATTGAAACATATGACATTTAAGCAAAAAAGATACCTAGGGTGTCAGATTTACAACAAATAGGGAGCTTTAGAGCAAAAAAACAGGCGCCCGAAGGCGCCTGTTCTACTAAGTAGTAACTTAGATTAGATACTTGGAGCAACTGTGATGTTCAGTGTCTCTGAGTAAGTACCGTTCGGGTTACCAGTGATGTCAGTCGCAAGTGCGGTGAAATCAATAGTACCGTTATCAGCGGCAACAGTTACACAGTCATCGTTAGCACCAGTTGTTGCATCGTTACCTTGTGAGTTACGTGCAGTCAGCGGAGTACCGGCAACAACAGCTGTTGCACCGTTAACACCATCATCATATGTGAATGAATATGGAATGTTGTTCACACCGTCTGATAGTTCAAACGTACCTGGAGTATCGTTTGAGTCAAACGTGATCTGGTATGGAGCTGTTTGGTTAAAGTAAACACAAATTGTTTCAGTTGCTGAAAGGTCAGCACCTGCAAATGTACCCAGAGAGGTATCATCAAGGTTTGAAACTTTAAGTTTGTTATCTACGATTAGAGATACGATAAGATCACCTGATGAGGTAGGACCGGTCGCACCTTGGTTAGCAGCCATCGATGTGGCCACACCAGCAGCACCCATTGCCAAAAACGTTGAAGCAAAAAGTGTATTTTTGATTGTTTTATTCATAGGATATATCCTCACTTATTATTGCAATAGTGACTCAACCCCTTTGCTTTACCCTCTTGCGAACAAAGCAAAAACTTTTGAGCCCCGCCCTATTTAGTCACCTAGGTGCCCGTTACCTACGATGCAATTCCCAGAAACTTTTTCTAGAGCATTTACATTTACATGCAGCTTTCGCCACACGTTCTCTTTTAAGGGCGCACACCAGTAAACACCTGAATTTCCTGACAAAAATTTTACAAAACCCTTAAAATCCGCCATTTTTTCGGTGTTTTTTTGTTTTCCTGACAAGGCGAAATCTGCTGACAGTCATGTGTATATGCAAAAAAACAGGCGCCTGAGGGCGCCTGTTCTACTAAGTAGTAACTTAGATTAGATACTTGGAGCAACTGTGATGTTCAGTGTCTCTGAGTAAGTACCGTTCGGGTTACCAGTGATGTCAGTCGCAAGTGCGGTGAAATCAATAGAACCGTTATCAGCAGCAATAGTTGCACAGTCATCGTCTGCACCTGTTGCTGCATCGTTACCAGCCGAATCACGACCTGTTAGAGGTGTACCAGCTACAACGGCAGTTGCACCGTTCGTACCATCATCGTATGTGAATGAGTAAGGAATGTTGTTCACACCGTCTGAAAGTTCAAATGTACCTGGGGTATCGTTTGAATCAAACGTGATCTGGTATGGTGCTGTTTGGTTAAAGTAAACACAAATTGTTTCAGTTGCTGAAAGGTCAGCACCTGCAAATGTACCTAGAGCAGTATCATCAAGGTTTGAAACTTTAAGTTTGTTGTCCACGATTAGTGATACTACAAGGTCACCTGATGAAGTTGGGCCTGTTGTACCTTGAGTAGCAGCCATTGATGTTGCTACACCAGCAGCACCTACTGCCAAAAACGTCGTTGCAAAAAGCGTGTTTTTGATTGTTTTGTTCATGGGATATATCCTCATTTATTATTATTGCAATAGTAAACACAACTCATTTTTATAAGCCATGCTATCTCTAAGGCCAAAGCCCCCATTACCTACGGTCAGGCTTGGGCCTTCGGCTACAAGAGCGCATTCGCGTTCCCGTAGTGCAACGGTCGTTAGCAAGTATTATCCAACACAGCTTGGGACCATTACATCTTCAGACAATGCCTCAGTAGCCTACATAGACTTATGGGGCATCGCTTTAGAAGCTAATTGTCTTCCACGGTAATAGACTTTGCACAGACCGTGCCAAAATGAGAAAACTCAGCAGAAATACTGGATTATTTTTATAGACAGAGAATATCGCCCACGTAGCTAAACACACCTTCAACATCAATTTGCGGCACAGCGGCCGTGCATGTTTTTTGGCGGTTTTCCACGTGCATCACATCTTGCGCTGCGATTTCGGTTTGGAAATTCCCGAACTGATCAGTCAGGGTTGAGGTTGAAGCCCCTTTAATACGCTGCCACGCCAGTGGGTTGCCCTCACCGTCTAGCAGGCGACCAAACACCAGAATAATTTTAGTCACATCAAAATGAACAATTTTGAAATCACCATTAATAAGTTTAAAAGTACGCGGTGTATTTTCGTAGCTCACAAGAGCTTCTTCGTTTTCGGGCTCAAGCGTTAGGTTGTAAGTTTGGAACGGTTGCACAGCCAATGAAATTTTTTCACCAACTCGACCGCGACCTAAAATTTGGTGGCCGCTCTTAATAACCATAACTTCACCCTTAGCTGAACCTGTAATATCAACAATTACTGTTGCCTCGCTTAACGCGGCACCAACAAGAGTACTGCTACCACCATCTAGGGCAAAAGTCGTACGTGCGGTTAAGCCAATAGAGCCTGTCACGTCACCATCGCGGTCATTATGAATACCGGTAAAGCGGGTTTCAAAATTGCGGCCTGTTTTTGTGAGCTGCAAATCATTCCCCACAAAGTTCTCGCCAGCATCGCGCGATAGGGTGTTTGTTAGAACAGCTTCAACACCCGGGCTACGTGAACTTACTCGCGTATCGTATGAAACTTGTGTTGTGGTCCGGCTTTGGTTACCCGTATCTGAGTGCTGTTGGCTTGTGGTGTTGGCCACAGTTAGGTAGCTGTTTTGTGGTGTATAGGTGTAGTTTAGGAACGCCCCGTAGCTATCGCCCACTTGGTTGCTTGAAGTATAGTCGGCCTGTACATCTAGGCGGTGCGTTAGACCTGAAATAAGGGGGTAGCGTGCTGTTGCGCCATAACTTACAACTGAGCCCCCACCATTGCTATTAGAGGTACCACGAAGTGTCAGCTGTAGTCGGCCAAATGCTTTTACCCACGCTGCAGTGAACTGCTCAGTTTCACCGACTAAGGGATTAAATTCATCAGATCGCGTAACGGCTGGCGACTGGTTATGGCCAGCAAGCGTTTTACGCATTTGTGCTGTTAACGTACCGAAGTTATCCGTAATAATCTGCGTTGAAAGGAACGCGCCAATATCACCATGATCTGTAAAGGAGAGGCTACCTCGTAGCTCTACGTCGCGCATGAATGTTCTGAATTGAGGTTCAAAGATATTTAAGTCTTTGCCCCCTAAAAATGCTGCGCCTAACTCAAGGTTAGAGGCTACACGACCACGGTAGTATGCCTCCCAAATAGGCTCGTCTGTGTTCGGGTCAATACCATCACGGGCAAAACCAATTTGAGCACGCCAGTCAGGCTTACCAAATGGTACGAGGCGTGTTGTTTTGGTAAAAAACTGATTTTCAGTCGTTACACGGCCAGAGCTATCCTCACGAATCTCAATAACAATATCGTAACTACCAGATGGGAATGAAGTTGTATCCAGCTGCTGCAAGCCAAAGTCGAGGATGTCGGTGTAAATAATCCGCCCTTCTGCAAACACACGAACGCGCGCTCGGCTCGGCACGAAAATTGTCACGACATCACCGCGATCTTGCAAGTCATCGTAAATCGTGTCGATGTTCGAGCCAACACTTACGCCCATAACTTCTTGCCCGCGGGCAAATTGAGTTCCTTGTGTTTGTGCAAAACCTGCTCGGTAAATACGGTCATCTTCTTCGTGGCCATAAAGCAAGTTACGGATGTTATAATCATCTGTATCTGAGTAGTCACCTTCCCAAAGCAAACGGTCACGACCACGCACAAGCGAGTTACGGTGGAAGAATGTACTATCAAACCCCTCGCCCTCAAGGTTGTTTGTTGTCACAACAGAAAATGAGTTTAATAAGCTTGGGCGCGCATCTGGCTCAACATCATCGCTTGCACGGTTCACAAGTTGTGCATCCAAAACCTGAGGCTCAAGATCCAAGAAAGCCTGGAATGAGTCAGGGTTAATAACAATTTTACCAACACCTTCGTGCAAGCGTCGCAAACCCAGAATTTTACCGTGGTTCAACAGGTTATAAACGGCCTTCTTATCTTTCACTTCGGGTAGCATTTCAAGCACACCCTCAGGGTCATGGAAGCGGGCCCAGTTGTTGGTGTACGTCACCAAGGCCTCACCACGGCGTTCATCTGCAACGTAAAAGTCAAATACAATGGTGGTCGGTGGTAGCTCAAGCACAAGGTCATCAGCATCACCTACGGCATTAACAGTCGGAACACTTTGCGCTGACGCATACGGCGTAGCCACTGCTAATGCAAATACAGCAAATAGCAGCGCTAAGCAAAATTGTCGTATGGCAGCAAGGTTAGCCAAGTGTTATCTCCGATAAGTGGGTTTATTTTACAGCGCCGATGATGGCTTTTTCGGTGCGGTCGTAAACTTTGTAGTAGTAAACAATGGGCTTATCGCCGCCGATTTCATAACTCCAGCTTTGACCTGGGTAAATGCGTTGGTATGGCAGGCTAATGCAGTCGTTCTTATTACCATCGAAGCAGTATTCTTTACGAAGGCGCATTTCAATACTGGTGTTACCTTCATTTTTAAAGTGGATGGCCTTTGCATCGCGCGTCCAAGTTAGTTTTGGGTTAATTTCTTTCGGGGCAACAGTCACAAAGATACCCATGCCTGAAATCATAGAAATGTTGGCGCTTAGGGCGTTTTGTGCATCAACCTCAGTCTGATCAAGGCCCATTTGCTGCAAGCGCAACGGATCAGGGATGGCCGCCTTAAAGGTAACGCGGTAGTAGCGCTCTTCTTTATCTGATGGTGGCTTACGGAGTACCAGACGCGCTTTCTTCATCTCGCCCGGGCGCAAAATCATGCTTGTTGGTGCCACCAAGAAATCAGTCGTAGGGATAATACGTTCTGTGCCGTCGTCATTAATAAGAGACTGCTCTGCGATGATATTCGTTTGGAGAATACGATTTTCTGAGAAGTTGCTCACGTCCACGTTTTCAATAGGGCGTTGATTTGGCAACATTGTACGTGTAACGGCATTTACCGCAATTTGAGCAGACGCACTTGGCGCAAAACCAACACTACTGCATGCAACTAGGGTTGCTAACAAAATTTTGGTCTTCACACCACATATAGACTTACGTGAAAAAGGTCGCATTACTTAGTTGCCTCTTATTTTAAAGGGTTATTCTCACCCTCAATGCTAACTAAGTCTGATGAAAGCAGGAAGCACAGAGAATCAAAACTGTGTTAATCAAGCATATGCCTGTTGCATAAAAGCAATCTAACACAGTTATAGATTCAAATTTCGTGCCAAGATTTGTTTGCTATAGGTCGTCGAGGAAGAACCCGTCTTCCTCAAGGCGGTTCTCAACGCGGGCAGTAATATCGCGGAAGGTAATAATCTCGCCATTAATAAGATCTTGGCGGATATCCTCTTGAAACTGACGAACAACTGGGTCTGTGATGTATTTTTGCCACGAACTAATATCCTCGGCCAATAGTAAGCGCTGCTTTTGGTCTAAAATCGGCTCACTCATGTTATCCCGGTTTTGCTGACCAATGCGCATCACATCAGGCAACGCCTGAACCATTGCGCCATTATTGATAAAGCGAGTTAAAAATGCACCAATCCCACATAGGTTGTAATTGTGGCCATCATCAATCTTTACCTTACCCAGGGCTTCACGGCGGTAAAGCGCTGCACATGGGTGCACATAAGTTGGGAAGAGTTTTACACCTTCAACAAGGTCATACAAAGGGCGGCCATTGCCATCAAGTGTAGGGAAGCGCTCAATCATTTGGCCACGAGCTGTGCGTGTTTCTGTCACGCCAAAAATAACATCGTAAGGCTCGCGGCGCATAATGCGAATCCGTGTATCAAACCCTGAAGGCAGTGGATCATCATCATCTTGAAAATATACAAATGGGTTATTTGAAAGTGTTAAGCCAAACTGGCGCAGCATATTCAGGTTACCGGTGGCTTGCGGTGGGGCAAAGCTTGCACGTACTTTAGGGAAAGGCAGATGGTCATTTTCAGAAAGCCACGAACGAAAAGCTTCTGCTTCGGCTTGTGCGGTAGAATCGAAAACGAGGCAAAAGGTGTGTTTTAACCACTCAGATGACTTTGCAGCCTCTTTGAACAACACTTTAAGGGCCTCAACCCCACGTCGGGTTGGGATGATTAAATCAACACTATATAGATTTTGCTGTTCCACAGAGATGCGCCTTTAATTATTACCATAAGGCCAGACGCACACCTTATTAAAGAGGTTTAATAAAACTGCGTTTAGACCGCTAAATATATGTAAGCAATATAAAAAGCGTATGACAACACAAACAGAACCCCAACGGTACGATTTACCATATTATGCCAAATAAACAGTGGCAACAACGCCACAGAGAACGCCATCATGATTATCAAATCGCGGCCCATGCCTTCTAGTGTAAGTGGCACAAACAGACCGCCAAGACCAAGAGCAGCAAAGATGTTTAGCATGTTACTGCCCATCACGTTACCCAAAATAATGCCGCAGTTCTTCTGGCGAGCCGCTGCAATTGTTGCAGCCAACTCAGGCAGAGATGTGCCCAAAGCCACCATACTTAGACCTACAATCTCAGAAGGTACGCCCCAGTCAGTGGCAATACCGATGGCACCTGTTACCAAAAGTTCAGCCCCTAGCCAAAGCCCCAAAAGGCCAATAAACGTTTTTGAAAGTGCTTCGCCCCAAGTTGGTTTTTCACCATCATCAATATCAACACTGCGTGCCTTACTTAATAGGTAAAGCAATACGCCTGACATCCCTGCTAGTAAAATAAGTGACTGCACAACCGAAACATAGCCCCAAATAACAGCAATGATGCACAAGAGGCTCGAGGCCATAAGCATCATAATATAGTCATTACGGGCGTATGCCGTTTTCATACGGGTGGTACCAAACAAAATAAGGGCCGTACCCAGAATAAGACCAATGTTTGCAATATTAGAGCCTACAATATTACCAACACCCAGAGCCCCCTCACCCCGCATGCCTGAGATAAGCGTTGTTAAAATCTCTGGCAGCGACGTACCAAAACCCACAATCACAACCCCTACAAATACAGCTGACAAACGCAACAAACGGCCAATATGTGTTGCACCTGTGACTAGCATATCGCTACAGAATGTCAGCATCATCAATCCGCTTACTGTTGCGACGTACATATTCAGAGTAATCATTGGATAGCCCTTCTTTTTAATCTTTCGTTGAAAGATATCATCCGCCCTTTTCAATTGCGAGTGTTTTAAATAAACCAAGTCACGCTGCGGTGATGTATTAAGCGGTGATACATTAATTTGTTGCAAAATATTTTATGTAAAGTAATTTGGTTCCACGCTCACATTTAAGGAATACCTAAACATATGAAATTTCAAAATAAAACCCAGTGGTCGAATGACCTCTTGATTGAAGATATTTTACCAGCCGAAGCTAAACTTTCCCTCCCCCACACGGCCAACTGTTTTGACGCCCTTGAGCTTCTGAAAAAATCAAACCTTGCCAATGCCCTCGTCAAAAATATGTCGGGGAGTTATTTGGGGGTTATTGCCACTCAAACCCTAAGTGGCCTTGAAGCAGACAAGCATCAGCACCCTATTGAAAATCACCTAGAAAAAGTCACAAGTATCTGCACACCCAAGTGCTCAGCTGGCGAAGTTGCCACCCGCCTTTTAGATAGCCAAAGCCCTTATGTGCTGGTTGTAAATTCATCAGGTCGGTTGATTAGCTTCCTTGAACCAAGTGACTTTAAGGCAACGCCTCTATTGTAAAGGATGGCAAAATATTGGAATCGCAGGATTTTATTTTTGTGCACCATATTGAGACGTATTAATATGCCTGAATAGGCTTTTTATAGCTTTTGTGTCAGAAATTTTATGTAAAAGTTAATATCAGACACCATATAATACTAACGGAAGGTTTGACGAAACTTTCTATGGGGGGTCAAAACCATAGTTAATCTGAGTCTACTTATGGCGCATTGCCTTAAGTAAACCCAAATTGACATTAGTTTTCCCGCCAACCAAAGTATGTTGGAGGAACCCTAGGGGATGAGACAAAATAAAACTAAAGCATCATGGTGGCTGCAGATTGCGGCCTGCTTCTGCATTTTAATGTCAGTTGCCCCTAATGCCATGGCTCAAGAAGCTGCCTCTAACCGACTTATTACCTCAGGTATCGGTAAAGGCCAAGCAGCCGCCCAACGTACACTTTCAGAAATTCAAACCCTGAATAACCTTGAAGACCAGCAAGAAGCCAACATCAACAGCCAAGAAGCCCAGCTTGCGGCAGAACGTTCAGACCTAAACACCACCACAGCACAAATTGATCAAATTGAAGCAGATATTGCTGTTCTTGATACAGACGTTCAGGCAGTAGAAACTGACCTAGCAACAATTGGTCAACACGCCCGCGAGCCTATTAGCACAAGCTGTACTGGCTCACAAAAACTTTACTGGAGCGGCGCTGCGTGGAGCTGTAACACAGAAACTGACCCAAGCATCGGTATTCACGCTAAGTCAACTCGTGTTCCACCAACCTGTAACGCTACATCGCAAAAACTAATTTGGAACGGCTCAAACTGGGCCTGTGCAACTGATGTTCCGGGTGAAGGCCCGCAAGGCCCTGAGGGTCCAGCTGGTGCAGATGGCCCTGCTGGTGCAGACGGCCCATCGTTATGGACGTCGTCAGGTGCAAATATTTATTACAACTCAGGTCGTGTAGGTGCGGGGACAAGTTCTCCCGCAACGCCGCTTCATGTGGGTGGCGATATGCGCGTAACCTCGCAACTGTTTGTGGGTGGATTGGTAATTCCAGGTAACGCAAGCCTTTGTGATGCTTCTCGTGAAGGTGCAATTCGCTTCAACACCTCAACAGACGCCATGTCAATTTGCCAAAACGGCGATTGGACAAACGTTCTTTTGGGTTCGGCTGCACCATGTTCACTACCTTGGGGCGGCATTATTTTCCATACACAGTCAACAACGGCTTACGCCTCAGCAACCGTACCTTACGGTAGCTCATGTAATGGCCAAACCCGTACATGTAACAACGGTGTGCTTAGTGGCTCTTACACCAACCGCACTTGTTCAGTAAACCCACCATCAAACTGTAGTGTTTCGCCTTGGGGTACAATTGCTCACGGCGCTAGCGTAACAGCATACAACGCAAACAGCGTGCCTTGTGGTAGCAGCTGTTCAACACAGTCTCGTACCTGTAACAATGGCGTACTAAGTGGCAGCTACTCATACGGTTCATGTTCTGTTGCAGCGTGCTCAAACTGTTCACTTGATGGTGCAACTGTTAACCACGGCTCAAGCCGCACCTTCTACCAAACCACACGTGCTTGTGGTGCAACCTGTGGCAGCATTGGCCAATCACGCTCATGCACCAACGGCTCACTTTCAGGTTCAGGTGCCTACAGCAAGGCAAGCTGCCCGGCGGCACAACCTTGTGGCTGTAACCTACCTTGGGGTGGTTCAATTTCAAACGGTGCAAGTGTAACGGCATACCAAACAAGCTCAGTTTCTTGTGGGAGCAGCTGTACATCACAAACACGTAGCTGTTCAAACGGTTCACTTAGTGGCTCATACACAAACGCAAGTTGTTCAGTAGGCTCATGCTCAAACTGTTCACTTGATGGCGCTACCGTTAACCACGGCTCAAGCCGTACCTTCTACACATCTACCAGTGTGCCATGTGGCAACAGCTGTAGCGGTGGTACCCGTAGCTGTAACAACGGCTCGCTAAGTGGCTCAACGTCTTACAACCGTGCAAACTGTTCGGTTGCAGGGTGTTCTAACTGTTCACTTGATGGCGCAACCGTTAACCACGGTTCAAGCCGCACGTTCTACCTTACAAGTCGTTCATGTGGGGCAACCTGTGCCAGCATTGGCCAATCGCGTACCTGTAACAACGGCTCGCTTAACGGCTCAGGCTCATACAGTAAGGCAAGCTGCCCTGGGCAAAGTTGTGCCAGCTGTACCCGCCCATGGGGTGGCACTGTGGCCCACGGCTCAAGCGTGACCGCTTATGCTGCAGCAAGCGTTGCCTGTGGTAGCAGCTGCACCTCACAGTCTCGTTCATGTAACAACGGCTCGCTGAGTGGCTCATACACAAACCAAAGCTGTAGCGTGGGTTCGTGTAACTGTAACGTGGGTGGATCAACCATCAGTAACGGTTCTTGTGCCACCAGATGGAACCGTGCCTTAGGGTATTCTGGATCATGTAACCCAAAATGTTTGTCTACAAGCGTTTGTTGTACTAATGGGTCGGCCAGTCCAACTGGATACACCAATCAGACTTGTGACTTCGAACCATGCTGTGGCGGTATGCCCTGTTAATAGATTGATGGAAAGCGATAAATGATGAAAACGAAAAAACATATTAGCCCAACACCTGCCAAGCCAGCGGCTTGGCTAAAGGTGATGTTGGCTGTTTTCTTTGTTGCCGGCTTTCTGATGGGCGGCCTCCCTGTCGCTGAAGCACAAAGCTCAGCCACGGTAACATCACGCGTGATGAAGGAAGGTTCATCACTGAACCTTGCCCGCCTGCAGGCGCAAATTAGTAATGTTCGCCAAGTATCGCAAGCACAAGAACCGCCAATGGATCAACTTGATGCGGAGATTGCAGCCTACCGTGCAGGCCCTAAGGCACAACTTAATAGTGATGTGAGTGCAACTCAAACAACCCTTGATGCTGCCGAGCAAGATGTAGACGATACCGAAACTATTCTTAGCACTGTGAAGCCACATGCACGCCAAACCCCATCAACTTGTGGTGGCGGCGAGGTATTATCGTTTGATACCGACGCTAACTCAGGCAGTGGCGCATGGCTATGTACTGATGAATCTGATCCTAACGCCGGCCCTCATGCGGCTGTTGGTCTAACACCACCTGTTTGTGCCGCTGGTAATGGTACAGCGGGCAACCCAGGTGGCAAACTTATTTGGAACGGTAGCCAGTGGCGCTGCTTGACTGATAGTGCCATTAACACTGGCCTTGTAGGCCCACAAGGTGCCGCTGGTGCTGATGGCCCTGCGGGTGACCCTGGTACAAGTATCTGGACCCAAACAGGTTCGCACATTTACTACAGTGCCAACTATGTTGGTATTGGTACCGCGACACCAACTTACTGGTTACATGTTGTGGGTAACACACGTATTACAGGTAATGCGGATGTAGGTGGCTCTATTAAGCTTGGTAACTCATCAACCTGTAACTCAACCTACCACGGTGCCTTGCGTTACAACACGAGTACTGACGAATTCTTGATTTGCCAAAACAACAACACTTGGGGTGTGGTTGACCTTGGTGGCATGGGTGACTGTGGCTCAAGCGACTGTGCCTTGCCTTGGGGTGGTATTATTGCCAACGGCTCAAGCGTAACGGCCTACCAACAATCATCAGTCCCTTACGGCAGCAGCTGTAGTTCACAAACACGCACCTGTTCATCAGGCACACTCTCAGGCAGCTACACCAAAGAAAGCTGTTCAACCCTACCTGCGGCAGACTGTGGTACCCCTTGGGGCGGCCTAGTGCCACACGGTGGCAGCACTATTGCTTACCAAGCAGCGTCAGTGGCTTATGGCGCAAGCTGTACCTCACAAACACGTAGCTGTTTTAACGGCGCCCTAAGTGGTGGCTACCAGTATGAAACTTGTACACCTGAAGCTGCGCCTTCAACATGTGCACTGCCATGGGGTGGTTCACTGGCACACGGCAGCAGCGTAACCGCTTACCAAAACTCAGATGTACCTTACGGCAGCAGCTGTGTATCGCAAACACGTACTTGTACCGATGGTTCACTTAGTGGGTCATACACTAATGCAAACTGTAACGTAGCTTCACCTAACCCATGTAGCCTACCTTGGGGTGGCAGCATTGCCCACGGTAATACTGTAACTGCTTACGCGGCAAACAGTGTTGGGTGTGGTAGCAGCTGTAGCTCACAAACTCGTACCTGTTCAAACGGCTCGCTTAGCGGTTCATACGCTTACCAAAACTGTTCAGTATCAAGCTGTAACAACTGTACACTTGATGGTGTAACGGTTAACCACGGCTCAAGCCGCACATTCTACACGTCAACAAGTGTTGCTTGTGGCAGCACCTGTAGTGGTGGCACACGCACATGTTCAAACGGTGCGATGAGTGGCTCAACCTCATACAACCGCGCCAACTGTTCTGTTGCCTCATGTGCAAACTGTACACTTGATGGTGTGACAGTTAACCATGGTTCAAGCCGCGCCTTCTACCAAACAAGCCGTGCTTGCGGCCAAGCTTGTACCGCAATTGACCAAACACGTAGCTGTACAAACGGTACGCTATCTGGCACATCGTCATACAGCAAGGCAAGTTGCCCAGCAGAAAACTGCACATGTACACCGACTACGGCTACATCATTCTCTAACGTAAGTGGTGAATACGCATACGGCGGTGGTACATACTTTGGCCCAAGTATTTCTGCGGCCACATGTAAAACATTCTGTGAGAATGAGAAAGCAACAGTCTGCTTGCATGCAGCTGATAACGGCTACTGCTATGCTTTCTACTCAGGCTCATCAACGCTTGACGCCTCATCAACCACTTATACTTCTAAGTGGACATGCCCAGGCGGTACCAACAACGCTAAGAAGTGTTCATACTTCAACGGCACAGGTACCGAAGCTGTACCGCATGGTGCGTCACGTAACCCAGTTTGTGGTATCTGTACCGCAACGCCTGGTGGTTCACAAACATGTAGCAACGCAACATGGCCTACATTGGGTCAGTACACCCCTGGCTGGAACTCATGCTCAACCTGTAAGGTTATCTGTACTGAGCTACATGCCCAAGGCCTGTTGAGCGATGAAATTTACAAGGCTGACCAACTATACGGCCGCACAATTTCAAGCCCAGCTGCGATGAAGGTATACAGCTTGTGGGGTGTACCTACCGCACAGCTAATGTCTAAGTCGCCGCTTGTAACAGCCATTGTCCGCCCACTTGCAACTGCATGGGCTGAGCACATGGCCTACGAAATGGGCGTAACAGAAGATGACAACCTACTAGGCCGCATGCTGCGCATGACCTTCTTGCCGCTGCACGAAGCCCTAGGTGCTGTCTTCTACCCAGAACTTAACGAAGCCCCAAGCGCTGAGAAGCCTGGTATGCCGTCAGAGGCTATTCCGGTTGCGACTTTGCCTGGCTTGAAGAAATAAGGGCTGATAGAGATGACAAAGATGGAACGCAAAATGAAGCAAATTAAAACCCGTACACGCTGGCTTGTGGCTATTAGCTTTATGCTAATTGGCGGCATGATTATTGGCGAGGTCCTTGCGCAAAACAGCGCCATGGTACGCTCGGGTGCGGGTAACTCATCTTTAACGGTGCAGCAGCTTAGCCAACAAGCGCAAAGCTTGCGTAACCGTAACACTCAGCAAAACTCTGACATTGCAGATAACCAAGCCGAAATGGACAGCATCGAAGACGATACAGCCGTCCAGCAAGACCGTATTGACGATCTTGACACTGAGCTTACTGCAAACCAGCCAACAGGTAAGAACCTTGATGATCGCTCGGCCGATGCCTTAACCGATGCGCAAGATATTGAGCCTCATGCTAAAGCCAACTTACCAAGCACGACCCCTTCTGATGCTAAGTGCCCTTCAGGTCAAAAGCTATACTGGGGCGGTAGCTCATGGAGCTGTACGACCGAGACTGACCCAACATTGGGTATTCACGGTCGCGTTGCAAAAACACCGCCTGCGTGTGCAACAGATGAAAAAACAATCTGGAGCAACAGCACAAACAACTGGTCATGTGTGCCAGAGCTTGACGTTACTGGTGCTGCCGGCCCTGCTGGCCCCGATGGTGCAGCAGGCCCTGACGGTGAAGATGGTGGTGGCATCTGGCAATATGGATCAGGTGGTAAAATTTACTTTAATACAGGCCTAGTTGGTATCGGCGGTGGCGCCGAGTCTGGCATGGCATTACGCGTTACTGGTGCCGCAACAATTGATGGCAACCTTGATGTTGGCGGTAACATTAAACCTGGTACAGGCTCATGCGCTGGTGCAACCGAAGGCGGTATGCGTTACAACAGCGGTAACGGTGAGGTTGAAGTTTGTGTTAACGGCGCTTGGCAAGGTGTGAGTGTTAACGGCTCAGGTCTATGTGTACCTCCGGGTAGTTGCCAAACACCATGGGCAACTTGGGTTAACCCAGGTGGCTCTGTTACGGCCTATCAAACAGCAACAGTGGCCTACGGCACAAGCTGTAATGGCCAAACCCGTACCTGTTCATCAGGCACGCTATCAGGCTCATACAACTTCCAAAGCTGTACAGTTAACCCACCAGCAAACTGTAGTTTGCCATGGGGTGGTTCATTGGCACACGGTGCCAGCGTAACAGCCTATGCTTCAAGCAGCGTTGCGTGTACAACCAGCTGTTCATCGCAAACACGTACTTGTAATAACGGTACACTTTCAGGCTCATACGGCAACCAAAGCTGTGTGGTAAATGCTTGTCGTAACTGTAGCTTGCCGTGGGGTGGCTCGATTGGTCATGGTGGTAGCGTAACGGCTTACTCAAGCTCAGCCCCTTCATGTGGCACAGCTTGTTCATCACAAACACGTACCTGTAACGATAGCTCACTTAGTGGTTCATACACCAACAGCAGCTGTAGCACACGATGCTGCTTGCCATGGGGCGGCTCAATTGCCAGTGGTTCAAGCACAACAGCGTATGCAGCAAGCAGTGTTGCCTGCGGTGGTAGCTGTAGCTCACAAACACGTAGCTGTAGCGGCACAACCCTATCAGGGTCATACAACTACTCTAGTTGTTCAGTATCAGCCTGTGCTGGCTGTAGCCTGCCATGGGGTGGGTCTATCGGTAACGGTGCAAGTGTAACGGCTTACCAAAACAGCAGTGTTGCATGTGGCAGCAGCTGTAACTCGCAAACACGTACCTGTACAAACGGTAGCCTAAGTGGCTCGTATGCAAACTCAGGCTGTTCGGTTGGCGCTTGTGGTTGTAACTTGCCATGGGGTGGTAGCATCACGAACGGTCAAAGCCGTACGGCGTACGCTTCAAGTAGCGTGGGCTGCGGGGGCAGCTGTAGTTCTCAAACACGTACCTGTACCAATGGTAGTCTAAGTGGTAGCTACAACTACGGTAGTTGCTCGGTTGGCTCATGCTCGAACTGTTCGCTTGATGGCGTAACTGTCAACCACGGCTCTAGCCGCACATTCTACGCTTCAAGCCGCTCATGTGGCCAAGCATGTACTGCAATTGACCAAACTCGTAGCTGTAATAATGGCAGTCTTTCAGGTAGTTCAACCTACAGCAAGGCCAGCTGCCCAGCCGAGGTCTGTTCAAGCTGTACAGCCCCCGATGGTTCAACAGTTTCGCATGGCTCATGCCGTACGCGATACACGCAACCAACAGCCCAAATGACATGCGGACTATGTGAGCCCTGCTCTCAAGCTACTTGGTGCTGTAACAACGGCTCAGGCTCTGGTACTTGGGGGGCATATTCTTCATGCTCTAACTCTTGTACATGTAACCCAACATGCTCGTTTAACTGTTACTAGATGCAAATAAAGGGCGGCCAACCGACCGCCCTTTATTTCGTTCACAAAATCATATCACCCCTTCTGCAAGGGAATAACACTGTTTGAATTAGTATGAAAACCACCTAAGATTTTGGCAATATCAAATTCAGCAGTAGCACCATTCTCTATAACCTGAACAAGAAGAACAAAGTCCTGCCCACTCACAACATCACCATGGGGAATGTTGGCTAATACTGCCTTACCGGCCTCAAAGGTAATTGTTTGATTATATACCTCTACAGGGCGGATGATGCCATCATCACCTTTTGTAGGGACCATCATGCGAACTTGTGCCTTAAAAGGGCACGGTATAGTTGATGATAAGGTCACATCAAAAGTTTCAGCAGACCACTTAGGCGTTGCTTCAAAATTAAGGCGCTCAAATATTGCAAAATTACTTTTCACCATATCGTGGTAACAAGCAGGGTACTGCGACTCTGGGCACATAAAAAAGGTATGGGCCACTGCCGCACCAGCAACAAGGCCACCAATAGCTGCAAAACCCATAAGACCTTTAGAACAACATTTTTGAGTAGACTTAGGCATTATAGACCCTCCCATCCGTTTGCGTAACGGGCGCCACTTGTGAAAGCACCCGTTTTAGCATTAGCACGTAAAACGTGGTTTGTTTCAGGGAAGGTATATTGAACAATAAGCCCCTGACTTTGAGTTTCGTACCCACCGATAAGCTTTTCAATACGAGGGAGTGTCTTTTTATTTAATCCCTCTTCTTTGGCAATCGTGTAAGCCTTTTGCCATTGCTGCATGTACGAGGCATATTGCTCAGCCGTGGCAAAGGTTTCAGGGAGCACTACCGAAGAAGTATTTTTAAAATTCACACCTTCGCTACCAAGGTCAAATTTGTCTTTATAGTAGGCCTCTTTAACTGGCCCAGTGCGCACGGCAGAGTATGTAACAGTCGCCTTATATTCACCCGCTGGCAAAAAGGCTAGTTCAGGGTATTCAGCAGCTGAAATTGTTGTTGTGCCCTCACCATTTTCCAGAAGGGTCAAAACAGGCGTAAGGTAAGTCGGGCGGGTTTTATCAGGGAAGCCTTCAATTGCTGTTTTGCCCTCAAGTAAAATACGGACCGCAACAGGGCATTTAAAGTTTGAGGTAACTTTTAGCTTAATCTCTTCTGGGGTTGCACTGATAAGGGCAACGTCGGCTTTAAAATCGCCGTCTTCGTAGCCTTTTTCTGTTAGGCTAACGCAAGTTGCATCAGCAAACTGAGGACAGCCGACAATAGCTTTATAGCCCACACCGCCAATAACAGCGGCGCCAGCAAAAGCAGCAGTTGCAAGTAGAATGTTTTTCACGGGTGAGCACTCCTATTTATTAAGCCTTGTGTTAGGCAGTCTTATTTTCTTTTGAATCTTGTTCATCGTCTAGGTCATCAGCGCCTTCGAGTAACGACTGTTCATCACCTGTTTTCAACTGGCGTAGATCATCAATTTTCTTCAGCGGACGCTCAACCTGGTTACGGCGTGTTGTGACCAAATGGGTTAGCGCGTTTTGCGTTTCTTGAAATTTCTTTTCAACCTTCTCAAGCTGGCCAACAAAGTTGCCCCACTCTTTTTTGAATACGCCTAAAAGGGTCAGCATTTCGCCTGCTGTTTTTTCAAGCTGGAAGTTATCAACCGCTTGACGAATCACCGCCAAAATGGCGTATAGCGTCATCGGTGAACACAAGATAACCTTCTGGCGCATAGCTTCATCCAGAATGGCGCTATCACGCTCGTGGATGAAGGCGTAAACCTGTTCGTTCGGGATGAACACCAAAATGTAATCCAAGGTATTTTTGCTGGTATCCACGTAGCCACGCTCCGTGGCTTCTTTTACACGGCGGCGCGTATCTGCCAAAAACTGCTTTTCGTAGGCCGCTTTTTCAGTTTCGTTGGTGGCGTTCAGGTAGTTGAGGTAGTTATCCATCGGGAACTTCACATCCATGTGCACCATTTGCCCTTGAGGCAGCATAAAGGTGTAATCAGGGCGTGAACGTGTGCTGCCAAATTCAATTGACTGCTGCTTTTGGTAGTTCACATTTTCAACAAAACCTGCAAGGCGCAGAACATCTTCGGCCATGCGTTCGCCCCACTGGCCACGAGACTTGGTGTTAGCCAAGGCACTGTGTAGGCTTTGGGCGGTTTGTTGAAGCTTATCAGTTTCGGCGGCAGCACGTTTGAGCTCTTGTGACAGTTCACCAAACTTTTGGTGGCGGTCTTTTTCAAGGCTGGTCATGAGGCTTTGAACTTTTTCAAGATCCGAGCGCAGAGTCTTTACTGTTTCATCAATCTGTTGTTTTTTGCCTTCAATTTGCTGAGAGCCTGCTTCAGATTCGCTCTTCAGTTTTTCGTTAGCAATGCGCATAAATTCTTCGGTGTTACGGCTCAAAGCTTCGTACGACAAGCTGGTGAAAGTTTCACGCAGGTTTTCCATAGCGGCGCTGTGCTGTTTGCGGGTGAGCATCAGCAACACGCCACCTGCGCCTAAGCCAAGCAAAAAGCCAATAATAAAGTAAACAACTGCTATGTTTTCCATTCAGAATCTCCTCAGAATCTCAGTACGGGTAAACTATAACATAGTTATAGATTAAAATTATTCTTATCTGAATTGGCCGCTTTGTGCTATAACTTCGCACATGCATGTAGGTTTTTTATTTAACCATTACGTCGGACACCAAGTTTACCACAGCGCCCCTGTGGCCTTTGCGCTATCAACAAAGTATCCAAAAGCGCAGGTAAGCATCATCGTTGCTGACCCTAAGCAACTTGCAATTGTTCGCAGCATCGCAAACGACTGGCCTAACCACAACTGCCAAATCATCCAAGCGCACGTGCCGTTTTACGCCAAAGTGCTTGATAAAATCATCGGCAAATTTGTGCTTATTCGTAAGTGGGCTGTTCTACATTCAAACAAGAATCTGTTTAAGCAGCTTGATGTGATTGTAGTCCCTGAAAAAACCACCCTTGCCCTACGTAAAGACCCTGACTTAGCCCACCTTAAAATGGTGCGTATTCGCCACGGCGCAGGTGACCGTAACATTAGCTTTGGCCCAGAGCAGAACCTCTTTGATCTTCTATTGGCACCGGGTGAAGAAGTACGCCAACGCCTTATTAAAGATGCCGGTGTTGCAGCTGATAAAATCATCGTTGTGGGCTACCCTAAATTTGATGTTTTGACCCACCACCGCCCAGAGTCAATCTTCCAGAACGACAACCCAGTTGTTGTTTACAACCCACATTACAAAAAGAACGAATCTTCATACCAACAATGGGGTAAAGAGGTTCTTGAGTTCTTTAAAAACAACCCACAATACAACCTGATTTTTGCACCACACGTATTGCTTTACCTACGTAAATGGCGCCACGGTGCGTTTGATGTTTCTGAGTACGGCGAGTACCCGAACATTTACATTGATACGGGCAGCAGCAAAAGCCTAGACATGACGTACATCCGCCAGGCTGACATTTACCTTGGTGACGTGAGCAGCCAAGTTTACGAATTTATGGAAACCCCGCGTCCGTGCATCTTCCTAAACCCACACGGGTTTAACTGGAAGGGAAACAAGATTTTCCGTTACTGGACAGGTGGCCCTGTGATTGAAGACATTAAAGACCTGCCAACAGCGTTGCATAATGCCTTTAAAGATCATGATGAAGTTTACGAGCCTATCCAAGAAAGCTTGTTTAACTCAACATTTTCACTAACGGGTATTCCGTCATGCGAGCGTTCGGCCGACGCTATCATCACAAAATTTGCGCCTGAGCTTCTAGAAAAACGCCGCCGCGCGACGAAGTAGCACTCGGGTTTTAACCCCCTACTCTCCTTGAAAACACTGTAACTGACGCTGCGCTTCGTAGCATGTCACCGCACATGACTGTGCTAAGTTCATTGAACGTTCGCCCGCAACCATCGGGATGCGCACACGGGCCTCGCACACTTCGTGCACGGTATCAGGCAAGCCTGCAGACTCACGCCCGAAAAGCAGGTAATCACCGCTTTCAAACTCAAACTTATTCATTTGCGTGCTGCCTTTGGTGGTCAGCGCAACAAGGCGTTTTTCTGCGTTTTCGGGCAGGTTGCGCACTTCCATAAAGTGGCCCCAACTGCGGTGGCGGGTAAACTTTGCACGGTCTAAGTAGTCCATCCCCGCGCGCTTAAACTTAGATTCATTGAACGGAAACCCCATAGGCTCAATCAGGTGAATAGGCAGGCCAAAGCATACCGCCATACGGATGATACTTCCCACGTTTTGGGCAATATCGGGCTGGTATAGAACAATTTCGGGGAGGTGTGTCGTATCATTCATTGCTGGCAGAACCTGTAATTTATTGTAGAATACTTGCCTAAGATAGCGCACACCGCTTAAAAATAAAAAAGGAAATAGCGATTATGACCAGCCCAGCTTTGAACCCACATGACCCAATGCTTCTTGATACCCTGCTGACCGACGAGGAACGCGCCGTACAAGACGCCACTCGTGAGTTTGTTCAAGCTGAGCTTATGCCCCGCATTACCGAGGCCAATCGCAAGCAATCATTCCCTCGTGAAGTGGCAAACCTTATGGGCGAAATGGGCCTATTAGGTGTGACCATTGATGGCTACGGCTGCGCTGGGATGAGCTATGTTCAATACGGCCTGATTAACCGTGAAATTGAGTACTGCGATTCGGCCTTCCGTTCGTTTATGTCAGTACAGTCATCACTTGTGATGCACCCGATTTACCACTACGGCACCGAAGACCAAAAGCAAAAGTACCTGCCAAAACTTGCCACAGGTGAATACATTGGCTGCTTTGGCCTGACCGAGCCTGACGGTGGCTCAGACCCCAACGCCATGCGCACCAACGCGAAAAAGACCGATGGTGGCTACATTCTAAACGGCGAAAAAACATGGATTACCAACAGCCCAATTGCTGACGTTTTTGTAGTGTGGGCAAAGGACGAAGAAGGCGACATTCGTGGCTTCGTGCTTGAAAAAGGCATGAAGGGCCTCTCAGCCCCTAAACTTGAAGGAAAGATGAGCCTGCTTGCCTCTGACACTGGTATGATTGTGATGCAAGACGTGTTTGTACCTGAAGAAAACAAATTCCCCGATATCAAAGGCCTTAAAGGCCCATTCGGTTGCTTGAACAGCGCCCGTTACGGTATTTCTTGGGGTGCCATGGGTGCTGCCCAATACTGCTTTGATACAGCGCTCAGCTACACCCAAGATCGTGAGCTTTTTGGCAAACCCCTTGCTGCACGCCAATTGGTGCAGCTAAAGCTGGCTGATATCTCAACCGAGATTGTGAAAGGCACATTGCTATCACTCCACCTTGGCCGCCTAAAAGATGCAGGCAAAGACGACCACAATATGACCAGCTACGCCAAGCGTAACAACGTAGGTAAAGCCCTTGAAGCTGCCCGTATTACGCGCGATATGCTAGGCGGTAACGGTGTAAGCGACGAATACGGCATTATTCGCCACGTGATGAACCTAGAGTCGGTTGTAACGTACGAAGGCACCGCCGACATCCACGCCCTGATTATTGGCCGTGCCCTTACAGGCCACCAGGCTTTTGCATAAGCATTGCCCATAACAAGACAAAGCCCCATTGTTGCACTGCACAATGGGGCTTCATTATAAAATTGCATACAGTTTAAAAAGACAGTATCTTTTGGAAGTTCAAAAGACTTTTTGATTTCATCTTTTTCTCGTTTTCTTTCGACTCTATCAAATCATCTTTCAATTAAAAGCGAGACTGACGATGCTTAATAACATCGCCGGATTGCTTTTCAAGGCATGTTTTGCCATCGCACCGATTTCAATTTTCTTGTACGCCTTCGAACTCGACGTGTTTCTTTACCCTGCGGTAATTTGCACGTCCATTATTGCTGCCGTTGCAGCATATGGGTTCGTTACCAGCTATAAGGAGCTGACTTCGCTGCCTGAGCACAGCAACGCCGACGCAACGTCCACTCAGGACAATGACACCAAGAACGACACACCCACCAAGAATGATACGCCCGCGATTATCAGAGATAAGCGCAAGTGGCATCTGCTCACCATGCGTCTTTGCGCAGGGCTGATGATTTTTGGCGTGATGTTTGTCGCTATCGGGATGTTTGGCACCAGCTTTACACCCTTTATCTTGGCGTTCACCTGCGTTTTTGCAGGCCTGTTGATTGCTATTCTTAGCTCATCAGGTGTCTTTGAGCGCATGGACAACAAGCGTAACGAAAAGCTATACCCGAAGCCCCCGCGTGAACCTACGCCGCCTCTTCCCAAGCTGCCGCCTAAGCCGCGACCGGAAGACCAGCCTGGTTACCAATACAGCTTCGCGTTCTAATCCCTTAAATCCCCGCCACATTTGTGGCGGGGATTTTTGTTTGTTTGTGCCTGTGCACCTAGCGTATAATCATACCTATGAACACAGCATCACCCACTTCAAACAAAGGCCCACTTAGCGGCATTCGCGTGCTTGATTTATCGCGCGTACTCGCTGGCCCATGGTGCAGCATGACCCTAGCCGACCTTGGCGCTGACGTGATTAAGGTAGAGTCTCCCCAAGGGGATGACACCCGCACATGGGGCCCGCCATTCCTTGAAGGGGCGCACGGTAAGATGAGTGCCTACTTTGCTTGTTGTAACCGTAATAAACGCTCAATGACAGTTGACCTCCATACCGATGAAGGCAAAAAAATTGTGCATGAGCTGGCCAAAACAGCCGATGTTGTTCTAGAGAATTTCAAGACAGGTGGCGCCGAAAAACTTGGCGTTGGCTACGATGACCTTAAAGCCATTAACCCTAAATTAGTCTATTGCTCAATCTCTGGCTATGGTCGCACTGGCACTGAAAAAGACCGCCCAGGCTACGACTTTGTCATTCAGGCTGAAACTGGCCTAATGAGTATTACAGGTGACGTTACAGGCCAACCTGCCAAGGTTGGGGTTGCGATCTCTGACCTATGTACAGGGCAAAATGCAGCCATTGCTATATTAGCTGCGCTCGTAAGCCGTGGCACAACAGGCCAAGGGCAACGCATTGATATTTCACTGTTTGATACACAGCTACAACTGCTGGCCAACATTGCGAGCAACGTTTTATTTTCAGGGAAAGATGCCCCGCGCTGGGGTAATGCCCACGCTAATATTGTGCCGTACCAAGCCTTTGAAGCATCGGATGCGTGGTTTGTTTTGGCCATCGGCAATGACCGTCAGTGGCAACACCTTTGCGACCTTATTGAAAAGCCCGAATGGGCCACCTTGGGGCATGATTATGCCACCAACCCTGGCCGTGTAACCCACCGCACCGTTTTAGTGCCGCTACTGGCAAAACTCATTGCCCAAAAGCCCGCTGATTACTGGCTAGAGGCCTTAAAAGCTAAGGGCGTGCCATGTGGCAAAGTACACAGCATGAAAGAAGCGCTTGAGCGCACAACACCGCTGACCCAACCACACCCAACACTGGGCTTTGACGTGCCGACCGTTCCTTCGGCCTTAAACTTGTCAGCCACGCCCATTGTGGCGCACCGCCCCCCACCAGCCCTTGGTGAACATACGGCCGAGATTATGGCCGAGCTTGGTTTGGCCTAATTGGTACAGCCCTTGGGCGCATAGCCTTATTCCCTTGACTTTGCATACAATATCAACGAAGTTGAGCGTTCAACTTTCTCTATCTTTATATTCCTTTCATCCTTCTAACTTAGTAGGAACATTATGCTGACACTAAAACTCATAGTGATTGGCCTTCTTTGCTTGGTTGTTGCATTGATTGTTTACACAGTCCATAGCTTCAAACGTGCGAAGAAACGTGCCACCGAACGCCGCATATTGCTTCGGCAAATCAGTAGCAAAGCCATTGATTTACGCAATCGCTCATTCTACGCCAATAGCGTGTATGAGCTTGAGCAGATGTATGGCGAAGCTTGTTTGCTGATGTTTTTGCATGGCAAAGACGATGAGATGCGCTCAGAGCTTTCAGAGGCTCAGTGGCGCATTAGACAAGCCCTGCGCGACATCAGCCGCGGCTGGGAGGAAAAACCCTATGCCACCGAACACGAGCTGACGCGCGCGTGCACGGTATTGGGGGCTGACCCTTCAGTAACTAACGATGCGATTATGCGTGCTTATCAGCGCACGGTTGCACCGTATAACCTTGGCGTACTCCGCAAGAAGAACCCGCCAAAGGGCGTTATTGAAACGGCTCGTAAACGACGGATTGAAGCCTATATGGCGCTGCGTCTGCTGCGTGGTTTCAAACGCTTTCATACCTAAACCCCGAAGCCCCTGCATTTATGTAGGGGCTTCGCCTTTAAACCTTCCGCAGTTATAAGAGACCTATATGGACATTACCCTTGAGCACATATTGATTGCGCTCACCATTGTGCTGGGCTTAGGCCTATTGGCATGTGTGGGGTTTGTTATTTATGCGGTGCATTGCTTTTTTGAAGCCTTGTTCCCTAAACGACTGCCCCCTGAAGAAGCTGCAAAACAGCGTGAAGAAATTGCCGAGCACAACAAGCGTCTTAAACGGCGTTGCCGTGCTATCAGCTACGATAAATACGACTATGTTCGTGATATGGATGCCGCTGTTGCCGAAACCATCGAACTGCAAAAACAGATTCGTGGCGGAGGTGAAACTTGGCGCAACATGGAAGGCACGATTGTTGGTGACCGTGCATGCCTAAACCGCAACCGTGACCGTGCCATTGCGTACGATATGCCCTATGCCCCTGCTGACGAAATGCAGGCAGCGCTTGATTTTTTCAAGCTACCGCCGAATTTCAACAACGCAGGGCTAACTAAGGCATACGACAAAATGCGTGCGGCCCTTGACCCCAACACCCTAAAGGCTCAAAAAGCCCCAAAAGGTGTGATTGAAAAGGCCGCCCAACAGCGTGACGATGCAGAAACTTACCTTAAGCTTTTGCGTGGTTACCTGAATATGCAGAGCGAGCTTCCCCGTATCAAAGAGCTTTATAGCCAATAACCTATAACGATAACCCCCCACATCACGTGGGGGCTTTTTTATTGAGGGTTTAAGGCGCTTATGGCATAGTCAGGTCTACTTTATATCTTTCCCTTTCTTTTCCACTCTATTGTTTCCTCTCTTTTTAAGGATTCCCTCATGAATGTTGGTGAAGCCATTTTGCTCGGCCTGCTTATCGTAGGCATGGGTGCATTTTTATGGTTCTTCTTCCTGATTATCACGCACAAGTCGCCCACTCAAAGGCGCCTTGATGATTTGCGCAAGCAACTGGATGACATGAAAGTTCGCGGTGAAGAACGCGAGATTTATCATCAAGCCCAACGCTTAAGCAATGTCGGCTCACGCACTTTTTCAACCCTCAAAGAATATGAGGATCGCTGCGCAGAAATCCGCGTTTTGCAAGATAAGTGCGACAAAGACGGCCACTACTGGAATATGATCAACGGCGCCATTGGCACTGTTGAAGGATATGCCGGTATTGCCCGCATGCGGGGTGTGCCTTACCACCTGCCCCATGTGGTCGCAGAAGCGCGCGAAACCCTTGAGCTTGCTGAAGACTTTAAGCCCAAGCAACTCGAGGCGGCCATCAAGGCTAACCGCGATAAATACAATGCTGACCGCATGAAGCGCGAACGTGCCCCCGAGGCCGTCCGGGCTGAAGCCGCCAAGCGCCTTGCCGCCGCTGAAAATGCCTATTTGGTTTTAACCAAAGAAGCCGAAGAAAAATTCAGCTGGAGCACCTAACCCATAACGATGAAGCCCCGCAGCAATGCGGGGCTTTTTTATTGACGTATGCCAACAAAAACGTATGATAACTCAACCATTTATCTTCTTTCTCTCTCATCCTTTATTTTCTTTGTAGGACATGAGCCATGTCGTGGCTTATAGATTCATTTACCCTCAGGCGCTTTATTGCGATCTGTATTGTGAGTTCATTCATTCTGACAATTTGTGCCACCCAAGTGGGTGGTATGGCCGGTGTTATTCTGACAGCCTATTTTGGGCTCTGTTCCATTGGCCTTATCCTCAAATGCATCACAGACCCTCGTTTTCGCCCGGGCCCCTATGCCCGCGCCCAGAAGTATAAGAAATCACGCAGTGATTATTATATCTCTGACTTTGACGAGACCCTTGCCGAACTTGAGCAATTTAAGCAGCAATGCAAACCTTCGGACACTCAAAGCCGCAATCTGATTGATGGCCTGATTCGTAGTACCAAAGATGCCCGTGGTTGGAATGTCCGCTGCAAGCGGCAATATGCCAAACATGGTGCACTTAGTGCCGCCTTAAAGCTTCTTGAGTTGACCCACTTCAAAACCATTTTGGATGTGGACCGCATCGAAGAAGCGGCGTACCGAATGCGCTGCAAGAACGACCCCGACACCCTTAAAAAGCAAGGCGCCCCGAAGGGGGTCATTGCCAAAGCACGTGCAAACCTCCAAGAGGTGAACCGAGCTGAAAGGCTTTTGCTGAACAGGCCAAAGGGTCACAAGTTCAAAAACTTATAACGATAAAGCCCCGCAGCAATGCGGGGCTTTTTACATTGATTTGCATTGACCTTTAGCGCAAAAAACGTAAGATGCAGGATAACTTATCAGTTATCTTCCATTTATTTCTCTCCCCACTTTTTATCTCTACGCAGGAGATGAACCATGAAAGGTTCTTTCTATTACTCCCTCTGCATGACGGTGGTATTCGCCTTCTTAGGCATTACCCTCACCCTCACCGCAGACACCCCTTGGATGCAGTATTTTTATGCGGCATTTTATACGTTTATTACTTTGTATTTCGGCATCATTACCGCCAGAAAGTATAAGCGTTTTCACCGTGATGATTACGTGGGCAAAGCCCAAAAGATTCGTCGGCAAGCCAATTACCGCTATATTTACGAGCATGAGCAAGCCCTTGAAGAGCTTCGTGCGATTCAATCCCAATGCCCGCATGACTCGTTCGAGTACAGCATGGTTGGCCTTGATGTGATGATGGCGGGATGGGAACGTGACAGCGCTATTGCAAATAAGCTGCCCTATGCCCCGCCAGAACTGCTGGATGAAGCCCTGACCACCCTTGACCTCATGCGTCATAAAACATCGCTGGATGATGATAAAATCCGCGATGCGGCTGATACCGTCCGTCGCAAAAACAACCTGCATGACCTCAAGCGGCGCAAAGCCCCCAAAGCTGTTATTGCAACAGCCGAACGGCGCCTTGCCGAAGCTGACAAGGCTGAATGCCTTTTGCTGAATCGCCCCAAGAACTTTACTTGGTAAGACAGCGCAAACCATTAACGATAAAACCCCACAGCAATGTGGGGTTTTTTTATTGACCTGTATACAGTTTGTTTTATGATGAGCGTCTAATATCTATCTCCATCTTTTTCCATCCACCCTTACCTCCATGAGCGAACCTATGCCACCTCTTGCAACAGGACTAGGCCTCGGTATTTTTGTGGTGCTGATTATCATCAGTATCATGTTTCAAAAATCCCGTAGGTATAACAAACTGATGAACCTCAGCGGTGATATTATTGCCAACGCTGAACAAGCCCAATACATTTGCGAAATTGATGACGCTATCAGCGAAATTAATGAGCTTTTCCCGCGTCGCAACGAGCTTCAGCGGAACCGTGTACGTATGCTGCTTCGGCGCCGTGAACGTATGGTTGAGTGGAAGGCAACCTACGCCCCTTACGAAACCATTCGTGATGCGTGCCGGCTGCTGAACGTCCCCGATGACAGCTGCGATGATGACATCAACCGTGCGGCGAAAGCCCTGCTTGATGACCTTGAGCCCAAGGTACTAAGAAAGCGCAAAGCGCCTAAAGGTGTTTTTGTAACGGCGAAGATTCGCCGTGCTGAAATCATCCGTGCGCGAGACCTTTTGCGCAAGCGCCCACGCTAGTGCAAAAGCTATAAACGAATAAAAAGCCCCCATTTATTTGGGGGCTTTTTTACATTTTAAGCCTTGGGTTATTTAATATCTTCTACCGCATTACCCAGCAAAATATCGCGGGCTTTCAAGTCAGAAAACAAGGTCGAAAACTCAGACATACCAAAGGTCATGGCATGGCGCCCCCCTTGGGTTTTAAGGGCAGCTTGTTGTGCCGCTTGCTCGGGGTTAAGGGTTGGGTTTGTTTGCAAAACCTCAAGCAGCATTGCAGCCTTAGGTTCAAGCTTCATGAATCGTACCTGATGTTCACGTGTGCGGTAAACGGCGAGCAAGGTAGGAATAGCTGGCATATCCTTAGGTTGATTCTCAGCTGAAATTTCATGCACAGGCCAGCGGTAAGCGGCCATCTCAAAAAATGGTGAAAGCACAATAGGCTTGTTTGTCTGAATGGTTGCGGCTGTGTGCACATCGGGTACGTCAGCATCAAGGGTTGAAACGTGAAGCTCTAACCATTCATAGTGCAAAAGCTCAGGCAGCCATGGCGGCAGAGTCTGCTGGATATCGTAATTGTCCATCAGCCAGGCCATAAACTCTTGCGGAATTTCACGGAAATATGGGCTGGTTGAAAGGTGTTTTTCAAAGAACGTTTCCGTTAATGCCTGCCATGCCTCTTGCCCCAAAGCACTTGCCGCTACAGGAAAAGCATTATCCAAAAAACCTTTAACATTTGATAAAAAAAGCTCACGGTAAACATTCATGCGGCGGCGCTCGATGTTTTGCGGCGTGGCTGCGGCATCGGGTTTGCGAATCCACGCAGCAAAGGCATATTGCATCTGCTGAAATTGCGGCATGTTATGGGTGTTCTTGTGTTTATCCTGCTTTGGCATCTTCAGCCTCCACAGCATGGGTTTGCGCTTGGTTTTGCAGGTCATGGATGTGGTTCACTTCGGCCACCATTTCATCTAAACCAGGGAAGTTAAAATCACGCTCAAGCAATGTCGGAATAACACCATGGTGCGCATAAGCTTGTTGCAATATTTGCCAAACAGGGTCAATCACGGGGGCGCCGTGGGTATCTACTAAAAGATCATCAGTTTCGTTATAGTGCCCGGCCACGTGCATCATTTTAATTCGGTCAGTAGGCATAGCCTCAACAAAAGCTTCAGGCGTGTAGGCCTTATGGTTGACCGCATTTACGTAGATATTATTTACGTCAAGAAGTAGGTCACAATCGGCCTCAGCCAGTACAGCTTTGGTAAACTCAATTTCACTCAGTTCGGTTGTTTGCATGGCGTAAAACGATACGTTTTCAATGGCGATGCGACGCTCAAGAATATCCTGCACTTGGCGAATACGTTTTGCCACATAATGCACAGCTTCTTCGGTAAATGGGATAGGCATAAGATCGTACATATGGCCATCGTCAGAGCATGACGATAGATGCTCACTGTAGAGCTGAATACTAAATGTATCGAGAAAGTTTTTAATCGCCTCAACAAAGGCGGTATCAATAGGTGTAACGCCACCTAACGAAAGGGAAAGCCCGTGTGTTGAAACAGGGTAAGCTTCTGCAACTTGTTCAAACTTTTCACGGAACACACCGCCCATAGAAATCCAGTTTTCAGGGGCGACTTCAACAAAGTCAATTTCAGAAGGTTTGGCCTGCAGCAGGGCATCCATAAACCCCCGCCGCAGGCCTAAACCGGCACCAGTTACAGTAGATGTAGGCTGGTTAACTGTGGTCATGACGGTTATTTTTTACCGCCGCATTTGCCTTCGCCACACTTACCTTCGCCGCACTTACCTTCAAGGCCTTTGGCTTTTTCGTGGCCCATTTCTTTACCTTTATCGCTTGCGTGGTTTGCACCGCACATGCCTTCGCCGCATTTGCCTTCACCGCATTTACCTTCGGCATCTTTGGCATGTTTTTCAGCTTTATCTTTGGCTTTATGGGCTTTGTCTTTCTCGCCATGGTGCATTGCCACTTGGTAGCCTTGCTGAAGGTCAGCAACACCTGTGCCTGCATTAACAGCAGCCTCAGCCGATACAGCTGTTGTCGCCACAGCCGCTGCCATAGTTAGAGTCAGAATTTTTGAAGTTGATGATTTCATGTGCAAGCACTCCTAAGAAAATTATTATTCATTTGTTAAGGCCATATAAGCCATATAGTCAGTTATGGGGTCATTTATAACCCCACAACTTGATTTTCATATATTTTCGGGGGCTTTTTTCAGAAGGTTACAAGATATTGAATATTTTAAAAAAACTAGCGTGCTGCACCAGCTGTACTCTGGATACCTGTCATGAATCCGTGCAGGAATTGGTTAAGCCCCACAACAATAACGGCAATAACCAAGCAGAATAAAAATGACAGCATCGGGATGGTATAAAGCCTTAGGAAAAACGCCGTAACACCTGACTTCATATGTGATGTAGAGCGCCATAAAGCATAATGAACAAAGGCAGCAATCAGAACTGGTGGAGACATAATAAGCCAGATCCACCACGGTGTGCCTTTACCTGAAGCCAGCGGCAACAAGGCAACCATTACCCCCATTGAAAGCAAGCTTAGCGCAAAGGCAAGCCAAACATTCCAGCGGCCTTGGCGTGCCATATGAAATATCACACCTTGTGTGCCCATGAGCTTCCATAGTTTTTTAACGGCACGTGATTGCTCTAAAGGCTCAACAAACGAGGCCTTAAGGCGCTTCATGCGGCGGCGGTAATGCTTTTTAAAATCCATGGGCGTTTCTCTATTTCTCTCTATCTCTATGCACTCTTCTTCAGCAGGCCAACTTCAACACCCACTTCAGCAAAGGCTTTAAGGGCTGTGTCCATATCCGCTTTTGTAAGGGCGTCTGAAATTTGCACGCGCACACGGGCTGTACCTTCAGGCACAACAGGGAAACCAAAACCAGTCACGTAAATGCCTTTTTCAAGCATCTTCTTGGCAATTGAAATGGCGAAGGCAGTCTCGCCCACGATAATCGGAATAATGGCGCTTTCACCTTCGTGCGGGTTAAAGCCAAGATCAAGCAGACCTTTACGGAAGTAGGCTACTTTTTCGTGAAGGCTGGTCACACGTTGAGGCTCAGTTTCCATCAGTTCAATGGCAGCCATAGCACCCGCTGCAGTGGTCGGTGAAATTGAGTTTGAGAAAATGTGTGGGCGTGAAGCCTGAATCAGCATATCAATCACGTCAGCATTAGCAGCAACGTAACCACCAGCAGCACCACCAAGGGCTTTACCAAGGGTACCTGTTACAATATCTACCTTTTCTTCAAGGCCAAAATGTTCGGCTGTACCGCGACCGTTAGGGCCCATAACGCCTACACCATGAGAATCATCAACAATCAAAACAGCTTCGTATTTTTCGCAAAGTTCAACCAGTTCAGGCATCTTTGCAATGTCGCCTTCCATTGAAAACACACCGTCAGTTACAACAAACTTTACGCCGTCGCCTTTGTAATCTTTGAGCTGTGACTCAAGGTCAGCCATGTCTGAGTGTTTATAGACTGAGCGTGTCACTTGCTTGCTCACCAAACGGCAGCCATCAATGATGCTGGCGTGGTTTAGTTCGTCTGAAATGAGTAAATCACCAGGTTGGCAAATCACGGCAAACAGACCAGTGTTTGCAGCCCAGCAGCTTGAGTATGTGAGGGCTGCTGGCTGACGGTGAAAACTTGCAATTTTCTTTTCGAGCGTTTCGTGGATGCTCATGGTGCCGCAAATAAAGCGCACTGAAGCCGTGCCTGCACCGTATGTGTTCAGCGCATCGTGTGAAGCTTTTACGACGTTCTCGTGGTTAGCAAGGCCAAGGTAGTTGTTTGATGAAAGGACGATAACGTCACCACCAGCCTCGCGCATGTTACTGTGTGCGCCCATGGCATTTTCTAGGTGCTTATATTCTTTATAGGTGCCTGCAGCCTTTAGGCCTTCAATGTGGTCGTGGCTACGTTTTTCAAATGTGGTGTTTGGCATGGGTTGGCTCCTATGGGTTACTTAAATTATTCAGCGAATTGTAGCACAATCTTAATCGCTTCGCCTGCTTCTAGCAGGTCAAACGCTTTCTGGAAGTCTTGCGCAGGTAGAATATGGGTTACAAGCTCGTCAACAGCTTCAGGATGGTTTTGCAAGAAGTGGTCAACTTGGTACCAAGTTTCGTACATCTTACGGCCAACGATACCCTGTAGAGTCAGGCCTTTAAAGATAACGAGTTCAGCTAAGTTAATGGTCACAGCTTTTGGTGGAATACCCAACAACGCAACCTTACCCCCTTCAAGCAGTGATTTTAGGCCTGTCTCTAGGGCTTTTTCATTACCGCTCATCTCAAGCAAAATAGTAGGTTTGTCATCGGCAACAGTGGCAACGACGTCGGTGTTAAATGGGTCAATGGTTACATCAGCACCAAGTTTTTGAGCCACTTGGCGCTTGTGTTCACTTGGTTCAACAACAGTCACTTTACGTGCGCCGTTTGCTTTGGCCATAGCAACCGCAGCAAGGCCAATGGCCCCTGCGCCGCTAATCATCACGTGTTCGCCTGATGGCGGGAACGCCATTACGGTATGCATAGCATTGCCAAGAGGGTCAAAAATTGCGGCATGAGCATCTGAAATTTTAGAGCTCACAGGCCAAAGGTTTGGGGCTGGCATGTTAATTTCGTTACAGAATGCGCCTTGACGATCAACGCCAATAATCACCGTATCTTTACAAAGGTGGGCACGGCCTGTTTTGCACAAGGTGCATACGCCGCATACAATATGGCCTTCAGCAGAAACACGCTGGCCAACTTCGTAGCCATAAACATCGGCACCAAGTTCAACAATTTCGCCCACAAATTCGTGCCCCAAAATAAGCGGTGGCTTTACGCGCTTTTGAGACCAATCATCCCACTGATAAATGTGCATATCGGTACCGCACACACCAGCATGGGTCACCTTAATACGAACTTCATTATCTTTTGGTTTTTGGCTCTCAATGGTGGTGGCCTCAAGGCCTTTACCTGCTTTAGCTTTTTGAATGGCGAACATGAATGTGAATACCTTTTTTATTGTGGCTTTATTTTAAGGTTTTTAGCGCAGAATAAAAGAGAATAAACAAAAAAGCCCCACCAAGTTTTTACACTTTGGTGGGGCTAAAATTCGTTATTTGTTTTTGTCGTTTTTGGCAGCCTCTTCGGCTTTCTTTTGTGCCTTTTCACGACGAAGCTTTTCACGCCTTTCGCGCTCAAGCTCAATCAGCTTATCATAGCCGCCAACCTTTTCGGCTGCCCGTGCAATACGGTTTTGCTGCGCTACTGAAAGCGGCTGAATGGGCGGTACACGGCCTGCCATTAGCGCTTCCTTCCAGCTTCAGCCTTAGCTTCAGCCGTTGGCTGCACAATCACACTGCCCTTGCCATAGCCGCGGGTATCATTACCTTCGGCGGGGGTCGGCAGGCAAACCAGCACTTCAACCAGACCTTTTTCAATATCATCCTTATGCTTATCCCACGCGGCCTGTGCTTCTTCAGCAAAGGCACGGGTATCAGCATTGTTACGCATGTAGGCAAGGTAGGTGTAGATGGCTTTACGAAACAGCCCCTTACGGCGGACAGTTTCTTCGCTGATCATGTGGCCACGGTTGTCGAGGTTTTCACCGTTGACGCCGACACCTTCACCGCGAATCACGTAAAAACCACGGTCATCATCATCTTTGATGAACTGAACCATGAACTGGATGCCGTTGAAGCCAGTCCCAATAGAGGGGCGACTGACCATACGCAGCGGCGTACGGGCAACGAACATGTTTGAGCGGATACGACCTTCTTTTTTGATGTTGTCGTAGCTGCCATATTTTTCGAGCGCGAGCCGTGCACGACGGATCGACTCGGGAGAGTTAATACGCATGATGCGTCCTTTATGAGAGGAGGTAAAAAAGAAAATAAGATAATAAATTAGATGCCCTAACATACGAAAAATTCAGGGTTTTGACCACAAAAAAAGGGCCCCACCGAAGTGGGACCCTTAGTCGTTAGTTGTTTAAATGTGAACGCATCCGTTTGCGATTAACGGCGCTGCTTATCAGCATTAGCTTCGGGCGGACGAATCGTCACAGAGCCATCGCTCTGCTGGTCGTAGGGCATGTTGCCCTCACCTGGTTCGCCTTCACCTTCGCCTTGCTGTTCAGCGTTGCCTTCATCACCGCCAGACTCACCATCTTGCTGCTGGTTCGGCAGCTCGACGACGATATCAGGAACTTGGCCATTACCTTGTCCAGGTTGTCCCTGTCCTTGACCTTGGCCCTGCTGGCCGTTCTGTTCAGCTTGCTCACGCAGTTCGCGCAGTTCTTCACCCGAGCCCGGTTCACCATGAAGGTTGTCCCAAGCCTGAGTTGCCTGCTCCGCAAACCGTGCATTCCGCGCGGTCAGGGGCAGCTTGCACAAATGCGTGCCGTCTTCGAAAACATCGCGGTTCGACAGCCAAAGATGGATTTCTCCATCGCCAGCCAAAACCACGGGACGACCAACCAGCTTGTACTGGTTCTTTTCGGCCTGTCCGTTTTCATCCGACAGAATCAGGTCTCCGTTGGCATCAGTCCGGAAAACCGGACACGTACCATCGGGGCGACCGATTGCGTCACTGTAGCCTTGCTCATACGCTTCGCCTGGTACCATGAGGATAAACACCTCAACCACGACAAACGTCGCCGCGGTTACAATCAGCAGCGGGAAAGCTGCCTTTTGAAAGTACTTACGAGCAGTATCGTTGAGCATGATGACCACCAGCCCTGCAAACAATGCAAAAGCCAGGATAGCCACCAAGGCCATGATGTAGTTCACACCGTCCGTGGAAAAGAGTTCTGTAAACATGTTTCAGTCCTCCTTAGTAACGGCAGGTGGCGATGCACATGCTGTCCATGCCTTCGACGACCGAGCCAGCAACAACGTTGCCTTCCGAGTCGACTTCAAACATAAACGCATTCTGCTCTTCGCCCCGATGGGTGAATTCAATCCGACGTTCGAGCGTTACCTGATTGGGTCGGCCCTCGTTGACGAGAACCTTCACATAGGCAACAACCGGCATCTGCTCGCTGCGAGGCGAATACAGATGCACGTTGACCACGTACGTGCCCGCGGGCAGTTCGGTACGGCGGCCCGTGACAATTTCGACGTTTCTGTCGTCTTTGGCGTCACGGCCGTTCCAACCGAGGTCATCGGTGTCGAGCTTGAAAAGCGGCGTTTGGCGGTTCGGGGTGTTATACCCGATGCACTCACGCGTGGGTTCGATCTGACAGACCCAAAGGTCGATGTCGGCCCTCGAGTGACCCGGACGCAGCGTCTCCTCTTCTCGTTCCAGTGCCTCAATGCGGCGCTGGTCAGAAGCAGAGGTCGGCTCACGTTCCGTCAGGCCATAGTCCCACTCGACTTCAACACGAATGCTGTTGTCTTGCGGTTCCACAGGCACTGCAACCGGGTTCATCCAAAGCATCGCCACGGCAAGCATAAGCAGCGTGACGACGAACAGAATGAACGGAAGGTCGGAGGCAACATCGTTGAAGGTGCTGTCGTCGTTGTTATTACGACGCATAATTAGCCTCCTACGGGGTTGTTGCCACAAGGGGTGACCGGGTTGATACCGAACTGGTCAAGGCGAACCTTTACCATGCCCGACGAAGCGGACGCGTTCAGTACCGGCTCCACTTCACCCATGGTCAGCTCCTTGAGCCGCGACACGAGATTTATGGATTCACCTTCGAGGTAGAAGTGGACTTTCCGAAGAACAGTCGCACCGATCAGACCGACCACAGTGGTCAGAACAGCGATACCGATACCCGTCATCAGCACACCCAGAACCGTTGCCGCTTCCGCAGCACCGCCCTGAACAGCCGAGACGTCAAAGGTCGCAAGACCAATAACGATACCCACCAGCGTCCCGATGAAGCCGTACTTCGTCTGCGACGAAGCGCCTTCAGCCAGACCCGAAAGGTCATTGGCAAGGTTATCGCCAAGTGCGGCGATGTGACGCTCAATGTCCACGTAGTACGAAGGGTTAACTTCCTTCGAACGGGCCATACCGGCAAAGAAACGGGCCACACGAGTGTTTTCGAGGCCGGCATCCATGAACAGCTCACCCTTCAGAAGGGCACTGACCTTGGTGGACTGGGAGTCTTTGGTTTCGAGAAGGTCTTCGACCAGCATCAGTGCCTGACGCTCAGCGTCAATGCGACGGCCACGACGAACAGAGGCAAAAAGCCCCCACACGAACATGACACCGATGAACCCGATGAACGCCAGAAGCGTACCATCATTGGGGATGAACTGCTGGAAGATGCCGAAGTGGAAACCCAGCAGCATCACAGCTACCAGACCCACAGTTGCACCGACCACAGCGGTCGAAACCTTCAGCGCAGAGCGCTTGAAGATATTGAACATGATAATCCTCACTTTGGGCATTGTGCCCGCTTTAAGAGAAAAGAATGAGTCAGAAAAGTGGATAGTTAGAAAACTTAAAAAGAAGAAAAGATGAATTTTGAATGGTTCACCATACCTCACCCATAACGTGTATGCAATTTTTTTATAGGTATTTGAGAGTGTTAACGTAAAAAAACACCCCCGCAGTTATAACTTTGCGGGGGTGTTTTTATTTGGTTTAACTTACCTTAAACAGCGAGCGCTTTCGGAGGTAGGTTAATTTTCACGTTTAGTTCGCGAAGTTGCTCTGGTTTTACCTCTGAAGGCGCGTTCATCATCAAGTCTTGAGCACGCTGGTTCATTGGGAACGCAATAATTTCGCGGATGTTTGGCACGTCTGCAATCAGCATCACCATACGGTCGATACCTGGTGCAATACCACCGTGTGGAGGGGCACCGTATTTAAACGCGTTAATCATGCCTGCAAAGTTTACGTCAACATCGCTACGGGTGTAGCCAGCCATTTCAAAAGCTTTGTACATAATTTCAGGGCGGTGGTTACGAATTGCACCTGAAGAAAGTTCAAAACCGTTACACACAGCGTCGTATTGGAATGCTTTAATATCTAGAGGGTCCATAGTCTCTAGGGCTTCCATACCGCCTTGTGGCATTGAGAATGGGTTGTGTGAGAAGTCAATTTTGTCGTTCTCGTCGTCGTATTCAAACATTGGGAAGTCTACAATCCAGCAGAACTTGAACACGCCTTCTTCAATCAAGCCAAGGTCGTTACCAATACGTGTACGTACTGGGCCAACAAAGCGCATGATTTCGTGTTTTGTACACGCCATAAAGAACACAACGTCGCCCTTACCAGCTTTAGCGTCAGCGAAAATGCTTTCGATTTGCTCTTGGGTTAGGAACTTGGCGATTGGGCCTTTAAATTCGCCTTCTTCAGTTTGAGTAATGTAGCCAAGGCCACCAGCACCTAGTTCGCCTGTGGCGTAGCCTACAACTTTATCGAACCAGCTACGTGGTTGTGCAGCTGCACCCGGCGCCGGGATAGCACGTACAACGCCGCCTTTAGCAACAACGCCCGCAAAGGCTTTAAAGTCGCTCGCTGCGAAAGTTTCTGATACGTCAACAACTTCGATTGGGTTACGAAGGTCAGGTTTGTCGGTACCGTATTTCAGAAGAGACTCTTCAAACGGGATGCGCACAAACTTGCTGCTGTCAGTACCGGTGATGATTTTCTTGTTACCGAATTCTTCAAAGATACCGCCAACAACGCTTTCGGTTACGGCAAATACGTCTTCTTGAGTTACGAAGCTCATTTCCATATCAAGCTGGTAGAACTCACCCGGGCTACGGTCAGCACGAGGGTCTTCATCACGGAAGCACGGTGCAATTTGGAAGTACTTATCAAAGCCTGACATCATCAACAGCTGCTTGAACTGCTGTGGTGCTTGTGGCAATGCGTAAAACTTACCTGGGTGCAGACGGCTTGGAACCAAAAAGTCACGTGCGCCTTCAGGTGAAGATGCTGTTAGAATTGGTGTTTGGAATTCGCGGAAGCCCATGTCCCACATGCGGCGGCGAATTGAAGAAATAATGTCAGAGCGAAGGTTAATGTTCGCGTGTAGTTTTTCACGACGTAGGTCAAGGTAGCGGTACTGCAAGCGAAGATCTTCAGGGATACTTTCGTCAGCGATAGCCCATGGAAGGCTGTCAACTTTTGAAAGAATCTCAACGTCTTTAACGTCAATTTCAATTTCGCCAGTGGCGAGTTTGTCGTTCTTCTGTTCGTCAGCACGAGCAATCACTTTACCAGTGATTTTAATCACGCTCTCAAGTGAAAGGTGTGAGATTTTATCAATGCATTTGCTCTCTGGGTGGAACACAACCTGTGTTACGCCGTAGTGGTCGCGCAGGTCAATAAACACCACACCACCGTGGTCGCGGCGGCGGTAAATCCAGCCTGAAAGGGTGACGGTTTCGTCAATATGTTTAGCGGTCAATTCGCCACATGTGTGGCTGCGGTATGGGTTGGTCATAATAAAATCTCTTTCTCGTCTGACATTCAGTATGCTTTTAAGCGAGGTTATATTAACAGGATATATGCTTTTTTCAAGCATTTGCGGGCGATTTTTGCGTACATTTGAGCACATAAAAAAACCCCGCATGACATACATCATGCGGGGTTTTTACGTTAAAGGTTTTCAGCTTACTGCCAACGGCCGTAGCGCTCTTGCCAATCAAAGTAAACCTTGATGGGGTTCACCTTGGGTTTGGGCGGCTGCGGCGACGGTGCATTGGGCTTGGTTTTGGCGGTATGAAGTTCATCCTTCAAGGCCACGAGCCCTGCACCAAAGCCGATGCATTCGCTAGCGAAAACATAGTACGGATGACCCGCATAGTTGACGCCCACAACCTCGCCCTTGGTATTCACCACGGCCGAGCCTGAGTTACCGAACGAGCAATCGCCACGGTACGAATAGCCCACACCCAAGCGGGTGCCAGCATCCGAAACGCCACCGCCCTTAAGGCGGTAGAAAAAGAAACGAATCGCCCACAGATAGCGGCCGAGAAGCGTCTTTTTCGGGCGGAGTGCACTCATCTTGCCTACCTCATCCACGGTCACAACCGTTTGATGAAAGCGTGCACGCCGACCGTTTTGGCCAACAATAAGCAGCTTATCGCCAGGCTTTGGCATTTCAGCTGCCAGCGGCAAACCCTGCATGCCCGAGGCCTTGTATGCCGCCCCATCAAGGGTGGCAATATCAGGCCCCGTTTTGCGATCAGCCACATGGGTGATGCGCGTCAGCTTGCCGGGGGTTTTCCAAGCGGCGTTGTATTCAGCGTAGTTTTGCAGGATGACACTTTTGGAAGCATCCACCACATGGCGGTTTGACACAATCGTGCCATCTGCCAGCAAAAAGGCTGTGCCCATGCAGTTTTTCTTGAGGTTTTTCACCAGAAAAACACTGTCTCGTACGGCATCGGGCGAAACATGACCTTCAGCCACCCAAGCCTCAAGTGCGGCGTTATTACGGCGGATGAGGTTGCTTTCGGCCCGTTTTTCCAAACGGATTGTCAGCAACACAAAGCCAACCACAAAAACCACAGCGCTGTAAAACATCAGCACCGGTGAGAGGGTAAGCGAGGTCAGGCCGTTGAGGGCAAAACCGATTAAAAGCAGAAAGAATGCAGGGATACCCCCTGCAACAAAGCGTGCAAAGAGTTGCATAATGCGGCCCTAGGGCCTCTCCACAAATCAGGAAATATAAAGAATAAAAAGAAGAAGATGATGAAGTATCTCTATTTTGTATACAGGTGCCCTGCCCCTAGCACAAGAAAAAACCCCTGTGCATCAGCACAGGGGTTTAATTCGTTAAGGGTTACTCGGCAGGTTCCTCAGCGGGAATCTTGTCGAGCTCAGCATTCAGCGCATCCAGCGCAACGGCATAACCCATGTGCTCGAAAGCAAACATGATAAAGCCGCGGCCAGCATAGTGCACGCCAACAACCTCGCCCGCGCAGTTCACAACAGCCGACCCCGAGTTACCGGGGAAGACGTCGCCATGAACGGCGTAGACAGGGGTACCCATGCCACCCGAATCGACAAGCGAATCGGGGTTGTTGATGCGGTGGTAAATACCCACCGGAATCATCGAGGCAATGGTAATCGGCGAAAGCTTGCCAATCGGAGCATCCATCATGGAGTCTCCGTAACCACGATAGTCAACCACCGAAGCGTAAAAACGCTCGCGGCGGAAGTTCTGACCGACGATGAGCAGCTGCTCACCCACGCGGGGTGCTTCAGTTGCGATGGGCAGCGCACGCATGCCCTTCATTTCGGTCGTCATGCGGTAAAAGGCAAGGTCCGGACCGTTATTCGGGTCAGCCACGTGGGCAACCGTCTGGGTCTGGGCATTACCTTCCGAATCGATGAAGACAGCGTCTTCGCCGAACGCATTGTAAACGTGGCGGTTGGTGCCGATGATGCCCCCTTCAAGAAGGAAGCCAGTACCGTGTCCGCGCCGCTGGGCGTTGGTCACGATAAAAGCACTGCGGCGAATCACATCAGGTGAAACGCACTGGTTGGCTTCCCATTCGGAAAGCTTAACCGTGTTCTGGGCCTCGAGGGTGCGAGACATATTGTCTTCCAGCGCGGGAATACCGAAGTACACGATAATCGCCAGCGGGAAGAAATACAGGAATGAGACTTTGCGACCGAAAAAGGCAAAAAGCACCTTAAGGATAGCTAAAGAGATCAGACCCCAGAAAACGGCAAGGATAACCAATACCGTAGGTGTCATGGTTGGACTCCATAGAAGTGTGAAAAGAGGAAAAGAGAGAGAAGTTAGACTATATTTATAAATAAAGTATATGTACGAAAAGTTGTAAGCGCAAGGGAATAGCGCAAGATTAGATGTATTAACCCCCTGATTTGGCTCTAATTTCTCATAAACCTCACGTCGGCTTTACGTAATACGGCACAAAAAAAGAACCCCCAGCATAATGCTAGGGGTTCTATTCGTGAATTAGCTGACGCTCGGTGGGCTATCCGCAGGGGGTAGCTTTTCGATTTCAGCCTTAAAGTCGTCCAGCGTGACCGAGAAGCCCAACTGCTCAGACGCGAAGAAATAAATCCCGCGGCCAGCAAAGTGGACACCCACAACTTCACCCGCACAGTTCACCACTGGTGAACCCGAGTTACCGCCGGCGGTATCGCCATGGGTGGCAATCACGTCGTTGGTTCTTGCCCCTTCATCGACAAGCGATGACGGTGCAAAGAAGTTGAGCGTGGTATAGAGCACGAACTCGGCGGCCGAGGTCAGCGGCGAAACAGGCGAAAAATCGCTGTCTTCGCCACCCGTACCGAGGACATTCAGCACCGAGGCATAGTAAAAGCCACGGTTACCGTTATGCCCAACAACCAGGACTTGCTCACCTACTTCGGGGCCAGCTTTTGCCAGCTTCAAAGCAGGAATATCACCACCACCCATGACGTAGTAAAACGCCAAATCGGGGCTAGTAGCTTCATCAGCTCGGTGGAACATCATGCCGTTGTAGGCTCGTTCGTCTTCCGTTTCGAAAACGGCTTCGGGCGAGATACTGTCAGCGACATGCCGATTGGTGACGACGGTATTACCGTCAATCATAAAGGCCGTACCATGACCGCCGCCAGCACGTGCAACAAGCACACTATTGGCAATGGTTTGGGGTGCAACGCACTGGTTTGCAGTCCACTGCTTGAGGCGCGCCTCGTTTTCTTCGATCAGGTTGGACTCGGAAAAGCCGCACAGGATAAAACCCGTGATACCGATACCGAGGAACGTGTACGTGAAAACAGAGGGAGCCTCGCGGTCGGAAAACAAATAAGCAAACCGCACCACAAGCATGGCAACAAGCGCGACCACAAAGGCCACAATGAGAAGCATCATAAAGATTCTCCGTAAGAAAGAGTGAGGGAAAAGAAATGAAAGATGGATTTAATCCCTCTTAATGTGGGCTTTCTGTAGGCGTTTACAAGGGGTTGAGGGTAAAAGAAAAACCTTAGATCATCTCAGATAGGTGGTTCCAATTTGTAACACTATGTTGTATATGCAGAGATATGATTTATATCAGTGTTTGACCCCTACCCTTTTTTAAGGTCATACTACTGAAAACGATAACAAAACAGCCACTTTTAACGGACGTCATGCAGCATATTTTCATTAACATTTTCGCCCTTCTATTAGCCTCAGCCATTCTTTTGATGGGTAACGGCTTGCAAGGTACTCTATTGATTGTTCGTGCGAACAGCGAGGCCTTCTCGCTGACGTCGATTGGTTTGATTACCTCAGCTTACTTTGTAGGTTTTGTATTGGGCTGTCGTTACATCCCTAAAATTGTTGAGCAAGTTGGCCATATTCGTACCTACACGGCGCTGGCCTCAATTGCTTCAGCGGCGGCCTTAAGCCACGTACTGTTTGTAACGCCTGTGTTCTGGATTGCTATTCGTGTGATTAGCGGCTTCTGTTTTGCGGGCCTTTCAATGGTGATTGAAAGCTGGCTGAACGATAAAGCCACCAACAAAATTCGTGGCCGCGTGCTGTCAACCTTCCGTATGGTCGACCTTGGTGCCGTAACGGTAGGTCAGTTGCTTCTGACCCTTGCCGACCCTATGGGCTTTACCCTTTTTGCCTTGGTTTCTATTTTGCTATCGCTGGCTCTGGTACCGATTGCGCTGACCAAAACGTCAACCCCAAAGCCTATTGCCCACGAAAGTATGTCCCTTAAAAACATTTACAAAGTATCACCCCTTGGGGCGGTTGGCTCGTTTACCACGGGTATTGCCAACACAGCATTTTGGGCGATGGGCCCTGTGTTTGTACAAAACATGGGCTACAAATCAAGCCTTGTTGCAGCGTTTATGAGTACCGCCATTATTGGCGGTGCTGTAACCCAGTGGCCAATGGGCTTGATGTCAGATAAAATTGACCGTCGTATTGTGGTGCTTTTTGCCACTGTGATGTCGATGATTGCTGGTATTGCCCTTTACCTTGTAGCCGGTATTTCAGCCACTTGGATGTTGGCGGGTGTTTGCTTGTTTGGTGGGTTTGCTATTCCGCTCTTTGGCCTAGTGATGGCGCACGCAAACGACTATGCCAAACCTGAAAACTACGTAAGTTTGAATAGTGGTTTGCTGTTCCTTTATGGTGTAGGCGCCATGACAGGCCCTGTGCTTGTTGCCCCATTCATGAGTGTTTTGGGCACGCAAGGTTTGTTTGCTTACACCGCCACCATGCACAGCATGTTCTTGGTTTTCGCCATCTGGCGTTACATTGTAAACCGCGACCGCAAGCGCTACGAGGATGATTACATCCCAATGCAAATGGCTTCAACGTTGCACCCTGCAACGCCTGAAACCTTTGAGCTTGAGCACCCACGTCACATCAAACGCCGTGAAAAGCTGTTTAAAATGGCCGGCCTTAAAGACCCTTGGCTTGAAAAAGAGCGTAAGAAGAAAGAATCTAAATAAACAAAAAACACCCCCTCAACCGAGGGGGTGTTTTCATTCGTTAGTTGTGGAAGCTGCGCCAAGCTTCTTTGCCGTTGCCGCAGGCCAAATTGGTATTGGCTTCACTGGCTTTGCGCACTTCACTGACTTGCTCATCAGCACCAGTGCCTTGCAGATAAAACGTAATCTGCTTTGCGTAGCGGCGGCCGGCCTGAATCGACGCAAAAACCGAGCTGTAGCTGCCCTTGCGGTCGTCTGCTTTGATGATGCATTCGAACACGCGGTTTTCGGCCCAGTCTTCGGCAGTGAGCATTTTCGCCATCGGCAACCTTTTGACGGGTGTGTCAATGGGCGGAAAGTCTCGATCGAGGCGTGTCGGGCGACACATGGGTCGATCATAGACCTTGAGCTCAACCTGAGCTTTGCAATCGAAGGCGGCTTCGAAAGCGGTAATAAATTCTTCCAGCGCACGGATATAATCCGTACGGGACACTTTGCGCACATAGCGCTTGAGGGCCCAACGTTCCATAATGCGTCTCCTAAGAGAGGGGAAGCGAATGGGAGAAAGGGAAAGAGATATAAGTAACTCCACTTATATATGACTTTCTTTGCGAACTACAACTTTTGACGAGAAATTTATAAGATATTTGTTATAGTTGACCCATGAATCAGACAATTAATATCAAATCTATCCGTGAACTGCTGAGCGTCATCGCTGACGTGCAGGCTGATACCAATACCTCAAGCCAAGGGTTTATCTTCCGTGGTCAAAACCACGACTTTGACCCCCTACCCACCATTTACCGCCCGAACATGATGCGTATGGGCGATGGTGAGCTACACACCTATACCCCTGAGCTTGACGCTGCGGACGAAAAACGCCTGCTTGATAAGTTTAAGTCGCAAGCGGTGCCCTACCTTGGCCACATGCCTCAAACTGATATTGAGTGGCTGTGTATTGCCCGCCACCACGGCCTGCCTACACGCCTACTGGACTGGACAACATCACCCCTCACAGCCGCCCTATTTGCGCTGCGTAAAATGGGTGTAATGAGTGACGATGAAGACCGTAAGTCGGTTATTTTGATGCACGAAAAACCAAAAGAAATTTCAACCCGTCAAGCGGCAAACCCGTTTGAAGTAAAAGACTTTCGCTTGTACTACCCGCCTGCCTTTAGCCCGCGTATTCCGGCACAGAACAGCGTATTTACCCTGCAGCCCCACGGCTACAAGTTTAAGAGCGAAAATATTACGAAAATCTTTTTTGATGTCTCACGCGAGGTGGACTTGATGCGAGAGCTTTATGCCCTTGGTGTGACCGACCACACCGTGTTCCCTGATATTGATGGGCTATGCGCAGCACTGCGCTTTGACTGGCGATTTAACGACCGTTAAGTTTTGAGTAAACGCTTTAAGCAGAGGGGCTGGCTGTTGCCAGCCCTTTGCTATTTTATTCAGCGTTTAAACTATCGGTCAAATTCACATGCTTGACCTAGCGGTCAAAGTCTAGCTCTTGGCCGTCGTCAATTTCAAGGTTGTAGCCAAGGTCATCCTCGCGGCCACGTACTTGTTCAACATCAATACCTAGAGCATCAGCAATGTCTTTGTTATCAACTTGCGAGATTTCCTGCTCATCGATATCTAGGATTAAGTCGTCGATATTGCGAACCATATTATTATCCTCCGTTTAAACGTTACGTTCTAGTAACACCATTGACCCATCAGGGAAGCCGTAAAAGGTACCTGGCGGATCGTAACTCTGTTCGTCGTTCATCAGATACAGCACAGCTGGATCAATGCCATAGTCTGGTAAATCTTCTTTCGCGATGAGCACACCACCAAAGCGTTCTACAACTTCAACTTCTTTGGGGAGGTCAGCGGGATTAGCCAAAGCTTCAACGCGGATTTGGTCCATGGCAGTCTCTGCTTGTTTAGCGAGAGTCTGTTCACCACGGGCCTCGAGATCCTGCACCATACGGCGGTAGGCTTCTCGTGCACGTTTTGCGCGGGCCATTACTTGTTCAACTGACATTTTGTTACCTCTTTTTGTACAGTTAACGTGTGTCTAGAAGATATGTGGTTTCTAACTGACAGGTATTCAAGCGTTTTTTCTAAAAAATCGGTACCTGCAGGTGCAAAACACCCTAAAAGCTGACAACAGACCATATTTGCGCCGCAAAACTGTCAGTTTATACAACGCACAACAAAAAACCCCGCCGAAGCGGGGTTTTTCAAGACTAAGGGTTACAGGCTGGGATGAATAATTTTTCTGGCGACGTGTGCTGCATATTAAAAATATGCAAACACAAGTCGGGGAAATTATTCGCCCAGACCGTAGCCCGCTTCAACTACATGAAGCGGAACCATAGGTAGGCTTGCGCCACAATGATGCTCATGATCATTAGTGGGAAGGCGTAAAGCATGAACTTTACGAAGCCAATGGCGTGGCCATCTTTTTCGGCCAAGCCAGCAACCACTAGGTTAGCACTTGCACCGATAAGTGAACCGTTACCACCCAAGCAAGCACCTAGTGAAAGGGCCCACCATAGAGGCATAAGACCTTCAGCACCGCCGAATGTGTCGCCCATTGATTCGATTAGAGGAATCATGGTTGCAACAAACGGAATGTTATCAACAAGGGCTGACAGAATAGCAGCACCCCAAAGGATAACGCTCATGGTCATGTTTTTATCGCCGCCGGTAAAGGCCAGCATTTCTTGTGCAAGCATATCGATAATGCCTACGTGCTCAACAGCGTGAACAATAATGAATAGACCTGCGAAGAAGAACAGGGTCACCCACTCTGACTCAGCAATAGCAGCGTGAATTTTTTCGTGCTGTTTTTCTGAGTGGTGGTGAATGTTATCAAGCAGCAATAGCAGGCCCGCACCGGTTAGGGCTACAGTGGCTGGCATAATGTGGTAGCTGTGACCAACCACAAAACCAACCAGAATCAAGCCCATGCAGAACAGTGATTTTACCAATAGTTCAACATCGGTAATAGCTTCACGCTCGTTCATGCGCATAATGCGGTCGCGGTTTTCTTGCTTGGTTACAAGCTCTTTACGCCAGATAAAGTAAACTGGGATAAGCGTTAGCGGCATAACCACCAAGCTTACTGGTGCTACGTTGTAAACGAAGTCCATAAAGCTAAGGTGCGCAGCTGAGCCAATCATGATGTTTGGCGGGTCACCAATAAGGGTGGCTGTACCACCGATGTTTGATGCCAAGATACTTGTGAACAAGTACGGGAACGAGTTCACACGTAGTTCACGCGTAATCTGAATAATAACAGGCGTGGTCAAAAGCACGGTTGTTACGTTATCAAGCAACGCCGAGAATACAGCTGTTACAATAGCCAAAACCATCAGTGTGCCCATAGGGCTTGCTTTTACTGTTTTAGCCGACTTAATCGCAACGTATTGAAATACGCCTGACTCTTTCATCACGGCTACAACAATCATCATCCCCAATAGAAGACCAATCGTGTTGCCGTCAATGCTTGCGAACGCTTGAGTTTGAGTAACAATACCCAAAAGGATCATCAAGCCTGCACCTAGTAGCGCAATAATCGCGCGGTTTAGACGCTCGGTTAGAATAATGCCGTAGGCTGCTGCGAAAATCGCACCCGCCATCCAGACGTGTTGAGATGGGATATCTGCCGCGTGATGGGCAATAGTTTCGGTTACCATCGTTAGGTTCCTTTAGTTTTTCATTCTAAAATAATTCTATTGATGAGCCTATTAGGCTGACTCAAGTGCACGCTTGTAGCGCTTACGGGCATGCGTGTCCAGACCTTTTTTACGAAGACGGATGCTCTTAGGTGTAATCTCAACCAGTTCATCGTCTTCAATGTAAGTCAGGGCGTACTCAAGCGTAATATCGCGTGGCGGTGTAAGTGACACAGCCTCGTCTTTACCTGAGGCACGCATGTTGGTCAGTTTTTTACCTTTAATAGGGTTAACTTCCAAATCTTCAGTACGGGCGTTTTCGCCGATAATCATACCGTCGTAAACTTCTGAACCTGGATCCACAAAAATCACGCCACGGTCTTCAAGGTTCCAAAGGGCAAAGGCTGCCGCTTTACCAGCTTCCATAGAAACCAGCACACCTTGACGACGGGCTGACGCTTGTGAGCGCACAGGGCCGTAGTGTTTAAAGATACGTGTAATAATACCGGTACCGCGGGTATCCATTAGGAACTCACTACGGTAACCAATCATGCCACGGCTTGGGGCTTCAAAAATAAGGCGCTGCTTACCGTGGTGGTCAGCCACCATGTTCACAAGCTCTGCACGACGCAGACCCATTTTTTCCATCACAACGCCAGCAAAGTCGGTATCAACGTCGATAACTACTTCTTCGTATGGCTCAAGTTTTTTGCCGCCTTCTTCTTTAAAGATAACCTCAGGGCGAGACACTGAAAGCTCGAAGCCTTCACGACGCATGGTTTCAATCAGAACAGCAAGTTGAAGTTCACCACGACCCATCACACGGAATGTTTCAGCTGTTGAACCTTGCTCGATTACAAGACCAACGTTAACTTCAGCTTCACGGGCTAGGCGGTCGCCAATTTCGCGGCTGGTCAGTTTGTCACCGTCTTGGCCTACAAGTGGAGAGCTGTTTACACCAAATGTCATCGCTAGGGTTGGTGGGTCAATGGCCATCGCATCAAGTGGGTCGTTCACTGAAGGCTCACACACGGTGTGTGATACAAACACCTTGCTTGCGCCAGCGATTGAAACAATATCACCTGCCACAGCTTCATCAATTGCGGTACGGGCTGTACCACGGAAAGCTACAATCTTGCTTACTTTGGTGTTTTCAAGAACTTTACCATCGCGGTCCATCACTTTAATAGGTTGGCCCACTTTAACTTTACCTGTGTAAATACGGCCAGTTACCATGCGGCCAACGTATTCGTCACGTTCCATGGTGGTGGCAAGCATTGTGAATGGGGCATCAGCGTCAGACTCTGGTGACGGTACGTGTTTTAGAACTAGATCAAATAGAGGTTCGCAGTTTTCGCCTGAAGTTACTTCTTCAGCGCTTACCCAACCGTCACGCGCAACAGCGTATAGGATTGGGAAGTCTAGCTGCTCTTCGGTAGCGCCCAAGCTATCGAAAAGGTCAAATACTTCGTTTACAACTTCTGCAGGGCGCGCGTCTGAGCGGTCCATTTTGTTAATCAATACGATTGGCTTAAGACCTAGACGAAGCGCTTTACCAAGTACGAATTTAGTTTGAGGCATTGGGCCTTCTGATGAGTCTACAAGTAGCACTGCACCGTCAACCATACCCAATACACGCTCAACTTCTGAACCAAAGTCAGCGTGGCCTGGGGTATCAACAATGTTGATCAGGTGGTCGTTGTATTCAACGGCAGTGTTTTTCGCCAGAATGGTAATCCCGCGTTCTTTTTCAATATCACCGCTATCCATAACGCGTTCGTCAACCTTTTGGTGGCCTTTGAATGCGCCTGATTGGTGCAACAGGGCGTCAACAAGGGTGGTTTTACCGTGGTCAACGTGAGCAATAATAGCAATGTTGCGGATTTTTTCTGGGCTGTAGGTGGTCATAGTCTAAAACTTTCTTTGATTGATACCGTGCTTCTACACGCTTTAACCTAAAAAATCCACTAGAGAATGGACTTAACTGATGTTTTAGCTCGATTATTTCCCCACCAACCTTGCGGCCACAACCTTGATGCAATAATGCCACAAGAGGTGCTTCAAAACCCCACCCACAGGGGCTTTAAGCACACATAGGCCCTACTTTGTGCTAGCGTTAGAAGATGGGGTTCATCCCTGCAGCTCGCATGAACATAAACAAACCAATACGTTAACCACCAACCTCGAAGCTAAAAAACATGGCCAAAAACAAAGACAAAAAAAAGAGCGATAAAAGCAATAAGTCAGCCTCAACCCAAGGGCTGAAAGAAATTGCAATCCAGCGCCTTTTTGAAGCTGGCGGCCTAGGGCTTTTATTTGTTGGTTTGTTTATTCTCATGGCGCTGATGACCCATAGCTCGCAAGACCCTTCGTTTAACAATGCAGTGGCCTACATTAAAATCCAGAACAGTGGTGGCCTTATTGGCGCCTACATGGCCGATAGCCTGCTCACGTTCTTTGGTGCAGCAGCTTTTGTTTTGCCTCTTGTTCTTACCCTTTGGGCCGCAAACCTTATTGCACACCGCCCTGTAACGCATCTGTCATTGCGTACAGCAACGCTACCTATTTTGATTCTTGCACTTTCTGCCCTGTTCCACTTGGCACAGCCATTTGGTGCATGGCCAGAAGGGATGCGTACGGGCAATGGTGGCCTTGTGGGTGTGCTTGCCGCTAAAATTAGCATGCGCTGGCTCGGTGAGTTTGGTGCGTTTTTCTTGCCATCACTATTGGCGCTATTAAGCCTGCTATGGCTCACAAACCTAACCGTGCACGACCTTTACCGTTTTTCAAAAATGGCCCGTATGTACTGTGTAGAAGGCTTCCGTATTTGCCGCCGCTTTGTGAAAAACCTACGTGAGCGTGAGAACCAAATGGAACTTGGTTTCTCAATCCCCACGCCACCGAAAAAGAAAATTATGCCGAAGGTGGAACGTGCTGAAACCACTATCGTTAAACCGACCGAGCGTGAAGAAGAAGAGCGCCAGACAGACCTACCCCTTAACCTTGGTGACAACTACCAACTACCTGCCCTGCACTTGCTTGATAAAGCGACAGATAATTACAAAGGCGAAGATGAATCTGCGCTGACGCAAAACGCCCGCATGATTGAGGCCAACCTTGCCCACTTTAACGTGATTGGTAACGTAACCAAAATTTGCCCCGGCCCTGTGATTACCATCTATGAATTTGAGCCTGAAGCCGGCACCAAAACCGCCCAAGTGGTTAACTTGGCGGGTGACCTTGCCCGCTCTATGGCGGCGGTATCTATCCGTATTGCGCCAATCCCTGGTAAGAATGTTATTGGTATTGAAATGCCAAACGCCGAACGCCGCACCGTGACCCTGCGTGAACTTTTGGCAACCGAAGCTTTTGAAACCCACCCCGGCAAACTGACCGTTGCTATTGGTGTGGATACTGGCGGCCAGCCTGTTTACACCGACATTGGTAAAATGCCTCACAGTTTGATTGCGGGTACTACAGGTTCTGGTAAGTCGGTGGCGATGAACGCCTTTATCCTAAGCTTGCTTTACCGCATGACGCCTGAGCAACTGCGCTTTATTATGATTGACCCTAAAATGCTTGAGCTCAGCATTTACAACGACATTCCGCACCTACTTACACCTGTGGTGACCGACCCCAACAAAGCCTCAACTGCGCTTAAATGGGCCGTGAAGGAAATGGAGCGTCGCTACAAACTGATGAGTGAAATGGGCGTTAAAAACCTACAAAGCTTTAACACCAAGTTTAAAGAGCTTAAAGCCAAGGACACCATCCCCACTCGCCCTGTGCAAACTGGCTTTGACCCATCAACAGGCCAACCAATTGTTGAGCAGCAACCGCTAGCAACAGAACCTTTGCCATACATTGTGGTGGTGATTGATGAACTTGCCGACCTTATGATGGTTGCCGGTAAAGAGGTTGAAGCCTCAATTGCACGCCTAGCGCAAATGGCGCGTGCTGCGGGTATTCACTTGCTTGTTGCAACCCAGCGCCCAAGTGTTGACGTTGTGACTGGTTTGATTAAAGCCAACATCCCAACCCGATTCTCATTCCACGTGACCTCACGTGTTGATAGCCGCACCGTACTTGACCAAATGGGTGCAGAACAACTGCTTGGTAAGGGTGATATGCTTTACATGGCAAACGGCTCGGGCCATTTGCAGCGTTTGCATGGTGCCTTTGTAAGTGAAGAAGAGTGCGTCAACATTGCCGAGCACCTGAAAAAACAAGGTGAACCTGCGTACATTAATTCTATTACTAAAGAAGAAAGCGCTGGCGCATCATCAGGCGGCCCAGGCGACAGCAGCGAAGCTGACCCCCTCTACACCGACGCTATTGAGCTTGTAGCCCGCGAGCAAAAGGCCTCAACCAGCTTTATTCAGCGCCACTTGCAGATTGGTTATAACCGTGCCGCACGTATTATTGAACAAATGGAATCAGACGGCATTGTAGGCCCTGCCAACCACGTTGGTAAGCGCGATATCATCATTCGTGAGCCATCAGCCTAGGGCAACACTATACAAGAGGCTTGCAAGCGAATTTACGCAGCAAAACAAGAACTTGTAGAACACCCAAAGCATGCCTATACCTATACTATAGGGGCCTTAAATTTAAGGCAGAAGGAGGACATCTGATGACAGACGATACAGCAAAATACGAACTTCTTGACCGCATTTCGGTGCGGGGTGTTGAAGCGCTTATCAAAGAGATTCCGAACCTTGACGAAGCCAAGATTGAGGCTATCCGTGCCGATAAAGAAATTGGCCTGCAGTTTATGAAAGACGTGATGTTTGATAAAGGCGTGCCGCACACGGCCATTTTGCACCGCCTGACCGAAACCACAATTAAAGAAACGCTACTCGAGGCCATCCAAACCGAAGAGCAGCTTGACCGCTTGGCTGAAGCCAATGACGAGATTGACGAAACTCTCGACATTATTGCCGAAGGCCCAACCCCTGAGGTTGTTGCCTTTTATGAGAAAAAGGTCGGCGAGCTTGGCAAGCCAAAAGAATACGTAGACCCGCTGCAAATGGCCATCGATGCCGAGAAAGAAAACGGGCCAGAGCTTTAATCAACTTCAAACAAAAAACCCCGGCAGTGCCGGGGCTTTTTAACATCTACTGAACTTACAGAAGTTCAAGATTGTCCTTCAAAAACTCAACGCAGCGGTTAATGCCCGTTTCGTCAATGCTGTGAGGTAGGTTTTCAATAAGCTCAAGCTGCACATCAAAACCGTTTTCCGATAGCGCCTTTTCAGCTTCAACCGAAGCATGGTACGGCACAACATCATCGTCCATCCCGTGAATCAGTAAAATTGGCATTTTGGCTTCACGGTCAATGTTCGTCAGTTCTTCGGTAAACATCATCTTACCTGAAAAACCAACCACGCTATTACAGCCACCCACCAAACGTGGAGCTACGTGTAGGGCTGTCATAGTACCCATTGAAAAGCCCACCAAAGCCACACGGTCAGGCGTTAGGTTTAACGGGCCATACACGTGTTCTTCAAGGTAGTCTTGCAGTAGGTCAACGGCTTTATCAATACCAGGTTTATCTTTAAACGTACCGCCAGCATCTGAAAACCATTGGTAGCCCATACCCATGGTGGTGCGTTGTGGGCCATTAGGCGCAAAAAAGGCAGTCTCTGGCATATCTTTTGCCAAGTACGGCGCTAGGCTAATAAGGTCTTGCCCATCCGAGCCATAACCATGCAAAAACACAACCGCACGACGCACATTACCGCGTGGGGCATAACTTGGGCCTTGTAGTTCAGACATTTTTATTCTTCCTCTGTTCCGTAGGTTACATCTTTAATTTGGTCCGCAGGGTAAGCGGCCGCAAGCTCGGCAAGGGTGCTTAGGTCTGCAAGCTTATTGGTAAGGTAATAGCCTTGATCGGTGCGCACTGTAGGCACCACAAGTTTTTTACTTTCAGCACCATTAAAGGCTACCAACTGATACACAACTTTTTTATGGAAAATATAACCTTCAAGCTGGGCACCTGTCACCTGACGGAAAAACGCCATATTAGGCTTAAGCAGTTGAGGGTTTTGGTATGAGTTCATCACGACAGCGCGTTCGTTTGGCAAAAACAAGCTCGCCATTTTAACAGGGTCGCCGGTGCTGTTCATTTGAATCATACGGGCAATAAGATTATCAAGGCTATCATTCTTAGCATCTAGTACTGGCTTAATCGGGATAGGCTTAGGGTGCAGCACCCCTTGGTAGCGCACCTTAATGTCTTCAGCTGGCACGGCAGGCTCAGCCTGAATTTGACCTTTTTTAACATCAAGCTGGACTGTTGGCAGTGGCGGAGAACGACCAAAAGCTGGGGCAACAACAACAGCCGCCATAAGCAGACCCAGCGCGAGCGCATTTAAGGTTTTAAACTTCATGTGAGGCATAGGTTACTCCCCTTCTTTTTGAGCGTCTGAAGATTCGGCCAGTTTTGCCTGAACCTGTTGAAATTTAGCCTGTACTTTTTGGCCAGCGTTTTGCCAGTCATCAAAGCTTTTATCAAAATTACCGTCTTTAATAAGAAGGCCTACACCTACCGCAAACACCAAAAGCATAAGCCAGAACATTGCACGGATAAGCTTCTTCGTGCGGCGTGGCATATATTGGCGTGTTTCGTATTCGTAAGTGCTATCCATTATTCACAACCTCTTATAGTTGGGCGCATTAACACCGCCAGAGTGGGGCGCAATTTTTCGATTACTTTAGCACAAATCCTTAAAACACGAAGCTTTTGATTTTCTTGATAATCACCCCTATGCGTGCTAAAACACTGAGACTTAAACATCTTTCTTGTTTCTCTTTTTCTTTTTTATTCTCTCATTTGAAGAAGACCTTCTATGACGCGTAAAAAGTTCATTCTGCTGGCTGCCGTATGTGGCGCTGGCTTGGCCCTTTCGGGCTGTGCGACCACAGCAGGCTATAACGCCCCTTACAACCCCACACCCTTCACGGCCGAAGCGACCGTTATCAATACGGCGCATACCCCCGGCCAATATGTAACAACCTCAACCGTGTACAACGGCTACATCCTCAACAGTCAGCGCTATAAGCCTGAAAGTTGGGACGTTTACGTCCGTACCGACAACGGCTATATGGTTAGGTGCAGCATTGATCAGGTGACGTTTGACGCCCTGCAGACTGGCAGCACCATCAGCATCAAGCTGGCGCAAAAAAGTGCCACCTATGACTTTGAGTGCCTTGAGGCCAAACTGCCGCTTTGAGTCACCGCCTTTAACGAAAGAACCCCACTTAACTGTGGGGTTCTTTTTTTATTCAACGTAGGTGCTCAGCAGCCCTTCAAAGCCACCATCGGGTTTGAGTTTAAAGCCCTTGGTATTTTTGTTAATCACGGCCATATGGTCTTGGCGCCAAAGCGGAATATAAATCACATCTTCATGCTGTAGTTTCTGAATTTCAATGGTGGGTTCGGTTAGGTCTTTCCCGTGCCACAGCTTATCAATCAGCACATCCATCTTCACGTTAAAGTAACGGCCGCGGTTGGCACCGTTTGGTGGCATGTTTGCGCTGTGAAACACATGACGGAAAAAGTCGGCATCAAACTGCCCCACCCACGAAAGGAGGTACATCTGGAAGTTGCCCTTTTGTACGTTACCGTAAAAAGTGCCCCACTCTGAAATATTAATATCAACCGCAATACCCGCTTGTTTTAACTGGTGCTGGATGGCCTGCACCAACAATAGGCCCGAAGGGTTGTTGGTGGTTGAAAAACGAATGGTCAGACGTGTACCGTCTTCATCAGGGGTAAAGCCTGCATCGTCCAGAATCTGTTTAGCTTTTTCAATGTTGTGCGCACGCAGTGGTGCTTGCCAATATGCCGGATGGCTTTCAGGCAAAAGGCTATATGCAGGGCGTGCTTTGCCATACATTAGCGTTTCAATAATAAGCTCACGGTCAATGGCGTGGGCAATGGCTTTGCGCACAGCTTTTTTACCCGTTACGGGGTTTTCAAGATTAAAACCAAGGTAGGTGTAGTTGAACGATTTGGCTGAGGTTACATCAACTTCAGGCTTTGATTGTGCATCTTCCATCAACACGACAGGTACATCGTTTTGCAGTAAGTTTGCCTCACCCTTGCGTACTTTTAGTACCCGCACGAGAGGGTCTTTTACCGTAACAAACTCAAGGGTTTTTGATGCAGGCTGTTCGCCTTTCCAGTGGTCACTTAAGTTCAGCACAAGCTTATCAAGCGTGCTTTCAGGGGCGACCGCATAAGGGCCTAGGCCTACAGGGTAAACCGCAGGATCATCTTTATAGAGGCTAGCGTTCGGCAGCATAATTGGGCGTGTAAACAGCGCCATCACAAAGGGGTCAGCCTCTGAGAGGTAAAACGTTACGGTCTTTGGGCCATTCACTTCAATGCGTTCAAAGTGTTTATAAAGCCCCATAAACGGCGAGCCTACCTCTGGGTTTTGAAGGTTCTCGTAGTAGGCCTTCACATGCTTAGCTTCAAAAGGTGTACCATCAACAAAGGCCCAGTCCCCCAGTTCAAACCGAATGGCATTGCCATCTTTTTCAAATGATGTTGCAGCAATAGGTGTGGGGGTAAAGTCGTCCGCCAAGCGTATTAAAGGTAAGCTTAGTAACTTAGTAATACGGCTAGCCGTTGCTGATGATGAAAAACGACTATCCAGCGTTGTGGGGGCAGCACCAAGGGCCATCACCACAGGTGTTGTATGCAGCTCAGTTTGAGGTGCATCTGGGGGCGTATTTTCGGCAAAAACGTTAGCTGGCGCTGTAAACAGCAACATATTTGCAACAAGGGTCAAAATAAATAGGGGTTGAAACATGGTCTCTTTCGGCTTTGTGTTGGCGCCCCATTCTAAGGGGTGGCATACTGAAAAAACAATAAAGTTTTGCGCAAAAAACGAAATAGGTACTTATAGACACATGTTTCTGAAAACTCACCAGACCCGTTTAAAGACTGTAGTTGCTACGGCAACCTTTACAGCGCTTATGGCGTTTTCGGTGCCTGCACATGCGGGGTTCTTCAGCTGGTTAGACGAAGCCACCACCTATAACGAAGATCAAAAGCGCCCGCTTAAACCACAGATTTTGCCTAAAGGCCCACCAGCCCCATTGCTGTACGACACAACCGACGGCGAGCGCTGGAGCCGCTACTACACACGTGACGATTTGGTGCCAGTAAACTACCTTAATGGCTCAGCCACAAAAGTAATGCGCCCACACCAATCTCAGCCACAAACACGTGATGACATGCTTCACGGCTACGTGCTTGACCGCAATGGCAACCCAATCATGGGCCCAGACGGCCAACCGATTACTGGTTACGACGTCATGCAACGCCGCGCGGCTTTGAACAAAGCCCAGCAAATGCGTGGCCAATTGTTTATTGGCGAACCTGACGATGTAAACCTACCGCGCGGCGGCGACCGCACACTGGGTGTTAAAACACGCATTGGTTCACCAGACGAAAGCTGGCGTAACAGCGTGCCGAACCACTTTAACCCGCAGCCGGGCGATTACGACTACGTGCCTGATAACCGCACTGGTCGTCGCTACAACGAATACGCAGCCCCTCCAGGTGGTGACATGATTGCCGGCACACGCCGTGATGGTTTTGGTAATGTCCAGCCTTACGATAACAACCGCCGCTACAATCAAGGTGGCCAAGGCTACGGCCAAGGCGGAACAGAAATGTTCCCTGATAACTACACCGTGCAACGTGGTGATACCCTTTCTGAAATTTCAGAGCAGGATAAAATCTACGGTGACTGGAAACTATGGCCGCTTATTTACGATGCAAACCGCAGCCAAATTAGCGACCCTGACCTTATTTACCCTGAGCAACGTCTTGGTATTCCTCGTGATTACACCTTTGACGAAGCCGACAATGCACGCAACCGTGCCTACCCGCCATACGGTCGCCGCTAGGGGAGATTGCCACCCGTGCGCTTAGGATTATTCAAAACGTTTACAGCAGCCTTTGCCTTGTGCGGGCTGCTTTTTACACAAGCAGCTACAGCAAATGACTTTTCTAAAGAAGACCTGAAGAAGCTGGACCAAGTTGAAGACTACCTGAACGACCTAAAAAGCTTTGCCGCCCGCTTTGAACAAAACGTGGCTGGCATGCAGCCTTCTACAGGTGTGTTTTACTTTAAACGCCCTGGCCGCTTTTTGTGGCAGTACGAAACACCCGACCCTGTAAAGCTGGTGTCAGATGGTGGTTTGATTTACTTCCACGATGATTCAAACAACCAAACAAACCAAGTGCCCCGTGAAGGCATTGCCGACTTTTTGACCCGTGAAAAAATCAACCTAACCGACGGTAAGTTTAAGGTTGAATACATTAACGACCGTAACGGCTTGCTACATGTAGCCATCCGCCTAAAAGACGATGCCGCAGGCGACATTGGCAATACTCTAAGCCTTACCTTTTTAAAGGGCCCGCTTCAGCTACGTCAAATCACAACCACCAACCAGTTTGACCAACCTGTTGAAGTTCTGTTTTTCAACATCCGTGAAAACGCTGATCTTGATACCCAAATCTTCAAATTCACACCGCCACAATACCGCGAGAATTAACCCCCTAACCTTAACCTGAAAGGCCGTTATTTCATGCTTCGTAAAGATCGTCTTTTTTCAGTTACGGGTTTATTTGCCCTTTCAATTTTTACCAGTGCCTTTTTGCTGTTTATGGTACAGCCACTGTTTTCAAAAATTGTGCTGCCTAGCTTAGGTGGTGCTTCTGCCGTTTGGATTACCCTTATGTTCGTTTACCAAGGGCTTTTGCTTTTGGGCTATGGCTATGCCCACGCCCTTAGCCATTGGGTGCCGCAGCGTTTGCAAATTCCGCTACATTTGTTGCTTCTGATTGCCAGCTTTTTAATGTTGCCTCTTGCCGCGCACGCTGACCTAACCCTTCCTGAAACAGCGCACCCTATTTTGTGGCTTATTAAAACTGCCTTGCTTGGCGTTGGTTTGCCATTTTTTGTATTGTCTGCCACCTCGCCGCTTATTCAGCATTGGTTTGCCCACACGCCCCACGGCAAAAACAAAAACCCTTATGTGCTTTATGCGGTAAGTAATTTTGGTAGCTTGCTTGCGCTCCTTGGTTACCCTCTGCTGCTTGAGCGCTTTTTACCGCTCAGCCAACAAAGCGATAGCTGGCTTGGTGTATATATGATTTATGCCCTACTGCTTTTTGTGTGCGGGCTTACCACCCATACCCTTTGGCGCAAAACGCGTGTGAGCGAAGAAACTAAGCTGACGGCTGACCCCATTAAAGACAAAAACCTTGTGCCGCAAGTTTCAAAAGGTCGCATGTTCCACTGGTTACTTTTAGCCCTGGTCCCATCAAGCATGCTACTGGGTGTAACGGGTTACATCACCACCCAAATCACATCATTACCGTTGCTGTGGGTTGTGCCGCTGGCCTTATACTTGTGCACCTTTATTTTTGCCTTTGCTGAAAAACAAGTTCTGCCGCCAAAACTTGTACGCACCCTTGCAGGTATTGGCCTTGTTGGGGTGATTGCTATTGTGGCGATGCGCCAAAACTACACCGACACTGCCATGCTTTGGCACTTAGGCACGTTCTTCTTTATTGCCTTAGCCCTGCACCAAATTTTGGCTGAGAAAAAACCTGCGGCTAAACACCTTACAGGCTTTTATTTCATCATGTCGCTAGGTGGTGTGTTGGGTGGTGCCGTGAATGCCATTGCCGCCCCACTACTGTTTAATAACGTTTATGAATACCCGCTTATTTTGGCAATTGCAGGCATCTTACTTTGGCCATACCAGCGCCAATACGTGACCGAACTTTATGAATCAAAACGCCTTGCCCGTGGCTTTGGTTTGTTTTTTGATATTGCCGTGCCGCTCACGTTATTTTTACTCGTAACCCTACCGGGCCACAACTTGCGTGTTGGCAAATTTGCTCTTGATTTTCGTGATGAGCAATCGCTGCATCTTGCGATTGTAGCAACAGTGCTATTAGCGCTTGTGTCATTCCAAAAGCCATTCCGTCTTGCGGTAGGTGCGGCCCTAATTTTGGCAGGTGGTTTATTTATTAATACTCTGAGCGACAGCCATACCCTAACAACACGTAGTTTTTACAGCACCTACTCGGTTGTTTTTGATAGTGATAAACTGGCCTACAAACTGTTAACCCTAGGCACCAGTGCCACCCAAGGGGCCCAAAGCATTGACCCTGAGCATGCGCTGCGCACAACGTACTTCTATAACCTTGATGGCGCTGATACCAAACTACCTGAAGATATTTATGCCTCTGACTGGGCCTCGATCGGCCTAGGCGTGGGGACGATTGCGTGTCTTTCACCGCTCCCAAACAAAACGACCTTTATTGAAATTGACCCAATGGTCTATGAGCTTGCCCATGACAGTGGGTACTTCACCTACCTGCAAGACTGCCCAGGCCAAAACCCTGTTATTATTGGTGACGGCCGTGCCAAGCTTGAAAACTTTGCCGAAAACAGCCTTGGCCTTATTGCCCTTGATGCTTTTTCAGGGTCATCAATCCCGACACATATTTTGACACGTGAAGCTTTTGAAATGTACCTTACCAAGCTTAAGCCTAACGGCGTGATTATGGTGAATATTTCTAACCGTCATATTAACCTACTGCCACTGCTCACACGCCAAGCCAAAGAACTTGGCCTTGTGGGTATGCACCGCTCGCCACGCCCGCCTAAATTTTCACACTGGATGATGTTGAGCCGCGAAAAAACATCGGTTGCTGGGCTTGCAGAAGCGGGTTGGGAACCACTACCCGAAGCAGACATGAGCCTGCAACCATGGACCGATAGCTTTGCAACAATCCTACCGTTGCTGGATTCAAAATGGCGTGATTTTGTGAAGGCTGACCAAGCCCGTAAAAAAGCAGAGGCTAAGCAGTAATCTAGCCCGCTATTTTACGGCGAATGTCATTTTCAGGCAGGTCATCAACCTCAAAGGTTGGTTTAAAGGGGCCTAGGCGCTTGGCTTCTTCGATAGCGGCAAAAACCTCTTCCTTGCGTTCAACAAGGCTGTAAAGCTGTTCAAAACTTTCAATCACGTAGTAAATTGGCTGGTAAATATCAATACGGTAAAGCGTGCGGAATACATCTACCAAATTAATAGGGCGCAGCTCTGGGCCGCCCTCTTCTTGAGGGGTCAGTGCGTATTGTGATTCACCCACTGATGACACAATGCCTGAGCCATAAATTTCAAGCTTACCGCCTTTGTGTTTCATCAAGCCAAACTCAACCGTAAACCAGTAAAGGCGGGCCAGCATTGAACGGTCAGATTTTTCAACCTCAAGGCCCATTTCGCCGTATTTCTTCATAAAGTCAGCGTAAACGGGGTTCATCAATAGTGGGCAGTGGCCAAATACCTCGTGGAAGATGTCAGGCTCTTGCAGGTAGTCAAACTCGTCACGGCGGCGGATGAATGTTGCCGCCGGGAATTTTTGATCTGCAAGCAGACGGAAAAACTTTTTAAACGAAATAAGCGCCGGCACACCTTCAACACCCCAGCCAGTGGCTTCGGTTAGGGTTGCCGTTACATCAGGAAGTTGCGGCACTTTGTTTTTAGGGAGGCCCAAAGTTTCAAGGCATTCAAGGTATTCAGCACAAGCACGACCAGGAAGAATTTCCTCCTGACGAGCGTACAAATCAGCCCAGATTTGGTCTTCTTCAGCGGTATAACTGCGAAAGCCGTTAGCATCTGGCTCTTTTGATGTGTATGTACTGTCCTTTTTACTCATACAGGCTCCTTCTATCCCTTCATCTACTTATGGTTCCATATGCTAGCACACACTTTTAACAAAAAGAAGAGCCCCGAATGCATGATGCATTCGGGGCTCTTTCGTAATGTGGGTTAGCGATTTACGCCGCTGCGAGAAACGCAGCTTCGTGCATCACCTGCGGCAGATCGGGGAAGAGTTCCACAACCTTTACGCCACCGTTACGCTTGCGCGCGACCTTTTCAGGGGTCCACTCAGCAGGGGCGCCGAGTTTGGTGTCGTAGGCGTTGCAGATCTTGTCCGATGCCTTGATAAGGCGGGTTTCGACGCAGACGCTCATCTGCGAGATCTGGCGAATTTCCTTGTCTTCGCGCTTGACGCCGGGGACGTCGGTCAGGTTCAGAACAAGGCTTGCGACCTTGATACCGAACTGACGCTTGATCGCGTCGAACATTTCGCCTTCGATCACGCCCGACCAGCTTTCCATGCCGTCTTCCACCACATCGTGGAGGAGAGCAGCAATCTGCTGTTCAAGCGAACCACCGGCCAGACGCACCAACATGCAAACCTGCAGAGGGTGGCGGGCATAAGGCGGGTTGCCTTCGGCCTTGCGGAACTGACGAATGTGCATCCAGCGCATAACGCCGTAAGCTTCGATGAGCTGGGGCTCGGCGTCAGGAATGACGTCGGTCAGGCTGGCGCCATTTTGGATCGCCTCGAATAGCTTCGAGAACGTTTCACCGTTGGGAGTCATGATATTTCTCCAATAGAGGGGGAAAAAGAAAGGGAAGATGTAAAGAATTTACTCTATTAGAGTAAGCATACCTGCTTGATATTACAACCTAAAAGCATGTAAAATATTAATTATTGGGGGATGACCACATAAGAACGTACCACGAGAGTACGCTTATAATAAAAACGCCTGCACGAGTGATAGGAACACACCCCATGTCTGATAAAACAATCCCGACACCTGCTTCATTCACAAATCAAGCAAACCTAACCCCTGAAAAATACCAAGAGATTTATCAAAAATCGGTAAAGAACCCCGACAGCTTTTGGGCGGAAGAAGCTGAAAAACACCTCACATGGTACAAAAAGTGGGACAGTGTCTCAACGTCAGACCTTAGCCAACCAAAAATTGAATGGTTTAAAGGTGCCCAGCTTAACGTTGCCTTTAACTGTATTGACCGTCACCTTGCCGAAAAAGGCAACCAAACCGCTATCATTTGGGAACCTAACGACCCGAATGACGCTGCAAAAGAAATTACATTTAATCAACTGGCCGAAGAAGTTGGCCGCTTTGCAAACACACTTAAAGCCCTAGGGGTTGAACGTGGTGACCGTGTGTGCCTTTACATGCCGATGATCCCTGAAGCCACCTATGCCATGCTGGCTTGCGCCCGCATTGGTGCTATTCATAGTGTTGTGTTTGCAGGTTTTTCAGCCGAGTCGCTGGCCAGTCGTATTGACGATGCCGAGTGTGACGTTGTCATTACCGCCGATGAAGGCAAGCGTGGCACTAAGCGCATCCCGCTTAAAACCACTGTTGATGAAGCCCTAACCTTAACCGAACACAAAGTACGCCACGTTTTAACCGTGCAGTACACCAAAGCCGACGTACCTTTTGATGCCCCACGCGATGCTTGGTACCACGAAGCCTCAGCCCAGCATGGGGCCGCCTGCCCGCCTGAAAAAATGGAAGCGACTGACCCGCTATTTATCCTCTACACCTCTGGCTCAACAGGTACACCGAAAGGTGTTGTGCATGGCACGGGCGGTTATTTAACCTATGCCACCAGTACTTTTAAAACCGCTTTTGACTATAAAGAAGGTGATGTTTTTTGGTGTACCGCCGATATCGGCTGGATTACAGGCCACAGCTATTTGATTTATGGCCCGCTTGCAGCAGGCTGCACCACCATTGTGTTTGAGGGCATCCCCACATGGCCCGATGCCAACCGCATGTGGCAAGTGGTTGACCGCCATAAGGTAAACTCATTCTACACAGCGCCAACGGCTATTCGTGCCCTACATGCCCTAGGGGATGAGTTTGTAACACCTCATGATTTAAGCTCGCTTCGCGTGCTAGGCACCGTGGGCGAACCCATTAACCCTGAGCCTTGGCTTTGGTACTTTGAACAAATTGGCCATAGCAACTGCCCAATTGTGGATACATGGTGGCAAACCGAAACTGGTGGCCATTTGCTTGCCCCCTTCCCCGGCTGTGTTGATGACCTTAAACCAGGTGCCGCGATGACGCCCTACTTCGGCATTGAACCTGAGCTATACACGCCTGAGGGCAAACTTATTGAGGGCGAAGGTGAAGGCCTTCTATGCTTTAGCCGCAGCTGGCCCGGCCAAATGCAAACCGTTTGGGGCGACCATGAGCGCTTTGAGGCGACATATTTTTCAATGTTCAAAGGCAAATACTTTACTGGCGATGGTGCCAAGCGCGATGCCGACGGCCATATTTGGATTACAGGCCGTGTGGATGATGTGCTGAATGTATCAGGCCACCGGATTGGTACTGCTGAGGTGGAATCAGCCATTGTGGAACACCCGCACGTGACCGAAGCCGCCGTTGTAGGCTACCCACACGATGTGAAAGGCCAAGGTATTTATGCGTTTATTACCCTTGAGCACGGCGTTGAGGCCTCTGACGATTTGAATAAAGAAATTGTAAGCACCGTGCGTAAAATCATCGGGCCAATTGCCTCGCCTGATGTTTTGCTGTTTACCGACAACCTACCAAAGACACGTTCGGGCAAAATTATGCGCCGTATTTTGCGTAAAATTGCCGCTGATGAAACTGATAGCCTTGGTGACATCAGTACCCTTGCCGACCCAGAGGTTGTTGAGCGCATTATTGAAAAGCATAATAATGCAAAATAAAGGCTGATTTCGTAGGATTAGGCAAATTGCAAAAACCGAATTTATTTTGTTTTTTATATACTTACATCCATAGGTGTGTCTCAAAATGAGAATTGGTAAAAATTTTGTATTATTCTCACCTTGAGTAAAAATATGACAAATCAATAGCTTGTATTGCAAATGCCTAATGTACGTGCAAAAAAGTAGCTAAGTTGCTGTTTTTTTAGCTTTACTTATCCATAAACCATCACTATATGTATTTACATGTGAGCGTCGTTGACGTGTTTTAAGATTTTTGCTGTTCGCAGCACGGTTTTAAATCACGCACGAGAGAGAAGGACCCCCTGCGGGTCCTTTTCTTTATGCATAAACACGCTCGACCTTCTATAAAGCTGTGCTACACTGCATTATGGCTAAGAACTTTACAAACAAATCACCTTCGTCCGCTGCAAAGCGCCACTCATCTTCTAAAGGTAGGCGCCCGCAAAAACGTCATCCCCAGCGCACCCATTCAAAAACGCACGCGCCCAAAGGCGGCGACAGCGTACGTAATGGCGTGTTTCAGGTTCTCAAAACAGTATTCAAAGGCAAGCAAACCCTTGATGTTGCCTTTACCCAATACAAAAACAACTTTGGCGGCGCCGACGAAAGCCGCAACCTTGCTTTTGCCTATACCCTTGCAGCTGGCACATTACGCACGGCCCTTTTCCTTGATGGGTTAAGCCATCAGCACCTTAAAAAACCGTTCGAGGCTGATAGCGATCAAAACATCATTCTGCGTATGGGTATTTACCAACTGCTGTTTATGGACGGTGTAAAAGACCATGCCGCCATTTCGACCACGGTTGATATGATGAAGCACAACCGCCTGCATCACCTAAGTGGAGTAACCAATGCGGTGCTGCGTCAAATTCAGCGTAAAAATGCGGAACATCCTATCGAGCTTGCGGCCGACATGTGCCTACCAAGCTGGATTCAGAAAGAATTTAGCGCTGATTACGGCGATGAAAACGTAGATGTTTTAGCAGGGTATATGCTTGAGCAAGCCCCTGTTGATATTCGCGTCTATCAAGGCGCTGCTCCTGAAGGTAGCACTGCGCTAGACGGGTTAGAAAAAGCCTATCGTCTTCCTGACGGCACCCACGCCAGCAGCATTGAAGGCCTTAACACAGGTGGGGTTTACATCCAAGATATGGCCGCTCAATGGCCAGCCTCTCTCCTTGCAAAGCTGATTAAAGCTAAAAAACTTAATGGCCCTGTTGTTGATATGTGTGCGGCCCCAGGTGGTAAAACATTGCAGCTACTTGATTTACTCGAAAACACAATTTATGCGGCTGATCTTAACCCACGACGCCTCCAAAAACTGTCCGAAAACTTGGCACATATGCCGCGCAAACCATTTACCGTTGCCTGCAACGGCTACACCCCACCGTTTGCTGAAAGCAGCATTGCTGGCCTCCTACTTGACGCCCCCTGCACTGCAACAGGCACCAGCCGCCGCCACCCAGAGGTTATTCATCTACGTCAACCTGCCGACCTTGAACACCTACAAGCAGCACAACGTAAAATTTTAGAGCAAGCAGCCATGGTTTTGCAGCCGGGCGGCGTATTAGTTTATGCAGTTTGTTCACTTTTCCATAAGGAAGGTGAGGCGCAAGATGTTTGGGCCCTCGAAAACCTAGCCCTAAAACCCCTTGCGTTTGATGTGCCTGCAGCGCTTAAAACAGCGCATACAAAAGCACACACCCTGCGCTTAACGCCTGAGCATGGTTGCGACGGGTTTTATATTGCCTGCTACGAAAAACAAAGCTAACGAGGTACAATAACGCTATGACCGTAAAAATTGCCCCTTCTATTTTAGCTGCTGACTTTGCCCACTTGGGTGCCGAAGCTGCCGCCGCCGAGCGTGCTGGCGCTGACTGGCTGCACCTTGATGTGATGGATGGTCACTTTGTGCCCAACCTCACTTTTGGCCCACCTGTTATTCAGAGCTTACGTTCACACACCAAACTGCCTTTTGATGTCCACCTAATGGTGACAAACCCACATGACCTGCTTGAAGACTATGTGGATGCTGGCGCCGACCATATTACCTTCCACGTTGAAGCCCAAACCGATACGGTTGCCACCTTGCAAGATATCCGTAATTACGGCAAAAAAGCAGGCCTTAGCCTGCGCCCGGCCACCCCTGCCGATACGCTGCAAAACTTTATGCCGTACCTTGACCTTATTTTAGTGATGTCGGTCGAGCCTGGCTTTGGTGGCCAAGCTTTTGAAGAAGAAATTTTGCACAAAATCACTGAAATTCGCGACATGGCCGACCAGCAAGACCACCCCATTGAAATTGTGGTCGACGGTGGCGTTAAACCAGAGAATGCGCAAAAAATTATCGAAGCTGGCGCCACCACATTGGTGGCTGGCAGCAGCATTTTTAAATCAGATAACTACACCACAGCCATTGAAGCGCTGCGTGACGAATAAAGAAAGTAAATACCCATGAAACTCCACACCCTTTTAACCACACTTGCCCTTGTTGGTACCCTTGCTTTTGGGACAACCGCTTGCACACGTGCTGATGGTGGCGTAAGCCGACAGACTGTAGGCTCAGTTGTTGGGGCCATTGGTGGCGCCGTTTTGGGTGCTGAAATTGGCATTGCTGGCAGCCCTGCTATTGGTGCGTCAGTTGGCACGTATGCAGGTGCGACCTTGGGCCGCGAAATTGGTAAAGGCATGGACCAAGCAGATATGGAGCGCATGTACCGCGCCCAAGAACAAGCTTATAACGCCCCAATTGGTGAAACCATTTACTGGGACAACCCAGAATCTGACAATCACGGCACAGTCACCGCCACCCGCCAAGGCGAGAGTGTTTCAGGCCGCTATTGCCGTGAATTCAAGCAAACCGTCACCATTGGTGGCGAGGAAGAGCAGGCCACAGGCACAGCCTGCCAAACCCCTGATGGTTCGTGGCAAGTTGTCCCCGAATAATTTTTGATAAAAAACAGAACTTTTACCCCCTGCAAAACGTTCAAAACTGCAGGGGGTTTTTTGCGCCCTACTGGTGGGCATTTTCAGTATCAGAACTATGTTAAAACCATTGCACTTCTGGCCCAATGTGCGATACTACATAACCAATAAAAGAAACAATTTCTCAAGCTGTTAACATGTTTAAACTGCTACAAGATTTCATCCAGCGATTAGCCCACGTGCTTTCAGGCACACCTGAAGAGGTGCGCCGCATTGATGCACTGGCTGAAGACCGCACAATTAACCCCTACTACCGCCCCATGTTGATGATGCAAGAATTCTTCAAATTTGAAGCTGGTGGTGGCCTTCTGCTTTTGATTTGTGCCATTGGCGCCATGTTTGTTGCAAACTCAGCCCTTGGCCCGATGTACGAAAACACCCTACACAACACCAAAGGTATTATTGGCATTGGTGACGTTGTCTTTGAGAAAACAATTATTCACTGGATTAACGACGGCCTAATGGCGCTGTTCTTCTTCCTTGTTGGGCTTGAGGTTAAGCGCGAGCTTGGCACCGGTATGATGAGCACATGGAACCAACGTGTCCTGCCGACTTTGGCTGCATTTGGTGGTATGGCTGTGCCTGCACTTATTTTCTTTGGCGTTGTCCACATGCTTGCCACAGATGGCGAAGTAGCAGAACTTACAGTAGGCTGGGCCATCCCAGCTGCGACTGACATTGCCTTTGCTATTGGTATTTTTGCGCTCCTTGGCCAGCACCTACCTACATCGCTTAAAGTATTTTTGCTGGCGCTTGCGATTATTGACGATATTGGCGCCGTGATTATTATTGCGCTGTTTTACACCAGCGACCTGAGCCAAACCCAGCTTTATGGTGCAGGCGTATGCTTGGCGCTGCTTATTTTGATGAACATCATTAACTTCCGTAGCCGCATTTGGTACGTGCTTTTAGGCCTAACCATGTGGGCATTTGTTGTAAAAAGCGGTGTGCACGCCACCCTTGCTGGTGTTGCGCTTGCTTTTACCATCCCGATGAACAAAGACGAAGCTGGCAACTCTATGTTGACTGAGTTTGAGCATGGCCTTCACCCCTTTGTGGCGTTTTTGGTTTTGCCTTTATTTGCCTTTGCTAACGCAGGCGTCAACCTAGAGGGCATCACCATGGACAAGCTTTTAAGCCCTGTAACCCTTGGTATTATTGCAGGTTTGGTTGTAGGTAAGCAGGTAGGTATTTTTGGTATCTCGTGGTTGGCTATTAAACTTCATATTGCTAAAATGCCAATGGGCGCAAACTTTATGCAGCTTTGGGGTGTGAGCATCCTTGCGGGCATTGGTTTCACCATGAGTTTATTTATTGGTACACTAGCCTTCCCCGGGACGGAAAACCTCTTTATGTTAGAAACCAAGCTCGGTATCCTGATTGGATCAGGCTTAAGTGCCATTATGGGCTTGACTGTTCTTTGGTTTTCAACCAGAAAAGCAAGAGCAGTAACCCCTGCGCTTTAACTTAGTTAAAGCCAGCGATGAGACGAACACAGAAATAAAACGAAATGCAAGCAACCTTGAAAAACCTACTTCCCTTTTTAAAGCGCCGCTCTACCCCATCGGTAGGTCGTCCGGTGCGCGGTCAAAAAGGCACAATTAAGGGCCTAGCTTTGGGCCGTCGCTTGCGTACATTTGCTGCAACATCACCAGTGCAGTGGGTACAACGTTTTGACTATGCGGCACGCTCACTTTACTACCGCAGCGTTTTTTACCCGTTTATTGAATATGATGCAGAAATTGCAGAAGCCCCAACGCACACCGCCCCTGACCTTTGGGCTGGCGATGTTGAGCATGGCAAAAACATTAAGCAAAACACTTTCAGCTTTATGGGCCGCACGGTCAACATGGGCAAAAGTGTGCAATGGGCACCACAAGGTGTTTCTGACGAATGGCAAATGGCCTTCCATAGCTTTGAATGGATTGCAGACCTACGTGCCACACAAGACCCACAAGCCAAAACCATCGCCCGTGAACTTATTGGCGAATGGATTGACGTTTGTGGTGCTTTTCATATGTTGCGTTGGCACCCGCATGTGCTTTCAACACGTTTAACCTCATGGCTTACCCACTCAAGCTGGTTGCTTGATGGTGCCGATGGCGGCTGGCGTGAGAAATTCATGCACAGCCTTACCCGTCAAGCCAACCACCTACCAAAAGTGATGGAGTGGGACGTTGGTGGCCATCGTCTTATCCGCAACCTTAAGGCTCAGATCTTTGCAAGTCTATGCTTGCCAAGCCGCCAAAGTGCGTACCTTGAAGCCGAGGACCTTTTGAAGCAGCAGCTTAAAGTGCAAGTGCTCCCTGATGGTATGCACCACGAGCGCAGCCCTTACTACCACATGATGGTACTTAAAGACCTGCTTGATATCCACGCGATGATTATTAAGGCTGGCCAAACGCCTGCGCCTTCAATCGATGAAACTATTGACCGTATGTCAGTGACCATGGCGTTTTTCCGTCACCCTGATGGTGGTCTTGCCCTGTTTAACGATGGCGAAATTGGCAACATTGACCTGCTGGACGATATTCAGGAACGCTGCGGCCTTGCCGAAACTGTGCCGGCTGAACTGCCTTACGCTGGCTATGTGCGCCTCGATAATGGCCCTATTGCCCTTTTGTTTGATGGTGGCCTTTGTGCGCCGATGGAAGGCACACGCCACGCCCACGCTGACACCCTTTCGTTTGAACTTTCATACGGCGAGCACCGCGTGTTTGTAAATAGCGGTACCTCAGGTGTGCATGGTTCATCACCTCAGCGCAACAAATTGCGTGGTACTGATGCCCACAACACCATTAGCCTCAACAACCTAAACAGCGCCGAAGTTTGGGGCGATGGCCTGCTGGGTCGCCGTCCTCGTAACGTAAGTTGCAGCGTCCGTGAAGAGCCTGGCATGGGTATTGGCCTTGAAGCTAGCCACGACGGTTACAGCTACCTTGGTGCTAAACACACACGCCGCCTGTTTTTGAACAGCGAAGGGAACGACCTACGCTGCGAAGACATGATTGAAACACGCAAGCGTGAGTGGCCAGTGCAAGCGCACTTCCACCTGCACCCAACGGTGAAATACAAACTTATTAGCAATGCTGAAGCTGAGTTAACATTGCCTGATGGCACGTTACTTTCGTTCCGTGTTAAAGGCGGCCAACTGTTTGATGCCGATGCTGACTACTGCCCTGAATATGGTCAACCTGTTGCTGGCCGTAAGCTGTTTGTGCGTGGCACATGGCAAAACAAAAAATGCGTCATTAACTGGGGTCTGCGTGAAAAATAATTTTCAGCGCCAAAGACCCAAACCAAGTGAAAGGTAAGCCCTATGGCTAAAGACACACCTAAAAAAACACAGAAGCCTGATACTGAAAAGATGGCTAAGGCACCCGCTAAAGACACACAGCCAGCATCAGAAAAACCACGCAAGCTTGGTACTGTAAAGTCAATCGCTGGTGTGCTACTTGCTATTTTGGTTGTGGCTTTTATTTGGGTATTCTTGCCACTTTCAGGCACAAGCGGCCCAGCCAATGCTGTGCGCACCGCTTGGGATGCTGTTGAAAGCAAAGACCTTGAGGCCTTCCAGAAAGTTGTGAACACCGACGCCTTGGTCAAAAGCCTGATTGAACAGGTTATCGCCTACGAAGAAATTAACGCCGAAGGTGCAACGGCAAACAACTTCCGTCAGTTGATGAGCCAAGGCATGATTGGTGCCTTCCGTAATGACCTTGCGGCAACCTACAACATTCAGCTGAACGAACTTGTTGAAACAGGCAACCTTGACCAACGTAAAGACGGTTTGCTATGGCGCCTATGGCAACAAACAGGCGCAAAGCCTGAGTACTTTGTAGACTACGAAGTGCTTGACCAGAACGACCAAAACGCCCTACTTACCCTTAACTTTGAACGCCCTGACCTTGATGGTGCTGTCCTTTCATTGAACCTCCTGCTTGAGCACAACTCACAAAAAGACAGCTGGCAAGTCACAGGTGCGCCGAACCTAGCAAACTTCTTGTTTACAATTAACCAGCGCCAAAAAGAACAACTGGCCGAGCTTAATGCCCCGATCCAAAAGCGCCTCAACGAAACGGTGAACGTGATTGACGTGCAAAAATCAGGTGGCGTTGGCGAAACCAGCAACGGTGTTTTGTGGCGCGTGGCCTACCGCAACACAAGCAGCCGCAACATTGAAAGCTTTGATGCGACCATCACGATTAAAAATGCAAACGACCAGCACTTGGGCGAACTTAAAATATCAGACGATGATGGCCTTGCAAGTGGCCAAACTGCCGAGCGTGCATGGCCAATGCCCCTTAGCACTACAAACAGTGCTGAAGCTGAAATTTTGACAGCTTCACCACGCACCCTGCAAACCGAAGTGACGATTACCAAAGTTGTATTTAAAAACGGCGACCGTCTAACACTGTTTAAAGAGCTACCAACAACGGTAACAACACCTGAAGAGGCTGCCGAATGAAGATTTGGGTTGTAAGCCAATTTTATAAACCAGAGCCTTCGGCCCCGTCGGCCCGCTTGGGCAGCCTTGCTAAGGCCTGGAAAAAACTGGGCGCTGATGTCAGCGTGCTTACAGCGCTACCTAACCACCCAACGGGCTACGTGTACGAAGCTTATCAGGGTAAAGGCTCATACCAAACTGACGAAATTGATGGCGTTAAAATTTACCGCCACTGGCTTTCATGCGGGCCAGAAAAAACAGCAAAACGCCGCCTAAAGGCACAGGCAACATTTGCCCTAAACCTGCTTAAAAACCTGTTTAAAACCGACGCCCCAAAACCTGACGTTGTGATTGCAAGCTCGCCTTCTATCCTCCCTGTTTTAAGTGCGTGGATTTTGGCCCGCCGTTATGGTGCCAAGTTTGTTTTTGAAATTCGTGAATCATGGCCAGGCCTGTTTGTTGAACTTGGCCGCCTTAAAGATGGCAAGGCCCTTGAATACCTTATGAAGGTTGAAATGTTCTTATACAAGCGTGCCGACGCTATTGTGACGGTGACCCCTAACCTTGCCAAAGACCTTGTGAACCGAGGTATCCCGAAAGAAAAAATCAGCGTTGTGATGAATGGCGTTGATAAAGAAGACGTTGCCGCCGCAGCCGCTGCAAACAAAGCGGACCGTGGCAGCCGTCTGCGTACTGAGCTACAAATTGGCCCAATGACCCAAGTGGTGATGTACTACGGTGATCATGATATTTCTCAGGCCTTAGGCCAAGTGGTTGATACCGCAAAAATGATGGTTTCACGCGGGGATGTATTGTTCCTACTGGTTGGCGAAGGCCCTGATAAAGAGCGTTTGCGTAACATTGCCCGAGGCATGCCGAACCTGCAGTTTATTCAACTGCCTGAAGATGACAAAAAATGGGCCTACTACGACATGGCTGATGTTTGCCTTGTGCCACAAAAGAATGTGCAAGGCCTTAAAAAGGTTATGCCATCTAAACTATTTGAAGCTATGGCCGCAGGTAAGCCTGTTGTGGCCGCTGCTGACGGTATTACAGCCTCAACCCTAACAGATGCACGTGTAGCGCTTGTGGTTCCGCCTGAGAACAGCGAGAAACTTGCCTACGCCGTTTTGCGCTTGGTTGATAACCCAGATAAAGCCAAACTACTAGGGCGCAAAGGCCAACAGTGGCTGGTGCAAAGCTATGATTTTGACCGCCTGAGCGAGAAATACCTTAACTTGCTTAAGCGTATTGTAAGTGGCGAAGCCGCACCTCAACAGCCTGAGCCAACCCCTCAGCAAGTAGCCCCACAGGCGCCAGCTGAGCAGCCACAAGGCGAACAGCCAAAACCTGAGCAACCTCAAGATGCCAAGTAATTACACACAGCACATTTTGGTATTGGGCGATCACGCCACCAACACCCGCTGCTTTGCCGAAACTTTGCTGGCATCTGTACCTGAAAATGACATTCGCTACACATTTGTACACCCCAATGCCGCACAAATTCTTCTGCGCCTGACCGGCCTTGATTACGTTGAAACAGGCTTCACCGGCCAACGCTTTACCGACGTGCTTAAAACCGCTGACGGTGTTATTTGCCTAAAACCAATTGAGACTGGCATCGGCGAGAAACTCATCCCCCAGTTGGAAGACGCTGGCATTAAACGCGTTTTATTTTGCACCCGTGAAGGCAATTACCAGCCACCGGCCGAGCGTGCGCTACTCAGCATCCACCAAACTGTGCATGCCTTAATTAAGTCGAACCTTGACTGGACGCTGCTGCGCCCAACTACCATTTTTGGCAGCTATGACGACCCTTTTAAAGCGCTTGAAAAATCGTTTAAATCGAAGAAAAAGAAGCTGCTGATTGTCGGTAAAAAGACCGCTAAAAACTTTGTGCAACCGCTGCATGAAAGTGACTTTGCGCAGGCTATTTTAAAAGCCTTCCCTAACGCACGTACCTTCCGCCAGACATATAAAATCAGTGGTTACAAGCCGCTGCGTATTGGTTTTGTGCTTGAGCAGATTTGCCTTATTAACCATGTGCGCTTTAAAGTGCTACCGTTTTGGGGCATGCATCGCATTTTGCCAAAGTGGGTTTATATTGCTCGTAAAAACCAACCGCTGAAAATCCGTAAACTACGTCGCAGTATTATTGCGACCCACGAAAAAGCGTTCCAAGATTTTGGCTTTACGCCACTCGCCGCCCCTGACTTTATGAAAGGAAATACTGATGCTTGATGCCCTCGCGATTGTTTTGCCGTTTATTTTAGTAAGCGCAACCTTAACAAAAGTGATGGCCTACAGCCACAGCCACCACCGCCCTACTGATGGTTGGTATATTGCCCTTGTTGGCGGCTCGCTAAGTTTATTGGCCATGGTGCTGATTCATTTCTTCCCCACTTTTGATTTTTCAATCACCTTTGTTGATTACGCCATTGTGGTGTTTGGTGCTGGTGTTGTGCTGCGCCCTATTGCCCAAGCCAAAGAGCAAGGCCGCCTTGGCTGTAAAACATTTAACATTGCTATGTTTATTCTAGCAGCAGCTGCGCTTATGCTTTTGTTGCCTCAAGGTTTTTACGGTTTTGAAGCTCCTGTTAAACTGTGGGCCGAGCGCCTTGGTACGGCAGCCCTTTGGGTACTCTTTGCGAATGCCTATGCCAAGCAAGATATTGTTGAAGGCCAGCTAGCCCTCATGACCATTTTGGTATGCATTGCCTTTTCAATGATGGCGAAGGGTATTGCATTGTTTGCGCTTATTCTTACAGGTTGTTGCATGGGCTTTATGCGTTTTAACCGCCCTGCCCTTGCAGGCAGCAAAGCCCCCACCGCCCAAATGGGCCTTACGGGTGGTTTCTGGTTAGGCTTTATTTTGTTTGGCCTAGCGCTGGTTAGCCTTGTGCCGCACCCCCTAACAAATGCTGAATGCCTAGGCCTACTTACACTACTCCTTTACCCCATCGTGGATAGCCTGCAGGCAGGTGTGATCAGTGCCTTCAAAAAAGTACCGCTGCGCAATAACTTATGGGCCGCCAAATTACAAGGCAGTGGTGCTATGGGTTGGGGCGTTGTGCTGCGCACAATTAGCGTCAACTTTTTGCTGTTTTTACTAAGTATTTTGGGGTATGTTGCCCACCAAAGTTTGTATACACTTTGCGCCGGGGGATTGATTCTTGCGATTTACCACGTATATGTACGTTGGTTATGTAAAGTTAAGTAAACTTCTGGTACATTAACCAACAGATTTTTGCGCCACGCGCTCCACCATGAAAGGATGATTGGAAATGACGTCTACGAAATCAACAACGCAAACACGCCAGCACAAGCCAGTACGTAAGGCGGTCTTCCCGGTAGCGGGTTTGGGCACACGCTTCTTGCCAGCCACTAAGGCCATGCCAAAAGAAATGCTGACCGTTGTTGATAAGCCAATCATTCAATATGCCGTTGAAGAAGCTATTGCTGCCGGCATTACCGAAATTATCTTTGTAACAGGTCGCGGTAAGTCAGCGATCGAAAACCACTTTGATAAACCGTACGAACTTTCAGATACGCTAAACAAGCGTGGCAAACTGAAAGAACTTAAAATGGTTGAAGACATTGTGCCCGAGCACGTACGCATTTACTACACCCGCCAAGGCGAGCCTAAAGGCCTAGGCCACGCTGTTTGGTGTGCAAAAGAAATTATCGGCGACGAGCCATTTGCTGTACTGCTACCAGATGACATTATCTGGAACGATGAAGGCCGTGGCCACAGCCTACGCCAAATGTGCGACATTTACGAAGAAACTGGCAAACCAGTTGTACTGACGTCAGAAGTTAGCAAAGACAACACCCGTAAATACGGTATTTTGGATGTAAACGGCGAGACTATGTCAGGCGGTCGTGTGCCTGTTTCTGGTTTTGTTGAGAAACCGCAGCCAGATGTTGCACCATCAAACTTTGCCATTACCGGCCGTTACGTGCTGACCCCTGAAATTTTGGACATTCTTGAAAGCGCCGAGCCTGGCCATGGTGGTGAAATTCAGATTACAGATGCTATGGACAAAGTTGCCCGTGATAGCGGTTTTTACGGCTGCCTTAACACTGGCCACCGTTTTGACTGTGGTGACAAGCTAGGCTTCCAAATGGCGAACCTCTTCTTTGCAATGCAAGATGAGTTTGTAGCCCCACGCCTACGTACCTTCCTGAAGTCGCAAGATGCTTCAGCAACAGGTACATTTACACATATCCCAACCCTACCTACATTTGGCTGCGACGAAAGCCGCAAGCTTAACGTAACGATGATTGGTAGCGGCTACGTAGGCCTTGTTAGCGGCACTTGCTTTGCCGACCTTGGCTTTAACGTAACTTGTGTTGATACCAACGCTGAAAAAATCGAGAACCTGAAAAAAGGCATTATGCCAATTTACGAGCCAGGCCTTGATAAACTTGTTGAGAAAAACACCGCCAACGGTCGCCTAAGCTTTACAACCGACCTAGGCTCAGCCGTGAAAGACTCTGACGTTGTGTTTATTGCAGTAGGCACCCCACAAGGTGAAGACGGCAGTGCTGACCTAACCTACGTTAAGCAAGCTGCAAAAGACATTGCCCCACACCTTAACGGCTTTACCGTTATTGTGAACAAATCAACTGTACCAGTGGGTACCACTGTAACCGTGACAGAAGCGGTTAAATCAGTAACTCCTGATGCTGATTTTGAAGTTGTTTCAAACCCTGAATTCCTCCGTGAAGGTTGCGCCCTTTCTGACTTTATGCAGCCAGACCGTGTTGTTGTTGGCGCCCTGACTGAGCGTGCCCGCAGCGTGATGCGCACCCTGTACCGCCCACTTGAAGAAGCCCACGTGCCTGTGATGTTCACAGCGCCAACTTCGGCTGAACTTATTAAGTACGCCGCAAACGGTTTCCTTGCGATGAAGATTAGCTTCATTAACGAAATTGCAGCGCTGAGTGAAAAAACAGGCGCTGACGTTTCTGATGTTGCTCGTGGTATTGGTCTTGATCACCGTATTGGGAGTGCCTTCCTAAACCCTGGCCCTGGCTACGGCGGTTCATGCTTCCCGAAAGACACCCGTGCGCTCGCTGAAATTGGCCGCACATTTGGTGCTGAACAAAAGCTGATTGAAACAGCCATTGCTGTTAACTCAGCCCAGCAAAAACGTGCTGCTGAAAAAGTAAAAGAAACCATGGGCCCGCTAAGCGGTAAAACCTTGGCTGTTCTAGGTTTGGCCTTTAAGGGCAACACCGACGACATGCGCGAGTCGCCAGCCCTAGGGATTATTCCACTGCTTGAAGCTGAAGGCGCAACCATTAAAGCGTTTGACCCTCAGGCCATGAAAAACGCCTCAACAATGCTGCCAAAGGTACAAATGACGGCAAGTATCGATGAAGCCTTACAACAGGCTGATGGTGCCGTTATCATGACAGAGTGGGACGACTTCCGTTCAATCCTACCGGCGACCTTTAAGTCGGCCCTTAAAACGCCAACGATTGTTGACCTGCGTAACCTTTACAACGCAGAAAGCATGACAGCCGCAGGCCTTACTTACGTAAGCCTAGGCCGCGAAAGCCAAAAGTCAGCCTAAGGCTGAGGACGGTGCACGCCCATGGCTAAACCCGCTCTAAAAATTGTTTCAGGCGCAGAGAAATCTGCGCCTGCTGCACTTCCTGAGATTGAACTTATCTGGGATGACACCACCGTTGGCGGCTGGAAAGAGCTTTTACAAAAAGCCCCCCGTTCAAACCTTCTACAAACATGGGCATACGCCAAAACAAACCTTATGCTTTACCGCCTATGGCCAAAGTTTGGTGTGTTTTACCGCCAAGGTAAACCTGTAGCCATGGCCATGGTTAGCACACGCCGCTTTATGGGTATTGAAGTGGTGCGTATTCACCGAGCCCCCGTATGGCTGGTTAAAACACCAAGCCCTGAGCTTGTAAGTGCGGTACTTACAAAACTACGTGCAGCATACCCACAAAAATGGTCACGCCGTTTATCGTTTATGCCTGAGCTACCCAATACACCAAAGTCAGTTGAGCTACTTGAAAAAGCTGGTTTCATGCCCCGTAAGGCAGAGCACTACCGCTCAAGCGTGGTTGACCTTACGCCCCCACTGGCTGACATAAAAAAAAGCTTTTCATCAAGTTTCCGTAAAAGTTTAAAAGCGGCTGAAAAACTAGACTTCACCATTATTGTTGACCCCAGCAAACTTGCTGTAAAAGACCTTATTTTGGGCTACCTGCGTGACCGCGCAAAACGCCGTTACCGTGGGCCTTCAGCAAAGTTTTTGCGCACACTACACAAAAACTGCCGCCCGCACGAATGGCTACTGCTTGAAGCCTGGCATGAAGACCAACTGATTGCGGCACAGCTTTTTGTGCTACACGGAAGTGGGGCTACCTACCAACTAGGCTGGACTACCGAACGTGGCCGTAATGCCTGCGCCCACCACGCTATGATGTTTGAAGCCGTCACCCGCCTTAAACAAGCTGGTGTTCAATCCCTTGACCTTGGTGGCCTGAGCTTTGAAAACCAAGGCCTAAACACCTTTAAAGAAAACCTGAAAGGGTCAGAATACACCCTCGTGGGGAGCTGGAAATAATGCCTGCTAAAAAGAAAACAGCCAAACGCACCAAACCATTGGTGCATGACGAACCTAAATCAAAGCCACTTACAAAAGCTGCGATTGAAGAGGTTTACCACATTTGGCAACGCAACAACCCCAACCCCACTACCGAGCTTGATTACCATAGCCCCTTTACATTGTTGGTATCAGTCGTCCTTTCAGCCCAAGCTACGGATGTGGGCGTGAACAAAGCCACGGCAAAACTTTGGCCTGTAGCAGATACCCCTGAAAGTATTTTAGAACTAGGCGAAGAAGGCCTAACCAAATACATCAAAACCATTGGCCTTTATAAAACCAAAGCCAAAAACGTGATTGGCCTTTGTGAAAAACTATTAGCCGAACATAACGGCGAAGTGCCTGACGATCAAAAAGCCCTTGAGGCTCTACCGGGTGTGGGGCGCAAAACAGCAAATGTGGTACGCAACACCTTGTTTGGGGCCCACGTGATTGCGGTTGATACGCACGTGTTCCGTGTGGGGCGCCGTACGGGTATTGCCCCCGGTAAAACAGTGCTTGAGGTTGAAAAAGGCCTACTGAAGCGCACGCCTGAGCCTTACTTAAAAGATGCCCACCACTGGCTGATTTTACATGGCCGCTACACGTGCCTTGCCCGTAGCCCGAAGTGTGCTGAGTGTAAAATTTCACACATCTGCACCTACCCCGCAAAAGAACGTTAAGCCTTTACAACACGAAAACCCCGCCGATGGCGGGGTTGTTTCGTTATTGCTTACCATATTGGCTGGCATGGGTCAGCTTGCTGTGGTGCAGCGCTGTAAGCATATCGTTTGCGAGCCAACGTAATACACTTGCCGACTCAGCCTTTGTGGGGCTGAAGGTGGTGTAAGTTGGAAGCTCACGATGGCTATTAACGCCATACACATTGCGTACGCCTGAAGTGCCTAAACCTGTGAGGTGAACCTCAAGGTAGTCAACATAGGGTGTTTCATGGCGGACGATTTTTTCAACGTAGCTATTTGGCTTTGCCGCAGTGTTTTGCGCAAGGTAGCCATTAAGGTACGAGGTTAAATCAGCATCGGATGCTGAAGCAGCTGGTTTATCAAGATCATTTGGGAAGTAGGCTAGGGTGCCGTTAATCGCAAATGCTTGGGTAATGCCATCAGCGTCTTTGTAAATAAATAAAAGGCGTGGGTAGGCAGGTTTTTGCACAGCTGGGATTGCATGTGATGATTTCATATCTCCTCCAGAGAGATGTGGGATGAATTTAGGAAACGTTAAAGAAAAGATGATAAGGACAAACCCTATTGTGGGGAGGGTTTTATGCCTTTCAAGGATTATTTACAAGTAAAAAAGCCCTCCAAATTCATGGAGGGCTTTCGTTAAATGTGCGGGCGAGACCCTTAAGGCGTTAAGCCAAGGTAGTTCAGTGCTTCCTCAAGTTGAGGTTTCGGCTTTGTGGTGGCACCACTGGGCCGAGGGGCATGAACATCAAACACCGAAAAAGTTGGTGCCTGCATATAGCCGCCCCCATTCCGTGCTTTGACGTAATCCGCACCAGCTTTGGTGAGGTGTACTTCAAAGAACTGCAACCCCGAAGGGGTGGTTTGCAGCCGCGCCTGCTTTACGTATTGCAAGCCTTTTTCACGTGTGAAAAAGAGCTTGTTATACAGCATGGTGCGCACAGGTTCAGGGGTTTGAGGGTTCAGCATTGCCCGCTTCACCGAAGTGAAGTTCATGGCGTTATCCAAGTCTTGCTTTACAGCAATGGCCATAGTTTGGCCCTGCTCATCCTGGTAGAGATAGAGCACACGAGGGATATCCGCCAACGGGATTATCTGACTCATAAAGTCTCCTTGGCCTAATTAGGCGTCAGGTTTCATGCCTAGGTAGCTCAAAACCTTTTTAAGGGGTTTTGTAAAGCGACCCCACAACCGACCTGCGCTCATCGAGCTGGGGTCGTACCGTTCGTAACTGGTCCACGAGTAGTAGTGACTCTCGTTGGTGTTGTAGTCTTCAAGGTACGTCTTCCCTTGGTCCGTAAGCTGGACTTCGAGGAAGTGCGCACCGTCAGGCATGGTATGCAGGATGACCCGAGTCGCGATGGTCAGCCGCTCATACATCCGTTGGCGAATGCGGTTTGCCAGCTCATTGAAGAGCATCGTCCGCACCGCTTCAGGGGTCTGAGGGTTGAGCATCTCGGGCTTGATGGAATACTTGTTGGGAATATCATCCAGATCATTTTTGATCACCAAAGCAAGGCGGTCGCCATGCTCATTATGGTAGGTGTAAACCACCTTGGGCAACATCCCAAAAAGCGCTGAGATTTTCAGGATCATTTTGGGTTTCCAGTTGATAAAGAGGAAGAGAAAACAGAAGAAATAGCAAAGCAGTTATAACTTTGGATTCAGCCCCAAGAAAGTAAGGGCATCACGCAGCCGAGGGGTAAAAAGGTTTTTATACCACTGCCGGCTCAGCTTTTCGATGGGGTTATATTCGCGATAATCACACACAGGCTGTGAGTGAAAACCAAACCCACCCATATCAAAATGAAAGTCTTTCAAGAACTCAAGCCCCGCCTTGGTCAGGCGAACCTCAAGAAACATGCTTTCATCAGGCATAATATGCAGCCGAACAAACTCAGCCATAAGGGCTGGAGCTTCGTTAGGCTTTGGGGTGATTCTGGCAATCTTGTTGTAGTAAAGCGTTCGCACTGTTTCGGGGGTACGCGGGGCATAAAGCGCCGGGTCACACGAAAGCGGGTTGGGAACGGTTTCAAGATCATCACGAATCACGAGCGAACAAATATCGTCACGCTCGTTCTCGTAGGTATATAGCACCAAAGGCGCTTGATCTTTCGACACTGTTTTTGTCCAAATAAAGAATAAAGCGGAGGAGAAAACCTCCCCCATTAGGGCAAAACCTAATGAGGGAAGTAAAGCAATTAAGCTGGGCGCAGGCCCAACTTCAGCAACGCTGCTTTAAGTTCCGGCGTAAAGCTGTCAAACAGCTTATCGGCCGCAACTTGCATTGTGCTGTAAACGATCTTCTTCTGGGCTGACTGCATGGCACGCAGTTTGTTGGTCACAAACTGGTAGCCTTCGAGGGTCAGCTTCACTTCCAAAAACGACATGCCGTCGTTGGTGGTGTGCATCTGCACCGCGTTTGCATAAAGCTTATAACCTTCACGCACATTGCGCGAAACCAAGTTGTTAAACAGCAAGGTTCGCACCGCAGTGGGCGTACCGGGCAAAAGCAAAGCTTCTTCGGCACCAAACCAGTAGGCAAGGTCGTCAAGGTCACGATCGATCACAAGGGCTTTGGTCTCATCATCTTCGGTCATGAAGGTGTAGAGAACACGCGGCACCTCGCTCATGGGGCGGTTATGTTGCGCCATGGGTTGTCTCCAAATAAGGAACAGAGAAAAATAGGAAAAAAGGAAAAGAACGAAAATTTACAGGTCGTACTGTACCTGAGCCGTTGATTTATATCAACTTTTATCGTTCATTTAGGCCAAGGTTAGCCGCAATGCTTACAGGTGATTTAGCTATCTAGTTCGGCAAGGCCTTGCTGGGTGGTAATCAAATGCGACGCAAAGCCCAAAAACATCTTTTTAAGGGCAGAAGCACGCGGATAGCCATAACGGAACACCACACCAATCTGACGGGCTGGACGGTCCATATTTGACCCTTTAACGGGACGAATTGCCATATGCGGCCAACTTGGTAGCGTGCCTGCGCCCTCAACGCCTTTATTTGGCCAATCAAGTGCTAATGACGGCAATAACGTAACGCCCTGCCCCGCCATGACCATATAACGCAGTGTTTCAAGGCTGGTGGCACGTAGGCTGGCATTTTCAGCCGCACCCAAAAACTCGCAAACGTCCAAAGCATGACCACGCAGGCAGTGCCCTTCGGTCAGCAATAGCAGCTCCCCCTCCGGGATGTCCTGTGTTGTTGGTAGCTTTTTACTGGCAAGCGGGTGTGTTTCTGGCAAAGCCAGATAGAAAAACTCTTGGTAAAGGGGCGTTGTGGCAAGGTCGTCCACATAGTCCAAAGGCAAGGCAAGCACGGCGGCATCCAGCGTCCCTTCACGTAGCATTTGCAAAAGATCTTCGGTCTTTGCTTCCGTCAGTAGGGGTTTTAGCTGCGGTGCCGCTTGAGTTTGGTACGGCACAAAGTGCGGCAAGAGGTATGGGCCAATGGTGGGGATAATCCCTAAACGTAGCGGGCCTGAAAGTGGGTCAGTTGCGGCTTGAGCCAGTTGCAATATTTCTTGCTCCAAACGCAGCATTTGGCGGGCTTTTGCCAGTACCACTTGGCCTGCCATTGTCAAAACAACCTGACGGGGATGACGCTCAAACAGCAAAACACCCAATTGTTCTTCAAGCTTTTTAAGCTGTACCGATAAAGTAGGTTGGCTCACGTTACAGCGTGTGGCGGCACGGCCAAAGTGCTGTTCTTCCGCAACGGCAACAAAGTATTTGTAGTCTTTTAAGCTCATAAGCACGCACCTTTTAAATATCGATAGGTAAATACTATCATAATTATAAAAACAATAAATTAGATTTATCGCTCGCCACACCACATACTTAAATTATCGCAACAACGAGATTAATTTTAAAACCCTAAGGAGCCCCAACCATGCTTACCATTGGTGATAAATTCCCCGACTATAACCTTAAAGGCGTTGTGTCATCTGACGCTGCTGACGCTTTTAAAGACTTTAACCAAGACAGCCACCCAGGCGAATGGAAAGTTCTATTCTTCTGGCCAAAGGACTTTACCTTTGTATGCCCCACCGAAATCAAAGCCTTTAGCGACATGGCCCAACAATTTAAAGACCGTGACGCCCAAGTGCTTGGCGTAAGCACCGACAACGAATTTGTGCACCTTGCTTGGCGCAATGACCACGCAGACCTTAAAGACCTGCAAATCCCAATGCTAAGTGATATCCGTAAGGACCTCTCACGTGAGCTAGGCATCTTGGAAAAAACAGAAGAAGTTGCCCTACGTGCCACCTTCATCGTTGACCCTGATGGCATCATTCGCTTTGTAAGCGTGAACGACATGAGCGTTGGCCGTAACCCTAAAGAAGTTCTACGTGTGCTAGACGGTCTGCAAACAGACGAACTATGCCCATGTAACTGGGAAAAAGGTCAAGAAACCATTCAAGTCGCATAAATAAAGTACTGAACCTGCATATTTTGCAATAACGTAACTTACCCATGTAACGAACGCTCACACTGCAACGTATGCTCATATGAGGCTTGTTAAACCACGAGACTCGAACCCATAGTGGGGTACCCCTATTAGTACCCCCCACCCTCAAAAAGGGTACCCCGCTATAATCTATTTTCTGGAGTTTACTATGGAACACACAAACACCCTTATCAGCCAATTGCCTGATACTGCAAAAGACGTGCGCCTTGGCATCCAAAGCGTGCTAACACCTGAAGGCAGCCAAGGCCTTGATGCCACCCAAATTTGGGGCACAGCATTGGCCGTTGCCATTACCCTACGTAACCCACAGCTGCTTAAAGCCATTAAAGCTGACGCTGCTGAACACCTTGACGAAACAGGCATTAAAGCGGCCGAAACTGCCGCCGCCATTATGGGGATGACCAACATCTATTACCACACCACGTACCACCTGATGAAGGACGATACGTACCGTACGATGCCGGCAAAAATCCGTATGAATGCCTCAAAGTCCCATGGGCATGACAGTACAAACTACGAGCTTTTTGCCCTAGGCGCTTCAGTGATTGGCCAATGTGGTAACTGCATTAACGCCCACGATAAAGTGGTAAAAGACCATGGCATTAGCCGTGAAGGCGTGCAAAGCATCGTGCGTATTGCCAGTGTATTAAACGCCGCAGCGATTATGCTCAGCATGGAAGACGCCGCCTAAAGGCCTCTGAAAGCCTTACAAACCCAAGTTTTTGGCTTTAACTGACAATATATGCAGTTTTAAACCAAAAAAGTCAGTTGTGGGGGTTTACATCCCCCCAAACAGCCCCCACAACTTTATTATCAATGTAGTACCTTCGTTTTCTTTTTCTCACACACACCTTTAGGAGATTTCCTATGCCGCAGTACACGCGCACATCCGGCTCTGCCAAGCACAACGTCGCCCTTTCGGGTTCCATTTCTGGCTCGATCTCGGGGAGCATGACGTTCATGTCTGGCTCGTAAACCCCGGTTCTACATCACGAAAAAAGACCCCGCCATTTCTGGTGGGGTCGTTTTTTATTTGAGGTTTATTTTTCTGAAATGAGGTTTGGTCACTTCATAAAGTTCATCAATTGCGTCAGTCATCACTTTATCTAGAACCTCAAAGGCATCATCAACATCAATAGTTTTACAATTCAGTACCTTGGCAGAAATTTTAATTGCAGTCTTTCCTAGACCTTCTCCAAAAATAAGTTCGTATCTGCGTAAGGCACTAGAAAGATTAAGAGAAAACTCATGAGGGTTATCAAAATCAACTCCTTTTTCAACACACCTATGGATGTATACTAGGAGATTGACTAAGTCGTTGTAAACAGACCATTTTTTGTCAAATTCAAACTGCACTTGCTCCTGGCGCATCATCAAGAGCTGCCGCCAAGCAATTAAGACGGCGGCAAGGCCTACTAAAAAGGTAGCAACCATCCCCCAATAATCAATCCATGTGTTCTCTTTGGGGATATTAAGAGCCCCGGCACAAAGAGCACCGCCAAGAACAACTCCCAGTGGAAACCAAAAACGGAATTCTTTCCAGTTCCAATATTTTTTGAGGTCAATTGGCATGTGAGCACCTAATTTTTTGAAGTTGGGATGAGGAAATTCTTTTTCGCAGGGCGACGTGTATTTTACCCTGCGACTAACCTAAAGGTAAGTCTACGGGGCTTTTGCTAAAAACGACATCCCATGTCCTTTTATTAACGCAAAACCACACAAGTCCAAGAAAATGGATTTAGTCGCCCAAATGCGAAAATTTATTTAAAGAGGTTTTTCAGTTTATCTGTAAAACCCTCTTCATGAGGTTTGTTTTTCTGGCTCAATGAACCGGCAAACTTCTCAAGCTGGTCTTTTTGTTTTTTGTCCAGTTTAGTTGGCACTTCAACGTTTACATTTACGTAAAGGTCGCCGTTGCCTACGCTGGTGCGGGCAGGCATACCTTTGCCTTTCACACGCAGCTGTTGGTTCGGTTGCGTGCCTTCAGGGATGTTGATTTTTACACGATTGCCGCCAATAGTTGGCACCTCTAGGCTGCCGCCAAGGGCTGCGAGGGTAAATGGCACTGGCATATCAATCAGCAAATCGCTGCCTTCACGGTGGAAGATTTCGTGCTCTTTGACGTCAATAAAGATGTAAAGGTCGCCAGTAGCACCACCGTTGGCCCCTGCTTCACCTTCGCCTGACAGGCGAATGCGGGTGTTGCTATCAACCCCAGGAGGGATTTTAACTTGGATGTTTTTCTCGTCGTGCACGCGGCCTTCACCATGACAGTCTTTACACTTATCAGGGATAACCTGCCCTGCGCCATTACAGTTAGGGCATGTGCGGGCCATCGCAAAGAAGCCCTGCTGCACACGGATTTGACCTGCACCGCCACAGCTTGAACATGTTTTAGGTTTGGTGCCAGGTTTGGCACCGCTACCGTCACAGGTTTTACACTCAACAGCGGTTGGGACTTTAACTTTTACGGTTTTACCTTTAAAGGCATCTTCGAGGCTGATGCTTAGGTTGTAACGAAGGTCAGCCCCGCGCATACCATGACTGCCACGTTGCTGGCCAAAACCACCACCGCCGCCAAAGCCGCCGAACATTTCTTCAAACATATCAGCAAAGTGCGACGCATCGCCCCCTTGGAAGCCGCCAAAGCCGCCGCCACCAAACGGGTTGCCACCGCCACCACCCATGCCGCCTTCAAAGGCAGCGTGACCCATGCGGTCGTACGCTTGGCGCTTTTGGGCATCTTTCAAAACTTCGTAGGCTTCGCCCACTTCTTTGAACTTATGCTCAGCTTCTTTATCGTCCTTATTACGGTCGGGGTGGTATTTCATCGCAAGCTTGCGATACGCACGCTTTAGCTCATCGTCTGAAGCGTTTTTCTCAACACCCAAAACCTCGTAATAGTCTTTCTTTGCCATATCAGTAAACCTCTGTAATAGCGTTTAATCTTTGTGTAGGGGGATAACATTATCGCCCATATTTTCTAAATCTGTAGCTTGGCCAAGCTGCTTGCTAATCTGCTTTTGCAGGGGCACGCCCATCTGCATCACAGCCGCCAAATCTTTGCGCATAATGGTGATTTGCTCACCCTTATGGGTTGTTTGCTCAACTTCGACCCAGCCAAAACGCTCATAAAACTCGGCAGCGTCAGGGGTGTAGAGGTAAAGCTCGGTAAGCCCTTCGGCAACCGCTTGCGCTTCAACCTGTGCTACTAGCCAAGTGCCAAGCCCTAGGCCACGGTGTTGTGGCTTTACGTAAACGTCAGCCACCCAGCCAAAAAGGTCTTTGCGGGTGTCGATGTCGTGTGCAGTTAGGCCGGCCATGCCAGCAAACTCGCCCTTTGCATCGGCTGCCACAAGCATTTGTTCAACGCCTTCTTTTTTGCAGCGGTCTTGGTAGTATTTAACACGGTCGGCATGCTCCCAACCTGGGCGCAGGTGACCCCAAGTGTCTTGTGCAGCTTCGGCCATTTGGTCAACAAACTCGGGCTTATCTGCGAATGAGTGGCATGTAAATTGATGCATAAGCAAACCTTATAATTCTTCAAGCAAAAGCCTGCGCCCTACAAAACGTAAGGCACAGGCCACGCTTATGAGACGTTATGCAGAGGCTTTTTTGTCGCCTTTGCTGTCATCGTCGTCTTTAACTTCTTCGAAGTCAGCGTCTACGATGTTTTCGTCTTTTTCGGCTGATGCTTCAGCGCCTTCGGCACCTTCTTCACCCTGATCTTTGTACATGGCTTCACCAAGTTTCATGGCGGCTTGCATTAGCTCGTCATTCTTCTCTTTAAGGTCTTCCATGTCGATCTCTTCAGCGGCAAGCGCGTCTTGAGTCGCTTTAAGGGCTTTTTCAACCTTCTCGCGCTCTTCTTCGTCTACCTTGTCGCCGTGCTCTTGTAGGTTTTTCTCAACCTGGTGGCATAGAGCTTCAGCGTGGTTTTTAAGGTCAGCTTCTTCACGGCGCTTCTTATCTTCGTCAGCGTGTGTTTCAGCTTCTTTAACCATGCGTTCGATATCATCATCCGCTAGACCACCTGAGGCCTGAATACGGATTGAGTGCTCTTTACCTGTGCCTTTGTCTTTTGCAGAAACATTCACGATACCGTTGGCGTCGATGTCGAATGTTACTTCAATCTGAGGCACACCACGTGCTGCTGGCGGAATACCCACTAGGTCAAACTGGCCAAGTGTTTTGTTATCCGCTGCCATTGGACGCTCACCTTGTGAAACGCGAATGGTTACAGCTGATTGGTTATCTTCAGCAGTTGAGAACACCTGTGATTTCTTAGTAGGAATCGTGGTGTTACGGTCGATAAGTGGTGTAAATACACCGCCCAAAGTTTCGATACCTAGGCTTAGTGGTGTTACGTCTAGTAGAAGAACGTCTTTCACGTCGCCTTGTAGTACGCCACCTTGAATCGCAGCACCAAGGGCTACAACTTCATCAGGGTTCACACCTTTATGCGGCTCTTTACCGAAGTGTTTTGACACAACTTCTTGAACCTTAGGCATACGTGTTTGACCACCCACAAGGATAACCTCGTCGATGTCAGATGTTTTGAAACCAGCGTCTTTCATGGCTGCTTCGCATGGCTTGATTGAACGCTCAATCAGGTCAGCAACTAGGCTTTCAAGCTTCGCGCGGCTTAGCTTCACGTTCAGGTGCTTAGGGCCGTTTTGGTCAGCGGTGATGAAAGGAAGGTTTACATCGGTGTTGGTTGAAGATGAAAGTTCAATCTTCGCTTTTTCTGCAGCTTCTTTTAGACGCTGTAGAGCTAGCTTGTCCTTTTTAAGGTCAATGCTGTTCTCTTTTTTGAACTCTTCAGCTAGGTAGTCCATGATGCGCATGTCAAAGTCTTCACCGCCAAGGTGTGTATCACCGTTGGTTGCTTTAACTTCTACAACGCCGTCGCCAATCTCAAGGATTGACACATCAAAAGTACCACCACCAAGGTCGTAAACCACAACAGTTTGAACCTTGTCAGCTTCTTCAGATAGGCCGTAAGCAAGTGCAGCAGCTGTTGGCTCGTTTACCAAGCGCTGTACGTTTAGGCCAGCAATTTTACCAGCATCTTTTGTCGCTTGGCGCTGTGCATCGTTAAAGTATGCAGGCACGGTAATAACAGCATCGGTTACTTCTTCACCAAGGTAGTCTTCGGCTGTTTTCTTCATTTTTTGAAGAATCATCGCTGAGATTTCTGATGGTGAGTAGTCTTTACCGTCTACCTTTACCCAAGCGTCGCCGTTTTTCGCTTTCACGATTTCAAATGGCATGCTGTCTTTTTCTTCTTGAGTCGCTTTATCGTCAAAGCGGCGACCAATCAGACGCTTAATCGCGTATAGAGTTTTTTCAGGGTTAGTAACAGCTTGGCGCTTAGCAGACATACCTACCAGACGCTCGCCGCCTTCAGCAAAAGCCACAACTGAAGGAGTTGTGCGGTTACCTTCACTGTTTTCGATTACTTTACCTTGGCCGCCTTCCATAATAGCAACGCAAGAGTTGGTTGTTCCGAGGTCGATCCCGATAATTTTACCCATTGTTTTACTCCTTAGTATTTTATGAGTTTTGTTAACTTAACGTTAATTTCACAGCCTATTTACTAGGCTTGTTTTTGTTTATCGCTGGCAGCGTCATCGCCACCTTGCGTATCTGTGTTTGCTACTTTTTTAGCAGTGCCAACCATAGCTGGGCGTAGCAAGCGGCCCGCAATGGTATACCCTGGCTGCATCACCTGTGCGATGTGGCCTGGTTGGTATTCTGTGCTTTCAACTTCAAACATGGCTTGGTGCAGCTCTGGGTTCAGTTTTTCACCAAGCTCAGGCATTGTTTTTTCAACTTTGAACTGCTTGAACACACGGCTCATTTGCTCGTTCACCATTTCAACGCCAGCAAGCATACTTTTAACTTGCTCGTTCTCTACTTTATCTTTTTCAACAACGGCAAGGGCACGGTCAAGGTTGTCGGCGATATCAAGCATATCGCGGGCAAAAGCGCTTACAGCGTAGCGGCGAGCATCTTCAACATCACGGGCGGTACGCTTACGCAGGTTGTCCATGTCGGCCATCAGACGGATGTATTTATCTTTAAAATCAATCTCGTCTTTTTTAGGTTCTACGGTTGCGGCATCTAGTGCATCTTTTGGTGTGGCATCAGTAGCGCCTGTACCAGTAGGGCCTGTGTTGTCGCCTTGAGGCGCTTCAAATTGGCTGTCATCCATTTTATCGGCCAAGTTTTCAATGTTGTCCGCTTGAGGCTTATCAGTCATCTGTACTTCCTTTATTTACCCTTCGAGAGGTTGTCTAACGTTTTACTTAGGATGCGTGCGGTGTAGTCCACCAACGCAATATTTTGCGAATAATTCATACGCATAGGGCCAATAACCCCCACTGTACCCACGGCTTTTTTATCGGCTGAGCCATATTGGGCGGTAATCATGGCACAGTCTTTCGCCACTTCTAGTGGGCAGTCTGCGCCAATAAAAATCTGCACGCCTTCGCCTTTGTGCATTTGGTCAATCAGGCCAATCAGCAGTTTCTTTTCCTCGAACACATGGAAAAGCTGCTGCAGCTGTTCACGCACAAGCTCAGGGTAGCTAAATAGGTTTTGACGGCCCGCAATCATCAGGTCGGTGCCGGTTTTATTTTCGCCCATAATAAAGTCGTCCATCACTTTATCGAGCATCATCTTTTGCTCTTTTAAGGCAGCCATAATACGGCCACGGGCTTCGGTCAGGGTTAAGCCCTGAATCACTTTGTTCAGCTCGTAAGCAGCAATTTTAAGGTCTTGCGATGAAACAGTGTTTGGCACAAAAATCATGCGGTTTTCAACTTGGCCGGTTTCAGTCACCATAATCACCAAAACACGCTCGCCTTGTAGGCGCACAAACTCAACTTGGTCGAGCACTTCTTCTTGCTGGGTCGGTGCCCAAACAAGGCCAGCACAGCCCGTCATCTGACCCAAAAGGGCTGAGGCATCATGCAGGGCGTGCTTCAAATCTTTTTCGTCGCCAATTTTATCGCGAAGCTTTGACTCAATCGCTTTTGTAAGTTGGCTTACTTCAACAAGGCCGTTGACGTAGTAACGCAAGCCCTGCTCAGTCGGGATGCGGCCCGCTGATGTGTGAGGGCTTTGGAGTAGGCCCATTTCTTCAAGTTCAGCCATAACGTTACGGATAGTGGCTGATGAAAGTTTATTCGGCAGGCGTTCGACAATAGTTTTCGACCCCACAGGCTGCCCTGTGAGGGTATAGACATCAATAATTTCTTTCAGCACATGACCTTGGCGGTCTGGCAGGTTATTTTCAGTCATTTGGTTAATTACCAGTTTAATTTAACTATTCTCAACCACTCGTCATCATTACAAATTCTCAATAACGAGTGCTAAAGTTGTATTGTTTTGTATTCATTCAAACAATCATTATTAGCACTCACTATATATAGAGTGCTAAGCCCGACATTGCAACCCAAAACCTAAACTTTTTGCGCATTTTTTATGGTAAAAGGCAGGCATTAATGCTTATAATTTCAGCAGACATAAAGCATTCAAGCACTTATCGCAGTGCATCTAATAAAAAGGACTACACCCATGCCAAGTTTTGACGTTGTTTCACGTACCGACCTCGCCGAAGTAAAAAACGCCCTAAATGCCATGAGCAAGGAAATTGACACACGCTTTGACTTTAAAGGCAGCGACAGCAGTGTTGAACTTAACGATGAAACCATCACCATTATGGCCGATGACGACATGAAGCTGCGCCAAATGCACGATCTTCTTAAAACCCACCTAACCCGCCGTAACGTGGACACAAAATCACTTGATATGAAAGAACCTGAAAAGGCGAGCGGTGGCAAACTACGCCAAGCCGTAACCATTCAGCAAGGCATCGCCCAAGACCCTGCGAAGAAAATCACCAAAGCGATTAAAGAAAGTAAAATGAAGGTGCAAGCCAGCATTCAAGGTGACGAAGTACGCGTAACAGGCAAAAAACGTGATGACCTTCAAGAAGCCATGACCCTCATTAAGGGCCTAAAGCTTGAGTTGCCCGTTCAGTTTGTGAACTTCCGTGACTAATCAACTGCTAGTAAAACCGCGGGGCACGCTTGTGCCCCAACGTATAAGCAAGTATGCAGATGCAAAATAAACACCTTTACCTGTTTTTAGCTGTACCGCTTTTGTTGGCGAGTACATCGCTTGCGCATGCTGCCGTTGTGGGGAATGACCCTACAAACCAACCGCTTGCCGTTCAAGATAACAGCCCAATGCCCACAGATGTTTGCCCCGATGGCGAACCTAGCATTGGCAGCTGCGATACACCTGGCCCACTTGAACTTGCCGAACAAGAAAATGTGCAAGAAGAGGAAAATGGTGCAGAAACAGCTCAATCAGCTGAAGAAATTACCGTTGACCTTGATAACTTTGTAGAAGAAACCCTTCAAATTATTGACGTTGCCCGCATTAAGCGTGAAACAGCGCCACCACCCCTTACTGTGGTGCAACAACGCCAAAAAGACCTTGAAGACGATGGCCACCCCTTTGCCCCTGAAGGCTTTTTGAACGCCGCAAAAGAAGGGAATGAGAAACTCCTCCTGCGTTACCTAGAGGCTGACATGAAGCCCAATGCACAGGTATCATCAGGTCAGTCAGCGCTACACTTTGCCGTGATTGGGAACCGTCTTGATATTGCCCAAATGCTGCTAAGCTATGGCGCAAACCCAGATATTCAGAACACCCGTGGTGACACACCACTACACTTGGCCGTAGAGCGTAATAAACCATACATGGTCGCCCTACTGACGACCGAAGGTGCAAACACAAATCAGGCCAACCGCGATGGTTGGAACCCCCTTCACCTTGCCGCTTATAATAACTACGCAGAAGTTGCCGCCCTGCTGCTCGAAAAAGGCGCGAAGCTGAACCAGCTAAACCGTGTAGGTATGACACCGCTGATGATTACCGTTTGGAAAGGCTACGATGCCTTAGCCGTATACTTTATTGAGCACGGTGCCGACATCACCCCACGTGACCCACAAGGCAACAATGCCTTTTTGCTCGCGGTAACACATAACCGCCCAGCACTTGTAAAACTCTTTTTAGAAAAAGACTCAGACCCGAACGACATGAACGGCCGTGGGTGGAGCGCCATTGATATTGCGCTAGAATCGCAATACCCGCAAATTGCCAACATGCTTTACGCCGCAGGCGCCAAAGCACCGGGCCTAAGCCGTACCCAAGGTGCCATCCTTAACGCTGACCGTTAGGGGCGCAACACTTCTTATCACTACTTCTTACGAAGCAACATCCCCACAGGGGCAAAGACCAATCCACGAACACCTGGGCCTGCCACTGAGCCACGCAGCATTGATGATGCACGCTCGCCCATCATTTTAAACACAACACCCTTTGGCGTTTTAAGGCCTTTAATATCTACAAAGCGCAGCAATGGAGATGCAATAAGAATAAGTAACGCTGAGAATAAGAACAGGAATTCAAACCCCGTTACGGTGTAGGGCACAACTTCGTTAATGTTTGTGGCGGTATCAATCGTCTCACGCCATTCAAGCTTTACTCGCAAGCTGTAAGGCACCAAGAACATGGCAATTGCACCACCGAATAGCGCACCTGTGCCTGAGGCGAGTGCTGCCACGAGCGACATTGACGTGACGTACCCTGTGGCCTCTTTACGGGGTGCCATTTTCATGGCAATCACTTGGGTTGCCAGAGTTACGCCCGCAAGGCCAATACCCATAAGCATATGAATAATAATCAGCAGTGGGCCCGTCATCATATGCACATTTGGTAGTGCTACAAATGGCCACAGAATAAGCCCTAATAAGAAGAACGGAATACTTGAAGCCAGTGCCGTCAGATAATTAAAGCGGTCACCAACCCAGCCCCACCATCTGAAAAACGGCACCTGCATAAACTGCGTCAGCGCCCACAGGGCAATAATGTACGAGGCTGAAATTTTAAGGGACGTCAGCATGTAGTACGGGAAAAACGGCACCGCTAAGTTCACGGCAAAAAGCAGCGCAAACATAAACACCATCAACTTACGGAAGTTTTTATCTTTAAATGGATCTGTAATATCACGCACCATATCAAGGGGCTTTTGCTTTGGCAGCAACCGCTCAGGCAGTTCGGTCAGGCTCATAAAGCTACCCATACCTGCAGCAAAGGCAAAGAAGAACACAAGGCTAAAGAGTGGCAGCAGCCAACGGTCATTCAACATACCCATACCATCAAGCGCAAGGCCTGCACCAAGGGCTGCACATGTGCCCCCCATTGTGTATAGGCGCAAACGGTTGTTACGGGCTTGCGAGGCAAAACGTTCGGGCACAAGGGCACTTACCCAGCTGTACCAGGCACCGGCTTTCCAGCCCAAGCCAAGCTCACGCACGAGGACGGTTATAATCAGGATTTTAATCGCAACGGATTTATCATGAATCAGCGGAATGAATACCATTACAGCAAGGGCCAAACGGTAAATCGCAGCGCCTGCAATCACCACGGCTTTTTTACGCTGAATCGCCGCAAGAGTGAATACCGCCGGAATTTGCATAAACTGCGCAAGGAACGGTATGGCCGCGAGCAAACCAATAATAAAAGGCCCCGCGCCTAATTCCAGCGCAAATTTAACAAGCAATACGCCTGTAACAATGTGCACCATAACACCTGTATAAAGCCCTTCAAAAGCCAACAGCTCAACAATGCGGCGGCGTTCCGCCCGTTCAGCAGTGCGTTGGTCAGGAAGGTCTTCGGCCATGGCGTACCTCGTATAATTTGGGTTTTCAGAATAGAGCCAGAAGCGCAGACCTAAAAGACAAACTCAGAAGCATAGGTATTGCGGGTGCTCTATGCCTTTAACATTAAGCCTTGTAATGCAGAACTGCAAGCCCCATACCAGTAAATATTCACTTAAACCTTCCTTTCCCTTTTCACGGAGTTTTCTCATGAAACAGTGTGCACTTTATGTGTGCTATCGCAATGGTCCGCAGCATCCGCTTATCGACAACGCAGCCCACGCTGCCGCCTCGAAGCTGAATGTGCTGACCCATGGTGTGTTCATCGTTAACGGTGGACCCATCCTTGGTAAGAACTTCCGCAAAATGGTGGCACGCAATGTGCGCCAAGCGGTGATACAAACCAAGAGCGAAGCCAACCAATGGCAGCCTGCCAAAACCCTCACCCCGAAAGACGACATCACGCTGGCGCAAACCATCGATATGCTCGTCGGCGAATGGGTGGGCAAACTGCGCATGCCGCCTGATGCTCTCGAAGTTTGGCTCGTGCCGATTCAGGCCGATGACGCCCTCGACAAAGCAAACGCAAATTGCGTGCGCTACAATCGCAGCGTCAATGCCAAGAACAAATTCACCCAAACGTTGACGACAGCCACCCCGCTGCCCGACCACGTTACGGTGTAATCACGAAATAAAAAGCCCCTCCTTCATCGGAGGGGCTTTTTTCATTCTAAGCGAACTTAAGCAGCTTTAGTACCAGCTGCAATCGTTGAAAGAACATCACGCAGTTCACCAAGTGCCCAGTCGATTTCTTCTTTTGAAATCATCAACGGTGGCGCAAGGCGTACGGTTGTATCGTGGGTTTCTTTCGCCAAGATACCGCGTGCCATCAACTTTTTGCAAAGGTCGTGGCCGCTAATGTAGCTGCCATCAATCTCGAAGCCAATCCATAGACCGCGACCGCGAACTTCTTTCACGATTGGGCTATCCATAGCTTCTAGCTGTTCTTTTAGGTAAGCGCCAAGCTCAGCACTACGCTCAACTAGTTTTTCGTCTTCTAGCGTTACCAAAGCTTCGTAGCCAACAGCTGCCGCTAGTGGGTTACCGCCAAATGTTGAACCGTGTGAACCCGGTTGGAACAGCTCCATCACTTCTTTTTTAGCAACAAAGCAGCTTACTGGCATCATGCCGCCACCAAGGGCTTTACCCAAAATAAGACCATCTGGTTTTACACCTTCGTGTTCAAACGCAAACATCTTACCGGTACGGCCTAGGCCTGCTTGAATTTCATCAAGGATAAGCAGTACGTTGTTCTTCTTACAAATGGCAGCCACTTCTTTTAGCCAGCCTGCAGGCGGTACAATAATACCTGCTTCACCTTGCATAGGCTCAACCAAGAAGGCGCATGTGTTAGGTGTAATTGCAGCTTCAAGGGCTTTAGCATCACCAAATGGCACGGTTTTAAAACCAGGCGTAAATGGGCCAAAGTCTTTCTTCGTGCCTTCGTCTGTTGCAAAGCTAATGATAGTTGTTGTACGACCGTGGAAGTTTTGCTCAGCTGTAATAATTTCAGCTTGGTTTTCAGCGATACCTTTAACTTGGTAGCCCCAACGGCGTGCAGCTTTAATAGCAGTTTCAACCGCTTCTGCACCTGTGTTCATTGGCAGCGCCATATCAAGGCCTGATAGATCACAGATTTTATCCAAGAATTTACCTAGTGTGTTGGTGTGGAATGCACGTGAGCAAATAGCCAGTTTTGAAGCTTGCTCAGTAAACGCCTTCAGCAAACGTGGGTGACTATGACCATGCGAAACAGCCGAGTAAGCTGACATCATGTCTAGGTATTTGTTGCCGTCAATATCCCACAGCCAAGCGCCTTTACCACGCTCAAGCACTACGGGTAGAGGCTTGTAGTTATGGGCACACACTTTGTCTTCTGACTTAATGGCAGTTTCTTGTGTTTTACTTAGGTTTAAAGTGGTCGTCGTCATTATTGTGCAATCCTTTTATGGTTTTTCCAGCAGCTTAGGGTGTTTGTAATAAGATCCACCATAAGGGTTGCTGTTTTATTATCAATGTCACGCTCAGGGTTAAATTCGGTGATTTCTAAGGCACGGAATTTCTCATGGCTACCCATCAGTTTAAGCATTGGCAGCATTTCGGCTGCATCAACGCCGCCCTTTTCACGTGTGCCCACAGCTGGGGCATCGTCAGGGTCAAGGCCATCAAGGTCAAAGGTCAGGCCAAAGCCGCCCTTTGCAGCGCTTGCAATGTTAATGGCTTCTTCGGTCATGGCTTTAAGGCCTTTTTCACGAATTTCATCCATCATCATCACGCGCACACCAAGGCGTTCAAGCAGGGCAGCTTCGCCCGGCTCGTAACTGCGAATCCCCATCAACACAACGTGTTTTGGGTTCAGTTTTATTTTACCTGAAAGCAGTGATTTTAGGTTGTCGTCACCGTGGCCAAATAAGTGCGCCAGTGGCATGCCGTGGTAAAAACCACCCCACTTGCCTTCGTCGGCAGTGTCGGGGGTGTGGGCATCCATGTGGGCATCAAACCAAATAAGGCCAAAGTCTTCGTGGGCGTTAAGTGCTTCAACAACACCGCTCCACGTGCCCATAGCACAGCTATGGTCGCCGCCCAATACAACGGGCAGACCTTGGTTTTCAAAAGTTTGTTTTACAGTTTCGGCGAGTTTACGATTAAAGGTCAAAACCTCGTCGTAAGTATCGTCACGGTGGGTAATTGTGGCATCAGCAGCAGGCTTTTTAGGGTGTAGCATGCTTTGCCATGGGGCGTCTAACCCCTCAAGTGAAAGTTTGTCAGCAAGCCCCCAGTCTTTCAAATAAACTGGGCCAAGTTCTGTACCAATATTGCGCGACCCCCAACCAGAGGCCGCGCCAATAAGAACAGGATTTAACATGTTAGGTGTATGGGTTGTCATACGTCAGCCTTACAAAGCTGAGCTAACCCATTCGCTCATGGCTTGTTTTGGCATTGCACCAACTTTAGTTGATACAAGCTCACCACCTTTGAAAACCATTAGCGTAGGGATACCACGTACACCAAGTTTAGTTGGTGTTTCTGGGTTTTCGTCGATGTTCACTTTTACGATTTTCACTTTATCGCCAAACTCGCCTGCAAGCTCTTCAAGGATAGGTGAAACCATTTTACATGGGCCACACCATTCGGCCCAAAAATCTACAAGAACTGGTTGTTCTGACTTAATTACGTCGCTTTCAAAGCTGCTGTCTGTCGTGTTATGTACGGTCATAGTATATTCCTTTCACTTAAGATGCATATGGTATGTGTCGGGGGGTTAACTGTCAAGCCAATGCAACCGTGGCGGGGTATCATTCACCCACAAAATTGCGCATTTTACGGTCTTGGTTGGCCAAATCTCAGCCGCTGCTTTTGCATAGGCCTGTAATTGCTTTCGGTACTGCGCGGGAATAGTTTCAGGCGGGTTCACGTTTGTTTTATAGTCCACCACCATCACGTCGTTTTCAGTCACACGTAAAAGGTCAACACGGCCACCCATATTACCCGCTGCAAGGGCAACCTCGCCCTGGGCATGTTCATCGAACAAATCACCGTGGGTTTTAATGGTTTCAAGGGCTGACTCTAGTAATTTCTCACGGGTTTCAGTTGGTAAATCAGCCGCGCTGTAATTCAAGAAACTTTGGCCTTTAATCGTGCGCTCATCTTCAGGCAGGAATGGCAAAACCTCAAGCAGTCGGTGCACCAACAAGCCCTTGCGGTAAATGTTTTCTTGGTTTGCTGAAAGGTCAGCCGCTTTACGCTGCTGGCCATCATCCGTTGCCACCTGAAACTGCTTAGGCGCTTCAACCTCTTCTGCTTTAACAAACATCCACTCTGGCAGTGGTGTATCAGCTGGCGGCGTTGCCGGCTTATAGGGTTCTTGCTTCACAGCCACAGCTTCGGCGTTAATAACTTTACGGCCCGTGGCTTCGTCCACCTGCCAATTTAGGTGCTCGGTTTGGGCCGCAATAATGCTGTAGTAGGTTTCATCAGGCTTCGGGTTATCTTCGTAACCAGCAATAATCAAGTAATCACATGCACGGGTAAGGGCTACGTAAAGCAGGCGCATTTCATCGTCAAAAATAGCTTGGCGCTCAGCCTCTTTAAGGCCAGCTTGTAATGGCGCTTCAGGCTTGCCTGAAACGGTGCACATCATCAGTGAGTCATTTTGCAAAGCATCGGTCTGCCACAAGAAGGCTTCTTTACTGACGTTTGAACCGTAAAATGATTTTGTCGCCTCAGGCAATACCACCACGCCAGCTTCCAAACCTTTACTACCGTGAACGGTCATCAGCTGGATAGCCCCCGGGCTTTTTGACGCCTCAAGCTTTAGCGGTAATGCACCTTTATCAAACCAGCTAATAAACCCAAGTAGGCTTGGTGAGTGGCTACGGGCATAATCAAGCGCTGCATTTAAAAAGCCATCAATCACCATGTTCAAAGTATCCGCTGCCGCCCCTTTAGTGCTGCCTGTATAGCAGGCTGCAAGGCGAGCACGGCCTTCGGTTTGGTCAAGTAGGGTCAACAGAGTTTGATATGGTGTAGCCGCATCAATATTGTTCAAAAGGTCTTTAAGCAGTGTCGCTGTTTTGGCAAAAGGTTCTTCCGTCATGGCCATCAGTGACGCCCAATAGCTGCGGCCATCCTTCGTATTTTTACGCCATTCTTCAAGCTGCGCATCTGTTAAACCAAATAGTGGTGAGCGTACGGCATGCACCAATGAAAGTGTGTCCGACGGGTTCGCAAGAAAACGAATAACCGCCATAAGGTCACCAATGGCAGGCTCGGTGGCAAGGTCAATCTCGCCCGAGATTGTGGCAAGCAAGCCTTCAGCCGCAAGGGCGTTTACAAATGTCTGCATACTGGTTTTTGAGCGGAACAACACCAGAATATCTGACGGTTCAAGGTGGCGGCCTGTTGCCCCTAAAAACGGTTTGTCGTCTACAAGGTCACGTAGGCGTTTGGCCATATCGGCAAACATAATGTCGCGGGGTGATTGTGCGGTGTTCTCATCCGTAGCTTCATCGTCTAGGCCAGGGATCTTCCAATCCTCAGGGCCCTTAGGGGTACTGCGGTTGGCTTTTGTTTTGGCATAAAGTGGCCAAAGCTCAACACGGCCCCCTACGCCCAGTCGCCACGCCTTATGCTCAAGAGGCCCTTCACCGCCATCAACAGCTTTACGGTATTTGCCGCCGTTAAATACGGCATCCACCAAATCAAGTACCACATCGCTTGAACGGAATGATGTGTTTAGCCCCACAGGCACAACCTCGTGCCCCACGGGTGCGGCCATTTGCTGCACTTCATCAACCATGCCGCCAAACACGTGTGGCTGCGCCCCACGGAAGCGGTAAATTGATTGTTTAATATCGCCCACGGCAAAAAATGTACGGTCAAGGGTGCCGTCATACTGGCCCTTCCCGCTAAAGAATTCTTCTACCAGTGAACGCAAAATATGCCACTGGTCACTATCGGTATCTTGCGCCTCATCCAGCATAATGTGGCTAATGCGACCATCCATTTTAAAGCGCACCCAATCGCCCCGTGCGGCTTCTTCTGAAAGTAAGCGCTGGGCGTAGTAAATAAGGTCTTCAAAATCAACCGAGCCTTGCTTCGCCTTAAGGTTTTTATAGTGGTTCAACACGCCGTTTGTTAGCGTTAAAAAGGCCGCTGTTTTCAGGTAAACCTTTAGGGCGTTCGCTTGCTCAGCTTCTTTAACAAAAGCATCTTGTAGTTCTAAAAAGGCATCGTAAAGGCTTGGGTGTGCCTCTTGTAATTTTTTGGTAAAGGGGCGCGTTGCAGGGGTGCCCGCTTGGGTTAATAAAGTACTACGCACATAAGGCAGTGCATCAGCTTGGGCCTGTGGTGTAGTGGCCGCCAAAAACACATCAAGCGCCGAGGCAACGTCTTTATCTGACTTGCCGCCTTTTGCCATAACGTCATGCATTTCTTTTAACGTGGCACGATTTTGTAGCAGATTTTCAATAAAGTATTGTTGGGCTTCAGCCGTAATATTTTCTGGGGTACTGCTGATCAAGTCAGGCGTAAAGCCAAGGCCAAGTTCCATTGCTAAATCATCAAGTAAGTGCCCCAAAGGCTTATGGCGTAGCAGACGTTCAAAACGGCGGCGGGCGTTCAAAAACTTTTTAAAAAGCTCAACCATTGTGGTGTCAGCAGCGGTACTTACAAGGTATTCAAATGCCCATTGGCCACCCTCTTTTTGCAGAGGTGCAGTTTGGTACATTTGCTGAATACTTTGGTGAATAAGCTCATCACTTTCACGGCCTTCAATCACGCCAAAGCCTGGGGGTAGTTCGGCCTCAAGTGGGAACTGGCTTAGCAGTGATTGGCAAAAACTGTGGATGGTCAAAATCTTTAAGCTTGAGCCATCATCCAACACCATCGGGAAAAGTGACCGTGCACGTTGCATCATCTCGGCTGAAACATCACCCGTTTGCAAAAGTTCAATCAGCTCTTTTTGCAGTTTAGTATCTGGGTAGGTTGCCCAGTTCATGAGGGTTTTTGTTACACGGTTACGCATTTCAGCGGCAGCGGCTTTGGTAAATGTTACAGCCAAAACATCGGCAGGGCGGCAGGTTTCATCCTGCAGCAAAATACGCAAAAAACGGCGGGTTAGCACATAGGTTTTACCCGTACCTGCTGACGCGCCTACCAGTACTGAATGCTGCGGGCGCACCGCTTTTTGCTGCAACAAACTTGCAGCTTCACTGCGGCGCTGGCGCTCTTGAATAATTTGTTGAGGGTTCATACTAATACTCATTATTCAGCCTCCGCTTCATCGTCTTTTTGCCATTCGTGGCGGCGGCAAATACCGGCAAAGTCGCAGTACTGGCACTGGGCCAGTGGGTCGGCATAGGCTTTAAACGGAGCGTTATCTTCGTGGTAGTAATTCACCAAACGGGTTAAGCCTTGTTCGGCTTTTTCAGCAAGGGCATCAGGGTCGGCGTTACGTTGGCCATGGGTGTAATTGACTGCACGTGCATAGCCGCTGTCTCCAGTGCCTCCGACCTTCCAAAGTTCTACGCCGCTTAGTGCATTTACCGTTTCACCTTCAAAGAAGTACTTCCCGTTTTTAAGGAGTAGCGCTTCAATGGCAAGCTGCGGATCACGCGCACTGTTAATAGCGCTCGTATTAGCTGTTTGGCCTGTTTTGTAATCCATCAGCACGGCACCATTTGGTGTGCGGTCGATACGGTCAGCACGGGCGTGGACAATTACATCTCTAGGGGCTTTGGTAATATTCATTTGCCCACGGCGCTCAGCAAGCCAAAAGGCGCGGCCTTGCTCGTGGTTTTGGGCTTCTTGCGCCACAAATTGCTTTGCCGCATGGCGGAATCTGCTGAGCCATAGAGCACGGCTTGCAGGGCTACTGATTGAGGTAAATTTCTCTTCGGCAATTTTAATTAAGTGCTTTTCAGCGTCAGCCAAAGTGTCTTGTGTTACGGGTTTACCCCATGCTTTTTCACCCACAAAAAATGCTTCAAGAATATCGTGAATCAGGTTCCCTTTATCGGCAGCGTCAGGCGCTTGGTCAAATGGGTCAAGCGGCTGAAGTTTTAATACCTTTTGGCCATATAGCTGATAAGGGCATGTCATCAGCGTGCGCACACTCGAGGCTGAAAGTTCAATCGGCACCACCTCAACAGGGGTTTGTGCAATAGGTTGTGGGGTAGCTTCAGCTGGCTTTGTAAGATGTGTTGCCCACTTACGGGCCATCATAATCCACTTACCGCCACTGCGCATAAAGCTGTGCAAACTCTCTTCACTACGCAGCTGATACAGTGCCTCAAGGCGCAGCAAATAACGTGAGGGCAATGTGGGTGTGCCACCGTCTTTCACGGCACGGGTAAGGGTCACGTCAGGGTTCGCAAAAAGGGATGAAAAGTCATGGGCGTTCAGGCCTGTTGCCATATCCATAGGCGGCAGTTTAAGTTCAGCTGCCATTTCACGGTTAAGCCATGGGTCGGGCTTAATGGCGTTGGGCCACGTGCCTTCGTTCATGCCACCGATAATAATTTTATCCGCCGTTTGCAGGCGGGCTTCAAGCGGGCCCCAAATAAAGAGGCGTGGATGTTGGGCGTATTTTTCACGCACTTCAACTTGGCCTAAAAAGGCTTCAAGCCACTGCTGATAATCAGAAAGGCTCATCCCGTCAGAATCGTTATGGCCATGCATTAGGTTTTGCAAACAGGTGTATAGGGCTTCGCCGTCTTCTTGTTCTAAAAAGCTATCTTTACGGGTCAGGGTTTCATCGTTTGCCAGTGTTTGCGCAACCTCAAGGTGGGCCGATACCCACTGCTTAAGGCTTGCCTTGCCGCGCTCTAAAAAGGGTTTAAAAGTGATGGCCAGCTGGCCCAACATCTCTTGCAGAGGTTGAGTATCTTCATCAGTCAGCTCACGGTCATGTGCAACTTCACGTAGGCGTTCGTGCAGCCCTTCAAGGCCAGAGTCTGGCGTTGGGCCACGTAGTAGCAACGCCTCAAAACGGTGGGCTTTACGCTTAAAGTCTGACTTGCTGTAGCCAAGGTATGTCAGCGGATGGGCAAAGAGCTGTGCCAAAGTCAGTGGTGCAAAACGCGATGCTGCAACGGCCGAAACCAGCGTAAAAAAGCTACCCGCAGGTCGGCGCAAAAGCCCCTCACCTGCCGAGTCGTTAACGGTAATATCCCAGTATTTCAGACGGTCAGCCACTTGCGACGCCAAGCGGCGGTCAGTGGTAACAAGCGCAGCTGTTTTATCTGGTGTTTCGAGTGTTTCTCGCATCATCAAGGCAATGGCGTCAGCTTCTTCACGGGGGGACGCTGCGGGGATGTAATCCACACCATTATAAGCTTCATCAGGGGCTTTGTTTTTAAGCCAATCTTCTGTTTGGCCTTCAGGTAGCATGACTTGTTTAAGCAGCTGTTCACGCCCTTTAGCCTGCGGCGTGGCGGCCTTAACGTGGGTGAAGTCATTGGCTGAAATTTCAAGTTTTTGCAGTAGTTCTTTTAGGCCATATTGCGGGTGCGTTGGTGGTAAGCCACGCTCAGATGTCATCGCGGCAACGTCCATCCCCTGCACGACCATACGGCCATTTTCGTGCGCTAAAATAGCACGCATAAGGGCACGGCCAGCGGGTACAGTATCGGTAAAGCCTGCTAGATACACAGCACCCTTTGGCGCTGTTTTTGTGTAGGTAATCGCTTGGGCTTCAAGCAGCTTTTTACGGCATTCAGCAGGGTCGTGCGTGCCAGACTCTTCAAGCCAGTTTGGGTAATGCTCAAGCACGATTTTTAGGAAGGCAATGTTCTTTTCCCAGTGGGTGGCCATGTCTTTCGGGGCAAGGTCTTTCAATTGCTCGAACGAAATACCATAGATCTTCATACGGTCTGAAAGTTTTTTAAGGCTCACCGCACTCTCGTAAGCGCGGCCAATGTGATGGCGCCCATCAGTGATGGATTGCCAGTATTGCACTTGGCGGGCAAGGTATAAAAGGCGGGCAATATCGGGCACAGGATTAAGGGCAAGCTCACCCGAAAGGGCTGGGTCAAACGCCAAAAGTTCAGCGTCTTCTTCGCCAAGGTGCATGGCACGAATTTCAGGGAGGAGCAAACCTTGCTTGCGCTGCTTATGAGCTTCAGCCATCAAGGCTTCACGGAGTGACTTTACAGCACGTTGTGACGGCACCCAAACGGTGACTTTTGAAAGGGCAAAAGGGTCAGTTGTTGTAGGGTGGGCAGAAATTAGATGTTCAGCAAAGGTGGCCGCAAACGGCACAACAAACGGGATGTTCGTATACTTTGAAAAACCTTCCATAACCCTTTGTGATGACCCCAATTAAGCCACTTGGCTTTTCAGGCCTTGCAGCATATTAGCGGCAAGTTCCATCCCTTCAGGGGTACCCATGTCGGCCCATTGGCCATCGTATTTCACACCGTACAAGCGGCCTTCGTTTGAGGCTTTACGGTATAGCGCTGCCATTGAAAATGGCGTATCAGGTGAGCCATCAAACAAGCGTGGGTGCAAAACTTGAATACAGGCGTAAACATATGGGGCTTCAGGTTCGCCATCGCGCCAGCGTAGCTTACCTACCTTTTCGCCTTCTTCTAAATCCAAGAAAAAGTCACCGTCTTTAAAGTAGCCCATGGCTTTCTCACGCGGGACAAGCAGCAACAAAGCATCCATTTTAGAGTCATCAAACAAGCCCGGCAGGTGCTTAAGAATTGGGTGTGTTTCTTCACTCCAAACAAGGTCACCATTTACCGAAATAAAGGGCACTTTATCGCCAAATGTTTTCATGGCATTTTTAATGCCGCCGCCAGTATCAAGCAGTTCTTCTTCCTCGATTGCGGTGACGGTGCAGCCTAGGCCTGCGTTGTTCAGACGGTCAGCGGCTTTCACGATTTGCTCGCCGCAGTACCATGCGTTTGCGTAAATAGAGTTGTAGCCAGCTTTTGCTAGCAGGCCTGCGCTACGTTCAAACGGGGTAATGTCGCCCACCGGTACCAATGGTTTTGGTGTGTCTTGCGTCAGGTCTTTAAGGCGTGTGCCTCGGCCAGCGGCCAAAATCATTGCAGGTGTGGTCATGGGTTTGAACTGTACTACGTTGTTAGTGTTTGCGAGCTTAGTTGTCATATTAAACCGCCTTTAGTTCGCGACTACAGCAGGTTTTTTTGTTCATAAACTTAACCAACGGCGCCGCTTCAGGGGTGCGGTCAATCAGTTTGTCATAGTGTGCCCATAGGCGTGGCATGTAGTCTAGGTAGTGTTTTTTGCCATCACGGAAAGCAAGGCGTGCAAACACACCGGCAATGCGCAATAGGTTTTGAATTTGGAACAAGTTCATGGCCGTCATAAATTTCTTGCGGTCAATTTTCTCGTCCAAGCCATCAAGCAAGCGGTCAATCAGTTCGTCGTGCATGTCGTCAGGCACATCAAATCGAACATCAAACAATAGGCTTGCAAGGTCATAAGTTACAGGGCCGACGCGCGCGTCTTGGAAGTCAAGCACGCCAACGTCGGCAATATTTTCAAGGGTGGTTGGCTTACTGCTGCCCTCGGTTACGTCTTTCGGTTTACCAAGTAGCATTAGGTTTTGGCTGTGGTAATCGCTCAGCATTGTGGTGTGCGGTACCGCCATAACAGTTTCGTAAAAGCTGCCCATAATATCGCGGAATTGCTGACGGTCAGCGGTATGCGTCGCATGGCCATTGGTGATTGGCATGTACCAATCCGTAAAGACAGAGGCACCTGCCAAAAAGTCATTCCGTGAAAGGGTTGGCACTGGGCCACGGGTGTTGTTGGCGATGTGAATCAGCACATCTACGGCTTTTTCGTAAAGGGTTTTCATGTCAGCGCCTTTGGCCATGGCGTCGAAGAAGGTGTATTTACCCATATCTTCAATCATGGCGTAGCCTTTTTTAGCATCCACATTGTAAACATGCGGGCTATGCACACCGATACTTTCAAGAAACTTACCAAGCTCAACAAAGCGTGGCAGATCTTCGATTGGCGGCGGGGCATCCATCAAAATGCGTGTCCCCTCTTCGGCACGCACACGCCAGTATGAGCGGAATGAAGCATCTTCAGAAACTGGGGTCACCAGTTGGCCACGTTTACCTGTAATTTCCTCAAGGAAATTCATACGGCCTTTTTCAGTGCTCGCACGGCGGCACTCAGTGGCGAATAGACCAAAGCGTTTGTCCCAGCCTTCACCCTTTAGGGTCACGCGGCGGCCAGCGCCGTCATCATCCAAGTGAATCCACAGGGTATCTTTTGGCATCACATGCTCGGCATTTTCAGGCCATTCAACAATGGCAACACCGTGCTTAAAGAAAGGCTCTAGGTTGAGTTCGTCAGCCTCATCAGGGGCTGCAAGACGATAAAAGTCGGTATGCGCAACAGGCATACGGGTATCGTCGTAGGTTTGAATAAGCGTAAAAGTAGGGCTTGGCATGTGCTTTTGTTTGCTACCAAGCGCACGGATGAGCGAGCGTGCAAAGTGGCTTTTACCAGCACCCAAGTAACCTTGCAGGCCAATAACGTCACCAGGCAAAAGGTATGGGGCAATGTCAGCGGCAAGCTGTGTTGTCGCTTCAGGGGTTGGGCAGTGTTTTACAAGTTCTATCATGCCGAGTATTGTAGGCAAAAATAGCCTCAAACACAATAAAACTTACCGAATTTTACGGCCAATTAGGGTCAATTTGCCTAATTTGTCGCCCTTTACAAAACAGTAAAAATATCTATACTGCCGCTTATGGAAACACGTACAAAAAACATTACTAAAACCGACATTGCTGTAATTGGCGCTGGGCCAGTTGGCTTGTTTATGGTTTTTGAAGCAGGCTTCTTGGGTTACAAGTGCGCCGTTATTGATTCACTACCGCATATTGGTGGTCAACTTTCGGCACTTTACCCAGAAAAACCAATTTATGATATTCCGGGTTACCCAAGCGTACTCGCGGGCGATATTGTTGAAAAACTTGCCGAACAGGGCGAGCCTTTTGACCCGCAGTACATCCTCGGCAACCCAGTGTCTGAGCTTACCGAACAAAAAGACGGTAGCTTTATTGTAGGCACCGCCACGGATGAAATTCACTGTAAAGTGGTGATTATTGCTGCCGGTATGGGCGTATTTACCCCACGCCGCCCACCACTAGAAAATCTGGCAGATTACGAAAATACATCAGTATTCTATTCAGTGCAGAAGAAAGCCCAATTTGAAGGTAAATCAATTGTGATTGCTGGCGGCGGCGATAGCGCTGTTGACTGGGCTGTTGAACTTGCAAACTCAGCCAAGCACATTCATGTGATTCACCGCCGTAACAGCTTCCGCGCTGCGGAAGAAACTGTGCGCCAAATGCGTGAGCTTGAAGCCGCATGCAAAGTAACTGTTCATGCCCCTGCTCAACTTTCTGAGCTACATGGTAAAGATGGCCAGCTTGAGCAAGTTGTGATTGCTGACCTTGAAGGCAACAAAACCGAACTTGAAGCCGATAACCTCCTTTGCTTCTTCGGGATGAGCCCAGCCCTTGGCCCAATTAACGATTGGAACATTGACCTTGCCGGTAAGAAAATTGCGGTTGAAGCCTCAACCATGCAAACCACCCGCCCAGGCATTTTGGCTATTGGCGATATTACCGACTACCCAGGTAAGCTTGATCTTATCCTAACAGGCTTTGCCGAAGGTGCCATTGCTGCCAAAACAGCTCAAGGCATCATCGACCCTGACAAGAAGTTTAAGCTTGTGTACACCACCTCAAAAGGTGTGCCTGCCGCTTAAGTTCAAAGCACAAAAAAAGCCCCGCCGATTTGGCGGGGCTTTTTATTTGGGTAGTCTACTCGGTTGCAACAACCAAAGCTTCGTACTCGGCAACAGGTTTACCGATGTCGTTTACTTCTACAATCCAAAGGGTAGGTTGGCGACGAATCAGCACCATTTTGTCGAGTGGTACATCTTGCAGGTCTGCAAAAAACTTACTGTTGTATGAAATACGAATAACCTCATGACCCAGACGCACCCAAACACGGCTTTTATCTTGCTGGTTAAATGGCACAGCCACCGCAAGCGAACCCTTATGCTCAATAATTTGATACTGAGGGTAATGGTCGGTACGGACTGTTGGTTTTTTACGTGGTTCTGCCATGTGTTATCTCTTTTCATAGGATGAGGTTTAAGGCCACAGCCCTAAACCTCTTCCACTTCAGTTTAGTAGCGGTAGTATTCAGGCTTGAATGGGCCTTCAACGTCTACGCCGATGTAGTCGGCTTGTTCTTTACTTAGGGTCTCAAGCTTAATACCTAGCTGACCAATGTGGAAACGTGCCACTTGTTCGTCTAGCTTCTTCGGTAGCATGTACACCTTATTATCATATTGGGTATGGTTCTTCCAAAGTTCAACCTGTGCCAATGTTTGGTTTGAGAAACTTGCACTCATCACAAACGCAGGGTGGCCAGTGGCGCAACCTAGGTTTACCAAGCGGCCTTCAGCTAGAAGGATAATTGATGTACCGTCTTTTTTAGTAATCTTATCAACCTGTGGCTTGATGTTCGTCCAAGTGAAGTTACGTAGTTTATCAACCTGAATTTCGTTATCGAAGTGGCCGATGTTGCACACAATAGCGTGGTCTTTCATCTTCATCACGTGGTCAGCGGTGATGATGTCTTTGTTACCTGTAGCAGTTACAAAGATATCGCCTTGTGATACAGCGTCTTCCATTGTCGTCACTTCGTAACCACGCATTGCAGCTTGAAGGGCGTTAATAGGGTCAATTTCGGTCACGATAACACGTGCACCAGCTGAGCTTAGCGCTTCAGCACAACCTTTACCAACATCACCGTAGCCAGCAACAACAGCAACTTTACCAGCAACCATTACGTCAGTGGCACGCTTGATGCCGTCAACCAATGACTCGCGGCAGCCATATAGGTTATCGAATTTTGATTTTGTTACAGAGTCGTTCACGTTAATAGCTGGGCATTTAAGAGTGCCTTTTTTAGCCATTTCGTTTAGGCGAAGAACGCCTGTTGTAGTTTCTTCTGAAATACCTTTAATGTCGGCCATAAGCTCTGGGTATTTTTCGTGCATGATAAGGCTAAGGTCACCACCATCATCAAGAATCATGTTCGGGCGCCATGAGTCGTGGCCCACGATTGTTTGTTCGATACACCATTCGTACTCTTCTTCAGTTTCGCCTTTCCAAGCAAAAACAGGGATGCCTGCAGCGGCAATCGCAGCGGCAGCAGCATCGTTTGTTGAGAAGATGTTACAGCTTGACCAGCGTACTTCAGCACCCAAAGTTGTTAGGGTTTCGATAAGTACAGCAGTTTCAACGGTCATGTGTAGGCAACCAGCAATACGGGCACCTTTAAGAGGTTGCTCTTTACCGTATTCAGCACGGATTGACATTAGGCCTGGCATTTCTTTTTCAGCCAGTTCAATAGTGCGGCGGCCTTCGGCGGCCAAGCTCATATCTTTAACTTTAAAGTCTTCAAATGTGGTAGCAGTCGCTGGTTGTGACATGGTGCGTCATCCCTTTAATTTTTAATAACGGCCCACTTTAGGCGAAAAAGCCTAAAATGTCTAGTTTTTGAGGGGTTTAATTAACCTGCAATATTATCAATATCGCGGTGGTGAATCTGGATATTCAAACCTTTGCCATCAAACTCTTGTTTTAGAGCCTTACCAACAAACTCGGTCATCATCACACTGCGGTGTTTACCGCCGGTGCAACCAATCCCGACAGTAAGGTAAGCCTTCCCTTCTTTTTGGAAAAGCGGCACCTGCTGCTTGAGCAGGTTCATCATGTTTTGTTGGGTTGGCACAAGGTTTTCGTCTTCTGCAATATAGGCGCATACGTCTTTTTCAAGACCCGTATGAGGGCGCAGGTCCGGGTCGTAATGTGGGTTACGCAAAAAGCGCACGTCAAACATAAGGTCAGCTTCTTTCGGCGCGCCGTGTTTAAAACCAAACGACATTACAAAAATAGCCATGTCTGACTTTTTGCTTTCTTCTGAAAATTGCGTCAGCAGGTAGCGCTTAAGGTCAGCTGGTTTAAAGTGCGAGGTATCAAGCGAGGTATCAGCCGCTTGGCGAATAGGGTCAAGAATTTGACGCTCAGCTGCAATAACTTCAAGTACAGGGCGGCCATCATGCAGAGGGTGCTTACGGCGAGTTTCTTTGTAACGACGCAGCAAAACATCGTCATCTGCTTGCAAAAAGATAACGTTGGCAACAATTTCTTCTGAAGCCTTAAGGTCTTCTAGTGCTGGCAGGAAGTGGGTGGTCATATCGTCTGTTGCGATGTTCGTCCCAAGGGCAATTTTGTCTGGCAAGGCTGAAGGCTCATTAAACAGTGTTTGGGCCAAGCGCATTGGCATGTTGTCGATAACAACATAGCCTGCGTCTTCCAAAATTTTAAGCGCAGTGGTACGGCCTGCACCCGCAAGGCCTGTGACCAGTAGAACATGTTTTTTGCCGACACTGTTTGGCATAAGATACCCCCTTCATAAGAAAACCCGCTACCCCAGATGGGCAGCGGGTTTTAGTCTAACACGGATTAATAAAAATTAAGCCGCATTTTTACCCTTTTTTGCTGAAGGCTCGATCCATGAAATCTTGCCATCTTCGCGGCGGTAAACAACGTTAATGCCGCCTGTTTTCGCGTTTTGGAAAATGTAGAAGTTCATGTGCATCAAGTCCATCTGCATCACAGCTTCATCAACGCTAAGGCTTTGAAGGTCACGGATGTCTTTGTGAACAACGGTTGGGATGTACTCAGCAAAGATATCGTCTGGCGCATCTTCAAGTGAGTCTTCCTCAACGTGCTGTTCAACAGCTTGGATTGGTGCAATTTCTTCCATACGAGCTGAAGCTTCTTGGCGGCGCTTACGGTGTTTTTGCAAACGGCCTTTATACTTCTTCAGCTGACGTACGAGCTTATCTACAACTTCATCAATCGCGATGTAAAAGTCAGTCCCTTCGCCTTCAGCACGAAGCACAATACCCGAAAGGAGTGTGTTAACTTCGGCCACATGACGATGGCCTTCTTGTTTAAGAACAACGTTCACATCAACCACGTTGTGGAAGTACTGCGATAGGCTGTCGATCTTCTCATGAATGTGTGCTTTCAACGCATCTCCTACGTCGGTGTGGCGGCCTGTAATATGAATATCCATAGTACTACTTCCTTTTTATGGTTTTGTTTATCTTAACCAACAAGACTCAAACAGGTTTGTTCCATGTTTGCGCCTAATTGGTTCCTTCTGCCAAGGCTTTTACAAACGCACACGGCGTTGTGAAGTTGGCGGAATACCTATCGCCTCACGGTATTTCGCAACCGTACGGCGAGCAACGTCAATCCCCTCTTTTTTCAAGAGGCCCACAAGCTTTTCGTCTGAGTATGGTCGCTGGGGGTTTTCGTCTTTAATAATACGTTTAATCATGGCTTTTACACTCTCTGATGCCACCTCGACGCGGCCACCAGTTGTGCCAATGGCGCTTGAGAAGAAGTACTTCAACTCAAACACACCCATTGGGGTTTGCATAAACTTGCCATTTGTTACGCGAGAAACTGTAGATTCGTGCACCTCAACTTTTTCAGCCACGGTTTTAAGCGTCAGCGGTTGGAGGTGCTCAACACCGTGTTCAAAAAAGCCTGCCTGTACTTCAAGCAAAGCATTACCCACTTTGTAAATAGTGCGGGCACGTTGCTCAAGGCTTTTCAGAAGCCATTGGGCACGGGTCATTTTTTCACTGATGTAGTTGTTATCGTCTTTCGTGCGGCCTTTAATATCAAAGGCATCGTTCAGCAAAATCTTAGGCATAGCTTCGGCATTAAGCTCGGCACGCCATTTGCCCTCAGAGTCACGATCAACAATCAAATCAGGGATAACATTTGTTGAAACATCAGAGCCATACTTTAGACCAGGCTTAGGTGTAAGCTGGGTAATACGCTCGCATACTTCTTGAATTTCATCGGTATTGACGCCAGCAATTTTAGCAAGCTTACCAAGGTCGCGCTTCGCCAAAAGGTCCAGGTTTGCCAGCACCACTTGGGCGGCTTCGTCGTAGGTGCCTTCGGCCTTCATTTGCAAGCCAAGGCACTCGGCCAAGGTGCGTGAGCCCACGCCCACAGGGTCAAAGGTCTGAATAAGGTTTAGCGCCTCATACATTTTTGAGGTTTCAACGCCTAGCTGCTCAGAAGACGCAGCAAAGTCGAGGCTGATATAGCCACTGTCATCAATGGCATCGATGATGTATTGGCCCAAAAAGCGAAGTGCAGGCTCATTCGTGCTGAGGCCTAGCTGTTCGTTCAGGTGGTCTTTAAGCGTTTGCTCGCTAACGGCGTTTTTCTCCCAATCAGAAGAATCACCATCAAAGTTATTGCCAGCACCTGTGCTACCTGTTGATTTATCAGGCGTACCGCCAGAGTCGTACATGCTGTCCCACCCGGCATCAAGGCCAGTGTCTTCAGCGAAATCATTTGAAATTTTGTCGTCTTCGTAGTCGCGCTCGGCGTTTTTGTCGCGCGCTTCTGAGAGCACCTCAGTACTCCCCTCATCATTTGAAAGGAACGGATTTTCCAGCATTTCTTGTTGGACAAAGCTTTGCAGATCAAGACTGTTCATCTGCAAAAGTTTAATGGCCATCCGCAATTGCGGGGTCATAACAAGCTGTTGGCTCATGCGCAAGTCTAAGCGCTGGTTTGCCATAGGGTCGTATTCTCCGTCGTGAATCTTATTGGTCTTATTGTTTTTTGAGCGACTAACTCATTTTAGCACAAATCTTAAATAACAATATAGCTTCCTTATTTTTATGCAGCCTTTCACAAACAAAAACTGCCAATAAACTGACAACTTTGACGGGTTTACGCAAAATAAAAACCGCCATATTTCAGGCGGTTAGAATAACTTTACTGCAACTTAGGCTTACAACTTAAAATCGTCACCCAGGTAAACTTTTCGCACATTGTCGTTAGAAACAATCTCGTCAGGGGTGCCACTGGTCAACACTTTACCTTGGTGCAAGATGTACGCACGGTCAACCATGCTTAAAGTTTCGCGCACGTTGTGGTCGGTAATAAGCACGCCGATGTTGCGTTCTTTTAGGTTAATTACAAGCTCACGAATGTCGCCGACTGAAATAGGGTCAACACCCGCAAAAGGCTCATCCAGCAGGATGTAAACAGGGTTAGAAGCCATGGCACGTGCAATTTCCACACGGCGACGCTCACCACCCGAAAGGGCTGTAGCTGGTGAATCTTTAATATGCTCAAGGCCAAATTCTTTAAGCAGTTGGGCCAAACGCTCTTTCACACGGGCACGTTTTGACTCTACAACTTCCAGAATCGCGCGGATGTTTTCTGAAACGGTCAGACCACGGAAAACTGAAGTTTCTTGCGGAAGGTAGCCCAAACCCGCACGAGCACGGCGGTAAACTGGCCAGTCTGAAACGTCACGACCGTCAATTTTAACGGTACCAATGTCAGCCTTTTGCAAACCTGCAACCGCATAAAAGCTGGTTGTTTTACCCGCACCGTTAGGCCCCAAAATGGCTACGGCTTCGCCACGCTTCACTGAGAATGAAACATCTTGAATGATTTTACGACGGCGGATGGTTTTCGTAAGCCCTGACGCTTCAAGACCAGCAGTTTCTGCTGGTGCTGATCCGTTCATGTGGCTTTTGTTATCTGACATTATAAATCGGTTTCTAAATTTCGTTTTACTTTGAGGGTACAAGCTTCGCTTTTACGCGCCCCGCCTCAGCAGAGATAGTTATAAGACCCTGAGAGATATCATACAACATTTTTGTACCGCTAATGGTGTTTTCTCGCCCTTCGGTCACAATCACATCACCGGTGAGTGTCATATTATCCTCAGGTACATCATACAACGCTTTAGTCGCGGTAATAGTTCGCTGGCCATCTACAATTTTTACATTGCCTGTGGCTTCAACTTGCTCAACATCATCACGGCGCTGACCTTCTTCGTCATCCGCCGGGTCTTTGTAAAGAACCTTAACATGGTCAGCTGTCATCACAACACCATCACGCTCAACCACAACATTCCCTGTAAAAACAGCGCTGCTGGTTTTGTTATCAATGCTCAAATTGTCTGACTGAACATCCAAAAAGCCTTGAGCATGTGCAACCACAGGTGCCTGGGTTGTTACCAGTACCACAGCAATAAACAGGGTCATAAATAAACGCATTATTTTGAGTCCCCTTCAGTTGCGGCTTCTTTGCGTGGTTTTAATTTAATACGCATACGCACTTGGCCGTTAAACTCAGCCGTTTCAGCGATAAGGTTGGCCTTAAAGCTATCGGCACTCATCTGGCCATCTTCGTGCTTAGCTGAAAACCCTTGGCCCGTGGCAAGCTGATCAAGCATCTTGTATTCAGCAATACGCCCTGCAACGCCAATATCCTTTACCAAGCCCACATACCCTTTCGTAATATATAGGGTATTGGTTGCATCATTAAACTGCCCCTCGGGGGCTGCTAGGTTTACTTTTTTATTGGGGTTACCTTCTGCACGCTTTGCAACAACACGCTCAAGCCCTAAAACAGCGCTATCACGCTCTTGGTAGGCTTTTTCGGCGGTCACATTCCACTTCAGGCCTTCTTTATCTTTGCCCAAAAAGTTGGGGCCTTGAATCACAATTTTTGCTTCTTCACGCAATTTGGCAGGTAGTTTTTGCACAACCTTTTCAAGGTTTTCTGATTCAAGCGCAGCACGTAAGGCCGAAATATCTTCTTCGGTAACATTAAGAACATTCACAGGTTCAGGCTTACGCTCAGGCATCATCAACCATGCCAAAAACAGCAACATCGAAAAAAGTGTGAGCCAAAAAATGTAACGGTAAATAGCCACTGTGAATTAAAACCTCTTAAACCCTGAACACCTATTAACTGTGGGCAAAAATATCAGTTTCAGGCCAGCCAGCCATATCGATACGTGAACGTGTTGGCAAAAACTCAAAGCATTTTTGCGCCATAGCTGTGCGGTTTACATCAGCCAAACGTTCTTCAAACTGTGCCACAAGCGCATGAAGGTACAGCACATCGTTCGCAGCGTATTTTTGCTGCGCTTCTGAAAGTTCTTCCGCTGCCCAGTGTGAGGTTTGCTGCTGCTTATCAAGCGTTACGCCCAAAAGCTCTTGGCAAAGAGCACCCAGGCCATGACGGTCAGTGTATGTGCGGCTTAGCTTGCTAGCAATTTTGGTGCAGTAAATGTTGTTAATTTCAGCGCCGATGTAATGCTCAAGAACAGCAATATCAAAGCGGCCAAAGTGGAATAGCTTTTTAATTTTATCGTCTGACAAATACGCCTTTAGGTTTGGCGCCTTGTAGTCTTTACCGTCAAACTGAACCAACCACACGTTGCCGTTACCGTCAGCCACTTGGCAAACACATAGGCGGTCACGGTGCGGGTTAAGGCCCAAAGTTTCGGTATCAACGGCCATTTGGTTGTTGGCAAATTTAATACCTTTAGGCAAGTCGCCTTTACAAATCATTACTTTGGGGTCAGTTGGGTATGAAATTGTCATGAAAAGCCCTTTGTTTTTCATTGATTTTACTTGAGCAGATGTCAGAGGTCTTATGTGCCTCCTGTTAGCTCAAAGAGAATAGCAAGTGCAGCGCCTACAGACCACAAAAAACCACAAAAAAACCGCCGCATACTCAGAAGAGTACGCGGCGGTTTCATTTCGTGAACAGCTGTAAAAGCCTAAGCAGCCGACTGGGTCGGCTGAACTTCGAGGCGTGTGACCTCGGGGCGGCAAAGCATCAAACGCAGCATACGGCGGCGTGCAGCTTCTGCCCGAGAGCATTCAACCGAGAAAGATTCGAACGCCATCAAGGCCTTCATCACTCGCGCGGTATAGCCCGAGCCCTTGCCTTCCTTACGGACAGCATGGACCAGCTTTTTAGCATCGAACTGCGACACATTTCTGCCAACGCACACGGCGCCAAAAGCAAAAACAAGCACCACATAATCAGCGGCAATTTCCAGCAGGAAACCATCGCCTTTGTAACGCACACCGATGATGTCTTGCACAACGTCGCCGTTGGCGGCAACACCTGCACCGGTAAGCATTTTGGTGCGGCCGTTCTGCGCATCATACTTGCCTTCAACCGTCGCCAGAAAGTTCTGGAACTCGGGCACGCGCGCGTTCAACTTTTTACGGTTGATCGCCCGCTCGGACAAGGCTTCAGACAAAACAGCCATCGAGCGCTTGTACGCTTCTTTGCCACGTTCGCCAGACGGTTCGCCGAAAGCTTCCAATGCGGCCCTGAAGAACTTTTCAAAGCCAACATCTTCAAGATGCAGCTTAAAAGCCTCGGGGTCGGCGCGGGTAGCGGTTTCGTCGGAACTGTCCAGGTACAGACCTCGCACGTTGAAGAGAATCTTCTTCGAATCGAAGCCGAGCACCATGATGTCGTCTTTTTTCTGATTACGGACGTAAAGCAGAAAGCCGGTCAGCGCCCCGCGGTCAGAGACCTTTTTGGACACCGTCAGCGAAAGACCATAATTGCGCTTGGCGGCATTCGCCGGCAATTGCAGGTACTTGAGCAGAACCTCGTACGTGTTGACTTTCGAAGCCACATTTTCCAGAAGGTTTGGATCATTCCCGAATGCTTGCGCAAGGAATGCACCAATCTGGGGCATGCTTTTTCTGAGACCAACAGACAGAGGAATCCGCTCGTTTTGAGTATTGGTAGACATAGCTAACCTCACAAGAACGATAGGAGTAAGAGAAAAAGAGAGAAAAGAAGATGAATATCTATAAAGGTACCTTAACCATATAGTGATGATTTTGCAAAGAAAAAGGGGGGAATCTAAAATACTTCAACATAGGCAGAGCCTATGTTTTGTACAAACTTTCAGTTTGATCAGCGGCGACCTTATGGCTTCGCCATTCGGGACGCCGTCCTACGTGCTTTCGGCACGCAGTGCCCAACGACAGCGCATAAAAGAAAAAACCCCCTGCCAATTGGCAGGGGGTTTCATTTCGTTATGCAGCGTTATGCAGCAACCGTCTGCAAGTTTGCACTCACAACACGGCGGGCACGACGGCGCTCAACTTCGCAGTTGCCTTCGGTAACGATGGCAAGAAAGTCGAGAACACGCAGGCACGATGCACGAAGATCGTCCGAGGTATTCCGGAAGAAGCACGCAGCTTCAGCCGGCTCGAACACGGCATCTTCGCCGATGAGGAACAGGGCAAAGCCCAGACTGATCGAAACACCAATCATGTCGACGCAGACTTCCAGCTCCCGATCATCGGGCATCTGATAGTCCAAAATCAACTCGGTGATGATGGGTTCCATCGGGTCCGAGAAGAACTCAACCGAAAGGTTGTCGTCCATCCCATGCAGCACCTTGGTAATGAACTCGCCGGTGGCGGGTTCGGTTCCCATGGTGTTGAGCTCGGCCCAGCAGCGGGCAAAGCTTTCGTCTTCATCGGGCGCCACACCACGTGCAGCGTCGATCGCGTCGAAGGCCATCAGCAGCTGATCGGCGAGGCGCTTCTCCAGATAAAACTTCTCTACCGGGCGGTAGTTCAGCTTCCGGAGGATGGCATCACGCACCAGCTGTCCATCGCCGACGGGCGGCAACGGAAAGGCATTCAGCGCATCGAACAGCAGACGCTTGGCATCGTGCGAGAGCACGGCCAGTTCGTCTTCGGTACCGGGCGAAACAGCGCAACCGCGCTCCATCGAGGTACTGAGTCCGAAGGTGCTGGCATAGAGCATCAGCTCTTCGCCCTTGAGGTCAATGGCAAAAGCCACACCCGAAGGCGAGCCGATGAGGATGGTCATATCCCGAAGGACATAAACACCAACTTCATCGAGCTGAGGTGCCAACTGCGGCTGGAAGCCACACTCATCGACAGGGCTCTCTTCCGAGATCTTTTCGAAAAGCGGCAGCAGATCAGCAACGGTTTTGAGACCGTCAAGTTCGGCCATCAGCGGCGCTTCGTTGACCTGAAAAATCTTACACAGCAGCCGAAGCGGCCTGTAAAAGTTTTCACGGAGCACCGAAGCAAGCATGACGTCAGAAGGATCAAGCGACATAGGTTTTCTCCATAGCGAGAGGAAAATAAAAAAGAAAAAAGGGAAACGAAAATAGACTTAACCCCCGTAGTATAGGAGTGCCCGCCCCCAATTACAATACCAATAGCCGCAAAAAAATGAGGTTTTTCGGTGTGTTTTTCGCCAAGCTCAAGACCAAACTTTAGAACCGCTTTTTCATACAAAAAAAGACCCCCCGCATATAGCGAGGGGTCTTCATCGTTAAAGGCTTATGAACCAGCTTACTGAGCCAGTACGGTGCGCAGCAGGCGAACAGCCTGACGACGCAGCGCTTCGGCTTCGGCATCTTCTTGCGAAAACGGATAGAAAGCCGTCAGAGCACGGATCACCATGTTGCGGTTTTCCTGTGCCTTTTCAGCAGACAGTCCGTTATTGCCAGCCTTGGCAAACACCGAGAACAGCTGAGCATCGTACGCATTCTCATCGGGGTCACCGATAACAAGCGTCAGACCCGAGCAGTTGAACGCCGCCGGCAGTACCACGTCCGAGCTAATGCCCAGTGCGAAACGGTCGATGACATCACCTGCGTCGTTGGTCAGATCAAATGCCAGCGCACAGCTGGAGATCTTTCCGTCGGTCATGTTCAGGATGAACTTGAGCCCGTCACGGGTATCCAGCAGCGAGGCCAGAGTCGTGGGGGTCAGGCTTTCCTTCTTGCTGTTCAGGTCGCTGACGAGCGCATAAAACGCCGTGGAAAGCGAATCAGCCGCAGCGGGATCAATCCCGAGGGTTTCATCGGCCATCCGCATCAGCTCAGGCAGCACAGCCACAAGATCAGCCGAAAGCGGGGCTTTCAGGTCGGCTTCGGGGCTCGGTGCCGGCAGCTGCTTCTGCTGCTGGGCAGCATTGGCAAACGGCTGAAGCTCAGCAAGCATCGCGTCGCGGATCTGCTCGGAAGCAGAACCCTTCACGGGCTTGAGAGCCTTGACCATACCCGTGTAAAGCACGGCCATGTCGCCACTGGCGTCTTCCGGCAGAATCGAGAGCAGCTGAGTCAGCTTGCCCTGATCATAACCAACGCCCGACTGCTCGAGCTGAGCAATGCTGCCACCCATGGTGGTCACGGCAACGTCGTCATACGAGATGACAACCGCACCGATCATGCGAGGCTCGCCGATGTTCGGGTGGAAGAAGATCATCTTCAGCGCAATGCCGATGAGAACTTCGTCGCCGTTGGCATCAGCCGTCTTCATCATTTCAGCAGCAATGCCAATCTGACGCATGACGCTACCATCGTCCATGCGGTAACCCGCCTGGAAAATGGGGTTGGCCGTAATGAACGCTGCAGCAGCAACGAGCTTGTCGGCGGTGGAAAGATCGGTAAGGTGCGGCTGGATGGCCGACGGTTCGATACCGAAAGAAGCAGCCAAACGCGGCATAAAGTCGCGGAAGGTCGCCTGAAGGTCCGCCCGTACGGGCAGGGTCTTGGGATCAGACATATGGAAACTCCGTTATCTGAGATAAAGAAGAAAAAGAGAAAAAGTTAGGAAGATATATAAGAATTCAATCTCTGACCCTACATGATAAACCCTGATACGGCAAGCCATTTAGGTGAATTTAGTACCAACAACCAAACAACAAATTTTCACAGGCTGGGATTAGAAAATTCTTTTACGACGAGAGGCGCAAGCGACGTGTATAAATAAATACACGAGCGCAGCAAGTCTCAAGTAAAGGGATTTAATAACCCAGCCCGTGGAAATTACTCAGGTAGGAAACCGCCTGCCTGCATACCCCATAGCTGAGCATAAAGCCCTTCTGGTTCTTGCAGCAACTCATCATGGCTACCGTCTTCAACAACCTTACCGTCTTGCATGACCAAAATACGATCCATGTGCGAGATTGTTGAAAGGCGGTGGGCGATCACCAAAACGGTGCGGCCCTTCATAAGGTTATCGAGACTCTTTTGAATATATTTTTCCGACAAGCTATCAAGGCTTGAGGTGGCCTCGTCCAATACCAAAATTGGGGCATTTTTCAAAATAGCACGAGCAATAGCAATACGCTGGCGCTGCCCGCCCGAAAGTTTAACGCCACGCTCACCCACAAGGGCGCTATAGCCTTCAGGTTGTTCCATAATAAATTCGTGGCAGAAGGCCTTTTTAGACGCAGCAATCACTTCTTTATCGGTGGCATCAATGCGCCCATAGCGGATGTTTTCCATCAGGCTACGGTGGAAGAGCATAGGCTCTTGCGGAATCATGGCAATTTGTTCACGCAGGCTATCTTGGGTATGTTTTGCAATGTCTTGGCCGTCAATTTTGATACTACCTTTTTGAATATCGTATAGGCGCAGCAAGGTATTCACCAAGGTTGACTTCCCTGCCCCACTTGGCCCCACAAGCCCCACTTTTTGGCCTGCTTTAATGGTGAGGTTCATACTTTTAAAAACGTCAGCACGGCCATCGTGGCTAAAGTGTACGCGCGAATATTTAATTTCACCCTTCGTAATATTTAAAGGCTTAGCCTTAGGCGCATCCACAACCTCGTGCGGGCGCACAATAATGCTAATACCATCGGCAATGTTGCCCACGTATTCAAAAAACTCGAGGAATGAGCGGCTGAGGCCACGCACATGGTTCATAATTAAAAGGACGAGCGAAAACACCATCGCAAACCCACCCGGCGTCATGACCCCCGTGGCAACATCTTGCAGCGATAAAATAGTAAAGCCCGCTAGCAACACCAAGGTCGTAATACCTTGGAACCAACGCATAATTTCCATATACCAATAGGTGCGGCTTGCTTTTGAGACTTCTTCTTTTAACGCCGAGCGAATGTAATGGCGCTCAAAATCGCTGCGGGCAAACATTTTGATGTTCATCATGTTGGTCATGGCATCAACCACTTTACCACTCACCATACTGCGGGCGGCCGCAAAGTCTTTTGAAAGTTTACGGGCATGGCTTGCCAGCAAAACCGAGACGACCACGTAAACCAACATCCACCACCCCAGCAAGTTTGCAAGGTTGGCGCTCACATCTTGCAGCAAAAACCACGAGGCAATAAAGGTGATTGTTACGGGCCAAAAATCGAACATAAATGTCCATAAGCCGTGCATTACGCTCATGGCAACTTCGTTCACGCGGTTGGCCAATGAGCCTGCAAAGTTTCCCATAAAATAACGCTGCGAATGATGCTGTAGGTACGCAAATAAAGTTTCACGGATTTTCGCACGCATACGAGGGCCAATGGTTACCAGAAGTCCGCCGCTTGTACGGGCGCACAACAGCATACCCACGTTATACCCGAGGAAGACCAAAATTGGCCATTTAAGCGCCGTATAAACACCGCCCGCCTCGTTTAGCGGTACGCTTTCAACAGCATCAAGTAGTTCTTTCATCCCGTACGAGAGCATCATCGTAAACGTAGCTTGGCCTGCTTCAAGCAGCATCATCACAAACAGTACAGGCCAAAACATACGGAAGAAATACCAACAGAATGGCAAAATTTTGTTCGGTAATTTAGGTGCATTTGCAGCCACCACAAGCGGTAGAGCTTGGGTGTCATCAGTGACTTTATTAGTCATTTTATTGCGGCGAAGGCGGTTCAAGAACGTAACCCCTTACAAGGCCAGCACTAGCAAAGCTGTGCCGAGCATAATGCGGTAAAAGACAAACGGGCCAAAACCGATACTGTTAATAAGCTTCATCAAAAACCAAATAGCAAACAGGGCGCTTACAAATGAAAGGCCAACCCCAAGCAGCATTTCGTGCGCAGCGCTTTGCCAGTTAACGGCCGTGCCCATAGAGTCGTACGCTGTGTAAAGGCCTGTAATAATTAGCACAGGGATGGCCATCAGCATTGAAAATTCAGCCGCATGGCGGCGGCTAAAGCCCATAAAACGGCCCGCGGTCATCGTCACGCCCGAGCGTGATGTACCAGGGATAATCGCTAGCGCTTGCATCACGCCAAAGAACATTGCGTGCAGCCACGTGATTTGTTTTAAACCACCATGCTGATAACGAGGGAATAAATCCGATACCCAAAGCAGCACCCCAAATACAATAGAGGTAATACCCAATACTTTAAAACTACGTGCACCATCGGCCACAAAATCTTTAAGGAAATACCCACTTATTAAAACTGGGATAGTTGCAAGCAGCAGCAAGCCAAAGAGCTTGGCTTCATTGGTTGAAAAACGACCTGTTAAAACATGCACGCCGCCCTTGGTCATTTGCAGCGTACGCTTATAGAAGTACAACATCACGGCAAACAGGGTGCCCACATGCAACGCAACGTCAAAAACCACGCCTTGATCTTGCCAGCCAGAAAGTAGCGGTACGAGGACGAGGTGTGCACTCGAAGAAATAGGCAAAAACTCAGTGATACCCTGTACAATAGCGAGAATCAGAATTTGCTCAAGTGTCATGGTTTACCTCGATTTCAAAGTAATTTTTGGGGTGCATTTCTAGGCGCATTTTTGCCGTTCATCACTAGTTTACGCCATAGGTTGTATCCCGCCTAGGCCAAGGCCCTTAAAATACCATTTGACATCACCCCCCTGTGGCTATAAAGTCCGCCTCCATTAATCGCATCTTCTTCATTTTCCCCCGCTTTCCAAAGCCTTCCCTCCCGATTAGGAGAATACAGTTTATGCAAAATCGTAAATCCACGCCTTCGCTTGACCACATTTGCGCCATGATGTTCATCGGCATGGCCATCGTTGCCACCATGTCGCCTTGGTTGGCGCTGCTTATTCCGGCGGTGCTGGCCCTGCTCGAATACGGCACCTACCGCAAGTTTCGGCCGAATCAGACCCTCAAGCTGCGCTGGGCGGCGCTTGGCGGCGCCCTTGGCGCTGCCCTGTACCTGACGCTGAACACCTACCTCACGCTGCCGGCCTTGCCGGGCGTCACCACCTAACGTAACACTTCGCAAAAGCACCCTGTAAAAAGGGGGCTTTTGTTCTTTTAAAACACAAAGTATGCTTGTGCCCATGACAGACCAACCCGCCACCACACAAAAAGACGCTATTTTAGCTAAAGCCCTTGAGCTTGGTTTTGATGTGGCAAAGGTTGGTACACCTATTTCAATGAAGCGCTACCTTGATGAATGGCTAGAGCTTGGCTACCACGGCGAAATGGCATGGATGAAAGACCGCGCACACTTACGTGCCGACCCCAAAGCCCTTTGGCCTGAGGTTGAGTCGATTATTGCAGTGGGCCTCAACTATGGCCCCGACCATAACCCCCTCGAAAATTTAGAGCATAAAAACCAAGGCAATATTTCGGTCTATGCCCGGGGGGACGATTATCACGATGTTTTAAAAAAACGCCTTAAGCAACTTGGCCGCTGGATGGCTGAAACTTATAACTGCGAACTTAAGGTATTTGTAGATACTGCCCCCGTTATGGAAAAACCACTGGCTGCAAATGCAGGCTTAGGGTGGCAAGGCAAGCATACCAATGTAGTATCGAAAGTGTTTGGCTCTTGGCTGTTTTTAGGGATTGTTTACACCACACTTAAACTGCCCGCTGACAAACCTGAACCTGACCATTGCGGTAGCTGCCGCAAATGCCTAGACGTTTGCCCTACTAAAGCCTTCCCTAAGCCTTATCAGCTTGATGCCCGTCGCTGTATTTCGTATTTAACCATCGAAAATAAGGGCGCTATTCCGCTTGAGTTTCGTAAAGCCATGGGTAACCGCATTTACGGCTGCGATGATTGCCTGAGCGTTTGCCCATGGAACAAGTTTGCCAAAGAAAGCCAAACCATGGCGCTTCATGCTCGTGAAGAACTAGCAGGCCCAAGCTTAGATGAACTACTGACCCTTGATGACACCAGCTTTAGAGCGCTTTTCCGTAAAAGCCCTATTAAGCGTATTGGCGTAAACCGCTTTTTACGGAATGTGTTGGTAGCCTGTGGCAACAGTGGAAATACGGCGCTTATCCCGCAGATTGAAACTTTTTTAAATCATGAAGACCCTGTACTACAAGAAATGGCGCAGTGGGCCCTTGCCGAGCTTAAGCAGGCAACTTAAAGGTCAAATTCCTGCGCAAGCATTGGATCCAGGCGGATGGTACCAGAGTATGATGAGGCACGCTCTTCAATAATATCTGACTCTAACTGCAGGCGTAGAGGCTCTGATACTTCGAAAATTTCTCCTTCAAGGGTCGCACGTGGAGCGCGCACAGCTGGGCGCTGCAAGGTCGGTACTTGGCTAATTTGTGCTACAGTGTCCGGCAATGCCTTAGGCTGCAAGAAGCTTGGCACTTCAGTGCTTACGTAAATCAAACCATTCCCAAGATCAGTAATGCTGGCAGGCAAGTTGCTTGCGTATGGGGCACCAAACTTACGGAATTTCGGCTTCAAGCCATTTTCATTATCTTCGTCCGCTTCGTCGGTGTAACCCAACCAACGGCCATTGGTCGCGCGCAGGGCATTATTGCCGTAGTTATTAACCAAATCGCGGCCAGCAACAAGGGTCATAGCGTTACCAGAGCCTGTGGCTGTAAGTACGCCGTTCAGCGTAATATCGCTGTTCTCGCCTGTAGTGCGGGCAAAGAAGTTATTCGCATTTACAGTGCCTAGGCTTAGGGCTTCGGCTTGCTGAAGCTGCACATTGCCACCCGCATTAACGTTTACTTTACCTGTGCCACCCGCCTGTAGGCTGGTTTGGGTTAGGGTAATGTTGTTGCCTGCATTCAGTGAAATATCACCATTATTCGTTACAATCGCACCGCCTGAAAGCTCAGAAATTTGGCCATTGGTCGCAGTAAAGGTAAGGTTACGGCCAGTATCCATAGTTAGTGTATCGTCTTGCAGGTCTAAGGTAATGTTGTTATCGGCCACCAGCGTTACATCAGCCATTGATGATAGGTGCTCTAGGTAGTCAGCAGTAAATACGCTGTAGCCATCGGCAGCGGTTGCACGCTCAACTTCGTTGGCGCCTGTACCTAAACCATTAAGGCTAATGCCGAACTTGGTGGCTGAGTATTGATCAACAATGTGGCGGGTGTTATCGTCCATCGCAATGTTGTGGAACATCGCCTCACCCAAAGTTGAAATTGTGTTGGTTGGGGTAAAGCTTGCTGAGTTTTCATCACGGATTGATGTATCCGCACGGCCAAAGGTAATGTCGCCACTGTGGGCTGCAAAGTCAGTGCCTGCGCCCAAACCTAGGCCATCATCCTCAATACCGTTTAGGCTTACAACAAAGCGGTTGTTTGCCGCGTCAAAAGTGCTTGAAAGTTGGTAATCAGTATTCCCTGTTACACCAAATTGGCGCCATTGGCGGTTGGTGCTGTTGTATAGACCAACTTTAAGTACACCATTTTCTAGGTACACCACATATCCGTTGGTACCGCCGCCTTCTTTGTAAAGAACTTGCTGGGTGTTCACGTCGGCATCGGTACGGAAAGTGAATGAGCGACCGATACCACTTTGGTTAATCAGGTTAATATCGTTTGTATCAGCAATTTCAAACTGGTCGGCGTTGTTCATTACAACAGCATCCTGACCATTAAAAATACCTGTTTGCACAGAAGGGCTACCCGCTGTTACGTTTGCGCCATTACCACTACCTGAAGCATCCGACAAGAAACCAGCTGAAGCACCCGCATAGTATTTTAGGGTCGAGTTAAAAGTACCGTTAAACGATGCAGTGTTTGCCCCGACAACAATCGAGTTTGTTACCTGGCCAAAACCACCATCATCGCCACCTGACCATGAAGTAAAGTTGCTTGCAGCTGTATTTGACCCTACAAGGTTACCGTTCCAGTATGCTGAAATTGTGTTACTACCAAGGTTAATATCCCAAGCAAGGGTACCTGAACCTGTTAGCGTACCTGGGGCAAGTTCAAGGTGAGCGGCATCATTTGCGGTAAAACTTGAACCACGACCCGCGTGGAAAACCAGTGTTCCATCAGCTTGGAAGCCAATATATGTACCAAAGCCACTACCACCCTGTTCGTAAATCACGCCAGTTGGGCTTGCTGGAATGACAATGTCTACTGAGAAAATGGCATCGCCTGAGCGGTTTACTGCTGTATCATCAATTACGCTAAAGCCATTAAAGGCGCCTTGCGATGCTGCCGTACCAAGGTATTGATCAGTCACTGAAGGGGCAGGCACGTTAAGGTCAAGGTGCAGCACTTGGCCGTCGGTTAGGTCCACTGCGCCATCAGTTGAAGTAAATTGCCCATCCACATTGCCGTAAACCGCAATGTTTGACGGATCAAGTAGGTATGTCCCTTTGTTGTAGCCTTCGGCACGGTTGCGTAGGTCAACGTAGCCATGAACATCAAGCATGTTTTTGCCTGAGGTTTCTACAAAACCGCCGTTACCAGCTTCAGTACCACCACGGCCAAATACGTAGCCTTTAAATGTTGTGGCATTATCTGACCAAAATACTGTGCGACCCGCATCGCCACTTTCAAGGGCATCATTCACGGTAATCACGTATTCATCAACAAATAGGTTTTGCGCGGTTTGGGTATCGCCGCTACCAAGGTAATCACCACCCACCTTAATACTACCGCCTGCGCGGTTTTGGTGGGCTAGGAATTCAGCTTCAGTGCGCACGTTACCCTCAGCATCTACAGTGGCTGTGCCTTCGGTGTTTGCCTCAGGGGCAACTGGGGCTGAGTGGCCAGAAGCATCCAACGTTGTGCCGTTAAATAGACCGATATTGCCGCCTAGAATTTCAATAGAGCCACCCTGCTCACCCACATCACGACCCGAGGCATCAAGTTCGGCCTGCACCAATACAGTGCTATCGCTCTCAATACCGTCATTCGCATTACGGATAACAATTTTACCTGCTGATTGTTCAACCACAGGGGCTTTAAGCTCACCCTCTACCTGAATCAGCGAATCAAAAACATTGCGGGCTGTGGCTGCGGTCATCGCAACGGTACCGCCTTCAGCTTCAAGCGCCCCTGTATTATGGACAAACTGTTTTTCAAGCGCACTGTCTTTCACGGCAACTTTCAGCAAGCCATCGCCGTAAAAATCAAGAGTGGCAACATCAGCTGAGGCCAACTGAATGCGGCCATAACGGGCCTGAATAATACCGTGGTTTTCAACCTGCGGGGCAACAAGGCCCACAAGCCCTGCATCGGCAGCTGTTATCAAACCATTGTTAATAATTTTGGCATCACGGTTACCTGTTTTATCAAAGAACATGCTGCCAGCTTCAAAGGCGGCCGTGTCAATATCGGCTGTGGTGGCCACAATACCGTTTACGTCAACAACGGCGGTGCTAGTAAACATCATGCCGTTGGGGTTAATCAGCACTAGGTTACCGTTGGCACTCAGTGTACCGGCGATGGTCGAAGGGTTAATGTCTGAAATGCGGTTAACGGCCACAGCGTTCGCTGAGGGCTGATGGAATTGGGTATGTTCGCCTGCGGCAATATCAAAACTGCGCCAATCAATAAGGGCACGGTTTGTGGTTTGGTGAATATCTAGCTTTGAACCATTGTCTGAGAAGGTCGCCGCCCCTGAAACTACAACACCGCCTTGAGGGTTAGCATGGGCAGGCGTGGCCGAAATTAACGCAGCAAAGCACGCACCCGCGGCAAGTGCTGCCGGAAAGCCTACTATGTGTTTGCGTCGTATCAGTTTCATACTATCCCCAACATTCAACGTGTTATGTGTTATGTCTAGTATATATTAATTCAAGTTTCGTTCCAAAATCGTTACATTTCGGAACATTTTTAATGTTTTTTACTGCAATACACCTAAGCGCACGCCAACACGAGGGGCCTTACCGTCCCCAATAATGGGGTTGCTTTGGCTTTTGATGATAGGTTGAGCTGCATAAAAATCAGCGTAGAAACGGGTTTTATTGGCATTTTCGTGCATCAGGCGCAGGCCCAAACCAGCAGATGACGCGGTTTCGGCAGGCCGGCCAGGCTCTTCGTTCCAAACACGCCCAATATCGTAAAATGCGTACGGGATTTTACGGATGTTATTGTTGCTACCCCAGCCCAGATAATGCAGCTCGAGGCCTGCGCCAAAACCACGATCGCCACTAATTTCTGAGGCATCAAAAGCACGGCCTAAACGTGGGCCACCAAAGCCAAATTCTTCTGACGAAACGAGGCTGTCAGATGAGTATTGCCCCTCCACCTGAAACTGCAAAAGAAGGTTACTTGGCAGTGGCTGCTGGCGGAGGTAAGAGGCATTGAACTTAAGGTGTTCAGGGTCAGCGTTAGTACGTGAAAGGTTGGCGTCACCCTTCTCGCTTGAGCCCAGTGCATCGATACCTTTACTGATGGTAAATGCCCCTTGGTTAAGGGCGCCTGTATCGTCAAAAGTATCGCCCTTTACACCGAGTGTAATAACGCTTGTACGGTCACGCACCAGCGGGCTGCCCAATAGGTCTGTTTGGCTATTACGCACTTCAAAACCAGCATTAAGCGATAGGTTTTTCTGACGTTGGCGCACAAGGCTATGCTCAAGGCTTAGCCCGTAGGCAACAGAGTCACCAATCACTTCGTTTGCCTCTAGGTTTTCACCTGGTTCTGTGTGGGTATATGACCCATACAAGGTTGCTTTAGTCTTTGATGTTAAAGGTATTTTATGGCGAACCGATACACTTTGAAGCTCATCCTCAGGGATACCGCGCGCAAAACTAAATGAGGTTTCGTGGTACGGAATAAGTGCTGTTTGCAAACCTAAACTTAGCTGACCAGGCCCCAAGAATTTTGAGCCGTAGTTATCAAAACTTGCTTGGGCATGAGGGGCTGTTGCTTCAGCATCTAGCGCCAGCACAACTTGGCCCGAAGGCACCCCAACGTTGCTTTGTTCTTCAGGTTTCAAAAGGGCATCAAAAACCACCCCCGGAAGGTCATTCAAGTTCAATAAAAGTGTTTCTAAGTCTTGGCGACGCAGTGGGCGCTTTTGTGTAATTTTGTCAGTCTCACGGGTAATAAGGCGGTCGGCCTTAAGTGAATCGGGCATTTCAACACGACCAACAAAACCCTCAACAACCTGAAGGCGAACATGCCCCGAGGCAATCTCTTGCTCTGGCACAAAAGCACGTGACAAAAAATACCCCTTACGGTGGTAAAGGTCGGTAATATCGCGGGCAATGTTCCACACCATATTTAAGCTAACCTCTTCGCCAATAAATTCATCATACAACACTGAAAGCGTAGACTCATCAAAAGCTGTAGCGCCATCAACCGTTACAGACTGAATTGTAAAACGAATCGCATGAGCATTTGCCGGAGGCTTGGCACGTGATTGAATGTTAGGAAGCTCTAAAACCTGACCATCAGGCAAGGGGATTGTAGGAAGCTCAAGATTATCTTGCACACGCCCCACATCAGCACTTGGTGGCACTGTTTGCGCATGCGCTAAAGACAGCGGCATCAAAACCGCTGGTAAAACAACCGATAGTACCAGAACAACACAAGTGTTCCATAATGAGACTCTCATACTGATACGATAGCAGGTTTTTAAGGGTTTCAGAATGGTCAGCCGCTCGACAACGTGTTTTCGCGAAGGGTTCTGTGTCAAATATGCATATATGTTAAATAGATAGAGCTTTTTTGACGCTTTATGGGGTGCGGATATAGTCTTTTAGCGTGATTTCGTCACAGGCCAGCTGGGCTGACTTTTCTTCATCCACCAAAACGTGTTTAAGCGCTTGCGGTACCTCAGGGCTAACCTTGGTGGCTTTATACACGGCATCGGGGAATTTTGCTGCATGGGCCGTCGCAAGCGTAACAACGTTCGCCTCGGGGTTATCCGCCAAGTATTTATCCGCTGCAAACAGACCCACGGCAGTATGTGGATCCATCAGTCGGTTATGGTCAGTATGGTAGCGAGCAATCGTTGCCGTTGTTTGATCTTCGGTCACGGCATAGGCGGTAAATGTTTGCTGCACTTGCATAAACTTATCGCCATCCAATTTGGGCAAAATCTTATGTTCGGCAAAATTTTGCATAAAGTAGCGCAGTTGCTCATGGTCTTGCCCTAAAATATCAAACAAGTAGCGCTCAAAGTTACTGGCGACTGAAATATCAATACTCGGGCTTTGGCTAGGCTCCACGTGCGCTACGCTATAGTCATTATGGTGCACAAAGCGGGTCAGAATATCGTTCTGGTTATTGGCAATCACAAATTTTGCCACGGGCAGGCCGCATTTTTGTGCCATGTAGCCGGCAAAAATATCGCCAAAGTTACCTGTTGGCACAACAAAGGTGGGGGGCGATTTTAGCCCGCGCTTTTGCAGCTGGGCATAGGCGTAAAAGTAATACACCATTTGCGGCAACAGCCGCGCCCATGAAATTGAGTTAATTGCCGTCAGCTTTTGTTCGGCACGAAAACCCGCATCATGGAACAAGCCTTTTACCAAATGTTGGCAATCATCAAAGGTCCCCTCAATGGCAATGGGGTAAACATTTGATGCCTTAACCGTGGTCATTTGGCGGCGCTGAAAATCGCTCACCCGGCCGTGTGGGTACAACATAAAAATACGCACATGATCGCGGCCTTTTAACCCTTCAATAGCTGCAGGGCCTGTATCGCCCGAGGTTGCGCCAAGTACGGTCAGCTGTGCGGCATGCCCGTCTGCGCGTTGTTCTAAAAGTTCATCAAGCAGTAGCCCTAAAAACTGTAGCGCCACATCTTTAAAGGCTAACGTTGGGCCGTGGTAAAGCTCAAGCAGATGGTGGTTTTCAGTGAGGTTTGAAAGAGGCGCAACTTCAGCATGGTCAAAGGTGCTGTAGGCTTTTTGAATGAGTTTTTTAAGCGTCTCTGCCGAAAGGTCTTCACCCACGAATGGATACATCACCTCAAAGGCAAGCTCTTGATAGCTAAGGCGGGTAAATTTATCCAGGGTATGGGTATCAAAATACGGATGTGCGAGCGGCACATAAAGGCCGCCATCAGGGGCTAAGCCATCAAGCGTTACTTCGGCAAAGGTTGCCCCTTCGCCTGACTGGCCAGCATATCCGCGTGTTGAAACATATCTCATGTAACTATTGTAAAAGCACCAACGTATAATTGTTCAGAACTTTTTATGGTTTTGACCGTTAGAATTAACAATACACATGACCACTGTTACCCTTTTACAAAGTTTTAAGTTTTACAAAGATTTGAAATGAAGAACGTTTTTATACTACTTGCTCTCATATTTGCCCCAACAGCCGCTTTTGGCGATGACGTAAGCTATGGGCGTTATATCCCCGAACCTCAAAAAGTAAACCAAGCCCGCCTCACCTACCTGTTTTGGGACGTTTACGACATTGCTCTTTACGCCCCTAACGGCACCTACAAAAACGATGCACCGTTTGCTTTAGAAATTACGTACCTTCTCGACCTTGAGGGTAAAGACATTGCCAAGGTTGCTAAAAAAGAAATGAAAAAACTGGGCCAGACAAACAAAGACATTCTGGAAAAATGGCACAAGCAAATGGCAGAAATTTTCCCGAACGTGGAAAAGGGCGAGCGCCTAGTTGGCATTAAAGGCGCTGATGGTTACGCCTATTTTTACAATAACGGGACGTTCATTGGCTCAGTCCAAGACCCTGAGTTTACCCAATACTTTTTTGATATTTGGCTCAGCCCCAATACCTCGCGCCCGGACCTGCGCCGTGAACTTTTGAAGAGTGACGCATGAGCCAACAAGACAACCCCAACCTTAAAAAGCCGACCATCTCTGCTTTAGCACAGTACGGCTTTTTTGCGTTGCCGCTGGCTTTTGCCAGCCTACCTATTTATATTTTTGCGCCTGATTTTTACGCCGTTGAATATGGCGTTTCAATTGCAGCCATTGGCATTGCCGTTCTTGTGATGCGGCTGTTTGATGCCCTCCAAGACCCCTTTATTGGCCACTACAGCGACACCCTAAACCCTTACCGTAAGCATATTATTGCCCTTGGTGTGGCGTGCTTTACGCTTGGCTTTTTAATGCTCTTCAATCCTTTGGCAGCAGCACCGCTTGCATGGCTGTGTGCAAGCTTTGTGCTATGCACATTTGGTTTTAGCGTTGTGACCATTAACATGCAGGCGCTCGGCAGTCTATGGCAGGTGCCCAGTGCCAGTTTTACAACCGTGATGGCCACCCGAGAAGGCTTTAGCCTTATTGGTGTTCTGCTTGCAGCATCCCTCCCCCCTGTGCTTGAAAAATTTTACGATACTAAAGAAGCCTTTACCTATTACAGCCTCGCCATTATCCCCCTAGTCATTATTGGCACAGGGTTATTTTACAAATGGCTAGGCCAGGCAAAGCTTGATAATAGTAAGGCCGTTTCACTTAAACTGGGCGCCCTGTTTGAGCAAAAAATTTCAAAATACTTTTTCGGGGTATACTTTTTAAACAGCGTGGCTTCGGCTATTCCGGCAACGTTGCTCGTCTTTTTTGTGCGGGACTATTTAAAGGCTGAACCTTACCTTGGCATGTTCTTGGCCATTTACTTTTTAGCAGGTGCTGCAGCCATGCCCATTTGGCAAAAGTTAAGCAAAAGTAAGTCAAAAATTTATGCGTGGGGCGGCAGTATGGTATTGGCCACCGCCACCTTTATCTGGACGATTTTCATCCCCGAACAAGCCATTGTGGCCTTTAGTATTATTTGCGCCCTTTCAGGCATGGCCGTGGGGGCTAACCTTGCCCTGCCGACTGCCATTGCGGCTGATCTTATTCGTGACCGAAAACACCAAAGTGCGTCTAACCGATACTACGCTGCGATGACATTTTTCTATAAGTCATCGCTCGCAGTGGCCGCTGGCCTTGTATTGCCAAGTTTAGAGTTTTTAGGATTTGAACCTAACACCCAAAACGGTGTGGAACTTCTGCCCTATGCCTACGCCCTTGTACCTTGCGTACTTTTAGTATTAACCATTGCTTTATGGGCCCGCCTTGTTGCCCTTGAAGCCCCAATAAATAAGAAGGACTAAACTATGAAATTTATCGCAACAACACTACTGGCTATCAGCGCGACAGTTTTAACAGCCTGCGGCGGTATGAGCCTTAAACCTTACAAAGCAGAAGAACCTCAAATGAGCCTGCGCGACTATTTTAATGGCGAAATTGAAGCCTGGGGCATTGTGCAAAACCGTTCTGGCGAAGTGATTCAGCGCTTTGATATTGACCTTACAGGCACGTGGGCCGGCAACGAAGGCACCCTTGAAGAGACATTCCATTATTACGATGGCCGTACCGAAGAACGCACATGGCACATCACCGACCTTGGCAATGGCGACTATGAAGGCCGCGCAGGCGACATTATCGGGATTGCCGAAAGCCAAACTGCAGGCAACGCCGCCAACTGGGCATACACTATGGATGTGACGACCGAAGGTGGCAGCACCTACCGTCTGAAGTTTGATGACTGGATGTGGCTGATGAATGACGGCGTTTTGATGAACCGCTCGTACATGAAAAAGTTCGGCATTACGGTGGGTGAAATCACCATCTTTATGAAGAAAAAAATGTAGCGCTGCATGTAACGCTGCAGAGCACTTAAACGAATTAATAACAAGAAGGAAGGAAACATCCAATGTACACCATGTATTCACTCGCAGGCTCATGCTCAACAGGTATTGTGGTACTCCTTGAAAAACTAGGGGTCGACTATAAGCTTGAGCACCGCGACGATGTAGAAAACTACAAACAGATTGTGCCCACTGGCCAGGTGCCTGCACTTAAAACGCCAGAAGGGCAAATCATTACAGAAGGTGCTGCCATTGGTTTATACCTTCTTGAAAAGCACGACCAAGACCTCATCCCCCCAACCCCTGAGGGCCGTGCCGAATTTAACCGCTGGTTGATGTTTAACTACGCTACCCTGCACCCTGCCTACGGCCGCATTTTTGCGCTTAAAGGGGCAATGGCTGACGAAACCAACCAACAAGCGACCATGCAAAAAATGGCCGATAAAGTAACCGACCTTTGGGCGATTTTAGACACCCACCTAGAAGGCCGTGACTACGTTGTGGGCGATACCCCAACACTTATCGACTACCTGCTTGCCATTTACATCAGCTGGGAGAAGAACTTCTCTGGCATTAAGATTAGCCATGGCAAGAACATTGAAAAACACGTGGCAAAAGTAGCCGAACTCCCTGAGTTCAAATCTGCATATGCTCGTGAAGGGATAGAGTTTAAGTCTGCTGCCTAATCCCCCCAACCGGGTAGCAAACCTATAATAAAACTCGCATCCCCCCAACACCATGCCGGCACATTTTATGTGTCGGCATGTGTATTTTTTAAAAGAGGTTTCCATTAAAATTACCGTCAAAGGCTTGACCTTTCAGAAAAAATGCTTAAAACAACTAAATCGTTTTATATCTTCATACCTTTCCACCACCAATAATAGGAGCCTTTGTGGGTATCTATAACAATCAGGCCGCCCTCAACTTCAACACCGATCAGCAGATCGACTCCATGCTGGATTACTGGAACTACGCCGAAGAGCAGATGACCACCCGCGATGAAGTGACCGACCATATGTTCGACCGCCTCGACGCTTTCGTCATTGGCCCCAAGTTCGGCCGCGCCTACCGCCGTGCCAAGAACATGGCCAACAATGGTCCGCACCAGTCGCGCTGCCGCGAATACCGTGGCACCTGGGACCGCATCGATACGCAGCAGCGCATCGACCGCATGAACCGCTTCCGTGACGCCGAAATGCGTGCCGAAGCCGCCGCCCACATGGACGCCGGTAACGACAACGACACCGACGACCTGGACCTGCGCCGCCCGGCTTACGCCGACTGCGCCGACTACTACTACGAGACCCTGTTCAACCCCGAGGTCGTGCGCGACAACGAACGCGCCGAAGAAGACCGCTTCTATTGGGAGTATTAATCACGACATTACAAAAACCCCTGCCATTTTGGCAGGGGTTTTTTATGTCTGGGTTTGTGCTTGGGTCTATGTCTGAAGCTGGCCCAATGGAACTTTTGCCCCGCCCCATACGTATGTAGTAGTGATATCAACAATCGCTGAGGTTCTTTATGCAGAAAATTCTTATCTCACTTGCCGCCATCACCCTTGTGATTTTTGCGGGTTACTGTGGCTATGTTTTGTGGGCAAATAGTGCCCAAAAGGTACCCTATGCCGTTGCCCAAAAGTGGGATAACAAAATGGAACTGCGCACCTACCCACCCCTTGTGATGGCCGAAGTACGCATGGATAAGGACTTTAAAACCTCAGGCAATGAGGCCTTCCGCCTATTATTTGATTACATTAGCGGCGAGAACACTGGCACGTCTGAAATTGCAATGACTGCGCCCGTTGTGCAAACTCAAGAGAATTTAAAAATCGAGATGACAAGCCCCGTGCTACAAAGCAAGCCCACAAATGGTGCCTGGGTTGTGGCCTTTATTTTGCCAAGCGAATACACTCTCGAAACTGCCCCTCAGCCAGCAAACCCCATGGTAGAACTACGCCAGACTGAACCACACGAAACGGCTGCTATTCGTTTTTCAGGCAGTTGGAGCAAAAAGCATTTTGATAAAAAAGCCGCACAACTTGCAGAAGCCCTAGAAACTAAAGGCATCAAGTTTAAGCCAACTCCTATTATTGCCCGTTACAACCCGCCGTTTACGCCGCCATTTTTGCGCCGTAACGAGGTTATGTATGAGCTGATGAATTAATTATTTAGACGATGTTAAACGTGCTGCCATTTGTTTTGGCTTAGGCACATATTTAATCCCCTTAAGCACAAGCTTAAAGGCTTGGTAGTGGATAAGCCCTACGACCTTTGCAGCTAGTAATGGGCATTTGAAAAATGCTTTTTGGGCTTTCTTTGCCGTCAGGGCGTCGTAGCGGCCGATGAGTGATGTTGCCAGAAGTTTAGTTCCGTCAGGGGCGTAGTGATCAATCTCAATTGAGAGCATTTTATCTGTTTCAGCAAACCTGAATTTATACGTCCCTTCACGCTCCATAAATGGTGACACATGAAAAACCTTATCGGCGACAATCCAATCATTTTTAGTTAAAGGACGGTTATCTTCAGCGGTACATAAATAAGTGTGGGTTTCGCCAAAAGTGTTATTTACCTCGCAGATGACGGCACGCAGCTTTTGCTCAGCGTCGTAGCACATCCAAAAGCTTACGGGGTTAAATACCATGCCCAATACACGGGGCATCGCCACAAGGGTGATGTTTTGAATTACTTTATCAAGCTGCGCTGTTGCCAAAACCTCAGTCGTCCACTGGGTTAACTCAGCACCATCACGGTGGCCATGGTCTTTGTTATAAAAGCTTAAAAAGCCAAACTTGTTTTGTTTAAGGCCTTCAATAGGTGTGCCCAAAAGCTTAAGCGGTAGCCCCACATAAAACACCTTATAACGAAAATGGTTCACCTTCGGCGTAAACCTACGGTGCATCACTTCAGCATTTAAAAGGCGTGGGGCCAGCTGCATAGTTTGTTGCATTTAGTCAGTTTTCCACTGGGGGCTGCAGTCTAGCTTTTTAGCCATTTCAACCGCGCTCCATAAGCCATCTTCATGGAAGCCATAACGCTGCCATGCCCCACAAAACCATAGGCGGTCAGCGCCTTGAATTTCAGGTAATTTCGCTTGGGCATCAATAGCCGCTTGGTCAAATAGCGGATGATGGAATGTATGTTCGTCATAGGTCAGCGCAGGGTCAGGCGCTTGGGCTGGATTCAGCGTAGCAATAATAGGTGTTTTTGTTGCTAATGGCTGTAGGTTATTCATCCAATAGCTTAGGCTTACGGCCTCGTTTTTATCGTCCTTCTGCTGGGTCAGGTAGACCCAGCTTGACCATGTTTTGCGGCGGCGCGGCATCAGGCGAATATCACTATGAAGCACCACTTTGTTTGGCTGATATTTTACAGCGCCAAGCACGTCTTTTTCAGCAGGTGTAGGCGCATCAATCATCGCCAACGCTTGGTCGCTATGGCAGGCAAAAACCACGTGATCAAAGGTATGTTTTTCACCTGTTAAAGTTTCAACAATCACGCCTTTTGCAGCACGTTTCACGTTTTTAATGCCTGTGCTTTTTTCAATCTTAGCGCCAAGAGTCTCGTTAAGTTTACGCTCTAGGCGTTTCACGTATTCGCGGCTACCACCTTTAACGGTGTGCCACTGCGGATGGTCATTAATAGTGAGCAACCCGTGGTTATTAAAGAAACGCAAAAACGTTTGCGCCGGAAAGCGGTGCATCTGCTGTAGCGGCGTACTCCAAATAGCGCCCCCCATAGCAAGCAGGTAATAACGGCGGAACCACTCCCCCATTTTAAGGGTATTTAGGCAGTCATCTAGGCTAAGGCTGGTGCTGGCCTCAAGGTAGTTATGGGCTTGCTTATTAAAGCGTGTGATATCACGCAGCATCTTCCAAAATTTAGGGCGAATGAGGTTACGTTTTTGCGCAAACATATTTAGCGGGCGCAGGGTGCCATACTCAAGCCAGCCATTTTGAACACTCACACCAAACGACATATTGCTTGGGACCGTCGGCACATTAAGGTGTTTAAAAAATGCGGAAAGGTGGGGGTAATTACGGTGGTTAAAAACAATAAAGCCTGTATCAACGGGCACGGTGCCATCAGGCGTTTTTGCCTCAACGGTGCGGCTGTGGCCGCCAAGCTCAGCCTCTTTTTCAAAAACGGTTACTTGGTATTTTTGCGACAACAAATACGCCGCCCCAAGGCCTGAAATTCCACTTCCGATAACGGCAATTTTCATGCGTGTGCTCTTTTTATAATTAACATCACCACAGTACCTTAAATAGCTATGGCTAAATACTCAATTCGACACTCAATTCGGTAAGGAATACAAAATGGTTACGTTAAAATAACAGGCAAAATAAGCGCCAGTGCCAGCAACCCCCATAAACCTTGCTCACGCCAAGTGCGTTCTTTCCAAATAAGGGCACTTAATATAAGTAAGACTGGTATAGTGGCAGACTGTACTGTTACCACGACAGTCACGGGTGAATAGCTCACCGTTTGGTAAAACTTCACGAGTTCAGTTGTGGCAAACAAGGCGCCTGCAGCAATGGCCAAAGGGGCGGTTAAACTTTCACGTAGGCGACCAAAACCACCACGCTGCAGCAACACAACGGCCAGCAAAATAATGTTCGTCACCACAAGCAACACATACCAATTTAGGTGGGTTAGCAAAATATGATCAAGCGTGCCGCAAGCCACCGTTAAAAGTACGGCGGCGCCAAATAAGGTTTTGCCCTGTGCTGGTAGGTCTTGTAGGTGGCCTTTAAAAGCAAATGAAAGCCCAAGAGCGCACAAACCCATGGCGGCCACAAGCTCGGCTGTGGCAAGTTGTTCGCCAAAGGCAGCATTGGTAAAAACCATTAAACCAATCGCAACGGGTGATGTGTAGTTACGGGCCGAAAGGCTCATTTTATTCAGGTGTTGTTTTTGGCTAAACAGCAACCAAAGCAGGCCGCCTTTTGCCAGCATTAACAAAGCTAGCCAAGGTTGTTCAATCAATCCCTGCCAGCCGGCGTACCAAAGGTCACCGTATAAAGGGAATGTTAGCCCCAACCCTGCCAAAACCCACAAGCACATAAACGCAGGCGCTGTGCGGTGGTCAATTTTGTGGCTTGCAACTTTAAACACCAGCCCTGTTGCCACCGTAAGGCAAAACAACGCCGCAAGGAGCAAGTGGCCAACAGTTTCAGGTGAAAAAGCGAAATTATTCATCGTTAGCGAGTTTTAACATTTCAACGTTATTGCCAAACGGGTCTTTGATGTAAACCGAGCTTGTGCCGTCGCGGTGTTTTTCAGGGGTGCCAAAGTTTTCAGGGGTTTCGGTCACAATCGCAAAGTGGTACGGGTGCTGTTCTGGCTTCACAAATGCTAGCGAAACATTAGCAAACTTAAGCATGGCCCAAGTGTCGTCCTGATACTCAACCTCGCAGTTAAAGCGGTCGGTGTACCATTTAACGGCTTGTGCAATATCAGCCACTTGAATGGCCGTGTGATGAAGGGTGTCTAGCTTTTGCGTCATCAGTTATAAACCTTTGTTATGAAGTGCCAGAATACTAGCACAAAAAAAGAGGCACCGTGTGGTGCCTCTTTCAATTCGTTATGTGTTTTCGTGATGGGCTTACGGCCTGAAGGTCAGAACAATCCCAGTGGAATCATCCATATGCTTTGCACGGGGGTACCGCGTAAAGTCTTCGTCGAGGCCGAAGATGTCGTTCTTCAAAAACGCATGGTAGTTGCGCACGCCACGGGCGTACATTTCTTGCGCAGCGCCCACACATTGGTCGGCGTGGGTTTCACCGTCGGGGTCTTCCAACCCGTCCGAGAACATTGCAAGATGCTGCAACTCAGCAAGGCTGAGCGTCTGACTGAAGAAGAACTTCTCAGCGTCCTTCTCGCCGTTGAACGAGCCAAACTCCACGTTCACACGCATGCGATTCTTCTTCAGAATCTCCTGCACGGGTTCGCTTTGCTTTGCTTGTTCGGGGGTCATACCCTTGGCAATTTGCTTGGCCAGCACATCGTGCAGGCGCTTGCTCAGGCGGCCTTGGCCACCATCGCCCTTGCGGGTGGGGGTAATGACATTCCAGCCCTTACCCTTACGGCGCATCACAACCGAACAGTCAGCAACGCTGGCCACGGTCATGGTGTTCGTTTCGGGGTGCAGGCGCACAATGGCGGCGGCACAGCTGGGGCCAAGCTTACCGAGGGCAAAAACTTCAGGCCATTCAGTCCGAAAGTGCTCACGCACGGCGTCGTTGGCATCGGTCAGAAGCTCCAGCGCAGTGCGCGGATCATCAGCCGAAACAGCCATCAGATAGTCAGCCAGGTAATTGGAAATATAAGCCGAAGGATTCAGGCCACCCATATCAACGTTGACGACGGCAGTTGCACCATCGATAACGGCAAAAAGGTTACGGCCAACAACCAAACGGTCTTCGTTGTAGTGGTTGAGTTCGCGCGGCGTCTTGTACCCTTGATGGGTAAAGGCGTCAACGCTTTGTACAAGCGTACTCACGTTTGTAACTCCATTGGTCAGAAAGTGGGGAAAGAGAAAAAAGATAAGATGAATTATGCCCTCACCTTACCGCAAATCCCTGATTTTGAAAAGGGAAATACCAGAATCCCCTGCCACTGGGCCACTGAGACGCCCTAAAAGTTGAGCCTGCCCACTAAAATTGCTATAAACACTCAAACATTAATAAATTGATACCTCAGACAATGCGCACCCCCCCTCGTTTTGACAACTTTCATTTTTAGCCTAACAAGCACAACTGCCTTTGCCCAAGCAGATGCCCCACAAGGCATTGCTGAACAGCTAAACATCCCGAGTAATGTGTGGGTTGATGCCCGCTATCGTTATGAGCATGTGGCGCAAGACGGTATTGCAAAAGACGCAAACGCCCACACCCTACGCACCCGCCTAGGCTATGAGACTGAAAACTACGCAGGCTTTAAATTATTGGGCGAAGTTGAATCAAACCTAACTCTGGGTGAAGAAAACTTTAACAGCGGCACCAACAACCGCACCAATTACCCCCGTGTTACTGACCCGCAAGGCGCTGAAATTAACCGCCTGCACGCAAGCTATACCCATAACGACCAATACAAAGCCACCCTTGGCCGCCAATACATTGAGTTTGATAATGCCCGCCATATTGGTATTTCTATTTTTCGTCAGAATGCCCGCACTTATGATGCTGCACGGTTTGACCTTTTGCCCACCACCAGCTTTAACCTAGCCGCCACATATGCCTATGTTGATGGCGTGCAAAGCGTGCTCGGCAGCGAGGCGACAAACGGCCACCGCAACCACGATACCCACCTAATTAACCTTAGCGCTGACCTTGGCCCGGCTGGTCAATACACGGCCTACACCTACCTGATTGATAATGCCGATGTGGTCAATGACTCATCAGCGACGTATGGTGTGCGCTACACCAATAGCTACCCTGTGCAGGACGAACTTACCCTTGGCGTTGCCACTGAATTTGCCTATCAAACCGACCATGGCCACAGCACGCTCAACTATGATACGCGCTATTACTTGGCCGAACTTGCAGCAAAACATAAAGCCGTTAAATACACTGCGGGTTATGAAATCATGACGGGTCAAGGCGGGGCTGGTGAATCATTCCGCACGCCGTTAGGCCGCCGCCACAAACACAATGGCTGGGCCGATGTTTTCACCAACACCCCAAACACAGGCTTGGTGGATAAATACATTAAAGTTGAAACTGATTTTTCATTCCTGAACCCCGCTTACACTAAAACTAAGCTAGAGCTTGCCTACCATAACTATGATGCCGAAAAAGGCAGCGCTGCTTACGGGCAAGAGTTCAACACCCAGCTAACCCACAACTTTAACCAAAACGTATACGGCGCCCTGAAATATGCCAACTACGATACACACGGCTTTAGCCGCGATGTTGAAAAGTTTTGGCTCACATTGGGTGTAAAGTTCTAGGATAGTTTTATGGCAGAGACGGAGGGATTCGAACCCTCGAGAGGCTTCCACCTCAACACACTTTCCAGGCGTGCGCCTTAAACCACTCGGCCACGTCTCCGTATTTGGGACAATATACACAACAGAAAAGCTTAAGCATAGCCCTGTGCGTTTACTATAACAGCGGCGGTGTGGCGTGTTTAGGCCAGCGCCCGTCTTTTAAGGCTTGGGGCATTTCTTGTGGGCTAGGCACGGGGAAAGTAACACCTTTTTCTTTGAAGACTTCTAGCAGCCTTAGGCGTGCAGCTCCATCAGGGCTATCAGGGGTAAGCAAGCTGTTTTCAACACCGCCCGCAGCCGTAATATAAAGCGAATCCATGGTAAAGGGGTCCGCACCAGCTTCGATAAGTTTTTCAGCGATAACAAATTGATCAGACCCCGCAGCGATACGCAGCGGCGTTGAACCACGATGGTCTCTTTGCTCAAGGTCAATTTCTTGCTGAATCAGTTTTTCAACCAGTGTCAGGTCACGGTAGCGCACAGCGTCAATCAGTGTTTTGTTTGTCATCTCAGCCTCCTTTGAACATGCGAAAAGCCCCAGAAGCAATGGCCCCAAAACCATGAAACTCAGGAAAGTTTTTCTCATGTTACCTGTGCGTCCAATTCTCAATTTTCTGACCTTATTCTAAACCATAATATATTTTTAAGAAATCTTTTCACAAAAGGGTTGTAATACGGCCCTAAGCGCTTATTTGATGGATATTCCAATACCTTCGCTCCCTTTTGTACCACCAGCCGTGCGCTTTCATTTTTTATTTTAGCACGGCATTCCCAAGGAGAAGAACTATGACCACCGTGAACATCGCCCAGGGTGCCACCAAGGCTCTGGCCGCCGCGCTCGTTTCCGTGCGCAGCAATGACACGGTCAACCCCTTCGCCATGCGCAAGCTGAAGCTCGCCGTTGCGGTTGCCACCAACAATGCCGGTGGCGAAATGCCCAATGCGACCATCAGCATGCCGGCCGACTTTGCCGATGCGCCCGCCGCCGTGCAGGCCATCAGCGAGATGACCGGCTGCACCGTGAAGGCCAATGGCAAACCCCTGCCGAAGAAGGTCGTCGAACAGGCGGAAGCCAACGAGGCGAACTTCGACTCGGCCGGCGCTGCCAAGTCCGCTATCAAGCGGATGCAGGACCGCAACGCCGCTGCCCCTGGCAGTGCGCGCATGCAGCCCCGCTACGGCAAGACCGCCCGCTCGGGTGGTAAGGCCGCTTCGGAAGCCCGCAAGCGTGAACGTTCGGCCCGCGACCGCGAAATCCGCAGCCGCATGAAGAACAAGAGCGGCAAGGCCGAATAATACTATCGAATACTGAAGAGGAGCCCTTTGTGGCTCCTCTTCTTTTTTGTTGCAATTAGGGGTAAATGCTCGTAAAACTGCGTCTCTTATTTATCTTCTCCCCCTTTTTTCCAGTCCAACATAGAGAGACTTTATGACGCAAAAACGTATCGTCATCATCGGCGCACCCGGCAGCCTATCAATGGCTATGATTGCCAGCCTTTTGGCAAGCCACCCCGAAATTAGCCTTTTCGCCATGAGCGAAGAAGACCTGCTTCGTGAAGAAGCACTGAATCGGCCTGACTTTTCAGATATTCCTGGCGCTGATGAAGTGGCTGAGCTGTTTCATCGAAAAGAACTTGCAGATCAAGCAAAACTTGCCGAACTGGCTGACCCGCCCGAACCCCAGTACGTGAAAGCCAACAAAAAAGGCTTCCACCCGAAGCCGCCAAAACCCCGTGACCAAGCTTCACGCGGGCGGCACAAAACCTGGAGGTGCCAACGGCCCAACACCAAAGGCCGCCGCAGCTAGACTACTGGCCATTTCACAACACCCCTCGCGATAATATTTCAACAGAGCTTAAACCCTATGGTTTAGGCTCTGTTTTTTGCTTTCTATACCCTTGTTTTGCGGGGCTTTTCGGTCTAAACTGGCAGTCGTTTAATACCTTAATCAGTTAACAAATTTTATCGGTTCTCTTCTATGACACAAGACCTCCAAACGCTTGAACAAAAAAGCCTTGATCAAATCCAAGCTGCTAAAGCCCTTGATGACCTTGAGCAACAGCGTGTTTCGCTGCTTGGTAAAAGTGGTGAAATTACACAACTTCTAAAACAACTTGGCGGCATGAGCCCTGACGAGCGCAAAACTTACGGCCAAGCCGTAAACATGCTGAAGCAAAAAGTTCAAAGCGCGTTGGAAGACCGCAAAGAAGCCCTACAAGAAGCCGCACTAGAAGAGCAGTTTGCCGCTGAAGCTGTTGACGTGACCCTACCAGCTGAGCCTTACAACCTAGGTAAGCTACACCCTATTAGCTACGTGATGGAAGAAGTTGAAGATATTCTAAAAACCCTTGGTTTTGACCCTGCTTCAGGTCCTGAAATTGAAACTGATTTTTACAACTTCACAGCGCTGAACATCCCCGAAACGCACCCAGCACGCCAAGACCATGACACATTTTACCTGCCTGATACGGCAGACGGTCAGAAGCGTGTTTTGCGTACGCATACATCACCTGTGCAAATCCGTGCGATGCATGGCCACAAGCCGCCCCTACGTGTGCAAGCCATTGGCCAAGTGTACCGCTGCGACTCTGACCTGACCCACACACCGCAGTTCCAGCAGGTTGAAGGTTTGGCCATTGATAAAGGCCTAACTTTTGGCCACCTAAAAGGTGTGTTGCAAACATTCCTGAACCGCTTTTTTGAAAAAGAAATCACTATGCGTTTGCGCCCAAGTTACTTCCCCTTCACTGAGCCTTCAGCTGAAGTGGATATTGAATGCCTATTTTGTAAAGGCGATGGTTGCCGTGTGTGTAAGCAAACAGGCTGGCTAGAAGTTCTAGGCTCAGGCATGGTGCACCGTAACGTGCTCGAGCACGGTGGGCTTAACCCTGACGAATGGCAAGGCTTTGCTTTTGGTATGGGTATCGGCCGTTTGGCGATGCTGAAATACGGTATTTCAGACCTACGTTTGTTCTTTGAAAGCTACCAAAGCTTCTTGAACCATTACGGCAAACCTTCAGCCCAAAAACCAAAAGTTTAGAGAGAGAATTATAAAATGCGTATTACCCTAAACTGGCTTAAAGATTACCTAAAAACTGATAACTCAGCTGACGAAATTGCCGTGGCATTTAACCGTATTGGCCACGAAGTTGAAGCTGTTGAAACCACAGGTTACGAGTTTAACAACGTTGTTGTTGGTAAAGTGCTGAGCACTGAAAAACACCCTGATGCCGATAAGCTAAACATTTGCCAAGTGCAAGTGGATGACGGCCCTGCACGACAAATCATTTGTGGTGCGCCAAACGTACGTGCTGGCCTAACAGTTGCTGTAGCCACTGAAGGTGCTGTGCTACCAGGTGACTTTAAAATTAAGAAAGCAAAAATCCGTGGTGTAGAATCAAACGGGATGATTTGCTCAGTCCGTGAATTGCAGTTGGGCGACGAGCACAATGGCATTTGGGAAATGGAAACCGATGCTAAAATCGGTACTCCACTGAATGACATTCTGCCAAAGGCCGACACTGTTTTTGACCTTGGCATTACCCCTAACCGTGGCGACGCTTTGAGCGTCCTTGGCCTTGCGCGTGACCTTGCCGCTGGCGGCATGGGTGCCTACCACGAAACTTGGCAGGAGAAATTTGGCGACGAGAAAAATGCTAAACACGGCGACGCTGCTTTTACCCCAGGCATCGAAACAGATGGCTGCACATTCTTCTGTGGTCTATCAGTGCGTGGGATTGATAACACCAAACAAACACCAGACTGGATGAAACAACGCCTAGAAGCTGCGGGCCTACGCCCAATTAACGCTGCGGCTGATGTTTCACAATACGTCATGCTAACCATTGGCCAACCGTTGCACCACTACGATGGCGACAAAGTTTCAGGCAGCATTAAAGCTACTGAAGCTAAGGGTGGTGAAAAGCTAAACGGCCTCGACGGCAGCGAACACACCCTCAACAAGGGCGACCTTGTTATCGCTGACGACAAAGGCATTTTGGGCCTTGCTGGTATTGTGGGTGGTGAAGAAAGCTCATCAACCGAAAGCACAACACATGTGTACATTGAAGCGGCACAGTTTGATGCTGACCGTATTGCCCTAACAGGCCAAGCGCATCAAATCCACTCAGATGCACGCTACCGTTTTGAGCGTGGCATTGACCCTTCAAAAACATTGCTCGCTGCGCTCGTTTCAGCGCACTTGCTGCAAAGCATTTGCGGTGGTGAAATTAGCCACGTTGCGAAAACAGGCACCCAAATGCCAAAAGCAAAAACCATCAGCTTTGACCCGAACTTGGTTAAAACATTTGGCGGCCTTGACCTTGATGCAAAAGAATCAAAACGCATTTTGGAAAGCCTAGGTTTTGATGTGAAGGGCGAGGCTAAAAATGGTGGAGTATTTGATGTAACAGTACCGCCGCACCTCACAGCCCACGAAAACCCAGAAGACCTGATTGAGGACATTCTGCGTATTCACGGTTACGACAACGTGCCAACTGTTTTGCCAACGCTTAACCTAAACCCAATTACCGATGCTGCCCCAACCCGCAGTATTGAAATTTTTACCCGTCGCCACATGGCGGGCTTGGGTTACTTTGAAGGTGATAGCTACCGCTTTATTAGCGAAAAAGCAGCCAAGCTATTTGGCGGCGGCGATGCGAGCCTTAAGCTCACAAACCCGATTGATGCCGCCACCATGAGCGACATGCGTCCAAGCATTTTGCCTTGCCTGCTAAGTGCGGCCGAGCGTAACAAAAACCGTGGTGAACAAAGCATTCGTCTGGCTGAAGTGGGCATGACCTTCCACCCTGAAGCCGACAAAAAGCAAAAGCTAGACCACACCGAAACCCTTCGTTGTGCAGCGCTTTTGGTAGGCGATTACGTACCACGTAACCCGCACCTACCAACCCGCAAGGCTGATGTATTTGCTATTAAAGCCCATGCGCTAAGCTTTATCGAAGCTTTGGGCCACGACCTAAGCCGCATGATGATTAAGCAAGAAGCACCTAAGTGGTTCCACCCGACACGCAGCGGTACGCTGATTGTGCAAGGCCGCCCAGTTGGTTACTTTGGTCAAGTTCACCCGCAAGTGGCACGCCAAATGGGCGTGAAAGATGCCGCTTACGCCCTTGAGCTAGACCTGAGCCTGCTGAACACTATGAACGTAAAACCAGGCGCTTTTGTAATGTCACAGTACCAGCCTGTACGCCGTGACTTTGCCTTTATGGTTGATAGCGACGTTGCTGCCGCTGACCTGATGACAACCGTCCGTAAAGCGAGCGATAAATCACTGCTGCAAGACGTACAACTGTTTGACGTTTACGAGGGTGACAAGCTGCCTGAAGGTAAAAAATCAGTCGCACTGAGCATTACACTGCAAGCGGAAGACCGTACCTTGAAAGACGACGACATTAACGCCGTTGCCGACAAAGTCATTGCCCTTGCCGCGAAAAACCACGGCGCTGAAATTCGTGGGTAACTAAGATGGTTAAAGTCACAAAGCCGCTGATTGGCATTACGCTGGACTGGGAAAAAGAAGGTAGTTTTTCGACACGCCCCCACTATGCGCTGCGCACTCACTACTTTGATGCGGTTGAGCGTGCGGGCGGCTTGCCTGTAGGGATTCCGTATAACGAAGACCTGCGTGAAGATTACCTAAACCTTGTTGATGGTATTCTTATCCCCGGTGGCACCATGGCAAAACCTATGGAATGGTACGAAGAAGGTACAGGCAAACTGCCCTACCCTGAAATGCCACGTTGTGACTCTGACATTTGGTTTACCGAGCAATGCATTGCCCGTAATATTCCGTTTTTAGGGATTTGCGAAGGCATGCAAGTGCTGGCTGGCGTGCTCGGCTGCAAACTTACAGCCGATGTGCAAAAGAGCTTTAATACCGACCTTAAGCACCACAACAGCCCTCAAACTGAAGAACGTGTTCATGACGTTACAATTATCGATCGCACACTGCTGGCCAGCATTTTGCGCACCGACAAACTTAAAACAAACACCCTACACCGTGAGGGCGTACGCGAAATTTCAGACCACGCCATTGTTTGTGCAAAAGCTGAAGACGGCGTGATTGAAGCCATTGAAGCACACCCAGAAATGGGCCACCCATTTGCCCTTGGTATTGAATGGCACCCTGAATATTTTGCTGAAGAAGGTGAGCCTGATTTTAACATCCTGACGGCCTTCGTACGCGCCTGCCACGGCTAACGGCACAAACCTGAAAGTTTTGTTTGCACATGCCTACATTTGAACTTGGCACATGGTGGCAATTTGGCCTGTTTAGCAGTTTTATGGCGGCAGGTTTCCTGCTGGTTAACCAACATTACAAACTTCGTTCAAGCACGCTTATGTTGTGGCGTGGCTTTGGCGTGGCCGCTGTTTTTGCACCGTTTATGTTTTATACAGGCCTGCCGACTGACCCTATGTTTTATTACGCCGTTGTGGCACAGGGCATTATTGTAAGCATCCATGACCGTTTATCGATTGAAAGTACCGCCCGCTTTGGCGCAGGCATTACCTCGCGCCTTCTACCCGTGGGGATTTGGATTACTTTTGTTCTATGGCTCTTTATGAAGCCCGCTTACCGTGCCAGCTTGTTTGATAACCCTGAAAAACTACTGGCTGTTTGTGTGGCGCTATTTGTGGCGGTGATTGCCATGTTCTTCATCCGTAAAGATGCCATTTCAAAAGAGGCAGCACTGTTCTTACTGCCCTGTGTTTTGTTTTTTGGGCTGATTGATATCTTCAATAAAACCGCCATGGATGCCGCAGGTGATGCCGTTTCAGGCGCTTACGCTTACGGCTGTTTGATGAGCCTTGTTGTCGGGGTTTGCACAGTAATATTCCGTCGTTTTTCAGAGCATAAAAAGGTGGCCTTTGCCGAGGCCTTTCAAGGCCGTGCCCTTAAGTGTGGTGTGATTCTGATTATCTTTATGGTGACGGCCATGTTCGCTAAAAACATTGCCATGTTCGGGACGGCCAACCCTGCGTATGTAGGTTTGTTAGCACTCTCGTGCCCCATATGGATTGCAGGCTACAACCGTGTTGTTGGCCACCAAGACAAAACAAACCTATGGGCGGGCATGCTGTTTGTTTTAAGTGCGGCGCTACTTATTGCGTTTACCCGCTGATAGGTGTATACATTGAACCCACATATCTAAATATCTTCCTTCTTTTTTCTATTCGATTCTTCCTTTAAAGGAGATTCCCTATGGCGAAAGCCAATTTCACAATCCCCAGCCGCATCCGCAGCATTACGGGGAAACTCGAAGTTACCAGCAGCACCCACGGCGAGTTCGTCGTGCGTGACAACAAAACCCGCCGCTGCTTTTTGCTGGCCGAAGGTGACCGTGTCACCATTGGTGAAGGCAAAAGTGCCCAGAAGTTCACTGTCAAGTTCCACTACCATGGCAAAGACAAGCTGAACGGCAACATCGGTACCCTCATCAGCCTGACCGACAAAGACGAATGGGGCTACGAGCGCCATATCTTTTTCTGGCGTATGCCTGTCGAGCGGGATGAAATCCTGTCTTGGCTTTCTGCCTACATGCAGGAAAAAGACGTCACCGTCGACTTTGCGGCAAAGCCGCTGACCAACCCGTCGAAGAAATTCGTCAGTGGTCGGCTTGAGGCCTTCCACGAACAGGGTATGGAAGGCAACATTGGCTGGTCGGTTTTCGACACGCAAAAGCACAGCTATGCAGCCCTTAATATGCTGCGCGAAGATGACAAGCTGACCATCTATAACAAGACGGGTACGCGCATCATCTGGCAGGGCACCATGACCAAGCGTCGTATGGAAGCCTTGCAGCGTTCATGCTACGACAGGCAGAAGAAGCCGACGCCGGAAATCCAGTTTCTGATCAAGTCGTTCTTCCAGGAACTGCCGTGCGTTCTCGAAAAGGCCAAGCCCGACGAGAAGTAATACCTCGAGACAACACATCACGCAAAACACCCCCAGTTTATTCTGGGGGTGTTTTTTATTGCTTTCGTGTTTAAAAACATCGGATTAGCCCTTGACGACTGCGGCTTTTTATCGCAAATGTATACACTTCAATTTATATCTTCTTTTCTTTTTCCCTATTCTTCATAGAAGGCATCGTTTTATGACGACGAATCTCAACCCCAACTCAATGCTCACCGACGAAGTGCACGGTGTGCTGACGGTCTGCCCTCGCGCAAAAGTTTTCATGCTTTGCGAAGAAGGCACCGGCCGTATGGTTCCGCTCTCTATCGGCGACTTGCTGATTGGTACCCACTGGAACATGAGCATCTTCCCCGGTGAATACAAACAGCAGAATGCTGAAGCCGGCGGCGGCCACCTGATCAACCTGCCCGAAGGGCACGTAATACCACAGGTGTTCGTAAAAGAACTGCCCAACCCGAATGAATGTTTCATCGGCCTGATTGCCGACGCTTATGCCAACGGCGACCCTATGCGTCTGGTACTGAAGACCCCCATCCTCAGAGACGCTACCGCGGGCACCCTTGGCTGGCTTACGCCGAACAAGGCGGCGGCGCAGGAATTCAAAGAAAAACTCCACTGGCGGCTGTTCTGCACCGATGATGATGTTCATATGCTCGAAGCGGGTGATACCCTCACCCTGCTGGATGCTGATGGCGTTGCCACCGCACAGGTTGAACTGACCGAAGATATCCTGAAAGGGATGGAAGCGGGCTTCAAGCGCCTGATGGAACGGCTGCCCGAATGGGAACTGCTGTTCGAGGCCATGCGCACCAATCAGCAGGTCATTTTGCTGAGGGCACAGCGCTTGGTTTAAGCCAAAGCATTACACCTATCGAAACACCCTCAGCTTATGCTGGGGGTGTTTTTATTGACTAATACCGCGCATTTGCTACATTGCAGTTACTTATTATCTTCCTATGTTTTTCTATTCTCTTATTTCTCTTTCGGGAATACCCCCATGAAACTTAATACCACCATTGCCCTGACGACATCGGGCGTGAGCAGCTACCCCGTTCTCCTCAGGGAGTCAGCCGAAGATAAAGGCTGGAAGATTGCCACCATCGAAACCCAGGAATACCCCCTTCGCTGGCAGGCCGTGCGCTTGTTCTACAGCGATGAAGTGGTCGACCTGCAGGTGGGTGATGAAATCATCATCTTCGACAAAGACACCCACGAACGTGTGTGGAATGGTCGCATTACCGAACGTCGCTGGCGCGGCATGATTAGCGGCTTTGCCTATGCCCATCGTGGCAAAATGCGGAAGGATCTTTTCATCCTTGCGGATGCGGCAAACCGTGGCAACTACATTGCCATCAAACGGCGCCCCCGTACGTAATAACGAATAATAAAAGAGCACCCTGCGGGGTGCTCTTTTTGGTTTTTATATCAAACCCATTAAGGCTTAATAACTGTCACCGTTCCTTTTGCCATCGTAAAAGTGGCAGGTAGGTTGGCGGCGTTATCACCATCAGCCTGAATAGGTTCACCACGTCCATTGGTGACCTCAAGCTTCGTGCCTTTAATCAAACGCATGCCTTTAAGTTTGTGGGCACGGTTCATCCCAAGGCCAACCATTAGGCGAATAATCGCGCCCAAGCCTTTGCCATCAAACACGGCAAAATATAGGCTGCCTTCTGTAATTTTAGCTTTAGGGGCCAGCACAAATCGGCCACCGTAAAAACGACCATTACACGCAACAACCGCAGTCGCTTTGCCTTGGTCTTTGCCATCAATTTTAACGTCATATTCAGTTTGGTTAAGGCCCACCATTAATTGGAGCGAGCGCCAAATATATGCCCCCTTACCAATCTTTTTCTTCAGTGGGCTGCTCACGCTTGCCACAACGGCGGCATCAAAACCAATACCTGCCATGCAAATAAAAGCACGGGCTTCTTTTTTAGAATTTGTTTGCTGAACTTCACCCACGTGCACAACATGGCTTTTGTTACGGGTTAGGCTTTGGGCCCACTCTTTTGGGGTTTTGCCGTAGCCAAGCTCGTTCGCTAAAACGTTAGCTGTGCCTAGTGGTATAATGCCCAACGGTACATGATGCCCTTTTGAGTGTAGCAAGCCTGTAACCACTTCGTTAATAGTACCATCACCACCAGCGGCACACACAATTTGGTATTTATCATCTTCCACAGCCCAGCGTGCAAGCTCAATGGCGTCGCCTGCTTTGTGGGTTGGTTTAAGGGTAACGTCCCACTTATATTTCAAAATGCACTGCACGGTTTGGGTCAGCAGATGCTGCTTACGTTGGCCCGCAGTCGGGTTAAAAATAATCAACATACGGGGGCGCTGGGTAAGGTTGCGGGCATTTTTACGGCGCACAGTTTTTTGGGCTGCTGCCTTTTGAGGTGTCTTTTTGGGGGTAGTTTTTGTGGTCATTACCATAAGGGCCTAAATTTGGTTTTTACTCGTAATTTGTGTGTGGTGAATTATACTATGGGCAGGTGAAATACCAAGGTAAAACCGAAATTTAAAGCTTACAAACACAAGGGGGCTGCAATGCCAACACATAACAAGCAAAACATGCACATCGCACTGATTACCGACGCATGGTTACCACAAGTCAACGGCGTTGTTCGCAGCTTGCAAACAACCATCAAGCACCTTGAAGGCCGTGGCCATAAAGTAACCCCTATTACCCCGCTTGACTTTAAAACCATCCCCTGCCCCACTTACCCAGAAATTCGCCTCGCTATTTTTTGCAAAAGCCGTGTTTGGGCATTGCTTGATAACATGCAGCCTGATTGCATCCATATTGCAACCGAAGGCCCTATTGGCTTTGCCGCACGCAGCTACTGCCTAAAGCGTGGCTTGCCATTTACAACAGCTTTCCATACACGCTTCCCTGAGTACGTGGCCGCCCGAAGCCCAATCCCTGAGAGCTGGGGGTACAAGTTTATGAACTGGTTCCATCGTCCATCTCAGGCAGTGATGGTGCCAAGCCAATCAATGATTGACTGCCTCACTGAAAATGGCTTCACCAACGCCGCACTTTGGTCACGCGGTGTTGACCTTTCAAAATTTAACGCAACTAAAAGCGCAGAGCCTGCCATTTACAAAACCCTAAAGCGCCCTATTGCCATTTGCACAGGTCGTGTTGCGGTTGAGAAAAATCTAGAAGCCTTCTTGAGCATGGACTTTGACGGCAGCAAAGTGATTGTAGGCGATGGCCCTGCCCGCGCCGAGCTTGAAGCTAAATACCCTGACGTTACCTTTACAGGTAAACTTAGCGATGAAGATATGGTGGCACATCTGCAAAATGCCGATATTTTCACCTTCCCGAGTAAGAGTGAAACATTTGGTAATGTCGTGACCGAAGCTTTGGCTTGCGGCCTACCTGTTGCCGCCTTTGATGTAACCGGCCCGAAAGACATTTTAGGCCGTGCAAAAGATGTTTCAAAAGTGGGGGCACTTGCTAAGAATGGCTCATCAAATGCACTTGCGCTTGCCACAAAAGAAGCTCTTAAAACAGCTGACCGTGCGGCCTGCCGTGCCCATGCTGAAACCTTCTCGTGGGAATCAGTGACTGACCAATTTGTAAGCCACTTAGCCCCTATTACTGACCAAGATATTGCTGACATGAAGCAAGCCAGCTAAGTACATAAGTTAAACGTATAAGGGCCAGTTTTTCGGAACTTTTATACTGTTTTTGAGTTGGTAGAGGCGTATAATTATAAATAGATGAAGAACCAATAAAAAAGGAAGACCTAATCATGGCAAACAACAAAGTAGCAGCTGCACTTTCAAACGTACTGGCTGATAGCTATAACCTGATGGTGAAAACACATAACTACCACTGGAACGTTGAGGGCCCATACTTCCCGAGCCTACACACAATGTTTGAAGGCCAATACACAGAGCTTTTCACAGCGGTTGACGAAATTGCTGAGCGTATTCGTGCCCTAGGCACTAAAGCCCCAGGCAGCTACGCTGAATTCCATAAGCTAAGCCCAATTAAAGATGGCGACAGCGGCCTAGAAGCCAAAGCCATGGTGGCTGACCTTGTAGAAGGCCACAAAGTACTTATTGAGCGTGCGAAAGAAGCTATTGAAGCTGCTGGCGACGCTGGTGATGATGCTTCAGAAGATATGATGATTGCTCGTGTGCAAAGCCACGAGAAGCACGTTTGGATGATGGAAAGCTTCCTTAAATAATAGGACTTCCCATCTAAAGCCCACGCCTATTTATTTAGGAGTCATTTAGATGACCGTTATTATTGGTGGCCACCGAGGCTCAGGCTGTACAGACAGCCCTCACGCACAAAACATCGGGCAAGTTAAACCGCCTGAAAATACGCTAGAGTCTATCGAGTTGGCCATCAAAAACGGGGCTAAACTCATCGAAGTTGATGCTGTTCAAACAGCAGACAACCACCTTGTGGTGATTCATTCAAACGCCCTTTCAAACCACGTTTTTGGCCACCAAAGCTCAGAGTCTGATATTGGCTTTGTGGCTGACCATACCCTTGAAGATTTACAGCAGTTTAAAGTTGGCCCCCAAGGGACCCACACCATCCCCACCCTGCGCGAAGTTTTAGACCTTTGCAAAGACGTTGCCCTAAACATTGAAATTAAGGACGTTAAAGGCACAGATACGGCAAAATTCACAGCGGGCAAACCTACTTTGGTTGACTTGCTGGCTGACGAAATTGCCGAGCACCCAGGCTCAATCATTGTTTCATCTTTTAGTATTTGGGATTTGGTCGCCATGAAAGAGCGCCTGCCCGATGTGCCCCGCGCCCAACTTTTTGAGACTGTCAAAAAAGACGAACGCCCCATTTATGGTGACGACTGCCCTGACGACTCATGGTATCGCATGTTCAATGTTGCCAATGTGCTAGAAGCTATTCGCCGGGCGGATGTGCAATATGTGCACCCCTGCATTGATAGCATGCACGAAGAAGTCGTCGCCCTTTGCGAGCAATATAACCTGAGTATTAACACTTGGGCACTGCATGAAAACCTTCCCGCGCAAATGCATGAGCAAATCGCAACAGCTGTAAACCTGTGCAAAGAACACGGTGTACAGTTAAGTATTATTACTGACTACGTGCCTGAGATGCTTGAGCTTATCCCTCAGATTAGCTTAGATATTGAGGGAGTATCTCGTCTAATGGGGTTGGATGAAGGCCCAAGTCTGTAAGGGTTTTGGCCTCTGCGGTGACCACATTATCCACCTCAAGCGACTTTACCTGATCCACTGTTAACAACGGCTTTGGCATCAAGCCAAACAAACGCGCCTGCACATATGAAATCGCCCAAGGCAGCGGCATAAGAATCCGTTTACGGCCCGTGTGCTTGAACATACGTTGGTAAATTTGCTTAAAGGTCAGCTTTTCAGGGCCGCCTAATTCATAAACGGCGCCTTGAGCCTTAGGGTCGGTCAAGGCCGCGATAGCTGCTTTTGCCACATCGTGTACATACACGGGCTGCAAAACAGTTTTACCGCCACCAATCAAAGGCAAAACTGGTAAGAATTTGCTTAGCTTGTTAAACATATTAAAAAATTCATCGTCTTTACCAAAAATTACGCTCGGGCGCAGCATGGTCGCGGTGGGGAATTCTTTACGGATGGCCATTTCGCCCTGTTTTTTGCTTTTGCCATAGTCTGACGTGGCATAAACACCGAGTGATGACACCTGCACAAAGCGCTGCACGCCTTTTTCGGCGGCCACTTTTGCAATTGTGTGCGGCAGCTGCAAATGAACATCATCAAACTTAGCGTTTTTAGTTTCATACAAAATACCGATGCAGTTCACCACGGCAAAGGCATCTTCAAGCACAACTTCTAGGTTATCGCGCTTGTCGTACTCGCAAATTTTATAGTCAAAACTATCGGCGTAGGGGCCTTTTTCAGGCGGGGTGTGTTGACGGGTGACGATGGTAACTTTATAGCCAGCTGCGGCTGCCTCATGGGCAACGGCTGTACCGACGAAGCCAGTCCCACCAAAAATAACAATGTTTTTCTTTTCCATAGGTTAAGTATGGCGAAAAAATGAGATTTTGTCATTTCTTATGAAATTTTTTGGATTATCTGCACGAATATAACAAATATTAGGGGCAATATAGCTACTGTGGGTTGATATCACTCCCCAGCGCCCCCATAATAAAAGAATAGGCATTTATTTAATTTTAAAGGGTTTCAGATGACAATTGTTCTCTACACAACTGGTGCAGCCATGCTATCATACCTTCTGGTTATGGCGGCTCAGCGTCAGCTTGCAACAGAGCGTGCGTCAGCCCAACATCGTTCAAAGTAGCCTTTAAACGCTTCATTTGAACTGCGACCAAATAAAATAAAAATTGCCTAATTTCTAAAGGATTCTCATGTCTCAAATCCCTACTGATGATCAACGCGCTGAAAACGTGAACAACGTTGTTGTAAGCATTATTAACAGCATCATTGAGCGCCACACCGCTGGCAGCAACCTAAACGTTGACCTTACCGCTATGGCTACGGGCCTTGGCTGCGGTCGCATTGCGCGCATGGCCGGCATGACAGACGTAGGTGAGATTTTTCATGTTATCGCTTCAAACGCCCCTGAAGGCATGAACGACACCCACTCATGGCACTGGCCAGAAGAACTACCGCTACAGGAAGAAATTTTTGCCACTGAGACTGCTGCTCTGCAAGATGCTGAGAACGAAGCTATTCCGCAGATGAAGGAAAACGGCGTAGACCCACTACACGTGGCCCTGTCGCTTGGTATGTACGCCGTACACCTAGCAGACCATGCCCGTGAACACGTTGAGCCAGAAAGCGTTCTTGGTGTATTTAAAGAAGCTTGCGAGCGTGGCTACCAAAACTTTTTGCCAAACTAAGCATAAGCCAGGCAAACGCCTAATTTAAAAAAGCCCCCAACTGGGGGCTTTTTAAGTTTAAGGGCAGTGTTCCCGTATTCCTGGCCATTGTCGTGCAATTAGGCCTGCTACTGGACCTGCTGTTGATTCAGGCATACCTTCACAGCATAGGTAGTATGCACCACCAAGGCGCCCTGGTAGGTGTGCATTACCTCCCTGCTCCCATGTAGTACCACTTCGTCGGCAAACCCAACGCTCACGTTCACGGGGCGGTGTAACCTCTGGATCATCTTCATCAGGATCATCTGGGTCAGTAACAGGCGGTGTATCTGGATCAGTATCCCCCTCACCCTCTACAATAGTCGCCACACCATCTTCACCATCGAGTGAGTAGTTCACGCTTGAACCATCAGGGCGTTGAATGGCCACTGTGGTATCATCCGCATCTTGGCTGAATGAAACCTCAATCGGGTCGGTTGTACGGCAAGCATCCGCTACAGGGTCGTAAAAACGGCTTTCCTGACCACACTCTTCCATATCTTCCATTAAGGTGATTGACTCAAGAATCTCAGATTCCAAATTACCAAGTTCAGGTACTACGGCACCAATTGAACTTGAGGCCGCATTAATACCCTTTGCCGACTTTGTTTGCGCCATTGCATTGGTAGATACCATCAAGAACACACCAAAACACAAAGCACTGCATACAAAGTACTTTATCACCTTAGGCATTTGGGTTTTTCTCAGTTTCATTGGTATCAACTTTCTTTTCATAAACATTAACGGCAGACACATAAGTACCTATCCCAAATGGTAGCCTCTCCACCTCGTGACGGGCGGCAGCTCCGTTGGTTATTTAGGCACACCATCTCATCTGGGCCGGCACATGGGCCACCCGGCGTACATGTTTGCGCAGGGAATGATGTACAACCCTGACAAGCAGACGGATGAATCGGGCCACATTCCATATCCATGGTTGCCATCATCACACCAGGCTGGGTACCGTAAGGGCCACGCGGCGTCCAAGTACAGCTTGGTTCTGGCTCTGGCTCAGGGTCTTCTACGTAACAGGTTTCTTGGGTGTATGTCCCTGAAAGCGTACCGTCGTTACAGCTACGGGTTTGACTGTCACAGGTTTCACCTGCGGGAACACTTGCCGCATCATAAGCCGTAATTGAGCCCCCATGGGCAACTGTGCTGCCCCAAGGCGAGCTACATGATACCGGTGGATCAGGTTCAACAGGCGTATCAGGGTCATCCGGGCAAGCAGCATCTTCACCATCACGCCCTAGAATAACTTCAATGCGATCAACCTCGGTGGCACCATCACGCAAAACCAGCGCAAGGCCCGATGGCATTGAGCCATCAGCCACCCATTCGTGGCCAATACGGGCAGGATCAACACACGCCGTGCCATTAAAGATTTGTTCTGACTCATTACAAATACGTAGGTCTTCTGCAAACTCTTCAAGTTCGCTAACTAAGACCTCTAGGCGGCGTACGGTGCTGGTACAGTTAGCCTGAAGTAGGCTATTGGTATTAACACCGGTTGTACCTGAAAACGCCTGAGCAAATGCAGATACTGGTGCAAACACACACAGCCCTAAAGCCAATGTTAAAACTAATCTTGTCATGTTTTTCACGTTATATACCCCTTAAAAAATCTTACGGACAATGTTGACGAATGCCAGGCCACTGACGTGCAATGTATCCTGCAGCTGGGCCTGCCGTAGACTCTGGAAAGCCTTCACAGCATAGGTAGTATGCACCACCGCTGCGCCCTGGTAAAAAGGCATTGCCCCCCTGATCCCAAGTCACACCATTACGGCGACAAATCCAACGCTCTCGTTCACGAGGTGGTGTAACCTCGGGGTCTTCTTCATCTGGGTCAGTAACTGGCGTGTCTGGATCAGTATCGCCCTCACCCTCTACAATAGTCGCCACGCCGTCTTCGCCATCAAGTGAGTAATTTACACTTGAGCCATCAGGGCGTTGAATAGTCACTGTGGTATCATCAGCATCTTGGCTGAATGAAACCTCAATCGGGTCGGTTGTACGGCAAGCATCTGCTACAGGGTCGTAAAAACGGCTCTCCTGACCGCACTCTTCCATATCTTCCATTAAGGTGATTGATTCAAGAATCTCAGATTCCAAATTCCCTAGCTCAGGCGCTACGGCACCAATTGAACTTGAGGCTGTTGAAATACCACGCGCACTTTTGGTTTGGGCAAAACTTGGCACACTGAAGCATGCAGCTATCACCGCTAGTGTAAATATTTTAGTCCAGTTTCTCATCAGTTACCCCTTCCCCATTCTACTTGTTGTGTACCAAGTAATGGTTGGCATAGTAAGTATGGTTCCCATCAACACGCAGGTTATATACTGGCATATCGTGCGGGTAGCGGTCGCGCCCTTCAATGCGTTTAATCTTCATGGTTTTGCCGCCTTCTAGGATAAGCACATCGCCTTTTTCAAGGTATGTAGGTGTCCCATTTTCGCGAATAAACTTAGGATTACGCATTTCAGTTTGCGCCGGATCAATAGCCTTCCAACCGTCTTTGGTCATAAACGGGTGTTCGGCCGTTACAAAGTAATCGCCGCCATTAAAGGCATATAGTTTTTGCTCTTGAATATCGTGCGTCAACACCTCTTGCACGGTGTTATGTTTCCCATCCATACCCAGAACAACATCACCTACAACAACCTGTTCGATTGGTTTTTGTGTACCATCAATAAGGGTAACTTGAGTGCCTGCAATAAAGCATGTGGTCGTGCTCTTAGAACAACGAGTTGTTTCGCCGCCGCTTGAGCAGGTCCAACAACAACCAGCGCCACACCAGTCACCGCCAAAGGCAGCAAACGTACCAACGGTACAAGCGTTGGTGCTACCACCAATCAAACCATAACCGGCAGCACAGCCAGTCGCTGGGCCACACACAGGTGCGGGGCCACGAACTTCTTCGTCATCATCACCTGGGTCTTCAGGATCAACAGGAGGGTCTTCAGAACCACCGTCGTCTACATCTGGGCAGGTAGCATCTTCACCATCACGGCCTAGAATAACCTCAACACGGTCAACCTCGGTGGTACCATCACGCATAACCAGCGCAAGGCCCGATGGCATTGAACCATCCGCCACCCATTCGTGGCCAATACGTGCTGGATTAACACAAGCCGTACCGTTAAAAATTTGTTCTGACTCGTTACAAATACGAAGGTCTTCCGCAAACTCTTCAAGTTCGTCAACCAGCACACGCAAACGACGTACAGTGTCCGTACAGCTTGCCTGACGCAGACTTTCTGAGTTCACACCAGAAGTGCCCGATAACGCCTGCGCATAACTCGGCACTGGCCCTAGTGTGCAAAGCAATACAAACAGCACAAGGGCGCAGAAACCTAAAGCTTTAAGAGTGCGGCTTAGCGGGTGTAGCATCGCTCAGCCTCCACGTTACAAACAGCACATGTGTTAACGCGGTAATTCACGTTACGAAGGGTACAGTTAGGATCACCATTACATGCACGGTCCAAAATATTGAAGTTATTACACTGCGGGCGACCACGGCACCAGCCGTCAAAGTCCCACTGCCATGGACGACATGTGGTCACAGGCTCGCGCACAGTACAGGTACGGTTGGTGTAAGAACCTGAAAGCGTACCGTTATCACAGTTACGTGTTTGGTCGTTACAAGTTTCAGTACTACCCACAGAGGCTGACTCGTACGCAGTTACACTACGACCATGGGCCAATATGCCGCCCCAAGGTAGTGGGCAAACAGCAGGGTCTTCCACTGTACAGTTTTGGTTTGTAAAGCTGCCAGAAAGTGTGCCGTTATCACAGCTACGTGTTTCTTGGTTACAGCGGCCACCATAGGCCACTGAGCTCGCTTGGTAAGCAGTTACACTGCGACCGTGCCCCAGTGTGCCACCCCATGGGAGCGTACAATCAACTGGATCTTCATCAGGGTCTTCAACAGAGCAGTTACGGTTACGGTATGAACCTGTTAGAACACCGCCTACACATGTACGAACCTGACCTTCACAGCTTTCGCCTTCAGGCACGCTGCTTTCGCGGTAGGCATATACTGTATCGCCTTCTTCCATCGTACCGCCCCAAGGCGCCGTACAGGTTAGAGGGTCTACATCAGGGTCTGATGTGCCTTCACATTCAATATCAGAACCGTTTGCGCCGCCAATCACTCGGGCAGCGGCAAATGAATCGTTATCTACGTTTTGGAACGCAAGTGTCGCCCCAGTGTCAGGGCGTAAAAATTCGTGATCAGGAGAAATAATCGGGGTAACACAGCCAGTACCATCATAAATTTGGCCGTTTTGGTTACATTCAACGTACTGGTTAATAATCTGACGCACTTCAATAAGGCGTTGGTTCAAGGTTAGAGCCTCACCGCGACAGCTATTGACGACTGATGTCTCTCGGCCAGCGTTAAAGCTACCTGCGCTATATGACTGCGCATGCGCAATTTGTGGTGAAACAAGCCAACCCGTAGCCAAAACGAGTGTGTAAAATGCATATTTTAAGTAGTTCATTACCGACATATCCAATCCCCAGATATTAAATTCCACAGTTTTATGTATCTAAGCATAAGTTTATTACTGACCATGCATAAACAAAAAACCTCCCAAACTGTTAAGTCTGGGAGGTTTATGCGTTAAAAATGTAACGCTTACGCTAAAAGCATAAGCTTACGACGGGTTTTTGGGCCGATGATAGTCCAACTCGCGCTGAACAACTTCGAAGGTAATATCTGCCGGGCACACTTCTGCAAAAGCATAGTGCTGGCGGCAAAGCTGGTCGAAGTTGGCCTTGGTCGAAGCGTCAAGCTCGGTGTAGCGCTGGCAGCCCGAGGGCATACCATCGCGTCCACTGCTATTTGCCCAACACACCCTGCGGCGGTCAAAGTCGTAATTGATGAAATCATCACGACGGTCAGCGTAGGGGTGAACGATGTAGTTCAAGGCATTGCCACCAGAAGCTTCAACCGGATTGGGTGCAACACCGTCAACTTGGCCGGGGTTCGGCGTGGGTGTCGGGGTTGGTCCAGGGGTCGGGCTGGGAGTGGGCGTAGCTTCAGGCGTCGGAGTTGGCGCCGGCGTCGGAACAGGGGTTTCACCGGGGTTCGGTGTGGCCTCAGGTTCAGGCGTCGGCGCTGGCGTAAAATCCGGCGTTTGCTCCACAATCGGGGCCTTGGCCGTATCACCAGCGGTGCTGTTGAACGCAGAGTTTGCGAACATCAGCGCACCGCCCACAACCAGCACCAGAGCTGCAATCAGCAGCACCAGCTTGGTCATCCCGCCGAAAAAGCTTTTGTCCTTGCGGCGTTGGGCTTCTTCGATGGCAGCGAGGTCGCTTTTCGAATACATAACCTTGCGCCGCTCGGGCTTGGGCTTGGCTTCGAAAACGTCTTCGGTGGTTTTGGTGATGTCACGCCCCGTCGGGGTGAGGTACTTTTCAGTACGGGTGACGGTGCGACGCTTGAGCTCCATTTCGGGCTCAGCAGATTTGGTCTTGGCTTTCTCTGCTTTCGCAGCGCGGGCCTTGGCCATGGGGTCCGTAGCAGTGTCCTTGGTGGACGGCTTCTTCGGGCCCTTTTTGGTGTCATCAGACATAGGGATTTCTCCGTGCAAGAGGTCTAGAAAAAGAGGAAAAAGTAAGAGAGATGAATTGATACCCCTCATAAATAAGCTTTTTCATGAAAAAATACAAGTGTTCAGGTATTTAGCAGCGCAAAGATAATTGCTTTTATGTGCATCTGGCTGTATAAACGCTGGCATGACAAAGAACATTCGAAACTTCTCAATTATTGCCCACATCGACCATGGTAAATCTACCTTGGCCGACCGTATTATTGAAGCCTGCGACGGCATTGATAAGCGCGAAATGAAACAACAACTCCTTGATAGCATGGACATTGAGCGTGAGCGTGGCATTACCATTAAAGCCAACGCCGTGCGCCTTTCGTACAAAGCGAAAGACGGTGAGACCTACCAAATCAACCTGATTGATACCCCAGGCCACGTTGACTTTTCGTACGAGGTTTCACGTTCGCTTGCCGCCTGTGAAGGTGCCCTTCTGGTGGTTGATGCCTCACAAGGTGTTGAAGCTCAAACATTGGCTAACGTATACCTAGCCCTTGATAACGACCTTGAGATTATTCCTGTTCTTAACAAAGTGGACCTGCCTTCAGCTGAGCCTGAGCGCATTGCCATGCAGATTGAAGAAATTATCGGCCTAGACGCTGCCGAAGCCCTACCTGTTTCAGCTAAAACAGGTGTTGGTGTTCCTGAGATTATTGAAGCTTTGGTCAACAAAGTGCCTGCCCCTAAGGGTGACGAAAACGGCCCACTAAAAGCAATGCTTGTTGACGCTTGGTACGACAACTACCTTGGTGTGATGATTTTGGTGCGTGTGATTGATGGCGAAATCAAAAAAGGCCAAAAGATTAAGTTTATGTCGAACGACGTGGCCTACACCGTAGAACGTGTTGGCTTGATGGGCGCAGGTAAACGCGTCATTTGCGACAGCCTAAAAGCTGGTGAAGTAGGCTTTATTACCGCCGCCATCAAAGAAGTTGCCGATACCAACGTGGGTGACACCATTACCGATAACGCCAAACCATGTGCCGAAGCCCTACCCGGCTTTAAAGAAGTACAGCCAATGGTATTCTGCGGCCTATACCCAACCGAAGGTGACGATTACGAAAAACTACGTGATGCGCTAGCTAAGCTGCGCCTAAACGATACGTCATTCACCTACATGACTGAAACTTCAGCCGCGCTTGGCTACGGTTTCCGTTGTGGTTTCCTTGGTTTGTTGCATATGGAAATTGTGCAAGAACGCTTGGAACGTGAGTTTGATTTGGACCTTGTAACAACGGCCCCAGGTGTTGTGTACCGTGTGATTACAACCTCAGGCGAAGAAGTTGAGGTACAAAACCCGGCTGATCTACCAGACCCACAAAAGATTAAAGAAATTCAAGAGCCTAAAATTAAGGCCACCATCATGGTGCCTGAAGAGCACGTTGGTGCGGTTCTTAAACTTTGTACTGAGCGTCGCGGCGAGCAAATCGGCATGACCTACCACGGCAACCGCGTGATGATTAACTACCGCCTACCGCTGAACGAAGTGGTGCTTGATTTTTATGACCGCCTAAAAAGTGTCACCAGTGGCTATGCCTCATTTGACTATGAGCATGCAGGCTACGAAGCAGGCAGCCTTGTGCGTGTTGATATTATGGTGAACGGTGAATCTGTTGATGCACTATCACTTATCGTGCACCGTGAATTTGCTGAAACTCGCGGCCGTGCCTTGCTGAAGAGCATGAAAGGGCTTATCCCAAGCCAGATGTTTGAAGTGGCGCTACAAGCTGCTATTGGTGGCAAGATTATCGCCCGTGAAACTGTGCGTGCCCTGCGTAAAGACGTTTTGGCCAAATGTTACGGTGGTGACGTAAGCCGTAAACGTAAACTGCTAGAAAAGCAGAAGAAGGGTAAAAAACGTATGAAGAGTGTGGGTAAAGTAAACATCCCACAAGAAGCCTTCCTTGCGGCCCTTAAACTTGGCGACGATTAATAGATTATAAACTTATGAATCAATACCTCGACCTTAACGACCTCAAGAGCTTTAATAAAAAGCCGCAGTGGTTTGGGTTGGGGTTTATTCAATTAAAGCTCGACGCCACCCGCCGCCTACACTTCTGGGACCCCACTTTGGCCGAACTTGTAAACGAGGCCGAACTGCACGACCACCGCTATGATTTTACAAGCACTGTTCTTGCGGGCAGTATTGACCATATTGTTTATGAATTTACCGAAGACCCTGCAGGCGACCACCAAATGTGCGAGGTTTTTTGCCAGCCTGAAAAATCAGCCGAGCCTCGTGTTCTTAAAACAGGTACCGTGACTAAGACTGAGCGCCATACCTTTAATAAAGGTGACAGCTATACCTTTAAACAAGGGCAGTTCCATCAGGGTGTATCGGCCAGTGCTGTGACCTACCTTGAGCGTGGCAAAATTATGTGCGACACCGCCCGTATTATCCGCCCTACATCAGAGGCTGAAAACTGGCTATGCCCGTTCACTACAAAGCTGACCGAAGCCGAAGCTTGGGCCGCTATTGATTCTATTTTAAAGAAACTAAAAGCAGCGAACGCTGCTTAGTTATCACCGCTGATTACCCAAACTTTACTTCGCTGCTTAGGTCAAGCAGGCTCATGCAACGGTCAACCAGTTGTTCAACTCCGTATAGGGTATCAAGGCGGTGCCATGTAATACGGCCTGGGTTCAAAAGCAGCTGTTTTTCGTGGTGCACAAGGTCGGTATCATATTCACCCTCATCCCCACTACGATGCTGCATACGTGCGACAATACGTTTTTGCGCCACATCCGCCGGCACGCTACACCAAATACCCGTGAACTGAATACCTTTGTGGTGGCAAATATTCTCAAGGCTATCACGGTCACTTTCGTCAGCGTACACACCGTCAATCACGGCATTAAAGCCTGAGTCTAAAACAAAACCGAGGCGCTCTTCGAGGCCACGATATGTTTTTTCTGAATGTTCTTCATTATAAGCTGCAAGCGGGGCCTTGGCTTCAACAGGGCAGCCGTAAAGGTGTTTACGCACAGCGTCTGAGCGCACGTGCACCGCCATAAAACGTGGCGCAAGCGCGCGGCCCAGTGTGGTTTTACCAGCGCCCGAAAGACCACCAATGGCCACAACACGCTTACCAACTTGCTGGCTTAAAAACACCAAAGCAAACTCGGCCGCATTCGTTGATTGGGCCTGAAGGTCACTTTTGCGACGGCTCTGGGTTTCAATCTGGCAGGTACGTGAAAGATCGAGCGCTTTATGCAAAGCATGTAACGCCCCATAAAAATAAGCAAGGCGCAGGCCGCTAAAATCATCTGTTTTTTTCAGGTAGCGGTTTAGGCCAATAAGGGCAAGGTCCTTACGGTCTTTCATCACAAGAGCAAACAGTACGCCCGCAAGGTCGGCAATGGTATCAGTTACGCCAATACTTGGGATATCACGCACGTGGGTTTCTTGGCGGTGCACAAGCAGGCTGTTGTTACGCACAAGCTCGGCCGCAAACATTTTACGTAGGCTTACAATAAGGTCAGGGTCAAAGCAGCCTTCGGCGGCCTCTAGGCCAGCGAGAAGGTCTTCAATTTCTTTATTAAGCTCTTTTGGGCTATTGCCAATGGCAGGAGGGGCATCGTCATGCGCAATGGCACGTTCATCAATCAGGTCGGTAATAGCATCCTCTGTGATGCTGTTACCCGGTTGTTCGAGAAGGTCTTCAATGTGCGTCATGTAATGCTCTATGAATTCGCTTTTGTACTTATTAATAATATAGCATACCCGAAAAGGAGTGTGTTTTGATACACGCTTTTTGCTTTTACACCCCCATCATGGGCATGATAATTTGAAGGTACAAGCCCTACAGTTAAAAACTGTGCAAAAAAGGCGCCAATATCAGTCCAACACACAAATAAACAGAGCAGCATGAAGCATTTATTTATCGATATGCCCCTCAAGGCCAACACCACCATTAACCTTGAGCGCAACCTGGCCCGCCGCCTTACCCGTGTGCTGCGCTTTAAGCAAGGCCACAAGTTTGTACTCTTTAATGGTAAAGACGGCCTGTTTGAAACCACACTTACCGATATTGAAAACGGCGTTGCAACCCTTGGCGACTGTTTGCAACAACAGCCTGCCCCGCAACACACAGCCCTTTACCTAGCCCTTACAAAGCGTGACGCTTTTGACCGAGCCGTGCGCCAAGCTACCGAAATGGGTATTGACCATATTTACCCGGTTGAGACTGAGTTTTCAGTCCCCGATAAATTAAAGACCGAACGCCTCGACACCATTATTCAAGAGGCCGCAGAACAATGCGAACGCCTGACTTTACCTATTTTGCATCCGCACCAACCGCTTAAAACAGCGCTGGAACAGGCTGAAGGTAAAATTTTCTGGGCGGATGAATCGGTTGCGAAAGAAAACACATTAGGCCAATGGGGCAGCAACCCCACAACCCTGAACGATGGTCTACTTATTGGCCCTGAGGGTGGCTTTTCAGATACAGAGAAACAACAATTGCGCAGCCATGCAAAAATTGTCCGCGTGGGCTTAGGACAGCACATTTTGCGGGTTGATACTGCCGTGTGTGTAGGCATTGGTCGGTTTTTTGACCACCTTCAAGCATAAAAGGGCTTTATTTTGCCAAAACCTTAGGCTAATGTAGGCGCGATAAGTCGTCAGACTATAATAACCGTCAAAAAACCAGATTTTTCGGAGAATACAAAATATGTGGCGTTGGCTAGCAAGCATCCTAACTGTAGCAGCAACTTCTATTGAAAGTGCATTTGCTGCGGCAGCAACTGAAACAGCTCACTGGGGTGGGTTCCAAACAGCAAACGGCCCCGTGGCTGAATTTGTTGTTGGTACATACAACATTGTTTTCTGGATTTGCTTGGCAATCTACATTTTGGTGCAAGGTATTATCATCATCAGCATTTTCGCTTTCCGTAAGCGCAAAAACCGCACTGAAAAAGACGCTGCTAAATTCTCTCACAACACAGGCATCGAAATCCTGTGGACGGTTATCCCTGTAATTATCTGCATGTTCATTGGTATTAAAGCGTACCAAGGCATCATGTTCATCAAGACCGTACCTGAAGACGCTATCGCCGTTGACGTTATCGGTTATCAATTTAACTGGGACTTTGACTACCCAGACCACGACATCAGCATCCCGTTTACCGATGCCAACATTGCCCCACTAAAAGAAGCTGGCATTAACAACCCTGTTAAAACCATGGTTGTGCCACAAGGCAAAAACGTTGTGCTGAACATTACAGCTAAAGACGTACTACACGCTGTGTACGTGCCTGCCCTTGGTATTAAGAGTGACGCGATCCCAGGTCGTATTACCTACTCATGGTTCAACGCTACAGAAACTGGCGACTACCTAGGCCAGTGTGCTGAGCTTTGCGGCCCGAACCACGGCGAAATGTACTTTAACGTACGTGTATTGCCTGAAGCTGAGTGGGAAGCTTGGGTTGACGCTGAGCGTAAGAAAAAAGGTCTTGAGCCTTACTACGCCAAAATCCCTGCCCCAACTGAAGTTGCCGTTGAAGACAACAGCGTTGGCGTATCAGACGTTCAAGAATAACAACATTCTGGTAACACATGGCCAAAGTTAAAGCAGCTCCTCAAGCCCCAAAAGCAGCCCAACCAAAGGGTCCGCTTCTTAAGTTGCTGGTACTTACCGCATTGATGACGTTTATCGTTATTGTGCTAGGCGCCGCCACACGTGTGGCTGATGCTGGCCTTTCATGCCCAGACTGGCCAACCTGCTACGGCCAGTGGTTCCCGTTCCCTGCCCCTGAAGGTGGCTACCACGCTGAAGGCATTACCTACACACTGACCCAAGTTCTGCTAGAGTGGACGCACCGCCTCACAGCATCGCTTACGGGTTTCTTGCTTTTAGCCTCATTGTTCTTTGCTTATAAATTCCGTAGTGAAAACAAGCGCGTGTTCCGTGTGGGCCTGTTTGCGCTGCTTGCGCTCCTGACCCAAGTTAAAATGGGCGGTATTACCGTTTGGCTTGATAACATCAACTGGTCAGTGGCCCTACACCTTGGCAACGCCATGATTTTCTACAGTCTTCTTATTGCGATGATTTCAGCAGCTGTTCGCCCAGCGAATGTGACCCCTATTAAAGCAGCGCTCCGCACCAAGCTATTGATGGTGCTGGCTTACGTCATGGTGTTCTTTACCATGCTTGCTGGTGCCATGGTTTCAACCACCCACGCTGGTGGCGTATGCGGTGGCCTATTTGATTGTGTTGGCTCATGGTGGCCGGCAGATGATGTGGCGCAGCAAATCCACATGATTCACCGCTACATGGTGGCGCTTACAATCTTCACGCTTTTGGCGCTACGCATTGAAGCCCGCCGTGAGCACCCAGCCCTTAACAAAACAGCTAAAGTGGCTGAAGCCTTTATTATTGTGCAAATTGCGCTGGGTATCCTGACCCTTTACAGCTTCTCGCACTATGCAAACTTCTACCAATTCCTGAGTGTGGCGCACCTTGCATGGGGTACCGTACTTCTAACTGTTGTTCTTACTGGCTGCCTAAAACTACTTTGGGGCGAGAAAGATCCAACCATCAAAATTATGCCTGGCCACCCATAAGGGCAGCCATTTATTAATCAGGGGGGCTTAAAATGCACGACCTTCTTCATCCACTGACCGACGCTGACGTTGAGCTAATTGAAATCGCTAAAAACAAAATTAAGCAGCGTTACCGCCGCCGCTGGCACCAGCTGGCAGCCGCCATGCGTACCAAAGACGGTAAAATTTACACAGGTATTCATATCGATGCGTATGTATCGTCACTAGCGGTTTGCGCTGAGCAAGTGACCCTTGGCACTGCGCTCACCGAAGGCGAAGTTGACATTGACACCATCGTTGCTGTGCGTCACCCTAAGCCAGAATCTGAAGACCCTGAAGTACGCGTTGTAACCCCATGTGGCCGCTGCCGTGAAATGATTTGCGACTACGGTAAAGATGCTTGGGTGATTATTTCGCACGAAGGCCAGTTGATGAAAACCAAAGCCATCAACATGCTGCCTGAAAAATACTACCTACCGGGTATCAACAAAGGCAACTAAGCCTCAATAAAATAATAAGGCCCATACTTATGCCACAACTCGCCCGCGACATTATTGCCCTTTCAAAGCCACGCATTATTTTGCTGTTGGTGATTACTTGCTTGGGCGCAATGTTTGTGGCCACCCGTGGCAACATGTACCTTATTTCATTCCCCCTTGCTTTCTGGACGTGCCTTGGCCTTGCTTTGTCAGCCGCTGGCGCAAACATGGTGAATATGTGGTACGACCGCGATATTGACGCTGTGATGTCTCGCACGCAGCGCCGCCCGCTGCCGCAAGGTCGCCTGCATCCGCTATTTGTTCTAGGCCTTGGTGGTGTGCTTGGTGTTTCAGCCTTTATGTTGCTGTGGTGCACCGTTAACCTGCTTACAGCCCTGATGGCCGCTTCGGGCTACCTATTTTACGTCTTCATTTACACCATGTTCCTAAAGCGCCGCACCGTTCAAAACATCGTAATTGGTGGTGCCGCTGGTGCCTTCCCACCGCTTGTAGGTTGGGCCGCTGTACAAAACAGCCTAGACCCAACAGCATGGTTTATGTTTGCCGTTATCTTTTTCTGGACGCCGCCGCACTTCTGGGCGCTGGCACTTTACAAATGTAAAGACTACACAAAAGCAGGCGTGCCGATGCTACCTGTTGTAAAAGGTGATGAAGTAACAAAACGCCAAATGATGTTTTACCTTTTGATTTTGGTAAGCCTGACCCTAAGCGCTGTTTTGTTTGAACCTACCTTCGGTATGATTTACTTCCTATCGGCTTTTGTATTGGGTGGTATCTGGATTTTCAAAACATTCCGCCTGATGCGTGCTGACGACATTGCTTTTGCACCTGATGTTTTCAAGTTTTCGCTCTACTACCTTGCCTTCCTATTTTTGGCTATGGTGGTGGATACCTTCATCGTTTTGTAGTTTTTGCGCCTTAAAAACCACAAACCGTTCTGAATACTCATAAAAATCGCACTTTTTTGCGCTCTTACCCTTGTAAGTGCATATTTCCGCCCTACACTTTTATTAATAAGGAATAACAAGGGGTTAAAGGGTTAACATAATGGGGCAAAAACCACCTAAAGTAATTTATGGCCGTCAGGTGCCTGAAGCTGTTTCAAGAAACAGTTTCAGAGACATGGTGCGCCAAAAAGCTTTCAAGTTTGGTGTTGTGGTTGCGGGCGCACTTTCGTTGGCCTCTAGCCAGCCTGAGCCTGAGCCACAGTACGAACCTGCCTTAACCTCTCAAATTGCAAATGACCGTGTAAAAGCGGAAGAAGCTGCCATCGAGCAAGCTTACGGTAACATGGTGATTATCCCTGTTGAATTTATGGACGAGTTTGCTGAAAACCCTAACTCAAACCAAGTGCGCGATAATGGCCAGTCGCTTCAGCCTTACTTTAAGCTGATTGACCGTGACCGTGTGTACCAAGACATTTTGGACGGCTTTAATGGCGCAGGTGAGTTTGACCCTGATGCACCAAACAAGGCCAGCGCCAGTGTGTACATGCCTGAAGATCATCCAGAAGAGCTTGAAACCAATAACGAGCGTGTGGCCCACACCTTTGCCACCAGCATGGTTGACGATATGATTGGCGGTAGCCTAGGTGTCGCCCGACCTGTTTTGCTAACACCACACCAAACCGAACAAGTGACTCAAGCCAACGGCATTGAACATGTGCGAGGCTGTGCGGTTATTGTAATGCCTGAAAGCATGAGCGCTGATGATTTTGTATCGCGATTCTCTCGCGTTGGCTCAATGCAAAGTGTTGAGCGTTACGACGTTGCAGATTTCCACCAAGCGATTGCGAACCACGAGTTTACCCACTGCGTGACCAGCCGCCGTGGCATGCCAACTTGGAAAAACGAAAGCATGGCTGATATGTACGCCGTGGCACGCCACATCCAAATTAATGGCGATGATGGCTTTGCCCAAGCGTGGCGTGATATGCGTAACATGAACGTGATTAGCATTGGCGACACAGGACACGACACTGTGCCGATGCTTGACCGTGCGATTCCAGTCCTACTAGAAGCGGAACGCAACGGCGAGCTAGACAACCTAAACCCTAAGCAACTTTTTGAATACGCCATGGGTCAAACAGCGCGTTCACAAGGACAAACCATCGCTGAAATGTTTGACGACCTTGAAGTTGAAGTGAACGCCCGTGGTGAAGCCTTTAAAGATATGGAAGGTGCCGTGAAGTCAGACGGTGGTGTGCGCACCCTTGATATTGACGCCGCCCGCGCCAAAGGCCTTTCAACCCTAGAAATTCGTGCCGCACAGCGTGTGCAAGCCAGCTGGCAGCAATCATTCGAAAACATCTTCGAAGACCCTGCCGCTGAAGAAGCACTGTTCTGCGAAGTGGGCAGCAGCCTATTTGAAGAAGGTGCACAGCTAAGCAAAGAAGAGCGTGCTTACGCCATGGCCCGCTACCGCGACAACCTAGACAACCTTATTGCCACGCAAGAAAACACCCGCGAAGCTTACGAAGCCGTAAGCGTGCAAGCATGGCGCCTTAACAACCAGCGCCACCGCCTTGTTGCTGAACATGGCACTGAAGAAGCTGTGCGCCGCCAAGCCACCGAGCGTGACCGCACAGGCCTAACGGCACACGAAAAAGCCATCGTGCTAGAAGGCTACCGCCTAGAGCTTGAAGTTGAATTAGGCATCGACCGCAACCAACCACAACAAACACAGGAGCGAGACCTTGTCAGCTAATAAAAATACTCAGAATTTCGGTCGTCAAGCCCCTATTGAAGTTGCAAAATCATCTACCCGTGCGTGGTTAAAACGTACAGGCCTTGCCAGCATGATTGCAGCGGCCAGCCTTGTGGCCACAAATGATGTTAAAGCGCAAGATGTGCACCCACTCCACTCACCCGTTGCGGCTGAGCGCATTGCCGCCGAGGTTGAAGCTATTGAAGCAGCCTTCCGCTACGAGATTGATATTGTAAACGTTGACCAAGACAAATACACCGACGCTGGTGACACCATGTTTGACCCAGATGGCCCTGAAGGCGAAGCTGGTGCTGTGCGTATTTACTACTCACCCCGCATTGCCGAACTTGAGGCCGACCTACTTGAAGCTTTTAATGCCGCTGGTACCTTTGATAACCGTGAAGGTGAGCAACCTCTTGATATGGCGGCTTACCTGCCTGAAGACCAATTTAATGCTCAAGCCGATGAGGTTAACCAAATCTTGGCGCGCAACATGGCTCAAAGCAGCATGGCCAGCCTTGTGACCGCTCAACCGACCGGCGCCTACGCTGTGCCTATGGATTTTGATAACGGTGAAGGTGGCAAAATGCGTGTTTGCCTTACCCGCCTTGTGCCAAGCCACACCGATGAAGATACTTTCATGGGGAGCTTCCTTGGTGGCCTAAGCACCCGTGGTATTGACCATGAACTTGCAGACCTTCAGCAGTACGTTGCCAACCACGAGTTTGCCCACTGCCTCACACACGAAAATGGCATGCCAACTTGGGTTGGTGAAACCTTGGCAGACTCATACGCCCTAACCCGCCACATGCAACTGAATGGCGAAGATGGCTTTGCCGATACTGTTTTAAGCATTCGCCGTGTAAACGCCTTCCGCGCTGGCGGTGGTGGCCATAACACCGTGCCGGGGCTAGAACGTCTTATCCCTCGCCTGCGTGAAGCACATGCCGAGGGCCGCCTTGAAGGCCTAAACCCACGTGAAATCCGCGACCTAAGCTTTGAGCTTTTGCTGGGTTCGACCGAGCAAGAAGTAACCCAATCAGCGGATGCCTTGGCGAAAGAATTCAACCGTCAAAAATTCGACTACATGTTCTTGCAGCAAGCAGGCGAAGGTCGTGACGGTCGCCTTGCCATTAAAGACGATGTACCACCTGCCGTAGCTGAACGCTTGCAGGGCACTGTTGATAGCGTCAACGTGGCCTTAACGCACCTTTCACGCCCGAATGTGGTATTGAATGCGGCCGAAGTAAACTCGTCAGAAGCTGAAATGGACTTCCGCGAGAACATGGATGAATACGTTGCGACACAAGCCTCAAGCCAAGTGGCGCTTGAAGGTGTGCAGGCACGCTTGTTCAGCATGGACCGCCTTGAGGAAGCCTACATCGCTGAGCACGGGGCAGAAGGCATCAACGAGCTACACGAAGCATTTGGCGCAGATAAAATCTCATTCGCCCGTAAGCGTGAGATTTACCAAGGCTACGAACAACAGCTTGAATACCAAGTTGCAATGGAAGCTGAGCAAGAGCAAGACCGCGCAGCCCTTGCTATGCGATAAATAGCCGCGAAATAAGCTAAAAATACACGCGCTATTTTACGCGTACTATTTTAGTTCAGCCCGCCCCCAACCTATGCTATGAATTGGGGTATGACACAACGTAACCGCCAAAAAGAAATTCAGCGCCACGGGATTATCCTGGCGATTTTGGGTGCCGGCATGCTGGCCTTGGCCTTTGGCTTTGTGCCAATGTACCGTACGTTTTGCCAAATCATTGGTATTCCTGTGCCGCAACTGGGCACCGAAATGACCCCACAAAAAAGCAGCAATATTATCGGTGAAGACAACCGTTACATTACCGTGCGTTTTATTGGCAACTCAGCCACAGGCGTACCTGTTGAATTTGGCCCACGTGTTAAAACCATTCACGCTAAAGTGGGCGAGCCTGTGCTGACCGCCTATGACGCCACAAACCTTAGCCCCAACAACATGAAGGGCCAAGCCGTTCACACTATTGTTGCCATGGGTGATGCTGTGGGCCGTGATGCTGCAAAATACGTTGAACTTGTGCAGTGTTTTTGCTTTGAAGAGCAAATGTACCCCGGTAGCACTGATGTGACGCTGCCGCTGAGCTTCACCATCCGTGGAGACCTGCCAAAAGGCGTGCATACCCTTACTTTTGCCTACACCCTTTTTGAAATGGATGACGAATAATCCGTTCACCCGCCTAACCTTGCGCAAGCAAACGCGCCACACACCCTTAAAATATAAGCAAAAACTTAACCCACACGGGCGATTCTGGACTTTATTCACCCTATAAATGGTGATATAAACATGCTGCAGGCTTTCTATGCGCCTGCCTGAATGAATTTTATTTGGTAAAGAAAACAATAGGAAAACCTTCATGAGCCACGCGACCACAGCTGATGCACATCATGATCATGCCCCAACTAAAAAGGGCTTCATGCACTACCTAACAACTGTAAACCATAAAGACATTGGTTTGATGTACCTGATGACATCACTAACCTTCTTCTTTATTGGCGGCCTGTTTGCGATGTTTATTCGCGCAGAGTTGATGCAAGAAGGCTACCAGCTGGTTGGCCAAACCATCACGCTTCTTGAGTTCGGCTCATTCAAGTGGGATGTAAGCTTTAGCGCTGACTTCTTTAACCAAATGACGGCGATGCACGCCACATTTATGATTTTCTTTGCGATTATCCCTGCTCTACTTGGTCTTGGTAACTACGTTGTGCCAATCATGGTAGGCTCACCAGATATGGCGTTCCCACGTTTGAACAACTGGTCATTCTGGATTTTGCCTTTCGCAGGTATGCTTATGCTAGGTTCTTTCCTAGTGCCAGGTGGCTCAAACGCCGCTGGTTGGACAATCTACCCACCGCTCACAAGTGCGCAGTACTCACCAGGTGCTGGTATCGATATGTGGATTTTGGCGGTTCACCTAGCAGGTGCTAGTTCTATCCTAGGTGCGATTAACTTTATTGTAACCATTATGAACATGCGTGCCCCAGGCATGACACTGATGAAAATGCCTTTGTTCGTATGGTCAATCCTGATTACAGCTTGGCTACAGCTTATCGCAACCCCTGTACTTGCAGGCGCGATTACAATGCTGCTAACCGACCGTAACTTTGGTACCAGCTTCTTTAACATGGCCGGTGGTGGTGACCCTGTGTTGTTCCAACACATTTTCTGGTTCTACTCACACCCAGCTGTGTACATTATGATTCTGCCTGCTTTTGGCGTTATCTCAGAAGTAATTGCAACATTCTCACGTAAGCCGCTATTTGGTTACATCACCATGGTATGGGCGATGGCCGGTATCGCGATTTTGGGTTGTGTTGTATGGGCTCACCACATGTTTACCGTAGGTATGGACCCACGTGCACAAACAGCCTTTATGTTTATGACCATGGTTATTGCCGTACCAACAGGTGTAAAAATCTTTAACTGGCTAGCCACAATGTGGGGCGGCGCGATTGACTTCACCGTACCGATGAAGTTCGCCACTGCCTTTGTGGGTATGTTCACAATTGGTGGTCTATCAGGTGTTATGCTTGCGGCTCCTCCGATTGACTACGCTGTACACGATACATACTTCGTAGTTGCACACATTCACTACGTACTATTTGCAGGTTCATTCCTAGGTATTATGGCGGGTGTATACTACTGGTTCCCTAAATTTACAGGCCGTATGTACAACAAGAAGCTAGGTAACATCCACTTCTGGCTAACATTTATTTTCTCAAACCTAACATTCTTCCCAATGCACTTCTTGGGCATGATGGGTATGCCACGTCGTATCCCGAACTACCACCCAATGTACACTGACCTTAACTGGTTGGCGTCGGTAAGTTCATTTGCTCTTGGTGCAGCTCAGATCATCTTGGTGATTAACTTTATGTACTCAAAACGTAAAGGTAAGCCAGCTGGTGATAACCCATGGGGTGCCGAAACTCTAGAATGGACAGTTTCAAGCCCTCCACCAGAGCACAACTTCCTTAAGTTGCCTGTTGTTAAATAAGCAGCTTAAATTTGTTTAGAAACGAAGGGTCGCAAGACACATGACACAAAAAGCAACATCGATGGATGACAAACAAATGGCCGAAATTTACGCCAAGACGCGTAAAAAGAACGTCGTTATGCTCGTCAGCCTATTGGTATTTGTGTTTAGCCTTGTGGCCCTAAGTTTTGTAATTCGTATTAACTACATTAAGGGCTTAGCAGACTAATGGCAGATACTCCTAAGAAAACAGCCGCCAAAAAACCGGCAGCTAAAAAAACCACTGCGAAAAAGACAACCACTAAAGCAGCACCTAAAAAAGTAGCGGCCAAAAAGCCTGCAACTAAAACAGCTGCAAAGAAAGCGGCCCCTAAAGCGGCGACTAAAAAGGTTGCGACTAAAGCTACCCCGAAGAAAACTGCTGCTAAAAAGCCAGTTGCCAAGAAAACAGCCGCTAAAAAAGCGCCTGCTAAAAAGCCTGCAACAAAGACCGCAGCTAAATCAGCCGCTAAATCAGCAACGGCAAAACAAGCCACTAAAAAAGTAGCTTCACAAAAGAAAACTCTTGAGTCATCAGCTTCAAACGGCGCTTTGCACTACGATAAAGTGGCCCTACTTAAAGAATACTCAGGCACTTTTGACATGATGATGAAAGCAACCGTTATCAGCATTGGCTGTGTATTGCTTTACTTCTTTATGATGGTGACCTTCCTTGGCGGGTTTAGCCACGAAAAAACAAATTCATTCGCTGAACACTTTGGCGATCGTATCGACATTGGTGCAAACTACGATGGTTTGAAACTACCAATGTACTCGACCGACGAATAATTAACGCATAACCGACGAACCGGAGACCACTCTCATGGCTGGACACAAACAAGACCACGACTTTTACATCCCAGGGAATTCAATTTGGCCCCCACTAAGCTGCCTAGGCCTAGGCCTTTGCATGTTTGGTTTGCTAAACCTGCTTAAATTCTCTGCCTTCACAGGTAAGGCCCTTCTTGCTGTAGGTATGATTATCCTACTTGTAGGCGCAGGCCAATGGTTCCGCGTTCTGATTAAAGAAGCACGTGAGCGCGGCTTTGACACCACACCAAAGGTTATCGACCTTGCAAACCGCTACGGCATGGTGTTCTTTATTGTATCTGAGCTTATGTTCTTTGCTGGCTTTTTTGCGGCATACTTCTACATTTACGGCTTTAACATTGAGTGGCCACCAGCAAACATTGAAGTGCTGACCATTCACCTGCCAACAATTAACACGCTGCTTCTACTAACGTCAGGCGTAACAATCACATGGTCACACCATGCGTTGATTCACGGCGACCGTGATGAGTGCAAGAAGTTCTTGATGATGACCTGGATCTTGGGCGTTATCTTCCTTGCGTGCCAAATGTTCGAATACAGCCACGCTGCGTTTGGTCTATCAAGCGGTGCGTACGGCTCAACATTCTACATGCTAACTGGCTTCCACGGCTTCCACGTATTTGTGGGTACAGCCATGCTAATGGTGGCACACTACCGCCTGAAGAAGGGTGACTTCACCGAGAAGAACCACTTCTACTACGAAGCAACAGCTTGGTACTGGCACTTTGTTGACGTGGTATGGATTGGCTTGTTCCTCTTCATCTACGCGCTTCCTGCATAAGTGGCAGCATAGACAAAGAAAACCCCGCGAGAGCGGGGTTTTTTACGTCTTATGGTCTTTTAAATAATACTTAGGTACGACAACGCTGCGCCAAAGGTGCAAATAAAAAGCCCCGCACTGGCGGGGCTTTTTATTTATTAAGAGCTTGTCAGCATCTTTTCAATCAGCTGTACATCGTCTGCCATTTGCTTATCGGTCTGCATCAGTTTTTCGATGGCTTTTACACCGTGCATCACTGTTGTGTGGTCACGGCCGCCAAAGGCCTTACCGATATCAGGGAATGACTTTTGCGTCAGACGCTTTGATAGGTACATCGCCACCTGACGAGGGCGCGCTACGTCGCGGCTACGGCGAGCTGTGTGCATTTCGTGCAGTTTAATGCGGTAGTAGTCAGCCACTTTAACCTGAATTTCATCAAGGGTAATCAGACGGTTTGACGCTTGGAAAATATCCTTCAAAAGGCTTTGGGCAGTATCAAGCGTAATTGGGCAGCCAATAAGGTCAGCGTGGGCCACAAGGCGGTTAAAGGCGCCTTCAAGCTCACGTACGTTTGACGATACTTTGTCGGCCAATACCATGGCGACATCCTTCGGCAGCTCAATGTTCATTTCGGCCGCTTTAGAATCCAAAATCGCAAGGCGTGTTTCAAGGTCAGGCTTATGGATTTCAGTGGTCAGACCCCAGCCTAGGCGTGAACGCAGGCGGTCTTCAACGTTATCCATTTCGTGTGGTGATTTATCAGCGGTCAAAATCACTTGCTTACGCATATCAATCAACGCGTTTAGCGTGTGGAAGAATTCTTCTTGGGTCGCTTCTTTACCGGCGATGAACTGAATATCATCAATCATCAGCACGTCAACTGAACGGAAGGCCTCTTTAAAGTCCATGGTTTTCTTGTCGCGCAGTGAGCGGATGAACTGGTAAACGAACTTCTCAGACGAAATGTAAAGCACACGGCGCTTTGGCTGATGCTCACGAATATGCAGCGCCATAGCGTGCATCAAGTGGGTTTTACCAAGACCTACGCCACCGTAAAGCAAAAATGGGTTGTAGGCAGCGTCTTCGCTTTCCGCAATGCGTTTTGCCGCAGCGTAGGCAAACTCGTTACTTTTACCAGTGACGAAGTTATCAAATGTAAAGCGGGTATCTAGTGGGTTGCCAGCATCAAGCAAGCCTGCTGATTTTTCAGGGGCTTTGCTTTGTGTGCCCGTCAGCGGTGTTACCGCAGGCTTAGGCGCTGAAGAGCTTTGAATCGCTTGGCCAACCTGTTGCACCATCTCGTTAGGTGTTGAGCCTTGTGATGGAGTAGCTGCTTCTGGTGCAGCTGGCTGCGCTGCAGGGGCTGCCACTTCAAACGTCACGGCCATAGGTGCACCGCCCAAAGCTTCGGCAATCGTTTCTTGAATGGCAGTGGTGTAGTTACGCTGAACCCAGTCTTTTACAAAGCGGGTTGGCGCTTGAACGGTTACAGCGTCATCAGTTGTTTTAGATTCGCAAAAGGTCAGCGGTTGCATCCAGCTTTCATACACAACGTCTCCAAGCTTGTCTTTCAGACCTTTCTGAACGGCTTGCCAGTGAGAGTTCGTGAATGTTGGCATCATGCATGTGCTCCTTTGCGTTGCTTAGCGATATAAACAACTGGTTATTATTTAGTTAAGACTTTCTGGTTTTGACTGAAGCGTAGGCTACACAAAACCAGACCCACCTCGCAAGAGGGGTGCCTCATTTTCCCTTTTTATGGGGGGAGACCCGGGGGCGGCTGGGGTTAACCAACCGCCATATTTTGGGTAGTCGTAGTGACTCGTAGGCTAATAATTAGCCTTTGATGCGGGCCGCAAGACGAGAGATCTTACGTGAAGCAGTTTCCTTACGGATAATGCCTTTGCTAGCAGCCTTGTGAAGAGTAGCCATAGTTGCAGTGAACTGTGAGCCGATAGTCTTCTTTTCGCCAGCTTCGATAGCTTTTTCAAGCTTCTTAATTTCTGTACGCATACGTGAACGTAGAGTTGTGTTGTGCTCTGTACGTGTAGCAGTTTGACGGATACGTTTACGTGCTTGTGGTGAGTTAGCCATAGTATTTAATACTCCAATTAATAACGCGACTGTAGCGGCTTATCATTTATAGCCTTGTTGCTACGGTGGCGTGATTCACATTTAGATTGAACATACCCTGCATTATTGCAGTGTATGCGGCTCAGGATTTTTATTGGGAATTTGAAACACTGAATATAGTGTTTGGTGGCTCCCCCCTGCGCCTCTCTCTTGAACCAGTGTCCAAATGAGAATTTGCCTTACGCAAAAAGGTTTGTTTTGCTTTGGGTTTCAGCCATTTTTAATCGTGGCCCCTGCCCTTTACAAACATTCCCGCTTGCGAAGTGTTGGTAAGATAACCGCTTGTGGATAACTCGTCAAGAGCCTTTGTTACACTTTATTTTTTCCACTTATCCACAAGACACTATATCTTGTGCCTTCAATTGTGGATAACTCAAAATAAAGGCCAATTTGGTCAAAATTATTCAGTTTTTTAGGGGGTATTTTTTTTAGATGTCCACAGGGGTGTGGATAACTCCACACCCGCCGCAGATTTACTCGTGTTCCAGAGACGGAAAAGACTAAACAGCCTGCTGCTCAAGCAGGATTGAGCCTACATCGGCAAAATCGCCCATTTCAAGCACCGCTAGGCCATCGTCAACGTACGCAGGGTCACGCATACCGCACAGAACGGCCGTAACACCAGGCGTTGACGGAATCACATTCAGTGCCACTTGCTGCAATGGGTACGACTTACCCTTTGGTAGCTTTTTCTGCAAATGAGCATTCAGTTGTTCGGTGTGCTGAGCATCCACATTACGGGCGTGGGTGCGTAGCGCTTGTACCACATCTTGGTAGGCTTCAATAAACGCCCCTGCTTCAGCTTCGGTAAATTTAGCCATGTGCAATGTTTCGAGCAGAAGTGGCGTGAGCACGGTCATCTTCACGTGGTCAAAGTGCATGCTGCCTTGCATTTTTTCAGCCAGTTGCGGCGCCATCACTGATAGGCGCGGTAGGTTTGACTGTGGCAAACCCATTTCAAAGTCAGCCAATTTATTGCAAATAGCTTCCATCACAGGTTCAGCGCCTGCGCCCTCAGCCAAACGGAAGGCACGGCCCGATGGAGTAAAAGCATTTAACGGGCGGTTTGCAATCACTGACAAATGCATACGTGCAGCAAGGTCCAGCGTTGTTGAAGGCTCTGACCCATCGTAGGTTTTGGCTTCAGTATTTTCACGGGCCAGCGCACCTACTTCAATCAGGTTATACGGCAGCTGTACCACACGGAACATTGGTCGCTTGCGGCGGCCCCAAGCTTCTTTTGCGGCATTTTGCGCAGCTTCATGTAGGCGGGCAAGGTCAACAAACTGTGGGTGCGCAGGGTCTTCAACCAAGGTATTGGCCGAAACACCGTAGCACTGAATTGTCCCCTGTTGGCATAGGCTTTCAAGGTAGGTAAAGGCGTATTGAACACGGGTATAAAACTCTTCACGCAGTTCATCCAGTGTGCCTTCATCCGTGCCTTCTTGCACTTTAGCAAAGTAGTACTCAGGGTTATGGAGCATAAAAATATCAATGGCTTCAACCTGCAAACGCTCAAGCGATTGGTTGATTTGCTGATCCAAAAACTCAGGGTGGATGCAGTGCCAAAGCTGGTCGTTCAAGAACATCGCTTCGGTTGGTGGGTTATCTTTATATTGGGCAAGGGTCTGGCCTTGGATATAGCCTGCTTTAGTGGTAATCACAACTTCTTCACGCTTCAGCTTGCCTGCCTTAAATAGTTTTTGCAGGGTCTGGCCCACAAAAACCTCGGCCCCGCCGTCCATGTAGTTGGCTGAGGTATCAATCAGGTTCATGCCTGAAAGCAGCGCTTTTTCTAGGGCTTGCGGCTGTTTATCACGGCCATCCATGCGGTAAGTGCCCATGGCAACCTTACCAATTGTAAGGTCTTCAACCATGCGCCAACCATCGGGCGAGAGCTTTGGATTTTCGGCCCACATGCGATCGGCATAAGCTTTTGTAGCCTCAGGTGTGGCGCATACTTTTGTGGCTTTTTGCTGTTCAGTGTTGGCAGTGTTTGCCGAGTTTGTCTGTTGCATGTTGAGGCTCTTCCCTATATCTAATATACTGTCTGCATCATACGTAATTTAGCGCGGAAGTATACCTTGTTCAAACGCCCTCTGCCAGAACTTCTCAAAACCGAGGTTTTTCAAGAAATCTATAAGGTTTTGAACGAAGATAACGCCACCACTTTGATGGTGGGCGGCGTCGTGCGTGATTTTTTACAAGGCAAACTTGAAAACGCAACTTCGGTCGATATTGACCTTGCCACCACCCTTTTACCTGATGACACCACAAAACGCTGCAAAGCCGCAGGCTTTAAAGTAGTACCCATTGGCCTAGACCACGGCACCGTGATGGCCACGAAAGACGGCGAGAAGTTTGAAATCACCACCCTCCGTGAAGACCTAAGCACCGATGGCCGCCATGCGGAAGTTGGCTTTACCACTGATTTTGAGCGTGACGCTGGCCGCCGCGACTTTACCTTTAATGCCCTATATATGGACAATGAAGGCCAAATCACTGACTTTTTTGAGGGCATTGACGACCTTGAAAAAGGCAAGGTTCGCTTTGTAGGTGCCCCGACCAAACGCCTTGAGGAAGATTGGCTGCGTGCGCTGCGCTACTTCAGATTTTACGCCCGCCTGAATAAGTGCGCCCGCCCTGATGATGAAACTCTGCACGCTTTAGCCAATGCCGCTGAGCATATGCAAAAACTTTCAGCCGAGCGCAAAACCACTGAAGTTCTAAAGATTATGGCTGCTCCACAAGCTGAAGCCGCTTGCGACCTTATGTGCGAACTTGGCTACATGAAAGCCCTTGGCCTTGAAAAGTTTGACCTAGACGCCCTTAAAAACTGGCGCCAAAACAGCAGCGAAGCTTTGATTGAATGGGGCGTTGAAAACATTGGGTTACTAAACCTTATTGCTGCCATTTGGAAGCCCACCCGCCCACAACGTGTTGGCGAGCAGTTGGCTGAAAACCCACACTTTAAATTTAGCAATGCTGAAAAACAGCAAATGCAAAACCTTGCGCCCTACCATATGCGTGAGCTTAATTACCGCAACCCAAGCTACAGCGCCTTTAAACTAGGGGCCGAAAATGCGCAAATTCTGTTTCACCTTGCCGCCCTGCACAGTTTTGATAAGCGTAAAACACCTGTTTTAGCGCACGAAACACCGCAAGCCGACATCACAGGCCAAGACCTTAAAAAGGAAGGTCTTAAAGATGGTAAGGCCTTAGGCAACGCACTGGCTGAGCTACAGCACTGGGGCATGTGGTACGGCAAAAACAAAAAGGCCGACTACCTTGAACACTTCAAGAAACTCAAAAAGACCCCCGCCAGCATTTTGGTCGTCCCCGATGTTCACGGCAATGTTGATGCCCTAAAGGCGCTAATGGATAGCCCCTTTGGTAAAGACGCTCGTGCAATTTTAAGCCTTGGCGATTACCTTGACGCTAGCGATGAAGACCTGACCAAAACACGCATTATCGAAACAGCCGAATATATGGCCGAGCTATTAGAAAACGACCACCGCTTTATTATGGTACGTGCCAACCATGAGCAAATTAACGCCAAGATGATGCGCAAAGCGCTGCTGCAAGACCAGACCCCTTCTGAGTTTGTAACACCCAACAAGCACAACATTATGCTGCTAAAAGAGCTTGAGAAGCTAAGCCCTAAAGCCCAAAAAGATTACATGGCTCGCCAGCTTGATATGTTTGTTCAGCGCAGCGTTGACGGCGTGCGCATTGCGCTGCCAACAGGTGAAACCCTAGGTTTTACCCACGGCGGCTGGCACGTTGATATTGAAGACCCCGCCAGCAAAGTCAGCACTTTTGCGGTTGGCAGCCAGCGTTTAGAAACCATGAACTTTAAAATCCGTAACATGCCAAAGCATGCCCGCTACGAGGCTATGTGGGGGCACTGGCTTGCTGTGCCTGAAGATCAGGGCCGCCCTGATACCGCCCACCTCAATATGCCGCCTGAAGGCTATACCCTTATTGTGGGCCACCACTTTACCCGCCGCAAAAACACCCTGCCTGAAAAAACAGGGAATGTGATTTTTGCCGACACAGGCTCAGGCAAAGGTGGGCAACTTACAGCGCTGCGTATTTTTGTAGATTGCGGCACGATTGACGTGATTAGCCCAAGCTATGAAAAAGGCGCAAAAGGTGGCTTTGCAGCAACACCCCTTAAAGCAACCCCACACATTGTGCCCTTTAAGCGCAGAATCCCTACCTCTGGCAATGGCAAATCTGCTTGAGTCACTGTAACTTCTATGTAAAAATATTCGAAACAAAACAACGACGTGCCATGTGTTTGTTTTATAAAGCGGCAAATCATGGTGATAAACAAATATTCTAACGGAGTTACTCTCTTATGAGCACCATATCTTCAGAAGCAAAGCGCAACGTTGTGTTGCTAAGCATTGCGACCCTTTTCACTATTATTGTTCTAGCCGGTACTGTTCTATTTTCAGTTGGCACACGCGACGTTCAAGCCAGCAACGTTGACGAAGCTCGTGTGAACGAACTTATCGAGCGCTACATCGACAAAAACATCGGTGACATTCACACAAAACTTATTAAATACATCGAAGATCAGCAAAACGGCGACCAACAGCAAGCCACCGCTGACGCTTTCGAAAACCCACTACCAAACCTAATCCGTGATTGGAACCCAACACGTGGCGCTAAAAACGCTGACATCACTATTGTTGATTACTCAGAGTTCCAGTGCCCATTCTGTGGTCGTTCACGTGGTACGCTTGACGAACTAGCTAAGCGTTACGAAGGTAAAATCCAAATCGTTTACAAAAACTTCCCGCTAGACTTCCACCCGGAAGCTGTACCTGCTGCTAAAGCTGCATACGCTGCGAACAAGCAAGGCAAGTTCTGGGAATTCCACGATGTAATGTTTGCGAACCAACAAAACCTAAGCGAAGACCTATACGTTAAAACAGCCCGCGACCTTGGCCTAGACATTGAGAAATTCAATGCTGACCGTAACAGCGCTGACGCTGATGCCGCTATCAAGCAAGACGCTGCTGACGGTACTGAAATTGGCGTACGTGGTACACCATTCTTCCTAATCAACGGTGTGCCGCTATCAGGTGCGCAACCAGTTGCCGCTTTTGAAGCTGTTATCCAACAGCACCTAGCGAACATGGAATAAGCGAGCTAAATGGTTTCTACCATGGCGACTCGCCCATCAAAGCCAAAATCAACCCGCCGTGCTCGGCGGGTTGACGGCTTTAAAATTGGCGTAACACTTATTCTATTGGCCTTTGGCCTTATGGGTATTCGTACCTACTTTTCTTACATTGATGCGCAAGTTGCCCCGCGCATTGGTACCAAAGCCTCGAAAGAGCAAACCCTACGCAATCTACAAAAAGAAGAAGGCAACCTTGGCATTAGCCATATGACTTCGCGCCCGCTTTCAGTAGATATGCCGACCTACAGCTTTAACCCACGTTTGGGCCGTACGTCTGCGCCTATCCAAATTAAGATTTTTACAAACCCAACCTGTGACCTTTGCCGCAATACTGAGCAAGTGCTGAACCGCCTGACCCGCCAGCATATTTCGCAAATGTCGATGGTGGTTAAAATTATTCCGAAGCCAAGCGGCTATAACTTCCAGGACGTTGCCCTAAACCGTGCCATTGAAGCCAGCTTGTTTGCCTCACTTGCTGCCGAGAAAGACAAATACTGGGACTTTACAACCAAAGTAAACAAACAAGATGTTTTAACCTCTGACGTTTACGTTGATATTATGGCTGACCTTGGCATCACCCTACGTGATGTGCGTACCGCCCTTGCCCAAAACAACGAGCGCTACCTCCGCCAGATGGAGCAAGACATGGCGCTGATGAAAAAGCTACGTGAAGAAGAGCTACCGATTGTTATTGTGAACGATACAATCGTTGAGCCTCTATACGGTCAAGACATTGCAGCCCAAGCATCTGAAGTTGCTAGTGCATTTTTACGATAGGCAGCAGGTGGTAAAATGAAGCCCGATAATGAACGCCGCATAACCCCGCCTACCCCCGATAAAGAGCTTTACGGCTACCCCAATAAAACCATCGAAAACTTTATTGAAAAAGAGCGTCGCCATGACGAACTTGACCGCCTGCGCGAGATCCGCCAACAGCGCAGCACTTGGTTTTGGACCATTGGTTTTTGCCTGTTACTCAACCTACTTTTTGTAGCCCTTGCCGCTTACGGATGGATGACCAATGGATTCTCGTAAGTTATACATCGGCTGGTGCCAAGCGCTGTTTAGCGTGCTGGTGTTGTGGGGCGTTAGTAACGTTTTTATGAGTTACAGCACCCAAATTTTGCACGTTAACAAAATCGTTTTTGCGTGTGCCACCTATACCAGTTGCTCGCTTTTGTTGCTGCTTTATGCGGGTCGCGGCGCCCTTTCTAAGGAGACTTTACGTAGCGTTGATACATGGGCCTACGGCCTTATTATGCTGTGTAACTACTTTGTGACCCTCAACCTTTACGCCACAATTTCAGCCACTGAAGCCAGCCTTGTGCAGCGCTTTAGTGTGATTGCCAGTTTGCTGTTTAGTTGGTTCTTTTTACACCGCACACCTACCCGTGGTCAGCTTGTAGGCGCCACCATCTTGGCAGGGGGTCTTATTGTTGTAGCAAGCGATTTGCCGAACGAAATTGCCATGCAGGTTTACGGCCTTATTTTCTTGGCGGCGATTTTTCAAGCGTCCCGCATTTTTGTGGCTGAGCTTCATCGTCCGCATAAACAAGCTGCCCAACAGGATGTAAAATCACGCTGCCGCGTGGTGGGCTATGTGATGTTTATTATCACCATTATGTTTGTATGTATGGTGGGGCTATTTACGTTTTTGCAGACCTCAATCCCCGTTGAAAACCGTCTCTTCCCCATTGCACCAGAAGACTTTATTCATGCGCCGAGTATCGTCATGGGTATGATTATGGGCGTGGTGATTTACACCCCACTACGCTACCTTGAGTTTGCAAGCTCGCACGTTATCAAGACCGAAAACTTCTTGGCCGTAACGGCACTATCATTCTTCTCAACCTTCTTTTGGGAGTGGGCAACCCTACCGATTACAGGTCTATCGTTAAGTAACCTTTCAATGACGGATATTATCGCGGGTACTGTGGTAACGGGTGGTGCGTTGTTGATGTCGGTCAGCAAGATTTACAGCACCCACCGTACCAACCCGCTTGAGCCTTACATCCGTTATTGTGGCCAAGATATTGAGCAGGTTGAAGACTCTCGCGAGATTGTAGCCAGCGCGCTTGAGCACTTTAACGGTGACCTTAAAAAGGCAGCCCAAAGCCTCGAAGTGCCGCTCGCCGTAATTGAAGCTTTTTTGAATGACCGTGAAAAAGTATTGGCCTTCCGCACCCCTGTTTTAAAAACAGTGGCCCGCCATTACCGTAAAAAAGTTGCGAATAGCGATGCCCTCACTGGCCTTGTAAACCGCACCGGCTTCATGACCGCTATGAAAGGCGCCGCCCACGAGTTTAAAACCTTTAGTGTGGTGTTTATTGACCTTAACAAGTTTAAACCCATTAACGATACCTACGGCCATGATGCAGGCGACTTTGTGCTTAAAACCATTGGCCAGCGCCTCGTAGGGCTATTTGGTAAAACAGCTGAAGTGACACGTTTGGGCGGGGATGAGTTTTGCATTTTGCTGTTCAATAAAACCAAAAAGCAGGCTATTGAAACCTTGCCGACGATCCAAAAATGCATTGATGAAGAGATGACCTTTGAAGGCAACACCTTTGCCGTTTCAGCCTCGCTTGGTGTAGCCAACTACCCGAAAGACTCAGACAGTTTAGAAGGCCTACTCAAACTAGCCGATAGCGAAATGTACGCCCAAAAGAAAGATAAAGGCGACGCCCGCTAAAGAATGCCGTGTATAAACAATACATAAACGACTGAGCAAAGCTGAAAACAAAAAAGGTTATGCTAAAAGACAAGTAAATGGCGCGCCCGACAGGAGTCGAACCTGTGGCCTCCAGCTCCGGAAACTGACGCTCTATCCAACTGAGCTACGGGCGCGGATTTATATCCAGCTGCGTACAGGCAAAGCCTGATACTTGCTGCAAGGCTTCGCCTTGACTATCGGCAACCTTACTCGCTATTGCTCGTGCGGGATGCCGTCCCCCGCCCTTTCGGGGCGCGGGTCCCTGCGCTGGAAATACAGGGCTTATATATTTTTGGTAGCATTTTACGTAGCAAAACGCTAGTTATTTGGTAATATGTGCTTACATACAGATTAATAATTTTTAAAGGTTTACACATGCAGCAACTTTTTAAACGTGTGGTTGGTCGCTTTTACAAATCTGACGTTGCGTCAAAGCCGTCGATGCCAAATGGCCGCCCTGCTGAGGTTTTCTTTGTTGATACACGTCGTTTTGCGTGTGACGGGCCTAACTTCTCAAAGCACCCACGTGTGTGGCTAACCATTGCCGATGGCGATGATCAGACCTTCTGCCCATACTGCAGCCGATTGTTTAAAATCGACTAAGCTTAAAGTTTATAAAGCGGTCTTGTAACGGGCCGCTTTTTTTGTGCGAATAATATAACAGCCAAGGCAAACCCTTGTTATTTAACCAAATTAGGCCCATACTTTTATTATGAAGTATTTTGTTTTAACCCTCACGATGTGTGCCCTGCTGTTTAATGCAGCGGTAGCGCAAGCCGCCATGGTGCACGATTGTAGCCACCATGAAGCTAAAGGCATGAAGGTTATGCAAATGAACAATACTCAAGACCTATCAGATGCTGAGGCAAAGCCTTGCCACAGCGACATGGCTGAAAAAAACGACACCACAGGACAACATCAAAACCGCTGAAAAATCATGCTGTGGTGATGTTTGCCTATGCCTTGCAAAAGCCACCATCAAAACCATTGATGCCGCGTCAGCCACAATCTTGGCTGGTTTAGCTTTTTCCCAAAAGCCTATTCTCGGCGCAAACACAGCCGCACTTGATGCTGAGCTGTTTGCCGAAAACCCACCACCGAAATTCTTCGTTGCATAGGATAAGTGCGCCCTAAATCCTGAAATTACTCGGGGCGCATCTCGTGTAACGAAAGGATTATTTAATGAAACACACCTCTAAATTTAACGCCGCTGTTGCCATGGCTGCCCTTTGTGGTTTGCTGTTACTACCAATGATGGCCCATGCACGGCCCGTATCATACCCTGGGGGTATTACGGTGATGGCGCAAAAGAATGACGAAGTCACCAGTACGCATGTGCATTACTCACCTACGGCAAAATATAGTATTGGCCACCGCTTTGAAAAACACCGGGAGGATAACTTCCAACTACAAGCGGCACAGCTAAACTACTTGGTAAACCGTTGGAACAAGCCCGACTCGCAAGCCAACCTGTATTTTAAAACAGGCCTTGGTGGGGCGTATAACGACAACGGCCCCGGCAGCAACCTTGCAGCCTTTGCAGGGATTGCCGCCGACTGGGAAACTCGTAAGTATTTTGTCTCTTACGAAAACCGCTACCTAGAAGCTGGCAAAATCGCCAGTAGTTTTGAGCAGCGTGCCCGTGTGGGTATTGCGCCTTACGTTGCCGAATACGGCAGCATCCATACCTGGCTGATGCTTGAAGCGAAATATAACGAAAAAGACGAAGACCCCTTTACCCTTACGCCGCTGGTGCGCTTTTTTAAAGGCCCCGCCCTGCTTGAAGCAGGCGTAAGTTCAAGTGGCTCTGCGCTTTTGAACTTTATTTACCGTTACTAAATTTATAGAAAAGGAATACTCAAATGAAATACATTATGACACTTATTTTTAGCCTAACTTTTGCTGCAAATGCCCTAGCTGCCCCAGCCCCTGAAATGACCGCTGGCGCTTATGATGCCAAAGGCACTTTGGTTAACGTTGAAGCCAATGGCTTGGTGTGCGACTTTTGCGCCCGCGCCATTGAAAAAGTTTTCATGAAGCGTGATGAAGTTTCAGGCGTAGCCGTGAACCTAAGTGACCATCTAATTCAGATTTCACTGAAAGACGGCCAAGCCATGAGTGATGAGCAAATCACGAAACTGATTACCGACTCAGGCTACAACGTGGCGGGCATTGAGCGCCAAACAGCTGAAAATGCAGCGGAGTAATACACCATGAAAACAACATCAAAGAGTGATCTTATCGTCCCGTTTTTGGGGCTCTTCACAAGCCTAGGCACTTTGCTATGTTGCGGCCTTCCTGCGCTATTTGTAGCGCTGGGGGCAGGCGCTGCGCTAGCTGGGCTCGTAACAGCTGTCCCGCAGCTGGTTTGGCTATCAGCCCACAAGGGGCTGATGTTTGGGACCGCAGGTGTGCTGATTGTTTTCTCAGCCATTATGTGGTGGCGCAGCCGTTATGCGCCGTGCCCTGCTGACCCTAAAGCCGCCAAAATCTGCATGCGTATGCGTGCCCTAAATGGCTATGTTGTGCTAGGCGCAGCGGTTGTTTATGCCGTGGGTAGCTTCTTTGCTTTTGTGGCCCCGCGCCTTTTTTAGCAAATTAAGCCTCAATACATCACAAATATAACCCTATGCACTGCACCTTGGTCACAAGGTGCAGTTGTATACTAAACCGTTTGTATTTGCCGTGTTTATGTAAATGGTGTAGTGTTTTCGCACAGTGATTTTTACGCAAAACTCTGTAAAGTGGTTTGCAACAAATTGTGCGAGATATAATAAGGAAGAACACAATGGCTGAAGTACAACCTAAACACGTTGACGATACAACCCGCTTGCTACCTGGCGAAGGCGAAGACTTTCCGAAGGGTTACGTTCCAAGCGACAAAGAAGACTACATGGACGAAAAGCAACTTGCTTACTTCCGTGCCCTTCTGCTTGACTGGCGTCAATCGCTAGAAGAAGAACTAGCAGAAACCATCCAAGATCTACAAACAGGTAACAGCGCTGCTGACCTTAACGACGTTGCTTCAAGCGAGTACGACCAAGGCGTTGAGCTACGCACACGTGACCGTGAGCGCAAGCTGATTATCAAGATTGATGAAGCCCTAGACCGCATCAAAAACAGCTTTGACAAAGACTACGACGGCGAAGACGTATTTGGCTTTTGTGAAGAAACTGGTGACCCAATCGGTATCCCACGTTTGTTGGCACGCCCAATCGCGACCCTAAGCATCGAAGCTAAGCGCATCCAAGAGAAGCGCGAAAAAGGTTACGCTGGTTGATCCTAGCGGCTTGAGGCTTAACATGACAAAAACCAAACAAACAGCACCCCAGCCAGACCCAAAGCTGCTTGAGCTGCTTGTTTGCCCTGTTACCAAAGCCCCACTTATTTATGTTCCTGCAGCGGCTGAACTTGTTTCACCTGCTGCGGGGATTGCCTACCCTATCAAAGACGGTATCCCCGTGATGTTGGAAGATGAAGCCCGTGCTTTATCAGCCGATGAAAAAAAGAGCTACTCTAAAAAGTCTGCCAAATAAGTAAGGAAAAGCCATGAGCCTTACCGCGCAAACGAATTCAAACCAAACCCCACCGACCGAAATTCGCCTCGGCAAAGACAAAACAACTCTTACGGTTGTGTTTGCTCAAAACACCTACACCTTTACGGCTGAGTTTTTGCGTGTGCTGTCACCTTCAGCTGAAGTGCAAGGCCACGGCCCGGGCCAACAAAAAACCATCGGTGGCAAGAAAAACGTGACCCTCACCGGCCTTGAGCCTGTTGGCCACTACGCCCTTAAAATCACCTTTTCTGATGGCCATGCCTCAGGCATTTACACATGGAACTACTTTGCCGAAATGGGCGAAAAACAACTTGATGAATGGCAAGCCTACACCAAGCGTTTGGCAGCAGCTGGCCTAACCCGTGAGGCTGCATAATGAAACATATTATCCTGACTGTTTTGGCAATTTTGAGTGTGGCCACCCCAGCCTTTGCTGAGCGCCCAACATACTACCGCCCAAAACCTATCGAGATTGAAAACCCTTACACCCTTACCGCCCCTAAGTGGCTAAGCGCACGCCCAGCTTACATGAGCATTGTTAATAACAGCGATAAAGACGATGTGCTTACAGGTGCCAGCACCCCTTTTGCAAAAGAGGTTATTTTGCAATACACCCATGACTATGGCTACCAAGTTAAAACCATGCGTCCGCTTGAAAACCAAGAGCTTAAAATCCCCGCGCAATCAATTGTGCACCTAAAGCCAGGTGGTATTCACCTACTGATGAATGACCTTAAGCAACCGCTTGAGCTTGGCATGGAAGTGCCTATTAAACTTGAATTCAAAAATAGCCCTGACCTTTACGTAAAAGCTATTATTCACCAGCAACCTGATGAACCAGTGGAGCTTAATAATGACTAAATTTGCAAAACCAAATGCCACCATTAAAGCCAACACAGCCGCTTACGAAACCACGGCCGTCATCGACCCTAACGGCTTTCGTGAGTACGACGCCCGCTGGCAGGTTTTTGACCAAATTAACCTAAACGGCTTCTTTTACTTAGGCCTAGGCCTTGGCACTCAAATGAAGCGCCATCACAAAGATGTACCAAGCCCAAAAGTTGTTGTGGGGCATGACTACCGCAGCTACTCACTTTCAATTAAGCAAGCCGTAATGAACGGCCTTATGGCCAGCGGCTGCACTGTGTTTGATATCGGCCTATGCCTTAGCCCAACTGTTTACTTTGCACAAACCCACCTTGATGCCCAAGGCCTTGCCATGGTCACTGCCAGCCACAACGATAACGGCTGGAGCGGCGTCAAAATGGGTCTGGAGCCTCGCCTCACCCACGGCCCTATTCAGATGGCTGAGCTGAGAGATATTGTTCTGAACGCTGATTTTGAGCCTGCCACAGAAGGCAAAGGCGGCAGCTACCAGCAGCGCTTTGATGTGCGTGAAGCTTACGTTAAACACCTAACCGATGGCGTTAAACTTTCAAAGCCTTACAAGGTTGTTCTGGCGACAGGTAACGGCACGGCTGGCCTATTTGCTGAGGATGTTTTTAAGGCCGTTGGCTGTGATGTGATTCCACTAAATACCGAGATGGATTACACCTACCCGCACTTTAACCCAAACCCAGAAAACGTTGCCTTCATGAAAGCTTTGGCCGCCAAAGTACGTGAAGAAAACGCCGACCTTGGACTTGGTTTTGATGGCGACGGCGACCGCACAGGCGTTGCCGATGCCACAGGTACGTTTTTGTACAACGACAAACTTGCCCTTATCTTGGCGCGCTTTTTAGCCAAGCATAACCCTAAGGCAACCTTTGTGGTGGACGTTAAATCAACAGGCCTCTTTATGGTTGATGACGTGCTGACAGACACGGGCGCAGAAGTTATTTACTGGAAGACTGGTCACTCGCACATTAAGCGCAAAGTAGCAGAAGAAAATGCCCTTGCCGGGTTTGAGAAAAGTGGTCACTTCTTCTTTAACCAACCAGCATCAAGCGCCACCCCTAAAGGCGACCTTTACGACGATGGTCTAGCTGGTGGTCTTATGCTGCTGCGCGCCATGGATAACCAGCAAAAATCAGTACAAGAACTGATGGCTGAACTGCCAGAAACTTACCAAGCCCCAACCTACCACCCCGCTTGCCCAGACGAGAAAAAATACGGCGTGGTTGACCATATGGTTGAGCACTTCAAAAAAGCCTTTAAAGCAGGCAAGCAAGTAGGCGGCCAAGATATTAAAGACCTTATCACCGTCAACGGCGTACGCCTTGTACTGGCCGACGGCACATGGGGATTGGTACGTGCTTCATCAAACGTGCCATCGCTTGTGGTTACAGGCGAAAGCCCAGCTAGCGAAGCCAGCCTTGATGCGGTAATGGTCGACCTACAAACCACCCTCAAAAACGAAGCGGATATTGCTGACTTTATTTAGCACTTTGGTGACAGCATAAACACTTGCCACCATTTGCCTTTTAGCAATTGTGCGCCTTTTTTAAATGGCGTATTCTGTTGGGCATGAAGACGATTATCAAAGCACAAAACCTCGCCCGACATTTTGGCAATGTTCAAGCCGTAAAAGACGTTAGCTTTTCAGTGCCGCAAGGCCGCTGCGTTGGCTTGCTTGGCCCTAACGGTGCTGGCAAAACCACCACCATGCGCATGATTATGGGCCTCACTGCACCAACATCAGGCAGCCTTGATGTGTTCGAGAGTGATGCTTCAAAACTGAACCGCGACTTACGTGCAAAGGTTGGCTTGGTCCCACAAGAAGACAACCTTGACCCTGATCTTTCAGTCTCAGAAAACCTGCACATTTACGGCCGCTACTTTGGCCTCAGCAAAGAATACTTAGCCACCCGTGTGCCCGAGCTTTTAGGCTTTATGCGCCTGACTGATAAAGCCGACGCCCGTGTGGTGATGCTTTCAGGCGGGATGAAGCGCCGCTTGGTGATTGCCCGTGCCCTTATCGCCGACCCTGACCTTGTGATTTTGGACGAACCTACAACAGGCCTTGACCCGCAAGCCCGCCTGCTTATTTGGCAGCAGCTCACAGCCCTAAAGCGCCAAGGTAAAACACTGCTTTTAACCACCCACTACATGGATGAAGCCCAGCGCCTATGCGATGATATTGTGATTGTTGACGGTGGCAAAGTACTTGATGAAGGCACCCCGAAAGACCTGATTGCCCGCCACGTACCACCCCATGTTTTTGAACTTCAAAAACCTGTGGACGCTAAAATTATTAAGCAAAATAATACCAGCGAAGACCTTGGCGATAGCATGCTGTTTTTCACTGAAAAGCCGCAAGCTATTACTAAAATTTTAAAAACCGACACCCCTTACCTGCACCGCCCTGCAAACTTGGAAGACGTGTTCCTAACCCTCACAGGCCGTAGCCTGCGTGAGAAGTAAGGCGGAGGAAGACATGACCACACCTGTAAGCTCAATTCGTAAAAGCCCAAGCATTGTAACGCCGTTGGCGCAGCCTTCGTTTTTAAACAGCGTAGGGGCCATGTGGTGGCGTAACCTTAAAGTTTGGATGGCCCACTTTTGGCCTTCAATGACAGGGAGTTTTGCGCAGCCCCTGCTCTTCCTCTTTGCGTTCGGTTTTGGCCTAGGTGCCGTGATTGATCAAATGGGCAACACCAGCTACTTGGTTTATGTGCTACCAGGTATTGTGGCAAACGCCGTATTTTTCCAAGCAAGTTTTGAAGGCTCAATTTCAGCCTTCTCGCGCTTTCATTTACAAAAAACCTATAACGCTATTTTAGCAGCACCCGTTTCTCTGTTTGAAATTTTGGTCGCTGAGGCCGTTTGGGCCGCCACCAAGGCTTTGGTTTCAGGGATTGCTGTACTGATTGTAGGCCTTGCGATTGGCGCTATCCCCCATCCGATGATGGTGATTGCGGTGATTCCTTACATCTTTTTATGCTGCTTATCGTTTGCCACATTCTCGCTATTCATTATGGCTTACGCCAAAGGGTATGAGTTTTTTAGCTACTTCTTCACCTTTTGGGTAACGCCTGCCTTCCTATTTTGTGGCGTATTTTTTGAGGTTGATCGCTTCCCCGAGTGGGTGCAATACATTGCATGGTCAATCCCGATGACGCAGATGATTCACGTCATCCGTCCGATGCTGATTGCACCCGAGACGCTTGAACTTTCAACCGCTACACTCTACACCGTATATGTGGTAGTATTCGGCGTGGTAAGCCTATGGCTCGCCCACCGCCAACTTAGCAAGCGCTTGTTTGATAAATAGCGCATCCAATTTAGGGGGAAATATATAAATGGAACGCGGACTTATTTTGGCCTTTAGTGCTGTTATTCTTTGGGGCCTGCTTGATGCTGCGAGCCGCTACTCGGTTGTGGTGGTTGGTGCCGACCCTTGGATTTTCTCATGCGTTAACCTGATTACGGGTGCACTTATTATGCTTGCAGTTGCTGGCAAAGGGCACGGTAAAATCCACACCCTTTACCACGCCCACACATGGGTATTTGGGTTCTTCCGCGTATTGATGACGCTATTCCTTGTATTTGCCTTTACCAGTATTAGTGCCAGTGAAGCCAACTTTATGCTGCGTATTAACGTGATTATGGGCATGGCTGCAGGTTACTTCATCTTCAAACGTAAGCCACAACGTAGTGACATTCCAGGTCTTGCCCTGCTTATTGGTGGCTACACGATGCTTGTGCTGCGCCAAGACGATGGCTTTTTGAACATTGCCGTTCTGTTGGTGATTGCCGCTGCTGTGTGCGATACACTCCTGACCGTTATTGCTGAAAGCCACCCCGTTTCAAACCGTGCATCTGGCATTAGTGCACGCTTGCGCTACACAGGCTTTGTACTGCTTGTGACCAGCCTTTTCTTTGTGGCTATGGCGTTGCTACTGGCTTACTTAAAATCACTGCCTATCCTGCAAGGGCTTGAAGGTTCAGTTGGGATGGTGGTTTCAAAAGCGCCATCGCTTGAAAGCTTTATTCACCCCGGCACTTGGATTGCTGGCGGTATTATTGGTGTGCTACTTCGTGCACCAAGTATGTACCTTTACTTGTATGCCGCTCGTCTGCTTAAGACCGAAAACCTGATGATGGCCGCAACCCTTGCCCCATTTGCCACCCTTGGCGCTGAAGGTTTGTTTGTTGCCATGGGCCTTATGGACACCCCAACGCTTGATACTTTAGATGTGGTTTCAGGCTTTGCAATGACCACAGGTGCGTTGCTTATGGTATTCTTGCGTGCAAACGTGGCACGCCGCAACACCACCCCACGTATTGAACATTAATATTTATTAACTAGCACCTAGGACACCCAGATGCGCGAAATTGTACTCGATACCGAAACAACAGGCTTTAACCCCGAAGACGGCCACAAGATTGTTGAAATTGGTGCCATTGAGGTGATTAACCGCCTGCCTACAGGCCGTAGCTACCACCAGTACATTAACCCCGAGCGTGAGATTGACGCCTCGGCTATTCGTGTTCACGGCATTACCAACGAGAAAGTTTCAGGCATGCCGATCTTTAGCGACATCGCCCAAGACTTTTTGGACTTTATCGCCGGTGACCCTATCGTTGCGCACAACGCCCAGTTTGATGTGCGCTTCCTAAATCACGAGCTTAACCTTGCCGACTTTGACACCATGCCCAACGAAGTTGTGGATACGCTTGCAATTGCTCGGGAACAATTTCCCGGTTCGCAAGTTAGTCTAGATGCGCTGTGTCGTCGGTTTGAAGTTGATTTGTCAGACCGTACGTTCCACGGGGCGCTTTTGGATGCGCAGCTTCTTGCAGCCGTTTACCTTGAGCTTACAGGTGGTCAACAACCTATCCTAAGCCTTGACGACGATGCAGATGATGACGGCGTTGACAGCAGCAAATACAAAAAAACATTGGCCCGTGCGCCGCGCGGTTTTTCAGCCTCAGCTGAAGAGCTTGCCGCCCACCAAGCCTTTATTGATAAAATTCAAGGCAACATGTGGTAAGGGGATTTACCCTCTACGCACGTACCTTGTTTGAATAATAATATTAAAGTGGCGTGCCATTCTTGAGAAGGCACTCCCCAACGGAGCTCAGACCTACTATGAAAAAACTTATTCTATCATCGATTCTCGCTTTCTCATTCGCGACACCAGCGCTTGCAGAAGTTCAAACCACCGACATTACCGAAATGCCAGCAGGCCTTTACCAGCTTGATGCTAGCCACGCCACAGTGCTATTTAAAGTGCGCCACATGGGCTTTGCCGACTACATTGGCCGCTTTGATAAACTAGCGGGTGAGATTGACCTCAACACCGATAAAGTGGAAGAGAGTCATGTTTCAATTACCATTGAAACCAACAGCATCGACACCAACAACGAGAAGCTAGAAAAAGAACTTAAAAGCGCCAACGCCTTTGACGCTGAAAAATACCCAAACATTACTTTTGAAGCCACCGACCTTGAAATGCAAACCGAGACCACTGGCTTGATGACGGGCGACCTTACAATGATGGGCGAAACCCACCAAGTAACCTTTGATGTTGTGTTTAACGGTGGCGGTGTTCACCCAATGAACAGCAAAAACACAATGGGCTTTAGCGCCACAACCACCCTTGACCGTACGGACTGGGGCCTAGACAACTGGGTACCAATGGTAAGTGCTGATGTTCAAATTGAAGTTCACGCCGAATTTAACGGCGCTGTAACTGACCGACCTTTTGCAAAATAAGGAATAATAAACGTGCAAGAATCACAAAAATATAATGTTGTGAGTCGCCTACTCCACTGGGGTTTGGCGACTCTATTTATTGGCATGCTGTGCCTAGGCCTATATATGTCAGATATTGAATTTAGCCCTTTTAGCGTCAAGCTATATGGCTGGCACAAGGCCACTGGCGTTGTGATTTTATTCTTGGTAGCTTTCCGTATTTACTGGCGCTTCACACACCGTGTTCCTAAGCTGCCTGAAGATATGCGCCCTATTGAAAAACGCCTAGCCCACCTTGGCCACTTGGCCTTGTATGTGTTGATGGTCGCCATGCCGCTAAGTGGCTGGTTGATGTCATCAGCGTTTGGTTCAAAGGTAAGCATTTACGGCTTATTTACCGCCCCTAGCATTATGGGTAAGGATAAAGAAATGGCGAGCTTCTTCCACGAAGCGCACGAGGTTATTGCCTACTTGTTTATTGCCGTGATTGTTGGCCACGTGCTGGCAGCCCTTTACCATTTGTTTATCCGTAAAGATGGCGTGTTCCGTCGTATGCTTTGGGTATTGCCTTTGGTGGCACTACTTACACCTGCTATGGGCCATGCGGCTGATAAGCGCTGGGTTTTACAAAAAGACTTTTCGTACATTCAGTTTACGGCCTTTGTAAACAATGCGCCGTCACAAGGTAAGTTTACCCACTATACAACTGACCTGAAGCTGGACCCTGCTGACCTTACAAAAACCACTGGTACCATTACTGTGAGCCTGACTGAAATTGACGCTGACTACCCAATGGTGGGCGATGCGCTACAAAAGAAAGATTGGTTTAACACAGCCAAATGGCCTGACGGGACGTTTAAAATTGATCAGGTTGTAAAGCACCAGACTGAGCCTGATACATACGTTGTACTGGGTGACCTTACCCTACGTGATACCACTAAGCCCCTCACATTGATGATGCACATCAGCACTAATAATGAAGAAGAGCTTGTGGTCCTAGGCACCGCAACTCTAAAGCGCCTTGAGTACGGTGTTGGCCAAGACAAGTGGGCCGACACAAGCTCGGTCGCGGATAATGTAGAGTTGCAAATTCAGGCAACGTTTAAGCCTTTTTAATATGATATCGCATTATGAAAAGCCCTCGTCTGAGGGCTTTTCATTTAGTTAAATGCGCTACATGGCGGCCCATTTTTGGGGCCAAGCGGCATCGGCTGAAAATTCGGCATCCAGTGTTTCAACGATGTGTTCGTAAAGTGATTGCACCTGCTCTTTGGTTTCAGGCAGGGTTGTGTTGGTATCAATCACAAAGTCGGCATGCTGCAGCATTTTAGCGTCATCCCAACGGCGGGCGAGCAGGTTTTTCCACTTATCTTCATTCATGCCAGGGCGGGCAAAGGCACGCTCCTTACGGACTTCAAGCGGGCTGTGGCACACAGCCACACCGTCGCTTAGCAAGTGTGCCTCTGTTTCAAACAAAAGCGGAATATCAAGAATGGCAACGCCGTGACCTGTATTCGCCGCGGCTTTTAGTTGGTTAAGCTCTTCACGGCGCACCGCAGGGTGCAAAACATCTTCAAGAAATGTTAGTACTGACTTATCTGCCTGAATGGCTGCAGCTAGTGCCGGGCGGCTCAGGCCACCTTCTTCATTCAACACGTTTTTACCAAGTTTATCGGCAATGATTTTGGTTTCTTCGGTGCCTGCCTGCTGCAAATCGTGAACGATTTTATCAGCATCAACAATCGCTGCGCCACAAGCCTTCAAAAAGCCTGCTACAGTTGTTTTACCGCTCGCCATACCGCCAGTTAAACCTAGGATGTACATGATGCTCTTCCTGCCTAATTTAGGCCTTTAATTGCAAATTTTATTGCTACAGACCAATAAACTTATATTCGTATAGGGTATTCACCACATCAAGAATTGGCAAGCCCTCAATTGCGAACTGGTCACCATCAATACGTTGGAACAAGCGCATCCCCTGCCCTTCAATTTTATAACTGCCGCAACAGTGGCGCACATCGTCTTGTGCCACGTAGTTTTCAATTTCATCGAGTGAAAGTTCACGCATGTGCAAAGCGGTGGTGGTTGCAAACTGCCACAGCACTTCGCCGCCTTTACAAATAGCAGCCGAGGTATGCAGGTGATGTGTTTTACCCTGAAGATGCTCAAGTTGCATCACGGCGTTTTGGTTGGTCATAGGTTTGTGCAAAACCTCCGTCCCAAGGGCGCAAATTTGATCGCCCGCAATCACAACAGCATTTGGGTGTTTTTCAGAAACAGCTAGGCCTTTAGCCACAGCCAAGTGTTCAGCCACATCACGCAGTGACGCCCCTTGGTGTTCGAGGGCAATAGCCTCTTCGTCAACGTCAGGCTTTTTAATATCAAACGCAATACCCGCACGGGTTAGCTGTTGTTTACGGCCTTCAGAGCCCGAGGCAAGAATGATTTTATGGGTCATTGATATATGCTTTTTTAAACTGTTTGACGTCGATTAGGGTTTAAGAGTTGGCCTTTTATAGCCATACTAATACCATATAGTAATGGCTTGGCCACAACTACCACAACCTTATAAAGGTATTTATGCGTTATTTATTTTCAAAACATCTTTTGGCAGTAGGCGCTTTTACAGCCCTTGCCTTTGCAGCGCCCATAACACCTGCCCAAGCCCAAAACACCGAAATGCGGGACTGGAGCGAAATTCAGCGCGAGCTTGAAATCATCGCCAACAACCCAGAACTTCAGAAAATTTTGAACCACCCAGATGTGCAACGTGTTTTAAAAGACTACCAAGCCACAGTGGACAACCTTAAAGCCCAAGCAAAAGCCGAAGCCCAGAAGAAGGTAGACGATACCAAAGCCGAAGCCCAAGCCGCTGTGCAAGACCGTTGGGACATGACCGTTGGTAAACTTATTCAAGATTATCAAAACTCTGACATCCCTCGTAAGCTTGAACAAGGCGACTGGAGCGCCCTTAACGAGTTAGAAGTTATGCTCAACAAGGCAGGGGCAGATGTTAATCTGCAAAAACCGCGCGATTCAGGTGGCGCATTAGACTAATAAAACCCTGGCACTTGTAGTCTTGCCGGCCAACCCCATATAAGTCACAGAACTCTATTCTTCTTTTCTTTTTCTCTAAAGGACTGTGCTTGGCAACAAGCACTTGAATACATTATGGATAGGAAAACCCGTCGTTCTGAAATCATTGATCGGCATTCTGGCGTATTTCTGGCTCTTCAGCACAGCGATGCATGCACCGCCGTGCGTGACCTGCTGGCTGTTTTCAGCTCGGATGTGACCATGCAGGTTGCCCTTGCTAGCAACATCCCGCTTGCTGATATGGATGCTTTTCTGTTTGCAGACGAGAAGCTACCTGCGCTGAAGCTCACCCTTATCATGAGCAACCTCAACCAGCGTCAAATTTTTGACAAGGTTCGCACCAACGAACTTGGCAGCGTGCCTCCGGAGCGCTTTGTGCTTCACATCGCTGCAATGCAAGAGGTGAATATTCTGAACAACATGCGTGCACTCTACGCAGAGCGTAACAACACCTCTTCCGATTCGGATGCCTAACCCTCTAACGAAGAAGCCCCCAGTTAAAACTGGGGGCTTCTTTTTATTACGAAGGGTTTAGTGTGCAACGAGTAGTTCAATAGTTTCTGAGTTTAGGTGCTCAGCAGGCATTGCTGCAATCGGCACACTATCAAGGTTTGCAACACGACCTAGGTAGCGGCTTAGGGCACGCACACGCTCACGGAACTCTTTTGATGAAGGGCGAGCACCGCGGGCAAAAACAGTTACCTGTTCGCCGCTGCGAAGTGCTTTAACTACATCAGAAGATGATGCCAACTGGCTGCGGTCTGGCCAGATTTTGCGTGGGTCGTAGTTAACAGTCCAAATTGTAACGTCAGTGTCAGCGGCAGCGTCTGATGTTTTATCAGCTAGGCTCGCAAGGCGTGTACCTGTTGCAGCACCAGCTGCGGCCATTGGCTTTGCAGGCTGTAGTGGCGCGATTGAAACATGCTTACCAACAAAGGCGCTTTCTAGTGGGGCAGCGTCGCTGTAGGCTGTGCGGCTTAGAACAGCTGCACCACGTGAAAATGGTGAAGTCATCTGGCCGTAGTCACGGTTGCCTTTGTTTTCAGCTTTTTCGCCCGCGTTGAATGATGTTGGCTGGAAGCCACTGTTTTCAACGTTTACGTTTGAGATACGTGCCATTTCGCTGCGCTCGATAACTTGCATGCGGCGGTCAAGGCGGATCATTGCACGCTCAACACGGCGAACACGTTCGTCCATGTTGTTCATTTGTTGTGTTGTGAATGACTTTAGGTTCTCTAGCGCTTGTTGCTGCATGCTAAGGGCACCAGCAAACTGCATGTTAGAGTCGGCGTAAGCCATTTGGCCACCAGTGTGTGGGGCTTGCTGCTGCATTTGTGGCTGTGCCATCATCATGTTTGGTTGAGCAGCAGCCTGGTTAGCTGTTGTACACGCGGTGGTGAACAACGCTACAGGAAGAATAAAAAGAAGTTGCTTAAGCTGCATGGATCGGAACCCTTGTATAAAAATTATTATTTGTGCACCCTCTTAATCTACGGGATGCATCTAATAACAATCAAGGGTAAAGCGGAGAAACCCCTAGATACGTGACATGAAAAAGTCCCGCACTGTGGCGAAAACAACACGAAACATTCGCCCGATACTTACAAACACCCATACAAAAAGGGCATAGATAATCAGCGCTGTTTTTTCTGCAACCATTTTAATGGTCTGAAGCGTGGTCATAAAGCCGTCGTAAGGCCCTACTTTCCAGAACCAAATCACGTAAATAAACACCAAAAAGAGTGCAAAGTACTTAAGCGGCATCTCGAGTGCCACGAGTAATTCTGCAATTTTATCTGTTTCGTTTAGCATGGAACTGCTCCCCCAGTTGTTGCTAATTGTTGTTTTTAAGCCAAATGTTAGTGAATATTTACTCCAAACCTAACATATTGCTTTTATTATTATTTTTAAGATTATTTCTTAATTTCGCCGCCCAAACTATCGTACATTTCGGCGATACCAAGGCCGCTACGGGCTGGCATGCGGAAACGCGGCATATCAATCTCTTTATCTTCCACGTTCAGGTGCACCAATGGCACTTGCAGCTTCAAAACTTCACTACGGCCAATATAAATGGCCTCACCATCGTTTAGGGTACGGAAGTCTTCTGGGCGCACAATCGCCGAGTATTGCTGCGAGATTGATTTTGAGTGGCCACGACCACGTGAACCCGTACGAAGCACAGAGGCATCATCGTCACCCGCTTGGAATGACAAGTTCTCTGATATACTCTCGCTCACATTTTCTTTAAGGGTTTCACCGGCGGTTTTACTCATCATCTCGCAAGATTCAGGCTCTTGCAGTAGGAATGAAATCTTGTTCCAGGTGTTACCAAAAATCTTGGCGGCAAAGTCATCCCCAAGGCCACGACCTTTATCGGTCAGTGATGAATAAGTCTGGATGAATGGGAACATACAAATGTTTGATGAACGTGCCTGCTCAAATACCGGCGCCAATGACGGCATAGCGTAAGATGAAAACTCATCCATCAGCACAAGGTAAGTTGGGGCTGGTTTATAGTCATCGTTCTGAATTTGACCAATCGCAGTACGCAGGTCAGATACAAAGAATTTTGCAAAGTCGACAGCAATTTCGTTCTTCGAAAGCATCGGCAGGGCTACGTAAATCAAAAGGTTGTTACGCACAGCGTCGTAAAGGTCAATCTCAGGGCTGTAGCTGTTTAGAACACGGCCCGCTTTACCAACGTAGTATGAGTGCAAGCGACCCGCAAGGTCACCGAAGGTATGCTGCAGCTTTTGTGTGTTCAGCGCCTTTTCACCCGTGCGAGGGTCAGTGGCCATCATCTGGTCCATGAAAATCTGAAAGTCTTTCGCTTCCTTAGTTGGTGGCGCAATACGAAGCAAGTGGCGCATAGCCGCCTCGTTTGACATCAACACGTTAAGGTCACCAAAGTTATATGGTTTATCGATACTCTTCAGAATACCTGCAATTGCACGCATACCGCGGCCCGCTTGTGAACGAAAGAACGCCCCAGAACCACCTGCATCCGGCAAAAGCTGCATCACACGTGAGGTCAGCTCATCACCATCACCACGAATCAGTGGGTTGTAAGTGTTCGAAAAGTTAGGGTCATCAATGTTAATAATACGTACGTCTTGCCAGCGGTTGTGCTGCTTTGCCAGTGACAAAAACTCAATAATAGCTTCTTTCGAGTTTTTACCATCAATGTGAATAGCGCCGCCGCCGCGCATCATTTGCTGCTTCAGGATAAGGTTCAGGAAGTTCGACTTACCACCACCGGTCGCCGCAATACCCAAGCAATGTCGGGTCATCAAGCGCGAGGCAATTTTCAAGTCGTCAAGATCTGCAAATTCTACCATATAATCTTCTCAGTTCCTTAATAGGCGTAATTTTTGGGTTTATTCTTTTTCGAATAGAACTTCTTTAATCTTCCCGAAGTAGTATTCGTCAGGCATACGGTTTTTACGTTCAACCGTATTTTTACGTCGGGTGTAAAGGTAGTACTTAAGGTCAGGGTATTTGATGATAACGCCCGCAACACTACCAAGCAGAAAACCTAGCAGTACGTTGCTTTCAAGGTTACGAATCATATCAACAGAAGGGTAAAAACACCAAATAACGATGCACACAAGCGTAATAGGCTTCAATAGCCAAATACTACGTTCGCGCGCAATCTGTTGATATTCGTAATTTTTATCGACTCGCTTTTTAGCCATCGTCGTCTTTCAACTTCCCCGTCCCTTTAACGCCTTACTGCGTTTTAGGGCCCTTTTCAATGTAATCGCGGAGTTTACCTTCATCCACGTAACCACTTAAACGTTCTAGAGGTTTTTCTGGGCCACGATCAACAATAATTGTTGGCGTAGAGTCTACCCCCATGGCATTTTTCTCGCCCGGCAATAGTGGGCGCCATTGGCACTGAATGCCTTCGTGCACGTTTTCAGCTGCTTGGCCACCCGGTGTCATATCAACACAGGTTACCTCAAGTTTGCCTTTCATGTCTTTAATCACACGACTAAAGCCAGGCTCAAACTTTTTACAGTATGGGCATTTCGCTGAGAAATAATAACTGATTTTAATCAAATCTTCACTAGCTTCTACAGGTGCGCCCCCAATACTACGGTTTTCACCCATAACCTGCAAACGGTCACTGCCAGCTAGACCACCGATTGCACTGCTGGTATCACCCGAAGGGGCCGGTGTATTTGTTTTAGGTTTAGCCCCAAATACATCTTCCATGCCTGGCGGTAGCTCTAGCCCAAGGTCTTGTACAGGTGGCAAGTCTTCATCGTGGGTACGGGCATATTCAGGCAATAGCTCTGGCGGCAAGTCTAGGCCTTGTTCGTCAAAGTTATTGTAAATCTGCTGGGCTTGGGTCCATGCGGCCGCTAGCTGACGGCTACGCTGAATACTTTCGTTATACTTTTTAACCCATGCCAAGGCGTTTTGTGGTGAAGGGTCCATGTAAAAACGCACAAACTCTTCAGGCGGTTTACCGTGGCGGTTATAAAACTGCTCAATGTCTTTTTGAAGTTTCGCTTCTTTTTTCTCTTCTTCTGTCTGCTCTTCTTCAGCGACTTCTTCTTCCTCATCAGGATCTTCAGCCACTTCCTCTTCTTCGGTTGGGGCTTTTTTAGTCTTTTTCTTCTTCTCGGTTTTCTCAGGCTCTTTACCACTACAGCCTGATGGGCCTACTGCCCAATAGTCCAAACAACGGGCAAAAGCAGGCTGAGGAGCTGCAAATAGCGCCACCACCAGCATAAATGCTGCCATTAATAATGTTGTTTGAATTGCTCTCATAAACTGTAATTCCCTTAAAACTAGCTAAACGTTACTTACCATCAACCTTGCGGGCCTCTTGGCGAATACGACGGAAAACACTCTCCATCGTATTTGGGACGTGGAATCGCACCACTTCCCCGCTTGGAATTTCATATAGCACTGACGGAAACTTATCGACCTTATAGTTACTGGCAATACGGCCGTTGGTATCGTCTCGCGCCATTGGTAGCTCAATTTCGGCCATCTTTTTCAGCTCTTCTTGCGTGTAGTCTTTATACGACTTGGTCACGTTATCTTTGCTCTTTAGAAGCTTAAATTGAATGCCGTCCATTTTCTCAAGCTCGCCCAGTTGTTTACCCAATGTAGGGTCTAGCAAACTTTGCGTATCAAAGAAGGCTAACACAAAACCGTAGCGATATTCACTCTCAGCTGGCTGTTCGCCATACATTTTTTGTTTATCCTTACGGTAACGCATGCGGAAGTCTTCAGCCATTTTCAGCAAATCACCTTGCTGATACTTAGGCTTTTGAGTGGTCGTTTCAACAGGAGCTGCTTGACGGATACCACCAGCTGCAGGCTCTTCAACCTGTTGAGGCTCAGCCTTATTGCGCTTTAGGCGGCTGTTGCTCTTTTTAGGCTGTTCTTGCGTGGTTGTAGCAGTTGGTGCCTCTTGGCCGCCAATTGTAATACCCGCATAAACAGGCGCAGCCGACAGTAAACTGCCGGCAACACCCATGAACATTAAGGCTAAAAGTTTAAGCTTCACGTTTAATCCTTTCATCATGCCCAATATTATTTCTTACTTTCAAACTCGAGCACTTCGCCGCTGGTACTACATACCTGCCACTCACACTCGGTCTCACGCCAGTAGGTGTAAACAAACACACCCGTTTCAAGGCGGCTATCTTCCGCTTGGCCAAACAAGTTCCCTAGGCCAGTACTACCAGCAACACCGCTAACAATACCATCCAAGCCAGAGGCTAGGCCACCAAACAGGCCACTACCGCCACCGCCAAAGATACCACCACCACGGTCACTACGGCGGCTTTCCCAAGCCTCAGGGTCTTCACCCACTTCGTAACACGCAGAGGTATGCGGGTAATCTAGGTTAAAGGCCGTTGGGCGATCAATCATACGCTTACGGTCAGGAATCTTCGGCAAAGCCTTGTGGTACGCACGCCATGCTGCAAGGCCTGAAGCTGGCATGTTATCACCTGAAGTTTCAACCATACCACGCAGCGGGCACAACTGACCCCACACACCAACCTCGCCACAGTTTACCTGTGAAAGGTTTTTACTAAAGCCCACAACTGAGCTTGCAAGCGGTACCGAGTTCATTGAAGCCATACGTGCCATTTTTGAACCTGGTGATTCACTTCTCCAGTTTTCCTTATCCATCTCTGAAACATATAGAGGAATAAGCTTATCTTGGTTAAAGGCTGAGATAAACGCCCCCAAAGCCTCAGGCATAATGCCAAGCTGGGTTGCTAGGTTAGTCATTGAGCCAATTGATGCGTTTAGGCTGGTTAGCGCCCCAAGTGAACTTGTGAAGTTACTTAGAGAGCCTAAACCCATACCACCAGTAATATCACCAAGTGTGCCATTTACAGCATCACCGATACCATCGGTCACACCACCAACAGCATCAGTTACACCGCTAAATTGGTCTTTAATACCGTCGGTAAAGCCACCAATGCTTGATTGTAGTGGGCCAAAGTCAACCGCGCCGGTAATACCACCAAGCGAGCCATCCATGTTACCCATAAGTTCGCCCAAGCCGTAGCCTGCCGCAGCACCTGCTGCCGCACCTAGTAGGCCATTGTTACCACCACTCTTCGAGCAGTCAGCACCTTGTTGCGCCACTTGGTTATCAATTTGGTTTTGCGCTTCAGCCATACCCGCAGCTGTACCATCGGCTGTGCCGTTCATGGTTGCAGCAAGTTGCTCGTTGTATTCACGCAGTTGGTTTACAGTACGGCTGCCACTTGGCGCTGTGCATAGTGAGTAACCACCTGACTTACGTGACGATGGACGCACACCGTTTAGCGGTGGAGGGAATGGCATGCTACCTGTCCCGCTTAGGGTACGGCCACAACTTGCGTAAGTTGTACTTTGGCTATCACACGCTAGGTATTTACCACCCTGCTTAAATGAACTTAGGCGGTTCACACATGATGGTGCACGCACATATAGGTGTTGATCGGTTCCGAAGCGCTGACCTTGGCGGCCCGCACATGGGTTTGTTTTAGGGTTTAACCATTCTGTCACACGGCCAGGAGCATCTTCATCTTCAATAAGTTCTGCCGCGCCTGTGCTACAGTTCATTTTAATCACACGTTCTTGTGGGTCACAGTTCACGTAGTGAATGTTGTTATTGTCGTCCAAGTAGTGGCCAACACCTGTAAGTGGGCAGGTATCATAGCCAACACTTTCTTGGTTATAGCCCGCAGGAAGGTAAGTGGCTTCACGGGCCAAACCTTCGTTCAAAGCATCTTGGTTTTCAGCAACAATTGCCTGGTTTTCTTGCGCTGCTTCGTTGGCCTGCGTTACCGCTTGTTGGGCACTACAGGTGTAAGCTGGATCATCTTTTGTCATGGCGTAGCCAATCACAGCACCCGCTGCCGCCATCAAGAATGATGAGTGATCACCGAAGCTATCAACAAACGATCCAGCGTTGGTCGCTGAAACCTGTGCCGAACCTGCTTGGTTAAACCATGTTGAGCCCCAGTTTGCCAAACGAGCGCGAACATATAGCTCTGGCGCAAGGGCCAAAAACTCTAGGTGACGAGACGCACTTGTTGGGTCTGGTAGCCAGTAGCCATCTTCTTCATTTTCAGCTTCAGCAAGCCAGCAAATCATCGACTTTAAAGCTGTTTTATCACTTTCACCCACAAGGCCAGGCACAGGCGCATCACCAAATGATGGGCCAGCTGGCATCGCATCGGTCACAGTGGTTGGGTCAGCATTGCCTGAAGCAAGGTTGTTCACGGGGCTATCACCGCCTTTTGTTGCCTCAAGGAAGCCAAGTGGACCAACACCCCAAACGTGGGCATCAAAATATACGTTCGGCATACGGCCTAGAGTCGGCATGTTAGGGTTTTGGTTACCCACATAGGCTTGCGAGCCTTGCATCCCTTGGCCGCCCAAAAAGCCGCCAGCCATACCACCTTGACCAGGAATACTATCAAGCGAGCTTTCAGTCTGCAGCACGCCGCCACCCGGCTGGAAAACAGCTTCAATCATCACACTTGGTTCAGTGTGTTCAACTTTATATTTGTAAACAGGAAAAACATACGGGTAGTACTCTTCCACACACTCATCGTGGAAGGTAATGCTCATACTCTCTTTATACTCAAAACAATCGGGGTAGTTGATTGAGTCTTTAAGCTCAAGGTCGCCCTTTTCACCAAAGATACTTGAAAGTGGGTTGGTCACAGCACTTGCCGCTGTTGAAGCAGCGCCGCCTAAGTCAGCCGCTTGAACGGTGGTTGGTACAGCTGTGAAAAGCACAGCCGAAAAGGCCGCAACGCAGCCTAAGTATGACCAGCAGAAATTTGATCGTGTCATTAAATATACCCCTATATTACCCCGTTTAACCGGCTAACTGACCTGAAGATAGTTTGTTATAAAGTACGGTGTTCACCCTTGTTCACCCAGCACTCCATATCACCTACGGCCAAAAAACTGGCTTAAGTACTTATAATATGGGGGTTGGCGCAAGAAATTGCAATTTTTTGCTGACAGGGGCAGGCTATATTTTTCAATATATTGCGTCAGATTAATCACGATAATTAAGTAGGCTTTTTACAACATTATGGTATGCTGCCGCCCATAAGTTCTTAATAATAGGGTTATATAATGTACGTTCTTGGTCATCCCCTTCTTGCTCTGGTTGATATTCTTGATGGTTTGCTCTTCTTATACAGCATCATCATTATTGCTTCGGCTGTTGTAAGCTGGTTACGCCCCTCACCAAACCACCCAGCTGTGCGCATCCTTAATATGCTTACACTTCCTCTTTACATGCGCATGCGCCGCTTTGTGCCACGCGCGGGCTACATTGACCTAACACCTCTTGCAGCCCTGCTTGCGATTATGTTTATTCGCATGGGTATTTTGCCAATTTTCCGCACTTTTGCGCTTAACCTAATTGGGGGTTAATAATGACCACGGCGCCCACACAAAACCCTGCACCACAGACACCAAAAACGCCAGCCCCACAAAGCACTGCCGTAAGCCAGCAAATGGCTAAAAAGGCCGCAACACGCACGTCGGTTGTGGGTGCTATCACCAACCTTTCGCTTGTGGCGATTAAAGGTTTTGGCGGTATGGTCACAGGCTCGCAGGCGTTGATTGCCGATGCCATCCACTCAGCAGGCGACCTTGTGACTGACCTTATTGCCTTTGTTGCTGTGCAGCTTGGCCGTAACGATGCTGACGATTCGCACCCGTATGGCCATGGTAAGTTTGAGACCTTTGGCACACTTGTGCTTTCGGTTGTTCTTGCAGGTGTGGGTATTGGTGTATTCTGGAACCTTATCCAACAGCTTATCTCAGGTGAAACCCACCAGCTTGGCCCTATGGCTTTGGTTGCGGCGGGCGCCTCGGTTGTTCTGAACGAAGCCTTGTTCCGCTACACCTTGATTGAAGGTAAAAAAGTAAACTCTAAAACCATTATTGCAAACGCATGGCACCACCGTGCCGACGGCCTTTCATCAATTGCCGTATTTGCGGGTATTGGCCTTAATATGTTTGGCTTTACGTATGGTGACCACGTGGCCGCTGCTATTGTGGGTGCTATTTTGCTTAAAATTGCCTATTCACTTGGCCGTGAAGCCTTTGACGAACTGGTTGAAGCTGCCGTACCTGAAGGCCAACAACACCTGATTAAAGAAGCGATCGATAAAACCGAAGGCGTATTGGATTGCCACATGATGCGTGCTCGCTTTTTGGGCGGTGACATTCTGATTGATGCGCACATTGATGTGGATCCGCTTATCTCAGTAAGTGAAGGCCACCGCATTGCTGAACTTGTTGAATACAACATTACAAAAGTATGCCCAGAGGCTGTTGATGTAACCATCCACGTTGACCCCCTTGAGCACAGCCACGAGCCACCAAAAGCGGCGAAACAACCATCACGCCCTGCCCTTGAGCAATTGATTTACGAAGTGGTTTCTCGTACAGCACCTAAAGCCAAAATCATGGGTGTAACGTTCCACTTTATTGATGATGTGCGCCGCGCTGATATTGTGTTCTCAGGTATTACCCATGGTGAACTTTTGATGGCAAAACCAAACATTGTTAAAGCACTTACCACCGAAGAAACCAACTCAGAAGGCGACAAAGAAAAACCGCCTTTTACAGCGGTCTCTCTCTCGTTACTTGTCTAAAAACTAAATAACTTAGCTTGCGGCCTGCTGTTGGCGGGCCTGCATGTATAGTGCCGCAAAGTTAATCGGCTCTAGGAGTGGTGGCTGGAAGCCACTTGCAAGGATAGTACTCATAAACACTTGGCGTGCGTATGGGTAAATCAGCGCAGGGGCATCAACACCTAGCAGGGCTGAGTGCTGGTCTTGGCTTAGATCTTTTAGCGTAAACAAACCAGTGAACTTCAGCTCAATAAGGTAGATTGTTTTATCGTCTTCAGTTTTGTTGTGACCGCGCATGTTTAGGGTCACTTCAATATCGCCAGTTTCAGCGTCAACAACGGTGTTTTGTACACCAACGTCTAGCTGCAGGTTGTTTTTGTACTTACCAAGTAGCGCTGGTGCCTGTGGGCACTCGAACGACAAATCAGTAACGTACTGACCCTTTAGGCGGAATGTGCCTTGGGCTTTATTTTCTGTGTTTGTGTTTTCAGTCGCGGCAGATGCGGCTGCTTTATCAGCTGTTTTCTTATCTTTTGCCATGGTTCGGCCTCGCATAAATTCTTTTAGGTTTTTAACTTAGTTTGTTTCTCTAAGTCTTAGGGTCATATTTATAGCATAGGGTTTTGCTGTTTTACCAGTCTGTCTTTGTGCATTGCTGTTCTGGCACCTGTTCAATATCGACTATACATAGACTTATTTTACGGAGAATGGTAAACCTATAGTCTAAGTTTAATAAACATCGGAGCAGTTCTATGACGCTGGAAATTGGCCAAAAAGCCCCTGAATTTACCCTACCCAACCAAGACGGTGAAAACGTGAGCCTGTCTGACTACAAAGGCAAATGGGTTATTTTGTACTTCTACCCTAAAGCGCTAACCCCAGGCTGCACCACACAAGCCCAAAACCTGCGTGATAGTATTAAAGAGCTTAAAAGCCTTAACGCCGAAGTTATTGGCGTAAGCGGCGACGAATCAAAAAAGCTTGCTAAGTTTGTTGAAAAAGAAGAATTGCCATTCACACTTGTGGGTGATACCGAGCACACCATGCTTGAAGCCTACGATATGTGGAAAGAAAAAAGCATGTACGGCCGCAAATACATGGGTGTGATGCGCTCAACCTTCATTATTGACCCAGAAGGCAACATTGCGCACTTTATCCCTAAAGCGAGCCCTAAAACCCACCACGAAGACGTAATGAAATGGTTGAAAGAAAATGGTCGTAAAAACGCTGCCTAGTAAAAAACTAAACACTGGTAACCCACGCCCTTCTGGCCGTGCTACGGATGAACTGCGCCAAGTTACCATTGAAACTGACGTTAACGCCTACGCTGAAGGCAGCTGCCTTATTAGCTTTGGGAACACCAAAGTGCTGTGCACAGCCTCTGTTGAAGAAAAAGTACCGGGCTGGCTACGTGGCCAAAAGCAAGGCTGGGTAACAGCTGAATACGGCATGTTGCCACGCTCAACCCACAGCCGTATTGACCGTGAAGCAAGCCGAGGCAAGCAAAGCGGCCGTACGCAAGAAATCCAGCGCCTTATCGGTCGTAGCCTTCGTACCGTCACTAACCTTGATAAACTTGGCGAGCGCACAGTGTGGCTTGACTGTGATGTCATTCAAGCTGACGGTGGCACGCGTACTGCTGCAATTACAGGGGCTTACGTTGCATTATCACTTGCATGTAAGCGCTTACTTACAGAAGGTAAAATCACCGAATCACCTCTATCAGACAGCGTAGCAGCCATTAGCTGTGGTGTTACAAATGCGGGTGTTGTGACTGATCTTGACTACGCTGAAGACTCTTCAGCCGTGGCAGACGGTAACTTTGTGATGACCGGTAAGGGTGAAATTATTGAAGTTCAAACAACGGCAGAAGCCGCCCCTATTGAGCGTGAAACTTTTACCAAATTGCTTGAGCATGCCGATAAAGCTATTAAAGAGCTTATTGAAATGCAGAAAAAAGCGACCGCATAACTATTTAATGCAAAGGTTTAATGTTGAGCATCATGAGTAAGCTTCCATTTGATAAAATCGTTCTCGCAAGCCATAACCAAGGCAAAATTGCTGAACTTAAAGCAATGGTTGAACCTTTTGGCGTAGAAGTCTTATCTGCTGCCGACTTAGACCTACCTGAAGTCATTGAAGACCGTGACACCTTTGAAGGCAACGCCACCAAAAAAGCTGTTGAGATTTGCCAAGCTGTAAACCTGCCAACTTTGGCAGATGATAGCGGCCTGTGCGTTGATGCACTTGACGGTGGCCCCGGCGTATACACCGCCCGCTATAGCCGCACATATGAACGTTTGATGGATGAAATCAAAGATGTACCCTCTGCTGACCGTGGGGCGCACTTTGTATGTGTACTCGCCTTTGCACTCCCAACAGATGATACTAAAGTAGAAGCCTTCCGTGGCGAATGCCAAGGGGTTATTCACACTGAAGCATTGGGTGAGGGCGGCTTTGGCTACGACCCTGTGTTTATCCCTACAGGAGAAACACGTACCTTTGCTGAGATGACACCTGCTGAGAAGAAGCAATTCTCGCACCGTGGTCAAGCCATGAACATGTTCCTCGACTACCTGAAAGCTTTTTAATGGCGCCCATTCAGCAAGAAGGCCTGAGCCTTTATATCCATTGGCCTTGGTGCAAAAAGAAGTGCCCTTACTGCGATTTTAACTCGCACGTTGCAGCGGATGCCCCTATTGAAGACTACCTAAATGCTGTTAAACATCAGTTGGTTAGCCTTTCTAAACAAATTCCAAGTAAACATTCACTTACTTCTATCTTCTTTGGTGGTGGTACCCCGTCGCTTATGCCTGCTGCAGGTGTTGAAAACCTTTTAAGCACCGCAGAAAAGACCTTTGGCTTTGCTGAGGATATTGAAATTACATTAGAAGCCAACCCAACTTCTAGTGAAGCCAAGAAGTTTAATGATTTTGTTTCAGCGGGTGTTAACCGCTTTTCTGTGGGTATGCAAAGCCTAACAGAGTCAGAGCTACAGTTTTTAGGGCGCGAGCATTCAGTGACAGAGGCCATGCACGCCATTGAAGCTGCCCAGACAGCTTGTGGAAACGTGAACCTTGATTTGATTTACGGCCTTCCCGATCAAGACCTACCTACATGGCTAAACCATTTAGATGACGTGTTTAAGTTGGGGACACAGCACATCAGTTGCTATCAGCTGACCATTGAAAAGAACACAGGCTTTTACGCTGATTGGCGCAAAGGGCGTCTTAAACCCGCCCCTGAGCATATTCAGGCAGATTTTTACGAGCAAACAACAGCTAAGCTACTTGATAAAGGGTATGAACACTACGAAGTGTCAAACTATGCAAAGCCTGGGTATGAATGTAAGCATAACCGCAATATTTGGCGCTATGGCGGCTATTTAGGTATTGGTGCAGGCGCCCATGGGCGTACACCATTGACTGATGGCCTTACCGCCACCCGTAACTATAAAATGCCTAATAAGTTTATTACGGAGGCTCATAGCCCTAACCTTGGTATTTTTGAACATGATGTTCTAAGCCCTGAGATTCAGGCTTTTGAGGCTACCTTACTAGGTTTACGCCTCAAAGAAGGCCTTCCACTTAAGCGTCTTGAAGCTGTTGGCGGCCAGCCATGGCACAACTTTATTGATGTTAAAGCCATCGACATGCTGGTTGAAAATGGATTTTTGATGACGGATCTTCAATCAGATAACCCGATGCTTTATGCAACGCCAGCCGGTTTTTTAATTCTTGATAGCGTGATTGAGCATCTTATTAAGGTATAAATTTCTACACCCAACACACATCAATTCGCCCTCCTACAAAATGAAATTGACCCGCTTTTAACGGGCCAAACTTCAAGTAATATCTTAATGTATGTTAGTACTCACTTACATGTGTTAAATAATTGTTATATTTAACTTAAATTTGTTACTTAGTAAGTATCGCGGATGCCGTAACCATCAATTTCCGACGGTGATTGCACTTCGTATTTTTGCATCTGAGGCTTATCAGAAATACGGATGTAGTTGTGTACTTTAATCACATCTTTAGTGGTGCTGGCTTTGTGGAGGATGGTTTCCATCTCGGTGTTATCTTGTGCCATACCGATGATGTACACATGACCTTTCACAACATGAATATCGTAGTTCACAGTAAATACGTCACCTGTAAAGGTAAGGCGAGTACGTAGGTTGGTGGCAATTGCCTTATCACGTGAATACGCTTTAAGGTCATACGGTTTAAGCTGAATCTCGTTAAAGATGCTGCGCACACCTTCTGTGCCGGCGATTTGTGATTCAATCTGATTAATCTCGCTGCGGTTAGCAACAACACCAGTTACCAATACATCGCCCTTCAGGGTGCTAATGCTAATATCTTTAAAGTATGTGCTGTTCAGGCGGCCAATACGCTCATGCAGAGACACCTTAAGCGCCACGTCTTCCGCTGATTGTTTAAGGCCACGCTCTTGCACAGCAAAGTAACCCGTGGTTGCGCCTGCACCTAAAATAAGTGGGACACAGCCTGTAAGCATCACGGCTGCAAATACGTAAGCAACAGAAGTATGAAGTTTCAACATAGGTAGCCTCTTTCTTAAATTAATGACTCATTATACGAGGTTCAAATATTGTGGCTAGCCCCTAAAGTGGGTTTTCTAGATATTCCATAAACGGGGCGTGCGAGAAAAACAACACTACATCAAGACGCACCTCATCAACCTCAGGATAGCGCTTTGAAAGTTCATAAGCTTGACGCTGCAATCTTTCACGCTGTTTTGGGTGTAATGCCGCATGGGCTTTCTCGCGCGTTTGACGGTACTTTACCTCGACTAAAAGTAATTTGCGGCCTCTCAGAGCCAGAATATCAGCCTCTACACCCACTGTTTTATGGTTATTCGCTAGGATTTTACAGCCTTTTAGGCGTAGCAACATGCGTGCACAAAACTCAAAAAAACGGCCTTTATGATGATTCTTCATTCTAGCGGGGGCATCTTTAATAAAGTTAAAATAAAAAACTAGGGTAAATAGTACATGAAACAGGTATATTTACTTTGAATTTATTTGAATAACAGATAACTTTGAGCACATTAAAGCGCACAAAAAAGACAGCAGCATGCCACACCTATTTAAAATGACACGCCACACCCCTCACCTACTTCTAGCCGTTATTGGCTTTACAGCCTTTATGGTTGCTCAAATGGCTTATACGCCTACTGCACATGCTCAGTTGTTTGGCGCCCCCTCACCTGAAAATCAGGTTGAGTACTTGCCCACACGCGCTTTTGTTCCAACGATTGATCAAATTAAGCCGCTGGCTGAGCAAGCCTACAGTATGGGTATGTACTATGACAGCCTGCGCTACTTCCAACGTTTAGAGGCCATTAACCCTGAACAAAGCCAGTTAGGAATTGCTAAAAGTTTTGAACGCATGGGTGAGTATGCAAAGGCCCTAGGTGCTTTGCAGGAACTACACCTTGCAGATTCAGCCTTCCGTGAGCAAGCCCGCCGTTTGCGTGCGTCACTATTGCTAAGCATGGCCGAGGTTCATCAAAAAACAAATGACCTTAAAGCCAGTGAAAACTACCTGCGTACATTCGTTAGTGAATATAAGGACGAGCTGAATAACCGTCGTTACATCCACCTGATGCGCCAACAGGCAGTACTTTCAGGCTCGCTTGTTCCTGATGCGCTTAAGGCAAGCGAACAAACCATCCCATTACGTGTAGGCCTTTTGCTGCCGCTTTCTGGCCCGATGGCTGAAATTGGCCAAAGCATGCAGCAAGCCGCACTCATTTCATTGTTCAACCAATCAATGAAACACATTGAGCTTTACCCAGAAGATACCCAAGGCACCCCTGCGGGCGCCCAGGCTGCTCTTGAGCGTGCTCTACAAAGTGGTGTTGATATTGTTTTGGGCCCTCTTCTTAGCCAAAACGTGCAGGCTATTGCCCCTATGGCCGATGCTGCTGACCGCCCCGTTATTGCCTATTCATCTGACCGTATGGTTGCTGATGGCCGTGATGTGCGCCTGTTTAGTATTATCCCGACTGAACAAGCTGAGCTTGTGGCCCGCTATGCCGTGCAACATGGCTACCGTAGCTTTGCAGCCCTTATGCCTGAAGGCCCGTACGGCCGTGAGATGTTCCGGGTATTTGAAGCGGAAGTGAAACGCCTTGGTGGTACGCTTGATCGCCATAGCTTTTACGATGCGAAAAGCCCTGATATTACAACTTCACTTAAATACATTACCCGTATTGAAGAAGCCCGTGCTGAGCTGAATAAAGAGCTACGTGCCCTTGAAAAACAATATGAGCTTTTGGCTGATGCCATGGATGATGAGTCTCTTGCGCGCCTGCGTGAACTGCGTAAGGCTGAGCCTCAACCCATTGTGAACTACCAAGCCCTGTTTGTACCAGCCCCAGCGAAGACACTTTCACTGATTGCCTCACAGCTTGCCTTTTACGATACCGACGGTAGCCAAGTTAAACTATTGGGCAGTAGCCAATGGGATAGCCCAGAGCTACTCGCTAACGCTGACCGTTACGTTTGGGGCAGCTGGTACCCAGCCCTTGCAAAAGGTAACGAGTTTGTATTTGAACAGCAATACAAAGCCATTTACGGTCAGCAACCGCACCCGCTTGCGGCCCTTGCTTATGACAGCATTCAATTGCTTTCAAACTTTACTGAAAATGGCCTAACCCGCGGGAACGAGCTTGACCGTATGGTGCGCCAATCAGGTGGCTTTTACGGTGTAACTGGCCCCTACCGCTTTAACCTACAAGGCACACTTGAACACGGTTACAGCCTCAACCAAATCGGGTATCGTCGTGGCCAAGCCCGTAACATTGAGCTTGTGCCATCACCCACCATCTTACCGGCAGCTGAAGCCCCGCTTGAGCCACAGTACACTGATAAGCGTTTCCGTGAGCCTGAGCCACCACGCCGTAAGAGCCGTGGATTCTTTGAAAGTTTGTTCGGGAATTAATTACTAAGCTGAGAGGGCTAATAGACCACGATGAATCACATCATCGCTGGCATGTAGGCCTTTGCGGCTGTCTGCCTGAAGGGCATACAGGCGCTCTAACGCAAGTTCAAGGCGGTTCATCGGGTAACGACGTAACTGCATCTGAAATTCATCCTTACCCATAAAAACTGGCGGACGTAGCTTCATCATAGCTTGGCCCGGGTTCATGCCATTTTGGCAAAGCTTTTGGCATTCCAGCAAGCGTCGCATGTGGCGTGCGACTAGGGCAAGCATCATGTTACCGTCTACGCCTTCATGTTCAAGCATCTGAAGCGTTGCATCAGTCTTTTTAAGATCACGCATGCCAATGGCATCACATAGCTTAAAAACGGTTACTGAGGGCGCTGAGGCGATAACCTCAAGGCAGTGCTCAAGGGTGATTTGTTTTTCATCGGCAGTGTACAGCACAAGCTTATCAAGCTCGCTTTCGGTCACACCACGGTCATTCCCCAAGTTATCAATCAGAAACTGGCGGGCTTCAGGTGTAATCGACTGGCCTGTGGCGGCAAGTTTTTCACCAATCACGGTGGCCAAATCACGGCCTGAATCTAGAAAACAGCGAATGGCTGCAACTTCTTTATGCCCTTCAACTGCACGGGCCATGGCACTTTTAGCATCAATACCGGTGGCTGAAATCACAATAACAGCGCTTTTTTCAGCGCCTGTTTGTAAGTCTTCGCTGACCAATGATTTTACAGCTTCTGTCACGGCTTTGGTGCCGGCAGCATCTGCGTGTGCGGCATCAACCTTAATAAGTTTCATCCCACCAAAACCAATGGTTTGGGCAGATTCTGTCAGTAGTGACGGTGTATTTTTAAGGTCGTCAGCGTTCATGCTGTCAACGAGGAAGGGATCATCATTCGGGCAAACCAGTTGCGCTACTTTTTTAGCCAATACACGTACTAGACCACCATCATCACCGTAAACAAGCACAAGCGGCGGCAGCGCATTCACGCCCTTCTCGATTGCACCTTCTAACTGACGAGGGTTCCACTTCATGGGTTACTTGCTCTCGGCTATGTTTTTCTGGTCTGTGTAGTCTTTCAAGAACAGGTTCAGCTGGCGCTGTAGGTCACGCTGTAGGTCTTGAATGGCTGTTTCACGGGCTTGGTCGTAGTTGGCCTGTGTCGCAAACGGGCTTGTTTGAATCTCATACGCAGCATCGGTACGGGTTTCAATATTAGCCAAGATGTCGCCCTCTTTGTTTTTTACAAATGAGGTTGAGTCAATTGTTACCAAGGCACGTTCGGCCGTCGCATCAATACGGTATGAAATATTACGGTGTGTTTCACGTACACGCGTGTGTAGCTGCAACGGAGAGTTGGCGCCACCTGTAAAGCGTCGGTTCAACAACTGCTTAAGGTATTGAGCATTTAAGCGTGCGCCTGCACGGCGTTGGGTTGAGACAACCTCAACGTTGGCCACGTGAATCTCTTTAATTGTATAGTCATCAAAGTTTTGGTTGATAGCTGTGTAGCCACCACACGCTGCCACAGTTACGGCAGCAAAACCTAGGATAAGTGTGTTTAAGAACTTCATAGCTTCAACCTTTACTTTAATTAGTTGGCAACAATATTCACCAAGCGGCCTGGGACCACAATTGTTTTGCGTACTGTAAGCCCAGCAATATGTGGCTCAACCGCTGTAAGGGCTTCTTTCTCAGCGTCTTCTTTGCTGATGTCTGCCGCTACAGTTAGTTTTTCACGTAGCTTGCCGTTAACCTGAATTACCAAAGTTATTTCATCGTCTTTCACGGCATTTTCGTCGTAGCCCGGCCATTCTTCTTCAACCAGCCATGTTGTTTGGCCAAGTTGCTTCCAAAGCTCTTCTGTGATGTGCGGGGCCACTGGGTTCAATACACGCAGCAGTGACGCTACACCTTCTTTGTACAGAAGCTGTGCAGTTTCGTCTTGCGTATTGCGGTATTCGCCCAAGGTGTTTGCCAATTCCATGCAGGCAGCCACTGATGTATTGAACTGCATTTTCTCTAAATCTGAGGTGACCTTGCGAATTGTTTTGTGGATTTTACGCTTCAAATCCTTCAATTTCTTGTCAGAAATATCGTCAATAAGTAAGTGCTTATTAACATCGTAATCATCAAGGCTGAAGCCAGCTTCATTCACCAAACCCCATACGCGGCCTAGGTAACGCCATGCACCATCAACGCCACTTTCGGCCCATTCAAGCGTACGCTCAATTGGGGCACAGAACATGCTGAAGAGGCGCAGTGTATCGGCGCCATAAGTTTCAACAAGGGGCTTAGGTGGCACGCCGTTGTTCTTCGATTTTGACATCTTCTCGTTTGAAAGAACCTCTAGCTTTTCACCAGTTTCTTTATGAGTAGCTGTACCATCGCTGTGAGCAATCACATCAAGAGGGTTAATGTATTCGCCTTTGCTATCACGGTAGCATGGGCTTAGCACCATACCTTGGGTTAACAAGGCCTTGAATGGCTCTTTAACGTTCACGTAGCCCACTTCTTTTAGGGCTTTCGTAATAAAACGTGCGTAAAGCAAGTGAAGCACAGCATGCTCGATACCGCCAATGTATTGGTCAACAGGCAGCCAATGGTTTACAGCTTCAGGGTCAAGCGGTAGGTCGCTATCAACACAGGTGTAACGGGCGTAGTACCATGATGAATCTACAAAGGTATCCATGGTATCGGTTTCACGCACAGCTTTACCGCCACATTCTGGGCAGTCTACGTGCTTCCATGATGGGTGCAAATCAAGCGGGTTACCGCCGTGGCCTGTAATTTCAACGTCTTCAGGCAATTGCACAGGTAGCTGGTCTTTAGGCACAGGCACAGTGCCGCACTTGTCGCAGTTAATGAATGGAATTGGTGTACCCCAGTAGCGCTGACGAGAAATACCCCAGTCACGCAGGCGGTAGTTTACGGTACGTTCGCCAATGTTTTTAGCTTCAAACCAGTCAATGACGGCTGATTTCGCTTTGTCATTATCTAGGCCATTAAACTCGGCTGAGTTTACAAGCGTACCTGCGCCAGTGTAGGCAGCGTCAGCTTCCACTTCAGTACCTTGAGGGGCTTCAATAACTTGTTTAATAGGTAGGTCGTACTTTTTAGCAAAGGCATAATCACGCTCATCGTGGGCTGGTACGGCCATTACAGCACCGGTGCCGTAACCCATCAGCACGAAGTTTGCGATGTAAATCGGCACATCTTCGCCAGTAATAGGGTGCTTCGCGGTGAAAGGTGTTTTGTAACCCTTCTTCTCAGCCTTTTCGATAGCTTCTTCTGATGTTCCTAGGCCTTGACACTCTTTAATGAATGCAGCGGCTGAATCGTCGTTTTTCGCGGTCTCAGCAGCAAGTGGGTGCTCAGGAGCAACCGAACAGAATGTGACACCCATAATAGTGTCAGGACGGGTGGTGTAAACCTTCATGCCATCAGCGTACTGGCCTTCTGGGCCTGTCACGTCAAAGGTAAAGGTTAGGCCTTCAGAGCGGCCAATCCAGTTGGCTTGCATCGTGCGCACTTGCTCTGGCCATTCGGTTAGGCCTTCAAGGTCGTTCAGCAAGTCATCAGCGTAGCGGGTAATGTTGAAGAACCATTGCTTCATGGTGCGGCGCTCAACAGGGGCACCTGAACGCCAGCCTTTACCGTCGACCACTTGTTCGTTGGCCAATACGGTTTGGTCAACAGGATCCCAGTTTACGTGGGCTTCTTTAGAGTACACTAAACCTTTTTTGTACATATCGATGAAGAAGGCCTGCTGGTGCTTGTAGTAGTTTGGCTCACAAGTGGCTAGCTCACGGTCCCAATCGATACTTAGGCCAAACAGGTTAAGGTCGGTCTTCATTTCTTCGATGTTTTTGTGCGTCCACTTACCTGGGTGCACTTTGTTTTTAATGGCTGCGTTTTCAGCAGGCATACCAAAAGCATCCCAACCTAGAGGGTGCAGAACACTGTAACCTTGTGCACGTTTAAAGCGGGCAATCACATCACCCACAATGTAGTTACGGGCATGACCCACGTGAATTTTACCCGATGGGTAAGGGAACATTTCAAGCACGTAGTACTTTGGCTTTGTGCCTGAAGTATCCGTTTTAAAAACGTTCTTATCGTTCCAGCGTTTCTGCCACTCAGGCTCCAAAGTAAATGGGTTATAACGGGTTTCAGTCATGGGTATGGTCTCTGGTTTCTAGAAATTAAAAATCATCATTTAAAAAGGGCGGGCTACACTTTGTGCATAGCCCGCCTGTGGAAGGTAATACCTTATTTGCCCACGCGGTCAGCAACGCGGAGTGAGCGTGCTTTGGTAAGGATTGTATCTTCAAGGCTGGTTTCAGTGGCTTTAGTTACTTCAACATCAACCCATTCGCCCGCTTTTTTAGCTTGCTTAAAGACTTCAACCTTAATGGCATCAGCACGTAGCACACGGCCGCGGATGAACACGTTCATGCGGTAACGCTCAGCTGTTTTGCTTGGGTTGGCGTACCAATCAGTTACAATAACGCCACCAGCGCTATCAGCCTGTACGATTGGCATAAATGAAATAGTATCAAGGGTTGCGCGCCATAGGTAACCGTTTACACCGATGCTTGCACCACCGTTTGAATCGTCACCCTTACGGAAGCCCGCAAGAATATCGCCACCTTCACCTGAGAACATACCCGGGCCTTTTAGGGTATCATGAGGCATTGGGTTTTGATCAGGTGCTTGAACGTCAGCGCCGCTGCAAGCTGCCAAAAGTGGAAGCATGATAATCACTGCAAGAAGTGGGGCAAAACGTAGGTTTACTGTTAGGCGTTTCAACATTTGAATATGTCCTTCAAAGTGGTTTTTATTGTCTTTTTAGGCAGCACAACACGCTGTGTAAAAATAAATTCACAGCATATTAACCTGTTCTCGCAGGTTTGTTAAGCCTTGAGGGGCATTGACCACAATAAATTAATGCGTTTAAAGGCGAAGCTTTTAGTCGTAGCTCAGCATATCAGTGGTTTTACCGTGGAAGATGCGATACACCAACGCCGTATAAGCCAGCATGATAGGCAACACAATCAAGGCACCCACTAAGATAATCATCAACGATTCGGGCGCACTGGCAGCATCAACAATCAGTAGTTGGTCTGGCACAATGTACGGGAAGAAGCTATACGCTAAGCCACTAAAGCACAGAATAAACACACCCACCACCATCGCAAATGGAGCCCAGCAGCATTTATCACCCTTCATGGGCAGCTTTTGCAGCAGGGTGTAAGTCATCAAAATCAGGGCCAGCGTTAGCATTGGGATAGGTGCCAAGTACATGTACTCAGGCATGCTAAACCATTTGTCAAAAATTCGCGGAGACACCATTGGTGTTACAAGTGAGATAATCCCGACACCGGCAGCGGTGCCAAACAAGCTCATCTTAGCCCAGTGTACAGCTTTTTTCTGCAGTTCACCTTCACACTTAATAATCAACCAGCAAGCGCCAATAAGGCTGTATCCTGTAACCACAACAAGGCCAATCAGCATTGAGAAAAGCACCGCAGGCAGGCTATCTTCAAAGCCGATAATATAATCACCCAGCATGTAGCCTTGGGCAAAAGCGGTCATGGTTGAGCCCACAACAAATGAGATGTTCCAACGGTGCTTTTTATGCGCTGGCACCTTGGCACGAAAATCAAACGCCACACCACGGAAGATCAAGCCAATCAGCATCACAGCTACTGGCAAGTAAAGGTTGGTCAGGATAATCCCGTGAGCCATTGGGAAGGCCACCAAAAGCAAACCTACACCCAACACAAGCCATGTTTCGTTCGCGTCCCAGAATGGGCCAATCGAAGCAATCATGCGGTCTTTATCTTTATCGGGTACAAGCGCACTTAGCACACCTACGCCAAGGTCGTAGCCATCAAGAATGGCATAAACCAACATTGAAAAGCCCATCAAGAATGCAAAAAGGTATGGAAGCCAATCGCCAGATTGAATCATTTCGTTAATCATTATTCTTCCTCCGCTTCAGTAATAACGGTTGCACGGCGTTCACCTTCTTCTGGGTGGCCTTTTGTTTTGGCTTTACCTGCATGGCTTGCTAAGTAGTAAATTGTGCCGATGTAGGCCGTTAGAAGCACCGCATATACAGCAAGGTACATTGAAAGTGATAAACCAACATGCGCGCCTGGCACAGGGGCTACAGCATCTTCTGTTTTAAGAATACCTGTGGTAAGCCAAGGCTGACGGCCAATTTCAGTCACATACCAACCAGCAAGGGTCGCAACCCAACCAGAGAATGTCATCCCCACGAGGGCTTTTGTTACCAGCGGAGAAGGCTCTTTATTACGCCAGAGGTTCCACGCAGCAGCCCATGCAACCACAAGCATCAGAATGCCAATACCCACCATCACACGGAATGACCAGAACACCTTAAACACAGGAGCATGCTCACCTTCGTATTGGTCTAGACCTACAAGTTCACCGTTAGGGTCGTGAGTCAAAATAAAGCTGGCACCTTTGGGGATTTCGATTGCGTACTTATTAGTCTTTGTTTCTTCATCAGGAACCGCAAACAATACCAATGGGGCACCATTCTGGGTTTCCCAGTTAGCTTCAATGGCCGCAATTTTAGCTGGTTGATGCTCCAAGGTGTTCAAACCATAAAAGTCGCCTAGAACGATTTGAACGGGGATAAGGATAGCCGCTACCGTTACAGCAGTGCGCAAGGCGCTTAAAACGGCTTCTGAACGATCTTTAAGGATCCAGCGCACACTCGCCACCCCAGCAATCAAGAACGACGCTGTAAGGCCTGATGCGATAAGCTTGTGAGGCAGCATGTATGGTAGCGTTGGGTTAAAGATAATCTCAAACCAGTTTTGAGCATGCACAACACCATCGATAACTTCGTAACCCGCAGGGGTTTGCATCCAACTGTTCAAAGCCAAAATCCAGAAAGCCGAAAGGGTCGTACCAATTGCTACTAGGAAGGTGGCAAGGTTATGAAGCCAACCAGGCACACGGCGGAACCCGAATAGCATAATCCCCAAGAAGGTGGCCTCAAGGAAGAAGGCAGTCAGAACTTCATAAGCAAGCAGTGGGCCCGCAACGTTGCCAACAGTTTCCATAAAGCCCGGCCAGTTGGTACCAAATTGGAACGACATGGTAATACCACTTACCACGCCCATAGCAAAGGTTAAGGCAAACACCTTGGTGTAGAAGAAGTAGGACTGCATCCACTTATCGTCACCCGTCGCATTAAAGCGCAGTTTGAAAAACAATAAAAACCACCCCAAAGCAATGGTGATGGTCGGAAATAGAATATGGAACGAAATATTGGCTGCAAACTGCAAGCGAGACAATACGAGGGGATCAAACTCAGGCATTAGGGCTACCCATTCTTTTTGTTGAATAACACCCAAACAGTACGCCCACAAAACAGCAGAATCAACCCCAATTTGAACAAAAAGTTCAATTAGAATATGGACTTAATTGTTACAGATTTGCTAAGTCGCCCATCTATAACACAAAAAAAGAAAGGGCAGCTTGCGCCGCCCTTTCTCGTAACGTGTACTAAGCGTTGGCTTAGAACTTAACGCGCATGTTAACGCCGTATACGTCAACGCCGCGCTCTGAAGCAACACCGTTTACGTTAGCGTCAATTTTACGCCAGTAAGCAGCAGCAGATACACCATGACCTAGGTCTTGTTGTACACCGATACCGTACGCATCAACAGATGTGTCAGCAGCAGCTGCAGTTACTAGTGAGTCTTCGTGACGAGCGTAGTCAACAGCGAAGCCTGTGTTACCCATTTGGTAACCAACTTTAACGTAACCGAATTTCGGGTCGTTAGCTGTTGTGTCGTCGAAGTAACGCTTACCTAGGGCAGCAGTTACGCTCACGCCGTTGTCGTGTGCTACAGACACAGAACCAGCGATAGCTGATTGAGCACCGTTAGCAGCTGAGTCGTTGTACTTAACGTAACCAAGACCAGCAGCGATTTCTAGTTCGTCGTGCTTAGTGTTGTAAAGCACTGAAGCGTCCATGTCGCCGTCTTGTACGTAAGCAACACGAGCTTGTAGACCGTTTACGATAGGTGAGTCGTAACGTACTAGGTCAGCACGGTCACCTTCGTTAGCGTCAACGCCAACGCCGCCGTCGTAGGCGATACCGTCGATGTTGTCTGTAAGATCTGAAACTGAGTTTGTACCGTCAACGATCAAACCACCACCGATACGGTCAGTAGCTGAGTTCATGATGTCTGATACAGCACCAAGATCGATTTCTGTAATACCGTCAGTAGCTGATGAAGTGCGACCGATGAATAGAGCACCCCACTGACCAGCTAGACCAACACGAGCGTGACGCTCTAGGAAACCGTCAGCAGCAGCAGCTGTAGGAGCTGTGCCTGTGTTTGTTAGGTCGTCTGATGCACGAGCAGCAGTTTGTAGTTCAGCTTCCATTAGAACTGAAGCAGTTAGACCGTGGTCTAGTTGCTGTTCGCCGCGTAGGCCGAAACGAGTTGATGATACGTCGTTGTCAACGATAGCGATTTCGCTGTCAGGGCCAACGTTGTAACCCATTACGCCCTTGTTAACTTGGCCGTAAAGTTCTACATCAACAGCTTGAGCGTTAACAGCTACAGCGCCTGAAGCGATGATAGCTGAAGTAGCTAGCAGAATTGATTTTTTCATGTCAATAATCTCCAAGGATTTGTTTATTGCATTTTTATTATTTAGCTTTTTAAGCTTTGTCCGGCGCTTTCCTACGAAGCTGTTCACAACGCGGTCAAAACGCAAGAACCGTTCATGGACTTGAGAATAGATATCCAAATCGCCGAGGTCAACTGTATATTGCTGTTTTTCAATTCATAAACTGGAGGGGGTGTGTTTTTTGTAACACGTCTGCAACAAGTGTGTATCTGGTTTGTATCAAAAATAATATTAATAGATTCAATAAGATAGGTAAATTTCAAAATCCAAAACTTAAATACACTTTATGGTGTAACAAGGTGTGGCATTTTCTGTTTTTAGCTGTATCTTTTTATTGTATACAATTTGTTATTTACGCAAATTTCATACATTTAGAACTTAATTTTGAGGTTCGTACCATATACATACAACTGCTCTACGGCCAGTCCGTCACGGTCTAGGTCAAGGTTTCGAGCAAACACTGAAAGACCTACACCATGGCCTAAATCGCGCTCAACACCAACACCGTAAGTATAAAGGCTCGTATCAGCAGCGGTCGTTGTATCAATGTTCTTATAGCGGCCGTGCTCTAGGGCGATACCCCATCCGTCCCAGCTGTAGCCTACTTTAGTATAGTAAAACTGTGGTGTGCCAATACCTGCTGCACGATGTTCATACGTACGGCGACCATAAGCAACGGTCGCACCAAAGCCATTATCAGATTTAACAGAGGCCGAGCCTGACCATTGACCACTGACTTCATTTGAGCCTGGCGCCGTATCCGTCACGGTACGGTAATCAACGTAAGCCACGCCCGCTTGAACTTGTAGGCCTTGGTCCTCAAAGTCATTTTGATAACGCAGAGCAAAGTCGTGGTCGCCGCCTTGAATAGCTGCAGCGCTAAACTCAAACCCATTGACGCGGGGGCTTACATAACTAATAAGGTCAAAACGGTCAGTGAAACCTGCACCATATGCATTGGTGCCATCGCTGGCACTACCACCAGCAAATTGCATCCCTTCAAAACTATCAACAACCTGTGACATTTGTAGGCCTGTTAGGGCGCCTGTATTCTTATTACGGAACTCAAGTGCCGCACCATGACGAGCAGGGGTTGCAGTTAAGGCGTTTTGAAGTGGCGCAAGATCAATCTCGGTAATACCGTCAGAGGCGGTGCTTGTGCGACCTATATATAACGCACCCACTTTTTTATGGCCCAAACCCACCCGGGCATGACGTTCGGTTACATCTGATGCAGCCGTTCCTGCAGCACCTTGTTGCAAGGTACGCGAGTTACTTCGTCCGTTCATCTGAACTTCAAGCAGCATGTTGGCAAAGTATCCATTGCCAAGGTCGTTTGAATTTTTGAATCCAAAACGTGTAGACGAGATGTTGTTATCATAAACGCCCACATCAGCATCTTCACCATCGGCATAGCCAACAAAGCTTTTGTTCACTTGGCCATAAAACTCAAAAGTACTGCGTGTTTGATAGTTTTTGACTTCAGCCTTTGCGTTTAGAGGGGCTAAAAATAAGAAAACGCTCAGAGCGCCCAAAACATAAAATTTTGGACTATTATACGTATATGCTAACGTGAGGCACTTCATATTTTAATTACCTATATATAGATTCTATGGAACAACTACAGACTCAATGCACAAACCTGCTTAAAACTATTCCGGCTGATGTTCGGCTTATTGCCGCTTCAAAGACACGCACTATAGCCGAAGTCCGTGCAGCATATCAAGCAGGGGTCACCAACTTTGGTGAAAACTATGTTCAAGAAGGTGTTGATAAAGCCCTACAACTCCCTGAAGCCACTTGGCACTTTATTGGTAAGTTGCAACGTAACAAAGTGAATATGGCCCTAAAAGCATTTACAGTGTTTCATACTGTAGAGTCTCTAAAGCTTCTGAACAAAATAAGTTCCAGCGCTGAACGAGAAAATTTAACGCCTGAAGTTTTTATTCAAGTGAATGTCGCAGATGAATCTCAAAAGGCAGGGTGCTCAGTCGATGAACTTGATGAGATTGTTTCACGTGCAAACGAGCTTCCAAATATTCAACTCGTAGGGCTCATGACACTCCCCCCAGCAGATGAAGATCCGACTCCATATTTTAACAAACTTAAAGCCCTTGCTGAGTACTATAATCTTCCACGATTAAGCATGGGTATGAGTGGTGATTGGCAAAAAGCCATTGCCTGTGGCGCCACTGATATCCGCCTTGGAACAACCATTTTTGGTGTACGTAAGTAAATACCCGCTTACATATTGCTTAACAAATAAAAAACCCAGGCAATGCCTGGGTTCTTTACATGCTCGGGAGTGCATTTTTTATGAAGCCATGCCCATTGTTTCAAGCAATGCCTTCAATTCCTTTTCATTACGAAATTCAATTTTAATGGTTCCTTGGCCATTCTTTTTCAGAATGCTTACACCCATACCAAGCTTCTTCGCCATATGGCTTTCAAGCTCTCGGGTTGCCATGTCTTTTGAAGCACGTGTACGCTTTTTCTTATCGCCGTTTTCTTCGGCAATCATGTTACGTACAAGCTCTTCTGTTTCACGAACTGACAAAGCCTTTTTCATCACCTTAAGGGCAGCACGCATTTGCAACTCTTCTTCACCTAGGCCAAGTAGTGCACGTGCATGACCCATTGAAAGTTTGCTTTCAGCAACAAGGTCTTTAATGCGCTCTGGCAAGCTTAGTAGGCGCATGAGGTTGGTGATGTGGCTACGGCTTTTGCCTGTTACACGTGCCATATCTTCGTGTGTGTAGTTAAACTCGTTAACCAAGCGTAGGTAACCAGCTGCCTCATCAATTGGGTTTAGGTCACTACGCTGAATATTCTCAACCAGGGCAACCTCAAGGGCTTTACCGTCTGGCAATGTAAGCACGATAGCAGGCACTTCTTTAAGGCCTGCCATTTGTGATGCACGCCAGCGACGCTCACCAGCAATAATCTCGTAGCGGTTCTCTTTACCTTCAATAGCACGCACCAATAGGGGCTGTAGAACACCTTGTGACTTAATGCTACTTGAAAGGGCCTTAAGCTGATCTTCATCAAAGTAGTGACGAGGCTGGAAGCCTGATGGCTCAAGCATAGTTACCGATAGGTATGTTTGGTTCTCAGTTGGTTTAGGAACTTCCGTACCGCCGCCAGCGTTATAGTTTGCATTATCAATCAGCGCACCCAAGCCTTTACCAAGACCTTTAGTTGATGCTGGCTTTTGTGAATCAGTTGTTTTGGTATCGTTGGTCATTATGCAACCATTCCTTCGTCTTTGGTCGAAACCATAGTTTTAGCATTTTTAGTTTTTTGTTTACGGATAAGCTCAGCAGCTAGGCTCATGTAAGCACGTGAACCAGCGCAGAATGTATCGTAAAGGATAACAGGGCGGCCGTGGCTTGGCGCTTCTGACACACGCACGTTACGTGGGATAACAGTTTCAAACACGTCTTCGCCAAAGTAGTTACGTACTTCTTGCTCAACCTGCTTTGACAGGTTGTTACGTGAATCCACCATAGTCATCAATACACCCATAGACTCAAGCTCAGTGTTTAGACGACCCTTCACAAGATTTACTGAACTTAGCAGCTGTGAAACACCTTCAAGGGCAAAAAACTCTGCTTGTAGGGGCACAAGGTAGCGATTTGCCGCTGTAAGCGCGTTAATGGTTAGTAGGCCCAGCGATGGTGGGCAATCAATAAAGATGTAATCGTATTGCGCTTTTAGAGGCTCTAGCGCTTCACGTAGTTTGTATTCGCGTGAGAATGCAGGAACAAGCTCAATCTCAGCACCAGAAAGGTGAACTGTAGATGGCACAAGATTTAGGCCAGGAACAATGGTTTTATGGATAGCCTGCTCACCAGTGCAATCACCCATCAACATGGCATACACATTTTGTGAATGGCCGACCTTTTCAACACCCAAACCGGTTGTTGCATTACCCTGAGGATCAAAATCTACCACCAAAACTTTCTCGCCACAGGCAGCTAGTGCAGTAGCCAAATTCATAGCAGTTGTGGTCTTACCTACACCGCCCTTTTGGTTTGTAATCGCTACAATTAAACCTTTAGTATCATTCATTTTTTAACCTCTTATAGTGGGTTTAAATATTTATAAATTCTGTCGTTATTTTTAATTACAATAAAGTAAAACCCACTCTTTTACAAGTGGGTTTCACGTGAAACAATTTATTTTTTATACTACCGTCTTTGGGTGTTGCTTAAAATCACTAATTTCGCATTATCTTCCGTGAGGCTATTGTGCAACTCTACGTCAAACGACCATTTTTTGGTGGCCAATTCAATTTCTTCATTATAACGACCACCCTTCATCAATAAATATTGACCATCTTTAGCAAGGCAATGTTCGGTTAGGTCCAAAAAATCACTAATTGAAGTAACAGCGCGTGCCGTTATAATATCAAACCTTCGCTTTTCATTTAAAATATCATCCGACACTACATCGCAATGAGACGAAAGATCCAACTCTCGGACCATCGTTTTCAAGAAGGCGGCCTTCTTACCGATTCTTTCGCAAAGAGTGATAGGTTGCTCTAAAAAGATGGCCCACAACACACCTGGCATACCTCCGCCCGAACCAACATCAACTATTGTTCCACGTGGAACGTTGTCTAAGAACTGGAGAGAATCCAAAATATGGCGCATGTAAATATGGTCCTTGGTCGCAGGACCAATCAACTTGATGCGCTCATTCCATTGGGCCAATTTGGCGGCGTAATGGTCGCACTTTTCAAGCTGTTGCGTGGTAGGTTCGTGGCCAATTTCGGCCATTTTCTTCAAGAACTGTTGACGGTCTAACATTATAAAAGCCCATATATTGCAGTAATTTATGAGCGATATATAAACAGGTATACCAACAAAGTGCAAGTTAATAATGTACATGAAGTATGATTATATAAGAGATAACGTTTCACGTGAAACATGAAGTATAAGAGATAGTGTTTTTCACAAAAAAGAGGGGGTAAAACACCCCCTCGATATATAAGATTAATCCAAATTTAAGCTACATTTGGTGTCCCGCTGAATGAAACATTAGCCGAAAGACCTTTACCATCATCAAACCAAATTCGGGCACTTGTGTTGTCACAATGGTGAACATGGGCAGCCAATGGAGACGCTACACGATGGTCTTTACGGTGGTCATTTCCCTCACCGTGGGTGTATTTAAGGGCGTTTTGTTCTTCATCTGTGAAGGTTAAGCCGTATTTAAACTCAAAGTCGTCCAAGATATCGTACTTTACAGCCTCCCAATCACCATTGTGCAACTGATCACACTGCGTTTGCCAACGAAGGCACTCAGCGTTCGTTTTAGGGCCATATTTGAATGGTTTCTCAATATCGTGGAAAAACAGTGCAATTGCACCACTTGCCTTACTGAAGGTTAGGGGGCGGATTTCTGATAGGGCATCATATACAACATCGTTCACACGCAGGCACTCAGCAATATGGTCAGCATAGCCACCGTCCCACGCTTGGTGGTTATGGCTAGAGCCTAGAGTGCTATGGAACAGCTTTGCATGATCTAGATAGATTTTAAGGAGAATCGCCTGCCGTGGATCATTGATGTCTTCAAGTAAGTTTAGAAGGGTCTTTTTCAATGAGTGATGTGGCATAGGATTCTCCTTAGATAAATGTTTAGTTTGCAGCTTGGTTATGGCGCTTAATGTGCACCAAAAGTGTGGTCAACGCAGCTGGCGTCACACCGCTAATACGGCTCGCTGTTGCAAGTGTTGCCGGTGTGTGCGCTTTAAGCTTTTCACGAACTTCAATTGAAAGGCCTTGAATACTGTCATAATCGATTGAGGTTGGAATCTCCAAACCTTGCTCTTCTCGGAAGGCTGCAATCTCTTTTTCTTGGCGGTCTAGGTAACCACCGTAGTGCGCTTCAATATCTAGCTGCTCAAGAGCATCCGCTGCAAGGGTCTGAGTTTCAGGGAACCACTCTTGCAAATGCTCAAGCGTAATCTGTGGGCGGCGCAATACAGCCATCAGGTTCTGCGTATCTTTGTACCCACCTGAAAGTTCGGCAATCTTACGGCCTTCATCACTACTAGGGGTAATTTTAATCCCTTCAAGAACATCGCGGGCTTGCTGAAGATTCGTCAGGCGTTGCTCAAAGTATGCTTTACGCTCATCACCGCAGAATCCAAGCTCAATGGCTTTAGGGGTCAGGCGAAGGTCAGCGTTATCGGCACGCAAAATCAAACGGTATTCAGCACGTGAGGTAAACATACGGTAAGGCTCTGACGTTCCACGTGTCACAAGGTCATCAATCAATACACCAATGTAGGCATCAGCACGGTCAAGGGTAAAGGCAGGTTTACCAGCAGCTTTCAAGGCTGCATTCAAACCAGCCATCAGGCCTTGGGCACCTGCTTCTTCATAACCTGTTGTACCGTTAATTTGACCTGCAAGAAACAGGTTTGGAATCTTCTTAGTTTCAAGCGTATGGCGAAGCTCGGTCGGGTTAATGAAATCATATTCAATAGCGTAGCCTGCACGAACAATCTCGGCATTTTCTAGGCCCGGAATTTCACGCAGAATGGCCATTTGAACATCAATAGGCAAGCTGGTTGAAATACCATTCGGGTAATACTCAACGCTGTTATAGCCTTCAGGCTCAAGGAAGATTTGGTGGTTTTCTTTATCCGCAAAGCGCACCACTTTATCTTCAATAGAAGGGCAATAGCGTGGGCCTGTACCTTCAATGTGGCCTGAGTACATTGGCGCACGGTGCAGGTTATCTTTGATAACCTGATGTACCGCAGGGTTGGTGTAGGTAATGTAGCAAGGTAGTTGCTCTTGCTTCAGTTCTTTTGTAAGGAACGAGAACGGAATAGGCGTAGCATCGCCAGGTTGTTCTTCAAGTTTACTAAAATCAATCGTACGGCCATCAAGGCGTGGCGGAGTCCCTGTTTTAAGGCGGCCAAGTTTAAACTGCAAACGCTCAAGGGTTTCCGATAGTTTCATCGAAGCTTGCTCGCCAGCGCGGCCAGCATTGTGCTTATGGTCACCAATGTGCACAAGGCCACGTAAAAACGTGCCTGTGGTTAATACAATGGTCTTACCTGTAAAAACCCAACCTGTGTTGGTCAAAACGCTTTCAGCCTCGCCTTGCGCATTCAGCTGAACATCATCCACCATAGCTTGCTTGATGGTCAGGTTAGGGGTGTTCTCCATCTCTTTAATCATGGTTTCACGGTAAAGGTGGCGATCACACTGGGCACGTGGGCCACGTACTGCTGGGCCTTTTGATTGGTTCAACATACGGAACTGTAAACCTGCTTTATCGGTAATGCGGCCCATCACGCCGTCAAGAGCGTCAATCTCTTTCACAAGGTGACCCTTCGCAAGGCCGCCCACGGCTGGGTTACAGCTCATCTGGCCGATGGTGTCATAGTTTGCAGTAATCAGAAGTGTTTTAGCGCCCAAGCGTGCTGAAGCTGCTGCAGCCTCGCACCCAGCGTGGCCTGCACCAACGATAATTACATCAAAATTTTGCGTATTTGCTGTCATAGGAGACACCTGCCCTTTAAAATCAAATTGTGGGCAATGTATAGGCGTAACGCCGTGTTTTTACAAGGGGTTTTACGTAATTTAGCCGTTGTTTAAGCTACCGATGGGGATTCTGACGCTGAGTGTACCTGCTTATGTAGCTGTTTTTCACGCCAAACCACAAAGATGTTGGCGGCAATAATCACCGCAGCACCAATATAAACATTCAAGCTTGGGAGGTGCTTCCAAATCATCCAGTCATAGAATACTGACCAAATCAGGATACTATATGAAATTGGTGAGATAACTGAGACCGGGGCCAGCTTAAAACTCTCCGACTTAAAGATCATCCCTAAAGCACCCATAGCTCCCAGGCCTAACAAGAACCATGATGTTTCAGGGCTTAGGATAATCTCAGCCGCTGGCATGCTTGGCATAAACACGGCAAATGGCAGTGTGAATAGGGCACTTAATACCAAAAAGTAAAACGCAGTAGTTAAGCCCGGTTCTTTTTGTTTATTGCCAATCCAGCGCAAAGTCAGGTCTACAAAGGCCGTTCCTACGGTAAAGACAAGGGTGACGATTAAACCTTTAGTCGGGATAGGTTCCCCCCACAGTGCGAGAGGGTTAATGATGATAGCCGCCCCTAAAAAACCCACCATGGCGGCAGCCATACGGCGTGGGCCAACCTTTTCGCCCAATAGCGGCCACGAGAGCAGCAAAACAATAAGCGGTGAAGTTAAGCGAATAGATGAAACGGTCGAAAGTGGCAGCAGTGTAATCGCCCACATATTAAGAGTCATTGTCGTTGTGCCAACAAATGCACGAATAAATTGTGCCTTTGGGTTACGGGTTTTAATAAACTGACTCTTACCCAAAAGCACCAAACCAACGGTCAAAATTAAGGCGGCTGTTACGCCCCGCCAAAAGGTAATTTCCATTGGGTTAATATACGGGGCTAAAAGCTTGGCACAGGCATTCATACTACCAATCAAACTGACGGCTAGAATTGAATAAAAAATGCCTTTTGTTGTGTTCAAACCGTTGGTACACCTTATTTATAATCTTGTTAGTTAGTACTTATTAACATAAAGTACAACTTCAACCTCGCAGCTTGCCTAGAGGCTCGCCACCAAGGATATGGAAGTGAATGTGAGGCACTTCTTGGCCAGCATGATCGCCGTTATTGGTAATAATACGATACCCATCTTTATCGATACCCAAAATTTTAGCAATTTCAGGGATTTTACACATCAAGTGTCCTAGAAGTTCTACGTCTTTTAATTGTGCATCCTGAATGCGTTTGAGGTGGGTTGGCTTAGGAATAACCACCGCATGCACCTTGGCATGAGGGTTAATATCGTGAAACGCCAGAATATACTCATCCTCGTAGATCTTGTTACAAGGAATCTCACCATCTATAATCTTCTTAAATACAGTCATATTCATTCTCCTAATTGAATTAACAATAACCTTGACGTAGGGTTCTGGGATGGATTATTTGCTTCTTGAGGCAGTAAGGTTGTGCCGTTTAGATATGCTAAACAAACAACCGCACGACGATAAGAAGTGAATAAGGCGCCCAGAAAACAAGTCTAGTGGGCGTCTTCCCAGGTTGCACCACTATCAGCCCCAACCTTCAGCGGCACTTTAAGCTTAATAACATTTTCCATTGATTTACAAATAGTTGCCATAGCTTCTTCAAGATGCTCATCAGGCACTTCAAAAATCAATTCATCGTGCACTTGCATCAGCATTTTAACGCCTAAATCAGCCTTTTCGCCGGTAAGAATGTCTTCCAGCTGCTTCATAGCAATCTTAATAATATCAGCGTTTGAACCTTGTAGAGGCGCGTTAATGGCGGCACGTTCAGCGCCTGCAACGAGCATACGGTTTTTCTCGTTAATATTTGGCACGTGTACACGGCGGCCATATAGGGTTTCTACGTAGCCGTGTTCTTTTGCAAACTCTTTAGTTTCATCAAGGAAGGTCTTAATACCGTCATAACGGGCAAAGTAGTTATCAATGTATTGCTTAGCGGTTTTATTATCGATACCTAAGTTCTTAGCCAAAGCATAAGGGCCCATACCATACACAATACCAAAGTTAATGGTTTTGGCGGCGCTACGCTGATTTGGAGTAACATCTTCAGGGTTAACGTCAAAAATTTCAGACGCTGTATGGGCGTGAATATCACCACCATTATTGAAGGCTTTAATCAGGCTTTCAACCTCAGCCATATGGGCCAATAAGCGAAGTTCAATCTGAGAATAGTCAGCACTTACTAACGTGTGATTTTTGGCGGCTACAAAGGCGTGTCGGATTTTACGACCGTCTTCCGAACGGATCGGAATGTTCTGTAAGTTCGGGTCAGATGATGAGAAACGACCCGTTGCAGCACCCGTCTGGTTGTAGCTGGTGTGCACACGTCCGTCGGCTGCAATTTGCTCTTGGAGGGCGTCCGAGTAAGTGCTTTTTAACTTGGCCAAACTACGGTAAGCCAGAACTTCATTTGCAATATCGTGGCCTTCTTCAGCAAGGCGATTTAGGGTTTCTTCATTAGTCGAGTAACCTGTTTTTGTTTTCTTACCGCCTTCAATCTCAAGCTTACCAAAAAGGATTTCACCAAGTTGCTTAGGCGAGTTTAGGTTAAATTCTTCCCCTGCAATCTCAAAAACCTTCTTCTCGTGGGTGGCCATGCGCTCAGCAAAGTCCTTCGAAAGGCTTGCGAGTTCGTTTTGGCAGACCTCAACACCACGGGCTTCCATCGCAGCAATAACGGGTACGAGCGGAAGCTCAATCTCGTCGTAAATGCGTTTAGGGCCTTTGGCGTCATCAAGCTGAGGTTTAAACAGGCTGTATAACTCAAGCGCAATAGCGGCATCTTCAGCAGCGTATTTAGTGGCGTGGGTAATATCAGCCTTATCAAAGGTGATTTGCTTTTTACCAGTACCACAAATGTCTTTAAACGGAATTGTTGTGTAATCTAAGTAGCGCTTTGCCAAACCATCAAGGCCATGGTTGTGTAGGCCACCGAAGAGGCTGAAGCTCATCAGCATGGTATCGTCAGCGCCTTTAACGTCTACGCCGGCCTTTTTCATAACCAAAAGGTCGTATTTAAGGTTATGGGCGACCTTTTTAACGCTGTCGTCTTCAAAATAAGGGCGTAGAGCGTCCAAAACAGTGTTTCTAGGCAATTGTTGGGGTGCTTCTAGTAAATCCCCCGTATGACCTACAGGAATGTAACAGGCCGCCAGATTATCACCATCTTTCACACCAAGCGAAATACCCACAAGATCAGCCGTTAGGGCATCAAGGCCTGTAGTTTCAGTATCGAACGCAAAGTGTGTGTTATCCGCCTTGGCTTTATCTAGGCGTTTTAGCCAGGCATCTAGCTTTTCAGGGGTATCAACAGTTTCAGCGTCATCAAGCTTAAAGCTGCCAACATTTTGCAGAGTTTTCACACCGCTTTTGCCGTTGGTCATGTGAGTATCTGTCAAGCGCCCAGCAAGGGTTTTAAAGTCCATCGAAATCAAGAATTCACGGGCTTTATCAGCTGTTGGGTTAAATAGTAGGTTTTTATCAAGGCCCATTTCGCCAAGGTCAATATCTTGCTTAAGGGTCACCAACTGCTTTGAGAGGTAGGCATTGTCTTTATGAGCAATCAGGTTTTCACGCAGTTTGTTTTGCTTAATTTCTTCCACATGTTCGTAAATACCATCAAGAGAGCCATACTCAGCCATAAGCTTTGCAGCCGTCTTAGGGCCTACGCCCGGTACACCTGGCACGTTGTCTGAGCTATCGCCAATCAAGGCCTGAACTTCAATAACCTTATCAGGACCTACGCCAAACTTTTCATTCACCTCGTCAACGTCAAACACCTTGCTTTTCATGGTGTCGAGCATAATGACACCGTCACCCAGCAGCTGCATAAGGTCTTTATCAGACGAAACAATCGTCACATCAAAAGTATTACGGTGGGTGGTGGCAAGAGTCGCAATGATATCGTCAGCCTCGTAGCCATCAACACGTAAGCCCGGAATACCAAAAGCTTCAATCAGGGGCTCAAAGTAGGGGAATTGCTCAAGCATCTCTTCGTCAGGCTCAGAGCGGTTGGCCTTATAATCAGGGTAAAGGTCGTAGCGGAAGTTCTGCTTACTATCAAGCGCCACACAGCAAAGGTCAGGCTCAAGCTCACGCACAACTTTAATCAACATCTGCGAAAAGCCGTAAAGGGCATTTGTGTGCAACCCATCAGAGGCACGGGTAAGCGGGCGCACAGCGTGGTATGCACGGAAAAAGAAGCTTAGGCCATCGATGATAACGAGTTTTTGCTTTGAACTTTGAGTTGATTGCTGAGCCAAAATACAGAACCCCTTGAGTTTTAGGATTAACGTTTAGGTTTATTCTTGTGACGAGATTTTAAAAGAACATAGCACGCGCCGCCGCCACCGTCACGCGGGAGTGCAGTGTGAAACGCCAAAACAGACGAAATATCTGACAAAAACGTACTGATGTTCCGCTTAATCACGCCCATTTCTTCGCCTTGATGGTCCTTATAGCCACGACCTTTACCGTGAATCACCAGCACACACTTATGGCCTTGCTCTTGGCTTTCTTCGACAAACGTACGGATAGCCTGATAAGCATCAAGTAAGTAGTGGCCGTGCAAGTCAAGGCGGCGTGTGGGGCGAAACTGCCCTTGTTTTAGTTTTTTAAGGGTACGGGCATCAACGCCACCACGGGTGCCTACCATAAGGTCGGCGCTATGTTCATGCACTTCAAAGGGGTTTGAGGGGCTGTAGTCAACATCAGCACCGATAGGCTGCTCGACCAGTTTTTGTAGATGTACCGTCTCGACGGCGGGTTTAGCCGTTGGTGGCTCAGGGTCAGAAAGGTCACCATCTAGGTAACGTTCAAAAGCGTCAATATCGTGGGGTTGGTATGTAAAGTTATCGGCAAGGTCTTCGACCACAGTATCAAGGGTTTTAGCGCCTTTTACCTTAGGTTCTTTTGATGACTGAACCTCTTTTACCTTTTCGGTCGCAGCTTCCCAAATGGCCAGATCTTCATCTGTTAAGTAGGGGCCTTTTTTCGAGTGGTCATCGGCCATGGTTAATTAACCTTATCGCTAACCTTATCGGCCGCCTCATGTTCATACGTCACAAGTGCTGTTGCAAGAGAGGTTGGCATTTGCAAGTTCTGCAAGTGTACCAGTGGGCTTTCAACTAGTGTACGGCGCCATGTGTCAAAGGCAGCAACTTGACCATCAAATGCTTGCAAACGGTCTGGCGCTGTAAGGGCTTTTTGCAGTAGCTTTGCAGCATGAGGGCTGTTTGGCTGCTGGATAGACTCAAGCTCAGCCATTTGTTGAAGCAATGTACGGTCTTCGCCTTTCAGCAAGGCTTCGTCCATGATTTTGCGAGCATCAGTGTATTTGCGGGTTTGCAGGTAGAACTGCGCCATCAACAGCTGTGAACTTAATTGTTCAGGCCAGGCTGAGATGAATTTTTGAACCTTCTTCTCAAGTGCACTCTCTTTTGTATTGTGGTGCATCGCAAGCCACGTACGGCCCACTTTAAGGTTTGGAAGGTCTTTATAAGTGGCTTTTAACACCTTACGACCTTTTTCAGGCTTACCTTGTTGGTCATATAGGTGTGCAAGCTGTAGGGCAAGTGGTACAAAAGTTGGGTTTTGTTTCAAGGCCTTATCAGCAAGTTTTAAAGCTTCGTCTGTTTTACCACTTACTGCCAGTTGCTGCGCTTGCAAACGCTGCAGACATGACAAAACAAAGGCTGCACGTTCACCGTCCTTCGCATTTTTATCGGTTACCTTGGCGTATTTTTCGGCGTAAAACAGGGCTTCTGCCACTTGTTGTTGGCGGGCATATAGGTGCGTTAGGATGTTTAAAATATAGGGGCTTTTTGGCTTCTCACGGTAAAAATCAAGTGCGTAAGTAAGTGCTTGCTTACTATCACCCTTTTCTAGTGATTCCCCAAGTAATCCGCGCAGTCCGATGATTTTTGTATGTGGCTTTTCAAGGAATTTACGGAACTCACGCGTACTTTCAACTGACTTACCCTTCGCTTGCTTGCGTGAGGTCACTTCAGCCAGCAGCGTATCCGCCAATGGCATTTTAGGCAGTAGCTTATGGGCTTCTTTAGCTGATTTCATGGCAGTGTCATCTTCACCAATAGCCAAGGCTTGCAGAGCATCGTTGAAGGCCAGGAAGCCCTTTTCTTGGCGTTTATAGGCCAAGTGTTTATGCAGGCGCTTAGGGGCATTTACCAGCCAGATATAAAGGCTTGTAAGCATCACAACAGCTATACCAAGGATACCCACTGCAACAAGCGCAAAGGCAGCTGAGGTTTGGACTTTCCATCCGTACCACTCAAGCGACAAGGCACCTGGGTTCTCAGCCAAGGCATCAATACCAATACCTAGGGCAAGTACAAGAATGAAGAATAAGAATGCACGTAGCAGCATTATTCAGCAGCCTCCTGTGGGGTAGTAGCGTTCTGGATAGGCTTACCTTCAGCAACAGCTTCTTCTTCAGTCACCACCACAACAGCAGCAACCTTAGCTTTAGTGGGCTGAATAGCAAGGGCCTGATATAGCGTATCAAAGCTGTATTTTTGGCTCGTGTGAGCTTCAACCATTTGGCGCAGCTTAGTTGTAAGGTCAGTAGTATCTTGGCCTTCTTGCTTTGATAGCACCTGCCAGAATGTTGGAATATCACCAGATTCTAGCGGGGCAATCAGCTTATCTGAAAGGTCAGCCGTTTCATCAACACGGCTAATTTGAATCAGCGAGCGGAACTTCGCTTTAATGTAACCCCAGAACCCTTCTGACTCGGCCTTCGCCTCTTCAGCAGCTGCTTGAGCAGCAAGGTAGGCTGAGCGCAAGCCAACTGTGCGGCGGTAAAGCTCTTGTTCATTCAATAGGCCATTGTCTTTAATGAGGGTTGAAAGGGCCAAACCTAGGCTTTGTGCTTCTTTAAAGCCACCAGCTGAGGCCTGCTGTGACCATGCTTCAACGGTTGAAGGCAGCAAAATGCCGTCTTCCCACTGGCGGTACAGGCGATCAACACCTTGTAGCAGGTATAAACGGGCAATGTGTTTTTCGAGGCTGGCTGTATCAGCTTGCTTCATTTCTGCACGCAGGGCGTTAAAAGCTTCACCCATTTTAAGCATTTGCACTTGATGGGTCGCCATCAGCTTCTCTTGCTTTTGATTCACCATACGTAGCATTTGTTGCTGAGCTTCAATCACCTGCTTCAAATCAGCAATTTGGGCGTTTACAGCTGCGTTATTGCCATCATCTGAGCCATTAACTTTAATTTCAACCTTCGTCGGTGTTGGCATATCCGGGGCATCCAGCAGCTCGATTGAGGTTTCAGTCATATTCTCAGGGCGTTCAGAACGGGCAACCAACGGTGTACGTGGTTGGTTTTCGTAGGCGTCTTGGCCAAGAATTTTAATATCAGTGGCTTTTTCAGGCACTTTAACAATACCCAAACCCACCAACACAGAAGCACCAATAAATAATAACAGCAGGAATGCTAAAACCTTAGCACCTGCGCCAGCTTTACGCTTTGTGGTAGGCTTAGCTTGAGTTTCCACCTTAGGTTCAGCCTTTGGAGCTGTTTTAGTGGTTTTATTCTTAGATTTATTCGAAGCCATAACGGTACCCTTATTCAGTAAGCGGTTATTCTTTACCTTCATTCAAAAGCGCACAGGCTTTTTCGGCAAAGTAGGTAATAATCAAATCAGCGCCAGCACGACGGAATGAAATCAGTGATTCCATCATCACAGCGTCTTCATCCAAAATACCTTTTTCAGCAGCGGCTTTAATCATCGCGTATTCGCCACTTACTTGGTAAACCGCTAGCGGCAGTTGCGTTTGCTGACGAAGCTCTGACAACACATCAAGGTACATAATCCCTGGTTTTACCATCAGCATATCTGCGGCTTCTTCTTCGTCTGCAAGGGCCTCAAGCAGGGCTTGGCGGCGGTTTGCAGGGTCAATCTGGTATGACTTACGGTCACCCTTTAGACCACAATCAGCAGCCGCACGGAAAGGACCGTATAGGTTTGAGGCAAACTTAGATGCGTATGAAAGAATACCCACATCGGTAAAGCCCGTCATATCTAGCGCTTCACGCATGGCAGCCACTTGGCCGTCCATCATAGCTGATGGTGCAACCATATCAGCACCCGCTTCAGCGGCAATCACAGCTTGTTTTTGGAGGTTTTGCAGGGTTAGGTCGTTATCAACATGGTCACCCACAACAACGCCACAGTGGCCATGCTCGGTGTAGCTGCAGAAGCAGTTATCGGTAATCACAACCATTTCAGGCACAGCCTCTTTTGCAGCACGAACCATACGGGCCATTAGGCCTTTTTCGTCCCAAGTATCGCTGCCTTCGGCGTCCTTTTTAGAAGGAACACCAAATAGCAGAACTGAGCGCACGCCTTCATCCCAAGCGTTACGCACAACACCGCCTAGTTGTTTTTCAGGGGTACGGTAAACGCCAGGTAGGCTTTCAATTTCTACAGGTTCATCAATACCTTCACCTACAAAAATAGGCAAAACCAGATGCTCAGGGCGTAGGTGCGTTTCGCGCACCATGTCACGCATAGCGGCCGACTTACGCACACGGCGGAAGCGGTAAGGCAATTCAAAGGCATCGTCAGTTGATTTAGAAAGGCGTTTGTTCCAGAACATTGAGCATCTCCTGCAGTTGGGGGTGTTTGGCCACCCGTACTTTAAGCTGTTTGTTGTTTTTATTAAACTCGGCGGCCACTTTATCGCTTATGGCGATGACTTCACCTAGGGTTGTTTCAGCCAGTTGATGAGCCTTACACAGCTTTAAAAGCGCTTGGGCTGAACGTGCCGAAAAAACCAAGGTAAAGGATACCTTATTTTCAGTTAAACAACAAACAACCTCAGCAGGAAGTTCCTGAGGATATGCTTTTTCATAGGCCATGGCGGCCTTGATATTAAAACCTTTTGCTGTAAGCGCTGCATACCATGTGTTTTCAACATCGGCAGAGGTTGGGTGCAAAAGGGTTTGGGGATTTAGTTTTAAAGCTATGTTTTCCGCCAACTCTGCCGCATTACCTTGGCCAGTAAGGGCTACAATAAAGCCCAGCTTTTGCGCTTCATCAGCCGTAACTTTACCCACACAATACAGAGGAAGGTTTGTTTGAGGGAGTGAACGCAAGGCCGCTGACGACGTGACAACAATACCGTCCACATCCGTCACCTTAACGGGCAGCGGTGTGTAGTCAATCAAAGGGAAGGGTAGAGGTTCTAAACCACGTTCAGCCACAAGTTTAGCTGTTCGCGCAAGTTTATCTGCACGGCGAGGGATAAAAACAACCGGGCGTGCCATGTGATAAAGCCTAGTCGCGGTGTGTAGCTGCGATAATAGCTTCAGCGCCTTGGTCAAACAGGTCATCAGCCGCTGTACGGGCCAGTTTTTCCCATTCGTCATAGCCCATTTTGTGGCGTGTGCGCAAAATTTGCTTACCATCTTCAGAGGCCACAAGGCCAATCAGGCGTAAGTTACCGCCTTTAGTAATTTCAACAAAACCAGCAATAGGTGTGTGGCAGCTGCCGCCTAGGTGATCTAGGTAAGCACGCTCTGTGTTCACGCAGTGCCATGTAGGCTCGTCGTTAATGCTTTCAACGATTTTAACCATCTCGGCATCGTCAGCGCGGCATTCAACACCAATAGCACCTTGGCTTACAGCAGGGCACATCATGTCAGGCTCAAGCACGTCGCTAATGCGTTTTTCAAGGTCTAGGCGGTCTAGACCAGCTTTTGCAAGCACCAAAGCATCGTATTCACGCTTACGGAGTTTATCAAGACGGGTTTGAACATTACCACGTACAGGTTTTACTTCTAGGTGCGGGAAAGCATAACGAAGTTGCGCCGCACGGCGTACTGAACTTGTGCCCACAATGGCGCCTTCTTTAAGGTTTGCAAAGTCTTCACCTTCGCGGCAAACGATGGCATCGCGAATATCTGCACGTGGCAGCATCGCTTTAATCACAAGGCCTTCAGGCATATCAGTTGGTACATCTTTCATTGAGTGGGCAGCAATATGCGCTTCGCCATTCAATAGAGCTTCATCAACTTCTTTAACAAAGGCTACTTTACCGCCAACCTTTGAAAGGTCGCCCATAAACTTATCGCCTGTGGTGGTGATGAAGTGAAGTTCGTATTCATAGTCAGGGTGCTTTTTAACAATAGCATCACCAACGGCGCGGGCCTGAACCTGCGCTAGAATACTTTGACGGGTTGCGATTTTAATTACCTTCTTAGCCATGAGTCATGATTTCTCTGAAGTTTTAGTTATTCTCAGTGGTATCCGAAATATCCTTAGGCAGCAACACAAAAAGTGTGCCTAGGCTGTTCTGTAGGCCTGCGTCATGGGCAGCCTCTTCAGTGTGGCCGTAAAAGATATCCCCTCGGATTGTCCCTTTAATAGCACCGCCAGTATCTTGCGCCACCATAAGCTTTTGGAACGGGGCTTCATTAGATGTACGTGTGGTATTTACAAAAGCAGGCACACCCAATGGCAATTTACTGCGATCAACCGCAAGAGAACGCTCAGGCGTTAAAATAACACCTTGGCTGCCATACGGGCCATCAGGCTTAATCGTAAAGAACACGTAGCTTGGGTTTTGTTCAAAAACCTCGTTCATCACGTCTGGGTTATTTGATAACCACTCACGGATGGTTTGCATACTTACATTTTCAAGCTCAAGGTAGCCTTGGTCAGCCATATAGCGGCCAATAGCCACGTATTTATGACCATTTGCGCCAGCGTACCCTACAAAAATATTATCGCCATTTGGCAAAGTGACGCGGCCCGAGCCTTGAATATGCAAAAAGAACGCATCAACAGGGTCTTTTAACCAAATAATAGCGTCTTTTTCTGGGAGGGCGCCTGTCATAATTTCAGAACGGCTATGGTACGGCAGTAAACGGTTACCACTCAGGCGCGCAACAAGGCGCTTGCCTTTATAATCCGGCGAGAACATCTCAAGGTCAGCCACCAGCAGATCATCAGGTTTACGGTAAAGCGGGGTTTGATATTCATCAGTCTTAACGAAAGAACCTTCCATTTTAGGTTCATAATACCCAGTAAATACCCCTTGTTTACGGCCAAACAGGCCAGGGGTGCGTACTTGGTACGGCACAAGGTACTTTTCAAAAAGGGCACGTACATTAGCCTCATTTACCTCGGTGGTTTCCAAAGCATTACAGAAAGGGGCCCAATCGCCATATACGCCAAAAGCGGGGTTATCTTTATGAACAGGCTGTTTTTCGCCACGCTTTAGGTAAAGATTACAACTTTTTTGTAAAGCGGGCACTGCCTCAACCAAGGCATCTGTTTTCCACCCCGGCACTTGGCTCCACAAGCGGGTTTTAAGGCGTAGGGCATCTTGCTCGGCCTTATCGCCACACCCTGAAAGCCCTGTGGCTGCAACGGCAATAAACATGGCCACTAAACTAAGTTGAGCCGCAACAGCTGCCATACGTTGGGTTTTCATGGTTTATATACCTTAAGGTTAGTTGAGGGGCTTCACGTCTTCTAGTTCCCAGTTTGGGTCAGGGTCGTCAATATTACGGGCCCATACCCAAACAGCCTTGTAAGGCTTACCTGATGATGACGTTGATTTAGTGTTCTTCTTCACTTCTGACTGAGCCATTTCAACCTCGTACTTCACTTCAGCAATGGCTGTGCGGCCGTTTACACGAGTTTCGGCAAGTGTAATAGACTCAAACTTATCAATGCGAGTTAGCAGCATGCGGCCTTCTTCTTCTAAAGGCTCAATACGGTCCATAATGTCGTCATAAGCGCGGGGGCTTGTGAGGGCATCAAGGGTTTCTTCGTCATATTCAGCGGCGGCCTGCCAATACAGGTTAAAGGCTTCACGACACCCTGAGAGGAATGTTTTCTCATCAAAAGTAGGGTCAACAGCCTTCAAACGCTCAGCCCCTTCAAGTTTTGCAAGTACTTCAGGCGAAACAACTGGCTTTTTAGGCTTTACGGCAACGGGTGGCTTATTATTTCTTGGCATCTCAACCACTTGCCCAGCAGGTCGTGCGCCTTTACGGTCAATATTCTGCGGGCGGCCCATACCTTTACGTTGCTGCATGCCTGGACCTTTTTTAGAGTCGTCTTTTGGCAGTTTTGTGCCAAAAAAGCGTGAAAAAATGAAATATACAAAACCGACAAGGATAATAAGATCAAAAATAAAGGTTTCGTTCATAGGGAAGGCTCTCTTTTTTACTTTGGTTTTATGAGTGCAAAAAACTATGCTCAATACCCTAACGCAAAAACAAATAACTGGCCAGTTTAATGCAGTGCTTTAAGGTCAGTTTATGAGTGGTAAAAATGCACTATCCCCAAGGGGTGCATTGCATCATACTTTTGCGTAATTATAGATATATCTATTTTATATCAATATATTAATATATGTATGTAACCGCTTACTTACGTATAGTATTTAAAAGTTATACGCATACTTAGAGTTATTATAGTTATCCACATTGGGGTAAAAAAGTTCAATGATTAGAATAACCTCTACCGGAAACTGGGCGTTATATTCCGGAATTCAAATGTGAGTAAGTGGGTTAATTAATAAAGAGGGGTTAAAGTATCCCCACTCGTACACAGAGGTCTCAACTGTTTTTCCACGTGAAGATATTTAAATAAACTATTGAGATTCTTTAAAGAATGAACGTTATCCACAAAGTACACATGACCTACAATCAATAACAACTATATTTATATTATTATATTGTTATATGGGGGTAATTCTAAGGGCGTAATTTTACCCTGAAGGATATAAAGTTCTGATAGGCCTAACAGTCGAAGAATGGTAAAGTTCCCATTAGATTTTTAAGAATAAAAAACTGAGAGCTTAGACCTTATGACACAATCGTCTTCTCGATTACTTCTACAAGTTTTACAAGGCAAGGGCACAGCCCCTTTTAACCGCCCTCCTATTTGGATGATGCGCCAAGCGGGCCGCTATTTAAAAGAATACCGTGAGGTACGCGCCGAAGCTGGGGACTTTTTAACCCTATGTTACACACCTGAGTATGCCGCTGAAGTCACCTTGCAGCCAATCCGCCGTTATAACTTTGATGGCTCAATTATCTTTGCTGATATTTTGGTGATCCCCCATGCGATGGGTCAAAAACTATGGTTTGTGAAAGGCGAAGGGCCAAAGCTTGAAGCTCTTGAAAACCCAGCTGCCATTAAAGAACTAGATAAAGACATTCATGAAAAACTAAGCCCTATTTATGAGTCGCTTAAAAAAGTGCGTGCAGGCTTGCCTGACGAAACCACGCTTATTGGCTTTTGTGGTGCGCCTTGGACAGTGGCTTGCTACATGCTTAATGGCCAAGGTTCTAAAAGTTGGGCTGAAGTTCGTCATCATGCCTATAGCGACCCTCGAGGCCTGCGTGCTATGCTTGATGTGTTGGTTGAAAAATCAGCCGATTACCTTTGCCACCAAATTGAAGCTGGGGCCGACGTTGTTAAGGTGTTTGACAGTTGGGCAGGCTCAGTGCCTCCTCACCTCCAAGATTTGCTAGTGATTGAACCTATGGTGAACATTACCCGCAAGGTTAAGGCACAGCATCCTGATGTTCCGGTGATTCTGTTCCCTCGTGGTGTGGGTCATGAAACTTTGATGAAACTTGCCAAAACTGAAGGCTTTGACTGCTTGGCATTGGATGAACAAACTGATCTACAATGGGCTGTTGAAAACATTGCCCCGCATAAAGCTATTCAAGGAAACATGGACAATGCCGTGCTACTCACAACCCCTGAGGTTGTGCGCGCCGAAGTGACCCGTATTCTGAACATTGCCGGCCACTTGCCAAACTTTATCGTGAACTTGGGCCATGGTGTTTTGCCGCCAACCCCTGTTGAAAACGTGGCAGCCTTTGTTGAAACTGTGCAAAACTGGGATACCCAAAAAGAAAAGAGTGCGTAATGTACACCCTTAAACGTTTTGAAAGCCTAAGCCTACACGGGCGCAAAATGCCTAATATGCCTACGGCCATGAACGAAGACCATCTGGTAGTGGCGCATAATCTTTACGCTGTGATTGATGGGGCGACCCAGCGTAAGGGCAAAAACATTGGCGACCTTACAACAGGTGCATACCTAGCTGAATACCTGCACCGCAGCCTTACCCATATTGCTCAAGACCCCCAGTACCAAGACACTGAAGCCGCCCTTTTGCTGGCAGGCGTTAACCGTGCCTTTGGTGAAAAAATGCAGCAAGAACAGCCTGAGCTTATTGAACAAGGTTTTGCCTTTGGCCCTGCGGCTGCCATTGCCCTAATTAAGATGCACGATGACGGCACATACTCATATGCACATGCAGGCGATTGCGCCATTGTTGAGTTTGGCACTCACGGTGATGTATTCCAATGCCCACCTGAAGCGAAGCCTTATCACCTTGAAGGGGCCCGTGCCGATCACCTGCGCCAAGTGACGAAAGAAAAAGGCATTAGTTATGACGAAGCTTGGGAACTGAAAGAAGTTCAGGATAAATACGACGAATACAAATATGCCATTAACGTAGAGTGGCCGATTGTAACGGGTGACCCACGCCTTGAAAATGTGATGTTTGTTGGCCGCCGCTCGCTAGACGATGTAAGTGCCCTGGTTTTGATGACCGACGGTATGTTTTTACCTGGCGCTGATGACCTTCAAGGCGCCGAAATGGCCGCCCGACAAATGCTTGAACACGGCGTAAGCGCTTACGGGATGAGCTTGAAGAATATTTATGATGACGACCCTGCGCGTGAAAAATACATGCGCTTTAAACACCAAGACGATGCCAGCGCTATGCTGCTGCAGTTTAAAGATATTTATAAAAACTAACTTAAATTTAATTTAATAAAGACGACACTCATGGACCTATATTTTACTGTTAAAGCCCTTCACCTTATTGCCCTGATTAGCTGGTTTGCAGGCCTATTTTACCTGCCACGCCTATTTGTGTACCACGCTGAAAACCAGAAAAACCAAGACTGCTGCGAAATGCTCGTGACGATGGAGCGTAAACTGCTGCGCTTTATTATGAACCCTGCCATGGTCCTAACTTGGGGCTTTGGTATTACCATGGTGATGCTAAACCCTGCAGTGGCACATGGTGGGTGGTTCCACGCTAAAATGGCGCTGGTTGTGATGCTGAGTGGTTACCATATGTCACTGGCTGTGTACCGCCGACGCTTTGCGGAAGAACGTAACGTAAAGTCAGGTAAGTTTTTCCGTCTTTACAACGAAGTGCCAACAATTCTGCTAATTATTGTGGTGTTCTTGGCGGTTCTAAAGCCGTTTTAAGCCCTAAACCTTCATCAACCCCTTGCCCACGGCGTACGAAAGATACCAAAAAAGCTTGACGCCACGGGCAGGGGTACTTATCTTTAAAGCATAAGGCGTCCGCCTTTCCCGAAAACCAACCTAATCGTAAATTACAGGTTTGAAGTTCGCCCCCGCTTAAAAGAGGGCAACCCTTTCTAAATAGATAATCAAATAAATCGGAATCTGCGTTTCATGCACTTAAAAGAACTTAAGCAAAAAAAAGCTGAAGAACTAGCCAAAATGGCTGAAGAACTAGGGGTTGAGGATGTTGCCAACCTCCGTAAACAAGAAATTATGTTCGGCATTTTGTCGAAACTCCCTAAAGAAAAAGAAGTTATTGCCGATGGCGTGCTTGAAGTGCTGCAAGATGGTTTTGGTTTCTTGCGTTCAGTAGAGTCAAGCTACCTGCCTGGCCCTGACGATATTTACGTTTCACCAAGCCAAATTCGTAAATTTGGTCTTAAAACAGGTGATACCGTTGAAGGTCAAATCCGCGCCCCGAACCCAGGCGAGCGCTACTTTGCCCTACTTAAAGTTTCATTGGTTAACTTTGGTGATGTGGCTAAAGCTAAACGCCGCATTAGCTTTGATAACCTTACACCGCTTTACCCAGATGATCGCTTTAACCTTGAAAACAGCGATCCAACTTCAAAAGACCTTACAGGCCGCGCGATTGACCTTATTGCCCCTATCGGTAAAGGCCAACGTGCTGTGGTGGTGGCGCCGCCACGTACAGGTAAAACTGTATTGCTACAGTCAATTGCCCACGCGATTGAAGCCAACCACCCTGACGTTTACACCATTGTTCTGCTGATTGACGAACGCCCTGAAGAGGTAACCGACATGCAGCGCTCGGTAAAAGGTGAAGTTGTATCATCAACCTTTGATGAGCCAGCAAGCCGCCACGTTCAGGTTGCGGAGATGATTATTGAAAAAGCAAAACGCCTCGTTGAGCAAAAGAAAGACGTTGTGATCCTTCTAGACTCTATTACCCGTTTGGCACGTGCCTACAACACGGTAGTTCCAAGTTCTGGTAAGGTTTTGACCGGTGGTGTGGATGCCAACGCCCTACAACGCCCGAAACGATTCTTTGGTGCTGCTCGTAACATTGAAGAGGGTGGCTCACTAACCATCATCGGTACAGCGCTGATTGATACAGGCTCTCGTATGGATGAGGTTATCTTTGAAGAGTTCAAAGGGACAGGTAACATGGAGCTATGGCTTGACCGTAAGCTTGTTGAAAAACGTACTTACCCTGCCGTTGATATTGCTAAGTCAGGTACTCGTAAGGAAGACCTACTGGTTGAACCAGCTGACCTTGCGAAGATTTGGGTACTACGTCGTATCCTACAGCCTATGGGCACTGTTGATGCGATGGAGTTCTTGCTTGATAAACTTCGTGGCACGAAAAACAACGCTGAGTTCTTCCAGAGTATGAACCACTAGCGTTTGCCTAAACGTAAAAAAGCCCCTCCTGAATTGGAGGGGCTTTTTGTTCGTTAGGTGTTTATCAGCAGGGCTTAACCGCGCTGGTAAAGCATTTCCACATCATCGGCGAGAGCGCCCATGGCGTTTACCAGTTCAACCTTGGCAGCGGCCAGGGTTTCGATGGGGTTTTCATCCCAGTTTTTCAGCGTACGCAGCTCAACCTTACGGCCGGCTTTCAGCGCTGCTTCAATGCCTTTCAGCATGCCGGTGGAAAAACCACGGTCCACGTAAACGGCGGTCTTTTGTGCCAGCAGGCCTTCGGCCAGACCAGCAGCAATGCCGAGCGAACGCTCCCAAGGCACGGTATCATCGAGGATGCCGTCCTGGGTGTATTTGATGTGCGAAGCGAAGGGAATTTCACCGAAGCGGACCAGTGCATCGTGGCAGGCCAGACGCGCATAGGTGAGGTTTTCTTCGATTTCGGCAGCAGTGTCGGCCGCAAACGGGCTTTCGACCACCACAAAACGGCGGGTTTCGCCGAAAAATTCGATAACTTCAGGCAGGTGTTCTGCCCAATTGTCCGACTTTTTCAGCTTTTCCAGCAGCGCCTTATAGCGCTTTTGGTAGGTTGTATCTTCACTCATTAATTTGTCCTTCTTAAGAGAAACAATAAGAAAATAAAGAGAGGGGATAGGCTCTAAAGCTAGAAAGCTTTAGAGGTTTGAAAAAATAATTTAAACGAGAAATAAGATAGGAATAACCTAACCACACAATAGCAGAACCGCCCTAAATGTAAAGAAAGTATACAATTATACGTGCAAAACGGGCCTAAAGGCTTGTAAACAAATAAAAGAGCCCTATCTAGTGGATAAGTTTAATTTTCCGAAGGGGGGAAACCATGGGTTCACGCGTTCCAATGAGTATGGCGCTTATCGCTTCAGTATCACTATCACTTGGTATGTCAAAAGAAGCACAAGCCTCAGATGTTGCAGCACCTGCAACTACAGCTGAAAATGTTCTTAACCTTACCGCTGATGATATTGATCAGCTGAACCAAATGGGGTTTGACCCTCAGGCTGTCTCAGCCGAACTTGCCGAAATGGAAGAAACCTACGGCCCTGTTGACCCACGTGATCTACAACGCCAAGTTTCACAAGATATGCAGCGTACAGTAGGTGACCTTGACCAACCAGAAGTGCACCAACGCTACATGGAACAACTGCGCGAGCGTTACGAAGGCAATGGCCACGATGCTAACCGTGTGCGCCTTGTGATTGCTGAAAACAAAGTTGATAACGAAACCATCCGCATTAAAGGGATTGGCCTCCGCTACGAGCGTGAGTTTTAAGCCTTAAGTGTTTATGTATCCCCAACATAAAAAAGGGAGCTGTTAAAGCTCCCTTTCTTGTTTTTGTAGCCTTCACTTAGCGACGGGCTGCACCTAGGATGTTCAGGATGTGAACAAATAGCACAACAAAGTCAGTGTAAAAGCCAAGGGCATTCATAATAGCCATACGTGATGACATCAACTCGTCGTTACCGTAGTGGTGGTAAGTCTCACGAATTTGATTCATCTTGTACGCCACAGCAATCAGCACGAATGGAATAACCAATACGCTGAATACAAGGCTTAGGCCTGCTGGTACAGTGCTGAAGATGCTCATACCAATAAGCACAACGGCAAATACCATCAAGGCAATACCACCAACAGCCAAGAAGCTGCCAAGGCTCGCAAGTGAGCGGCCTGTGGTGTAACCGTATAGGCTAGCGGCACCAAAAGTACCTGCAGCCGCTAGGAATGCCAATGTAATGTCAGCCTGAGCGTATACAAGCGCAAGCGGGGCAAGCATAAAGCCTGTAAGGGCACTGTAGCCTGCAAACATAGCCAAAGCGGTTGTTGGCTGGGTGTTAAAAGCAATCTTGTGGAACAGCATACCTACGCCGAACCATACCAAGAACAAGATAAGGTTTGCATTTACTGCAAACTGCAAAGCTTCTGGGCTTTTAAGGGTTAGCCAAGCCACAAGACCTGATAGCGCTACGCCACCTGCCATGTAGTTAAAAATCATGCGCATGTGGGCTGCTAGGCCAGCGTCTTGAGCTAGTGCACCTGTTGCGTTGTTTTGAAATAGCATTGTAGTCTCCTTTATGTGATGTCTTAAATCACTCATATTTATGCCATAGGTTTTATATGTTCTTATTGCTATGGCTTTCGTTGTCTTAGCCTAAATAGTAACACCATCAGGTTACGTATTTTGCTAAGACCATAATAATGAATAAGCTCAGCAAGCTTTTCAATAAAAATCGGACGAATCAAATCCTATCAATTCGCTCGATTTTTGTATTTTTATGATACGATATAACTATGGAAAAACTTGCACAACCTCCGCATCAAGTCACAACTGAAGACCGCCTGCGCCGTGTCGGCGTTGAGCTTGAGTTTATTGGCCTTTCAGCAGCCACTGCTGCTGAGCTTGTGGCCAATGTTCTTGGCGGCAAGGTTGAAACCGAAAGCAAGCACCGCTGTGTTGTAAATACACCTAAATACGGCGAATTTGTTATTGAGCTTGATACCATCTATGCCCACCAAAACAATATGGCTTATAACGAGTTTGCTAAAAAACTCGATATTGCTGAAGACTTGGCCGAACTTGTGGGCGATATGTCGCGCGAGTTTGTGCCCATGGAAATTGTAGGCCCACCCATTGATTGGCCCGACCTTACCTGCTACGACGCTATTGTTACGGCCCTGCGTGAGCAAGGCGCAAAAGGCACCAATGCCGCCCCATACTATGCCTTTGGTTGCCAGTTGAACCCTGAAGTAACAGCCCCAACGGTTGAGGCTATTTTGCCAACCTTCCAAGCGTTTATCGTGATGGAGCCTTGGCTCCGCAAAAAAAGCAACCATGACCTTACCCGCAAGCTCACCAGTTTTGCCGACCCATTCCCCAAGCGTTATCAAGCTAAGGTGCTTTCGGCTGATTATGCCCCGACTATGGAAGAATTTATTGATGACTACCTAAAGGCCAACCCAACCCGTAACCGTGCGGTTGATATGCTGCCTTTGTTTAAACACATCATGCCTGAGAAAATCCAAAACCTTGACGACGAGCGTATTAAAGCCCGCCCGACCTTCCACTACCGATTACCTGATTGCCCACTGGGGGATACCACATGGCGGGTGGCGGATGAATGGAACCGATGGGTACAAGTTGAAGAACTTGCCAATAACCCCACTGAGCTTAAAACCCGCTGCCAAGTGCACCTTGATAACCTAAACCGTAGCGCCTACCGCAAAGCGATGGATTGGCTAAACGAGAAGCTATCATGACAACGACCCGACCTAAAATTGGCGTAACTGTTGCCCGTAAAGGCGGCTGGTGGATGTGGCAATGCAACCGCTTGAGTATTTTTATTGCTGGTGGCAAGGCTGTGCGCCTGCGCCCTCAAAACAAACCCACACTGAAAGGCCTTGATGGCCTACTGATTGGTGGCGGCGATGATATTAGCACCGCCCTTTATGATCATGGTATTCAGCCTGCGGTGCGTGTGGATGAAGAGCGTGACACCATCGAACAAACCCTCGCAACAGAAGCTTTAAGCAAAGGTATACCAGTGATGGGCGTGTGCCGTGGGGCACAAATGTTGAATATTGTATGTGGTGGCACGCTGCACCAAGATATTTACCAAGTGTATGTGAACGCGCCTAAGCTGCGCACTATCTTGCCCCGTAAGGATGTGACTGCCCAAAAGGATAGTCGCCTCGCTCGGTTGCTTGGCCGTGAAATCCTTAAGGTTAATGCGCTGCATCATCAATCAATTGACCGTGTGGGCGAGGGGCTTAAAGCAACTGTTTTTGATAAACACGGCATGATTCAAGGTATTGAAGGCGGCACCACCGAAGGGGCCGATAACGCCTTTAAAATTGGTGTGCAGTGGCACCCTGAGTTTTTGTTCTTTAAAAAGATTCAGCGTAATTTGTTTAAAGCCTTTGTTAAGGCTGTAGTCGAACACAGAAAAGCCCTTAAAAACAGCTGATTTTAGCTTGATTCTGGCGTGAATTAGCCAAAAGTTAGTGAACGTTTACTTCGCACGATTTTCCTATTTTTCCCCGTATTTTCGAATTATAGTATTGGCACAGTAATGATGCCTTAACCTCCTTTCGGCATTAAAGAATTTAGTAAAAAAGGATTAACGATTATGCGTATTGGGATTCCCACCGAAGTTAAAAGCTCTGAGAAGCGTGTTGCCCTCACACCTGAAGCGTGTGCCACCCTGGTTGAAAAAGGCCATGAAGTATTTTTGCAAAAAGATGCTGGTGTTGGTGCTGGGTTCCCAGACGAAGATTACACAGCCGTTGGCGTAAAAATTGAGCCAACAGCCGATCACCTTTTTAAAGCAGCTGAAATGATTGTGAAGGTTAAAGAACCTCAGCAAGAAGAACTTTCACGCCTGCAAAAAGACCACCTTCTATTTTGCTACTTGCACCTAGCTGCTGAGCCTGCTTTGACCAAAGGCCTGCAAGAGATTGGCCTAAAAGCCGTAGCATTTGAAACTGTTGAAGAAGGCGGCAAAACACCACTACTCGCCCCAATGAGTGCCGTAGCGGGTCGCCTATCTGTGCAAATCGGCACATGGTACCTACACGCGCCACGCGGTGGCCGCGGTGAGCTTATGGGCGGTATTGACGGCCTACAGCAAGGCCACGTTGTGGTAATTGGTGCGGGCGTTGCCGGCCAAGAAGCTGCACACCTTGCCTACCATATGGGCGCTAAAGTAACCCTGCTTGATATCAACCAAGAGCGCTTGGACATGATGTCATCACGTTACCCAGGTATGAACTGCGAAATTTCAACACCTGAGCGCATTACCGAACTTATGCCAGAAACCAGCCTACTTGTTGGTGCGGTATACGTGATTGGTAAGCGTGCCCCACACGTGGTCACCGAAGAACAAATTAAACTTATGCCACAAGGTAGCGTTGCGGTTGATATTTCAATCGACCAAGGCGGTTGCATTGCAACCTCACGCCCTTGCACCCACGACATGCCTGTTTACACACAGCACGGCGTGATTCACTCAGCGATTACAAACCTACCGGGTTCTGTGCCGCTTACATCATCACAAGCATTGTCACAGGCTATTTTGCCATACGTGCACCAGCTTGCTGAGGGCGAGTGGACGCCAGCTCTTGAAAAGGGCATTAACGTGGATGGTGGCGAATTGAAGATTGCTTTGTAAGCCAGCCTAAATACAAAAAAAGCCAGTCAACCGACTGGCTTTTTTTATGCCATCTCGAGTGTTTCTTTACTCGGGTAATCATATTCACGGCGGCGGCCTTCCCATTTAAGGGTGCAGGTTGAAGGGACCGAAGCTGGCAGCTCTTCAAGGCGTGGGTTTTTCTTACAGGTCAGCAGATGTAAGCCTTGCGGCATGTCATGCTGTAGGTGTGACAAATCATTGCCATCGCAGCTTAGTTTTTCCAATGTTTCAGGCAGGTGCGGTAGCTCTGATAAGCGGTTGTGTGCGCAATCAAGGTGCTTTAGTTGTGGTGGTAATGTGCGTGGCAAATCACCAAGGTTATTGTGGGCGCAGTTAATATCAAGCAGTGAATCTGGCAGGCTCATAGGCATCACAATCATGCGGTTATGGCTGCAATTCAAATGACGCAAATTCTGCGGTAATTCGCCTGGTAGCGTTGAAAGGTTATTCAGCGCACATGAAAGGTTATCTAGGTTCTCAGGCAGTTGCGGCAGGCTTACAATCTGGTTACCTGAGCAGTTAAGAATACGCAAATTCTCGGGCAGTTCTGGCAATTCAAGCATTTGGTTTTCACTGCAATCAAGCTCATCCAAGTTTTGTGGCAGTTGTGACGGGAGCCACATCAGTTGGTTTTGCGAAACATCAAGGCTACCAAGTTTTGATGGTAGTTTTTCAGGCAAAGTTTCAATCTTATTTGAGCGGGCACTTAGGCTGGTAAGGTTTTGCGGCAGTGCGGGCAGCTCAGTAAGCTCGTTTTGGTCACAGTTTAAATGACCACATTCGACCATTGAAAGGTCAGGGAGCTGACGAATCCCCATGCCGCTAAGATTCAGCTGGCCACGCTCAAGCACCAGTTTACCGTCTTGGTTTTGGTATTTATAACCAAGGTGGTTTAAAAGGTCTTCGGCTGAGCATTGGCCGTCACGCAAGTTATCAGGCAGGTGGCGCACATTGGCTTTTTTCTGCTGTGCTTTAGGGAGGTGAACTTCACCTTTTTCAATGGTAAAACCCGTAATACCGTCCTGATACAGGTGTTTATCAAGCTGAAATTTACCCTGTAGGCCGTTGTTGAAGTAATCACGGCATAGTTTATGGGCGGCCGCATCAAAAGCTTCGTGCTCAATACCGTAGGCATTATCAGGGTACATGGCCGTTTGGGTGCCGTCTTTCCCACCGTGGTAAGGTTTAATCAAATGACGTGAGAGAGGGCGCATAATCTCAGGGTCAGACTCTGACACCAAGTACGCCACAATCGAGCCTTGTGAAATATCATCCTCAATACGCTCAGGAAAATCGCCGTATTCATTCATGCATGAGGTCCAATGGCGGCCTGTCGACGCACGTGCAATATCCTCAGGCCTACGTGAGACGACCATCATTAGCTTTTCGGTTTTCTGGCTGCAGTGTTTGTCCCACTGTTTAAACAAACCTTCTTCGCCATTTTTATTCAGTAAACGGCCAAGGCGCATGTTGTTTTTGCCGCCGTCGTTACTGGCGGTGCCTTGTTCAAAGTCAATGTCGTAATCAGGGAGTGCTGCTTCAACAAGCGCTTGCAGGCGGTCTTGCTCGGGGTTCTTTTCCTCCGGCAGTGTAAAGTACAGCCGCTCACGTTCGCCAAATACGGGGCGCAGGTGGGCATGGTCAGGGGCCGGGCGTTCGGCCTGCTGTTGCATAAAACCTGTTTGAATATTTTCGGGCAGAATCCCCTCATACTCTTGCAGTTCTTCAAGTGAAAGGCTGCCCAGTTGCGTAAGGGTATTGGCATCAGGAAGCTGGCCTTCTGAAGCCTCGTACGCATTGGCATAGTTGAGAGAATATTGAAGCAGAGCGTCCTTTATTTCAGGGCGTGCTTCAGGGCAATTTTTCTCGATAAGACGCGCGGCTTTATCCACTAATTTGGTGTTTAGTTTGTTGATATGCGCTGCGCTAAGTTGTCTCATAACCCTCTGAAATATTTATACCCTTTAATAAGGTATAGGGGGTATCCCTATATCTTCAAGGGGTTACTTACACGTGGGCACTGCCACCCGAAAGGTGGTAGGACGCTGTCCCGTGCCACGGCATAGCTGTGGCAAAGGTCAGCGACGATAAAACCGAAGGTTTTCACCGAGCCTCAAGCTTTGCTTAAGCGAATGTGTATTATAACCGCGGTGGTTCGATATACACACGGCCACCCGGCGCCACACACTTACGTGGGAAGGTCACAATCAGAGGGTGCCCTGCTTTAAGACATTTATCAAAGTTGTTGATGGCTTTGTCTTTTTGCGAAAGTTTCTTATCAATCTCAAGGTAAGTTGTGCCATCAGGCAAGACGCACTGACGTGGGACCGAGTCTACCAAAGTATGGTTCAGGGCCTTACAGTCTTCGTAGCTCCAGATGGTGATAAGGTTGGCGATTTGGTCTTTCTGGCCAAAGGTTTTGGCGGTACCTAATAGCCAAAGTTCAAGATCACGGTTGGTGTCTTCATAAGGCATGGCATCAGCAGGTAGATCTACTTTGTTTTGGTAAATCTTTACAGGCTCGTACACTTGGCCAGCGTTACCCAGTAGGCTGACTTCAATATGGTCGTAAATGGTGTTTGATTTTTCAGTCGGCACATTACCACTTACTGAAACCTGTAGCTTACGCACTTTATCAATAAAGATTGGCAGCTCAACAGGGTTCAAGCGCCACATAAGGAAGGTCTCTTTATCAGCGTTATTACCGCTTAGGCGGATTTGCACTTGGGCTGAACGCAAGTCGCCATTATTCAGGTGTAGTGATTCAAAGTCTGGCACAGGTTTTGGCGCTTCAACACGGCGTTGGCGCAAGCTGTTGGCGCGCTGTGCAATGTTAGGGTCAGCACGGTAGTTGTTTTTCTGGTCTGCAAGGCTTGGCAAGTCAGGCATAGGTTCTAGCTGCTCAGGCGGGAACATCGGCGCTGGTTGCTCAGGTGATTCACCCGCACGGCCAATAAGGGTGCGGCGCATACCTGATGGCCCCATGTGAGTTGAGGTCATAGGGTTCCAGTGTTTAATGGCAGGTTCACCGTTCAGGCCTTCCCACGGGGCAAGGCTTGGGTCGTGGTTTAGGTTTTGTGCTGTTGCCGCCGAAACAGCGCCCAGCAAAATGCCTACAGCTGCGAGCAGTACAACTAAGATAACGGGAAATTTTTCTCGGATATAGGTACTCATATTAGGTCCTCATCAATATCAAATTCAACAACACGTGGGCGTTCAAGCAGCAGGCGGAATGTGCGTGACGCGTCAATATCACCGTGAATTACACCGTTCACAGCCATAACGACGCCCATATCAATCCCCTTAGAGGCACCTTGCACGGTCAAAATAGCGGCCGTGTTTGCGCCTTCTACGGTTGAGCCTACTTTTTCAAAGGCTTCTTTTGCGGTCATCCCTTCACCAAGGTAACGTCCAAAGCGGTAGTTACGTGACCCTTCGTGGGATGACAACATAAGGTCACCCACGCCTGAAAGGCCTGAAAGGGTCAAACGTTCACCGCCAAGGCTATGGCTATAGCGCATCATTTCAACGATGCCGCGGCAAAGAACGCCGGCTTTAAAGTTTTCACCCATGCCTAACCCATCAGAAATACCTGCACCAATAGCAATCACGTTTTTCATGGCGGCGCCTACTTGCACGCCAATAAGGTCGTGTGTGAAATACAAGCGCATCAACGACGAGTTAAAGAGCTTATCAACTTCTTTCAGCACTTCTTTACGGCTTGCAGCCAAAGTCGCCAAAGCTGGTTTGTGGCCTGCAACTTCGTGGGCAAATGTTGGGCCTGAAAGCACGGCGAGGTTATGGAAGTGAGGCATCATGTCTTGCCAGACATCGGTCAAAATAGCGCCATCAGACTCACGGAAGCCTTTTGAGCTAATCACAACGGTTTGGTCTTCTTTTAAAATAGGGGCAAGCATGGCGGCCATCTCGGCACAGTGGGGCACGGGGCTTGCGTATAGAATAACTTTACAGTTCTTGGCTACATCTTCAGGGGTAGTCGTCACGTCAATCTTTTCAGACAGTGGATAGCCGGGTAGGAAGATGCTGTTCTTACGTTTTTTCTTAATATCAGCAGCGGCTTTTTTGTCATATGACCATAGCAATACGTTATGGCCACACGCACCAGCCAAATGTTCGGCGAGGGCTGTGCCCCACGCGCCTGCACCAAGTACACCTACAGGGTATTTATAGCTCATGAGCTTTGTCCTTTCATTGGCCGCTGAGGCGGCTTCATATCTTCTAGCGGCCAGCGCGGTGTGGCGTGGCTACTCAGAGGGCTTTTTTCATCATTAATTAAACGCAGGCCGCCTGCATAGGCCACCATCACAGCGTTATCGGTACAGAGGTTCAGCGGCGGGGCTGAAAATGTAACGTCAAGAACAGTACAGACTTTTTCCAGTCGGCCGCGCAGCATCTTGTTGGCAGCAACACCACCCGCCAGCACAAAGTGCTTCACTTTAGGGAGCGACTGTAACGCACGGCGGCTTTTAATAGTCAGTGTTTGAGCCACAGTTTCTTGGAAGCTGGCACAAATATCATTGAGTGTTTTCTCGTCAAGGTCTTTGCCTTCGGCCTCATGCTCCATCACCAGTTGGCGAGCCGCTGTTTTCAGGCCTGAGAATGAGAAATCAATCCCTTTATCTTTAAGGGGAATAGGCAGTTTGTAGGCTTTAGGGTCACCTTTTTCGGCGTGCTTTTCAATAATAGGGCCACCCGGGTAACCGAGACCCATGAGTTTTGCCACTTTGTCAAAAGCTTCGCCTACGGCATCATCTAGGGTGCCGCCAATAGTTTCGTAGTCGCCCACCTCACGTACATGAATAAACTGGCAATGCCCGCCTGAAACCAGCAACAGCAAATACGGCATAGGAGTATTGTTGGTAAGCTTGCAAGTTAGAGCATGGCCTTCAAGGTGATTCACGCCAATGTAGGGCTTGCCTGTGACCATGGCGAGGGTCTTGGCATAGCTAACACCTACAAGCAGGCCCCCTAATAGACCTGGGCCGCTGGTGGCAGCAAAGGCATCAATATCGCTGAGCTCAAGGCCAGCCTCTTTAAGGCAGGTGGTCACGATAGGGCCCACTTTATCAACGTGGGCACGCGCTGCAATTTCAGGCACAACGCCGCCGTAATCAAGGTGTTCTTGATGTTGGGTGTAGACCGTATTGGCTAAAACTTCTGCTTTAGGCGCGCCATTTTCCATGCCAGAAAAGGCCACGACTGAGGCGGCTGTTTCGTCACATGAGCTTTCAATACCTAAAACTTTATACATAGCTTTAAGTTTATCTAAATAGGGGCTGCCTTATACAGTGGAATCTTGTATATTGGGCGAGGTTACACGACCACCTGCGACTAAAAGACAACAAATTTTAGCCTTTTGGTGGTATTTAGAACACGATTATGGATTTTTAGAAGGACGTTCCCCCATGTCACAAGCCGTTACAAACCTAGCCGATTACAAAGCCGATATGATGGCAAAGTGTGCACACCTTAAGCACTATTTTGAAAAGCCCTTTATTGTAATGGATACCGAGTTTACCTCATGGGAAGGCGCTATGCTGCGTGACTGGAGCGGCCCGAATGAATGGCGTGAAATGGTGCAAATTGCCGCTGTTGAAATTGACCCTACACAAGGCTTTAAAGAAACTGCCCACTTTGACGTTTTGGTAAAACCACAATGGAACGCCGAACTTTCACCTTACTTCAGCGAACTTACAGCCATTAGCCAAGCTGATATTGAAAGCAAAGGCCTGATGTTTGCCGAAGCGGCTGACAAATTTGCCCAGTTTATTAACGGTAAAGACGTATGGTCATACGGCGGGGATGAAAAAATCTTCTGGGAAAACTGCATGTTCTACAACACTGAGTTTAAGCCAAACTGCAACTTTTTTGATGCCCGCCTTGTGGTGAAAATGATGGGTGATAACCCAGGTAACTACTCAAGCGGCACGCTCTACAAAGCGGCAGGTATTAACATGGATGGTCATGTGCATAATGCCCTGCATGATTGCCGTTCGGTGGGGCAGTATCTTAAACACCACTTCGGATAAATCTACTTTTGGCAGGTGGGGCAGAAGTAACTTGCTCGGCCCCCTTGCACAATTTTCTGAATCTCAGTTTCACATACGGGGCAAGGTTTGCCCGCACGGCCGTAAACTTTAAAGTTATGCTGGAAGTAGCCCAATGTGCCGTCGGTCTGCACATAGTCTTTAAGTGATGTGCCGCCTGATTTAATCGCGTCCTTTAACACCTTTACAATATTGCTATGCAGTTCAGCTACACGCTGTTTACTAATGGCGCTGGCTTTACGGCGGGGGTTAATGCCGCTCATAAACAAAGCTTCGTTGGCATAAATATTCCCCACACCCACAACAACCTTATTGGTCATGATGGCTTGTTTGACGGGCAGGCTGCGCTTTTTGAGGGTTTTGTAAAGGTAGTCAGCTGTAAACTCATCCCCAAAAGGCTCAGGCCCTTGGGTCATCAGGTGTTTGCTGGTTTGCAGGGTGGCCGTTGGGCAAACGTCTACCACGCCAAAACGGCGAGGGTCGCTCATCCGCAGTTCAATCGGGTGGCCGGTTTCATCTTCAAAGTAAAAGCTGAGGTGATCATGTTTTTGCAAAGGCTCACTGCCTTCGGGGAATAAGATACGTCCGCTCATCCCAAGGTGAAACAGCACACTTAGGCCATTATCAAGGTGCATAATGGCAAACTTGGCGCGGCGCTCAATGCTTGTGACTTTCACGTTTTTAAGTTTGCCTAAACTTGGCGGAAAAGGATAACGCAACCCTTCACGACGTAGCGTGACTTTTTTAAGCTTAGCGCCTTCAATTTTCTGGCGCATCCCACGAACAACGGTTTCCACTTCGGGCAGTTCAGGCATTTTTTCTGCGCTCCTTTGGCTTATTTGGGCAATCTAAAACTTCATTATCGCTTTCGCGGTTCTTGTGTATTCTAACATACACGCCGCTTCCACGGTCAATAATGAAGTTTTACCTTCTCCCAAACCGCTGCGCTTAAGCTCAAAATCTCCGCAAAAAAACTTCTAAAAAAAGCTATTTGTGCTTAAATACAGCTATGAGTTTAACCGCAAAACACATCATCGCTGCTGTCGCTACCGCACCTCTACCAAGTGGTGTGGCTGTTATTCGTTTATCAGGCAGTGGCTGTAAAGCCTTGGCCGATACCCTGTGCCCGAGCTTTACCAAAGTTAAAACCCGTGTGATGCACTATGCCCCCATTAAAGATGAAGCCGGCAATGTGATTGATGAAGGTCTATGGGTTTGGTTTAAAGGCCCCAACAGTTTTACAGGCGAAGATGTTGTTGAGTTTCATGGCCACGGTGGCCGTGCTGTGGTGCAAGCCGCCCTTGAAGCTTTTTACAAAGCAGGCGCCAAACCTGCTGAACCAGGTGAATATACCCGTCGCGCCTTTATCAACGGCAAGATGGACCTGACTCAGGCCGAGGGGTTGGCTGACCTTATTGAAGCCAAAACCGAACAGCAGCGCCAACAAGCACTGCGCCAAATGAATGGTGAGCTTGGTACTACCTTTGAAACTTGGCGTACTGAATTGATGCACCTTGTGGCCCATGCTGAAGCGGCTATTGACTTCCCCGATGAAGAGCTTGATGTGCTGCAAGAAGGGAACTTTGCTGCCAAAGTTGATGATCTGCTTGAAACCTTTAAAAAAGCGCAGCAAAACCAGTCAGGTCAGCGCCTGCGTGAGGGTTTTGAGGTGGCGATTATCGGTAAACCTAACGCCGGAAAGTCAACACTCACTAACTTACTCACAGGTAAGGAAACTGCCATTGTAAGCCCCATTGCAGGCACTACGCGTGACGTTGTTGAAAGCCACCTCGACATTGCAGGTTACCCCGTTATTTTGGCTGACACCGCAGGCCTACGTTTAACCGATGATGTGATTGAAGCTGAAGGCGTTAACCGTGCAGGGAAACGTGCTAAACAAGCCGATTACGTTATCTTGCTAGTGGATGCTGCCGACTGGCCAACCTTACCTCCAGAAGCCACTGAATTTATGGCTGGCAAGCACGGCCTTGTGGTAGTGACCAAGATTGATGAAACCAAGGCTGATGTTCAAAACTTCGTTAATATTAACGGCCAAGACTACCCAAGCCTTGCGGCTGACCTTACCCAGCCTGAAACACTCGACACGATTTTGGCCGAGCTCACAAAAGCGCTTGATAATCTTGTGGCTGAAGCCTCAGAAGCGGCCCACCTCAACCGCCAGCGCCACCGTGATGCTGTGGCAAGCGCCATGACGCACCTGCTACAAGCTAAAAGCTTGTTTGATCAAACTGCCGCTGGTGGCCATTTTTCAGCGGATATGCTGGCACAAGACCTACGTGAAGCCGCCCAAAGTATTGGTCAGGTGACGGGTCGCACAGATGTTGAAGACGTGCTAGACTTAGTCTTCTCAACATTCTGTATTGGTAAATAAAGATAAAAATAACAGTAATAAAATGACTGAACTTAAGCGCCCTTCATACCAAGAGGCGGCACAAGCTGCCCTTCAAAAGCACTACCCCAATGCGGTGTGCGCATTTATTGCAGGGTCAGTGATTCGTGGTACAGCCACTGAAAAGTCAGACATTGATATTACCGTGATTCAACCAGATGATTATGACGACGTGCATCGTTTTTCAACGGTTGAGCAAGGCTGGCCTATTGAGTTTTTTGTTCAAAACGAGCAAGCCAACCAATACTTTATGCAAAAAGACCGTGAGCGTGGCATGGCCGTGATGATGGACATGATGTGCAACGGTGAAATTTACCCTGAAGAAAGTGCCACAAGCCTGCGTATACGCGCAGAAGCCCGTAAATTGCTTGAGCTTGGCCCGCCAAAACTTTCAGCAGAAGAAGTTGATGACCTTCGTTACTTCATTACCGACTTGCTGGATGACCTTGACGCGGACCGCCCGCATTTAGAGCTTATGGGCATTGTGGCACGCCTGTATGAAAAGCTGGGCGATTTTTACCTCCGTACCCGTGGTGAATGGTCAGGCCATAGCAAGAGCTTGGGCCGCTTGCTTGCCCAAAACCACCCAGAGTTTGCCAACCGTTTTGAGGCAGCCTTTAAAGACGCTGTGCACTGTAAACTTGAGGGTTTAATTGCTCTGACCGAAGAGGTTTTGGCACCTTACAAAGGTACGCTTTTTGAAGGCTACAAACGCTCAGCCCCTGCCGACTGGCGCGACTTTCGTAAGCTTTATACCAAGTAGTTAATTCCTTCTTAAAACTGCCCGTTTATACCCCCTAAAAAAGGGCGCTAAAAAGGCGCTTTCCTGCTTTGGCGTGTGGCTAAAGTGTGGTAATCTTTTGCTACAGTTTTGATGTGCTAAAAACAGCATGCAAAGCACAACAAATAAACAAGACACATTTTCTCTAGAGGTAGGGCGCTATGAAATTCTCAATTACCCGTGAAGTTTTCTTGAAAAACCTGGGCTACACCCAATCAGTTGTTGAAAAGAAAAGCAGCATCGCGATTCTTTCAAACGTACGTATGGAAGCTAAAGACAACAAGCTTATTACAACAGCAACCGATAACGACATCGCTGTTCAAGGCTCAGCCGACGCGTTTGTTGAAACTGCTGGTATGACCACAGTAAACGCCCACAAACTTTACGAGATTGTTCGCAAACTGCCTGAAGGCGTAATGGTAAACGCTGAACTCACTGAAACGAAAGACCGTTTGGCCGTTTCAGCTGGTAAAGCTCGCTTCTCACTAGCTTGCCTTGACGCTTCAGCTTTCCCTGACTTTACAAGCATTACCGACAAAAAATCATTCACCCTAACTGGTGAAGAACTAAAGCGCCTGTTGGTAAAAGCACAATTTGCTGCCTCACAGGAAGACACGCGCCAATACCTAAACGGTGTGTACATGCACAGCGCTGAAGGTAAAGAAGGCAAAGCCCTGCGTGTTGTTGCAACTGACGGTCACCGTCTTGCAAGCGTTGAGCAACCTCTACCAGAAGGTGCCGAAGACATGCCAGGCGTAATTATTCCTCGTAAAACAGTAGGCGAGCTTAAAAAGCTTTCTGAAGAAGCGAAGAAAATTAAAGTAACTGTAACTGACCGTAAAATTCAGTTCCAAACACCTGAGCTAACAATTACTTCTAAAGTAATCGACGGCCCATTCCCTGATTACCAGCGTGTTATCCCTAAAGATAACGGCATCGAGATGGACGTGCCACGCCTACCATTCCTACAAGCGGTAGACCGTGTAGCTGTTTTGAGCCACGAAAAATCACGCTCAGTTAAGTTCTCATTGAAGTCAAACCAGTTGACCATCAGCGCCAACAACCCTGACCAAGAGAACGCGAGCGAAGAAATGCGCGTTGCATACGAAAACAACGACATTGATCTTGGCTTTAACGCCCGCTACGTTTCTGAAATTGGTGGCCTGATTGAAGGCGAAGACATGCAGTTCTTCCTAAAAGACGGTATGTCACCTGTGGTTCTGAAAGACCCTAAGGACGTTGATGCACTATTCGTGCTGATGCCAATGCGTATTTAAGGCGCCTTTGGGCGATTAAATCCTTTGCTTCAGGCTCGTGTATAATTTTATACACTTCGCCTTTTATCAAAGAATTTTCTCATCCCAAATTCACCTCAAATTTATGAACAATAGCCCTGTGTGAACAGGGCTATTTTCTTGGGGCTATTTTTCTTATTTATTCAATCAGGAGGATATACATGAAACGTGTGATGTTTATTGGTTGCCCAGGCGCAGGTAAAACAACCTTGTCTGAGAAATTCGCTAAAAAGGTAGGCTTGCCTATTGTTCACCTTGATCATCTCTTCTGGAAACCGGGATGGGTACAGCGTGATAAGCCAGAGTTTGAAGAATTGGTACGTGCCGAACTTGCTAAAGACGAATGGGTGATTGATGGCAACTACGGCAGCACTATGGAGATGCGTGCTGCACGAGCGGATACCATTGTATTCCTCGATTTTAATCGTCTCTTTTGTGTATATCGTGTGATTAAGCGCACGCTAGAGCAAAAGTATGTTCAAGCAGATGGATGCCCTCAGAAAGTTGATTGGGAGTTTATTAACTTTATCTTGTTTGATTACCCTAAGCGCTCACGCCGTGTGACGTTAGAGCTGATGGAAAAGTACCCTGATATTACATGGTATCACTTAAAGGGCCCAAGTGGCGTAAAACGCTTTATGAAAGAGTTTGAGCTTTAATCTTTTAAGCCTGTAGTAAGCATAAAAAAAACCCCGCCAATCGGCGGGGTTTTTGATTTCGTTATTCAGGGTTAAACGCAGTGGATACCACGCTCGGCCCAGACGGTTGCTGCGATGATCGGGTTGCCTTCGACGGCAAACAGAACGCAGTAATAGTCGCGGACATGCTCATCGAAGAGGGCACCACGCATGATGGCGCAATCTTCAGCTTCGCTGTCGTCGCCCATATCGGCGTTCATGAGCAGACGATCGAACGGAACGCCGTTGGCTTCGAGCCAGGCTTCCACGATCGGGCGCATGTGCTCCGGGTAGGACGAAAGAATGATAATCTGGAAGCCGCGGCGACGCATGCTGCGTACGACGCTGTGCGACCAGTCAGAGGGCACCGAAGTGCTCAGCTCGGTAGCGTCACGGCGCTGGTGCGGCATGACATTGTCGAAGCTGACAACCACGGCAGTTTGACGTGCAGAGTGGCGAATCATAGTGAGTGTTCCTTATTGGAGGTTGATGTACATTCATATTTAGGAATGACAGAGCAACGCCCCAGCTAGTGTTGGAGGAGTAATAAAACGAGAAAGAAGATAAACAATATGTAAAAACACAGAGGCCGCTTTTACCATACTGTTACGCTGTGTCAACTAAAAAAATCAAAAAAAATACACACCCACTATATATGGGGGGTCTGTGGATAAATATACGCTAAATAGGCCCAAGGACTCAAATTGGTATGACCTATAAACCCTTTAAAAATAAAGTTTTATGGGTAGCACTTTAAGCCACACTTTGCCAAAAGCTTGGGTGTACTTGTGGTTAAAAACACAACTTTATGGTGTTGTTATGTTAAGCCAGAAATAAAGCGCTGTATGTGAACGCTAGGGCATAAAAAAACAGCCCCAAGTTTTGGGGCTGTTTTTAGCGTGTGGTTTGAAGAGTATTAGATATCCAAGTTCTTCACAGACAAGGCATTCTCTTCAATGAACTCACGACGAGGTTCAACAATGTCACCCATCAGTTTGGTGAAGATATCATCTGCACCAGCACCATCATCAATGCTTACTTTAAGCAGTGTGCGGTTTTCTGGGTTAAGTGTTGTTTCCCATAGTTGGTCTGGGTTCATCTCACCAAGACCCTTATAACGCTGTACGTTAATACCGCGTTGGCCTTCTTGAAGGACCGCCGCAATAAAGTCGTCGTGGCTGTAGATTGGGTGTTCGTTGCTCTTCGACTTAAACATACCGCCCTTCGTTAGTTTAACTAGGGTGTCACGCTCAGCCATTAGCGCACGCAGTGCAGGTAGCGCTAGGGTTGTTGAGGTAATAGTATGGCTCTCTTGAGCACCTGAAATTGAGCGGCTCACAGTCATCACAAGACCAGTAGGGTCGCCGTGCTCGTCAGTTGTGCCTTTAACCACTTCAACTTGCCAAGCTTCGTTGATTGGTAGGTCACGGTTAACGTAGGCTTTAACACCTTCAGCAACGCTTGAAGCTGTGGCTTCAGAGTCTAGCGTGTTTGTTTCGCAGCCAGCTGAAATCAAACCGTGTACGACAAAGCGTGGTAGTTGCTTGCGTAGGGCATCAGTGTGGCGTGCTGCTTTTTGTGAAAGCTTAAACAGGCTGTTTAGTTTGTCTTCTGTCCAAGTTTCGCCATCGGCTGAAAACTCAGAGTCCTTAAGACCGCTGTTCGCTAGGTATTCTTCTAGTGAAGCTTGGTCTTTTAGGTAAGTTTCGCTCTTACCGCGGGCCACACGATATAGCGGTGGCTGCGCAATGTACAGGTGACCGTTATCAATCAGCTGTGGCATGTAGCGGTAGAAGAACGTGAGAAGAAGCGTACGAATGTGTGCACCATCAACGTCCGCATCGGTCATGATAACGATTTTGTGGTAACGTAGCTTTTCAATATCAAAGCCTTCTTCACCGATACCTGTACCCAACGCAGTCAGCAGTGTGCCAACTTCGTTGTTTTTCAGGATGCGGTCAAAACGTACTTTTTCAACGTTCAAAATTTTACCACGTAGCGGCAAGATCGCTTGGTTCGCACGGTTACGGGCCTGCTTTGCAGAACCACCCGCTGAGTCACCCTCCACGATGTATAGTTCGCAGTTTTCAGGGGCCTTATCCGAGCAGTCAGCAAGCTTACCTGGTAGGTTTGAAACTTCTAGTGCAGTTTTACGGCGTGTCAGTTCACGGGCCTTACGGGCCGCTTCACGGGCAATAGCACTTTCTTGAATTTTCTGAATCACCATCTTGGTTGTTGATGGGTTCTCTTCAAAGAACTCAGCCAAGGCTGAACCAACGGCACTTTCAACAGCGCCACGTACTTCAGACGATACAAGCTTGTCCTTAGTCTGTGATGAGAACTTAGGATCAGGCACTTTAACGCTTAGTACGCAAGTTAGGCCTTCACGACAGTCATCACCTGAAAGTGACACGTCTTTTTTCTTAATCAGGTTGTTTTGGTCAGCGTAGGTGTTAATGGCACGAGTTAGTGCAGCACGGAAGCCCTGCACGTGGGTACCACCATCACGCTGTGGAATGTTGTTGGTGAACGGGAATACGTTTTCTGAGTAGCCGTCGTTCCACTGCAACGCACACTCAACGGTAATGCCTTGGTCGTCTTCATCTGTTTGGATAAAGATATCGTCTTCTGGGTGGATAGACTGACGGTGACGGTCAATGTGCTTAACGAATGCAAGCACGCCACCTTCGTATTCCATATCTAGAACTTTTTCTTCTTCACCACGGCGGTCAATAACGGTAATACGCACACCTGAGTTTAGGAATGAAAGTTCACGCAAACGGTTTGAAAGGGTATCGAATGAGAAATCAATGTTCTTGAACGTCTCGCGGCTTGGCAAGAAGGTTAGCATTGTACCTTTTTGGTCGGTCGGGCCCACATCTTCCAAAGGCGCCACAGGCACACCTTCGCGGTATTCTTGGGTAAACTTACGACCATTACGGTGAATTTCAAGCTGAAGCATTTCAGATAGGGCGTTTACTACCGACACACCCACACCGTGTAGACCACCCGAAACCTTGTATGAGTTCGAGTCGAACTTACCACCAGCGTGAAGCTGCGTCATGATAACCTCAGCCGCTGAAACACCTTCTTCTTTGTGGATATCAGTCGGGATACCACGACCGTTATCAGAAACTGAAACTGAACCGTCTTCGTTCAGAATAACTTTTACTTGGTCACAGTGGCCGGCAAGGGCTTCATCAATCGCGTTATCAACAACCTCGTACACCATGTGGTGTAGACCAGTGCCGTCTTCGGTGTCACCGATGTACATGCCTGGACGTTTACGTACAGCATCAAGGCCTTTAAGAACCTTAATCGAATCTGCGCCATAGTTCTGTTGTTCTGGGGTGTTTTGTGTCATATCTTCAGCCGCCTGTGTCATGGGTTTTGATACCTAGTTTTCTTATAGTTTTTTGAATGCCAAAATATACCATAAAACCCCACCAAAAAGAACGAAAAAACGCCCTTTTTAACCATATTTGCCATGTATTTAGACAGGGATAGCCTAAAACACGTAAAATGGCCTGAAATAGCCTGTATTTTTACTGTGTGAGTGGGCACGAATGGCCAAAGGCTAAGGGTGTAGGTATTGAGACGAAAAAAAACACCCCAACCAAAAAGGTTGGGGTGTTTCTATTTTCGTTATTTAGTCACGAATGCCTTCGTCATTATCATTGCTGATAAGGGCGTGATGCTGGTCGAGGGAACGACCGTCACCATTACCACCGGGATTATCCCAGCCGATGAAGGTTTCCGTTTCCGGAATTTCGAACGTGAGCGACACTTCGGCCATCTTGTCCTTACCGTCCACACGGCGACGCACCTTGATGGTGGCCGTACCGCCAGCGGCACAGAACAGACGATACTGAGCCGCCATGGTGTGCGGGGTATCGTGACCGTCGACCGAGACGACCATGTCGCCCTTCTTCAAGCCGGCCTTGGCAGCATTGCTACCAGAGTCAACCTGAGTGACGCGGGCTTCCGGGTCACGCATGGACGAACGATCGAGCGAAGTGGGGTTCTGCAGACTGAAACCAGGGTTGGCCGCCTGAAGCGAACCGCCCTTTTTGATGATTTTGTCGGCAGTGGCCTTTACGGCATTGCTCTTGAGAGCAAAGTTAAGGCCCACGCTCCCCATGGAGGTACCAATGGCACCGCCCATGCCACCCATAACGACGGGGGTCTGGATGAAGGTGTTCATCCCGATAACCTCGCCAGCTGCATTGAACAGCGCACCGCCCGAGTTACCGGGGTTGAGTGCGGCATCCGTCTGCATGATGGGCAGAATGCTCACGTTACCGAAGCGCTGACGCCAGCGACGATCGAAACGTTCCGGGTTGGAAATGATGCCCTGCGACACCGAAAATTCCAGCGCCTTGGGGGCACCGATGGCAAAAACCGGCTGACCGAAGTTAGCGGTATCGCTGTCGGCGAACGTCATGACCTGCATGCCGGTAAACGGCTTGATTTTCAGGACAGCAACGTCAGCAGCAGGGCTGCTGCCTACCAGCTTCGCCGAAATGCGCTGACCGTCAGAGGTCAGGACTTCGATGTGCTGGGGGTCGGCGTTGGCAATCACGTGGTGATTGGTGATGACATAGCCATCTTTGGAGTAGATGTAGCCCGAGCCAGAAATCGGCGGCTCAACGGCAAGCTGAGGGTTCTTCTTCAGGTGCTCCAGCACCTCAGTCGGGGGCGCGATAATGGCCACCGTCTGCGGAAGGACCCGCTGAATGACAGTCGAAAGATCAGTCATAGTTGGTTCCTTATTCAGGGAAAAAGAAAAGGATTAGAAAAGAGAGAAAGAAGATGTGTAGAATTTTGTATCCCGAAGATACGCCTATTTTGTACGCCTGACAAGCTTTTTGAATACTTTCAGTGGGTTATAAAGCTTGGCCACCATATGTTGTGTGCTGAATGGATATAAAATGAAAAAAACACCCCTAGCACAAAGCTAGGGGTGTTTTATCGTTAGGGTATTAGAGCGTCATCTCGCCCTTGAGCAAACGCTCCATGTTTTTCAGGAAGCGATAGCCATGAGCTTCGAACTTTGCGGCCTCGGCCGGGTCCGAAACGGTCACAGCTTTGCTCAGCCACGAGTTACCGCGCACCATCGAGGCATAGGCCACCCACAAGGGCAGAACATCATCGAGGCTGTCCATCGGAATAACCGACTTGTAACCACGAATCAGCGCCTTTGCCAAATCAGGCCGACCATACATGTAGAGCGGGGCCAGCATATAGGCCACGTCCTTTGCGGGGTCGTTTTCGCGCTTGCCGTCAAACAGCACCTGGGCGTCGAACGGTACCAGCTTGCCATTGAAGGTAGCGATGTTGCCAAAGTCCATATCGCCGTGAAGCGTGGTCCGAAGACCTTCACGGGCATGGAACGCCGAATCCTTGGCGGCAACAGCATTGGCGGCGACATCACGCAGGTTGAGCATCAGCTCTTTCAGTTCACCTTGCGGCACACGGTCCGAATAACCATTCAGCCAGTGCACAAAGTCATCGGCGAAGGTCTGCGGGTAGGTGCCAGCTTCGGCCGGCTGCGGGCGCTGACTGTCATGAAAGCGGGCCACATGGGCGCCGAGTTCATAAAGGTCATGCTCGGTGAGCGACCCTTCGAACAGACGGTTGTACATCAGTTCGTTGTTGTCGAAGCAGTGCATCTTGACCACATAGTCGACGACCTTGAAGTCACGCACATCCGAAAGGTCGACCATGGCAAGGCCACCTTCAGGCGATTCGATAATCGCGAGGATGTATTCGTAAAGGTCGCCGGCCAGAGGCTGGTTGGCTTCCATTTCGAGCTGCGCATTTTCGAGGCGGGCTTCCGGGGTGGTGTTATCACGATACCGCGAGATTGCCTTGAACAGCTTGAGGGCATAACCGCCCTGCAAGAAGACCAGGCTCTGGTTGGTTTCGATCATTTCAACGGCACGTTTGTCGTTGCTGAAAGTCGCTGCCATCAAAAACGAGACAACGCCCTTCTGGGATTCAGGGATATTCATAGGATTTCTCCAATCAGGAAGAAGAGAAAAGAAGAGAATCTGTGTAAGAATCTGTATGAGATTAAGTAGGGGTAAAAAAGGGAGGAAAGAAGAATTTGTTATTCTTGCCAAGACCATACCTAAGCTTCGGGAAAAACACAAGGATTCTGATAACCCCTTAAGCTAAATACCCATAAAAACATCCCATAAAAAAATACCCCAACTGATGTTGGGGTATTTGTCGCTATAGGCTGTTAGGCTAGGCGGTTAAAACTTGGGCAGCGTAGTGTCAGGCTCAAACGAGATCTGACCCTTGACCAAGCGGTGCGCCACAATCAAAAAGCGGTAGCCGTAGGTTTCAAGCCGTGCTTTTTCACGGGGGTCATCCATGTTTTGCGCGCGGTTAAGCCACGAGCTACCACGGATAAACGCCCCGTAGGCTGCCCAAATAGGCAATACCTGACGCAGCGTGTTACACGGCAAGATTGACGTATAACCCGTGATGAGCGACTCGACCAAGTCGGCGCGGCCTTGCATGACCAGCGGTGCCACTAAAAAGCCAACATCAAGCGCACTGTCATTTTCGCGTTCGTTCTCAAAAAGAACTTGCGCGTCAAACGGTACTAGCTTGTCGTTGAAGGTGGCGATGTTGCCAAAGTCCATATCGCCGTGCACACGATTGAAAAAAGCCCCACGCTGTAAAAACAGCGGCTTAAGGTCTTTAATCATGCGGTGAACGGGGACGCTCAGGCCAATCAAAAGACTGGTGCTTTGCGGACATCTTAACCGATTAATATAATCAACAATCCGCTTTTGGAAGTGATCAATAAAACCTTCGGTAAAGGCATCCATATCAGTTTCAACCGTGGGCTGGCTTTTATGAAAGCGTGCCACCTTTTGGCCAAGCTCAAACAAGTCAAGCGAGGTTAACGTATCACTGAACAGGCGGTTATACATCATGTTGGCCGTGTTGAAGCGGCGCATTTTCACGACGTAATCCACCACCAAATGTTCCTCTGCTGGCGCAAAGTCATCATGGTAGGGCAACAGCTCAAGGTTCCCTTTAGGGTTTTGCACCACGGCCATAATGCCGATGTACAAATCGCCTGCAAGGCACTGGTTGGTTTCAAGTTCAAGCTGAGCATTTTCAAGCCGGCCTTCAAGGGTTGTGTTGTCGCGGTAGCGATCAATTGCCTTAAAGAGCTTGTACGCATGGCGGCCATGCAAAAAGACTAAGCTTTGGTTGGTCTCGAATGTCATCGAGGTAAGGTGTGAAGGTTGACCGATGCTGTGTTGTGCAGCAGCGTGGTTTTCTGGCGCGAAGTTATTAGAATTCGACAGAAAGTCCACGACGGTCCTTTGTCTGTTTTTGGACGTGGACATAGAGTGTTCCTCAAGGAATGTGTAGAGAAAAGAAAAAGAAGGTACCAAATAATTGGGAGTGCCAAGATACAGAGGCTTACCCCTAAAGGCAACCCCAAAGCCTCTGAATACACTATAAAAAAAACACCCCCATTGCTGGGGGTGTTTAAGTTGTAATAACTTGGGTCGTTATATCTTAGGGGTAAAGCCTAAAACGTTCAGTCAGCAGGCCTTTGGCCAGCGTAAAGAACATGTTGGCGTAACCCTTAAGGTGTTGCGCTTCTTGCGGGTGGCTGGTAACCGAAGCACGGCTGTACCATGAGCCGCCACGCACCACCGCTGCATAAGCCACCCACAAGGGCAGAATATGCATCAGCTCAGGGTCGCGTGCCACATCCTGATACCCATTGATGAGAGATACCGCAAGCGTATGCTCACCGTACATCAGCAACGGGGCCAGCATGAAGGCAAGGTCCTTTGCGGGGTCTTCGAGGCGATCGCCCAGCAGAACCTGCGCATCAAACGGCACCACTTTGCCATTGAACGTGGCAATGTTGCCAAAGTCCAAGTCGCCGTGGATAACGCAGCGCTTGCCAACCCGTGTCATAAAGTCGCCCTTATGTTGACGGATAAGGTCTTGCCCAGGTTGCAACAGTCGGCTTACCACCTTCTTTTGCGAATCCTCAGGCATTTTCTCAACGAAGTAGCTAATCGTCCGTGCAAAGTCCCGGTAAAAGGCTTCGTACGGGCCACAGGCCGCATCTTCAACAGCAGGTTGTTCAGCGTGATACGTTGCCACGCGGCGCCCAAGGTCAAACATGTCAGCCTTGGTGAGCTTTTTTTCGAACAAGCGCATATACAGCAGCTCTTCATCGTTAAAGCGGTGCATCTTCACCACATAGTCCAACACACGGTGCGGACCATCTTGGCCAAGGTCAACCAGCTTTAGCGATTTATCAGGCATCTCGATGATGGCCTGAATGCCGATGTAAAGCTCGGCCGCAAGGGCTTTGTTGGCTTCAATCTCAAGTTTTGCATTTTCAAGCCGTGCACCAAGGGTGGTGTTATCACGGTGGCGTTTGATGGCCTTAAAAAGTTTAAAGGCATAATCGCCCGCCAAAACCACAACGCTTTGATTGGTGCTATGCACCGTTTGGCCCGTGTTATTGGGCGCAGCGTCCTTTAGCGACAAGAGGAAGTTATAAACCCTCTTTTGCGTTTCAGGGATGTTCATAGGGAAAATCCTTATGGGAAGAGAAATGAGAACTCAGAAAATAAATGAAAAAAATTATCTAAGCTATGTGCGGCGTGTAGCACGAATTATCCAATACCCGTAAAAGTTGATATTGAATTGTATCGCTTAAATCACCACATTATATATAGCTTTGGAAAGGGGAAAGAAGGTACGAAATGTACTTACTTTTCTACAGAATTTACCGTGTGAAGTCAAACAGTCCTTATATACGCTAGGGGTTGTGCAAGTGGTGGTTCTCCTGTTAAGCTATAGTCATATCCGCACGTGATATATTGTATGAAAAGGGAGTGGCAGCAAGAAGCTGAACTCCCTTTTTTTTGCCTCTATGTTCAGGTATAGTTGCTCTAAGTGTTAATTGGGGCTTTGATTTTGTTTAAAATTTCACGAAAGCTAAATGTTTTTTTAGTGTGCGCATTTATGTTGTGCGCAACGCTTAGCTTTGCTCGTCCAATGCACCTACACCTCTATGATCATGACCATGCTGAGCAGCATCAAACCGTAAAACCTGTTTTGTATCAGCATGAAGCTCTCCACAAGCAGGCTGCACATTTTGCCGATGCTGTAACCCATGACCATTCGCATAATTTAGGCACTGTTGAAATTGAATGCAGTTTGCTTAAAACCTTAATGGCCTTGTTTGTTTTTGCACTGGTTTTATTGGCGCTTGTGCCTGAACGGCTGCGCCACCAAAAACCATTTAGCTTTTTCACACACGACCATTATATACGGCGTGCATCCGCACCGCCTTTATCAAGGGCTCCTCCACAATTTACCTTCTAGGCATTGGTCTACAGCTTATTTAAAAAAATATTTAAAATTTGAAGGTAAAAAAATGAAGATTTTTCAATCTATTAGTCTCGCCATTTTTACAATGATGGCGGCAACACCTGCTTTTGCTCATGGTATGTCAGAAGCAGATAAACAAAAAATCCTTGATGCAGGCATCTGGGAATATATTGAACTTGGCACTACACATATGCTGACAGGTTACGACCATTTGTTGTTCCTGTTTGGTGTGATGTTCTTCCTGACACGCTTTGGCGAAATCGTGAAGTTTATCACAGCTTTTACGATTGGCCATTCAATCACCTTAGTCTTTGCTACCTTGTTGGGTATCAAGGCTAACTACTTTTTAATTGATGCCGTGATTGCCCTAACCGTTTGCTATAAAGGCTTTGATAACATCGATGGCTTTAAGCGCTACCTTAACGTCAAGCGTCCAAACTTGCTTTGGATGGTTTTTGGATTTGGTCTGATTCACGGTTTTGGTCTATCAACCCGTTTACAACAGCTGCCTTTAGGCGATGATGCAGGCTTAATTGCACGTATTCTTGCCTTTAACGTAGGTGTTGAAGTTGGTCAAATTCTGGCGCTAACCGTTATGCTTGTTGTGTTGGCTGGCTGGCGTAAAACAGCATCATTTGCCAAGTTTAGCAATGCAGCAAACGTTGGTTTGATTGTTGTTGGTGGTTTGTTGTTGCTGATGCAGCTACATGGTTACCTGCATACATCTCACCCTGATGAGTTCCCGCTTAATAAAGATGACCACAGCCATGTTCACCAAGATATGGCAGCCCCTAAGGTGAACCCACTCGAAGGGTATGGTAAGCGCATTATGCTAGAACCAAAAACTGAGCCTAAAAACGATGTACACCGCCATGGTGACGGTCAACCGCATCGCCATTAATACAGAGAAAGGATACCCCTTATGAAAAGTCTAAAAACTATTGCGCTTGCAGGTCTTATGCTTGCTGTTGCAACCCCTGTAATGGCAGGCCCAGGGCATGACCATGGCCACGGCCATAGCCATGTTATGCCAGCTGAAATGTCAAAAGCTGATGCGCTAGAGGCTGCAAGCGGCGCTATTGATGCGCTGATTCAGCAGCAGTACGAAGTTGAAGGTGCTGTGCTTGGTAATGAGTGGCGCACTGTAACCAATAACCACAAGGAGATTGTTACAGATACAGGTGATTACATGATCGTAAGTGTTAAGCACCCAACTGAAAGTAAAAAGCTGTACTTGCTATTCTCAAAAGCAGGCGAACTTTTTGACGCAAACTTTAGCGGTCAATTTGAAGGCCTAGAATAGGAGAATACTGATGTTACTGGCTGCTATAAAAACAGGTATTGCTGCGGTTGTAATCGCTTTTGCATCGTGGCTTGCAGGTAAAAAGCCAGAATTGGCAGGGTTTATTATTGCTCTGCCAATTGCATCGCTTATAGCCCTGGCTTTTTCGTATGCGGAACACCAAAATTCAGAGGCAAGCATTACCTTTGCTAAAAGTATTTTAGTTGGTGTGCCTGTTTCATGGTTATTTTTTGTACCGTTCTTTTTTGCAGGTAAGTTTAACTTACACTTCATTGCAAGCTACGGATTAGGCTTGGTTTTACTGGTTTTGGGTTTCTACCTGCACCAGTATTTGCTTAAGACTTTATAATTAAAAAAATAAGCATAAAAAAACACCCCCATTGCTGGGGGTGTTTTCGTTAGGGGGTAAAGCCTTAGGGCGTGACGTCGTGGCCACTTTCCAGATGCTCAGGCAGGCCGCAATACATGCAGCGGATGCCAAGCTGGGCCCACATCTTCAAGATTTTGGGGTTGTCGTCGATGGCGTACAGCACATCGTACTTGCCTTCAATTTCCTTACGGAAAATTTCGGCCTTCACAACCGCGCCGGGGCGAAAGTCAGCGGCCTTGCGCATCAGCAGAACCTCGTAATCGGTAATGCCATGCTTTTTCAGCCAGCGCTCAGTATGGGCGCGGTAGCTGTCAGGGCGGCCCGTCAGGAGGATAATCTTGATGCCGCGGGCTTGCGCTTCATCCAGAATATCGCGGCACCAGCCGTGCTGGGCATCGCCTTCCATTTGGTCAAAAAAGGCAATCATATCGCGAATTTCAGGCGCAAGCAGATGCTCACGGTGCGCATAGTCGGTCAGGGTGCCATCCATATCGAAGATAATGGCTTTGGGCAGTTTGTTGCTCATCAGGGTGAACCTCAGTAGAGTTAAATAAAACGAAAAGAAGAAAAGGTGTTAATAACCATTTGTTTAGCATATAAATAGAGCACATGTGGATTAAAAAGTTAAAAACCAGCAACTTCCGTAACCTGCAACAGGTTGACCTGACCCTCCCCGGGCCGGGTGTTTATGTGCTGTACGGCCATAACGGTGCTGGTAAAACAAATATCCTCGAAGTGATTTCGCTCCTATCACCGGGCCAAGGTCTGCATAGGGATAAGCTTGAAAATATGCTGCCTGATTTGCATGAAGCTGAACGTGCTGCCCAATGGGGTTTTTATGGCGAAGTTCAAAAAGATCAAGACACTCATACCGTGGGCATGGGCTACGACAAAAAGAAACGTGTAATTAAAGTAGACGGTGAAGAAACCGCTGGCCAAGCTGACCTTGCAAACCTAGGCGCCGTGCTTTGGTTCACACCAGAAATGGACCGCCTATTTTTTGGCAGCCCTTCAGGCCGCCGTAGATTTTACGACCGTTTGGTTTTTGGTCTGCACCCGCAACATGCAGGGCAACTGACCCGTTACACCAAGCACCTGCAAAGTCGCATGCAGCTTTTAAAGGACCCACAGTCTGACCCTGATTGGATTGCGCTAGAAGAACAGCAAGCCGCAAAATACGGCGAAGCTGTGGTGAAAGCCCGCCTACAATACCTTGAAGACCTTAAACCCTACCTTGACGGGGTTGAGCTTGAACTTATTGGCAATGCTGAGCGTGTATACCTTGAAGCCCAAGCCGAAGACCGTGACATTCAAACTGCCTTCACCACCGAATATGCCGAGCGCCGCCCCCGTGATATGCGCCAAAAAAGCAATAGCTTTGGCCCGCAACGCACCGACCTTGGCGGCCTGCTAAACCTTGAAGATGGCACCCCTGTGCCTCTTGACCGTACCTCAATGGGGCAGCACAAAAAGGCACTGATTAAACTGCTGATTGGCGCCGCCCGTTTGCAGCATGAACGCACTGGCCACCCGCCGTGCATTTTGCTAGATGAAGTGGCCACCCACCTTGATGAAGAAGCCCGTGGATTACTGTACGAAAAGCTATTGCCTTTAGGGGGCCAGCTCTGGCTTACAGGGACTGAAAAAAGCCAGTTTGAAGGCCTAGAGGGCGCCCATTTTATTGGCGTTAAAGGCGGGGTTGCCACGCCTGAGTTTTCGTAAGAGGACTCATCCCTTTCTATTGTGGTCAAATACGGTCTCAACCCACAACATATTGTATATACAGGCATAAAGTGCCGCAAAATATGGCTTTATATGGCCATAAACCTTGTTATTCGCCAAATCAGCCCTACACCTTTTAAGTACTAACTTTATCTTCTTTACCCTTTCTTTCTTTTCTAGGAGAGACTTATGTCTATCTCAAAATCTGTCGTGCAGCACACGCTGCCGAAGGCTGTTTACATTCATGTGTACCGCGCTGGCGACGACGACTACCTTGAAGGTGGTGCTGAAGGTTCGGGATATATTATCTCTGCCGACGGTTACATCGTTACCAACGCTCACGTTGTGAAGAATGCCCAGGGCTTTGCCGTGGAACTTTTCGACGGCACCATGCTACCTGCGACCCTCGTGGGTAAGTGCAAGAATGTGGACGTTGCTGTCCTCAAGGTCGAAACCGACAAACCCCTTCCGTATGTTGACTTCAGCAATGAAGGTGACACCGAAGTGGGTGATGATGTTTTCGCAATCGGCATGCCGATTACGACCACCATCAAGCGGACTGTGACCTATGGTCGCGTAAGCCACGCCAAGCGCTTCGGCACTTGGAAGGGCTTGGGTCCGTTCCCCCTTGTTCAGGCTGATATCAGCTTGGGTAAGGGCAGCTCGGGCGGTGGCATGTTCAATGCCAACGGTCAGCTGGTGGGTATGAATACCTTCATCCTTGATGCAGTTGTCAATGTGTCGTCGGGGTTTTCGTTCGCTCTGCGGGCGCCCGACATCAAGCGCATTGTCGCTGGTATCATCAAGACGGGCTACGGTCCGTGGAAGCGCCGTTTCGGTGCGACCGTGAAGGAATGCACCACGGCCATGGCCAAGGCGCATAAGCAGGCAGCACCCACGGGTGTTGTGCTGAACAGCGTTGCCGAAGCTGGTCTTGCCGAAAGGCTTGGCCTGAAGGTTGGTGACCTCGTCCTGAATGTGGGCGAAGTCGCTGTCGAATGTCCTTCGAGCGTGGCCTATGCTCTGATGATGGCCGAAGGCCAGAAGACGAGCATCAAGCTTAGCCGTATTGGTGTGGGCGAAGTGGAGCTTCCACTGAACCTGCCCAACCGTGGCAAGTACCGCAAGACCAAGATGGCCCCCATCAAGATTTCGGGTAATTTCGATGCCTTCGGGTTCGAACTTACCGAGGTTTCGGGCGGGGGTGTAAATGTTGCTACGGTTCGTCCGGGTAGCATTGCATCGGTTGAAGGCTTTCTTGGTGGTGAACTGATCCTCGCGGTTCAGGACAATACCACCGGCGAATGGCTGGAGACCAACTCGGTTAGCGAACTGAACCGTATCCTTAATGCTTCGGCAAAGGACGGTCTGGTTCTCAAGGTCGATGACTGCGGTGCCGAAGTGCTGATGGCCATTAGTGCCTAACTGCTATCGAAAAGAGACACCCCCCAGTAAAATGGGGGGTGTTTTTTTATTTTCTCTATTGGCGATATAAAATCAGCGTTAGTATTACCCCTATGCCAACAGCCCTAACTAAAACAGTATCATTGCAAGGTATCCACGCCCTCGGGGTGGATGTTCAAGTGCAAGTACGCCCAGGGTTGGCGGGTTTCCAGATTGTAGGCTTGCCCGATAACGCCGTGCGTGAAGCACGTGAGCGTGTGCAGGCGGCTTTTCATAGTGCAGGCATTGCGTTACCTGCTAAAAAAATTACGGTGAACCTTTCGCCAGCAGATGTATTAAAGCAGGGCGGCCATTATGACCTTCCTATTGCCGTGGCACTGCTTGCCGCTTTAGGGGCTATCCCGCAAGACAGTGTTGAAAATGCCTTGTTTATGGGTGAGCTTTCACTCGGCGCAAAGCTTGAGCGTATTCACGGGGCACTGCCTGCCGCCATGTTTGCCTACAGCACCAAACTGCGTGATGTTTTTGTGCCTGAAGTAAATGCCCAAGAAGCAGCATGGGCGGGCAATGTGAATGTTTACGGCGTTAAAGATTTGCGTGACCTAGTTTCGCACCTTAAGGGGGATAAAAACCTCGAGCCGTGTAAGGCTGAAATTACAAACGCCACGCCGCTAGATGTTCTCGATTTTGCAGATGTAAAGGGCCAGCATACCGCACGCCGTGCAGCTGAAATTGCCGCCGCAGGCGGGCACCATTTACTGATGAGTGGCCCACCGGGCAGTGGCAAAAGCATGATTGCCAAACGCATGCCAGGCTTGCTGCCACCCCTTAGCCCAAAAGAAGCTTTAGATGTTTCATTAGTTCACTCAGTAGCAGGCACATTGCCTCATGGGGGGTTGGTACAGCATCGTCCATTCCGTGACCCGCACCATTCAGCCTCAGCTGTATCTTTAACAGGGGGTGGGCATCAGGCAAAACCTGGTGAAATGTCGCTGGCTCATGGCGGGGTATTGTTCCTTGATGAATTGCCAGAATTTCCACGCCAAGTTCTTGAGACGTTGCGCCAACCTTTAGAGGGCGGCAGCATTACAATTTCCCGCGCCAACCATCACCTGCAATACCCTGCACGGTTCCAGTTGGTGGCCGCTATGAACCCGTGCCCATGTGGGTATGCGGGGCATCACACCAAAACCTGTACGGATACACCTAATCAGGTGCAAAAGTATATGTCACGCTTATCGGGCCCACTGCTTGACCGCTTTGATTTATTTGTTGATGTGCAGGCGATACCTGTCTCGGATCTTTCACGTGCTGAAGCGGGTGAGAATACCTTAACCGTAGCTGCTCGTGTGGCCGCAGCCCGAGCAACGCAACACACACGTAACCCTGAGAGCATGGCCAATGCCCAGCTTGACGGTAAAGTGCTTGAAGAGTTGGCAAGCCCAGATGAAGCAAGCCGAGCCCTCCTTGATAAAGCTGCCGAAAAATATGCCTTTTCAGCCCGTGGCTACCACCGTGTGATGCGGGTGGCTCGTACCATTGCTGATTTAAGCGGCGCCCCAACTGTAACAAAGCCTCATATTGCAGAGGCACTATCATTCCGGAGAGTTTCTCTATAATGCGTTTTATCTTAACCTTTATCTTTGCTGTATTGATGCTGGCCCCTATAGTGCAAGACGCACAAGCTTCACCTGACCGTGATTTTCAAGGCTTCCCGGGTAGTATTAGTAGCCATAAGGTAAACGTGCGTGCAGGGCCGGGGACAAACTTCCCGATTTTGTGGGTCTTTAAAATGCAAGGCTACCCTATTAAAACCACAGCCAAATACGGCCACTGGTACAAAATTAAAGACGCTGAAGGTGAAGAAGGCTGGCTGCACCAGATGTTTGTCTCACGTCAAGAAACGGGTCTGATTCGTGGCCCGCAACCTGCCACACTTTATAAAGACCGTGATGGTGTTTACCCACTGCTTAAACTTGAAGCTGGCGTTTTGGTGCTGTTAAAGCGCTGTGCCCTAGGCCTGTGCGAAGTTGAAGTGAGTGGTGAAGAAGGTTGGATTGATAGTAAAGAGATTAAACGTCCTTAGAGGTGTATTCGTTACAAAGGCACTGCCCACCGAAAGTGGGTAGGACGCTGTCCCGTGGGGCGGCGAAGCTGCCCCAAAGGTCAGCGATGATGAAACTGAAAGTTTCCACCAAGCCTCAAGCTTTGCTTGGGCGAAGGTGTTATATTAAAATCCCACCCCCTTGTAATCAGTGGACCTGTGCCTACAATAATCATTGTTACAATAATAAAAGCCCGCTAAAGTAGGGTCTTACTTCTTAAATAGATGTAACTTAATGGCTAAAGTGAGAGGGGAATCTCTGGCTATTGCCTTTAAAACTGGGTTGTAGATTTTTTCACCTACAGCCGTACTGATAAACTTTAAAACTGAGGAGCCATACCATGGCAAAAGGAAACAAATTCCAAGCTCGTCTCGAGAGCCAAAAAGCACAACTAGAACGTAACGGTTACAGTGCCGAAGTTGTTGTGCGTACCACACCAGAAGCCACCGACATGATTAACTTTGCCCGCCTTTGGGAACACATTTTGGTGACAGCTGACCGCCGCACACGTGGCTACATGTCAGCCTCTAAGCGTGAAGATTACGAAAAAACGCAAAAAGCATTCCTCGACAGTGTTGATTACATGATGAAGCAAATGAAAGCTGAAATTGACCGTCACGATATGGATCTTTCAACTAACAACTTTATTAGCCGTGTGGCCCAGCGTTACAAACTAGCTGAGCCGGGTGGCGGTAAGGCCAACAAGCCTAAGCCAACAAAACAAGTTGAAGAAAAGCGCGCTGCTAAAGCCGAAAAAGCCGAGAAGGCCGACAAAGCTGAAAAGCCAGCCGCTAAAAAAGACACAACAGTTGTAGACCAAGTAGAAGGTCTGTAACGGTTTTCTCAATCGGCAATGGGCCACGCTTATTGCCGATTGTTTTTTTATAAAGGGTTGTTTTTACACACAAAGGGGCGTATTTATCGTTACTTCTGTAAAGCAATTGTGCAACCAAGGGGAGATTTAATAATGGATTTTGCACGTACTGTATTTTTGTTGGCGTCTGTTTTGGCGTTTGCCTACTGGACAGGCTTGGTGATGAAAGCCAGCGGTGAAGATAAGCTGACCGAAGCTTGCCACCCTGTTGATGTGGCCACCAACCAACTTATTAAAATTACAACAGGTCTAACAGGTTTCACACCTAACTGGACCGTGAAGACCAAACAAGTGTTGCAGGGTGGTTGCTACTACTTCTTCTCAACATTCTTGTTTAGTGAAGGTCTGGACAGTGACGATGACGGCAGCGAAGGCGGTGTGCGTCAGTCAGACCCAAACCAAGCGCCAGTTAATCCGAGCGCACAATAACTCTGACGGAAGGCACCTTAACGGGTGCCTTCTTTACTTTTAAAAAGGAATAGGTCTATGCATATTGTTCTTGTTTCAGACGCTTGGAAACCACAAGTAAACGGCGTTGTTCGCAACTACGAATGCCTGATTAAAGTGCTTGAGAAGCGCGGCCATACCGTACGCGTTATTTCACCGCTTGAGTTTAAAACAATCCCGTGCCCGACATACCCTGAAATTAGCCTGTCACTCTTCCCGAAGGCACGACTAAAGCAGCTGCTAGAAGCTGAGCGCCCTGACGCGATTCATATTGCAACCGAAGGCCCGCTTGGTTGGGCTGCCCGCAGTATTTGCCTTGAGCGAAAGTGGCCGTTTACCACATGCTATCATTCTAAATTCCCTGAATACATTCACGAGCGTTGTGGCCTGCCTGTGGGTATTAGCTACAAGGTTTTGCGCAAGTTCCACGGTGCTGCTGAAAAGACAATTGTGACCAATAAAGAACTGGGCGAAGAACTGACAGGTTGGGGTTTTGAAAACCTAGCCCTGCGCCGTATGGGTGTTGATAAAGATATTTTTAAACCGATGAAGAACTTTGATAAGAACTTCCTCGACCATACGCTTAAACTGCCGCGCCCTATTTTTGTGTGCCACGGCCGCCTTGCGCCTGAGAAAAACCTTAAGCAGTTTATTGAAATGGATTTGCCAGGCTCAAAAATTGTGATTGGCCCTGGCCCACTGCTAGAAAAATTCCGTAAAAAATACCCGAAAGAGAAGTTTAACACCCTCTTTACTGGCTTTTTGCCTGACGAAGAAATGGTGAAGTACATTGCATCAGCCGATGCCTTTGTGTTCCCATCAGTGACCGAAACATTTGGTTTTGTACAGCTTGAAGCTTTGGCTTGCGGCGTGCCCGTAGCGGCGCTACCTGTTACAGGCCCAACGGCCGTATTGGGTGACAGTAAAGCTGGGGTTATGAGCAACGACCTACAGCAAGCCGCCCTTGATGTGCTGAAAATTAAGCCTGAGGTTTGCCTTGAACGTGCGAATAAGTTTTCGTGGGAAGATGGCGCGGATGACTTTTTGAAGTGCCTTAAGCCCTTTTCACAAAGTGCAAAATCGGCCTAAAATTCGCAAAGTGCGAAACCAGCTTAAAAGATAATATCTAAATAACAAAAAGCCGCCCAAGTTCAGGGCGGCTTTTTAATATATAGCTTAAGCTTGGCAGCTAATTATTTAGTATTAATCAGCCACTCAGGGTAGGTTTTGCTAATACGGCGGGCAACCTCAGCCATTGAAAACTGAAGTTCATCATCAGTCAGTGGCACACCCATTAGCCATTTAATAGGTTGGTTGTTTTCCGTCATGTCGGTCTCCATGGCCCAAGGGGCAGGGATGAATGCCATATGGCGGTAGTCAGTTGGCTTTTTGACGTTATCGGCAATTACATCTTCACATACCAGTGGCCAAGCATCGCAGCTGCGCTCTTTTAACCAATACACTGAGCTTGCAAGGGCGTTTGGCGCCCAATCTTCGGCGCAGTAAGTTAAAAACTCAACAGGTTGTTCGGGCAGGTCAAAGCTTTGCGTGTGGGTGCCTACGGTTGAGAAAAAGGTTTTTTTAGCGCCAGCAATGGGCACTGGGTTATCGCCAGCGTTATCACGGTACATAAAAACGGTGAATTTCTCTTCGCCTGATTTGGCGCGCAAAAACTGCGCAATCTGCTTTTGAAGGTCAGTAACGGTCATGGGTAATCTCGTCTGTATTTATAGTGATTCGCGCGCTTGTTTAAGCATTTCGTCAACGCTGTTGGCGGCGGCAATAATCTCGTCTTTCAGTGAGGCTTCGTCTTGAATAACCTCAACCACGCCAGCGTACTTCGGCAGGGCATCAAGCGAATGACGAAGCTCAGACTGGTTCACAACATCAATCTTTAGAACAATGCAGTTCTTCAGGTCATGGTCGCCAATCTTTACATTATAAAGGCCGTTATTGGTCTTTGCGTTTTGGAAGGTTTCCATCAGCAGGTTCATTTTAGTAAACGCTGCAATAAAGGCTGGCCAACATGGGTGGGCTTTGCCATCAAGGCGCCACATGGTAAAGCGACGGCGAACTTCTGGGCTCAGGGCTGAGGCAAAGGCTTTTACAAGGTTGCTCATCTTCAAAACCAGAATGCCATCACCAAGGTAAATACCATCACTCTTGCTTGACTGGCCCGCTGGGTTCACTTCAAGCGAGCGAATAATTGAACCAAAGAATGAGTCAATCTCAGAGGTTAGGTGTGCAATATCTTCTTCTGAGGCAGCTTCTTGGGCATCATAACCTTCAGCTTCGGCTACTTTTTCAGCGGCCATGTGCAGCATTTCGTAAATCTCAAGCGCAAGAGGATCACAGTTTGCTGGGATAAATGTTGGATTGTCGCGGAAGCGCACCGCAATCAAAATCGCACGGCGGCGGCGCTCAGGCATTGAAAGGAACGACGGCATGGTGCCCAAAATAAACGCTGAAAGGCCCCCATGCTCTACACAGCGGCGTGAGTAGGCCACTTTATCCTGCTTCCAAAACTGGCGTAGTGGGTAAGGGCGGCGGCTTTCTTTGTAGGCAAATACTTTACCAAGGTCTTGTGCTAAAGCTGCAATACGGTGTGGCTCTTTTGCATTTGGGAGCTTACACATCTCGGTCCATTGTTTCATGGTGTGGGTGTGTAGGCTGTCACTGTCTTGGCCAGTGATATCGTAAGGCCAGTCACGGTATCCGTTAATAAAGCCTAGCAGTTCGGCTTCAACAGGATGAATTTCTTGCCCGCCGGGAGAGGCGATAATATCAGGCATGTATTTACTTAAAGAAACGGGGAAATTGAAGCCTGTACCGGTCTCATCTCGGTACGTTGCTTCGAATCCAGTCTTACGATATTTCTCGAATGTGATAAATTTAGTACACACCAATACAAAAACAAATCCACCGATTAGAGCACTTCCGACCGAAGAAACCTTGATAATATAGTGGTCAAATTGGAAGCTCGCATCACCGATAACATATTCTAATATAACGTTAATTACGGTAAATACCGACACCGCAATAGAGATCAAAATCGCCATCCGGAACTTAGGATCATACATAGGTGGGTGCCTTCGTTGGTTGTTTTTCTATGTTGCAGTTTAACACTTTAACGGCATAATTTATACAATATGATAACTGCGATGCGTACAATCAAGTTTTAAATAAGTTTTTTAGAGTTACGTCGCCGTCAATAAAAAGGATAAGAAAAATGCCCAAGACGACGCACCTTAGCGTTCTTGCCCTAACAGTATTCTTCAGCCAAACGGCATTGTGCCCTTCGGCGCACGCGCAAGCTGTGCCAGGTTACGTGCCACCTGTTATGCAGACCCGAGCACCAGACTACGTGGATGATACCCGCGGTGTATTTGTGCCAAACCACACCCAGTTCCGCTTGAAAGACGAAACTGAACTTAACCGTAAACACGGTGAGTTTATGTTGGCTCAAGCAAACACTGGCATGCATAACGATGATTTTGAGCGTGAAATGAACCGTATCTCAGGGGCAGGGAGCGATATTGACGCCGAATTGAACCGAATTGCTGGCCAAGATGCAGGCGCACAAGCCGCACCAAGCCACCACCGTGCATCACTTGCCGACGGCCGCCAAGGCCAAGCAACACCAATGGCACCAGCCATGGGCACATACATGCAGCAAACCCCAGGCTACAATGCCATGCAGGGTGGCGGTGTAGAAGTTGCTGTAGGTCAAGTTACACAACGTCCTTCAGTTGATATGCAAAACAGCCTTGTGCGTGTACGCGAAGAGCGTATTACTGTACGCCGCGTGCTACAGCGCATGATGGACCAAATTGGCGCTAGCGACTGGACAATCCTATGGGATCTATCAGAACAAAACATGCCACTGGCTGAGATGGAAATTTCTATCGATGCGCACGAGCCATTTACAAACGTTCTAAACGCTTTGCTTGCACGTTTGCAAACACGCTCAGGCCAGCCACTACGTGTTATCCGTTACGACAACACCAAACGCTTGGTGATTACCGACCGTGGTAACGGCCACAGCCTAGCTGGCAGCACCGAAGACCGTGTGTCGCCGATTGGTGTGGGCGCTGAAAAAGACCCAATCATTACCGAGAACGTGCTGAAAGAAGCAATGATTTCGCTGCACTACGATGAAATCCCATTGGTTGATGCCCTAGAAAGTATTGTGAACCAAGCAGGTAAAGGCCAATGGCGCCTACGTATTTACGCTGGTGTTGACCAAGTGCTAAAACCTGCACACATCGAAGAGCCATTCTCGATTGCGATGGAGCGCTTGCTTCGTCTGTTTAACCTAAAATACGAAATCTTCCCAGGTGGGAAGCTAGTGGTGGTGACTCAAACCAGCCGCTTCGGATTTAACGGAGGTCAATAATGTTGAACATTAAGTCTCTCGCACAAACATGCGCGATGGCGGGGCTTGTCCTTGCGACACTGACAGCTTGTGATGGCATTAGCTATGTACAAACTGAAAGCCCAGCGAATGCCTTTAAAGACTACCGAGAAAATGGCTCGGCTGTTTTGGGTGTAGGTGAGCCTATCTCAAAACGTCAAATGAAGGCCAACGCAACGCTGCAAGTTGAAGGTAAACACTCACTTGGTGACTTGATGGAAAAAGTTGCAAACACATACAACGTAGCAGTGCGCTACGGTGCAGGTGTTCGCCGCGACTTGGCCAAAGACCTTATTATCTCTGATCTAAAATTCAACGAAGCCCGTAGCTACATTGAAGATGTATATGACGTGCAAATCGTCCGTGAAGGCGAGCGTCGCCTGTTGGTGCTTCCAGCAGCAGACGTTGCCCGTATCGCTGAGTTTGCTCCAGGTAACAACGTAACACTTGTTGAGGCTGTGCGCGGCCTTGCAAAACAGTGTGACATGAACCTTGTGATTACCGAAAACCGTGATCGCCTTGCGAATACACGTGTAACCGCAAACATGAAAGACGTTACCTGTACTGATGCTTTTGAAGCTATCTTGGCGCCACACGGCATGACCTTGATGGACAAAGGTGACTACTTCTCTATTGGTGGTCTGCCAACACGTTCATGGCACCTAAACCTATTCGAACCACTCCGTACTGAAACACAAAGTGTGTCGTACAACGCTGGTCTTGAAGGTGAAAGCTCATCATCAAGCTCGTCATCATCACGCTCAAGCTCTGGTGCTGGTTCAAACACTGTAGGTGGTTCATCAGATATCGTGATTCGTCAAGAGCGTGACCTTATGAGCGAACTACAAGCTGACCTTGAAGAGCTTCTAACCCAATCATGTAACGCAAACACATCTGGCAGCGGTGCAAGCAACGCAGCGCTAGGCTTCTTGCCACCTCCAGGTAGCGGTGACAGCGCATCATCAGCCCCTGCAACGCCAGTGCCTTGTGGTTACGTACGTCTAAACCGTTCAGTAGGTGTTGTGCAGGTGCAAGCCTCACGCGATCTGCTTGATGCGGCTGACGCTCTGATTAAACGTACTGAAGAAATTGCAAGCCGTCGTCTATTCGTAGAAGCACGTATCTTGGCTGTAAGCAAAGAGCGTAGCTTTGAACAAGGCGCCAACATTGGTAGCGCGATTAACCTAGGTGATAACTCAAACCTACCAATTGGCTTTGATAACAACACCCCTGGTATTGGCTCAGCCTCAGACTCTATTGCTGGTCTGCTAGCTAACATGGCCGACCAAGGTGGTTTCTTGGGGATTCGTGATAACTCAATTCAGGCTGTTGTACGCTTTATCGAAAGCTTTACAACCAGCTACCAGTTGATGAAACCAACACTTGAAGTGATGGACCGTCAGAAGGCTGTTTTGATTGATGGCCGTAACGATGTGTACTTCGTGCGTGAGTCTGAAGTTATTGCCTCTGATGGTGGTAACATTGTGAACACCACTGCTGAAGAACGTTACCAGTTTGAAGGTATTCAGTTTGCGATTACTGCACAGATTGCTGATGGCGACCAGCCTCACACTGTAGCGGTGCAGATTCCGATTATTGAAATTGTTGACCAAGAGCCTTTGGTACAGAACTTCAACGGAACGCAGTTCTCGGATAACATCCCGGTTGTGAACACTCGTGTGATTGACCAAAAGGTACGTATCCGTGATGGCGAAGTTAAAGTTATTGGTGGTCTAACACGTACAATGGCTATCGACAGTGAGTCAGGTGTGCCTGTTCTTCGCGGTGCCCCACTATTGGGTAAAGCGGTGAACGAGGAAAACATCACTTACGAAGAAGTTGAGTTTCTGGTCCTACTGCAAGTGCGTCGGGTCCGATAAAAAATTGCCAATGCCCTTTATTTAGGGCGTTGGCTTTAAATATAACTAAATCGTTCTTATATTAGGCAAAGGGGACGATTGCTAAATAACTATCTGTAAATTGGGGAGTTTATAACAAATGAACACTAAACAAATGACACAAACGCTACGCCGTCAGGCTGGTTATACAATTGACCAAACAATCCTGATTGTTGCGGTTATTGCGATTCTTGTGACAATGATTGTTGGCTCAGTGGGTTGGGACCTTCTAACTCGTGCGGGCTCTACAAAGCTTCAGTCACACCTAGTACAATTTGAAAACGCTGCGGGTTCATTCTTCTCGCAGTACAACATGTGGCCACACCAGGCTTCTGAAACTCCAGGCGACGGTACAGTTAACTTCCGTACTCTGATCGACGAAACTGCTCTTGTTGATGCTATGGAAGGTGGCGGTGAATTCCGTAACTACCTACCTGCTTACAACGTTGACGGCGGCGTAGTTAACCACCCATTTGGTGCTGGTACAGGTACAGTTGAACTTGTAACTGACGTTGATGGCGGTCAAACCTACATCGTGTTTGAAATGACTTTGGTTCCAGCTGAAGAATTCAACCGCGCTGATAATGGTGTTGATGGCCGTGAAGACTGGGAAAACGGTCGTCTACGCTCTGACGTAGCACCTGTTGCCGGTAACACTGTTACTCTACGCTACTTTGCTAACGTGATTAACTAATCGGGATTTTATAACCCTGACGACGTTAATCATCGTAAGCCAGATAAAATAAAACCAAAAACCTGGTTCGTGAATGGTTGATGATAAAAACAAGTCAAAGCCTATCGATGACGATAAAGACCTCGATACGGTAGAGACATCTCAAAATGACACCGACGCGCAGGCGCCTCAGGAAACTGAAGCGCCTGCCGAAGGCGTTTCTGAAACTAACACTCCGAAAAGTGATCTTGATGATGACTTTATGGACCTTGACGACATGACGTTTGATGAAGACGACATGGCCGCAAAGCCCCCAAGAGATGCAGGCATGAAGAACGATGCCCTGGATGACTTGGACACAGTGGAAGACACACCTATTCCCGAAACACAAACACCTGACATGGCGGCTGATGCGACTGACAGCACCCCTGAAGGTGACTTGGATGATTTTCTGGACGAAAGCCTTACGGTTGCGCCTGAAGCTACTGAGGCTCCTGCGCCTAAAGCTTCGGACGATATGGATGTTGACGATTTCTCATTCGAAGAGACCGACCTTCCTGTAACTGACCTCCCAATGACAGACCTGCCATCATCGAATGACGATATGATGATGGGTGCTGACGATATTGCAGCGCTGCCTGGTGAAGAAGATGCCTTTGATGCCCTTTCACTAGATGACGATTTGATTGATGCTGGCATCGAAGAAACTGACGACGGTGTGACTATGGTGCCCGGCGTTGATGACGACGAGCTTGACTTTGGTGATGCTGAAAGCCGTGCGGCTGAGCGCTACTCACAAGGTGAAGACCAATCGCGCCCTGCGCATGAGCGTTTTTACCAGCGGGTGCTGAACGTGCTGCGCCTGAGCGAAGACTTGAACGTTGATAGCCTAGCCGTTGCCCGTATTAAAGAATTGCAAGAAGAAGACCGCATGCCGCAACTGGCCGTGCGTGACCTTGTTTCTGAGCGTTTGATTGATAACCAGCAGCTTGCCCGTGCCGTTGCACGTAGCCAAGGCCGTTTGGAAATTTTGAACGTACAGGACTTGCCAGAAGGGGCACGCTCGCTTCGTAAAGAGCTTGATAGTCGCGTACAAAACATTCTGCGTGAGCGCCGTGTGATTCCGCTCCGTAAACGTATTAAAGAAGACAACACCCACGAAATGCATTTGGCTTACGATAGCCCTATGCGTGACCTTGTGCTTGAAGCCACCTTGGCCGATATGCTGCCAGGCTACACCTTTATTTGGCACTTTGCCGCAAAAGATGTGTGTGGTCAGTTCTGGGTAAGTGGTGATGAAGGCTCAGACCTTGATGAAGGTATGGAAGCCGAAGCTTTGCTTGACCGTATTGTAACAACAGCGGTTGACTCGAAAGCTTCTGATATTCACATCGACCCGAACATGAAGGGTGAGAATAAAGCCACGATTAAATACCGTGTGGATGGCCACGTGCGCCCACGTGAGGTTGTTTCGCTTGACCAGCTTGAGCGTCTTCGTGTGCGTATTGAAAACATTGCCCGTATGCCTAAGGTGAACCAAAACCACCCGAACAAAGGTGCGTTCTCGCGTGCTGGCTTCGACTGGCGTGTGCAAATTCAGCCGCACTCAGGCCGTTCAGGCCCGGTGCCACGTATTGTTATTCGTCGTTTGAACCCAGACTCGCTTTCAATGGAGCGCTTGGGTTACCCGCCTGAGTTTATTGAAAAGATTCAAGCGGCTGCTAAAGCATCAAACGGGGTTATCTTCTGGACGGGTCCTACCGGTTCAGGTAAGACCGAGTCGATTCACTCAGCGGTAATTTCAGTTGATCCAATGGGCCGTGGCCTAAGTGTGCACACCATTGAAGATCCGCCAGAGAAACGTGTGGATGGTTACGCCGTACAGATGGAAGTTGCCGAAGGTGATGATGCCCGTAGCGGTATTGAGCTTCTAAAATCTTCACTTCGTGCTGACCCTGACGTTGTTATTTTTGGTGAGGTGCGTGACCGCATTATGGCGAAGCTTGTATTTGAAGCTGCCAACACCGGTCACTTGGTATTCTCAACCTTGCACACCAACACCTCGGTGGATGCGATTATTCGTTTGGACGAACTTGATATTCGTGGGTTCTTGATTTCATACGTGCGTGGTATTGCTGCGCAGCGATTGGTGCGTCGTCTGTGTACGCACTGTCGTCAGCCAATGGATCAAGCCGATGACTGGACGAAGTTCTGTTTCGACTATTACGACATTCCAATGGATGGTGCCAAGCTGTACCGTGCCTCGAAAGACGGTTGCCCAAACTGTGGCTTTACCGGATACCGTGGCCGTATTGCGGTGGCCGAGTGGTTGGTACCAAACAAAGAAATGGTTAAAGCAACCGCCGAACGTGACTTTACACGCCTAGAAGAAATTGCGCGTGATGCAGGCTGGCAGCCTATGGGTCACATGGGTGTGATGCACATGAAAAACGGTATTACCGATGCTGAAGAGCTAGGCCGAGTTATCTTGGAGCTTTCAGTTGAGGTACGTCAAAAAGAAGCTGAGAATAAGCCTAAAATTTCAGGCTCAGCAGGTGACGTACGTATTTAACGTATGTTCCGAAAGCGGCCCAAAAGAAGGCCGTGTTAAAAATGGGAAGTATAAGGGGACCTTATGGGGTTAGAAATTGGCATTACTAGTTTGCCGCTGGGAGAACGGATTGAGTTCTTCCGGACGTTGGCGTCATGGTTGACGTCAGGTGGCGGCCGTATGCCTGTGAACGAGGCTATTCGCAACACTTGCGAAGCTTTCTCTCGTGATGAATACAAAACCCTTGCTAACAAAATGAGCCGTATTGTGGCTGAGTATGAGTCAGGCCAAACGATGCTGACCGAGGCTTTGCGTCAGGCAAGTATCGGCTTTACTGACCAAGAGCTTGCCGTGATGGAAGCGGCTGAACGCTCAAACCAGTTGCGTGTGGCTATTCCTGAGCTTGTTGAAGCGCTTGAAATGCGCCTTAAATCAACCCGTTCATTGTACCGCCAGTTGGCGATGCCTGTTGTGGGCGGTTTTATGCTGATTGTGATGTCGCTTGGTGTTGCAATGTTCATGCTACCGATGGTTTTGGGCCCGGTACTTGACCGTAAGCCTGATGCGCTTGATACCTTCCCGTCAGTGGTGCAGGGGTACTGGCACTTTTCAGTTTGGATGCAAACTTACTGGATTGTTCCGCTGATTTTATTGTCTATCCCGCCTGTGTTATTCTTGATGCGTGGTACTAACCTGATGCGCCCAATTGTTGAGAATATTATCTGGAAAATTGGCGTTTTGAAGCGAATTTCAGTGTCATTCAACGGTGTATTGGTGGTGTATTTTATGCCAGCACTTGTGCGTTCAGGTATGCCTGTGCACGAAGTTTTGCGTGCGGTTGCCCGTTCGCTTGAAAACCAAAAGATTGCAAGTAACTTCCGTATTGCAGCAAACGAGCATGAAGCTGGGATGCGCCTTGGCGATGCCTTGGCACGTGTACCGCTAAAGGGGTCGTTCCGTAGTGCTGTGGAAGCAGGTGAAAAAACAGGTCAGATTGCCGAACGTGTGGAAGACCTTAAAACACCGTATGCTGCCGAGTACGACCGTATTATGCGTCGTGCGGTAGGCACCTTGATGTTGATTGTAATGGCTGGCCTTTTGCCGCTGTTTATTATGAGTATGTACACCAGTTTGGTGGCGCCGATTTTCGCGCTAATGGAATTTTAATAGAGTCTTTAAAAGCTCTGTATTTAACACTCTTAGGAGGACAATAGGCTATGGCCAGAAACTTAATGGTTTTTTCACGGACGGGGATTCACCACGTTGACCGTGAACGTGGCGACGCTGTTGCGTTGTTCGTGTCATCGCGTGAGCAAGCACGCCGTTTCTCTGATATCGGAACCATTAACACCAAAAACGTGAAAGAGCGTTACGGTGATATTGGTCAAACCCCACTTTGGCGCCAAGAAGGTAGCGCTGTACAGGTTTACGGCCTGCTGCCTGAAAGTATGGAAGAGCGCCGCTCAGGCCTAGAAGTTTACCTTCCTGAAGATTTTGCCCCTGATGGCACCAGTGTTTTTTACTTTGTGATTTCTAACCGCCTTATTGTGCACGGTGTGCGTACCGTAAACGACGATGGTGGCGCAAGTTGGGGTGTATCACGCCTTGATACGTCAGCTGAGGGTGCATTGGATGTATTGGTTTCAGCAGTTTCTGAGCGTATTGCCGGCGGCGTGCGTGAGAATATTTGCATTGCCGTGCATGACGATAAGCTGTTTAACGCAGTGGCTGAATCGATGGAGCCTTTTGGTCAAAACGTTATCCGCATGGGTGACCTTAGCCCCTCAAAAACAGTGCAGCCTTTGTATGTTCACCGTGACCACGGCTTGTTCTACATCATCTTTGCCATGGTGGCGCTTATCTTGTTCTTGGCAGCTGGTTTTTCGGCTGTCACAAGCTTCTTGTCGCTCAACGGCTTGAAGGATGAAATTGTAAGTATTGAAAAACAAATTCAGGCAACAAAAAGTAGCCAGCGCTTGGGCCGTGTACAAAACCCGAACGCTATCCTAGACTTTATGAGCCGCCCGCTGAAACAGCGTCCATCATCAATTTTGCATGCCTCGGGTGAGGTTGCAACGGCCCTAGGGCAGGTGACACAAATCGAAATGGATGCCAGCAACGCCCAGTCGCAAATTGTAAAGGTGATTGATGCCAACGGCAAAACAACTTGGGGTAACGAGCAGTTCTTGCCTGTGAAAGTGATTGTTGAAGGCGCTGAGAAATACCTACTTATTGACCAAGAGCGTGTGGCAAAGTCTGCGCTTGAGGAACGCCCGTGGATTCGCCACATTGAGCGCCAAGCAACAGGTGCAGGGCAAAATATGGCACTTGAAATTGGGGTGAGGATCGACTGATGACACGTACCGGCACAAGACGAATGTGGATTTTGATTATTTGTATCCTCTTGCTAGGGGCATTCTTCACCATGCGTAAAGCACAAAGCTTGCAGGTTGAAATTGCCGCAGCTGAAGCAAAGCGTGACCAACTTAACCGTGACTTGCGCGCGGGCAACTTGTTCTCGGCGGCTTTGGCTGACTTGGATAACTTTACAATTGATGAAAATCAATCAACCACGCTTGATATTCTTCGTCACTTGAACCTTGAAGAATCAACAATGAAATACGAAACCCGCGCCCGTAGCATTAAGCCTATCGGCGGGACCGACCTGCATATTCGCCGTTTTGGTCTAAGCGGTAGCATGAGTTACGCTGGTGCCTTGAACCAGATTGACTGGCTACACAGCACCAACAAAGTTGTGATTGAGCGCGTTGTTATGACACCAGGCCAAGGCTTTGGTGATGTGGTTTCACTACGAATTGAGGGGACGCTTTATGGTCTTAAGAAGTAAGTACAGCACAAATACGCTCGCTGGCCTACTTGGGCTATGCGTATTGTTAACCTCGGTTGCGGCCGTAGCGCAAGTTTCAGGCGAAGCTTTGTGGCGCGTTGATAACGAACTTGCCGCTGAACCTGCACCGCTTTACGAAGGTCAGGCGTCACCGTTCCCAATTGAAGAAGCACCTGTTGTTGTGCGTAATGTTCCTGTGGTTGATGAATCACCTGTTTTGTCAAAACAAGAAGTTGCCGCCCAACAGCAAGCCCGCGAGGCAGCATCACGCATGTCGCGTATTCGTGATCTTCTGAAAGATGAAGAAGCATTCATCCCTGATACATCAGGCGTTAAAATTAGCGCGATTGCCAAAGGCCAAGCTGGCCCAATGGTACTGATGAAGGGTAACTGGTTCTTTGAAGGTGATACCATTGAAGCCCCTGTGACCACAGCAAACGAGCTGATGGAACTCATGGGCGGGCTTGAGCAAATTGATAAAAACTTGGCGAACATTGTAAGCCAAGAGGTTGAGGCGCGTCTGAACTCAATTGGGCCACGTAAGGTATTGATTAAAAAGATTAATGACCAAAGTGTTGTGCTGCGCCGACCTGACGGGAAAACCGTTGTCATTTCTTTTGTTAGTCAAGGTTGGTGACCCTCCACATAAGATGTTGGGTAGGTTTGATGGCAAGGGGTGCCAACAAGCCTAATGTGTGTACTTACTAAAACCGACGGGGGACCGCTCAAATGCAAGCATTATTCTATATAGGGCTCTTTGGCACGTTCTTCTTTGTGATGTCTAGTATCACGGCGGGTGTGGCCCGTACAACTTTCCAGCAGCAACTTGACCGTGAAGACCGTGTGGTTCAAGTTTTCAACGATATTGAATATGCAATTAACCGCGTGATGCTGCGCGATCAGCTAAGCCTTGCCAACGAAGATATTGGCAACATGAACTATATTTTGCCGCACCTTTCGTGGAGTTCTGAAGATGTGGCAACCGACCCTTGGGCCCGCCCTGTAACGGCAGCCCGTATTGATGAGCGTCAGGTTATTGCAGCCTTTGCCCCGGGCGAACGTGCCGAGGCTATTGTTTCGCACTTTGCGTTAATTTCGGGCGGACCAGACCGTGAAATCCAGACCGATATTCCAGCAACTGTTGAAGAGTGGCGTATTTTGCACTCAGCAGGCGGGGCGGGGGATGACATTGTGCATACCTTCTCAACCCGTGATCCAATGATGGAAACATGGAACGCGGCCGCTGAAGTTGAAAAAACAATTGATGATATTCTTGAGCGCAGCTACCGCCAACGTGTTGAACAATACAGCCCAACTTCAGGTTCGGCTGATGATAACGTTGTTGGTGTGTTTACAAACTGTGCGCTGCTTAACCAAACAGGTAACCTGAACGGCTACAACTGTGCGCAATTTTCAGCACAGCTGATTAACGAGTGTAATACCATGCACCAATACAACCTTGCTGTTGATGCGGGTGAGCAAATGCAACGCCCACAAACCCAAGTTCTGCCACGTGATGTTGATGTGCAGGTAGGGCAGTGCTGGCGCTATGATGATGGCTTAAAAGCCGATGTGGACTTCCCGACGATGGCGGGTGCACCCATTGGCGGTGCGCGTAACTGTGCGGGCAACAATGACTGTACGATTGACCCACGTAACGTAGGTGTGTGGTCAGAAATGCAGCGTGACCCGTTTGGTGGCTTCCGTTTGGCGTACGATGATGATTTTCCGGACCAACTTACACTCCAGCGTAATTTAGCGTTAGATGGTTGGTTTGTGGTGCGTAACAACGATGTGCGCTCAGATTAGGTTGCATAGATTAAATACAGAAGTTTTATAAATTAATAACAAATTCAAATAATAAAGGGGTAACAGGGAAATGCTATTTTTAGGGGCCCAAGCAAAGCATAGTAAACGTAAGCCGCAAGGTGGCGCACGTAAGCAAAAAGGTTTTACACTGCCTGAAGTTATTCTGATTGTATCAGTTTTGGCGATTATTAGTGGTATGGCCTTCCCTGATATTGCGTTGTTCTTCCAACGCCAACAGGTTGAGCAAGAAAAACTGGCCATGCAAGACATTCAAAAAGCCATGGACTCATACGCACGTGAGTGTCGTCGCTTGCCTGATGTTGAAATGAACCCTGACCGTAACAACTGTGATGACCCAGCTGGTGCCGGTGCGCTTACTTGGGCTGAAGCTTTGGCCGCATTCTCGAACATGTCAGCCGAAAGTATTGCAGAAGACGTATGGGGTACACCACGTAAATACAGCAGCTTTATTGAAACCCGTAACTACCGCGAAGGGCCAGTGGACTTCCACTATGCGACCGTGCGTAGTATTGGCGGTAACCAGTGTGATGACACAGGTACAACAGCAACCAACCCAGCACCAAACTGTGTGCAAGGTGGTGCACCGGCGACAACTGCACAAAAAACAGCGAACCGCGAAGCTTTCATTAGCCGTGCTGACCCTAACGATAACTACGAAACCGATTGGGGCGACGTAAACGAGTACGGTCTGTACAGTGCTGAAGGTGACGATATCTTGGCGAAGTACTCAGATAACCAGCAAAAAATTCAGGCGCAGGATGAAACCATCCGCCGCTTGGAGCGTATTGTTGAAGCGCTTGACCGCTACGCCCAAGGTCGCTTTAACGAAGAGCTTCTGGCAAACACGGCCTGCTTGAGTGAAATGCTTTACTACCCGCCAAGCTGGTCAAACGAGCCGCAGGCGCACTCGAACGGTAACCATCCAGATGCAGCATGTCAAAACTTGGGCACTAGCATTACCAACCGCTATGGTACTGCCGTGCGTAACGATGTGTCGGCCATTCGTGGTGACGCAAACGAGTTTGTGAACACCGTTTCACTTGATGATGCGACACGCCTTAACGAAATGCGTACCCTGATGCGTATCCTTGGTTTGCCTGAGGATCACTGCTGTAATGCGCTGACTGGCGATGCATTCTACTACTACTCACAGCCAGGTGCTTCGGTAGGTGGTGTATGTGTGAACGCACAGCGCCCACCGTACTACCCACCGAAAGTATCGATTGATCCAATTGATTACCTAGGTTCATGTGACTAAAGGTGAGTCATCAGCTAGATAACTAGTAACAGCAACCCCCATGGTTTATACTGTGGGGGTTGTTTTTTTATAATTATTAAAAAGCCAGATGAATGCCAGATAGCCAAACCATTCTTGCCGCCTTGAAGTGTATCGTGCCTCACATGGCCGAGGTTCACCCATGGTTTATGCCTTTGATGGCTGTAGTCGTAGGTGCGGTGTTTGGCTCATACCTAACCTGCGCATTGTACCGTGTGCCCCGGGGGCTAAGTTTGTGGCACCCACCAAGTTACTGCCCGAGCTGTAAGAACACCCTTAAAATACCTGACTTGGTGCCTGTGTTGTCATGGTTGTTCTTCCGTGGTAAGTGCCGCCAATGCGGGGTGAAAATCCCATTCAAATATTTGTCAATTGAGTTACTAAGTATTGGGGCTGCGCTGTTTAGTTTAGCGGTGAGTCACGGTGGTGGTAGCTTTGTTTTTGCGTACGGTGCCATGGTTTCATTTGGGGCTGTGGTCTTTCTTTTAGCGGTGCATCATCAGTATGCCCCTAAAAGTGTTGCATTTGGGTTGCTATGCCTTGGTTTATATGTCGCATTTCAGCAACCGTTGTTTGCCTGTAGTGCTGGGTTTTATTAATCTTTACTGTAGGGTAAACCCTAATTAGAGGGTTACCAAAGGGCTGAAATAGGCCGAAAAGATTTTAAAACCTAGGTTTTCTGGGGGAATAGAGAAACCGTGCGACATTTGCTAATGCTAACATGTGCTGTTTTAGGGCTTGCTGGATGCACCAGCACGAACAGCCATGGTTACGCATCACAGCAGCCAACAGTTTCACAAGAGCAGCAAGTTGCTGATCACTTCTCTATGGCGCCGGCCCGCCTTGAAAAAGGCCACATTTTTATGCGCCGTACCGAAGACTGGGCAAATGTACGTAAACAAATGGAAGCCGATGCCATCCAAGCCGCAAAGGAAGAGGAAGAGCGTCAGCGCCAAGCCGCAATCCGCCGTGGCGAGATTCGTGAGTACATTCAAGCGGACGGTTCAATCATCCGTAAAGAGGGTGTGCCAGGCTACGAGTACGAACAGAAGATTGACTTTTTGCCAGCCAGTGAATGGATTGAGCTTTCAAAGGCACGTGTAGCGATTCACGTTGAAAACAAGCCTTTTGAAGATGTGATTCAGGATGCCTTGGTTGAAGTGCTGCCTTACACAGGCCCATGGCGCCTACAGTGGAAAATTAGCCGCGAGAACCAAGATGTTCTGGCTGAGCGTTTTAGCCTTAACGCCGAAACAAGCTTTGAGAAGTTTATTGCGCACGTCACAAACTTCATGATGAACCACCGCGGTATTGAGCTGGTGTTTGAACAATTTGATAAAGACCGCATCCTTGTGGTTAGCGATCATTACTAAGAAGGGTAATAACAGTGTTTACTAAAAAGACCACCGTCCTCCCGATTATGGCGCTGCTTTTGGCAGGCTGTAACACGACGACGCCTTCTTATGGTTCATTTTCACCGCACTCAGAATCTCACCTTCAAGCACAGGTAGATAACCTTGACGATGGCGGTATCGTTTTGGCGTCAACTTCAGTTGTGGGTAAAGCAGCCGCCACCGAAAACACGCTTTCACCATCTGACTGCGAGAGTGATTTTGGCCTTGGGGTTTCAGTAGATACCTCAACTCAAAAAACAGACTACCTTTTTGACCGTGATGGCCAACCTTGTGAACGTGCCGACATTATGTTTGACGGTAAGCGCAAAGTATTTACCCGCGCAACCCCTCCAGGTATCAACATTGACTTTATTGACCCATTCGCTGAAAAGCTTATCCCGAATGAGCCTGTGATTGGCGACGAAGTTGCAATGGTTCCTGAAGGTTCTATGGCAACCCCTGACCAAGTGGCAGGTTTGCCAGCCCCTGATACCCACGCTGAACTTGCAGAATCAGCCGACCAAATGCCGGCTGAAATTGCAACCGCAGCTGATGCCATGCGTGATGGGAAACAGCAAAAAATTAACAACCAGCTTTCAAGCACCATTAAAAACTGGCGCGCGAACGAAGACCGTGAGCGTCTGATCCGTGAGACTGAGCAAATTTTGGCCGACGTACGTACTGTAAAGCGCCTTGCTACACTCGAGCAAATGCGCCAACAGCAAGACCAAATTCTTGAGTTAACAGCCTTGCTACGCGAAGCTGAGCGTAAGGCACAGCTGCAAAAGAAACAGCGTGACGACCTTCAAGCCGCCGTGAGCAAAAAAACAAACATGCTTGAAAATGAGCGCACAATTACAGGCCTAGAAAACAACCGCCTGCGTGAACAAGTTGAACAGCTGCAAGCCCGTATTGACGACTTTGACCGCTACAACCAAAAGCTAAAATCAAAGTACGAAACGCGCCAGTCAGAGCTGCAGCATCAAATTGCAACGCTTTCGGCTGACCTAAAAGAAACTGAAAGTCAGGCTAAAGCCGCGCGCCAAGCAGCCGTATTGCAAGCGGCCCAGCAAATTGCTGAAGCTGAGCGTTTGGCATATGCCGCACAAATTTCGCAGCGCCAACAGCTAGAGATGGAAGCCCAGCGCTTGCAGATGGAAGCCTCAAAGCTAGCCGGTAAGGCGCAGTCGCTGCCAAACAAAATTCCTGAAACTGTAGGGCCTGAAGGTCTTGACCAAGTATATGCTTCAATTGTTTCGGGCCGTATTAAAGATGCCGACGTTGAGCGCTTAGCCCGCATTGTTGTAAATGGTGAAGCCACAGCGCAATCGCTTGGTGATGCGAAGGTTGCACTCAACGTTGAAGATATGCCGCTGCGTGATGTGTTTGCTTTGATTGCAGCGGATGTTGAAGGTGAAGTTGGCGCATGGCGCGTGTCATGGCAGCTGCACCCGAAAATCGAGCATATTGCCGATGAAAAATGGACGGTAACGGCCGAGGCTACAGTGGATGAATTTATCGCCTACGTAGCTAAAAAGGTGCAAGATATTCACAACATTAAACTTTCTTTTAAAATGTTTGGTAAAAACCGCGTTGTGATTATTAGCGACTCTGCCGCTTCGTAATAAAAGCTGTATTAAAGGCTCAGTGCGGCCTTTGGTTGCCGTTGCGGCGTGATATCAGCGCCACATACCCTCAAAACAATATGCAATAAATCCCTTATTTTCTGCGCTTGGGGGTTGATTTCATCAAATACCACAACCATAATTATTCTAATGAATTGTTGGGGCTGGGGATTTTTAGTAAAACGCTCAGTTTTATTGGGAATGGCTTCCAGCAAATTTAGTAAATACGGCCTACGATTTGAGAGTAATCGATCTCGGGGGCGTAGGTATGTAAAAGTTAAATCATGTTGGGAGTACTAAAACGATGACAAAACTATCATCAAAACTATGGATGTTCTCACTAGTAGCACTTGTTGCTGCAGTGGCTATGATTGCACCTGATGCTGCATTCGCGCAAACTAGCGGCGGTAGCGTAGGTCAGGGCCTTTTCACTGACATTCAAGGTCTAATTCAAGGTAACTTGGGTGTTCTAGCTGGTCTATTGATCTCACTATTTGGTCTATGGATGTGGCTTGTACAGCAAAGCTCATGGGGTCTGATCATTGTGATCGCCGGTGCCGCTTTGACTGCCTTCCCAGGTATCTACGCTGGTATTAGCCAAGGTATTGACAATGCGTTCTCTGATATTCAGTCAGACGCAAGCTCAGCCAAGAAGAATGGCAGCAACTAATTTAGTTGTTAAAACCATGGAAAAGCCGCCTTTGGGCGGCTTTTCTTTTTCTTTGTAAGTAGCATGTGCTGTAGTAAACTATTAAAAAGAATATAATTGGAGCAGTGCCTCATGGTTCGTGAAGTCCCTCGTAATATTGACCGTCCTAACCGTAATGCCGAATATGCGGCTACGTTTATGCTTGGGTGGTACGGCACAATGTTCCTAACGCAACAGGCTATGATTGCTTTAATCGTGACCTTTTTGGCCTTCTACCTAACCTACAAACTTACGCTGAATAAGCCTGAAGGGGCAATGTACCGCATTGTTTACCGTAAGGTGGGCTTGGGTAAAATGGTGCCGCCGCCTAAAAAAGTTAAAAAATTCGAGATTTAAACCCTGCTACGCCAAAATATGTAGGGTTGTCGCCACACCCCCTTTATTTAAAATGCACGCCTTTTAAGTGTTTTTACGATGAAATAGCTGCACAAAGGGCTTTATTTAGGTAAGGTAGTGCTAACGCCATAGGAGCGTTAAGGTTTTAAACCTAAATAAGACTCAAAAAAGATAGGTTTTTTTGAAATGGAATTTATTGCACGTGCAGGTTCGTTTATTGACCGCTCACACCGCGTAGCGGGCTTTTTTCTGATTGCATCAATCATATTAGCATTTATTGCTTTCTCTCTTGTGCAGTCAAACTCAACCCTTGCACGTGAAGTTGAGCGTATCAGCCGCACCAGCCAAGTTTACGTTGTACCAGGTTCACAAGCGGGTTTTTATGCCCCTACACAGCCTGAAATGTTGCTTCAAAACTTTGGCGACTACATTGCGCAATCGCTTAACACTTACACATACGTAAGCCTTGAGCCTCAGTTTAACGAAGTACAAAAATTCTTCACACCTGAGATGCTGCTTAACGCAAAACCATTCTATGAGTCACGTATTCGTGATGCACGCCAAGATGAGCACTCATCACTGTTTGTGCCAAAGCGTAACACGCTAAACATTGTGGCAATCCCAACACCTAAAGATGGTGTGCGCGATTTGAACTACTTTGAATACCGTGTTGAAGGCCGCCGCCAATCAATTATTGGTGCACAGGTGATTGAAGCACGTGAAATTCGCATGGTGCTGACAGTGCGTCAGGCCGCCATTAGTAAAACTAACCCTTGGGGTTTCGTACTGTCTAAGTACCGGGAGGAACAACTGTGATCAACCGTTTTTCAGCTAGCCTAGCGGCTGTATTTCTATCATTTGCTTTGGTGCTTGCGTTTACACAAGCAGCTTTTGCTGAAGTTGTGCCATGGAAGGGCCCAACCCATACAGTGACGATTGGTCTGAACGAAGAAGATATCTCGCAGATTGAATTCCCTGAAGAAATTACAAACATTACCCTAGAAAACCCAGACTACGTTGACGTTTACGTTGTGGCTGACCGCGGTAACCGTGCGTTCCGTATGCGTTCACTTTTGCCAAAAATGGCAACACGTATGTTTATGACCGGTGCTAGCGGTAATACCTACATTGTTGTGCTAACAACAGATGTGCCTTACAGCTCGTTTGTTGAAGTTGTTGATGCTTCAAAGATTGACGATGTAAAGCAGCTGCTAAGTAAAAAATTCGGCCCGCAAGACCTTGTGCGCGCTATGGCAATGGACAAAGAGCTACCAGGTGTTCTGCGTGAAACGCACCTTATCCCTGATTGGTTCCGTGGGAACGGCCTAACGTTTGAACTTTCAGAGGTTTGGCAAACACCACTAATGACTGGCCTAGTTGTGCACGTTGCAAACGAGCGCCAGCAAACAAACGAAGTTAACCTACCTGCGATTACAATCCCTCGTACAGACGAGTGGGGTATTCTGCGTCACGCTGCTATGGAAAACATGCGCCTAGCACCACGCGGCCTGCCGAATGATCGCGGCGTAATGTTCTTGGTATTCAAACGCTAAAGGTTTGCATCGCATCAATTTAAAAGCCACCCCATCGGGTGGTTTTTTTATGGCCTATATGCCACAGGCCAAATAAGTGTTTATCGCCCGTGTTCTCTTGTTTTTTGGTGGTTTCATCACCACATGATAAAGTAGAAGTTGAGTTTATTTAAGGTGAGGAAGCACCCGTTGCAAACCCTGTTAAAGCGATTTTGTGCGCTTACACGCGCGCCAATGTATGCCGCAGGCCTATTGGCCCTGCTGGTTTTGGCGTTGCCACAGGTTGGACTTGCTGCTCCCACGAACGACACCCATGAAAAAACAAACGTTGCCATGGATGCATGGAAGGCCCTCCACGATGTTGAGGCTGAAAACGGTATTCCTCATGGTTTGCTGCATTCAATCAGCCTTGTTGAAACAGGCCAAGGTTTAGAAGGGCAAATTTTGCCGTGGCCATACACCGTTAACGTGAACACAACCTCAAGCAAGAAGATGGGCGCATACAAAGCGTTGCTTGACCTGCGCCACATGCAAGGCCTTGGGTTTAAGCGTTTTAACATCACTATGGCAGATGGTAAAAAATACAGCCGAATTTCAAGCACAGATGCCGAAGACCTTTTGAAGCGCACACCTGAAGATGAAACTGTAAGCCTTCAAGGCTCAGTGTTCGCTAAGCGCTTTAACAACAAGTGGTCAGCCGTATTTTTTGTAAACCGCATGCTTGCAGCAGGTTACGACAGTGTTGATATTGGCTTAATGCAGATTAACTGGCGTTACCACAGCAAAGCCTTTACCGATGTGGCCGAAGCATTTGACCCTTACAAAAATGCCCGTTATGCCGTATCTTATTTGCTGGAACACCGTCAAGATTACGACTGGTGGCAAAGTGTGGGGCGCTACCATAGTAAAACACCTAAATATGCAACCCGCTACGTGAAGAACGTATGGGCTATGTATCAAAAAGTGCATCGCCTTGGCCAATACGGCCAGCAAGGTTAATGCACAGGGCGCGCGAGCAATTTAATAATATGAATGAAAAGATTTTAAACCTGATGAAGCTTACCCAACAACAGCAAGATGTTTTGGCCTACGACCAGTCGTGCACTGTTGTGGGGGCGCCAGGTAGTGGGAAGACCACCATTCTATGTCGTAAAATTGAAAAGCTGCTGAACGATGGTATCCCGCCGAAAGATATTGCTGTTCTTACATACTCATACCGAAACCTTATGGTGATGCGTAAATCACTGAGTGATGTGCTGGGTAATAAAACCAAAGGCATTATTCAGGGGACTACAGTTGACTTGCCTCTATTGGCCATCCGCCAGACTGAGAAAGAAAATGTGCCAAAGGTTGCTGATAACAATTTTGTGCGCCGCTTGTTGCGTCAGTCAATGGTTGAGGTTGGTTTTACGGGTCACGTAAAAGAAGCAGAGCACATTATGCGTGCCTTTAAAAGCCGAGGCCGTAAACCCAGTGAAACAGAAGAAAACTACGATCTTTTCCGTGCTTACAAACAACGCCTAGAGCAAACAGGCCTGTGCGATCGCCACGATTTGGTGCGTAAACATATTATTGGTATGCGTAACGATACCTATGAGGCCCTGGCTGTAAAACACATCTTTATTGATAACTTCCAAGACGTAACGCAAATTCAGCTGCTATGGCTTGTTGATCACCTAAAGGCAGGTGTTAAGGTTCATGCCTTTGGTTGTGATGACCTTACACTTTTCCGTCGTGATGGGGCTATGGGCAAAGCCGCTTTTGCCGACTTTGAAGAGCTTAACGACATTAAACGATTTACGTTCAAAGAAACATTCCGCCAGCCTGAGGCTTTGGTGGGCGCTTCAATGAAGTTTGTTGAAGGCCAAAAAGACCGGCTGCTCACAGCGCCAAAAGCCATGCGATCAGGCGGTGCATTTTCAGTGATTGCCTGCGGCGGTGCCGAGCAAGAAATGCGTGAAATCGAAAAATGGATTAAGCGCACAACGCAATCAAGCGCCAACCGTGTGGGTATTATTACGCGCCACGATTTGCAGGCGCGTCAGATTGAGCGCATGCTAGACCGCATGGGTATTAACCACACAAGTTTTGCGCGCTCAATTTGGGAAACCCCCGGCGCAACGCTTATTCTTGATATGCTTGAAGTCTTCTTGGGTAAGGCAAATAACAGCCGCCTACGTAACGTGCTTTCAGCATTTGATGTGCCTTCGCAAGCGATTGATACTCTGTTTACACGTGGCCTCATGGCCGACACCTGGTTGCAGCGTGGTGCACCGATGCCTGCTGGTATTGAGGGGGAGTTGCCAATTTCAGCGATGCGTGATCTTGGTAGCCTGCGCCAAAAACTTTTGAACTACATGCGTGTGATTCCGTCACTCGGACCGAAGACAGTATTTAAAGCCATGGCCGCAGGTTTGATTGAGCGTATGAACGCTGATGATAAGCCAGAAGCCCTAATGGCACTTGATGAGTTGCTAACGTCAAACGGGAACATGCTGCAAATTCTGAAGCAGCTGACCAGCCACCGTACGCCTGATCCAGCAGCGCAAGTTGTTGTATCACCAGTGCGTGAAACGCGTAACATGGCGTTTACCCATGTGTTGGTACCGTTTGTAACATCACAAAACTATCCGTTTGCATTCCGTGTGCTTCCGTACGAAGAAGATGCCGAACGCCGCTTCCTTTACATGGCAACAAGCCGTGCCCAGCAGGAGGTTGTCCTGACACATTGCGGCAAGCCAAGTGTGTACCTTGACGCCTTTAAATCAGAGGTAAGCAGCAGCGCTGCTTAGGTTTACGCCCTTGCAGGGTGTCGCCTTGCTTTTCTGCCACATGACTCTTCCAAACTCAAATTCCTGACACTTTGGCTGTTTTGTTTTGACGCAGTGTCACGTATAATGGCGTTTGTGTACTGTAAAAATCAAAGGATTCTGCGATTTTTCAGGGTGTCAGGAAAAATACGAGGCAAAACAATTGGCTAAAACCAAAGAAAAACTTCCATCAGCAGAAGAACTCAAGAAACAGGATGACGGCTATCAGCTTGCAAAAGATGATGCTGTAAAATATCTCGATAGTCGCGGTGCGGCGGTGGGTAGTATTTCACGCCGTTACTACCTGGATAGTGATGAGCTTTCACAAGAAGCTTATGAAGTTTTGCTTACCTGCCTGCGTGACTACAACCCAATCTTTACAAAAGATGATGGCACCTCAATCACTGTACAGTTTAATACCTTCTTCGGCAGCCGCCTTGAAACCCGTGCTATGGAAATGCGTAACCGCGACCCTGAATACCAAGCACGCCAAGCTGTAACCGACCAAATGACGGCGGAAGAAAAAGAACAGTTCCGTAACGACCCACCACTTTTGGTGCAGCACCTTGACCATGAAACCACCTTGCAAGAGCAGCTGCGTGGTGAAGTATCGGAAGCTTATGAAGATATGAACGACGACCCTGCGTTTAAGATTATGCGTGATAGCTTCTTTGACCAAAAGCTTGCTGAGCTTGTGGCCCGTGAAAGTGACGAGAAAAAACAAGCCGCTCTTCTACACGTGAAAGTGGGCGGTGTTTATAACTTTAACGAAATTGCCTACCACTTTGGCGTGACCGACTCACGTGCCAGTCAAGTGATGAACGAACTTATGGACGCCTTTTATGTTCAGCGCCTAATTGATCGTGATCTTAAGGCTGTGCAGAACGATTTCCAAAAGCTGAAGTTTAACGATAAGCGTATTCTTCGCCTCCTGTCAGAAGCCTTCCAAAACGTGGAAGACGCGCGTGCTGAGGCAGTGATTAAAATCTTCCAGCCTGATTTTAAAAAGGATGATTTGTCAGACCTTTACAAGAAAAGCAAAAAGACACTGGCGAACAAAAAAGAGCGTAAATCAAGTGCGGCGGCAAGTGGCCGCAAGCCAGCGCTGCAACCGCCTGCGTACGACAAGATTTTTACCGACAAAGAAAACAAAGATTACCCGCTACTTGAGGTGGGCTTGCGCCCAATCTCAAGCTTGAAAGAGCTTGACCTGGAGTTCCGCTCACCAGAAACACCAGAAGCTTTTAAAGAATTTGTTGAAAGCTTTGATGTTGGTTCGCCGCAGTTCCCGGCAATTGTTTCAGAAGATGGTTACATTATTGATGGCTTGCGTCGTATTAAGGCCGCAAAGTCAAAAGGCCGTACAGATTACTTGTGCCTTACCCGCAAGATTACATCTGAAGAAGACAAAAAGCGCCTACGCGTTGTTGTGAACATGCGCTTGCACAGTGCCTCTAAAACCGAGATGTACTATGCTATTAGCGCTTTGAGCGACATGGGCTACTCGCAGCAAAAAATCGCTGACTGTCTTGGCACAAGCCGTACCAACGTGCTGGTTTACTGTAAGGTGCGCGATAAAGCAAACCCACGCCTACGTGGCCTTTTTGAAGATGAATTGATTCAGGTGACGAATGCTTCGGCATGTGCTGACCTTACTGATGCCCAGCAAGAACGCATCGTGACGTTTATTCGTCGTTACGGTGTGCAGTGGTCAAAAGGTAAGAAGTTTAATAAGCTTTACGATGCTGTGCTTGAAGGCAAAGAAGATAAGCTTGTTGATGCCGCCGACCGCGTGATGCACCCTGCCGAGCCTGCGCCAGCAGCCGCTGCTTCAGGTGAAGTGAATGATCAAAAAGCACAAGCCCTACAAAAACAGCTGGAAACTTACGCTATTGCCCTTAAAGACCAAGAAGTTTGGGCCGCTCAACGTGAAGGGGTGATTAACCAACAGCGTGAAGAACTTGCTGATATTAAAGGTGAGGCTGAAGCCTTGCGCCGCGAGCTTGAGGCTGCTGAGCTTATTAAGTTTGGTAACCCGAAGGCTATGGAACAGGAAATGAAGCAAATGCGCGACTTTATTGCTGTAACCGAGCGCCTAGCTGCTGCGACCAATGGTATTCAGCGTTCAGGAAAAGAAATCTCTCGTTTTGATATTCGTCGTAAACAGGCGGTTGAGCTTACAAAAATGACAGAAGAGCTTGAAAAAGCACTAAATACTTTGCGTCTAGAGTTGCATAACGCTTGTCGTAGCTTGCGCAGCACGCCCGAATCAGACGAATAAGCGATAAATAAAAAGGGCGGTTTTTAGCCTGTCAGGAATTGATGTTCGCCAATTCGTGCCTATTTATATAAGAAAGCAGGGATTAAACGGGCTTTCGGGAGATTAATTAATGTTTAACAAGAAAACATTTTCAAAGCTAATGGTGGCTATGGCTGCCGTTTTAAGCATTTCAGTAAGTACTGCTTACGCACAGCAGGACTACTCTCGATCATATCAATTTGGTGGTGTACTTCGTGCGCCTAACAACGGCGGCGGCAGTGGTGGTGGCGCTACACAGCGTCCTATCCTAGAGGTTGGCTCAAGCTTTGATGCTGGCGGTGTTCTTGGTTGTTCAGGCCTAGACATCAGCGGGATGCTTGAAAACACATTTAACGTAGGTAACTTGGGTGACGAGTTTAAAAACTACCTACAAAACACAATTGCAACCGAAGCCCTTTCACTTCTTTACTCACAACCTGGTGTTTCTCAGGTTCTTGATGGCATGAAGGCTATTGGTCATGCTCGTGTAAGTATTCAACAAGAACGTTGTAACGCGAATGAGATTTTTGCTGACGTAACAAACCGTCGCCTTCGTGACGAGGCACACGCTGAGTGTTTGCGTGAAAATGGCGGTCTTCAAACCTCATGTGAAGGTTCGGCTCTTGAGCCTTACGTAGAAGCTATTGCTCAATCACGCCGTTGGTCAGGTACATTGCACGACCACGTGTGTGAAGAGGGTAGCCGTCTGTGTGACTTCTTGCCAAACTTTGCTTACGACGTAGGTACTGGTGAAGGTCAAAGCTCTCAAGCCTCAGTGCCGCCTAGTGCTGTATCATTTGCTGCTGAAAGCGCAGCGGTATCTTGCTTGCAAGTTCGTGGTGCGCAGGCTGATGCACTTATTGAAGAGGTTGGCTACTCAGAAGCTTTGCGTCTAACGGCCTCAGGTGATCGTGCAATTAGCTGTGACCCTGATGTTGCTACAAATGGTGGTAACGGCGGCGGTGACGGCGATGGTGAAGGCGATGGTAACGGTAATGGTAACGGTAATGGCGGTGGTCCATTGGCTGGCTACGCTTCTGTAAACGAGTGTATTGTTGAAGCCGGTGGGAAACAGATTGATGTTTCAGAGCTAACGAACGCCCTTCGTACTGGTGATGACGAGAATGGTGTTGATCGTATTGCTTCACTTAACCCAATGCAGCTGGTTCAAGCACACGCTGAGTGTATCCTGAGTCGTGAGATTCACCCACACGTAGATATTAACGTGCAAATGCTACCGCAAGCTGAAATTGAAGGTGCACAGCGTGCTATTGCTCAAACTGTTAAAGCTAAGGCTTCGGTAAACCTTTACAACGCATTGATTACAGCATTGTCGGAAGCTTTGATTAACTCTGGTAGTTCAGAATCTTCTGATTCAGAGACCAGTGTTAACCCTCATACGCGTGAGTTCATTATTGCTCAGCTTGAGGCATTTAAAGCTGCACGTGATTCAATCCTGATGGATGTGAAAATGTCAAAAGATGTTGCACAGACTGTTACAGGTATGAACGAACGTTTGGATGATCTTCAAGGCCGCTCAATGCGAAGCAGTTCAGGTGCCCTATCGGGTGCGGCTGCAAACGGTGGTCTACGCCCAGGGGGGTATGGCGCTTCGTTTAGATAGTGTCAAAAAGCTGGGAATATAAATTTGGATAATGAGGGCTAATTAAGTGGCAACAGGGTATAATTTTGGTGTAGATGCAGAAGAGGTAGTGCTTACCCTTGTGGGGTTTGCCTCTCAGCATGAGATCTTTAGCTTGATGGAGCTGAAAAACCTAAGTGACTTAGGTTGGGTGGCTTATACTTTTGGCTTGATTGGTTTCTTGCTTCTTCTGCTTTTGCCTGCTTCTTGGAACTTTAAAACAATTGCCTCATGGTTCCTGCTTTTCCTTATTGTTATTGTGCGCCCACTTGGCGAGCCGCTGTTTTTCTCGGATGCTGCAAGTGTTGCCCAGTCTGCGCTGGACTCTCAGTACTGCCCTGGGGGTATTACTGATACCGTTGAGTGTGAGGGCATTAACGCCCAACAAGGTAACGAGGGTTCTAGTAACACGCGCCTAAGTCGCTATGTTCAGGGCCAGTTAGATGCACAAGGTTTTGAGGGTGATGGTAACGGATTATCGTTTAAGGTCTACAGCCCAGAAGCTGCGGCAATTGATGTGCTTAACGATCTTAACTATGCTTTGTCAGTAGGTCTGCATGATTTGGGTCCACGTTCGCTAGAGCGCCACTTTGCTGCGATTGAAACAATTCGTCGTTCATCAGCGTCAAATGCGCCCACGGCTTATAACGTATCTGAATTTTTGGCAACATGTGGTCGCCGCTTGCCAGCTGCCGCTGAAGTTGCTTACATGCGTACAGAAGACATTGAAACACAACGTCCAGAACTGCTAGAGCAAATGGAGAACACATCTCTAACTGCTGCAGATGGTGTATTGCTTTACCAAAACTACGCTAACTACGTACGTGGTATGGAAATCCAAGAAGCGCAGGATATTTACCCAACTCTAATCTGTGGTCCAGAGAACTGTTCAGGTAATAATGCGTACTCATACAACATTCGTGACCGCCGCGTAGATACACGCGACTTCAAGCGTGGTCTTGAGCCTTTGCTATATGAAGATGCTTACGAGGGTATGGATTCAGATGTCGCAGAAGAATTCGAAGGCCAAGAAGGTGTTGATCTAAACCGTTTGATTCGTCAACAGTTGGTTGGCCAAACATTGCAAGATTTGGAGCGTAGTATTGGCCGTTTGGGCGATGATGCGTTTACAAAGCTTGAAAACCAACCAGTTTCATTGGTGGTACCACTAAACGTTAACTCATCTTCACAAAACGCTTTGATTCAAACGAGCGGCCTAACAAATGCGAACGGCGATGCTGCAAGTAATGGTTTTAACGCCTTTGTTGGTGGTTGTGCTGCAGGTGCAGCTTCAGTTGCGATTGGTGCGGGTAGTGTTGGTACCTTTATTGCGCCAGGTGCTGGTACACTAATTGGTGGCGTTATTGGTGGTATTGTTGGCTGTGTTGGTGGTGGTTTGCTATCTGCCTTCGCTTGGGGAGGTGCAGACGACTCAAACCTTGACCAAGACATGTTGATTCAACCTGTAGCCGATAGCGATGCTGGTGGTTTTATCGTATCGAACTGCCGTGATATGCACCGTGTAATTGACTTGCGCGTTGTTATGTCGACACAAAGTGCACAACAGTTTGGTGTGGACCTTCAAGCCTTGCAGGAAGACCCTCGCTACGAAGATGCATTTGATCCGCAAGATCCTGATTTTGCAGCGTTGCCGCCACGTGCGCAGACGCACACAATCCTAACAACAGCCTTGCAAACGGCACAGTTCCGTTGTGCGCGTAACCGCTACGGTAGTTCTGCTACGGATGCGCAAATTGATAACTGTACAGATACTGAAACTGACCGAATTCAGTCAATGATGGTGCTGTCACGTAACTTGGTGGCTGAAAACTCTCAGCCATTGGCGCAAAATATGGTGCAGCAGGCATCAACGCCTGAATTCCAGAGCCCATTCCGTAACCTATTGGCTGATGTGGGTGGCGCTGTAAGTGGTATTGGTGTGGCGTTTAAATCTGCCATTGGTGGTTTTAGTGCGGGTACGTACTCAAAGATTATGCCGATGGTTGTAGCTTACGCGACAGTTATTATGATTATTCTAACACCGATTATTTACATGATTGGCTTGGCTGTTCCTTCATGGGCCTTTGGTATCTTCTTTATGCCACTGGTTGTGATTGTGTACTTCCAGCTAACGAAGATCGTATTTACGATGATTGGCGTAATTAACGGTATCTTCCTGGCGACCAATGATCGAAATATCTTGAGTGGTAACATGATTGACTTTGCTGACTTGGTGATGGGTTTTGCTTACACCAGCGCATTCATCCTGACTGGTTTCTTTATGTTCGCATTGAAGAACCCCGTAGGTGCGATTCAGCAAGTTGCAGGTACCGCAGATAAAACATCAACAATTTCAGGCGGTGAAGCCTTGGCGATGGCCTTTAGTGTGGCTAAAGCTGGTAAGATGGTTGGTGCCGCACCTAAGGCGCTTGCCTCAGGTATTGGTGCAGCCAAGGGTGCTTCGGCAGCTGCTGGTGCCTCTGGTGCAGGTGGACTGTCTAAGGGTCTAAGCGCGTTGAGTGCTGGTGTTCAGGGTACGTTAAGCCCAGCATCGGGTGCAACGCCTGCTGATGCTGGTCAGAATGCGTTTGATGAAGCCTACACTCGCCAACGTGGTCGTGGGAACAAGGTCTCGATGTCAGATGCGCAAAAGCAGCGTGCAAGTGCTGCTGAAGGGCGCTGGTTGAAGGCTGAAGATGACCGTATGGCCGATGTGGCTAAAGCCGGTAAATACGGTAAATACGCGAAGGACCGCATGGGTACCGCTATTAATATGGTTGGTGACCAGCCTGTTGAGATGGCAAAACAAGGTGGTGCCAAGGTTGTGTCTGGCGAACTATCGAAAGCTGGCGTCAACAACGTACATAACCGACTTATCAAAGGCTTTAACGACGAGACAATTCATCACGTTGTTGAGCATAAGGAGGTTGCTGGTACTGAAAAAGGTAGTAGCCACGCAGTTGACTTCAACATTAAAGGTGCGCAAGAGCACTTGGGCTTTACAGCGAATGAGCTTAAGAGTGTTGTTAGCCAAGAGTTGGGTCACTTCGTAGATAAGCAGGGTAACAAAGTTGATAACTTCTCTGAGGCTTATGCTGTCCGATTTGTTGAGGCAACGGGTATCCCGCTTAAAGATAAACCTCCAAGTGGTGGTAAATAAAACAAGCTTTAAAAAGCCGAACTAAACTAAGGTAATAAAAATAATGAAAAAATACCTTATTGATTGGAACAATAAATATGGTCTTGATGCGAGGGATATCCTTCGCATCGAGGCTTTAGAGCCTGTATGGGATTTAGGGCAGGGCTGGCACCCAGATGTGGATGTGGACAGCTCGTTCTACGACCCAATTATCCGCCGCCCTTTGCAGCTCAAGAAGGTTGGCGAAATGCCACAGCTTGTGCGTATTCCGCCTCAAGGTGCTGTAACCGGGCATGTCATGCTTAAGGATTCCGGCCATGCAGCCCTTATCCAGCCAGATGAGTCTGCGCCTATTGCACCTATTTTTACACGCGACCTTGCCGGCCGTATTATTTACACAGGGATTGTTCGTCATAAGAATAATGTCAAAAGCAACCCTCACCTTATGCCAATGGGCAGTGTTTTGTTTGATGAGTCAAATGCAGGGTTTGACCTTCTTGAGCGTGTATTCTTTTGCTCATTCCGCCCCTTAGAGATGACAGCATCTAGCCCCAAGTTTGTGCTAGGTTCAGATGGTTTGCGCGGGACTGTTCAATACAGTGCTTCTAACCTATACCCATACAAGTTGCGCCTTGATACGTTTTATCAAGATGGTTGGCGTATCCCGCAGACTGAGCGCCTGTATGTTTCACCTACAAATGAAAAAGTCACCGCGGAAAAAGCCTCTGCTGACTTGATGGACTTGTGGAAGCGTAAACCTGAAGACAAAACTTACGAGCAGTTTGTTGAAGAAAATGAGGCTACGTTCGAAGACTTTTTTAAACGCGGCTGTACGCTTATCCCAACGGTTGAGGCTTATAATGGCCTAAACAAGGTCGATGATGATTTTACCCATACAGGTTTTTGGCCTGGCCGTGCGGTGGTGGGCTTGCATGAGGTTGTAAGCCAGCAAGAAAGTGACGCCCCGCAGGGGACAATCCTTAAAGTGCTGGAACCTGGGTACGTGACGCAAAGTACAATTTCACCTGCGCGTGTTATTGTGAGTGATGGTTTACAATACCAAAGCCAAGAGTCAGAGCGTTATTCAACGCCACGACCTAAAAAGCTATACCCTGATTTAAGGCTACCCCATCAAAGGCTTGCTGCTAAATGGGGGGCTTCATGGTTGCCTCAACACCCTGCCGATTTTGAAGAACCTGCCCTTTGGGGTTGGGATGGTGAGTCTAATGGCCGGTTTGTGCAGCTACGTGGGCCAGTTTGGGATCCGCTGCATTACTACTACTCATGCACCCCTAAGGTTATTGAGTCACACCGAAAAAACAGACTGCGCCGCAATGTAAACTTGGTGCGTATTCCTGATGAAATGCTAACCAAATTCCACCCTGTTGTTGAAATGCAGGGGTTTGATAGTTTCGATTTACCGAAAAAGAGTAAAGAGATTAAGGCAGGCTCATTGCTGCCAACATCCATTTACCATCACGCAGACCCTAGCTGTATTACAAAGGTTGGCTATCATCCGATGCCGATTGCTTTTGAATATGAACTGGATAACTGGTGGTTCCCTGACCTTGCACCAAAGGTACGGGTCTCTAGTGTTATTCCTCTGAATGTGGAAACAAAATTGGCGCCTGTTATTTTGCCAAATGTTTCGCCAGATCGGTTCTTGGCCAGTGTTGCGGGTTCTCCTGCTGAGGCGCCGTGGATTACTGATCCACTTAAATATATGTCTCCAAGGTCTTCAGATATTGAAAACTACCCTGAGCTAAACCGCTATTTGAATCCTGATGTGTCAGAGGATGATATGATTTCTTTGGCTATTGCGTTCTTAGCCGAACCTGAAGAGGATGAGTACCCTATTAACCACCTGCCAACAAACTTGGTAAGAGCGATGGAAGAAAATTGGCCTGGATTGTATCAGGTGTTCTTAGGTTTTTCTAAGCAAGCAAACCGCATTGCAACGTTCCGAGAGAACTTTTACAAAGACGATATTGCCGGTTACGTTGGGTCGCTTTGGTACATGACACCAATTGAAAAATTGTTTGATCAGGCAGACGAAGAACGTGATCCGAAGAAGAATTTGCCGACCTCGGCAGTATCGGGCAGTGCCGAATTTTAGAGTTTAAAGTTCTGGCCTGTGTTTAGGGGTGGCTTCTTTGCCACGCACCCCTAGGCAAATCCGCCACCTATACGTTGAAAACACCCTCATAAAGAGCTATGCTGTTGATGGGCACCTATAAAGTGCCCTCAACCGCGTATGCTTTAAGCTACAGAATGATGTGTAGCCAGCGGCATACCTAGAAACATCTTGACGCAAAGGAAAGGCAAACCATGGTAGACCAACAAGGTGGAAATGGGACTGGGAAACCAGGGCTTTCAGAGGGGATTGCTCGGTTTAATGAGCTTCCGAAAAACGCCAAAATCGGCATCTTAGGGCTATTCGCCTTCTTTTTCCTTGTGTTCTTGATGCGCAGCGGGGGCGGCGACGCGCCTGCACCTGAGCAAAACCTTGCTCAACAACCTAGCCAATTTGTAAGTATTTCTCCAGACGGTCCAGAAGACGATACAGCCGAAAATGACGGCTTTAACCCTGTGGGTCCTGACCGTGCATCACTTCGTCGTGGTTTCGTAACGCAGCAAACCCAAGCGTTGCAGCAAATGCGTAACGAGATTGAGACTCAGTCTGAGCAACAACAGCAAGAATTTACCCGCCGCACCCAAGAAATGCAGCAACTGCAAACACAGCTGCAAGAAACCATGAAGGTGCTGAGCGAACAAATGCAATTGATGGAGCAATCAAACGCCCGTCAGCGTGATGAAATTACCCGCTTGGTTGAAGAGGCGCGCCGCCAAGGCTTGCGCTCGGTGAACCAGCAACAGCAAGATAACGAGCGTGTGCGCCGCCGCACACCTAGCCGTATTACTGAAACTCGACTTGGAGGCGCAGGGGGTCCAGGTGTGGGAAATGACCAAGCCCTCTTGCAGGGCGTTCTAAAAACCACGACAGGCCGTACCGCTGGTATTGACAGCGAAGGTAATGCGCAAGAAGAAGAACCAACGCTTCCATTTATCCCACCATTGGGTTTTGTGAAAGCAACTCTTTTGAACGGTGTTGACGCTTTGGCAACCAGTGGCCTTGCCACGCCAGCGCTAGCCCGTTTGCATGGTGTTTACAAAACAGCCATGAACTCAACCGTATTTTTGGATGGCTGCTTTATGCTGCTTGAATTTGAAGGCGATATTTCAACCGAGCGTGCCAAGGGTCGCCCAAGCCGTATGACTTGTGTTTACCCCGACCGTGGTGCTGTAACTTACGATGTTGCAGGCTACGTGGTTGACGCTGAAGATGGTCTAGAAGGTGTGCCGGGCGTATTCTACGAAGGTGACTCAGGCCGTATTGCATTGGCGATTGCCGCCCAGTTTGCAGCAGGTGTTGCGAACATTGTGGCAAACAACCAAACAACAAACGTGACCGACTCAGACGGTACAAACCAGCAGTTCCTAACGGGTAACCAAACCCGAGGTGCGGTTGCTGGTGGTGTTGCAGCGGCAACCAACCGCCTGACCGACTACTTGCTTGAGCGTGCTGAGCGTATTGCCCCGTTCATCCGTATTGATGCGATGCGTAAGGTGCACGTTGTACTGCTAAGCGGTACCGAGCTTCGTGCACAGGGTAGTGCATGGTCGCTGTTGTTTAACGCTGAAGATGATTTGTTTTAATTAAAAAGTAGAGTGGAGAAAACTCGATGAACACAACTTACCGCCAGATGAATGTGAAGCAGATTGCCCTTAAAATGGGTGTGGTGCTTCTTGTTGCTGCGGCAATGACTGGGTGTAAATACTACGGTGGTGCACTACCGCCTGAAAACCCAATTTCGATGGACGATGCTCTAAACCGCTCGTCAAACCGTGCGCCTGTTATGGGCCCGGGGGGGGAGCCTCTACCTGCGTTGCCACGTCCACAAATGGATCGCCCAAGTTACCTACCAGAAAAAGAGCTTGCTGTTGTGGCACCGCCTAAAACACTTTTGGTGTGGAACTACCCACACGTGACCGACGATAACACCCGTGTGTTTGGTAACTGGTCAACTATCTTCTTAACCGACCGCTACGAGTGGGTGTTGCCTGATAACGAGCAACCAGCTTTTGGCACAGGCCGCTAAAGACAGATTAAACGAGGAAGCCCATGGCAGATAAAAAGACACAGCAGCAAAAAGCCCCTCCGGGAAGCGTTTACGCACCGGTGCGCCAGCGCATGCTGGTTGATCAGCTGCCATACTTTGAGTTTGAAGAAAACGAGCAGTCACCATTCCACCGTGTGCATTTGCTAGGTGATGGCGCCCTTGGCGTATGCTGGAAAACACCTGTGCCGCCTTCATACTCATATGATGAAGGGCACCTGCAAACCGTACGTGAGCTGCAAACATACCTCGAAAACTTGCCGGCGGACTACGAGTCGCAAATTATTATTACTTCGCACAACAACCTTGAAGACAAGATGAAGCGTTATCTTGAGTCTTCACCGCCGAATGACCGTGCGAAGGTGTTGCGTCACTCACGTGCTGAAAAACTACTTGAGAGTGGTTTTAACGGTTACCCAGTTGCACCGGGCCGTTACTCAATGCTGCGTGATACCTACATGATTATTACCCTGCGCACGCCTGAGGCTTACGCAGACTACGGCTTGTTTAAGTTCTTGTTCCAAGCGATGGAATCAGTTGCCAATTTCATGCTGAGCCACGTGGGCGTAACCTTGCCTGCGGTGATGGACATCGTTGGCCGCTCAATGAAGTCTACTGCAAACGACTTCCAAGAAGCTTTGGTATCAGCAGAATCAACACTTGATGGGATGTTTAACATTGAGCGTATGAGCCTTGCTGACGTTAAAAAACACTACTGGCAAGCATACGCCCCTTCATACAAAGAAGCGGGTCAGCAGATTACCATCGATCCAAACCGTGACTTTAAAGACCAAATCTTGCCACTACCTATCGAGCACGATACCGACATGGTTAAAATTGGCCACGACTACCATGGCACCGTGATGCTGGCGATGATGCCAGATGCCATTTACCCAGATTACCTTGGTTTGATTCGTCGTACATTGCCGACGCAATACACCTTGTTTACCAACATTAAACAAGCCAACCAAGCAATGGAAAAAACCAAAATTACGGTGAGTGCGGCTTTCCGTAAGCGTGTATCGACCATGTTCTCTCGTGAAGAGGCGGCAGTGGTTGAGCAAGAAGCTTCAGAAGTGAAGCTACGTATGGTGGGTGGCCGCCGTATTATGTTTATGCAGTTAGGTGTGATTGTGCATGGTTACTCTCGCCGTCAGGTTGAAGAACGCATGCTGCGCATTAACTCAAACTTCAAAAAGCAATCGGTTGTGCCTGATATTGAAAAAAGCATGGCGCTACAGTCACTGGTTTACAGCTGGCCGCTTGTTTTCCGTTTTGATTACACCAAGCCATTTGCCCGTACGCGCCGCGTAATGAGCGATGACTTGTGCGAACTTGTGCCAATTCATGGCCACTGGGGCGGGCACGAACAACCGCAGGCGGTTTACGTAAACCGTGACGGTGAGGTGACATTCTTCGACCATACAAGTAACGAATTTGTGAACTGGCACTACGCCATTACCGGTACGTCAGGTTCTGGTAAGTCATTTGCCGTGACCGACTTGACTCTACAGCTGTTTGCCGCGGGTATTCGTAAGCAGTACCTGATGACCATTAAGGATGACTATGACCGCTTTGCCGAGACCATGGGTAAGCTGGTTATTATTGACCTTGATAACCAGAGCTCATGCATTAACCCATTTGCGGGTGAGATGACAAAACACCGCTTGCAGCAGTGGTCAAACGCCCTTGAGTTGATGCTGATGAACGGCGGTACATACGAGGCTGACCGTGCTGAAGCACGCTTGAACGAACAAATTATGCAGTTCGCTTACGAGCTTGTGCCTGAAGGTGATGTGCTACGTCCAACATGGATTAAAGAAGCGTTCTTGCGCTTCCCATACTCAAGCACTGACCAGCGTAACATTGGTTTTGAAGCGGCTGAGGTTATTGGTTCATACTGTTCAGACGGTGTGTACGGTAAGCTGTTTGATGCCCCTCCATCAGTGACTGAAAAAGACGGCTTGGTTGTATTTAACCTGCAAAACGTGCTTTCAGAAAAGATTTCAGACGTTATCGTGAACGCGATTTTCACAATGCTTGATAACGTAATGTACACAGGCGAGCGTAGCGAGAAGAAGCACCTGCTTGTGGATGAGATGATTTCAATGGTGACCGCTAAAGGTGGTCAGACCGTGGCTAACCAGTTGAAGCGTGCCTTCCGTACGTACCGTTCATTGAACTGTATGTGTGGCATTGCAACGCAGAACGAGGAAGACCTTACATCAGAAGTGGGTCAGGCGATTATTGGTAACATTACCAAGCGTCTGATTTTGAAACCACGCCGTGAGATGATTCCACTCTTGATGCAATCATTGGGTCTGCGTTCTGAGCGTCACAGCGAGTACATTGCCTCACTTGATACAAAGCCAGGCTTTTACTCAGAGTTTTACTTGATGTCACCACATGGTGAAGTTGTGTGCCGTTTGCTTAGTGATAAACTAACCTACGCACTTGCAACAACAACACCTGATGATGTGGCCGAAATTAACCGCCTAACACGAGAGCTTGGGGGCGATCGTTGGCAGGCTGCTGTGCGGTTCTCGCAGTTGTACCCGAACGGGGTGCGTGTGGCACAAGCACAAGCAAAAGCACGTTCGCAAGACGGGCAAGGCGCCGCATAAAGGCATTTAGGGGATTTTTTAGGGGATAATAATTAACTTATGATTATGAAGCGTAAGCTTCCGAGTCAGATGGATAAGCCAGAAGAAAAACTGGACACCACCTCGACCGAAGCTGAACAGCAAACTGCTGCAACACAAACAGAACAAAACAAACCTGCAGAAACTGCAGGCGTTCCAGCACGTACTGAGCAGCCAGCAGCTTCAGCCCCGCAAGACGATTTGAACACCGTAGACGACGAAAAACTAAGCAGCACAACAACTGCTGACGATTTTGAAAGTGCCCCGGCACCTACGCCTACAAAAGAAGATGCTGCAGCTGACTACAGCGAAAATGACGTTAAGTTTGATCTGTCAGACAGCCCATTTAGCATGCCAGAAGATATTCCTGATCCGTTTGTAAGCGGAAGCTTTGGCGAAGATGATATGGTGATGGATGCACCAGCGTCACGCCCGCAAGAAACTAAAGACGATAGCTTTGGAGCACCAACACCTATGCCGCCTAAAAAGACTGTATCTACCGAGGCCTTGGTTGATAAGCCTCATAACGATACTGACCCTAGCGCGCCATCACCTGCGCAAAAGGCTAACCCATCATCAGCAGATGTTTTGATGGATGGCGAAGGCTACATGGATGCCCCAGTGCAAAACCCATCAGCTTCAGCAAACACAGAACCAGCAGACGATAACTGGGACCTTGGCGACCTTGTGGACATTCCAACAGGGAACCAATCGGCATCATCTGTTTTGGATGAAGAGCCTCAAGGCTCACCATTTGATAGTTCACCAAAGGTAGACTCACCAAAGTCACCCCCTTGGAAGAGCGGCTCAAAATCTGGCAAAAAAGGTGGCCGTACATTGCTACCAGGCCAGCAAGTGCCAAGCAACTCAGGCGGTGGTAATGGTGGCGGCTCAAGCGACGGTTCGAAGCTAGGTGGTCTAATTTCTATTGCAGTTTTACTTGCTCTTGTAGTGGGTACGGCTGTGTTTTACCAAAACCGTGACGGCGTGATTGAGTCAATCTCACGCTGGACAGGTACGCTGAATGATGTGTCGCAAGAGGTACCAGCCGCGCCAGAAATGGCCGAGGCAACACCTGATAATGGCAGCAGCTTTAACGCTGAGCCAGCCTTTGAGGCACCAGAACCTGCGCCAAATGATATGGCTGAAACAGAAGATGATTTGGGCCCGAACCTCGCCCAAGCCCCAGGCGAGCCTGCACCAAGCACCACCCGCGTTGAAGTGCTAGACGTGATGCCTGAAGAAGCTGACGAACCTATTGTGGCGGATGAATCAACTGAACTTCCTGAAGATGTTGACCGTTTTGCAGCCTTGCAAGAAGCTATTGAGCGTAAGCGTGCTGAGCGTCGTCAAAAAACATCGGCGAAGCTAGAAGACGAAGATAAAGACTTGGATCCACGTACACTCCCGCCTGAGGTTGTGACCAAGCGTAACAACGACATCATTAAAGAAACCAACAAAGCCCTAAATGAATACAAAAAGGCTTTGGCTGAGGTGGGTAACCCTGCGCTTAAACCCCGCCCGGGTGACTTTTTTGGTGGCCGCCAAGGTGAAAATGGCCAGCTATCGCCACCAACTACAAACAACAATACCGCGCCGCAACAGCAGCAGGCCGAGCCACTGAAAACCTACGGTAACCCAATTATCGAAGACCCAGCTGAGCTTGTAACCCGCCAAATTGAGCAAGACGACGGTATTCGTAAACTTGAAGACTTTAACCTTACAATGTTTGAACCAAAAGAAGACCGTATTCGCATTCCTGAATACGTGGCGCCAAGCCTTAGCGCTTCTGAGTTCCCACCGTTGGAGGTTCTGTCGTTCGTACCAGACTATGGTATTATTGGCTTAAACCGTGGCAGCGAAGGTGTGCTGCTGATTGGTGAAAGCCTAGAAGGTTGGGAACTGGTAGGCGTATACGATGCCTATGCCGAGTTCCGTAAAGGTGAACTGAATAAGATTGTGACGATTAAAGATGCAAATCGCTAACCTAGACGCTGTCCGCATTATTGGCCAAGAGTACGGCTGGGACGACCGTACCATCGAGCAAGCTTTAGCGAACGCTATTCGCCTATGCTATGCCGAGCGTGGCATGCTTGTTGAAGCTGACGTTAACATGGCTATGGGGACTATTAGCGCCCGCCGCCGTAACGGTGATGGCGAGCGTGGCCTATGGGTGGATATCCGCGACCCATTGATGCCAAGCGTAAAAATGTTTATGCAAATTATCCAAATGCAGCAGTGGGGCGATGGTGCTCCGGGCCGCGTGATGGAAGGTGTGGTAACTGGTTTCCGTGATGGTGGTGTAATCTACCGTGTGGCCCATAACCACATCTACGTGCCTGAAAAGCTATTGTCAGTGATGGACTATCAAACCCGCCCTGAGCTAGGCCAAGAACAGGCCGTATCGCTTATTTCAAGTAAGGATGAAGTTTCAGGCCTACGTATGGGTAGCCGTCGTGGTCACGAGTTTGTAGCCGCCGTTATGGAGTGCTACTACCCTGAGTGTGTTTCAGGTATCTGGATGGGTGCCTCAAACTCATGGGCTGTGATTCGTATGGACCCTGACGTAATGCACGAATGGCTTGAGAACAACGGTATGAACCTTAAGCACCTGCAAGATGTTTTGGGTATTCGCCGTATTACGCTTATTCCTGAAGGCCAAGATGAAGACGATCAGAAAAACCGCGATAGCGAAATTCGTCACTTCATTAACAACTCATGGCGTGCGTGCCGTATCCGCGAACTAACGCCGGAACGTATTGTGCTTCATACTCCAATCGACCTTAATGATCCGCGTAAATTACGCACGTTCCAGGCAATGCTTGAAAAAGTAGCTCCAGAACGGGATCAGATCATTGTTTAAAGCCTCATTTAAATATGTTTTAGCAGGTGTGCTTGCGCTGGTTGTTATACCAGTGCAGGCTGCTGTTGTAACAGGTGGCGGCACGCCTGGGCCACGTGGCGGCATTTTTGGCGGCCCTAAAAACTACACCCTCAAGGCTGATATTGTTCAATGTGTGAACAAAGACCCTTTCTTTGGTGAGAGTATTCCTGATGACTTGGCTGACCTTGCACCGATGGATAGCCACCCTGCGTGCGGTAACCTAAAAGCCCGCATTTTGGCGCATATTGACCTACCACTGCAGCATAAGCGCACCCAACTTTGGAATAACCTTAAAACCGTTGCTATTACCGGTAAGCGTTTTGCCCATGCCCTTGATGAAGACAAAGGGTTTGAATTTAGCCTTATTGATAAGCCCGTTACAACCATCCGCACAGGGATTGAGCTTGAGGCGTACCTTGATGCGTCAGACCGCAACGAACCAACAGTTTCAATCCTGATTAAACACTATAGCGCTGATAATACTTCAGAGGAAATGGTGATTAAATCATCGGGCGAAGTTTACCTTAACCCGTACCCACGTGAAGTTGTACGTATGGTGCATATACATACCAAAGTGACCCCTGACCGCGAGGATATCTGGGGCGGCGAGGGTGTTTATGTAGGGGTTGCACCGAAGGATATACCCCATGCTTTCCCTGAGAATGCGCGCCTTTGGCTAAGTGGTTCTATTCAAAAGTAAAGTCAAATTTATCAGAAAATTAAGTTGCTAAAATGGGGCTCAGCAAGTATGGTTGAGCCATCTGATTAAGTATCTTCTTTTCTCTTTCTCTCTTTTCTTCTTCAGACTCTAATACATGAGGTGCATCATGGCCGATTATAAAGGCTTTGACTCTAAGCGCCTCGGTCTCTCGTACAAAGCGCGCTATAAGAACGTCTCTCCGAACGTTGAAACCGAGGAAACTCTTCCTCTTTCTCAGCATATGTACAACGTTGCAATTCTCGCCCGCACGCTTGCGAAACAGTTCAAGCTGTCGCAGCAGCAGCGCCTGCTCACGCAGGATGTTGCCTTTAGTTTCCGGCTGCATGAAGTCAGCTCGATTGCGTTTTCCGATTCGCAGCAAAAGAAACTACGCGAGACGCACACCCAGGCCCAAATCGGCCAGCTGGTGCGCGACGCTATTGCAGAGGTTCTGGACCAAGATCCCGAGCTTCGCGACGTCTTGTTTGCTTACTACGATGATCCGTGCTCAACCATTGAGTATGGCATTGTCTGGTTTGCCGACAAAGTACAGGAGGTTCTGTTCCTTCTGGGTCAGCTGTATCGCGGTAACCGCTTCCTCGTCGCTCCGCTTGTGCTGGAGCTGAAGAAGTTGGAAAACCGTTACGGCGATCTGGTCGAGGCATTCCCCAATCAAGATTGGGACAATGTCATGCGTTACGTGGTGATGGAGGTCGTTGAAAAAACGCACTCGCTGAACCTCGACGATGCTTTGGAAGAAACTCAGGGACTCCTGGATTTCTTCGAACGAGCCCGAGAGCTTAACCTTTTGCAAGCTTCAGAGGAGGACCCCTCCGATGGCGCGTAAAAAGGTTCTAATATCCCAACGAGACCTCGAGTTCATTCTCGGCAACAGCTTTCACCGCCTGATGGTTGTGGTGGCTCGCGTAAGAAAGTCTCGCAAGAAATCGGACAGCTCCCTCGAGGAGCTGTCCCATTACTTTTTCTCGAATGCCGTTTATCGGCAAACGGGTCTGTCAGCAACGCGGGTCAAATTCCCGCGGCCGTGGTCTTATAACAAGGCTGTGGCGTGGTTGGCGCATTATGCCGAAGAAACGTCGAACCTTATGGACGACGAAGGCATTGCACCACTCCTGATGGAAGTTGCTCTGGCACCCTATCCGCTTTGCAAAAAGCAGGGGTTGTTCCACGAAGCACGACCGGACTTGATTGCCCGCCGTGTTCCCAGTGGAGACTTGACCGTCTTGGATTACAAAACCGCCTCGCTGAAAAAGTACTTCTTGTACCAGCAGGTGTTGAATGATCCCGAGATGGCTGAGATTCTTCATAACTTCGACCAGCTGGTCGGGTATGGGGCAGCTGCCGAACACGATGTGCACGAGGTAAACGAACTTGTCGATGAAATCGGCTTGATTGTTGTACCGCGTACACCACTGAGCGCCGAACCGATGCCAGTGTTGTTTTTGGCCGTTCCGTTTGATCGTTCAAGGGTTGAAGGCTGGCACACCGCCAAGCTGGATAAAATCCTGAATGCGATCGCCGCAGAAAAAAAATCTAACGACTAACCACTCTCCCTATAAAAAGGAGAGTGGTTTTTTTGTGCCTAAAAGCCGAAATGAGTACTGGATAAAATCTGTTGTAAATATGCCAGAATGTGATGTTTTCTTGCACATACATATTGGGCTTTTCCTTGGCAACTGGCGCAAAATAACGCACAATGAATATACAAACTCAGGAGGCCGAATGAGCGCAAGTTTACTCTCAAACCAAAAAGTGCAGCAGCACCTTGATCAAAAGATGTTTGAGATCCAAACAAAAGGTCTAACCAAACCAGAACTCCGGAAGGTTGACCTCAAGAAAGATTCTGCTCTCGCCGCTGATGTGGTGGGTGCACTACGCGCTGGCCGCTTTGCCCTTGTGCGCCAACCTATCTGGGATGCCGCCGATAAGAATACTCACTTCGAAGAAGTTCTTCTCCGTCTACAAGATTCTCAAGGCGCTGAAATGCCAATTTTTGATAGCCTTATGTGCCTTGACCGTTGGGACTTGTTGGCCGAGATTATGCCTTTCCTGCTGACCTTGCAGCTTGAGCATGGCCTGACCCATAACCACGCCACTAGCCTTAATATTCCGCCAAGTGTTTTGCTGCCCACCGCAGCCCGTGAGCGTTTTTACCAAGCGCTGCAAAGCTTCGCCCATGAGCGCCCAGCTGATGATGTGATTCTTGAGATTACCGAAACCGCTTACATTGAGCCAAACCAAGAGCTTATCGACTTTATGAAACAAGTCAGCGAGCTTGGCTACCGTTGGGCCCTAGACGACTTTGGCGATGGCTACCATACCTTTGACCATATTGAACAGCTGCCTCTAAGCTACGTGAAGTTGGCGAAGGATATTTCAGAGCAGCTGCAATTTTCAGAAGATGTTGCCCCTGAAATTAAAGACATGATGGACCTTTGCAAAAAGCTTGATGTGCCCCTTGTTGCAGAACATGTGCCTGACGCTGATATGGCCGCACGCCTACATGCGTGGCATGGTATTCGTTTTGCGCAAATGTTTGCTGTGCCTGACGCTGAATAATCTTACATAAAATAAATGATGGTTTAAGCACTTAGCTGTTGTGCTAGGGCGCTTGTTTTTGCTATGGTCAGGGTCTATTCATTATGACTTTGTGACTTTCTTTACCTTTTCTCTTCCTCTTCTTTGGAGATAATAACTATGACAATGACGCGCCACGACCTTTGGGTCTATGCATTCAACACGTTCAGCTCGCCCACGGTTTCGACCCTCGGCAGCATCAACCTTCAGCGCCTCGAAGACGTTGCCAAGACCATCGGCCAGCCTGACCTGACCGACTGGGAATTCTACCTGCCCGTCATGCTTCAGCGTGATATGGCCGGCATGGATCAGCTTCGCCACCGCGAAGCGGCCTACTTCTTCTTCGTGCAGACGGCCCTGCAGTACTGCTTCTGGGATTTTGACGCCGATGGCAACCAGACGCACTGGTGCTATAAGGGTGACCCCAAGGCCAAGGGCTCGCGCGGTTGCGTGGCCATGACCATCGACATGTACGACAAGGGTGTTTTCCCGGGTCTCTGCATCCGCCAGTCCGACGTGCGCCGCAAGCTTGCGAAGTACGTGGCTGATATGCCCAACGCTGAAAGCCGCCTCGATATCCTCGAGGAAGTGGGGAACTATGAAAAGTTCTGCACTGAGGTTTACAATCCGCTGCTGCTCAGTGGTACGGCATCGACCGAACTGGCTTCGAAGATGGCTGCGGCCTTCCCGAAGGCTTTCGCCGATCCGTTCCTGAAAAAGGCACAGTTGGTGCTTGGTCTGATTGTGACCAATTTTGCCCCGCGCAAGATTGCCATCAAGCCTGACCTTACTGCCTATTCGGATTACCGCGTGCCGCAGGTGCTGCGCCATCTTGGTATCATCACCTACAGTGATGAACTGGCTCAGAAGGTCGACAATGGTGAACTTATCGCCAGTGGTTCGGCCGAAGAAAAGGCTATCCGCGCGATGACTATTCTGGCCTGTGCACGTCTGGCTGCCGAAAGTGGCCTGACCGATATGGAAATCGACAGCTGGCTGTTCGAACAGTCCCGCGATGAAGACTTCCAGAAGAACGCCAAGCCGTTCCACCTGACCAAGACCACCGATTATTAATCGGCGGCCTTACAGGTAACACCTAACGAAAAAGCCCCCTTCCGTAACTGGAGGGGGCTTTTTTAATTCTGTAATCTCACTAGGCTGATTTGAGGTTTGAGCCTTCAGTGGTTTTAGCAGTTGAAGCTGCAATGCCGCACCAACGGCGAATATCTGTAAGGGTGGCTTCCATCTCGCCAAGGGTAAGAACCGTTAAAACTGTGTTGTTTGGGGTAGGGTATTTACGGGTAAGGTCAGTCTTAACTTGGGCATGCTGGCCAGGGAAACCACGCATAACGGTGGTAAAGTCTGTGCCTGTTTTGTTATCGCGAATAAAACAAACGTAGATTTCCAAGGTGAGCCCCCATTGAATTTGGTTAAGAACTTTTCTTCTTATTTCTTAAAGTGTACGCTAGCTGAACACGCACTTAAATGGTTGGTTTGTAAAGAGCATCAATCACGAAGGTGCAGTATGTTTTTAATGTCACACATTATGGTAAACGCCAGAGGGGAATGAATAGTCATATGAGTCGTAAGTGGATTCTGTTTTTTATCGTTGTTGCTCTGGTTGAGCTTTTGTTCCTTCGCCTAGGGTACTGGCAATACAACCGCATGCATGAAAAAGACACCCTTAAGGCTGAGTTTATGGCAAGCCTACCTGAGCGCACCCAAGTGCTAAACGGTGTGTTTGACCATAGCCGTGAGGTTGTGCTTGAGTCGCAAAAGTATCGTAACCTTTATGGCTACCGTGTGCTGACACCGCTGGTGATGGGCGAGCGCGAAATTATCGTTGACCGTGGGTGGATTCCCCGTAGTTTTGAAAAAGACTTTTTGATGGGCTATCACGCCGTAGGCACGCATACCGTTGAAGGCGTAATACGTGATGTGCCACAAGCCAAACAAACGTGGTTTAAGGGAAGCGAAGTGGGTGCCGAAGGTGCGGCCACTGTTCTACAATTGTTGATTCTTGATAACATCCCGAAAGACCCTACCATTCAGCGTGTTGAAGGTCAGTACTTACAGGCTACCAAAGCAACAGCCCCTAAAATTAAAGCCTTTTTCGTTGAGCCTGAAGGTGGTGCAAAGCATAAAGAATATATGCTCACTTGGTGGACGTTGGCGTTTATTCTGCCAATCTTAAGCTTGCTTCTTTGGTTCAAGCGCAAACGCGAAGATAAGCCTGTGCATGCCAAGTAGGTAGCCACACGCTGCCCACAAACCGCCTGCACTCATAATCGTGCCTGCAAGCCATAAGGCTGATTGGGTGGTGCTGGTGTTATCGACCACTGCAAAATCACCCAGTAGTGGGGCGTACAGCTTAATGATTTCAATAAAGCACGCCATCAGCCCCACCATAAAGGTGGCCTTAAGGGCGTAGCGTGTAAAGGTAAAGGCACTCATCGGCTGGAGGATGTTCATACGGCGCAGCAGGTAAAACTGCAAAAGCAAGTTGACCCATGCCGCAACTGATGTTGCAGCCGCAAGCCCTGTATGGCCAAATGGGCCCATGAGAACCGCCATCATCACCAACCCCACCACCAAGCTTACCAAAGCCGTCTGAACGGGCGTTTTGGTGTTCTCGTGGGCATAGAAAGCAGTGTTGGTAAGCTTTACCAGCACATATGCGGGCAAACCCGCACTGTAAGCGGCTAGAGCCATACCACTCTGAATGGCATCATTCCCACTAAAGGCACCACGCTGGAACAGCACGGTCATAATCTCGCCCGAGAGCATCATTAAGCCACAAGCGGCGGCTAGACCCAGAGCAAGGGCAATCCCTAAACCTTGAACCAAGAGCTTTTGGCTGTAGTCGTTATGGCCTTGTTTGAGACTACGTGAAAGGGTAGGCAGTAGAACCGTTGCCAGCGCAATACCAATTAAGCCCAATGGTAGTTGGTTGAGGCGGTCGGCATAAAACAGGTATGAAATACTAGCTGCTGGTAATAGTGATGCCAGCATCATGCTGACAAGGGTTGTGAGCTGCTGTGCCCCCACACCAATTAGGGTCGGGATCATGCGTTTACCAAGGGTTTTAAGTTCACCGTGGCCGTGGGGTAAACTGAGGCGCACTTTAAATCCTGCACGATGTACCGCAATAAGCATCAGCGTAATTTGCGCAAGGCCACCCAGCGGCACCGCAATAGCTGCTGCGATAACTGCCGTTGGCGTAAAGTTTGTTAAAAACAATAAGCACAGTACAAACGAGATGTTCAGCAAAATAGGGGCCGCGGCAAAAGCCACAAAGCGCTTGAGGGTGTTCAATACACCACCTACAAAGCTGGTCATGGTGATGAACATAAAATACGGGAAGGTGATTTGCGAAAGCGTTACCGTAAGGCTAAAGAGCTCAGGGTCGTCTTTAAAACCGGGGGCTAGCACGCCGACAACTTGCGGCATAAAGAGCATCACCACCACGCTTAAAGCAAGAGCCAGCCAGAACAAAACACTAAAAACTGACTTTGCAAATTCCTCAGCTTGGGGGCGGCCACCAGCTTCAAGCTGACGGGCAAGCATCGGCACAAAGGCCACGTTAAAGGCGCCTTCAGCAAACAGTTGGCGGAACATATTAGGTAAGCGAAGCGCTACAAAAAACGCATCAGAGGCAGGGCCTGCACCAACAAATTTGGCAAGCAGAACGTCACGAATAAAGCCAAACACGCGTGAGGTTAAAGTTAACCCCGAAACACTCGCTGTTGCTTTTAGTAACATCCCCTTAAACCCTCAAGCGGCAAATTAGAATGTGTAGCCTAGGCCAACATAGCCGATGAAGTGCGTGCTGTTAAAAGCAAGGGGGCTGTCTGAGGCATCGCCATGAAGTTTCTGTACCTTACCGTTTACAACAACAAATACGTCCTTACGAAGGCCGTAGTTAAAGCTGGCGCCAACTGCTGATTTGTAAAAACCAGAACCCGCATTAAACGCTGGGCGGCCAGCGATGGCTTGGCCTGGTGCAACGGTGAAGAAGGTGTCCATAAAGTCATTATCAGCCCATGAGGTTTCAACGTAGCCGTTAAAGTGGATCCCCGGTTTAACTTTAATTTTTTGTTTAAGTTCAAAGTCTACGCTGTAGCCATTGTGACCGCCTGAAACATCGTAACGAACCATCGTGCGGAACTTGGTATCGTTAATGCGGTATTGCACCCATGGGCCAACTTCAAGAGAGCCCGGAACATCTTCTAGGCCAGCAAGGCGGCTGTCTTCATCGTTGTTACGGCCACGGGTACCTGTGAGGCCCACACCCACTTTCCAGTGGTCATTAAATTTGTGGTTATAGCCACCACGGTTACCGTTGAAGTAAAACTCGTTGTTTTCGTCAAGGCGGTAGTACGCACGAAGAAACGGAAATACGCGAAACTCATCTTCATCGGCGCCAATAAACTCAGGCTGTGTAACGAAGGCGGCACCTACGTGCAGGGCCCATGTGTCAACGCCGGGAATGTCTTCTTCGTCTTCTGGCTCAGCAAATGCAGGTGTTGAAATTAGCAATGCTGCTAGGAAAAATGTAGGGTAAAAAAGACTACGAAATGACATGGTTTACTCGTTTCTTATTATTATGCATCAGTAAAAATTTAAGCTTTAAAACAGGTTTTAAGCTCATTAAAAAAGTCAGGCTTAGCGCAAATGTAGGTGCCGTTCAGGTGCCATTTTTCATCCACCAAATCAGCGGTAAGGCGCTTAATAGGCTCACCCGTTTTAATGTTGGTCATGTGAATGCCTAGCGCATTAAACAAAGGCCAAGCGCCCGCCATATCCCAAATTGAAGCACGGAACACTGAACCACAGGCGCGGCCTGCTGCTACATAAGCCATGCTTACGGCAGCGGCGTTAAGGGCTGTTTGGTCGAAAGTGCCACCAATGTATTCAACCTCACGTAGGGCGTAGGCTGAGTTGGTGTCAAAAAAGTCGTAGCGGCTAAGCTCACGGATTGGCTTTAGAGTTTCGGTATGCACTTCAGAGCCAAAGGGTTTTTGCATTAATAGCGCTTGTTGGCCATCGTATAAAAATAGCTCTTCGGTTGCGGGCATGTACACGCCACCAATAAGCGGTGTGCCTTTGTAAATCAGGCCAATTGAAATGCAGTAAAGCGGGCGGCGGTACGCGTATGAGTGGGTACCGTCAATAGGGTCAAGCGCCCAAATAAAGTCGTGCTTATCGATAAGCTCTTGGGTGGGTTTACCAACTTCGCCGATGCTTTCTTCGTCAAGCAGGAGGTGGCCTTCTTTAATGAAAGGGGCTAGTTTTTCTTGCGCCAGTTTTGAAATGGCAAGATCGGTTTCGGTCACAAGTGACTTATCGGCTTTTTCGTCAGCGGTAATGTTACGCTGGTTTTTACGGGCAAGTTCGCCGCCTTCACGCCAAATATCGTACATGGCGCGCATCCACTCGGCTTGGCGTACTTCACAAATACCCACGTGCGGGGTGCTTTGAACAGGTTCCATACAAGGGCTGTCGGTTACTTTAGCCTTGTTTTGCTTTTGTTCGGGTGTTGTCATCTTGGCTAGCGTCCTTTAGTTCATAAAGCAAGTCGAGTGCTTGTTTAGGTGAAAGTGTATCAGGGTTGATGTCGTCGAGCAAAACATCAACAGCCGATGGACGCATTTCTTGCGGGGTTGTGGTATTTGCGCCCGCAGGGGTTTGCGCAATTTCAAACAGGGGCATTTGCTGGGTCACGTTTTGGCCCGTAGCACTACTGCTTTCAAGTTGTTTAAGGATGGTTTCAGCACGGTTTGTTACCACATTTGGCAAGCCTGCAAGGCGGCCTACATGCACACCGTATGAACGTGGTGAAGCACCTGGTTTTACTTGGTGCATAAACACAATGTCATTCTCCCATTCCTTCACGGCGACGTGGTAGCAATGAATGTTTGGGGTGTTATCGGCCAGTTGCGTAAGCTCGTGGTAGTGGGTAGCAAACAGGGTGCGGCACTTGATGTTGCGTGAAAGATATTCAACACATGCCCACGCAATTGAAAGGCCATCATAGGTCGCCGTACCACGGCCAATTTCATCCAAAATCACCAAGCTGCGGTTTGAGGCATTGTTCAAAATGGTAGCTGTTTCAACCATCTCAACCATAAAGGTACTTTGGCCGCGGGCAAGGTCATCAGCAGCACCCACGCGTGTAAACACACGGTCAACAACACCAATGGTCGCGCTTTCGGCCGGCACAAAAAGGCCTGCGTGCGCCATAATCGCAATCAAAGCGTTTTGACGCAGGAACGTCGACTTACCCGCCATGTTAGGGCCTGTGAGGAGCCATAAAGCATCGCCTGAAAGATCACAGTCGTTCGGCATAAAAGTTTCAACTGTATTTTCAACTACAGGGTGGCGACCTTTTGAAATCTCAAAGGTGCGGTCATCCGTCATGGTTGGGCGCACGTGCTTGCGTTGGTTCGCAAGATCAGCTGCAGCGGTAAGCACATCAAGTGTGGCAAGGCCGTGGGCAGCTTTAAGAAGTGGGTTCGCTTCAGCACATACTTTTTCAACAAGGTCAGCAAACAGGGTAAGTTCTTTTTCCTGTGCACGTGTTTCAGCTGATGAAAGTTCTTTTTCAAGGTCAATCAACTCAGGCGTTGTAAAGCGCTGCTGGTTGGTTGTGGTCTGACGATGAATGTAGTGGTCAGGTGCTTTATCGGCATGGGTTTTAGTAATTTCGATAAAGTAGCCCCACACCTTGTTGTACTTAATTTTAAGTGATGAAACACCTAAGGCTTCAGCCTCAGCACGTTCCATGTTTTGCAGTGTCTCAAGGCTTGAGTTGTTGAGGTTGCGGTATTTATCAAGCTCGGCATCGTAGCCTGCTTTAATAAAACCACCGTCACGGGCAAGTAAGGGTAGGTCATCTTCAGCAACGGCATTATCAAGCAGTGTTTGTAGCTTTTCAAAGCCGGTGAGGCTTTCACCAATTACGCTTAGTAGGCTTGGTTGTGCCTTAAGCTGCGCCATGCTTGAAAGTAAACTTGGTAGGTTGTTCAGTGATTGACGAATCGCAGCCAAATCACGTGGGCCACCACGGCCAAGGCCGAGGCGTGACAGGGCACGGCTAAGGTCTGGGGTGGTTTTAAGTTGGCTGCGAATATCATCACGCAATTGTTTTTCGTTCAAAAAAGCTTCAACCGCATCTTGGCGGGCGGCAATTTCAGCCTCACGGGTGAGGGGGGCAGTCAGCCATGTTGAAAGCATACGGGCACCTGCTGATGTTACCGTACGGTCAAGGGCATGGAGCAAGCTGCCTTTACGCTCGCCGCGTAGGGTTTCGGTCAGTTCAAGGTTGGTGCGGGTGGCAGGGTCAAGGTGCATATAGCTGTTGCCCACCATTACACGTGGGGGCAGCAGTGCCGCTGTTTTGCTTTTTTGTGTTTGCTCAAGGTAGCCAATAAGGGCACCACAAACGGCACCTTGCACGCGGCTTTCAAAACCAAAGCCATCAAGGGTTGAAACACCAAGGTGCGCCTTTAGGGTGTTTTCAGCTGTACGGCTGTCAAAAATATTTGTGAAAGGATGACTAAAAAGGTGCTGCCAGTTTTGCAAGGCAGGGGTGGTCTCGGCAATTTTTTCATCCACCAAAAGCTCTTTTGGGTTTAGGCGTGCAAGCTCAGCATTAATGGTTTTTGGCGTCACCGAAGTTACCGCAAACTCGCCCGAGCTTAGGTCAAGCCAACCGAGTGACATTTCACCCCCTAGGGTATGCACTGCTGCAAGGTAGTTATGGTTTTTCTCAGGCAGCATGCTGTCTTCGGTAAGAGTACCGCCAGTGTAAAGGCGCACAACATCACGCTTTACAAGAGCCTTGTAGCCGCCACGGGCTTTAGCTTCTTCTGGGGTCTCAACCTGTTCGCACAGGGCAACTTTATGGCCGTTTTCAAGTAGTTTTGCAATGTAACCTTCAGCCGCGTGGAAGGGCACACCACACATAGGGATGCCTTCTTGCTCTTTGCTTGAGCGGCGCTGGGTTAGGGTAATGCTTAGAACTTCAGCTGCGATGATGGCGTCGTCGCCAAAGAGTTCGTAAAAGTCGCCCATACGGTAGAACAACAAGAACCCCTCGTGGCGGTCTTTAATTTCGGTGTATTGCTGCATCATCGGTGTCATTTTCATAGTCACTGACTATACATATTATGGTGCAAAATTGCAACGAATCATAAGGGCTAAAGGCGGTGTACAGGCGATTATTTAATTGCCTAATTGGAAAGGCAGTGGCACAAATAAGGTATGAAAAATTCTCCGTACTTACAGCAGCTCGATATTATGACCCAAGTCACCCGCAAAGCAGGTGAGATTGCCCGTGAATTTCAGGCCAAAGGGTTTAAGCAACTTGATATGAAAGAAAAGGGGGACCCTTTCTTGACTGAGGCTGATATCGCTATTGATACCCACCTTAAAACATCGCTGATGAAAGCCTTCCCTGATTACGGCTGGTACTCAGAAGAAACGAAGCCAACCGAAGAATGCCTCACTAAAGAGTTCTGCTTCGTGGTTGACCCTATCGACGGCACCCGTGACTTTGTTGAACGTAACGGTGAATTTTCAATTTCAGTGGGTTTGATTCATAACGGCAAACCAGTTGTAGGTATTGTTTATGCCCCGATGAAAGACCGCTTTATTTCAGGTGCCAAAGGCACTGGCGTCATGTTGAATGGCGAAGTACAGCCCGCCATTGCCGAGAAAAACGTTGCAGGGTCTGAGGTTGTTGTAAGCCGCAGCGAAACCCGTGCAGGCCTATGGGCACCTTTTGAAGATAAACTGAATATTGGTGTTGTGGGTTCAGCCGCCCACAAAATTGCATTGGTCGCCATTGGCATGGCTGATGCCAACCCAAGCCTAAAGCCTAAAAACTTATGGGATATTTGCGCGGGGCAGTTTTTGGTAGAAGAAGCCGGCGGCCACTTTGTGCAGCTGAACGGTGAAGAGATTGAATACACCGATATTAACTACCGCCTTAAAAACTATGTTGCAGGCCCAAGTAAGGCCTACAACACAGAGTTAATGCAGATTTTAAATTCTAAGTAATCTCACCTAAATCCTAGCCGCGCTCGCGGTAGAATACGTGATCACCCACACGGAAGGCTTCCGTTAGGCGTGGGTTATTACGCATGGCGTTACAGCCATCACTTCGGCATGAAATTGTATGGTATGCCGTAATGTTACTGTACTCAGGCGGAATCCCTTCTTGCTGCACGCGGCGCGCAATTTCAAGCGCACGGGCAAGGGCTTCACGGTCGGTTGCTGCGTCTGTATTTCGGTCATGCGTCCATGAGAATTGTCGCGGTTGCCACACAACACCACATACCGAGCTTGGGTAACTTGGGTGGTTTCGGCGCGCCATGGTTACCATCGCCACAGCTTCTTGACCTGCTTGAGACTCACCACGAGCCTCGTGGTAAATGTTCAGCGCCATGCAGTTAATTTCAGCATCAGGGTCAAGGGCAAGGTTGCCGCCTTCAAGTGGCGCAATAGCACCTGTGCTCTTGAAGCCTGAGTATAGGTTACGCAAATCGCTCAGACCATCGTCAACCAAGTGGTCATACTTGTAGCAGTTGAATGGGTTCGATTTTTGCGAACGTGTATTGTACATCACGCTGTTGCGTGCGCGTGCACCCTGGTTAAGTTCGTCAGTACGTTCAACAAGGTCGCTAATATTACCGGCCAATTCACATGACGATACATAGTCGGTAATCATTGTCGAACGGCGGAATTTTAGTAGTGCGAGCTGACCTTTACCATACTCCCAAAGAGCAGGGTTAATGCCATTCTCGCCATCAGTGCTTTTTGTTGCGAGTGACATTGCCATCTCTTGGGCAACAGAAGTAAATACACCGATTGAAGCCTCATAACTGTACATGTTTGCTAGGCCTGAAATTGAGGCAAGAATGTCGCCCGTTGCCATCATCTCAGGAGGAATTTCACCAATTTCTGCGCGCGCGCTATTTACATCTACAATACCAGCCTTACCAGGCAGCATGGCAAGCTTTACGTAAACTTGTGGGTGCAGGGTTTTGTTAATAAGACAGCTGGCGCTTGCGATAACGCGGGTCCCGATCGTGTTCATGTATTTTTGTAGTTCCACTACAAATGGATCATCAGGTGGCAATGCTGTCAGCGCACTTGCCATAGGAGTAGCACCGCCAGCGCTTACTGTATCTGCAGCGCCTACAGCGTAATCAGGGTCATAGGCTGCGGTGGCGCTACCTGTGAAGAATGGTACGGGGTTAATTTTTTGGCCATTACGTTTTAGCTGCAAGTGCAAGTGAGCACCTGTACCCACACCAGTACTGCCAACATAACCCACAACGGAGCCTTGACGAATAGGCATACCATGGCGCATGCCTGGTGCATAGTTGTGCAAGTGAAGGTACTGTACAATATATGGTGGGCGGCGCATTTCAACCACGTTACCACCACCACCGCCATCATGATATTTAGCAAGAGTGCCATCAATTGCGGCAACAAGCGGTGTATGGCGTGCGTAACCTAAGTCTACACCTCTGTGCATGTTAGAACACCCACGGCAAGGAGGTACGCGTGGGCCAAAGGGGCTTGTCATTTTGCCGCCACGGCTTGCTGGTCTGAAGTCACTTGGGCCGCGACCTGCTACTGGCCATAGCACCGATGATGACCCGCCTGCTGCTGGTACTGCTGCTGGTGGTTCAGGGCTCGGCGTAGGCGTCGGTGTTGGTGTTGGCGTCGGCGTAGGTGTAGGCGTAGGTGTAGGGGTTGCCTCTGCCGGCGGATCCATTGCTGGCTGAACAGGGCCCATATCTGAACCTGTTGAGTTCATGAAGCTTACAATTTGATCGTTCATCCCTGCTTCGAACACACTTACCGAGCATGACTCATTCTGCTGTTGGTCATATACAGTATATAGGTCAGGGATTTCAAAGTCTTCGTTACCGCTACGCAGTTGTCGGCGGGCATAGCTTTGGGCAACTGAAGGTAGGGTCGCCTCAGTGTGCAGGGCTGCTTCCATTGCGGCCGAGTAACCAAACATATCAACAAATTTGGCAGCTTTTTCGATACGCTCTGAAATAACTTCTGCAGCTTCTGCAAATGCAAAGTTACGCAAATCTTGTGGTGTTAAGGCAGGTGGTACTTCTTCACCATCAGCGGCGGCTTCAGTTACTTGTCCTTCTTCATCTTCGCTGGCTTCTTCCTCGTCTTCATCGCCATCTTCTTCATCAGGGTCTTCGACAGGTGTTTCGGTGTCGGCGCCAATCTTTGTGCGCTTGTTTGGGATAAGGGTCACCCAGTCACAGCTAGCATCGTCTTCATCACATAGTTGTTCATGCAGGTCACTGCTCCAGCGAGGGCTAGCAACAACTTGCTCAAGGTAGTTTGATAGAATATCGCGGTCGCTACATTCTTCCATGTTACGGCGCTCATTCACGCAGCGTGACATGGCTTCAGAACGTAGACGTTTGTTAGTGGCATCAGCATATATTTCGTTTGCGTCACAGTTCTTTTGCAGCATGCCAATACGGGCTTGCGCCATACCCTGCATCCCTTCAAGAACTGAAGCCACTTGAGGGTCAGAGAATAGCTGTGTTAGGGCTTCGTTAAACATGCGGGTTTTTGCCGCATTCGCAATATCTTTACTCAGGTCACCAATGTTGCCAATACCACCAAGCTGACCTTCCACAAGGGCGTCAAGGTCAAGGCCACTACAGCCTAGTACACCACCAGCTTCAACGTTACCATTTACATTAATAATGTCGCGGCTTTGTGGGCCGTTGTTGTTGCTAGGCGCTTTTAAAACGGCACCGTAACCATATGAACGGCTGTAATCAACGCCATCAAAGGCCTGTGTTGAGGAGGTTGAGACAAGAAATACGCAGGCGAAAACAGCCAAAAGGACTAGCTTTTGGCTAAAGTTGGCCATATTTGGCACAAACCTGTTAAGGTATTTTTTAAAATTCACCCGTATTTTACCCCTAAGTAAAAGCAATTATTTGACCATTTTGCCTTGTTTTCCCCGAAAATTCCATACGCAAATGGCTAGCCACAAAGGCTACTTCTTATTATTATGGGGATGAAAACAAGAAAAAACTGTCATTTCTTGAAGAAAATTAAAGAAAAAGGCCCTTTATGCCAAATCATCTCAAAGATCAAACAAGCCTATACCTACAGCAACATGCTGAAAACCCCGTAAATTGGCATGTTTGGGGGCCTGAAGCTTTTAAAGAATCTAAGAAGCACAACAAACCTATTTTGCTTTCGGTGGGGTATTCGTCATGCCATTGGTGCCACGTGATGGCCCATGAGTCTTTTGAAGACCCTCAAACAGCCGAATTAATGAACCGGTTTTTTATTAACGTGAAGGTTGATCGTGAAGAGCGCCCCGACGTTGATGCCCTTTACCAAGAAGCCTTGCGCCTGACGGGCCGCGTGGGCGGGTGGCCGCTAACAATGTTTTTGACACCTGATGGCCGTCCGTTTTTTGGGGGTACATACTTCCCCGCTGAAATGGAAGCCGGCGAGCCTAACTTCCGTGAGGTTTTGTGGCAGGTGGCAAACATGTGGCGCCAAAACCCTGATGACGCTTTTGAACAATCAAAAGCCCTTGAGGATGGCCTGAAAAAACTTGCAACCAGCCGCAGTGGCAATATGGATATTGCGCAAGAACGTATTGATGAACTTGCTGAAGATGTGCTGCCCTACCTTGACCCTGACAATGGTGGTTTTGGCCGTGATAATAAATTCCCGAATGTGACAGCGCTCCAGCTGATGTGGCAAACATGGCGCTGCGGCGAGGGGGAGCCTCGTGACCGCCGTTTGATGGCGGCAGGTACTCGCCTGACCCTTGACCATATGTGCCAAGGCGGCATTTATGACCACCTTGGTGGCGGGTTCTTCCGTTACACAATTGAGCCGACGTGGCTTATCCCACATTTTGAAAAAATGCTCTACGATAACGCCCTCATTTTAGACCTACTAGTACAGGTGTGGCGTGAAACACGCAGCCCACTTTATGAGATGCGCATCCGCGAAACTGTAGGATTTTTACTGCGTGACATGACCCTTGAAAATGGTGCCTTTGCTGCAAGCCTTGATGCGGATACCGAAGCAGGTGAGGGCGAATATTACATCTGGTCAGAAAAAGAAATTGATGACCTGCTGGGCGAACAATCTGAACTTTTCAAAAAAGCATATGACGTTTCAGAGCGCGGCAACTTTAAAGGCCAAAACATTTTGAACAAACTGCATGACCTTTACGGTGATATTGCGGATGAAGATGATCTTGCACATTTGCGCCGCAAACTTTTGATGATGCGTGACGAGCGCACCGCCCCAACCCGTGATGATAAATGCCTGACCGATTGGAATGGTTTTGCTATTGCTGCACTAACCGAAGCCGCGATGACATTTGACGAACCGTCATGGCTAACCGCGGCTGAAAAAGCCTATGCTGCTGTGCGTGAGGCATGCCTGAAAGAAAATGGTACAGCTCTCAGCCATAGCTGGTGTGCAGGTCAAGCGCAGCACCAAAGTTACGTAGATGATTATGCCGCTATGATGCACGCTGCCCTCACGCTGCATGAGGCCACAAGCCGTGCTGAATATTTGAAGCATGCCGAAAGTTGGGCCCTATGGCTGGTGGAACATTACGAGGATAGTGCAGGGGGGTTCTTTAAAAATGAAAAAGATAACAAAGACCTTATTACACCCCTCAAAGAAGGGCGTGATGCCGCATGGCCAAGCGCGAACGGTTTGATGGTACAAAACTTTGCCCGACTCTACGGCCTTAGTGGTAACGTGCTGTGGCGTGAGCAAGGGAAACGCGTTTACGGTGCGTTTGCTGAAGAGATAAAAGCCTATGTATTTGGCTATACCAGTATGCTAGCGGGCCAATCAAAATTGCAAAAGTCATTGCAACTGGTTTTGGTGGGGACGCCTGAGGATGCTGAGTTTGAAGCGTTTAAAAAAGCTATTTGGCAAGCGCCACAGCCTAACCGTATTGTGTTGATTTTGCCTGATACAAAACATCTGGGGCCGCTGCATCCTGCTTACGGCAAACAAAAGGTCGACCAAAAGCCGACCCTTTATATTTGTGAAGGTAAGATGTGTGGCAAAGCCATTTCAGATATCACTCTGGCGCAAAAAGCTTTGCAACAATTCTCAGCAATCAAAACACCTGAAAGCGCAACCTCTACTGGGTCTGATACGCCTTCAAGAACTGCATAATCTCTTCGGCGTGTGCTTTCTCTTCTGGTGAAAGGTGAGAAAACTCATTAAAGCCGGGCGCATTTTCATATTCTTTTGGAATATTTAGGCTGTTTAGGCCTTGCTGATTATTTGCCTTAGGCGCAGGTTGTTTGTATGCAGCAGGTTTATATTGACCAACATCAGCCCCTGCACGCACATTTGCTTGATGACGCGCATGGCGCACTCGCTTATGGCGATTACGCAGATACTGATCAGGATCAACCCCAAGGCGGATTGATTTAGGCGCATCTTTTTCATCCTGTGCTTCAGCATCTGATGTTGGCACAAAAAGAGCGCTGCAAAGAACAAGCAGTGCAGCGCCAAGGCTGATTTGAGTTAAAGTTTTGTTTGTCACGAGGCCCCCCTTTGACAATTATTAGTGGGCGTGAAAATCGCTGCCGAGGTAGTGTCGCACACCGCCACCGCCGCCAGATTCACTGTTGGTTGTTACAGGTTGAGTTGTACCTGGTACAGCACCGACATAGCCGCGGTTGTTGCGGTTATCCGCAGCGATAGGTTGGTCTGTCTCCAGTACACGTGTGGGCGTCGTAATAGGTTGGACCGGAAGGTTCTCAGTCTCACGCAAGTCCGCAATAGCATTATGGTATTCGCGGATAAGTGTGGTTTTGTGCTCTTCTAGCTTTTTGATTTGGTTACGCAGATTTGCAATTTGGGTGTTAATGCTCACCACCTTTTGCGAGAAGTCAGCATCGTAAGCCTTCTTTGCTTCAATAGCATCTTCATTAACACGCTCCATAAGGTTGCGTTGACGCAGGTGTGCAATTTCTTCAGGTAAAAACTCTTGTGATTCTTCAAGGATTTGTGCCTGGCGTTCAATAACACGGTCAGCTGCAGGCTCGCTTACTACACGGCGGCGGGCATCAGCTTCACGGCGCTGAATGAGCGAAAGTTCTTCACGGTTGTTTTGCAGCTCACGCACAAGTTCCATACGGCGGTTCTGTGAGCGTGCGGTTGAAAGCTCAGCCTCAAGGGTGGCAATCTCACGCTTGAGTTGGTTTTGTTCCATAGCTTCGGCGTGCGGGGTTGCTACAAAAGCAGCCGTCGCTAAAAGTACGCCTAAAATTAGTTTTGATGTCATCATTACTCTCCCCATTTCCCGATAATGATTGCTTTAGTCGCGACCACCACGGCGCCCTTGGCGTGCGTTTTGGCGGTTATCACGTCGCCCCTGACGTGCTTCTTGACGGTCACCACGGCGGTCCTGACGGGCCCCTTGGCGATCACCACGGCGATCTTGACGGGCATCCTGTCGGTCGCCTCGTTTATCTTTGCGCATGTCTTGGCGGTCACCGCGACGCTCTTGGCGCATCTCTCGGTGGTCTTCACGTCTATCGTGGCGCATATCACGGTGTTCTTCGCGGCGCTGCATGCGTTCTTCATGACGGGCATCGCGGCGGTCATGTGCCTCTTCACGACGGGCCTGCGCGTCTTCTACGCGTTCTTCGCGTAGTTCGCGGCGTTCCTCGCGGCGTTGTTCAAATTCATCAATGCGGTCTTCGCGGGCTTCGGCACGTTGCGCAAAGCGCTCACGCTGTTGTTGCAGGCGTTCGCGCTGCACATCAACAGGGTCGTTCTGGGCTGAAGCCTCAACGGCCGCACCAATAGCGAGTGTGAAAATAAAAAGTGGTAGAGCGTATGTGTATTTTTTTAGCATCGTCGAAATGAGCCCTTTACTGAAAAGGTTATAATTCACGGAAAATCCCCAAATGTGACACGTCTTAATAAGTACTAGAGTGGCAACGTTTTCTTATAGGGGGCTGCAAAAACAAATTAACTGACAAAACTTCTAGGCGAAGTTGTGAAGAGATTGGGCTACTCAGCCGAAGCGGGCTGAATTTGCTCAGGGTGGGTGACGCGAATAAGCATACCGTTCACTGGTTTTAGGTGACCACGCACAATGATGGGCTTGTCGATAAAGGCAATAAGGGGTTCTACACCTTCAGCTTTAAACAGTTTTTGTGCTGCTGGTGGAATTTCAATAGTGAAGTCGGTGCGCCAGTCATCGCCATAGTTAAGGTAAATAACGCCTTTAACTTTTGCGGCTTTAATAGGGGTGCCTTTAACAAGCTGAAATTTGCCAGCTTGGTATTTATCAGGCACGGGCACAGCCTCTAAAATTTGCCAGCGGCGTTGCTGCCAAAGGCCTTTGCCCGCATGGCGCGCCTGCGTTTCAGCATTTAGCAATTCATCAATATGGCTACGGTTGTCGGGGAAGGTATAAACGTGGGCATAGCCTTCTTCGACCATTTGTTTATTCACCCATGTGCCATCGTCCAAGTAAACGTGTGCCAGTAAACGGCCGTAACGGTCGTGGTCATTTTCATCAAACTTGAGGGTAACGTTTTTACCTTTAGGCAAAATCTTTTTAGCGTACTCGGTTGCGGCATAGGCGCCTTCTTCAGCGGGGTTTGCATCACGCTTTTTTTCTGGGGTGTTAATACCAAGCAAACGTATGTGCTGACCTTCACGAGTAATGAAGGTATCGCCATCGATAACACTACCCACTTGTGTTTCGATAGGGCGAAGCACATCAGCATAGGCAGCGAAAGGTGTTGTATTAAGAACAACGAGGGCAAGGAATGTGAGTAAATAGCGCATGTTTTTAATGGTAGCCTATTCCCCCGTGTGAGACTAGGTGTTAAAATACAAAAATAGCGTAACAGCTAAATAAAAGAATAAGGAAATACCATGACCACATATCGCGTTTTTGCTGAAAAAGAGGGTGATGCAGCCCTTGCTGCAACTCTGATTGCTCGTACCTACATGGATATGGGCGCAAAAATGATTAAGATGACAGGCCAGCTGCGCGGTCTGCCAAATGCTGATTCAAAATATGGTATGATGATTGCCAATGAAAAAGATGAAGCCGTAGGTTACGCTATGGTAACGCCCCTTAAAGTGGGTGACGCTGAGAATGCAGCCCTTCTGCTTGCACCACTGGCGTATGATACCTTCCGTGATGATGTTCACCCGAATGATATTCTTGAGATTGTTCTAGGTTACGCAAAAGACCTAGGCTTCCGTTATGTAATGATGCACGCTGACCCAGAAGCCCACGAAGGCTTTGGCTTTGTTGATGCCGATACATTGGGCGTTAGCAGCGATGTGCGTTACCCCAACAGTGTTTTGCTTGTGAAAGACTTTGGCGAAGGCCAGCCGCAAGCCATTAGCGGTAAAGTGATTTACCCACCATTTGTGAGCTAATTTAAAAGCTAAGTTTAGCGCATAAGAAAAACCCCCATGCCTCAGCATGGGGGTTTTCTGTTTCGTTATGTGCTGCGATTACAGACGGGTGTTTTCGTCTGCATCATCGGCCACGGTGTTGATGGTGTCATCCGCCTTCGGGGCAGACTTTGCCTCCACGTATGCCTTGCGGCGCGGGCTGCCCATCATCGGGTAGGCGTAGTCATCACGCTTGCCGAAAAGCACCTTGCAGGCGGCAATCACAGGCATCAGGTAAAAAACAACCTGCGCCAGCAACAGCACCACCAGAACAGGTACCGTAATCACCGGATAACTCATTGCGCCAATGATGGCGGCGAACATGGCGACGAACATCACCACCGAGGTGATGAGCTGGAAGCGCACAACTTCGCGCAGCTGGTGATTGAGGTAGGCATTCTTTTCTTCACGGGCCGCCAAAAGCAGCACCAGCGGGATCAGAACGTTGAGGAACGGAATGCCGAAAATCGACACTTCAAAGAACGCCAGCAGCATAGCGGCCACGTGGGCAAAGGCTGCAAGGCGACGGTCGCCATTGGTTGGCGAAGTGGTGGTCGTGCTCATAAGAGCTCCTTAGTCAGGGGAGAGAAAATAATAAAGAGTGAAAACGTGAAAGAAAATAATATGTAACCCCAATATAGTCACCTAATTGGGGGCATACAAGTGTTTTATCGGTATGTAATGAAAGGGTTACTTCTTCTCAAGCGGTGTTTCGCGCATCAACAAAATCGCAATACGACGGTTACGGGCACTTGTTGGGTCAGCCGGAACCAATAGTTCTTTATCTGCTTTACCTGTGATGCGGAACAGACGCTCTTGTGCGATACCAGCTTGTTCTAGCACGCGGCGACTAGCGTTCGCACGGTCGGCTGAAAGTTCCCAGTTGGTAAAGGTTGCACCTGGGCGGTATGGCGTGGCATCGGTATGGCCTGCAATGGCAATCTTGTTTGGCAGTTTCTTAACCACCTGTGCTACTAGCGTGAGCAGCTTACGGGTATGGTCGTACATTTCAGCGCTACCAAGTGGGAACATAGGCTTACTCTCTTGGTCAACAATCTGAATACGTAGGCCTTCAGGGGTACGGTCAATCAGCAGGCTTTCTTTCAGGCCTGCAATTTCAGGGGTAGATTCAATGGCCTTGTTAAGCTCTTCTTCAGCTTCTTCAAACTGTAATTCTTCGGCCTCGGCAACAACACGTTCGGCTTCGCTCTTATCCATCTCACGCTCGGTACTTGAGTCTGATGGGTCGCCGTTGCTATCGGCTGAAACGGGGTGATCAACCATAAAGCCAAAGGGGTTATTACTATCCATTTTTGAATCATTCTCAAAGGCAGACTGGCCACCAAATACGCCTGAGCCACCACTACTTGGGCTCACAGCTACAGTGGGCGAGAAGTACTCGGCAATACCTTCTTTTTGTTCGTCAGTGGTCACGTTCAATAGCCATAGGAGGAGGAAGAACGCCATCATCGCAGTCACAAAGTCAGCGTAGGCAACTTTCCATGCCCCGCCATGGTGACCGTGGCCACCCTTTTTGATTTTTTTAATAATAATCGGCTGTAAATTACCGACCTTATTTTGTGACTCGTTTTCTGCCATAAATAGCGCGTCCTTTTTTAGCTATTATTCAGCTGGTGCGTTGGCAATGGCCTCTTCAACTTCGTAAAAGTCAGGGCGCATATCATGGAAAATATTCTTACGGGCGAACTCAATAGCAATTTGCGGGGCATGACCATGCATAAAGGCCAGGAGGCCAACCTTAATGGTACGCATGTAGCGTGTGTCATGGTCGTACAGGGCTGCAAGTGACTGACCCATTGGGCCAATAAAGCCGTATGAAATCCATACACCAAGGAAGGTACCCACAAGCGCACCACCAATAAGCTTACCTAGAACCTCAGGGGGTTCAGAAATCGCACCCATAGTTTTAATAACACCCAATACCGCAGCCACAATACCCAAAGCAGGCATACCATCAGCCACTGTTGTTACAGCGCCTGAAATTTGGTGGCTTTCTTCGTGGTGGGTTTCAATCTCTTGGTCCATAAGGTCTTCAAGTTGGTGTGGGCTGTTGGTCCCCATGGTAATCAAACGTAGGTAATCACAAAAGAACACCACTGCATGGTGGTTGCCGTAAAAACTTGGGAATTTTTTAAAGAACTCACTGTCGTGTGGGTTTTCAACGTGGGCTTCAAGGGCAAGAACACCCTTGGCACGGGCCATTTTAAAGGTGGCAAAAAGCATCACCAAAAGCTCAAGGTATACGGCTTTGGTGTAGTTACGGCCTTTAAGTAGGTCTTTAAAGCCGCCAAGTACTTTGATGATAAGGTCTTTCGGGTTGGCAATAATAAAGGCACCAAGCGCCGCACCACAAATAATCACAACCTCAAACGGTTGGTTAAGAACGGCAAGTTTACCACCCATAGCAACGTAGCCACCAAGCACACACGCTACAACAACAATAGAACCGACAATGAAAAACATAAGGCGATGACCTTTTAAAACTTATTATTATTAGTCCTAGAATAGCAAGAGCCGTGCCACATGCAAGTTTTCACGTATATACATAAGTCGTAGTGGCCCTTGTTGTTGCACGAAAGGCACAAAAAAACCCCTGCTAAAGCAGAGGTTTTTTGAATTTTAAGCCGGTAAGAATTTATTTCTTACTTTCTGGGCTTAGCATCATGTTCATTTGGCGGCCTTCCATGCGTGGAGGGTTATCCACCTTAGAAGTTTCTTCCATATCTTTAATGATGCGCTGAAGCTGGTCCATACCAAGTTGTTGGTTGGCAAGCTCACGGCCACGGAAACGTACAGTTACCTTAACTTTATCGCCTTTATCGATGAACTGGCGAATTTTCTTAAGCTTAACTTGGTAGTCATGCTCTTCGGTACCTGGGCGAAGGGTAATTTCCTTCACGGTTGTGGTGTGTTGCTTTTTCTTAGCAGCGTTTTGTTTTTTCTGCTCTTCAAAGCGGAACTTACCGTAGTCAATAATTTTACAAACTGGGGGTTCAGCATTTGGCACAACTTCAACAAGGTCTAGGCCTGCTTTTTCGGCACGGTCTAGTGCTTGTTCAACTGGAACTACGCCTACTTGTTCGCCGTTTTCGTCAATCAGACGTACTTCGTTGGCTGTAACTTCTTCGTTTAGTCGGTGTTCGTTTTTCTTCGGACGGCGCTGTTGTTGGCCGCGTGCAAATTGCTGGTTAATGGTATTACCCTTTTATCATTTTAGTTTGTATGCTCGTTATATATTGTGTCGCTTTGGTTAATTTAAAAGCCACACACTTATATAACGCTTAAGTTAGGTCAAAAGTGCCCTAATTTCTTAATAAAATCAAGCTGCGTTCGCTTGTTTGCCCTGTGGCGGTAGTGCTTTTGTAGCAATCTCCTGTTGCAACATAGCAATAAACTCAGCCTGAGAGACTGTAGTCTGCGCTTGGCTACCTAGGCGGCGGTACGTCACGTTGCCTGAGGCAATTTCCTTATCACCAAGTACTGCAATGTACGGCACCTTTTGGTGGCTGTGCTCACGGATTTTGTAGCTTACTTTCTCGTTACGTAGGTCTGATGATGCCTCAAGGCCAGCCTTGCGTAGTTCGGCTACAAACTTCTCAACCTCTGGGTTTTGGCTGTTGGTAATGCCTGTTGCAACAACTTGCATTGGCGCTAGCCATAGAGGGAAGTGGCCTTCAAAGTTTTCAATCAAAATACCTGTAAAGCGCTCAAGCGAGCCAAGCAATGCACGGTGAATCATAATCGGGTGCTGCTTGTTGCCTTCGGTATCAGTGTAGGTGGCGTCTAGGCGCACAGGTAGGTTGAAGTCTAGCTGTACGGTGCCACACTGCCAGTCACGGCCGATCGCATCACGGAGAACAAACTCAAGTTTAGGGCCATAGAAGGCACCTTCACCTGGGTTAAGAACCCACTCAAGGTTCGCGGCTGCGCAAGCATTACGTAGGGCCTGTTCGGCATTGTCCCAAACATCATCGCTACCAACGCGCATTTCTGGACGGTCAGAGAATTTGACGAAAATATCGTCAAAGCCAAAGTCTTTGTAAATTGATTTAATCAACTCACATAGCACCACAACTTCGCTTTCGATCTGCTCAGGGGTACAGAAGATGTGGGCATCGTCTTGAGTCATGCTGGTTACACGCATAAGGCCGTGCAATGCACCGTGTGCTTCGTTACGCATGCAGGTGCCAAACTCACTCATACGGAGTGGTAGGTCACGGTAGCTCTTGTTACCTGTGTTGAAAATTTGTACGTGGCAAGGGCAGTTCATTGGCTTCATAGCGAACATGCGGTTTTTCTCTTCATCTTTAACGATGAACATGTTCTCGGTACCAAACTTATCCCAGTGGCCAGATTTTTTGTACATATCGCTGTTAATCAGCTGTGGGGTGTTTACTTCTTCGTAGCCAGTTGAAAGCAATTGGTCACGGATGTATTCCTGCAGCTTACGGAAGATATGCCAGCCTTTGTGGTGCCAGAAAATTTGACCCGGTGCATCTTCTTGTAGGTGGAAGAGGTCAAGCTCTTTACCTAGTTTGCGGTGGTCACGCTTTTCAGCTTCTTCTAGGCGAACAAGGTACTTTTTAAGCTCCTTTTCATTTTCCCAAGCGGTGCCGTAAATACGGGTTAGCATTTCGTTGTCGCTGTTACCGCGCCAGTAAGCGCCTGCAAGTTTTAGCAGTTTAAAACCATGGCCAGCTTTTTTGGTGCTTGGCAGGTGCGGGCCGCGGCAAAGGTCCATAAAGCCTGTTTTCTCATCGCCTTGACGGTAAAGCGAGATTGTTTCTGTTTCAGGTAGGTCAGAGATAATCTCAGCCTTGTAGTCTTCGCCAATGTCTTTGAAGTATTTAATCGCGTCATTACGGTCCCAAACGTGGCGGGTAACTTCAAGGTCTTCGTCCACGATGTCGTGCATGCGTTTTTCAATTTTCTCGAGGTCATCTGACGAAATTGGCTTCGGGAATGACACATCGTAATAGAAGCCATGCTCAATAACAGGGCCAATGGTAATCTGAGCCTTCGGGTAAATTTCCTTCACGGCTTGAGCCAAAATGTGGGCTGTTGAGTGGCGCAGCACTTCTAGGCCTTCAGGTTGGCGGGCTGTGAGGATGCTCACTTTGGCATCATTCTCGATGGTGCTTGAAAGGTCCGTCTCTTTACCGTCCACAACGATGGCAAGGGCCGCTTTCGCTAGACCTGCGCCAATACTTTCAGCAAACTCGAAGCCTGTGATGGCTTTATCGAACTGTTTTTTGCTGCCGTCGGGCAAAGTGATGGTAACCATTTAAAACACCTATTTTTATATAAATTAAACTTTAGGAAAGTATTGTGACCGATTACCCCTAAAAATCAAGGCTGTAAAGCCAAAAAAGGGGCGTTTTTCGGGTTTTTTTAGTTTGGACTCACAGTAAAGGTAAGGGTACCTGTATATGTGCCAGGAGGAACGTTAACCATATCTGATTGAAGTAGGCGAACGCGAAGGCGCTGGTTGTCGGACCCGCCGCAGTCGGCAGGTGCCGAATTATCAGCCCCGCCAAGGTTTGTTGCGGTAACGCCAGGGGTAAGGTCAACGGCTTTAACACGTACACGGTTAATGGTTAGGGTGTTGCCCATACCATCGTTAAGTTCAAATGCACCACCTGGCCCATCGCCGTTGGCAACAACGTCCCATCGGCGGTTGCCTGCATCTTTATAAACACAAAAAAAGTCATTGTTTTGTAAGTTACCATCACCAGGAATCCAGCTGCCATAGTCGATATCTTCGGCGTTGAAGGCCTGAATATTTTGCGCATATACGTCAAGCGGAGCGCTTGCTACAAGAAAAAGGAATAGTGTTGTAAATATCTTTAATCGCATTCTTAAAAAATAGCTTGTTTGTTATTTAAAGTCATTATTTTGTTGCGGTGCAGTGTGTTTAAGCCATATTTTTATGTGTGATGAAGGCATTTATACTACTTTTCTCAGCTTTATTAGGGAACATGGCTGCGCCATATGCGGGAGCTGTTGTTCAAGGCACTCTTGGTGCCACCTCAACATTTATGATTAACTTGGAAGTCGAAATTTTCCGGCGTGTTCGCGTGTTTCGGCTGACTGATATTAACTTGGGAACATTTGATTTCTCTCAGCCGGCCCAGTCTGCTCAGGATTTATTCTGTGTGCATGATAGCGGTGCGGCAAGTGGTTACACCTATAATATTACGTTTAACGGAACAAATACACCGGGTGCGTTTGAATTGGATTCAGCTGGAAACACCATTGCTTATGAGGTTGCGTTTGATGACACCAACACGGGGTCAGGCCTTGTGCCGGTTATGGCGGGTGTGCCAATTAGTGGAAATACAAACCCTTCACCTAATACAGGGAACTGCACCCCTACAGGTGCTGCTGATAATGCGATGGTACGAGTAACAGTTTTGAATAGTGCCGCAACAGGAGCCCCTGCTGGAAGTTATTCCGATGTTCTTTCTATTACTGTTGCGCCAGACCCATAGTCAGTATTTTATCTAAGCCAATTTAAAAAGTATTATGGGCTAACAGTGACATCAATATAACCTGTGTAGGTACCAGCTGGTACGCCATCAAGGTTGGCCCCCGTCATTTCAATCCTAAGGTCTTGGTTGTCTGTGCCGTTGCAATCTAGAGGGGCGTTATTATCAGCTTGGTTGGCACTATTTGAAACACCTGCTGTATATGTTGGGTTTGGTAGGCGGCGCACTGTAAAGGGTATGGTGTTGCCGGCCCCATCTGTAATGGTGAAGGCACCACCTGCACCACTGCCGTTGATGGTACCATTCCAGTTTTTGTTACCAGCTGATTTACCAACGCAAAAAGCTTGGGTTTGCTGCTTTGTTCCGCTTCCTGCAACGTGGGTACCGAAGTTATAATCGTCCATCCCAGTAATAATCACGTTTTGGGCGTAGGCTGAGGGTGTCAGGGCAAAACCAACAGTGGCACACATAAACAACATAGCTAATGTAAAAGGTAGGGCGCGCATCATAAGGTCCGTTCTTAGTTGTAATTAGCTGTGATATAGTTTCATCAGTCAGTGTATTGGCTTAATGCTTATGGTAACACAGGAAAATAAAAAGTGGCATTCCGTACAGGTTTATTCAGTGTCTTTTTTGTCGCAACTTCTGCACTAGGGGTTGGGGCTGGTTATGTTGCGCATGCCGCAACTGATGGTACATTGGGCCCAACCTCAACGGGGCGCTCAAACATTATCATTACCGTTCAGCGCGAAATGCGCGTGAACAATATTAACGATATTCCACTCGGTACTTTTGACGCCGCAACCTCGCCGCTGACAGGGTTTGACCCTCTTTGTGTTTACGATAATGGCCTTGGCGGCTACCAAGTAACCCTTTCAAGCGCAAATGGCGTTGGCCAGTTTCAGATGGAAAATGGCACCAGCGTTGTGACCTATTCGGTTGAGTATGATGACTCTGGCACTGGCGCTAACTATGTTGCTGCCACTGAAGGTGTGCCGATTACAACACGTGCGAATGCCGCCACAACCAATGACTCATGTGTGACATTGGGCGCTGATAATGCTCGTATTCGTGTGCGTGTAACCAATGCAGATGTATCAGGCTCTAGCAGTAACGGGCTACATACCGATACCTTGAGCGTTGTGATTGCACCAAGCCCATAGTAAAGGCTCAAAAAACCTTTGATGACAGGGGTTTAAAAGCATTTTAAGAATGCTTATATGTATATCAATATAAAAACAAAATTAAAGAAATAGGTTGATGAGCACACATTTCAGGCTAGGGATGGCCATTTTTTGGGGGATTATTTTAAGTTTTGTAGCTGTTGAGTCAGCACTTGCCTGCAACCCAGAGACTGAACCATGTCATGTTATTTTTACGTTAGATGAAGCCAACAATATGGTTTTGCAAACCGTTGAAGATTCTAACCGCACCGAGGGCATTTTGCGCCTTACGCTGAACCAGGCCGAAAAGGCGGCGACTGGCCCTGTGACCACGCATAATATTCTGAAGCCTGCCGAAGGCATGCAATCAAACGACGAATTTGCCGAAACCATTAAGCGCCTTGCGGCTATTCCTGGTTTGCACTTCTTGGCAGACCCTGCTGCAGCTGAAAAAGCAGCTAAAACAGCCAGCGGCCCAGCGGGCGAGGCGATGGCCTTAAGCGGTGCAGCGACAGGCCACAACAAAGTGTGTGCTCAAATGCACTTGGTGATGAAAGCCACTTTGGCTGATGCTTCAAACACAGCTTTTGACCCTGCCCGTGACTACATTACGGCACGCGAGGTTGTGCAGGCTTGCGGCAAACAAGCCGGTGCGAAGATGATCCAGTGGTATGAGGGTGAGCAGGTTCGCCAGCAGGCAAGCTTCTAAGTCTTTTGTTAAGAAAATATTGCCTGAATAATCGAGCCTTTAAAGGCACCAAAAATCGCAAACTTAATATCTAAGTAGATGCCCATCGTCATGATGGTGCAGAGCAATGCTAATGAAACCACAGTTGCAATCACCCACAGTGAGTTATCGCGTGTGGTGCCTTTGCTTGTGGTGCGCAGCGGGCGTGAAGCACGCATGAGGATGAAAATCCAGAACAAGAAAACTAGCAGGCCAATGGTGGTGTCTTCCACGAACACCAAAATAGCTGTAGCGAATGAATCGTTGTAATGTGCAACGGTTTCTTGAAGATTACCTTTCATCTTAGCGGCCTTCCATACGGTTCATGTATTGTGGCGGCGCTGAGGTGTAGGGGATGCACTCGGTGTGGTAGTAGTTTTCATCAACACCGTTTACGGCAACAATACGTTTGCTTTGGTCGGTGTGGGCAGCTTCTTCGCATGACTCGCGGATTTCACGCGCATAGCGGGCGTGGTTGCTTTCAGGGCCCCAAGTGCGGGCATCGTCCCATTCAAAAGCAGGCGAGCACCCCTGCAAAAGCAGCGGCGTTGTGGCCAGTAGCATGTAGAAAACAATTAAAAATTTAGGCATGTGTGCTCTTTAAAAATTCAACTCTTAGCTACTAGCGTGGCGAATTTGGTCGTAAAAAGCAAATAGTTCCGTACAGACGGCGGCGGTTGTGTAGTGTTCTTTGCAATGCCTTGTTGCAGTTGTGCCCATTTTTTGGAGGCGCGTCATGTCGGTAGTGGCGTCTTTTAAAACAAGGCTTAGCTTGTTGGCGGCCGTTTCAGGGTTTTCAAGGTTCACAAGCCAGCCAGTTTTACCCGAGTCTACAACCTCGGCACGGTTACTTGGTGAGTGCACAACAACGGCTTTACCCATGGCTTGTGCATTCACAACGCTTTGGGCTTCGGCGTCTGGGTTGTTATTAGGGAAAACCACAACATCACACGCCGATAAAACATTTTTCATAGCGTTGCTATCGGTCGGTTTATCGATAAACAAAACCTCTTTACTAATGCCTAGTGCTTCAATGCGCTTCCAAAGGTCAGTAAACAGGGCTTGTTGTTCCGTGTAGTTGGCGCAAATAATCGCTTTAAACGGTATCTTTTTCATCAGGCCAAAGGCTTCGATAAGGTGGCGATAGCCATTTTCTTCACGTAGAGGCTCGGTCACCAAAATCACGCTGGTGGCTGTGGGCACGTCCCATTCGGCCCAAAGGCCATCAACTGCATCGGCGTCAATGTTCTTATTATGCAAGTCAACAGGGTCATAGCTTGGAGGCAAAATATGGACGCCCTTGAGCCCTACTTTTTTAGCCATGTAAAGGCTTGGTGCAACAATACCGTATGACTTACGCAATACGCGATTTGGCGTTTCGGTTGTATTGGCGCTCACCACTACAGGCACGCCGCTAAACTTACTGGCCCAAAGCGCTACCGGAATGGTGCGGGCATCGTGGGCGTGAATCATATCGATGCCATTTTCTTTAATGTGTGCTGCAAGCTTGTAGCCTTCAACAGGTGCTTTTAAGGCTGAGCTTGGTGTATCAAACGGGCTAGGAATATGCATGCCACCCACACGAAGAAGCTTTTCAAGGTAGGGAGTTGCTGAGCTAGACTCGGCACAGGCCACATAACTCATGTGGTTATGTTCAGTGGCGTACTGGGCAATTTGCAGCATTTGATACCCATGGCCATCTAGAGTGGCACAGGTGTGCAAAACTTTAAGCCCTATGCCTTTTTGAGGGTCTTTCTGGGGGCTTTGAGGCTGCTGCTGTTCAGGTTGTTCGCTCACGTGGGTAACCTAGATGATTTTTATTTTTTAGTGTAGGCTATGGGTGTTCTTAAAATAAAAACAAGATAAAGCCTTTTTACGATGACAGAGCATACAGCAAACACCTTCACCTTGGCAATTAGCGAGAAGGGCAGCAAAAAAGATTATAAAGTGGTTTATGAGTCTATTCCGCAAACTCAAGGCCGCAGTAAACCAGCTGTATTATTTTTGCATGGCTTGCACTCTGACCGCCTAGGCGGGAAGATTGAAACAGGCAAAGCGTGGTGCGCTAAAAACGGTATTGATTTTGCGACACTAGACTACCCTTGCCATGGCGACTCTGACGGTGAGTTTATTGATTTTACTATTACGCACGCCCTAGAAGCGGCAACCCACCTTATCGAAAATATTCTTAAAAAGCCTGTTGTGGTGGTCGGCAGCTCAACAGGTGGTTGGCTTACATTGCTATTGGCAAAAGCCCTGCCTAATAAAGTTAAGGGCATTGTGAGCGTTGCTAACGCCTGCGATTTTACCGAAGAGCTTTACTGGAAACCCTTATCTGAAGCTGAGCAAAAAGACTGGGAAGCAAAAGGCTATAAGGCTGAACCTTCATGGGATGGCAGCGAATGGCACATTGGGTTTGAGCTTATCCGTGATGGCCGCACACACCTATTGATGGATAAACACCTAGATAAAATTAAATGCCCTGTACGCCTCCTGCATGGAACGGCCGATGACGCTGTGCCGTGGCAAACTTCAGTGCAAGTGGCCGAGCAGTTGGGCGGTGACGATGTTGAAGTCCGCATTTTCCCCCATGCGAACCACCGTTTTAGCGAACCTCAAAACCTTGATGCCCTGCGCGCAGCACTTGAAACACTGCCTGTTTGGGAATAACGAGAAGGCACAATAAATAACAAAAAGCCCCGAGTTGCCTCGGGGCTTTTTAATGCTGTAAGCGGCTACTATTTAAGAGCGGCTTTAGCTTGCTTCACAATAGCTTCGAACGCTGTTGAGTCGTTCATAGCGATGTGTGCTAGTACCTTACGGTCAACATCAATCTCAGCTTTTTTCAGGCCGTTCATGAATGTTGAGTAGCTCATGCCTTGCTCACGCACGGCAGCGTTGATACGTACGATCCATAGTGAACGGAATTCACGTTTCTTCGTACGACGGTCGCGGTAAGCGTACTGTAGTGATTTTTCAACAGCTTGCTTCGCAACGCGGATTGTGTTTTTACGGCGACCACGGAAACCCTTGGCAGCTTTGATAACTTTTTTGTGTGCTTGGCGGCGTACTACGCCAGTTTTAACGCGTGACATACTTTATACCCTTTATCTTGAATTACTTGGCGTAAGGAAGCATGCGCTTGATGCGTGGAGCATCGGCATCGCTTACTAGTGTTGTGCCTGCAAGGCTGCCAGCTTTTTGGCCCATCTTGCTTAGTTCGTGGCTGTGGTATGCTTGTGCACGCTTGATTTTGCCGTTTGGCGTTACTTTAAAACGCTTAGCAGCAGAACGCTTGGTCTTCATTTTTGGCATGTGCCTATCCTTTCATTTCTAGCGTTGGTCTTGGGTAGAACCCCAAAACAACACCGTTGTTTAGAGCGGGCAGCAGAGGCGGGTTGGGGCGCTTATCCAGCGCCGCAGCCACTTTAAGGGCGAAAGGTTCGTTGTTTGAACTGGTAACCCTATAAGCCAAAACTGCACTATAGGGAGGCATATTTACGTGATTTATCAGGTCTGTGCAACAAAAAAAGGCAAAAAAAGCTAAATAAATCAGGGGAAAACCCAATAAAAAGACCGGCTTACACAAAGGTAAGCCGGTCAGGGGAACGTTAAGGGGTATTAAAGCCGATAGAGGCTAGTGCCCCGGGCCGAAGAGCGAATCACCCATGCGGCTCAGCAGGCGGCGGGCCTTGTGGCGGCTGGCCACCAGCTTGACGGCGGTAATCAGCGTATCGATACGGCCTTCAAGCAGCTTGTAATGGCGGCGCTCATCTTCGGAGAGGTCATTATCGACCGCAGCTTCGTGCAGTTGGGTGCGAATGTCCTCAAGGGTTTCGCAGAATTGGCCGATGGCCATGACCTTGCGCTCGGAATTATCTTGCCGGCGGTAAAAACCATATTCACCGAAGACCGACTCGGTCGAGTGCTGGGTGCCGATGGCATCAAGTGCGACAATCGCCTCGTTGAGGGTGCCGACTTGTGCGGGGGAAAGTTTGAAATTTGCCATGGGCAATACATCCTTCTTGTTTTTTACGGAATAAAATCAGAGGAAAATAAGAATTATAAAAATGAATGAAGATATGAATGAGCAGGGTTTATGCGGCATATGACACAAAAAATCAACCCCCTTTTATGTAAAAGGGGGCGAATTTATAAAGTTTTTAGCTTTTAGGCGGTTTAAGAGTGGTTTCTAGGCCTTAAATGCCTTTGGAAGCGATAAAGTGTTCATCAGGTTGCCAAGGTATTGGCGCTGTTGTTGGCGTGGTACGACGGCATCAATCATACCGTTTTCAAGCAGGTACTCAGCTGTTTGGAAGCCTTCAGGCAAGGTTGCACCAATAGTTTGCTGGATAACACGTGGGCCAGCAAAACCAATAAGGGCACGAGGCTCGGCCAAGGTAAAGTCAGCCTGCATGGCAAAACTTGCAGTTACACCACCTGTTGTTGGGTTGGTCAGCATAACAAAGTAAGGGATGCCAGCTTCTTTAAGTTTAAGGAGCGCAGCTGATGTACGGGCCATTTGCATCAGCGACAAAATGCCCTCTTGCATACGGGCACCGCCTGAGGCTGCAACAAGCAGTAGCGGTTGTTTTTTCTCGTAGGCAATTTCAGCAGCGTTAATAATGCCGTTACCAGTGGCTGTACCCATTGAGCCTGCCATAAAGTCAAAATCCATCAGGCAAAGGGTGAGGGGGTAGCCTTCAATTTTGCCGTTCCCTACAACAATACCATCACGGCGGCCACGATCACGGCGGGCAACACGCAAACGGTCAGAGTATGACTTACGGTCTTTAAATTTAAGGTGGTCGGCTTTAAGGTGTGGTTGCTCAACTTCAGACCATGTGCCCTCATCAAGAAGGTGCTCAAGGCGTTGCTCAACTGAAAATTTTAGGTGGTGTCCGCAGCCGTTACATACACGGGCTGAAATCTCAAGATCTTTGCCGTAAAGCATGTCGCCACAGCCGGGGCATTTTTCCCAGATATTGCTTGGCATATCGCGTTTGGTTTTAGTCGCGATTTTGGGGCGGATGATGTTCTTTAACCAACTCATTAACTTAACCTTTAGGTTTTTTAGTAGGGGTCTCTTTATAAACTGCGCGGCTTGCGGCGTCAAAAACAAAAAGCGAATGGCCACAGCGCCCTTGTTATAGGTGTGGCCTTATGGAAATACAAGCTTGGGCTCTGTTTAAGGGTGGCAGGTGCGTGCTTTTCTATGTTTTTACTGGTTTTTTAGGTGGGTTTGGGGTTAAATAACCACCAGAATTTAAACCAACAAGAGGTCTATACAAATGGCTGTTCATAAAGTGCCTGCAGGTAAAGATGTACCAAACGACGTAAACGTTATCATCGAAATTCCTGCCCAGCAGATTCACATTAAATACGAAATCGACAAAGACTCAGGCGAGCTAGTGGTTGACCGCTTTATGCCAACACCAATGTTTATGCCATGTCACTACGGCTACGTGCCACACACCCTAGGTGAAGACGGTGACCCGATTGACGCTTTGTTGGTAACAGACATCCCTGTAGTGCCACGTTGTGTTGTACGTGCCCGCCCTGTAGCTGTTCTTGAAATGGAAGACGAATCAGGCGTAGATGCTAAAATCGTATGTGTACCACACGAAAAACTAGATGCCCGCTTTAAAGACATTAAAGACATGGCCGACCTAGACAAATTTGACTCAATGCTACGTGATCGTATTCGTCACTTCTACGAAAACTACAAAGCACTTGAGCCAGGCAAATGGGTGAAAGTTTCTAACTGGGCTGATGCTGCTCGCGCAAAAGAAATGATTGTTGAAGCAATCAAGCGTGAAGAAGACGGTAAGGCTGCGTAAGCTTGGCTGCTTAAGTTAGCTTAAGTACTAAAAAGGCTCCCGGGTTTTATCCCTCGGGAGCCTTTTTTAATGGTGTGTTAAAAGCTTATTGGTTTTTAGACATCAGCTTTTTAACTTGTTTGGCTTTGGTGTTTAACGCTGAAAGAACAACGCCAATTGTAAACCCAATCGCCACAGCGCCAATAAGCACTAGGTACGCTTTGGTGGTGTAGTCAGCGCCGGCTACAGTAAATGTAAGCGGCTGACGGTTTTCGAAGCTGAACAGCACACCAATGGCCACAAATAGGGCGAAAAGAATGCGGTTAAGCCAAACGAAAAGCACCGTGCGTTATTCCTTTAACTTACTTGTTTAGACGCTCTTTAAGCTCACGGCCCATTTTGAAAAATGGTGTGCGCTTAGCAGGGACTTCAACAGATTCGCCAGTACGTGGGTTACGGCCAGTACGTGATTGACGCTCGCGCACAGAAAATGCACCCAAGCCACGTAGTTCAACACGATCGCCACGAGTTAGCGCGCCTGAAATTTCTTCTAGAACAACGTTAACTACACGCTCGATGTCTGACATGTGTAGGTGGTTGTTTTCGTCTGCCAATTTTTGGATCAGTTCAGATTTAGTCATCAGATTTTTCCTGTGTTGAGGTTTTTAAAGTATTTAATCGTTTAATATTGCACGGCCATAATGGCGTGTTGTGGGGTGCCGTTTACAAACTTGTTCATAAACTGTGACCCAAAAAAGTATGAGTCTACACCTTGCAGAAGCTCTTTAACCAAGCTTTGCTTTTCCACGAGGTCAAATTCAATAATTGGGGTTGCTACATCAAGTTCATGTGTATCAGCCAACCATTGTTTTGCGGTGCGGCGGTCGCCTAGGGCATCTACCAAGTTAAGCTCTTTGGCTTTGGTGCCTGTAATAATGCGGCCATCGCTAATTAATTGAACAGTCTCTGGTGTAAGGTCTCGCTGCGCATTTACAAGGTCTAAAAACACTTTTTGCATTTGCATAACGGTGTCTTGTAGGTAAGCACGGTCACTTGCCGAACGTGTGTAAAGGGGTGAGGTCACAGCCTTAAGATCACCGCTTACAATTTCGTCAGAGCGCACGCCAACTTTACCAGCTAGGCCTGTGGCATCCATAAGGGGCATCAAAACGCCAACTGAACCTGTAAGGGTTCCCTCATTTGCAATCACGTAGTCACCAGCCGAGGCCACCATGTAGCCAGCTGATGCTGCAACAGTCCCCATCACGATAACAACAGGTTTGCTTTGAGAAATCTCACGCAGCATACGGTGAAGGCTTACGCCACCAACCATGGTGCCACCAGGTGAGTCTACGTATACAAGCAAAGCTTTTGCGTTGTCGTTGGTGCGAATACGCTCAAGCACGTCTTGCTGGTGCAGGGTATCGGTAATCATGCCTGATACATGCACTTGGGCAATAAACTTAGCCGGGCGTTTTGCAGGGGTTGCCTCTAGGGCAGAAACTGTCAGTAAAAACAGAACGAACGCAACAACAGCAACCCAGCGCCAGCGGTTTCGGCTTTTTTCAAGCTTAAGCACGCGCATGGCGATTTCGTATGGGTTGCTGTGTTGGTTCTCGGTCATAATCGTAGGTTAACTCCGATTATTTCTCGTCTTTAGCAGCTTTTTTAGTCGCTGCTTTCTTAGTGGTCTTCTTTTCAGCTTTAGGCGCTGCGTCAGCAAGTGCTGAACCTAGAACGTCACCAAGTGAAGCACCACCGGCTGACTTACCTGAGTAAGCTTTAACGGCTTTCTTCTCTTCTGCGATGTCTAGCGCTTTAACTGAAAGCTGAACACCATCTTTGGTGCTGCGAAGAACTTTAGCAGACACTTTGTCGCCTTCTGAGAAGCGGCTTGTGTTCTGGTCTTCACGGCTGCGGCCTAGGTCGCGTGCTGAGATAGTACCTACAACACCTTCGCCCAAGTCTAGGGTTAGGCTGTCGTCAGCGATAGCTGTAATAGTACCAGTCACGTCTGCACCCTTCTTGAATGCGCCTGATGATGTATCAGTGCCTTCAGTTAGCTGCTTAATGCCCAAAGATACGCGTTCTTTTTCAGGATCGATGCTTAGAACTTTAGCTTTTACAGTGTCGCCCTTCTTGTAGTTAGCAAGAGCGGTTTCACCAGCTTCATCCCAAGAGATGTCTGACATGTGAACAAGACCGTCGATCTCTTCAGTTAGACCAACAAAGATACCGAAGTCAGTTACGTTACGTACTGTACCTTCGATTTCGCTGCCTTCTGGGTGAGCTGTAGCAAAGCTATCCCATGGGTTCTCTTGGCACTGTTTCAGGCCTAGAGAGATACGGCGTTTGTCGTGGTCTACTTCAAGAACCATCACGTCAACTTCTTGTGAAGTTGAAAGCAGTTTGCCCGGATGGATGTTCTTACGAGTCCAGCTCATTTCAGATACGTGGATCAGGCCTTCAACGCCAGGTGCTAGCTCAACGAATGCACCGTAGTCGGTGATGTTGGTAATAGTACCTTTAACGATTTTACCCAATGGGTAGTTTTCAGCCACTGTGTTCCAAGGATCTTGCTCAAGTTGTTTAAGACCAAGTGATACACGCTTGGTGTCTTCGTTGTAACGAATAACTTGAACTTTAAGTGATTGACCCAAAGTAAGCACTTCTGAAGGGTGGTTGATACGGTGCCATGCGATGTCGGTAATGTGTAGTAGACCGTCAACGCCGCCCATGTCAATGAACGCACCGTAATCAGTGATGTTTTTAACAACACCTTCAAGTACTTTACCTTCTTCCATATCCTGTAGGATTTCTTCACGAGCTTCTGCACGTGATTCGTCCATGATAGCGCGGCGTGAAACGATAATGTTTGCACGTTTACGGTCCATCTTAAGAATTTGGAAGTCCAACTCTGTGTGCATTAGTGGGCTCATGTCACGGATTGGACGTACGTCAACCTGTGAACCAGGTAGGAATGCCAATGCGCCTTGAACGTCAACCATGAAGCCACCTTTAACGCGACCAAAGATGATACCTTTAACAGTTTCTTCTTTGTCGAAGGCTTTCTCTAGGTTGTCTAGAGAAGCTTCACGACGGGCTTTTTCACGGCTTAGGTTTGCTTCGCCATGTGCGTCGTCTAGGTTTTCAACGAATACGTCAACAGTGTCGCCAACAGTAAGAGTTGTTTCTTTTTTAGTAGGGTCGATGAATTCTTTTAGAGGAATACGACCTTCGGCTTTCATGCCGATGTCTACGATTGCTACATCGTTTTCGATGCCAACAATAATACCCTTAACAACGTTGCCTGATACTTCTTCAGTTAGTGAGAAGTTACCGTCTAGCAGTTTTTCGAAGTCGTCAGATAGGGCTTTTTTGATTACCTCAGGGCTAACGCCTGGGATATCTAGAGGAGTTTCAAATTTTTCAGTAGTCATAATGAGTTTCTACTTTCTAATCCATTCAAAATAGGCCTGCTGCCAGTTTTGTCCGGGTTGGTTATACTTTGCACAGCCGCTACTTGCGCCGTGACACATGGTCGGCACTATGCCCCTTAGGGTGTGAGATGTCTAGCAAAAAATAACGAAAATACTGAGTTTTTTCAGTTGATTAAACCCGATATGGCCCATGTTCGAAACCTTACGAATATGGGGCGGCGTTTTACGACTGGGCAAGGTGTTTCAAAATGGCACCGAGAGTAACTTCACGGTAGCCAAAATCAAGGGCAGCTTCGCCAGTGATTTCGGCCAGTGTTTTGGTGTGCCCATCAGGGATGAAAATGGCATTATAGCCGCCACCCCATGGGCTTGAGCCTGGCGCAATCCAGTGCGGAAGCTCAGGGTCGAATGTTTCAAACTCGGCCATGGTGCCTTTGAGGGTGTAGGTTTTGCAAACAACGTTACCTTCTGGGGTGGCGTAGCAGCAGCTTGAGGTGATTGAACAATTACGATTCTCTTGCCCAGCCATGGCTTTATGCAATGCTGCACGGCCAAATGTTTTAAGGAATAACCCTGCACGAATCCCCGGAAAACCATTAAGGGCTTCAACATAAAAATCAGTATCTTCTGCAATCACAGGCTTGCCTAAGCGCTTTGCTACATTCAAGGCGCCGTCTTTTGCAATCGCTTCGGTTGAGGCGCCAATTTCGTCGTATTCAACATCATCACCGTGCAGTTTTTTGCCGTTTAGAACTTTAATGTTGAGGCCAAGTTCCTTTGCAACAAACTCGGCTTGGTCAAGTTTGGCAGGGTTACCTGTAGCGAAGATGATTTCTTTGGTCATGGGGTTTATGCCTCTACTAAAGTTCGTAAGGTTGAATATCGGTTACTTTGGGCCCAAAGCCTAGGTAAAGCTGTTTGGGTGTGTAAATCTTTAACATCTGCTGAATGAGCTCTTCAAGCTCAGCCTCTTTGCAGTAATTGGCAAAGTTTAAAAACAAAACTTCAGGCATAGCTTGGGCCATAACTTCGGCGTATTGCTTAAATGAAAATGTTGCCACTCGGCGCACACGTTTGGTGTTGGTGGTTTTTTCAGGCTCTTGGTTAAGGTCGGCCCATGTGAGCTCAGTTGAGTCTGGGTAAAAAGCACCGCTTTCACCAATAATATTGCCGCTATTGTCTTTAAGGTGACCCACACGAATAGGGTAGGTGCGCAGCGTCATCAGCGTTTGGCCAAAGTGTTTAGGGTGAATGTTCGCATCCGCCAGCGCCTGCGGCACGGTGATTGAGTGCGAGGTGCAATGTGGGAAGGCTAAGCCTTCGTTAATGCCCAGGCCATAGCCTTGTGGCATTTCAATTAAAATGGTTTTGCCAGCGGCAGCTTCAGCGTTTAGGTCAAGCTTTGCTACTTTAAAATGGGCGGTAAGCTTTGAGCAATTTTCAGCCACAGCATCGCTATGGCGCATCACTTTGCGTGCAAGGGCTGACCCTGCGCCCGATTGGGTTGAGGCAACTTTTGCATAGGTCGATGCATTTGATTGTTCTTCTGAACGTGATTTTGGCGTAATAACCGCTGCCCGAGGGTGGATGGTCACAAGTTCACGGTCAACACCGTATTTGGCACATTCTTCTAGCAGAATATCAGGGTCAATACGGGCACCCGCATTCAGGTAAATGGGCGTACCGCACAATACGCCTGCAATGGGCAGGTGTTTTGTAATAATTGTTTTGCCACCAATAACGGCGGTGTGGCCAGCGTTAGGCGCTGCGTTTGAGGTGGTGATATCAGGCGGGCAGTGCTGGGCTATATAGGCTGCAAATGAGCCTTTGCCTGTTGAGCCAAATTGGCCGTCACATAAAACTGAAACCTTGCCTTGCGGCAGTAAGGGGGTGGTGTTTGCCATGGGTGTTATACAGCTTCTTTTGCGTTCTTAGCACTCTGGGCTTTGCTTACAGCATTGCAGGCATAGTCAAAAACAGCGTCAGCATTCATGGTTGATGTATCAATAATCATGGCGTCATCCGCAGGGATAAGCGGGGCATCTTTGCGGTTACGGTCACGGGCGTCACGCTCGATGATTTGTTTATGAATAGCGTCAAAGTCTTCGTTAAGACCCTTTTCTTGAGACTCTTTGAAGCGGCGCTCGGCACGGATTTTGGCATCAGCTTCGAGGAAAAACTTCACCTCAGCATCAGGGCAAATAATGGTGCCAATATCACGGCCATCTAAAATAGCACCCTTATTTTGGCGGGCATCGGCAATAAAGTTGAGCTGAAAATCTTTAAGGGCTGTGCGCACAGCAGGGTACGCTGAAACTTGTGAAGCGGCCGCACCAACATCGTTTGTGCGCAGCTTGCTTTCAATATCTTCACCGCCGATAAATGCGTGGAACACATTGTCGCCCATGTGTTTAAAATCAAAGTCTAGGGCTTGGGCAGCCTCAATAGCTGTGGCTTCATCGGCAGGGTCACCGCCAGCCATCAGAACTTGCAAACCAACCGCACGGTAGAGGGCGCCTGTATCCAAAAACTTCATCTGGTAATGGCGGGCAAGGCGTTTTGCTAAAGTTCCTTTGCCAGCACCAGCTGGTCCGTCAATGGCGATAATCATGGGGCGTTGTCCTTTGTCGAAGTTGATTGCTTGAGCATGAGTATAAACAGAGTGCCGTAAAAAATCACGTGTGTAAGTGCAATGGCATCATAACGAATCGGAATAGGGCGCTCAATCAGCCCCCAAGCGCTTAGTAGAATTGAAGGAATAAGCAAAAGCACCCAGCGCACATGCTTGCCGCAATCACGCAGGCGCATAATCACCCCCGGTAAAATCAGCAGGCTTAAAAGCAGGCGAATGTAATCGGCAAAGCCATAGCCATTTGGCAGCGCACCACTGTTTGCAGCATCCTGATATTCTTTTAAGGCTTGGTATTCGGCAGGGGTAAGGGAGGCAATATAAAGCGTAATAAACAGCGCACTCAAGCCAAGGTAGCCAATAAGAATCAGCTTAATAAAACCTTTGCGCCCCATGGTACCATCGAGTGAAAAATACTCACGAATATGGCGGATGGGGCACTTCATCAGGTTGTATATCCTAGCTCGGGTTTATAAAGTTCTTAACCATTACTTGGGCGTAGCAATAGGCCAAGCAAAGCAATCAGCACAAGGGCCTGAACCACGTAGCCAATCATGCTTGGGATGGCAGCGCCTAAAAATACGCTGAGAATACCTAGCAAAATGTTTAGACCAAATAGCCCACCAAACATGGCAGGTGGCCAGCCAGCATCACGGGCACGCATAATTACAGCAGGTAGTGCTGCAAGCGTTGCAATGAATAGCACTAGGTTTGCCCATAGGGGCATTGGTAGGGTTTCAAGCTCGCCCACGTTAACGCCTGATTGGGCGAGGTTTTGGGCTACAAAAAGTTGGGTAATAATGGTGAAGGCAAAAAGCGAGAACACCACAACAGCAAATGATTTGCGGCGCATAAAGCCTTTAGATTCAAAGTAAGTTACCAGTGGGTGTTTTTGTGTTTCAGGTGTTGTCATGGGTTTGTCCTTTCTAGGTTTATTCCTTTAAGTGTTTAATGTGTTTTAGGCACTTTCTTTTGCGTAAGTTTGGGTCGCTTTAACGGCGGCTCTCCAGCCTTTGTGGCGTTTGGCACGTTTGGCATCGTCAAAAATTGGGGTAAAGAGTTTGTTCTCTTTCCAGAGTTTTGTGATGTCATCAAGTGAGCCATAAACCCCCGCTTGCAGGCCGGCCATAAGGGCGGCGCCAAAGGCTGTGGTTTCAGTGATCTCTGGTCGGCTAATTTCAACGCCTGTCAGGCATGAAAGGCGCTGGGCAAGCCAGTCGTTTTTAATCATCCCGCCATCAATACGCACTTTTTTAATGGGCTTTTGCAGGTCTTCAGCCATGGCGTTTAAAAGGTCGTTGGTTTGCAGGCATACGGCATCAAGCATCGCTTTGGTGATTGAGGCTTTATCGGTATCAAGGGTCATGCCCACAATGCTGCCTTTGGCGGCACTGTCCCACCAGGGGGCACCTAGGCCTGCAAAGGCGGGCACAAAATAAAGGTCAGGGTTTGAAGGGGCCTTGCTTGAAAGTTCTTCCGTTTCGCGGGCGGCTTTAATGATTTGCAACTTATCACGCAGCCACTGCACACCTGCGCCTGCTACAAAAATACTGCCTTCTAGGGCGTAAACGGGTTTATCGTCAATGTGGTAGGCCACAGTTGTTAACAGGCCATGCTCAGAGGGGACAATCTCGTGCCCTGTGTTCAGCACAGCAAAGCAACCTGTGCCATAGGTGCTTTTAACCATCCCTTCTTTAAAGCAGGCTTGGCCAAATGTAGCGGCGTGTTGGTCACCCACCATGGCGGCAATAGGAAGCGAGTTTTCAAGCAGGCCCTCTGCCGTTTTACCAAAGTCAGCCGTATTTGGTTTGATGCTTGGTAGTGTGTGGGCAGGAATATCAAAAAGGGTTAACAGGTCGTCTGACCAGTTTTGCGTTTTAAGGTTAAACAGCAAGGTGCGGCAGGCGTTTGTGGTATCGGTCAGGTGCTGCTTGCCATCTGTAAGTTTAAACAGCAAAAAACTATCAATGGTGCCAAAGGCAAGGGCTTGGTTTTCTGCAGCTTTTTTTACGGCATCAACATTTTGCAAAAGCCACTGCATTTTACTGGCTGAAAAATAAGGGTCGAGCGGTAGGCCAGTTTGGTCTTTGACCATATCGCCATGTTCTGCTTTAAGCGCTTCGCAGTGTTTGGCGGTGCGTTTGTCTTGCCAAACAAGGGCGTTGTAGAGCGGGGTGCCTGTTTGTTTGTCCCACGCAACAACAGTTTCTCGCTGGTTGGTAATGCCGATGGCTTTTGGTGTAATGCTTTTTTGCTTTAATTCAGCGGCAACGTTTTTGAGACAGTCGAGGGTGTTTTGCCAAATTTCGTTAGCGTCATGCTCAACCCAGCCACTTTGAGGGTAGTGCTGCTTATGCTCTTTTTGCGAAAGGCTTAAAATTTCGCCGTCTACGGCAAAACCAATAGCACGTGAGCTTGTGGTGCCTTGGTCAATGGCAATAAGGGCTAGCTTTTCGTGAGAGGTCATGCCAGATGTGTTCAGGCCAGATGTGTTCATGAACTATCACGCTCCTCAGCTTTTTTACGAATGTAGCTTTTAAGTTCAGCCTGTTCAGTTTTTGAAACATACAAACCTTGTTTACTACGGCGCCACAAAATATCGTCACCCGTTTGGGCAAACTCATATTCAAATAGGTAGTTCACTTCAGCCTCATAAAGGTCAGCACCAAAGTGTGTGCCAAGGTCTTCAAGGCAGTGGGCCCCTTCAAGGATCATACGGCTGCGGCTGCCGTAGGCATGCATAAAGCGCTGCGCCATCTTTTTCGGGAGCCACGGGTAAAGGTCAGTCAAAGCGCCCATTTTTTCAGGGTGGCCCACAAGGTTCTTTTTATGGGTAGTGCTTGGCGGAATATGCCCAACGTACTTGGCCAGCATATCAACAACCTTTTCACCGACTAGGCGGTGGGTGGTCAGTTTGCCACCCCAAATACTAATAAGCGGAAGATTCGCCACGGCTTCAATTTCAAAATCTCGGCTGGCTTTACTTACGTTGCCACCATCGCCACTTTCAATAAGCGGGCGCACACCACTAAACGACCACACAACGTCATCAGGGCTTACGCTGCTTTTAAAGTAGCGGCTTGCGGCATCGCACAGGTATTCAATTTCTTTTTCACTAGCTTTTGAAACTGGCTTACTAACAGGTGTATCGGTTGTGCCGATGAGGGTGAATTTTTCTTGATACGGAATCGCAAAAATCACGCGGCCATCGGTGTGCTGCAGCAGGTATGAATCTTCATGGTCAAAAAGCTTTGGCACCACAATGTGGCTGCCTTTAACCAAGGTGAGTTTTTTGGTGTATTCGGCAAGGCCAAGTTGGCGCATCAGTTTTTCAGCCCATGGGCCCGCTGCGTTTACCAATGTTTTAGCGTGAATCACACGGGTGTGCCCTTCAGGGTTTGAAAGGGTAACTTCCCAGTAGTTGCCGTGGTAGGTGGCTGAAATACAGGCCGTGCGGGTGGCAATTTCGGCGCCGTGGTCGGCAGCGTCAACCGCGTTTAATACTGTAAGGCGGCAATCGTCCGTCCAGCCGTCCGTGTAGCGGAATGCTTTTTTGAATTGCGGCTTTAGAACACCATCATCAAGCGAAACACTTTTACTTTTAGGGAACAGCTTTGTACGGGCTAGGTGGTCGTAAATAAACAACCCAGCGCGCACCAGCCAACGTGGTCGTGAGCCTTTACCATGCGGGATAATAAAGCCCATAGGCTCAACCATGTGTGGGGCAGTGCGGGCCAAAATTTCACGTTCTTTAAGTGATTTGCGCACCATCCAAAAGGCGTTTTGTTCAAGGTAGCGCAACCCACCGTGAATCAGCTTAGTACTGCCGAATGACGTGCCTGAGGCAAGATCATTCTTCTCGCACAAGAAAACACGTAGGCCACGCAGCGCTGCGTTACGGGCAACGGCCACGCCGTTAATGCCGCCACCAATGACGGCTACATCAAATAAGGGAGGGGTCTTTTGTAATTCCATACCCTCTATTATAGACGATTATAAGCCCACGAAAATAGCAAAACCGTGTGTTTTTATAAGTCGTCTGAGGGGGTGTGACAAAAAGAAAGCCCCCACAAAGGTGGGGGTTTTCTAAGCCAATTAAAAGGCAAGTGGTTAAGGGGTTTTTGAACGACCGCTTAACCTGCGGGCACTATATTTTGCTGCCACAAGTAGCGTGTGCCTTCACTGTTGGTGAGGGCGAGCATGCGTACCTCTTGGTAGCTTTTGATGGTGCCATCTTCACGGTGGGTGGTATACGCCACGTTATAGATGACCACACCTTCAAACTCGGTCGGGCGGATTTCTCGCACCACAACTTCGCCTGTTTCGTTATCAGTGACCCAAGGGGTGAGGGTATTCAGCTCTGCGGTAACAATAATGTTGCCGAGGGCGTCGTACATCTCGTTTTCATTTTTTTCAATGAAGTAATCCATACCCATGCGGCAAATCCCGCGGCCGAAGCCTGCAAGGTTACAACCCAAACGGGCCGTTTGCAGCAGAGTGCCTTCATGCTGATTCATGGTTGAACAACCACCCAACAGCGTGAGCGACAGAATGCCTGCCGCCAAAAGGGGAATACGGATTTTCATATGAGTCTCCTAGGAAGGGAGCCCTTCCGGTTACGTCGTGACAAATGTCCTTATATGTCACCACCCCAAACAGTGGGGATGTAGAGAATGAGAAATGGGGAAAACGAAAAATAAGAAAAATTCAATAACCTCAATTTATTGAATTTTGCCTATTTGTGCAAGTAAATTAGATATTTAAGCGTTTTGGGCATGTAGGTACAAAAAAAGAACCGCCCCCCAAAAGTATAAAACTTAGGGGAGCGGTTCTCATCGTTACAAGTGGTTACCCACGAGCGTAGGTCGTCAGATAGCGAAGCATCATCGGAACACCAAAGGCACCACCACCGGGGCCGTTGATGTCAGACGCACCAGCAATGTCGACGTGCATGTACGGGGTCTTGGCGACGAACTTGTTCAAAAAGATCGCTGCCGTGGTATGACCACACATACGGCCCGTCGAGGTATTGCGCGTATCCGCAATCGAGCTGTTGAGGCTCGGCTTCAGGTAGTCGTCCATGATGACGTGCGCCACCATATCGCCTGCGGCATTGGCCGAGTCGACAAGGTCAGCGGCGAACGTATCATCGTCCGAGAACACAGGCGCACGGCGACCATGGGCCACCACAGCTGCGCCCGTTAGGGTCGCAAAGCTGAACATACGCACAGGGCTGTACTTTTCCTCAGTGTAGCTGAGGCAGTCGGCCAGCACCAGACGCCCTTCGGCATCCGTGTTCGTGACTTCGATCGTCGTGCCGTTGCGGGCCGTCAGAACCTCGTCCGGGCGATACGCATCGGGGCCGATGTCGTTACACACAGCACCAATCACACCGATGAGGTTGACTTTCTCCTTGCGGAGAATGGCCGAGAACATCGTTCCCAGAACCATGGCGCTGCCGCCCATGTCGCCCTTCATGCCAGTACCACCGTTGGACTTCAGGTTGATACCACCGGTATCGAACACCAGGCCCTTGCCGACGAGTGCCGTCAGCGGTGCATTGGCATCACCTTCGTAGCGGATTTCGATCAGGAGCGAATCCTGGTTCGAAACACGACCAACCGCGGCCATCGCGCCGAAGTTCATGCCGTCCTTGACCACCTTGACGCTGACCTTCACATCCTTGTTGTACTTCTTCAGGCCCTGCGCAACTGCAAGCAGCTGGCGGGTGCCCAGTACGTTCGGCGGAAGCTGAATCAGCGTACGCATCAGGATGCTGCCCATGGCGTTGTGCGTGGCGTCTTCGATAGCTGCGGTAGCCGCAGCGCTGTTCGACGTCAGCTCTTCACCATAAAGGTAGACCTTCTTCAGCACGTCCTGCTTCGCATCGCTCTTCATCGAAAGGGCGTTGGTTGCAAACTGCATACCGTAGGTCAGCTTGGCGGCGACCACATCGGCGTTGAGGCCGAAGGTTTCGATCACCAGCGTTACCGCGGTATAGTCCTTGCTGTTGGCGAGCTTGGTGATTTTCTCACCAAGGGCTTCGAGCGTGGCTTCGGTCTGCGTTTCCGCAACGATGATGGCACACACCTTGGCGCGGCCGGGCATCGGCAGATGCACAACATCGCCAACCGACGGGCGCGATTCCTTGATGAACTTGGTCACGTTTTTCGCTTCCGAGCCCATGTAGTCGGCACCGTTGCTCAGCAGCTTGCCGGCAGTCGTCGCGAGGACGATTTGCAGCGTAGCGGCGGTTGCAACTTTGCCCACGCGAACGTCGAGCACATTCATATCACCAGAAAGGGTCGTCATAATTGAGTTCCTTAAAGTTTGGAGGGAGGACGAAGAATTTCGGCCTCTTCAGTAAGAGAAAAAAGAGAAAATGTAAGAAGGAAGATATTAAGAACTAGGCCTTAATATAGTCATAGCAGATACTAGATAGTCAAGTTTTTTACCTTTTCAAGCGGGGGTGGGGCCCTTAATTAAACGCCCCGTATGAAGGGGAATGTAAAAAACAGTTGCAATTTAAACAGGGCTTGAGTAAAAAGAATTTACTTTCCTACATGGTGTGGGGCTATAGCTCAGCTGGGAGAGCGCATCGCTGGCAGCGATGAGGTCAGCGGTTCGATCCCGCTTAGCTCCACCAAAAATTCAAAAACGCCCCGACTAGGGGCGTTTTTTTGTTTGTGGCAGTCGGCTACGTGAATTGTGCCACCTCGTGAAGATATTGCCCAACCGCGAGCGTGGCGTAAACCAAGTGCGCGCTGTAGAGGCTATGGTTATTGAGTCATGAACCATTTATAAAGCTTGTGCCAGACGGGTCGTTTAGTACTGATCCATCCAGAATCATCACCCCAACCCTTAAGGGGTGCAGGTCGGAACTCTTCGTATTCTTCAATGATATCAGATTTGCTAATAGACATGTTTTTACGATATCGCTTATATCCAAAAGAAATAAGGACTTTTAAGGTCTTTTCGTTGAAAGAAATGAGCTCATCAACTTGTTCACTTAGTAGTAACCCTCGTTGGAGAATGAATTTCACTCTTTCCAACGGAAGTGGCTCATTTCTATCCATAAGACTTAGTATTTCTGAGTTTATCTCATCTACCATTAGATTTAGTTTTTCAACCGAGTTAATCAATGAGCCAATTAATATTAGAATATTGGGTGAATGTTCCGCGATGAAACTTAGTCTTTCTATAGAGAGTCCATGTTTGAATGTTCCTGAAAAGATGTAGTTAGAATTATTTGATATTGAGAGCTTAGTAGGTGCTGTTAGCGGGATGTGCCCATTGAGAATAAGGAAGACAGATATGGCCTCGTTTTTTCTATCCATGACCACTTGTTTTTTGAAGCCATAGGCGTGGTTGTTGAGCTGACTTAGGGCAGCGATGCAATGGTGCAAATATGATATATTTTCTTGCTTTTTTTGGCGTTTGTAGAGCCCTAAACCAAAATAAAAAGCTAGGACAGCCCCTACTAATGTTGAGAAAAAATCATCCATGCTACTTCATACACTCTTTGCCTTTGATTTTGATGACCTTGGTTTTGCCATCTTCGCCGGGGAAATTGAAGAACAAGGCATCAATCAGACATTGTGAAACTTGGTTAAAGCTGGGGGCGGTGCCTTGGCTAATGGCTTTGCCTTCAAATACTTTGACGGGTTTATTAGCAGTACTGGCGGCTTGGTCAAAAATATCCATCTGCACAAAGCGGGTGAAGATGGTTGTGGTTTCGTAGTCGGTACCAATCATGCCGTAGGTTGGGGCTACATAAACTGAACCTGCTGAATACCCACCCCCAATTTGACCGTAAATAGGCGCAATCGAGGTTGTGGTTTTGCCGCCGTCAATACCGTATGAAATGGCAACGGCATAGTCGGCCTTTTCTTGTGTACTTTCAGTAAAGCCAGCCGCATTTAGTTTGCGCTTAATAGCCGCCATATGGCTTTGGTGTTCTAGGCTGGTGTCTTTATCAGCCGTTGGGGCAATGTAATAAGTGCCGCCCGCTGTCATTTTAGGGGCGTCATAAAAATTGGTCACCCGTGAAACGACCTTGATGCCGCATGCCGTCAGCATGAGGGGAAGCAGAATAAAAGCAGCAAGTTTGAAAAAGCGCATGGTTAAACCTCTATTGTTTCTTCAGGTCGTGCAGGGCGTGTACTTTTAAAAAATGCACACGGTTTAATAGACGGTGAGTAATGTAAGCACTAAAGGCCCAGCTTAGGCTTATTGAAATAAGCGTTACGATAGCTGTCTGAAGTCCAACATTTTCATCGGTAATGGTTGGCCCAACGTACGTGCGTAGGGTGCTGATAATATCCATCATAACAATAAACACATAAACGAAGCCCGGGAAGAATGACAAGCCATATGCAGGCAGTCTTTTAAGCCATTTAGGAAGCGCAAATAGATAGCGAACGCTGTAACGTAAAAAATTGTTAGGCACCCAAACACGTTTAGTAAAGGCAAGGTAGGTCAGCAAAAGGAGGTAGTATACGGCACTGGTGTATAAAACAGTGTTTTGGAAAGACTCGCCCAAAATCCATAAGCCTGCTTTACGGTCAAGGAAAAGGATAAGCCGGCCAAGGCAAATCATTGCACCTGCATAAATAGGTGTAAACCAAATAACGGCCAAAATTTTCAGGAAAATTGACGGGGCAGGGGCAAGGTGCTGCTTGGTTTTTTGAAGAAGGGCTTGCGCCATATTGCGGGTTATCCTTTGTTTGGGCTATTCTTTATACGCAGTTTATACTATTTTGACCCTCAAACAAATACACATGAAAAAGGTATACCCATGGCAAACGCAGCAAAAGACATTTACTGGGATGATTTAGAAATTGGTCAGGTTTATGAATCGGGCACACTAAAGCTTGATAAAAACCAGATTATTGAGTTTGCCTCAACCTTTGACCCGCAGCCAATGCACACCGATGAAGAACAAGCCAAAGACACCTTTTTTGGCCAACTTGTGGGCAGCGGGTGGCATACGCTTTCAAGCACAATTCGCCTAATGGCTGAAGCTAAGCCATTTGGCAATACACCCCTTATCGGGATGGAAGTTGATAAAGTACGCTTTATGAAGCCGCTTTTGCCAGGTGCGACATTGCAGGCAAAAATGGAAGTGGTAGACCTACGCGCCTCAAAACGTTCAGAGCGTGGGTATGTGCGTGTCCATGTAACGACACTTGCGGATGGCCAACCACTACTAAGCCAAGAATGGCTGATGCTCATGCCCCGTAAAGCTACCGTTTAAAGTAAAAATAAGCTTTTTATAAAACCCCGTACGATTATGTGCGGGGTTTTGTTTTGGGCAGGCGTCACACTAGTATTATGCAACAGTGGATCCGTCTCAACCCTGTAAGCAAATACTGAACACTGCTTTGCAGCACCCCCCCCAACGTTCGGTTTTTGTTTTCATTTGAGGCGGATTCGTATAACCTTTCAATACAGTATCAAAATCATACTGTTTAAAAACATAATAAAACACGAGGATAAATACGAGACATGGTCGATAAGATTATTGATGGTGCCAGACGATTTAAAGAGGGCGCATACCAAGAACAACAAGAGCTTTTTAACAAGCTTGCAACAGGACAGAGCCCAGATGTTTTGTTTATTACCTGCTCTGACTCACGAGTAGACCCAAGCCTTATTACACAAAGTGACCCGGGTGACCTGTTTATTATCCGTAATGCGGGTAACATTGTGCCACCACACGCCCTTGCAACGGGCGGTACAACAGCTTCGACCGAATACGCCGTGGGCGTACTTGGTGTTAAGCACATTGTTGTATGTGGCCATACTGACTGCGGCGCCATGAAAGGTGCCCTAAACCGTGATGCACTAACGAAGCTGCCACACGTGTGCGAATGGCTAGGCCACTGCGAAGCGGCTGTTCTGAACGTGCAAGAAAACTTTAACTCAGACGATGAAGATAAAGTTTTGGAAAACCTTATCGAGCGTAACGTTTTGCTACAGTTGCAGCACCTACGCACACACCCGTATGTTGCGGCACGCCTGCAATCAGGCAAAGTGAAGCTGCACGGTTGGGTTTACGATATTGGTAAAGGCACATTTAAAGCCTACAACGAAAAAACCGATACGTTTGAAGAGCTATTGATGGAAGCCGAGCAAGCATCACTGCATGCTGACCGCGCGCCTAAAGAAGCGTAACCAATCTGAACATATCCGAATTTTAACCTTTTTATAAAAAGGAGCATTTTGTAATGCTTAAATATGACATGAAAAACCTAAAGGGTGACCTTTACGGCGGTATTATTGCCGGTGTAATTGCCCTGCCATTGGCACTTGCCTTTGGTGAAGCCTCAGGTGCTGGCCCAATTGCTGGCCTATGGGGTGCGATTATTGTGGGCTTTTTGGCCGCTGCTTTTGGTGGTACCAATACCCAAATTACAGGCCCTACCGGCCCAATGGTTGTGGTCTTTGCGGGCTTGTACGCAAGCCTTAACGGTAACCCTGAGCTTGTGTTTACATCGGTCTTCCTTGGTGGTCTGATGATGATTGCTTTTGGTGTGTTTAAGCTAGGTAACTACATTCGCCTAGTGCCATACCCAGTAATTTCAGGCTTCATGAGCGGTATTGGCGGCATTATTATTGCGCTGCAAGTGTCACGCTTGTTTGGCCATGAGCCTGCCGAAGCGGGGACAATTCCGGCGCTAACCTCAATCCCGAGTGCTGTGATGGACCCTAACCTTGTGGCGACAGCCCTTGGTGCCATTACGCTAGGTATTTTGTTCTTCTACCCGAAGAGCCTTTCACGCTTCATCCCAACACCGTTGGTGGCGCTGATTGTAGGTACTGTGCTGAGCTTGTTCTTTACAGGTGCACCAATTTTGGGTGATATCCCAACAGGCTTCCCTGATTTTGTAATGCCAACCATTGATATGGGCAATGCCTTTATTATTGTAGAGGCGGCCTTCTTGCTAGCAGTACTGGGTAGTATTGATAGCCTGCTGACCTCACTTGTGGCTGACAACATGACCAGCACCAAGCATAAATCAAACAAAGAGTTGTTTGGTCAAGGTTTGGGTAACGCTGTAGCTGGTTTGTTTGGTGCGATTCCAGGTGCGGGTGCAACCATGCGTACGGTGATTAACATCCGTTCAGGTGGTGTATCACGCCTATCAGGTATGGTGCATGCACTCTTGCTATTAGGTGTTGTGTTGGCGCTAAGCCCATTGGCGGCAAAAATCCCGCATACAGTGTTGGCGGCTATCTTGATTAAGGTAGGTTACGACATTATTGACTGGAACTACCTAAAAATGGCGCACCGTGGCCCACGCTTTGACCTTGCCTTGATGGCGCTGGTTTTGGTGATGACCATCTTTGTTGACCTTATTACAGCGGTTGCTGTGGGTGTGGTTTTGGCTTCACTAGCGTTTGTAAAGCAAATGGCTGACCTTCAGCTTGAAAGCCTTGCCCAAACCCCAGAAAGCCTAAGCAGCGACAAAGAGCGTAAGCTGTTTGCTAAAATCCGCAGCCGTACAACATTGTACGCCTTTAGTGGCCCACTTAGCTTTGGTGCAGCGGCTGAACTTTCACACCGCATGCGTAGCAACATGAGTAAAAATGGCCTGATTATTATCGACTTTAGTACAGTGCCATTCCTTGATCTATCAGCCGCAAAAGCGATTGAAGATATTATTCGTGACGCTGTAACGTCAAAACAAGACCTTTACCTTGCTGGCGCAAATGACGCTGTGAAAAAAGGCCTAAAGGCTGTGCTTGATGATGCTCATTACGAGAAGGGTTGCCAATGGTTCCCATCACGTTTGAAGGCGCTTGAAGCTGCGACGAAGAGTGGTAAATACGAAGAGGCTGAAGAGTAATCCTCAGCTTCTGGCCATACTTCTGGTTATACTTCTAGCCAAACAAAAACCGCCCGTATTGCTACGGGCGGTTTTTTAATACATAGGCATGGCTATAACTTAGCGCATACCTTTGTAGGCTTTAGGTTCAAAGTTATCAACCTGCACGGCTTGGTCGCGCAGGGTTTCAGCTTTTTCAATCTTGTTGTACTCAGCTTTTGTAATAACTTTGGCATCAAGCGCTTGCTTTGCCATAACCAACACGGCTGATTTCTCAATCGTGCCTTTACGGCGTGCACGTTCGATCTTCTTACGAACGTCAGCAGCATCGATAATCGCCTTATAGGCAGCTTCAAGCATACCTAGGCTAGGGTCGTTTGCTGAAGGGACGAAAACAGTCTGTGTAATTGCTTCACGGACCTTGTCGTCTTCGTTAAACAGGGCACTAGCCACTTTGGCTGTAAGTTTATCGCTTGGGCCTTCTGATTTGTTCCATAGGCGGCACATAATCATGGTGCTTGCAGCGCCAATAGCACGGTTCGGGAAGTTGCGGGTAATGCCGTCAAAGGCATCTTCAATTTCCTTGTAGCCGTGTTCTAGCGTCCAACGCACGAGAGGCTCATGCTCTTTCGGGTAGCCATTGTCATGATGGCGTTTTAGTGTGGCCGAGCAAATCAGCATCCAGCTTAGGGCATCAGCGTAGCGGCCGCTTAGGTGTTGTTTGGCTTTTAGGCCACCACCTAGGCTTAGCAAGGCAACGTCAGCCAAGAACGCAAAGTTGGTAGAGAAATGCGTTAGGCGTTTATAGTCGTTTGTATACTTCTTGCCTTTTTTCGGTAGGCCTTGAGGTGGGGTAATAAATGCACCACCAGTCACGCCGTAGAAGAACGAACGTACCTTATGTTTCGCCATGTCGTTCATCCAGCCAAATAGGGCAAGGTCAAACTTCTTCACGTCATTATCGGCAAGGCTTTCAACAAGGTTTTGCATGTGCTTGTGGCAACGGATTGCCCCTTGGCCGAAAATAATCATCGAACGTGTTAGGGTGTTTGAACCCTCAACAGTAATCCCCACAGGGATAGCATCGTACCCACGGGCAAAGATGTTTTTCGGGCCACGACAAATGGCAGCACCACCTTGGATGTCCATTGCGTCGTTTACGCAGGCACGCATGCCTTCAGTCATGTAGGCTTTTGAGATGGCTGAAATCACAGATGGTTTTTCACCAGCATCAACAGCAGCACACGCTAGGTGGCGTGTCGCATCCATAAAGTAGGCGTGGGCGGCAATACGGGCTGCAGGCTCGCGTACGCCTTCCATTTTACCAATAGCAATACCAAACTGCTCACGCACGGTGCCGTAAGCACCAATGGTGCGGGCGGCAAGTTGCGTACCACTTACTGAAAGTGATGGCAGTGAAATACCACGGCCAGCTGAAAGCTGTTCCATAAGCATTTTCCAGCCTTGGCCAGCGTATTCTTTACCACCAATAATCCAATCAATCGGGATGAACACATCTTCACCCTGAATAGGGCCGTTCATAAATGGCACGCCCATAGGGTCGTGGCGGTTACCAATTTTAACCCCTTTGTGGTCGGTCGGGATAAGGGCACATGTAATGCCGTATTCTTCTTCACCGCCCAAAAGTTTTTGAGGGTCATACATTTTAAAGGCCAAGCCCATCACAGTGGCAATAGGGGCAAGGGTAATGTAGCGCTTGTTAAAGCTGATACGGATACCTAGTGTCTTTTTACCTTTGTAAGTGCCTTCTTCTACAATACCAACACTGCGCATGCCAGCAGCGTCAGAACCTGCGTGAGGTTCGGTTAGGGCAAAACATGGGATTTCCTTACCAATAGCAAGGTTTGGTAGGTACTGTTTTTTCTGCTCGTCAGTACCGTAGTGAGACAAAAGCTCACCCGGCCCTAATGAGTTTGGCACCATAACGGTAACACCAGCCGTAATGCTACGGCTTGAAATTCGGCTAATCACCTCTGAGTGGGCAAGGGCACCAAAGCCAAGGCCGCCATGCTCTTTCGGGATAACCATACCGAGGAATTTGTGTTTCTTAATAAAGTCCCAAACTGGTTTTGGTAGGTCACGCTCTTGGGCAATTTGCCAGTCGTCAAGCATGGCGCAAAGTTCTTCGGTTGGGCCTTCAATAAACTCTTTTTCTTCTTTAGTAAGTTTAGTGAACTTGGTATCCAGAAGTTTTTTAAAGTTTGGCTTACCTGAGAAAAGGTCACCATCAAACCACACGGTACCAGCTTCAAGGGCAATACGCTCAGTGTCACCCATTTTTGGCATTGCTTTACGGGCAACTTTCATCAGATGGCGAGAAACCAGCACACGGCGGATTGGCTTTACGCCAAACACAATGGCAACCGCTACAGCGACCCAAAGGCACATTTCAAAAAAGGCTGGGTCAGCTGGTTTGGCTTCATACCATGCATAAAACAAGAAACCTGCCGCTGTAACCACGGCGCCGTAGGCACGGCCCCAGAAGGTTAGCAGGTATACGGCCACAATGGCCAAGGCAATGCTAATGGGTGTCATTTGTCGGAACTCCTTTTATATCTTTATATTCCGTTATATTTATTATGCGCTGTGGGCCTTACGTTAGTTACGTAGCGGCTTACCTTTTTTCAGCATGTGCACAACACGGGCTTTGGTCTTTTTAGTTTTAGCCAGTTTAATAAGGCCAGCACGTTCGTAATCGAGGATGTCTTGCTCGGTGGTTTCGTGGTTAATATCGCCACGCTTACCGTCGCACAGTACGCCTGCCAAAACTTCGCCAATGTAGGCATCATGCTCAGACGCTACGCCTTTTTTAACGTAGTCGCTTACGCCAAGTTTAATAGCAGCCACACCACTTTGGCCCGCCAAGCGGAACACTGGTGGTTTAGGTGGGGTGTAGCCTTCGGCCATTAGGAGCGCACGCTCTTTCGCTTGGAAGAGTAGGCGATCTTTGTTCATCACCACACGGTCGGCCTTGCGGAGGAACAAACTTTCCTGTGCTTCAAAGGCTGATTTTGGCACTTCTGCCATCGCAATTTTAGGGAAGACCTCAAGCACGCCAGCCATTGGGCCACCTGGTACAAAGTTAGGGGCGACCCAACCTTTAAGCGGTTTAATGCGGGCATTTTGTTTAACTTGGGCACGCTCGAGTAGCTCTTTACAGCCGCCCCAACCAGGGATAATCCCTACGCCAGCTTCAACCAAACCCATGTAGGTTTCGGCGTGGGCTTCAATGCCGTCACAGTGCAGCAGCACTTCGCAACCGCCACCGAGGGCCATGCCTGAAGGCGCACCCACAACAGGGAAGTTTGCGTACTTCAACTTGTTGTATGACTGTTGGCCGTAGTTAAGGAACCAGTTAATAAAAGGCCAAATGTGCAACTTAGCCGCACCGTAAAGCAGGGCAAGGTTAGCCCCAACTGAGAAGTGCGCCCCCTCGTTGTAAATCACCATACCTTTATAGCCATGCTCAGGGATGTATTTTACAGCCTTATTAATCAGGCACATAGTCAGCGGGTTAAGTGAGTTCATTTTTGAGTGGAACTCAAGGCAGGTAATGCCATCGCCAATATCCCAAAGGCTAGCTGACTTGTTGCGTAGCAGTGGTTTTTGCGTACGCTTAATGTCTTCAAGCAGTAGCACACCTTCTGGGCGTGGTACTGGGTGGTATTCACCGTTGCCGCCAAGGTAGTGGCGCACGCCTTTAATGTTTTTGTAGAACGGCTGGCCGTTAGCAATGCCCAATAGTGGCGGCAGTGGGCGGTTTTCAGCACGTAGTTTTTCCGAGAACCATTCGGTGCCCAATTTATCGAGCATTTCAAATGGGCCATATTTCCAGTTGTAGCCAAGCTTCATGGCGTCATCAACTTCAACGATTGTATCGGCAATCTCAGGCAGCAGTGAAGCTGCGTACGATAGGGTTTTAGAAATGACCGTCCAAGCGTATTTACCTGCAGCGCTATCGTGCGTCAGCACATCACGCATGCCTTTTTTACCTGCTTTTGCAGCATCAACTTTAGGGCGCTTTGCGTCAAAGTAGCTACCGTCATTCAGGTTAAGGGCTTGCTTGGTTTTATCTTTCGTTAGGCGGTAAAAACCACCTTTACCTTTACGGCCTGTGTAGCCGTCTTCAATCATCTTCTCAAGCAGTTTAGGGGCGTCGCCCAGTGCATGGAATGGATCGTCTTTATCAAGCGCGTTTGAAAGGCTGCTTAGCACGTGAGGCATAAGGTCAAGACCGACCATATCCATCAGGCCAAAAACACCTGTACGAGGGAAGCCCACAGGCTTTGAAAGCACAGCATCGGCAGTTTCAACGTCAATATCTTGTTTAATAGCTTCGGTTACGGCGCAGTGTAGCCAGTAGGTGCCGATACGGTTGGCAATAAAGCCCGGCGTATCGTTACACTCCACAACGGTTTTACCTAAGCGGTAATCACAAAAATGGCGAATACGCTCAACGGCTTCAGGGTCAGTATCGTTTTTCGTGACCAACTCAAGAAGGCGCATGTAGCGTGGCGGGTTGAAGAAGTGGGTAATCATAAACTTCTTCTTAAAGGGTGCTTTAGACTTTGCAATAAGCTCATCCATTGGGATGGTTGAAGTGTTTGACGAAACAATCGTGTCCTTCAAACGGAACTTATCAAGGTTTGCATAAAGGTTTTGCTTAATGTCTAAACGCTCAATAACAGCTTCAATCACCCAGTCGCACTGACCCGCTTTTTTAAGGTCATCATCAATGTTGCCAGGGGTAATGCGTTTTGCAGCACGCTTGGTCATCAAAGGTGCTGGGTTTTGCTTCAATAGCTTTTGGATAGCCCCTTCAGCAATGGCATTACGGTTGCCATCTTTTGGGGTGTCTTTCGGCACAATATCAAGCAGCAGAACTTCAACGCCTGCGTTGGCAATTTGTGCGGCAATGCCGGCGCCCATAACGCCCGCACCAATCACACAAACTTTTTCAATCGGTTTAATGGTGTTTTTAGGCATGATTATAGTGCCTCCAATACAGTGGCGATACCTTGACCACCACCAATACACATGGTGGCAAGGGCGTACTTACCTTTTTCACGTTTAAGCAGTTGCGCAGCCTTACCAGTAATACGACCACCTGAAGCCCCAAGTGGGTGGCCAAGTGCAATGGCACCCCCATCAAGGTTTAGCTTTTCAAGTGGGATTTTAAGCTCTTCAATCACAGCGAGTGACTGTGCGGCAAAGGCTTCGTTAAGTTCAAATACGTCAATATCGTCAACAGTAAGGCCTGCACGCTCAAGGGCTTTTTTAGTGGCGTTAACAGGGCCAATACCCATGATTTCTGGCAAGCAGCCTGAAACCGCAATTGAACGAATGCGGGCCAAAGGCTCAAGGTTGTTTTTCTTGGCGTATTCTTCGGTACATACCAATACAGCTGACGCACCATCGGTCAGAGGTGATGATGTACCCGCTGTTACAGTACCGTTTTTATCAAACGCTGGGTCTAGGGTTGAGAGGCTTTCGAGTGAGCTATCACCACGGATGCAGCCATCTTCTTTAATTTCTTTACCGCCGTGCTTAACGGTTACGATTTCATCTTTAAATTTGCCATCAGCTTGTGCTTTAGCAGCCTTTTGGTGGCTAGCGACAGCAAAACCGTCTTGAGCGGTGCGGTCAATTTTGTATTTCTTGGCAAGGTTTTCAGCAGTTTCGCCCATGCCGATGTAAGCTTGCGGCATACGTTCCATCAGCTCTGGGTTTGGCATTGGGTTAAAGCCAGTCATCGGGACGTGGCTCATAGATTCAATGCCTGCACAGATGTAAGCTTCGCCTGCGCCCATGGCAATGTTACCTGCCGCTTGGTGGATGGTGGTCATTGATGAGCCACAAAAGCGGTTAACAGTAGCACCTGCTGTGCTGTTGCTAAGACCAGCAAGGAATACCATAAGGCGGGCCACGTTAAAGCCTTGCTCAGCTTCAGGGAAGGCGTTACCTACCAATAGGTCTTCGATTGTTTCAGGGTCAATTTTGGTTTGATCCACAAGGCCGCGAATAAGTTGGGCGCCAAAGTCGTCTGAGCGAACTTTTGAAAGGTCACCTTTGTAGGCACGGGTAAACGGCGTACGTTTGTAAGCAGCAATCACGATTGATTTAGTTTGTGACATGTGGACTGTTCCTTTTTGTTATTTATTAAAATGGTAACTTATTCTGGCGTGTTTTCCAGAAGTTTGGTTTTTGAAGTTCGGTTAATAAAGTCTTCGAGGTGTTTAAATGTATCCCCGATGTTTTTATAAATCAGCGCATGCTCGTTGGTTTTAATCCAATGCAGAGTCTTATCAGGGCAGTTCGTTAGACCCTTATAAATAATTTCAGCGCTTGATGATTTTACAACCTTGTCGTGGTCGCCTTGAATAATTGTTACAGGCAGGCTGATTTGCTTGAGCGAGCGCTTCAGCATCGACATAACGCCACGCAGCTCGTTCACGGCCTTTACAGGCATGGTGCGGTAGTTAATGTCTTTGTTTTCTGGGTTGTTATCGTAAAACGGAATCACCCCTTCAACACCAGGAAGCCAACTTACAAGGTTATTAATTTGGTTCATAAGCGGTACAAAAATCATGTTTTTGTCCTGCACTTGTAGCGGGGCTGAAACACTGGCAACGCCTGCAAGTTTAGGCGGGTTTTCGGCAGCAAATAGTAGACCCAATGCGCCACCTGTTGAAAAGCCAACAACCACAACTTTATCAACAAAGGCTGACAAAATGCGGTGGCTACGACGCACTGATGAAAGCCAGTCACGCCATGTGCGGCTGTGCAGCTCCCAAGGTGAGGTGCCATGGCCAGCAAGGCGTACACCGTAAACGTGGTAGCCTTGGCGTGAAAGTTCTTCACCGTATGACTGAAGCTCAGCCGGTGACGCTAAGAACCCATGCACCAACAAAATACCAATGTTTTTAGGCTCTACACCGTCAGCCGGGGCATACATAAACGGGGCACCGCTGCGGGTGGCCGTTTCTTTTTTATTAAGGTCTTCAAAGCGTGGGCGGGTGTAGTAGGTTTTGTTCCACTTATGAGTACGCACTTCATCGTCAAACAGGTTGTTTGCTGTTTCTTCTGGTGTGATTTTCTTGTCCAGTGAGCGGTCAAGAGCAGTTGCCACGCTGGCACGGACTTCGTGCAGTGGTGCCACTTCGTTGGCTGAAACAAGCACAGGGTTTTCAAGGCGTACTGCGTGGAACTGGCTTTGCTCATTCAGTTTATCAAGCAACTTGTAGCATGTACCCGTGGTCAACAGCAGGCCTGCCTTTTGGCAAGTTTCAATAAAGCGGCCAAGGTCTGGGCAGTCACTTTCAACAAGGCCACGGTAGCGGTCAGGCCAAGTTAAGCTACGGTGTAGCGCAATGTGCGGCTGCTTTTGTAGGTCTTTCATGGCGTGGTATAGCACGCTGTGGAAGTCTTTCATCTCAACAGTGCGGATGTCACGGCCCATAAGCTCCTGCAAAAGCACTGACGCAAGGTGCGCCAAGTTTACAGTGGTTTGCTTATAGATGCCTTCCATGTATTTATCGCGAATGCGGTCAGCTTCTTTGCTGATGCGGCGCACAATAAGTTTTTCGGTCAGGCGGTCGGCCGTTTCTTTGAGGCCAAAGAACTGCTCAAGCGAGTCAATGTTCTTAAAGTAATGACGCATCAAGACACCGTCGACCCACTTCCAGCTATGTTTGGCGCTGATAGGCTCGCCTAAGCGAATGTCCATATCGGTTTCTTTGAAAATAAGGTTACCTTCGATAATAAGCTCTTCAATCATTTGGGCTGAAGGCTTTTTGGCGAAAAGGTTTGCGCCTTTGGTCAGAATGTTGTCGTCAATGCGTACAGGGTAAAACGTGATGTTGCCCGGCACAATCAGTGTTGGTTTTGACGCAGCTTCAAACAACGCTTCTTTGCTTGGAAGGCCCAAGGCTGTTTGCCAGTGTTTAATACGGCGCTCATTACCAGCTTCAAAAACTGACAAAATACGTCGTTTAAACATTTCTAGCGTAAAGGCCAGTACAGCAGCACCGCGGTGGTGCTTACGGAAAAGATTGTGCTTGTGCGAGAAAATACCTAGCTCGCCCATGTCATCGGTAATACGGCGGTCTTTAATCATTGCCCCTTCAGGGAAAATAACCACCTTACGACCTCGCAAAATTTCAGCCGCAAGGAACGGCAATAGGCCTGGGAGGTTGTTAGGCACAGCACCTACATCATGCAGGAGATCAGCAAATTTGCCGCCACCAGCAAAGAGGCCTGCATCGGCTACCGAGCGGCAATATGCACCTTCTTCACGGTGAATAATGTAAGGCGGAATGAGTGTTTCAAAGCGAGCAAAGTGGTTGAAAAGAAAAATCTCACCATTTTTAAGGGCGTCGTTTTCGTTGCCGACAACTTTAATGTTGAGGCCAAAAATGCGCTCAAAACGGCGGAAAGTGCTGGCCGCAAAGTCGTAACTTTTGGTGTTAATAGGACGCGCCTTGTTATCTGCCATGGGGATGTTTCTTGTTCTTATTGTAATAATGCATATAAACTATACCGCATGGTGGGGTTTGCCATAAGTGGTAAATCACCTCGCTTACTTTTCCCCGAAGGGGGGTGTGGTAAAAGCAATGCATACCTATATTATATGGAAACGATAACAAGAATTTTAAAGCCATGCTTTTAGATAACTTCTGGATTTTTATTCTCCCAGCGAATGCGATTCGCGCGGGTGAGTACGTCTCGTGGTATGGCTTGTGTGCGATTGATTTCTTTATTCTCCTCAGCTTTGCGGGGCTGCATGTTCTGAACTTGCGCCGTAAAGTAAGTGGCCTACAGCGGAATGTGATGGAAATTTTTGCTGTTTTCTTGGTGGGTGGCGCTGTGTTTGGCGCTCAGTATAAATCTATCTGGGCGTTTGATTTTGAATTTGCAGTTTCACTAGACCCTATCCTTTCAGGGGTGTGGTACACCGTGAATATGGTTATGGTGTGGTCACTCATACGCTTGTGGCGCCGCCGGACTTATACAGATTCTCAGATTGTGCCTATGTGCCTTGTGTTAACAACCGGAGTTTGCTTGAGCACGCTGCTTTCGGTCTATGCGTTAGGATTTGATGGACGCACAGGTTTTATACCGATGCTATTTAGTTTATCGTTGGCATTGGCTGGGTTTATTCTACCGTGTGCCGTTATTGTGTGGCACTTCTTTGGCATGAGCCCTCATTACAGCCGCCGCCGAAACTTACTAGCGTTTTTGGCTGTTTTAGTGACGGGTATTGGTGTTTTGGCCACGCAAATGGGTATGTATTCATCTGTTGTTTTTGTGCCTGAGTACGACCTATTTAAAATTGTGGGCACCAACTACTCATTCATTGTGGGGATGAGTTTTGTCGGCCTTTTAGCGTTGATTGCATTGTGGGTTCTCGTCGATGCTGTTTTCTTCCGTAGTTTAGGCGCTATTCGTGTGTTTGGCCGTAGTCAGCGTTATACGCTAACCTTGGCAACCGTGCTTGTTTTTGGTGGTAGTGCGTCGATGCTATTATTTTGGGCGACGCAAAATATTGCACACGAAAATACAGTTGAGCGCTTTAGATACGAAGCTGTTGGGTTTCTTCAAGAGTTAAACCAAAAACTTGATAACACCGTTGTTGTTATGGACCGTGTAGAGGCCTTTTTTAAAGCTTCTGAGGACGTGACATTTAAAGAATTTCAGCGCTTTGTTTCTCCTTCTTTTGAGGAGCAGCCGTCATTTCAGGGGCTTTATTATGCGAAGGCTGAGGGAGAAAAATACAAGGTGCCGCTCTCTTACTTTAGGAATGAAAAGCCAGAGAAGGGGCGCGCTTTTATTTATGAAGGTGCTTTAGCTGTATTTCAACATGCTGTACGTGCGGAGGTTTTAACCTCTGAGCATGCGCCTGAGCAACGCCTTTTGCGTTTTGTGCACCCTGTTTATAAAGAGGGGCATAAGCCCTTTAAAAAGTCGCGCATAGATACACAAAGCCTTGAAGAGTATATGGATCAGAACGTCGAGGGGTATTTGGTGCTGACCTTGGACCTCAACGCTTTGATTAAAGAGGTAAAGCATAGCGCCCGTGCGAACCGTTTGGCTATTGATGTTGATGTGAATGGTGAACATGTTTATCAGTCTGTTGGCATGAATGAAAATAGCCATATTAAACTTGTATCCTCACGCAAATTTATGGGTAAGTCTTGGGATATAACCTTTGTACCAACACACAGGTTTTTAAGCTTTACTGAATATGTGGCTTGGGCTGTTCTGGTTATTTGCGCCGTACTGACGGCCCTTGTTGCGGCCTATTTTTATAACCTTTTGCGCCGACAGGAGGCTGACTTTAGAACCCAGCGAGAACTTTCAAAACAGGTTGCGCAAAAAGAACTCTTAAACCGTGACCTTGAGGAAGCTGCGCAGAATATTCGTCAGGTAAACAACCAGCTTGAGAACGAGCAAAAACGCCTTAAAACACTGATGGATAACGTGCAAGAGGGTGTAATCTCGGTCGATGCCGACGGACGGATTTTGAGTTTTAACATCGGCGCTAAGCATATTTTTGGTTACTCAGAACGCCAAGTGATTGGCAAGTACGTGACAGACCTTATGGTGGGCGAGGCCTTAACAAAGCACACCAGCTACCTGAAAATTGGTGAAGAAGATACCTTTGGGAGCGGGCGTGAAATTATGGGTGTTCGTAAAAATGGTGACACATTCCCATTCCGCTTAAGTGTGGCCAAGGTTGTTTTGGATAATCAGCCTGTTTACATTGAACTTATTCGCGATATTAGCGATCAGAAAAATAAAGAAGCTGAGTTGATTGAGGCAAAAGAACTGGCCGAGCATGCGAACCAATCGAAAGATGACTTCTTGGCAAATATGAGCCACGAAATCCGTACCCCGATGAACGGCGTATTGGGCATGGCAGACCTGCTTCTTGATACAAAACTAAACGAAACACAGCAGCAGCTTACAAGGGCAATTAAGTCATCAGGTGATGCATTGTTGTCTATTATTAATGATATTTTGGATATTTCTAAAATTCGTGCTGGGCGCCTAACTCTTGAAAAAATCCCGTTCTCACTCCGCAATATTCTAGAAGAAATCAGCATTCTTTTTGCAAACAGTGCTGAGCAAAAAGGCGTGGCCTTGCTGATGCACATTGACCCCAATGTACCGCAGTATGTTTTGGGCGATCCTGTGCGTGTACGCCAAATTATGACTAACCTTTTAAGTAATGCCATTAAGTTTACAGCTGAAGGGCACGTGCTTATTAAAATTACGGCAGGCAAACATGCAAAAGGTAAAAAAGTGCCAATCGTAATCTCAGTAGAGGATACTGGTGTTGGTATTGCGCAGGATAAACTTAAATACGTGTTTGATAAATTTGCCCAAGAAGAAGAGTCAACAACACGTCGTTTTGGTGGGACGGGGCTTGGCCTAAATATTTGCCTAACACTGGCTGACCTTATGGGTGGCGAGATGAAAGTGGTGAGTAAAAAAGGCAAGGGAAGTACATTCTCGTTTGAAGTAAGCCTGCCAGAAGCTAAAGTAAAAGAAGCTGAGGTTGTTGCGCCTAAGCCGAGAGCCGCAGGCGTGCAAGGCGCCCGAGTTATGGTTGTAGAAGATGTGGATGTAAACCGCATTCTGATGGCTAAATATATGGAGGCTATGGGCTGTACGGCTATTTTTGCAAGCAATGGTGTTGAGGCTGTGAACTTGTATAAGAATGAGCAGGTCGATATTATCTTTATGGACTGCCAAATGCCTGAAATGGATGGTTTTGAGGCGACCTTGCAAATCCGAGCGCATGAGCTTGAGAAGGGTTTGCCTAAGACGCCAGTGATTGCGCTCACAGCAGATATCATGTCAGATAACCACGAACGATGTATTGCCGTCGGGATGGACCACTTCTTAACAAAGCCTATTAAGCGCGCTGATTTAGAAGCTGCCATAAGCCAATGGGTTGACGTTTCGTAAAACCTGCGTACTCTTAAGCAACAAGAAAAATAAAAGGTACCCCCATGAAAGTTTTTAAGTTCATTGTGCTTGCACTGGTTATTTTTGTAGCCTCATTTGCCGCAACATTTGTAATGCGTGACCCTGCTGTTGATATGTCAATGTATCAAAATGTGGTGGCTGAATACCGCAGCCAAATTAAAGAGCTTAAAATTGTAACGGCTCTACTGCGCAGCCCAATGTATAAATTCCGTCGCGAATCAGCGCTTGAGCGTTTGGAAGCACTTGCTGAAAATGGCGATGTATCCGAAGCCATCGATACAGCATTTATTTATTATGCACAGCCAAACAAGTTTTACTGTACCAATCCTGAAGGTTGCCCAAAGGGCGAAAAAGCCTTTACCCGTGAACAAAGCCAAAAGGCATTTTACTGGGCGCGTAAAATGGAAGGCGACAAAAAAACCGTCGCCCTTAGCCAGCTGCTACGTGATGTGCGTGTGGCCCCAGTTGCTACTGAAGAAGACCGTATTTACCTGATGTTTGAAACTGAAAAAGACAGTCGTGTGGCGCTTGCAGCCTCTATGGCTTTGGCGTTCCACCACCTTGATAACCGCTACTTTGGGAATGATATGATGGACGAGGCCAAACTGTGGCTGACCCGTGCCCAAGAATTAGATTACAACCTTTAACTCTTATTAACCCTATACGCTGAGGAGCATAACAATGGCTGAGAAAAAGAAAAACGAAGTGGTAAAAGACACTGATAAACAAATTGCTGAGCTTGAGCTACGCATCGCGAAAATTGAGTCGATGATGGAAAACAGCCATAGCAAAGTGTTTGGCGATCTGTTTATGGGTGGCTGCCCAACAAAAGATGAAGTGCGTGACTGGGTAAAAGAAAACCCATTCATTGCGATGGGTATTACCTTTATGGTAGCGCTTCTGCTAACACTTATCTTCTAGACACCCAGAACGTACGTTTAAAAACATGCCACGTGGGCACCTAAGCAATTAGGGCTGGCGTGGCATGAGTCGTTTTACAACGTGGTTATAGTGCGGGTCTTCCATGTCCTCTGTCGGGATATCGCCATGGGCTTCAAGGCGCTGGCGCCATGCTGTAAGGTCTTCACGGGTCAGGTTATGGCGTTGAAGAATGGCCTTAGGCTCGGTTGTAAGAGCTTCTTGCAAGGCTGGGATTTCATCTGGGCGGGCACGCTCAAGCTTACGGTAATGTGATTCAAAAAAGCGGTCAAGCTCAGCCGAGGCATCGAGCAGGGCTTGCATCTTCTGTGGTGAAATATCAGCTTGAGGCTGCATTGGTGCATGAGCAGGCGTATGCGTTTGGGCAACGGCAGTCCCCACTGAAAACACAACAAACATTGAAAGCGCTATACATCTGTAATACATACTGGCATTGTAACGTGAAAGATGAAGGAGCTCAATATGCAGCCGTATGCACAAACCCAAGCCGCTATCGAAATTTTAGCTGAAGCTGAAGAAATCTCACGCCCTGTTGACCGTGTGATGTCATTTTACTTCCGTAATAACCGTTACATTGGCAGCAAAGATAAAAAAGCGATTGCCGAGCAGGTGTACAGCACGCTGCGCCAACAAGGTTTGATTGATTGGGCTTTGCAGCAGGTTGAACTACAGCCAACGGCACGCCTGCGGGTGGCTGGTCAAATGCTACTAGAAGGCCAAGACTTATCACAAACGTTCCACGGTGAACGTTTTGCCCCACGCCCCCTTAATGGCACTGAAAAAGCCGTTGAAGGTATTCTTGAAAAAATGGAACATGCCCCAACTTACGCTAAGCTAAACTACCCAGCATGGGCAGGTAAGCTACTTCTTAAAGCTTTTGATGAGCGCTTGCACGAGGCAATGGAAGCCCTAAACGAGCAAGCCCCAACTGATATTCGTATGAACCTGCTTAAAGGCAAAAAAGACCGCGTCGCCATGATTTTGGCAGACGATGGCCTTGAAGGTGAAGTGACACCGCTAAGTGCTAATGGCGTGCGCCTTAGTAACCCAGGCAACCTGTTTGGCATGCAGGCTTTCCGTGATGGTTTGTTTGAAGTGCAGGACGCTGGCTCGCAAATTATTGCAGCCTTGTGCCTTGCCCAGCCTGGTATGAAAGTTACCGACTACTGCGCAGGTGCTGGCGGTAAAACCCTAGCCCTTGCTGCTGCTATGGATAATAAAGGTATGCTAATCGCTGGCGATATTATTGAGCCTAAAATTGGTGAACTTAAAAAGCGCCTACGCCGCGCGGGTGTTGATAATGTGCAAACCCAAGTTTGGCCTATCGAAACAAAGAACACCTGGCTTAAACGCCGCAAACAAACGCAGGATATTGTGCTGCTGGACGTACCATGTAGTGGGAGTGGCGTTTGGCGCCGCAACCCCGATGCTAAGTGGGTGTTAACCCAAGAGCGTTTAGACGAGCTGTGTGAAATTCAGCAAAGTATTTTGCAGCAGGCTAGTGCGCTGGTTGCAAAAGGCGGGCGCTTGGTTTACGCCACATGCTCGGTATTTGAAGAAGAAAACGAGGCGCAAATTGAACGCTTCCTTTCTGAAAATAAAGGTTTTAAAATTATTCCAGTGGCTGAGGTTTGGGCCGAAGCTCTAAAGGCAGAGACTGTGCATGGTCGTTGCCCTGTAAGCGGGCCGATGATGCGCCTTGCCCCTCACACCACTAAAACAGACGGTTTCTTTTTAACAGTGCTGGAGCGTACGGAAGATGAAAGCAATTAAAAAACTATGGCAATGGGGCATGGCGTTGCCACTCCATAAACAGGTTTTAATTTCAGGCGTATTTGCCCTTGGGTTAATTGCCTCAGCTTTTATTATTGAGTACGGCTTTGGTGCGCGCCCTTGTCACTTGTGCTGGTTGCAGCGCTATGGCCACTGGGCTATGGCTGGTTTTGGTTTGGTTGGCGGTATTGTGGGTGGCTTTGTACCTGTTGTGGCCTGCCTTGGGTTTTTAGGTGTTGTAGGCACAGCGCTTTACGGCCTTGGTATGGGTGTGTATCAGGTGCTTGTGCAGTATAAAATTGTTCCTGCGCCAGAAGGATGCAGCAGCGCGAATATTGAAATCCCTGCAAACGTGGAAGATTTTATGGCCTCACTACAGAACCCTGTGATGGCCCCACCGTGCGATAAAATTGACTTTATGATTTTTGGCCTCACGCTGGCCGCATGGAACGCCATTATTATGGCCGTGATGCTCACGGTATTGTTCTTCGTTTTTAAAAACCGTAAGCGTAAATAACTACGCAAATTCCTTAAAGTACAGCGGTGCCGCAATCTCTGTAGGTAAGGCTTTTAAGAAGGCCTCGGCAGGTTCGTTCTGAATCTTTTGTACATCATCAAAAACAGCTTTGAGTGGGGCAAGGTCTAGCCCGTTTTGAATCAGTGTGTGTAGTGGCATTGAGGCTTTTGATTTTGAAAGCTTCTCGTTGCCGTCTTCTGCAATAAGCCCGTGGTGGATGTACTGCGGTGTTGGTAGGTCTAGGAGGGCTTGCAGTAAGCGGTGAATATGCGTCATGTCATAGAGGTCTGCGCCGCGAATAATATGGGTGATGTTTTGTGCCGCATCGTCAACCACCACTGACAAATGGTAGCTTGTTTTAAATTCTTTCCTTGCTAGTACAACGTCGCCATGCATTTCAGGCTCGGCGGTAACTTCGCCTTTTTTAGCATCATGAAAGGTGAGGGGCCATTGGCCTTTTTCTTTCAGGTGTTGGATGGCTTTTGCCATGTTTAGGCGTAGGGCATAAGGCGGTGAGTCTGGCGTAATATCTGCCATGGTTTTATGGCGGCAGAGGCCAGGGTAAACATCGCTTGTATAATCTTGCAAATCAGCACGGGTGCATGTGCACGGGTATAAAAAATCACTCAGTTGGTGTAGGGCATCTTGGTAGACCTCAAAACGGTCAGCCTGATGCCAGATGGGGTCTGTTGAGGTAAAGCCTAGGGTCGCTAAGTCTTCAGGAATAGCGGCCACATACTCAGGCTTACAGCGGGTGTGGTCGATGTTTTCAATCCGCAGAATAACCTCAAGCCCCATGGCTTTAGCCAAAGCCTGCGTTAGCCACACAGAGTATGCATGCCCCAGGTGTAAATAACCTGTGGGCGAAGGGGCAATACGGGTGCGGTGCTGTTGTGTGTTCATACTTAAAAGTACCAAGTTTATTTAAGGGCGTGAATATATAATTAGGGCATAGCCATAATCGAAGAGGTGTTGTAATATAGGCACGCAATCGAAACGTACCTATAAAGGTGCAACCGTAATATCAAATTTGGGAATGGAGCTTACTATGAGCAACCTTGCAGAAAAAACCACCGACACAACCTCAGCGCCAACAATTACTCTAAAAGAGTACCAAGATTGGACAGTAACAACAGCCATGTACCCACACGCTGAAACTGGCAACGTTGAAGAGTTGATGTACCTTGCTTTGGGCCTAGTTGGCGAAGCTGGTGAAGTTGCAAACAAAGTTAAAAAGCTTTTCCGTGATGGCGACAACCAAGACCTGCGTACCGAACTCGCAAAAGAACTAGGCGACGTAATGTGGTACATGGGCCGCCTATCAAGCGTGCTTGACGTTGACCTTACCGAAACTCTAGCCAAGAACGTAGCGAAGCTAGAAAGCCGTAAGGCACGTGGTGTTATCACCGGCAGCGGCGATAATCGATAATTTACTGCCAGTTTGAGGTGTTAAACCCTCTTTCTTGGGCGCGTGTATAGAAATACACGTTACCCTGCGAAAAAGAATTTATCCCTCTCAAATGGCAATAAATGTTGATGAATAAGAAAAAGGCTCCTTCCGGAGCCTTTTTTAATGGGGCACTGCGAGCCGAGAGCGAGTAGGACGGTATCCGGAAGGGCCAAAGCCCGAGGTTACCGACGGTCAAGCCGAAGGCTTGCAGCAAGCGTCAGGCTTTGCCTGTGCGCCGCTGTCTGTAGGATCACTCAGGGCCAATGTTAATGTAAACGGTGCTATCTTGCGTAATAACAATCGCTACAAAGCGGCCTGGTTTTGCAAAGTAAAGTGATGACACTGAAGATTGGAACGCGTTAACGGTGCTCCAGCCTTTAGCGGCCATTGAATCTTCAAAGAAGCGGTATAGGCTTGCGCTGTCGGCACGGCCACGTAGAACAATTTTACCAACGGTTTGGGTTGGGCTTGAGAAGATGACACTCTCAACAAGGTCAATTTTGTGGCTTGCCGGAACAGGTAGATCAGGGAAGGCCTGAATGATGCCTTCTTCTAGTGAGCGGGCTTCGGTCACTGTACGTGGGTTACCTGATTCATCAACTGCAGTACGGTCAGGACGGAAGTACATGTTGCCGTTACAGCCGTATAGACCGCCAACAACGACCATTAGCGCCAAAAAGCCGAAGACTTTAGAAAGTGATTTTGTAGTAGCCTTGTTCATTCGAGCAATGCGTCCTTCTTTAAATTTAGAAATCTGTAGATTCATTTTCGGCTCATTTGCGCCACTTTGTCAAATGTAAGGCAGGCTATAAGGAAGGTTAAGCAACAGTTGTGTGCTATTTTTGCCAGTCGTCGCCAAAGAGGGCTGCAATGTCAGCCTCGGTAAAAGTTTCAGCTGCACCTGTGTATTCGTCGGTGACTTCAAGCTTGCCGTTTTCAGCTTCAAGCAGTTGGCGGCATTCGTCCACACCAAGGTTTTTCAAGGCTTCAAGCATGCGTTGGCGGTTTGATGACGATGCAAATGACAATGGCTGCTTATGGAAAACACGCACGTCATCTTCAGCAAACAGGCTGCCAATTAGTTCCATATCTTGTTTTTCACCAGGGAGGACTTCTTCTGGCTTAAGGGTTGATAGCAACAAACCCATACGGCGCCAGTCATCATCGCTCACAGGTTCTTTGTTTGGCAAAGCTTGCAAGAACATGGCACCACATGAGGTGCGGCCGTCTTTATCGGCGTGGCTAAATACTTTGAAGTATGTTGGCAACTGCGCTGATTGTTGGAAGTAGGTTTCAACGGTACTGCTGATTGAGCTTGTGTCAATCGGTACGATTGATTGGTAAGACTCACGGTCGCTGCCGTAATCAACCGTTACAGTGAAAACGCTCTCTTGTTGTTGCTCAAGGGCTTCTTCTTCGCTGCCCAGTGGTGCTGTTTTTTTAGCAAACGCACGTAGCTCGCCCTTGTAGTTACACTTAGCAAGAAGCACAGGCAGTTTGCCTTTTGAGGTGATTTGCAGTGTGATGTTGGCTTTGTCCTTCATGTCAAAAGCAAGCACAACTGAGGCGGCAAGCATCTCGGCCAAAAGTTGGGCAACAGTATCTTCGCCTGTTTTAAGGCTGCCCACTTGGTCGGTAATGTTTGGCATACGCAAAAGGCGCCCACGAATAGGAAGGCTTTCAAACATGAAAGGGCGCATTGAGCCTTGCATGTTTTCTGGGGTGTTAGCGGTGTTTTGCGTATCGTTTTTCATGGCGGCTATCCTAGAAGATTGGGGGCAAAGTTGCAAGCGGCGAGGTGTGTAATTTATGATGTTTTTATGACAAAGAAAACCACCACCCCAAAAACACCTGAAAAAGTAACGCGAAAGCGGGCTGCAAAGAAGCCTGCTCATAAGCCTGCACTTCTTCAGGCTGAGGCAAATAAAGCGTCAGCATTGCATCGGTCATGGTTTGTAGCGGGTGGCCGGCCAGCTTTACTTTGGGTTTCGGCGATTGGTTGGATGATGCAGTTTGTGGTAAATCCGATATTTGAAATGTTCACAGGTAAAACCTTTGCCATGCCTGTTGAGCAGATGGTCTGGTTAACAGGCTCAGTTTTAGGGATATATGGCACGCTACGTACGGTTGAAAAAATGAAAGGGAAGGGTTAGTCCTTCCCTTTCATTATGCCAGCGCCTTAAAGGCATTGCGGCGTGGTGCTAATATTATAAATAAATGCTTGGCTGTTTTGGCACACATTTAGGTGCGTGTTATAGCTATTCGGCTTTAAGTTGATGCTATACAGCGTCACAAAGCCTAAGCATAGATTTATCATGCAAGTTCCTAGAACGGCATTTTTCATATTTCCCCCTTGTTATTTAAACAGCCTGTAGAAGTGCAGCGCTGTTGTTGTTTTGTTGCCACAAAGTAGTTTGTTTTTTGCAGAGGTAAAGCGGCAAAAGGTTGCCCTCCAGAAATGCATTAGTCACTATCGCACAAATGCGATACACCAACCTTTTATTGGACGTCTGACCATGTGTAGCGCCATATACGCCAGGCAGGTAATTTTATAACGCCTGCTTTAATAGAATGAGCAATAGACTCAATCTGATCAGGGGTGACGCAGGCAAAGTCGGCAACTTCAGCTAAGTCAGCAGAAGGGGTGAGGAGCCAAGCTTCGGCCTTAGGGCACTTTTTAGCAAGGTCGTAGAAAGCGTCGAGGATAACGGTTCTGAATAAAAGGATTTCAGCTCGGTTGGGGTGGTTAACAGGCACGTCAAACCAGCGGTATAAAACATAAGGGAGCGGTACTTTTAACGGCACAACATTGCAGGTGTTTAGTGGTGTTGGGGTCATGTGGCTTTCCTTCTTGTTATGTGTATGCTAAATTCGTAATAGTACGTATAAACAAATATTAGATACGTATTAATACGAATATGTGTTGATTAAACTCGTAATAATACGAGCTTGTCAATATTAAAATGCATGGAATGTAGACATATGATTTTTAAGAAAAGCGCAGCTGCGCCCGCGAAAAATGCCAAAACTGTTGATGACAGTGGTTTTTCTGACCGTATGAAGACTCTTATGGCCGAGCAAAAAAGTGTAAACAGTTTTGCAAAAGCTGCTGGCGTAACAGAAGGGGCGATTCGTAATTACCTGCGTGGTGGCGTTAAGCCTTCGCAAAAAATGGTTGAAGCTATTGCCCGTACGGCCAACGTTTCACCCACTTGGTTGTTAACAGGTGAAGGGAAGCGTAACCCACAAGCTGGTGAGCTATTGTTGGGTACACCTGCCGAGCGTGACGTACTGCGCCTTGCAATTCAGGATGCAGAGCAAATTTTGGCGGTCTTAAAAGCAAAGCCAACGTCTGAAGAAAAGGCAGATTTGATTTTAGGTGTGTTTGACTACTACACCGAGGCAACAAAAGAAGGCCAACAGCCTGATAGCGCCGAAATTATTGACTTTATTAAAGAAAAACTAAAACGAGTATAAAAATGACCACAGACGCCTTAAACAACAAACGCCGAGAGCTACATGAACATATTGAAGCCTTAGCTAAAAAGCAGCCCCAAGCCGCCTCTGGCCGCTTTGTGATTGCTCTTGTGATTGCGGGCTTTGTGTTGTTTGGCGGTTTGGCAGCAACGTTTTATGCGTCAGCTGCTCAGCGCGAGGATGTGCTTGAAAAGCATACGTCAAAGGGTGTGGCCCAGTTTAATACCCAAGTTGAAGGTGCAGGTTACGTACAGGTAAATAACCTAAGCAACTAATCAGGTATCTAAGCCAAGTGTTTAACATACTGCAGCACCTGTAAAATTTGCTTGCATTTTTACAGCCATGGTGGCAATGTTCGTTCGCTTTATGCAGTTATACACACTTGCCGGTGTGGCGGAACTGGTAGACGCGCGAGACTCAAAATCTCGTATTGGTAACAATGTGTGGGTTCGATTCCCTCCACCGGCACCAGATTTTTAAACGCCCTGAATTTTTTCGGGGCGTTTTTTATTTGTTATGAGTTTTATTATGGGCACGCAAAAAGCCCCCACCATAATGGCGGGGGCTTTGTTGTTTTCGTTAGTCGGTGTGGTTTTCGTCGTTCTTGTCTTTGCGAGGCGCCAGAATATGCGGGCGATTGTCTCGAATCGAGGCCATCTTGCTGGCAACGCCAAGCGTGGCGTAGGACCAGGCTAGCAAAAACAGGCCCAAGATAACGGCGATGAGGGTATCGCCATCGAGGGCGGCGCCTGCCCCAGCATGCGCAATGTGCACGGTGGCGAGGGTCATCAGGATGAACAGACGGTTGCGCGGCTTGGGCGTCGACCAGCGGCAAAAAACCATATAGAGCATGGCGGGCATAGTGCCGAGGAAGACCGCAAGTTGAATGCTGATGTCAGCAAAGTTGGCGGCCATGCCACACAAAACGAGGATGGCGAAGAGAGCCATAAGCATAAAGAATTCCTTCGTTGGAAAAACAGAAGAGATTGAGAATTTTGGCGGAGAAAAGGAAAGGAAGCTGTTTCAAATATGAGGTCGCATTATAGGGTCAGCCTGCTAATGCGCAAGTAAAAAACCCCTAGTACAAACTAGGGGTTTTCGTGAATGGTATGACTTGCGTTAGACCTTTGTGGCGGCCTTGTCGAAGTAACTGGTCATCTTGCGGGCGTGTTTTGCGGCCCAAAATCCCGTAAAGAGTGCAAAAGCACCCATCACGAAAAAGAAGCCCATCACGTCGACCGTGTAGCCAATTTTTGCGTTAATCGCAAAGTGGACGGTGGTCAGCGTTGCGCCCCAAAAGGCGTAAACGCGGGGGATGGTGCTGCCTTTGAAGTGCCCCAGTGCCTTATAAACACAGGTTGCAAGCGCAAAGGGCAGGGTGATCAGGCTGCCAATCAGGTAGCCCCACACAAAACCACCAGCAATAACGCCAGCGGCCACGAGCAAGAAAAACATCAACATTAGGATGTTAAATCGCATGGTTAAAATCCTCGGAGGTAGGAAAGAAAAAGAGAAGGAAGGATATGAATAAATGTCAGAATAGTCTATATTCCCCCTCTGTACAAGTGCAACACAAGAACGAAGTAATGTAGTTATGATTATTTACCGCCACACCACACCTGCTGAAACTCAACTGTGTACCGAAGGGTCGGTTGTGTTGATTGGCAATTTTGATGGGGTACATAAGGGTCATCAGGCGTTGTTAAAAACCGCAGCTTCACATGCAAAAACCCTTGGCTTACCCGTTGTTGTTTTAACATTTGAACCGCACCCACGTGCTGTACTTACCCCTGAAAAAGCACCCGTGCAGCTGACGACTTTCCCTGAAAAATGCGAGCTGCTTAAGCACTACGGCGCTGATGCTGTTTACGCCATTGATTTTACCAAGGCTTATGCTGCTACAACCCCTGAAGAATTTGTGCGTGAAACTTTGGTTAATACCCTGCGTGCAAAGCAGGTTGTTATCGGGTACGACTTTGCCTTTGGCCGCGGTCGTGCGGGCAATGCCGAAAACTTGCAAAAGATGGGCAAAGCCCTTGGTTATGGTCTTACGATTGTGCCCCCGCAAGAAGCGGCAAAAAATGGCTTGGTATATTCTTCAACCGAAGTGCGTAAAGCCCTTGCTGACGCTGATTTTGCACTGGCTGAAGAACTGCTTGGCCATACGCTTGAAATCTTCAAGACGTATCAGCCAAAGCACACCTCTGCATAAATTCACAGGTTTACTGCCTAAAAATACGGTTTTTCACGTATGAAAAGTTGCCCAAATTCCGTGAATAATGTTACCCTTTGAGGCCTTTGAAGATATGCCTTCAAAGCGCACCTAATTGATTAGTAATTTGATGAATAAAGTTTTTAAAAACTAGAGACCCTACATGACAAACGCCAGCACCAAAAAATACACCGTAAACCTACCGCAGACCGAGTTTCCGATGCGCGCGGGTTTGCCAACGCAAGAACCTAAGTGGGTAAAGCGCTGGGCTGAGGAAGAAATTTACGAAAAAATGCTCCGCAAAGAAGCCCCGAAGGGTGACTTTATTTTGCACTGTGGCCCTCCGTATGCCAACGGCAGCTTGCACATGGGGCACACGCTTTCGTACGTGCTGAAGGATTTTGTTGTGCGTTCTCGCGCTATGAGTGGCTACCGCACACCGTTTGTGCCGGGTTGGGATTGTCACGGTTTGCCGATTGAGTGGAAGGTTGAACAAGGCCTGCGCGAACAAGGTAAAACAAAGGATGATGTTTCAGTAAAAGAACTTCGTGACCTTTGCCGTGATGAGGCTGATAAGTGGATTAACATCCAGCGCGAAGACTGGCGCCGTTTTGGTGTGATGGCTGACTTGGATCACCCATACCTAACCAAAGAAAAAGCAAACGAAGCGGGTATCGTGCGCGCCATGGGCGACCTTGTGGCAACAGGCGCAATTTACCGCGGCGTAAAGTCAGTCAACTGGTCAACCGTTGAAGGTACGGCTTTGGCTGAAGCCGAAATTGAATACGCTGACCATACCTCAACCGCCATTTATGTGGCCTTCCCAATGGTAGGGAACGAGCAGGAAGCTGTTGTGATTTGGACCACCACACCTTGGACGCTCCCAGCCAACCGTGCTGTGGCTTATGGTGATGATGTTGAATACGTATCGTTTGTAATTGGCGAGCATGAAAGCCATGCCCCATACATTAACGAGCATTACGCAGGTAAAACCTACTGGGTTGCCAAAGACCTTGTTGAAGATTTTGCAAAAACACTGCGCCTTGAAAGTTTTGAAACAGGTGCCTCACGCAAAGGTTCTAGCTTTGCGGGCGTCAAGCTAAACCACCCATTTATGGCTCGTGAAGTGCCAATGTTGCACGGCGACCATGTGACCACCGAAAGTGGTACAGGTTTTGTGCATACAGCGCCTGCTCACGGTGCGGAAGACTTTGAGGTTGGTAAAGAAGCTGGTCTTGAGCTTAAGTGCCCTGTTGACGGCAATGGCCTATACGAGCCTTGGGTTGATGAAGACGCTGCCGCTGACGGCATCAAGCTTGCAAGCCGTAACATTTGGGATGCTCAAGAAGACATTGTTGCGCACATGCGCACCAAGGGTGTTTTGCTTAAAGCCTACAAATACAAGCACAGCTACCCAATTAGCTGGCGCTCAAAAGCCCCGCTTATTTTCCGTACCACGCCGCAGTGGTTCCTTGAGCTTGATAAATCAGGTATCCGCCAAAAAGCCCTAAAAGCGATTGACGATATTGAGTCTATCGGCGGTTGGATCCCAGGCAGTGGTTACAAGCGTATCCGCAGTATGATTGAAGCACGTCCTGACTGGTGTTTGTCACGCCAGCGTTCATGGGGTGTGCCGATTACCATTTTCACAAACAAAGAAACGGGTGAGCCTCTGCTTGACCAACGTGCCTTTGAGGCTGTTGCTGCCAAGATTGAAAAACACGGCATCGACGCATGGGAAACTATGAGCACTGCCGAACTGCTTGAAGGTTACGATTACAAAGGTGATCTTGCGAACCTGACCAAGGAAACTGATATTCTTGATGTATGGTTTGATAGTGGTACCACATGGCTGCACGTGCTTGGCCAGCGCCAAGAACTGCACCGTGGCCGCACACCTGAGCAAGCCCCTGCTGATTTATACCTTGAAGGGTCTGACCAGCACCGTGGTTGGTTCCATACCAGTCTGCTAACTGGTGCTGCCATTATTGGCCGTGCCCCATACGAAAAAGTGGTAACCCATGGTTTTGTTGTGGATGGGGATGGTCGTAAGATGTCAAAATCAATTGGTAACGTTGTTGCCCCGCAAGAGCTTTGCGAAAAATACGGTATGGACATTGTGCGCCTTTGGGTTGCCCAAAGTGACTACCGTGAAGATGTTCGTATTTCTGATGATATTCTTAAAGGCACTGCCGACTCATACCGCCGTTTGCGTAACACATTCCGTTACCTACTTGGTAACCTGAGCGACTTTAACCCTGCCGAGCACACTGTGGCTTACGACGATTTGCCGCTGCTTGAAAAATGGGTACTAAGCCGTCTGCGTGCAAACCTTGAGCAAGCACAGGCTGATTACGAAGGGTACCAGTTCCACCGTGTATTCCAAGCGCTGCACCACTTCTGTGCAACGGAACTTTCAAACCTATACTTTGATATCCGTAAAGATTGTTTGTACTGCAACACGGCCGACAACCACGTGCGCCGCAGCTGCCAAACTGTGCTTTACGCCTTGCTACAAGGCCTAGCAACGCACTTGGCACCACTGCTTGCCTTTACTATGGATGAAGTTTGGCACTACCAGTTTGGTGAAGATGCTGAAAGCATTCACCTACAGCCGTTCTACGATGGCGAAGCTTCATGGCACCAGCCTGAGCTTGAAACCCGTTGGGAGACTATCTGGAAACTGCGTGAAGATATTAACAAGTCAGTGGAAGTGCTGCGTGAGCAGGGCGTTGTTAAAACAAACGCGACAACTGAGATTGACCTGAAAGTAACAACCGAAGTGTTTGACGCTGTTGAAGGCTTGAACCTAGCCGAGCTACTAATGTGCGCGAAGCTAGAAATGGTAGAAGGCAATGAGCAGCATATTGAAGTTCGTATGACTGAACTTGCCAAATGCCCACGTTGCCGTATGCACACCCCAGACGTTGGCGAAGACGCCAATAACCCTGAGCTGTGCCTACGCTGTGCGGACGCTGAAAACCGCAACACTGAGGCTGCTGCCTAATGTTGACCTATATCCGCGACCGTAAATTAGGCTTGCGCCTTGGCTTGCTGATTATGCTTTTTGACCAGCTTACGAAAAGCTGGGCACTGGGCACGCTAGGCGAGGGGGGGCAAACCGTGATTGATGGGTTTTTAAAATACTCACTCGCTATGAACCGCGGTGTGTCGTTTAGCTTTTTAGCTGATGTGCCGCACGATTGGCTGCCATACGGGCTTGCTGTTTTTGCGGTGATTGTGAGCGTATTTTTTATTCACATCATGGCGCAAGGTAGTGCCCTTTACCAAGCGGGCCTAGGCCTGATTGTGGGCGGTGCGATTGGCAACATGTTTGACCGCATTAACTACGGCGGTGTTATCGATTTTATTAGCGTATATTACCAAAACTGGCACTTCCCAACGTTTAACGTTGCCGATATTGCAATTAACATTGGCGTGGCTTTTGTTTTGTTGGATACTATTAAACACATTTTGAAAAAGGAGTCAGACGCATGACGATTACAAAAAATGTCTCAAAATATGGTGTAGCGGTTCTTGCCCTAAGCATGGCTGCTTGTGGCGGTAGTGCACCGCTTATTGGCACACGCAGCTTGCCAGACGAAATGGCTGTTGTTTCAGGCCCACCACTAACATTGCCACCTAACTTTGAACTGCGCCCACCGCAAGAACAAAAGCTGAGCCGTGCTGATGCACTGCGTAGCCAAGACTCAAGCGTACAGGCCAAAACCATTTTGGTCGGCGAAGCTGCCGCAGCACCACAAGGTGAGGTTGATCCATGGATTGCCGAACAAGCAAACGTGAAAAAAGCGGACCCAACCATTCGTGAAAAACTAAACGCTGAAAATGCCCCAGCCACTGACGAAAAAGACAATGGCTTTTTGGGTATGTTCGGGGGCGATGATAACTAATCATGCGCTTACCTCTCGCCTGGTTTAAAACATTTCTATTCGGAGCATTGCTGATGGCATCATCGGTCGCCCATGCGGCACCTGAAACTGAACCTTATGAGTTCACAATTGATAACGGCGTGCGCTTTGTTGTGGTGCCTGATTTCCGTGCCCCCGTGGTGGTGCATATGGTTTGGTATCAGGCAGGCTCTGTTGACGAGCAACAAGGTAAAACCGGTATTGCCCACATGCTTGAACACATGATGTTTAAAGGCACCGATACTGTGCCAGCGGGTGAGTTTTCAAAAATCATTGCGCGCCTTGGCGGGCAAGATAATGCCTTTACCAGCTACGACTACACAGCGTATTACCAAAAAATCTCACGTGATAATTTGGCCCAAGCCGTTGAGATGGAAACAGACCGTATGGTGAACCTAAACATCACTGATGAGGTCTTCCAGCCTGAGCGTGACGTAGTTCTTGAAGAGCGTAACATGCGTGTAGACTCTCGCCCAATTTCAGCATTTTTTGAGTTGTTTAACAAAGAGCAATACAAAAAATTGCCCTACCAAAACCCTATTATTGGCTGGCGTAAAGATATTGAGAACTTCACCCTTGCAGATGCGCAAGACTGGTACAAACGCTTTTACGCCCCGCGTAATGCATTGGTGATTATGGCGGGTTCAATCACCCGTGATGAGGCTGAGTGGCTGGCTGAAACCTACTACGCCCCCCTTAAAAACCCAGAAGTTAATGCTATTCGCCCAACCATCCCGGCTGAGCCCGAGCGTTCAGGCCCTATCCGTTTTGAACACGTGGACGAGCGTACGCAGCTTCCTATTATGGCCATTAGCTACCGTGCCCCAAGCTTGCATTCAGGCGTTGCGGGCGCGCCAAAACCTACAGCGGAAGAGGCTTATGCCCTTTACGTCCTCTCAGACATTATGGGCGGCGGTACCACCAGCGACCTTTACCAAGAGCTTGTGGTAAAACAAAAACTTGCCGACTCTGTGAGTGCCAACTACAGCCCGATTAGCCGTTTTGAAAGCACATTCGATGTGGTAGCCCAACCAAAGCCGGGTGTGACAATTGCTCAGCTTGAAGAAGCTATTTTGAAAGTGGTTGAAAGCTACAAAACCAAAATCGTTTCAGAAGATGAGCTTGACCGTTCAAAAACACAGATGAAAAGCGCTGATATTTTTGGCCGTGATGACGTGTTTGATACCGCTTACGAGCTAGGCTCATGGCTTACAACCGGCGGCACCCTCAAAGGCTACCAAAACTGGCTCAAAGAATTGCAAACTGTGACCGCTGAAGACGTTCAGAAAATGGCAAAGCGCACCTTTGTTGATAACCGCAAAGCAACAGGCGTACTGCGCCCACATGCAAAGGACTAATCCATGAGTTGGGTCGCATTTTCAGTTGCCGCAAGTTTGATTGGTGCCGTCTTGGCCCAAGCCAATCACGTGTTGCAATTACGTGGTGCGATGATGGTGCTGACCCGTGCTGTATTTGCTGTTCTTGTTGTGTCACCTCTAGTGGTTAAAATTGAGTGGCCAACCGACCCACACTTTTACATGTACATGGCCGGTGGTGTGCTTTCACTTTTTGTGGGCGATATGGTGCTGTTTGATGCCGCCCGTAAGCTAGGTGGCCGCCTTGCGAGTATTTTCCTCCCCATTAAAATTTACGTGGCCTTTATTATTTGGGCGTTGATTGACCCAAGCTTTTTACAGGGCTTTGTGGGTCAACCAATTATCGCTATGGGTGTTCTATTCTGCCTTGGTTTAACAGGCTTAGCTATGGCGGGCATTAAACGAAGCGACACCGCATGGCCTGCCATGAAAATGGTATTCCCTGTAGGTATTGCTTTTGGCCTTGCCGACATTTTTATTAAGCTTGGCCTGCGTGATACCAACGCGGCTGAAACGTCACTCCTGTTTGTGTTTATGATGAACATGGCGCACATCCCAATGGCTTATTGGTTCTTGAAATACCGCCCTATTAAAAAAGAAGAGTGGCCCGATACAGTCGTAGATTTGCCATTCCTAAACCGCCGCCGTGTATTGATTGGTGGTATTTTGGTGGGTGGTCTAAGCGTGCTGATTTCATACTGCATTAACATGGGGATTGGCCTTAGCCCGAACCCAGGCTACGTGGGCGCACTGACGCTGCTGACCGTGGTATGGCTTTCAATCTATAACCGTTTACGTGGCATTGACGACCGTGCCTCATTCCGTGAAGTGGGCCTTTTGGTGGCCAGCAGCGCGGGGATTATATTATTGGTGAACTAAAATTTAGGGCCCAAAACTTAAAATGATGAAAAAACTTTTAACTGTACTGACACTTGCTATGACCCTTTCAAACCCGCTTGCAGCGCGTGCTGCTGATACGCCTGTTGTACCTATTCAGCAACTTAAAACCCCTGCGGGGATTTCGGTTTGGTTGGTCGAAAGCCATACCCTACCTATGGTATCGGTTGAGGTTGCTTTTAACGCAGGCTCAATGTACGACCCACAAGGCAAAGAAGGTGTTGCTAGCATGACCGCCGCCATGCTGACCCAAGGCGGGGCAGGTGGCCTATCGAGTGAGCAGTTTTTAAAACAAACTGAGCGCCTAGGTGCGGGCATTGCCGCCGATGCAGATACCCAAGTTTTGAGCGTGGGCTTGCAGTCACTATCTGAAAATATTGAAGCGTCATTCTCACACTTTGCTGAGGTTATTAATAACCCTGACTTTAATAAAAAAGATTTTGAGCGTGTAAAGCAGGCATTGCTTGCCTCACGAAAGCGCATTCAGGAAAACCCAGGCAAACTGGCTGACGAAGCCTTTGACCAACTGGTATTTGGCCGTTACCACCCTTATGCCCATTCAGTCATTGGCACGGACTACAGCCTCCCCGCACTTACCCGCAAAGACGTTGAGGATTACTACGAGAAAATGTTCGGCCGCAAAAATATGGTGGTCAGCATCGTCGGTGACATTACCCCTGAAAAAGCCGTTGAACTGGTTGAAAAGCACTTCGCGAAGCTGCCGAAGGGCCGTACTTATAACATCCCTGAAGCGCCACAAGAGCAGCCACCAGTACTACAAAAAATCACGCTACCTGTGCCGCAAACCTCAATCATTATGGGGCACAAGGGTATTTCTCGCCAGAACCCAGATTACTTTGCCACGCTGCTGATGAACCACATTTTTGGCAGTGGCGGTTTTTCATCAATCCTGATGGAAGAAGTACGTGAAAAACGTGGTTTGGCCTATGGCATTTACAGTTACTTTGAGCCTCTGCCGCATTGGGGGGCATTCCAAGTTTCAGTGAAAACTAAAAACGAATCAGCGTTTGAAGTTGTAGATTTGGTGAAAGCTGAAATTGAAAAACTTAAAGAAAACGGCGTAAGCGATGAGGCCTACCAAGAAGCTATGGACTACATGATTGGTTCATTCCCGCTGCGTTTGGATAGTAACGCCGATATTTTGACCTACCTCACCTTTATGCAAACTGAAAATATGGGTGCTGACTACCTTGATAAATGGCTTGATAACATGCGCAAGGTCACCCGTGATGATATTCATCGAGTGGCTAAAAAATACCTAAAGCCTGACGATATGGTTGTGGTGATGGTGGGCCAGCCAGGTGTAGCTTCAAAACCGCAAAAAACAGCAACCCCTGTAAAACAAAAGCCTGAAGCGGCAGCCCCTAAAGCGGTGCCAGCAGCGGCGGTGGCAACAAAAGCTGTGGCAGAACCTGCCGCACCTGCGCCTGTAACGACTGCACCTGCGCCTACACCTAAGCCAGTAGCCGTAGCACCAAAAGTAGCACCCGCACCTGTGAGCCAGCCTATCCCTGAAGATGTGTTGGTTGAAGAAGAGTCAGTCTCAGCTGGTGTGAGCAACGTTAGCTCAACCGCACCAGCCAAAGCAGCACCAGTGACGGTGGTGCCAAACCCGAATGCAGGTAAAATTATTATTCCGGATGATCCTGAAAAGCTTCGTGCCGCTGAAGAACGTGCCGAGCGTAAAGCTGAAGAACGCCGTAAAAAAGCGGCACCTGTCGCAACGAAGTCATCTTCAACGCCGAAAATTTCAGCCACAGATTCTCGCCAACTTAAAGACGCTAAAGTTAAGCCACGTACACGCCGTAACGTGGATGCGGACGAGTGGCTGTAAGGATTCTTTATGGACGATCTATTCTCAGCTGCTAGCCGTACGGATACGCCTCAACCGCAGGATAATGTCCTGACGGTTTCGCAGTTGTCAAACCAGCTGCGTTTTACGGTTGAAAAACAGTTTAACCGCGTGGCGGTTGAGGGTGAAATTTCAAGCCTAAAGCGTGCCGCATCTGGGCATGTGTACTTTTCGTTAAAAGATGATGATAGCGTGCTAAATGCCATTGTCTGGCGTAGTGCGGCTGAGCGTATTAAAGCCCCGTTTGAAGATGGTCTGCATGTTGTGGCCTACGGCAAGCTGACCACTTATGGTGCCCGCTCAAACTACCAAATCATCATTGACCGTATGGAGCCTGCAGGCCTTGGTGCGTTGATGCAGCGCTTTGAAGAGCTGAAGAAAAAACTCACGGTTGAAGGGCTGTTTGACGATGCTCGTAAAAAGCCATTGCCCTTTATGCCTGATACGATCGGTATTATTACCTCATCAACAGGTGCCGTGATTGATGATATGCTAAACCGCCTACGCCAGCGCTATTCTGGCCGTGTGGTGTTATGGCCAGTGGCTGTACAAGGGGTAGGAGCTAAAGAACAAATTGCAGCTGCCATTGAAGGGTTTAATAACCTGCCCGAAGGCATGCCAAAGCCTGATGTTTTGATTGTGGCCCGTGGGGGTGGTTCCCTTGAGGACCTATGGCCTTTTAACGAAGAGATTGTTGTGCGTGCTGTTGCAGGTTCAAACATCCCTGTGATTAGTGGCGTGGGGCACGAGCCTGACGTTACCTTGTGTGACTATGCTGCGGACCACCGCAGCCCAACGCCAACAGCTGCCGCTGTTGAAGCTACAGCTGACGTCATTGAACTTAAGCAGCAACTGGCTACAAACCTTGCGACCCTTAAATACTTTATGGAGCAACGCCTCAAAAGCGAGCATCAGCGTGTGCGCCTTGCGGCGCGCGGTTTAAGTGACCCGCGCAGTGCGCTAAACCAATGGCAAATGCGCCTTGAAGACCGTCGCACCCGATTGCTTAATGCAAGTACCAGCCGCCTGCGTATGTTGCGCCAGCGCCTTGACCATGCCCAGCACCGCTTGCGCCCACAATTGCTGACGCAGTTTTTTGAACAAAATAAAAAACAATTGGCTGATTTTGAGCGCCGCCTTGGCCAAAGCATGAAGGGCAAACTTACCGAGCATGAAAAACACTTGAAGGCCCGTGCTCAGCTGTTGCAGCATTTGTCACCAAAAGCGCCTTTAGAAAAAGGCTACGCTTTGATTACCGATGATAAAGGTAACCTTATTAAAACAGCAGCCACCCAAGCGCAAAATGTGCAGATTGAATTTGCCGATGGCAAGCGTGACGCAACGCTAAAATAACCCCTTTATAGAACACAAAAAAACCGCCCTTTGAGAAAACTCAGAGGGCGGTTATTCGTTAGTGTGTTCAGCGGCCACCGCTGAACAGGGAGATGATGAAGCCGAGCAGCAGGAGAAGGAGCATTCCGCCCCAAAACAGCACCGCAAAGGCAATTTCCACAAGGAAAACGCCCAGGATGGCACCGCCGACAATACCAATTGCCCAACCGAGGATACCGCCGCCAAGGGCAGCAGCAATCGCACCGGCAAGGTAAAAGAAGCCGACAAGCAGACCGACCACAACACCCACAATACCGCCAATGACGGCGAGGGGACCAAGCTTACCCATGATGGATACTCTCTTTCGTTGAGGTTTAGAAGAAGTCAAATAGGTGGCATCAAATATGTAACAGAGGCTCCCTAGATAGGCGAACATGCATGGGAAAAGAGATAAAAAGATAATAAACTCATGTTAGGTTATAAAGAAAACCACGAGAAAAAGCAATTGAACATCCATGCCCGCACATTAAAAGCCTTCTTTTTTGCAGTAGCCCTATGTCTGCTGCCCTTTGGCGCACAAGCGATTGAGCTTAAAGGTGCACTGACGCAAGGTGGGTATGTGTACGGCAAAGCCCCTGCGGGGAGCGAGGTTTACCTTGAAGGCAAGCGCCTTAAAACCGATGCCAATGGCAACTTTTTTGCAGGCCTTAACCGCCACTTTACCACTGTGGGTGAACTTAAAATTAAGCCTCCAAAAGGTGAGGCTGAAACCCATACATTTATGGTAACCCCACAAGACTACCCCGTGCAGCATATTAAAGGGGTTTCAAATAAGCACGTAAACCCTGACCCAAAGCAAGTTGAGCGCAGCCGCAAAGAAGCTGCGGCCATTCGTAAGTCACGTAGCTTTTTTACCGAAGAGCCTGCCGCCTTTAACCGCTTTGTTTTGCCGATTAAAGGCTACCCAGTTTCTGGCGTATACGGCAGCAGCCGTACCTATAACGGTGAAGAGCGCAGCTGGCATAAAGGCCTTGATTTAGCGGCACCTTCAGGCACACCTATTTACGCCCCAGCTGATGGTATTGTGCGTGCGGCACTGGCTGATACATTTTTTAACGGTAACATTATTGTGCTCGACCATGGCTACGGCCTATTTAGCATTTATGCGCATTTGCGTCACATGGCGGTCACAGAGGGTACAAAAATCCGCCAAGGGGATGTTTTAGGCGAAGTGGGTACAACTGGCCGTTCTACTGGCCCACACCTACATTGGGGGCTTTATTGGCATAATATTGCACTAGACCCCAAGCTGTTCTTAACGGATAATGAACGTAATGAATTGTAGCCCTTGGCTTTAGTCTCACATCAAACTATATCCGCCGAGGCGCTTTTTTAGAAAGGCACACCCATGAATGTTGTATTAGGTTTTGTTCACGCATTTTTATATATGCTGACGTTGGCCTTGGCATATGCACACTACGCCGAAGTAAACGTTGTTGTTCCTGAGTGGGCATATTACTTCCTTGGTATGGCGGTTGCTGGTGTTTCATTGCTGATTGCCATTGGCCACGTGATTGGCGGCGGCCTTATGGGTATGACTGCTGGCGGCGTGTGGGACGGTATGCGCCTTGGTATTACCCTTGGTTTAGGTGTGGCGCTTGCCCGCTTATGGCCTTACTGCATTATTGTGGCGGGTGTTGCGTTTATTACCCAAGCACCTGTATGGCACTGGCTACTGGCTGGCTTTTTGGGGATGATCTTTTTCGGGATTAACTTCGTGATGAAATTCATCTGGACCAAAGTAAGCTAAGTCCATCACAACACAAAAAAGGGGGCCAATCGGCCCCCTTTGATTTTTCTAGGAATAGCTTAGATAGCTTCGTCAATATCAACCACGGTATCGTCGCTATGGCTATCAAGCGCCACTTCAACAAACATTTCCCACTTTGGCAAAATCTCACTATCAGCTTTTTTAGCTTCTTTGAGTAGGGCCTGTAGAACGTCATACGTCATGGTGACTGTACCCTCTTCAGGGCAGTCCAGAATAAGGTCACCGGCGATATTCGCACGGAACATGCTCATACCACGCAGTGGGCTAAAGCCACGTTCGAAGGTTTCCATTTTTTCTTTGGTCTCTGTCAGGAACTCAAGCGATTTTGCACGCTTTGCTTTAAGGGCGGCTACTTTTTCGCGCTCTTCTTTAAGGAAGTATTCTTCCTCGCGTACTTTTTTGAGTTGATCCCAAGATGATGTTGTACTCATGTGACTATTCCTTTTCTTAATCGAAGGTTTTTTTTCAATGCAGAGACACCGACCTGCGAACGGTGTTAATATGTGCCCTATAATTGTGGGTATTTATATACATAAATGCAACCCTTGAAACCAAGGGTGTGCCTAATTTTTGCCCCTTTAAACATTTACGATTACATGGGCGTGGGGATTTTTACCAATGACGACAGATAAAAAAGAACAGCTTAAATTAACACTGCTAAGCACGGTGTTTTTTGCGGCACTGGCTGTGTTGTTTGGCCTTGGTTTGGGGAGTGTTGGCCTGTTTGACGTTCTTGAAGCCCGTACCGCCCAAATGAGCATTGAAATGCTAAAGGCTGGCCCATTGGGTTACGTATTGTTTAATGGCCAAAATGTGATGGGTGAATTTCCGTTAATGCATATTTTGCAAATGGGGGCTTTTCATTACTTTGAGCCTTCGGCCTTTTCGGCCCGTTTGCCCGTGGCCGTTTTAGGGTTCTTGTTTGTTTTTGTGCTTTATAACAGCATGTATATTTTAACTACTGATAAGCGCTTTGCCCTTATTACTGCTAGTGTGGGTGCCCTTAACGTAGCGATGGTTGTTTTAGCAAAAATTGCTGTGCCTGATAGCCTGTTTTGGTTCTTGACCTTGTGCTCAACCCTCATGACGATGGGCAGCGTGTTTGACCTTAATAAAAACTACATCCGTGTGATGATTGCGGGTTTTTTAGCGGGCGGCGCATTTTTAGCAGGCGGCTATGGCGGCATTATTTTGCCATTAGGCGTAGGGCTTGTTTTGGCTTTTGTGCGTCACCAACCTGCCCATAACTTGCAGCAACTCAGCCCTATTACTTTTTTGTTGGCAGCGTTTTTAGCCATCTTCCCGTGGGCGATTGGTTTTGTAAAAGCACACTCACCAGATGCTTTCTTGACTTACTTTGAAGCCATGCTTGTAAACTCGTGGCATACAACGATTGACCCATCATTGCTGCACCCGAAACAGCTGATTTACTACGTGCTGGCCTTTTTTCCATGGTCGCTTTTTGTGATTCCTGCGCTCACCCGTCATTTGCGTCATGGTACGCGTTACTTAACCTCAAACCTGATTCGCCAAGCCTTGCCAGCAGTGGCGATGGTCTGGTTTGTTTTTGGTATGGTTGGGCTTGTATTTGTTGAAGTTCAGCTCAGCACAATTTTTTACCTGATGCTTATCCCAACCGCTATTTTGGTGGCTGACCTATTTGATAAAATGCCTGAAAAACCCCTACAAAGTTGGCATGTTTTATATATTGCGCCTCTATGCCTTGTGATTGCTGCAGGCGTAATGCTGGCACCTCAATGGCTTCACGCTGCTCGTGGTGACGGCGCCTTGGCCGAGCTTATTCCGCATCTTAGCCATATTATGCCGTGGCATTTACCCCTTGGCAGTGAAACCACAGGCTACGCCATGCTTGGCCAATCAGTTGAGTGGGGCATGTACCCAGTTTTGGTTGGGGCATTGGTCTTGGTTGGTACATTGGTAGGTGTATTTATTATGCGCCACGGTGGCCGTGAGGCGGCTTTATTTGTGGGCGGTGGTGCTTTGATGGCGCTGATGATTGGTTCATGGGCGGCAATGCCACGTGCGCATGAATATAAGCAGCAGCCACTACATTGGATTTCTAAGAAGATTATTAAAGACCAAAACATCAAGACTGACCATACCATTGTGTATGGTGTGGCGGCACCATCGGTACGTTTTGAAGTACCTGGCGTGGTTTCATATATTCAAAACCCATCGCTTGTGGTGCGTGCGCCTGGGCGCCGCCTGTTTGTGATTACCGATAAAAGCCACCTAGAAAGCTTAGAAGGGCACCTACCTGCAAGCGCAAAGCCTGAGTGCCTGGGCGGCTATTGCCTGATTGAATTGTTTAGAATGAAATAGGCATGAGAATTAAAGCCAGAATCAAAGCCTAGAAGTAAGCTGAATTAAATTAGCGCATGGCCTTTAATGTGTAGCCTGATTTGCCAGCGTGATCTTTTGCGTGGTTATTCATCGCAATACGCTGTGTGAATGAAAGTACTTGGGGTGTTGTTGCTTCAGCAACGTGTGGTGCATGTGCCTTTTCGGCTGATTGCATATCAATAAGGCCCACTAACCCAAGGGCATACACGCCAAAGATGGCCATGAATGCTGTCAAAAATAAGTGTTTCATTTGTGGCTGAGCCCTTTTATTATTCTTTTTATTATAAATCACGTAAGTATGATTTTGCGTATTTCAAGCCTTTGGGTTTCTGAAATATGTTTTAACGCTATTTAAAAGGGTTGTTCAGTGCCTAAAACCACATTCGATGCGCCATACCTTAATATGCTTGATCAAGTAAACCACGCGCGCCATTTGGCGCCCCTGCAGGCACGCATTAATCACCTGCGCGGCATTGTGCAAACCCTATGGCCTAAAGGGCACCCTACAAAATTTGTGCACGTGGCAGGTACCAATGGCAAAGGCTCGGTAAGTAAATTCCTTGAAGCAGGTTTTGGTTTGTTTGGCCATGCAGGTGCCGTGACGGGCCCACACCTTTTTGACTACCGTGAGCGTATTAGCATTAATGGCAAGGCCGTCACTAAGGCTGAACTTGTAAGCGCGTGGGAAGATGTTGTATGGCCACTGTTGGTTGACCAAACCGAAGAACAACAGAAAAAACTTGGCTACCCTGAAATTAACCTGCTGCTGGCACTTGTTATTTTTGACCGCCGTGCCGTGCAGTGGGCAGCCCTCGAAACAGGTTGCGGTGGTCGCTATGATTGCCGCATGGCCCTTGATGTTGAAGCTTGTGTTTTGACGAACGTGGGTGATGACCACCGTAAAACACTGGGTGAAGAAGTTTGGCAACGCGCAATTGAAAAAGCAGGGATTGCCCGCAAAGGCGTACCGTTTTTAACGACCGTTGCTGAAGGCGAAGCCCTAACAGCCGTTGAACAAACCGTAAAACACCAAAAGGGCGAAATGCACTTGGTGGGCCAAACAAAACTTAAAGCCTTTGATGCTGAGCTTGCGGCCGCCGTACCAAACCTGATGGAAGATAGCTTGCTGCACGCTAAGCACCAGCGAGAAAATGCAGCCCTTGCCCTTGCGACCGTCACACGCCTTAAGCCACAGGTTGATCGTGCAAAAATGGTGCAACGTATTGCCACTATGGGCTATGGCGGGCGCTTCCATAAAATGGCGGATGACCTTTACGTTGATGTGGCCCATAACCCGAATAAGATTGAAGCTCTAGCCAATGAAATTCAGCAACGCTTGGGTGATAAACCTATTGTGTTGGTACTTGGGCTTTCAGGCTCACGCACAGGGGCAGATGTTTTTAAACCTCTATTGCCTTTATCAAAAGGGGTGGTGGCAACGTCGCCTACTTATAAAGGGGTGCCTGCAAGCTTGCTTGCCGCATCACTGCAACCCCACGTGGCCGAAACTGTACTGACGGAAGATAACCCAAGCCACGCAGTTTTGCGTGCCCGTGATATGGCGCAGCAGCTTGGTGGCGTTGTGGTGGTTACAGGCTCAATGTATATGATTGACCAAGCCCTTAACCCTGACCCTTACGTGCGCTACATGAACACCCATTACGGATGGCGCTTCCCTGAAAAAGGCGACAGCACACCTTTTGCCCACCTGCCAGCCAGCTTTGCGCAGCTTTAATTAATAAGCCTGCCTATAAGGTTAGGTAATAAGGGGCTTTAAAAAAGCATTAGGGTTTTTACGGGTGATGACTCGCAGACGATTTCAACTATTTATGTATTTAGGTGTATTGAGCATGGTTGCTTTTGCAGCCCCTTTGGCGTGGGCTGAACAGCTTGATTGGCAAAAGGACAATAAAGGCTACTTCACCACCTATACATTTGAGTGGAAGGATTTTGCAGGCCAGCCGCAAACCATCAAGTTTAAAACCGAAAGCCAAACCGCCGAACGTGCCCACCAGACCGATAAATCATTCCTCTTAGATGAAGCGCTGGAAATTAAATACGAAAAAGCCCAGCGTGAGGCACGCATCCGCAGTGGCTCAGGGGTGAGTGTGGTGCCGTACCAAAGCCGTAACGGTAACGTGGGGTATAGGTACTCGGGCGATACCAATCGTGCCCGCGCTATTATTGAAAGTATTGAGCGTCGCTCAAACTCGGCGATGGAAGATTACCTCCAGCAAAAGAATTACCGCCTGAAAGAAAATGGCCGCATTGAAAGCGATTATCAAAGTATGGCACGGGATAACTTTCTAGAAATTCGCCCGCTGGCACGTGCCATCCAACGTCAAACCCGTGGTATGGATGTGCGTGAAACCATGAACTATACACTGGCGTTTTTACAAAGCATCCCTTACGAGACCATCCAACCTCGCCAAGGCGACCGAGGGAATTATATCTTTAACTCACCACTGACCCTGATTAGTGACAATAAAGGCGATTGTGACGAGAAGAGCCTCGCCTTCGGAACGATTATGCGCATTCTTTACCCTAACCTAGAGATGGGGATTGTGCTGGTGCCAGGCCATGCGTTTGTGGCGATGGATATTCCGTCAGAAGAGGGGGATATGCTTCTACCTACTGACCGTGGCAACCTTGTGGTGGCCGAGCCTGTAGGTCCTGCGTATATTCCTGTAGGTAAAATCCACGCAAACTCACAGCGCTTACTTGCTCGTGGTGCCCAGTTCCGTGAGATTCCACGTCGTTTTTAATTATTCTATTGTCTAAGCTATGGGCTTGTTAAACCCCTATAAAGCGCTTATATAAAGTTCTCATTCATACATCTTCACATCACTTTTACACCGAGGTAATACCTTATGACCCCACAACAAGCTTTACAGCTTATGGGCCTAGGGCGGTTGGCAAATCAAGCAGATCTTAAAAAGGCGTATCGTCGCCTTGCTTCAAAATGCCACCCCGACCTGAACCCCCATAACCCAAAGGCAACGCAGCAATTTCAGTTGCTGAACGAAGCCCACAAACTGCTGAAGGATAAACTGCCGCCCGCACCCAAGGTGCAGGCCAAAGTAAAGCCAAAAGCAAAGCCTCAGCCAAAAGCAGAGCCCAAGCCTGAGCCGCAGCCGCAAGCTAAGCCCCAACCCAAGCCGCAGCCAAAACCCGAAATCATTCGGGCAACGCCGCAGCAAGTACGGGCACAGTGTGGCTACGCACAAGTGCGTGACTATGCCCCCAAAGGGCAAACGGTCAACATCTACTGCTAACGATATTAAAGGCCCCCAGCAATGGGGGTCTTTTTACGTATAAAGCGCTTGAAAATAGTGGCTTTGCTCTTACATCAATACTCTCTTACCAAACTTCGCTTCCTTTTTCGTCTCTTCATATGAAGGAATTCTTTATGACACCGCCCAAAGCTTTTGAAATTCTGGGTCTCGATATCAACACCGTGCAGCACGACGATGTGCACACGGCATATGCCAAAAAAGTGGCCGAAGCCGATGGGCCTTTCAAGGCGCTGACACTTCGCAAGCTTGAGCATGCCCGCAACCAAGCGCTAAAGATGTTCCCCAACGAACAGCGCGCCCTTGCGGCGAAGGCCATGGTCAGTAACACCGCCTCTGCAAAGCCCAGCGGCTGCAAAGGGTGCATCGGTTGCCCCAACGCCAACAAGGCAAGCATGGCACCTGCCGACCCGTTCGAGTTTGATGCCCCTTCGGGTGGCGGATACCCGTTCTAAATAACGACAATATGAAAAAGGCTCCCTTCAGGGAGCCTTTTTTGTTTAGAGCATTAAAATTAACGAGGCGTCAGGATTGTCGGGTCGCCTTTTTCAAGTTTTTGGTAAAACTCTTTGTTCAAAAAGTCTTGCAGTACTTGGTTGAGGTAACTTTGACGATCCATACCCATGCGGTTCATCACGGTAGGCAGTTTTTCAAGCATGGCTCGGTGGGTATCGTCTGCCATAAAGGTACGAAGCGATTTGAGCTCGTCTTCTGTGTAGTACTGGTCAAGGGTAACGGCGTATAGGTTAAGAACACGATCAACTTTAATTTCACGACCAAGGTTGCGGCGGTAACTCTCGCGCTGGTTTGAGGGCACGTTGACCAAGGCTTTTTCAATAAGGCTTGATTTAAGGTCGGTCACATCTTTACGGAAAAGTTCAGCCACGCTGCGGGCAAGGGCGCTGGCTTTGACTTGCTGACGCTCAGCGTATTGGATGTCTTGGAGGCTGGGCTCTGGTTTTTCATCCAACGTTTGTTCGGGCGAAGTTGCGCGCGGAAGGTTTGAGGGTGGCAAATCAATGTTGCCTGCACCAATTTTAACCCCTGCAAAGGCACTAGCAGGAAGCAAAGCTGAAAGCAAAACTGAGAATAAAACAAATCTTTTCATAAAGGTAAGATAGCCGAGGTTGGGTTTGCTCGTCTAGCAGATTGGTAAAAGAACATGAAATAGCAAAAAATTTAAATACAACCTGTGGTTTAAGAAAAATAAAAAAACGAAAAAAATCAGGGGGTTTTTGATTTTTACGTATTGACAAGGGTAGGGTATTGCCGTAGAAAACCATGACTTAGGCAATGGCGAATTATATGTTCGGGCATTGACCAAAATAGAATTAACACCACAAAGCGAGAATTAAATATGTACGCAATTGTTAAAACAGGTGGCAAACAAATTAAAGTTTCTACAGGCGACAAGCTACGCGTTGAGCGTCTAGCTGGCGAAGCTGGCGATAAAGTTAGCCTAGAAGAAATTCTACTTATCGGTGACGGCGACAAAGTTACCGTTGGCACACCACTTATTTCAGGTGCTTCAGTAGAAGCTAAAATCGTTGAACAAAAGCGTGACCGCAAAATCTTGGTATTCAAGAAAAAGCGTCGTCACAACTACCGTCGTAAGGCTGGTCACCGTCAGCACCTTACTGTTCTAGAGATCACAGGTATCTCAACAGACGGCAAGAAAGCTTCTTCAACTGCTTCTAAGCCAGCAGCCAAGAAAACAGCTTCAGCTGAGAAAAAAGCGCCAGCTAAAAAGCCAGCAGCCAAAACTGCAGCTAAAAAGCCAGCCGCTAAAAAAACAGCAGCTAAAAAGTAATTAACTGAAATTTAACGAAGGATTGACCAATGGCACATAAAAAAGCAGGTGGTAGCTCTAAAAACGGTCGCGACTCAGAAGGTCGTCGACTCGGCGTTAAGAAATTCGGTGGCGAATCAGTAACTGCTGGTAACATCATCGTACGTCAGCGCGGTACTAAGTACTACGCAGGTGAGAACGTAGGCATGGGCCGCGATCACACATTGTTCGCACTGACAGACGGTAACGTTTCTTTCAGCAACGGTTACCGTGGCCGTAAGTTCGTTTCTGTTCAGTAAGACAGAGCAACCGTATTACAGAGTAGGGCCGCCAGTTTGGCGGCTTTATTCTTGAAGCACTCAAATTTAAAAAGGTTTTGGCACCATGGCAAAGTTCTTAGATGAAGCTAAAATTTACCTTCGCTCAGGCGATGGCGGCCCCGGCTGTGTATCGTTCCGCCGTGAAAAATTCGTCCCACGTGGTGGGCCTGATGGCGGCGATGGTGGTCGTGGTGGTCATATTAGTTTTACAACTGACCATAACCTTAACACCCTTATCGACTTCCGTTACCAACAGCACTTTAAGGCACGCCGTGGTACGCAAGGCTCAGGCCGTAACCGCTCAGGCGCTCGTGCTGAAGATATTGTGATTCGCGTGCCTATCGGTACCGAAATTATTGACGATGCCTCAGGCAAAGTTTTGATGGATATGGATAAGCCAGATATGACATGGCAAATCCTTAAAGGTGGTCGTGGTGGTCATGGTAACGCTTACTACGTGAGCAGCACCAACCAAGCCCCTAAAAAGTCACAACCTGGTGAACCTGGTGAAGAAATGTGGGTTCGCCTCCGCCTAAAACTTTTGGCTGATGTGGGCATCCTTGGTTTGCCGAACGCAGGTAAAAGCACCATGCTAAGCGTTATCTCAAACGCGAAGCCTGATATTGCTGACTACCCATTTACAACCCTAAGCCCGCAACTGGGTATGGTACGTCGCCATGGTAAAGATATGGTAGTAGCTGACCTTCCGGGTTTGATTGAAGGCGCGGCAGATGGCCGTGGGATGGGTCATAAGTTCTTGAAGCACCTTTCACGCTGTGCAGTTGTACTGCACCTTGTGGATGGCACGGCTGAGAACATTGATACCCATTACAAAACAATTCGTGGTGAGCTTGCGCAGTACGATAGCCACTTTGGGACAAACATGACCGAGCTTCCTGAGGTGCTGGCCATTACCAAAGTTGACAGTATGACGGAAGACCGTCAAAAAGAGGTTTTAAACGCTTTGAAGGACGTTACGGCGTCTAAGCCTTACATGATGTCATCAGTGGCTGGTAAGAACGTGGAAGAGGTTCTAGACGAGCTTCTACGCCACGTAGATGCCGCCCGTGAAGCTGCAGAGGCTGAACTGGCTGTTGATAGCGCCTTAGGCGAGGAAGAATAAACCTTTATTTAGAAGTTCGGGCGATGCTCGCATGATCTCTAAGGAAATACTTAGCCCCCTCTTAACCGAGGGGGCTCTTTTTATTTTAAAGGGTGTGATTTCTTGTGTACCTCGGTCAAGCGCCCAAGGTCACTTGCCAAATAGCGCTGAGTGGTTGAAAGGCTGCTATGGCCTAAAAGCTCTTGCACCACACGAAGGTCAGCCCCGTTGTTCAGAAGGTGCGTCGCAAAGCAGTGGCGCAGCGCATGAGGGGTGAGGTGGTCTGGCAAGTTCAGTTCAATACGGGCTTTTTCAAGCAAGCGCTGCACATAGCGTGCCCCCAAGCGTGGGGTTTTGCTGCTGCCATGGGTGGTTACAAAAACCGGGTCTTTGGCGGTGTTCATAGGGCTGCGTTTGCGCCATTCAGTCAGGGCTGCTGTGACAATGCTTAACACAGGCACGCGGCGTTGCTTGTTACCTTTACCTTTAATGTAAAAACTGTCTTCACGGATGTCTGACCAGTTAAGGTCAAGCGCTTCGCTAATACGTAAACCCATGCCATAGAGCATCAGCATCAGGGCATAGTCACGGTAGGCGGGCCAGTCATCACCAGCAGACGGTGTGACCCATTGCAACAAGGCTTGGGTTTGTTGTTCGTTCAACGCATAAGGGGCGTGCTTACCCTGCTTAATACCTTTGAAGTTAATAATTTTGGTGTTCTTCAATCCAAAGCGCAAATGCAAAAAGTTAAAAAAGCTACGGATGGTCGAAAGACGACGGTTTAGCGTTGTCTTTTTATGGTCACCATGTTGCGAGGCTAAGTAGCTTGTTAAAGTTTCAGGCGTGAGGCTTTCTAAGCTCGAAGGGGTAGGGGCCGCGCCCTTGTGCTCGGTTAAAAAAGTAAACAGGTTTGAAAGGTCACGGCGGTAGGCCGTTACGGTATGCTGGCTGTAGCGTTTTTCAGATGTCAAAAACGTATAGAAGGCCTCAACCATCGGGGCTGTTTGCGCGTCTACATGTTTTGTTTGTTCTGTGGGGGTAGGCATAATTCAACCCTCCTCAAGTGCTTATAAAAGCTACTTTGATGTTGTCGGCTCTACCGTCCAGTGGTCCATTAAGTGGCTAATAATTTTACCGATGAACACCAAAAGGTCGTTACCTTGACCAACGTGGAAGCGGTCACTCTCGCCGCTCACAAGGGCAAGGGCGCCTAAAGGCTCGCCTTCAGCAGTGGTGATTTTTAGCAAAGCATCTGATGCAGCATGCTCAGCCCAGTCATCGTGCAGGGCTTTTTGCTCATCGTTGTAAAGGGTGCGTAGAGCTACACGGTCGTTTTCGCCTTCAAACAGTTTTTCAAAAGTTTCAGCATCTACCAAGGTGCAGGCTTCTTTTACCTTTTCAGGTAGCGGGCTGTCTTTCAGTAGGCACATATGGGTGTAGTCTACGTTCATTTCGTCCGCCAAGCGTGTGCGCATAATCTTTAGTAGGTGACGCATTGACTTTGCACCGAGAATATCTAGCACTAGCGTGTGAATTTGCTCTTGGCTTTGCATATTATCAATCGAAGTTTGCACCAACAGCTTGTTACGTTTTTGAACCTGTAGCAATTGCTGCTTTAAACGGTCTGCTTGGAACGCAAAAAAATCGGTCACGCCTTCAGGGCTGGTGGTTGGCAGCTTCATGTGGCTTAGCAGGGTAGGGTTCTTAACAAAAAAGTCAGTGTTATTGGCAAGGTATTGGGCCACCATTGTTGGTGTCAGCTTACTTGCGGCCATAGGTGCGGCAACATTTTTCACATCCTGAGTTGTGGTCTCAGTTGTTAGGTTTTGTGCGGGTGTTGCGCTATTCATGGTGGGCCTCCAGCCAGTTTATTTTAATTTTTTTTGGATAAAGTGCATTTTTTCTGTTTCAAGCCCTTTAATCTCAAAAAATAACTCTTATAACTTATTCATGACGGGCGGCGGTTTACCCAAATAAGGTTTACGCCACTAGGTTGTTTGACCTACTGTTTGGTAGTTAGTCGCCGTCCGTCGTGCTTCCCTCTTGTAAACTAGAGTGCCTCCTACTTCGGTAGGGGGCACATTTTTTTCTGGGTTCGGTTTTGGCGCATTAAATCCACTTTTTTGAAGCTGTGCGGCTCGTGTAGTGTGTCTACACGTCGCTGCTCGCCTTTCTGCAAAAATGAATTTTCTGCATCCAAACCCTGTCCCAGAATAGTGGCTCAATAAAGCGGTCAAAATTATTGAGCCGTTCACCCTGTCCACGGGTCGTAAAAACTTGTATCTTTATTGTGGAAGATTTAGCGGCAAATGTCAGGGGGCATCTGGTCAAAAGCCCGCAATTGCGCTAGCATATGAAACACAAACGCAACACTATTGTAACTTTGGAAGCACACTTTGCCGAATAGCACCCAAAATTCAACGCCAACACCAAGCGCAAATACCATTGTGCGTGTGGCTGTGCCGTTGTATTTGCCAAAGGCGCTTGATTACGCATGGGAAGATGCAACCCCACCACAGCTTTACCAAGTTGTTGCAGTTCCCGTGGGGACGAAAACCTACCACGGTATGGTTGTTAAAATTCTTGAAGGTGAGGCGCCAAGCGATGAGCCTGCGGCACCTGCTGAAGAGTTTACTCTTGAAGCCACACCCGCTGAAAGTAAGCCCAAGAAGAAAAAGTTTAAGCTCAAGCCTGCAAAGCCTGTGGGTATTCCTCTTGAAAAGCCAACGCAGAATATGCACTTCCCCACGGCAACGGCCAAGTTTTACGAGTGGGTAAGCCGTTATAATTTCTCATTCCCTGGTGAAGGGCTACGTGCCGCCCTACAAGCCGGCAAGTTACCGCCTGAGCCTACCCCTGAAACTGAGCTTGTGGCCCATGCTGCTTTTGACGGCAAGATGACGCCTCTCCAGCAAAAGGTACATAAGATTTGTATCGAAAGTGGCCCCTTTGAAAGCCAAGCACAATTGGCCGTAGCGGCTGATTGTAGTTCAGGTGTTGTTAAGGCTCTTCTTGATAAGGGCGCTATTCATGAGGTTGAGGCTTCACTACGTACTATTGAACCTACCCCTTCAAACGTAACCCTTGGGGCTGACCAAGCCCATGCGGCAAATAGCGTGATTGCATCTATGAATGACAAACGCTTTACCAGCTTTTTGCTTGATGGTGTGACCGGTAGTGGTAAGACCGAAGTTTACTTTGAGGTGATTCAGCACATGCTTGAAAATCAGGACGAACCTGATGGCCAAGCCTTGGTGCTGCTGCCTGAAATTTCACTAACCCCGCAATGGCTAGACCGTTTTGAAAAACGCTTTGGCTTTAAACCCAATGTATGGCACTCGGCCATTGGCCAAGGGCCGCGTAAGAAAACATGGTGGGGCGCCCTTGATGGCACAAGCCGTGTAGTTGTGGGGGCTCGCTCAGCGCTGTTTTTGCCTTTTGTGAACCTTAAACTGATTGTGGTGGATGAGGAACATGACCCCTCATACAAACAAGAAGAATGCTTTAGATATAGCGGCCGAGATATGGCCATTGTGCGTGCAAGCCTAGCTAAGTGCCCTGTGCTTTTGGCGTCAGCCACACCGTCGCTTGAAAGCTGGCATAATGCCCAGCAGGGGCGTTATACATTGCTGCCGCTGACCAGCCGTTATGGTAATGCCACCATGCCTGATATCCAAACCATTGACCTGACCAAAACACCTATGAAGGCGGATACCTACGTCAGTAGCCAGCTGCGTGCCGCAATTGCTAAAACGCTAGAAGAAGGCCAACAGGTTGCCCTGTTCTTGAACCGCCGTGGCTTTGCACCACTTTTGATTTGCCGTAGTTGTGGCCACCGGGTGAACTGCCCTTCATGCAGTGCATCATTGGTGGTACATGGCCCTAAACTGCAATGCCACCACTGCGGTCTGACCGAACCTTACCCTGAAGAATGCAGCCAGTGCCACAAGCCTGATACCCTGCACCCCTTTGGCCCAGGCACACGTAAGGTGATGCAAGAGGTGCAAGACCTCTTCCCTGAAGCCCGTGTTGCTGCCGTTGATCGGGATAGTATTAATACCCCTGAAGAAATGCGCGACATTGTGCAGCGGATGCAAACCCAACAGCTTGATATTTTGGTGGGCACCCAAATGCTTGCTAAAGGGCACGACTTTGACCACCTAACTTTGGTCGGCGTAATTGATGCAGACATGGGTCTTGCCCATGGGGACTTGCGCGCCGCTGAGCGGACATTCCAGCTATTAACGCAGGTGGCAGGTCGTGCTGGCCGACGTGATATTAAAGGCCGTGTTTTGTTGCAAACCCACACCCCAGAGCACCCCTTATTTAAAGCGCTTATCGGGATGGACCGTGATGCCTTTTTGAATCTTGAACTTCGTGGTCGCCAGTTTACAGGTTTCCCGCCATTTGGCCGTTTGACGGCATTGATTTTAAGTGGTGAGAGTGAAAATGCTGTGACCGCTGCCGCCCGGAAGCTTGCAACCACACTGCCAACACGTGAGAAAACAACTTTGTATGGCCCAGCACCTGCACCGCTTTTGAAGTTGCGTGATAACTATCGTTACCGCTTGCTGTTGCGCTCGGCTGAGGCGCCACATGAACTGCTGCGTGAGTGGCTTGGCCAAGCTGAACTACCCAAAGGCGTGCGGGTAGATGTTGATATTGATCCGCAAAGCTTCTTTTAACACAGAACAAAAAAAGCCCCAGTTTGATACTGGGGCTTTTTACTAGGTAGTTATTTGTTGAGCTCACCTAGAATGCGGTTTTTCTCAATTGCGCCAAGTTTAGCACCTACTGAGCCACCATCGGGTGAAGCATAAAAGCGGTAAAGTGCTTGAAGCTCAGAGCGGGTGAAAGTCGCTTCAACCGTTGCTTGCTTCTTGGTTTTTTGGGCGGCGTTAATAGCTTGTGCACGCTCAAGGTCAGCCCCTGATTTTACATCAGCCATTGTTAAAATAGGAGAGGTTGCCTCCACCACGGCACGGGCAAGCTGTTGTTTGGTCATCGATGCGGCAGCATCTTTATTTTCAGCAACCATTTCATTGGCAATTTCTGCATCGTTGGCCACTTGAGGGGCATCATCAAACATCCCTTGGGCAAAGGCCGCAGGGGTAAAAATCATAAGGGCAAGAATGCCTGAAAGTGTAAGTTTTGTAAGGCCGTTCATGAGTGGATCCTTTCTCCAGCTTCTTTTTAACATATGTAGTTTAGCATAAATTATATACGACAGAGTTATGCAAAATCCCTAATTGTGCAGACCTAACTATATAACCCTAGGTTTTTCTCGAGTGCTTTTTGTCTAAGCTCAGGCTTATAGGTGTTGAGGGTTTGGCTGCAGCAGGCGAGGCCTAGTTGCTTCTGATACACCAATACACATCGCTTTGCGGGTTTTGTAGCGCTGGTTTTTAAATAAAATAGGCGAATGCAGCTCGCTTCTAGCGCTGGGGCTAAGGCTTGTAGGTCTTCTGCGTCAGCAGCATGGCAAATCAAAGCAGCATAGCTGCCTTGCTTTGTGGCTTTAAGAAGAGCTTTTAGCCAAGCAGTTAAATTTGATGTTTGGCGCACGTTTGTTTTGTCGGCTGTTTGGGGGAGGTCTTCACGGCCTTGTTGGTAAAAGGGCGGGTTCGCAAAACTAAGGGTAAAGGCATCGCTATGGGTGTGGTTAAGCGCATCGCCAATTTTAACATTGAGCGGGATGGCATTTGCCTCACTTGCTTGGATGGCGGCCTCAGCCATGGGGATATTATGCTCAATACCAAAAAGCTTAAGGGTATTGTGGCGTAGGGCATAACTTAGAATAACAGCACCTGTACCGCAGCCTAAATCTAAAACAGGTGACCCTTCTGGCACAGGCGGAAGCAGGGCTGAAAGCCAGAAGCTATCTTCGGCTGGGCGATACCCCTCAGGGCCATCAAACAGTGTGAGCTGGCCGCCTAAAACCTTAAAGCTGCGCATGGTAATTACTTAGCTTTAAGGCCTTCAACCACGTTTACAAAACGCTTGCGGCTCCAGTGTTTGTTGTGGCCAGCACAACGCAACTTATTAAGAAGCAGATGACAACGAATCACGGCATCAAAAATGGTCTGACCTTGGTTCATTGGGTATGAATAAGTAAGCTCAGTCACAAAGTTGCGGCGGTTAAAGTAGCCAGTAACTTCAAGCGGTGTGCGTGTGGTTGGGTGTTGAATCGTCCCGCTTACAGGGTAAACCAATAGGTTTTTCGCTTGGCCAGAGATTGTGTCTTCCACTGGCATTGTTTGCGGGTCTTTCATGGTTTCAAGTTTCAAGATACTGCCCACAGGTAGTACGTGGCTTGTTGCAGGGTCGTTCGTTGAAATTTCATTCGTGATACCGTAGCTGCCTTGCGGAAGCTCAAAGTAGCCAAGCTCCTTGCTGGCGCGCACATAACGGAATGACTCGTTATTTTTAGACGTTACCAACACTTGGTTTGGCATCAGTTTAATTGTTTTAATCAAACCATAGATACGCTCAAGACCAAGGTTTTTGGTTGGGTCTTCGTTGTTGCCTGTTTCAACTGTAATGGTTTTCTGATCATCAGGGATGGTCAGCAGCATGGTTTCAGGGTCAATCTGAACGTCAAAGGTATGGGTAATAACCTGGCCGTTGTCGGTCAAGAACTCGCTTTGGCTCAGGAGAGAACCCACAAGGTTAGTCATCTCGACACGGGCTTGCAAAAGCTCTTGAGAGCGGTCAACACGCAGCACGGCAATGTGCATGTCATCATCGGCTTTTTGGTAGTAGTAGGTGCCAACAAATGGCTCAATCAGCAGGTCGTACTCTTTCGTGTAGCGCTGGGCTGCTTGCACGTATTGTGGGTCAGACAGTACCGTAAAGAATGTTGCAGCTTCAGTAATGTTGCCTTTTTCAAAGAGGTCGATACCCTTCATCAAAGAGGCAAGCTGCGGGCGCAGTTTTTCGGTGTTGTCTTTAAACTCTTTGTTGCCAACTTTCCAAACGGCACGTGCATCGTCAATGTTCTCGACACGTTTGAAAACTTCGTTAATGATGAAGTTGTAGTTAATGTCGGGCCATAGCAAAATGAGTTTGCTGCCCACAAGGGCAAGCTCTTGCGGCTCAATCTGTTGGTCGTTCACGATACCTGACTTAATCGCGTTTGAGATAAGCTCATTCAGGTTTTTATCGTTAAAAAGGTAGGCCAATGAGTGCAGCGTGTTTGCGGTACTGTAAGCGCCAGGAATTTCAATGGCGAGGGTTTTAAGGCGAGCTTGCACAATGTCAGGGCGCTCTTTGAAACGGTCAAGGATGTAGGTCATTTTAGGGCCTAGATCTACTTGTGCTTCATCACGTGTAAGCAGTAGGTGGTCAGGCTTATCAGCACGGAGCTTACCTTGAACTTCGTCCGAGTTTAGGTAGTCGGTAAAGAAATCAAGTAGTTCAACATCAAGGCTGTATGGGATGCGCAGCGAGGTACGCATAAAGTTTGCAACTTCTTCCATTTCTACAAAGTTATCGGCTTCCCAAAGGTCTCGCACACCTTGTTTTAGAGTGGTGGCAAGTTTTTCACCTTGTTCGGCCGCTTGGTCTGGGCTGAATTGCACATAGTTAATGGCCTGTTTGTAGTCTTCACGCTCAATTGCAGAGGCCAGTGATTTTTTAACCAATGTTTTTGCGGCTTCATCAAAGTAAAGCTGCTGTGCATCTGGGCGGTAGATAATTTCTTTAAGCAGGAATGAAACATCACCACCTTCTTCAGAAACTTTTTCTGCACGCTCAATAATCGCCTTGTTGTTCTCAACCACAACCTCAGGCGGGATAAGTGATAGGTCAATGTTATCGTATAGGTAACTTAGCGAGGTGTTTGGCTCGGCAGTTTCAAGCGCTGGGGCAAAAAACTGCGCCCAAAGCTGACGGTTTGCAGGGTCAGTAATCAAGGCAAAGCGTAGAAGCTTAGTACGCACCTGTGCTGACTTTTGCTCGTCTGTCATGGTGCCTTCAGGGTCTTGAATCAGTTTGCCTAACTGGTTTGAAAGGGCATCGTCCTGCGTTGTTTCAAGGATGGCAATTGAAAGTTGCTTACGATTTTCAGGCGAGTTTAGCGACGGCATACCCATGGTTTCAAATGGGTGGGTCATCGACTCAATGAAGTGGTCAAACGTGCGGTTTTCTTCTACCGGGTGGTTGATGGTCTTCACAAAAATAAGGTATGAAATGTTCTGAATAAAGTTGCGCAACTCGTTCGGGTTGTTTTTTAAAACTTCTTCAAGGGCCGCGCTCCTTTCGGCACCAACATAACCACCATTATCAATAAAACTTAGCATGTAGTTGCTCAACGCTACGCTAGGGTCACCCTCTTTACCGATTGAGCTTACGGCACGTAGCATAGTTAGCGCACGTTCGGTCTGTCCTTGGCGCAAAGCACCATTGGCAACATCTTTCATACCGCTGATAAAGCGGGCTTTAGGCGCATTTTCAGGCAAGGCTTCTTGTACAAACTTCAGGTAATCTTCAGGTGAATGGTTGATGGTCAAAAAGCGTTCAGCTGTCGCAGGGAGTTTGTCATAAACATTGTAGGTTTGCCCTTCAGCAACCTCTACAACGCCGCTTACCTTGTTTAGGTGGTTACGGATCTGCGTCAGTTTTTCAGGGTTCGTCGTTGGGCAGCGCTCTGGCACGCAGGTTTCAGCCAATAGCTGCGCCATAATAGCGTTGTAAATGGGGGTGTCAGGGTTGTTCTTAAGCTCTTTTTGGGCAAGCTCAAGCGCCTGTTGTGTTTGCTTGGTTTCAACCATATTAAGCAGGCGTGCTTGATCAGACTCGCCACAAGCAGAAAGCCCTAATACTGGGATTAGCGCTGTTAGTATATAAACCGTGCCTTTAACTTTAGACATATCTTGCTCGGCTCCTGCGTTTGGTTATATTATGGTTTACCAATGTACAGTTTATCTAAAGCCGTGGATTAATGCGAATAGCCACAATGTTTTAGAGACATTAAGCATAGAAGCTTGTGACTTATTGGCAACGAATGCAAATAACCCTCGCAGCTTAAAACAACACAAAAATAATTTTGACAGGTAAAACCCATGGCCGAACAAACGCATTTGCTTATTACAACCACTGCAAACGATGATGTGGATGATATTGTAAATCATTGCAAAGCCCTTAAGGCTGCACGGTTTGACCCTATCACGGTTGTGGCAACAGATGCCGAGCAAGTTGACGCATTATCGGCCAAAGGTTTGCAAGCCATCCCGATGCCAGAAATTAATAACAAAGATGAATTTGCCCGTCTATTTCATGCAGTTCAAAAAGTATGCGCCTCAGAGCAAGATAAAGCTGGCGTGATTATGGTTGTGCCCGCAGCTGAGCTTGAGCGTACAAACCCAGAAGACCTACGTGCAACACGTACAATCTTTTGGCATGAGTGGGTAGACGCTGCCGTATTTGGCCGCCCCATTTTTGAAGAGGCTGACAAAAACAACACCGCCTTTGTTAAGGTTGTGGCGGGTCAAAACCGCAAGGTGATGTATATGTCTCGCGGGGCAGCACCTTATGGTGCTGATGTGATGGTGGCAGATAGCGGGATTCGCGCCTATCGATTCCAGGCGCTACGTCAGCTGGCTGAAACAGAGCCAAGCCCGCTTGAACGCACCGAGCGCATTTCTATGTTGCGCGCACTTGAAGCAAACCTTGGCGTTTACATGAACCTGATGACATCAGCGGCTTAAGGGCAGCTTAGGCCCTCTTAGGTGTTTACTCGCCTTGACGAAGGCGGTCTAGCTCTTCGTTGAGTTTACGTACTTGGTCTTTAAGCGCTTGGATTTGCTCTTTGGTTTCATCCTTAGGCAAATTCTTGGCTTCAATGTTACTTACATCCAAAAAATCAAAAGTCTTTTTCAGCGTTTCTAGGTGGCGCTGCTGTTTGTCGGCAGGTGTATCAGGCGTCTGAAAACCATCACTAAAGGGGTTTTGCCCCCAAATGTCGGTGGCATTTTTTGCAAGGTCATCTTGTTTACGAATAAACATATGCATAACCAAATCTAGGTACTGGGGCACGATTGTGCGCTCGCCCTTGGCATAAAGGCTAATTAGCCGACGCATAAACTGTACCGGAAGCATGTGGCGGGGCGCATCGCCGTTTTTCATATTCTCAGCATCGAAAATAATATTCGCCAAAACACTGTGGGTTAGGTCCTCGTTCGAGGCTGCATCAATCACACGAAAGTCTTCTCCGCCACGCACCATGGCCGCTAAATCATCAAGGGTGATGTAGGTGCTCGTTTGGGTGTTATACAGGCGGCGGTTTGCGTATTTCTTGATAAGAACGCAGCTGTTTTGGTCAGTCATGGGTATCAATCTTCATTTTATTGCTTGGCAAAGTATTGCCTACAACGCCTAGGTTTTAAAGGATTTTCGGTAAAAACATATTTAAAATTCAAAAAAATACATTCGTATTATTGCGAGCTCAAGGGTCGGGCAGGCATACTGCCCACATTCGAAAGAAGACGAAAAAAGTGAAAGACACCCAATGGAAGCTCATCTGTATCAAGACATGCCTCACCTCAAACGCTGTACCGAGTGGGTAATTGCTTTCACCCCGTATCGTGGCCAAAATCTGCTGAAAAAACATCTGCTTTCTCCGCTGTTTGGTCACGTGTGGGCGTTCACTGAAGTACAGGGGAATACCCTTATCCTTGACCCTTTTGAAGGCGGATATTTTGCAGCCTGTACCAAACAAACTAATAGCGAAAGCGGTGTGGGTATTACGCCAGCTATTTTAAGCTCCGCCTTATTGCGAGAGGGTGCACAAAGTGCGGTTCAGCTTTTGTATTACAAATCACGGCTCCCCCGTAACAAAACGCACATGGCAAATGTGCTGCCAAGTTGCGTCACGATGGTAAAGCTTATGCTTGGCTTTCGTTCATGGGCACTCACCCCTCGGCAATTATATGGGGCATTGCTCCGCCGTGGGGCTGTGCCGATTGACCCTGACTTTCTAAACCTGATGCTAGCAGCTGATAAAAACCAGCGCCGCCAGTGTATTGAACCTACCCCAAATACTTAAATTTAATAACCAGAAGGAGGCCTATAACAATATTTGGAAGGACATTACAGCCCTTACTAAATAAGCCCTAGCAGATAAGAGATTCTTCAAGGGTAAGAGAACGTGTTCATAATATAAAAAAGCACCGCCAGCTTAGTGTTGACGGCGCTTTTTGCGGATGGTATACAATCAGTCTTTCAAAGCATCTTCTCTCTATTTTTTACTCTCTTTTCCCTTTGCAGAAGGATTCTTTATGAACCGTCAACTTGCACTTTCAATTTTGGGGCTCTCGGCTGAGCCCAATGCTGATATGGCCACCATCAAAAAAGCCTATCGCAAAAAGGCTATGGCTTATCACCCCGATCGCAACCCCGGCAATGCCCCCGCAGAAGCAATGTTCAAAAAAATCAATGAGGCTCATGCCTTTTTGAAAAACGAAGATAAGCAGATGCAGGGTGGTCATACAGCGGGTGGTCGCAGCACTGGTGGCTTTACCGCTGAGGGCTTTACGACTGACGATGGCCACATCAACGTGCCTGTGAACGATACCCAGATGGAGCTTCTCGGCAAGATTTGCGACATTATGGGCCTGCAGCGCAGCGGCGATAACTATTCAATCGTGCTGCAGTTCACAACCCAGATGATGCGTAAGATGGTGTCACTCTCGCGGTCTAGCTTTAACGATATTGTTATCGGCACAAAGCGTAAAACCCATGAGAATATGCGCCTGCGCCTCAACTTTGTTGCACATATCCTGCAACCAAACCCTGGGAAGCATCGTATTCGCACGCCAAACCATGTGCTGCTGCACATGGTTTCGACGTTGGTGAATATCGATGCCCGCTTGGCTGCCCCCAACTTGGCCTTGTGTGCCATTGCCCATACCCTAAAGCCCATGTACCGCATTTTGCAGGCTGAGCTTGAAGAGGGGCGCGATGTTTACCTTGAGCAGTTCTTCAGCAAAACAGCATTCGATATGCCCGTTTGCGTTGCTTTTTGGATTGCGCTGAACCCTGGCCGTTCGGTCGAGGATGCCAAGAAGGCCCTGAACTACAACAAAAACCGCGGGTTCTTCCGTAAAATGTTTGGTTAAACCTCTATAACGACTAAGCCCCCACCTTTTTGGTGGGGGTTTTTTAGTCTCTCGGTAATAAAAGGGCCGGTTCCCTTGGAGATGACCCGGCCTTCTTATTATGAGGGAGGCGGCTTTGGTAGCCTGTTGGGGTTGGGGGGGATATGAAGCCGCCTCCACCGCCTTTGTTTGCTGCCATGAGGTCTGTTGGGGGGTGTCGGGGTATGGGGATCGACATCATGGCTGCTCGCAATTACTACGTTGCATCAACCGTGCCAATTTAGTGTTTTTGAGGGCGTCTTTTTATGATTTATTTTGACTGAAATTTGCGAATTTTCGCATCAATATGAGTGTGAACCTTGCTTTTAAGCGATTTAATTGGCTTTTTACGGGCCACAATGTCCCCCATCATTAAAAGGGCAGGGGTAAGGAAGAGGGTTAGAATTGTGGCAAACACAAGGCCGCCAGCAATCGAGGTTGAAAGCTGTACCCACCATAGCGTTGAAGGGGCGCCGTAGTTAAGCTCGCGGCTAATAAAGTCAATGTTCAGGCTAAAGACCATTGGTAGTAGGCCTAGAACAGTCGTAATTGCAGTGAGGAGTACAGGGCGTAAACGCAGCTTGCCTGTTTCAATAATGGCTTCTTTTGTCTCAAACTTCTCTTTAAGTTCATTAAAGGTATCAATCAGCACGATGTTATTGTTCACCACAATGCCGGCAAGGGCAATGAGTGCAATACCACACATCACCACGCCAAAAGGTTTGCCTGTAATCAGCAGCGCTAAAAATACCCCAGCGGTTGAGAACACAATGGCACTTAGCACCACTAGCGCTTGGTAAATGTTATTAAATTGCGTTACCAAAATCAGGAGCATACTAAACACCGCAATCTGGAAGGCCGCCGCCAAAAAGGCACCCGCTTCTTGTTGGTCTTCTTGCTCGCCCTTCACCTGAATACGCAGTTTAGGGTCAATAGCCATGGCTTCTTTTACTTGAGGTGCAAGGGCGGCTTGCAGGGCTTTAAGCTCACTATCTAGCAGCTTGCCTTCTGCCATATCAGCTTTAATGCGTACCACGCGTTTACCGTCGGTACGGTAGAGGTTACTTACTTTTTGCTGCGGCTTTGCGGTTACAAAGTTTGCAAGCGGCATGGGGCCGTTTTGCGTCGGCACGCGAATGGCAAGCAGCGTATCAATATGCTTTGTTGATGGGGGGAATCGCAGGCGAATATCAACATCATCGGTGCTGTAATCAGGGCGGTATTTATCAATCAGTAGGCCGTGGGTTGCCATTTGGATGGTCTGCCCAATCAGCAAAACATCAACACCGTTTTTGGCGGCACGCTCACGGTTAACTTCAAAGGCCCACTCAATGCCTGGCAAGGGGCGGGTGTCTTCAATATCAACAAAGCTGCCTTGTTTATTCATGGCGGCAATTAATAGCTCAGCCCCTTTTTGGGCCATCTCAGGTGAGCCTGCTGAAACTTCAATCTGTACGGGTTTATCACCCCCGGGGCCACCAGCTTGTTTAAAGACTTCAATCACCACACCGGGGATGTCTTTTGTGCGGTCACGAATATCCACAATAATTTCGTTCGCAAGGCGGCGCTTCTTCCAGTTATTCAGCTCAATAAAGATTGAGCCTACAACATCTTCAGCGGCTTGCCCGTGGCCTGTACCAATACCTGTACGGCCGTAAATACTTTTAATTTCGTCAAGCTCTTCAATTTTAGCCTCAACTTGTTTCATGAGGGCGTCTTTTTCAAGGGCTGCAAAATCCCCCCGTGCACGTACAGTCATCTGTACATAGTCAGAGTCTGTATCAGGGAAGAACTCAACCCCTTTACCCAAAATACCGTAAGCGAAGATTGAACCAAACAGCACCACAACCATCAAAACAATGGTACGCATAGGGTGGCGTAGCACACGCTCCAGCTGGGTTTCGTAATGGCGTGTTAAGGGCTCAAAAATATCTTTTTCTTTTTGTTCAGTGCGTGAAGGTTTGGGGAAAAGCCCACCAACTACAGGCATAAAAATAAGCGCCATAAACAGCGAGGCTGTTAGCGTAATAAGAACTGTAATCGGCAAGTACTGCATAAACTTACCAATCATCCCCGGCCAGAATAACAGCGGAATGAACACCACAAGGGTTGTGATGGTTGAGCCAATAATAGGCCAGCTCATCCGCTTAGAGGCTTTGGCAAAGGCAGTTGCGGGTTCATCGCCTTCGTCAAGGTGGCGTTCGGCTAGTTCTGAGACCACAATGGCGCCATCAACCAGCATACCAACCACCAAAATAAGGCTAAACAGCACCACAATATTTGTTGAAAAACCTGCGATATAAAGCACCAACATCCCAGCAAAGAATGACCCCGGAATAGCCAAACCAACCAGCATTGAGGCCCGCACCCCAAGGGCAGCAATAATCACCAGCATCACCAAAACAATGGCGCTTAGAACGTTATTCTGAAGGTCCCACAGCATGTCGCGCACTTCTGTTGACTTATCCTGTAGGTAATGGATTTCAACAGTCTCAGGCCAGTTTTGCTTAGCATCTTCCGCAACAGCGCGTACGTCTTCAATGGTTTCAATGATGTTAGCACCTAAACGTTTTGTAACGTCAAGCGCAAGGGCAGGGCGGCCATTAAGGCGGATGTAGCTTGTAGCGTCTTTATACGTTGGGCGAATTTCAGCAATATCGCGGAAGAGCGTCACACGGTCTTCATTCACGACAATGGGGAGGTTTAAAATATCGTCAAAGGTTTCAAGCACGCCCGGTACTTTAATTACAAGGCGGCCTGCACCGCTATCAACGGCGCCTGCAGCCACAAGTTCGTTATTGTTACTGACGAAGTTCAGCACTTGGGGAAGGTCAATCCCGTAGGTTTCAATCACGGCAGGGTCTACGCGAATTTCAAGAAGGTCTTCACGTTCACCTTGAATGTCGGCCTTTAAAACACCGGGTAGGGTTTCAATATCATCTTGCAGGGTTTGCGCCATGCGCATTAGCTGTGGCTCGGGCACGTCGCCTGCTAAAATAAGCGAGATAACGGGAAATAGCGCCACGTTGACTTCAGAAACCAGGGGTTCTTCACTATCTGCAGGCAGTTCAGGGCGGGCAAGGTCAACCTGTTCGCGCACATCAAGCAGGGCTTGTTTATTATCAATGCCTGCTTCAAACTCAAGCGAAACGCTGGCGTGACCTTCGCTGGCAACGGCCGTCATTTCTTTTAGCCCTTCAAGGGATTGGAGCTCTGTTTCAAGAGGGCGAATAATCAGACGCTCAGCATCATCAGGTGAAATACCTTGGTGGACCACCGACACGTAAATAAACGGAATCGGCACATCAGGCTCAGCCTCTTTGGGGATGTTTTGAAAGGCGCTAATCCCGCCTACAAAAAGCATAAACAATAAAAGCAGCACCGTGCGATGACGGGCAAAGGCGGCATCAATCAGTGCGTACATGGGGGTTACTCCGTCTGGGTGGCAGCGGGGGTGCCATCAGGGTTCGGAGAAGGGTTTGAATCCTGCTTTTGCGATTGGGCTAATGTGTTACTAATATCTATGTTGCTAGTTTCCGTGGCTGCGCTTTCATCAAAAACAGGGTCAACCTCTTGCCCTTCAGAAACAAAGCCATGGCCTACAGTAATAAGTGTGGCTTTTTCAGGTAGGCCCGCAAGCCACACGCCCTCAGCTTCAGAGCGAATAATTTCAGCTGGGTAAAACACCACTTTATTTTCGGCATCGAGGCCTTTAACGCCCATGGTGCCATCCGCCGCAAGGCTTAAAAAGGCACTCGAGATAAAGTGTGCTTTTTCTAAACCCATGGGGATGTTCATTGTTACGCTGCTGCCTGCAAGGCGCAGGTGCATTGGGTTTGGCACTGCAACTTCAATCGCATAAGTGCGGGTCACCGCATCGGCTTGGTTTGCAAGGTATCTGATCTGGCCTTCAACTTCGGTACCGCTCAATGTTTGGCCCTTTACAGGGCGTGCAGTTTCAACCTGATTAATAGCATTTTGCGGCACAAAGCCTTTCAGCACTAAGGGGTCAATATCAATAATTTTTACAAGATTCGCACCAAGGGCCACACTGTCGCCAACGTCAACAAAGCGGTCTTCGTAAATACCATCAAATGGGGCCTTGATTTGCGAGTTGCTGAAATCAAGCTCCATATCTGCCAAGTTTGCACGGGCACGCTCAAGGTCTGCACGGGCTGAGGCTAGGGCGTTACGGGCTTGGAACCCTTTTTGCTCTAGGCCTTGGGCGGTTTTGAATTCTTTTTCAAAGTAGGCAAGGTTTGCGCGGGCTTCTTCTACTTTTTTAATGCGGCTATCAGGTGCTAGCGTAAGCAGAACGTCGCCCCGTTGCACAATGCTGCCTTTCGGGAGGCGAAGCTCAGCAATGCGGCCTGCGGTTTCAGCTGCAATGTTTGCAGTGCGGTCAGGCTCAATTTCACCACGCAGAACAAGCGTATGCTCAATGTCTTTTGCGGTGCTGTGGTGGGCGGCCACTTTGAAAAGGGCAGGCTCTTTTGGGGCAGGGTCTGACGAAAAATTAAAGATGCCGGTCAGCATCCATAGGCAAATAATACCCACAAAAATAACCACACGGCGTACGGGTGGTGTTTGTTGTTGGTACCAGTTTTGTGCTTTTTTTAATGTTGTGCGCGTCATGTTGCCCACTATGGTGGTTAATTAAAAAATGTCAATGCTCAAGCGCAATTCGGTGCTGTGAAAACGATGGTTACAATAACGCGCTTTTAAAGGGTTTTGTCGTCATTGTTATTGCTGCCAGTAATCTCGGCCCATTTTTCTTTGAGGCGTGCTGAGTAATGATCAATATAAGGCTGGAGTGGGCTTTCAATATCTTGCCCATATTCTTTTTTAACAACCTGTGGCACAACATAGTGCACAACATACATGGCGTATAGCAGGCCTGCAAATGGGCAGAGTAAGTTTAGAATAGTCAGGTGTGGGATGCGTTTTAGGTTAAAATGCGATGCAAAAACAATCGTCACAATGACGCTGACAACAATCGCAAAAATCCATAAATAACCGATCATGATGTATCCCCTTAAATTTGTATTAATCTAGTTTAGCAACGCTGGCTTTAAATTAAAATGTGTCTTTTGCTTTTCTAAGGTTGGCAAACTCTTTCACACTACCCGCTGTGAGGAAAAGGTTACTCTTTTTCTCGTCAGCTAACTTTGAAGGTACCGTTCGCTTACCTTCTGAGCGCATGGCGGCAACAGTATTAAGCCGTGCTTCAACGTGGCCATCGTCTGGTGCTGCATGGTGCAAGAATTTGTAATTTTGCAGGGTGTACTCGTGAGCGCAGTACACTTTAGTCTCATCAGACATGGCTTTGATTTTTTGCAGGCTATTAAACATTTGTTCTGCGCTACCTTCAAAAAGGCGTCCGCAGCCGCCCGCAAATAAAGTGTCACCACAAAATAGGGCATGGTTATTTTCAAAATGGTAAATAATGTGACCAATGGTGTGGCCTGGCGTTTCGTACACTTTGGCCGGTTGATTACCTACTTTTACCTCGTCGCCTTCATGCACTTTTTTATCAATCCCCGGGATGCGCGCTGCGTCTTTGCCCGCGCCAATAATGGTGCAGTTATATTTTTCTTTTAAGGCAAGGTTGCCGCCGGTGTGGTCGGCATGGTGGTGGGTATTTAAAATATAGTGTAGCGGGCGGTCACCTAGTGCTTTAATGACAGGCGCATGCACTGCAGGGTCAACCACGGCCGTTTGGCCTGTTTCGGTACATGTAATGATGTACACGTAATTATCGTTCAAAACTGGTATCTGTTCGACTTTTAAGCCTGACATAAGTTGCCCATAAATTTGCTATTGGTTTTTCTTAAGTGTACCCTAAATTAAATATGGAGGCGCACACCAGTTTACGCCTGAATAAAATTAGAGAATTAATATGTGGGTTGATGTTTTAAAATTGCGTGAGTGGTACCGCACCCTTCAAGGGCGCATGGTGCGGCGTATTTTAAACCCTGATATTCAAGACCTTATTAACCTGCAAGAAAATCAATCGTTATTAGGTATTGGCTACTGCCAGCCATACGTGCCTGATGCCACGGGTACTCAAACCGTTGTTCTGGCTGGCCCTGCCCAAATGGGGGTGACTTTATGGCCAGAAGGCACAAAACAGCGCGCCACCTTGGTGGATGAAACTGCACTGCCTTTTGCCGAAAGTACCTTTGACGTTGTGCTGCTTGCCCACTGCCTTGAGATGACGGGTGACCCGCAAGCCTTGCTTGAAGCCTGCTGGCACAGCCTGCGCCCCGATGGCCGCTTGGTGCTGATGGTGCCAAACCGTTCAGGCGCTTGGGCGCGGCGTGATGATACCACCTTTGCCCACGGTCAACCGTATAGCCCGGGCCAAGTAACACGGCTGCTTCGTAAAGCCAATTTCACAGTCACGCAGGCTGAATATGCGTTGTTCATCCCCCCATTAAAATGGCGTTGGGTTTATAAGCTTTATACTTTCTTTGAAAAAGCAGGCCGCCGCTGGCAGGCCCCTGTGGGTGGTGTTCTTTTAGTGCAGGCCCGTAAAGATATTTTTGGGATGCGTGCCGTCCGCCCTAAAGGCCGTAAGGTACCATCGATGGTGCGTGTGCCTGCAACGGCACTGCGCCGTACACGTTTAAAAATAGCTAGTATGTAGCGGGTGTATACCTGAAATAACAAAAGCCCCCAATCGGGGGCTTTGTTCGTTAACTGAGTGAGATTTGACACTCGGCATAGTCTTCTAGCTGCGCAGAAACAGGCCTAAACCCACCACGGTATGTGGGGATGTAAAAGTGGTTTGTATCGTACCACATGGTTTTTAAGCGGTGTTTTGCACGGTCAAGGGCTGAGGCATCATTAGTGCCGCCTTCATCAGCGGGCCAAGTGCCTTTAACGTCTGAGTAAACAGCAGCTAAAAGCTTTTTAGCACAGCTATAGCAGATGATAAAAACACGGCCTTTGCCGTCGCGGTAAACAAAACTGCTACGACCAGCGCAAGCAGTAATGCGGCCAAGTTCCTTTAACGGTATAGCAGCATCGCCCCAAAAACGCTCAGCATGAACAATAAGCTCAGGGACTGTGATGTGTCGGGGTAAGTCGCGCGCAAAAGACGGACGATTGTGGAATGACTTTTTGCCCGTTGCCTGTAATCGGCGCACAAGCATGATGACCATCATCATAATCAGGAAGAACAGTATAGCTTCCATAAAATTTCCTCAAAGGGTAGGGGTAAAAAGAAAAGGGGATAGATAACAAGTAGGGGCGTGTTATACGCCCCTTTTTAAGGTTTGTCAAAAAAATGGCGCGAATAGGCGTTAATAAGATAGGGGTTACTCGCCTAGGCGCATCCCAAACAGTACGGCTGCCAGTAGAAGCACACCTAAACCAAGTAGTTTTACAAATAGCGGCCAGTTCATCGGTGGCACTTTAGGCTCGTCACGAATAACTTTTGCGGTCGGTTGGCGGCGCGCCAACAGCCAGCGCCACACCCAATGGCGGAGGTAATACAATAAAAATGGCAGCGATAGGTTAAGCAGAATTAGAAAAATCACACGTAGCATTACATAAGCCCTACTAAATATTGACGGAATATAAACAGGTAAGCCACTACCATTGGCCCGTAGCCATAGGCGGCCCAAGCGCCAAATACCAAGAAGGGGGCAAACGGTAGGGCTGAACGTTCTTTACACAGCAAAACGCGGCCAAGCACAACAATAAGTGCAATAAGGCTCGTAATCAGCAGCATAGGCACAATACCTAAAAGCCCCACCCAAGGTCCTAGCGCAATAACTAGCTTAACATCACCTAAGCCCATGGCTTCTTGCTGAGCCAGTTTAGAACTAAACCAGCGCACCAAAGCAAAGCCTGCACCTAAAATAAAACTGGCAATCAGCGCAGCTTTTAAGTGAGGCGCCACAATAAGGCCAAAAATAAAGAGCGGGTAAACCAACAGGTCAGGCACGATAAAGCGCTTGAGGTCTGTCACGGCAATGGCGGCAAGCAGCGCAAAAAAACTACCGTTAATCAGAACACTTAAGAAAAGAAGAGGGCTTAATTCCGCCCCTAGGCTGCGGGCGTAGCAATATGCCCAGCCATACCCAATACCAAAAAGCCCCCAAAAGCTGTAGCTACGCAAAGTTTCACGCAGGGCTTGGTGCACCTCGGGGTGGGTTAGGTCTTCAATGATGGTTTTAAATAATTTCATATTAGTAATTTACCTGCGCTCATACCCAGATACAAGTGATGCGGTGTATGGGTGTTATGTCAGGTATTTCGGGTGTGGCTCTTTTGGCGCGGTCTATATAGTTTTATAAAAATATAATTCTTTTTCCTCAAAGGGTTGGGTAAATGAATATTGATATGACGACAGTGGCCGAGGTTGTTGGCCTGATTGGGGCTTTTACTTATATTTTTGCGTATATTCAGCTACAGCTGAAGCGTGACTATGCCAAAACAGTAACCTATTCATTCATGAACTTTAGCGCCGGTGTTATGGTGCTGTTCTCTTTATACTTTATGTGGAACACCGCTGCCGTGATCGGTAACACCATGTGGGTGGTGATGAGTGTGTATGGTATGTACCGTACCTACCGTAAACAAAACCCTGAGGCTGTTGAAACTTTGGAAGAAGTGGCTGAAGTTATTGTGCCAGACATTTTGGCGGACGCTGTTGGTGGTGTAGCAGAAGCTGTGCAGGATGTAACACCTGTACCGCCGGGCACACCTAAGCGTAAAAAACGCAAAAGCCGTAAGGCACGCAAAAAGAAGAAAAACCGCAACACCCGCGGTAAGAAGAAGTAGCCTGATAATGAATAGCCTATTTTGGGCATAAAAAAGGCCACCCATAAGGTGGCGTTTTTTAAATGGCGCGCCCGAAAGGATTCGAACCTCTGACCTTCTGTTCCGTAGACAGACGCTCTATCCAGCTGAGCTACGGGCGCGTACAAGAGATTGTTTAACACTCTAATTTTCAAAAATAAAGCGTTTTTTGCGGTTTTTTCTAATTTTTTTCTAAAATATTACCCTGTGGCGGCGTTATTTTGCCGCGACTAAATGCTCGTAAAGTGCGTCTAGCCCTGCTTTATAGGTGGGGTAGCGCCAGCTGATGCCCAGTTGCTTTTTAGCTTTATTGCAATTCACAACGCGAGAGCCATCATTAAGGTGGCTTTTTTGTGTATCATCGCCGGTAAGTTCTACGCCTAACAGTTTGGCGGCATATTCAACAACTTGGTAGGTTGGTGCGGCAACATCATCGGCTACGTTATAAATTTCAGTGACGTTACTTGGTTTGCTGATGGCCTCAAGCACAATTTGGCAAATATCATCAACGTGAATACGGTTAACGGGGCGCTCGCTTTTTTCAAGACTATCAATTTTACCTGCTTTAACACGCTCAAGCATATTGCGGCCTGGGCCATAAATGCCTGAAAGCCTAAAAATATGGGCGGGTGGCGTAAGGGTGTGCCACTGTTTTTCAGCCTGCATTCGTGCCACGCTGCGGTCAGCCTTGGCTTTGAGGGGGCTTTGTTCAGTCACTTCCTGGCCGTCATAATCGCCATACACGCCTGTTGATGACAAATAGCCCACAAACTCAACCGACTTGGGGAAGGTGGGGTAGGCGGCAAGCACAGGGTCTGCGCCGTCTTGTGGGGGCACTGTGCTGATAAGGTGTGTTAGACCTTCAGGGAGTGGCGTCCCAAACTGATGCAGAGCAATATTTGTGGGGTGCGCGCTACTTTGTGGTGTGCGGCTGCTAATGGTTACGGTAAAGCCAAGGGCGGCTGCAGCATCTGCTAAAAAACCAGCTACATAGCCGTTACCGAAAATAAGAAGGTGTTTTTTATGTGTGTTCATATAAAAAATTTAGCACGAAACACAACATGTGCCAATGCGATGTACCTACAACCACTAATTATTGTATACAACATGTTATTTTTTGCTGGAAAGTGCATTTTAATGTTGGTACTATTGCAAAATACACACGTTATGAAAATGGCGAACACCTAAACCAAAATTGTTCGGAAGCCCCATAATGCCGCTTGCAGATATGACTCATTCTACAGACGCTCAAAACTCTGATTCCCATAATTGCCCCGAGCTTGACCTCGTTTCAACCATGATGCTGACCGTTATGGACAGTGTTTCTGATGGTATTTTTGTTCTGAAACCAGCTTCAAAGGGCGAGTTTTTAATTACAGCCGCTAACCGTACCCTTGCTGGTTTTATGCAGCGTGGCCTAAACGGTAAGCTGCTAAGCGATGTGCTTGCCCCTGAAGAGTACCGCCGTATTCAGGCTGTACTTCGTATGGTAGGCCGTCAGTGCCAAAGCCGTTGCTTTAAAACCGAAGTGACCATTGCCGGTCACCAGCACCAAATTCGACTCCGTCTTGAGCCTCAATGCAGTAACGGTAAGTCACAAGCTTACGTTGGTATTGTTAAGGTGATGACCCAAACCGTTAAAATGCAGCAAGAAAACCGTGACCTACGCAACCGTTTTGCGGCTTCTTTTGAGCATGCCCCATACGGCGTATCATTCCTGCAGCCATGCCATAAGCCTGTGATGGTAAACCGTGCGCTAGCCCGTACGCTTAACCGCCCGGTGCAATCGCTAAAAGAGCAAAGCTTTGAAAGCCTCATTCACCCTGACGACCGCGAAATGTTTAAACAAGCCCTGCGCAAAGTATTTACAGGGGAGCGTACCTACGACGGTATTGAAATTCGTTTGCTTTGTGGTGATGGCGGCTTTGTTTGGGTAGCGATGAGTTTGTCACTCACCCATTACGGTCGTGACGATATGCGCTACGTGATTATGCAAACGCTTGATATTACCAGCCGTAAAGAAAACGAAGCTGAACTTATGCGCCTTGCCACACAAGACCACCTAACAGGTGCCAATAACCGCCTTGTGTTTGATCGTAAGCTGCGTGATGCCATTTCAAACGCTCAGCGTTACAACCGTAAAGGGGCTGTGCTGTTTGTTGATATGGACCACTTTAAACAAGTGAACGACACCTTTGGTCACAAAGTGGGCGATGCTGTTTTGAAGGCAACCGTAAATGTGGTTTCAGGCATTCTACGCCAAACCGATACTTTCGCCCGTATTGGCGGGGACGAGTTTGCCGCGATCTTGGAAGAAACTGACGAAGCGAAAGCTGAAATCAAAGCCCAAGAAGTGCGCGAAGCTATTGCTGGCCTAAAAGTACCTGTGAAAGACCAATGGCTTGATGTTCGTGCAAGTATTGGCGTACAGGTGTTTGACGGTGCCGATGCTGACCTTACAGCCGATGATATCATCACCGAAGCTGACCAAGCTATGTACCGCCAAAAGTTCGCTAGTAAAGAGCGTGCAGCTGTTTAAATAAGCTTTGCCTCTTTAAGTCTAAACCTCTTCAATTTTTTGCCGTGTGTTTTTGGCCATTCTTTGGCATGATGTTGCCTACAGCATAATTAATAAATAAAGATTTTAGCCCCATGAAAACTGTTCTTTCAGGCATTCAGCCTAGCGGCGACATGACCCTTGGTAACTACCTTGGTGCCATTAAAAACCATGTTAAAGCTTCAAAAGACCCTTCAACACAAAGTTACTACTGCGTGGTAGATCTGCACGCCATTACCGTGCGTCAGGACCCTAAACTACTGCGTGAGCGCACCTATGCTGTGGCAGCGTGGTACCTTGCAGCGGGCCTTGATACTGACCAAAGCACCTTGTTTGTGCAAAGCCATGTGCGTGCACACACTGAGCTTGCATGGTTGCTAAGCACGTTCACCCAAATTGGTGAGCTTGAGCGCATGACCCAATATAAAGATAAATCGCAGCGCCATAAGCACAACATTAATGCCGGCCTACTCACATACCCTGTGCTGATGGCGGCTGATATTTTGCTATACAACGCCACCCACGTGCCTGTGGGCGACGATCAAAAACAACACCTTGAACTGACCCGTGATGTGGCCATTCGCTTTAACAACCACTATAAAAAAGAGCTTAAAAAAGCCAAACAACGTGGCTTTATTATTCCGGAACCCGCAATCCCTGAGATTGCCGCCCGTGTGATGGACCTTCAGTACCCTGAAAATAAGATGAGTAAGTCGGCTGAGTCAGCAGGCACAGTTTTGCTTGCCGATACACCAAAGCAAATCGAAAAGGCCTTCAAACGTGCCGTAACCGATAACGAAGCCAATGTGGCGTGGGACCGTGCCAACCAACCTGGCGTAACCAACCTGCTAGGCATTTACTGCGCCGTGAAGGGCCTTACCCCTGACCAAGCCGTGGCTGAGTTTGCAGGTAAAGGCTACGGCGACTTTAAAGGCACCGTTGCCGACGCTGTTGTGGCCGAGCTTGAGCCGATTCAACAACGCTTTGCTGAACTGATTGAAGACAAAGCCGAGCTTGATAAAATTTTGGCCAAAGGCGCTGAAAAAGCAAACCAACAAGCCCAGCCTATTGTTGAAATGGTCAAAGACATTATGGGTTTCGTTAAATAAACAATACCCTAGCCAAACGATAAAAGCCCCACTTAAAAGTGGGGCTTTTACTTTTCTTCTTATTATTAACCGGTAATCGACTTTAAGTGACCCAATGCCACGTTCAGCATGGCGTGGTCAACTTCTTGTTGGCTTTCAAGCTCGCTTACCATGTTGCGGTAAATCAGCATGGCAGGGCCCTTGTCGTTACACCATTCTTTAATAAGGTCAGCGGCTTCAGGTTTTTTGTCTGCGCCTTTGGCCTTATCCATGGCTTGCAAGGTGGCTTGTGCTTGGAAGCTGTACAAGCTATCGATAATGGTTTGGCTGGCCACACGCTGCCAGTAGTTTGCATTTGGCATCACGCGTGACTTGTTGTGCAGCTGCTCCATCCCTAGTTTTTCACCCATCATGTAGTGGGCTTTCATCACAAGGTCAGGCGACTGTTTGGTTTTCACAACAGCGTTTGCAATATCTTGCAAGGCGTATAGTGACGGAGCCAAAGCCATATGGTCGGCTGTTTTGTCGTCTAGGCCATCTTTAAGCCAAGCTTTTTTGTGGCGCTTATGGCGTGTTTCCATCGCTTTACTAAAGTGCTTTGGAAGCTCTGAGATCATTGACTGAATAAGCTCTTGGTAGTTGGCTGTTTCTTTTTCAATGTTCAACGGGGCCTTACCATGACGTAGGAACCATAGGCACACGTGCTCACACAAACGGCGGATGGTATCAAACATACGTAGCTGGGCGACAGCAGGTACCTTGCCGTCTAGGGCTTCAATCTTCGCCCATTCTTCGTCAAAGCCGTAAAGGCGTTTAGCTAGAATGAACGCACGTGCAATCACATCATCCTGGTAGCCAGTTTCGTCACGCAGGCGGTAAATGAAGCTGAGGCCCATACGGTTAATCAGTTCGTTTGCAACGCACGTGGCGATAATCTCGCGGCGCAGGCGGTGGTTTTTGATTTGCTTTTCAAACTTCTGCTGCAATACCGCAGGGAAGTAATCGTACAAGTAGTCCTCAAGTGATTTGTCATCTGGTAGGTCTGACTTAATCAAGTTGTTGTAAAGGTCCATCTTGGTGTAGGCCATCAGCACTGAAAGCTCAGGGCGGGTAAGGCCTTTATTGTTCTTGATACGGCCTGCCATTTCGTCATCATCAGGCAAGAACTCAACTGCACGGTCAAGCATGCCTTGTTTTTCGAAGTTCTTCATCATACGCCAGTGGGCATCAGCTGAAGGCACAGCACGCATCACAGTTTCGTAACTCAGAAGCTGCGTTTGTAGGTAGTTATCACGCAGTACAAGGTCGCTGACTTCGTTGGTCATGTTTGCAAGCAGGCGGTTACGGTCAGCCTCTTTAAGATTGCCGTCGCTTACAGCTTTATCAATCAGAATCTTGATGTTGACCTCGTGGTCAGAGCAATCAACACCCGCTGAGTTATCAATCGCATCGGTGTTTAGGTGTACGCCATGGCGCGCCGCTTCAATACGGGCTTTCTGGGTCATACCTAGGTTACCGCCTTCACCAATAACTTTTACGTTAAGCTGAGGGGCGTTAATACGGATGCTGTCGTTTGCACGGTCGCTTGCGTCAGCATGCGTTTCGCTGGTTGATTTAATAAATGTACCAATACCACCGTTCCAGAAAAGCTCGGCCTTCATGGTAAGGATAGCGGTCATGAGTTCATTCGGGCTCATCACGTCTTTACGTACACCCAAGAGTTTTTGGATTTCAGGTGTAAGCTTAATCTCTTTATCTGAGCGGCTAAAGATACCGCCACCTTTTGAGATAAGGTCCGTGTTGTACTGATCCCAGCCGCCTAGGTTTTCAAATAGGCGCTTACGCTCTTTGAAGCTGCTGGCAGCATCAGGGGTTGGGTCAATAAAGATGTGTAGGTGGTTAAAGGCGGCAACCAACTGAATTTTTTCAGAAAGCAGCATGCCGTTACCAAATACGTCACCGCCCATATCGCCAATACCGAATACGGTGAACTCTTCCGTTTGAGTGTCTTTACCAAGCTCACGGAAGTGGCGTTTCACACTCTCCCATGCGCCTTTAGCGGTAATACCCATCTTCTTGTGGTCGTAACCATTCGAGCCACCTGAGGCAAAGGCATCGCCTAGCCAGAAGTCACGCTCGAGTGAAAGTTCGTTCGCGATATCTGAGAATGTGGCCGTGCCTTTATCGGCAGCCACAACAAAGTATGGATCATCACCATCGTGGCGGCGCACATTTTTAGGGCCAACAACTTTGTCGTTCACGATGTTATCGGTCACTGACAGCAAGCTGCGGATGAAAATCTTGTACGCATCTTGCACCGCTTGCTTTAGCGCATCACGGTCGCAGTGAGCAAGGTCACGCAGGTCGCAAGGGGCTTTCTTCAATACAAAACCACCTTTTGAACCTACCGGCACAATCACGGCGTTTTTGGTCATCTGGGTTTTCATCAAACCTAGAACCTCTGTACGGTAGTCGCTCAAGCGGTCTGACCAACGCAGGCCACCACGGGCAACATAACCACCACGTAGGTGCACACCTTCGGTGGCCACGTGGTACACAAAAATTTCAAACAATGGCAGTGGTTTTGGAAGGTCTGGAACTTCAGAACTTGCAATCTTAAATGCCAATGGGTCGGTAATGCAGTTGCGGGCAAAAGCATTGGTACGCTTGGTGGCTTTAATCATCGCCATAAAGCGGTTTAGGATAATGTCTTCATCTAGGTTCGTAACGTCATTTAGTGCTGACTTAATACCTTCGATGGCTTCTTTCTCAAGTTTTTCAGCTTCTTTTGTGCTGTACTCAGGGTTGAAGCGAGCATCAAATAGCTTCCATAGACGGCCCGAAACTTGGCTATGGCGCACAAGTGTTTTACGGACGTAATCGCCTGAGAATTTGGCACCAGCTTGCTGTAGGTACGCAACATATGCACGCAGCACAATAATAGCTTCAGGGCCAAGGTTGCCACAGGTAATCAAACCGTTAAGGCGGTCGTTTGAAATTTCTTTACGCCAAGCCAAGCGGATGTTTTGACGAATGCGTTCAACCACTTTTTCAGAAACAATCTCACGGCGTGCTTCTTCAGGGGCTTCAACAACAAAGTCATGAATCCAGAATTTCTTGTTATCAAGCATCACTTGGCTTGGGCGCTCTTCACGCACATGCAGGCCAAGCTTTTCAAGAATCGGCATAATCTCTGAAAGGTAAAGTGATGTATCACGGTGGAAGATACGGAGCGACGCTCGTTCACCATCTTCAAGGGCGTGCATGCTTACGGCAATATCTTCGCTGATTTCGCCGCTGCGTAGGCCTTCAATTTTACGAATATCATCAAGGGCAATTTCAGCGCTTGTATGTTCTTGGTAACCAATAAAGAAGGCTGGGCCATATGTTTTAAATAGCTTCAAACCTTCGTGTTCGCCATAAGCTTCACACAGGCTACGGCGTAGGCCATCTTCCCACGAGCGGGTAATGCTAATGATTGACTCTTCCACTTCGTGGTCGGTCATGGTTTGCTTAGCATCTTCTTCGGTACGGATCATGTAGAACAAGCGCGCCAAAGTTTGGTCACTTACGTGAATACCGTAGGTAATGTCTTCAGCGTTGTATGCGTTTGAAAGGATGTTCGCAATCTTGTTGCGGTTAATACGGGTCAGCTTATCACGAGGGATAAATACCATCGCCGAAATCAGACGGTCATCTTTACTACGACGCAAGAATAGGCGCGTGTGCTGGCGGTCTTTCAGGTGCAAGATGCCGTTTGTAATACGGTGTAGGTCATCGATTGAAATCTGGAACAACTCATCACGAGGGTAGGTTTCAAGGATGTTTGTAAGCGCACGGTAGTTGTGGCCAGTTGAGCCACGCTCAGCTTCTGTATTCAGAATGTTTTCAATCTTCTTACGAACCAACGGAATGTCACGCACGGTACCGGTGTAAGCACGAGAGGTGAATAGACCAAGGAAGCGGTGCTCAGCAGCAACGCGGCCTTTTTCGTCAAACTCTTTAACGCCAATGTAGTCCATATCCGCATGGCGGTGGATGGTTGATTTTGTAATCGCTTTGGTAAGGGTCAAAGCTTCAGGGCTCGACATGTAGCGCTGAAGGTTTTTAGAAATCTTCTTAAGGTCTTTTGCTTCAACAAGTGATGACTCTGAGTCGTCACGCAGAATACCTAGGCCTGAGCCGTTGTCGGTTTTAATTTTTGTTGTGTCACCACTGTGGGTCAGGTCGTACTTACGGTAACCAAGGAATACAAAGTGGTCATCAAGTAGCCACTTCAGGAAGGTCACATTCTCAAGCATATCTTCGTTAGGGGCATGCGGTTTTGCGTGCTCTAACATGTCGATAACTTCGTGCATTTTACCTGTAAGCGGTGTGAAGTCTTCTACCACTTGTTGGGCCATTTTAAGGGTGTGGTTTAGGCTGCCTTCAATGTCTTTTAGGTCTTCAGCGTCTTGGCGGTCAAACTCAAGAACAATAAATGATTCACGGTGTGTTTCAGGTGTTGGTTCTTCAGTGATTTTGGCAAGTTTGTTTTTACCATCACGCTTTACGTTAAAAATAGGGTGGTAGGTATGGTGAATTTCAATACCGCGGCGGTTGAGCTCTAGCCACAGGCTATCAACCAAGAAAGGTTGGTCGTACATGTTAATCACGGCCACGCTGTGGTGGGTGTAGCTTGGGTTTAGCATTTCAAGCTTAATGTCACCGTCTTTTAGGGGTGTTTCAAGAACGCCAAAAACTTCTTCGCATAGGTCTAGCAGCTCTTGGTCGCTGCGTGCTTCCAGTTCAGTCTCAGGGGTGTGGGCAAACAGCTGGTGGGCAAAAGCTGTAAAAATAGGGCAGCCGTCTGTGGCACCCGTAGATTTTGCAATCTTTAGAAGGCGTGTTGCTGGTGATGTTTGCTGCTGAGATGGCTGTTGTTGTGCCGACATGTTTTCGACTTTCTTTTTATTCTGAATTAACAAATTAAGACCGCCATTGTACTCCTCAAAATAGGGGGTCGTAAACACTAATCCGCCCCGTTTTTTGCTGATTTTCAGGAAGTCGCCGTGGCGCTGTGTTTTTTGAGTGACGATTTAACAATAACCAATATGTCTATTAACCATTTCGCATCAAAAAGGCCGATAGGAGAACCCTATCGGCCTTCATGACTTCGTCTGAAAGAACGTGTTGGCGATAAATTACGCCATAATATCTAGGAGGCTGTCTTCAACCTCTGAAATGCGTGAGAACGCAGCAATATTCGCTGAAAATGCTGTTTCGCTCTGAAGCAAGTTAAACAGCGCCTGTGTCGGGTCAGTAGCCGACGGGCTAAAAAGCTGCGCTGTGCTTGCTGCAACGAGTGTTTCGCCACTAATAGGCGTGCCTGCAAACGGGTTTGTGCCCGGTTCAACTGGCAATTGGCTAATTTGCTGAATGGCCTGTCCGTCGCCTGAAGAGGCACCAAGGACGGGCGTAAAACTGTTAATAAACTGAACGGCAGAGTTATTAAAGCTCTGCTGTGAATTGAATAGGCCAGCTGCGGCCACGTTTAATGCGCTTACCATGCGTCTATAATCTCCCTTACCTAGGACTAGTTATCATTTCCCTATTGTATTATAGTAGATAACACAAGTTTTCCCTGACATTTTAGCGCATAATGTTGCTAAAATATATTAAAGCGTAAAAAAGGCCTTAAAAATGACAAAACCCACAGCTGAAGCCCTTAAAAAACCTTACCTTTTGATTGATACCGCCAATGACACGCTTTCGTTGGCTGTGATTGCTGATGGTAAGGTTCTGAGCAGTTTCTCAGAAGCTGTTTTCCGCGATATGGCGGCGCGCCTACAGCCTGAAATGCAAAATGTGCTGCAATCAGCCCAAATGGACTGGCCTGAACTCGGTGGTATTCTGTTTAACCAGGGGCCTGGGTCGTTTACCAGTATCCGTATTGGTTTGGCGGCGGCTAAAGCACTTGAACTTAGCTTGGGCCTTAAAGTTTACGGCCTTAACGGTATGCAGGCTCTGGCGCACCCGCACACAGGGCAGGGGCGCGATGTCACTGTGCTGCTTGAAGCTGTAGGCACTGATATTTACACCCAATCATTTGATAAAAACGGCAAACCACATGCCGATGCCATCACCCAAAGCCTGCCTGAAGCGCTAGAGCGTGCGCCTGTAGGCTCACTTTTTGTGGGGGATACCTCAAACGTTAATATTGAAGCTAAGACCGCAACACCTATGGCGTTTTGGCAGTTGTTTGCCGATGGATATGCGGTGTTTCCGGCAAAGGCAGCGTATATCAGACCACTCACCTATAAAAAAGTGGCTAATCAGTAAAGATAGCCAGTAATTATAGCCAGTAAGGCAAAATGTAATGACCTCGAAACCTGAAATCCGCACAGCGACCATTGAAGATGCCCCGCTGATGGCAAAGCTAGAAGCACGTATTTTTCCTGAAGACCCGTGGCCAGCCGCTGATATTCAGGGCATGATGTCGGTCCCTTATGTTTATGGCCATATTGTGTCGGTTGAGGGGGAAGATGTGGGCTATAGCCTTATTCAAGGTGCCCCTAAAGCAGTGGCGGACATTCTGACCATTGGTGTGGTGCCAGAGGGCCGTAAAAAGGGAGTAGCTAAGGCGCTTTTAGAGGCCATGTTTGATGTTGCGCGCGAGCTTGAGGTAAGCTCGGTCTACCTAGAAGTACGCCAAAGTAATACCAATGCCCGTGCGTTTTACCAAAAGGCTGGCGGTGTTGAGGCGGGTAAGCGCCCTGGCTATTACCGTGCCCAAGGGGCTATCCCGGCTGAAGATGCCATTGTGTATCAGTTTGTTCTGTAAGTAATTTTGTTGACTTAAGCCCGGGTTTTTCACATACTCGGCTCTCTTTACATATCTTCTTTTCTTTCTACTGATTTTTACCTCCCTCTAGAAGGAGTGTCCTATGGATGCATCATTTCTTGGTATCCCTGATACCATCTGGTTTATTCTTTTGGCGATTGGTTTCGTTTACGGCCAAATCAAAGGCGCGTATCTGCTGATGCAGAGCTACCAACGCAGCTATCGCAACAAAAAGCTGGCCGACTGGCCCGACACCCTGCGCAATGCTCGCACCGTGAAGATGAAAGCCGATGGCGACAATGCCATTCTGCTCGAAAGAACGGCCAATGGTGACTATGTCATCAAGCACGTTTTTGCTAATGCCGGCGCCTTTACGGTGACCTATAAGCATGACGTGATCAACGGCACGCAAGCCTATGCCGAACGTGTGTTCGAGCAGTGGGTTGCAAACGGCCTTTCGGATGATGGTCGTGTTGATGGCTTCAAGCAAACGGGCCAGACCTACCAAGAGCCCAAAAACAAGGGCCGCAAGCGCAAGTAATTAGCGTAAGTGATTAGCCCAAAACCCCTAACGATTCAAACCCCTGTTCCTTAATGGAATAGGGGTTTTTTGTTGATTTTTATATGTATTTATTACATAAACCACTAACCGATTTTTACCCATAGATGACAGAGGTCCCCCATGAAGGTTCAAATTACAGATACGCCAATTACTGATACGCCAGAGCAAACTAATCAAGGCCCTGAATTATCAACAGCTGAAGGCCGCAGCGTTTTTATTAAAAGCTACGGTTGCCAAATGAACGTGTATGACGCTGAGCGTATGGAAGATGTGCTCGCACCTTTTGGGTTTGCTAAAACTGATAATGCAGCTGAAGCTGATCTTATTATTCTGAACACCTGCCACATCCGTGAAAAGGCTGACGATAAAGTATTCTCAGATGTAGGTCGCTATGTTAAAGGCAGCAAAAAAACACCTTTGATTGCTGTGGGTGGTTGCATGGGCCAAGCTATGGGCCGCAAAGTAATGCAGCGTGCGCCAAATGTGAACATCGTATTTGGCCCTCAAACGTACCACCGCCTGCCCGAGTTTATTGCCCGCAGCGGCTGGGAGCGTGGCTTCCGTAAGCGTGTGCTTGATACGGACTTTCCATCACTAGAAAAATTTGATTCATTGCCAAAGCAAGGCCTGCGTGGTCCTTCAGCTTTTGTGACCATCCAAGAAGGGTGCGATAAATTCTGTACCTATTGTGTTGTGCCGTACACCCGTGGTGTTGAACTTTCACGCCCTGTAAAACACGTGCTTGATGAAATTAAGCACCTTGCCGAAAATGGCGCAAAAGAAGTATGCCTCCTTGGCCAAAACGTGAATGCCTACCACGGCATTGGCGAAAGCGGCGAAGAGTGGAACCTTGCCCGCCTTGTGCGCGCTGTGGCTAAAATTGACGGTATTGAGCTTATCCGTTTTACAACCTCGCACCCAAGCGAACTGGATAACGAGCTTATTAACCTGTTTGCAGAAGAACCAAAGCTGATGCCGTACTTCCACTTGCCAGTGCAGTCAGGCTCAGACCGCATCTTGGTTGAGATGAACCGTACACACACAGCAGATGATTACCTAAACGCCATTGACCTACTGCGTATGGCCCGCCCTGATATTGCCATTTCGGGCGACTTTATTGTGGGCTTCCCTGGTGAAACTGACGAAGACTTTGAAGCCACAATGGAACTTGTGCGTGAGGTCAATTACTCATCGGCCTATTCATTCATGTATTCACCACGCCCAAATACCCCAGCGGCTGAAATGAAAAACCAAGTGCCACAGGACGTGAAAAAAGAGCGTCTTGCCCGTCTGCAAGAATTGCTGACACAACAGCAGGGCGATTTTAATAAATCGTTTGTGGGTAAAACACTTTCAGTGTTGGTTGAAAGCACAGGTCGTGAGCCAGGGCAAATCCGTGGGCGCACCCCGCATAATATTGCCGTGAACATGATGGGTAATGAACGCTTGATTGGGCAGCAAATTCGTGTGAACATAACACATGCTACTGCTAGTTCTTTACTTGGTGAGATTGAACTGGAAGAAGTGGCATAACCTCTTAATCCAGAAGGAACATCCACTGCAATGGCGCCCAGCAAACCTGTTAAAAAAGAAGCCCCTAAAAACAACAAAAACGGCTCTAAACAAGGTGCAGACAAAGAACATTCTTTGCGTCTTGAGTTCGAAAATAACCAGAAACTTCAAGAAGTGTGTGGCCGTCACGATGCCAACCTTATTCAGATTGAAGACCGCCTAGGCGTTCAGGTTGTTGTTCGAGGGAACCAAATCGCGATTTTTGGTAATAAAGAACAAGCCGAAAAAGCCAGCGTTATCCTAAAAGACCTTTACGAAATTGCTGAAAGTGGCCTGCCAGTCGCAGCTCAACAGGTTGACGCAGCCTTGCGTTTGACCGATGGCCTCATTAACACCCGCCTTACCCCAGCCGACCTTATGAGCGGTAACGCCCTCATTACAACACCTAACAAAAAAGTGTCGCCCCGTTCGGTGCAGCAGCACGTTTACGTGAACGCACTAAAGTCAAACTCGCTTGTGTTTGGTGTGGGCCCTGCGGGTACTGGTAAAACCTATTTGGCGACTGCCCTTGCTATCCATATGTTGGTGAGCAAGCAAGTGCGCCGTATTATTCTAACCCGCCCTGTTGTTGAAGCAGGTGAAAGCCTTGGTTTCTTGCCGGGGACTTTGGAAGAAAAAGTAGACCCGTACCTACGCCCATTCTTTGATGCTATGAACGAAATGCTAGGCTCAGAAAAAGTAAAACAACTGCAAGAGCAAGGCGCCATTGAAATTGCTCCGCTTGCTTACATGCGTGGTCGTACTCTGTCTGATGCGTTCATCATGCTTGATGAAGCGCAAAACACCACAACCGCCCAGATGAAGATGTTCCTAACCCGCTTGGGTGAAGGTTCTCGTATGGTGATTAGTGGCGATATTAGCCAGATTGACCTTAAGCGTGGCGTAAAGTCAGGCATGAAGGATGTTCTTGAAGTGCTAGAAGGCCTTGATGGCATTGAAGTTGTGCGTTTCTCTGAAGCGGACGTTGTGCGTCACCAGTTGGTATCACGCATTGTACAGGCTTACGATGAGCGTGAGCGTCAGCTTAAAATGCGCTTAGGCGACTAATTCTGAACGATTAAACCCTCTTTCTTGAGTTTGTGTATTTGGCAAAGTATTTTGGGTACACACGGCACTCTTTAAAAGAGGGTTTTCTCATTTCAAAATACTTCGTTTTGTTAAAGTTTAAGTGGATTCATTACATCCAAAAAAACAAAAAGCCGCCCTATTGTTATTATTGGGCGGCTTGTTTTTTCAGCGGTATGTGGCTTCTTATTCGGCAGGCGTCTCCGCAGCGCTGCGCAGGGCATTTACCATATCGCTAAAACTCAAATTGTCGGGGTCATTACGGGTGAATTGCGCAATCGACTTTACAGCCTGAATGGCAATCTTATCACCAATCTTTTTATCTTTGATTAGGGGGTCTGATGCCCAGCCAAATGACTCTGGGTTATTTGGATCTGGCACTAGGTAAAAGTTGAAGGCACCAAAATCATGATGGATTTTGATAATCGTTTTACCATTTTTTGCTGTAGCCAGTGAGAATTGGAGCATCGTAGCCTCACGTTTTTTGAAGGTTATGCCTAGCTTAGGCTTTTAATCATCTCAAGCACCTTTTTACGCACGGCGCTATCTTCAATAGCGTAGTAGTGGCGCACAAGGTTGATGGTCTCGCGTGAGTTCATCACGTCGCCGCCATCTTTAAGGGCGTTTGATTTATCTTCAGCGGCACGTAGGGCAGGGGTGCTTGGGCTTTCGCCAAAGCCTTCAAAGAAGTAGTCAATGCTTACACCCATGATTTTGGCAATGTTGTACAAACGGCTTGAGCTTACGCGGTTTACACCGTTTTCGTATTTTTGAACTTGCTGAAAAGTAATACCCAAAGCCTCGGCCAGTTTTTCTTGGCTCATGCTCAATAGGTTACGGCGCGTTCGCACACGTTGACCAACATGAATATCAATCGGGTCTGGGTTTTCAGAAGAGTAACGTTTAACCATTTTAATCCTCGCTTACAAAAATTAATTCGACATACTGCAGACTAAAGTTGCAAAGCCAAAACCAATTTTTGTTATGAAGTGCATTTTTCTGTAAAAAGAATAACACTTCTGGGTGACATAACTTTGTATGACCTTTTTGTCTCATTATGAGTATATTGTCAATAAACCATTGATAGAAAAATAGTTTATTGCACAATCTTTGGCCTTAATTTTACATATTATTTTGCGCAAAGTATTCCAAAATAAATATTTTGTTACTTTAGCATGTTTTTCAAAAATGTATCAGATTGTATCGGAATGAAATCGTTTAACTGAGACATGTGTCTCATTTTTGTACTACTCTGCACGGTGCCGTAGCCATCGATGAGGGCTGTAATGCCAGTGTTGGCTACACGCAATTGTGGTAACCCCGTTTCAACCGAGCGTACCTTCGCAATGGCAAAGTGTTGGTAGCCGCCAGTTGTTCCGTCAAACCAGCCATCATTCGTGAGGTTAATAATCATATTTGGCTGGTGGTCGTTTGCGGCCTTAAGCGCGACATAAGGAAATGCTGACTCATAACAAATAAGGGGCAGGGCTTGGCCAAAGTCGCCTAGGTTTAGCACCCGCGGGCCAATGCCGCCACGATAGTCGCCCCCTTGGGCAAGTTGCTTAATAAAACTAGGCAGGTAATCACGTAGGGGCACAAACTCGCCAAATGGTACGAGCAGTTGCTTATCAAACATATCCACTTGCTGGCCTGCGGCGTTAATGGCAACCATTCCGTTAAGGTAAACCATCTGCCCGTTTTGCATGGCCTCGTGCGGAATACCAATAACTGCGGCGCTGCCAGCTTCAAGGTAATTGCCTACATACGTCGGGAAAGTTGGAATATTATTAAGTAACAGCGTCACGGCAACTTCAGGGAAGACGGTGAGCGTTTCAGGCGCATCATTCTCTTTCAGGGTGTTTAGCACTTTTTGTGCGGTGACTACACCGCTGATTTGCCATTTTTGGCTTTGATCAGTGTTTGGCTGGATAAGCTGCACCTTGTGCATGTTTTGCTCGGCGTTAATAGCTGGCTTATTGGCAAGGCGCACCATGCCACCGCTATACGCTATGCATAAAGGTAAAATCCAAAACAGCATAAAGCTTAGTTTAGGGCGTGCGGCATAGGCTGCTGCAGGCAGTAGAACAAGTACGCTTAAAAGCCAAACACCACCCACTGAGGCGGCTTGTAAAATATAGTCATCCCCCGCAAGGGTGTAGCCCACAAGGTGCCAAGGAAATCCGTAAACTGAGAGCGAGCGCAGTACTTCAACCAAAACCCAAGCAGCCGCCACAAGCGGCGGGCGTAGCATAAGTGGTGTTTTAGGCCACAAGCGCCATGCGCCATAAAGGGCGGGGAGTACATATAAACTCAGACCAGCGGCAATGCCTGCCACGGCAAAGGGGGCGGCAATAAGGCCAAGGTTGCCTGCATCTGTATAACGGAATGAACCACCAACCCACCAAAGTGCACCAACTGAAAAGCCGAAGTAAAACCAAAAGGCCTTAGCTAAAAAAGCACGCTTAGCGGTTTGCGGTAGATTAAAGGCGTTATAGAAAAGCACGCCAAGGCAAAAAACAGTGAGAGGCCACAAGTAAAGTGGAGCAAAACCAGTGGCAGCCACAGCCCCTAAAAGGGCTGTGCACCACCACGGTTGTTTTGTTTTGAGGTTATTCAGCAGGTTCGCCATTCGGTGTCTTGTGGTATGCCGAATGGGCGTGAGTTAACTCAATTTTTTGTAGGCGACGGCCGTCACCTTCGGTCACGGTAAGGGCATAGCCGTTACCTGTGGCAAAAGTTTCACCCACTTCAGGGACGCGACGCGCTAGGGCAAAAATAAGGCCGCCCACAGTTTCAAAGTCACGCTCAACTTCAATGCCGTTGCTATCAACAATCAGAAACTGAGTATTCAGGTGCTCTTCAAGGTCTTCAAGCGGTAGGCGAGGGTCAATAGCCAAGCGGTCAGGGCTTACTTGAGTCAGCATTTCTGGTGTGGCGGTTTCGTGTTCGTCTTCCATTTCACCAATCAAGATTTCAATAATATCTTTCAAGGTGACTAGGCCAGCCGTTCCACCGTATTCATCTACCACGATGGCCATTTGAACTTTTTCCTTACGCATAATTTCTAGAACTTTGGCCACTGAGAGGTTATCGGGCACAAAGGTGCAAGGGCGTAGGGTTTTTTCAACGTTGAATTTCTTCTTCGAATGAATATAGCCCACCATGTCTTTAAGGGTAATAAAGCCAATGATGTCGTCCAAATTATCGCGAATTACAGGCAAGCGTGAGTGTTGGCACTCAGCAAACACACGAATAATATCGTCAAACGTACTATCCGCCGAAACGGCAACCATATCTGCACGGGGAATTGACGCACTGTCAGCCGTTGAGTTTGAAAACTCAAGCGCTGCGGCAACAAGGGCTTTTTCTTCTTGCGAAAGAGGCGTGTCGTTATTTTCTTCGCGGGCGTTAACCAGGTCAATCAGGTCGTCATCGCGCTCGGCGCCATTGCGGTTAAACAGGCGTTTAAAGCGGGCAAGAATGCCGTTGTCTTTATGAAGTTTAAAGCTTTCGACTGCAGCTTGGGCTTCAGTAGTTTGTGTTGAACGCGTCTCACTCGGCGCATCGGTGTTCATAATGGCTTAGCTTTCACTATTGTACGGATTATTAATTTTTAACTCATTAAGGATATCAATTTCAAGATTTTCCATAATGGTGGCCTCGTCATCTTCTATATGGTCGTAACCAAAAAGATGTAACACACCATGCACGGTCAGGTGCTTGAGGTGTTCTTCGATGGTTTTGCTCTGTTCGGCGGCTTCTTTAGCAACTGTAGGCATTGCAAAGATAATGTCGCCAATATAAAGCGCTTCGTCAGGTTCAGTAAAATCGAGGTCTGCCGGAAAAGAAAGGACGTTGGTTGGCTTGTCTTTCCCGCGAAATTGTTTATTCAGTTGTTGCACTTCAGCATCATCCGAAAGTCTGAAGCCGCAGGTCCATTCTTCCCCGTCAATCATTTCGGGCGCTGGCATTTTTTTGTCTTCTAGGTGGTCCACAACGGCGTAGGCTGCTTCAAGCACCCATGTGCTGGCATTTTGCTGCTCAGTAGGCAGTGTTGTTGTGGTTTCGATAAAAAAGTCAGTCATATTATTTATTCGCCTATTTAGAGGGCCTATTGATTCCATGGCATTTTAGCCAAAAGCTTCATCATGCCGCAAAAGCCTGTAAGGCCCGCAAACATGAGGCCGCAACCTACAAACAGCGCAATACCTACAAAACCAATATGAACAAACCAGCCCAGCATAATGCCGGTCACAATCAGGCTACCTGCTGCCAGCTGCACTTGTTGGTTAAGAGGCAAAACTTTGCGGCCTGTTTGCTGGGTTTCAAAGCCAGCTTCCGCCCAAGCGTTAATGCCGCCTTCAAGGTTATAAATGTCCATTTGTGGGTTTTCTTGTAGCAGTTTTTCAACGGCCATCATCGAGCGCTTGCCGCCTTGGCATTGCAGCACAAGTTTTTTGTTTGTGTGCTCAGGCATGCAAACTTCTTCAAGGCACACGGTTGAAAGTGGCTTGTTAACAGCCCCTTTAATATGGCCGCTTTTAAATTCGGCTGGTTCACGCACGTCAATTACAATGGCTTCGTTATTTTCAAGCCAGTTTTTAACCTGTTTTGGGTTTGTTTGGTGCACTTGTGCCATAGGGGGCTCCATTAAATAATGTAATTAGTCCTCCATATACTATAGTCCTCGCCAAACTGCTAGACAACTTTTGTACGCATGTGCCAAACTAAGCGCCTTATTAAATTAATTAAAGCGAGACTAAGCTCATGAGCGCTGAATACCTATTTACAAGTGAATCTGTTTCTGAAGGCCACCCAGATAAAGTAGCCGACCAAATTTCTGACGCCGTTATTGATGCCTTTATGGCAAAAGACCCTAACTCTCGCGTAGCGGTTGAAACACTCGTAACCACAAACCTTGTGGTGCTTGCAGGTGAAGTCCGCAGTAACTTTGCCCCTGATTACGATAAGCTTGTAAAAGACACTATCGCTAAAATTGGCTACGACCTTGATAACTTTAACCCTGAAAGCGTTGAGATTATTAACCGCGTGCACGAACAAGCAGCTGAAATTGCCCAAGGTGTTGATGCTGGTAGTAAAGCTGAAGAAGGTGCTGGCGACCAAGGTTTGATGTTTGGTTATGCAACCAACCAAACCCCAACACTTATGCCTGCCCCAATTTACTACGCGCATAAAATCCTGGAAGAGCTTTCAAAAATGCGTCATGGCGGCGAAAAGCGCCTACGCCCAGATGCCAAAAGCCAAGTAACCCTCGGCTACAAAAACGGCATGCCTTACCGTGTTGATACTGTTTTGGTATCGCACCAGCACACCGCTGAAATTGATCAAGCTGGCCTAAAAGAAATTATCTGGCCTGTGGTTGAGCGCATCTTCCCTGAAGGTTGGGTAGATGACAAAACCAAATTCCTTGTAAACCCGACAGGCTCATTTATTGACGGCGGCCCTGCGGTAGATACTGGCCTAACTGGCCGTAAAATTATTGTAGATACCTACGGCGGTATGTCACGCCATGGTGGCGGTGCTTTTTCTGGTAAGGACCATACGAAGGTTGACCGTTCAGCCGCTTACGCTGCCCGTTACCTTGCTAAAAACATTGTTGCCGCTGACCTTGCTGACCATTGTGAAATTCAGCTTTGTTACGCTATTGGCGTGCCAGAGCCTTTGGCTATTTACCTAGACACGTTTGGCTCTATTAAAGGCAATTTGACGGAAGACCGTATTATTAAATCAGTCCGTGAGTGTATGTCACTTACCCCACGTGGTATCCGTGAACACCTAGAGCTTGCAAAGCCAATTTACGCCCCAACGGCAAGTTATGGCCACTTTGGTCGTGAAGCGAAAGACGGTTTCTTCCCGTGGGAAAAAACAGACCTAACCGAACAATTGGTAAAACATCTTTAAATTATGACGAAACGTGACGACAAAGAACTGCGTAGTTATGGGCGTATTGCCAGCCGCATGAGTGTGGCTGAGCAAAAGGCCCTAGACGCTGAGCTTGCCCCCTACATTATTGACCCTAAAAAGCTTGAGACTTCATTTGAGGTATCAGGCCCACTCACGGTTGAGATTGGCGTAGGGAAGGGTGAGCAAATTGTCGAGCATGCAAAGCGTAACCCTAATAACCGCTATATCGCGAGTGAGGTTTTTAAAAACGGCTTGCAAAAAATGCTGCGTGAAATTCAGCAGCATGACATTAAAAACCTGAAACTCTTCTCAGAAGATGGGCGTGAACTTTTAGCAGGCCTGCCTGAAGCTTCTGTTGATCGCATGGTGGTGCTTTACCCTGACCCATGGCCTAAAACACGCCATAAAAAGCGCCGCATTGTAAACGAAGGGCTGCTTAAAGAAGCGCATCGTTTGCTAAAGCCCGACGGCGAACTACGCCTTGTGACAGACGTTGTTGACTACGCTTTGTGGATGATGGCTGCTGTAAATGAAGAGGGGACATTTTTCCCCACAGCTATTAGCCCCAAAGAATGGTCAGAAGCACCGGCTGACTGGGTGAGCACTGGTTATGAACGTAAGGCCCTTAAAGAAGGCCGCTGCCCGTTTTATTTTGTTTTGAAGCGCCGCGAGGATATGGAAAAACAAAATCACAATAAAGGTATGACCACAGAGTAGTCTTTTAAGAAGAATACCCCTTGCATTTTGCCTTCAAAAGAGTATATTCCACTCAATAACATTATAGCTTGTAGATAAACAAGTGGGCCAGCGCCCGCTTTTTTTATTACCCAAAGGCTGGTTTGGGCGACTTTTTGTCCCGTGGCTTGGTTCCGCTGCTTGTGTAGTTTGTCTACACGCCGCTGCTCACCCAGCGCCACAAAACAAAAATTCATCCCAATCCCGCGCTTTGATTGGCTGTGTTAAACGAATTTAAGAAAGGTTGAAGACGTATGCTTTCACCGACTGAACAAAAAATTTGGGATATTGCCGAAGGGGTAGCCGAAAGCGCTGACCTTCGTTTGGTGCGTGTGCGCCTTTCGGGTGGCGATTACCCTGTGCTGCAAATTATGCTTGAGCCTATGGACTGCACACCAACAAACCGTACCTCAATTACGGTGAAAGAGTGCACAGCATTCTCACGCGAGATGTCAGCCATTTTGGATGTAGAAGACCCAATCGCGTCAAACTACAACCTTGAAGTTTCATCAACTGGCCTAGAGCGCCCGTTGGTCACCAAAGAAGATTTTGAGCTTTACACGCCGCACCGCATTAAGTTGCAAACCCGCACAAGCATTGGCGGTCAGCGTAAGTTTAGCGGCATCTTGCAAGGTCTAGATGCTGAAAACGAAGAGATTTTGCTAGAGGTAGAGAAAACCGAAGAGATGGTACGCCTGCCATACAGCGAAGTTGCAAAGGCAGAACTTGCCTACTCAAAAGAAGAACTTAATCAAGCCCTTGGTCTTGCTGACCTTAAAGGCGAATAACTATTAGTTAACCGAAAAACGAAGGAACCAAACTATGTCACTAGAATTGCTACAAGTTGCTGAAGCTGTTGCCCGCGAGAAAGATATTGACCGCGAAATGGTTGTTGAAGCGATGGAACAAGCTATCCAAATGGGTGCACGCCGTAAATACGGTATGGGCCTAGATATCATTGCGACTATCGGTCGTGTTGATGGTGGTCTTATCCTAAAGCGCCGCTGGGAAGTTGTTGAAAAAGTGATGGAACCTGTTGACGCTGACGAATACCGTAAAGCACAGCGTGAAAACCGCGAAATGGAAATGAAGCCAGCTAAAGACGAAGACGGCAAGCCAGCGACAAAGAACGACTCACAAATGCTGCTTAAAGAAGCGCAAAAAGTGAAGAAAGACGCTAAAGTAGGCGACTTCATCGAAGAAGACCTACCTCCGTTTGATTTTGGTCGTATTGCTGCACAAGCTGCAAAGCAAGTTATCTTCCAAAAAGTACGTGACGCTGAGCGTGTTAAAGAATTTGAAGAGTACAAAGACCGCGTTGGCGAAATTATGAGCGGTATCGTGAAGCGTGTTGATTACAACGGCATCCTGATTGACCTAGGTCGTGCAGAAGCCCTTATCCCACGTGGCGAGATGATCCCTAAAGAAACTTACCGCCAAGGTGACCGTGTGCGTGGTTACATTTTTGACGTTCGCCGCGAAGTGCGTGGCGCTCAGATTCTAATGAGCCGTACACACCCTAAATTCCTTGAGAAGCTATTCAAGCAAGCTGTGCCTGAAATTGAGAGCGGTACTATTGAAATTATTGGCGCTGCACGTGACCCAGGTTTCCGTGCGAAAATCGCTGTAAAATCATACGACCGTAACATCGACCCAGTGGGCGCATGTGTAGGTGTACGTGGTGTACGTGTACAAGAAGTTGTAAACGAGCTTCAAGGCGAGCGCGTTGACATTATCGAGTACAACGCTGACCCAGCTGGCTTCCTGATTAAAGCCATTGCACCAGCTATCGTAACCAAAGTGGTTGTTGACGAAGCTGAAGGCCGTATGGAAGTTATCGTACCAGAAGACAACCTATCACTTGCGATTGGTCGTCGTGGTCAAAACGTACGTCTAGCAAGCATGCTAACAGGCTGGAACATCGACGTGATGACTGAAGCTGAGTCTTCAGAAAAACAAGCTGAACAGTTTGAAGCCCTATCACAAATGTTCATGACTGGCCTAGACGTTGACGACACGCTTGCACGTCTGCTTATCGCAGAAGGCTTCAAGAGCATCGAAGAGCTTGTGCTTGTTTCAACCGACGAGCTAGGTTCAATCGAAGGTCTGAACCCAGACATCGCAACTGAGCTACAAAACCGTGCAAACACATGGCTTGAGTCTCAGAAGAAAGAACTAGACAAGATTGGCGTAAGCGAAGAGCTAGCAAACCTAGAAGGTATGCGTACTGAAGTTCTGCTTGAGCTAGGTAAAAACAAGGTAACAACCCTTGATGACCTAGGCGACCTTGCAACTGACGAACTGATGGAAATGCTTCCAGCTGGTCTACTAACAAACCAACAAGCTGAGCGCATGATTATGTCTGCACGTCAGCACTGGTTCACTGACGAAACTGACGCTGCTTCATCTGAAGCTGCCTCAGCGTAAGCTTAGGCTAAAGGACGGTGACTTACTTATGGCGACACCTGCTGCCCCTAAACATAACCGCGGCGAAAGCACAGCGGCTGGTTTAACCCCATGTCTTGGGGGCGGCGGTGTGCTGCCTCGTCAAAAGTTGCTCCGCTTTTTGGCGGGTCCTGATGGCCAAATTTACCTTGATCTAAATCACGAACTACCTGGGATGGGCGCTTACGTCCGCCCGGGTTTGTCGTTTTTAGAGAAAGCCATTTCTTCAAAAGCACTCGAGAATACACTCGATGCAAAATACCAAGGTACCGCTGCCGACTTGCACGCCATGGCCCTTAAGGTTGTTGAAAAGCAACTGCTTAATCGCCTAGGCCTTATGCGCAAGGCTGGCCAACTGATGACGGGAACCGATAAGGTGCTTGAAGCGTTGTACCAAGGGAAGATGCAGTGTTTGCTTGTGGCTGTTGATGCAGCTGCAAACACGACGAAAAAAGTCACACTAGCGTGTGAAAACGCACACGCCAAATGCCTCACTGTTTGCGAACGTAGCCTCCTTGAAGGGGCATTAGGTAAGGACAATTGCACCGTAATTGGCCTATCTTCGCGCGCAAATATTAACGAGGTTCATCGCCTAGCCACATTGTGGCACGGGTTAAAGGGCTTGCAAAACAAGGCCTAAGCGGGTTAAAACAGACCCGTACTTTAAAGATTTTAAGTATTTGAAACAGAAAGAGACAGCTACATGACTGACGATAAGAAAAAAGACACCAAGCTCACCACCGAAGAAAAGCAAGACGACAAAAAGAAAACGTTGTCGGTAGGTGGCACGCTAAGTATTGGTGGCACTTTATCAACTTCTGGCGGGGCATCGTCAGGGGGTAAATCAGGTGTTGCGGTTGAAGTACGTAAACGCCGCGACTTTTCAAGCGCAGGTTCAAATACATCAGGTGCGCCAGTGTCTGGCGAACTTTCAGAGCGTGCACGTGTTCTTGAAGAAGCACGTAAAAACGCCGAGCAAGAAGAACAGCGCCGCGAAGAAGAGCGTAAGCGCCTTGAAGCTCTGAAAAAAGAACAATCAGCCGATATCGAACGTAAGAAGTCAGCTGAAGAAGAGCGCCGCCAAAAAGAAGAAGAAGCTAAAAAAGCTGCCGAAGAAGAAGAGAAGCGCAAAGCTGAAGAAGCTAAAAAAGCTGCCACTGAAGCTGTTAAAGAAGCGCCAGCACCAGCAGCGCCTGCACCTTCACAAGAAGATTCAAACCGTCGTGGCGGTAACAAAAAGTCAGACAACCGCAATAACAACAGCGGTGGCGATGACTTTGGTGGTAAAAAACGTAGCGGCCGTAACGCCTACGTAGAAGACCTTGAAGCACGTTTCCGTGCAACATCACGCTACGCCCGTCAAAACAACCGTCGTGGTGGTGGTAACCAACAGTCAAGCGAGCCTAAAGAAAAAGTAATCCGCGAAGTAACAATCCCTGAAGCTATTACAGTTTCAGAGCTTGCAAACCGTATGTCGGAGCGTGTGGCTGACGTTGTGAAGAAGTTCATGATGATGGGTCAAATGGTAACGCAAAACGCGATTATCGACCAAGAGACTGCCGCACTTATCGTTGAAGAAATGGGCCACAAGTACACATTGGTATCAGAAGCTGATGTTGAAGATAACTTGATCCCAGTTGACGATGAAAAACAACTAACAACCGAGCGCCCTCCAGTTGTAACTGTGATGGGTCACGTTGACCACGGTAAAACAACTTTGCTTGATACCATTCGCCGTACAGCAGTGGCTGACCGCGAAGCTGGTGGTATTACACAGCACATTGGTGCGTACCAGGTAACAAACAAGGCTGGCCGCAAGCTAACCTTTATTGATACCCCAGGTCACGCGGCGTTTACTTCAATGCGTGCACGAGGTGCTGCGGTAACTGACGTTGTTATTCTTGTAGTAGCTGCTGATGATGGTGTAATGCCTCAAACTGTTGAAGCGATTAAACACGCCCGTGCTGCTGAAGTGCCAATTGTGGTAGCGGTAAACAAGTGTGATAAGCCTGAAGCGAACCCAGACCGCGTGAAACAAGAGCTACTAAGCCACGAGCTTATTGCTGAAGAATTTGGTGGTGACACTATCTTCGTAAACGTTTCAGCGAAGAAGGGCACAGGTATCGAAGAACTAGAAGAAATGGTTCTGCTACAGTCAGAAGTTCTAGACCTTAAAGCCAACGCCAAACGCGAAGCCAACGGCGTTGTTGTAGAATCACAGCTTGATAAAGGCCGTGGTCCTGTGGCGACTGTTATTGTGCAGGGCGGTACCCTTGAAATTGGTAACCTACTTGTTGTGGGTAACACATGGGGCCGTGTACGTGCCTTGGTGAACGACCGTGGCGACCGTGTGAAGAAGGCTGGCCCAGCCATGCCTGTTGAGATTATTGGCCTACAAGGCGTGCCAGAAGCTGGCGAAACCTTTGTGGTTGTAGAATCAGAGAAGAAGGCGAAAGAAGTTGCGGAATACCGTGACAAGAAACGCCGTGAAGCCGAGCAAGCCGCTAAAGCTGGTGGCCGTACGCTTGAAAACCTACTTGCGCAACAAGTGGGCGACCAAAAACAGCTTGCTGTTGTTGTTAAAGGTGACGTACAGGGCTCTGTTGAAGCGATTGCTGAATCACTGAAGAAACAAGGTACCGACGAAGTTGTTGTGAATGTTGTTCACAGCGCCGTAGGTGTTATTACCGAGTCTGACGTGATGCTAGCCTCAGCTTCAAACGCGATTATTATTGGCTTTAACGTACGTGCCGGTTCACAAGCCCGTGACCTTGCCGAGCGTGAAGGCCTAGAAATTCGCTACTACAGCATCATCTACAACTTGATTGACGATGTGAAAGCCGCCATGAGTGGCCTGCTTGCTCCAACCGTTGAAGAGAACAACTTGGGTATGGCTGAAGTACGTGAAGTTTACACCGTATCTAAAGTGGGCACGATTGCTGGTTGTATGGTAACCGAAGGTCTACTACGTCGTAACGCGAAGTGCCGCGTTCTGCGTGACGGTATCGTGATTCACGATGGCGAGATTGACACCTTGAAGCGCTTTAAAGATGACGCTAAAGAAGTTCAAACTGGCTACGAGTGTGGTCTGATGGTGAAGTCGTACAACGACATTAAAGAAGGCGACCAGATTGAGTGCTACGAAATGCTTGAGAAAGCCGTAAGCATTGACGATCTGAAAAAAGCCGCTGAAAAATCAAAGGATGACACCCCTGAAGCTGCAAACAGCTAAGGCGTGTATAGATTAGGGTAAACCACATGAGCATGCGAGAAACCACGCAACGTCAACGCCGTATTGCCGAACAAGTTCGTCAACTTGTGGCGGAAGCTTTCTACCAGCACGACTTTTCAGACGTGCTAGCAGGCGAGCAACTAACGGTGTCTTCAACCGAAGTTTCGCGTGATATGAAACTTGCTAAGGTGTTCTACACGCTGCTAAGCGGTGACGAAGCAACGCCTCAGCAAATCAAAGCTTTTACAAAATCTTTGAACGAGCAAGCTCATGTGTTTAACCACTACTTGGCCACCAACATGCACACCAAGTACACACCAAAAATCCGTTTCTTCTATGATCAATCATTCGAAGAAGCCTCACGTGTGGATAGCCTGCTAAGCCGCTTGGCGAAAAACGCTGATAACGACTAATGGCACGCCGCAAAAAAGGCCAAAAAGTCGACGGCTGGATTATTCTCGATAAACCTTATGAAATGAGCAGCACCCAAGCTTTGGGCAAAGTGCGCTGGCTTTTGGACGCCCAAAAGGGCGGCCACGGTGGCACGCTTGACCCACTGGCCACTGGTGTTCTACCCCTTGCATTTGGTGAAGCCACCAAAACAATTCCGTATATTCTAAACGCCAAAAAAACATATCAGTTTGATGTGACCTTTGGCACCGCCACCAATACCGACGATATTGAAGGCGAGGTTGTTGAAACCTCAGACCATTTGCCAACAGCTGAAGATATTCAAAATATTCTGCCTCAGTTCACTGGCGATATTGAACAAATCCCGCCTGCCTATAGCGCTTTGAAGATTGATGGCGAGCGTGCCTACGCCAAAGCCCGCAAGGGTGAAGAAGTCATCATGAAGCCCCGCCCTGTTACCATCCTAGAGCTTGAATTTCAGGGGATAGAAGGCAGCGTGGCTACTTTTGAAGCCATGGTAAGCAAAGGCACGTACATTCGCTCTCTGGGCCGTGATATTGCCGCTGCGTTAGGTTCTTGCGGGCACATTTCACGTCTACGCCGAACATCAATCGGTGAAAAGGGTGGCAAACTTACTGAAAAACAAGCGATTTCGCTCGAAGATGTGGAAAAAAAGGTTGCATCTGCTGGCGGAAAGGGGCATATTCCCCCTCACTTACTTGGTGCAGTGGATTCACTGCTGGACGATATCCCGGCACACGAAATCACACCAAGCGAAGCCCAAGACCTTAAACTCGGGAAGGAACTAACACTTCCCCAAGTTAAGTCAACAGGGCTACTCAGAGCGGTAAACGCTGAAGGTCAAATCCTGTCACTGTTAGATGTGACCGCAGATGGCCAAGCCAAAATCGTTCGAAATTTTAATATTAATGATATCGTGTAAGGATAAATAAACATGTCTATTTCACAAAAGAAAACATCAGAACTAGTAACTAAGTTCGGTGGCGAAGCCAAAAACTCAGGTGCTACAGAAGCTCAAATCGCTATCCTAAGCGAGCGCATCACAAACCTGACTGAGCACTTCAAATCACACAAGAAAGACCACCACAGCCGTAAAGGTCTACTACGTCTTGTATCAACACGTCGTCGTCTGCTTGACTACCTTAAGCGCAAAGACGAGAAGCGTTACAGCACAGTGATTGAAGCTCTAGGTATTCGTAAATAGAGTTTTCACTTCAAAAGGCCTCGCAATTGCGAGGCCTTTTTTTTGTTCTGCACGGCGGGTCTTTTGGGCGATTAAATTTCTCGGCTTGGCCTCGTGTATTTGTTTATACACGTCGGCTCTGCGCCAAATAATTTTCTCATCCCAAAATCCGCCACCTCTTATGGCACGCTTTAGAAGGCGTCTAATAATCTTCTTAGGTATTGCTGCTCCTGGTCACCTCGGCCAATGTCATCGGCGCGGTCAAACAGCTCTTTACGGATTTTGCGTGAAAGAGTCTCTGGCGCTTCATCGGGGATTTCAACATTCTCACCGGCCATCGGGTGCAGCTTACCTGATGGATCACGGCGCATGCCGGCCATGCCGCCATAGCCCATTTGCTGGCGTATTTGCTGTGCGATACCTTGTTGACCTTGCTGCATTAGTTGCAGCGCACGGTTTTGCATTTCGTAAACAAGCGACTCAAACCCAGGGCGGCCTGAAAGTTTAAAGGCGCCATTCATGTTCATCATAGCTTCGTTGAGTTTTGATGTATCAAAGCCTAGCTTTTGTAGGGCTTGAATTTGCTCGCTCAGTTTAGTGCCTAGCAGCTGTTGGCGCAGGCGCTGTTCGGCCGTCATGCGGCCAGCAACTTCGTTATTAAAGGCTTCTTCAATTAGGGCTTCTTGTTGCTTCATGATGCTTTGCAAACCTTGCATCGCTTTTTGGAATTCTTCCATGGCAGGGTTATCGCCAAATTGCACGTGGGCCATCATCTTCTCAAGTTGTTTAAGGGCTTCACGGGCTTCGTCGTAGGCACCAGCTTTTAGAAGGTCGTTAATTTTTTGCATCAATTCAGCTAGGTCACGGTTTTGTAGGGTAGGGGTGCCGGTAAGGCTTTCCATATCCATATTGCCAAATTGGGCACTGCGCATAAGGTCGTTCATGGCTTGGGCAAGCTCACGGAAGAGGCGGTCAATCGTCTCGCTATCAGCTCCTTCAGACAATGCCTTTTGTAGGTTGCGTTGGGCATTTAACATACGCTCAAGCTGTAAGCCCAGTGGGCCCTTTTCAATTTGTAGGGCAGCGTCCCAAAGCAGGCCCATGGTGCGTTCGGTAGCATCGGCCATGGCGTTATCAGCAAGGGTGCGGTAGGCAAATGTCATCGAGAGATATGCACGCTTATTGTCATCAAATTCTTTCGGTGCATCCATAATCTGGCGCAATGTTTTGGCAATGCTTTCATGCTGGTCAGGGTACTGGAAGAGTGTTTTACGAAGCTGTACCAGTTTCTTAGCAACGGGGTGGTTAAACGGGCGTTCAGGTAGCTGTACCTTTAAGCTCATGCTGCTGGCGGTTTGGCCTGCTTGGTCTTCGGCTTTAAGGGTAAAGTCCACCACAAGGCCGGCAATAGGTTCGGCCGTAAAGTCAGCGTAGCTGCTGTCATCAATTTCGGTTGCGCCCACACGGGGGAGCACAAGCTCTTTTTCAGCTGTATAGTCGCCATGTTTGGCAATGGCTGTGATTTTAGCAATGCCATAGTCATCCGTTGCCATAAACGGAATATCCAGCATCCCCTCAGGGGTGCGGGTAAATTTATCTGATAGGGTTACTTTTGGCGGTAGATCTTCGGCCACTGAAAACTGGCCTTCAAATAATGTACGCCCACGGTAGGTCACCCATAGGGTGTCGCTTTCAGTCGCTTTAAGGCTGGCACTGTAAGTATTGCCTTTAAGGGGCATGGTGACGGCTTCGCCATATGTGGCCTCAGGCTCTTTACGTAAAGGCTCTGAGACATGCACAAGCACCTTTAGCGTACTGTCACGCGGGATTTTGGTCAGCTGTGATTTAGCTTCAGCAGTAGCTCCTTTGGCTTTATATAAAAAGGCGGGCTGCTGGGTGTATTCAGGTGGGGTCACCCAAACATCAATCCCCTGAATCACCTGCAAGGCATACTGCTTTTCAACAGGGTTAAAAGTTTGGCGTAAATCATAAAAGCCTGTGCCCCAATCAAGCCAGAGGGCAAATACAAGTAAGATAGCTAGAGGATAGCGTAAGGCCCATTTATCGGCCTTGATGGTGTGGGTATGGGCACGTACAGCACCTGCTTTGGCCGCTTGTTTTGAGGCTTGCTGCTGGGCCTTTGCCCACAGGGCTGCAACCTCAGGGTCGGTTGTGTTTTGTGAAAGACTATCAGCCGACAGTGTAACAGGGCGGTGCTCAAGATGGTGACGACGCTCAACAATGGCACGGCCTTCGGCAACGGTTGGGTAAGGCGGGCGCTTTAAAAAAGCTAAAACGACAGCCGCTGTAAAGCCTAAGCCAATGGCGCCTAGTAAACCTGCGTGCAAAATAAACGGCAGCGGTGCCCACAAGCCAAGGGCCGCCGTGGCCAGTAAGGCAGCAAGCACAATAAACGGCACAATAAAGGCCGCCCATAGGCGTTCGAGGTAAACAATCAGACGTGCTGCTTGAATGAACGTTGTTAACAAGTGTCAGAGGGCCCTAGTTAGTGTCCCAGTTAGTACTGGCGGCTGTCTTCAATGTAGCCGTCAGGTTTTTCAAGTGGGGCACGTTGACCACAACCAGTTACAAGGGTAGCCGCCATTAGTAGGGCGATTACAACTGCAAAAGGTGCAATTTTTGTTAACAGGTGCTGGTAAAATTTTGTGTGTGTCATCATACTAATAGTGTACACCACATAAAAATAATCACATCACAAACAATCGGGGTGAATATGCGAAAATTGGCGTTTGGGGCAGTCTGTGTCTTGTTTATGCAACTATTTGGTCTGCCGTTTTTGACCACAGGGCACATGGGTATTGAAGCGGCCCATGCACAATATTTTAAAGGTGAACCTTTCCAAGCGTATCCACGTCCGATGGATGCACCCTTTGCTTCTTGGCAAGAGGCTGATGGCGCAACAACAAGCCTGCTGCGTTATAAAGGTGATGTGCTGCTTGTAAACTTTTGGGCCACTTGGTGTGGGCCTTGCGTGATTGAAATGCCCGACCTTGATGCCATCCAGAAAAAATACGGCGCTGCTGGTCTGAAGGTTTTGGCAATCTCAATCGATGAAGAAGGCGTAGATAAAGTAAAAGAATTTTATAAAAAGAATGACCTTCAGAACCTCGAAATTTTTAACGATTCTGACGGTTCATCAGCGGCAGCATTTGGCGTTAAAAAACTACCGACATCCTTCCTGATTGACCATGAAGGTAAGGCTATTGGCGTGGTTGATGGCTTCGCCCGCTGGGAAAAACCTGAGTATGAGGCTGAGCTTCGTATTGCCTTGAAACGCCGGGCTGAATCACAAGCTGAAACGGCTGAACCTTTCGTGAATACTCGCCGTGTGATGGGCGTAGATAATTAAATAGCAGCATTAAATAACAACGTGGCCCAAGCAACGCTTGAGGCAATAACAACCTTATAAACTAGGGACGTATGAAGCGCTCTTGTACGTGTATGAGCTATGGGCGTAGCTCTTGATAGGGGTTAACCCTGATGGGGTTACTTGGTAAAGGTATGAGTGATCAGGGCGCAGTTGGTTACCCAGCACAGCCGCAATATCAGGCGTGACGGCGTGCACCCACAAAAAGTCATAGTTACCAGCAATCAATGCATCATGGAATTTATCAAACTGGCCTTGGGCATCTGCAAGCTCTTGCAGCACAGGGCGCACTTGCGAGTGATGACGCAAACCATAGCTTAGCGCCACGGCGTAGTACCCACGTGTTTCAACACCGTCAAGGGCGGCCACTTTATCTCGCCAGCCAACAATTTTCTCAGCCTTAAGGGCTTCGGCTACACGCAGGGTGTGGTCAAGCGGGGCATCAGGTTCAAACTTTAAACGCTCAGAGTTTGTGACTGTAACACCCACAAACATCAAAGCCGTTACTAGTGATAGCGCACCTGAAATACCACTCTTTTGTGATGGGAAGGTCGCTTGCACCGTTTCATAAATCAGGCGCCATAGAGGCAGAATAATCAAAAACTGTAGGTGTAGGCTGTAATGAATAAACGCCTCACCAAATGGGATTTGCAGCGCATTAAATTGTGAAAGATACAAACCACCCGCAACCACAACGTAGCCCAAAACAAGCAAGGTGGGGACGACGGTGTCACCGTCTTCAGTAAAGGCATTTGTTGGCCCACGCTTGATGATTTTAAACAAGCCCCAAATCGGGAAGGCCATCATCAGCATCATAATAATTGGGTAGTCTTCAAGCATGTAGGCTGTTTGTAGGGCAACCATTTTCAGGTATGAGGTACCCGCAGTATCTGCCGTCATAAAACCAAGGCCAAGTGTAATGTTGTTCAGCCAGAACACACCCAGTAGAGGGAAGGCAGCAAGCAGTGCCCAGCCCAAAAAGACTTCGGTCCCAAAGCCCTGTTGGTAGCGGCGACGGGCCAATACATCACGCATTATAAATAGGCCTACAAACATAACAATAACGCCGTAACTTAGGCTGCTGCAGCCAGCCGCAAAAAAGCCTACAAGCCCGTAAGGGATGCAGCTTAGACCGCGAGGTAAATCTTTTTGGCGCATCAACGGCACAAACAAGGCAAGCAAGGCGCCGGCTGTTAGAATGTCTGGGTAGGCCGAGGCCACTAACGGCTCAACAAAAAATGGGTTAAATAGCGTGACGCCAAACAGCGTAAATGCCGCCACAAATACAACGTTATGCCAACCTACATTCACACGGCAAAGGCGAGCAAGTTCAGCCGCGGCTAGTACCAAAACAATGCAGTTAAACATAGAGGCAACAGCAGGTTTAAAGCTGCCCATCATCAACATAACGGGTAGCGATACAATTTGTGAGGCTAAGTGCGCTGCAGGGTTGAAAATATCAAGCTCAATGGCTTTTGCAGCATTGGCAACACCACCAAGGCGTAGCATATGGTCGGTGTTTTTCAAAAGCTCGCTAAGCTCGGCCCAAAGCACAGGGCCATCAGTGGTTAAGTACCCTAAAGCGGGGATAAGCAGCGCTGTGGCAATGGCCACTTGCGGCCAAAAAAAGGCGTGCTCTTCTTCTAGTTTTAAAATCTGTGTCAGCACCAAGCTAAGGGCAATGGTGCTTGCTAAAAACGTGTACCAAACAATGGTAAGGTTGGCGCCAAATACACCGTGTAATAGCAATACCCAAATGTACCAAATACCAAGGCCTGCAAAAAAGCATGCCAGGGGCGTGCTGTTAATGCGTGCCATGCCACTATGGCTAAACACCATACGCCCCGCTGCGATAAACACACCGCTGGTCAGAATTGTAAGGATAATGGTAATGATGGCGCTCACGTAAATGCTCGTCTTTGTTTAAATCTTATACTTAGGCTTATTTGGTCGGCTTAGGTTTTTCACCGCTATAGTCGTAAAAGCCTTTGCCTGTTTTGCGGCCAAGCCAGCCTGCGGCAACATACTTAACAAGTAGGGGGCACGGGCGGTATTTACTATCTCCAAGTTCGTTATGCAGTACGCGCATAATGGCAAGGCAGGTATCAAGGCCAATAAAGTCAGCCAGTGTTAGGGGGCCCATTGGTTGGGCAGTGCCAAGCATCATGGCTGTATCGATAGATTCAACATCTGCCACACCGTCTTGCAAGGTGTAGATGGCTTCGTTAATCATTGGCATCAGAATGCGGTTTACAATAAAGCCTGGCATGTCGTCGGCAACGGCTGTGATTTTGCCCATCTTCTCGGCCATTTCTTTTGTGGCTTTAAAGGTGGCGTCATCGGTGGCGATGCCGTTAATGATTTCAACCAATTTCATAATCGGCACTGGGTTCATAAAGTGCATGCCAATAAATTTTTCAGGGCGCTTTGTGACAGCAGCCAAACGGGTGATTGAAATTGATGAGGTATTCGAGGCAATAATGCCGCTAGGTTTCAGCAGGCCATCAAGCTCGGTAAAAATCTTTTGTTTAATGCTTTCGTTTTCAGTGGCAGCTTCAATCACAATGTCGCAATCGGCCATATCCTGAAGGGTGCTGGTTGTGGTAATGCGCTTTAGAGTTGCGGGCACATCGTCAGCTTTAATTTTTTCTTTTTCCGCTTGGCGGCTCAGGTTTTTCTCAATGGTTTTAAGACCTTTTTCAAGGGCGGCATCTTGGGCATCCATCAAAACAACGTCGTATCCGGTAAGGGCTGCAACGTGGGCAATACCACCACCCATTTGACCTGCGCCAATAACGCCTACTTTTTTGATGCTCATTTTGAAGAACCTTTCGTTCATATTTTTATTTTTTGAACAGCTGCAAAAAAATAACTTAAAAGCTATAAACTGCCCTCGCAGATTACACCATTTTTAGGGGGCTTCGCAGCAATAAAAATAAATTTTTCAGTAGGGTAGCGGTACCCTGTGTGGCATGTCAGTTTTTTGTAAGTTTTAATTTGGTGCGCCCCACATAAATAACTGTGCTTCGAGAGAACTAAAAATTTTCTGGAAGTGGGCTGTAAGATGAACGGGAGTCAGGTTTGTGTATTTACGAGCTTGACGTGCAAATAAGGGAATACTCTATGAGCGTACTCAAAAACCTTCTCAGCGGATCCCAGCCCGACAACCCCTCCGCTGAAACCCCGGAAGGTGCTAAAAATGTGGTCGAACTCAAGCGCGTTTCTGAAGACGTTGATGGTCTGAAAGAAAGTGTAGAAGGTTTGCGTTTTTCGAAGCGTGACCTAGCGCATGAGCTCGTTCTTCTGGTTCGCGAGAACTCGCGTCTTGAAGAACAAGTTTATGACATGAAGAACCGCATTGAGAAGCTAGAGGCGCTACTAGAGCGTTCAATAAGATAAATACTTATTGCACGTCTTGGTAGACCTTTGCCCTAGGGTCTACGGAAAACGGCTGGATTCACCCCCCAGCCGTTTTCTACGTTTTAAGGGGTCGACTCGTTAATTTAATCCCAAAATGTATACGATTAACCTTTGCCTCAAATGGCCATTTGGGGTATGATTCAGCTCAATTCTATAAGTATCTTTTTTCTCTTTCCTCATATTCCTCTTTTTCGAAACGACCCACCCTAAAATGGTGCGCCGTTCACAGGAGTTGTTATGTCAACCTTCATTCCCAGTCCGTTCAGTGGGGTTCTTCCCATTGGAGGCGGACGATCGGGGCGTATGCCTTCGCTGGCCAGCTGGCTTGGCGACAGGCTGCACAAAGCCCTTAAACTGTACTTCTACAACAAGCGTATGAACCTGCATCAGCAGGAACCCTATGCGCTGCTGGAAAACCAGCTCAAAACTCATATCCAGACCTTCCGCCGTCGTTACAACATCGCCCCTACGGCGCCGTTGCTTGATGGCTGGACCGAGCGCCAAGTGATCAACTGGGTGCTGGGCGGTGTGCGCACGTTTGTGGCGTTTACCGTTCGTGAAAAAATCACCTGGTTCATCGAAGAATGGCCGCTGGATACCATTTACCTGAACGATAAGGGCACGCTGTACACCCATTTGGGTGAGCCTGACTTTATCGGGTATTCGGAACGTCGCAAGACGTATCTGGTGCTGGACTACAAGACTGCCGACCACACTGACGCGTATTTCGATAATGGTCGTATCCACGACCCCGATAAGCGCGACAAGCTTCTGGGTTATGCCTTTGGTGCCAAGCAAAAGCTGAAGCTTCAAGACGGTACAATCATGAAGCCGATTCGTGTTGGTTATGCTGTTTTCATTCGTGACAAGGTTCGCGGTGCAGGTTATGCGCCCAAGATGGTCCTTGTCGAAGAAGATGCTTCGCCCCGTCGCTTGCGGCGTTGGCTTAAGCGCTTCTTGAAGAACAGCTCGCCCCAAACGGGTTAAACCCGTCGGCTGAACACTTTCTCTCTTTTCTTCTTTTTCCTTTGTTATGAGGAGGCTGTTATGCCTTTGACATATATCCCCAAGCCGCAACTGCGGCCGGAGGACCCGCTACGCTTTAGCGGCTCCATGTATACCAGCATGGATGCTTGCATGGCCAAGTGGGCCGCCACCTACATCTACAAACAGACCGAAGATGATGAAGCTAACTCCCTTACGGGCAGTTACTTTGTTATCGGCCATGGTCTGCATGCAGGTGCAGAGTACTACCTCGAAGATCTGCTGAAGGCCAAAAAGGCCAAGAAGCGGAAATTCAAGAGCGACTTTATCGCTCGTGGCCTCAAGGTCTACTTCGATGAGATCGCCCGCGTGGGCGGTACCGAAAAAATCGAATGGCCTGGGAACTGGTCGCCGCTTGCCGGCACCATCGACGATATGCTGCGTGACGCTTTGGCCGAACGTGGGATGACGTTTTCCCGCAAGACCGACCCCGGCAAGATCCGCAAGGCTCTGGCTGAAGGTTGGCTGAACTGGCTGCCCAAAAAGGCTGGTCTCAACGATGACGGTGTGCTGGTTTACGAACTGGACGCCGAGGAAGAAACCCCCTTCGATAAGGTGGAAGAAACCGGTGTTGAGAAGTTCGACGGACTGGACGCCGATACCAAGCGTGAGCTTCTGCTCGCCGTTTGGTCGGACATGTGGAATAGCCTGAACTGGCCTGAAAGCTGGTCGGGTGAAATTCGTGCAAAGTGTTCGGTGGCAGGTTTCCTGACCGCTGATCGTTTCGCTGATTGGTCAGCTTACCAGCTGTCGCAGTTCCCGCAGGCTTATGCCGAGCTGGACGTGACGCCGGTGGCCAGTGAGCTTAACTTCGCGCCGTACGATCCGCAGACCCTTACGGGTGTCAAGGTGCCTGAAGCCGTGAACCTTTGGCTCACGGGGACGGCCGACCACATCGCTCGAGACAACAAAACTGGGAAACTGGTTTTGATTGACTGGAAGACTGCCGCCAACGCTGAAGACTATCTGGTCGACGGTTTTGCGCAGCGGTCCATGCAGCTCAATCACTATGTGTATCTCGGCGAATATGTGCTCGCAAACCCGGAGCATCCGCTCCACAAGTCGATGCTCAAGCTCGGCTTCAAGAAGGGTGAAACCTTCTCGGGTGTGCAGTATGTGGTCTTCGTCAAGAAAACCATGCCGTCGGGTTGGTCGCGTGACCAGCTCGAACTTCCTGCCTTCTGGCCCGTGGCAACCAAGCCCGCAAAGAAGGTGAAGAAGGATGAAAACGACGAACAGGAAACGGAAGACGCAAAGCTGCCGCAAATTGTGGCTGCCCCGCGCGCTGAAGTAACCGACCTCATGCGTGACGCTTTCCTCAAGGGCATCCTTGAGCGTGAAGCCGACCTGCGTGATGAAACCCGTCAGCTTCGTCCGTCATCGGCGGGGGCGTACAACTCGCCCTGCAGCATGTGCCCCGTGGCACAGTGGTGCACCACCGGTAAGGAAGACAAGCTCCAAGCCATTACGTATAACCTTCCGCCTTCGGAAGAGGATATGTAACTTAACGACTAAGACCCCCAGCAGCAATGCTGGGGGTCTTTTTTAGATCTCTTTGATCCCACAATTTTTTAAATGCCTGTAAATGCCGTCGTAAAATTCGGGTAAACGGGTTTCATCATTCGGATCGCCACTGGGAATAAAAATTATAAGCCCTTGGCGCGCACGTGTGAGAAGGACACGATATTTGTTTTCAAAATAGTTCTGGGCCTCGTTTTTGTTAACATTCTTCCATTTTGTACCATTAAAGTTCTTATGAACCCACCTGGAATCCTTAACTCTTAGGTCTGCATCCCAAGCTAGGCATGCCCAGTCCAACTCAAGACCCTGTACATCAAACTCTGTAGCAACTTCTTCCAAAGCAAAAGATGACCTGACATCATTTTTTGCTGATAAAAACCAGTGACCAACATCTGTTGGGGATTTGACGAAAATACCTTCTGGTTTGAGGCGAAGACCGCCGGCTGAAGCTATAATCCCATATCTCTCTGAACCGCGCGCCCTCTCTTTGAGCCATTGTTTTGCTTTGGATAGGTCTCTTGTGACCACTAATGGATATTCGTTTAGTTTTGCATATTCGGTATTGGCTTTGAGCAAATTAAAATCAAGGAGGTAATGTACAAACTTACTAAGATTCTCGGCCCTAAAAGAGCGGAGTGATGATTTCAGGTGTAAACATTTATCATTGGAGGGCGACAAAGATTTAAGAATCTCTTCTAAGTCTTGGTGGGGTGAGTATTCTTTATTTTTAATAGCTTCTGAACAATGAATTTCCCAGTTTGCAAAGGTGTCGTCACTCAGTGCTTTAAGCCAGCCTTTTATCCCAACCTCACCTGTGTGAATCTCCTGCCCGCCACCAATGAGACAAACAACCACACACCAATCCTTGTGGCGGTTCATAACCTCCATCAAGAATTTTGGCTCAGTTTTATTGAAGTTTTCAATATTTTTCTTATTTTTCATAAATTTATTTGTTTGTTGCATATCCCATGCCCGCTGGGCTTCATCGAAGATAGCAATTTGCTCGTTAGGTACAGCTTCCGGCAAAATATATTCACTTCTATAATGATGAATATTTTGAATAAATGGGTGTACCCGGCGCTCCGCCACGCTCTTTTTTACTTTCTCTCCTCGGATTTTTGATGTCCTAAGTTCTGACTCAGTAAGTGCCTTGCGAAGAACAGTTACTAGCGGGGCATTGCCTGAGAGAAATACTGCATGTTTTGAAATGTTAATTTTTTTAACCTGATTCACAATATTTAGGCCGGCAAGCGTTTTCCCTGCACCTGGAACACCTGTCACAAAACAAATTGCTTTTTTGTGATTTTTCTTAGCATCTTTGATGATCTCAATAATGCGGTCTGAGGTTGCTTGAAGGTTGATAGCACCAGCATCGGAACGAGAGATTTCTTTGACGTCATGTCCCTCATATAGTGCTTGAGAAGCCTCAATAATAGTCGGTGTTGGTTTGTATCCTGCTTCGCCCCAGTCAGGCCTAGTTGGAGCATACTTAGATGGAAGATCTAAACAAAATTGGATGGCATCTTCTAGTTTTTCTGAATTTGTTAAGGTTGGCGCGCAAACACCATCTTCAGATAGTTGAGAGTTAAAGCGCGTCTCATTTGCTTCTGTAGCCACTAGAATTGGGAAAATGATGCAGTTGTGGCTCCCCGAATGGAAGTTTTTTAAATCAAGCGCATAGTCTGTAGCTTGTTCAATGTCATGAGATTTATAGGAATATTCACCAACTTTAAACTCAATTACAAACACCCTGCCATCAACAATAAGGATGTTGTCGGCTCTTTTCCCCATTCTTGGAATTGAGAACTCAAAATAAATACTCCCCTGCAAATTTTTTAATTCGGACTGGAGGATAAGGATTTGTTTTACCCAAGCATTGCGTTGCAATTCTTCAAGGCTTTTATGCTCATGTCTTGAAGCGAGGCGACCAAGAACATGCTCCGGAGAATCATTGCAAAAGGCTTGGATTGAATTTTCGTAGTATGAGCGCATAGGCATTCCTCCTCAAAAAACACCCCTGCCTAATAGGCAGGGGTGTTGATAGTCGTTAGTAGCTGTCGCCAGTGTTGAGGCCAGAGGCGCCAAGGCGGTCAGCGCCGTTTTGCAGTAGTGATGTGGCATCCCCAGCAGTTTTGATACCGCCCGAGGCTTTAACGCCAAGGTTATCACCCACGGCAAGGCGCATCAGGCGGATGTGGCCCACGGTGGCACCAGTGTGTGGTTGGTCGTCGCGCTTATCCATCGAAAACCCTGTCGAGGTTTTGACGAATGCCGCACCTGCACATGCGGCAATCAGACTTGCCAGAACAACCTGTTCATCGCTCAGCTTACAGGTTTCAAGGATAACCTTTACAGGTACATCCACGGCCTGCACAACGGTGCGCACTTGCTCGTACACACGGCCGTATTCACCATCAAGCAGGAGGCCCACATTGATGACCATATCAAGCTCTTCCGCGCCTTCTTCTACTGCAAGCTTTGCTTCGGCAGCGATGGCTTCGGGCAGGGTGTTACCCAGCGGGAAACCTACCACGCAAATGGCCTTGGTGCTGGTGCCGTCAAGCAGTTCAGCGGCCAGACTTACACGGCTTGCATTCACGCAAACGGTGGCAGCGCCCATCTCTTCGGCTTTGTCGCACAGGGCAACAATGTCGGTCGAGGTGGCCTGCGGCTTGAGGTTCGTCAGATCCAGGAAATCGGCAAAGTTTTCACCGTTGAAGTTCTCTGGCGCTTTGATGCTGCCCATGGGGGCGTTGTCATCAAGCAGGCGATGGTCAGGCAAAATGCCACGCAATTTTTTGCGTGCGGCCAGTACAAGGGCCTGTTCTTGGTCAAGGTTAAGGGCTGCAGTCATTGTATGCTCCTTTAAGAGTAATTCTAGAAAAGAGATGAAGAAGAAAAAGAAGATTTAAAAGGTCTTCTCTTCTATCAATTCTCATACACATTGTAAAGAAAACCCCGCCCTATGAAAAGGAGGGGTTTTAAAGTTTCGTAGGTAGACCTTAAAGCTGGTGCACAACTTTTTCAGCTAGTTTTACCATTTGGCGAGCGACAGCCACACGAAGGTGGTCAGCCACAAGCCAGAAGCGGATGCCGTTAGCGTCAGCGCGTACGCGTGAAAGGTACACATAGCTGGTCTCAGCGCTGCCGTAAGGGGTGGCGTAGTCGTTTTCAGCTGTATTATCTAGCACCATAATGCCAGTAGCTGGGCTGTTGAACAGTTGACGAATCTCATCAGCAGATGGTGTGTCTTTCTTAAAGCGCAGAGTCACGTCAATCGCGTCGCCTACAAAGGTCGGCACGTATGCACATGATACTGAAACCGGGTAGGTGGCCTTAGCGAGGGTTTTAATGTCAGCCTCGATAGCATTTTCGGTTGAGGTATGGCCGTCTTTATCAAACGTGCCTACTTGTGGCAATACGTTGAATGCCGCTTGGTGGGCAAAAACATCGCTGTGGAAGTGCCCGTCTTGTGCACCGCCACCTAGCAAGCCAATTGACTGTGCCGCGACTTCTTCCATCGCGCCCATGCCTTTGGTGGTCACGTTTTGGTAGGTGCTGGCAATCACTTCAGACAGTGGGTTCGCTTCGTTAATTTTTGAAAGCGCTAATGATAGTGACCATGCCAATGGGCTTGGCAGTGCTAGGCCTTTTTCTTTAGCTGTTTTAACAGCTGCGTCTGAAAAGAACTCAGCGGCAAAAGCGGTGCCGTTTTCTTTCAGGAAGCCTGTGGCATCAATAACAGTGGTGCCTGATTTTTGCGCCGCTGGGATGTAGGTTTTCGCAACATCTTTTGGGGTGCAGAATAGGGCAATGTCAACATCGCTAAAGCTGTCGTCCTTCAGGGTTTGAACGTCAACGTCAAGGCCTTGGCAGGTCAGCATTTGACCTTGAGAGTCTTCACTGGCAAGCAGCACAGGCTCAGCAATCAGGAGCTCGCTTTCATCGAGTGATTTTAGAACTTCGCGCCCAACGTGGCCTGTTGCGCCAATAATTGCGAGTTTCACTTTTTTTGATACGGCCATAGTAACCTCATAATCTTGTTTGTTAGATGTTGATGTGCTTGACCTTATACACTATTTCACCGAAAATGCCCAACATGGAAAATACAAATACACCCCCACTAGATTCTCAGGAAAATACGCAGCAACAATCAACGCGCGATATTTTAGAATATGACGTTGCCATTATTGGTGCAGGCCCAGCTGGCCTTGCTGCTGCTATTAAACTTAAGCAACAAGATACTGATGGAACGCTCACCGTTTGCGTGCTTGAAAAAGCCGCTGAAATTGGCAGCCACAGCCTTGCCGGTGCCGTGCTTGAGCCGCGTGCCCTAGACGAACTTTTGCCTGAGTGGCGTGAAAAAGCCACCGCCAACGGCGTGACCCTTACAGCCGCAGGCGCTGATAAATTTAAATACCTTACCAAAAAAGGTTCGGTATGTTTGCCAACCCCACCGCAAATGCACAACAAGGGGAACTACATTACATCCCTTGCACAGCTGACCCGCTACTTAGCCTCAGAGGCTGAGCTTCTGGGTGTTGACGTCCTACCTGGTTTTACAGCGCAAAGTGCACTTGTAGACGGACAAACCGTTTACGGTGTGCGCACGGGTGATTTTGGCCGCGATAAAGACGGCAACCCAACTGAGGGCTTTGCCGAAGGGCCAGATGTTCACGCAAAAGTAACCCTATTTGGTGAAGGTTGCCGCGGCCACATTACAAAATCATTGGTACCTGTACTTGGGCTAGACAGTGACCGCTGCCCACAAACTTACGGCCAAGGGATTAAAGAAATTTGGCGCGTTAAGCCCGAAAACCACGACGAAGGCAAAGTGATTCATACCATTGGTTTTCCTGTAGATTCAAAAACCTATGGCGGTGGCTGGATTTACCATATGGCCGATAATAAAGTTTCAATCGGCTACGTTGTGGGCTTGGACTACACCGACCCTACACTGATGCCAACCAACCTGATGCAGCGTTTTAAAGAACACCCAGAAGTTGCCAAACTCCTTGAAGGAGCTGAGCTTCTTTCGGCTGGTGGTCGTGCATTGTACGAAGGTGGTTTGCAAAGCCAATATCGCCTAGCTGTTGATGGCGCACTGTTTATTGGTGATACCGCAGGCTTTTTGAACGTCCCTAAAATTAAGGGTATTCATACCGCCATGAAAAGCGGCATGCTTGCTGCTGAAGCCACATTTGAGCATCTAACGGCTGAAAAACCCCTTGCTGAATATAAGCATAAAGTTGAGAAAAGCTGGCTGCATGCCGAGCTTCATAAAGTGCGTAACATCCGCCCAGGCTTCCAAAAAGGCCTATGGCTTGGCTTGATGAATGCCGCTTTTGAAACCATTACTATGGGCATGGCACCGTGGACTTTGAAGCGTAAACATGCCGACTGGCAAACCATGAAAAAAGTGGGTGATGATAAAACAGCGACGCCAGATTTTGACAAATCAAGCCCGCTGACCATTGATCGTCTTACAGGTGTAAGCCTTACCAACACGGCCCATAACGAAGAACAGCCCACCCACCTTAAAGTGGCTGACCCTGACATTTGCATTACCAAATGCATGGAAGAATATGGCAACCCGTGTGAAAAATTTTGCCCTGCCGGCGTTTACGAGATTATTGGTAAGGAAGAGGGCAAGCCTAAGCTACAAATTAATGCCGCAAACTGCATCCACTGCAAAACCTGCGACATCAAAGACCCCTACAGCATCATTACATGGACGGCACCCGAAGGTGGTAGCGGCCCAAACTACATTGAGATGTAACCATGGTCTTTTTAAAACCCCATAGCAGAGGCAACATAAACCCTTGGTATAAGCCGCTTTCAGTGGTGATTGCCATTGCGATTACGGCCCTAATCATGTATATCGGCTAACATGAAACATATTTTTGATTACACCCGCGACCAACTTAAAGCCCAAATGAAAGACGTTGGGCTAAAGCCATTTCGTGCTGACCAAGCATGGCAGTGGATTTACCAAAAAGGCTTGGCTGACCCTGAGGCCATGACCAACCTTGGTGCTGGTGATAAAGCCAAGCTGCAAGAAAACATCAACTTTAAACTGCCAGAAGTGACGGCTGAACAAAAAGCCGCCGACGGTGTGATTAAGTGGTTGTTTAAACTTGAAGACGGGCAAGAGATTGAAACCGTGTTTATTCCGCAAGGTAAGCGCGGCACATTGTGCGTAAGCTCACAGGTTGGGTGCACGCTAACTTGCCGTTTTTGCCATACAGGCACACAAGCCTTGGCCCGTAACCTAACAGCGGGTGAAATTATTGCCCAAGTGTGGCTGGCTAAGCGCCAACTTGAAGACTTTACCGACGCAGACACCGCCCGAAAACTGACCAACATCGTATTCATGGGTATGGGCGAACCTTTGTATAACAAAGACAACGTTTTTGATGCCTGCCGCATTTTGATGGATGAAAAAGGCTTTGCCATGGGTGGGCGTAAAATTACCATCTCAACCAGTGGTGTAGCCCCTGAAATTGCCGATATTGGCGAAGATCTTGGCGTAAACCTTGCGGTTTCACTGCATAGTGCAGACAACGAAACCCGTACCAAAATTATGCCGCTGAACAAAAAGTACCCGCTAGAAGTTCTGCAAGAATCGCTGAAAAACTTCCGCCTCCGTGAAAACCGCCGTATTACTTGGGAGTATGTGCTTCTTAAAGGTGTGAACGACAGCATGGAAGACGCTGAAAAACTACTTAAGTTTATTAAGCCTTTCCCGTCACTAGTAAACCTTATTCCATTTAACCCATGGCCGGGTAGCCCGTTTGAATGTTCAGACCTTGAAGCGCAAAAAGCCTTCCGTAACCGCATTGCAAAAGCGGGTGTTGATGTCACCCTGCGCCTAACACGCGGTGAAGACATTTTGGCAGCGTGTGGCCAGCTGCGCAGTGAAAGCAGTGGCCGTAGTACCGTTTCGCTCGAGTACCCAAGCGTTGTGGCGGTATACGGTAACGAAAAACAAAAGAAACTAAGCGAAGAAAAGCTAAAGGTTAAGATTGAATCAACAGAAGGCGATTCATAACCTGTTGTAACCGCATATATTTAATACGCAAAGGGCGCCTGAATAGGGCGCCTTTTTCTTGACTTTGTATGCAATTAGCCGCACATTGTAGGTTCAAATTCTATCTATCTTTTTTCTCTTTTTCTTTATTTCCTATCTTCTCCAAACTTTTGGAGGCTTTTATGCTGACAATCGGAGCGCTGGTTTTTGCCGGCATCATGCTTCTGACATTCTTCTTCTACCCCAACCCCAACGCCAACGTGAAAAGCTATCGCTTCAAGCTCGCCATGCAGCGGAACATCCTTGTTCTTGCCAATTTTGCGCTGCTGCCGCTGACGGTTTTTCTGGGTAACCTGTTTTACAACGCAGGTGCCGTCGGCTTTGTGGGCGCTATTCCCATCGCCTTTGCGGCCATGTGGAGTATCTGGTACGTCTATGCCATTTGCATCGTGGTGGCCGTTCTTGCGAGCATTCGCATGACCGAAACCATTGGCAAGCAAGTGGGCAAGATGAAGCGAGGCGGCAGTGACCTGTTTAAGGGCGCTGTACCTGGCCCTGCCAACCTGCAGCAAGATGTGGCCGATATGTGCCGCTATCTGCGTATCAAAAACACGCCGCAGCTGTACATTCTGCCTGCTGATGGTCCGCCGAACGCGTTTGCGATTGGTGTCCACAATGGTCAGAGTGCGGTTGCCCTGCACGGATCGCTGCTTACCGAGCTTACGCTGGACGAGCTGAATGCGGTCATCGCCCACGAGCTGGGCCATATTGCCGCTGGCGATATGCACGTGAAGGTGCTGGATATGCTCGTCGATACGACGCGCTTCTTCCTACTGCTGTTTATGCTGTTCAGCTTCCCGTCGTTCCTGATGGGGGTTGTGGCAGTGTTTGTGACCCATACGCTGGTCAAAATCATCAACACGTATCTTGATTTGGGCCTGTCCCGCCGTGCTGAGTTCAACGCCGACGCTGTCGCCGTTGAAATGCAGAGCAGCGGTGTGCCCATGTCGAATGCGTTGCTGAAGCTGGAGAAAATGCTCCTCGCTGAAGCACCCATGATGATGGCCAAGGTCAAGAAGCAGAGCCGCTGGCTGAAAACCCACCCGCCGCTTGAAGAGCGTGTAAACGCTTGCCGCAAGTTGCGTGTGGATTAACGAAAAATGAAAATGCCCTACCTTTTTGGTAGGGCATTTTTTTTAATTTAATCCTCAACAAAAAAAGCCCCCACCAAAGGTGAGGGCTTAATTTTGTTAGCTTACTTAAGCTGTGCGACGACGTGGGCCGCGACCTTTTTTGTCGCCACCTTTTTTATCGTCTTTGTCGCTTTTTTCTGGGCGAGGGCTGCCGCCTGCGGCAACAATCGCTTCGATACGCTCAGCTACTTCTTTCGGCTGGTCTACACCTTTCATGGTTAGACGGATGCGGCCGCGGTCGTTTAGGTCAGTAACCTTAACGCCTACAGTTTCGCCTTCGCCTGCCACGTCAGTTGGCTTGCCTACGCGGGCTTCAGCCATTTCTGAGATGTGTACCAAAGCTTCGTGCTTACCTAGGTAACGTACGAAGAAGCCGTAGTCTTCAACACGTACGATAACGCCTTCGTAAACTTCGTTAAGCTCTGGCTCAGCCAAGATTTCTTCGATGCGAGCACGGCAGTCTTTGATAGCTGCACGGTTTACCGCAGATAGTGTACATGTGCCATCGTCTTCGATGTTGATGTCACAACCTGTTACTTCGATAAGCTCACGGATAACCTTACCACCTGAACCGATAACATCACGGATCTTATCTTTAGGTAGCATGATTGTTTCCATACCTGGAGCGTGGTCGCTCACTTCGCTACGGCTTGATTCAACAGCTTCAGCCATTTTGCCTAGGATGTGCATACGGCCATCTTTAGCTTGGTCAAGCGCTTGTTCCATAATCGCAGGTGTGATTGAAGTAATCTTAATGTCCATTTGCAGTGCAGTAATACCTTTTTCAGTACCTGCTACTTTAAAGTCCATGTCGCCAAGGTGGTCTTCGTCACCTAGGATGTCTGAAAGAACAGCGTAGTCTTTGCCTTCTTTAATCAGACCCATAGCGATACCAGCAATTGGACGCTCGATAGGTACACCAGCAGCCATCATAGCCATTGAAGCACCACATACGGTTGCCATTGATGATGAACCGTTAGACTCGGTGATTTCTGATACCACACGGATGGTGTATGGGAAGTCTTCTTTGCTTGGTAGCATTGCGCTTACAGCACGACGTGCCAACCAACCGTGACCAATTTCACGACGGCCAGTAAAGCCAACGCGACCCGTTTCACCAACTGAGTATGGAGGGAAGTTGTAGTGTAGCATGAAGCGGTCTTTGAACTCGCCGCCCATTGAGTCGATAAGCTGCTCATCGCGGCCACCGCCAAGAGTTGCTACTACGATAGCCTGTGTTTCACCGCGGGTGAATAGGGCGCTACCGTGTGTACGTGGTAGTACGTCAACTTCGGTTACAATGTTACGGATGTCAGTTGTGCTACGCTCGTCGATACGTTTCTTGGTTGATAGAACCTGACCACGTAGAACGCTTGCTTCAACTGATTTCATTTGGGCTTTAACAAGCTTTGCTTTTTCGCCTTCTTCGCCGCCGAATTTTTCAACAGCTTCAGTACGCATTTCGTCCAAAGCAGCCTGACGGTCTAGCTTCTTCTTCAATGTGTAGGCTTTTTCGATGCCTTTAGCGTATTCTTTTTCAAGTGATTTGAACATGTCGTCAGCGCCTTCTGGGCTAACAACTTCAAAGCCAGGTTTTGCAGCTGCTTCAGCAACTTCAATAATAGCTTCGATCACTGGTTGGAATGACTTGTGACCAGCAGTCACAGCGCCAAGCATCACTTTTTCTGAAAGTTCAGATGCTTCTGATTCAACCATCAATACACCTTCTGATGTACCAGCAACAACAAGGTCGAGCTCAGTGTCTTCACGTTGTTCGAATGTTGGGTTGATGATGTACTCACCATCTTTGTAACCTACGCGTGCTGCACCAATTGGGCCCATGAATGGGGCGCCAGATAGTGTTAGGGCAGCTGAAGCTGCAATCAGTGAAACGATGTCAGCATCGTTTTCGCCGTCTGACTGAAGCACAGTACATGTTACTTGAGTTTCGTTTTTAAAGTCTGGGTGGAATAGAGGACGGATTGGACGGTCAATCAAGCGGCAAGTTAGAATTTCGCGCTCAGTTTGACGGCCTTCACGTTTGAAGAAACCACCTGGGATACGGCCACCAGCGTAGAACTTCTCGAAGTAGTTCACTGTTAGTGGGAAGAAATCAAATGCTTCGTTTGCTTGCTTTTGAAAGCAAACGTTTGCCATTACTACGGTTTCGCCTAGAGTAACCATCACGCTAGCATCAGCTTGACGGGCGATTTTACCGGTTTCAATTGTCAACTGACGGCCATGCCAGTCGAGCTGTTTTTTGTATACTGTAAACATATTTAGTTCAGTTCCATTCATTTCATTTATCATTTAGTTACGTCTTTATATCTTTAATGCCCCATATAGGCAATGTTTAATCGGTTACAACCCCTAGATTTTTCAAAGGTTTTTACCAAAAAAGAAGCCCCGCTCGGTGGCGGGGCTTCTTAAATTGTTACGACTCGGTGGCGAAGGCCACTTTATACTCGCTCACTTTTGCAAGTGGCGGGTTGTAGAAGTAGCAAACCCACGTTGTGCTTTCACCGGGTTGTAGCACACGTTTTTGTGGCTCAACTTTCCAGTTATCCAGAACAGCACCGTGCTCATCCAGTAGTGAAACTGTAAGGTTAGGTACTGGTTTCTCAGCAAGGTTTGAGTTTGTGACGATGCCTTGAATGACGTAGGTGGTAAAACCATCGTCTTCGAGGATGTCACGCTCAATATTTTCAATCACCATGCCTGGGGCTTGGCTGTAGCTTGGGTCAAACTCAGCAATAGCGGCGTGGCCACCAAAAGCTTGGGCCATCGCAGGGAAGGCGCGCATCATAGGGTCTTTCAAAACCAAGATTGCGCCAATCAGGCCAATAGTTGCGGCAATACCTAGCATAACGCCTGGCCACATGTTTTGTGGCGACTGGCTGCCCGGCATCGTTGGAATGTTATGCGGAGAATACGGCGGTGCTTTAGCTTCTTCAGCGGCTTTGGCAGCGTTACGTGCGGCCATACGCTCAGCGGCGCGGCGCTCAAGGGCTTCTTGTGATGTATCATCTTGTGGGGCAGCTTGCTGCGTTACGTCAGAAAGTGACGGCATGGCGTCTTTATCAACGTTTGCTGGTGGCTGCTCTTGTGGTGCGCTTTCACCATCAGGGCTGAATTGTGTGCCTTGGGCTTCAAAGGCTTCAGAAGGTTTTTGGTGCCACTTGTTGCCACACTTGGTGCATTTCACCACGCGACCCGCAGCCCCAAAGCTTTGCGCTGGGACGGTATACTTGGTTTGGCATTCCGGGCACGAAATAATCATGGCGTAACTGTAGCATAAGTTATTGTTTTGCTGCAAAACTATACTGTAGGCATTCTGCGCATTGTCAGAGCTTATTTAAACCTGTATAAAGGTAGCATAAGCAAGCGTATTAGCGCTGTGGATTGCATGTAAATAATGTTTTTGATTTTCATGCACTTCGCCATCAGTAGTGGCGCTAAAATGCCACTATGTCATACGTTTGTACAGAGAATTTAAATCTGTGACCCCCTAAAACTGCGGGATTTCACAGAATCGGCAGAACTTCACGAAGGATCGATACTACCCGATGATTAGCTTTGAAAACGTGGCCTACCAATACCCTAAAGCCCGCACCACCGCCATTAATGATGTAAGTTTTGACCTTGAAGAAGGCTCATTCCATTACCTAACAGGCCCATCGGGCGCTGGTAAAACAACGTTGTTCCGTATGATGTATATGGATCTTAAGCCAACACGTGGCCGCCTAACGGTATTCAATAAAAATATTGCTGGCCTTAGCGCTGATGAAATTGCAATTCTGCGCCGCCGTATGGGTATTGTATTCCAAGACTTCCGCCTATTGCCGCACCTTACTGTTGAAGAAAATGTATCGCTGCCACTTACCCTAAATGGTGCAATGGATAAAAAACAGCGTGACTGCGTGAAAGAAATTATCGACTGGGTAGGCCTGAGCCATAAATCGCGTGAGCTACCAGCCTTTTTGTCAGGTGGTGAAAAACAGCGTGTGGCTATTGCCCGTGCCGTTGTAAACCGCCCACGTTTGCTGATTGCGGATGAACCTACAGGTAACGTTGATGCCTCAATGGGCCGCCGTATTATGCACCTGTTTACCGAACTTAATAAACACGGCACAACACTGCTGATTGCAACCCACGACCGTAGCCTGATTACCGACTGCCCTGCACCAAGCATCGTGGTTGAAAACGGTCATCTATCACGCCTAAGTAGCGTGGCCTAAGGGGAGGGGATAAACATGAAATTTCGTATTGATCCTTCAGCACAAAAAGCCCTTTCACTAGGTAAAGATGCTGTATTCCGTTTGCTGGTTTTGATGATGATTCTGCTGGGCTGGCTTTCAGCTATGGGGACATCAGCCCTCTTTAGCCTAGAAGAGGTTTACCACCAGTGGCAACTAAGCCAAAAGAGCCACATTAGTGTTTACCTGATGCCTGACAGTACACCGCAGCAAATCCGCACGCTGGAAGAAGCTTTGATTATCATCCCAGGGGTGCACGACCTGCAGCCTCTAAGCCAAAGCGTTGTGCGTGAGCTTATTGCCCCATACCTTGGTTACGATACCAACCTTCCAATGCCTAAGATTTTGGATGTTGAGGTTGACCAATCTCTGAACCGTGATGTGTTTGATGCCCGTGTGAAAGAACTTTTCCCGATGGCGGAAGTTGATGATGCTCGTGCCATGCTTGAAACTGTGGCCGAAAGTGTTCGTTTTGTGCAAGCAGGTGCCTTTTTGGCGGCCGCAGCCGTATTTATGGTCTTGGCTTCATTGGTGGCACTCACCGTACGCTCAGGCCTACGTGCGCAGCAGCATGCTCTTAACATTTTGCAATATGTGGGGGCTACTAATGCCTTCCTTAAAGGGCTTATTTTGCGCCAAGTATTTGCCCGTGCTGCGATTGGTATGTGTGGCGCTATTATTATGAGCGCAGCTTCACTCGCTGTTTTGAATGTTTTCTACGCGCCGCTTGTGCCGTACGTGACCAGCAAGGTTTGGATGGCCGCCATTGGTGCCCCAATGCTGTTGATGTTGGTTGTGATGGTGGCGGCATACTGGTCAGCTGGTGCAACACTGACTGCCGACTACGACATGAACGCTCCTAAAAAGAAAGCCGCTTAATTCATGGTTACTAAAAAGCCTATTTTCGCCCGCCGCCGTACACGCCCAAGCCGTTTGCTGCTTGCCAGTGTGTGGGCTTCGGTCGCAGTTTTTTTAGGGTTGGTTTTGGGCCAGTTTTTAATGTTCTACAACGCGGTGCACGCCCCGCAAGAGCCTTTGATTTCAACACGTGAATACCAAGGTGTGGCCGTGTTTACGGGTGGCCAAAACCGTATTCAAACAGGGTTTGATTTGCTATCTCGCTTCCCGAAAGTGCAAAACGTTTTGATTAGCGGTGTAAACCCACAGTCATCACGTGAAAATTTGCTGGCGAGCTTTTTACCTGAAGACGGTAACTTTAAAGGTAGTGTGCAGCTAGATTACGAAGCCCGCACCACCTACGGTAACGTGATTCAAACCAAAGCGTGGGTAGACGAAAACGAGATTGATAAACTGATTATCGTGACCTCAAATTATCACATCCCCCGTGCTAAAGCCTTGGCTGACCTTTACCTTGACGATATTAACGTTAGTTTTTACCCCGTCGTGGCCGAGCGCATTGGCCTGCGTTTGCTGGTGAGCGAATTTGTAAAATACAAAGTGGTTGCCCTGAGTGGCCGTTTGTCACTCCTGAAGTAATTAAAAATTTCTTTTCTGAAACTTTATGCGTCCCCAAGCGTAAGTATAGTGAATAAGCTGTAAAATCTTTGCCGAAGTGGTCTGTTTTTTGCAGGTCTATTGTTTGTGGCAGCGTCCATAAAAGAGTAAGATGATTTTCTAACGTATATATAAAGTTTTTTAGGGCAAGATGAGTTTCAACAACACAGCAAATCACGTAACTAAACGTATCGTTCAAATAGGGGTAACAACTGCCGTTTTGGTGGTCTCACCTTTTATGTTGGCCGCTTGCCAAACAGCCAGTAAGTCTGCTGCGCTTGAAACACCTGACCCGATTATTGCAGAAGCACCGAAACCAAAGCCTTCAAACCTCAACCACGAAGACGCTGGTAAGGTTTTTGAAGGATACCTTGGTGCGCGCCTAGCCGAATACCGTGGTGACCTTGATATGGCGGGTAAACTATACCTGCGTGCCATGCGTGCCGATACCGAAAATGGCGCCGTACGTGACCGTGCCTTTGCGTTACTTTTGGCCTCAGGCGATTACCAAGGGGCTGTTGAAGTTGCCAAAGCCTCACTAGCCCAAGATAAAGAAAAAGCCCTACCACTTGTGCTGATGCTCGCCACATTCGACTATGCCATTACAGGCAAGTACGACGAAGCGCTACAATCGCTTGAAGCCATGCGTGGTAACTCGCCTGATCTTGTGCAGTTTGAGCTGATTGAAGACTACATTAAGCTTGCCCAAGGTATGCCTGTTGATGATGTGATTTCAAGCCTCGAAGCATTTAAGCCCGGCGCTGGTTTAGTGGTTTATAAATACTACCACCTTGGCCGCCTATACGAGCGCAAGGGTGATATGGACAAAGCCATTCAGATGTACCGCAGTGGCCAAATGCTTGACCCTAGCGCGCTATTTATCGTGAGTCGCCTAGGCCTTGTACTTGAAGCTGAAGGCCAAGCCGAAGCGGCAAAAGCCGTGTATAACTCATTCCTCGCACTGCACCCAAATAGCTTGTTGATTGATACAGCCCTGCAACGTGTTAAGAAGGGTGAAACCATTACCCTTGATGAACAAAAAATTGATGATGACTTGGCCGAGGTTATGTTTGGCCTAGCCTCAATTATGATGGGGCAAAACATTCCGTTAACGGCGCGCCAGTTTTTGCACTTGGCATTGATGGCAAAGCCTGACCATGCCCTTTCAGTGTTTACCATTGGCTTGGTTGAGGAACAATCAAACAACTACGAGCGTGCGCTTAGCTACTACAAGCGCATTAAGCCTGATATGTTGCCATACCTTGCCGCACAGTCACGCATCGGTGAAACTTACTACCGCATGGGCGAGACTGAAAAATCGATTAAATACTTCGAAGATCTAGTGGCTCAGCGCCCTGATGTGCCAACCCTAAAACAGGCTTTGGCGCAAAACTACTTTGATGAAAAACAATACCAAAAAGCCGCCGATGTTTACGGCACCTTGATTGATTCGGTCGAAGGGCCGCTTGACCGTCAGCATTCTGGATTGTTCTTTGCCCGTGGCGCCGCGTATGAGCGTATGAAGCAATACGACAAAGCCACTGTTGACTTAAGTAAAGCCCTTGAGCTTGACCCACAAAACGCCGTTATTTTGAACTACCTTGGCTACATGTGGATTGACCAAGGCAAAAACATTGAGCAAGGCTACGACTATATTAAACAAGCCGTGGTGCTACGCCCTAATGATGGCGCAATTGTTGATAGCCTAGGTTGGGTTTATTACAAACGCGGTAAGTTTGACGTTGCCGTGCGCTACCTTGAAAAAGCAGTGTCGCTCATGCCTGATGATGCCACCATTAACATGCACCTAGGTGATGTGTATCACAAGCTAGGCCGTACGAACGAAGCCCGCGTACAGTGGCGCCGTGCCCTTGAAATTGGGCCTGAAAACCCCGCCGACCTCGAGCGTTTGCAACATTTAATGACAAGCAATTAAGCTAAAAGGCAAAAAACCCGCTTTTTGGCTGTTGACAAACTAGCCGAAAACTTTTAACTTTGCCTTCGCTTCTAGCACTTAGTTGGGGTATAGCCAAGCGGTAAGGCACCGGTTTTTGGTACCGGCATCCCTGGTTCGAATCCAGGTACCCCAGCCATTAAAAAGCCCACTCCTCGTGAGTGGGTTTTTTAATGCAGGGCATGCCATGATTTATGCGTACTACTATAAGGTCGCAACAATAATAAACGCCCTGAGGTTTTCTATGTTTACTGCTCTCCAAAATTTAAAATTTAGTGCGGCGGCCCTTGTTGTGGGCGGCATGGCGCTATTTGCTGTGGGTAGCGCTCTTGCTGAAACCTCAGAAAAACAACGTTTTGAGCCTGTAACCATTGCTAAAAATCTTGAGCATCCATGGTCTTTAGCCTTTATGCCTGACGGTAGTTACTTAGTGACTGAACGCCGTGGGAAGTTATGGCGTTTAACGGATGATGGCCTGCGGGCCGAAGTTAAAGGTTTACCCCAGGTTTACCATGAAGGCCAAGGCGGCCTGCTTGAGATACGCCCCGAACCTAACTTTAAAGAGGGCGGGTGGGTCTATTTTTCATACGCAGCAACGGCTGATGATGACGATGACATTGCCAATACAGAAGTTGCTCGTGGAAGGCTAAGTCTTAGCCAGAACTACCTGACTGACGTAGAAGTTATTTTTAAGGCGAACCCCAAAGTAGAAGGGGGCAATCACTGGGGCAGCCGCCTTGTTTTTGGGCCTGATAATACCCTTTACATTAGCCTAGGGGAACGGTTTGACTATAAAGAAGAAGCCCAAAACCCCCATAACCATTTAGGGACGGTTATTCGTATTAACCCCGATGGCAGCGTGCCAGCTGATAACCCCTTTGCCGATGGTAAAGACGGTGACCCCAAAGTATTTACATACGGTAACCGCAATGTACAGGGCATGGCCTTGCACCCGAATGGTAAAGATATTTGGATTAACGAACATGGCCCTAAAGGCGGGGATGAGATTAATATTCTAAAGGCGGGTGCAAACTATGGTTGGCCAGCTGTGACCTTTGGTATTTCATACTGGGAGATGAAAATCTCAAACAAAACGACGGACCCAGCAATGGAAGACCCTATTTTGCAGTGGACGCCATCAATCGCCCCAAGTGGCATGGCGTTTTATACAGGGGATAAATACCCCGAATGGAAAGGCAATTTGTTTGTGGGCGCCTTAGCCCACCGCCACCTACGCCGCCTTGAGCTTGATGGCCAAAAGGTAACCCACCAAGAAGAACTGCTTAAAGGGTTGGATGCCCGCATCCGTGATGTAAGCCAGGGGCCTGATGGTTATTTGTATGTTCTGACAGATGCTGGGGATGGTAAGCTGATACGACTTGAGCCACAAATTGAGCCACAAAAACGTTAAAATAAAGAAGACTGTAAAAACCATGATTACATACGATGACTTTATGAAAGTTGATATTCGCGTAGGCACTATTATTGCTGCGGAAGATTACCCTGAGGCACGCCGCCCTGCGATTAAACTAAAGGTCGACTTTGGTGATGAAATTGGTGTTAAAAAAACATCGGCCCAAATCACGGCGCATTACACTCTTGATGCCCTATTAGGTAAACAAGTGGCAGCTGTGGTAAACTTTCCGCCAAAGCAGATTGGCAAGTTTATGTCAGAGGTATTAGTCGTGGGCTTCCCCGATAAAGACGGTGAGGTTGTGCTTATTAGCCCCGATAGCCCTGTGCCAAACGGCAAACGTTTATTCTAATTTATAACGAGGTATCTACCTATGGAATCACTTCCGCTACACCCATATTACTGCACCTTGATGGCTGTTTTTGTACTGCTGTTTATGGTGTTTGTGCAGGCTTTTGTGGCCTCAGTTGCGCACCGTAAACAAAAGACATACGTTCCAGGGATTGTTGATGAAAACCTTGGGCCTGAGTCATTTGTTTTTCGTAGCCACCGTACGTTTATGAACTCTATTGAAAATGTGCCGTTTATGGTGGCACTGATTTTTGTAGCCATTTTTATGGTCGTGCCGGCTAAGCCACTTGCCATTATGGCGTGGGTTTATGTGGCTGCACGTTTGGGCCATATGGCGCTTTACTACGTTGAGGCTACACGCAAAAACCCAAGCAAGCGCAGCTACTTCTTTATGATTGGCTGGCTGACCCAGTTAGTGCTATTTGGTTGGTGTGCTGTACATTTTGTCATGTAGATAGAACACTTAAAAAGCCCCGCAGTTGCGGGGCTTTTTGTTTTGAGGTTTGAGGCCCTAAAGCGTTTGTAGGGCTTTTAGAAGTTCGTCTTTATAGTCGCCAACAACTTGTTCGTTCTTTTTATCAAAGTTGTCATTAAACTGAGGGAGCGAGAAGGTGGCCTTAACGTCCATCATAAAATGCGGGGCTGAGCTTACGGCTTGGCCTAGTACGCTCTTTGCGCCGCCTTTGCCAGGGCTTGCACTTAGCAGCACGGTTGGTTTGTTTTGGTAAACCCCTGGGCCGTCAATGCGGCTTGTCCAGTCAAACAGGTTTTTATAGGCCGCTGTGTATGAGCCATTGTGCTCAGCCAGTGAAATAAGCAAAGCATCGGCCGCACCAATTTTATCGTAAAACTTATGGGCAAGCTCAGGCACGCCTTCTTCAGCCTCACGGTCGGGGCGATAGAAAGGTAGTTCAAAATTGCTAATATCTAAAATTTCAACCTCGGCATTTTCAAGCAGGCTTGCGGCGTATGTTACAAGCTGGTGGTTGATAGAGGTAAGGCTATTGCTAGCGGCAAAGGCAAGAACTTTCATTGAGGGTGTTTCCTATAGAATTAAGCTGTAATTAGACCTATTCTACGGCATAATAGCCAGCATATACAGAACGATATTAATCCTGAATAATAAGCCGCTTTAAAGGCAAGGATACCCCTTATGAAAAACGCCCTTGTGGATACTCTTGAAACCATCGGTGAAAAAGCCGAAGGTGATAATATTACCGTAGATGAGATTAACCAAGCCCTCAAATACCGTGGCTTTGGTACCATTTTAATTGCGCCGGCTTTGCTTATGGTGCTGCCAACGGGTGCTATTCCGGGGATGCCTGCTATTTGCGGCGCCCTGATTTTTGCGATTACTATTCAGGTGGCTTTTGGTAAAAAATCGCCTTGGATCCCTAAGGCAATTAAAGAGCGTTCGTTCAGCCGTGAAAAATACGACGAGGCCTTTAAAAAAGCACGCCCGTATTTGATTAAAATTGATAACTTTTTCCACCCACGATTAAAGTGGCTCACACATGAATATGTGCAGCCTGCTATGGCGTTACTATGTGCAGCTTTAGGGCTGGCGATTATTGCGATGGGGTTTGTGCCTTTTGCAGCGATGATCCCATCAGTAGCCGTACTGCTTTTGGCATTGGGCTTAAGTGTGAAGGATGGCCTATTTGTGATGTTAGGGCTTATTGCATGTGCGGGCACAATTTATGGGGCGTATGCCATATTCTTTTAGGATGAAAAAAGGCCCGCACTTGCGGGCCTTTTTAACACTGTGAGCGATTAGCGAGCGCGTGTAGCGTCGTCGTATTCATCGCGTGCTTCGTCGTAAGCATCTTCAGCGGCGTCTGCGGCATCTTCGCCAGCTTCTTCAAAGTCGTCGCCCATTTGCTCTACGCCAGACTTCGTTTGAGAGTAAGCATCACGTGCTTCATCTTTCATCTCTTCGTAGCCTTCAGCAGCTTTGTTTTCCATTGAGTCGTATGTGCTAGGCTCGTGCTGCATGGCAACTACAGCAACCGCACCTACAATTACAATCACGGCTAGGATAAGTACTGTTTTAATATTCATAATGTTATTTCCTTTCTGGTTTTAAGTTACAGCAAGGCCTTTTAAATTCGGTTTGTGGCTTCCCACTGTGTCTATACCAACTGCTGGTTGTTTTAAAAGTTCCAAATTTTATAGAAAAATACTAAGTTATTGCTATATCAGTACTTTTTGGTAGTATGAAGTTTCTAGTAATAATAAAAAATGAGATTTTTCTATGATTGATTCCCTTGGTCTTTCCCTCTTTACGTGGCAAGAGGTTGCCCTACGTGTGGCCATTGCAATGGTTATTGGCCTTGCGATTGGCTGGGAGCGTGATTGCAAAAATAAACCTATCGATTTTCGTGCCTACATGATTGTGTGCGTCACCACTTGTGTGATCGCCATTATGTCGCAAGAGCTTTCAAATAACTTTGCCCAAGGCCAAGACTTTTTTGACCTAGACCTAGGTAAGATTATTTCAGGCACGCTTACAGGTATTGGCTTTTTAGGGGCGGGTGCCATCATAAAACGTGAAGACGACCGTGTTGTAGGTACAGCGACGGGCGCTAGCATTTGGGCTTCAGGCGGCCTAGGCCTCACCATTGGCTTTGGGGCTTACGGCCTAACGTTTATTGGTTTTACAGCTATTGCACTTACACTGCTTGTGGGCGGCTACTTTATGCCTAAGGTAAACGGCCATGAAGAAGAAGGTCTTGGTGAGTAAATACCAAGAGTAAAAACAGAAAAAAGCCGCCTCGAAAGGCGGCTTTTTAGGTGGATGACTCAACATTGGGGGGGCGTGAGTCATACGGGCACTCGGGGGTACGAGTTTTATGCAGCAGACTTCATTTGATCTTTAAGCATCTTCATAAAGTCGTGCGTTTTCTTCAACGTTGACATTTGCGTCTGCAAGAATGCCTTAGTAGATGATGAAACGTCTTCACCTTCCATAGCGTCCTGCATTGAGTGCAAGCAACGGTCTTCAGCTTCTTCAAGGTGAGAAACAAGCGTTTCGTCCTTGTCGCTGCTTAGCTTAGCTGATAGTTCACCAAAGATTTTGTAAACGTTACCGGTGATTGTAGAATCAGCTTCAGCTGTTTCACCGTTTTGACGTACTTTGGTTTGTAGTGACGTTACAACATCTTTGTGCAGCCATTCTAGTTTGCTAAATGTCGCTTCAATCTCTGGCGACTGGGCAGTGTCTTTGGCTGATGAGTAAAACTCGCAAGCATCTTCGTTAATGTTAATGAGTTTTTGAAGTTCTGTATTTTCGTTTTTAATTGTTGTGGCAGTCATTTTTAACTCCTTTGTGTTTATGACATTTTTAGGCGTCTGACCTTACCAACGGCCAAGGTTTAAAATTGTTCCCATAAAATTAAAAAGTTTTTAAAAACATATATTTAAATGCAAAGAGAGCCCGCGTTTGCGGGCTCTCTTTGGCTCTGTCGGAACTAGTTCGTTGTGAGATCATCTGCCTCATCTAGTAGCGTGTCGTAAGCTTGGTTTGCCGATTCGACAGCTGCGTCAAATGGGTTTGTATCTTGCTGTTCAAGGATCATCACAGATACTATGCCGACGAGGACGATTGCTATAGCAGTAAACAATGCACGGTTTGTCATGGGTCCTATCCTTTCGTTGTCAGCGTGTTAAAACTTCAACTTAACAAACGAGGCAGGCCTTTTAAAGTTCCAATAATTCCACATAAAAAAGAAGGCAGCCAGGGCCACCTTCTTTAGTCATTATAATATAGGGGGTATAAATAAGCTTCGGTTTATGCTTAGGCGGTTTGTTGTTCAACCTTGCCCGAATACATGTAACCAACACCACGAATTGTTTTGATAATGCTGTTGTCATCATCGCCTAGTTTTTTACGGATACGGGCCACTTGAATATCAATGGCACGGTCGAAGGCGTCGTAGTTGCCATCACGGGTAAGGTCAAACAGTTGCTCACGTGATAGGGCGCGGTTAGCGGCCTTAACAAGGGCCTGCAAAAGCTTGAACTCCCCTGTTGTAAGATCAATAGGGCTGCCATCGGTCATAGTAACGGCGTATTGGTCGCAGTCCATAATCCAGTTTTCAAGCTGAAGACGTCCAGAAAGCTCACCGTGTTTAGTGTGTAGCTCTGTTGACTCAGCGGCAGGCGCTGGGGCTTCAACGCGGCGTAGTACCGCTTTTAGGCGTGCTGAAAGCTCACGTAGTTCAAATGGCTTGGTGATGTAGTCATCTGCGCCCATTTCAAGGCAAACCACTTTCTCGGTGGTGTCAGACTTACCAGAAATTACGATAATGCTTGCGTTTGTTTTGCTACGAAGCTGGGTGATAAGGCTTAGGCCTTCGCCATCAGGGAGGCAAAGGTCAAGTAAGACGATATTGTAAGCGTCGGTACCTTCGCTCTTTTCAAGAGCTGAAGCTACTGTGTAGGCGCAATCGATTGAATACCCTTCGCTTTCAAGGTATTGGCTGACAACCATCTGCAAGTTTTGGTCATCATCAACCGATAAAATACGGCCTTTATTCATGATAGTAGCCTCGGTTTGTTGTTTCATGGCTTCAAATTATCACCTTTTGATACAAACTTGAAACAAATTACAACTTTGAAACAAAGTTTTTCAGAACTGAAACATAGCTGACAAATTGACGTTACGAACGTGGCTTACATTACTTACATAGCGACGCAACAACAACTATGAAAGTTAGCTAAATGTTTACCAATGAAATGCTTATCGAAAATACTGAACGTCTTGAACGTTTTGCCCTAAAACTTACGCGCAACAAAGCTGATGCTGATGATCTTGTCCAAGCAACATTATTGCAAGCTTTGGAGAAAAAAGAACTGTTCACTGAAGACACCAACTTTTATGGCTGGTTGTCAAAAATCATGTACAACAGCTTTGTTACGCGTTACCGCCGTAAAACGAAGTTCGAAACTCAGTATGATCCTGAGCCATACCTAGAAGCTCAAAAAGTGGAAGCCCGCCAAGAAGCTCAGGTACAGGTGAAGGAAGTAGAAGCTGCTCTTGGCACTGTTCCAGCTAAATACCGCGACATTCTTGTTAAAGTTTGTTTTGAAGGTATGCCTTATAAAGCTGTAGCCAAGCAACTTGATATGCCAATTGGTACTGTGCGCTCGCGTCTTGCTCGTGCTCGTGCACAACTGCAAGAAGCCCTAATGACACCGCAAAGCAATGTTATTCCATTGCCTAAGGCGCGCCCAAGCGTTGTGAAGCGCGTAGCCTACAAAAAAGCGGCGTAATGCACATAAGCATTTAGTAAACATTAAAGCCCCACCGGTTGGTGGGGTTTTTTGTTTTGTTCATTAAGCGGCAGCGCTTTTAATGTATTTTAAAATCTGCTTTTTAAGCTCTGACTCATCAAGGGGTTTTGGTAGGTAAGCATCCATACCCACTTTGATGCATTTCTTTTTATCGCCCACCAAAGCGTGTGCCGTCATGCCAACAATAGGGGTGCGCTTCATGTCGTTACGTGATTCTTTCTCACGGATGCGCTGAGTTGCGGTAAAGCCATCAACTTCAGGCATTTGAACGTCCATCAACACCATGTCGTAGTGGTGTTTATTCCAAAGCTCAAGCGCTTGGGCGCCGTCTTTGGCAATGTCATACTCTAAGCCTAAATTTTCAAGCATTTGGCCAATCACAACAACGTTGCCTTCGTAGTCTTCAGCAACCAAAACTTTACTGTTTTGGGTAAGGTTTTTACGGATGGCCTCGTTCAGGCGCAATACATCGTGCTCGTCACGTTGTTGGCCTTTGTCTTTAAGGTCTTTTAACGGCAGGTTAATGCTAAAGGTAGTGCCTTTACCTGGCTTGCTTTGTAGGGTGACATCACCCCCCATAAGGCGGGCAAGTTTGCGTGAAATTGGCAGACCAAGGCCTGTGCCACCATGCTTACGCACAACTGAGGCATCGCCTTGTTTAAAGGGCTCGAATACAAGCTCGTGTTTTTCAGCAGGAATGCCAATGCCCGTATCTTTAACTGAAATATTGACAAAGGCATAATCGCCTTTTTTCTGTTTTTTAACTGAAACCTTAACGCTACCTTTATCGGTAAACTTAATGGCATTACCAATGATATTGACCAAAATTTGGCGAATACGTGTGCTATCGCCATAAAATTCAAGGTCTTTAATGGCTTTGTCATTCACTTCAAACTTGATGTTTTTCTCATTCGCTTTGAGCGCCATCATGCTGATTGTTTCCTGGAAAACTTGGTCTAAGGCAAATGTGTGTTCATCTAGCTCAAGCCCGCTACTTTCAATCTTAGAGAAATCAAGAATACTGTTAATAAGGTCCTTCAGGGCAGATGAACTGGTGCGTAGGACGCGCACAAGTTGGGCTTGTTTTTCGTTAAAGCCTTCTTTCTGGAGATCTAGAATTTCAGCGGCCCCGCTAATCGCCGTAAGCGGTGTACGGATTTCATGGCTCATGTGGGCCAAAAATTCGCTCTTAGCGCGGTTTGATTCTTCTGCGGCCTCAATCTCATGCTCAAGTTGTTTTTCAACCATTTTAGTTGAGGTAATATCAGTGTGAGCACCGACTAGACGCACAGCGCGATTCGTCTTTTTATCAAAAACACCTGTGGCACGGGCCTTAATCCAAACCCAGCGGCCTGAGGCATGTTTCATGCGGTAGTCTTGCTCATACTCTGAAAGTTTGCCGTTAATGTAGCTTTCTTTATAAGCCCAAACGGCATCACGATCTTCAGGGTGTACAAGTTCTAAAAAGTCACCAATGGTACCTTTTGTGGGGCGGTCGTACCCCAGCATTTTGAAGTAACGTTTTGAGTAGTAAGCTTCTTTTGTTTCAACGTCCCAGTCAAAAATACCGTCTTGCGTGCCATTTACAGCTAGTTTGAAACGCTCTTCTGAGCTTTTGAACGAGGCTTCAGCAATGCTACGGCGGCGCTGCGTGCTTAGAATCATGGCGTTTAGAATGAGGATAAGGCCGGTGCTTACAATTAGGCCAATAAGCAGAGTTGCGCTGTAACGCTCGCGGTTTTCTTTAAGGGTAATAAGGTGCTGGCGGGCAAAGTCATAGTCTTCTTGAACAAAAGATTGAGCCACCTGAGCAAAAAGTTCGTTGAACTCTTGGGTGTTATTTAAAATAACGTAAAACAACCCTGTTGCTGAGCCAAGAAGCATGACAGCAAAAAGAAAGTAGTTACGGACGAAGGTTCGATCGAGTTTAAAGCGTTTCATAGGGAGTATTTTTACCTAATAAGGCCAGCCGTTACCACAAAAAACTGGGCCGCAAACAAAAAGGCACTGCCTACGTGGCAGTGCCTTTTAAAGTCTCGGATATATCAAACAAGGTTTATACCTTTGGTGGGGTACGCCCTTGGATAACGTGCGCAACTGTTGCAATAACAAATAGCACGATAAATACTAGGAATAGAATTTTAGCAATACCTACAGATGCTGAGGCAATGCCACCAAAGCCAAATACACCAGCAATTAGTGCAATGACCAGAAAAGTTAATGCCCAACCTAACATGAGGGACCTCCTTAATGGTTATTTCGTTCGCTTATACCAACGGTTGTTGTGAAAAAAGGTTCCAGAAAAAATATTAGGGCAAACAAAAACCCCGCAGAGCCTATGCTTTGCGGGGTTTTAATAAGCTTCAAGCTAACAATTAGTTAGTTGTTAGGTCGTCAGCTTCGTCTTGCATTTCTTGCACAGCTTCGTGGCCAGCGTCAGCGGCATCGTCGAAGATTGTGTTGTTTTCTTGCATGTATAGGTAGCCCACGATTGCGATTAGTAGAATTACAATCAGAGTAAGTAAACGGTTACGGCTCATTTTATTAGATTCCTTATTTTTATAATGAGTTGGAAGTTTGATACTGCCACGGTTTTTGCACTGCGTCAATTTATCCGTTAGATGGGGCGGGGCTAAACTATTTAGCCACAGTGGTTTTTTAGAAGAAGTTCGTCAAAACATAGTACCCGATACAACTATACAAAACTGTGCTCTCGGCAAGGGCCATATATTTAAACCAACGTGCTTTTTCTTTGGGGTCTTCCTTCATGAGGGCTTTAGGTAGGAGGATAAGCATAATCAGGATGCTCATCATAAAGCCAAAGTAAATCACTGCCAGGCCTGAGGCATCAATGTCTTCTTGAAAAATAAAGCCAGCCGCAAAAAGGGTAATAAACATGGCTGCAATAAAAAGGCGTGCAAAGCTTGCAGCGCGCTTGAGGTCTTGCGTTTTTTGTTGTGGTGTTGTCATGGGGTTAATCCTTCTTTAGCTCTTTTTCGAGGGCTTTTTTAATTTTGCGTGATGTTGGTTTGGTGCTTGATAGGTAGTACTTCACCAAGGTGCCATCTTTAGCGACGATGTATTTCTGGAAATTCCACTTCGGTACACCCATAAAGCCAAAGCGCTCTTTTGCAGCTTTAAAAAATGGGTGAGCGGCATCGCCTTTAACATGCTGCTTTTCAGTGAGGGGGAAGGTGGCACCGTAGTTTAGCTCGCAAAATTTCTTAATTTCAGCGCTATCGTCAAACTCTTGGTCAGCAAAATCCCCACTTGGGACGCCAATAACCACAAGGCCTTGGTCTTTATAAGTTTGGTAAATTTGCTCTAAGCCTTTGTACTGATCAGTAAAACCACACTTAGACGCCGTGTTTACTACAAGTAATACCTTGCCTTTATAATCTGCAAGGGCAATGGGCTCGCCTGTATTAATGGTTTTAAACTCAAGGTTATGTACGTTTGTTTCGGCGTGGGCAGTGGGGCTTAGGCTCAATAGGCTCATGGTAAAAACACTCATTAAAATAAAGAAAAAACGGCTGTTATGCATCTGAAGGCGCCTTTGTAAATAAAACTCTGCATTTATTCTAAGAGATGATAGCTTTTTTTGAAGGTTTTTTTTATGATGTGGGGTAATACTGTGGGGTGCGGTTGTATTAATACATAATGAATAAACGAATGCCGAGGCAAAATGCTTAACTTCACTCAAACGTCTTTTCTTGCGCTAACGCTCCTTGTTTTGACAGGGTGTACTTTCCAAAAAGCACCAACACAATCAACCGAACCTACTATGCAAGCTACAGCGCCTACACCTTCAACGGCTGAGCTTATGGCCAAGGCTGAAGCTAAAGTTCTTAAGAATATGAATATTATGGGCTATGCCGAACATATTGCCATTAAAGGTGTTGATGCCCCGATTAGCGCCCGCCTTGATACAGGCGCCACAACATCATCACTTGGTGTAAAGGTTATCCGTGAATTTGAGCGTGATGGCGAAGACTATGTGCTCTTCCGTATTGATGCCGCCGACGAAAGCGCAGATACTGCTGAAAAAACATTTGAAGCTAAAATTGAGCGCTGGGTCCGTATTGTTAAAAAAGAAGGCGGCCACATTCGTCGCCCTGTTGTAAAGATGACTGTATGCCTTGGCACACACCTTACAACGCAAGAATTTAACCTTGCCGACCGTGAGCACTTTACCTACACCGCTCTTATCGGCCGTAATGTACTTGCCAAAAACAATGTGCTTGTAGATTCAACCGAGAAAAAACAAACAGCCCCAACATGCCCAGAGCTTAAGGCCTCGGCCGCGCCTGTTGAAACTGACGAATAGTCAATAACCCCACCGTATAAAGGGACGTTTTAAGATGTGGTTTAAAAAAATCCTGAGTGACAAAGTCTTCTTCCGTGCTGCATTTTTGGTAACCCTTGGTGTGGCGTTGGTTGCGTTCCGAGTTGTGGGGTTGGGTTTTCCCATTTTGCCAGATGATAAAATTGAAAGCTGGCACGTAGAGATTAAGTATTCAATCCAGCCTGGAACATCATCGGCTGAAGCCCCTGTAAATGTGCGCATGTTCTTGCCGCAAACGACCCGTGGCTACGCCATCGTGGACGAAAACTTTATTACCAATAGCTACGGCCTAACCACGGCCGTTATGCCTAAAACACAAAACCGTGTCGCTGAGTGGACTCGTAAAAAAGACACTAAAGCCCGCCAATTTTACTACCGCGCTATTTTGTACAAAAGCCAAGCGGTAACCGATGGCAGCGAAAAGCCAGTTGTGCCTGTGAACACCCTACAATACGGCACACCAGCCTTTAATGAACAAGCCGATAAAGATGTTGTTTACGGTGAACTGCGCGAGATTATTGAAGAGCTTAACAACAAGTTTTCAGCGCCTGAAAAAATGATTTTGGGGCTGCACCAGACGATTTTGAATAGCCAAGACTCACCGCGCATTAAGTTGTTTAAAGATTACTTTGAGCCACAATCAACAGCGCATCTTATGGTGCAAATTTTGCGTCATGCAGGTATGCCGATTCGGGTGGCAAACGGTGTCGAGCTTCATAATAACCAACACCACGTAAGCCTAGAGCAACGCCTTGAGCTATTTAAAGATGGCAGCTGGCATGGCTATAACCCAAAGTCTCAAAAGTTTGATGACAACGCCGACTGGATGGTTTGGTGGGTAGGTTCAGCCCCAATTGTGCAGGCTGAAAATGCCACCGTGACCGAAACCAATGTTTCATACAAGCGCCACGTTGAAAGCCAGTTGACCGAAGCTATTTGGAAAGGCAGCCCTGTAAAAGAACTTGCCTATAAGTTTTCAGTATTCAGTTTGCCTGTTGAAGTACAGCTGCTCTTCGTGAGCCTGTTTATGCTGCCGCTAGGTGCTTTGGTGGTGGCCATTATTCGTCAGATGATTGGTATTGTGACCTTTGGCACCTTTATGCCTGTTTTGGTAGCGCTTGCCCTGCGTGAAACTATGCTGGTGCCGGGCCTTATGATGTTTGGCTTTATTATTTTCCTCGGCACAATTACCCGTGGATACCTCAGCCATTTACAGCTGCTTATGGTGCCACGCCTCACCGCAATCTTGGTTGTGGTTGTGGGCTGTATTTACTTACTAAGTATTTTGGCATTCATGACCGGCATGCAGTCAGGGCTGAGCATGTCGTTATTCCCGATTGTTATTCTGACGATGATGATTGAGCGTGTGTCAATTACCATTGAAGAGTCAGGCCTGCGTGATGCAATGGTTGCCTCGGCGGGTAGTTTGTTTGTGGCTGTCGTCAGTTACTTTGTGATGACCAACCACTACGTAATTTACTGGATTTCAACCTTCCCTGAATTGCTTCTTATTGTTCTGGCAGCGTGTTTGCTGCTGGGCCGTTACAACGGCTACAAACTGATGGAGTACTACCGCTTCCGTATGTTGGCAGCAAAAGGGTAGGGCACGATGTTCCGTTTATTGCCTGATCTTAAAAGCAAAGGTGTGATGGGGATTAACCGTCGCAACCGTGAGTATATTCTGAAGAATAACCCACGCCGTAACTACGTGCTTGTGGATGATAAACTTGAGACTAAAAAGCTTGCCCTTGCCCATAACATCGGCACGCCAGAGCTTTACGGCGAAATTCATTATCAGCAGCAAATCCAACACTTTGAAGAACTTGTTAAAGGCCGCGATACCTTCGTGATTAAGCCTGCCCGTGGGAGTGGCGGCGGCGGTATTATGGTGATTCGCGAAGTAGGCCCCATGGGCTACGTGATGAGCAATGGTCGTGTGCTTTCGGTTGAAGATATGCACTTCCATCTGAGTAATATCCTCAGTGGGCTTTATTCACTTTCAGGCCTGCGCGATAAGGTGATTATTGAGCAATGTATTGAGCTTTCACCCATTTTCAAAAATGTGTCTTATAAGGGCATCCCTGATATTCGCCTGGTGGTTTATAAGGGCGTACCTGTGATGGCTATGCTGCGTTTGCCAACGGTATCATCAGCGGGTAAAGCCAACCTGCACATGGGCGGTATTGGTGTTGGGATTGATATGGCGACAGGCCAAACCCTTAACAAAGGCGTGCGTTATAATAACTTTATTGACCGCCACGTTGATACAGGCGCCAAGCTTGGCGCTATTGATATTCCTGATTGGCAGCAGTGTATGCGCCTTGCAGCAAAATTTAGCGATATTGTGGGCATGGGCTATATTGGCGTAGACCTTATTTTGGACCAAACCTTTGGCGCCATGATGCTTGAGGTGAATGCCCGTCCGGGTATTTCAATTCAAGTGGCAAACCGTGCAGGCTTGCTTCCACGCCTAGACCTTATTGATGAAAACAAGGCCTACGACCTACCGTTTGAAGAGCGTATTGCCTTTGCCACAAAGCACTTTGCAGCGCCTGCGACCACTCAAGCTGAATAATTGCCGAATAATTAAAACTTGGGTTTAGCAACGTTTGGGTATCGTGCTATCATAAGTTTTAACATTCGGATGAACTACGCATGACACCCAAAACGCTAGAAAAACTCGAACAACTTTCCCCTGCTGATTTTGAAGCTACCCTCAATGATGCTACGACTTTGCATGAGTCAGGTAAGCTTATTGAAGCCCACCATTTGTACAAAGAACTTTTAGCGCAGCAACCTAAGCACGCAAGGCTGCTTTTCCTAAAAGCAGTGGCTTTATACCAGATGGACCGTGTAGATGAGGCGCTGCCTTTTATTGAGCAAGCCGTAGCCCTAGATGCACTCAACCCAGATATTCTTAATGCTTATGGGCTTATTCGCCGCAATATGCGCCAGTTTGACGAAGCGAAAGATATTTTTGAACAAATCATTAAACTGCGTCCCCAGTCATACGAGGCCCTCAATAATTTAGGCCTTGTGTACGGTGACCAATATGACTGGGAAAAAGCTTCCGAGTATTTTAAAAAAGCGCTTGAGTTGTCACCTGATGAACCTGAGGTTATGTTGAACCTTGCCCATGCCCTACGTGATAACAACCAAGCCGAAGAGGGGCTTGTGTACTATAAAAAGCTTCATAAAATGTTTCCTGATAATGCCCGCCATGCGTTTAACGTAGCCATTGTGCTGCACGGCTTAGGGCGCTTTGACGAGGCTATTGAATACCTTGAAAAGGTTCTGAAGATTAATCCAGATGACATTAATGCTAAGCACCTACTCGAAGCCACGCGAGGCGACAAGGGCGCAACTGAGGCACCAGAAAGCTACATTGCCGATTTGTTTGATGCTTACGCTAAAGACTTTGATATGCATTTGGCAGCTTTGGAGTATCAAGTGCCTAAAATGCTTGCAGCACGTATTCCATTTGCGATTGCCCCAAAGGGTAAGCCAGGGAGCTGGAACATGCTTGACCTTGGGTGCGGTACAGGGGCGTGCGGCCTGTATTTTAACGAATATTGTGCCCGTAGAGTGGCTGTTGATCTTTCACCTAAGATGATTGAAAAATCACAAGCCCACGGCGTATATGATGATCTTCATACCCAAGGTATTGAAGGTTTTTATGCCGAAAGTGATGAACTTTTCGATCTGATTTTCGCTACTGATGTTCTTGTTTATGTTGGGGCACTTGAGTCGTTTATGGAAGAGTCTGCAAAGCACTTGAAGCCGGGTGGTTTGTTAGCCGTATCAACTGAGCTTTGTACGCCTGAAGAGGGAGATTTTATCCTGCGCAATTCAGGCCGCTTTGCCCAGTCGGATGCTTATATGCTTAAGCTTGCAAAAGCCAATGGCCTCATGAAAATGGTCAATGCTGATATTACCGTCCGCATGGGGCATCACGAGCCTATTCCGGGTAAGCTGTATATCTTTAAAAAATAAATCAACGAGGATCACACCTATGCTACCGCCAAGAAACCGAGAAGACGATCACGCCGTTCTGATTGCAGGTAACGCCAACCCCACACTGGCGGCACACATTGCAAAAGCTTACGGCGAAACCTTGGCCGATGCCACTGTGGGCCGCTTTTCGGACGGTGAAATTCGCGTTGAGATTAACCAAAACCTGCGTGGCCGCCATGTTTTCTTGATTCAGCCAACATGCCCACCTGTGAACGATAACCTGATGGAACTTTTGGTCATGGCTGATGCGTGTCGCCGTGCCTCGGCTTGCTCAGTAACGGCAGTTGTGCCGTACTTTGGCTATGCTCGCCAAGAGCGCAAAAGCTCTTCTCGTAGCCCGATTACAGCAAAACTTGTGGCGGATATGATGGTTTCAGCAGGCGTCGATCGTTTGCTGAGTTTAGACTTACACGCTCCGCAAATTCAGGGTTTCTTTAACACACCGGTTGATAACCTGTATGCCATGCCTCTTATTGCGGCGGACATTCAATCAAAACATGATGATCTATCAAATACGGTGATTGTGTCACCTGATGTGGGCGGCGTGCGCCGTGCTCGTGCTTTGGCAAAAGAGCTTGATTGCCCCATTGCCATCATCGATAAGCGCCGCGATAACCCAAACGAGTCTGCTGTACTGCACGTGATTGGTGACGTTAAAGGCAAAAACTGCATATTGCTAGATGATATGGTTGATACAGCAGGGACCCTTGTAAATGCGGCCAATGCCTTGGTTGAAAAACATGGCGCCGCGCAAATTTCAGCCTATGCGACCCACGGCGTGCTTTCAGGCCCTGCGGTTGAGCGTATTTCTAACAGCAAATTGGCTGAGGTTGTTTTAACCGATACCATCCGCCACGAACTGCCTGAAACCTGCAAAAACATTCGCTTTATTCATGCTGCACCGCTCCTTGCAGAAGCCATGCACCGCATTATTACGGGTGAGTCTCTTTCAGCATTATTTACAGCGCCGCCCGCAAAGGCTTTAAAGCAAGATTCATAAATCTGGGGCTTAAAAGGGGGCGGGGTAACTAAATACCCTGAAATTTTTAAGTTTTTTGGCATATTCTCGTTGATATTGTGTTTGACATTATAGGCGTTTCGGCCTAAGTTCAGGGCACTTTCGGCACCCTTGGAGGCCGACGTAACTAATTATTAAATTAAGGATACTGTAAAATGACAGATACACTAAAGCTACAAGCGCGTACTGACAGTGGCAAGGGGGCTGCTCGTCGTCTACGTGAACAAGGCCTGATCCCAGGCGTAATTTACGGCGCTAAAAAAGAAGTGACCGAAGTTTCAATGAGTGCACACGATGTAATGATGATCGCTAAACAAGGCGGTTTCTACTCATCAGTACTATCAGTTGAAATTGACGGCAAAAAAGAAGACGTTCTACCTCGCGAACTACAACGTCACCCAGTAACTGGCCAATACCTACACCTAGACATGCTACGCTTCGACGCGAACCGTAAGATTGTTCTAGAAGTGCCAGTAGTTGTTGAAGGCGAAGAAGTATCACCTGGTATTAAAGAAGGTGGCGTTCTTCAAATGGTGCGTACTCAAGTTGAAGTACGTTGCCTAGCTTCTAAGATTCCATCAGAGCTAACAGTATCTGTAGCTGATCTAAACATCGGCGACAGCATCCACTTCTCATCAGTTGACCTACCAAAAGGCGTAGAGTTCACAACTGAAGAAGACCGTACTATTGCTTCAGTAGTATCAGTACGCGCAGTTGAAGAAGAGACTGACGAAGAAGGTCTAGAAGCTGCAGCTGAAGGCGAAGAAGGCGGCGAAGCTGCTGAAAGCGCTGAAGGCGATGCTGAAGAAGCAAAATCTGACGAGTAGTCGAGAATACGGCGATGTTGCTTGTAGGCCTAGGTAATCCAGGTTCGCAATACGCCGCTACTCGCCACAATGTTGGTTTTATGGCGGTGCAGGCTATTCTGCACCGCCATTTTGCTACCTTAAGCTGGCAAGAAAAATTCAAAGGTATGTATGCCTCTGCCAACATGAATGGCGAAAAAATACACTTCCTGCTACCGCAAACTTTTATGAACCTCTCGGGTGAGTCTGTGCGTCCTGCACTCGACTTTTTTAAACTCGATGTTGATGATGTTGTTGTTATCCATGACGAGCTTGACCTTGAACTGGGCGATATTCGCATCAAAAAAGGTGGTGGTCACGCAGGGCACAACGGGCTTAAGTCGCTTATTCAGCACCTAGGTACCCCAGATTTCCGCCGTGTGCGCTTTGGTATTGGCCACCCTGGCCGTAAAGACCTTGTAAGCCCATACGTGCTTGGCCGCTTTATGGCCGAAGAAGTTCCAGCCGTAGAACAAGGCTGCGATAAAATTACGAAAGCTTTCCCAGATTGGCTCGATGAGAACTGGAAAGTATAAAGACTACACACACCAAAATATTTTTAGATAAAGGGTAAAATTATGGGTTTTAAATGCGGTATCGTTGGTTTGCCAAACGTTGGTAAGTCTACATTGTTCAACGCGCTAACATGCGCCGAGCAAGCTGAGGCTGCAAACTACCCATTCTGTACGATTGAGCCTAACGTTGGCCTAGTACCTGTACCTGACACACGCCTAAACGCCCTGACTGAAATTGTAAACCCAGAGCGTACACTGCCAACATTCATCGAGTTTGTTGATATTGCTGGCCTTGTTGAAGGTGCTTCTAAGGGTGAAGGCCTTGGTAACCAGTTCCTAAGCCACATCCGCGAGGTTGATGCTATTGCCCACGTTGTACGCTGCTTTGAAGATGGCAACATTACCCACGTTTCAGGCAAAGTTGACCCACTTGCTGATATTGAAGTTATCGATACTGAACTTCTACTTGCTGACCTTCAGCAAACCGAAAACATGGTGAAAAACGTCGAGAAAAAAGCAAAGTCAGGCGATAAAGAATCTAAAGAGCGCCTAGCCCTTTACCAAAAGCTACTCGCTGCCCTAGAGGAAGGTACACCAATCCGTGCCGTAGAGCTTACAGCGGATGAAAAAGTGCTAATGAAGCAAGTGAACCTGATTACAGCAAAGCCAGTGCTGTTTGTTTGTAACGTTGAAGAAGCAAGCGCCACTGACGGCAACAACTTCTCAGCGATTGTGGCCGAACATGCTGCCAAGCAAAACGCCTCACACGTTGTTATTTCAGCCGCCATTGAAGCTGAAGTTTCAAGCCTAGAAAGCGACGAAGAAAAAGCTGAGTTCTTGGCTGACCTTGGCCTTGAAGAAGCTGGCCTAAACCGTGTGATTCGCGCAGGGTACGACCTACTAGGCCTACAAACATTCTTCACTGCTGGCGTAAAAGAAGTGCGTGCTTGGACGGTACGCAAAGGTGCTACTGCCCCACAAGCTGCTGGTGTTATTCACACTGATTTTGAGCGCGGCTTCATTAAAGCTGAAACCGTAGCCTACGACGACTTTGTTACCTTTAAAGGTGAAAAAGCCGCTAAGGAAAACGGTAAGCTCCGCATGGAAGGCAAGGACTACATCGTTAAAGATGGTGATGTTATGCACTTCATGTTCAACGTATAAAAAAGTCAATCTTGGGGCGTTAAATCATACTTCTAGAGTTTGTGTATTGTTTATACACTGCACTCTGCGAAGTATAATTTACCCCTCACAACCTTGAGCTTTTTAGTCACCCCGTAACCAAAGGAGTATGAAGCTATGTGGATTCTCTGGGCGTTATTGGGCAGTGTTATTACCGCAGGGTTTATGGAAATTAACCGCCACTTTCAGCAAAGTGGTTTGGCCATTAACTATTGGCGGGCGCTCCTTCAATTAGTGGTCTTCTCACCACTACTTTTTATATCAGAATGGCCAACAGACCCGTGGTTTTATGCCGTGGGTGTGTTTGGTGGTTTGGTTGTGGCTGGGCTTGATAGTTACGTTTTTCACATTGCCGCAAAACACAACGGCCGTGTGGCCAGCATGGCCGCCCCTATGCAGGCCGCCTTTGCCTTTTTAGCGTGGATGGCCATTGCGCCAGAGTCATTCTGGGCATTATGGGAGCGCCCGCTGCACTTTGTAGCTGTTCTTCTTGGTTTTGTGATGTTGGTGAGTGGCGCTGCGAGTATTCGTAAAAACCCAGCAGGGTGGGCGACATTTCGTCCGATGATTTTTGCGGGTGTTATTTATGCACTTTGCCTACTAGGCCGCCGCCTTGTGATTACCGAAGATTTGGTGATTTTGCAGCTGTTTCAGGTGTTCTTGGTGCATTACGCGGTTTCAACTGTATTGCTAACTCTCTATGGGGGCATAAAGGGGCAATTTAAGGCAGAAGGTGGCGTATTCCGACTAACGCCTCGCCTTGGTAAGGCCGCAAGCCTGATGGCCCTTTCTAGCATCACAGGGACGATGCTTTTAAACTATACCGTTGTGGTGGCCCCAAACCCGGGCTACGGCCCTGCTATATTCCTGCTTAGCCCTATCTGGCTGATGGTCTATCACAAGCTACGTGGCATCGACGATAGCGCCAGCCCTTATGCCGCAGCCATTGTTGTGCTCGGCGCAGTGCTCGTATTATTTGCCGCAGCTTAGACTGTTACACACCCATTAAAAAACCCCGCTGAGATAACTCAAGCGGGGTTTTTATTTAAGCGGTTAGCTTACTTCTTTTTCACATCGCTCCAGATGCTCTTCATAAGCATGTAGCTTAGGATTGTGAAGATAAGAAGGTAAAGCAGAACGTATACGCCTAGTGTCTTGCGTTTTACAAGAATAGGCTCACCAGTCCACTCGATAAAGGCTGAAACGTCTTTCGCCATTTGGTCAACTGTAGGCTCAACTTTGCTGCCTTCTGGGTACTCAACTTGGCCGTCCATTGTAAGTGGCTTCGGCATCGCAATTACGTGCCCAGGGAAGTATTTGTTGTAGTGCTTACCTGCTGGTACGCTTACGCCTTCAGGGGCTTCTTCGTAGCCAACAAGCAAAGCATGCAGGTAGTCAGCACCGTGTGGGCGCGCCATGTTCATCAGGCTAAGATCAGGAATCTCAGTACCGTATGACATCAGTGCAGCTTCGGTCGTTAGAGCTGAGATAAGTTTGTCGTCCAAACCTAGGCCCATTTCGTCAGCCAATGAAGCCACTTGCTCTTCCGAGAAGCCAAGCTTCATAAGGTCACGGTGCTTAATGTATTTAAAGCTGTGGCAAGCCATACATACTTGAGTTGCTACCTTGTACCCACGGAAGATTTGCTCAACGTCCCACTCTGGGTTAAAGCCACGGAAGCTCCATTCCATTTCAGGTGGTACGGCGCCATCGCCCGCAGCGTAAGTTGGGGCAGGTTGTGCCGCAACGATGCCAGCAAATAGTGCGATAAGGAGGAGTGCTTTTTTCATTTTATATATCCTCTTTCTTACAAGCTTGTTGGTACTGGTTTAGTTTTCTCAAAGCGGCTCACAACTGGGAGCAGCAAGAAGAATGCGAAGTATAGAACAGTCGCAACGCGGCCAATCAGAACGTACATACCTTCTGGTGGGTTAGCGCCAACCCAGCCTAGTACGAAGCAGTTGATCAGGAAGATCCAGAACATTTGCTTGTAAATAGGGCGGAATGTTGCCGCACGCACTTTGCTACGGTCTAGCCATGGTAGTGCGAACAAGATCAGAATCGCCGCAACCATTGCAACTACGCCAATCAGCTTTGATGGAATAGCACGCAAGATGGCGTAGAACGGTAGGAAGTACCATTCAGGCACGATGTGTGAAGGCGTTACCATTGGGTTTGCCGGGATGTAGTTATCGGTGTGGCCCAAAATGTTTGGTGCGTAGAATACCATCCCTAGGAAGAAGATGAAGTACACACCAAGACCAAAGGTGTCTTTGATGGTGTAGTACGGGTGGAATGGAATCCAGTCAGTTTCTTTTTTTAGGTCAATACCTTTAGGGTTATTAGAGCCTTTGTGGTGTAGCGCCCATAGGTGCAAGAACACAACGCCCACAATCACGAATGGCATCAAGAAGTGCAGCGCAAAGAAGCGGTTTAGGGTAGGGTCGCCTACGCTGTAACCACCCCATAGCCAAACAACAACATTGTCGCCAACCAGTGGGATAACTGAAAGAAGGTTTGTAATAACGGTTGCGCCCCAGTAGCTCATTTGGCCCCAAGGAAGTACGTAACCCATAAATGCGGTCAGAATCATCAAGAACAAGATAACAACGCCCAAGCCCCATAGAACTTCGCGCGGTTGTTTGTATGAACCGAAGTACAAACCACGGAAAATGTGAATGTAAACTACAATAAAGAAGAAGTGTGCACCTACCATGTGGACGTAGCGTAGCAACCAACCCCACTCAACATCACGCATGATGTGCTGGATAGAATCAAAAGCAGTTGCGGCATCTGGCTTGTAGTGCATCGCAAGAAACAGACCGGTCAGAATCTGAGTGACCAAGCAAATAAGCGCAAGTGAACCAAAGTTCCACCAGTAGTTTAGGTTTTTAGGTGCTGGGTATTCAGTCGTTGAATGTTTAATAACGCTGAAAATTGGAAGTCTGTCATCAAACCAATTGATAAAGTTTTTCATTTCTTTTCTGACCGTATTGGTTGCTCTTTATAATAAATTACTTTTTTGTAATTTGGTTATTTTTGAGGTTTTACAAATTTTGCCATCAAAATAGCGTCACTGTAGAGGCCATTCCCCAGTCTTAAACATTTTTTAAGACGGCCTTCTTCTTCAAACCCCAAGTCTTGGTAAAGTTTTACCGCTTTAGGGTTGGCATCAAACACGCGGAGGCAAATTTTTTCAACTCGCGGGTGTTCTTCAGCCCATTTAAACAAAGCGTTTAGCAGTGCTGTGCCAATACCTTTACCGCGGAAGCCTTCGGTAATTCCCATACCAAATTCCCCCCAGTGGTTGCAGCGCAGCTCGTTTGATGTTTGGAAAAACAGCATGCCTGCAATGACACCTGAAATATCCGCAACAGCAATAAAGTTGCTGTTTGAGCTGAGGCAATGTTCAATCCATAAACCTTCTTGCTCAACATCAAAGCTATATTCTTCTGGGAGCAGGGCATCGTAAATGCCAGGCCGCAGAATGCTTTGCTTTAGCGCTAAAATGGCAGCAGCATCTTCGGGCTGTGCCTGCCGAAGGGTCACGCTATCTCCCTCGGGCAAATTAAATGTGGCGAATACCTTAGCCAATCTTAATCGTAGAATCGTCTAGGAATTTATACGGTGGTACTTCCAAGTTTGTTGGTGCAGGACCACGACGGATACGGCCAGAGGCATCAAACTGTGAGCCATGGCACGGGCATAGCCAGCCTTCGTAGTTACCGCCACCCATTGGCACACAACCAAGGTGCGTACATACAGCTACGGCTACGAGGTATTTTTCGTTCTTCACGCGCTCTTCGTCTGTTTGAGGGTCGCGTAGTTCTGAAACGTCTACAGCTTTCATGTCAGTGATTTCAGCAGGGGTACGGTATTTGATGAATACCGGCTTACCACGCCATACAACGGTTTTGCTCATGCCTTCTTCAAGGTCTGAGATGTCTACAGTTGTGGTCGCTTGTGCCTTAACGTTGGCAGCTGGGCTCATTGATTTAATGAAAGGGTAAGCTGCACATGCGGCACCTGCGGCGCCGAAAGTCACTGTAAGGTCGGTCAAAAATTCGCGACGGTTTGAAGTTTTGCTGTCTTGTTTTGCCATTGTTATTCCTGCCTTAGACGGGTTCAGGTTATTGAATTAGCTCAGTCTCTTATCAGACGTTATACATTAAAAGTGCTAATCCGTAAAATTTCATAATCACTATACCCAAGGCGGCTTATTTGTCCACATCAGAAAGCCATTTTAGCCTGAAATACATGCATTTTTATCACTATATTGCGCTATTATGTTAATAAACTATTGTTTTTTGCCGTATTTATCCTTATATAATATTATGTTGCATATTTTCTTGGTGGGGGTGACGACCGCTAAGGCATATCAATGATGGGTACTAAAATTGTCACAACTTGATGGGGTGGAATATTGAAAGACACCACGGAAACACTGTTATCATTGGAAGAACTTACGTCTCTTCCCGCTTCTGTTCCTACTGAACTTTCCGATCGTATTGACGCTATGAGCAATAATTGTTTGTCATTCTGCGTGCGCAAAGCAAGCCGAGTGATGACATCGCATTACGATGAATTGCTTTCAGAAATGGGATTGAAATCAACACAAATTAGCATTTTGGTGACGCTGGCACACACAGGGCCGGTGGGTATGTCATCATTATCTGAGCGGTTAAGCCTTGAGCAGTCAACGCTAAGCCGTAACCTTAAGCCCCTTGAAAAAGGTGGGTACCTAAGTACACGCCAGGCCAAGGAAGGCCGAGGTAAAGAAGCGTTTTTGACGCAACTTGGCCTGCGCATGGTTGAAAAGGCGATGCCACGCTGGGAAAAAGCCCAAAATGCTGCGCTTGAAGCTTTGGCTGATTGCATTTCTGAGAATGACTTCAGGAACATCATGTCTCAGCTAGAGGCTATGCGCGTTAAAACAGCTTAACCACCTGTTTATTTGACCAATTAGTTTTTACTCGACGTCTAAAAACTAGAAGCCCCCCGAGGAATAACCTCAGAGGGCTTCATTTTTTTGCGGCTTTGGCGGGCAGTTTTACTTATCACCAAACTTAATGCCAAGGTCGCCCATCACCACTTTTTGGTGGTTCATCATCACTGATTGGCGGCGCATGTATTGCTTCCAGCTATCGCCACCTTTTTCTGACCCTAGGCCTGAGTTTTTAACACCACCAAAGGCCAGCATAACTTCTGGGCCGCCAGTGTTGTCGTTCACCATGGCGCAGCCACTTTCTGCCACGTTCAAAAAGCCTTGGATTTCTTTAAGGTCATTACTAAAGATACCGTTTGAAAGGCCGTAGTCTACCGCGTTGGTTTTCTCGAGCACTTCTTCAAAAGTGCTGTAAGGCTGCACGTATAGAAGAGGGCCAAAGGTTTCTTCGGCAGGTTGTGGGGCGTCTTTATCCAAAATGGCCATGTATGGGTGCACCCAAGCATCACCTTTTGGCAGTTTGATGTTCGGACGGAATAGTTTTACGCCGTCTTTTTCTAGCGCATCAATATCCTTATTAAAGAGGCCCGCGGCTGTATCGTCTACTAGTGATGATAGGCGGTGGCCGTCTTTCATTACGTCGCCTACAGGCCAGCTGTTGTAAGCTGTTTTAAGGCGGTCAATCACTTCGTCAGCAATGCTTTCATGCACCATAAGGCGGCGCAGGGCTGTACAACGTTGGCCGCTGTTTAGAGTAGCGCTGAAGTACGCAATGCGCAGGGCTTGGTCAATATCAGCTGATGGCGTAAAGACACCCGCAGCGTTACCACCAAGCTCAAGAATAGTGCGCCCGAGGCGTGCGCCGACTGATTTGCTCACGGCCATACCCATTTTGGTGCTACCTGTGGCAGACACAAGCGGGTAGGCGTTGTTGTTTACAAGCGGGATGGCCACATTGTCGTTGTCACCAATCACGTGGCACATAAGGCCTTCGGGCACATCATCATGTTGTTTCATGGCTTTGTGCATAATCTCCATCATGGCAATGGCACATAGTGGGGTTTGCGGCGCTGGCTTCCATACCACGCTGTTACCACAGGCAATCGCTACAAAGGCGTTCCATGCCCAAAGGGCGTAGGGGAAGTTAAAGGCGGTAATCACAAGCACTGGGCCAAGTGGGTGGTATTTGTCGTAAAGCTCAACATTATCGCGGCCGCTGGGGTAGTTTTGGCCACCTAGGTTTGGCCATAGGGTGGCAGCGTAATGGGCGGTATCAATGCAGTTTTGTACTTCTGCTTTGGCTTCCCATAGGGGTTTACCCATTTCGTAGGTCATCAGTAGGGCAAGGTCGTCTTTTGCGGCGGCAATTTCTTTTGCAATGGTATCAAGCAGGCTTGCACGCTTTTTAGCGGGGATAAGTTTCCACTTTTCAAAGGCAGCTTGCGCTTTTTCTGTAATCTCTTGCGATTGCTGTTCTGAGGCCATATTGAACTTAGTAAGCACGGCACCGTCAAGAGGTGATGTACATGTGGTTTCGCTTGCGGCACCTTTACTAAAAGTAAAGCCATCGCTAATAGCAGCGGCGTTTGTGGCAAGGTTAAATGTGTTCAGAACAGTCTCAGACATGGTGAATCCTTTTATTTTTATTAAAGGCAGTAGTATGAGCAAGAGGTTAGCACAAGAGCAAAACCTCTGCCAATACGCACATAGGCAAGCGGTGCATATTTACGAATTACGACTAAAAAAACGGCGAATAAACCGCCACCCACCGCTTATAATTGACCTCTATAGTTGCTTGGGCTAAAATGCGCCCTGAAATGACACGAAGACTGTCATGCATAAAAATTAATTAACTTTTCAGGGAGCTCCCTCATGACTGACAAAATCGCCAGCACCCCTACATTCGTAAAAAATGCTTACAAAAAAATGCACGAACGCCTCGAAATCGTGCGTGGTCGCCTAAACCGTCCGCTAACACTGGCTGAAAAAGTCATCTACGGTCACCTTGACGATCCTAAAAACGCTGAACTTGAAGCTGGTAAAAGCTACATTTCAGTACGCCCTGACCGCGTAGCCCTTCAAGACGCCACAGCGCAAATGGCTATTTTGCAGTTCATGCTTGCTAAGCGCTCAGAAGCTGCCGTGCCAGTAACTGTGCACTGTGACCACCTGATTCGTGCCGAAGTTGGCGCAAGCCAAGACTTGGCGCAAGCGAACGACGAAAACAAAGAAGTTTACGACTTTCTATCATCATCAGCTGAAAAATACGGCTTTGGCTTCTGGAAGCCAGGCTCAGGTATTATTCACCAAGTTGTGCTAGAGCAATACGCGTTCCCTGGCATGATGATGATTGGTACAGACTCGCACACACCAAACGCAGGCGGCCTAGGCAGCTTCGCTTCAGGTGTTGGTGGCGCTGACGCTGTTGACGTTATGGTTGATATGCCATGGGATGTGCTACACCCAACAATCGTTGGTGTGCACCTAAAAGGCGAGCTTAAAGGCTGGGCTGCTCCAAAAGACGTTATCCTTAAACTTCTAGACATCCTAACCGTAGCGGGTGGCACAAACCGTGTTATCGAATACTTCGGCGAAGGCTGTAAATCAATTTCAACAACTGGTAAAGGCACCATCTGTAACATGGGTGCTGAGCTTGGCGCGACAACGTCAATCTTCCCATACGATGACCGTATGGACACTTACCTGAAATCAACCGACCGTGATGACATTCTTGAATTCATCCACGAAAACAGCGAGCTTCTTGCCGCTGACGCTGAAGTTTTGGCAAACCCAGACAAGTACTACGAAAAGGTTATTACCATTGACCTTTCAACACTTGAGCCACACGTGGTTGGCCCACACACGCCTGACCTTGCTGCCCCAGTAAGCAAAATGGAAGAGCACATGAAAGAAGGCGGTTGGCCTACAAACCTAACAAGTGCCCTTATCGGTAGCTGCACCAACTCTTCATACGAAGACATGGGCCGCATCGCTGAAATGGCTGACCAAGCCATTGCTGCTGGCGCTAAGCTTAAAATGCCATTGCTGATTACCCCGGGTTCTGAGCAAGTACGCGCAACAATCCAGCGTGATGGTATTCTTGATAAGCTAGAAAAACTAGGCGCAACTGTTTTGGCAAACGCCTGTGGCCCTTGCATTGGCCAGTGGAAACGCCACGACATTAAAGAAGGCGAGATGAACAGCATTATTAACTCGTTCAACCGTAACTTCCCTAAACGTAACGACGGTAACCCACAAACATGCTCATTCATTGGTAGCCCTGAAACTGTTTTGGCCTACGCCTTCCACGGCCGTTTGGACCTCAACCCGTTCACAACACCAATCGAAACTGATAACGGCACATTTGTGTTTGATTCACCTAAGTCAGTAGCTGAAGTACCAGCTAAAGGCTTTATTGATGATGTGGCTGGCTTCCAAGCGCCGCATGCTGATGGTGGTCGTATTGAAGTTAAAGTTGCTGACGATTCAAACCGTCTGCAGCTACTTTCACCGTTTGATGCATGGAGCGGTAAAGACCTTATCGACCTACCAGTACTGATGAAAGCTAAAGGTAAGTGCACAACTGACCATATTTCACCAGCTGGCCCATGGTTGAAGTTCCGTGGTCACCTAGAAAACATCTCAGACAACATGTTCTCAGGTGCGATTAACGCGTTCACTGGTGAGCCAGGCCGCGGTAAAGACCAACTTGACGGTGAAACAAAGCAATACAACGAAGTTGCGAAAAACTATAAAGCAAACGGCCTAGGCTGGGTTGCTGTAGGTGACGAAAACTACGGTGAAGGCTCAAGCCGTGAGCACGCTGCAATGTGCCCACGCTTCCTTGGTGCCCGCGCTGTGATTACACGTAGCTTTGCCCGTATTCACGAGTCTAACCTTAAAAAGCAAGGTGTGCTTGCACTGACCTTCGTTAACAAAGGCGACTACGACCTGATTGAAGAAGACGATCGTATCAGCCTTGTTGGCCTAGAAGATCTAGTGCCAGGCCAACACGTGAAGGGTGTGATTAAGCACAAAGACGGCAGCACCGTTGAAATTGACCTGAAGCATTCATTGAACGACGACCAAATTGAGTGGTTCAAAGATGGTTCAGCCCTAAACACGCTGCGCAAACACCAGTAGTCTTTGACTAAAGTAAGAAACGCCTCCGCAAGGGGGCGTTTTTTGTGGCGGTTATACTTGCGGCTTTGTGTATAATGGCAGGCAACTAAAGGTAGATTGTTTATGTATAAGTTTTTAGCGCCACTTTTTCTCGGTATTTTTACTGTTATTTCAACGCCGCAAGCTCAGGCGGCTGATAAAGACGTTTATCGTGTAAACTGCCTGCCCGAAGTGGGGGTGATGGAAATTAAGCGTTACTCTACTGGTGGCAAAGGCCAAGTTTCTTATTTTGCAGAACCTGCTGATATGGAGCAAAAGGGCTACCATAACCCCTTATGGCAGCAAGGCCGCCCTGATATGTATCAGCATCAGTGTGTTATTCATGGGCAGCAGGTTCTCGTTAAAATGGATGCTCTCAGCTATACCGAAGAAAAGCATGGCCGCCCGTGTGCATGGGATAAGCAAAGTATATTGCGTATAAATGCCTGGGTTGATGGCGAGCAAGTTATTGATAACCTCCGATTCAACGGTGGTTGTACAAAAAGCAAAGCCTTTTTGGGCGATAGTATTTATGGGATTACGATTTACCCTAGGCCTGAAGCATATAAAGAACATGCCTATCAGGCAGATGTAAATATAAACTTGGATTTAGCAGGTAAGGACTTGTATTTCGGCATCAAATATAATCCACCGTATAAGGAGGGTAATAGCCTCTCAAAGGGAGTACCTCTCTCTAATGCTGATGTTCATGGTGCTGATATAGAAAAAAACTTCCCACCTGACTTGCAAGCCCCATAAGGTGTTCAGGTATAGTGCCTTCATTAAATACAGAAAGGTACTCATATGCCAAATTCAGACTCAAAGGTTAAAAATTCTGGTTTTTTCGCGACTAAATTAGCCCCTCCTCAGAGAGATGCTATTCAAAATAAAATTCGCAAAGGTGAAGGGTTAAGAACATCTATTTACTCTGATACTAGTGGTGTGCCAACAATGGGTGTTGGCATAGCACTGGGCTATGTAGAAAATAATACAGTTGTGCTATACAGCAAAAAAGAAATCAATCAGCGTGTCGCCATGTCTGGTAGCAATCGTAGGCTATTAGATAGTGAATATATAATGCTACAAAAGGCTATCAACCCTGACCTTAAAGAAGGGCAAAATTTAATCGATGAAGTTGATGGAAGGCTTGAGAACCTAAAATTCAGCATTACTAAGCCTCAGGCCGAAACGCAATTTGAAAACATGTTTAAAGAGCAAATGCGCAATCTTGAAAGTTATGCAGATGATGCTCAGGTTGCCTTACAAGATTTGCCATCCCCAATTTTAAGCGTGGTGGCAGACAATTCTTACCGTGGCGGCAAAAGTTTGGTTTTTGGCGAGCGTTCATCGGAGCACCTTCGTAAGCAAAACTATGGGGCTTTTTTGACTGAAATTATGTATTTCAGCAATAAAACAGGTGAAGACGGCATTGATAACCGTAATGTTGGTACAGTTGAAGAAGCTTTGGCGAAGGCCACGCCCTCTCAGCGAGAGAAATGGAAACAGCAGGCTAAGGGTTATCACAATAGTTTGCCGCAAGAAATGCAGCAGGACATTTCAAACATTGATGCTCGGTTTGGGCAAAATTCACGAATTAAAAATAAAGATGCTCTCGGTGTGGGCTCAGAGATTAAGCTGGCGCCACAAGACAGGGAAGGGGCTGCCGAAGGAGGTGTCCAATATGCTCAAAATTCCTCGAACGCGGGCGGAACGGAGCATGTTAAAGCGCATATGCGAGAGGGTTACCCCGTGAAAGCCTACACACGACAAGCTTAAGGTTTAGTTCTGATTAAGCACAAAAAGAACCCCCTGCCGCAATGGCAGGGGGTTCAATCGTTATGGTGTTAGTCGAGGGTGATGTACAGCACAGCCGAAACAACCTGAACGGTCGTTTCCGAAGTCTGAACAAGCTTGCGCGTATGCAGCGCCATGATGTTCAGGTTCGGGTTGGCTTCACGCGCGGTGGCAATAACCGCCGCAAGTTCTTCCTCGGAACGCACAGGCATTGCCCGCATCCCAGGGAACTGCACGCCCACAACAAACTGGCCAACCGTAGCGCCAGCCTCGTGTGCCTTACCGCCGTTCGTCAGGCCAACAACCACAGGGCTGTTGATCATCTGATAACCGGTGAAGGTCAGCATCGGGGCAAACTGCTGCAGATACGCAGGCGAAGCCGGGTTTGCCAGGTTCATGCCCAGAAGGGACTGAACAGGGCTGGTCGGCGCCGCGTTGTTGTCAGCAGCTTCGGTCAGCGAGGCAACCACGCCGTCACGCAGTTCGCTGCCCCAAGCATTGCTCGGCACAACGTAAACCTGCTTCTGGCCATTGTCGCGGATATAGCGAATCCGAAGCGGACGATCCTGATGGGCCGTCTGCACAGCGGTAACCACATCATCCGGCGAACGGATGAGCGTGGTGCCCACTTCGACGATGATGTCGCCACCCTGCAGGCCAGCGGCCGCAGCCACACCCTCGGGGTCAATCGCAGCGATGTACGCACCGCTGACATTCTGACGCAGGTAAAAGCGCGTCACGCCCAAAAGTTCGGCATTCTCGACTTCCGTCACGCTTACACCAACGGTGTTGCGTACGGGGGTTTCGTCTGCCAGAACGCTGTTCAGCGCACGCTGAATGTCGGTCGACGGGACAGCAAAGCCCAGGCCGATATTCAGACCCGTACGGGTCACGATGAACGTGTTCATGCCGGCAACCACATAGCGGCCATTCCGTTCGACCACCAGCGGACCACCGGAGTTACCGGGGTTCACAGCAGCGTCGGTCTGGTGCACGCCATCACGGGTCGGGTAACCCGTATCCTTGCGGTTCGGGTACGACATGATGCCTTCGGTCACGGTGAAACGCAGACCCAGCGGACCACCCAGAGCAATCGTGGCTTCGCCACGCTCGGGGTTACCAGCAAGCAGCGGCAGGGCACGTGCCGAGCGGAACTCGTCACGGTCAAGGCTGATGAAGGCAATGTCCTGGTCGTCGTCGCCAGTGATGAAATCGGCACGCACGCGGCGCACAGAACCATCATAGCTGGTCACCCAGACGAAAACGGCATTGCAGGCAACGTGGCAGTTGGTTGCGATAACCACACGGTCATCTTCCACAGCCACAACATAGCCTGTGCCGGTCCAGTTACGGTAGTTTCCGTCGTTATCCACGGCGCCGCGCGCCTGAATGTGAACGGTCGAGTTAAGGGCCTCTTCGAGGGCGGGACGCATATCGGGGTCGACCTCTGCACGGGCAGGGGTGGCGACGAATGCCGACATAACAACCAGCGCCAAAGCGGCCACAAAGGTTTTGATGTAGGTCATATCACTCTACTTGGTTTGAGGAAAAGGAGTAGATATAGAAAAATAGAAGTGGAGAAAAATTAGAAAAGATAAATGTATACAGAACGTTAAATCTACAGCCGAAAGCCCTTTTGGTCAAAAGAAAAATAGCAAATAGCAGACTTTATTATATAGAGAACCCGTTTTGGCACGGTTGATGCATTTATATCTGCGAGAGAGATTAATTTGTCAGGGAAGGGAGAGAAACCATGGCAGATGTAAGTTTAATGGGTGCAATTAGTAACCGTATGGACCACCTAATTGCCCGCCAAGGTTTGGTAAACAGTAACATTGCAAACGCAAACACACCTGGTTACCTAACCAAAGACACCACATTCGAAAAACTTGTAGCTAAACAGCCTACAAGCCTTCAAGGCATGAAAACCACCCACTCAAAGCACATCCAAGGTGCTGTATCTGGTGCAAACGGTCGTGTATTCGAAGACGACAGCAACATTCGTCATGATGGCAACTCAGTAAAGCTAGACGAAGAAGCCTTGAAACTTAACGAAATTCAATTGAACTACCAAATGGTGACGCAGCTTTACACTAGGCAAAAGCAGCTTCAGCAACTGGTTGTACGTTCAAACTAATAGTCTAATAGGGGAGAATTAGAAAATGGATCTTATGAAATCAATGTCAGTATCAGCTTCAGGCATGCGTGTTCAAGGCATGCGTATGAAGATGATTTCAGAAAACATCGCCAACGCCGACTCTGTAACCAATGCAGATGGCACTGGCCCATACCGTCGTCAGGTTATGTACCTTCAGCCTGACAACAACCGTGCTGATGGCGTGACAAAGGTTAAGCTAAGCGCAATCCGTAACGACTATACAACACCCCTTAAACAAATCTACGATCCAACGCACGAGTTTGCTGATGAGCGTGGCTTTGTTCAAATGCCTAACGTTGATATCACGCTAGAGTCAGCAGATCTGCGGGAAGCCGCCCGTTCGTACGAGGCGAACTTGTCGGCGATTGACAGCACAAAACGCATGATGCAGCGTACCATCAGCATTTTGCAGTAGTTGCACTTTTAAAATAAAGAGGGCTAGAATTAAACTTCAACACTTTTAAGGAGGCTAACCATGGACGTAACTAAAGCTGGTTTTACACTACCTAAAGTCCCGACGCTTGAGTCGAAGGACAAAACCCCTACGCCTGAAAAAGCCTTCGGTGAAGTTCTAGCCCAATCGCTTAACAGCACAGTGGAAGCCCAAAACACCGCTGAAGCTCTATCAACCGCCGTTGCCAACGGTGAAGATGTGCCCATGCACAAAGTGGTAGAAGCCGTCAGCGCCGCTGAAATTAAGCTGCAAACCCTCGTGACCGTGCGTGACCGTGCGGTGCAGGCTTACCAGACCCTAACTCAAATGCCTATCTAAAAAGGCATTCTTGGGCGGCTAAACCACTTTCTTAGTTATGGCTTTCGCTCGTGTACTTTTTTGTACACGTCTCTTATCCATGCCTACAGAAAGCAATTTACCCATCCCAACTCTACCTTTTTAAAACCTCGCCAGCCTTCTCACTGGACATATTTTTCTGTTATTAAGCCCTCGTTTAAGGGGGAGGTACACCTAAATCTAGTAGTTGGGTGCTAAGTGCTTAAATGAGCATGATTCTTCCTGACACAATTTGATATGCAAGTGACTTTGTATGACATTATGAAAAATGGTCGGTTGAGGGTGTTTGCATAAATGTTGTGCATATGTGACAGGGGTTTTGAAATTGCCGTGACCGCAAAAACACACAGCTTCCGTAAAGTGCCGTAGTTACGTCAAAACTTACTGTTCTAATTGAGACTTTTGGCACAGGGCTTGCCCGCTGAAAAATAATTACTGACAGGTAAAAACAAAAAGTCGTTGAAGTGTCATAAATTCTGTCAGTCACTTTTGGGCGGTAGGACGTACCACATGTAGGAATTTTAAAAAAAATTCGTCTCGTAAGTTATTGAAATACGGTTTTTGTATACAGGTTGGCATACCATATATAGTATGCCGACGTAATTGACACCCGAAATCTTGATAGACAGGGGTTGAAAAATCGGGCTATTCTTAATACATCGAAACACACAACATATTGTGCTTTGGCCTTTAAAAACTGTTTAAAAATAACCATATATATACCAGTATCAATAACTTAGCGCTGGTCCAAAATTGGTCAAATTTCATCTAAAAGCAGACATTAAGCGGCAAGAAGCGAAACTTAATTCTTTAATAAGATAAAAAAGGGACGAGACACCATGAAGCAGACCTACCAAATCCGTACCAATCCTGCCCGTGACGAAAAGCTGACAGACTTTGGTAAAGCCACATTGGTAGACCGTTACCTTATGCCGGGCGAAACTTTTCAAGATATGTTCGCACGTGTAGCTTCAGCTTACGCTGACAACCAAGCCCACGCCCAGCGTATTTACGACTACATGTCAAACCTATGGTTCATGCCATCAACACCTGTTCTTTCAAACGGTGGTACCGAGCGTGGCCTACCAATTTCTTGCTTCCTAAACGAAGCTAACGACTCGCTAAGCGGTATTGTTGATATCTGGACTGAAAACGTATGGCTTGCAGCCCGTGGCGGCGGTATCGGTAGCTACTGGGGTAACCTACGTTCAATCGGCGAACAAGTTGGCCGTGTAGGTAAAACAAGCGGTATTATTCCATTCATTAAAGTAATGGACGCCCTAACACTTGCAATTTCTCAAGGTTCACTACGTCGTGGTAGTGCAGCGGTTTACCTACAAATTGAACACCCTGAGATTGAAGAATTTCTTGAGATCCGTCGCCCATCAGGCGGTGATCCAAACCGTAAGGCCCTAAACCTACACCACGGTGTTGTAATTTCTGACAAATTCATGAAAGCCGTTGAAAACGACGAAGAGTGGACATTTGTTAGCCCGCACAACGGTGAAGAAGTACGTACAGTTTCAGCACGTAGCCTATGGGTACGTATCCTAACTGCGCGTATCGAAACTGGTGAGCCATACATGATTTTTGACGATGCTGTGAACAAAGCATTGCCAGAAGCACAAAAACGCCTAGGTCTACGTGTGAAGATGAGCAACCTTTGCTCGGAAATTACACTACCAACAGGTATTGACCACCGCGGCGAAGAGCGTACAGCCGTTTGCTGCCTAAGCTCAGTTAACCTAGAGTACTTTGACGAGTGGCAGAACGACCTATGCTTCATCGAAGACATCATGCGCTTCCTTGATAACGTACTAGACGACTTTATTGCACGCGCCCCTGACAGCATGGCTAAAGCCCGTTACGCTGCCATCCGCGAGCGTAGTGTTGGCCTAGGTGCTATGGGCTTCCACAGCTACCTACAGTCAAAAATGATTCCGTTTGATTCAGTAATGGCTAAAGTGTGGAACAAGAAAATGTTCGAACACATCGACCGCCTAGCGTCAGACGCTTCAGTGAAGCTAGCAAAAGAAAAAGGCCCTTGCCCAGATGCGGCTGAGTGCCTAATCATGGAGCGCTTCTCGAACAAGACTGCGATTGCACCAACAGCGTCAATCTCAATCATCTGTGGTGGCGCAAGCCCAGGTATTGAGCCTCTAGCCGCTAACGCCTTCATCCAGAAGACACTTTCAGGCTCGTTCACTGTACAGAACGAATACCTACGTAAGGTTTTGGAAGAGCGCGGCGAAAACACTGACGACGTTTGGACTTCAATCATCACCAACGGTGGTTCAGTGCAGCACCTAGAGTGCCTAACTGATGAAGAAAAAGAAGTGTTCCGCACAGCGTTTGAAGTTGACCAACGTTACATCATCGAACACGCAGCTGACCGTACACCATTCGTGGACCAGTCACAGTCAGTAAACTTGTTCTTGCCTGCAGACATTAACAAAAAAGATCTGCACATGCTTCACTACACAGCATGGAAAAAAGGCATGAAGAGCCTTTACTACTGCCGCAGCCGCTCAATCCAGCGTGCTGAGAGCGTGGTGCCGCTCCCAAAGAACGGGAAGCCGATGGCGGCGATTGCGACACCTGTCAGTGAAGAAAATAAGTACGATGAGTGCCTAGCTTGCCAATAAATAACGGATGATTTGGGGCATCTTTTCCCTTAGTTTCCTAGCTGTGCTGCTCATGTAGTTAACTACATTCCGCTGCTCGCTTCGTCACAAAGGAAAAACCTGCTCCCAAATCCCCACGTTATTGCCAAGGGATGAGCAAAACTCAAAGGACATCAAAAATGACTATGTTTGAAATTGAATCAGCCGAACACGATAAGCTAGAGCTTTACAAAGACGTTGAAGGTAAGTTCCGTTGGCGCCGCACCGCCCCTAATGGCGAAATTGTAGGTGCCGCGACCGAAGGCTACGTGAATAAGGCTGACTGTATTTCAAACCTAAAGCGACAGTTCATTAAACCTGATAATGACGTTGCTGATTTGACATAAAATTGTTAAAACAAAAATAAGAATCGTTCAATCAAACTATAGGAAAGAGGGTATTATGCCACTAACCGAAGCACGCGCTGGTTTTAAACCATTTGAATATGACTGGGCTTATGAAGCCTGGCTTATGCAACAACGTATTCACTGGCTACCAGAAGAAGTACCAATGGCTGACGACGTACGCGATTGGAACCAAAAACTAACTGACCCAGAGCGTAACCTGCTTACCCAGATTTTCCGTTTCTTTACACAGTCTGACATTGAAGTGAACGACTGCTACATGGAGCAATACTCACGTATCTTCAAACCAACAGAAATTAAAATGATGCTGTCAGCGTTCTCAAACATCGAGACCGTTCACATCGCTGCTTACTCGCACCTGCTAGATACCATCGGTATGCCTGAGAGCGAGTACAAGGCATTCCTTGAATACGAAGAAATGGCTAACAAAGTAGCGTACATGCACAAATTCAACATGGACACCAAGCGCGACACTGCCCGTACAATGGCTGCATTTGGTGCCTTTACTGAAGGTCTTCAGCTGTTCGCAAGTTTCGCGATGTTGATGAACTTCCCTCGCTTTAACAAAATGAAGGGCATGGGTCAGATTGTGGCTTGGTCAGTACGTGACGAATCACTGCACTGCCAGTCAATTATCCGTCTGTTCAACACCTTCGTTAAAGAAAACCCAGAAATCATGGACGACGATTTGGTAAGCGACATTCAGTCAATCTGTGCCAGCATCGTAGAAATGGAAGATAAGTTTATCGACCTAGCGTTCGAAATGGGCGACATCGAAGGCATGAAAGCGCAAGAAGTTAAAGACTACATTCGCTTTATTGCTGACCGCCGCCTAGACCAGCTAAACATGCCAACCCTATACGGCATCGAGAAGCACCCTCTACCTTGGATGAACGAAATCCTAAACGGTGTAGAGCACGCAAACTTCTTCGAAGCCCGCGCGACTGAATACTCAAAAGCCGCAACAACAGGTAACTGGCAAGAAGTTTGGGCCGAAATGGACATCAGCAAATCAGCTGCCAACCTAAACGCTGGTAACTAGTTACCCCAGAATACCCAAGATGCTAAGTTGCTTAACCCAACTTAGTGCCGCACAAGATCAAACCCCTGCTTCGGCAGGGGTTTTCTTTTTAAATATGTTTAAAATAAGGCACTGCCTGCCGAAAGCAGGTAGGACGGCATCCCGTGCCACGGCATAGCTGGGGCAAAGGTTGCCGAGGGGGACTGGGGGCGACCCCAGTTCATTGCTGTAGAACGAAGTTCGGGCAATGAATTTAAAATATCACGGCTTAATGCGCCAAATGTTGGCTTTAATCTGTGCGCTTGAGACAGCCTCAGGCGTAAAGTCTGAGATTTCAGGCGGTTTGCCTTTGCTGTTACGGAAGCCTGTATGTTCATCGGCTACCATTTCGCCAAGGGTACGAATCACCATCGGGCCACATGTAATGGTGCCAGGGTCTGCCATGGCTGTAATATCGCATGACATTTTAAGCGATAGGCCTTCAAGCTCTTCATCAATCATAAACAGTTTACCGTGGCAGAGGCCCATTTTAAGCGAAACGGGGCTCTTGGTCTCAAAGCGTTTTTCCCAGCCATCGCGCCCATCGGGTAGGGCATGGGCTGCAAGCTCTTTAGAAAGGCCTACAACAGCCTCTGCCGCCTCAAGGGCATGGGCAATAACCTCTTGAAAGAGAGGGTCGCTAAAGCGCTGCGAAAGAAGCTCTTTCACGTTTTTATTGCAGGGCAGCGTGTCTAAATCGGTTTGTGGGTCAATGCTTGGTAGAATATCAGCAAGTTCGGCAGGGTTTGTAAGGTCAATATCTTCAGGGGTGCATGCGCCCCAATCCCACACAAGGTGCAGGTGCGTGCGGTCTGCTGTAATGTAAACATCTTGCGAGAGGTAACGTGGTAGTTCGTGGCGGATATCGGCAATCATTTCGCCGATTTGAGCATGGGTTGCCCCTTCAAAAAATGGATGTAGTGTCAGAATGAGGCTTCTACGCGGAAGCGGGTGCTCGGTTGCCGAATTAACTGTGCCAAACGCCATGTAAGGTCCCCCTAATGCATTGTTTTATATATGACCACACACTACTAATATGGTGATTTGGCTCCCAAGTATCAACACTTGTTTTGCCTTTTGCGTAAATGTGTTACATTCAGGCCTCGGGAACAATTATCCTACAACTTGAAATTGAGAGTATCTAACCATGACACCTGAAAGTGTTTTAGAAATTGCCAACCAAGCGATTATGACGCTTTTGTGGGTGACTATGCCCATTATGGCAGTGGCATTGGTTTCTGGTTTGATTATTGCGCTTTTCCAGGCGTTGACCTCAGTTCAGGAGATGACCCTTACGTTTGTTCCTAAGATTATCCTCGTGTTTGTGGTGCTGCTGATGATTATGCCTTGGATGGCTGATAAGATGAATGTATTCACCATTAACTTATTCGACAAGATTGTTGCCGTCGGCGGCAGTTAATAGGGTAGGGGTATCACTTGGGCGACTTTATTACCCAACTCTTTATTTTCCCATTTTTTATGGTTTTTGTGCGCCTTGGCGCGATGATGATGGTGATGCCTGCTGTTTCTGATGGTGCGGTAAGCCCTCGTATTCGCTTACTTGCAGGCCTTTCGATTGCTTTTTTGATGTACCCCGCACTGATTGATAAAATCCCCGATGTGCCTGACAGTACGCCTGTCATGATTGTGATGGTACTGGGTGAAATTCTGATCGGCGTTATGATGGCTATTGGTGCCCGCCTGTTTTTGGCAACTATGGCCCTTGCCGGTGATATGATTAGTTTTATGTCGGGTTTTCAGGCGGCAACGCTATTTGACCCTCGTTTGGGCGGTATGTCGACAGCGCCTGCTACTTTTTTGACGATTATGGCCAGTTTGCTTGTATTTGCCACAGGTTTGCACCTTTGGATGCTACAGGCCGTTTTTGAGAGTTATGACGTATTACCAATCGGCCAAATACCGCCAATGGGCGACGCTTTGGCCTCTATTGTAAATCTTTTGGGGGCAATTTACGTAATTGGCGTGAAACTTGCAGCTCCAGTAGTAACAGTAGGTTTTTTGACCTACATGGGCTTTGGGCTACTAAACAGGCTTGTGCCACAAGTACAGGCGTTCTTTATTGCCCTACCGCTTACCTTGAGCCTTGGTTTGTTCGTGCTTGGGGTTAGCTTAGCAAGTATGGTAACTTTATTTAGTGATGAAGTTTTTAACTATGCTATTTTATTTACACAAACGCAGCCCTAAATAAGACGCCCCACCATAAGAAATAAAGCGGGCGAGTGAGATTTGATACAAGAGGTGCACTATGGCAATTGATAAAATTAATAATACTACTGGCGTAAACAAGACCAGTAAAAATAAAAAGACCGGCCAAACGTCTGCTGCGGATAGCGCAAAGTTTTCGAGCCTGATTGACGCATTAACCCAAGTTGATGCACCTGATGCTGTGGAATCATCAACCGATAAAAAAGGCGGTAAGCCTAGCTACGTGCCACAAGAAGCGGCCGAACGCAGCGCTTGGATGCTTGCAAAACTTGAACAGCTTTACGCTGATATTCTAGCCGGTGAGCCAACAGCCGTTGTTGAAGACCTGCGTGCCGCACTTGCCTCAGAAGTTATTGACCGTGACCAACTGCCAGAACACCTGCGCCGCTTGGTTGACGAAATTGACGTACGCTCAGCTGTTGAACTGGCAAAGCTAGAAGCCGGCAACAAACGTTAATTTTACGCATATTTTAAAAGCCCCACTGTTGTGGGGCTTTTTTGTTTCCGATTCAAAAAAAGAGCTGCGTGTAGTACACTCCTGCTTGAAGTAATTTAGGAGTCAGTCAATGGCTGAAGAACAGGACCAGTCCCAGAAGACGGAAGAGCCCACGGATCAGAAACTCCGTAAGGCGCGTGAGCGTGGGCAGGTTCCAAAGTCGCAGGAAGTGAATAACTTCTTTATGCTGTTGGGTATTGCCCTCATGGTGGGGCTAACTTTGTCGTTCTTGTTACAGCAAATCATGGACTTTACAGGCGCTATTTTAACCGAGGCAGGCACTTTTCGCCTGCAGGGCGACCTTGTGCCTATGCTCTGGAAAACAGCTAAGCTTTTAGCTGTTGCGCTTATTCCAAGTATGTTGCTGTTGATGGCGCTGGGCTATTTTGGCGCCGTGGTACAAATTGGGCCGCTTATTTCGGCTGAAAGTATTAAGCCGACCCTTTCTAAAATTAGCCCGCTGAGTGGCATTAAGCGCATGTTCTCGCTGAAGTCATTCATGGAATTTTTAAAGTCGCTCATCAAAATGATTATTATCGGCGTTGTACTGACCATTATCATCATGCGCCACAAAGATACTTTCGTGGCCCTGCCGCAGATGAGCGTGCCTGCATTTGTTATGTTTAACCAGCAAGTATTCCTCGAGATGGTGCTTGGGGTTTTGGCAGTGGCTGCGTTGATTGCCGTTATGGATTACCTTTACCAGCGCTATGAGTTCATGAAAGAGCAGCGCATGACCAAGCAAGAAATTAAAGACGAAATGAAGGACAGCTTTGGTGACCCGCATATTCGTCAGCGTCAGCGCCAAATCCGTATGGAGCAGGCTCGTATGCGTATGATGGATGAAATTCCTAAGGCAAACGTGGTCGTGACCAACCCAACCCACTATGCAGTGGCATTGCTTTATGCCCAAGGAACACAAGCAGCACCAAAAGTGGTCGCAAAGGGGACAGACCATGTGGCGCTTAAAATCCGTGAAAAAGCCAGTGAATACGGCATCCCGATGGTGGAAGACCCACCACTTGCCCGTGCGCTATACGGCCAAGTTGATTTGGGTGATGAAATTCCGCTAACGCTTTATGAGGCTGTATCACGTGTGATTGCTTACGTGCTTAACCTTAAGAAGATAGGTAAGGGGGCGTTGCCCTATAGCTCAGGCATGACAGAATAAAGCGGCAATCTTTTAGGCGATATTTCCCGCTATCAATGTTTAAGATAAAAGAAAACCCCACCGTCAGGTGGGGTTTTCAGTTTCGTTATGGGTTATTCGGTCAGCCCAAGGGCTTCAGCATCCCGAAGGACGCTATCCATCCGTGCACAGAACGTGACGTACATCATGATCAGCGCTCGGTCGGATTTGACATCCTTGAACTTGATGATGGCCGACTCGCTATAGGCATTCACCATCAGGCGTACCTTGCCATCACGGGTGAGGACGGGCGAGCCCGAATCACCTTGCTTTGAAGGCTTGACGATAAGCGCCAGTTCCTTCTGCTGGGTGATGCTGCCAAGGTTCGGGCTGACGAATATCAGCTCGTCCGTATCACGGAACGACATCCGCCCCTTGGTCATCCGCAGGCCCTTGCGGGTCATGGACGGCACAAAGACGCGGCGGTCGCCGTTCACATCAGGCAGTTCGGGATCGATTTCCAGCGGGGCAAGGCCCAGATCGGGAATATCAATCAGCGCCATATCGGCGACGATGCCAAGGTTGATGATGTTGTTGCTCACATCAATCTTACGACCATCAGCCGTATGAACGATGATTTTGGCAGCGCCCTTCAAAACGTGTTTGCAGGTGCAGATAACATCATCAGCGATGACGAAACCCGTGCCACCAGCTTTCATGTTGTTGCCGAGATCGGTTTCGATGTAGACCACGCTTTTGATGGCTTTGGCCAGCGCCGGACGAAAGAGCCGCAGGCTCAGTCGAGACAGGAAAGACATAGAATTGCTCCATGGCTAAAAGAAGACGGAAAAAAGGAAGAGAAAATAAATAGACTTTAGACCCTAATCATAATGCGAATATACTGAAATACAACATTTTTCTAATGGAGCGCTATAGGCACTGCCCGCCGAAAGCGGGTAGGACGGAGTCCCGTGGCAAAGTGAAGCCCTGGGCGAAGCTTTGACAAAGGTCACCGACGGTCAAGCCGAAGGCTTGTGGGTGTGCATCAGGCTTTGCCTGTGCATGACCATATTGTTAATAAAACAAACCGCCTGTGGGGAGAACACAGACGGCTGTTTTGTTTTAGAGAGTATTGGGAGAGAAGCGCATGCCTACCCAAAGGGGAGAGAGTAGGCAAGCACGCGCTTTGGTATGGTTGTATTCCTCTCTTAGAATGGCAACCAACGCTGTAGGAAGCGAGCACCATATGGCTGGTTCTGCACTTCATCGACTACGCCTTGGCCGTTGTATGAAATACGGGCTTCGGCAACTTTGTCAGAGCTAATTGTGTTGTTCGCGGCAATATCTTCCGGACGTACAACACCCTGAATGGTTAGGATTTGTTTTTCGTAGTTCACAAGCACCTCACGGCGGCCTTCAACAACAAGGTAACCGTTAGGTAGTTTGGTTGTTACAACAGCAGCAATACGGGCTTGCAAGCGGTCGCTACGGTCGGTTGTGCCTTCACCGGTGAACTCGCTATCGCGGCTTGTATCAAGTACTTGAGTTACTTTTGGTGCAATAGTCTCACCCGCTGCACGGAACAGTGAGCTAATACCTGTTTGGGTATCATTCTCGTGGGTTGTTTCGGTGTTGGCTTCGCTTGCGGCTTCTGCTGCTTCAGATACAACAATGGTCAGAATGTCACCAACTTGTGCGGCACGAGGGTCCTTAAAGAATTGGTTTGAATCTGGCTGCCATAGCGAACCTGCTGCAGGACGCGGGCGAATGTACATGTTGTTCATTTGTGAAATCTGCTGCGTACCTGGCATTTGCATTTGCTGGCTTACAGAAGGGGCCATAGGCTCAAGCGCCGGGCGGCCGTAACCTTCACAACCAGTTAGCAACAAGGCAGCTGCACTGAATGTAAGTAGTGTTTTAGTAAGTTTCATTTTTCTCTCTCCCTTAGTATTAAGCGTTATTGGGTTACGGTAACTTTACCGTCACCATCAACGCTGGCTGTAATCACTTTGTTAGAAGCTTTGTTCAGCACTTTAATTTCTTGGCCTTTGTGGCCGTCTTCCATGGCTTCGCCTTGGGCTTGCAGCTGGATGCCTGGTAGCTTGAACTCAATCAGTACCGTTTGGCCGCGGCGCATCTCAGGTGGGGTGCGCACTTGGTCGGCACGTACTGGGTAGCCTGCACGCATGTTGCGCAAAAGTTCTAGGCCCAGTAGGTCGGCGGTTGTAAGCACTGCACCACGTGGTAGGTGGCTAAGTTCCATGGTTTTAACGCTTAGGTCTTGTGGGCCAAGAATCTCGCCCATTTCCATTGCGCGGTTAATCACTGGAACTTCAACTGTGTTGGTGGCCAGCGCCGGGGTGGCGGTTGCGCATGCGAACATAACGCTCCCGACCCCGATACCTTTTTTAACGATATTGCAAATCATGACTAATCTCCCTTCAGTCTATTGCGTGTTTATTATCGGATCTGGTTCACAGCAGACATCATTTCGTCAGCTGTTGAGATCACGCGTGAGTTAAGTTCGTAAGCACGTTGGGCTGTAATCAGGCGAGTAATCTCCTGAACTGGGTCAACGTTTGAACGCTCAATGAAGCCTTGTAGTAGGGTACCTGCACCGTCTTCGCCAGGTTCGCCAATAACAGGTGCGCCTGATACTTCAGTTTCACGAAGAAGGTTTTCACCAAGGGTCTCAAGACCGGCCTCGTTCTGGAACATCACAAGTTCAATTTCACCGAAATCAACAGCTTGCTGGTTCACTAGGCCTGATACCTGACCACGTGGGGTAATGGTAATGTTTACGGCATCTTCAGGAATGTTAATGGCAGGCTGTAGTAGGTAGCCGTCCTTGTTAACAATGTCGCCGTTCTGGTTTACACGGAAGTTACCATCACGTGTGTAGGCACGGTCGCCGTTTGGTAGTTGAATTTCAAAGAAACCACGACCCTGAATCGCCATGCTGAATGTATCGCCAGTTTCTTCAACAGGACCCTGTGTTTGAACACGGTATGTTGAACCTAGGCGCACACCCATACCAATCTGAGAACCAGTTGGTGCTAGCGTACCTTGGGCTGATGTTGTGGCACCAACGGCCACTTGGTTTGAGTACATTAGGTCGGTAAACGATGCTTCTGATCGTTTGAACGACGTGGTCGAAATGTTGGCAATGTTGTTAGACAACACATCCACATTTTTCTGCTGGGCTGCCATACCTGTGGCAGCAACGCGTAGTGCATTAATCATTGTTTATCTCTCCCGTTATATTTATTGGCTACTGCTTGGTAATTCGCGAATAGCACGTGATTGCAAGTCTTCCATACGTGACACCAAATTGGCTGCGCCTTGGTAAGCTTGCGAAACTTCAGTCATTCGGACGGTCTCAAGAACCGGGTCCACGTTAGAACTTTCAATGGCGCCACTAATCACTTGCACATTCTGTGCCATTTGTGGTGCGGGGCCGTCATATTGAAACTGGTTGCCGCCTACACGGGTTAGTGTGGCAAGCTCGTCGAACTGAAAAACACCAAGTCGCGCAATGGCCTGACCGTCCGATGTAATCGTACCGTCGGGTGTAATTTCAAATCGTGTGTTAGGGGGTACGGCAATCTCGTTGCCAGTGTCATCTAGAACAGGTTGGCCTTCCCAGTTTGTAAGGGTGCCATCTGGTGACATTGTAAAGTGACCATCACGTGTGTAGTTCGGCACACCGTTTAGGCCGCCTACAGCAAAAAAGCCGTCGCCCATGATGGCTGCATCAAATGGGTTGCCTGTGGCATTAATAGGGCCTTGTGAAAATGTTGTTTTGAAGCCGCGATCTTTAACAAAGTTACCAGCAGGGCGGCTGTCACGCCCACCTACGATGGTTTCAAAGTCAACACCTTGGCGTTTAAAGCCTGGGGTGTTCGCGTTGGCAACGTTCACCGCTACAGAGTCCATCTTTTTGCGCTGGCCCTGCATACGTGACGTCATAATGTAAATACTTGATAAACCGCTCATGGTTTCAATCCTCTCTCCCAAAAGGTTGTTCACGGTTAGTGTTGCATGTACCGTGCCAACTTTTGTTTGAAGGACACATCTTTTTTATAAGACAATTCTAAATACTATGGTGAGTAAGGGTTTTGGAGCGGGTGGCTTTAACGTGCGCCTGACAAGATTTTATATAAAAAGCCTAAGCAGGGTGGTGATTGGCCTGATGATGCAACCGATTTAGTTGTGATTAAAATACCAAATATGTGGCATGTATGCCCCAGTGGGGGCGCAAGTCTTTTAAAAGCGTGGGAATTGTCTTGCAAACGGTTTTGAAAAACCCGACAATTTAAAGGTCTGTATACATAAAAAGGGCAGGGCTAACCTGTTTGAATACAGCCAGTTATTAACGTTTTACGAGGAAAATTAATGTCACAAGCTCCCGGTATTTTGCACGACATTCGTACGATTCGCGATATTGAATCTTCACTAGAAGAGGCTGAATCGTTTATTAAACGCGTCAAAACCAATAAGGTTCGCCTTACCCTAAACGACGGGGCTTACACTGTTTCTCGTGAAGAAATGTCAAAAATCGCTGACCTTATCACAACGCTTGAGCGTTCAGGTAAAGCGCTTGAGACTGCCGTTAAATACCTACGCGACTTGATGGCCTACGACGAAGTGACGCAAATGTTCTCACGTCGTTACATTTTCCACCTTGTCGAAAAAGAGCTTTACCGTGCCAAACGCTACGACACACACTTTGCTGTGATTGCGTTTGAGCTGGATACCTTTAAAACTGATCAACCTATCGGCTATGCTGACCACAACCTTCTTGTGGGCGAGGCTGCGCGCGTTGTACGTAAATACATCCGCGATAGTGACTCACCAGGCCGTACGTCAGACCACACCTTTATGGTGCTGCTGCCTGAAACTGAGGCTAAGGGCGCTTTGCAACTTGCTGAGCGTATCCGCAAAGAGGTTGATAAATCATACGAAACTTCAGTTGGCCAAGTACACATGACCATGAGTGGCGGCATTATTGAAAGCCGTGACCCTGCTGTTGAGGATATGGCTGGCCTACTTTACGTTATGGACCAAAAACTTTCAGAAGCCCGTGCAAAAGGGCCAAACTGCATCGTTAAATAGCCATACGAAGGTTCGTTTAAGAATAACAATAAAAATTTGTGCAACCTTCCATAAACAACATGTGTGTTTCGGGGGTTGAAACCACTGGGGTAACTTGGGCTTTGAAAATCCCTGATATTAAAAAAAATCCGATTTTGGTGATATCGTCTGATAAGACGACGTTCGAGGCTATTGTCTCGTACTTCACCAAGCATGAGGGTGTGCCCAAGAAAAATATCATCCATGTGGCGGATACAAAGCAAGCTATCCATAAAAACCTAAAAGACGATAGCGCTTATAACCTTATTTTTATTGATATTGACCTTAAAAGCATCCAGTGCGATGAGGTTTACCAACAAGTGGTTGCCCAAGGTAATGGCCCAACCGTTATTATTAACGAGGTTGGCCACAAGCTTGAAATGCGCCTGCGTGACCTTGAAGCCCCATACTTTATTAGCCGTAACATCCTTGACGATAAAACCCTTGTGGGTGTTTTTGTGGGGGCTTATCAGCACTTTGGTTTGCAAACAGCGCTGCGCCAGTCAGAGTCTCGCTTACGCAAAATGTCAGACGTGCAGTCAGACGCTATCTTTTTTGTAACGCCTGAAACCACAGGCAAACCCCCTAAGCTTGACCTTGATAAAAGTAAGCTAACCTACGCTAACCCTGCTGCTCTAAGCCACTTTTTTGGCGGTAAAAAGCTACCTGCTATTGCGGGTAAGGGGCTTGGTAAGGTGCTTGCTATTGGTGATGGTAACAAGATTAAAACCCTTATTGAGTCTTGCCTAAAAGACGGCCAGCCACACGCAGGCGAGATTGAGATTTTTAGCGGTAAAGGGCCAAACCAAGCCGCAAAATGGCTGAAATACCAAGTGCTGCCCTCAGGTGAAGACGTTGCGTTGAACTTTGAAGATATTACAGCACGCCTAAAGGCAGAAGAAACCATCCGCCATTCAGAACAACGCTTTAAAGACCTTGCTGATAGCTTCTCGGATTGGATTTGGGAAGTAAACACCGACATGGTTGTGACTTACGTTTCGCAAGGGCGTAGCCGCAGTGGCCTAAGTGTGCAGGCTGGTGCAGGTTTTACGGCATGTTTCCTGCCTGAAGACCGTCAAAAAGTTAAAGAAGACTTTAAAACCCTATTTGCCCGCCACGAACCATTTAATGACTTTGAATACTGGGGTCTAGACCAGCAAGGCATGCGTGTGTGTTGGTCAGTTTCAGGTGTGCCAATGTTTGATGATGAAAAACAGTTTATTGGCTACCGTGGTGTTGCAAAGGACATTTCATCTGAAAAAGCCAGCCAAGATCAGCTGTACTACATGGCGAATAACGACATGCTAACCGGCCTTTATAACCGTGGCCGTTTTTACGATGAGCTTGCTCGTGCCGTGCGTGATGTGCGTCGCCACAAGAGTAAGGGCGCCGTTATGCTGATTGACCTTGACCGCTTTAAATACGTAAACGATACCTTTGGCCACGATGCAGGCGATAACATGCTTGTGCACGTGGCGCATGTTCTGCGTGAAAGTATTAGCGCCGACCACGTAATTTCACGCCTAGGCGGTGATGAATTTGCGATTATTTTCACGAATGTTGCCGAAAGTGACGTAACTGACGCCGCTGCTGAACTGCTTGAGCGCATGGGGTCTGCACCGTTTGTGCATGCCGACCACGAAATTGCCCTGACCGCCAGTGTGGGTATTGTGATGTTCCCAACCCAGGGTGTTGCAAGTGGCGAACTTCTTTCTAAGGCTGATATTGCCATGTACCGTGCCAAGGCTGATGGCCGTAACCGTTGGTACATCTTTGACGAGACCCACGTGCGTGACCATGGCATGTCAAAGCGTCTAGAGGTTGTTGACTTTATTATCCGCTGCTTGGAAGAAGACCGTGTGAACTTGTTCTTCCAGCCGATTGTACCGCTGCAAACCAAAGGTGAACGCAAGATTAAGCACTACGAAGTATTGTGCCGTATGCTTGACGATGAAGGCAACATTGTTATGCCTGCGCACTTTATTGAAACGGCAGAAGATTTTGGCCTGATTCACCGTATTGATGAATTTATTTGCCGCAAAGCCCTTAAGTTTATGAAAGCGCAACACGCCGCTGGCCGTGACCTTTCACTAGCGATTAACTTGTCAGGTATTACTTTTGATGATGAAGAAACAATGGCGCGTATTCGTGCACTTGTTCAGCATGCACGCCTGCCTGAAGGCCGCGTGATTTTTGAAATTACTGAAACCGCCGCCCTTAAAGATATTGGCCGTGCACAGCGTGCCATCCGCGAACTTAAAAAGATTGGCTGTAAACTTGCGCTGGATGACTTTGGTGTGGGTTACTCATCATTCAACTACGTGCGCCACTTGGATATTGACTACGTGAAGATTGATGGCTCATTCATTAAACAAATTCACCAAAACGTTGAAGACCAGGTTTTCGTCAAAGCCTTGAACGACGTTGCAAAGGGGATGAACATTCAAACCATTGCCGAAATGGTTGAGGACCAAGACGTTGAAGACCATATCCGTGAAATTGGTATCGATTACGGCCAAGGTTACCATTTCGGACGCCCAGCCCCTGAATTGCTTGACGATTAGCCCCCTAAAAAGGTAGGTTAGTGGCATAGATTTATGCCACTTTTTTTGTGGCCAACACCATAGAAAGCCCCGCTCCATGCCGTACCAGTTAGACCAAACTGAAATGCTAAAAACCCTTAAAACAAGCGAGAAAGAACTCGCCGAGCACTTGGCTGTGCATAAGGGGAATATCGAAATGTTTGCCGAGCAAATTACCGAAGGGGCCTTCCCAGCATTTAGCGTGGTGCGCCAGCACGATGATTTGGTGCATATTGAAGACTGGGTGCAAAACGCCCGTAATAAATTCCAACACCTGATTGTTGTCGGCATGGGTGGCTCGTCACTTGGCGGTATGGTGCTGTCTGGTTTTTCAAGCCCTGCAAAGGGTACCAAGCCAACGCTACACTTTATCAATAACCCTGACCCTGTGGTGATCGACACTTTGTGCCGCGACTTGCCGTTAAAAGATACAGGCATTCTGGCAATTTCAAAATCAGGTGGCACGATCGAAACGTTGCTTGTAACAGGTCTTATTCTTGATGCTTTCCGCGCGCATGACGTTAGCGCCCGTGGCCGTGCTTGGGCTGTGACCGAAAGTAGCATGACGCCGCTTGCCCAGCTTGTTCAAGGCCAAGGCGGGCACCTGTTGCGCCATGATCCTAAAATTGGTGGGCGTTATTCAGTATTTTCAAACGTGGGTCTATTGCCAGGTGTGATTGCCGGCATTGATGGCCGCCAACTGCGTAAAGGTGCCCAGCACGTACTTTCTGAGTTTTGCCACAACCCTTCAAAAAGCCTAGCGACAGTCCATGCGCTTGGGGCAAACCAAGCCCTGCGTGAAGGTTACCGCAGCGAAGTGTTGATGCCCTACGGCCAACAGCTAAGCTTACTTGCCGATTGGTGGGCGCAAATTTGGGCAGAGTCACTTGGTAAAGATAGCCGAGGTACTACGCCGATTAAGGCTGTGGGCTCAACCGACCAACACTCGCAGCTGCAGCTTTACGCTGATGGTCCGAACGATAAGCTTTACACGTTCGTCACCTTTGCTGAAAAACGTGCGCAAACCCGTATTCTTTCAGGCACCATGGCAAGCCTTGCCAGTAAGCCTGAGCTTAATGGCCTAAGCGCTGGCCGTTTGCTACAAGCCCAAGCCCATGCAACAGCAGCTTCGCTTGCTGCTGGTGGCCGCCCTGTACGTATGATTACCCTTGAAGACCGCAGTAACTACAGCTTTGGCGCACTGCTGATGCACATGATGCTGACCACCGTTGTGGCAGGTATTATGTGGCGCGTCGACCCGTTTGACCAACCCGCTGTTGAAGACAGTAAGCGCCGCACAACTGAACTTTTAAAAGCCTAAAGGCCCTAGATTGATGACTCGTAAAGTTTCAAACCACCCAGAAAAACGCCCAGTAATTACCCTGCTGGACGATAATCTTGCCAACCAAATTGCGGCGGGTGAGGTGGTTGAACGTCCAGCCTCAGTCGTTAAAGAGCTGGTTGAAAATGCCATTGATGCAGGTGCCAATAATATTACTGTGATTATTGATGACGCTGGCCAAGAACGTATTCAGGTGCGTGATGATGGCTGCGGTATTGAACGTGAACAGCTAGAGCTTGCACTATCTCGCCATGCGACGTCAAAAATTAAAACTACCGAAGACTTGTTCTCAATCGCGTCACTTGGTTTCCGTGGTGAGGCATTGCCTTCTATTGCCTCGGTTTCGCACTTCAATATTACCAGTCGTATTCCCGAAGCTGACGAAGCTTGGGAAATTAGCACCAACGGCGGTAAAAACGTGACCGTAAAACCTGCCGCACACCCTGTAGGCACAACCGTAACTGTGGACGATTTGTTTTTTAACACCCCCGCACGCCGTAAGTTTTTAAAGTCAGGCCGCACAGAGTCTGAGCATATTAGCGATACTGTCGTGCGTCTTGCTATGGCCCACCCTTATGTTTCGTTTAAGTTGATTATGGATGGTAATGAAACCCTTAACTTTGATGCCGCCCAAGGGGAGCTGCTTGAAGACACCCTGCCACGCCTGACTGACTTTATGGGCCGCGACTTTATTTCAAACGCCATTACCATTGATACCGAGCGTGGCGACCTACGCATTAAAGGTTTTGTGGGGCTGCCGACTTACAATATGTCGACCGCACGGCGCCAATACTTGTTTGTGAACAACCGCCCGGTGAAAGACCGTACGCTACTGGCCGCTTTTAAATATGCATATCACGATTTGCTTGCTCATAACCGTCATCCGGCTGGCGTACTATTCCTTGATATTCCGCATCGTGAGGTTGATGTGAACGTACACCCGGCAAAAGCTGAAGTGCGTTTTAAAAACAGTAATGATGTTTTTGCCCTTGTGCGTGGAGGTGTGCGCCGCTCGCTTGAAGCTCACAGCCAAGACGTAAGTGATACAGGCCGTACCCAGGCACTACGTATGTTCCAAACCAATAACCAGCCGTTGGCAGGCCACCAAATTGAAGCGCAATTTGGCAGCCGCGGTACGCATTCGGGCTCACATTCAGGTATGCCCTTAGGTTCATATTCTGAGTCATCAAGCTACGCAGGGCAGGTGAGTGAGGCTCAGATGCCTCAATACGGCCGCTCTAGCGGTTTTGACTTAGGTTCTCAACCATCGGCCCTTGGTCAAGCTGATTACACTCAGCAGGCCTCACAGGCCTCAACAGAAGCCTATAACGAACACCCCTTGGGCGCAGCTGTGGCACAGCTACATACCACTTACATTGTGGCTCAAACTGAAGACGGTATGATTATGGTCGACCAACACGCCGCCCATGAGCGTTTGGTATACGAGCGCTTGAAAAAACAAATTCACGAAGCACAGGTTGAGCGTCAACCTTTGCTGATTCCTGATGTGGTGGAACTTACAAAATCAGATGCGGCCTTGGTGGCTGACCACGCTGAAGAGCTTGCCGTATTTGGCTTAGAGGTTGAGCAATTTGGCCCTGCTGCCATTGCAGTGCGTGCTACACCCGCACTGCTGGGGCAAATGAACTGCAAAACTTTGCTGAATGACTTGGTTGAAGACCTACACGAACTTAAAAAGGGTGTGACGCTGCAAAGCCAGCTTGAAGAAACCCTATCAACCATGGCCTGCCACGGTAGTATTCGTGCGGGTAAGCGTTTGTCGATTGATGAGATGAACGCCATTTTGCGCCAGATGGAGCAAACCCCAAACTCGGCCCAGTGCAACCACGGCCGCCCTACCTACGTGAAGCTTAGCCGTAATGATATCGAAAAACTCTTCGGTCGACGCTAGTCATTCACTTTTGGGCGATTAAACCCTCTTGTTTGCATATTGCTTCACTCGTGTATTACCCATACACGTCGCTTGCGCCATGCGGCACAAAAGAATTTTCTCATCCCAAAATTAAATAACTATTAGTATAAGCAGACAGCTTTATTGGACAAAAACCGCGATTGACGCTGCACCGTGGGTGTTCTTACCCAGCAGTTTTAGTGGTGTGCCTTTAGCGGCAAAGGGAAGTGCGGCAAGCGGGTAGTCGGCCTCAACTTCAATGGCCCAAATGGTGCCTTTTTTAAGGTGCGGGGCGTGGGCTTCGATGGTTTTGGCTGCAAGGTCGTAGCCATATGGCGGATCCATAAAAATAATATCAACTTCAGCCAATTTCTCTGTGCTGAACTTCAACACATCGGCTTGTACGTAGCTTACTTGATTTTCAACCTGCATGCTTTGGGCGTTTTTAAAGGCAGGCTTGGTATCCATATCTGCAAAGATGGCATTGGCAGCCCCACGTGAAATGGCCTCAAGCCCAAGCGCACCACTGCCGCAGTAAAGGTCGGCAACGGTTTTGCCCTTAAGGCTGGTATGGGTTTCAAGCATGTTGAATAGGGCTTCACGGCTGCGTGAGGCTGTAGGGCGCACGTTTTCACTCTTTGGTGAAATGAGCTTTTTCCCTTTATAAATACCGCCAATAATCTGCATGTTCATTTTGGTGCTCCACAATCCGTATTGTTTATTTGGGCGATTAAATCAGTTTTCTTGGACTTCGTGTATTTGTTTATACACTTTGCCCTGCGAAAACTTATTTTCTCATCCCCAATAATTCAATAGTCTCTTATTTCAAAGTTGCGATGAAGTTATTTACGGTCGCTTGGTCAATTTCTTTCAACGCATTTGTTGTAAGGTCACCCAGTTCAAAGGGGCCATACTGTAGGCGAATAAGGCGGTTTACCTGCAAACCAAAGTGGTTGAATAAGCGACGGATTTCACGGTTTTTACCTTCGGTAATCGTGACCGTTGCCCAGTTGTTGCTGCCGCCACGTGTGGTGCCCAGTAGGTTTACTTTAGCTGGGCGGAAGTGAATACCTTCAATGGTAATGCCTTCGCCAAGTTCTTTAATTTGGGCATCGGTCAAGTCGCCACGGAAGCGCACTTTATAGGTACGTTCTAGGTTGGTTGACGGGTGCATGAGTGTGCCTGCAAGCTCGCCATCTGTTGTCAAAAGCAGTAAGCCTTCTGAGTTCAGGTCTAAGCGGCCTACCAAAATAAGGCGTGGAAGCTTTTTAGGCAGTTTTTCAAAAACAGTAGGGCGGCCTTCAGGGTCAGAGGCTGAGCAAATAATACCCGATGGTTTGTTGTACAAGAAAATGCGTGGCTGATCAGGCTTGTTTTGCAGCGGGTTGCCATCAACCTGAATATCATCAGCTTCGGTAACAGTCACGGCAGGGGTATCAAGTGTTTTACCGTTTAAAACAACACGGCCAGCTTCAATCCAGCGCTCAGCTTCACGGCGTGAACACAGACCAGCATCAGCCATGGCTTTTGCAATGCGGATAGGTTTAGACATTTTCTTTAATCTCCTGCGCGGTTGTGACCAAGCGCTCAAATAGTTTTTGATGGCATGTATTACGGAAAAATTCAGGGTGCCATTGCACGCCAACAATGTAAGGGTGTTCAGTACACTCAATACCTTCAGCTACACCATCAGGGGCACGGGCGGTAATGGCAATGCCACGGCCTGGGTCTTTGACTGACATGTGGTGGCTTGAGTTTACAGCCAATACGGTTTGGTTCACTGTTTTGCTTAGTACGCTGCCAGCTTCAAAATGTACGTCGTGCACAGCTTCGGTAAGTTTAGTGAACTGGAAGTGCTCAATCTCAGACTCTTTGTATGAATCAGGAATATGCTGGTGCAGCGTGCCGCCACGAACCACGTTCAAAAGCTGGGCGCCTGCGCAAATACCTAAAATTGGCTTTTTCGTGCGCAGGGCGCGGCGCATAAGCTCAAGGTCAAAGCGGGCGCGTTGGTCTTGGATATATAGCGTTTCAGTGGTGGGTTCTTCGCCGTAGGTTTCAGGCGGAAGGTCAATCGTGCCGCCAATAAACATAAAGCCATCGACCATATCGATGTAGTGTTCCATAGCGCTAAAGGCGTGGGGCATAATCAGCGGAATACCGCCAGCTTGCTCAACCGCGAGCACGAAGTTGTAGTTAATAATATGGCGTGCAAACGGCGCATGGCAGCCAGACCCTGCCATAAAAATATCGCCCAATAGAGGGTGTGTAGGTGTAATGCCGTCGCCAAAGTAGTCGAGGTTAATGCCGATAATTGGTTTTTTGTCTGCCATGGGTATACTGTGTATATTGTTGGGATATATTATTTAATCTTGTGTTTTTGCCTGATTGCCCCTAACTAAAAGGACGAACACATACTCCGAAACGTTACTATAAGGACAACCCATGGATAGCACAAGCCCTCTTCACAAACAAATGCTCGACCGTGCGCTTGAACTTGCGCATGCTGCCGCCCAGTGTGACGAAGTACCTGTGGGTGCGGTTATCTATGATGAAGACGGCCAAATTTGGGGCGAGGGGTATAACCTTACCATTACCAACGCAGACCCTACTGCCCACGCCGAAATTGTAGCCCTGCGTGAAGCGGGCAAAAAACGCGGCACCCCAAACCTTACGGGGCTGATGCTTGCCGTAAGCCTTGAGCCTTGCGCTATGTGTGCCCAAGCGTTAGCGTGGGCCCGTATTAAAGAAGTACGCTTTGCCGCCACTGACCCTAAAAGTGGGGGCGTATTACAGGGGGCTGCGGTCTATACGCATAAGACTTGCCACCACAAACCATTTGTTGACCACGGGTACTTAGCAGAAGAAAGTAAACTTTTATTGCAAACTTTTTTCAAAGCTAAGCGTTAGTGAAAGTATGAAACAGATTATGCATTACACACCTGACCAACTTGAGATGTTTAAAAACCTTCTAGGTAAGGGCGCTGCCGTCGCAGCCCCAGCTGAAGGTGTATACGGCTATTGCTGCGACCCTTTTAATGAAGCGGGCCTTAATAAGATTATTGAGCTTAAGCAGCGTGCCCCTGAAAAAGGCTTTGTGGTGCTGATTAGCCATATTAACCAACTTAAGATGTTAGCCCCACCACTGACTGACCACCAAAAAGAAATGGTGAAAGAGCATTGGCCCGGCCAAGTAACGCTAGTATTCCCTGTTAAAGAAGACCTACTTGAGCTCTTAACAGGCGGCTTTGATACCATTGCCGTGCGCCTGCCTGCAAAAGACTATATGCAGCAATACCTCGAGGCTTGGGGCAAGCCGCTGGTGTCAACCTCGGCAAATATTTCAGGTAAGCCGCCTATTTTTGAACAATACGATTTGCCTGATGGCATTTTCTCGCTCACGGCACCTCATAAGCTGCAGGGTGGGGTGTCCATTTTGCTGAATGCCGAAACTGGCGAGCAATACCGATAAATTTACCAGAGCCATAAAATCGCTTTTTCAGTCTTTTTGGGGTTGTAACTCCGTATTTGATACACATCTTTATTATTAAGGGATGCAAATAACTATGGGGTTTAACTCTATGTCACCAGATTCAGTACACACATTTAATCAATTACTTGATGCACTTAGCAACGCGATGGCTCGCCATACTGGCAAGGGGTCACGTGGGATGGCGCAAATGCGTGCAGGTGCAAACTACCGCGATAATTATGACTATGCTAAGGCCTCAAAGGCCGTTTCAGAGAAGCAGAACGATAAAGATGTCCAACATATTGAAGATATGTCAGAGCAGGTAGAAGCCTCAAAGCAGCAGGTGCGTGAAGCTGAGGTTATTGCACAAAAGTTTGAAAATGAATATCACCAAGCACTTGCAGCTGCTGATAAGCAAGTTGCCGATCTGTGCGATCAGGTGTTTGCAAACCCACACAGTGCAAAAGAACAATTTAACCGTATTTCAATCAGTGAAAACCCTCGTGAGCTGCTAAATGCTATGGCTGAAGCACAGTACGGTAAAGGTAATCATGATGCTAAGTTGAAACTAGCTAAAGACTTGTATGACCTAGACGCAGACCTTGAAGCTATGGGCGTTGATACACGTGACGGTGGTCAGCGTATTTTTGCTCGCGAGGTGATGAAGCGCCACCCAGAAATGTTTGGTGACCTTGATGGTAAAAAAGGCGTTTTCGGGAATGATGCTAATCGTAAGGCTGCTCTAAGTGCTCTTGCCGCATTTGAGCCTAATTCAGATGAAGCTCTTGATTTAGATGAAAAGCTAGCGCTTGCCACGCATAACGCAGAGATGACAGAAGCCCAATTGGGCCGTATTCGTCAGAATGCAAAAAGCCTTGAAGATCGTGCGGACCTTTCTCGTATGGCGCAAATGGATGCAGGCTTGGAAGCAGCTGCAAATGGCCCACAGGCTGAAGCTGCTGTTGAACTTGAAGACTCTGGCCAGCATGAGTTTGCTTTTGATGAAGCCGAGCAAGAGATCGCCCAAGAGGTTGAAGAGCCAGAGCTTGTTGCCCAAAGCGTAGAGGTTGACGTTGATGACGTGTACGACCTTGGCGAAGAAGAGGATGTTGTGATTCTTGGGGCTGAAACCGATGACGCTGACCCTTCAAACGAACTTGATGATGAGCTAAGTATTAGTGCCTCACCTGAAGACCGTATTGGCGGTGTGGCGGAAGCCGAGCCGAAGCCAAGCCTGATGAGCCAGGTTGCGGGTGGCTTTGCAAGTTTGCGTAGCCGTGCACAGAAATTCGCTAAAGACATGGGCGAAAGTGTAAGCCGCAAATATCAAGAAGTTAAAAACTACAGCTACTCACTACGTGAAGAAGTTGAAGTTGAGCAAGAACGTGTTGAACCAACTATCGATATGAACGATGAGGTTCAAGTACAAACCCAAGACCGTGTGTCTGAAATGTACGAGATGTTCTCGGACCCTGATGTGACAGTTGCGAGCATGCGTGCCCGCCTTGATCATGAAGCCGAAGCTTACAAAACACAAAAAGGCGTAACCTTTGTTGATATTGAAGGCCCTGACGGCACCAAGCAAAGCGTGCCAAAAGAAATGGCCCCACTTTACGATGAAGTGAAGGAAATGGAAGCCTTTGAAAACCGTGAGCCTGTTACTGCTGCCTCTCAGCGTAGCCAGCTGCTTGCTGCTGAGAAAGAATACTACGCTGAAAACAAGCGTGGCAAATTCTCAGAAGTTGAGATTGACGGCGAAAAACACATGGTTCGCCAAGAGACAAAATCACACATGGAAGAGCTAAACGACCGTGTGGCTGAAGAACAAGCTTCAGGTGTACCACAGCCGCTAGAGGTTGACGTATATGACCTAACGCCTAAAGGCCAAGCCGAGAAAGCTGAAAAGCAAGCGCAGGACAAAGCCAAGGCTGAACAAGAAGCTGAAAAACAGAAGCAAATGTACGCCCGCATGGCGCGCCGTCGCCGCCGTCGTGGTCGTGGTGGTGCCGAGCCATCACAATCAGTGCCAAACCCACTGATTACACGCTTCCGTTAATCACCATATAAAGAAAAAGGCCGGGATATGACTCCCGGCCTTTTTTATAGCTTAAGCAGTACTTAGATTTCGATGGCTTTGAACTCAACGTCCAAAACTTCGTAAGTACGGGTGCCGCCTGGGGCACGGAAGATGGCTTCATCGCCTTCTTCTTTACCGATAAGGGCACGGCCAAGTGGTGATGTGATTGAAATCAAGCCACGCTCAAGATTCGCCTCGTCTGGGCCAACAAGGGCGTAAGTTGTTTCTTTATCAGTATCAACATCAACAACCTTAACAGTGGCACCAAACATAACTTTGCTGCCTTTTTGTTTGGTTGGGTCAATAACTTCAGCAAGGCTAAGCTTAGCTTCAAGTTCTTGGATGCGGCCTTCAATGAAGCTTTGCTTTTCCTTAGCTGATGAGTATTCAGCGTTCTCAGAAAGATCACCATGGTCACGGGCCGTGGCGATAGCTTCAATAATAGCTGGGCGCTCAACCGATTTAAGGTTTTCTAGCTCAGCTTCTAGTTTTTTTAACCCACCTAGGGTTAGTGGTGTGCGTTCCATGGGTTTATAACCTACTTCCTATCACAATAAATAATGAGTTGTTTAAGTAAGAACCTTCCCAAAATAGAGGGGTACAAAGGGTCCTGACAAAAAATAAGCGCCCCAAACTTGTAGTAGTTTTGGGACGGTATTATTTAAGACTAGCACAACCAGTCAGTGTTTTCAAGTAAATTTGTGTGTTATGTCTAAAAATCGCAAGAAATAGGGTGTTTTAAGTAGGTGAGGCCCTCAAGGGCAAATATCAGGCCAAAAAAATGCAGAAACGCAACATTTATTTGGCCTCGTAGCGTTGCGTACCATGGGTTTTTGGGGTAGATTGACCGACTATGTTGTAACCTTGCCACAGGGGTATAGGTAACATCATGTTAAAACAGCAGTATTTTATCGCACGCAAACACTTACACATACAAATTATTTGGGCTTCTCTTGAACGGTAAACCTCACAACAACAATTTTGGTCAAGGCGGTAGCGGGCTTATCCCTCGTGAAACTATTGACGAAATTCGCAATCGTGTTTCGATTGCTGAAGTTGTGCGCGGTCATGTTCAGCTCAAGCGCAAAGGGCGTGACCTTTGGGGCTGTTGTCCATTCCATAATGAAAAATCACCTTCTTTCCAAGTGCGTGATGCTGAAGGCTACTACCACTGCTTTGGTTGTGGGGCCCATGGTAATGCGTTTGACTTTGTGCAACAAATCCAAGGCTTAACATTCCCAGATGCTGTTGAATACCTAGCTGGTAAAGCCGGTGTGACCATCCGCCGAGAAAAAGCAAACCCTGTAAAACAAAAGCAGAAGGTTGATGGTTTTGGTGCGCTTGAGCGTGCCACCGTACATTTTGAGCGTGGCCTAAAAGGCGAGGCACTAGACTACCTGTACAACCGTGGTCTGAGTAAAGAAACGATTAATACATTCCGCCTTGGGTATGCCCCTGACGAATGGCGTGAACTTAAAACAGCCCTTACCGCTGAAAGCTACAACGACAAAATTATGCTCGATACAGGCCTTATCCGTACGTCGGACAAAGGCGGCGAACCTTACGACACCTTCCGTGGGCGTGTGATGTTCCCAATTCAGGATATGCAGGGCCGCCCTGTGGCGTTTGGTGGCCGCGTGATGGATGGCAGCGAACCTAAGTACTTAAACTCGTCAGAAACGCCATTTTTTAAGAAGAGTAATATTCTATACGGCTTGTACCATGCGGCACCGCAAATCCGCCGTACCGAGCAAGCAATTATTGTTGAAGGCTACATGGACGTTATTGGCCTATACCAGCACGGCGTACAAACAGCCGTTGCCCCAATGGGGACTGCCATTACCGAAGACCAAGTGGCGCTGCTATGGCGTTACAACGATGCCCCATTTGTTTGCCTTGATGGTGATAGTGCTGGCCGTAAGGCAGCCTCACGTTTAGCACAACGTGTGCTGCGTGTGTTGACCACAGGTAAGGGCCTACGTTTTGCCTGGATGCCTGAAGGCGAAGACCCTGACAGTTTTATTGCCGCCCAAGGAGCTGACGCCTTTAATGAAGTTTTGAAAAACGCCGTAACCCTAGAAGATGTTTTATGGCAGGACCTTACGGATGGTTACGATCTTAAAACAGGTCATGGTCGTGCAGCTGTTGAAAAGGCAATTGCAGATACTGTCAGTCAAATTCAGGACGAACTTGTGCGCAAGCACATGAATGGTGCACTGAGAGACCGAATGTGGCAGACGATCCGTCAGGCGCCACAGGGAAGCCAAAACCAAAAAGCAGGCCAAAAAGGTTTTAATAAAAACTTTAAAAAACCTGCAGGCCCCGTGGGGCCTACAACAGACCGCAATGCGGGTGCTGTTGAACAAGTGTTGTTGGCATTGGTCTTGCACAATACGGCTGTTCTTGAAGGCGTGGGTGAACCCTTTGCACGATTAAACTTTAGTGCAGGGCGCCTCCAGTACTTACAAGAGCAACTACTTAAATTTTTATCCCCTACAGGGGTTGACACTTCGGGGCTTGAGGCCCACCTGAGAATGGCAGGGTTGGAATCCGATGTACTTGACCTAAAAAAACGAACAGGGGTTGAAAAGCTTTTAGCTGATAACAACATTAGCGAGAAGCATGAACTTGAGCGTTTTTGGTTAAGCCTCTACGCAGAGACTGAAGCCAGCCGCAGCAAGAAAAGGGCAACCGCCGCCTTTTTGGAGAGAGGTGGAGAGAATGTCGCAAACGATCTAGACGCTTGGCAGAAATTTAAAGCCGCTAAGCTTAAAGGGATCGATGTGGGCGGGTCCGATTAAATAGAGATTTATACACACTAGCCGAATTATGCCTTGAGGCTAGGAGTGTTGGCTTACTTTCCGCTAAGCATTTAATACGTTGAGTGTTTAGCAGAGTGTAATCCTGGTAAAAAAGTTTAAGGCTTAAACTTAAAAGACAGGAGTAGTAGCTCATGGCTATGATGGACGATGACAAAAAAATGAACGCAGGTGGCACAAACTCAAACGGCGCTATGAAAGCTGGCGGCTACAACGAGGACATGGACACCGATAAGGGTTCATCAAAATCATCATTTGATGCAGCATTGTCATACGGCGAAAGCGATGACGATGAAGACGACAGCGACAACGACCTGTCGGGCATCACTGGCGTACGTAAAAAAGCCTCGAACGACGATGACGATGGCGATTTCGTAAAGAACAGCCCAGACTACTTCGGCGCAGATGACGACGATTCAAAAGGTCGTTCAGTGGCAACTGGCAAATCACGCTCAGTTGAAGCTAAAGACAGCAAAAAGCAAGACTACGGCCGTACTGATGACCCAGTACGTATGTACCTACGTGAAATGGGTAACGTTGAGCTTCTAACACGTGAAGGCGAGATTGCCATCGCTAAGCGTATTGAAGCGGGCAAGCTTGCAATGAACGATGCGTTGTTCACATGCCCATTTACTTACAAGCTTATTTTGTCATTCGCACTACGTGTTGAGCAGGAAGAAAAATTCCTACGTGACATCATTGACCTTCAAACCGCTATGGGCATCCAAGAAGATGTGCCAGAAGAGGACATGGAAGACGAAGATGGCACAACTGAAACAACTGAAGTTTCAGCTGCTTCATCAGACGAGTCAACTGAAGAGAAATCAGCTGACGCTGCTGAAAACACAGACGGCGTAGAAGCTTCAGCTGAAGATGCTGACGAAGACGAAGAAGATGATGAGGAAGACGAAAGCCTATCGCTAGCCGCGATGGAAGAAGCTTTGATGCCTCGCATGACTGAAATCTTCGCTGAGATGGAAGACATCTACGGCAAGCTGATGGAAGTAACTGAAAAGCGTCTTGCAGCTGATGTTTCAGCAAAAGACCTAGCCAAGCTAACCAAAGAGCACGACACTCTTGTAGCAAGCCTAAAAGGCATGATGCCAGAGCTACCATTGTCAAACGCTCGTATCGAAGACCTAGTGGTGAAGATGTACGATACATCACGTCAAATGACACGCCGCGAAGGTGAAATGATGCGCATGGCAATCGAAAGTGGCCTAAGCCGTGAAGACTTCTTGAAAGTTTACCACGCAACAGGCACTGAAGACGGCTGGTTGACAGCGACTTCTAAAAAGCAAGGCGGCGCCTGGAAAGCTTTTGAAGAGAAGTTCGGTGATGACATCCGTGAACGCCAAGAAGAAATCATCGGTTTTGCTGGTGAAGTTGGCCTAACACTGATGGAATTCAAGAAGCTTGTAGCTCAAGTTCGTAAAGGCGAGCGTGAAGCCCGCGTTGCGAAGAAGGAAATGGTTGAAGCTAACCTACGTTTGGTAATCTCGATTGCTAAGAAGTACGTTAACCGTGGCCTACAGTTCCTTGACTTGATTCAAGAAGGTAACATTGGCCTAATGAAGGCGGTAGATAAGTTTGAATACCGTCGTGGTTACAAGTTCTCGACTTACGCTACATGGTGGATTCGTCAGGCGATTACTCGCTCGATTGCTGACCAAGCACGTACGATTCGTATCCCAGTGCACATGATCGAGACCATTAACAAGATGTCGCGTACGCAACGTCAGATGATGGCTGATCTAGGTCGCGAACCTACACCTGAAGAACTAGCAAAAGAACTATCTATGCCAGTTGAGAAGGTACGTAAGGTTCAGAAGATCGCTAAAGAGCCAATCTCGCTTGAAACTCCAGTTGGCGATGAAGACGATTCATCACTAGGTGATTTCATCGAAGACACAAACGCTGTGCTACCAATCGATGCGGCTGTACAGTCAAACCTACGTGACTCAGTGACCCAAATTTTGGCAACACTGACCCCACGTGAAGAGCGTGTTCTTCGTATGCGCTTTGGTTTGGGTATGCCAAGCGACCACACTTTGGAAGAAGTAGGTCAGCAGTTCAACGTAACACGCGAACGTATTCGTCAGATCGAAGCAAAAGCGTTGAAGAAACTGCGTCACCCAAGCCGTGCTCGTATGATGAAATCATACTCTGAGAACTAGTCTCAAGTACGACTAAACTATTGAACCCCAAGGATAAAACCTTGGGGTTCTTTTTTGTTTAAAAAAGTGAAATTAAGGGTTGTATACACGTTTTAACGCTGCTATTCTGCGTTCATTAATTGTTCAACTTTTTCCCTTTTCCCCCTTTGTACTTCCACCCAGTTTTTCTGTGCGTTGTTATGCCTCCCATTACAACAATCGGAATTGATGCAAAGCTGATAATTAATTCAGCCCCGCATCCCTGCTTATCCCACGCTGATACAACTCGGTAACGCTTTTACACTAATGAACGGAACATGATTATGGTCCATTTCATGGTGTTTAAGTCTGTGCTGAACAAAAATTGTTTCAGTTGTGTGCTGTACGTAGCCCAAATAAAGCCCATTCGTGGGCCCCAACCAAGCTACACACAGGTGACATCGTCCACGGTAACAGGTAAGACGCCCCAAACTCGTACGCGACCTGAGTGCTGCAGCTGCCAAAAAGCAGCGGCGGGAGGCATCAGGCAGTTAACTGCGACGTTCCCAACCTTGATGGATGGGGTGAGGCTCAAAAGGGTACCATTGATGCGCTGCAAAGTTATAAGCGGACACTTAGCCTTGTGCTTTGAAGAAACTTATTTCCTAGCGGTTTGTTAATGCCCCTGGCGGTTAACTTAAATTTTAACTTTTCGGGTTTAGTTGCGGCCTCGGCGCTAAACTTATTGGGGGCGGGATGAAAATCCCGCCCTCTCTTATTTAACCCACACTTATTCTCTTTCTAACTGTTTTCCTCTTTCTCTTTTTCCTTTGCTCAAATCATGGAGTTGACTATGTCAATCTCAGTCAAAAGCGTCCTTGAACGGATGCGCACCGAAGGGTATTACCTTCGTGAACAAGAAGAACTTGCGCTGGGCGGTCTGCTTAGCCAAACAGGCGGCGTTCGCGCTATGCTCATCGAAGGTTTGCCCGGTGCGGGTAAGTCGGCGTTGGGTGAATACCTGGCCAAAGCTCTCAACAGCCAGCTGCTGTTCCATCTGTTCCACGCCTGGTCTGACAGCGACGAGCTGTTTACCGGTGTTGACGTGGTTGCTGCGGTTGCGGGTGAGGCTGAAAATGCACGCCTGCCTGGTATCCTGGCACATGTTGCCAAGGCCAGCCGTGACGCTACGCCCGACAAGCCCGTGATCGTCGTCCTCGATGAAATCGACAAGACCCCCGAACGTGTTGAGAACTTGCTTCTCGACGTGCTGCAGACTGGCCGTGTGCCGCTGAAGCCGGGTGTTCACGATACCATCGTGCTCGACAATGTGGTCTTTCTGATTACCTCGAACGGTATGCGCCCTCTGTCGGATGCTCTCAGCCGCCGGCTGCGTCGTCTGTACATGAAGCCGCTGCCCGCTGGCAAGGTGATCGAATTGGTCACTGGTTGGTTGCAGACCAAGGAAGGCTTCGAAAAGCCTGAGCTCAAAGGCGTTGTCAAGGTGGCCTATGCGGTTGCCAATGACGTTGCCAACCGAGAAGGGACCTTCCTTTCGCCGCAGGAGCTTTCGCGCCTCGTCGAAGAACTGGTCAACCTGCGCCTGCAGGACCAGCTGAGCTGCACGCGCAATGTGCGCTATGTGGTTGCCGGCTGGGCTGCCAAGAGTGCTGCCAAGGGTATCGAGCTGACCAAGAACGACCGCACGATGGATGGCCTTTGGGGCCTCCTGAAGCAGACGTTCCCGGTCAAGTAAGAGACCTCAATAACGAATGAAAAGACCCTCACCATTTTGGTGGGGGTCTTTTTTTGTTAGCGCATTGAATTTATTTATAAAAAATACAAGAAAAACCACCAAGTTTTTTGCCAAAAATGCCCGATTAAAACTTGTATACATTCTGCTTTTGGGGCATGATGTGGCCATCATTTTATCTTCGTATTTTTCTTTCTTTTTTACTTTCTATCTCACCTAACACAGGAGAGTGCTATGAGCATTCTTGATTGGTTCGGTTTCGGGAAGGATAAAACCTCTCGTAAACGTAAGAAGCGGAAGCGCTTGCCGCCGCCCCGACTTGCGAAAACCAAGACCGATGAGTACATCACCAAAATGCCCGAAGCGTATAAGCTTTTGGCGCAAAGCTCAAACCAAGGGTTTTTGCCTGTGCTGCGGAATATCCGCGCCCTTGCAGAACAGCCCAACTGGGATGGTCGCCGCTGCGAAGAAGCCCTTTGGCACGTGCAGTTTGGCGGTTATGACGGTAGTCCGTTTGCCGGTAAAGATACCAACGCTGTAGCGCTGGTGTTTTTGGCAGCCGCCTACGAAACCCAGATGTGGCAACGCCCGAAGGTTATCACCGTAAAGGAAATTGACCGTCTGGTAGCCTATTTGGGCCATAACTGGCCGGCCAAAAAGCCTGAGAAGGTTCGCCAGCCGGCGGCCATCACCAAAACGGTTGACCGCGCTTACAAGCAGTCGGCAGCGTTCAAGATTGAGAATACGCGTATCGTCCCGCCAGTTGAACTGGAGGACGTGCCGATTCGCAAGCCTTGGGAGCTGAATGACGAATACAGCCGCTATGGTTGGGTTCGTCATACGTTGATGACGTTCCGTGTGTTCGTCTGGACGGCGCTGCTTATTTCAATCACTTCTGTTGGTGCCGCCATTGGCATCGGCGAATTTGACATCCTCGGCATCTTGCAGGCGGTGTGGGCATTCATCCAAGAATACTGGATGGAAATGCTTATCATTGCTTTGCTGGCCGCGCTTCTGGCGTGGTTGCTCAGGAAGTTCTTCAAGGGACGAATGAAGTCGAAAGACGGAAAACCGTCCGATAAACCCGACAAAGATGGTGTGAAAGATAACCAGAAGGTCGAGTCTGAAGAAGAACCTCAAGAGCCTGAAGAGTCTGGCCCCAATAAGTCTGAAGAAAGTCAGCCCTCTGACCTTGACGCAGACGATGTGGTAAAGCTCGACGAGCAAGATGAGCCTCAAGAAGAGCAGAAGGTTGCGCATGCGCAGCCCACTGACGAAGAGCCCGAAAGCGATGCGAAGCCTGAAAAGGTTGAAGTCGTTGAGGTTGTCGAAGAAGAACCTACTGAGGACGAACCTGAAGCTGCTGCTCCTGAGCCTGAGCCCGAACCTGAATCTGAAACTGCCGTTGTGCAGGAAGAAGAGGACGAAGAGGTGCTCAAGGAAGAAGAGCAAGCTGAAGAGGAAGTCCCCCAGCAGGAGATTGACAAAGAGCTTCGTGAAAAACTGCGTGAACTCCTCAAAGAGCTCGAGCTCGAAGAGGAGGGCAAGAACCAAGCTGGCGCCATTGAAGATGCCATTGAACGTGCTGAAGAAGTGCTGGACGAAGATGACGGAGAGAGTAACTCCGGCAGTATTCGTACTTCCACCTATTCACACGGCGGTGTGCATGCTTCCATCGAGAGTCTCGATGCGCGAGTCGGTAATGTAGAGCCTAAGCTGTCGGGTGAAATTGAGCGTCGCCTCAATGCCATTTTGACGGTGATGGATCTCTGCGGTGAAGAAGCCTCACGGCGTCTCGACGGCGAAAAGCTTGTCAAAGAGATGCAAGTGAAGCGTGGTAACCTTGCGCGCATCCGCCGCAATGAGCTGCAGTCGGGAACGAAACTCCTCATGGTGGACGTTTCCGGTAGTTGTAGTGGTGTGGCGCAGTATGCGCTTGCCGCTGCCGCTTCCATCCTGCGGCGCGACCCACGCTGTGTGCTGATTGTGCACTCGAACGGTATCCCTGAAAATGTATATGGGGCCCTCGAGGGTATGCTGCCTAGCCCGTCTCGCTGTAACAACGGCTATGACGTTCAGGGCTGGTGGACCGAAGTTCTGCGTTCGCTTAATGCAGTTGCTGCCCTTTCGGGTGCAGTAAACTGGGGCGACTGGGACGCTGGTTTCATTATGCAGCAGCTGTGCGAGAGTGACGTTTCTGTTGTGTGGTTTGACCACTATAACAACGGTGGCGTTGCGCCGGCTTGCCCGGACTTGCGCAGCGGTGCTGAAGACTGGTCGAAGCAACCTGTCGTCTGGTACCAAGGTATCCGCGACGCTGAGACCACAGCACTAGCACTTCGCCTTGCTGAAAAACGCATTCGCGATAAGCGATAAACACAATAACGTTAACCCCCTCTGCAATGGCAGAGGGGGTTTTTTGTTTTCTGACTTACACTTAGTCGTTAATATACCTCTAAAGAGGTATATTAAATTAAGCCTTAAAAGTAAGAGAGGTTTTTAAATGCCAACGTTCTCAGCACGACTAGAAGAGTGCGCATCGAGAGTAGGAAGCAAAGTAAAGCTAGCTGAACAAGCTGGTATTTCATTTTCGTAGTTGATGCGCTATCTCAACGGATCATCAAAACCAACAGTGCCGCGCCTTGTTGCACTGGCGGATGCTGCTGCCGTTACCCCGGGGTGGTTGCTAAGTGGTGATGAAATTAAAATCAAAGACTCTAGCCAATTAGTGCTGGGGCGTGATGTGTTTTTAAAGGTGCTGCAATCGGTCGAGAATACACTCCATAATAGTCAGCGCCACATTACGCCATACCGTAAATCAATGTTTATTTTTGCCTTGTCTAAGGCGGCAGAAGACATGCCAGAAGATGAGCTGAGCTATTTGTTATCAGAGCCAGCCGTAAATGAAATGCTGGATTTTCTAAGCGCCTATAATGATCAAGAGCTTGATGAGCTTTATAAGGCTATCGAGGAGATAAGTAACACTGACGATGCGAGCCAAGCCAAGCGTTGGATTGAACTTTTAAGCCGAGGTCATAAAAACATTTATAGTACCCCTGCAGGCGAAGAATACTTTGCCCGCATGCTTGATGTTGAGGGCCAATATGCAGATGAGCTTAAGCAAATCATTAACAAAGCAGAGGCGCTAAACCCCCGTGTTGAAAGCTTTCTTGATTTAGGGTGTGGCAATGGCCGTCATTTAAAATTCTTACGGAAAGAATACCCCAGCTTGCGCCTTTTTGGTGTAGATGCAGCGCAAGAGTCGGTGAATATCTGTTTGCAGCTTGAAGCTAAAAACCAGTTGGAAAAAGGCACAATTACAAAAGCATATATGCGCCAGCTGCCATTTGAGGATCAATACTTTGATTTGATTATGGCGCGTCATAGTTTGATGGCGCTACCGCTCGTGCAAAAACATCAACTAGGCCTTGATGAGGCCTTTGCCGAAGTTTACCGCATTCTCAAGCCTGGCGGGATGGTCCATGGCGTTACACGCCGCGGGGCAGGTATTTCGTATACTTCGGCTTATCAGTCTTTGGATATTATTGATATTCAACACCTAGCGCAGCGCCATGGATTTGATGTTATAGGCCTTAAACTGGGCGATTTAAACGTTGACCTACATACAGAGCCTGCCGATAAAATGCATACGACCGTGAGCCAGTATGTAACGTTCCAGTTTATTAAACCTTTAAAACGCTAGCGTGAGCAAATCGCTGACGTGTAGGGCTGTTCAGCATGCTTTTTAAAATAGTTTTGCCAAGCAAGCTTTGTTTGTTGCGCCGCTTCGGCTAGGGCCTGATTCATTTCAGTATGTGGGTTATGGTGCATAAACTCACCAAACAGCGCCTCGCAATCCGCAGCATATTTTTTGGTATCAATAATATGGCAATGCCACACTTTATCAGCTAGTTCTGTCGGTACAGTACCCGTATCGTTTAAACACAATTGCAAAAACTGGCGGTACTGGGTTTCTGCTTTAGTAAGAGTTTCGGCATTAAGGCCTGATTCACGCTTGAGGCGTGCCATAACACTTGTAAGGTCGAGTGATTGAATCTGTTTTGAAAGTTCCGACATTTGAGCACCCTCATTTTATTATGGTTACCCATAAGGTGTGGCTGTGTGCGGGCGCTAAAACTATTCCCAAGGTGGGGTAGTTCAGAAGAGTTAAGCCAATAGGGGTAACTCAATAGAGGTAACAAAAAAGGCAGCCTTGCGGCTGCCTTTTTATCCAGTGTTCGCTGGCTTAAGTAAACTTAAGCAGCGTTAGCTTTCTTCCCCACCATCTCTGGGAACCAAAGGCCAATCTCAAACTGAGCTTCATCAACTTCGCCTGAAGCGTGAATTAGGTTTGTTACTGGGCGCTTCTCTTCGTTAGCAGCGCTTGGTGAATCACAGCTAAAGCGGCCGCGGATTGAACCTGGCTCAGCTTTGTTAGGTAGTGTGTGACCTACTAGGCGACGTACGTTCTTCACAGCTTCGTTGCCTTCAACAACCATAGCTACGATTGGGCCTGAAGCCATAAAGTCAACTAGCCAACCTTTAATGATTTTACCAACTTCAACAGCGTTGTCTGTGCCGAACTCAGCTTTAACGTCTTTGCCTGATGCTTCGTAGTCTTCAAGTGTTTTGCCACCTACGATGCCCAACCACTTGTCGTCGCTTGGGTAGTGTTCAGCCAATGTTTTCTTGTCGGCTGTTAGCATTTTGATTGCAGTGATTGTTAGGCCTGCCTCTTCAAGAGTTGTAATAATACGGCCTGATAGCTTGCGCTCTACTGCGTCTGGCTTTAGAAGAACTAGAGTTTGTTGGGTCATTTTAATAATCCTTTTCACGTTTAAGACGTGGGTTACACGTTTATGTTGGCTCATATGTAGCGTAACTGTTGCTAAATTGCAAGTGGTAGCACATCGAAAAAGCTAATAAATACCTGATTTTGGCAACTTTAGGGTATGATATTCTTTGATTTCCCGCATCTGCGGTATTTTACAATAAACAGTTTTTAACTTGAGGTTTTACCAATGAACCGTGCATTGCGCCGCCAACAAAAGAAAATGCAAGCCAAACAAACAAAGTCAGCCCTTCATGGCGGCACAGTGATGGAGCGTTTGAATGCAGGTGCAGCCTTGCATAAACAGCGCAAATACGCCGAAGCTGTTAAATACTACGACTCTGTTTTAGCCGAGCAGCCTGAAAATACAGATGCAATGTTCTTAAAAGGGGCCAGTTTTGTTGCCTCAAATCATTACGACAAAGCCATTGAAATTCTAAAGCACTGCCTAAACCTTAAAGAAGACATTGCCCCCGCGCACCACAACATTGGCCTTGCATATAAAGAAAAGAACATGCTTCCACAAGCCATTGAGCATTTGGAGCGTGCAGCTGAACTTGACCCATCAAACAGCCTGACCAAGTTCCACCTTGAAACGGCAAAAGCAGGCAACACTGATAAATCATCAACCGAGTACGTTAAAAACCTTTACGACCGTGCCGCAGGTGTTTTTGAAGACAACCTTCTTGGCCATCTTGACTACAAAGGCCCTGAGGTTATGTGGAAGCTATTGCAACAACACTGCCCGGATCAGCGTTTTGAGAATGTGATTGATCTTGGTTGTGGCACTGGCCTTATGGGTGTGAAAATTCGCGATATTTGCGGCACGCTAAAAGGGATGGACCTTTCAGACTCAATGGTTGAAGAGGCAAAGAAAAAGAAAGTCTACGATGAGCTACACGTGGCCTCTTTGACTGACTACCTTGAGAATGATGGCAATACCTACGACATGATTACCTGTGTCGATGTATTTATTTACATTAAAGACCTTGAGGCAGCCTTTGAGGAAATTTCAAAACACCTTAAAACAGGCGCTATCTTTGCGTATTCGCTCGAAAAGCTAGATGATAAGCACGATGATGACATTTGGGTGGACCCTAAAACACACCGTCATAAGCATAAACAATCGTATGTACGCATGCTGGCCGATAAATACGGCCTAGAAGAAATTGTGATGCACGAAGAGGCCCTGCGCCTAGAGCATGGCAAGCCCGTGCCATCATCATGTGTGATTGTTCGTAAGAAATAAGCTTAAAAGTATAAAGCTTAAGAAGTCGGCATTTCGGCCTCAGGTTCGCCTTTGATAAAGGCGGCCGTAATCGGGCATAATTCACCCGTGACATAATTTGGCAAGTAGCGGCGTTGGAACGCCATCAGAATCTCTTTATCATCCCCACGATACCCCTTTGCACGAATAGCCTCTATAGGCTCAAGGTCGCTTGGCACCCAAGGAGCCGCAAGGCCTTTACGTTCAAGGCGTGCCCAATCGAAGTGACGACCAGGGTCATCTTTGCGGTGAGGGGCAATATCACTATGACCCAGCACATTTTCAGGTGGGATGCGATGTCGGTGTAGCAAATCAGTTAAAAGAGCTTCTAAAGCCTCGTATTGGGCTTCTAGGTAGGGCTCGTTTGAGGCTTCGCCCTGATATGAGATCTCAATGCCAATTGAATGTTTGTTCAGGCTTTCAAGGTCGCCCCATTGGCTTTTGCCTGCATGCCAAGCCACATCATCATCTTTAACAAGTTGGATGGTTTCAGCATCATAGGTAATCATGTAGTGGCAGCTCACCTCTGCTTGGGTATCACACAAGCGTTGCAGGGCCGAGGCATCATCATCCATCCACGTGCCATGCACAATCACATACCGAATCGTCTCGGTACGTGGGGCAAAATTAGGCGAGGGATGCCACTTCATATATTATTTGCGATCCTTCGTAATAAGCTCAGGCAGTGGCGGAACCACTGAAAGTTCACGGCTGTTTACGTAAGCGCGGTCACGCTCAAACGAAATACCAATGTTACTTGGGCTGCGGCCATTACTCATTACACGGGTGATTTCACGGCTGTTTTTCAGCGTACGCTCATCAAGTAGGTTGATGGCGCTCAAAAAGTGAATCACAGGCTCAAGGTCGTTGGTGTTAATCGAAATTTTACCATCAAGGTAGCGTTTTTCGTTTAGACCAAACCCACCACGGAGTGAAACCCAGTTTTCACGGTTTTCAACCTGTAGGCTTTCAATCATGAGGCTTGGGGCGTCATCGCTTTCAAGCTTTTTGGCAATGCGCTTACGGGCTTCCATGCGGTCACTCTTGTTATCAGCAATAAGCGGTAGCATTTCTGGGCCGTACTGGCTAAAGAAGTCGTTTTCAAAGCCAACACCAGCAACAAGACGGTTCAGCACAAAAGGCTCGCCCATCAGTGGTTTGCCGGCACGGATGTCTTTTAATGAAATACGCCATGAAACAGGTGTACGAATACCGGGTGTTTCACGCACAATGTAGCCAGAGCTTGCACGTAGCGCTGCTTCAGACTCGTTCTCTTCATCCCAAAGGGTAATGTTGTTAAAGTTAAAGGCATATTCTGTGGTGTCATCAGGGCGCCAGAAACTTGAGAAGCGGCCACCTTCAATCACAGCACGGAACTTGCGCAGTACTTCGCCATTATCGCGAATTGTAATAAACAGCTCTTTATCCAAGTTGGCTTGGGCTTTACGCATATCGAACATTGGGGTTTCGATTTGCATACTGTTGGCTTTTAGCTCAATGCTACGCTCAGCATTTGGGGTTTGCCATGTCATAGCCATACCGTCAATTTCAAGTGTCACGTTATGTGGGTAACCTAGGGGTGTCATTTCACCTGGGGTTACGGTTACACCGTCTACTGAGTTCAGGGCTGTAACAATCGTCTCTTGCGCATGTTTAGCGGCAAGCCACCATGCTCCAAAATGACCAAACGCCAAAATAACAATGGCAAATAGAAAGCTAGCAATTACGCGTAAAATCATGAGTCTTAGCCTACTTTCTTTTTGTTGCCTGTTTGAATGTCAGGCTCAATCATTTTTTCAGGGCGCATAATACGCTCGAATGTTTCTTCGTCTAGGTAGCCAAGCTCAAGTGCTGCACCTTTAAGGGTAAGGTCATCAGCGTAAGCTTTCTTCGCAACTGAAGCGGCTTTATCGTAGCCAATGTGCGGGCTTAGGGCTGTTACCAACATCAACGAGTTTTTAAGGTTGTGGGCAATTTGCTCACGGTTAGGCTCGATACCTGTTAGGCAGTTGTCGTGGAAGCTAATGGCTGAGTCTGCAATCAAGCGGCATGACTGCAAGAAGGCATTAATCATCACTGGCTTAAAGACGTTAAGCTCAAAGTGACCGTTTGACCCTGAAATACCGATTGTTACATCGTTACCCATAACTTGGGCGCAGGCCATGGTCATGGCTTCACACTGTGTTGGGTTTACTTTACCCGGCATAATCGAGCTACCAGGCTCGTTTTGTGGCAAGTTCAATTCGCCAATACCACAACGTGGGCCTGAACCTAGCAAACGAATATCGTTTGCAATTTTCATCAATGCCGCAGCTGTTGTTTTAAGGGCGCCACTACCGTGCACAATAGCGTCGTGTGCGGCTAGGGCTTCAAACTTGTTCGGGGCAGAGGTGAATTTCATTTCGGTTAGGCGTGAAATTTCAGCCGATACACGCTCACCAAACTCAGGGTGGGCGTTGAGTCCTGTACCTACAGCTGTACCACCAATGGCAAGCTCGGCAAGGTCTTTAGTTGTTTGTTCAAGGCGCTTAATGCAGTGCTGAATTTGGCTGCTGTAGCCTGAAAATTCTTGGCCAAGTGTTAATGGCACAGCGTCTTGCAGGTGGGTACGGCCCACTTTAATAATGTGTTTAAAGGCATTGCTTTTGGTATCAAAGCCTTCGTATAGCTTGTTCAGCGCTGGAATCACGTTTTGTACCATGGCATCTAGTGCAGCAATGTACATTGCTGTTGGGAAGGTGTCGTTTGATGACTGACACATGTTCACGTGGTCGTTCGGGTGCACGGGGTCTTTCGAGCCGACAACGCCGCCCATAAGTTCAATCGCGCGGTTGGCAATTACTTCGTTCACGTTCATGTTGGTTTGGGTACCACTACCTGTTTGCCATACAACCAGCGGAAAGTGGTCATCAAGCTTACCGGCAATAATTTCGTCACATACGGTGGCGATGGTATCAGCAATTTCACGTGGCAATAGGCCAAGGTCAGCGTTTACTGTAGCTGCTGATTTTTTAAGGTAACCGAAAGAGCGAATAAGTGCAGTTGGCATGCGTTCGCCACTAATCTTGAAGTTCTCAATCGAACGTTGGGTTTGCGCACCCCAGTATTTGTCAGCTGGGACTTCAATAATCCCCATAGTATCTGATTCTTTGCGCATTTCTGTCGGCATGGTTTGATCCTTCGGTTAGGTTGTTTAATTATTTGTCTTCAAGGGCCTGTAGCGCTTGTTGTAACACAAGGCTGTTTGCACGCTCGCGGTAGTTTTCGTCAGCGTATGCATAGGCAATGGTGCCGTCTTCTGCAATAACGTATGTTGCAGGCACTGGCAAGGTTAGTCCCGCATCGCCGTTAATTTCGGCAAGGGTGCGGTCTGTGGCGTCTTGTACGTAAGCATCTGTCTTTTCACGAACATCTTCAGGCATTGTCCATTCAACACCGTAAAGCTTTGTAACGGCCATGCCTGTATCACTTAAAACAGGCATGCGAATACCAAAACGCTCGTGGGTTTCGGCAGTGTCTTCAGGGAGCTGAGCCGAAATGGCAACAACTTGGGCGCCTAGGCGGTTGTAGTGCTCAAGGTCCATATCAAGTTTTTTAAGTTGCGCGGCGCAAATAGGGCACCAGTTGCCACGGAAGAATGTCATCACAACGGGGCCATCCATCAGGGCAAGGGAAAGGGTAAAAGGGTTGCCATCTTGGTCACGCAGGGTAAAGTCAGGCGCTTTTTCGCCCGCTTTAAGGGCGGTTTCCCACGTTACGTGGCTATCGGGCATTGGGGTAGGGGGTACGTCATGGCTTGGGTTCATGAAGACCAGAACAAAACCTAGGGCAAAAACAATAGCCGCACCTGTTACAAAGTGGCGGTTAACACGTGAAATACTGAACATATATGATGTGCCCTGTTTGTCTTTTTTATATCTATAACACTATAGCAATAAACACTTAGGAAGAAAACTACAACAAACAAGCGCTAAAACCCCGCTATATGGCATTTTTTTGCACACGGGTGTGGTTATTTGGTTAGAAAGTTGATATTTTCAATTTCGCATTGAGCTTCAGCATTGCTTGGGCGATAATGCATTAAATGCGGGCGTGTAGCTCAGTGGTTAGAGCAGGGCACTCATAATGCCTTGGTCGGGGGTTCAAGTCCCTCCACGCCTACCATTTTAAAGCCCCTGCGGGGGCTTTAATTATTTGCTGGGCTTCTTATCCGCCCATGTTAAGAGTTCATCTAAAGCAGGGCACAGTTCTTCCCCCCATCTTGTAAGCCTATATTCAACTTTAGGGGGCACAACAGGGTATGACTTTCTTGAAACAAGCCCATCTTCTTCTAATTGCCGTAGCTGTTGGGTTAGCATTTTTTGTGTAATGCCAGGTATGCCGCGCTCTAATTCTGAAAAGCGGCATATGCCGTGCCCAAATAATTGGAATAGAATAAACAGTTTCCAGCGGCCTTCTAGTGTCTTAAGGGCCTCATTCACACCCAGCGCAGCTGTTTCTGGTGTATATTTGTCGTGGTTTCCACCAGTTTTTTGATGTTTTTTCATGCTTACTTTTTTGTGCGTACTTGTTGTTTTGTTAGATAGATTTTATCTTTTTTATAAGACAATAGAAAGAGAGGCTTTATATGAAAAATGCACAACAAGTTCTGACCCAATTTTTTGCAGCATCAAATGCGCGCGACATGGAGGCGTATATTGCTTTTTTTGCAGAAGATGCAGAAGTTTCTGATGAGCGCCAAACACATAAAGGCCACGAACAAATTAGAGCTTGGTATGAGGATGCTCTAGAAAAATACAACTGTCGACACAAGCTGCTTTCAGTGGAGAATGAAAAGGGGTTAGTACACGCTAAGGCCGAAGTTTCAGGCAATTTTGATGGCAGCCCTCTTGTTTTGGACTACAAATTTGGATTTGAGAATAATCAGATCAAATCTCTCAAGATTTACTAAGTTCAAACCAGTGAAATATGTCTTAGCGTTCGGGCTGGATATCTCTAGTCGGGTCTAACGTATGTGATGAAGCCTCAGGCCGCGCCATTTCTTGTTGGCGGGCGGTGAAGTATTCGTTCAGCGTTTTGTCTGAATGTTTGGTGGGGACTTCCTCTGCGCCCTCAACAATATCGAGTGTGGTTTCAACCATCATCAGGTGCGAGCCGCTGGCAAAATCAGCACTATCACGGTTGCCATCGCGAAATGGTGCAATGTCACGGTCATAGTCTTTCTTGAAGTATTGGCTGCTTTCAATCATGACGCTAGAATCACCTAAAATACTACCCTTTAGCGCGCCAGGTTTGAGGCCTAGCTCTTCTTCAAGAAGTTGATTACCAGTTTCCTTATGGCGGGCTGTTGAATCTTCAAGCTTTTTAGCGGCTGCTATGGTGCTGAGGCCGTATTGGTATGCCTCTGAACCTTTTCTCACAGCTTCACTTGAAGCCAGCCTTTTAGAGACTTCAGGGTCTTGCATGATTTCAACATATTTATCAAATGCAGTGGCAGCCTGTGCTTTTGGCAGGCGTGCTTCAAACTCAGCACGGATGGCATGGCTGCGTGCCATGTAGTTTTCACGGGTAAAGTCATTGGTCAGGCGTCGGCGCATGTCTGCAAGGTTATCGATTAAGTTATCTGCCGCTTTGGGGTTTTCTTGCGCTAATGAAGCGGCTTCGCCCGCGCGGATTGAATTCGCAAGCTGATTAAACCCCCGTGTTTTATATGTGCCGTTAGGGTCTCTATCACCTGTTTTGGGGTCTTTAATATTCTTTTGGGTGTATTTTAAACCGGCATCAGCATTAATGTTTTGCGCATGTGGCATCATGCCTGCAGGCTCGCCTAATACACGGTTTTGCGCATCCTGAAATTTTTGATACTGCGCCCAATGGCGCTGTGCCTCGCGTGAGCCTGAGTGGTAAACATCGTCTTTATGTTTCCCTTTGAAAATATCAAAAATGCCCAAAATGCTTGCCCAATCAATTAGTTATATAAAAAGTATAGGGGCGCATGGCTAAAGTTCAAGTAACTGTATCGATTCTTTAGCATTTATTGTATAGTCACGCTTATCAAACCCCTTACACAAAGGATGCCTAATGTTACTTGCCCCTACCATTGCAATGGCCTTTAGTATGTCAGCTGATGCGTTTGCTGCGTCAATTGCCAAAGGCGTCAAAATGCCAAAGCCAAAACCAACCCAAGCCTTACGTGTGGGCCTTATTTTTGGAACGGTTGAAGCGATTACCCCAATTATTGGCTGGTGCCTTGGCTTACTTGCCAGTGGATTTGTAGCTTCGGTTGACCATTGGATTGCCTTTTTTATTCTAGGTGCCGTCGGTGTTCATATGCTGCTTGAAAGTTTTGGCGAGCCTGAAGAACGCAGCACAGACATGAGCCTATGGCGCCTTGTACTGATTGCTATTGGTACCAGCATTGATGCCATGGCAGTGGGTGTTACCCTTGCATTTTTGGATGTGAATATTTGGCTTTCAGCACTCGCAATTGGTGGTGCTACCTGCCTTATGAGCAGCCTTGGCGTTATGACAGGCCACTACCTAGGCCTTAAGGCTGGCAAATACGCTGAGTTTTTAGGCGGACTAACCCTGATTGCTATCGGTACAGGTATTCTGCTGACCCATACAGGTATTTTGTAAGTCACTAATCTTCCAGATAGACTGCGATAAAAAAAGCCCCCCACCAAAAAGGTGGGGGGCTTAGTCGTTATAAGGGCACTGCCCGCCGAAAGCGGGTAGGACGGCATCCCGTGACCGAAGGTCAAAGGTTGCCGACAGGTCTGGCGGAACGCCAGTTCATTGCCGTAGAGCGATGCTCGGGCAATGAATTACAATGCCTTATGCCTTGTTAAAGATGGCAAGTACCAGAGCAATTTCGAATGCGCTTTCACGCAGACTATCGAAACGCCCAGAGGCACCGCCATGACCCGTGGCCATTTCCATCTTCATGATGGTCAGCGTATCAGCCGTGTTGACTTCACGCATTTTGGCCGCGTACTTGGCAGGCTCCCAGTAGGTGACGCGGTAGTCCGTCAACGACGAGGTAATCAGCGTATGCGGATACGCCTTTGCCTCGAGGTTGTGATACGGGCAGTAAGCCTCGATATCATCGTAAGCCGCAGCGTCGGTGATGGGGTTACCCCATTCCGGCCACTCCGGCGGCGTCAGCGGAAGCGTGTCGTCACTGATGGTGTTCAGCACGTCCACGAACGGCACACCAAGGTGTACCATCTTCCACAGCTCAGGCCGCATGTTGGTCACAGCACCCATCAACAGACCACCAGCACTACGCCCTTCAGCGTAGATATTGCCGGCCGTCGTGTAGTTCTGGTCGATCAGATGATCAGCCGCCGCAATGAAGTCATGGAAGGTGTTAACCTTCTTATCCTTCTTTGCGTCCAGGTACCACTGTTGGCCACGCTCGGTGCCGCCACGGATGTGAGCGACAGCAAACACGAACCCACGGTTGACCATGGCAAGGCGAATCGTCGAGAACGACGCCGGAATAGCGTGACCGTACGAGCCGTAGCCGTACAACCACATCGGCGCAGAACCATCTATAGGCGTGTCTTTGTGATGCAGAACGGTAATCGGAACCTGTGCACCGTCATGGCTCGTTGCCGTAAGGCGACGGACCACATAATCGGCCGGGTTATGCCCACTGGGCACTTCCTGCTGCTTGACCATGGTACGGCTGTCGGTAGCGACATCGTAGTCATAGGTCTGAGCCGGCGTAGACGGCGAGTTATACACGAAGCGCACCACGCTCGTGTTGTACTCGTAACTGCCAACCAGCGAAAGGTTGAAGGCTTCTTCCGGGAAGGAAATGGCCTTTTCTTCGCCAGTCTTGAGGTTGCGAATGATGATACGCGGCAGCGCATCATGCATTTCCTGACGCAGCAGGTAGCCATCGACGAGGTGAATCCCCTCGATGAGCGTGCCTTGCTGGTAGGGCACCAAGTCGACCATATTGGCTCGACCAGGCGTCGCTTCCGGGCAGGTGCAGATTTTGCTATCCACAGCGCCATCCTTGTTGGTGACGATGTAGAAGGTTCCGTCGGCGAAGTCGAGGTCGTATTCCTCGTCATCGATACGCTCGGCGAAGACATCGAACGTGCCCGTGGGCTTGTTCGCCTTCATGAACCGCCACTCGGTGGTGGTATGGCTCCCGATACGCAAGAAGATGTACGAGTCATCCGACGACTTGCCGAGCGACATGAAGTACCCTGCGTCCTTCTCGCGGTAGACTTCCTTATCCGTTGAGGGGTCAGTGCCCAGCACGTGGCGCTTTACGGCGCACGGACGGTGGTTGTCATCCACGATGGTGTAGAACAGGGTCTTGTTGTCGTTCGCCCAGACGAGGCTGCCGCCAAGCCCGCTGACCGACTGGCCAACTTGCTTGCCCGTGGCAATGTTGATCACACGCAGGGTGTAGATCTCGCTGCCGTTGGTATCTTCGACGATTGCAAGCATTGTGTGGTCAGGGCTGACCGCAAGCGCTGCGTTCTTGTAAAAGTCGAGGCCATCGGCCGCAACGTTCACATCGAAGTAGACTTCTTCGTCTGCCGATTCATCCGCCTTGCGGCAGTAAATCGGGTACTGCTTGCCGGCTTCTTCCCTGCGGTAATACAGGTAAGGGCCGTCACGCATAGGTGCCGAACTGTCATCGTCCGCAAGGCGGCCCTTCATCTCCTGGAAGAGTTCTTCCTGAAGCTGAGCGAGCGGCGCCGTTACGGCATTGGTGTAAGCATTTTCCGCATCGAGATGCGCACGAATTGCAGCGTCGAGCTTCGAAGGGTCCTTCAGAACAGCTTGCCAGTTCACGTCCTTCAACCAAGCGTAATCATCACGCCGGGTCTTGCCGTGCTGGGTAATGTTCTTCTGAACTTTCGTCGCTGTGGGCGGCGTTACGTTCTTTTTGATGGGCATTGGAATGCTCCTTGTTAGCTAGAAGAGAGAAAAGAAAAAGAGAAGATAAATGTAGAACAATATACCTAAGGCATTATGGGGCTAATTGTCAAATTTTCAAGCTTCTCAGCGGGGATTCTTTTGAGGGTTCTCTTGGTTTTTAAATTAGGGGCTTAAGCGTTGCGGGCACCTTCAACAAAACCACGCACTTTTACGGGGTCTTTTGCGCCTGTGGCATCTTCAACGCCTGAGTTTACATCAACACCTGCTGGGCGCACTTTTTGAACAGCCTCAGCAACGTTATGGGGGCCAAGGCCACCGGCAAGCCAAACAGGCTTATTGCAAGCGTCTACAATGGCTTTACTGATGTTCCAGTCGTGGGTAAGGCCTGTGCCACCCAAACGGTCTTGGGTACGGCTATCTAGCAGCAGGGCATCAAGCTCGGGCATGGCATCTAGGTGTTTGGCACGGTCAACGGCATCTTCACCCATAACATGCACGGCTTTAATAAGCTTAACTTTTGGCAAGGCCGCTTTGAGGGCTTTAATGCCAGCATCGTCCAAATCATCATGGATCTGAATCACCGTTACACCCAGTTGGGCCGCAATGGTGGCAATTTCAGTGGCATCAAGAAGGTGCGTTACCATTACGGTATCGATGGTTTTGGGCAGTTGGGCAATAATAGCGGCGGCTTTTTTAGCGCTGATTTTATCTTCCGCCTTATGGGTAAGGCCTACCAAAAACCCCAATGTTGTTGCGCCTGCCTCAATGGCCATTTGGGCTTCTTCAAGGGTTTGGATACCGCAAATTTTGAACGATTTCATAAGGTCTCTCCAAGTCTTTGTAATTTACGGGCGGCTACAAGTTACGGGCAATAATCAGTTTTTGAATATCTGACGTGCCTTCATAAATTTTGCACACACGTACGTCGCGGTACAAACGCTCAACCGGGAAGTCCTCGGTGTAGCCGTAACCGCCGTGAATTTGAATGGCTTCGTTACAAATTTCTTCCGCAACTTCTGAGGCCATAAGCTTTGCCATGCAGGCTTCTTTAAGGCATTTTTCACCGTTTTGGCGCATGATGGCGGCACGGTGGGTCATCAGGCGTGCAGCGTCTAGTTTCGTGGCCATTTCAGCCAGTTTAAAGGCAACGGTTTGGTGTTCAATAATAGGCTTACCAAAGGTTTGACGATCTTTTGCGTAAGCAATAGCCGCATCAAGGGCAGCACGCCCCATACCGAGCGACTGTGCCGCGATTGAAAGACGACCACCCTCTAGGTTAGATAGGGCAATTTTGTAGCCTTCGCCTTCTTCACCAAGCAAGTTTTCAGCAGGTACTTTCATGTTGTTAAAGCTAAGTTGTGCCACTTCCGAACAGCGCTGGCCCATTTTATGCTCTAGGGCTGAAACTTCGTACCCTTCGCAGCCTACTTCAACAATAAAGGCTGAAATGCCTTTTTTACCCTTTTCGGCATCGGTCACAGCAAACACAATGGCCGTGTCGCCGTTTTTACCACTGGTGATGAACTGCTTTGAACCATTCAATACGTAAAAATCACCGTCTTTTTTCGCAGTGGTTTTAAGGGCCGCAGCGTCTGAGCCTGCTTCAGGTTCAGTCAGCGCAAATACGCCAATCTTCTCACCACGGGCGAGGGGTTTTAGGTATTTATCTTTTTGTTGCTCGTTCGCGCAGTTTAGGAGGATTGATTCCACCATCGCTTGAATACACACAATAGTCGAGGTACCACCACAACCTGCTGCAATTTCTTCAATCGAAAGCACTTGGGCAAGGTAGTCAAGGTCCGCACCGTCGTAGGCTGCTGGCACAATAAGGCCTAGCATGCCAAGTTCGGCCATTTCTTCTAGCTCTGCACGAGGGAACTCGTGGGTTTTATCACGCTCGGCGGCTGTCGGAAGCAAACGTTCCTCTGCAAATTTACGTGTCATGTCTGAAATTAGGGTGTGGTGCTCTTGAAGATACATTTTACATTACCTCTACTGCGATTGCTGTTGCTTCGCCGCCGCCAATACATAGGGCTGCGATACCACGTTTTTTGCCATGGGTACGTAGCGCATGCACAAGGGTGGTGATAATACGTGTGCCTGAGGCACCAATTGGGTGGCCAAGGGCACATGCACCGCCGTGCACGTTTACTTTTTCATGGGGGATGGCAAGTTCTTTCATCGCGGCCATGGTCACAACGGCAAAGGCTTCGTTAATTTCAAACAGGTCAACATCGTCAATGGTCCAGCCTGTTTGTTTTAAAAGTTTCTCCATAGCGCCAACGGGGGCGGTAGTAAACCACTCAGGCGATTGGGCAAAGCTTGCGTGGCCTACGATTTTAGCTAGCGGCTTCAGGCCTTCAGCTTCTGCGGCTTCAGCACGGGCAAGTACAATGGCTGATGCCCCGTCTGAAATTGAGCTGGCGTTTGCTGCCGTAATTGTACCGTCTTTGGTAAACGCAGGGCGTAGGTTCGGGATTTTATCGGGCATTGCACGGCGTGGGCCTTCGTCGTTGCTTACAACAGTATCGCCCTTGCGACCTGCAATGGTAATAGGGGTGATTTCAGCTTCAAAAGCGCCGCCTTCGGTGGCTGTTTTTGCACGGTTGATTGAAGCCAGTGCAAATTCGTCCTGCGCTTCACGGGTAAACTGGTATTTGTCGGCACACATCTCTCCAAACTCACCCATAGCTTTATGGGCGTAGGCATCTTCAAGGCCATCAAGTGTCATGTGGTCATAAACAGTGCTGTGGCCAAAACGGTAACCACTACGGCCGTTCTTAAGCAGGTAAGGGGCATTGGTCATGCTTTCCATGCCGCCAGCAATGGCAAATTGCATGTTGCCTAGTTTGAGTTGGTCATGGGCCATCATCACAGTACGCATACCTGAGCCACAAACTTTGTTAACAGTTGTACAGGTTACGTGCTTTGGTAGGCCTGCACCAAGAGCAGCCTGACGGGCAGGGGCTTGGCCTTGACCAGCAGGCAGAACACACCCCATCAGAACATCTTCAATTTTAGCACCATCAATACCAGCTTTTTCAACTGCGGCTTTAATGGCGTGGGCGCCAAGCTCGTGGCCTGCAAGTGCTGAAAGCTCCCCCTGCATGCTACCCATTGGAGTGCGTGCGGCTGATAGGATTACAATGTCGTTATTGTTTTGGGTGCTCATTGGGGGAACTCCTTCTATTATCTTTAAGCGTCCAAATTATAGCATGGAATAGTTTGGGTATAGTATCCAAATGCGGTTAGAATAATGCTAAAGAGCAAATAGAACAAAGGGGTAGGGCATGAGTACAACACCTGTAAACGCACTAGAAAAACCGCGTGCGTGTAAAACCATTAACGAGCTTAAAGTCGGTGATAAATTCGTCCGTGACTATGAGGTGACGTACGAGGATGTTGTGAAGTTCTCTGAAATTTCAGGCGACTGGAACCCCGCCCACCATGACCCTGAATATGCCAAGACCACTATCTTTAAAGATCAAATTGCCCACGGCATGATTTCGGTAGCCAAGTTCTCAGGTATTTTGGGGATGGACTACCCAGGCCTTGGCACCATTTGGCTAGGCCAAGATGTTAAGTTTTTAGCGCCCGTATATCTAAACCGCCCCTACAAAGCCATTATGCAAGTGACCAAAGTAGACGTTGAAAAGAACGACGTGCACTTTGACACATGGTGCGAAGACGCCGAAGGCAATAAAGTGTTGACTGGTAGCGCTATTGCAAAGCCCATCCCGCAAAAAGTACGGGATAAGATGTAACCTAGATAGATATAAAAAAGCCCCCAAGTGCATGGGGGCTTTTTTATGCAGTTTGCCCGATAAGCCGGGTTTTGTCGTGGATTATCATTCATCTGGGGTGGCGATTACTCGCTACCTCTAGCGACCTACCCGAACCCCTTCCGCAAGGTACGGTTAAGCGGGGTTCCTATTTGGTCTTGCACCGGATGGGGTTTAGCCTGCCCTCGGCTGTTGCCAGCGAGGCGGTGGGCTCTTACTCCACCATTTCACCCTTACCTATATCTAAATACAGGCGGTATATTTTCTGCGCCACTTTCCCTAAGGAGCTCATGCTCCCCGCCGGACGTTATCCGGCATCCTCCTTTGTGGTGCCCGGACTTTCCTCACGCTGGGCGTGCGATAACCTAGGCAAACTGCACTGTGGGTTTAGCATAAAACGCATGCCCCCACAAGTTTCTGCTGCGCAATGTAATTGCATGGTTTATTATGCCGCCATGGCCAAAAAGAAAAACCTACCCGATTATATTCTTCGTCGTACGTCACGCCGCCGCAGCGTGGCTATTATGGTGCTGCCTGATGGCACCCTTGAAGTACGTGCCCCAAAACGGGTAAGCATTGGCTTTATCGAGACTTTTCTACACGAGCGCCTTGAGTGGATTAAACAGAAGCAGAAAGAGCGTGAAACACGCCCACAACTGCCAAAGCGCACATGGCTTGACGGTGACGTGTTTTACATCAACGGCGTACCGCACACCTTAGTTGTGAAAGAAAGCAGCCGCATTAGCGTTGAAGTTGCCGACGGCGAGCTTATTTTGTTCCAGACAGACCCTACCAATGCAACCCGTGCCCGCCACAACCTTATGCAGTGGTACAAAGACCAAGCCCTGCACGACTTTAAGCCACGCCTTGCGCGCCTAGCCAATGCCATGGAAGAGAAAGTGCCGAACCTTGAAATTACCAACGCCAAACAGCGCTGGGGCAGCTGCCAAGCTAAAAAGCGTATGGTGCGCCTATCAGTGCGTTTGCTGATGGCGCCAAAAGATGTGCAAGACTATGTGATTGTGCACGAGCTTGCCCACCTCAAACATATGGATCACTCGCGCGATTTTTGGAATCGGGTGGCAACCTTCTGCCGCCACTATAAGGCGATGGAAGAGAAGCTTTCGCATAATGCCCAGCTTTGGCGCTTCGATTAATTCTACTTGCCTTTTGGGCAGCATTTTCACTTTTCAACCTTATTCATTGCTCGTGTATTACTCATACACGTCGCTGCTTCATTGCGCTGAAAAGTAAAAAATCTACCCCAAAATTCGGCGTAAAATCTAGAGCTTCTCAAAAGTCCCATTCTTATTGATTCTTTTACCAAGACGAATTTGAAAAATAAAGATGAAAGGGCATGCTAGGAGCCAGGTAAAAGCGGCAAGGACAACCTTTGACAAAAGGCTTTCTCCGAAATAATTATCGCCATGAAAAATACACATATAAAGTATCCATAAATATAGCATCGCTGAAGGTATTAACGACCATTTCCAGATTGGCCATTTTGCAGGTCTAGCCCAGCCATATTTCATTATTACTAATGAGCAGTATATAGGTAGGGGGGCAATCAAATAGAGTTGGAATAGAATGGCTTTTATTCCAACAAAGAACCCATATGCTATAAACAGCATTCCGCCACCAATTAAATAGGCCTCACAAATTACGAAGAATAGCTCTAGGGGATGCCGACTTTTTAGGAAAGTAAGGAATTGAGTCATATTTAGCCTTGGCTAAGGCCGTGTACAACCCAAAGGGCGCCAAGACAGAAGACCATCACACCACCAGTTAGGTGCCAGTTCCAGCTCAGGTTATCAACCAGTAGGGCCATGGTAATCATGCAGCCAATAACGCTTACAACGTAAAGCGGGCCGCCGTAGGCTTGGCCGCCAAACATGTAGCCTTTAGCAATCACGTAGTTTGCGGCCAAAATAAGGGTGAAGCAGCCCACAAGTGTGCGTAGCATAGGCGAGGGCACAGCCTCGTAAAAACCACCAAGGATGCTAGGCAGAAGCTGACCGTTAATAAGGGCAATGCTGGCAAAAACCATGCTGAGGCCCGACACCATGCAAAGTGCAGATAGAATAATATTCATGAGTATAGTCCTTTAAGTAAATTACCAGCCAAGAGCAAGCTTCGGTGAAGGCTCGGCTAGGTAGAAGCCTTGAACATAAGGCACATTTAGTTTTTCACATAGCCACATAACGGCTTTGTTTTCAACTTTTTCAGCAATCATTGGCAGCTTCAGCTTATGACCAGCAAGGATAACCTCACGGAATTCTTCCACCGCTTTAGGGTCGCCTTCGCCTAGGCCTTCAAAGCGTAGGCAGTTAATTTTCATGTAGTCAAACTTCAGCTTTTTCGCGGCGTTTACAGAGGCAACGTTACCGAAATAATCTACTGAGAATTTACAGCCAGAAGCCTGCATATCACGCACAAAGCGCATAGCGGCATCGTCTTCAATAATCTCTTTTGAGCTTAGCTCAAAGTTCAATAGGTCAGGGCGGATTTTGCCACTTTGCAGGCCTTCTTGATAGGTATCACGGAAGGTCATACTACGGAAGGCACCATACGAAAGGTTAATGCTTAGCATGGTCTGCTTACCTTGAGACAAAATCTCCATATGGCGGCGCAGCGAGGCTACAATCACCATGTCATCCACTTGGTCGATAAACTTATGCTTAATCGCAAGGGGAATGAATTGCCCCGGTTGCATCAGCTCACCATCGTCGTTTACCAAACGTAGCAGGGTTTCAAACATCACCTTGTCTTTGCTTGAAGTATCAAGGATAGGTTGGAAGAATAGGCGGTAACGCTCGTTCTCTAAGCAGCGGTGAATTTGCTTAATTTGCTCTTTTTCACGGGCGGCTTCGCGCTCGGCCAAAATTTCTTCCTGTGTTTTTTCAGGCTCTGGCGCTGGCTTCTTGGCTTCTTCTTCAGCTTCACGCTTTTCAGCGTTTTCTTGCGCTAGTGTTTTTGGCGCTTCAAGCGGCGTGTCTTCTTGCTTGATAACCTCAGGCTTTGGTTTTGAGCGTAGGTCAGGTTTAGCGTTATCTGCTTTAATGCGTTCTTTTTCTTCTTCAGAAAGTTCACGGCCTTTGCCAGTAAAGGCACTCTTAATGCGGCCAAAAATACTATGCGGTGTTGAGCCTAGTGCGCCTACATCGTGGCGTTCACGGGTGTTTTTATCACCGTCTTCATCTTCAATGCTTGCATCACCACTACCTGTACTTCGTGCGGTGGCCGCACCCATGTTCAGGCGGTTGAACTGGCCTTTAGGCAGTTTGTCTTTAATACCTAATACACGTGTGATAGCCGCTGGCAGCAACGGGCGCTGCGGGTTCAATACACGGCGGAATAGGCCTGAACCTAACATCAGGATAAAAATCATAAACGCTAAGGCGCCGCCAATGTAGTACATGCGTGCTTTACGAACTTCTTGCTCGGCCACATCAATCGGGATGGCATTCATATTTTGCCAAAATGGGTGACCAGGAATACTTGTAACAAGGGTCATGTAGTTGCGACCATCAGGGAAGCGGAAGGTGCCAAATTCATTTGCCACGCCTTTAAAGAGTGGTAGATCAAGCTGTGCAAGCTTGAACAGGCTTGATTGGCCTGATGAAAGGTCAATCAGAAACACGCCATCATCGCCGCTGCGGCGGGCAAGGTAAAAATCAACAAAGCGCCAGCGGAAGCCTTCGGTTTGTAGGGGAGACATGGCGTTATCAACCTCAGCCATGTACATGATGTAACCAATTGAGCGGCCATCTTTTTGCAGACGTGCAGACGAGAAGAACCATTTTTGGTTATTGAAGAACGAAACAAACAAGTAGCGATCAAGCCCCGTTTGGTAGGCTGTAGCTAAAGTTTCACGGATTTTAAGCGGTAGGTCACGGGCATTGTCCTGCTTTAGGACCATGTTGCCATCCATTTTAAACAGATAGGTATTGTTAAGGCCGTATTTATCACGGGCAAGGTCGTAAAGGGCTTCGGCAGCAGCTTGGTCAGGGATAAGCTGCCCATCAAGGTTGCCCATGGTCTCAACACGTTCAAGAAGGTTGGTAATGCGAATATCTTGGCCAATGTCTTTAGCAATAGTGGTTTGTGCGGCAAGCCATTGGGTAATCTCAGCTGATTTTTCATTGTTGGCTTGTTGAAGCTCAAGCTGCCAGTTACGGGTGTTTTGCTGATCAAGCGTAATCAGGCTTTCGGCAAGCCAGCCAAGCGCAAGCACCGTGCTTGCGAGCAACAAAAGAAGCCATAATAAGTTTTTTAGTCGTGCTGGCATATTGGCTTTTAGCCTTATTTTTATTATTTAAACCGCAGTTTTTTAAGGTTTAGGTAAAATAACCCTCGTACCCCGTTAAAAGCAAGGTATGCATCGTAAAAGCAAATCACGAGTGCCACCTTTGAAAGCATCATCCATACAATCGGGGGCAGGCCACCATCTGCATGAAGCATCAAAAAAATACCAATTGTACCCAGCGCTAAAACAATGCGCTGTTGAACAAAGTCAATCTGCTCGTTTAAATAGGGCGATTTTCTTGCTTTTACGATAAGTAGCAAAATTAGTGCCAAAATACAGGCGAAGATGACCTTATATGGGTCAAGCAAGAACGCTAAACCAATACCTGCATGAAAAGCCGCCATTTGCAGCCGCGCCAACGGTGGCGTTTGTGCAAGCGCCATAGGGTGGCTAAATATCAGCTTAAATTTGTAAATCATCATGCATTCAGTAAATTGTTACTATTCAGTTATTCTAAAGAACGCCCAAAGGCTATGCAAAGCAAAACGGCATACAGCCCGCTAAACCCCTTGCGAACGGTGGCAGATATGTAACGTTTCGTTACGAGTTGCTTCAAAACGTTGCAATGTTTCGTGCAACGTAACGTTTTATTGAAGGAGTGGGTGTTATTCAAGGTATTGATATATAACGATATTTTATTTTTGTGATATTTGGCACACCGCTTGCAACTATAAAAGCAGATTCCTTGCTTTACATGTTTTGGCAAGTACCCGACACACACACTTTAAGGGCTGCAGGTTTGCAGCCCTTTTTTTTAATGGTCAATTCTTGCGATTAAATCCCTTTATTTGCGATGCGCTGCACTTGTGTATTGTTTATACACGGCGTTTGCTTATCACTGCATAAAGGAATTTTCTCATCAAGAATTGCCACATTAAAGGCAGAGAAGGGTGGTTATGAGATTTTCCACTTCTTCAAGCGGCGGTCAAGGGCAGGGCGCGAGATACCAAGGGTTTTACATGCTTGGGCTTTGTTGCCTTCATGGGCATCAAGAACAGCAAGGATATGCTCTTTCTCAACATCTTCCATTGAACGCAACACACTTACTGGTGATGTTGGTGTAGAGGCAGGCGCCTCTTTTGATGCTGTAAGGTGTTTTGCAACGTCAGCGTAGTCAATATATAGGTTTTGGCTGTGGGCGGCAGCTCTGGTTAGCACGTTTTCAAGCTCACGCACGTTACCATCCCAGTTATGTCCCTTTAGCGCGTCCATTGCGGTGCTGGTTAGGCCTTTAATATCGCGGCCAAGGGTCTTGTTGATGCGCATCAGCAGGTTACTTGCTAGCGCTGGGAAGTCTTCCATGCGGTCTTTTAGGGCCGGCACTTTAATATCAATCACATCTAAGCGGTAAAACAAATCTTCACGGAACTTACCTTCGGCCACCATTTTCTTCAGGTCGCGGTGAGTGGCGGCAATAATGCGGGCATTGGTTTTGCGGGTTTGGTTGCTGCCTACACGCTCAAAGGTTTGCTCTTGCAAAACACGAAGCAGTTTTGCTTGTAGGTGGGCTGACATTTCACCAATTTCATCCAGGAAAAGCGTCCCGTCTTCAGCAACTTCAAAGCGGCCCTGTTTAGTTTGGTCGGCACCCGTAAAGGCACCTTTTTCGTGGCCGAAAAGTTCACTTTCAAGCAATGTTTCAACAATTGAGGCACAGTTTACGGCAACAAAGGGGCCATCAAGACCGCTGTGTTTATGGATAGCACGGGCCACAAGTTCTTTACCTGTACCTGATGCACCTTGCACCAAAACGTTGGCTTTGTTTTGGGCAGCAATGGCAATTTTTTTAGCCACATCAAGCATACTTTGGCTGTTGCCCACAATCTCAGGGGTATCATTTTCCTGTTCTGGGGCAACGTTAACGGCAATCTTTTGGCTGCTTTTTGAAAGGGTTTGCTTCAGGATTTCCTCAAGCTTTTCCATATTAATGGGCTTATGCAGGTAATCAAACGCACCGGCTTTCATCGCTGAAATGGCAAGGCTCATGTCGTGGAAGCCTGTTACCATAACAGCGGGTGTCTCTGGTTTTTCAGTGATAATCCACTGCAGCAGTTTAATGCCATGTGTATCAGGCAGGTGTTGATCTAGTAAAATAAGGCGAGGGGTTGAGCCTGTTAAAAACGCACGGGCTTCGGCACCAGTATGGGCAAGCTCGGTCGAGTAGCCAAGGTCATCGAGGTTCAGGGCCAGCATTTCTGCAAGGGCCGCATCATCATCGATAATTAGTACATCTGGCTTATTGCTCATAGGGCTCACTTATTTGTATTACCCTTCAAGGGGCTTATTATGTTGTGACCATTCGTCAGGGGTGTGGGCTTTAATAGCGAGTGCATGAATGGCATTGCTTTCAAAGTCACCTTTTAATGCGGCATTCACAAGGCGATGGCGCTTAAGGCTGTTTAACCCCTCAAACTTATGGCTAACCACGATAACGTTATAATGACCACCGCCATGCTCTTTGGCACCCGCATGGTTACGGTGGCGGTAGCTATCGTCTTCGACTTCTAGGTGAGTCGGGTTGAAATTTTCGGTAAGAATGGTTTTTATTTTTTCTAACATGTTATGATGATACCCAAATTTTGAATAAATAAGAAGATACTAAATCATTATGCCCACCACCATTACCTCTTGGAACGTAAACTCAATCCGTGCCCGCCTAGACCATGTGCTTGACTGGCTTGAAGAAAACGAGCCCACACTCCTGTGCCTACAAGAAACAAAAGTGCAAAACCACGAGTTCCCGATGGAGCTATTTGTTGACGCTGGCTGGAATGTACACATCAATGGTCAACGTACCTATAACGGTGTGGCGCTAATTTCCCGTGAGGAAATTACCGACGTGATGCTTGAAACGGGTATCCCTGTTTTGGATGAACAAAAGCGTATTATTGGCTGCACCCTTAATGGTGTGCGTGTTTACAACGTATACGTACCAAACGGGAAGACCCCCGAAAGCGAATCATTTGTATTTAAAGAGCAGTGGTATAAAGCCCTTAAAGACTTTATGACCGCCCACCATAAGCCAGACGAAAAAGTAGTGATTTGTGGTGACTATAACGTTGCCCCTGACGATATTGACGTACACGACCCCGAAGAAATGCGCGGCGTGTGCTGCTTCCACCCAAGTGAGCAAGAGTGGTTTGAAAATTTAAAGGACTGGGGCTTTACCGATGCCTTCCGTGCCCTGAAGCCTGACGAACAAGCCTTTACCTGGTGGGATTACCGGGGGGCGTCATTCCGCCGTGACCGTGGCATGCGTATTGACCACCACTTGGTGTCAAAACCGCTGATGGATGATGTGACGGATGTGGTGCTTGACCGTGATGAGCGTAAAAAGGAAAAGCCTTCGGATCATATTCCGGTGACGCTTGTTCTGAAATAAGAACAGTCACCTCTAGCAACAACAAAAAGCCCCCGGTGGTATTTACCTAGGGGGCTTTTAAATTCTTTACTTAAAAAGAACTAGCCGAATAAAGCTCGGCGAAGAAGAACTATGACTTAAGCTTAGCTTCTTTGAATGTCACGTGCTTACGTACAACTGGGTCGTACTTTTTAAGCTCGATCTTTTCAGTCGCAGTCTTTGGGTTCTTTTTAGTTGTGTAGTAGTAGCCTGTGTCAGCTGTTGAAACTAGCTTGATGTATTGGCTGTTTGTACGTTTTGCCATGGGTCTACCCTTGTTAAAAACTTTTAAAAATCTGTGTTAGACGCTGTTTTTAATAGATGTTGGGTCATAAGTCAAGATGCTAAGTATAAATAAATTTAGGAATATTAAGCTTTCTATATGTTTATAGGGCTTATTTATCTGGTATTCTGGCCAAGAAGAATAAATAGAAGAACATCATGATTTTATATTTCAGACTTATATTGGTAACTCTCAAAATCTTGTGGGCAAACTGGCGTTCACCGCTGGTGTCACGCCATCATGATATTACCTTTCATGTTCTTCCGACGGATATGGACCTAAATCGCCATATGAATAACGCACGCTACCATTCGTGGATGGACCTTGGCCGTTACTACATGCTAGGCCGTTACGGGCTTTTAAAGGCTATTTTTGGGGGCGACGGCTGGCAGGGTATTATTGGCGGCGTGCACATTAGGTTTTTGCGCCCATTAAACTTTGGCCAAAAGGTTACCTTGCGCACTGAAATTGAAAGTTTTGACGAAAAATACTTCTATATTAGCCAAACCTTTTTAGTCAAAGGGAAGGTTGCGGCTAAAGCCCACGTGAAGGGGATTATGGTGACGACTGAACGCAAAATCCGCCCACGTGAGGTTATCCGCCGTGTATTAGGCGCCGGCGTGAAAATTAAAAAGTCGTAGTATTGAAAAAGTAAAAGCCCCCAATTTTTCGGGGGCTTTTTGCATGTGAGGTGCGTTGAAGGGCTTTGATATCTTAATAGTCTGGGCGCATTACAGGCTCGCACACAAAAACAGTCGGGCCCCAGTTAAAGTCTTTCTCAACCTTAATGCCAATTGGGGTGTTGAGGGGCGGGACGGTCATGGTTTGGTCAAGCTTAATGGCGCTAATCATCATCGGGGCCATTTGGTTAGGTTCTATAAATTCAAGCACAAGGTCACCGCTGCGGGTATGCATGGCCACTTTATAAGCAGGGCTAGGGGCTGTAAGTGTGCCCGTTGCACGGATCATCTCAGGCGAAATACGCTCAAGCTTAATGTTATTTTCGGCTTGGTCTTGGTCAGCCTTACAGGTAATCATCTCGGTTGGGGTCGCAGCTTGAGCCATAACTGGCACTGCTATAAGGAGCGCTGTGGCTGAAAGTTTAGTTAACGCATTCATGTAGGTTTGACCCTTCTTTAATTGGTTTAGGCTCGTAGCTTTCGTCTCGGTCCACTTTTTCGGGAGAGATAATCATACGGCCTGGGTTTTCAACATTGCCAGTTTTTGTACGTTCAACAAGCTCACCTCTTTGGTAGCGCTTTGTTTCACGCATGGTGCGCACTTTGCCGCGCTCGGTTTGAGGGTCGTTACACTTAACATTCATGGCATGCGCTTCGGCCATTGGCAGCGCTAATGGAGCAAAACTAAAGATTAAGAGGGCCATCGCCAATAGAGTTTTAAACATATACAAACCTTTTAACATCCAATATTACGAGAAATTACAATGCGTTGTACTTCGCTTGTGCCTTCGCCAATTTGCAAAATACGTTGGTCACGCCATAGTCGTTCTACGTCGTATTCACGCATAAGCCCGTAACCGCCATGGATCTGAATGGCAGCATCAGTTACACGGCCAGCCATTTCGGTGCAGTAAAGTTTAGCCATAGCAGCTTGTTTGCTGTATTTAGCCCCGCTGTCACGTAGTTTTGCAACGTTGTAAAGGTAGGTACGGGCCAAATCAATTTCGGTAGCCATATCAGCCAGTTTAAAGGCAATGGCTTGGTGTTTTGAAAGTGGTTTACCAAACTGTTTACGCTCCTGTGCGTAGGCAAGGGCAAGTTCGTAAGCGCCTTGAGCGTGGCCTAGGCCCATGGCAGCAATGCCAAGGCGGCCGTAATCAAGAGCAGTCAGCATTTGCTTGCTGCCGTCGCCTTGTTTGCCAATCATGGCATCGTCGGTCACTTTAACGCTATCAAGGTAAACTTCAGCTGTATCAGACGCACGCCACATAAGTTTGCCGTGCATTGGTTTTACAGTTAGGCCAGGGGTGCCCGCTTCAACAATAAAGCAGGTCAGCTCAGGGCTACCGTCTTCGTTCGTACCTGTTTTGGCTTGTACAGTTAAACCGCCTGAAAGTTCGTTCGCCACGTTGGTAATAAAAATCTTCGAGCCGTTAATTTCCCAACCTTCGTTGGTTTTTTTAGCGACTGTTTCGGTTGCACGGCTGTCTGAGCCTGCGTTAGGCTCGGTCAGGCCAAAGCCCCAAAGCATTTCGCCCGTGCACATTTTAGGTAGGTATTTTTGCTTTTGCTCTTCAGTCCCAAAAAGGTAAATAGGGCCAATACCAATTGAGTTATGCGCCGTAATGGTTGCAGCTTGTGAGCCATCAATACGGCTTACTTCTTCCATAGCGACGACGTAGGAAAGGGTATCCATCCCGTGGCCGCCGTATGCAGGGTCAATGGTCATGCCGAAAAGGCCCATCTCGCCCATTTTTTTGGTAAGCTCTACTGAAAATTCTTCCTTAGCGTCAAGCTCTTGCGCAAGAGGTTTAATTTCTTCTTCCGCAAAACGGCGGATAGACTCGCGCACCATTAAGTGTTCTTCGTTGAGTAGCATGTCCATGGGGTAAGTCTCCTTAGCTCATCACAATTTTAACCTTGGTGGCAGCAGTGTCGTCGCTGCCAAGGCTATGGCCAATGGTTGGCATAAGCTCAAGGTTAGTACGTTGGGTTGGGTCGTTAAAGGCGGCCAAGATTTGGGCTTCTTTAACTTTAGCTTTAGCAAGGTGGTTTTCCTTCACGTGGCCAAACCCGCGGATTTCTTCAGGGATGCGGGCAAGCGCTACGGCTAGATGATGGTTTTCAGCATCTAGGTTTTTAACAAGGTGTTTCACCATGTGCTTGTAGTCTTTAATCAGTTGGCGCTCGGTTTTACGCTCGGCCGTGTAGCCAAAAATATCAAACGCAGTACCACGCAGGCCTTTTAGCTTAGCAAGTACTTTAAAAGCAGGGTAAACCCAGCCGCCAAACTCTTGCTTTACAAGGTGGCCTTTGCTGTTTTTACGGGCCAGCAGAGGCGGCGCCATATGGAACTTCAGCTTGTAGTTACCAGCAAAGGTTTGTTTAAGCTTTTGCTTAAACTCGCCTGAGGTATATAGGCGGGCAACTTCATACTCGTCCTTATAGGCCATAAGTTTAAAGGCATAGCGGGCCACAGCTTCAGTTAGCTCAGTATCTTTACCAAGTTTGGCCTCGGCCTTTTGGGCTTTGGCAACCAGCTTTTGGTATTTCTCGGCGTATTTAGCGTTTTGGTAATCAGTTAGGTACGCCACACGTTTTTGAATAATCTCTTCAACCGTATCCGAAAGGGCCTCTGGCTGTTTACGGGCTTTAAGCACGTCCTTTACCTTAGCAGGGTTGTGTGCACCAAGGCGGCCCCATGCAAAGGCTTTAAGGTTATCTTGCACGGCAACGCCGTTTAGTTTTACAGCTTCTTCAATGGCCGCAAAACTTAGCGGAATAAGCCCTTTTTGCCATGCGTAGCCCATCATAAACATGTTGGTGGCAATGGCATCGCCCATAAGGTCAGTGGCAAGGGCGGTAGCTTCAATAAAGTCAGCCTCGTTTTTACCCACGGTGTTCTTGATTTTGAGCATTTGCTCACTCTCGTGGAACTTGGTGTCAGGGTCCAAAGTAAAGGCCGCTGTTGGGGTAAGGTGGCTGTTTACAATAGCCGTTGTTTTTTCTGAGTAGCGGCTTAGCGCAACTTTACCTGCTGAAACCACAACATCGCACCCAAGCAAAAGGTCAGTATTACCGGTGGCAATACGCACGGCGTGTAGGTCGTCAGGGGTTTTGGCAATACGTAGGTGGCTCATCACCGAACCGTTTTTCTGCGCGAGACCGGTTTGGTCCAGTACGGTTACGCCTTTACCTTCAATGTGTGCTGCCATACCAAGCACAGCGCCAATGGTAATAACGCCTGTGCCGCCAATACCTGTAATAAGCATGTTGTAGGGCTTATCTAGTCTTGGAAGTTTAGGGTCTGGTAGGCCTGCAAAGGTATCGTCGCCTGTTTTTTGTTGTTCAAGCTTACGCAAGTCACCGCCATGGACGGTCACAAAGCTAGGGCAAAAACCTTCGACACATGAGTAGTCTTTGTTGCAGCTTGATTGGTTGATTTTACGTTTACGGCCAAACTCGGTTTCTAGCGGCTCAACAGCCACGCAGTTTGATTTCACCGAACAATCGCCACAGCCTTCGCACACAAGTTCGTTAATAAAGGCTCGCTTGGCAGGGTCAGGGAACGTGCCACGTTTACGGCGGCGGCGTTTTTCAGCGGCACATGTTTGGTCGTAAATAATAACCGTTGTGCCTGGGGTTTCACGCAGTTCGCGCTGAATGTCATCCAATTCACGGCGATGGCGAATTAGCGTCCCTGTGGCAATTTGTTTATCGCCCACGTGTTTTTCAGGCTCGTCGCTTACCAAGTAAAGTTTCTTCACGCCTTCAGCTGCCATTTGCTGCGTAATACGAGCGACGCTCATAGGGCCTTCAACAGGTTGGCCGCCCGTCATAGCAACGGCATCGTTATAAAGAATTTTGTAGGTAATGTTTACACCTGCTGCCACCGATTGGCGCACCGCTAGGCTACCTGAGTGGTAGTAGGTGCCGTCGCCTAGGTTGGCAAAAACGTGTTTTTCATTGGTAAATGGCGCATGACCCACCCAGTTCACACCTTCACCGCCCATGTGGGTGATGATGTTTGAGCTACGGTTCATCCATTGCACCATGTAGTGGCAACCAATACCTGCAACCGCACGGCTGCCGTCAGGGACTTTGGTTGAGGTGTTGTGCGGGCACCCTGCACAGTAGTACGGCAGGCGTGTTACGGTATCGGCAAATTTTTCAGCTTGGTCTTGTAGGGCTTGAATGTATTTAGCACGCTCGGCCACGGCTTTAGTGGTGGCGTTTTTACCGCAGGTTGCAGCAATACGTTTGGCCATTGCCAGCGCCACAAGGGCGGGGGTGTGGCCGCCTGCAAATGGTAATAAAACTTCGCCTTTATCGTCGTGCTTACCAACAAGGCGCGGCTGGTCTTTTTGGCCGTAAAGCAGCGTTTTAAGCTGATGTTCAATCATCTCGCGCTTTTCTTCAACTACGAGGATTTCTTTTAGACCTTTAGCAAACTCAAGTACGCCTTCGTTTTCGAGTGGCCAAACAAGGCCTACTTTGTAAATACGAATGCCAAGTTTTTCAGCGTCTTTAACTGATAAGCCCAGATCATCAAGTGACTGCATAACGTCCTTGTATGATTTACCGCTGGTAATAATACCAAGGGTGGCTTTTTTAGGGTTGGTAATAAACTTATCAACGCCGTTGGCTTTAGCGTAAGCCACGGCTGCAGCCACTTTCGCTTCAAGGCGTTGTTCTTGCTCAAGTGGTGGGTCCGGCATGCGAATGTGCAGGCCACCTTCTGGGCGGCTATCTTTTTTAGGTTCTTTAAGCTGAATACGAGTGGGTGAAACCTCAACACTGGCTGAACTTTCAACAATTTCGGTTGCGCACTTTAGGCCAACCCAACAACCTGCATAGCGGCTCATGCCAAAGCCAATAAGGCCATAATCTAGGTATTCTTGCACGGTGGCCGGGTATAAGACTGGCACCATGGCTGAAATCATATCGTGTTCTGACTGGTGGCCAAGGGTTGATGATACGCAGTCGTGGTCGTCACCAAGCAAGGCTAGTACGCCGCCGTTGGCTGATGTGCCTGCAGCGTTTGCGTGTTTAATAGCGTCCATTGAACGGTCAACACCAGGGCCCTTGCCGTACCAAAGGGCAAAAGTACCGTCAAACTTCGCATCGGGGAATAGGTGTGTTTGCTGGCTCCCCCAAACGGCTGTCGCGCCTAGGTCTTCGTTAATGCCAGGGGTAAATTTAATGTCGTGGCTTTCAAGGTGCTTTTTGGCAGACCAAAGCTGTTTGTCAAGCCCGGCAAGTGGTGAACCACGGTAACCACTAATAAAGCCCGATGTATTCAGCCCACGGGCTGTATCAGCTTCTTTTTGTAAGATGGGCAAGCGCACCAAGGCTTGCGAGCCTGATACAAAGATGCGGCCTTCTTCAAGGGTGTATTTGTCGTTTAGAGTCACGGGCTGTGTGATGCGGTCTGCAGATGTCATGGCTTACCTATATTTTCTTTTGGCGGCATTATATATGAAAACGCAATAGATTAAGTAAAATTCTCGTAAAAAAAGCGGGGGCAATGGCTGCCCCCGCAAGTTCTATAGTCTATAATCAGCGCCAATCCTAGGCTGTAGCGCACCCTTAGCGTGTAAGCATTTTGTGCGGTGCAGCAATTCCGAGGAGGTCAAGGCACACAAGTTGGTGTGCTCGGGTGAGGGCTGCAAGGGTCAGGCGTGAAGCTTTAACGGCTTCATCTTCCGTGCTCAAGATTGGGCAGTCGTTGTAAAACGCTGAGAATTTTTGCGCAACGGTGTAAACCTGCTCACAAAGGGCACTAGGCTCGTAACGTTCGATTGAGCGGTTTAGGGCATCGGTAAAGTTAGCGATGCTCAAAATAAGATTACGCTCAGAAGCATGGGTTACTTTAATAGGCGCACCTTTATTGGCAACATCTAGGCCTGCTTTTTCAAAAATTGAGTTAATACGGGCCACGCTGTACTGCAGGTATGGGCCTGTTTTACCTTCAAAACGAGAGAACTGCTCAAGATCAAAGATGTACTCAGTGTTGCGGTTGTTGTGCAAGTCTTGGAACTTAATGGTCGCAACGCCAATTTCGGTGGCAAGTTGGTCAAGGTCCTCTTGGGTAAAGCCTTCCGCCTTTTCGCTGCCAACTTCAGGCAGTTTTTCACGGGCTTTATCAATGGCTGCATTTAGCAGGTCATCAAGTTTTGGTGGTGCGCCTTCACGGCTTTTAAGTGGCGTGCCGTCGGGGCCGTTAATGGTACCAATGGCAGCGTGCGTAAGTTCGTAGTTGGCATAGTCAGCCATGCGCGCACTTTCAAATACCTGCTGGAAGTGCAAACTTTGGCGGCGGTCAACAATGTAAATAATACGGTTTGTTCCATAGTCTTCAGTACGAAGTTTAATGGTCGCAAGGTCAGTTGTGGCGTAGGTGTAGCCACCGTCTGATTTTTCAATCAGGGCAGGGGGCATTTTCTTTTCTTCATCAAAGCGGATGATAATAGCACCGTCGTCAAGCTCGGCAATCTTCTTATCCTTTAGCTCATCAATCATAGGCGCAAGCATTTGGCGTACGTCACTTTCGCCAAGCCACAGTTCAAACGTAGCGTTTAGGCGTAAAAAGTTCTTCTTTGCTGATTCAAACGAAACACCACGCAAAAGCTTCCAAAGTGCAATGTAGCCTGGGTGCTCTTCTTGTAGGGCAGCTGCTGTGAGGCGGGCCTTGCGGCGTACGTCTTCGTCTTCTTTACCGCGGGCTGCTGCTTTACGGTAGATAGCGCCAATCTCGTCAATATCAATAGGGCTTTCAGTTGGGAAGCCTTCGGTTTTACCTTCTTCAAAGAAAGGCCATTCCGGGTGGTCATGCTCGAGTTCAGCGATAATCATACCCATAGGCATGCCCCAGTCACCAAAGTGCACGTCGCCTTGGGCGTTGTGGCCGGCAAAGTTCAGCATGCGTTTAAGGCTTTCACCGATAATGGTTGGGCGTAGGTGGCCTACGTGCATCGGCTTACCCATGTTAGGGCCAGCGTAATCAAGGATAATTGTGTCAGGCTTTTCTGTGCGAGGGAAACCAAGCGTTGGGCTGGTAAGCAACCCGTGGGCGTGGCTCGCAAGGAAAGCGTCTGAGAGTTTAATGTTAATAAAACCTGGGCCAGCGATTGAAAGCTCGGCAAACATCGCGCCTTCAGTATCGGCCTTTTTCAATTCAGCAAGAATAGTTTCAGCAAGTTCGCGAGGGTTTTTACCCATTGGCTTAGCAAGGGCAAGGGCGCCGTTGCACTGATAGTCAGCAAGCTCAGGGCGGCCAGATGGCACCACAGCTGCGTGTGTAGTTTCAAGCCCAGCGTTAGCGAAGGCTTCTGATAGGGTGGTGTTTAGGTGTGCTGTAAGGTTTTTCATGGGCGAAAGATTAGCCTTCTGACAGCAAAAAATCAACAGATTCAGGCGTGTCAGTTTTTTTTAACTGACAAAAATAACACTATCCTCATTGAAATAAAGAGCTAGGATTTACGCCTGTTTTAAAATGAAACACCTTTTACAACCCACGGTGGCCCTTGATTTTACATATTCACAGATTGTATACAGTCTTTAGCGTATCATAATGATACAGTAATTCGTCAGGTCAAAAATTTGAATGTATCAAAAAATGTCAGTAATATTGGTATTTCTACTTGAGGCATGCCCCAAAATAATATGTGACCAGCGTATAACTAAATGGTTCACGGATATGACTAAGTAAATATTTATAACGGAGAAGCTAATGATGAAACTAACGATGAAAAAATACACGAGTGCACTAGCAGTAACAGCATTAATCGCAGGCGGTGCTACAGCAGCATACGCAGCAACAGTTCAGGTTGACGCTAACGCCAACTTCTTGGCAGCGCTAACACTTGTTAAAAACACAGACATGGAATTTAACACAATTGAAGTAGCAGCAGCTCCTGCAGGTGGTGATACTGCCGTACTAGGTACTGACGCTAACATTGTGTACGCAGGTAACTTCTCAGGAAACGGTACAGGTACTGAAGGTAACGTTGATATTACTACAGGTACAGATGGCGCTACTCTAGATATCTTTTGTGAAGCCTCAGGTACCCTAACCGATGGTGCTGGTTCATCAATTGATGTTAACGCAGTTGAAATCGTAATGGAAACAGGTGTAGCAGGTGGTGCAGGTACAGCTTGTGCTGGCCTAGGTGTTGCAGCTCTTAGCCCAGTGCTAGACTTGGCAACAAACAACACTATCCTTATGGGTGGCACAATTGACGGTGCAACAGCAGCAGCTTTTGCTAACGCCCCTCATAGCACAACCCTTGCTGGTGGTGACCCAATCCAACTGGATGTACAGTACCAGTAAGAAAGATGTAAATCTTTAGCCAGTCTCCGCTAAGAGTGCTACCGCTTAGATCCCCCTTTAAGTTGGTAGCACTCCACTGGCAAAAGAATTTATATAAGTAGAGGGTAAGACTTAAACTTTAATAACTATAACTTTTAACTTTTGCAGGTAGATGTAAATTGAAAAAATTTGCGACAGAGTCATCAGCATTAAACCAGGGGCATAGTCTTCGTGTTAAACGATACCTTGCCCCTGTTTTAATTCTTGCATCGGCAGTGGTCGCGTTTTTCCCATTTTCGTCTTACAGTGCAACCAACCTCCGCTCTAAGGGAACAAGTTCAATTTACATTGAGGCCTATGTTAATTTTATTGCGGCTTCAACATTTGAACTTTTTCATGTGATGTTCCAACTGCGTCGTCTGCCAAAAGGTGATTTGGGTATCGGTACAAATCAAAATGTGACTGACCTCAAGAGCCGAGAGCTTTTGGCTAAAGTATCAGGTGCCTCAGTTGTTATTAAAGGTGTAGAAGGTGAAATTGTGCAGGTTAGCTGTTCTAAGGAAGGTGCTTTATCAAGCGGTTTTCAAAAAATGCCGATTTCCGATGTTGAGGTTGCTGCAGGTACACAAAATACTGGCGATTATGGTGAAGGTGTTCAGTGTGCAGGTGATGCGGCCCCAGCAATTAGCCATGTTATTACCTCTCAGTCTGATGACAACACCTTGTTTATTGGCGCCCGCGTACAAGTAAGCAATAAACTTGCGGCCGCCCGCTACACAACCTCAAACCCAGATGGGCAGCCAGTATCTTTTGAGATTAATTATATTTAAGGTACTCACTGCGGAACTAAGTGTTCATTTCAACGTTTGTAATGAGGAGAAGACTCCCGTAAGGTAAGAGAATGAAGAAGCAAATTAAACTACTGGTATTATCGGCTATTTGCGGCGTGATGAGCGCCCAATTTGCTGCTGCTGGTGGTATGATTAGCTTTTCTAATGTTGTAGATAGCGCTTATGGAACTATTGATTATGTTGCGGGTGCAAATGGTAATATCGATATGGGTGCCAATGGCGCAATTGCTTATGGCCCCGGGTATTCTGGTACAGGTGTTGGTGTTCCAGGGCGTTTTCAAATTGGCGGTGGCTTTTTTAACCGAGTTGATATTTCGTGTAATCCAACAGCCGTCATGACAAACAGCGCAGGCTCGGCACTACTCATTTCAGAGGTTGAGGTTTCAAGCGTATTTGGCACTGGGCCCTTTGGTACAGGTGCAACGTGCAACGGTATTGGTAATACGGTTCTTTCAATTACTCTGTTTTTCGGTGTTTATAACACAGTCTTAATTGGTACACGCATTGATGGTACTGGTGGTATCCCAATTGGACCAGGGTATTATGCAACCGATAACCCGGGTGGCACCTCAATGCTTTTTGATGTGGTTTATCAATAAAACTAGTGCTAAACTTCGAAAATATTTGATTTTATGGCTTGTTCCATATGTGTGTAAGAATATATTAATAATAAAAGCGAATGAATATGAAATTATCTAACTTGTTCAAAGTTCTAACCGTATGTGTAGTTGTTGGTGGAGGCTTGGCTTACAATGCATCAGCTAGCAGTCTGCTATTTATTTCGCCCCACCGTGCTGTGATTGCCTCTGGCGACCGCACAACAGAAGTAACAGTTGCCAACCAATCTGACTATAAGCGCCGCTACGAAATTACACTGATTGATAGTGTTATGACTGAAGCTGGAGCTACGAAACGTGTTGATACATTTGAATATTCAGCTAAGCGTATGTTGCGCTATGTGCCACGCTCTGTTGAGCTTGAGCCTGGCGAACGCCAAACAGTACGTGTAATGGTGCGTCGTCCGCGCGACCTTGCAGATGGTGACTATCATACTCATATGCTTTTCCGTGAACAACAAGTTGAAGAGCCTGTTGAACAAAATACAGACGAAGACCGTACTTTCAGCTTTGAAGTTGGTGCCCGTTACGGGGTGGCTATCCCTGTTATTGTGCAGGCCGGTACTGTTGAATCAGATCTTTCATTCGGTACAGTGACACCCCAAGCAGAACCGAAGGGGATGACTGTTGAATTTAAGCGCGGCGGTAATGCTGAAGCAAATGGCTTCCTTCGTATTTTTAAAGAAACACCAGCAGGTGAAGAAGTTGCATCATCACCGATGTGGGTGCGTATCTACCGCGAGGTTGACCGCATTGAACGTACAGTGCCGCTACTGCCTGAGATTACAGCTAAAGGGACTTTTGTTCTTCGTCTCTACGTAAGCCCAGAGCCTGGAGCTGAAGTGATTACAGAAGAGAAAATTACTCTATAATTTCTCCTAATTTTAAAGGTCTCAGATGTACGTCTGGGGCCTTTTTTTATGTCCTAAGTACTTATTGGTGTTTGTACTGAAGAGGGGCTATATGAGCCCTTAATGAAGTCTTGAAGGGTGAGGGGTTGTAGTCTTAGTGCGGCGTGCTGCGTGCATGCTCATTGTCTGTGTGGAATGGCCCTATGAACCTGTGAAGGTTTAATGAAAGGCTCTGTCTCTAGTTACTCGCTTAGTTACTAGTCTAGTTACTGGCAACAGCGTTAATTTCAATGTCCACCATGTCCATGATGTTCTCTTCAGCTTGTAGGTTAACGGCAACCTCGATAGGTTCCTCAATGCCATAGCGTTCAAGGTATTGCGCTGGGATAACGAGCTTGTAATTACCCATACGCAGTGATGGGAAGACGTAAAAACCATCATATTCTGACTTGAGGCTACTTAGACGCTTGCCTGCTTCGTCATAAATTGTGACAGGTGCACCTTCAAGAATTGTAGTTTCCCCGCCTTGGTTAAGTGTAATCGTACCTGCAATTTCACCTAGTAGGTAAATAGGCATATCAACAGTACCAATAATACCTGGGCGTGCAATCACGCTGACTAGAGCATCGGCAGGTTGCATGTAAAAATCTGGTAGCGTTGTTGAGTCTACAAGCATCTGGTTTGGTTGGAATACCGCCATGCGTCCCAGTGCAGCGACGCCATTATCTGTTGTGATGGCAGTACCGCCACGGCTTCGGTTTCGGATTGTTACGCCGGGTAGAACTTCTTCACCTTCTTGGTAAATTTTATCTTCGTTTTCATCCAAGAATACACGTACCAATACATTGCCTTCGCTTGAGGCTGTGCGGCTAGCCATGGGGGTGTAACCCATTTCATTTGGTACAAATGTTGTACCTACGTTAAATCCTAGGCGGTACTCACCAGAGTTATTAATTTCGGTTTCTAACCCAAGGCGTAGGGCATCCCATTCCCATGTTAGTCGATTATTAAGGCGGGTTTCTTTTTCATTTAACAAGGTACGGTTAATTTCACCAATATAGGTGACGGTAGGGGCAAGCTGGAACTGACCACGTAGGTTAATGCTTTCAAAATCAAACTGCTTTTCTTGGTTCCGGTAACTCACCTGACCGCGCCAATATCCTCCAAAAGCATTTTTACGTACTAAGAAATCACCTTGTAGTAGGTCTGGTGTATTTTCACGCTGCTCTAGCTCAAGCTCGTTTGACACATTAAATCGGTTGAAGAATGTGTTTAAACGGTTCTGCCAGCGTGTTACAGGCGATTGACCATCATTGAAAAATTCGCGGCGGTAACCAACAGAAAAACCAATCGGGTGTAGTTCACCAAGTTGAATGCTATTATCAATACGTGCATAGTAGCTACTTTTATCTGGGCGGACGGTACCGCTAAAGCCCGAGCTGGTTTCACCACCTACAAGTAACTGGAATGTACGCGTAAAGTTTCGGCGCGCAGAGGCACTGTAAATACGCCCACCGTTTTCTTCAGCCATAGTATCTAGCTGTAGGAATGATTCCCATACTGACGCGCGCAAACCAACTGTAGCAGCTGTTGTATCAAGGGTGTTAATGGCACCATTGTATAGGCCAGATGTAAGCGTAAGCTCAGGTGTTAAACCATACGAAGAGTTTAACTTGAAGGCCGAGCCTAAGTCTTGGCGGTCAGCATTGTTGCCAATTTCAATAAGAGGTTTTGTGCCTTCTAGGGCTGCTAGTGAATACAAAAACTCACCTTCTTTAACTTGTCCAGTCCCAAGGAAGTAGCGACGAGTTGTCTCGCGGAGTTCACCGTTTGGTCCGTGTTCTACAATACGGAAAATGTTTAAACCCGAGCGCAAAGGGACGGCCGTAAATTCATATCGTCCGCTGCTGTCGATTGTAATAAAGTCAACCAGCCGTTCATCCTGAAAAACCTCAACATCCCAGTTAGGTGGCGCAAACCCTTCAATTGTTAGGTTGTTCGGGTCACGAACATAACTAATAGGCTGGTTAGAAACCTCAATACCACGCCCCTTACGTGTTCCTTCAATGAGTGGCGTAGGTGTTAGTGTAATATCACCCCACTGCACCATGCTTGCATTCAAAGGGCCAAATAGATCGTTTTTATCATCTTGTTTTCTGAACAAAACTTCAAAGCTATCGATCTCATAATCTTCCCCTGCTTGTTTTAGGAGTGAGGTTACAGTTTGATGTGAAAAACCAAAAAGGTCGCCTTGGGTAATGGCACTAATGTTTTGTGTAAGTTCATGGCTAGAGCCATCACGCTTGTTTACACCCGTTCTTGTGTCAATACGTACAGTGGGTTTGGCGGCCATCTGGTACTCAATATCTTGGCGTGGGGCTTGCGGGCGGTTTTTCACCATGTCGCGCGCTTTTTGCAGCTGATTCCATTTGACGTAACGCTCATTCTTAGCTTGATAAGGTAGTGTCTCTTTTGGGGTAATGAAAAGCTGCAAAGCCGAGAAGTTGAGCTCAAGATTGACGTTAAATAGACCTTCAAGTGCTGAGGCTGAAACATAAATATCGTCAAAATGTAGTTCAGCGCTACCTTCTTTAAGCTGATAGCGTTTTTGCCCCATCACAGCATGCTCAAAGGGGTAGTTAAGTAAAAATTGGTTATCTTCCGTGATATACCAGCCTTCAGCTCGGCCACTTTCTGGGTTTACATTAATGGGCACCCCTAGTGCGTTTACAAAGCTTGTCAGTGAAATCAGTAGCTTCTTTGTATCAGTGGTTGAGTATGCAAGAAGCGCCTCATCGCGTGGTTCGCCTTCAATGAATGTTTCCAGAATTAAAAGCTCGTTTTCTGTACGTTCAGTAAATTCAAGGTCAACAGGTGTCTCTCCGTCGAGGAAGGCTGTGGCCTGATCGTCGACTAAAATAAGGTCAACATTTTCAGGGGTTTCAGCTTCTGTAACCTCTTGCTCAGCAATCAATTCGTCTTCTGTTTTTGAGAGGTCAAAATCAGCAGGAACTTGTGGTTCTACAACGACTGGGGCATCAGCCGAAGGTTTTGCAGTCGGGGCTAAAACAAAAGCTGGGCCAGTGGTATCCGGTGTTTTTGGTTTTTTATCTTCATCGGTTTGTTGTACAGGCACAATTGTTTTAGTTGGGGGCTTGGGCTGCGCTACGCGCACGCCCTTATCTTCAATGCCTTCGCTGGTAGGCTTGGCTGGCGGTGTTGTCGGCTTTACCGCTGGTTTGACTGTTGGTTGTGCTATTGGTGTGCCTTGAGGAGCCCGCTTTGCCTGCGTAATGGCTTGTGGTGGGTTTGCGGCAGGTGCAGCCGCAGGTTTAGCTACACGGACTGGAATATCTTCCGGGCTAACGTACTCGGGCTCAATATTCTTACGCTTTTTCTCAACGACGGTAAGCTGCAAAGTACCTTCATGGGCCAGTTCACGGTCAAAAGAAATGTAGGGTAGGGGCTGTTTAGCATTGCGGTATGCCGTACGAATTTTCTGCATAAGGCGAATCACCTCAACAGAGTTAAACTTTTTACCGCGCATTTGTTGGGCTTCAGCAACAAATGGCAAGGGGTCCACTGCAACCATACCGCCTAAAAGCACTTGGCTAATGTTTGTTGTATTACCGGCATTTGCGACGCGAATAGGGCTGCCTGAGCATTGCTCTTTAGCATCCGCTAGCATGGCGCTTGGCACATCAGCCGCAATCGAAATGGTAATAGCACCATTTAGGCGTTTTGATGTTGGGTAACCCATCTGCACATTACGGAAACCTTGTTTTGCAAGCGATGAACGAATTTGGCGCATCAAGCGCAATACGGTTGCATCATCAATAGGTTTGTTGATGTATGGGTTGAATAGGGGGCGGAACTTTTCACCGTCTACAAGGCAGGTTGTTTCAAAGTTAACTTGCCTAAGCTCATAGCTGTTCGCCATATTAACGGGGGCGGCGCTTGCTGTATCAAATGAAACGAGGCGCTGCAACCACGACTCTTCTGCTGCATGGGCAAGAACAGGTGTAAATAAAGCTGCTGCAAGCACAAAAACCCGCCACAGGGGCAGGGGCTTAGAACACATATCAATACATATGGTTTTGAGCTTATTCACTTTTTCTACATTTTCTTATTTTTATGCAACTCATATATTATATACTCAACGAGGCTTTTGAGAAAGCTGCTATCCCGGTTGTATGATGTTATAACCCATTGAAAATAAACAGGTTTTTATAATGAAAAAGGCACAATTGCAAAATAGACACAATAACGTGGCATCTATGCCTAGTCTTGTGAGAATTTTTGCGGGCTTTATTGCTGTTGGCTTGGCGGCATTTTTACTATTTTTGATTCAACCCCTATGGGGGCGCCAAATGGTGATGGCATTTGGAGGCGTTGCAACAGTTTGGAATACGCTTCTGTTTACGTTTCAAGCGCTGTTGTTTGTAGGGTATAGCTTGGTATTTTTATGTCAGTTCACGAAGCACAGTAAACTGATTTTTGGCGTACTTTTAATTGGTACGGCTGTGCAGTTAGTGATGCCAATCCCCGTTGCTTTCCCGTCTGAGCCTATCGGCTTGCTCCCCCTTGTTGGTCAGCTCTACCATATTTTGTTACCTGTGCTTCTTTTAACGATTGCAACGCCATTTATTCAGCAACAGTTGGCAAATAGCACTGCTAAAAACCGTTACGTACTTTATAGTTTTAGCAATGCAGGTAGTTTTGCCGCTTTGGTAATTACACCGCTATTTTTATTGCCAGCGTTTGAGCAGGCGCAGCTGCTAACCATGTGGAAGTTGGGTGTCTTTACCTTCTTGGGGCTCGTGACTTATGTGTATTTTGTAACGCCCCGTCAATCCGTAAAGCCTTACGAGGGGGTGCAGCACAAAGATGGGTGGGGTTGGCTTGTTTGGCCATTTTTAACCACCTCTCTTTTACACGCGTACACACAGTATTTAAGTAATGAAATTGCTAATCTGCCACTTATTTGGGTGGTGCCGTTAGGGCTATTTTTGCTGAGCTATGTTGTGGCATTCTCTGGCATTCTGCGCCCACGTATGTTGCAAGTTCTTGCTATTACGGTTGGACTGGCGATCTCGGCCGCGGCACTCCTGCATGGAGCAAAGGGGTGGTCTGTTTTTGGCGTGCACTTAATCGCCTTTTTTGCGGCGTGTTGCTACGGCCATGGGCGTTTATACCAGCAGCGCCCTGAGCAAAAACATACGGCGTTGTTTTACGTTTACATTGCTTTTGCAGGTATGATTGCAGGGCTGCTTAATGCGCAAATTTTGCCTGTTATTTTGAATGATATTTATGAATACCCGGTTTTTTTCATTCTGCTCCTTATGGGTGCTGTCTGGCCTATGTTTCAAAAAGAATGGATGCCTAAAACGCTAAGTGTAGGCTTTGTTCTGGTTGTGTGTGGGCTTTGGGTGCAGGCTTTTAATATCCCCAATACGTTAGCCCAGTGGCGCAGTTATTACGGTGTCTTAAAAGTTATGCAAGAGGGGCCGCTTCATGTTTATTACAATAATGGCACCGCCCACGAGTTTCAAGATATGCGTCGTATGGTTCCCCGCACAGCAATGTACTTACAATACATGATTGGTGCCCCCCGTTATTGGGATGGTAGTGTTGCAGTAATCGGTATGGGCCCGGGCAACACAGCATGTTATACAGTGCCAACACAAACTGTAGATTTTTATGAGATTAACCCTCAAGTTGCTGAGCTTGCGAGTGATAATAATCTCTTTACCTTCCAGAGGGTTTGTGCCCGCGAAGGTCAGGTAGTTTACGGTGATGGACGCATTGCTTTTCCGGCGAAAGAGAGCCCTAAATATGATGTGATTGTTAACACGGCTCATAGTGGCCTTACATTGCCAACCCATCTTGTAACAAAAGAGGCTTTCCAGCATTATGCTAAAAGCTTAAACCATGATGGTGTTATTCTGACGATTGTGCCAAGTCTTTATTTTGATCATCATAATGCCTTGGTTTCAACGGCGAATGCGGCAGGGTTTAAAGTCTCTTTTGCGCCCAATGCCGCTTTGAATAAACATAATGATTACCCCTATGCTTGGTATGCCTTTTATACGTCTGAGACTACAGGTAAAATGTTGCAAAATGCCCCTGAAAATATTTGGGAAATAGCAAGCATTGAAGAGGGGAAATGCCCAGTACTTACAGATCAGCACTACAGTTTCCTGAAAATGGCTGGCCTTTGGGGGCCTGATTGCCAAAATAAGTAGTTTTTTAGTAGGCAAAGTGCAACTTTTCCCTTAGTTTGGCCGAAGGCGAAACACAACATATAACAAATTTTGACGAATCAAATGCTACGAGACTTCGAAAAACACTCACTTAACGGCTGGAAAAACCCTGATGTTTGCATCGTAGGGGCAGGTGCTGCAGGCATTTCGCTTGCGCGTGGCCTTAAAGATAGCGGCCTTGAAGTACTGCTGCTAGAAAGTGGTGGCTCAGACTACGAAAAGAAAACACAAGCCATGGCCCAAGGTAAAAACATTGGCTATGACTACTACAACCTAGAAGACGCGCGCCTACGCTTCTTTGGCGGGACCACTGCTATTTGGGGTGGCCGTTGTGCTGAGCTTGATGATATTGACTTTGAAGAACGCAGCTGGGTGCCACACAGTGGTTGGCCAATCAAAAAAGCTGACCTTAATGACTACTACACCCAAGCCCGTAGCATGCTTGAGCTTCCAGAAGTGCCAAACAATGGCCACCCTGAAGCCAAGCCAAACCCAGTAGACCCTAAATATGTTGATGTTGCCTACTGGCAATTTGATGACCAGTTTGACCGCTTTACCTTGCGTAAGTGCAGCGACTTGGCTGACGATACAAACATCCGCATTGTGCTACATGCCAACGTGACTGAGCTTAAAATGAATAAAGCAAAGTCGGCCATTGAAACGATTGAAATTTCAACAGCGGGCGGCAAGCGCGAAACGATTACACCTAAAAAGGTGATCCTAGCGACGGGCGGTCTTGAGAACCCGCGTATTCTACTTGCTTCAAACATCGGTAACGAGCATGACCAAGTGGGCCGTTACTTTATGGAGCACCCACATGCACGTGGCGGCCTTATTGTACCTGCTGACCACGATAAGTTTAGCGACCTGTTTAAGGTGTACAGCCACCACGACGGCATCCGTTACGGTATGCTGTTCCGTCCGGCTGATGGCCTGCAAAAGGATAAGAAAATCCTAAACACCTCATTCTCACTCCGTCCTTCACGCCATGAGGGTCGTAACCAGGTGTTCTACAGCCGCATTTATAACCGCCTTCGCCATAAAATGGCGCCAACACGCTTTGGCCGTAAGCTATGGTCAATCGTGAAGCGTGCTTCACGTTTTGCACAATCACATGTTTTGCCGCAGCAAATGTCGGGTAAAGGCAAATTTGGTGCAGATGGTATTTACTCGGTAATTCGTGCCGAACAAGCGCCAAACCCTGATAGTCGCGTAGTGCTAAGCCAAGATAAAGACGCCCTAGGCGTACCAAAAATCAAGCTAGACTGGAAGTTCTCTGACCTTGATAAAGAGTCAGCAAAAGTGCTTCTTGAAGCCTTTGATTGCGGCCTGAAAGACCGTGGCTACGGTAAGTCAGTTCTGGCCGAATGGTTTGATGATAAATCACTTGAGTGGCAGCATGACCCACTGATTAGTAACCATGACAAAGGTGGCTTCCACCACATGGGTACGACCCGCATGGGTAAAGATCCTAAAAAGAGCGTGGTAAACGCTGACTGCCAAGTGCACGGCGTTAAAAACCTTTATGTTGTTGGCAGCTCAGTCTTCACAACATCAGGTTGGGCTAACCCAACGCTCACAATTTTGGCGCTTTCGCTTCGTTTGGCAGATCACCTTAAGGCTCAGAAAAAAGCCTAAGACAGCCAATACAAGATTAACCCTCGCGAGCATTTGTTTTTAGGGGTGCAAGCCCTATGCCGCTAGCTGCCCGTCAACAGCAAAAGGCATCGCATCGGTTTGGGTTGTCCTTAATAAGGCAGCGCCTTAAGCAATGGGATGGCCACATAACCGTGGCCCAAAATAAAGCAAAACAAACCATTGAGTGGCAAATGCAGTTGCCCACTGACGTCTAAAATTTAACCAATGGCTAGAAGGGAAGGCCCCATGGGTTCTCGAAGCACAGTTCTAATTGTTGATGATCATGCCACCTTTGGTGAAAGCTTTAAAAGCCTGCTTATTCAAAAAGAGGGGATGCTTGCCGAAGCTGTAACGTCAATCCCCGCAGCATTGGCCTACTTGACCCAACATGAGCCACACTTGCTGGTGATGGATATTACCCTTCAGCAGCGCTATGAGGGGTTAGAGTTTTTAGCCATGGTGCAAACAAAATGGCCTAAAGTTAAAACGGTGTGCCTTACAAAACATAATAATGCTTTGGTGTGCCAGCAGGCCTATGAAGCCGGTGCATGGGGCTATTTTACAAAGACCATGCCGATTGAACAAACGCTACTAGGTATGCGCCAGGTGTTGAGTGCAGCTGAACCATTGCCGCAACCCTCTTTTAAAGGGCATAAGCATCATTTTACCCCCCGTGAACGAGAGATTTTAGCCCACCTTGCAACAGGTGCTAGTAATAAAGAGCTTGCGCTTGCCCTTGATATGGCTGAAGAAACCGCAAAAGTACATATGAAGACGCTTTTGCGTAAATTAGGGGTGAATAATCGGACGCAGGTCGCTATTTTTGCCTATGAAAATGGTTTTTGGCCTGCACCTATGCCTCACAAACAGTAGGTTATTTTTGGGCAAGGTCTTGTAGGCTTACATCCTCATCATCGTCATGGTGGTCATCACCATTACCCATCATGTGGGTATCATCTGCCACACGGCGCTGAGAACGACGCGCCTGAATCTGCGACGATCTATAAACAATAACTAAGCCACAACCCATAATTACAGCCCCAATAAAGATAATTGAGAATGTGCGTGAGCCACTGGCCATCGAGCTTGAGTTTGCGACCAACATAAAGGCCAAAATAGCTGCGGGGATAATCAGGATGAACCACATCACTTCTGACATAAGCTCTTTAAACATACCGCCGTTGTTTTTATCGGCCATATCTTGTTTATTTAGGTAAAGTTGCCAGCCTTTTTCTTGGTTAGCCGCCAGGCCGTACTCCGGCTCTTTGAGAAGTTTTTCGGCGCCATCAAGCGCGGCAATAACTTCTGTAATGTTGGCAAAGCCACCTTCTTTTGCACGTTCCATAATAATTTCAGATGGGAGGAGCCCCGTCGGAAGCAAACCACCCCATGCTTTGTAGTGTGCAGCTAAAACAGAGTTTTTAGGCGCAAATGAGGCTGATGTATAGGCATGGCCTAGGCCAAGCTCAGCAATGCTCTCGTAGTTATATTTAGGCTGGTAAAGGTGCGAAAGATCCCATTTGTCCTGGTTCAAAATACGAGACTCTGCTCGCTTAAGGTCCTCAACCGCCAGAACAACTTTTTGCAAAATTTCACCCTCTTGAATGGCCATCACGTGGGGCAAAACTTTGGGGCTATAGCTTTTAGCAGCAAAGTTGATTTTCTCTATCCAAAGGTTCCAGAAGGGGCCAATCTCAAGCTCTTTTTCTGCTAGGGCACGGTCAAGGTTTTCTGTTTCAGTAAAGGCATTGCCACTAAGGGATGTGTTTGCAAGGTACAAGTCCAGAACAGGGGCTGGCAATGTGGTTGCTATTACACGCATGAGGCGTCGATTGACGGTCCAATAGTCTGGTGGTAGTTGTTCAACATTTTCAGTGAAGTGTTCACGGATGGCGCTGCGCACTTCGTTTAGGTTATGTTGTAAGCCTTTGAGTAGTAGAATAAGGTTTGCAAGAGGCTTAAAGCGTTCGGTTGTGTCATTGTTATCAGAGTAAAGCTGGGGCAGAACTTTCTTTTCAAAGAATACGGCAAACAATAGGCCGCCACCAACGTACTCAAGTGCCATATCTTCGATAATGGCAATGTCTTTTTCAGTCCAGTCGGTTGCAGGCGTAAGCGATAGATACACCATGGTTTTGATGTATTGTGCATGGGCTTCTTCAGAGGCTTGTTCGGCAGGTGGTACGAGCTGGCCAAAATTACGAATCACCTCAAGTTGGCGTTCTGGACCAAAGTATCCATCAATGGCAATGTAGTTGTAGCTAAAGCGGTCAGTGATTGTTCTATCAATTTTATCAATGCGTGTGGCGGCACGTTTGGCTTCTTCTCGGGCCTGCGGCAAAAACTTACGGTGCCCTTGGGCCGCACGGTGGTAAAAGATATTACTTAAAATATATGAAGTCAGCTTGTTGTGCGGGTCTTCTTTGCGGGCGTTCTCGAGGATGGTGAGTGCGTCTGAAACACGGCCTTCTGAGTATACCTGCACACCACGCTGGATTTTTTGTACCATCGGCGTGTTGGTACCGTATTTATCAGGTGTATTACGTGCAGTATCAAGCTCGCTCATCAATTTACGGTAAAGTAGCTGCCCATCAAGGCCTAATGTGGCCTTACGTTTAGCATCAAACTGAGACTGCGCAACCTGTGGATAAATTGTGGTGGTAAGGCGTTTTTCACCAATACCTAGGCTATACACTTCGCCTAATTTTTTAAGCTCATCAGTGTAAGGGGCTAGGGTTTCTAGCATGTACTGCACTTGGGTGGATTCAAAGTTATAAAGGGCTTCGCCTTCTTCGTTTTTAGCATCCTTGTTTTCAAGTACAGCAGATAATGTTTCCGGGTGCAGCTGAAAGCCAGGGTCTTGGGTAGGCTCGTAGGCACAGCGGTCTGCCATTGCGGCAGATAAAATCTTACGGCCAATGTCGGTCGCATCTTCGCCAAGGTCAGTAGGGCGGTTATCAAGCTTAACGTCAGGCGTTGGTTCAACATCTTTCATTTGGCCCATGTTTTCACGGGTCCAGTTCTTAATAACGTTAATTTGCTCTTTCAGTGCACTCATGCGGATAGAAAGCCTTAATTATTATTTTGTTTTCTTTGTTTCGTCCGTATTCTCAGTCAGAACCGTCACTTTTTGACGCTCAAGTTCATAGCGTACAAGGTCTTCTAGTGATTCAAAAGGAATACTTCCACCAACCTGAATACCATTTACAAGTAGGGCAGGGGTTTTGCCTAAGCCTAGTTTACGGTTCAGGGCAAGGTCTGCATCAATTTCACGGTACACATCACGTGCATACAGGCGTACTAAGCGGCGCGAGTTATGTACTGGCATCCCGGCATAGCCTAAAGCTTCGATTAGTACTTCGTCGTTATAGCTTTCTAGCTTTTCAAGCTGACGACGAAACTCCCAGAAGATATTGTTTTTATTGGCAATCTTGCTATAGAAAATGGCAATATTTTCAGACTTATATGGGTTATCTGAAGCATGCTTATGCACCCAACGAATGTGCGTGGGATATTTTTCTAGCAGCTCATCAAGTTGCTTACGCATGCTATCGCAGGTAAGGCAGCTAATATCGCTAAACTCAACAATGGTTACGGGCGCACCCATAGGCCCTTTGATTGGGTTGTGTTGGTAAATGGGTGGCTCCATGCGGGCAATAAGCGTGTCCTTGGCCGCTGGCGTGTTTAAAACATCAGGCACGTTGTTCAGCACGTTGCCTTTATAAATTTCACGTCGGTTAATTTCAGGGCTTTGGTTGAATGAGGTGATGCGTTCTAGCGCTTTTAGGCGATCTTCAGCAGTGATTTTGATTTTATTTTCATTCTCTGATTTTTCACTGGCGGCAATCGCCTTTGAAGACATAGGAAAACCTGCCACAAACAGTAGCATTAATAGCCATTGGTAGCGTGCAAGGTGTCGCATGTTAAATTGTTGCTTTAAAAAGCCTATATTCTTAATAATTTCCCCTACAACCTTATCATGTAGAGCACAAATTTTAATGGGCATGATGGTAAATGCATTTTTTGGCACAGAGCTCAGTTGCAAAATAACCCCATTTCGGATAAAAAGATGTGCTAATAAATACTTTTAGAAGCAAATTTATAAAAACAGGACGGCCTTTAAAATGACATTCATCGTGACCGACAAATGCATCAAATGTAAATACACAGACTGTGTAGAAGTTTGCCCTGTTGATTGCTTCTACGAAGGTGAAAACATGCTGGTGATTAACCCGGACGAATGCATCGATTGTGGCGTGTGCGAGCCTGAGTGCCCGATTGAAGCTATCAAGAGCGATGAAGAACTGCTTGCTGGCGAAGAAAAATGGCTTGATATCAACACCAAATTTTCTGCTCTATGGCCAAACATCACTGAACAAAAAGAGCCTATGGAAGACGCTGACGGCTGGGCCGAAAAAGACAACAAAGGTGAACTGTTTAGCGAAAAACCAGGTGAGTAGCCTAACCAGATAGTCTGCCCAAAAATCTAAAGAGCCGCCTCGATGGGCGGCTTTTTGTTATCCAATAGCTTTAATGCTCTAAAAACTCGTATAAAGTTTTACGTACGACTGTACCATTTTCTTGAAGCCAAATTCTTTCTGCACATAGGGGCGGGTGTTAATCGCACGGCCTTGGCGGTAGGTGGCATCAGCAATCAGTTTATCAAAGGCTTGCTTAGCAAGCGGGTTGTTAGGGTAAAGCACAACACCGCAACGGTTACCATTGCTTAGCATTAAAGCACTTGGGCTTGGCGCCAAAACAACAGGTAGGCCCGCACTTTGTGCTTCTAAAATTGTACCGTGGCGTTGCTCAATACCACCTAGCAAAATAAACAGGTCAGAGGCTTTCAGGTACTCTTCAGGGTTCATCACCGCATCAAGGAAGTGCGCGTAAGGTAGGCAGCCTTTTTCTTCAAGGCGCTTTTCAATACGGGCAAGGTATTCTTTATCAGGGGCGTTACCAATGAAGAGTAGTTGACGCTCTTCAGAAAGCGGCAAGCAGCGCTCTAGGGCTTCAAGCTGCGCATTTTCTGGGGCAATATCAGCCATGCAGCACACAAGGGTCGCTTTTTCAGGTAGGCCAAGTTCACGGCGGGTTGGGCGTTTTGAAAGCACAGGTTTAAATTGGTCAGTTTGTACGCCAGTGGCAATAAGGGCCACGTGCTCAAGGCCATTCTTTTTAGCAACATCAAGCATGTGGTGGCTGTTCACAATCAGGGGGTGAATGCACTTAAGCGCACGCTGATGGAATGGGCGCTTTAAAAAGGGGATGGCTTTAACGTTAATGTCACTCTCAAGCTGGGCATTCGCCATAATTGGCATTTGTAAACGATGTGGAATATGCGCCAAAAGCGAGTAAGGCCAACGGCAGCTCATCAGGTGCACAATATCAATGGTTGGGTCTTTGTGCAGGTGTTTTCTAAGCTGGCGGAACATATGTATATGCTGGCGCCATTTTTGCGGCAGCATGCCTTGGTCGCGGAAGAAGTGCTTTGTGCTAATTTCAGGGTGCAGGTTTTGCAGGGCACTGGTCTCAACATGGCCAATGACGAGCGAAACTTTAAGGCCAGCTTGGTTTAGGGCAAGCGCCAACGTGCCTGTTTGTTTAATCAGGCTAAAGTTTCTTCCATCAGGGCAGACTAGGCAAATGTGTAGTTTTTCCATTTGTCGAAAAGAGTAGCACGAACTGCCGATATTTTTAATTGTTTAAGACATAAAAATACACGTACACTAGTAAAAATAACAATACGAGGATCCTCATGACTTTTACCGCCAAAAACTACCGCCAATTTGCCCATGATTTACTTAATGTGGCAGGCCGCATTCAAAGCGTAGCCGAGCTTGTAGAGATTGACGATGAAACCCTACGTAACATGCTGAATAACGATGTAAATACCCTTACACGCTCTATTAAGTTGTTCTCAAAACTAGGGTGGTGCCAAGCACAGTCAGAGTTGGAAGAAACACATCCTGTTGATGCTTCATCATTGGTATTTGAAGTTGTAGCCGCTGACCGCCCAGAAGGTGTGCTGTTGGCCATTGATGAAAACATTCGTATTGAGACGGACCCCACCATTCTAAAAGCGCTGATTGAAGAACTTGTGCATAACGTGGCTGCCCACGCAAACACAGAAAACCCCGCCAAAATTAAGCTTTATAAAAGCACTAAAGGGCATGTGCTTGAACTAACGAACGAAGCGTGTAACCCATTCCCTGAAGATTACGCCGAGCCCTTTACAAAGGGGCAAAATAGCCGAGGTCTTGGCCTTGGTTTGTCGTTTGTAACATGCGCTGCTGAACTATTAAAAATGCCCTTCAACATTGAAGCTGAAGGGCAAGCAGTTAAAGCCACACTTGTTGTGAAGCCATAAGCTTATTCTTTAGGGGTTACGTCCTTCATATCTGAAGCATCGCTAGGGTCTAGCGGGCTAGTGTAAGGACCGTACTTATTATCACGTGGTTCTGACTGCAAAACCCAGAAGATAAACAAAATAATCGACAGTGGCGGCATCAGAGCCAAAATCATCCACCAGCCTGTGCGGCCAATATCATGCAAGCGGCGTACACCCACTGCAAAGTGAGGGATAATCAGGCCAAGCTGCGCCAAAACCGGCAGCCATTCAGCCAAGCGGCCAACCATGCCACCAATTTCATACTTCACAAAAAAGCTACTAATCAGACCTGCGGCAATACCAACAAGCACTTCAAAAAGCAAAAACCACCAAAGTTCACTGCGTTTGGCGCGGCCTGAAAAATCAGTGTATTTATCAAGACAGGTTTCAACGGCTTGTACGAATGTAAGCATTATATGTTCCTCTTATTCAACCGTTACTGATTTAGCAAGGTTACGTGGTTGGTCAACGTCGGTGCCTTTCAAAACAGCTACATGGTATGCCAATAGCTGGATTGGCAAAGCCTGCAACATTGGCGCTACAAATGGGCTTGTTTCAGGCACGGTAAAGGTGCCGCCATTCATTTCGCCAGCAGTATCAGCGGCGTTTTTATCAGCAATCAGGTACATGCGGCCTTTACGAGCCATCACTTCTTGCACGTTTGAAATTGTCTTATCCAAAAGTGGGCCTGAGTTTGCAAGCGCAACGATTGGCATTTTATCATCCACAAGGGCAATCAAGCCGTGCTTCATTTCGCCACTGGCTGCACCTTCAGCGTGGATGTAGCTAATCTCTTTTAGCTTCAAGGCACCTTCAAGCGCCAACGGGAAGAGGGCACCACGGCCCAAGTATAGGGCTGAAGTTGCCGGCGCAATGGTTTCGGCCATGGCTTCAAGTTCTGAGGCATGGTCAAGCACTTGCATCATTTGTGCAGGTACTTTTACTAGGTGGCTAATAAGCTCTTGTCGTTTTGTGGCGTCAAGGTGGCCTTTGGCTTCAGCCATTTTAATGGCAAGTAGGGCTAGCACCATAAGCTGTGCGGTAAAGGCTTTTGTTGAGGCTACGCCAATTTCAGGGCCAGCCAAAAGCTCAAGCATAGAGTCAGCATCACGGGCAATCGTACTTGTTGGTACGTTTACCAAACCAAGACTGTGTTGACCTGCACCTTTAACAAGCTCTAGGCCTGCAAGGGTATCGGCAGTTTCACCACTTTGAGAGATGAAAATACTTAGGCCTTTAAGGTTAAGAGGTGGGTTGCGGTAACGGAACTCAGACGCAACATCCACATTAACTTGTGTATGGGCAAGTTCTTCAAACCAGTAGCGGGCCACCATGGCGGCATAGCATGATGTGCCACACGCTACAAAGTTTAGCTGCTCAATATCAGCCAAGTTAAAGGGCATTTCAGGCAGGTTAATATCTTTGTGCTGATCATCAAGGTAATGATCCAGAATGGTGGTCATAACTTGTGGCTGCTGGTGGATTTCCTTCAACATAAAGTGACGGAAACCATCTTTACCTGTGGCTTCAGCGCTGGTGTTTACAATTTTGTGCGCACGTTCAACCTGAGTACCTGTTTTGTCGTAAAACTTCACACTGTCTGAGGTTAAAACGGCAACGTCGTCATTTTCAAGGTAGGTTACCTTTTGGGTAAACGGGGCAACGGCAATGGCGTCTGACGCAATGTAGTTTTGCGTATCGCCATGGCCTGTCAGCAGTGGGCTGCCGCGGCGTGCAGCAAAGAGGGTGTCAGGGTCATCGTTAAAAACAATCCCTAGGGCAAAAGCACCTTCAACTTTGTTGAGGGTTTCAATAACGGCGTCAAGCTTGCCTTTACCTTCTTTAATAAATTTACTAATCAGCATTGGCACAACTTCGGTATCGGTTTGTGACTGGAACACAAAACCTTCTGAAGTTAGCGCTTCTTTTAGCGGCTGGTAGTTTTCAATAATGCCGTTATGCACAACGGCACAGTCAGGGCCTTGGTGCGGGTGGGCATTGGTTTCTGAAGGTTCACCGTGGGTCGCCCAGCGGGTGTGACCAATAGCAATAGGGCAGCTGTTTGGCAGCGGGGTGGTGCTTAGTTTGTCTCGCAGTGACTGTAGCTTACCCATGCTGCGGGTCATGGCAATGGCACCGTTTGAAACAGTGGCTACGCCAGCAGAGTCATAACCACGGTACTCTAGGCGGCCTAGGCCTTCTAGAACGTCCTGAACTGGGGTTTTAGCGCCAATAACGCCGAAAATGCCGCACATAATTATGCTCCTTTAGCTGTGAGTTGTCGTTGGTTGTAAATGCCTTCAGCAACGGCCAGTTGCTCAGGGGTGTTTACACCCAAAAGAGCCATGCCGTCGTTTACGTGGCAGGTGCCAACGTTTTTGCCTGCCTTAAGGGCAAGGGCAATAATATCGGTTAGGTAAAACTCGCCGCTGGCATTGTTGTTTTGTACTTGGCTTAGAAGCTCAAACGCCAATGGCAATTTAACCATGTAAATACCGGTGTTAATTTCAGTGATTTTTTGCTCGGCTTCTGTGGCGTCTTTTTGTTCGGTAATCTTTAAAAAGTTACCTGCGTCATCACGCACAATGCGGCCTAGGCCTGTTGGGTTATCAATAGTGGTGCTGACCACAGTCACGGCATTTTCGCCGTGTGATTTTAGCAAAGCATTAATAAGGTCAGGGGTTACAAGCGGTACGTCACCACTCAAAATAATGGCGTTGCCTTCAAAGCCTTTAAGGGCTTTTTCAGCCTGTTGTACGGCGTGGCCTGTGCCAAGCTGCTCGGTTTGTAGGGCATATTCTACACCGTCAAAAGCGCTGTCGATGCTGCTGCGCACAGTGTCGGCTTGGTGGCCAATAATCACAACTTTTTTGGTGTCGGTGCCAGCGGCGGTAAGAACGTGGTGCACCATTGGGGTGCCTGAAAGTGGGGTAAGAACTTTAGCAAGGTCAGACTTCATGCGAGTCCCTTTACCTGCAGCCATTACAATAATGGCAAGCGGAGTGTTTTGAGCAGTCATAGAAATAGGCCTATTTTGTTTAAACTGTGGCGCAATAATAACGCATGGTTATATGTTTTAAAACTCAAAACCACCCCTTTGTTGACAGGCCAAAGGCCAGCATGCCATAAAGGTTTGAATTAACATAAGTCATACAGGTATTAAAAACAGGTACATGCTCACGATGCACACCCCCACGCGCGAATTTTACAACCAAAACGCTGATGAATACTCAGACCGCACCTTGGCAATTGACCCTGCCCACGAGCGTGAAAAGTTTATGGCTTGCCTGCCAGAAGGGGGCACTGTTCTTGATGTAGGCTGTGGCTCGGGCCGCGATTTGAAGATTTTTTGCCAACACGGTTTTGACTCTATTGGTGTTGATGGCTCAGAAGCTATGTGCACCCGTGCTCGCATGCACAGTGGCTGCCGTGTTTATAACTCAACCTTTGAAGAATTTACGCCAAACCGCCCAGTTGACGGCGTTTGGGCAATGGCATCATTAGTACACACCCCTGAAAAAGACCTGCCCGAACTTGTGCAGCGCCTATGGTCATGGATTAAGCCTGATGGCGTGATGTACGCCTGCTTGAAGGACAAAAACGCCGCTGGTATTTCAGGCATTGATGGCCGCCTGTTTAATGGCTTTACACTAGATGAGGTTAAGCACCTGTTTGGTAACCTGGCTGGGGCTGAAGTGCTTGAGACTTGGGCCTCTGACGGCCATAACACCACATGGCAGAATATTATTCTACGCAAGAATTAGTATAGAAGTTTAATAGATTTATCATGTTTCTGACCACCCTTTCAAAAGATGGCTCTGCGTATGATTCTGATGGAAATTTGATTTTTGCATCATACGAAAAGTTTACTAATGAGATATGTCGCAAAGGTTATTGCTTTATTTGTGGTGAGAAACCAAGTAACTCATTTAACGACGAACATATCTTCCCTAATTGGGTTCTTAAGACCACCAACTCTCATAATAGACGGCTTATCTTGCCAAATGAGCAGCCAGTTAAATATTCAACATATAAAATTGCGTGCTGTCAGCCTTGTAATACTAAGTTGGGGGAAGTTTTTGAGAAGCCACTAAGTGAGGTTTTTTCTGGAGGGTTTAAGGCAGTAAAGGAATATGTGAATAACGGTGGGGCTCAGCACTTATGCGCATGGCTATGTCTTATTTTTCTTAAAGTTCATTTACGTGACTTTAAAAATCCCTCATCACTTGATGCTCGAGAAAATAATTCAATGCTAGGCTCTCATTATGATTTGCATGAGCTTCATCACATTCATGCTGTTGCTAGATCAAGGATCGTAGGTGTGCATGTGTCACATGGAGTTTTTGGAAGTTTAAATGTCTTGAATACTGAAAAGTTTGATAGTTCAGATATGCTTGATTATTGTGATGGCCTTGCTGGACGAACTGTTTTGCTTAGAGTTAAAGATGTGGCATTAGTGTATGTTCTGGATGATTGTGGGGGGTGTAATTCAATGTTGGAGCATAGGCTTCATACATTTATTCCTTCAAACGCAATCCAATTGAGAGAAATATATGCTCATTATTCTGCTGCAAATATACATTTGATTTCTCGCCCAGAGTTTGGCACTGAGATTAATAAAAATACTGGTCAACCAAGGATAGTAGCAAGAAAGGGTGCTTTAGATTATCACGACTACAATCCCACTATTTTCGGGGAAATTTTTGCTCATGCCCTAGAGCCATACAAATATAATATTAAGGTCAAGGGTAAGACGGGTGAGGAGGCACTGGACGAAGTTAGAAGCGGGGAATTAAGTTTTTTATCTGGAAAATAATAGCTGGCTTACGAGCCAGCTTTTTTAGTTTGTGAAGTCTGCTTAGGCCCAGATTTTTGCTGGGATTGCTTTTGCGATTGCTCAGCCGCAGGCTGTTTGTCCCACTTATGGTACACCTGATCAAGGTTCCCGAAGTACCAACCCGCAATCAGAATTTGCGCGATGAATAGAATCCACATAGGCACAATAAAGCCCTTCTTTGACTTTTTGTGGTTGAACACACGGCGGCCTGCAAAAATGGCAGGGAAGCCGCCCGTAAGGCCTAGAATGTGGTAGGTGATTTCAGGCGTACGGCCCTTATCTTTTTTAGCCGAGACTTTATCTAACCCAAACGAGATAAACGTCACGATGTTAACGGCGTAAAACCATGCAAAAATGTATTCGATGAGCATGGCTTGCTCAATCAGCCATGCCAGCACAGCGGCCAGCACAACGTGGAATAGGGCAGACTTAAGTTTGAAGCGTGTAATAATCATAATTTTAGTATAGCGGTGTTTGCGGCGGTGGCACCTAAAAAATGGCGCAAAAACGCCAAACATGAACAATGCCCATATGGGGTGTGATTATTTTTTCACAAAAAATGCATATACGCCCTCTCAATAGGCTTGCATCTAGCTAAAAATAGTCTATATCATTCTTCACAAATGGACGTTCCGCACGTGCCGATGGCCCCTGGGTGCATAGTCGGGGTGGGCAGAAGAGAGTTTAAGTAAATTCCCTTCCAGCCGCGTCTCCAGACTGCTCTTGCAGGTTATGCTACGACCGGACGTCTCCCCATTAACCTGAGTCATGAATAGGCTCACTTTAATAGGAGGATAGCACGTGCGATGGAACGAAACCCTTTCCTGACGCAAGTCATCTCTCAAGTAGAGCATACGCAACGCATTGCCCCTAACGCTTCGGGCCATGTTGCGGCGTTTGTAACACCAGAACACACATACAAAAACGCAGGCGCAGTGCTTGCGGCGCTTCAGCCTGAAGTGCCCGTGCATCTGTTCCGCCCACAAGAGCTGCGCCAATCAGTGACGCACTTTTTATCAGCGTTTGACGAAGGCCTTGGCGGGCTCAGCATGTATGCCGTTAAATCAAACCCTGATGCCCAAGTTATTGCCCAAATGTGGCAGCTTGGTGTACGTGCGTTTGATGTGGCTAGCCTGAACGAAATTAAGCTTGTACGTAGCGTGTGCCCACAAGCCATGCTGGCCTTTATGCACCCTGTTAAAAGCCCAATGGCCATCCGTGCCGCATACTTTGATTACGGTGTGCGTACCTTCGTGCTGGACTGTGTTGAAGAGCTAGAGAAAATTCTAGCCGCAACCGATAACGCCCTAGACCTGTGCCTTGTGGTACGTCTAGGCCTGAAAAAGGGCAATGCTAAAATTGACCTTTCAGCAAAGTTTGGCGCCTACCCGCCTGAGGCTGTGCACCTGCTAAAACTTGCCAACGTAAGCGCACCAGAAATTGGCGTGAGCTTCCACGTGGGTTCACAGTGCGAAGACCCGCAAGCCTACGCCCGTGCTATTGGCATTGCGGCTGATATTGTTGGCCAAGCCGAGATTGAGCTGGATGTGCTTGACGTTGGTGGCGGCTTCCCCGCCCGTTACCCAGGCATGACACCGCCTGACCTTGGTAAATACATGGATGTTATTGCCACTGAATACGCAAAATACCCCGTGCTACAAACAGCCAAACTATGGGCTGAGCCTGGCCGTGGCCTTGTGGCCAACAGCGGCAGCGTGCTGACCCGTGTTGAGCTACGTAAGGGCCAAAACCTTTACCTGAACGACGGCACCTACGGCAGCTTGTTTGATGCTGGTAGCGCTTGCGAATGGCGCTTCCCGGTGCGTGTATGGCGTGATGGCAAAGTGCTGAAGGGCACTAAAACAGCATTTAGCTTTTATGGCCCAACCTGCGACAGCCTAGACGCCATGAAAGGCCCCTTTATGCTGCCTGATACCCTGCAAACGGGTGACTGGATTGAGGTGGGTCAATTGGGCGCTTACGGCCGCACTATGCGTACCGACTTTAACGGCTTTGGCGATGTGCTTGAAGCACAGGTTGCCGATAAAGCTTTTAAATAAAGTATGAAATAACTTAAGACACTGAAGGAGATAACAACGTGAGACTACTACCCCCACGCGCAACTTCTAAACGTACATCAGCCCCAAGCGGGAATGTGGCAAGCTTAGCGCCATGCCCACAAGGGGCATTGGTCACAACAGGCACGCCTGTTGCCACAAGCTCAGCCAAAACCTCAGTCAGAGGGTGACCATACGGATTATCGGGGTGATTTTCTTGAATATCGAGCATTTCACCCACGATAAGCCCTTTAATGCCATCCAGCTTTCCTGCACGCTTTAGGTGCCACAGCATACGGTCTACCGCGTAGGGTGGTTCGTCAATTTCTTCAATAAACAAAATCTTACCGTCAGTCTCAAACTCGTCTTCAGTGCCCAGCAGGCTAATCAGAAGGCTGAGGTTACCGCCAATAAGCTCGCCTTCGGCGGTGCCTTCGGTATGGGCTTCACTGTCTTCAAGGGCTAGGTGAGGGGTATCCCCCGCCAAAACAGCCTTAAAGTGCGAGGCTGAAAAGATGTTGTTGTCTTGGAAGGTGGTCAGCATAGGGCCATGAAACGTCATAAGCCCTGTTTGCTTGTACAGATGATGGAGCAACATCGTGACATCGCTATAGCCGCAAAAAACTTTGGGGTTATGGCGAATAAGTTCAAGATCAAGGTAAGGGAGAAGGCGGACTGAGCCTGTGCCGCCACGGGCGCAAATAATGCCGTCTACTGTAGGGTCAGCAAACATTTTATTAAGGGCATCGGCACGGTCTTTATCGGTGCCAGCAAAACGGTGATGCTTCATAAGCTCAGGTGATGCTTTGACTTTAAAGCCCATGGCCTTAAGGCTTTCAATGCCTTTTTGTAAACGTTCATCATCAAGCCATTCACCCGGGCTAACCACCCCAAGGGTGGCGCTGGGTTTTAATGCTTTAGGCTTAATGTGCATGCTTTTGCTCGCTTATTTTTGGGCAGCGGCTTGGGCTTGCTGTGCGGCCACTTGTGCCGCTTGCGACATTTGTGTTAGCAGCTGATGGCGGAACCAATCAACACAGAAGCTTGTGGTCATGAAGTTAACATCTTTCGATGTAGCCATTGTCAGCTCATGGTCAGGTGTTAGGCCTGCGATGATGATGTGCTCGGCTTCTTTCATGTTTTCAAGCGCTTGCATTGCCACTGGGTGGGTGTGGTCAGCTTGGCCAAGTTTATCGCCAAGTTCTTTCACGGTATCTTCCATCAGTGGCATTGGGTCTTCACTTTCAAGAACACTATCCCAATCCATGGCTTTCAAAATCCACATCAGGTGCAGAGGTGACGAGTTGCTTGTAAACAACGTGCCCACGCTACCGTTTTTAAAAACACCAAAGATGATCACATCTTGAAGGTCTTTATAAAGGCAGCCAGCCGCCTGAATCGTTTGCATTGGGTCGAGCGCAGCCCAGTTTTGTTCAGTCATGGTATTGGTCTTTCTTGGTTATGTTTTATTAGTCTTTTGGTGCAAAGCCGCGGCGCATTGTATTTTCAGTTACAACGCGAGGCTCTACAAAGTGCAGTAGGTAGTCGCGGCCACCAGCTTTTGTGCCTGTACCTGAAAGCGCACCACCACCAAATGGTTGGCGGCCTACAAGGGCACCTGTGCTGCCACGGTTAACGTATAGGTTACCAACTTTAAAGGCTTTCTGCACATATTCAATTGTGGCAGGGTTACGGCTAAACACCGCACCTGTTAGGCGGTAATCACAATCAAGGGCCATTTCAACGGCTTCTTCGATTGTTTTGGCTTTGTGTACGGTAAGGACTGGGCCAAAGATTTCATCCTGCACAACAGGGCTAGAGTCTTTAATGTCTGTAAACACGGTTGGTGGTACAAAGCAGCCACTGTTGAGTAGTTCATCAGAAGCTGGCGCTTGTGCCAATAGTTTACCGTCTTTCATGCCTTGCTTGATGTAGCCACGGATTTTATCGCAGGCTTCTTTATCAATCACAGCGTTGGCGTCAAACATAGGGTCGTGGGCGCCACCAACACGTAGGCCTTCAACAACTTCTGCCAAACGTTTTACAAAGGCATCGTAAGCACTGCCCACCACAATAACGCGTGATGTGGCTGAGCACTTTTGCCCTTGGAAGCCAAAGGCGGCAAACACAGTGCCCGGCACGGCTTCGTCAAGGTCAGCGTCAGAATCAACGATGGTGGCGTTTTTACCGCCCATTTCAATTACGCATTTTTTTAGGTGGTCTTGGCCTTGTTCTAGCTTACCTGTTTGCGCCACAATTTTAAGGCCAACTTCTTTTGAGCCTGTAAATGTAATCATCGCAACATCAGGGTGTGCCACAAGGCGTGCACCCACTTCAGCACCGTCACCCGGCAAGAAGTGCAGAACTTCTTTCGGTACGCCTGCTTCAATCAGAATGTCATACATCTGTTGACCAATCGCAGAGGTTTGCTCGGCTGGTTTGTAAATAACAGGGTTACCAGCAACAAGGTTTGCAGCGGTCATACCTGTTGAAATTGCAAACGGGAAGTTCCACGGTGCGATAACTGTCGCAACGCCCTTTGGTTCGTAAATAAGGGTGTTTTTCTCGCCCCATACGCTTACCGGCTGGAAGCGCTCTTCAAGCACTCGGGCTTCTTGTGCGTAAAAGCGCAAAAAGTCGATAGCTTCGGCAATATCAGCATCCGCTGAGGCCCAGTCTTTACCTGCTTCAAATACTTGCATGGCAAAAAGCTCGCTCCAGCGCTCTTGGCAAATGCTGGCGGCTTTATCAAGAATGTCAGCACGTTTTTCAAAACCTAGTTTTGCCCAGTCAGCCAAGGCGTCCTTGGCAACTTTAACGGCTTCGTCAGCGTCTTTAGCGGTCGCAAACTCAACCTTAGTGGTGATTTGCGAGGCTTGCCATGGGCAAGGGTGCTCGTAGCCGCCTTTAGTTTTGGTTGTTTTGCCGTTTACCTTAGGTGTGGCTGTAACGGGTAGTTTTGGCTGTAGGGCTTCAATGGCTTCGCGCGCTTTTAGGCGGTTTGGCTGCTCAGAAAAGTCAACCAAAGGCTCATTAATAAAGTGCGGGGCTTCTTTGCTGCTCACAACTTCAGGCACGACGGGTGCTTTTAGAAGTGTCTCGGTATCAATTTCACCCTTAGCTTTTTGCGCAACAAACGACTGGTTTGCTGTGTTTTCTAGCAGGCGGCGCACAAGGTAGCTCATACCAGGAATAAACTCACCCACTGGGCAGTATTGGCGGACACGGTAGCCCATGTCACGCAGGCAATCACGGAAGTTAGGCGCCATACCGTTTAGCACCTGAAACTCAACGTCAGCTTGTTCTAGACCAAACTCTTGCTGCAGTGAAATAGCAACCGCTAAGCTACGGGCGTTGTGGCTACCAATCAGCGGGCGTACCTTCGGGAAGGCGCCCATCAAAATGCGCAGTAGTTTTTCGTAGTTAATGTCGGTTTGTTCTTTTTGATCAAACACAGGGCAAGGCCAGCCTTGTTGTTCGGCGTGGGCTTGCTCGTAATCCCAGTAAGCGCCCTTTACAAGACGGATTGAGAATGGCGTACCACGTTCTTCAGCAAGTTTAATCAATGCATCCAAGAATTGCTCACTCTCACGCAAGTATGCTTGGCAAACAATGCCCACGTGTGGGTAGTCGCGGAAGCGCTCATCCATTAGCACATTGGTAAAGACTTCAAGAGTAATCGGCACGTATTCCCATTGCTCAGTATCAATGTGGATGTAGGCACCGTGTTCTTTTGCAGCAGCCATTAGGCCTGAAAGACGCTCGGTCAATACTTCAACACTATGTTTGTGGGCCGCTGGGTCAACATGCTCGTAGAGAGCTGTAAGCTTTACCGAAACGTTGGCACGGGCAATGGTGCCAATACGGTCGGCTTCAGGGTATTTGGCATCAGGCCATGTTTTGGTGGCCGTGGCAATTTTTTCGATGGCTTTGTAGTAAGCGGCTGTAAAGTCATCCGCTTCTTTTTTAGAGATAACAGCTTCGCCCAAAAGGTCGATTGAGCAGGCAAGCCCATCGTCATGTAGTTTTTTAAAGGTGTTGATGCCGTCGTCGATGGTTTCGCCGGCAATAAAGGTGTGGGCCATGCCTTTAATGTTTTTACGCACGATAGGGGCAATCACTTTACCCAAAAGCTTGCCACCAGGCACGCCACCACCAAGGAATTTATCAAGGCCGCCAATTTGGCTGTAGTAGGCTGTGAGGTGCTCCATAAAGTCGCCGTCGTTACGCAGAGTAGGGGCAACGTCGGTAAAACGAAGTGAGGCTACACGAAAGTCTTCATGGCTCATCATACGGTCAAGGAGTGATTGACTCCACTTATGGGGGCTTAGAAAGCCAATGCCTTTAGCGCCCTTGTAAGATAGAAGTTCCTGACCTTTTTGGGCCACTGTTTGTTCTTGAGTTTTTCCTGGGGATGTCCCATGGGTATTCATAGTTGTCATCGGCATAGACCTCACATAATAAAAGATTTCCCCATCACGATAGCCCGTTATATTTGGGCGTTCAAAATAATTCGGTCAATGTGCGCATTTGTTAGGCAAATGTGAAACGCTAACCCTACGTTTTATTTATAAAAATACGGAAGCGTGATGCTTATGCCACAGCCCAAGTGGCCAAAGCGTAACGCCAAGCACAGCACGGTTGCACTCGCCATACCCCCTCGGATAACCTTGAATGAGGGAGCGTTTTATGAAAATTTTGAAAACCCAAAACATCTTATTTTCGATCACTTTGGCTACGGCACTTTTGCCAGTGGCTGCATTTGACGTTGCCCAAGCTCAAAGTGATTTGCTACCCCCTCCATTTGAACGTGCAGAGCCAGTGGCCGCAACGCCAACCCCAACAATTGAGTACCTGAGCGAAGATGAACTACAACGCGCTTACGAGCGTGCATTGAGCAACTTTGGTCAGCAAACTGTACCCGTTGAAACGCCAGAGGCAACAACACCTGAAAACACAAACCCATCGCAAGTGCCGGGTCAAGTACCGCAAGTTGGGCAAAACACTGATACACCAGGTGTAAACCTGCCAACAAACTACCCACAAAACACCGCTATTCCTGTAGCAACATCAAATGCGGGTACAGCAACAACGCCAATTGGTAAGGTTCGTTTGAACGTGAACCTTGAAAACATGCCGCTTGAGCGTGTGATGGAAAATGTTATTCAAACCGTTTCATCAAAATCAGGGCAGTGGAACATCCGCTGGCGCTTAAAGAACGAAAACGAGCGCCTACGCACCGAGCGTGTGAATATTAACGCTGAAACTGATTTTGAAACATTTATGGCTTACCTGATGGAGCGCATCAACAACACCACAGGTGTTCAGCTATACGTTAAAGTTTTTGAAGGCTCACGCCTGATTATTATTGCAGACAATTACTAGGCATAATGAAGACCTAGCAGGACCTTAAGGAGGTACCGATGACAATGCAGACGCACAACACAGTAAATAAAGTTTTCCGTTGCGGTTTTATGGCAGTGGCTTTGTTGCTTGCTGGGTGTACAGCTGTTTACCAAGATACTGTTAAGGCACCAACCGAGCAAAAAATCTCGGAAGTACGAGAGTTTGAGCCTAACCCAGTGCTGAAGCGTGGTACGTTCCACATGCAGCGTGTAAGCGATACATCACCTGTACGTGTTGAGCCTGAAATTCGTCTTAAACGTCCTGAGCTTCCACCATTTGACGTGGTGTACATTTCACAGCCAGTTGAAGATATCCTCATTGAGCTTGCGAACACCGCAGGTGAATCTATTGTGATCCCATCAAGTGTGCGTGGTCGTACCGTGACTGTGATTCACTCAGGCTCTAACTTTAAAGGCATGCTTGATATCGTTTTGTCAAAAGTGGGTTACCACTACAACTACGTAGACGGTGTTTGGTACATTACCCGATTCCCTGTGCGTAACTACAAGCTTGAAATTTCACAGTCAATCCGTGGCGGTTCATTGAATACAGCCCTAGAAGCTGAGCGTATTTCAAGTGATGCTGATACTGAAAGTACAGCAGGTGGTAGTATTGAAGAACTTGCCACAAACTACGAAGACCAACTGTGGCTACAAGTGAATGATACCCTGAACGACCTTATTGGTGTGGGTTCTGACGTTCCGGCTAACGCCTCGGCTGAACGTCGTGCTGCTCAAGTACAGCGTGAAAACAACAACAACTCTGGTGGTGTAACAACTTCAGGCGGTGTAAGCGCCGCAACAGGTGCTGTTGTTGGGCAAGACATTGCCGTAAGTGAACTTATTCCTGAAGAAGGTTTTGCCGGCGATGGCGCACAGGTTCCTTCAGCAATCTCACCAATCAACTTGCCTCAAGTTGAAAGCCGTGATCACCTTTCAGCCGATGATCTAGCACAGCCATTTTACCGTGTAACACGTAGCGCAGGTATTATTACCGTACGTGCAGCCCCAGAAGCGCACCGCCTGATTGAAACATATCTTGAAGAAGTGCAGTACTCATTGCTACGTCAGATTTTTGTTGAAGCGCGTATCCTTGCGATTGTGAAAGACAAAACAACAAACCGTGGTGGCTCTATTGCAGGGTCTGACCTTAACCTTGGCCTAGCTGCCATTGGTGGCTCAAGCGATACATTTGGTTTTAATGGGTTGCCTGCCGTACCGACTGAGCTTGGCGGCCAGTCTGGTGGTTTCTTGAACTTCACCTTGAACAACAACAACCTGCAAACAGTTGTTCAAATGTTGAACCAAGTGGGTGATGTTTACACCATTTCAAGCCCGTCGCTCTTGGCGCGTAACAACCAAATTTCACGTGTGGCGATTACGCAGCAAATTGGCTTTGCCGAAACCACCGTTGAAACCAACACCAACGCCGATGGTAACGTTGTTATTGGTCAGCGTACTGATGAAGCACGCTTCCGTAATGCAGGTACTGTGTTCTCAATTATGCCATTTGTAGGTAAAAACAACGTTCAGATGCGTATGCGCCTCAGCTTGGCGAACCAGTCAGGTACGGTACCTATCTTTACCTCTGTAGGTGCTGGTGACCCTGTACAGAACGATGTGCCAGAACTGGCCACAAACCTTATTGACCAAGATATGGTGATGGACTATGGCCGAGTGCATGCCGTGGGTGGTGTGATTCAAACAAACACCGACTTGCAGCAATCATACGTGCCTGGCTTTAACCAAGTGCCTGGCCTGCGTGATATTTTGCAGTCAGCCAACAACCGTCAAACCGATACTGAGTTTGTAGTGCTTATGCGTGTGTCACGAGCTTAACCCGATGCATTGCTAAGAAGGAAAGGTGGCTTATGCCGCCTTTCTCTTCTTTGGGGATCGGCTTGTCTTTTGGGTACCTAAATTCTTTTTCTTGTAGCTTATGTCGCTCGTGTACCTCTTTATACACGTCGCTCATGCGCAACGGCAAAAAAGCATTAATCTATCCCAAAATCCTAAACCTTGAAGGTGTTGTCTTTACAATAAAATATCTCGTAAATAGCAAGCCGAGCCTAGAAACAAAAAAGCCCTCCGTGTGGAGGGCTTTTTCTTCGGGTTGCTCACAATTAACGTGAGTAAAACTCGATAACCAAGTTCGGGTTCATTTGAACTGGGTAAGGGATTTCGTCTGCTTGTGGCAAGCGGCCGAAAGTACCTTTGAATGATTTAGCGTCTACTGACACGTAATCTGGTAGTTCGCGTTCCATCTTCTGGATAGCTTCAACAACCTGAGGGATGTTGCGTGAACGTTCGCGGATCTCGATAACGTCACCTGGCTTACAGCGGTATGATGGAATGTTAACTACTTTACCGTTAACCATCACGTGCTTGTGGTTAACAAGCTGACGAGCACCAAATACTGTTGGCACGAAGTTTAGACGGTAAACAATAGCGTCTAGGCGTGATTCTAGCATTTGTAGTAGGTTTTCAGATTTATCACCCTTCATACGAGAAGCTTTATCAAAGATAGTGCGGAACTGGCTCTCGCTGATGTTGCCGTAGTAACCTTTTAGCTTCTGCTTTTCACGAAGCTGGATACCGTAGTCGGTTAGCTTTTTACGACGTGCGCCGTGCTGACCTGGGGCTGTTGGGTTTGTGTTAGTAGGACATTTATCACGACCCCATAGGTTTTCACCCATGCGGCGAGAAATTTTGTACTTAGAATGTTGGCGTTTGTTAGGCATGTGTATATCTCCTTAGCCACGCGGTTAATTCTGACGTTTAAAGCTCATCTTTAAAGTTCAGAGGTCTGCGGTCTCCGAGAGAAATTGCATTCTCTCTGGCGTGACAAGCACGGGGTTCGGAGTAAGAACCAAAGCGATGCTTGTACCGCAGCACAGGTCTTTTTAGGTGAGTTTACCTAAGGCGTCAAGCTTTTTCAGGGGGTTAGGGGCCTAATATGATGTGTTTTTTGCAAAAAATATGTTTTCGATTTGTTTTTTACCTCAATACCCATTAACTTAAAGGTCTGAACTTTTATCTTTTTCTTCTTTTTTTCCTACTCTTATCTATCTGATCCTCTTTACCAATAGGAACTTCAATCATGGAGAGCGTCAAAAGCTTGTTCCGTAGCCTTGGCACGGCTACCGCTGCGTCTTTGCGTCTTCTGAGTCTCATCTTCGCTGTCACCTTGCTCGCTGTTGCGGGTACGGTTTTGGTCGGCGGGTTGAACTCTGACGGTACCGATACCCCCTCTGCTGAGGCGGGCGAGGCGCGCGTCTATCCTGAAAATCCCACCCCTGTGGTTTTCACCCCAACTAGTCAGCTGAATATTGCTGAAAGTACCATTGCCCCCGGTCTTACCGATGTTGAACGCCGCCACCGCCTGTTGCGGAGCGTTGTTTACGTTGAAACAAGCCGTGGCTCTGGTTCTGGTGTGTTGATTGACAATCAGCGTTGCATCGTTATAACCAACGAGCACGTTGTTGCCACCGGCACGGGTGATATCAAAGCACATGTCATCACGCGTTTCCGCGCAAATGGTGAAAATGTCGTCCGCACGGTCGATGCCGAAATTCTCGGCCGTCCGAGTGTGGATGATGACCTTGCCATTCTGCGACTCTCGGAATGTAACAACCTGCCTTGGGCCCCCCTTGGTAACAGCGATCTGCTCGAGTCGGGCGATACTGTAACCGCTGTGGGTCACCCGCATGGTTTTGGTTGGAGCATGACCGAGGGTGTGGTTTCGCACTCGGCTCGCTTCTGGGACGATATGAGCGCCAAGAGCGGTTTTCCGCTGGTGCAGATTGATACCCCGCTGAACCCCGGTAACTCGGGTGGTGGTCTCTTCAATGAAGAGGGTTACCTTGTGGGCATCAATAGCATGAAGCGCCTTTATGCCGAAAACCTGAACTTTGCCCGCTCGAGCAACCTTGTGACGGCCTATATGGGCCGTCTGGCTGCTGAAGGTCGTGTTCATGATCGTACCCTTGGGATTATCGTCAATAACAATGACGATGGCTCCATCACGGTACAGGAAGTTGCGACCGACGGTCGTGGCAACCATGTTGGTCTGCGTGAGGGTGATACCTTTATTGCAGTCAACGGTCAGCGCATTGACGGTGCCCCGAGCATGACCCGTGGTATCTACGCAGATACTGACGGAATCGTCGAACTTACGGTCGTCCGTAATGGCGCGGTTTACACCCTGACGTTGGATTACAATCAGGAGCGTCGCTCCTAATTGCCAATGTGATGGCATATAACGAAATGAACACCGCACAGATTTATTCTGTGCGGTGTTTTTTTGCGCCTTAATTTGTGCGCACATTGTGCTAATATCAGCCTTATGAGCAACGAATCACCCTTTAAGCTACATACCAATTACCAGCCAGCAGGCGATCAGCCGCAAGCTATCGAAAAGCTTGTGCAAAACGTGAATGCCCACCACCGCGACCAAGTGCTACTGGGGGTAACGGGGTCTGGTAAAACCTTCACCATGGCTAATGTGATTGCCCAAACGGGCCGTACAGCGCTTGTGATGGCGCACAACAAGGTGCTGGCAGGGCAGCTGTACGAAGAATTTAAAGAGTTTTTCCCCGATAATGCGGTTGAGTATTTTGTATCGTATTACGACTACTACCAGCCCGAAGCTTACGTCCCTCGTAGTGATACCTTTATTGAAAAAGAATCAAGCATCAACGAGCAAATTGACCGTATGCGCCACAGTGCTACCCGTGCGCTGCTTGAGCGTAAGGATGTTATTATCGTAGCGTCAGTATCCTGCATTTACGGTATTGGTGACCCTGAGGGCTACTCAAGTATGGTGATTCCGATTGCTGTGGGCGATACGGTAGACCGTCAAATTTTACTGCGTAAGTTTATTGAGCTGCAGTACAGCCGTAATGATGTTCATCTAAGCCGTGGTACGTTCCGTGCCCGCGGCGATACGGTAGAGCTTTTTCCTAGTCACATGGAAGATGCCGCATGGCGTTTGTACTTCTTTGATGATGAGATTGAGCGTATTACCGTGTTTGACCCACTTACAGGTAAAGTGATTCAAGAGCTTGAAGAAGCGACAGTCTTCCCCAATAGCCACTACGTAGTGCCTAAGCCCCAGTTGCAAAATGCAATTAAAAACATCGAGGCCGAGCTTGCCGAACGTTTGCCACAGCTTGAAGCTGATAAAAAGCTGCTAGAGTGCCAACGCCTTAACGAACGTACAAGCTTTGACCTTGAGATGATGGAGGCCACAGGCTACTGCAACGGTATTGAAAACTATTCTCGCCACTTAATGGGTAAAAAAGCAGGCGACCCACCCACGACACTTTTTGACTATCTGCCTGAAGATGCATTGCTCTTTGTGGATGAGTCACACGTTACCGTGCCGCAAGTGCGCGGGATGAGTAAGGGTGATAATGCCCGTAAAACAACTTTGGTTGATTTTGGCTTCCGCTTACCATCAGCCCTTGATAACCGACCCCTTACATTTGAAGAGTGGTTTAACCGCCGCCCGCAAACGGTTTACGTATCAGCCACACCCGCTCAGTTTGAAATGGATATGGCAGAAGACCGCGTGGCCGAGCAGATTATCCGCCCAACAGGCTTGATTGACCCTGTGATTGAAATTCGCCCTGCTGAAAGCCAAGTGGATGACCTTATGGGCGAAGTGAAAAAGGTTATTGAAAATGACCAACGTGTATTGGTAACAACCCTTACCAAGAAAATGGCCGAACAACTAACCGAATACCTTGAAGAAAATGGCCTACAAGTGCGCTACATGCACGCTGATACCGATACCCTTGAACGGGCCGAACTTGTGCGTGCTCTGCGCTTGAAGGAGTACGATATTCTGGTAGGTATTAACTTGCTGCGTGAAGGTTTGGATATTCCTGAGGTTGGTCTTGTTGCAGTGCTTGATGCTGATAAAGAAGGGTACCTCCGCTCAACAACAGCCCTTGTGCAAACCTTTGGCCGTGCTGCACGTAACGTGGATGGCCGCGTGATTTGTTACGCTGATAAAATTACAGATTCCCTCCGTGCTGCTATGGATGAAACCCAGCGCCGTCGTGAAATCCAGATGGAACATAACGAAAAACACGGCATTACCCCACAAGGTATTAAGAAGAACGTACGAAGCCACCTTGAAAAAGAGCGCTTGGACGAGCAAAAGTCTGGTAAAGAAAAACAGAAAGATGCCTTCTGGCAGAAGGTGGATGAAGAGAAGTCAATGTTGGCTGACCTGCCATCAAACCTCGACAGCTTGCGTAAAGAAATGTTCGAAGCGTCAGAAAACTTGGAGTTTGAGAAGGCTGCAGCCCTTCGCGACCGCATTAAGGAACTTGAAAAGGAAGCCCTTAAGTACAATTAATCAACGGGTTAGCTTGTGTTTTGGCGTGCCTGACAGTTTATCCACACTACGGGGTGAGGTGTCAGTTTTTCTGTAACAATTGTGTAGCCGCCAAGGTTTTCGTGCTAAGTTATTGATAATGTTGTTTAAAAATTAAATGTTCAATTTTTGAGCAATGTGCATAACACACCAACTAGTGTAATTTTTTTGCTACAGGGGGGTGGTTATGCACAAAGTTATCCACAGATTCTGGGGGTAGATTTGATAACCCCTTGATTTATATAGGTATGACAATTTACGAGGCCCTAGGAGCCAACAAATGAACCAGCAAATGACAGACGGTATTCACTTTCTGAAGAAGAAAGTAAAGCACCTGCCTACAGGGCCGGGTGTGTACCGTATGTATAATGAAGCGGGTGATTTGCTTTATGTGGGTAAGGCCCTTAACCTTAAAAACCGTGTGACCAACTATACGCAAGAGGCAGGCTTAACCCGCCGCATTCGTCAGATGGTGTACCACACCACTAAGCTTGAGATTGTTGAGACCAACTCTGAAACTGAAGCGCTACTGCTTGAAGCAAACCTTATTAAAGAGCTTCAGCCCCGTTATAACATTCGCCTAAAAGACGATAGCTCATACCCGGGCATTGCCTTATCACCTTATAAAGATGGTCTGCCGCCACGTTTACGTATCCACCGTGGTAAAAAACCAAAAGAGGGGTGGTACTTTGGGCCATACCCTGCTGCAAGCCACGTGCGTGAGCTTGCCGATATGGTTGAACGTATCTTTCAGCTCCGCACATGTACTGATGGTTTTTACAAAAACCGTAAGCGCCCCTGCATTAAATATGACATTAAGCGCTGTAGCGGCCCATGTGTTGGCAAGGTGACGGATGAAGCTTATAAAGCCCAGGTAAAAGAAGCTGTGATGTTTCTTGATGGGCGCTCAGCTGACGTACAGAAAAATATTACTCAAAATATGCTTAAAGCAGCAGAAGCTGAAAACTTTGAGCTTGCCGCACGTGAGCGTGACCGCCTTGCGGTGTTAGCTAAAATGACAACCTCACAAAACATTGTGGCCTCGGGCCTGCGTGATGCTGACATTATGGCCGTGCTCCAACACGGGGGCGAAACAGTGGTGCAAATCTTCTCGTACCGCAACAGCCATCATATCGGGAATATGCGCCTGTTCCCCGACCGTGTGGATGACATGCCACTGCCTGAGGTTCTCGCCTCGTTCATGAGCGTCTATTACGCCGATAAACCCATCCCGTCTGAAATTGTGAGTAATGTGTTGCCAGAAGGTGCAGAAGTGCTCTCAGAGGCGTTATCTGAGCAACGAGGCCGTAAAGTAACGATTACCAGCCCTAAGCGTGGCCAAAAGGCCGAGATTGTTGACCAAGCCCTTAAAAATGCCATGGCCGAACTTACTCGTAAGCAAGCCGAAAGCAAAAAGCAAAAGGCCGTTATGGCTGAGTTTGCAGAGCTACTGGGCATTGACGGTTCTATTCAGCGTATTGAGTGTTTTGACGTGTCAAACATTCAAGGCCGCCAGGCGGTGGCGAGCATGGTGGTTGCTGGCGAAGAGGGGATGTTGAAAAACCAATATCGCAAGTTTGCCGTTAAAACCAAAGATAGCCCCGACGACTACCACATGATGCGTGAAATTTTAACACGCCGTTATAAGCGCCTGCTTAAAGAAGATCCTACTTTTGAAAATTGGCCACAAGTTGTGATGGTTGATGGTGGCAAGGGGCACCTTAACGTGCTGATTCAGGTCTTTAAAGACCTAGACATCGATGTACCACAAAGCAAAGTGGCGCTTTGTGCCATTGCGAAGGGGGAATTTCGTGATAAAGGGCTAGAGCGCATTTTTGTGCCAGGTAACCCTGAGCCTTTGCCTGTTGAATATAACTCACCGCTTATTTTTATGCTGCAGCGTATCCGTGATGAATCGCACCGCACAGCTATTGGTTACCACCGTCAAAAACGTGCTAAGGCCTTAACGCATTCAGTGCTAGAGGATATTCCAGGTGTGGGCGCTAAGCGTAAAAAGGCACTGCTGCATCACTTTGGTTCAGCCGCAGGCGTGAAAAAGGCTTCAGTGAAAGACCTGATGAACGTAGACGGTGTCTCTGAAGCGATGGCTCAAGAAATTTATAACTTCTTTAGGCTATAACTTAATAGCCTACATCATCACGTAAGCTAAAATTGCCGCAAAGTTACCCACCAAAAAGATGCCGTAGCACAGGCGTAGCCAGAAAAACTTACCCTTCAAAATGAAAGACGACGTATCGTAAATAAGCTTCATGGCTTCTTTACTAAGCTTTTGCGTGTCATTAAAAACGGGGATCATTTCAGCGCAGTAGGCTTCAAATGTGGCAAAGCGGTTGATGTTTGAAAAGTGCATAAGGTTATTGGCCTTGGTGCGCTTGATAATGCGCCCGCCACGAGGGATAAGCACACACACGGCTGAAAATACAGTCGTAAACGCGGTGGCAAGGGCAATCGAGTAGGCTACGTTATGGTCGCCTTGCTTTAGGCCGCTAATGGCCAGTGGTAAAACCAGCGAGTTTAAGAACAACATCACCTGTGCCTTTTGGTCGGCAATGGTCACGTAGTTGATAATGGCATTCGCTTGGGTGGTAATCACACTCCCACGAAAAAGCGCTTCCCAACGGTGTTTTTCAGGTGAATCGGCAAGGTCAAAAGGTTTAAGCTCTTCAGTCATGTTATAGCCTTGTTTGTTCGTGAAGTTTTAGGTTTTCAATAATGTCATAAATCACGTGAATTTCATTGAAAATAGTATTAATCGCATCAATGAACAGAGGCGGGTTATAGATGTTCTCAGGCTCAAAGTAATTGTGGTTCGTTGAAACCTTAATAAGAACCTCGTTGTCTATAAATGAACACTCAAGGTAATTAGCCCTTAGGTTTTGTCTCAGTGTCTTTAAGCGCTCCATAAAAGTGGTGGTTAGTAGGTAGCGGGCCTCAACTTGATTGTCAGAATATACCTGATACTTTTTGTTAAATTGTGGATCTTCCAACTCAACTAGCTGATCAGGTGTTGAGCCAAGCCTCTTTTGCCCTGAGCCTAAAAACCAAGTTTTATTCACACCTAGTACTTGGTTAAAGACAACCGTCCGGCCTTTAAAGTTTTTATTCATTTGGAGTCTGATTAAGAATCCTTGAAAAACTGTTTCAATTCGTGCACTACGGCCTGATTGTCTGACTTGTTTGAGTGAGGCCTCTAACATATGAAACTGTACACCATTATGAACCCCTGAAATATAGTCCTCAGTTTCACATGTCGTGTGTACTGGAGTTAGGCCAAATTTATGTAGGTGCTTAATACAATCGTCTTTTTTGGCTGTGTATTTGAAGCTCTCATTAATATGTTGAAATACATGTGGGAAAACCAAGCTCTTGATATGAGTATAGTAACTTTTAAGAGGGCGCGAAAGCCAGTAACCTAGTAATAGAAATTCGCCGGTTACACAGGCGAACGCTAGATGAATGTTATGTCTATTTCCTGTAGGGAGGTATGCTAAAATAATAAAAAGGCTAGCAACTATCAAAGGTGTTAGGCACCAAGCAATTATAGCCCTTAACTTAAAGCTCTTTAACGTGCTCATTCGCAGGGCATCGCACTCTTTAATGTGCGGAAAGATTTTCTCTTTATAAATAGGCGTAAAATCAGGGTCTGCAAAATGAGCTTTCTCATTAAGGTATTCATCATCAAGAAGCTGTGTTCTATCATTAACAACAATTTCAAAAGCTAAAAAGCCTGCGCTAAGTGGGGCTTGTTTTTTCGAGGTTACCCGGTATTTTTTTGAGGCTGCTACCAAGGTTTTGTTAGCAAAAATTTTGTCTTTCTTAATGTTTTTAATAATATTAGTTACATCGTCAGACATTTATAACCTCGTTTGCTCATGAAGTTTTAGGTGTTTAATCATATCAAAAATAATACCCATCTCTTCAAGGATATGATGGATGTCTTGTTCAAAAGTAGCGGGTTGGTAAACATCATGCACTTCAAAACGGTTTTTGTGCGATGAAATTTTAAACAGCACCTTTTTATCGTAAAAGCTGCATTCAATTTGGTCTCCGCCCAAAATCTCGCTTAGTTTATTCAGGCGCTCCATAAAGCTGGTGGTCAGTAGGTAGCGGGCCTCAACTTGATCAGTTGATTGCACATCAAAGCGTTTTTCAAACTCCACATCTTCAAGACGCACAGGCTGCAGAACGTCTTTACCGGCCTTTTTCTCAAACCAGTCAAATAGCTTGGGAATATTACGATGCACAATTGTTTTACCCTTAAAGTTTTTGTTCATACTGAGTGTTAAGAACATCCCTTTAAAAACGGTAACTGTACGGCGGTTTTTGCCCGAGCCTTGGCGCCGTTTAAGGGTGGCCTCAAACAGTTCAAGCCCTACACCTTTATAGTCGCCTTTAATATAGTCTTCTTTCGACGACTGGGTATGGGAGGGAATAATTCCGGAAGGTTGTAGGCTCTCAATATCAATTGGGCAGGTTGAGTTATATTTAAAACTTTTCCCAAAAAAACTAAAAATATCGGCAAATACTTTTGTTTTTACGTGTTGCTTATAGGTGCGGATAGGTTTAGAAGCCCACATATAAATAACCAGAAAACCCATGATAAGTACCATTGCGTGCCCGTCATGCAGTTCTTCAGTCGTGATAGCCCAAGCAAGCACACCGACAACCAAAAGCGCTAAAGCTGGTAGCGCAATAAGCATGCGGTCTCTGAGGCGGCGCAACGCTGTGCAGCGCTTGTCTTCAAAGTTTTGTACGTGTGGCAAGATATACTGCTGATAATGACTACGGAATGCCCAGCGGCTGTTGGGCACATCGGCATAAGCATCATTTTCGCTAAGCTGCACAAAGCGGTTATGAAACACGAGCCCCCAAAAGCAGCTGTTTAGGGCAGTTTGCTTAAGCTTCATAGGTTACTTTAGATAGTCGTCGGCGTTTACCGGATCATGCACGTTGGCAGGGGCCTCAAAAAACGGCATAGGCTCTACCTTGGCAATGCCAGCAATGAGGTTACCTGGGAAGATTTGTACCGCATTGTTAAGGGCTGTTACGGCTGAGTTATAAAAACGGCGTGCAGCGCTAATTTGGGCTTCAGCTTCGTTGTAGGTTTGCATGGCTTGCACCATTGTGGCATCTGATTTGAGGTCAGGGTAGTTTTCAACCTGCACCATCAGCTGACCCATTTTAGACGTCAGCTTTTCAGCAGCGGCTAGGTGGTCTTCAACGGCCTTTTGGTCTTTACGGTCGTAAGTTTTATCAGCTTTTTCACGTAGGGCTGTAATTTCAGTCAGTAGCGCTTTTTCATGGTCCATAAACTTTTGCGCAATTTTAAGGATGTTTGGCACCAAGTCGAGGCGCATTTTGAGCTGCACATCAATGGTCGAAAGGGCCTCAAGGGCTTTGTTGCGCTTGCCAATAATGCTGACATACCAAAAGTAACCAATAAGAGCGATTGCGCCTAAAATAATGAGCGGTGTAAGTGACATGGGCGTAGTTTCCTTTATATAAGTTATAGGCCTACTTACCAAGTAGGCTGCCAAAGGCCTTTTTAAGGTCTTTTACAGGGTTAGGGTCTTGCTGTGCATTAGCGTCAGCTTCGCCTTCGGTTTGTGTTTCGTCAGCCTGAAGGTTTGAGGCATCTTGCAAAATGTTACCCAAAATACCTAGTTTGCCATCACCCTTTTTAAGGGCTTTGCCTAGGAGCTTTTGGGCACCAATACGTGCAGCTTGGCGGGCAACCTCGCGGGTAATGCCGTCTTGGTCGGGCTTAAATTCAGGGGCGTTTAGTGGGCCTTCAATGTAGAAGGGCAGCACAATATCACGTGTTTCATTTGCTTTAAGGAGTGGGTTCATGCGGAGTGAAATATCAGCCGCAGGCAGGTTTACAATACCTTCACCACCTTGGGCAAGCACGGGGCCTTCAAACTTAATGACTGTTTGGCCATTACCGTTTTTAAACACGGTTGAAAATGCCATGGTTGTAAGCTTTTGCTTAATGGCCGCAATTGTTTTGTCGCTTACGTTTTTAGTTACAACAGGGCCTAGCGCACCAAGGTGAAGCTCGGCTGTTTTTTCAAGGTCAAACTTAGTGGCACCCACTTGGGTTGCTGTCAGGTCAACCACGCCATTTAGGTTGTTTACAAATGCCTTAACGCTATGGCCCTTCGTTGTAAGTTTTGTATGGCTTGCAATAGTGCCAGAAGCCCCATAAGGCTCAGCCTCATCAGGTAGGGCTCGTTCGATTTGTAAGCCAGTTAGGTGGGTTTCGATACTTGCTGATGGGATGTCTGTGCGGGTGTTTAGCACAACCTCACCCGTTGTTTGGCCATCAAAAATATCAAAGCGCTTAAGGGCAATCACCAAGCGACGATCAACCACTGTTAGGGCAACGTTAAGTGGCCCAATAAGGCGGCCATCAGCCTTGATTTGGTCAATCTTAAGGCTCGCTTGGGCATCAAAGGCATTCAGGCCTGAAAAATCAATGCGTTCGTTTGACCATTCAATAGGCTCAGCCGTTGCTGTAGCAGGGGCTGCTTGGCCTTCAGCCGCACTTGGAACATTTGCACTGTCAACCTCAAGGAAGCCAAGGTTTAGGTTAGCTGTGATTTCAGGGCGGGTGTTGCCCCAAACGATGCCAAACTCACCAACGCCTGAGGTTGAAAAACCGTCACCCGCTAGGTTAATCTGCGTTAAATCCGCACGGAAAACAGGGCGAGTTGTTTCAGCTGTGTAAACAAGGTTGGCTTCTGCGATAATGTCAGCGTAAGGGGTGCTGGCATCAAGTTTTAGGCTTGCTTCTTCGCCATGCATCAGGCGGTAAGGGGTCTCAAGCTTAAGGGTGCCTTTAAGTTTTTGGCCGTCCATAAGGGCAGAACCCTCAATATCGGCGGTTGCATCAAGGGTTGGCATCTTGATGCTAAAGTTAGCTTTTGTGAAGTTCATTGAAGTGCCAGCCATACGGTCTTGGTAGGTAATGGTACCGTCTTTAATGGCGATACTATTAATACGCAGGTCCGCTAAAGGAAGTTCAGTCGGTGTAGCTTCAGTTGCGCCAGCTTCGGCTGTAGGTGTAGTGCCTTCTAGGCCTTCAAAGGTCCAGTTGGCTGTGCCATCCTTCGTAATCACCGCTGAAAGTTTTGGCTCAATAAGTGTGAATTCACGAATCTCAAGTTCCTTCTTTAGCAGCGGAAGTACTGCAACGGCGACGGTTGCTTTTTCAACTTCAAGCATGTTGCCTTTAAGGTCTGCTGGGTTGGCAACATAAAGTTTTTCAAGCTTTAGGCCAAACGTCGGGAAAAGACTAATCGAAATATCACCATTAATGCCAACATCACGGCCCAAAACGTCAGAAATTGTCGGCAATACAGTATTTTTAATGCGCTCTGGGCTTAGGAACATGGCGAGGGCAGCATAGCTACCACCAACTAGTACGGCCAAAATACCTAGACCAATCAGGAGTTTTTTCATGAGCTTCGTCTTTCTTTTTCTTATAGGCGCTAGGGCTTATGGTTATGAGCGATAAGTTATATTTTCAACACGTTTAATCAGTGAAGGCTGGACATTAATGGGCAGCCCTTTTTGGCTAAGACGACGGTAGGAAAAGAACCGCTCATCTGAGTATGTATCAACGCCACAGTCGGTAATGCTAAGGTCAGTTAAGCCAGCCTCGCGGATTTGCTGACGAGCAACAGCACCAAGGTCAAGCATCAGGTGGCCTTCGTTTTTTGACGGACGGAAAAACTTATCGTCAAAGTAGTTGGTAAAGTTGTCGTCAACCTCGTAGTTGTGTTGGCGAATGTGCGGCCCAATCGTGGCAAATACCTTTGTAGGATCGAGGTTAAATTCGTCAATCATCAGGTTAAGGGTTTTACCGATAATGTTTTTTTGCAAACCACGCCAGCCAGCATGCACAGCCGCTACAGCATAAGGGGTGGTAATGAGCACAGGCAGGCAGTCAGCTGTTTTAACAGCAAGCCAAAGCTCGGGGTGGTCGGTGAAAATGGCATCAGCCTCTTGGTAAACACCTGGTTTTGAGGCGTACTGAATGGTATCGCCATGCACTTGGCGCATTTGGGCAATGGGGCCAAGTTTTTCAGTTAAAAGGCGGAGGTTGGTTTCAATGTCGCCTTTTGCATCAAGTGCTGTGCCAAAGGCGTATTCGCCGTGTGGTGGCGAGGCTGGAAGTAGATCATTCAGAATCTGCATAACAGTGTTGAAACCCCTGTAATTGTTTTAAGTTATCTGAGCACCAGCCCAAAACCTTAAAGTGTGCCCCCATTTGGTTGGGGTCAATCAGGCGGTGGGTAGTGGCTTCAATATGTTCTTTTTCTTCAGGCGTACGTGCGGCACGTAGGGCTTGTTCGGCCCGGATATTGTAGCCAATTTCGGTTAAGAAAAGGGCCATGTCCGTCACAACGCTGTGTGTGTCGCCAAGTATATCACACACCCGCTTGAAGGGAATATGCCACGTAAGGTCTGCCTGACCGGGCGTGTCAAAAATACCCTCATATTTGTGCTTACGGAGTGCCTGTAGGGTTTCGCCAGCAATGGCTTTTTCAGAGCCATAATCAATCAAAAGGGCTGCCGCTTGTGGCGCACGCTCTAGGTGGTCACGCAGTTCAGCCAAAAAGTTTTCCATAGCGGGGCTTTGTTCGGTAACTTCAGCCAGTGATTCTACCTCTGAAGGTTCATCTGCACGGGTAAGTTTAAGGGTGTCATTTTCTGTTGTCACAAGGCGTTGGTAGTATTTACCGTCCACTTGCTCATATTGTTCAACGGGGAAGGCATCCAGAAGTTCATTGCCAATCACGATGGTTGGCTTATTAAACGGTACATCCGCAATTGAACTATGCCATTTAATGGTTGGTAGGGCGCCTTGCAGGGTTGTTTGTTGGTGTTGGCGTAAGTTGGGGCTAATATCAACCAAGTGGCCTTCAAGGGCGTTGAGGCATTGTGGCAGGGCCTTACCAATAGCACGTAGCATATCGGTATAAAGGGTGCCACGGCCAGGGCCAAACTCAACAAGGCAAAAACTTTCAGGTGCGCCCATTTGCTGCCAAGTGGCTGCAACCCATAGGCCAAGCATTTCACCAAATAGCGGTGTAAGTTCAGGGGCGGTGATAAAGTCACCGTCTTTACCAAAGGGCATACCGTGCATGTAGTAGCCTTCATCTTCGGTATAAAGGCACATGCCCATATAGTCAGCAAGGCTTATAGGGCCGTTTTCTTCAATATGGCGGATGATGTGTTCTTTAAGGGCTGTCATCTTAAGCAGGTTTTACCACTTTGTTTGAGCGCGACCACCACCACATGATGCCACCGGCTACCACCATCGGGATGCTGAGCAGCTGACCCATGGTAATAACAGTAAAGATGCCTTCTTTAAGGTGCATCAGGTCGTCAGGCTGACGGAAGAATTCAATAAAGATGCGCACCGCGCCATAGCCTAGCAAAAACAGGCCAGTTACCTCACCGCGGCGTAGGCGGCAACGCAGGGTGAAGTGCAAGACGGTAAACAAAATAACGCCTTCGAGCAGGCCTTCGTAAAGCTGTGAAGGGTGACGGGGCAACAAACCACCCGCAGGGAAGGCAATAGCCCAGGCAACATCTGTTGTGCGGCCATAAAGTTCACCATTAATAAAGTTTGCAAAGCGGCCAAATAGCAAGCCTAGGCATACAGCTGGTGCCATACGGTCAGAAAGGGCAAACGGGTCAATTTTTCTAAAGGCTGCATAGCCAATAATAGCAATGATGACGCCTAACATACCACCGTGGTACGACATACCACCGTGCCATGTCTGCAAAATTTCAGCAGGGTTAGACAAGTAATACCCCGGGTTATAAAACAAGGTGTAGCCTAAGCGGCCACCAATAATTGCGCCCAAAATGGCCCACGTGAACAAACCGTCCATGTGTTCGGCCGTCACATTACTAGGGTAGCGGCGTGTTTGCCATTTGGCATAGGCAAGGACGGCAAAAAAGCCAGCAATATAAGCAAGGCCATACCAGCGCACATCTAGGCCAAAAACACTAAAGGCCACTGGGTCAAACATCGGGAAGGCAAGCCCACCAAAGGGGTTGGGGTAAAACTCAAGGCCAAACATTATAGGTAAGGATCCTCTGAGGTTAGGTAGTTGTTAACGTAGTCGGCAATGCCATCCTCAAGCGACGTAAACTGGAAAGGGTTCGTATTGCTGCTTGTGATGGTCTGGATCATCTTCGTCATGTTCGCCTGTGTGTAATATTGGTAATTCGGGCGAATTTCAGGCGGAATATCAATGTATTCCACATTGATTTTCTTCTTCATATTTTTAATCAGAATATCAGCCATATCGTTAAAGCTACGGGCCTTACCGCTACCTACGTTAAAAATACCTTGGATGTTTTGGTGTTTAAGCATCCACAAAATAAGGCGAGCAATGTCTTTCACGTAAATAAAGTCGCGCTTTTGTTCGCCGTTTTTAACGTCATCAAGGTGTGATTTAAATAAACGAATGGTGCCATCTTGGCGGGCTTGGCTGTAGGCGTGTTGAACCACACTCCCCATACGGCCTTTATGGTACTCGTTAGGGCCATACACATTGAAAAAGCGTAAGATAACCCAGCTTGAAGGCTTTTTAGGGGCTTGCAAAATGTACTTCTCAGCAAGGTGCTTTGACCATGCTTGGGGGTGTAGCGGGCGTAGTTTGTTAACTTCACGTAGGTCGTTAGAATCTTCAAAACCGTTTTCACCGCCACCGTAAACGGCTGCTGATGAGGCAAATATAAAGCGGGTGTCATTGTCGGCGCACCAGTCGAATAGTGCCTTGGTAAAGACAACGTTATTCTCGTGCAGGATATCCATGTTCTTCTCGGTGGTATCAGCAATACCGCCAAAGTGAATAACGGCGTCAATTTCGTCGGCGTGATCGTCCATAAAGTCAAGAGCACGGTGAGGGGGCACAATTTCGCGGACGTGGCGTTTTACAACGTTGTTCCACTTTGATGATTTGCCAAAGCTATCAACAATAACAACTTCTGAGTTTTGTGCGTGGCTTGCTTCAAGCGCGGCTGCTGTTACTGAGCCAATAAAACCTGCGCCACCTGTAAGAATATACATAATTTCTTGCCTTTATTATTACCTGCTCATAGGGTACGATAATCTGGCCTCAAGATGAAGCAAAAACAAGTAATTTCAAGGTATTTATTAAGGGTATATAGTCGATGATTCGAGGAGCACGCATTCTAGTTTTGGGTTTTGGCAACATGGGCCAGGCCCTTGTTAAAGGGTTTATTGAAAATGGCATCCAAGGGGGCCGCATTCATATTGTGGACCCTTCAGAAAATGCAGCCAAACTTGCAAAAGAGATGGGCCTTGATTACTCACAAACTGCCGAAGGTATTACCCGCCCACCAGCTATGGTGCTTTTGGCCGTGAAACCGCAAATTATGGCTGAGGCTGTAAAGGGTATTAAGTACTTAGCTTCTGAAACAGTATGCTTTTTGTCAATTGCTGCAGGCCTTAATCTTACCAACCTTAAAGCTATGCTCGGTGAAGATGCTCGTATTGTACGTGCTATGCCTAACACCCCTTCAGCTATTGGTGAAGGGATGACCGTGATGGCTCATACCGGCAACCTTGCCTTTGAACAAATGGCCCTTGCCGATACACTAATGGACTGCGTAGGCGAAAGCGAATGGGTAGAAGATGAAGCCTTGATGGATGCCGTAACAGCGGTATCAGGCTCAGGCCCTGCGTATGTTTTCTTGTTGATGGAATCAATGATGAAAGCAGGTATTGAAAATGGCCTTCCTGAAAAGCTAGCCCTAAAGCTTGCGGTGCAAACATGTAAAGGGGCGGCTGCACTGGCAACAGAGTCAGGTGAAACCCCAGATGTTTTACGTGTAAATGTAACCAGTAAAGGCGGCACAACCGAAGCGGCTTTGAATACCCTGTATGCCGAGAAATTCCCCGAGGCAGTCTCAAAAGCAATTGAAAATGCAACTAAAAGAAGTATTGAACTTTCCAAGTAATTCAACACTTTAAGGTTGTATTTAAATATTTTGTAGATACAAATTACACTTTTTAATTGTAAAAGTTCCGTTATATAAATATAGTAAGTCTGATGTTAGGTTGTACGACGAAATGCAACCTATAGTATAAAACTAATATTTATGAGGTTCTAAATGACGCTTACAGTTGAACTACCGAATATTACAAAACAACAAAAGGTACGTCGCTCAACCGTTGTTGCAGACTACCTGCGCGAGATGATCCTTTCGGGGCAGCTTAAACCAGGTGATAAACTGCCAACAGAAGAACAACTTTGCGAGCATTTTGGTGTGTCACGCACCACGCTGCGTGAAGCTGTTCAAGCCCTACGGGTGGCAGGTGTGCTTGAAGTAACGCCCAGCCGTGGCAGTTTTGTATGTACCCCTAACATTGACCAAATGTTCCGTGATGTTGCCATGATGGGCAAATTTGCCAGCCTAGAAGGGCAAGAGGTTCAATATATTCTGGATGTTCTGATGCAAGACATTGTGGCCCTTGCCGCAAAAGCTGCCATGCAAACAAAACGCAGTCTGCATCAATACTTTTTCGTGCGTGATTGCTCAGCTGAAGAGAATGAAGCCCTTGAACGTGACTGGTTTAAGGCGCTTATTTTGCTGGCTGGTAAAACCTTTACAGCAAGCATGGTTGATGCCTTTTTGCTGATGGATAAAAAAGCCCGTATGGCGCGCCTTGCTGATGGCGACAATGTATTACGCTTGATGCAAATTCAGATGCGTTTAAATGCAAGCCTTGAGTCAGGCGATATTGAAAGCGCCCAGCGCTTGATGAAAAGTTACCTTAAACCGCTAGAGTCTGCTGTTCAGGCTGCTTAGTAGGTAGGGTTCGAATCTTCCCCCAAGAAGAGCTGCAAACTCTACTTGCTATTGCGTTTTACGTAAGCAAGTAGGGTTTTGTATGCTTCATTAATACTTTTAATACGTGCACCAGCATCCTCTACATCCTGATTAATGTCAGGGTGGTGCTGCTTTACCTGTGCGCGGTATGCTTTTTTGATTAAATCAATGTCTTTCACGCTGGTCACGCCAAGAGTTTGGCAGGCACGGCGGATTTGCCCCGGAATAATCTTTGCGGGTTTTTCTTCGTTTGGTTTGGCACGCTCACGCTGTGGGTCGGTGGTGCGTTCGCCAAACACGCTGTAGGGGTCTTTGGTGCGTTGGTGGGCTGTCGCTGTTTTGTACGACTTACTATCAAGGCCCATTTGCCATGTGGGGCGGTCCCAGTTGCTGCCAACTTGCATGTTGAAAATTTCGTCGCTGGTCATACCCTCAAGGCCGTTCCACTTTTTATTGTATTCCTTAACGTGCTCAAGGCAAAAGTAGATACGCTTTTTGTAGTCTTTAGGGTCAGCAGGGGCGGGGTAGTTAGCCTCTTCGGTGCAGCCGGGGTAAGCACAGATATGTTTAATTTCCATGGGGTGCACTCGCTTGATTGCTTTTGGTTACGACGTAATCAGGCATCATAAAAGGATATGCCAGCCTACGCAACCCCCCAAGTATAAGAGAATTTATGACATTGTCCGTAACAGCAGCATCATAAAGGGTAATTCAAGCGCCGAGAGGGCCCAGATACCTGCACCTAGACCAAAGCCAAACGGAATAGCACTGTTTTTTGGCAGAACAAGCGAAAGTAAAAGGTTTGCCACAAAGGCAACGGTCAAGGCAAAGGGCAGGTTTGTTAAGCCAACCCATGCACCAAGTGCGGCTAAAAGCTTTACATCACCAAAACCAAGTTCAGCCTGACCACGGCGGATAAGATGCAAGCCAAGGTCAATCACAAGGCCAATAACGGCACCTACGGCAAGGCCTAGTAGGGCATCTGACCATGTGCGGCCTAAAAGGCCTACGCTATAGCCAATACCCACCAAAGTAAGAGGGAGTGTGTATATGTTTAAAAGGAGTAGGTAGCAAACATCCACCGCGACGATGCGCCCAATAATAAGGGCTATAGGGGCAAAGCTTAGGGCTAAAAACAGGGGCATAAGGCCCGTTGTGGCCATACAGGCTAAACTGGCCCACATAAGGGCCGTAAACACAAACCACGCCTTGTTTAGGTGCCTTTTAGGTAGGGGGCCGAAGTCAACTTCGGCCGGATCTACGTATTTCCGCTCAATTGCCCACATTTAGCTGTTTAAGTCTCGTTTATGGTGTTGGGCAGGTGTTTGTGTATTCCACCTTCGCCGTGAATGGTGCTTGGGTGTTGTCAGTACGGTTTGATTCGTAGCACAACAAGCGGCCCCAAGGGTCACGCACGTAGTTTGATGACAAACCTAGGAGTGTCATAAGGCTTGTAATACTGGCAGCGGTGTTTGAAACTGTGTTCAGCTCGTTACCTGTCGCTGATCGACCATCAGGAATGTAATAGTCAGCAGCGGTACCATCATTCGTTGAACGAGGGAAGTAGTTCAAGCTAATCTCTTCACCAGTAATATAGCCGCCGCCATTAAAGTCACAGCGTGGTGTTTGGCCTTGGTTCGCACCGTTTGAGCAATATGTTTGGTTTTCAAGGAAGCGTGAAGTCTCGTAGGCTTGCAACGCGCCTTCAATATCAGCCAATTTCCGTTTCATCTCGTCTACACGGGCACGCTCAATATCAAAGGTGTTAAATTTCACGCCAATATCATCCGCTGTGGTGTTCCATGCGGCATAGTTTGCAGCACATGCAGCATTGGTCAAAAAGTCGTTACTGCCTGATTCATTGGTCAGGTTAGGGCCACCAGAGTAAAGCACAGCGTAATGCACGTTTACTTGTACGCCTTCAATGGTTGCGGCCGCGGTGCAGGTATCATATACCCAGTTGCGGTCCCAAGGGTCAGTGGCAAGGTTAGCCTGTGGCACAATACCGGTATCAAGAACAACACTTTGGAAGTTACCTGCACCAGTGTTGAACGTTGATGGATCCCCCGGCGGGATGGCATTCAATGAAACTGTTTTATAGTAGTTCTCTAGGCCAGAAATAAGGGTCTGAACGCCTGACTCAGCAGCCTCAACACGGCCACGCTCAATACGTTGTACAACTTGGGTACCCACCACACCGGCTAGTACACTGGCAATTACAAGCGCAATACGGGCATCCATCGAGAACATGGCGCCTCGCTGCCCTTTAAGCACTAGTCTAAAAAACTTTTCCATCATCATCTTGTTACCTTGTTTTGGTTATCGTCCCGCACACATTAATATTTTTTTATTATTACATATTCAAACCGACGGTAAGCGTTTGCCCCCACGGTGTAACCGACGTTAGGGTTACGCTGTTGTTATCAAGGCAAACACAGTCAATAGGTGAGCCCCAAAAATTGGTTAAGCCTGTATCGTCTGAAATCGAAGTATATTCAGCAGCACCAGGGAATCGGCCATTTTGCGCCCAAAATCCGTACATAACCTCGGCTTGCTTTTGCATATTAGAAAGTGAGGCCTGAATTTGCTCTTGGCGGATGTTTGAGGTATCAACCGTCACAACATCATTACGGTCAGTTAGGCTATCTGTTGCCATGTTGTCGGCGTTACCGCCACCGGCTAGCGTTCCCACACGGGCTCGTACAAAATCATCGTCTGAGGTTGTAATCATCACGCGCTGGGTATCAAGCGTGGTATCACGGTCAATGGCACCAAGGGTAATATCTGAACCTGAGCGGGTACCACCACCCACACTCTTAGACACATATTGGTTCACACGGTCAGCTGTAATGGTACCAAACGAGCCTGCTGTTTCAGACATTAGAGCGTTTTCTACCGCACGTCGGTAGGTTGCAGCCGTTTCTTGGGCGCGTTTTTCTTGTTCTTCGTAAATACGCTGTGTTTCAATGCGAGCTTGGGTTTTAACACCAGCTGAAAAGATGGCAACACCCGCAAGCATACCAAACAAAAACGGCGAAACAGCACCACGCTGGCGCTTATATAGCCGATATAAGTAGCTTTTAAATGTCATAATCTTCCCCAACTTCAGCGTTAGAGGGCCATTCGGATTGGTAATACGAATTCTTCACCCTCAACTGACAACCGCACCTTACGGTGCTCAATGCCAGTAATCGTCACACTTACATTATGGGTATTTGCATTAAAAACCCCCTGACCATCGGCGTTTTTCTTGCGGTAATTTGCGATGGCTTCTTCACGTAGTGCCTCAAACTCTGCGTAGGCCTCTTCTGAAACTGATTCTGGGTCTGGCATTTGGGCATCAATCAGCTGCACAATGCGGTCTTCATCCAGAGAAAGGCTAATCGGCATCAAAAAGCGGTCACCAATTGAGAAACGCTGATTGTTAATCACCACATATGGGCGCGGTTTCACCATAAGTGATGAGATGACGATTTTGTTCAGGTCTTTTTCAAAGTTATAGTTTGTTAAGTCAGGCGTAGCTTGCGCTGGCGCTGTGTTAACAATAGTGTTTAGGTAGTTTTTAAATTCGTCCAAGTTCAGCTTTTCTTGAATTTCAGCCGTTGGCAGCTCCGGAATATCAATGGTATCTGGCAACTGCTGCAATAGCGGGATAGATTCTTGCTGCTCTTCTTCGTTAAACGGGTCAATAAGGTCACGGCGAATAAGCGATGACATGCTGTCTGTACCCGAGCTACGTACCTTTACTTGGCCACGTGCAGCAATGGGTTTGTCTGATTGGGCTTCAGAGCTTAAATCTTCTCGTGAAAAGTCAAATTCTGGCTGGCCGCTTCCACCAGTCGATGGCCAATCAACCTGCTGCGCATAGGCAGAAGGAGCAAAGAAAAGTAAGCTGAAAATAAGCAGTTTCTTCATCGATTATACCTGTGCTGGGTTGAAAACATAAATGTATCCGCGAATACGAACAGGATACTTATTGTCTTTCTCTGTTTTACCGGGGATATTACAGCGGAAACAGATTGAGTTAATAATAAAGCCAGGGCTCGTTTCCATAAGGTTTAGGAGCTTAATGGTCTCAAAAAAGCTCGCAATCCCTGAAACTTCATACTCATGGCGGTAAAAGAACTGGTTTGCAGGGTCGTTTGGTTTAACGTTCGACAAAAACTTAAACTCCAGGGCTGTGCCACTTAGGCCAAGCTGACGCTCAATTTTAGACTTTTGGTCTTCGCCCTGAGGCAAAACAACACGTTTAATTTGTTCAACACGCTGGTTAAACTGGCCCATCTCAGCCACTTGGCGTTGTGTTCGGCGCAGACTGTCGTGGGCAGATACTAGCGCATCTTTATTTTCAAAAAACTGCACCACACCAATAATGATTGAAAGTACGGCCAGTGATAGTCCTAATGAGAAACGAATCATTCTTGGCCCTCCGGTGCTGTTTCAGTTGGCGCAACCTTTTGCACGTCACCTTGAACAGCTGCTTGGGTTGGTTTTTGTTGGTTAATAATATCTTCTGTCTGACGGTAATCAAGGTAGTCCTTAGCGACTTGCGGTAGCGGAATAAGGCCCTCAATGGTAAAGGCTGTTAAGCCCGGTGCAGTAGGGGGCTTGCGGATTTTATCAATCGTCAGGCTTGATTCCATAATGTCTTTAGCCACCGGCTCTTGCTGGGCGTAGGTGGCATAGTCTTCAGTGCTTGCCTCCATTTTTACAATCAGCGAGCTTGGCGGGTTGTTAGGGTTCGGCACCTCAATCGTGTAGCTTGAAACTTTAAAGTCAGCATCAGCAATCGCAAGGCTTACATCTTTAAAAATAAGTGAAAACAATTGGCGATAGCGTGAGTAACCCTCAATTTGATCCACCATATCCATAATGGTTCTAAAGTTAGGGTTTAGGTTTGCTTGACGGCTTAAGCTTTGGACTTGGCCATAAACTTCTTGTACACCTTGCTTTTGGTAATCAAGGCCAAGGTAGGTACCGGCTGCCAACAAAACACCTGCTGCAAGAACGTACGTACCGTATTTTTCCTGCATTGTAGGCTGGTTAATCCACATACCCGTATTAAGAGGCATCTCCTCAAGGGGTTGTACTGTGGTGTCATCAGGTACTTTTAGGCCTGTGGTGTCCCAGTCGGTATAAATATGCTTTTTAGTTGTACGTGGGTAGGTACGAATAACCTCTGCCAAGTCAGCATGCCACGTATCTTCTGAGGTTGGTTGAATGTAGTTATCCTGCGCATCCCAGTGGAAGATAACATCTGCCACCAACATCGCATGCATGGTGTTGGGCGCTGACTTTGCAACACGGCAAAAGTCAAACAAAGCAATTGAGCGCATTTGCTGCATCATTTGCTGTGCTTCCTCTTCGTCTGCGTGTTCGCCCACAATCACCGAGCTTGGATCCATGTGGTCACCGTTCAAGTCGCGCGGTGAAAAGAACCCCAAAAGCATGTTACGGCGGGCACCATCATCAACAAGGTCCATCCAGCTTTCAGCAAACAGAGTTTCACCCCCTTCAGGGTGAAATTCAACACGGTTAAGACCAATAAAACATACGTTCTTAAACCGGTTAATTGATACTTTGCTTGTGGCAGCCATTAGGCGTATTCCTCGTTATATTCAGTCTTATGTTTGTGCAAACACAATTGAAAGCATTTCTAGTAGCATGGTACCTCCGCCCAAAATCCACATGATGGTCGAGAAGGTGGTTACAAACTTTCGTTGGGCGTCGGTAAGGTCACGGTCCAAAATAGTGTACGAGTGGCGCATACCTTCAACCATAACGTCGTTAACGTCAGTGTTTGCACCAGCGTAGTGCTCAGACACACGCACAGGCGTTACCGAAATAGGTGGGAAACCAGCTTTTTCCATCGCTTCGGACATTTTACCACCCGAGGTTAGCACCTGGTTAAAGAAGTCAATACGACGCTTTAGAATAATGTTGGTGGCCAAGGCCTCCATAATAGGGATCATCTGCTTTGGTTTTACACCCGACTCAATCAAACTCGGGAAGTATAGCAACATGTTAGTGTATACCTTGTAGGCCATGTATTTACCCAAGCCTGGGACCTTCAGGATGTAATAATCAAGCCAGAACTTACCTTGCGGGGTTCGTAGCACACTATAAAGCGATATAATCATCACAATAATTAGGGCTACAAAGACGTACCAATTTGCCGCCATAAATGCCGTAATATTCATGACTGTTTCTGGAATAGCGCCAATAGGCTTCTTCTGCGCCTTTTTCATAGCAGAAAGGGCCGGTAGGGTGTTCAAACCGGTGTTAAAAATAGACGCCAATGACATAATCCACATAGCTGTTGGTGTAATCACCTCAGCCAAGCCCGAGCGGCGCATCTCCATTTTACGGGCCTCTAGCTCTTGCAGAACTTTAAACGAGTCGTACATGCTGTTGGCAGCCTCACCCGCCATAATCGCAGCGCGGTGTACCTCATCAAACATGATGGGCTCACTGTCCATTGATTTTGAAAGTGAACGACCTTGCGACACCTTTTGCGCAATACCTGTAAGACCAAGGGCAATGTTATCCTTGCGCTCAGTTTTAAAAGCTTTTGCCACGGCACGCAAACTACCTTCAGCGGTTTGACCTGCACGTAGCATCTGTGCCATCAGGAAGAATAGCCTTTCGCGGTCGCGAAGGCTCATATCACGTACTTTTGGACCTAGCGCGTTACTTCCCGCTAGCGTTTTCAAGTTCAGCACTGAAGTACCTCTCTAGTTCTTCCATGTTTGTAATGCCATTTTTAACGTGGCGTAAACCGTGTGAAAGCATGTCTTCCATGCCTAGTTTTTGTGATTCTTCGCGAATAACATCAATCCAGTCAGGGCGCAGGCTTGTACCTGTCCACACATCACGGGTCAGTTCACGGCGCATTTCAAGCACCTCTTCAATAGCAATACGGCCTAAAAACCCACGGTAGTGGCAGTGGTCACAACCGTTAACGTTGTGTTGGTGAATAACATCGCCCTTTTTAAACTCAATACGCTTAAGGTTGTTAAGGTTCTTAAGTTCTTCGTCAGTTAACTCATGGGCAATCTTGCAGCGTGAGCATAAGCGACGCAAAAGACGCTGCGCAATTACACCGCGAATGTTAGTGAAAATCTGTTCTGGCTGAACGCCACGCTGTAGCAAACGGTCAAGGGTCATAAAACTATCGTTCGCGTGAATGGTTGATACCACCAAACGACCCAAGTTACCCGCATCAACTGTACGGCGTGTATCTTCTGGGCTACGAACCTCACCAATATATACAACGTTAGGGTCGCCACGAAGTACCACGTTTTCAATGAAGCTTTCTAGGGTAAAGCCCACGGTAGGGTCACCCTCTGATTGAATAACGTTATCCATACGTTCCTCAATCTGATCTTCATAGGCAATCATCTTTTGACCAGGGCGGTGCGCACGACGCAGCATCAAACGTGCCGCGGTTGACTTACCCGAACCTGTTGGGCCAGCAAACAGAATCACACCCTCATCCATACGCATTAGGTGGTCAATACGGTCAATAGTGTTTTGCGTGTACCCAAAGGTATCAATGCTGCCTTCAAATGGACGCAAGAAACGCAGCGCAATTGAGGCTGTGTTTTCAAGTGAAATTGGCTGCGATGCGTAACGAATATCAATCTTTTCACGGCCAGAAAGCTCAAAGGTCATACGACCGTTCATCGGCTTTTTATAGTTTTCCGCACGTACACCCGCCATGTGACGCAGACGACCAAGTACACGCTCGTACACTTCAATAGGCAGTGCCACAAGTTCTTCCAACTGGCCATCAAATCGGGCCATACAGCTTGGTTTACGGTTCACAATACCAATGTGCAAATCAGATGCACCGTTTTTGTAGGCCGTACGGATAATCTCATCGGTTAGACCAATGATGGTGTCATCGTTACCAGTGTTAATCTGGGCATAGGCGTTTTCTACCAAGAATTTAAGCGAGTGGCCTTCTTGTTTTGACATACGCTCAATCGCGTCTTCAATGGCTTTCGCAGGGGCCCACACAAAGTCGTGCTTGTTGCGGCGGTTACGCAGAATAATCTCACTTACCAAGCGTTTGTTCGGCAAATCAGCAGCTGCCCACAATACTTGGCCACGACCAAGCTCAATCGGGCATGCGGTGTAACGCACCATAAAGTCGCGGTTAATGCCTTCAATTTGGTGGGGGGTAATACGTGCCATATCTTCTGCTGAGCGCAGGGGGTACTCGTAGGCGAGGGCACGGTAGCGAGACTGTTGCGTCTCTGAAAGCTTACCTGACTTCGCAAGTGATTCAATCAGTGTATCAGGGTTTTTTTGCACAGTAACAGGTAGCGACTGCAAGTCGCGCAGCGATACCACCTGATCTTTAAGCATGACGTCTACAATGTTTACCATCGGTACTTTAGCTTTCTTGTTAGCGTGTGCAAAAGTTACATAAATCCACTCTCAAGCGTAGCATGTAACAAAGGGTATAGAATGTAAAAACGGCACTATGAAAGCCATAGTGCCGTTTTAAGGTCTGGGGGTGTGGTCTATTTGCTGCGCTGTATATGGCGCTAGACGTTACTCCCTTAAGCTAAGGTTAGCTCATTAGACGTGATAGCAAGAACCAAACTGTACCACGTGAACCTGGTGCACAGGTTGTTGAGTGGCGCAGGTTGCCCGCAGTTGGGTCAAGCTGTTCGCCAACCGTTACTGGGTCAGTATCACCATCTACGGCACTATCAAGGTCGTTTGCAATCTCACATGGAACTTCAGTAAGTTCAACCCATGCGCCGTTAATCGCATTAGCAGCTACAGATGCTGGCGGAGCAGCATCGGTGTCAATACGACCTTGAACAATGTCGTACTGGCCAAAACGTGGGTGCTGTTTGGTCGCACGTGTAATGTACGGGCCGTTCCAGCCAAGTGTATCAACCGGAGTGTCTTCGTATAGAGCTGCGAAGCCAAGACCTGTTGTCGCACCTGGTGTTACGTCAACACCAGTATCAAACGCGTAGTTAATGTAACCTTTACCAATGTTATCAAACTCAGAAACAAGTGATGTTACGTCTGTTTGACGAATGGTACCGAACACCGCCATACCGGCGATAACTGATAGACCCGCGAAAATCGCTAGCGCAATACGAGCATCAAGCCCGAACATCGCACCGCGCTGTGAACGCAGGTGTTTAGTAGAAAATTTAGAAAGCATGTTTTTGTCTCCCATTACTTTGCATAGTTACCCGACGAAACTTTGCATGCTTTTACGCACGCTTATTCTTAAAATAGTTTCTTCACGTGATTATTATGCTGATTCGCACAAAGAAAAACACACTTTTTCCTGACAGGGCGCAAATAAAAAAGTGGCCGTTACAAAACGGCCACAATTGCAAAGTGCGTATTCTTAAGGCTTACTTAAGTGTTTTAAGGTAGGCAATAAGGTCAATACGTTGCTGTTCTTTACGTAGGCCTGCAAAGCTCATCTTTGTGCCGCTTGCAAATTTACGTGGCGACTTTAGGAATGTGTCTAGGTTTTCGTCATTCCATGTTACGCCGTCAGCTTTAAGGTCCATGAATACTTGTGAGTATTGGTAACCATCTAGGTGGGCAGCATGCTGACCGTAAATACCCCATAGGTTAGGGCCAGTCATGTTTTTGCCGCCTTGGTCAAAAGTGTGGCAGCTTAGGCAAAGGCCAGCAACTTGTTGGCCGCGCTCAACGCTTGCAGGAAGTAGAGGCACTTCTTTTTTAGCCTTAACGGCTGACTTTGCGCCTTCAACTGATTCAACAGGTACAAGTTCGGCTAGGCGTTCTTGGGTGTGTGTGTCTGGGTGCGGTAGCACGTGGCCAGTTACGATGAAATGTGCCCCAAAGTAAACGATTGCGATGAGGTCAACTGCGATGATTGTGCATGCAAATGCGCGAGAAAATCCACCCATTGTATGATCCTGTTTTTTGTTATTCCATTAAGAGAATGGTTAACGATTGCTCAAAAACCGTGTAGACTATGGCGCAAGGCATACTGTTCGTCAACCGTTTTTCCGAGGATTAGCAACACCGTGAGAACTTTTACACCAAAATTTTTCCAAGGCAGCTTTGGTGGCCGTTTGCTGGGCCTTGTGTTGGGTATTTATGCCATTACTCAAATGGACGCCAGCTTGCTGTTTTTGCTCGGGTGTTTGGTTTCAGGCCTTATTATTGACTATCTTATCCTTAACTACGTAGCACCTCGCCGTATTTACAGCCTGCATCGCCAGAACCTATCGTGCGACATTGTTTCGCTGTGCGCTAAAATGTGTAAAGCAAAAGGCACAGTTGAAAAAGAAGACATTAAAATGTGCGACCGCTTTTTCGATGTACCCGCACACCATCGCCGCTTAGTGGCGGCTATTTTTAATGATGCCCGGTCAGACGTTACGGGATTTGATTTACTAGCTAACCGTATTAACGAAGCTGTTGCTGGTAACAAAGACGAACTTGAGAATGTTCTTAAAGTTCTTTACGCCATCGCGTATACCGATAATATGATTCAGAATCGTGAGCGTATCTTTTTACTGCGCGTGGCTGATATTTTTGGCTTTTCACCGAACCGCCTAGAAGCTATCGAGCGTGAGCTTGGCATTAAACAGTCAGCCTTTGAAGGGGCAGGCGAGTGGCAACAGAAAAGCTTTGGCACCAAAACCCAAGGCAGCGACAATGCCTACGCAACTTTAGGGCTTGAGCCTGGGACGAGTGTTGATGATGTTAAAAAGGCTTACCGTAAGCTGGTGGCCCAAAACCACCCAGATAAACTACGTGGTAATGGCGCAAGCGACGCAGATGTTGAAAAGGCTGAAAAACGTATGGCTGAAATTAATGACGCCTACAGCCAAATTGTTAAAGGAAACTAAAGGTGCAATTGAGTAACATTAAATACCTAAGCTTGTTAGCCGTGATGGCGCTTGTGGGGTGCTCAGGCTACCCAACACAGGCCTATTACCATGGCCAGCACGTGGCGCCTAACCAAGCAGGGTATGTTTCAGCACCGTATTACACACATCATCGCACTAAGCAGTATGTGTCGTCGTATCCGTCAGAGTCATTAGAGACTTACACAAACTCACCTTACCAGCGTCAGTATGTTTCGGCTCAAAACACTCATGGGCAGGCTCAGCCGCACCAACCCTATGGCCAGCCTTACGAGGTTTATGGCGCCCAATCAAACCCGCAAGCTGCGGATACCTATAAGCTGCAACAATGGGGTTTTGTGCATCACCGTACGATGGGTGACAGTAACTACTATGTTCTACGTAACGTAAACCACCAGATTAACCTTGAGCGTGCGCTTGAAAACGTACCTGATGGCCAAACCGTTGAGCTAGGCCAAACAACGCAAGCTGCATCGGGCTACCCATTAATGTTTACCGCCAATAGCCCGGTATACCGAACCAGCCGTACAGGCGAGTATTGCCGTGAGGTTTTCCTCGAAATGCTAGATAAAAAGCCGCTTCGGGGTATCTTTTGTGCACAAGATAATGTGCCTTGGGCCCTTATGCGCTAAGGCTTTGTGACGTAAAAACAGCATTAAATACAAAAAAACTACATTTTTTTACGTGATTTAATCTTGATTTTGCTAAAAGAAGCCGTTATAACCACAAACTCTAAAAGAACGAATTTTTGATTTAGAACAGGATTTAATTATGAAACGTACTTACCAGCCAAGTGTTATTCGCCGCAAACGCCGTTTTGGCTTCCGCGCACGTCAAGCTACTAAAGGTGGTCTGCTGGTGCTTAAGCGTCGCCGCGCTAAAGGTCGTAAGCGTCTAAGCGCATAATCGCAATAAGTTGAGGCTTGACCCATGGTCAACTGCCAAAAACTTAAGAAGCGGTCAGATTTCCAAAATCTTACTCATAAAAGTCAGGCGTTTAAAACGCCTGCTTTTATTTTGTTGTACGCTGATGAATCAGCCCAACCTGAGACTCTTCCTCCTCATACCATCCGCCTAGGTTATACTGCGACAAAACGCAGTATTGGTAATGCCGTAAAGCGCAATAGCGCTAAGCGTCGCTTACGTGCCTTGGCCGATGAGCTTATTCGCCTAAACCCCAAGTTTGAATTGCCTGAAGGCACAAAGGGCGCCGATATGGTGTTTATTGCCCGTACCCGTATTGCTGATACCGCCTTTGATAAAATGCGCCAGCATCTTGCCCAAACCTTAAAAGACATGGGCTGCACTCTGTCATGAGTATGTTGCAATGGCCTTCAAAAGCAGCCGTTGTAACGGTGCAGGGGTTTATTAAGGCGTATCAATACACAATTTCACCACTTTTAGGGCAGTGTTGCCGTTTTGAGCCTAGCTGCTCAACCTATAGCCAAGAAGCTTTTGCCAAACACGGTTTTATAAAAGGCTTATGGCTTACCGTGATTCGGGTGGCAAAATGTGGCCCATTCCACGAAGGTGGCTATGACCCTGTGCCACAGGCAAAATCAGCCCCCAAATGTGGGCATAAACCCACTGAAAAACCATGTAAAAAGTGCTAGAAAGCTTGCCACTGTAGTCCATTTGTGGCACATACAAAGGCAGCCCTAAGAGGCACAAGATTTACAGGCCTAAATTATGACGGAAAAGGATAAAACATGTCGTCACAACAGCAATCGCCCCAAGATAACCGCAATCTGATTATCGCCGTACTTATTTGCGGCTTGATTTTCCTTGGTTTTGACTACTACCGCATGAAGACCGCTCCTGAGATTGAGCCAACAATGCAAACCGAAACCATTGCACAAGAAGGCGCAAGCGACGCTGCAGCCCTTGCCCCACAAGTGGCAAAAGAGATGGCGCAACAGCAGCAAGCTGTTACTGAAGCCCAAGCTTCACGCACATTGCCAGTACGTGCCTCAAACTACGATGGCCGTGTTGCCCTTAAAGGTGGCCGCATTGATGAACTGAACCTAACGCACTTCTTTGAAGACCTTGAAGATAAAGAAGAGGTTCACCTATTCTTGCCAGCAGGCGATAAAGTATTTTTCTTTGAAGCTGGTTGGCTCGGTCAAAACATTGAGTCTCCAAACAGTGAAACTGTATGGCAAGCGTCAGCTAACAAGCTAACGGCAGCCGAGCCTGTAACCCTCACTTGGGAAAATGGCCAAGGCCTACAGTTCCAACGTACATACGTTCTAAACCCTGAAGACTACACAATTACTGTGACAGACGGTGTTTCAAACACAGGTACTGCCCCGCAAACCCTTACGCACTATGCACAGCTGCATAAAGGCGCAACACCTGAAGTTACTAAAGATCTGCAAAAGCAAAGCACTTACACACGCTACGTTGGCCCAGAAGGCTTTGTTGGCGGTGAACACACCGAAGTAAGCTACAAAGACCTAATGAAAAAAGGCCCGCAAAGCTTCACCACACGTGATGGCTGGGTTGGTATTTCTGAGCAGTACTTCCTAGGGGCAATTATCCCTGAGCAGGAAGAAATGGATAAGAAAGCCAACTTCCGTTACACCAACGTACGTGGCAAAAACTACTTCTCGGTTGATGTTCAAAGCGAACCGATGACTGTGCCTGCAGGTGAATACCGCGAAACCACATACCGTGTATTTGCAGGCCCTAAAAAGATTAGCCTCCTTGAAGAGCAGGGCGCTAAGCTTGACCTTGCTGTTGACTTTGGTTGGTACCACATCATCGCGAAGATGTTCTTTGATATTCTGATGTGGCTATACGGCCTAGTAGGCAACCTTGGTTTGGCGGTTATTCTGCTAACTATCATGATTAAAATTGCCCTATGGCCGCTCGCTGCTAAAAGCTACGTTGCCATGAGCAAAATGAAAAAGCTGCAGCCTAAAATGGCGCAACTGAAAGAAAAATACGGCGACGACCGCCAAGCACTTGGTGTTGAGATGATGGCCCTGTACCGTCAGCACAAGATCAATCCTGCAAGTGGTTGCTGGCCAATGCTGATTCAGATTCCAATCTTCTTTGCATTCTACAAGATGATTTTGATCTCGTTTGAGTTCCGTCATGCTGACTTTGGCCTGTGGATTCACGACCTTTCAGCACGTGACCCATACTTCATCTTGCCGATTATCATGGGTCTAACCATGCTGATTCAGCAAAAGCTAAACCCACCAGCTGCTGACCCTGTGCAAGCGCAGGTTATGAAGATGCTTCCTATTATCTTCACTGTGATGTTTGCCATGTTCCCAGCGGGCTTGGTGCTGTACTGGACAACCAACAGCATCTTGTCAGTGGCACAGCAATACTTTGTAATGCGTCGCCTTGGCGTTGAAGCGTAAGCAAATTTAATAAGGGTAGGGCGCATCTGATGGCTGATATCGCAAAACTATTTAAGGGTCAGATTGACCACGTGTTTGCATCGCCACCAGGTGCGCCTTTGCCTGATAGCCCTTTGCCTGAAGTGGCCTTTATTGGCCGCTCAAACGTGGGTAAATCAAGCCTGATTAATGCTCTGATTAGCCAAAAGAAACTGGCTCGTACTTCAAAAACCCCAGGGGCAACCAAGAACATCCATTTTTATAACCTGATGGATACCTTGATGATTGTTGACCTTCCGGGTTACGGCTACGCCAAGATGAGCAAGACCGAATCAGCCGAGATTGCTCAACACGTTGTGAACTTCCTTGCAAACCGCCCTCAGCTGAAAGTTGTTTGCGTTCTTGTGGATTCTCGCCACGGGTTCAAAGATTCTGACAAAGAAATGGTGCGTCAGCTGGCTGAGTTTGGCCTGCCAAGTATCATCGTGATGACCAAATCTGATAAGCTAAAAGAAAAGCAGCTAAAGCCTGTTGCCCGCCACGTTGCAGCCGATATGGAAATGCTGACTGGCCCACTGCACGAGGCTCTATTTACCTCGTCAGAAAAGGGTTTTGGTATGGAAAAACTACGCCAACTGGTGTACGATGCAACCCTAGGAATGACGAACGAAATTACGAATTAATTCGGCGCACTTTCAATCACTGACACAGCGCCGCAATAGAAGAAGAGGCGCTATGACTATCCTTTACAATCCACACACACTTACCGGTACTGAAACCTTGGTCTTTGACCTTGATGACACCCTGTACCCACACGGCCACTTTTTGAGTGATGAGCGCTTTTTTGAAATGCTAAGCGAGTTTGGCGCAAAGCAAAACGGCCTAACGCTAACAGAGGCCCATGCTCTTACGGCTAAGTTTTTGTCAGAAGGCACAAAGGACTGCATGAAGTCATGGCAGGAAAACCATACCTTTGATATTGAAGCCTTTGCTAAGCACATTGACTCTCAAGATATTTCGCACATGCAGCCTAACGAACAAGTTAAGAAGTTCCTTAACGATTGGCAGGGCCGTATTGTGGTATTTACCAACGCCCACACCACCCACGCCGAGCGCCTGCTTGAGCACCTACACCTACGTGAGCACGTTGAACACATTTGCGACTACACCACACGTGGCGGCCGCATGAAGCCTGAGTTTGGTATTTATGAAGAACTTATGACCCGCATTAACGAAGTGCCAACAAACTGCGTCATGTTTGAAGATAAGCATAAGAACCTAGAGCCTGCTAAAACACTAGGTATGCAAACTATTTACTTCTGGCCTGAAGAAGAAGAGTACAGCTACGTAGACCGCTGGTACCCAGATATGCCAACTTGGATTAACAACCTGAAGATTACAGGCAAAACCGAGAAGGCCTCGTAATCATGCAGAACTTCACAAACCTAGACCCTATTTGCCTGAACGGCGTTGATACCTACCTGTTTGACCTTGATAACACCCTTTACCATGAGTCTACAGGCCTGATGGACGCTATGATGCTTAAAATGCGTGAATACGTTGCCAACTTTTACGGTGTCACCATCGAAGAAGCTGGCGGCATTTGCCACGAATACTGGCGCACATACGGCACCACACTGCGCGGCATGATGGAGCGTGAAAAAATTGATGCCCAAGAGTTTATGGACTTTGTGCACGATGTTGACCTTTCAAAAATTGAGCCATGCACCAACACCCTTGCAGGCCTGCAAAAGCTAGAAGGCCGTAAGGTTATCTTTACCAATGCAGACCACTTCCACGCTACACGCGTGCTAGAGCGCATGGGCTTAGCTGATCAATTTGAAGGGATTTACGACGTTATTTGGGCTGACTTCCAGCCAAAACCAGCGCGTGAAACTTATGAGCGTTTGATGAAACACCTAGGTGCAAAGCCTGAGAACACCGTCATGCTTGAAGATACCCAAATGAACCTTAAAACAGCGCACGATATGGGCATGAAAACCGTACTAATCCACGGAAACTCTTACCCTGAAATGCAGCAAGAACACGTGCACCAAATGGCCGCATGTATGCCAAGCTGGCTTTCAAGTGTAACTAAAATGACCAACGCAGCGTAAGTTACGCAGACCCTCTATAAAAGGACGACTTTAATGACCGCAACACAATTGCAAGATACTCAAATCCCTGAAAATAACGATGCGCAAAATGCACCGATTGACCTCAGCGACGGTAAAATGAAAATCCTTCGTGCTGTAACCACACTGCTTGAAGATTCTTCAATTAAAATCACCGTAAACCGCATCGCCAACCAAATTTCAGTGACCGAGGCAGCTCTATACCGCCACTACCGCTCAAAGGAAGAAATCTTCACAGCGCTATTGGCCTACACCGAGTCGCACTTTATGGTGCCATTGTTTAAAGCGCAGCAGCAAACTGGCCGCCCGCTGGAGTCTCGCTTTTTTGACGTGTTTGAATCTTACATGACATTCCTTGAGCAGCACCCAGGCCTATCACGTCTGCTTCTGGGTCAAGCCAACACCGAAGCTGCAGGGATTAGCGATAAAGTAATGCTACTTCACGGTAAAATGCGCTCACAGTTGGCGCTACTTGTTAAGCGTGCTTGGGCTGAAGACCGCCCAGTTGCAAACCCATACACCCCTGACCAAGTGGCCGATGTTTTCTACAGCATGGTAACGTCAGCGGCGCTTGCTTCAACAATGGACCTTCCACAACTGCCGTGGGACGTACGCTGGCAAGCTTTCAAAACTGCAATTTTCCGGACGGGTAACCATGCTTAAGCAATACGGTGCATCACTGGGCGCAGTACTCCTGACGATTTGGGTCGTTGGCTTTGCAATGGTGGGCTGCGATGGCCTTAATACGCCGCAAAAAACCGAAGCGATTAACATTTCACAGCTGAAGTTCAAAAGCCTTGATGGGACTGACTTTAAGCTTGGCCGCCACAACCAAAAGCCAATCATTTTAAACGTATGGGCCACATGGTGTGCCCCATGCATTAAAGAGCTGCCAAGCCTAATGGCGCTTGGTAATGAAGGCGACTATGCACTGGTGACTGTAGCGATTGATGGCGATGCGGCCGTGGTAAAGAACTTCTTGAAGAAGTATAACTTCTCAAACCTACCAGTAGTTTGGGACCGTGGCGGCGAGCGTATTATTGAAGCTGTAGGCCTTAAAGGTGTACCAACCACATTTATCATTGATACTAATCAAGAGATTGTGGCCACCGAACAAGGTGAGCGTGAGTGGAACCACCCCGACATGAAAGCTAAGATTGAAAAATACCTAGCTGACGCTAAAAAGGCACGTGCCGCCCAAAAACAATAAAATGGCTAAGGCCCCAATAAGGTTAAATTCAAGGTAAATTCTATGAAGCTTTTTAATCAGCTTAAAAACATTGTTCTTGGTAGCTACGAGATGATGCACCTGAAAAAAGACTGGTGCGGTTACATTGGCAATAGCCTTAGCACGTTTTTGTGGGCGTTTTTGCTAAACCTTGTTTCAATCCCGGTGTTGGTTTACCTCGTTCCCAATAGTAATGACCCTGCGCAAACCCTCCCGCCTGAGCAGCACATTATGCTGATGCTTATTATGATGGTAGTGGTGCTGGCCGTAGTGTTTTTACTGTCATTGGCGCACCGCCGCCATAAGAAGTTTGCCCTGATTTATGCAGGTATTACCTATGCAACTTTTATTGTTTCAACTGCCATTTTTGGCGCTGAAGCGATTATGAATATGTACGAAAAATCACTCTATGCGCTAGATGCACCGCTACTAGCCCGTGGGCTTTTGATGCTTGCGGCAATCTGGATGGTTGTTGTGATTTCATTTGTATTTAAATCAGCGCTTGAGATTCGCGCTGCAATTTCACTCTTGATGGCAAGCGTGATGATTTTTATTATTATTGCAGGGCAGTTGCTTCTGCAGATGACGCTCTTCCCACCGCAAGTTTAACCGAGTAAGGTCTAGCGCACATGGAAGACAAATTGAAAGAGATAGCCATGATTATTCTAAAGATTCTTTTATTTATTATGCTGTTTGCATTCGTACTAGGTATGTTGGGCGGTATGGGCCTGCTTGGTTTTGCAAACCTACTTAAAAAACAATTTACCGATATGGCTGGTGGCTTTGCCCCAGGTGCAACTTCTAGCCAAAATAGCGAACGTGTAGAAAGCGCCGACGTTGTGATGGAAGAGTGCCCAAAGTGCGGTACCTACACAGAAAAGAATAACTACTGTGAAGCTTGCGGGCATCGTTGGTAGTTTTATCCCTAATAGCCAAAACGATAGATTTGGATGCAAAAAAGCCCTCCCTGTTTTAAACGGGGAGGGCTTTTTAGTAGATTGGGCTTCGTTTGAATTATAGACCCATGTAGAACTTCTGCACGTAGGCTGAAAGTTCTGAAACTGCAACGCGTTCCTGTTCCATAGTGTCACGGTTACGCACAGTTACTTTATCGTCATCTTCAACAGTCTCAAAGTCGACGGTGATGCAAAGTGGTGTGCCCACTTCGTCATGCTTACGGTAGGCTTTACCAACGTTACCGCTGTTTTCAAACAGTACGCGGCCAAGGCCTAGGGCTTGTAGCTGCTGCTTAATTTCTTTGGCTTTATTAACAAGCACTTCCTTGTTCTTCGCCAGTGGAATAACTGCCGCCTTAATAGGGGCTAGGTGTGGCTTGAACTTCAGCACAATACGCTCTTTACCTTCACCAAGGTCTTCAACGGTGTAGGCTTCGTTCATCACCGCAAGCAAACCACGGTCAAGACCCATTGAAGGCTCAATCACAAATGGTACGACCCATTCTTTGGTTTCAATATCTTGCACGGCAAGGCGGGTGTTTGAATCTGTGTTCTCTTTTACTTTAGCTGTTAGGTTTAGCTTGTCTTGCTCTTTTGTGTGGCTACCAAGGTCATAGTCTGAGCGGCTGGCAATGCCTTCAACTTCATCGTAGCCATGTGGGTACTTGTAGTTAAGGTCAAGCGTGCGCTTTGAGTAGTGCGCGAGGTCTTCTTTTGCCAAGTCTTCAATTTCAAACTTATCGCGGGCAACGCCTTGCTCTTCCCACCATTTTAGGCGCTCTTCAAGCCAGTATTCGTGCCATTTTTCGTCTTCGCCTGGTTTTACAAAGAACTCAAGTTCCATTTGCTCAAACTCACGTACACGGAAGATAAAGTTGCGGGCTACAATTTCGTTGCGGTAAGCGCGGCCAATTTGGGCAATACCAAACGGCAGCTTAGCGGCTGTGGTATCTATCACGTTTTTAAAGTTTGCAAAAATGTGTTGGGCTGTTTCTGGGCGCAGGTAACCAGCGTTGGCTTCGTCAGCCACAGGGCCGATGTTTGTTTTAAACATCATGTTGAACTGGCGTGGCTCCGTTACGTTTGTGCTGCCGCAGTTTTCACAAATGCCAATATCTTTCATGTGGTCGGCACGCATGCGGGCTTGGCAGTCTTTACACTCAACCAATGGGTCGTTAAAGGTTTCGGTGTGGCCAGAGTATTTGAACATCTTTTGGCTACCAATGGTGCAGCTATCAAGGCCTTCAACGTCATCACGCACGTAAACCATGGCTTTCCACCAGGCTTGCTTTAGGTTGTTTTTAAGCTCAACCCCCAATGGGCCGTAGTCGTAAAAGCCTTTAAGGCCGCCGTAAATTTCGTTGCTTTGAAAAATAAAACCGCGGCGTTTACATAGCGAGACGAGTTCGTCCATTGATTTTGCAGGCATGATAAGAATCCTTAAGTTTTTGTATTTTAGATGAGGGTGTTATACCCCGTTAGACATTAGCTTTCAATATCGTAGTTGGCCCACTTTGGCTTTTGTACAGTCAGGGCAATATCTTCAGCTTTAAGTTCAGCACCAACTTCAAAAGCTTTGCCAATACGTACAATGGCAATGCCGTGGCCTTCGGCGCATGAAAACACATTACCAACCTTTAGGTTGCCAATTTTAATTTCGGCACCAACCTCAGGCGGGATAACATCATATTGAATGCCCACAACACGCTTTTTAGGGGCTGTTCTAAAGTGGGTACGGGCGGTCATCTCTTGGCCAATATAGCAGCCTTTTTTGTAATCAACGCCGTTCATAAATTCGAGGCAATATTCGCCCGCGATTGTCTTTTCACGGATGAAATCATGGCCATCCGGGATGGCCAGCTTAATGCGGTGGTTATGGTATTCAAGTTTGTCATGGAGGTCAGTTACGCTGCCTTTTGGCATAATAAAACGTGAGCCTAGCTCAACATAGCGGGGGTCAACAACGGCAATGCCTTTGTTTTCGGTGGCTGTGGTTACGCCAGCTGTAAGTTCGTGCGCTTCAAGGGTGGCGTAAACGTCAAAGTCGTCACTCAGGTCTTCAAACTCAATATCAAAGCGCATCTGGAAGCTATGCAGGCTTTTTGCGAGCGGCATGAGGCGGTCGCTAGCGCAATCCAGCACCACTTTATCGGCCAGTTGGTACATAAAGAAGGTATCTTTCATGCGGCCTTGGGCTGTAAGGTGTGCCCCAAAAAGGCTGTGAGAAGGGGTCAGATGCTCAATGTTGCAGGTAACCATGCCCTGCAAAAACTCACGTGCATCAGGGCCTGTGATGGCCAGTAGGCCTCGGTCATCAAGGTGAATCAGTTTTTCAGGTGTCGGAACGTGCGTGTAAGCCATGAGTTTTTGGGTTTTTCTGTGTGTGTCTTTTTTTACTGTATGCAATAAAGCCTATGGTATAGTGAATCACCTTATAAGAAAATAAAAACAACAGGCTCATTCAGCATTACCCTTCATGACGGATACTCCTAAACGCAAATTACGATTAATGCACATTTGTGGCTCGCCTGGCCCAAGCGGGACCGAGAAGTTTTTCCTGCGTCTTATTCAAGCGCAAATGGCTGAGGGTATTTACGAAATCATCCCTGTTGTGAAGCGCAAATCCTGGCTCGAAAGTGAGCTGAAGAAGCTTGATATCCCATATTACACAGCGCCTTTTGGCGGTAAGGTTTTCCGTTTTCTAGACTTTAAAACCACGCCCATTCTTGATCACCTGATTGACAACCTAAAGCCAGACCTTATTCAAACGTGGGTAAGTCCATCTAACCGCCTTGTGCCACAAACAAATGTGCCGCAAGTGGCGCGCATGGGCCGTCAGTTTGCCATGAAGTACTGCAAACAAGCCCACTTTATGGTGGCTAGCACCCCTGATATTGAAGCCCACATCAGAAAAAGCGGCTTTAACGAAGAGCGTGTAGCCCAAATCCCGACCTTTGTTGAAATGCCAGCCGAAGGCTTTAAAGACTTCCGTTTCGATGTACGCGCCGAATATAACATCCCTGAAGATGCACCCGTTGTGCTTCTATTAGGTCGCCTACACGAAACTAAGGGTTTTGATGTGGCGCTATTTGCCCTCAACCTATTGCCTCAAAACGTACATATTCTACTGGTGGGTGATGGCCCTCAAAGCCGTGCGCTTAAAGCCGCCGTTGAGGCCGACCGTCTAAGCAACCGTGTGCGCTTTGTCGGCTGGGTTGATAACATCACCCCGTTTTTTGCCGCAGCTGATATTTTTGTGCTGCCGTCACGCCGCGAGTCTTCAACCAACGTGGTGCTTGAGGCTTGGGCCCATAAGCTGCCCGTTGTGGCGACGACCATTCCGGCACCAAAGGCTATGTTGTCTTCTGGTGAAAATGCTTTGCTGGTTTCACCTGATAGCGAGCAAGAGCTTGCCCGTGCTATTGAACGCCTTATTGCAGAACAAGGCCTTGCAAACCAACTTGCCGCCGCTGGCCACAAAAAGGTGAAGGCCGAATTTGCCCGTGATGCCGTGCTTGAGAAATACCGCAAACTCTACCAAACGGCACTTGCGCGTCAGCGTGGTGCTTAAGCCCTTACAGCAAGGGCAAAGAGGGGCGAATTATGCCTAGCTTTCAAAGGTATAACTGTGTAGAATGCGCCCCAATTAATAGATGAATGAACCAATATAAAACCAAAGAAACCTGAGGCATCAAATGGCTGAAAAAACCACAGAAACCTTTAAGTTTGAACAAGCAATGGCTGACCTTGAGACCGTTGTAAATAAGCTTGAAAAAGGTGATATGCCCCTCGACGACGCTTTGGACGCTTTTGATAAAGGCGTTAAATTGGTTAAAAAATGCCAAGATAAACTCTCAGAAGCTGAGCTTCGCGTAGAAAAAGTATTGGCCGACGCTAACGGCAAAGCCGCTGGCACAGAATCATTCTCAACCGACGCTTAACCATAAGGAGCCGACTCTCATGTTGCTAGAGCCACTTCAGCCTGATGAAATGCAAGAATTTGAAGCTTATGCCAACGCTGCCGCTGCAGCCGTTGAAGAAGAGCTAGACCACCTATTGCCACAAGTGGACGATAGTGAAGAGTCACGCCTTTTTGAAGCCATGCGCTACTCAGTATTTGCAGGCGGTAAGCGTATTCGTCCGCTATTGATTATCGCAACGAACGAAATTTTGGGCGGCAACAAAAAGCGTGCCCTACGTGTAGCAGCGGCGATGGAATGCTTGCACACATACTCACTTATTCATGATGACTTGCCATGCATGGACGATGATGACCTTCGTCGTGGTAAGCCTACCTGTCACGTTCAGTTTGACGAAGCCACAGCTGTACTTGCGGGTGATGCTTTGCTAACGCTGGCGTTTGAAATTCTATCAGACAAAGATACACACGCTGACCCTATGGCCCGTGTTCGCTTGGTTTCACTGTTTGCACAGTCAGCTGGCGCACAAGGCATGATTGGTGGTCAGATGATGGATATTCTTGCTGAACAGCGCGATAAAGAAGTTGATTACGACCAAGGTGCCCTTGCACGTTTGCAGCGTAAGAAAACAGGTGCGCTATTCTCAGCCTGTTGTGAAGCGGGTCTTATCCTAAACGGCGGTACAAACGAAGAGTACCACCGCTTTACCTCATACGCGAAAAACATTGGCCTAGCCTTCCAAATGGTTGATGACATTCTTGATGTTATCGGCAATGAAGAAGACATGGGCAAAGCCACCCAAAAAGATGATGATGCCGGCAAAGTAACCTTTGCACAGCTTCTAGGTGTTGATGGTGCCCGCCGTCAGGCCGAATTCTTGTGTGGTCAAGCAGCTGATTACCTACGACCATTTGGCGATAAGGCGCATATGATGCGTTTGCTAGCCAAATTTGTTGTCGCTCGCAGTAATTAGCATTTGGGCGACTTTTCGCCCCATTGCTTGCCTGCGCTGCTCATGTAGGTTGAACTACACTGCGCTGCTCGTCAGCGCAATGGAACAAAAATTCATCCCAAACCACTGCGTTTGCTGAATTACTATAATTAGGAAATCCCCCATGCGTCTTGATATGCTTTTAGTAGAACAAAACCTTGTGCAAAGCCGTGCCCGTGCACAGGCTATGATTAAAGCAGGGAAGGTCCATGTTGAAGGCATGACCAAAGTTAAGGCTTCAACTGATATTCCTGAGGGGACAAAAGTTAAACTGCTTGAAGCGGATCACCCGTATGTTTCGCGTGCGGCCTTTAAGCTGAAAAGCATTATCGATGCCACTGGTTTTACCTTTAAAGGTAAAACTGTACTTGATTTGGGTGCGTCAACTGGCGGTTTTACTCAAGTTGCGATTGAAAACCACGCTAAGCACGTATACGCAGTAGATGTTGGCCATGGCCAGCTTGATGCACGTTTGCAGAAGGACTCGAAAATTACCAATCTCGAGAAAACCGATGCACGTACGCTAACTCCTAAGCTTATTAAAAAAGAGCCTGAAGTCCTGCTTTGCGACGTAAGCTTTATTAGCAGCACTAAAATTTTGCCACATGTTGTGATGGCATTCCCTTCAATTACCGATGTGTTTGTTTTGGTTAAGCCTCAGTTTGAGCTTACAAAAGACGATATTGGCCCTGGCGGTATTGTACGCTCGAAGGAGCGTCAGCGTGATGCACTTACCCGTGTACAGGAATGCTTGCAAGGCCTAGGTTTTGAAACACCAACCTTTGTAAAAGCCCCTATGGCCCACGCCGGCATGAACCAAGAATTTATGCTGCACGGCCGTAAAGCTGCTGAGTAATCTGTACAAATGTTTACTGATAACGGGAACCTTTTATAGGTTCCCGTTGTTTGTATAGGGTGAACGTTGCATAATGAATTTATCAACTTAAAGGTTAGGGCTAATTATGGACTACATGAACCCACAAGATTCTGCCGATTTTTCAAAACTACGCTGTTGGTTTTTCTCAACAGCCGAACGTGAGAGTTCTGTGAACACACTTTTGAACGGCCTCAGCCTTAGCAGCGAAGATATTTTGGTGCCAACTGCGCTTATGGGCCGCATGCGCATGATGTGCTTTGGCCCGCATTGCGTTTTGCCCCGTGGCTATTACCCCGATGTTATTGTAATTGCCTCAAAAGAGGCTAATGGCCTTGTAAAATACGTAAAGCAACAGTCGCCGCATACATACATTATTAGCATTCATGCTGCCCACCCATACGCTGACCTTAGCTTGCTTGAAGAAGACCTTATTTCACCAGCAGCAACAGGTTTGGTACGTGGCCATTTGCTGCGCCATTTGAACACGTTGCACTAGGCTGTAAATTTTCTCCTCAAATACCAATCTTTTTAAGGCGTTAAGCCTTGAAAGTGTTGGGATTATACCCAAACTTTATAAAGTCAGGGCGACATAAGAGGGGAACAACAACTTGCCAATCACCGATAAAGACCTAGCAGCATCATATCTACTGCGCACATTTTACGCCAAAGCTGGCGTGCGTGTTGACCCCGAGAACCCTGACGGTAGCCTTATTGAAGCCGAGTTTGATGACGTGCCAACAGGCGTGCTTGAAAAAGTTGAACAATTTGGCGGTATCATTATTGGCGCTGGCCGCCGTGAAGGCGGTGGTCCCATTTACATCCGAGCTCGTGTTCCTGAGCCTACGCACCAAGCCCGTGCCACAATTCAAACTGCAAAACAAATTGTAGAACAAGAGCGAACATCTATCCGCCCTGATAATCCGCGTCTAAAGTTTAGCGCGGCAAACGTTAAACGTAGCCCTGCCATGATGGCGCTGCTTAAAGGCGCTGCCGAAAAAGGTGACGTTCGTGCCCCACGTATGTTGGGCTTTTTGTTTGCTGACCATGACCGCACAATTATTGAAAGCCGCATGGAGGCTGTGCCTGAAGGCTTTGCCGATGAACTTCGCCTTTATGGCGCTACAAAATGGGCCCATAAGCGCAATGATGATGGCAGTACCAGCTTCCGAATTGAATTTGACGTGCCTTATGATAATGCACGCCGCAAAACATATGATGCGCTTGAGCTTGAACCTCAAAAGGCAGCTGCACCTTCAACGCAGAAACCTTTTATTATTATGTCGGATGAGTGTGGCGTTCTTAACCAAAATAACGCAGGCGCCAATATGCTGCGTGACTTTGCCCACGAAATGGCAGATCAGGGCGTAAAGGTTGAGTTTGTTTCAATTTCACTATTCTCAAAGTCAACTTTGAAGGGCTTTTCTTGGGGGGATGATGAAAGCCTTAAGCCACTGCGCCACTCAACCTGGCACGTTGAGGACTCTGGCAACAAAGTGAAGAAGTTCATTGAGAAAAACAAAGCCAACTGGGCAGGTTGGATTGAACTTAAAGACGATAGCTTTTTTGAAGACCGTTACCGTAGCCCAGAAGAGGCTGCTTTACATGGTATCCGCATTCGTGGATTTGGCGGGATTGAACGCAAACCTGAAACGATTGATACAATCCGAGCGCTGGTTAAAAAGCAGCTTGGCCGTGAATTTGGCCAAGAATCTGCCATGGTTTATAGCTTTGCGGCCCACCAAGCAGAAGGCTTGGGGCAGCCAAAGGCTGACCTTGGCGGTAAAGGCCAAGGCTTAATGAATATGGCCAACCAAGGTATGCCTGTGCCACCAGGGTTTGTGACCACCACCCGTGTGTGTAGCGAGTTTTACGAAACGGGCGAGCTTTCAGAAGATTTAGCCGATGAAATGGCCTATGGCCTCCAAAAGATTGAGGCTGAAATGGGGCAAACCTTTGGTGATGCCAAAAACCCATTGCTACTGTCAGTCCGTAGCGGGGCGCCTGTATCGATGCCGGGCATGATGGAAACTGTTTTGAACATTGGCATGAACGATGAAACTGTTGAGGCTCTCGCCCAAAAAGGTGAGGGGCGCTTTGGGTATGACTGTTACCGCCGCTTGATAGAATCATACGGGGCTGCCGTGAATGATATTGACGCTGACATTTTTAAACAAAACCAAACTAAAGCCTTAAAAGAGCAGGGCTACGCACATCTTTCGCAAGCGGATGAAACAACCTTTGCCCGCATTACAGAGCTGCATAAACAAAGTTACTACGAAGTTACGGGTGAGGCCTTCCCACAAAGTGTGTGGGCCCAACTTGAAGGCGCCAACGAAGCTGTGTTTGACTCATGGGAAACTGAGCGTTGCCAAGCCTACCGCGAGGCGAATGGCATCCCCAAAAGTATGTACACCGCTGCAACAACTCAGGCCATGGTGTTTGGTAACCGCAATGAGCGCAGTGGCTCGGGCGTTTTGTTTACCCGTGACCCCAACACAGGCGAGCGCAAGCTAACAGGCCAATGGCTACAAAACTGCCAAGGGGAAGATGTTGTATCAGGCCGCCACAAAACCCAAAGCATTGAAACCCTGGCCGAAACTATGCCCGAGGTTTACGAAGAACTTAAGCAACACGTTGAGTTTTTGGAAGCCACCGAAAAAGACGTACAGGACGTTGAGTTTACAATTGAAGATGGCAAGCTTTACATGCTGCAAACCCGTAATGCCAAACGCTCGCCCGAAGCGGCTATTAAAATTGCAGCAGATATGGCCCGTGAAGGTTTGATTGAAAAGCCTGAGGCTGTGCGCCGTGTGAAAAACATTGGTATTGATCAGCTTGTGAACATGGAAGTTGATACATCAGCCCCAGAGTATGAAAAGGCTGAAGTATTGCTTGAAGGGCAAGCTGTGTGTTCGGGTGCTGTGAATGGTATTGCCGTGGTGAATGATAAACAAGCCCGCTACCAGCGCGAAATTGGTGAAAACCCAATTGTTTTTGCCCGTGATAGCCTAACGGAAGACATTAGCATGATGCAAAACGCCAACGGTATGGCCGTTTTTGGCGGCAGTGAGGCGAGCCACGCCGCTGTTGTGGCCCGTGGCATGGGCTTACCATATGTTTGCGACCTACCGCAGCCTGACGCTGTGGTGAATGACTATGTTGAATTGCAAGGCGGCACAAAGCTATATGTGGGCGATAAAGTTTGCCTAGATGCGATGACAGGCCGCATTTTTAAAGACCATTTGCCGTTGAAGCAGAAAGAACTTTCAAACGATTTGCTTGATATTGCCGAATGGGACAAAGAAGTTGCCGTCCAAGAAGGTGACACCCCAACTCTTTACGAAGCGGTTGAACGTGTGCGCGCTGAACAAGCAGGCGAACCTGTTTACGATAACATTCTGCAAGAGGTTGTGTTTGGCCAACGTGATTAAGAACATAAGGCCCATGATGACAGTCCGCCGTGGCACGTGCATAAACACCAAGGTCACCACACTGCCCATGACGATTTTGACTATGACCGAGACTAAGTAATAACAAAGCCATAAAAAAGCCACCCTGCTGGGTGGCTTTTTTTGAGTGTATATCACTTAGCTAGCTAGTGATTTGCTTGCGCCCATCACGTTGTAGCCTGCGTCAACGTAAACAACTTCACCAGTTACGCCTGATGAAAGGTCAGAAAGTAGCCAAAGGCTAGTCTTGCCAACTTCTTCTTGGGTTACGTTGCGGCCTAGTGGGCTGTTGTTGCCGTAGTAGTCAAGGATGCTCTTGAAGCCGCCAATGCCTGAAGCTGCCAATGTTTTAATTGGGCCTGCTGAAATAGCGTTAACACGAATACCATCTTGGCCAAGGTCAGAGGCTAGGTAACGTACGTTTGCTTCAAGCGCAGCTTTTGCAACGCCCATTACGTTGTAGTTCGGTAGAACTTTCTCAGCGCCGTAGTAGCTGAGCGTAATAATGCTGCCGCCGTTTTTCATCAAAGGCATAGCTTCGCGCGATACTGCAACGAGCGAGTAGGCTGAAATATCCATCGCTTGGGCAAAGCCAGCACGGCTGGTTTCAACAAAGCGGCCACGTAGCTCCTCTTTATCGGCGAAGGCAATAGCGTGTACTACAAAGTCAAGCTCGCCCCATTGTTGTTTAATGGTGTCGAAGGTTTTCTTGATAGCGTCATCGTTTGTTACGTCGCAATCAAGCACAAGGTCAGCGCCAATGCTTTCGGCTAGAGGCTCAACACGCTTTTTCAAAGCGTCGCCTGCAAATGTAAAGGCAAGCTCTGCGCCTGCTTTGTGGGCAGCTTCAGCAATACCCCAAGCAATTGAGCGGTTGTTTGCTACGCCCATAATTAGGCCTTTTTTACCTTTAAGAAGTGATAGATCCATTGTTTTACCTTCGTTTAGTTATTTACTTGGTACTTCGGGGGTTAGTTTACCGCCTGAGGCAATATCGCTTTTTCCCCATGAAAAATGCATATAGTCAACGCTGCTATTCCAGTCGCCACCCCAGTTAAAGCCATGGTTTTTCCAAATGGTGGCAATGGCCGGGGTAATGGTGCCCATGGCGGCTTCGTCGTAAACTGAGCCTTCAGGGGCGTGTAAGTCTGGTCTTATATAGGGGTTTTGCATTGGGTTCAAGTCTAATGCAAGGCCTAAAGCGTGATGTGACAAGAAGTTACGACCCGCAACTGTACGATACATATAGGCTACGCTGTTGTTGGCAGCCATTGATTTATCGTCGTCATAGTCAAAGTTTTCGGCGGGCTGCATGTCGGCAATGCGAAAGCCAGCGGCTTTGCAGTCGGCAAGGGCAGCAAGGGTGGCGTCGGCCATATCGGCGTGGACGACCATCTCGCCAGTTTTGGTATTGCCGTCAAAGTCAACGTATTCAGGACGAATCACTTTGAGCGGGGTTCCTAGGTGTGGGCATGTAAGTTCTTTCATGGCACTGAGAGTAGCAAAATTTAACACTGAGGGCGATAGTTATCACCGCATAATTTTAGGTTGAGCGTAGCGATTTAGAGCATAGTTTTTTGCTTTAACGCAGGCGAGCAGCGGAATGTAGCCTATCTACTTGAGCAGTGCAGGCAAGTTAAAGTGAAAAAATTTGCCTAAACAAACAAAATTTAGCACTCAAGGGTTGAGAGTGCTAAAAAATGGACTATACTATATAAGTAGACATTATAAAGAAGGAATTGCTTACATGAATCTTGATCGCTTTACTGAAAAAGCCATGGCTGTCTTGGGGAATGCGCAAAACATTGCCCTTCAGCAAGACCACCAACACCTAACACCGCTGCACTTGATGCAGGCCTTCCTTGACGACAGCGAAGGCTACGCTAAGCGTTTGCTGGCAAAAACAGGTGTACGTGTGAAAGATGTGGCTGCAAATATTGAACAAGAGCTACAAAAGCTCCCTGTTGTAACAGGTTCTAGCCAGATTTACGCCGATAAGGCCTTCCAAACCATTATGGCGAAAGCCGAAAAAGAGTCGCAATCATGGGGCGACAGCTTTATTGCGGCTGATACACTATTATATGTACTGGCCGATCAATCAAGCAAAGCCGCTGATATTCTGAAAGACGCTGGCCTGAAGGTTAAAGCCTTTAAAGAAGTTATTATGCAAGAGCGTGGCGGCCAACAGGCTGATAGTAAATCAGCTGAAGACACTCAAGGTGCACTTGCCCGCTATACCCGTGACGTGACAGCTGAAGCCGCAAGCGGTAAATCAGACCCTGTTATTGGCCGTGAAGATGAAATTCGCCGTACAGTTCAGGTGCTATCACGCCGTACGAAAAACAACCCTGTGCTGATTGGTGAAGCTGGCGTGGGTAAAACCGCCATTGTTGAAGGCTTGGCCCAACGTATTGTGAACCAAGACGTGCCAGAGTCACTGAAGAATAAAAAGCTGCTAAGCCTAGATATGGGTGCCCTTATCGCAGGGGCGAAGTTCCGTGGTGAGTTTGAAGAACGCCTAAAAGCGGTACTTAAAGAAGTTGAAAAGGCCGCTGGCGGCGTAATTCTGTTCATCGATGAGCTGCATACCATTATGGGTGCGGGCGCAACAGGCGAGGGGGCTATGGATGCCTCAAACTTGCTAAAACCAGCGCTAGCCCGTGGTGAGCTGCACTGCGTTGGTGCCACAACACTCGACGAATACCGCAAGCATATTGAAAAAGACCCTGCGCTTGCACGCCGCTTTCAGCCGGTGATGGTGAATGAGCCGAGCGTACAAGAGACAGTGTCTATCCTGCGTGGTATTAAAGAACGTTACGAGCTGCACCACGGTGTGCGCATTTTGGATAATGCGCTTGTGGCGGCGGCTAACCTTTCTAACCGCTATATTCGTGGGCGCTTTTTGCCAGATAAGGCCATTGACCTTGTGGACGAGGCCGCAGCGAACATCAGAATGGAGATGGACTCAAAGCCAAAAGAGCTTGATGCCGTTGACCGTAAGCTGATGCAGCTGCAAATTGAGCAACGTGCTTTGAAGAAAGAATCTGACGCAGCGTCTAAAAAACGCCTAACAGCCCTAGAGGCTGAGCTTGCTGACGCGCAAAAGGAATCTGACCGATTGACCAAAATCTGGGAAGAGGCCAAACGTCAGGTGCAAGGCTCGCAGCGTATTAAGGAAGACCTCGAAAAAGCGAAGCGTGAAGTTGAGATTAAAACCCGTGAGGGTGACCTTAACCGCGTGGCTGAGCTTCAGTATAGTGTTATCCCTACGCTCGAAAAACAGCTTGAGCAAGTTGAACAGGCTGAAAAACAAAGCGATAAGCCCGTGCAGGACATCCTGCGTGAAGAAGTGACGCAGGCTGATATTGCCCGCATTGTTGGCGCGTGGACAGGCATCCCTGTTGATAAGATGCTTGAAGGCGAAAAACAAAAGCTTTTGAAAATGGAAGAGCTTTTGGGCAAACGTGTGATTGGCCAAGCGCCTGCAGTGAAAGCCGTATCGGAAGCGGTGCGCCGAGCGCGCGCAGGCCTGCAAGACCCACAGCGCCCAACAGGGTCGTTCCTATTTTTAGGCCCGACAGGTGTTGGTAAGACTGAGCTTACAAAAGCTTTGGCTGAGTTTATGTTCGATGATGATCAGGCCATGGTGCGTATTGATATGTCAGAGTACATGGAAAAACACTCAGTCGCCCGTTTGATTGGTTCACCTCCAGGGTATGTGGGGTACGACCAAGGTGGTGCACTAACAGAAGCGGTACGCCGTAAACCCTACAGTGTGATTCTGTTCGACGAGGTTGAAAAGGCGCACCCTGATGTGTTCAACGTTTTGCTACAAGTGCTTGACGATGGCCGCCTAACGGATGGTCAGGGCCGTACGATTGACTTTACCAATACGGTTATCATTCTAACGTCAAACCTTGGGGCGCATCACTTGGCTGACCTTAAAGACGGCCAAGATGTTGAAAAAGCCCGCGATAAGGTGATGGCAGATGTGCGTGCAGCGTTCAGACCTGAATTCCTGAACCGCTTGGACGATATCATTCTGTTCAGCCGCCTTGACCGCAGCATGATGACGAATATTGTTAACGTCCAGCTGCGTGGGCTTGAGAAGATGCTTGCCGAGCGTGAAATGGCCGTTGGCATTAGCGATGAAGCTAAAAAATGGCTGGCTGACCAAGGGTACGACCCTGTTTATGGTGCACGTCCTCTAAAGCGTGTGATCCAAAACGAGGTTCAAAACCGCTTGGCACGCCTTATCCTAGAAGATGAGCTTGGCCCAGGGAGCCAAATTCAGGTGACTTTAGATAAAGGCGAGATTAAAGTTGCGGCCTCAAAAGCCAATGTGCAGCCGATAGCAAGCTAAGACCATATATACAGTAATACCAAAAAAACAGAGCCCCTTCATCATGAAGGGGCTTTTGTTGTTTCGTTAAAGGTTAGGGCCCAAAAGGTTAAGGCAAATCTCGCAGCTCAAGTATCTTGCGATTAAACTCTTCCTCTAAAGGTTTAAGTTCAATCACTTTGCCCTCAGCTTCGTCTTTTACAGCGATGAGTTCAGCCAGTAGGGCACGGCGGGCAGCAATTGTATTCGCGTCGCTGGCCTCAAGGGCTTCGATTTGCTGTTTAAGGGTGTAGACCTTTTGCGTAAGTGGTTTAAGAACCTTGTCACGTTTATCAAGGTTAACGGCAAGCTCGTGTAACAGAATAAGCTTTTGATCGCCGTATTCCATATCAAACTCTTCGTAGTTTAAAGCAATATCAAAGCCAATTTTATCAATGTTGTAGCGTACTTTCGCTTCGAGGAACACATATGCAGCTTGCGTTGCCTTATAATTAAGGTAGTGCGGGGCAGGCATCGGTGCGATGGGGCAAGCAAAAGCGAGCACATATAACCAAAAGCTAATGGCTATTGCGCCAACGGTATAAATAAAGCCCTTGGCATAATTGGCATAAGGGTTGTCCACGTTTGAGTGTTTCAAAGGAACTCCGAAGGAACTAAATGCTCCGTTAGGTGTTAGAAAAGGATAAGAAGAGTGGTTTGTACAATGACACTTAATATCTATGCCTCATTTGGTGCGCCGTCAACCCGCTGCTTTATTTTATTGGAAATTAAAATGGTTAGGGCATAATAAACCTTATGGAAATTCTAGTACGCACCGTTATTACAGTTATCGTTTGTTATTCCATCTTTGTTGTTGGGGTATATGCGTTTCAAGAGAAACTGCTCTTCCATCCTGAAGTTGCCCGCGATTACGAGCCTCGTAAGTTCCCAAGTAATATTACTAAGTTCTTTATTACCATGCCTGATGGCACAAAGCTGCATGCCCTTCGCTCAAAAGAAGCCCCAGCTGATAGCCCTATTGTTTTGTCATTCGGTGGTAACGCCCATAACCTAACCTATTTCAGTAGCTACATGGCAGGCTTGCTGCCCGACGCTGAGACTATTGCCGTAAACTACCGTGGCTTTGGCGAAAGCGAGGGCACACCTTACGCCCCTGATATGCTGCAAGATGCTGGCTTTATTCTTGATTGGGTCTATGACAATAACCCTAACCGCGATATTTACGTGCTGGGTGTGAGCATGGGTACTGGTATTGCAACGAAACTTAGCCAAGACACACGTGTTAAAGGCGTGATGCTGGCCATGCCTTACGATGACCTTAAAAGCCTAGCGGCCGAAAAGTTTAAGTGGGTGCCTGTAAGCTACCTATTCCGTAATGATATTCCGTCTATTGAATGGGCACCACGTGCAACGGCCCCTGTAGCTATTGTAGTGGCTGGCGCTGATGAACTTATTGTAAATGAACGCTCAGAGCGTCTGCGTGATGCCTTCCCTGAGGTTGTTGATTACGCAACCCTCAGCGACGTAGGGCACGTGGGCCTACTAGAGGACATTCGCCTCGGCAGTTGGATTCGCCAAGCATTGGATAAGCTGAAGGCAGCTTCATAAGGTCTATATATAAGAGACAAATAAAAAGGCGAGCCGTCATCAGCTCGCCTTTCTTTATATAGAGGCTCTTTATATATAGAGTGCTTAGTTCGATTGGGTGGTTTCTTCGGCCTTTGCCATTTGTGCAGCCTGTGCCCATTCTTTCTTCGCAAGCTCAACCTGCTGCTTAAATGGTGTACGCATCAGCGTTGGTAGTGGGTCACCCTGTGGCAGCTTTACGCGCATGGCGTTTACTTGGCGGCGGTTCTTTAGAACTTCATAGTGCAGGTGCGGGCCCGTGGCCGTCCCTGACATACCTACGTAACCAATAACGTCACCCTGTTGCACGCGTTTGCCTGTACGCATCCCACGGCCATAGCGTGACAAGTGCGCATATGCAGTTTCAAAAGTACTGTTATGACGAATACGGATGTAACGGCCGTAGCCACCCTTCCAGCCCATCTCTACAATCTGGCCATCGCCCGATGCTTTAATAGGTGTACCGGTTGGGGCCGCAAAGTCTGTTCCTTTGTGGGCACGGGTGTAACCAAGCACGGGGTGCTTACGGCGCGGGTTAAACCCTGACGAAATACGTGTGAACTTAATAGGGGTACGTAGTAGCGCACGACGCTTTGAACGACCGTCTTCATTATAGTACTTACCGTTAGGGGCCATAAAGGCGGTTACGGTGCGGCCTTGGCGGGCGGTATCAATCTCACCAGCAAGAATATCGCCGTAACGAATAAACTCGTTATTCTCGTCAACAATCTCTTCATACATAATACGGAACTTATCACCCTGGCGAATATCACGGGTAAAGTCCAAGTCCCACGAGAACAATTCAATAAACGGTACAATTAGCGCATCTGGCAAACCAGCGTTTTGAGCTGCTACATATAAAGAGGCACTAATCTCGCCTTGGGCAATGCGCGGAATCTTAAATACGGTGCGCTCATCTACTACACTCTTATAAGAGTCATCAGGTTGGCGTGTTACCTGAATGTACTTATCAGCGTCTGTGAACAGCGATAGCATTAATAGGGTAGGGGCTTCTTTGGCGATGGTTTCTTTAAAGGTAAACATAAACTCATCGTTCGGGCGCATACGACGGATGTTATATACTTTACCCAGCGCACGGGTGGCGTAGTGGATGTCCTGGTTATTGAATTGTTCCTTTTGCAGAACGTTGGCCAAGGTCTCGCCAGATTTAAGCTTTGCGATTTGCTCTATATATATAGGGGGCAGCTGGATGTTCTCAGCAACGGGGGCCAGTGTATCGGCTTCTGCCGTAAGGGTAGGTTCATCCACCTCGGGGTTTGTTGCACGGTACCCAGCAGTTGCAAGCCCGCCTAAAAAGGCAAAGGCTAAAACACCAAGCGCTAACCAAATCACTGATAAATTCTTCATAACCCCCAAGATTGCCGACTATATATATACTGTCAATACCACCCCCTTATATAGACATACCCCCTGTGGCAGGATTGATTACCTTATATATAAAGGGGGTGTTTAGGGTGTTATGTTACTTGCCCTAGGGGGTGCAATACCTTTG